>Ga0306908_1000001_pt1 | contig 993201 bp, 940 predicted proteins | sample AntRauTorcE11899_FD_190430 | JGI IMG/M metagenome (GOLD analysis project Ga0306908, IMG submission 190430) | Saline lake microbial communities from Rauer Islands, Antarctica - Metagenome Torckler E11 #899 (v2) (version 2) | ecosystem: Environmental > Aquatic > Non-marine Saline and Alkaline >... | reverse complement strand
ATGAGTCAAAACACCATTGCATGGTCTATGTGGTGTCCGAGTCAGCCAGCGACCTGGATGACACCGAACGACCACGGCTCACATCAGATTTCCTCTTACGCCGGAGCGCAGGGGGCGAAATCCTCATTCTTTGCGGACCTGAGTATACCCTTCGAGAGGGTATAAACCCATCGAAGCGTTTCAGGTCCAGCGAAGCCGGGCCGAGTTGAACGGCCCGAGTTCGCGGATGCGTTCTTCGCATTAGTTACGATGCCCGGGTTGTATTTAACCCCGTCGAAGCATCGACGCCACGTCATGCGGTTTCATGCCGCGGAGCTGTGAATGAACTCACAGCTCCGCCACCGGGGTAACAAAAAATATCGAACGGCCTCGGCGGCTACTCCTCGTCGATGTACTCAATTCCCTGTTTCGAGACGTTAGCCTTCGTGATGTCGTTGAGGTCGTTGAGCCAGAAGTCGTCGTCGGCCTCGTCGACTTCGGGGGCGCTATCTTTCCACGCCCATCCCTCGTACTCGTGGACCTTTTTCGTCCCCTTTTCGCGGAGTCGGATCGTCGTTCGTTCGGCCTCCTGCTCGGAGGGGGCCGGGTCGAGGGTCCGGGCGGCCTTGAGTGCCGCCTGTCGGGGCATGTTTCCAGAGAACTCACTCGGTTCCGATCCGTCTTCCTGGCGAAGGGCGAAGTTTCGCTTACCGTCTTCACGTACCATGGTTATACTCCATGAGAATCCAACACACAGTGTGTAATAAATATATCGGGGAAATGAAAGCTGGAGCGGCAAAACTTTTATATACTACTCCGTCGCGGCTAGCGGTTTCGGCGCGAAAAGGTGACGTTCGATGCCCGCGTGGCGACGCGAGAGTTCGCGGAGATCAGCCGAGCGCCGGACACGAGGCGGACCGCGGTGTCGGTCAAGGACGGCACTCGGGTTGTCAGTCAGGGACGGAGCTCGGACCGATCCGATGCACCAATGTGGGTAAACAACACTTATGTGTCTGCTATGGCGAAATGCGACCAGTACAACCGCGATGGTCCGTAAAAAGAAGCTCAGCCCCAGTGGCGCCAAGGACGACGAGGGGGAGTACCACAACGTCCACGTGAACCTCCACGAGGACGAACTCGCCGTCGCCGGCATGGAGATCGGCGACGAGGTGTTCGTCCGGGTCCGAGACGGGAAAATAATCATTCAGAAGGCGGATTCCAACCCCGATCAGCTCGAGCACGACTTCTGAACCGGATCTCGTTTTCGGCCGCCACCCGTTCCCTCACCGAACCTCCGCGAGCGACGACACCGAGTCCGAGGCGGGGGAGAAACGGAGCGGCTCTCCGTCGGTCGGCGGATTGATGCCTGCTCGTAACGAGTCCGAAACAATGGATCCGTACGATCTGTTGAAGCCGGCGCTGTTCGGCCTGCCGGCGGAGACGGCACACGGGATGACACACCGGCTGTTACGAGCCGTACAGGGGACCGCAGTCACGGACGCGCTGCACAGGCGGTACGTCGTCGACGACTCGCGGCTACGGGTCGAGGCGTTCGAGAACGCGTTTCCGAACCCGGTCGGCGTGGCCGCGGGGTTCGATAAGAACGCAGAGGTACCGCGCACGCTCGCGTCGCTCGGATTCGGACACGTGGAGGTCGGCGGCGTGACGGCCGAGCGGCAACCCGGGAATCCCCGACCGCGACTGTTCCGACTCCGCGAGGACGAGGCGCTGATCAACCGGATGGGATTCAACAACGAAGGAGCGGACGCCGTCGGCGACCGGCTCGACCGGGAGCCGATGCCCGACGTGCCCGTCGGGATCAACATCGGGAAGTCGAAATCGACGCCGCTCGCCGACGCGCCGGACGACTACCTGTACACGTACGAGCGCGTCGCGGACGCGGGCGACTACTTCGTCGTCAACGTCTCGAGTCCCAACACACCGGGTCTCCGCGAACTGCAGAACCGGGAGGCGCTAGAGGAGATACTCGGTGCTCTCGTCGACGCCGGAGCGAGCCCCCTGCTCGTGAAGCTCTCGCCGGACCTCCCGGAGCCCGCGGTCGAAGAGTCACTCGGCGTCGTCGACGACCTCGGTCTCGACGGCGTCATCGCGACCAACACCACGACGTCTCGCCCGGAATCGCTGAAGAGTCCGAATCGCGCCGAGCGGGGCGGCCTCTCAGGGAAGCCGATCGAGCGGCTCGCCACGGACCGGATCAGGTTCGTCGCCGAGCGCACCGACGTGCCGGTGGTCGGTGTCGGCGGAATCTCGAGCGCTGCGGGAGCCTACGAGAAGATACGCGCCGGGGCCTCGCTCGTCCAGCTGTACACGGGTCTCGTGTACGAGGGACCGCGTCTCGCCCGCGACATCAACGAGGGACTCCTCGAACTGCTCGACCGCGACGGGTTCGACTCGGTCGGTGAGGCGGTCGGCGCGGATCTGTAGTCGACGGAGTCGGCGACGGTGAGACGACTCGGTCTTACGCCTCGTTGCGGACGATGACGACGACGTCGTCCGCCTCTAACAGCTCGCCCTCACCGCGGTACTGCCGCTCTTTTTCGATCGCGAACTCGTCGCCGACGAGCGTGACGTCGGCCACGTGGAGCTCTTCGCCGTCGATCTCGTACGCCTCCCGTGCGATCGCGGCCTCGATATCGCCGACCTGATCCCCGTACTTCGGGCCGATCGTCGCGTAATCGAGGTCGATCCCCGTGACGACCGTCTCGACGGGAGCGTCGGCGTCGGGGTGGACGGTGAGGTCGTCGACGTGCATCACGCCCGTGATGTCCTCCTCGAAGCCGCGGACGTCCGCGTACACCTCGACGGCGTCGAGCTCGGCGTTCAGGGGGAGCTGGTTCGCGCTTTTGTACTTCCGGAGGACGGCGACGACTGCCGTGGCGGCGGCGCCGGCCTCGTGGTCCGCGTCCAGCCCGAGCGGCTCTGGCCAGTCGGCGAGGTGGATCGAGTCGCGGGCGCCGTCGGCAACGGCGGCGTCGACCGCGTCGGGGTCGCTCGCCCCGTCAGCGTACATGTCGTGCCAGAGCTCCTCGGTCACGTGCGCGAGCAGCGGCGCGAACAGCTTCAGGAACCGGCGGTGCGCCGTCCGGAGCGTGTACGCCGCGGCGTCGTCCTCGCGCTGCTTGGCGATCTCGAGGTAGTCGTCGCAGAACGTGTTCCAGAAGAAGCTCCGGAGCTCGTCGCGGGCCTTCGAGAACGCGCGGTCCTCGAACAGGTGGGTGAGCCGCTCGACCCGGTCGTCGAGCTCGGCGAGCAGCCAGCGGTCGAGTTCGCGGAGCTCCCCGTCGGCCGGCGCGTCCGGGTAGGGCTCCGGCGCCAGCGACTCGACGAGCTTGGAGGCGTTCCACAGCTTGCGGATCAGCTTCTCGCCCGCGCGGAGGTCCTTCTCCTTGAACGGGAAGTCGTCGCCGACGGCGGTGCCGGCGGCCCAGTAGCGCGTGGCGTCGACCGGGAACTCCTCGAGCACCGCCTCCGGTTCGACGACGTTGCCGACGGATTTCGACATCTTCTCCCGGTTCTCGTCGAGGACGTGCCCGTTGATCATCGTCTCCTCGAACGGGACCTCGCCGGTGTGCTCGTAGCACTTCACCAGCGTGTGGAACAGCCAGAAGCTGATGATGTCGTGGCCCTGTGGCCGGAGGTCGAACTGGTACAGCTCCGGGTGCGCCATGGTGAACTCCTCGGCCTCCTCGTCCCAGTCCCAGCCGGCGTTGATCAGCGGCGTCAGGCTGGAGGTGGCCCACGTGTCGAGCACGTCGTCCTCGGGTTCAAACTCGTCGTGACCGCAGGCGGGGCAGGCGTCGACGGGCGGGTCGTCAGAGAGGGGGTCGACCGGGAGGTCGGCCTTCTCGGCGACGACGACCTCGCCGCAGTCCCCGCAGTACCACACCGGGAACGGGATGCCGGAGGAGCGCTGACGGGAGATGAGCCAGTCCCACTGGAGCCCCTCGACCCAGTGCTCGTACCGGGTGAACATCTTCTCGGGAGACCAGTCCATCTCACGGCCGATCTCGAGGTACTCGTCGGTCTTGTCGAGCATCTCGACGTACCACTGCTCGGTGACGAGGAACTCGACGCTCGTGCCGCAGCGCTCGTGGACGTTGACGCTGTGGGTGATTCCGCGGCGGTCTAACAGCGCGCCCGCCTCGTCGAGGTCCTCGACGATGGCCTCGCCGGCCGCCGACGAGTGCATCCCCTCGTACCCCTCGGCGACGCCGGTCATGTGACCGGATTCGTCGATGGCGACGCGGAGGTCCAGGTCGTGAACCTGGTACCACTCGATGTCGTTCTGGTCGCCGAACGTACAGCACATCACGATCCCGGAGCCGGTGTCCATGTCGACGCGCTCGTCCGCGATGATCGGCACCTCGTGGCCGAACAGCGGGACCTCTGCCGACTCGCCGACGAGGTGCTGATTCTCGTCGTCGTCGGGGTGAACGAAGACGGCGACGCACGCGGGGAGCAGCTCCGGCCGCGTGGTCGAGATGACGAACTCGTCGTCGTCGCTGGAAGCGACGGGGAACGCGATGTCGTGGAAGTGGCTGTCCTGCTCGTCGTCCTCCGTCTCGACCTGTGAGATGGCGGTCTCGCACTCGGGGCACCAGATCGCGGGGGCCTTCTCGCGGTACTCCCGGCCCTGATCGTACAGGTCGACGAACGACAGCTGGGAGATGCGCTGGACGCGCGGCTCGATCGTCTGGTAGGTGTGGTCCCAGTCGACCGAGACGCCGAGCGACTGGACGTTCTCCGTGAACTGCTCCTCGTACTGCGCGCAGACCTCTCGGCACTTCGCCTGGAACTCGCGGCGCTCGAAGTCCTGATGGCGGATTCCGAGCTCCTCCTCGGTGAGCCGCTCGGAGGCGATGCCGTTGTCGTCGTAGCCGAACGGGAAGAACGTCTCGCCGCCGTTCATCCGCTCGAATCGGGCGACGAAGTCCTGGAGGGTAAAGCCGTACAGGTGGCCCATGTGGAGGCTCCCCGATACCGTCGGCGGGGGCGTGTCGATAGAGAAGACGGTGTTCGGGTCGACCGGGTCGTCGTCGGGATAGGCGTACGTCTCCTCGTCGACCCATCGCCGCTGCCACCGCGGCTCGACGGTGTCGGGGTCGTACTCACCACTGGGCATTTCAGGCTCACCTTCCCGCGGTTCCCCCTTAACGGCCTCGGTTGTGAAGGCGGGGGCCGCGCAACGGCGGGGTCAGACCCGGTCGTCCGGGTCGTGCTCGGCGGCCATCCGCGACGCCTCCGCGGCGAACCGCTCGACCTCGTCGTCCGGGCTCTCGCCGAGCGCGTTGTCGTCGACGTCGCGGCCGGCGGTGATCCCGTCGCCCGTGACGAGGCGCTGCTCGGCGAGCTCCTTCGTGTGGACGCGCTCGCCGTCCTCCGTGGCGTAGGTGAGTCGCACGAGCCCCTTCGAGTCGAACTGCCGGTCGACGAGCCAGACCGTGGTCATACGCGATGATGGACGCCTGCAACGCTTAAAAAGGACGGTCGGGCTGTGGGACGAGCGGTTAAGCGGGGGCTCGATCTCGAACACCGATGCGGTCGGCGCGTGCCGCCGAGCGCCCACCGGGCGCGAGGTGCACGCGCGAGGTCGTCGGGCGAAGCCCGACTGCCAGAGGCGCGTCGCGCCTCGCTGTCGCCGGCGCGTAGCGCCGGCTGCCAGAGGGACCTTCGGTCCCTCGCTGGAGTCGGCCACTCTCCGCTTCGCTCCGAGTGGCCGACGAGGCTGGGGAGGCGTGAGGCGCGGTTGCGGTGCGGGGCGGGACTCAAAGGGACAGTCGCGAGGGCGACGGCGCGCGACGTGAGGACCGCAAGGAGCGAGCAACGCGAGCGACTGAGGACCGCAACGAGCGCACCGAGCCCTCGCGACTGGGGCTTTGGAGGTGTTCCCCGTCGATCCGCTATCAACGATATATAAACGAGCGGCCACGGTGTTGAAGATGACCGAGTTCGGAGCGATTCCGTATTCGCGTCTGTTTCGATCCGCGACCGGTTCGTCACCCGATGTAACCGATCCCGCGTACGGCGTCGCCAGCGCTTTGTACCGCGTCGTCGAACCGGAGAGCATGCAAGTGAAGTTCGACCGCGACACCTGCGTCGGGATGTACCAGTGCGTCGCCGAGTGGGACGCCTTCGAGAAGAACCTGAACGACGGGAAGGCCGATTTAAAAGGGAGCGAGGAGGAGGAAGACGACGTGTTCGTGGTCGACGTGCCCGACGGCGAGGAGTTCGACGCGAAGTTCGCGGCGCGGGTCTGCCCGGTCGACGCCATCGAGGTGTACGACGACGACGGCGAGCAGGTCGTCTGAGCAACTATTTATAAGCGGTCGGCCAGGTCCTCGGCGAAGTACGTAACGATCAGGTCCGCGCCCGCGCGCTTGAGCGACAACAGCGACTCGTGGGCGGTCGCCTCCAGGTCGAGCCACCCCTTCTCGGCGGCCGCGTGCAGCATCGCGTACTCGCCGGAGACGTTGTACGCGGCGATCGGGTGGTCGAACTCGCGCCGGAGGTCACCGACGATGTCGAGGTACGGCAGGCCGGGCTTCACCATCAGCACGTCGGCGCCCTCTTCGGCGTCGATCCGGGCCTCCCGGAGCGCCTCGCGACGGTTCGCGGGGTCCATCTGGTAGTGTCGCCGGTCGCCGAACGCGGGCGCGCCGTCGGCCGCGTCACGGAAGGGGCCGTAGAACGCCGACTCGTACTTGACGGCGTAGCTCATGAGCGCCACGTCCTCGTGGCCGGCCTCGTCGAGCGCCTCGCGGATCGCCCGCACCTGCCCGTCCGTCATGGCGGAGGGCGCGACCATGTCCGCACCCGCGTCGGCCTGCGAGACCGCCGTCTCGGCGAGCAGCGCCAGCGTCTCGTCGTTCTTCACCGTGAGCGTCGGGTCCGTCTCGGCGGCGTCCTCGATCACGCCGCAGTGGCCGTGGTCGGTGTACTCACAGAGGCAGACGTCGCCGATCACGTACGCGTCGGTCTCGGCGGCGATCCGTCGAACCGCGCGCTGGACGACCCCGTCATCGGCGTACGCCCGGCTCCCCTCGGCGTCCTTCGACTCCGGGATCCCGAAGAGTATCACGGCCTCGACACCGGTCTCGCGGATCTCCTCGACGCGGTCGACGGCCTCGCTCACGGGGACGCGCTCGTGGCCCGGCATCGTCTCGATCGGGACGCGCTCGTCGGTCGTGGCGTCGACGAAGACGGGCGCGACGAGGTCCGACGCCGACAGCGCGGTCTCGCTGACGAGCGGGCGGAGGCCGTCGGTCCGCAGCCGTCGCGGCCGGTCGGTGGGGTGCATACCGAAGCGTTGGCTGCGAGCGGTCTTTTATGATTCGTCCGCGGCGAGACGGCGATCGCTCCGGCGGATCGACGAAAGGGACACCGGAGCCGTTGGAGGGTTATTCCGACGACTCGATATCGATCCGGTCACGGAGCGACGCGAGCTCGTCCGACTCCGCGAGTTCTTCGACGCGTTCCTTGAAATGTTGCTCGCAGAGACCGACGACCACGCCGCTCTGCTCGGCCTCGTACGTGGCCTCCCGCTCGCAGTAGTGACACCGCATAGTCGCTACTCTATCGGCGTCGGGCTTAATCTTGTTCGTCGATCGGGGAGGATCCGATTCCTCCCGCGACCGGGTCCGGCAGCCGCTCGCGCACGGGCTCGAAGGCCGCGGCGGTCAGCCCCGCTTCGGCGAGCGTTCGCTCGTGGGCGTCGCTCCCTCCGGTCAAGAGGAGGTCGCTCTCGGCGGCGACCCGCTCGACGCGGCCGTCGTCGACGGGACGACCGTACGGGTAGAATCGCTCCACCGCGTCTAACTCGCGGGCGACGTCGAGCGCGGCGCCGACGTCCTCGTACCGAAACGGGTGGGCGAGCCCGACGAACGCACACGCGTCTCGGAGGAGTTCGACGCCGCGCTCCAGGTCGGTCACGTCGCGGGCGACGTAGCAGGGACCGTCGTTCCCGATCAGCTCGTCGAAGGCGCCCGCGTAGTCGTACGGCGCCTCGGAGTCCTCGATCGCGCGGGCGATGTGCGGGCGCCCGAGGCCCGGACGGGGATCGACGCCGAGGTCGACGCCGAGCCGCTCCTCCACCGCGTCGAGGATCGCGGCGCCGCGACGCTCCCGGTCCGCCTGGAGGCGATCGATTTCGGCGTCGAGCGCGGCGGTGTGCTCGGCCGCGTACCCGAGCAGGTCGAGCCGTTCGAAGCCGGCGTCGACGCGCAGTTCGATCCCCCGCACGACCCGGATTCCCTCGCGCTCGACGACGGGCGCGTCGAGGTCGGGATGGATCCGATCGTGGTCGGTGACGGCGACCCAGTCGAGCCCCGCGTCGGCGGCGGTCGCGGCGAGCTCCGCGCCGGTCATGGCCCCGTCCGAGGCGGTCGTGTGCGCGTGGAGGTCGGCGACGATCCGGTCCGTGTCCATGGGTTCGGCTCGGCGACCCCGCTACTAATCGACGACGATCGTCACGTGTGAACGCGAGCCAATATAAGGAAATATAATTAGATATCCCGGACTAAGGTTGTGCATGGACAATCATTAAGAACACCCGGCGGTTTTCGAGAGGTGATGCGACTGAACGGCGTCAACGACCGACTCGAACGGCACCAATATCCGACGACCTCGGAGGAACTGATCGCGGCCCACGGGAACGCGAGCGTCGAACTCGCGGAGGGATCCGAGCGCCTCGGTGACGTGCTGGAGCGGTTCGGAGACCAGACGTTCGACGACGCGGAAGACGTCTTCACCACCCTCCGCGCGGGCGTCTGTCACCGCGGAGTCGGTCGGCGGTTCTACTCGGACCGCGACCCGACGACCGATGCCGAGGACGGACCCTCGCCGGTCTCGTTCTGAGCGGAACCGCGGCTCGAACGGCTTTTTTCGGAACGCACTGACCGTGAGCCTCGCGGAGGAGGACAACATCGCTCTCGTCACCGCTATCGATCGCGCCGCGGCCGGCGCGGCGAGACACGCGAGGACGGGGGGACCTACACCCAGTCGATCGCGGGGGACAGGTCGATCGGAACCGACCCCTTCTGATACCCCTCCACGTGCCCGTCCGGCCGTGCGCGCATGACGACGGCCGGGCGGTGCCGGACCTCCGGCTTGGCGTCTCGAACCGCGGCCCAGTCGTCCTCGGGGAAGGAGGTGCAGTCCACGAGCAGCGTGACGCCGCCGCCGTGTGCTTCCAACTGGCCGCTCGTCTTCGTCTCCGCGGTGTCGCGGACCGCCGCGACGGGACCGGTCGCGGATCGGTTGGAGACGGGCTGCGGGCGGGTCACTTCGACGAGGGACGCGCGGCCGGTCTCGGGGTCGGTCGCTCGGAAGTCGAGCGAGTGCCCGGTCGTCACCTCGATCTCCGGGATCACGTCGTAGCCCGAGTCGGTGAGTATCCGCGCCGCGGTGAACTCGGCGATCGTCGCGCTCATCCGCACGATGTCCATGGACGCCGACGTGCCGAGCTTTCCCGCCATCGTCTCTCGGTAGTCGTCGAGCGCCCCTGATCGAAGCGTCTCCTCGACGAACCCCGTCCCCTCCTCGCGCGTCGCGTCCGGGAACCCGGCCGCGTGGTCCCGGAAGAACGCCCGCGTCGTCTCCGCGCCGTCCTTCGAGCAGAACACGGGCAGGAAGTACCACGAGACGTGCGGGTACGCCGCGAGCCACGGCTCGTCGTCGTGAAGGCCCGCGAGCAGCTCCCGCTGAACCCACCGGGAGATCGGGTACGCCACCTCGTCGAACCCGTACTTGTCCGTGCGCCACAGCTCGCTCGGCGTCTCGGTGTTGCCGAGCCAGTACCCGGCCGATCCGCCGTCGGCGCCCGGCGGGGGGTCGGCGTCGTCGTCGGTCCAGCAGAACAGGGCGAACGAGCCGTCGTCCATGTCGAACCGTCTGGCGTCGTATCCCGGCGGGGGGCTGAACCACGGGTCGCCGGCGGTCGCCCCGAGGTTCTCGTCGAGCGGCCGTTCGAGCTGCGAGCGGACGCGGTCGGCGCTCCACCGCCCGGGAGCGCGCCTGAATCGGAGCGGTTGTGCCACGACGGTGCTACCGGCCGCCGGGTCTAATCGGTTCCGGTGGGACGGACGTCGGGCGGCCGAACGTCGGGGTGATGCGTCGGACAGAATTCGACCGAGAAGGGTGAGATCCCGGACAGGGATCCCGAACTATCGAGATAGAAAACCCCGAAATACCAGGACAGAGGCCCTGAGAGTCCGATACGACGATCGGTTAGATTGCCGAGGAGGTTGTTTCGGAGATCGGACAATTCACCGACACATATATGACTGATTATTTCTAAGTGAGAGTATACCATGTCAATGGGTGCCTATGACGAGGCCGAACACGAGCGTCGTGAGAAGAAGACCAGCGAAGTGGACGCCGACTTCGACGCCGAGCGGCCGGAGTACTCCGGCTCGCTGACGTACGACTCCGGCGACTCCGCGGAGGCACTCCTCGATAAGTTCCAAGAACTCCAGAACGAGTGACACGGCGACGCGGCTTTCTGCGGATTCGCCGATTTCCGTCGACCCACTGAGCGCGAGCTCTGAAACGCGAGCGCCGCTCGGCCCCGGTCAAGTCAACGCGATCGCGGCCGAACAGACGATCGCGACCGCGAGGACGTGGCCGACGACGGCCCCGAGCAGGATCGGTTCCTCGATCAGAAACGGGACGAGGACCAACTGGAGCGCCGAAAACCCGATGTTCTCCGCGTCGAGCCGCTTGACGCGGGCAGCCTCGCTCGGATTGAGGTCGACGTTTATCGCCCGCCAGAGCGCGACGACCGCGCTCCACCACGACGTGCCGATCCGATAGGTGAGGTCCCAGAGGATCAAGAGGGTGAGATAGACCACCGGGACCGGCGGGTCGAGACCGAACAGGCGTTCGATCAGCGTTCCGTCCCACGCGATCATGTACGTGAGCAGCGCGATGAACGCGAGCACGCCGAGGACGATCTCGATGCTCGATCCGAACAGCAGCCGCTTGTGCTCCGGCGGGGTCGAGAGGCGGCGGTTCGCCTCGCCGAGCCGATGCATTTCGACGCTTCCGATCGCCGCGACGAAGACGGCGACCGTCCCGGCGACGACCGCGTCCCACAGCCCGTAGTACCAGCCGAGCGCGAGCACGCCGGCCTGGAACAGCAGGAACTGGATCGCGACCGCGAGGGCGCGCGAGATTCCCAAGCCGGGGATCCCGCCGACGAGACTCTCGTACACCCACGTCTCGCCGTAGTTCCTGCTCACGGTTCGACCTCCAGGTCGGCCGTCGGAATCTCGTCGGGCGGGTCGGCGCGACGAGGCCGGTCGATCGCCCGCGCGACCGCGACCTCGAAGGGCGTCTGTTCGATCGGGACGAGGTCCCGGATCCGGTCGTCCTCGACGATCACGGTGTTCCGGAGTCCCTCGACGAGCGAACGGGCGAGGTAGGGGTTGACGTCGGTCACCAGCCGGAGCCACTTCGCCGACAGCTCCGGGCTCAACACCGGGACCCGGATGATCCAGAGCTTGTGGCCCAGCTGTCGACGGGTCCGACGGAGGATCTCCGCGTAGGTCAACACGTCCGGCCCACCGATCTCGAAGGTGTCGTCGCGCGTCTCGGGGACTTCGAGGGCCCCGGTGAGGTACGCCACGACGTCGTCGATCGCGATCGGCTGACAGAGCGTGTCGACCCACTTCGGCGTCGTCATCACCGGGAGCCGGCTCGCGAGCCCGTGAATCACCTCGAAGCTCGCGCTGCCGGCGCCGATGATGATCGCCGCCCGCAACGTGGTCAGCGCCGGATCGCCGTCCGACAGGATCCGCTCGACCTCGCGGCGGGAACGGAGGTGTTCCGAGAGATCTTCGCGGTCCTCTCCGAGACCGCCGAGGTAGATCACCCGATCGACGCCGGCGGTCGACGCCGCCTCGATGAAGTTGGTCGCGCAGTTGCGGTCCCGTTCCTCGTAGCCGGGGCCGCCGTCCATCGAGTGGACGAGGTAGTAGGCGGCGTCGATCGGTTCGCCGTCGATCTCGAACGCCGGCGGGAGCGTGTCCGGCTCCAGGAGATCGCCCTCGACGACGTGGACGCCGGCGGGCGGAGCGTAGCCGTCGGCGTCGCGGACGAGGGCGACGACCTCGTGGCCGCGGTCGAGGAGCGTCGGAACGAGTCGGCTCCCCACGAATCCCGTGGCACCGGTGACGAGCACGCGCATACCGATTCCACGTGTGGAACGACCATAAGCGTCCGCCACGGCCGGCTCTCGTCACCGAGGCGGGACCGCGCGGAGGCCGACGTGCGGACCGTCGAGGAACGGGCTCACCCCGTCGCCGGGACCGATCCCTAAAAGAACCCGCGCGCCGCTCGTTGGGGCATGCACGCAGGCGAGTTCGAGCCGGTCCGCGGGGTTCCGGACCTGTACGTCCACGACACCGGGATGTTCGACACCGACGAGTACGGATCCGTGTACGTGTACGACGCGGAGCGCCCCGTCGTGATCGACACCGGAACCGGCGCGAACCGGGAGGCGCTGTACGAGACGATCGAGGAGGTCGGGATCGGACGCGAGGAGCTGGCGTGGATCCTGCCGACCCACGCGCACCTCGATCACGCGGGCGGGGCGGGGCACCTCGCGCAGCGCTACCCGAACGCGGAGGTCGTCGTGCCGGAGAAGGGGGTGCGACACCTCGTCGATCCGGAGGCGCTCGTCGCCGGGACGAAGTCCGCGGTGCAAGAGCAGTGGGAGTACTACGACGATCCCGAACCGGTTCCCGAAGACCGGATATCCGGACTCGCGGACGGCGATCGGATCGACCTCGGCGACCGCGAACTGGTCGTGTACGAGGCGCCGGGGCACGCCCCTCACCACGCGATCTATCACGACCCCGACGCCGACGTCGTCTTCGCGGCCGACGCGGCCGGGATCTACGTCCCCGCCGTCGACGGGATCGAACCGACGACGCCCCCGCCCCAGTTCGACCTCGACCAGTGTCTCGCCGACGTCCGGACGATCGAGGAGCTCGACCCCGACTACCTCTGTTTCGGTCACTTCGGACCCCGCGAGTACGAGCCGGAGCTGGCCGGCGAAATCAAGCGCGCGTACGTGGAGTGGGTGGAGGCGATCCGGGAGAAGCGGGCGGAGCTCGGCGACGACGACGCGGTCGTCGAGCACTTCGAGGCGGCGAGCCGAGACGCGGAGTTCTGGAACCCCGAGCGCGCCCGCGCCAACGCGAGCCTGAACGTCCGAGGCGTCCTCGGGTACCTCGACTACGTCGCGGAACGCGAGGAGTGACGCCGGAGGGGTGAGACCGGCGGTGTCACCGACGGCGCGTCGCCGCCGACGCAAACCTCCTAAACCCCGCGCCACCTACGATCGAATTATAAATGGGTATCTTCGACACGATCCGCGCCGTGCTCGGAACGAGCGCCGAGACGGACGCGACCCGGGAGGCCGACCCCGAGGACCTCTTCGGGATGTCGACCGCGTATATGACGATGGAGGCCGACCTCGGCTACGACCACTGCGGAGAGGCCGCGCTGTGCTTCTCCGGCGTGGACAGCACCCGCTTCGACGACGCCGTCGAGACCGTCGAGGCCATCTTGGAGGCCGGCGAGATCGAGACCGGAACGGGGTTTCACCGCTACGAGGACGACCACGGCTACCAGTGGTTCGTCCTCGAGGACGACGACCCGGAGGACCTCGTGACGAGCGTCCACTTCGCGGCCGACCAGTTCATCGAGGAGGGGTTCGGCTCCCGGCTGCTCGCGGCCGTCTTCGGCTTCGAGCGCGGAGACGTCGACGTCTACTGGATCTACTCGTTCCGGCGCGGGGCGTACTACCCGTTCTCGCCGAAGGGGACGAGCGGCCGGAACCAACAGGTGGAGTTCAAGCTCCAGTCCGTCCTCGACGGGGAGCTCGGCCTCGAGGACGACGAGGCGTACTGGTACCCGCTGTGGCCGGACGCGCCCGGGAAGCGTCCGTGGGAGTGAGTCGATGAGCGCGTCGAACGGCGGGGGACACGGTGACCGCGAGGCCCTCAAAAAGCGGATGCTCCGGATGATCGCGGCGCAGGCCGCGGCGGTGAGCGCCGCCGTCCACCTGCTGTGGGCGTGGCCGCGGCTGGGGACCGCGGGCGATCCGCGGCCGTACGTGTTCGTGCTCGGCGGAGCGTTCACGGTCGCCGTCGCGGTCGCGACTCTGCGCGCGCCGGAGTACCGGCGGCTGTACGCGCTCGGTGCCGGTACCCTCGCGGCGTTCCTCCTCGGGTACGTCGGCTGGTACGGCGCCGGGGCCGGGTCGGCGCTCGCGGACGACCCGCTGGCGATAGTGGCCAAGGGCGCGGAGGTCGTCGGCGTCGTCGCGTTCCTCGCGCTCTACCGGCTCGCCCCGCCGACGAGCGTCGTCCTCGACCGCCGAGACGACACCGCGAGCGGCGAGGGAAGCCGGGCCGACGACGACGATTTCGCAGGAGGGGGGTCGAACTCGTGACCGACGAGACGTACCTGACGGTCGCGGGACCCGCGACGGCGACGTTCGAGGTCCGGGGCTCGGAGTTCCTCGGCCACGTAGCCCCGGTCGACACGGTCGCGGAGGCGGAGGCGTTCATCGAGCGCGTCAGGGGCGAGTACGGCGACGCGACTCACAACGTGCCGGCGTACCGGGTGCCGGCCGGCGCGGCGTCCGAGCGGACGCCCGGAAGCGGCCCCATGCTCCGGGAGTACTCCTCCGACGACGGCGAGCCCTCCGGCTCGGCGGGGAAGCCGGCGCTCAACGTCCTCCAACAGCGCGAGATCCGCAACGTCGTCGCGGTGGTGACCCGCTACTACGGCGGAACGAACCTCGGTGTCGGCGGGCTCGCGCGCGCCTACTCGCGGGCGGTGAAAGATGGGGTCGACGAGGCCGGGGTCGTCGAGGAGCGGCCGCACCGACGGCTGGTCGTCGAGACCGAATACGACGACTCGGGGACCGTTCGCGGCGTGATCGAGTCCTCGGGCGTCGCGTTCGACGCCGACTACGACGAGCGCGTGCGGTTCGAGCTCCGCGTCCCGATAGCGGAGGTCGACGAGCTGGTCGAGCGGCTCAACAGCGCGACGAGCGGTCGCGTCGAGATCGACTGAGCGACGGCTCGGGGATCGGAGTCGGCGGCAATTTCACAGGGACCGGTCACGCGAACTTCCGAACGGTCATCTCCAGCGTGTCGAGGTCGAGGATGGGCGCGTAGCCCGCGTCGGGGTCGATGTTGACGGACTTCTGGAAGTCGGTCTGGGCCTGCCAACAGCCGGAGTTCACCGCGAGGACGTTGTGGTACTTCCCCCAGCCGAGCTTGTGGACGTGGCCGGTGTGGAACACGTCCGGGACGTTCTCGATAACGAGGTAGTCGCGTTCCTCGGGCGCGACGCGCGTGTGTCCACCGAACTGTGGGGCGACGTGGCGCTTTTTTAAGAGCTGGTACATCGCCTTGTGGGGCTCGTCGTAGCTCGCCTTCTCCTCGGGGAGCTCCGCGATCACCTCGTCGAGGGAGACGCCGTGGTACATCAGCACGTCGACGCCCTCGACGCTGACGGTGGCCGGGTTCGAGACGATCTGCGCGTCGTGAACGTCCAGAATGTCGCGGATCTCGTCGTTGAACCCGGGTTGCGGCTCCGCGAGCCGGACCGCGTCGTGGTTCCCGGGGATCATCACGATCTCGGTGTCCGCCGGCACCTCCTTGAGGTGCTCCGAGAACGCCTCGTACTGGTCGTAGATGTCGACGATCTCCAGCTCCTCGTCCTGGTTGGGGTAGACGCCGACCCCTTCAACCATGTCGCCGGCGAGGAGGAGGTACTCGATCGGTTCGGCCTCGGGGGTGTGGAGCCAGTCGGTGAAGCGGTGCCACGCGTCCGCCATGAACTCGTCGCTGCCGACGTGGACGTCGGAGATCAGCGCGGCCTGGACGTGACGGTCGGCTGCCCCGGTCCGGTGCGTTCTGGGAACGTCCGGGAAGTGGAGCGAGTCGGCGAACAAGATTCCGGAGTCGTCTGCGAGCGTCCCCTCGACCGCGACGCACTCGTCCATCAGGATCTCGTCGACGACGTCTGCAAGCCCCTTGTCTTTCATCACCAGCGCGGGGAACGTGCCGGTGGTGTCCTCCAGTTCGACGAGCCAGTGGCCGGACTTGGTCGAGCGGACGTCGTTGACGAGCCCGATCATCGCGGCGTCGCTGCCGCCGGGCATGTCCGCGATCGCCTCGGCGGGGCGGTGGTTGACGCGACCGCGGAGCACCTTCGAGAGCCGCTCGTAGCGGTCGCGGAACGTCCGGACGAAGTCGGCGTACTCGCCGGTCCCAGTGCTCCGTCCGGTCATGTCGTTACCGACCTCCAGCTCTCTGCGGTCCGGGTCGCGGTCGACGACCTCCCGGGTCGAGTCGCCGAGAGAATCGCTGTCAGACCCCTCCGTTTCAACTAGAGATCGTCCGGGATCCACCTCGTTCTCGCCTCCCGAGCCGGTCTCGGATTCGGCGTCGCCCTCGGATCGAGTTGCGGAATCGGTATCGTCCCCGGATCGAGTTGCGGAATCGGTATCGTTCGCGGGTAAAGTGACCGAGTCGGAATCAGTCGCGGGCTGCGTCGTAGATTGGGGGGTTCGACCCTCGGACTCGACTGCCGCGCGGACGTGGTCGGCAGTGATACGAAGGGTGTCGTCGGGCGCGCGGTCGACGGTCGCCTCGAGGGCCGTCGCGGAGTCAGGGGCGCTTGCCAGCAGGGTGACGGCCTCGCGCTCCGCGTTGTATCCCCGCCTGGCGAGCTCCTTTGCGATCCGCGCGTTCGACTCCAGCGGCACGACAGCCGAGAGGGGAGTACGACTCAAAACGGTTCCGGAGGAGGAGCCACCTGACTCAGAGGGCGGTGACCCGGAAGCTTATCACCGAAACCCGTCAAGCCGACTGTAATGGACGAAGAGGATCGGCCGGGAGCCGACGGCGACCCGGCCGAGCGAAGCGAAGTGTCGGACGTGAACGGGCGCGACGCATCCGAACCCGCTGACACATCCGAACCCGCTGACACATCCGAACCCGCTGACACATCCGAACCCGCTGACACATCCGAACCCGCTGACACATCCGAACCCGCTGACACATCCGAACCCGCTGACACATCCGAACCCGCTGACACATCCGAACCCGCTGACACATCCGAACCCGCTGACACATCCGAACCCGCTGACACATCCGAACCCGCTGACACATCCGAACCCGCTGACACATCCGAACCCGCCGACGCATCCGACCCGACGGAACCCGCTGACACATCCGACTCAACTGAGCCGATCGTATCGGGTGGTCCCTCAGGAGAGAGTCGGTTCCGGGCGGATGAAGACGAGGGTGGGCGCACGAGGCGGGGCGATGTCGAGTCATCCACGGAAGAGTCGAAGAGTTTCGTCTATCGCTTCCGTCACGACAGGGAGGGCGCGTTGATGTGGATCCGGGAGATGCTCTCCAGCGTCGCGATCGTCCTCGTGATCGGACTGCTCCTGTTCGGGATCAGCGGCGTGTGGCCGCCGATGGTCGCCGTCGAGTCGGGAAGCATGGAGCCGAACATGGAGGTCGGCGACCTGGTCTTCGTCACGGAGCCGGGGCGGCTCGCGCCCGACGCGGCGACAAACGATATCGGCGTGGTGACGTACGAAGAGGGGCGAAGCGCCGACTACCGAACGTTCGGCTCGTACGGGTCGGTAGTGATATATCGGCCGCCCGGACGGACGGCCTCGCCGATCATCCACCGGGCCATGTTTCACGTCGAAGAGGGGGAAAACTGGTACGACCGCGCCGACGACGAGTATCACAACGCGGCGGGGTGCGCCGAGCTCCGTCACTGTCCGGCCCCTCACAGCGGGTTCATCACGCTCGGCGACAACAACGGCGCGTACGACCAAGCGAACGGGCTCGCGGCTCCGGTCAGGGCCGAGTGGGTGACCGGTGTCGCGAGGGTGCGTGTCCCGTACCTCGGGTACGTTCGGCTGATAGCGAGTGGCCAGGCGGAGCTGGGTGACGTGATCGCCACGACCGTGGCGGGGGAGATCGATTCGGTCGACGCCTCCGAGACGTCCGGCGAAATCGGCAAAATCGAGGAAGGGAAGCCGGCCGGCGAGCCCGCTGTTTCAGGTGGAGATTCGATCGCGAGTTCAACTGAGGGTTCAATCGCGGGCGCCGTCGCGTGACGGAGAGGTGGGTCAGTTGTCTGCGCGACGGCGACGCGAGTCAGTTGTCGAACCGCGCCTGAACGAACGGCTGAGCGTTCTCGATATCGCCGAGACGGGAATCTGACAGCAGTACCGCCTCCGTCTCCTCGACGGGAACCGACAGTCCCATTTCCTTCGTGCGGCCGTAGCGTCCCTTCGAGACGACGACCGCGTTGACGATCCCGAGCATGTCGAGTTCGCTGATGAGGTCGGTGACGCGGCGCTGCGTGAGCACGTCCGCGTCGATCTCCTCGCAGAGGCGCTTGTAGATGTTGAACACCTCGCCGGTGTTGATGTTGTGGACGCCGTTCTTCTCCAGGAGGATGACGGCGAAGAGGACGATCTTGCTCTGGGTGGGGAGCGTTCGGACGACCTCCACGACGCGGTCGAGTTCGATCTTGTCCTGCGCCTGCCGGACGTGTTTCTCGGCGACGATCTCGGCCTGCGAGCGCTCGGCCAGCTCGCCCGCGGTCCGGAGGAGGTCGAGCGCGCGTCGGGCGTCACCGTGTTCCTGGGCTGCGAAGGCCGCGCAAAGCGGAATCACGTCGTCGGTGAGCGCTTCCTGTTTGAACGCGATGTCGGCGCGGTGCTGGAGGATGTCCCGGAGTTGGTTCGCGTCGTACGGGGGGAAGACGATCTCCTCCTCACCGAGGCTGGACTTGACACGGGGGTCGAGGAAATCGGTGAACTTCAGGTCGTTCGAGATCCCCATGATGGAGATCCGCGAGCGGTCGAGCTCAGAGTTCATTCGAGAGAGGTTATACAGCGTGTCGTCGCCGCTCTTCTCGACGAGCTTGTCGATCTCGTCGAGCATGATCACGACCACGCGCTCGTGGTAGTCGACGGCCTCGAAGAACGTCGAGTAGACCCGATCGGTCGGCCACCCAGTCATCGGGACCTCTTCCATCTCCTCGGCGTCGGCCTCGAGTTTCTCGATTCGCGCGTCGAGTTCGTCGAGCGTCGCGAACTCGGTGCCGGCGAGCATTCCCGGTTCGTCGGCCGCGTCGGATCTGAGCTCTCGGTGGTCGTCGAGGCGGTTCGCGATGACCTGCTGGTTCTTCTCGATGAACGTGTTGGCGAGCTGCGCGAGGACGCGGTACTGGGTGTCGGTGACCTCGCAGTTGATGTACTCGACCTCGCACGGAACGTCGTACTTCTGGGAAGTCGACTCGAGCTCCTGTGAGACGAACTTCGCCGACGCCGTCTTTCCCGTTCCCGTCTTTCCGTAAATAAGGATATTCGAGGGCGTCTCACCGCGGAGTGCGGAGACGAGGATCGTCGCCATTCGGTTGATCTGGTCGTTCCGGTGCGGGAGTTCGTGCGGCGTGTACGAGGGGCGGAGTACCTCCTTGTTCTCGAAGATCGGTTCACCGGAGAGCAAGTCGTCGAACAGTCCCTGACTGTCGTCGTCGTCGAGGACGACTCCGTCGAAATCGACGTCCGGTGAAGAACGGTCGCGGCCGGCGCTTCCGACGTCAACGTCGGTGTCGGTCGTTACCTCCGCGTCGGTAGTACCCTCCCTGTCGGTGGTGGGGTTTACGTCGGAATTCGGACCAACGTTGGCCTCCCGGTCGCCGGTTGACGCGTCGTCAGAGTCACCGCCGGAAGCCTCAGTTCCCGGGCTCGACAGATCCGGAGGCGGATCGTCGAGGACCCCGTCGGTAACGGGCGGATCGTCGATTTCCCCACCGCTATCTTCCGATTCACCCGCCTGCGATGTGTGATCTGTTTCGTCCATGTGAACCCCCTTGTTTCAAGTGGAAATCCTCCGCGCTGAGGCCCACTACGTCGCGTTCCGTCCTGAGACGTGGACATCTGGCACAATACGCGCCCAGGGATGTCCAGTTGATGCAGTCGAACCAGATGAAGAGGCGGTACTAAAGTGTTGCTCTCCGGACTCGAAACGGATGTTCTGCGGACTCGAAACTGAGGGCTTCCGGACGCGAAACGGAGGGCGGTCGGGGTACCCGCAGAGGAGTTGGCTAGGAGACGCTTAACGGAACCTTGCCGTACCGGAGAGCGTCCTCGATGAGCCGACGTGTCGACACCGCCGTCGAATTGACCCGGTAGTGCGGAGTCGCGCGTCATTGACAACGTCGTTTTAGTGCGAAGTTCGTCCGGTTGAGTCCGAAATCCGCCCGAGGTCACAGTTCGATGTCTTGACGGGACCGTCGCTGCAGATCAGCGCTGGCGAGGTTTCGTATGCAACGTGCCAGATCCAGCCACGTCAATCTCTGTCAAACGCTCGATCAGCTTGACCGCTGCCCATCGTTCGAGAATTACGGTCTGCATGTAGACGGCGGCGACCGTCGACGGGAAACGGAGGCCTTTCTGCCTCTCCGTCGACGCCGCGCACCACTCAGTCGCTGGCTAGTTCGTTACTCCACTCGCAACGTGACCGATATCGACGTCTCGTTGACCAGGTCCGGATTCACGTCCCGTTGATCAGGCCCCGATTCCGGGAACCCCCCCACCCCTTTGTTTCGGGTGGAACTCGATCTAGGCGGGGAGGGGATCCGAGAGAGGACCGTATATTACAGAAGGTTTTATATATAATGTCGTATAACAGTGCCCTCGACAATCCGCTCTACATTTTTGTTGTTGTTTCTTAGTTATTTGAGAGAATAGATGGACTAATTGAACCGTTATATCCACGACTTCAACATTCCCCCGCCCAACCACCCATACCGACAGCGGTCTCCAGTCGAAACAAAGGGGTGGGGGAGGGGATCGATCGACAGCCGCCTACGATTCCTCACTGTCGAGCGGCCACGAGACAGTAGTTTCTCCGATACGTTCGTTTCGGCGCTTCGAAACGAACCCGATATCGGAGGACATGAATCCGCACACAGGGGATATCGGACGATCGGTGCGTCTGACGCAGTTCTTAAGTGAGAGGGGTGTAGATTCTACTGTAATTCCCCGAACGAACCCCGGGCGCGGCCGGATCAAGCGGTAGCACGCAACACGGCTCGTTCGGGAGAAAACAGCACTGGAGGTCAGGATGGGACTGCTCACGAATCTCAAAGACAGCATATCACGGGTCACCGACGGGCTGTTCGCGGCCGATGAACCCAAACGGATCGGGATCTACGGACCGCCGAACGCTGGAAAGACGACCCTCGCAAATCGGATCGCACGCGACTGGACGGGCGACGCCGTCGGGCCCGAGAGCCACATCCCGCACGAGACCCGACGGGCTCGCCGGAAGGAGAACGTCGAAATCGAACGGAACGGGCGGAAAGTCACGATAGACATCGTCGACACGCCCGGCGTGACGACGAAGGTCGATTACAAGGAGTTCCTCGACCACGACATGGAGAAGGACGACGCGGTGCGTCGCTCCCGCGAGGCGACCGAGGGCGTCGCCGAGGCGATGCACTGGCTCCGCGAGGACGTCGACGGCGTCATCTACGTGCTCGACTCTTCCACGGACCCGTTCACGCAGGTGAACACGATGCTCATCGGGATCATCGAGTCGCAAGATCTCCCGGCGCTGATCCTCGCGAACAAGACGGACCTGCCCGGATCGGACGTCCAGCAGATCGCCAACGCGTTCCCGCAACACGAGACGATCCCGCTCTCGGCGCTCGAAGGCGACAACATGGACGAAGTGTACACGAAGATCGCGGAGTACTTCGGCTGATGCCCGGCCCGACCCCCAACGTCGACGGCGACGCCTCTCCCGACGACTCCGACGACGGCGGCGTCCGGATCGACATGATAAGCGGCGCCCGGATGGAGGGGCTCACCGGCATGGAGAAAATCCGACTCATCCTCGACGGCGTCCGCGACGGGAACATCGTGATCCTGGAGGAGGGGCTCTCCCCCGACGAGGAGTCGAAGCTGATCGAGGTGACGATGACCGAGATCAGCCCGGACGACTTCACGGGGATCGAGATCGAGACGTACCCGAAGGCGGAGACGAACGACCAGAGCTTCCTCGACAAGCTGATGGGCCGGAAGTCCGCGCAGAAGCTCACCGTCATCGGCCCGGCCAACCGGATCGAGACGCTGCATAAAGACGAGAACCTCATCAGCACGCTCGTCTCCCGCAAATAGATGCCTCACCAATGTACCACCTGCGGCCGGACGTTCCCCGACGGATCGAAAGAGATGCTCTCCGGCTGTCCGGACTGCGGTGGGAACAAATTCCAATTCAAACCTGCGGGCGCGACTACTGACGACCGATCGACGTCGACCGACCGATCGACGCAGACCGAGCAGTCAACGCCGACCGACCGATCGACGCAGACCGAGCAGTCAACGCCGTCCGAGCAGCCGACGTCGGATGCGACAGAGCGGTCGTCTCCGACTTCGGACGACCGGTCTTCCCCGCTCGACAGCGCTACTTCCGCTGACTCAGCGGACGCTGCCGACACGGAGGATCCGACTCCCGGCTCTGATTCGACTCCCGGTTCTGATTCGACTCCAAGCGCCGATAAACAGTCATCGGACCAAGTCGAGCACGGCGAACCGGCCGATCCGCCCACCGAAACGGAACACGTCAGCGAACGCAGCGAAGAGGACACCGCGCAGGCGAGCGCTCGCTCCGACGTCGTCTCGCAGGATGAACTCGACCGCGCGAGCCAACCCGTCGACGCCGACTCCGGCAGCGACGTCGGCGACTCTACCGCCCCTGACGGTCCGCGTCCCGACATCGACGAACTCCGGGACGAGCTCAACGAGCAGTTCGAGAGCATCCGGATCGTGAGCCCGGGGAAGTACGAGCTCAACCTGATGGAGCTGTACGACCGACAGGAGTACATTATCTCGCTGCAGGAGGACGGACGGTACGTCATCGAGATGCCCGACGCGTGGGGCATTCAGGACGAGTGACGGCGGCAGCGATTTCTGCCGAGTACCGCCACTGACCTGTTCCCTCAGCGCTACTGATCTGTCTCCTCAGCGCTACTGATCTGTCCCCTCAGCGCTACTGATCTGTCCCCTCAGCACCATTGACCTGACCCCTCAGCGCCGTCAATCTCGCCGAACTGACGCGTCTCCCACCCCGTTAACATCACCAAACCGTACATTCGGGCGACCATTGTCGAAGTGAACACAGTTATGCGGCTTCCTCCGCTACGGGCGCTCATGTCTGCTGATCGTGCTTTCAATTCGGGGTCACGAGGGGCCTCTCGTCTGATCGGATACGACGACTCATCGAACAACGACTCATCGAACGCCGACCTATCGGAAGACGATCTATCCACGCCGCTCGACGGCGCGCTCGGATCCGTTCGTGCTGAGGTGGCCGTATGCGCGTAGTCGCCAAGTTCGGCGGAACGAGCCTGGGCAGCGGCGACCGGATCGAACGCGCGGCCGACTCCGTCGCGAACGCGGTCGAGGCGGGCCACGAGATCGCCGTCGTCGCGAGCGCGATGGGGTCGACGACCGACGACCTCCTCGACGATATCACCTTCGAGACCGACGACGCCGATCGCGCCGAGATCGTCTCCATGGGCGAGCGCACCAGCGTCAGGATGCTCAAGGCAGCGCTCTCGGTCCGCGGCATCGACGCCGTTTTCCTCGAACCCGGCCATCCTGACTGGCCGGTGATCACGAACGAACTCGGCGAGGTCGACGTCGAGGAGACGAAAAAGCGCGCGCAGGCCATCGCGGAGCGCCTCGACGGCGTCGTCCCCATCATCACCGGATTCCTGGCGGAGGACCACGACGGCAACGTCACGACGCTGGGCCGCGGCGGTTCCGACACCACCGCGGTCATGCTCGGCAACTACATGGACGCCGACGAGGTCGTGATCGTCACCGACGTCGAGGGTGTCATGACCGGCGACCCCCGCGTCGTCGAGGGGGCGCGGAACGTCGGCCGGATCACCGTCGACGAACTCCGGAACCTCTCGTTCCGGGGTGCCGAGGTCGTCGCGCCGTCGGCGCTCTCGTACAAGGACGAGGACCTCTCCGTCCGGGTCGTCCACTACCAACACGGCGACCTCCTCAGGGGCGGGACCCGCATCGAGGGACAGTTCGAGAGCCTGATCGACATGCGCGAGGAGCCGCTCGCGTGTCTCACCATCGCCGGGCGCGCGATTCGGAACCGCTCGGGAATCCTCTCGCAGCTGGCGAACGCCCTCCGCGAGGAGGATATCAACATCGATGCGGTCGCGTCCGGCATGGATTCGGTCACGTTCTACGTCGACGTGGACGTCGCGGAGACCGCCGAGGCGCTCCTTCACGAGGCCGTCGTCGACGATGAGGCGCTCTCGTCGGTGACCGTCGCGGATCCGATCGCGGTCATCCGAGTGACCGGCGGCGAGCTCCCCAACCAACCGGGCGTCATCCAGGATATCATCGCGCCGCTGGCCGAAGACGGAATCAACATCATCGACCTCATCACGAGCGCGACGTCGGTCGCGGTGTTCGTCGACTGGGACGATCGAGAGGAGGCGCTCGAAATCGTCCAACAGCGGTTCGACTGACCCGACATCGGCAGATCGAACTTCGACAGATCCGACATCGACAGACCGGACTTCGACTGACGGAACTTCGACAGATCCGACATCGACAGACCGGACTTCGACTGACGGAACTTCGACCGATCAGACGATCTCTCCTCGTCTTACTCCGTCCGGGGACCGACCCTCGCCCTCTTCATTCGTCTTTGCCGTCGTCCAGGTCCTCGAATTCGATCCGATACCGCGTGGTCCGTCGTCCGTCGAACCGCGGGCCCCTCCCCGCGGCCGCGAACCCCGACGACTCGATGACTTCGCTGGTCTCCTCATCGTTCGGAACGACGACCTCGACGCCCATCCCCTCCCGGCGCGCGAACCGCCGCGGCTCCTCGAACAGCGTTCGGACCGTCGATCCGCTTCCCTCGAAGTCGGTCACGTGAACGGTGTCGGCGCGAACGTCGAAGGCGACGAACCCCCGGACAGTCTCCTCTCCCCCGTCGCTCTCTCCGGTACTACCGTCGCTCTCTCCGGTGCTATCGCCGTGGCCGTCACCATCGCTCTCCGCTTCCACCGCGACTCGAACTGACCGGTCGTGGATCATGTTCCGCACGACCTCTCGCGGCCGTTCGGTTGCCGCCGCCAGCGCCTCGGCGTCGGATTCGAGTGCGTCACGGATCCGCATACATCGGTTACCGGACGAGCCTGTATAAACCCGCTGCCGTCCGGCTCCCGCAGCAGTCCCCGGTGGCTCTCGTTCCATCCGAAGCGCTCCCCGTCCGCTCGAAGTAATATAGTTTTAAACGACCAGCGGCCGCACGGTTCGACATGAGCAAATCCACCACGATCGTGCTCGGAACGATCGGCGTGTCGGCGGCCCTGTCCGTACTCATCATCCTCTCGTACGTGCTCGGCTGATGTTCTCGCTCCGGCCGCTCGACGACGACCTCGACGCGGTCCGCGAGGAGCACGCGCCCGGATCCCCGGTCCTCGACGTCGACGCGGACTTCGAGACCCTTCCGCCGGCAGCGGCGGAGGACCTCGGTCTGTTCGTCGACGCGCTCTCGCCCGCGTCCCTCCCGGCGGAGTGGCTTCCCGACGAGACGCCCGACCTCCTCCGGGCGTACGCCGGTCCCGCGTTCACCGTCGGACTCCCCGGCGACGGCACCGTCGTCCGGACGACGCAGACCGACCCGCAGACGATACTCGTCAAGAAGCGAGCGGCGGGCACCCCGGACGACTTCCTCGCGTTCCTGATCGCGGACCGGCTGGTCCAGGTCGGCGTCTCGCCGTCTCCCGGATCGCTCCCGGACGACGCTCCCGCGGACCGCCTCCCCGAGACGTTCCTCCCATTCTTCGGCGAGCACTACCGCGACCTCGACGCCGCTATCCGCCGGCCGGACCCCGATACCGGCGCTTCGACCACCGGACACGGCCCGAACGACGTCTTTCAGATCGCGGCCGCGCTCTTCGACGCGTGGGTCGGGCTGTACACCCGCGACGTCTTCGCGTCGTGGGAGGGGCGCCACCCGCGGCTGTTCGAGACGTGGACCGACGCCGGGAACCGATTAGAGGGCCGGCTCGGCGAGCTCGCGGGCGAGGTCGTCCGCGGCGAGACCGACTTCGCGAGCGCGACGGAGTACGCCTGTTCGGCCGTCCGTCACGGCCTCGACCTCCCGGCGCCGTTCGCCGCGCTCGACACGGCCGCCTACCGCGACCGCGGCGCTCCCTACGCGGTGAAGTGGGCGCAAAAGACGTTTGAATCGATGATCAACGACGACGACTGACCGGTCCCCTCCCTGATTCGCTTTATTTCTTTTATACCTCGACGGTGACGTTGCCGTCGCCGTCGAGTTCGATGACCCCTTCGAACAGGTCTCGGAACCGGTCCAGCGTCGCGACCTCGTGGACCTCCTCCGAGAGGTGGAAGATCCCGACCGCGTCGTGTTCATCGAGGAGCTCGAGGATGTCCGCGGCGGCCTCGTACACCGCGTCGTCGTCGGCGTAGTACGCCATCTCAGTGAGCGAGTCGACCGAGACGCGTCGCTTCCCCTCGCTCTCGGTGAGGAACCGCTCCACTCGGTCGACGACGCCGTCGAGATCGTCCGGGGCGGAGACGTAGTACACGTCGTCGCTGGAGCGCCGCGAGTACCCGCGCTCCACGGAGAGCGTGTCGAGGATGGTCGCCTTCGTCTCGTCGACGTCGTAGTACTCCAGTTTCTGTTCGACCTCCCGCGCCGTCGTCCGCGTGGAGACGACGAGGAACGCGTCGGTGTCGGTCTTCAAGAAGTCCGTGTCGATCCGGTCCGTCTCGCCGATACTCGGGTGGATGAGCAGAAGCCCCGTACCGCCGGGGATCGTTTCAGGCCCGTTCTCGATGGCGAGCGAATAGTCCATGGGATCGGAAATCGCCCGACCGACTTAACGATGCGGGCAACGCTCTCCGGTCGGATTTCGACGCGGACCACGCCGTCCGATCGGTCTTCGCTGCGAGCCATGTCGGTTGGCCGGTTTTTTGAGTGTTCCCACCGTCGAGACGCACGATGGTGGGCCACGACACCGCGCGCGACGTCTACCGCCAAGCGCTCCCGGTGATTCTGGTCAGCCTCGTCGCCGGGCTGTTCGCGGGGACCATCCTCGGCTCAGAGACGATGCGGGCCGGCATCTCGGAGGTCCCCGGACTCCTGCTGCTGCTGCCCGCGTTCCTCGCGACGCGGGGCGGGGTCTACGGCTCGCTCGGGGCCCGCCTCTCCACCGGCCTCCACCAGGGGCTCATCGAGCCACGGTTTCGGCTGGACCGGCGACTCACGAACGCGATCGTCGCCTCCTTTATCAACGGGATGACCGTCTCCGTGTTCATCGCCGTCGTCACCTACCTCTGGCTGACGCTTCTGGGATCGGGAGGGAACCTCCTCCAACTGGTCGGGATCATGGTCGTCGCCGGGTTGCTCTCGGCGGTGCTCATGATCTCGGTACTGATCGTCGTCATCTTCGTCGGCTACCGGCGGGGACTCGATCCGGACAACGTGATCGGGCCGGTCGTGACGACGCTGGGCGACGTGTTCGGGGTCTTCTTCCTGCTCGTCGGCATCTACGTCGTGGGGGTCGTGCTGTGACCGACGGAGACGCGACGGATTCCTCCTCGAACGCCTCCGAAACGGCCATGCCGGACGAGTGGTCGATCCCCCGGATCGTCCGGACGATGGTCCCCCTCCTCGCCGCGCTGTCGGTGCTCCAGCTCGTCTCCGGCACCGTCCTCGAGGCGTACGAGGCGGTCCTCGTCCAGAATCCGGCCCTCCTCGTGTTGGTTCCGGTCCAGATCGGGACCGCGGGGAACCTCGCGTCGATCACCTGTTCGCGGCTCACCACCCAGCTGTATCTCGGGACGTACGAGCTGGACCCGTCGAATCCCGATCTCAGGGCGAACGCCGGCGCCGTGTTCGCACTCGCGGCCACCGTCTTCGGCGCGGTCGGCGTCGCCGCGTGGGCCATCGGCGCCGCGTTCGGCGGCACGCTCGCGCTCGGGCGCGTGCTCCTCGTCTCGTTGATCTCCGGAATGCTCCTCGCCGTCCTCGTCGTCGTGACGAGCGTCGCCGCCGTGGAGATATCCTATCGGGTCGGCCTCAATCCGGACGACACGACCATTCCCGTCGTCACCAACGTCTGCGACATCGCCGGCGTGTTGATCCTCTTCGCCGTCGTCTCCGTGGTCGTGTGAGATCAGAACACGCTGTCGGCGGTCGCGGCGCCGACGACGCTGAACACCGCGCCGACCGAGACGGCCTTGGCCGTCGTCCCCCACAACTCGATCCCCGTCACGCCCTCCTGGATGAGGAACGTGTCCGGGGCGTCGAACAGCACCGCGAGGAGGGCCACGGAGCCGAACGCGACGATCATCAACGAGACGAACCGGGCGGGGATGCCCGCGATCTCTTTTTCGACCTCGGGATCGCGGTCGGTGTCCGCCCGGTAGAGCGCGGCGTACCCGATCAGCGCGACGATCCCGGCGGTCAGCACCCCCTGAATCCAGTTCATGCCCGCAGCCAGCACCCACACTTCCTCGGTGACGACGAACGGTCCCGCGAGGAGGAACCCGCCGACGGCCTGCTGCGCGGAGTCGGCGATCCGGTACTTCGGTCGGCGGAGGCTCCCCGGGCGTTTCATACTCCCCGCACAGTTGCCGGTGGATAAAACGGCGACGCTTTTTGAGCGCACGTCGCGTGTCGCGCGCCGCAAATCGGACGGACGGTACCCACGCCGCTCCGAACCGGTTTTCACCCGCCCGCCCCTCGTCCCGCCATGAGCGTTCGCGAAGAGTTCGATCAGTGGGCGACGTCGGGGAAGGACCGCGGGATGGAGGACAGACACTGGCACACCGCGAAACACGTCCTCGCGCGGATGCCGGTCGAGGCGGGCGACGCCGTCCTCGATCTGGGCACCGGTTCCGGCTACGCGCTCCGCGCGCTCCGCGAGCGCGGGATCGGGCGAGCGTACGGACTCGACGGCGCGCCCGAGATGGCGGGCAACGCCCGGAGCTACACCGACGACGACGCCGTCGGCTTCCTCGTCGGCGACTTCGACGCGCTCCCCTTCGCCGACGACTCGCTCGACCACGTCTTCTCGATGGAGGCGTTCTACTACGCGGCGGACCCCCGCAACACGCTCCGGGAGATCCGGCGCGTGCTGAAGCCCGGCGGCACCTTCTACTGCGCCGTCAACTACTACGCGGAGAACGAGGCGAGCCACGCGTGGCAGGACAACATCGCCGTGGAGATGACCCTCTGGAGCCGCGAGGAGTACCGCGAGGCGTTCCGCGACGCCGGACTGTACGTCGCCGAACAGGACAACATCCCCGACCGAGAGATCGAGATCCCGCCCGCCGCCGAGTTCCCCACCGAGGACTGGGACTCTCGCGAAGCGATGGTCGACCGCTACCGGACGTGGGGGACGCTGTTGACCGTCGGCGTCGCGCCCTGACTCGATCGCTCGTTTATAAGCGATCGATCGCGGATCGACGGTGAACACCTCCAAAGCCCCAGCCGCTCGCTTATAACTGATCGACTCCTCTGCGGCGGACACCTCCAAAGCCCCAGCCGCGAGGACGGCGCACGCTCGCTGTGCTCCTCACTCGGTCGCTCACTTCGTTCGCTCCCTCGTTGCGGTGCTTACATCGCCTGCGCCGTCCTCGCGACTGCCCCTTTGAATCCCGCCCCGACCGCAACCGCCCCGCACCGCAACCGCCCCGCACCTCACACCTCCCCAGCCTCGCGGCTCGTTCGGGGCTCCCTTCGGTCGCCCGCGTCACTCGCCGCGTCCCTCGCACGCGCTCCTCGCGGCCGCCCGGGGCGACCGCTCGGAGGCGCGCGCCGACCGTCGTCTGTTTATAAATGCGAACTCGTCACCCGCCGATCCCTTTTAAGCGTGCGAACCGTTCACACAGTTGATACCATATGGAACTCCGCTGTGAGGGCTGCGCCGGCTGCTGTGTCGACTGGCGGCCGCTCGCGCCGGACGCCGCCGGCTCCGACCGCGCCGGCGACCGCCCTCCCCTCGACGACGCGTACGACCTGGTCCCGCTCACCCGCGACGAGGTCGCCGGCTTCCTCGACGACGGGCTCGGCGACGTCCTCGTCCCCCGCCTGTTCGAGCCCGCCGAGCGCGACGGACGCGTCTCCGTCGACGGCGTCGACGTGGCGGCCGCCGGCGACCGCCCCGTCTTCATGGTCGGGCTCCGGAAACCGCCGAAGCCGGTCGCGCCGATCGGCACCGACGAGCTCCGCTGGCTCGACGCGTGCGTCTTCCTCGACCCGACGACGCTCCAGTGTCGGATCCACGACGACGACCGCTACCCCCAGACCTGCGCGACGTACCCGGGGCAGAACCTCGAACTCGACGTCGAGACCGAGTGCGAGCGCGTCGAGGACGCGGACGGCGGCGATCGCCTCCTCGACGACGAGCCGCCGGCCGACCTCCCCGCGCCCGCGTTCGGCCCGCAGGCGCTCGGGACGACCGTCTTCGCGTACCCCGATCCCGACGATCTCGACGGCGTGGTCGACCGGGCCCGTAGCGACTCGCTCACCGACGACGACCGGGCCCGGTTCGTCGGGGCCGCCGTCGGCTCCCGACCCGGATCGCTGTCGGTCGACCGCGACCGCATGGCCGAGGCCCGCGCTCGTGCCCGCGACGCCGACTCGTGGGCGGGGCGCGCGATCCGCGAGTGGACGGAGCGCGCCGGCGCCGACGGGGACCCCGCTCGCTTCGACGTCGACTCCAGAGAGCGGTTGGTCCGCGAACTCGAAGACGACGCCGGCGCGCCCGGGACCCCGGGGTGGGACTGACGTGACCGTCCAGTCCCGCTGACCGCGTCGGCCTCCACCTGCTATTTATATACTATTTATCCTCCGCCCTCACCCGCCTCGTTTCCGGTACCACACGCGCTCGCCGACCGGCGACTCCCCGTCGTCGATGGCGAGCCGCCCCACGAACAGGTCCCTGACGGCGAGCGTGATCACGAGCTCGACGGCCCTGCCGTCGCCCTCGGTTCCGCTCCCGTCGCGGTTCCCCTCGCTCTCCTCCTCCTCCCCCGACCCGACCGGGCGAACCGTCACGACGCAGTGGCCGTCGCGCTCGTCGATCGATTCGATCACCCCGACCGACCACCGGTCGACGTGGTGCGACGGCTCTCGCGCGTGGATCCGGTCGTGATTCACGACGGTCCCCTCTCGACGCGCCGCACCACGAGCGCCGCCTCGCAGGTGCACTCGGCCTCGCACTTCGGGCACTCCGCGGCCGACCGGTCGATCGGCTCGCGGTGGACCGTCTCGTAGCCGTGACGGTCGAACAGCTTCTCCGGGGAGTCGTCGCCGCCGTGGAACCACGAGTCAGCGAGGAACAGGTCGACCCCGCGCTCCGCGCCGAGAGCGTGCAGCCGTTCGAGGAGCCGGCTCCCGATTCCGCGCCCCGTCGCCCCCTCCCGGATGTACCCCATCTCGAGGTGGCCGTACCGATCGGCTTCCGGGATCAGGGCCGGATCGTCGAAAAAGTACATCTCCTCGGCGACGGCGGCCGGGTCGTCGAGCTCGCGCAGCGCCATGACCCCGAGGATCGAGTCGGTACCGCCGTCTGCGGCGTCCGCGTCGGCGTTCCCCACGTCGTCCGACTCGACGTCGGCGTCGACCGTGACCGCGACCAGCACGTGGTACGTCGGGTCGTCGAGCCCGAGGTCCACGCCGTAGGAGCTCCCCTCGCTGAAGTGCGCGGTGATGAGCGCCTCCAGCTCGTCGGCGTCGTCCGGTCGCGGGTCCCGGATCGCGATCTCGTCCATCCCGCTGCGGTACGCTCCCCGTCGACAAGAGCGATGTGGTGGCGCGCTGGCTCCGGCGCAGGACGACGCTTACCCGCCGGCTCGCGGCCGCCAGACTCCCTGTCGTCTATCGAGCCACGCGACGACGACGACGTGCGGAAGCGTCATGGCCGCGATGGCGACGAGCGACACGGCGAGCACGTCGCCGGGCGCGGCGACGCCGGCGGGAACCGCCAGCCCGACCGCGCCGACGACCAGGAACCCGCCGAGGGTGAGCGGCGCGGCGTCGCGCGCGAACCGCCGGAGGGCGCCGAGCAGGTCGCCGTCGTCGACCGCCGCGGACGCCCGCTCGTCGACGAGGACGAGCCGGCCGACGTGCCGGAGCCCGTGCCAGAGCGCGAAGTACACCCCGACGGCGAATACCGGCGCGGCGAGGAGGAACCACGCCCACAGCGCCGCCACCTCGCCCGCGTCGCGGATCCACCCCCGGCGCGAGGCTCCGGCGCGGACGCGTCGGTACCCAAGCCCCACCGACAGCGCCGTCGCGGCGATCATGAACCCGCCGACGGCCAGTCGCGTCTCCGGGACGAACAGCGGGTCGACCGCGGCGCTCGCGTCGACGACGAACAGCCCGACGATCCACTCGGCGACCAGCCGGTACTCCCCCGGGTGCCCGAGCAGCGGGACGCCCATCGGGAGCCCGCCGCGGACGACGAGGCTCAGCCAGCGCTCGGCCGAGGTCGGGAGGTGGTCGACGCCGGCGACGACGAGCGCCGCGACGTCGCCCTGCCCCCAGTGGAGCCACGTGAGCGCGATGAACCCGACGAACGCGCCCACCGGCGAGAGGAAGAACGCCGCGACGACCGCCCCGCCGAGGACCGCGTACACCGCGGAGACGACGGCGATCGACCGGCGCAGCGAGACGTCTGTCGCCGCCCGCAAGGGGACGAGGTGGTCGACCGCGCCGTGGGCCATCCCGACGACGAGGGTCCCCAGCGCGAACGTCGCGACGCCGACTTCGACCGGAAACAAAGGGGTCACGGCGCCGATCGGCAGCAGCGCGGCGAGCGCCAGCGCGGGGTACAACGCGAACCACCGGTCGACGGCCGATCGGGTCCGATCGTCGCGCTCGACCGCCGCCGGTTCGCGGCGCGCCGCCGAACGCGTCGCGGTCTCAGTCATCGACGGGGTCGGGCGACTCGGGTTCCGGCTCCGGTTCGAACGCGCGGGCGGCGGCCTCGGTCGGTCGGCCGCGACGGTCGTTCCAGTCGAGCACCCACTCGAACAGCACGAGCCCGTTCACGGTCATCACGCCGGCCGAGACGAAGAAGAGCATCTCCTCGATCGGGAGCCCGAGGACGGTCACCTCGGTCGTGAGCTCGGGCGAGAGCTGCCACGTCCCCATCTCGATCGCGATCCGGTCCGCGATCCAGAAGTACGCGGCCGGGATCAGCGTCGCCGCGAGCCAGATCCGCGGCGTCCGGACCAGGTAGCCGCCGCCGACCGCCCACTGGAGCGCGACGACGGGGCCGACCCACGCGATCAGCCCGCCGAGGTAGAGGTACGAGGGGTCGATCGTCACCAGCCACAGCCCGCCGCCGACCATCGCGACGCCGGCGACGACGCCGGCCACCCGTGGCACTCGGTCGAAGTCGCCCTCGCGGAACGTCGGGTCGAACCCGATCAGGTGGAGCGCGAACGCGGTGACGACGGTCTGGATGGTGAAGAAGAGGTACTCGCCGAGCGGGATCGACAGCGCCCGGACGAGCACCGCCCCGTCCGCGTACCACCACGCGCCCCGCCGGATCATGTAGCTGATCCACGGCGTCGTGTACACGTACGCGATAGCGACGAGGATCGCGATCCCGGCGGTCGCGCGGCGGCGCCGGAGCGGGTCGTATCGCGGTGCGAGGTACCACAGCGCCGCGACCACGGGGAGACTGAAGACGAGGTGGAACTGGAGATACGTCAGCGTGGGAAGCATCTGCTCACCTCACCAGCGCCGTGCATGCATCCGTGTTCGCTCCGCCCCTTATTAAGGACTCATCCAAACAGTGTGCCCGCGGCGGGTGGGACGACGCCCGGCTTCCGGCGACGTCACTCCTCGGGCGACAGCACGCCGTAGCTTTCCAGCACCTTCCCGAGCCGGAACATGGAGGCGACGACGGCGTCGCAGACGGGACGGACCGCGTCCTTGGGAACGAACCCGACCGCGAGGCCGGCGACCTCCAGCATCGGGAGGTCGTTCGCGCCGTCGCCGATCGCGACCGTCTCCGCCATGGGGACACCGAGGTCGTCGGCCAGATCGGTCAGCGCGTCGTCTTTGGTCCCCTCGATGAGCGGCCCCTCGGCGTCGCCGGTGAGTTTCCCGCCCGCCATCGGGAGGCGGTTCGCGACGATCGTGTCGGCCTCGACGCCCTCCTTCGCGAGCGCGCGCTCCACGCCGCGCTCGAACCCGCCCGTGAGGACCGCGACGTGATGGCCGTCGGCCTGCAGTCGCTCGATCAGCTCCCCGGCGCCCGGTCGCAGCGTCACCTCGTCGAACGCGGTCGCGACCGCGTCCTCGTCGAGCCCGTCGAGCAGCGCCGCCCGCTGGTAGAGGCTCTCGGCGTAGCTGAGTTCGTCGTTCATCGCCCGCTCCGTTATCTCGGCCACCTCGTCGGCGACGCCCGCGTGCCGGGCGAGCAGGACCGTCATCTCGGAGTCTGAGAGCGTGCCGTCGAAGTCGAACGCGATGAGGCTCATGGGTCCCGTTCGGCGCGGAGCCATTTTTAAATACCCGATCGCGCACCCTCGGTGGCCTTTTTGCCCGTCGCGACCGTCGACTCGGCATGGACAGACCGGACGCGGACCGCGCCGACGTCGACGTCGACGACCTCCTGAAGGTGATCTTGGGACTTGCTATCGTATGGCTTCTCTTGGAGATCCTCGGAACGGTGCTGGACCTGACGTTCGCCCTCTTGGACGCCCTTCCGACGCTGATCGTCGTCGCGATCGTCGTCCTGATCGCCTTACGGCTCACCGATCGGATCTGAGGCGTGTTCAGCCTGAACGTCCCGCTCCCGCCCGCGGTCGGCCGTCTCGCGGCCGATCTCCACCCGAAACTCTCGGGGTTCGATCGCGTGCGAGACCGGCACACACTCGTCTGCAAGCGGCTCGGGGTCGAGGACGTTCCGGACCGCGTCGCGGGCGGCGGTCGGTCCGATCGCGGGGGGTCACCCGGCGCCGCTCCCGGCGGCGGACCGACAGTCCCCAAGGACGAGGCGCTCGCGGCGCTGCGCGAGGACCTCCGACCCTTCCTCTCGGGAACCGATCCGTTCGACGTCGCGGTGACCGGCGTCGACGTCTTCGACGCCCCGGCCTCCGGCTCGCGGCCGGTGGTGTACCTCGCCGTCGAGAGCGACGGACTCGTCCGGATCCACCACCGGCTCTGCGCCGCCTACGGCGCGATCGAGGGGATCGAGGGCGAGGACTTCGTCCCGCACGTCACCCTGGCTCGCGGCGGGAACCCCGAGCCGGGGACCGTGGCCGACCTCGTCGCCGGCGAGTTCGACCCGATCCGGTGGCGGGTCCACGCGCTGGACCTGTACGACCCCGAGTTCCGCGAGGTCGCCGCGACTATCGAGTTATAACCGGTTGCTAGTGGATCGACGGTGAAGGCGTCCAACGCCCTAGCCGCTCGGCGATACGCTGTCGACTGGCCTTCGACGGTGAAGGCGTCCAAAGCCCCAGCCTCGTCGGTCGCCAGAGGCGACCGACTCCCTCGCACGCGCTCCTCACGCCCAGAGGGCGCTCGGAGGCGCGCGCCCCCGCTATCGGTTTATAAGTGCGACTCGGCCGCGTCGTCGGGCATCCCTCACCGCTCGCGGATCCGCATCGGGACCGGGTGATTCGGGTGCATCGTCAGCGAGCCGCGGAGCGAGAGTTCGGGCCCCTCGTAGTCGAGGTCGTACTGCGAACAGACCTCCGCGAGGATCAGCTTCGCTTCCAGCAGCGAGAACGCCTTGCCGATGCAGTGCCGCGGGCCGCCGCCGAACGGGAAGTAGGCGAACCGCGGACGCCGGCTCCGGCGCTTGGGCGTCCAGCGGTCCGGATCGAACGTGTCGGGGTCGTCGTACCAGCGCGACGACCGGTGGACCACCCACTGCGATAGCATCAGCGCGGAGCCCTCCGGGATCCGATACCCCCCCAGTTTCACGTCGAGCTTCGGCTCGCGGAACATGGTGTAAACGGGAGGGTACAGCCGCATCGACTCGGTGAGCACGCGGTCCGTGAATTTCATCTCGCGCGCGTCGGCGGCGGTCGGGGCGCCGTCCGCCACAGCGGCTTCGGCCTCCGCCGCCACGCGCTCCCGCGCCTCGGGGTGGTTCGAGAGCAGGTAGAAGGTGTACGTCAGCGCGAGCGCGGTCGTGTCGTGGCCCGCGAGCAGCATCGTCACCAGCTCGTCGCGCAGGTTCTCGTCCGTCTGCTCGCCGCGGTCACGGGCGCGCAACAGGACGGAGAGCAGGTCCATCGGCAGGTCGCCGTTCCCGTCGCCGGCGGGGCCGCGCACCGCGACGCCCTCGGGCCCGGCCGGGTCGACGCTCGGGTCGAGCTCGGTCCCGCGCCGTCGCTCGACGATCCCGTCGATCACGGACTCGAGGGTGTCGATGGCGGCGTCGAACTCGCGGTTCTCCCGGGTCGGCACCCAGTTCGGGATCAGGAAGCGGCGCGGGTCGGGCTCGAACCGAGCGCCGAGCGGCTCCAGCTTCTTCTGGACCGTCTTCACCTCCTCGTCGGTGATGTCGGCGCCGAACATCGCCGAGACGATGATCTTCACGGTGAGACGGGCGACCTCCAGCTGAATGTCGACGACCTCGCCGTCGTTCCAGTCCGCGAGCTGCGACCGCGTGTGGTCGACCATCGTCCCGGCCAGCGCCCCGATCCGGCGGTTGTGGAACGAGGGGTTCGCCAGCTTCCGCTGGCGCTCCCACGTCTCTCCCTCGCTCATGAGGAGGCCGTCCCCGAGCAGGGTGTCCATGGCGTCGTCGCCGAACTGCGGCTTCCGGTAGCGCTCGGCGTCGGAGACGAGGACGCGCTCGATGTCGGCGGGGTTCGTCAGGAGGTACGTCTCGCGCGGGCCGAGGTCGAAATGGACGACGTCGCCGTAGCTGTCGGCGCAGGCGTGCATGAACGAGAACGGGTCGTCGGCGTACTGGCGACCGTTGCCGAAGAAGGGGTCGCCAATGGGTCCGGGCGGCGTGGCGGACATATCAGAAACAGGGTCTCGGCGGGGTTAAACGTTCGGCGGCGGCCGACCAGGCGCACCGCGAGGGCCGCCGATCGGAGCGCGACAGCGGGCCTACTGTCGGGCGTCCAGCCGCTCGACGCGCGCGATCAGTTCGTCGACGGCGACCTCCTGATCGTCGGTCGCCTCGACGATGCGGTCGGTCGCCGCCTCGGTGCGGTCGGAGCGCTCCCGCACCGCCTCCAGCGACGAGGTGAGCTCCTCGACGGTCGCCGCCTGATCGTCGGTCGTCCGGGCGACCTCGGCGACGCCCGCGGCCGCCTCGTCGACCGCGTCGGCGATCTCCGCCAGCGAGTCGAGGACGGTTTCGATCTCGGTCCCGGCGTCCTCGATACGGTCGTGCGAGCGCTCGACGGCGGTGCTCGTCTCGTCCGACTGCGCCTGGAGTTCGGCCAGGCTCTCCGTGATCTCCTCGGTGTAGCCCCGGGTCTCGTCGGCGAGCTTCTTCACCTCCTCGGCGACGACCGCGAAGCCGTCGCCGCCCTCCCCGGCGCGGGCGGCCTCGATGTTGGCGTTGAGCGCGAGCAGGTTCGTCTGATCGGCGACGTCGGAGATGACCTCGATCACCTCCTCGATGTCGTCCATGCGCTCCGAGAGCGCCCCCACGCTCTCGACGAGCTCGTCGCCGATCTCGACGACGTCCTCCGTCGCCTCGCGGGCGTCCTCGCTGGCGTCGAGCCCCTCGTCGGCGGCCTCGCTGGCGGCGACCGCGGCGGAGTCGACCTGGTCGGCCGTGGCGGCGACCTCCTCCATCCCGGCCGAGAAGGACTGCATCTCGGAGACGCTCTCCTCTAACAGCTCGTTCTGCTCGTCGACGTTCTCGGCGATGTCGGCGGCGGCGCCGCTCGCCTCCTGGACCGTCTCGTCGATCTGTCGCGCCTGCTCGTGGACGCTCTCGGAGAGGTCCTGGAGGTTCTCGGCCATCTCGTTGACGACGCCGATGACGGCCAACAGGTCGTCGTCCAGGATCTCGCACTCCTCGTGGCAGACGGCGCGGGCGTCGAGGTTCCCCTCGCCGATCTCCTCCGCCGTCGCGCGGATCTCGGAGACCAGTTCCGTCGTCGCGTCGCGCTCGTTGACGTTCTCCGTGCGGTCGATGACGACCTCGGTGACGCCGATCACCTCGTCGCCGTCGTACAGCGGGGTCGCCGTGAACTCGATGTGCTTCTCGTCGCCGTGACGGTCGACCATCGTGCTGGTGTCGCGGTAGCGGTTTCGCGCCGAGTCGCAGCGCTCGACGCCGTAGACCTCGTCGGCGGTCTCCGGCGCGTCGAGCACCTTGTCGGCGAGGGTGTCCGCTCGTCGGCCGTCGGGGTAGAACAGCTCTGAGGCGTGATCGTGGCCGATCGCGTCCTCGCGCTCGCTCCCGGTGAGCGAAACGATGGACTCGTTCCACTCGGCGACGTTCCCCTCGGCGTCCAGGATGAACGTCGGGACGCTCGTCGCGTCGAACGCCTGCTCGAAGCCCGCCCTGGCCAGCGTTTCGGCGCGGTCGACGCCCCCCGCTTGGGCGATCGTGTACGATTCGCCGTCGCCTCCGGCCCCGCCCGGGTTCGACCCCTCGTCACCGGCCGAGTCGTCGATGACGACGCCCCCGTCCGGGACCGACCGCGAGTTCCGATCCCGCCCGAACACGCGCCGGAAGATCCCTCGAAGTCCCGCCATGTCTACGTGACCCTCCCCAAAGGACCCGGATAAACGGTTCCCTCTACTTCTCGCGTTTGATAATACACGGAACCGGCGGCAGACGGGATCGTCGCCGGCTCTTCTGGGCTCTCCCCTCGCCGTCCTCCTCGCGCGCTGCACTCCTCGCTGCGGGCTCCGCCGCATTCCCCGCCCGTAGCGTTCAAACGCGTTCGGCGGCTACTCCCGGTCGATGGACGCCGACGCCGTACGCGAGCGGGCCGCAGACTTCCCGACCGAGCCCGGCGTGTACCAGTTTCGGGCGGGGGAGACCACGCTGTACGTCGGCAAGGCGGTCGACCTGCGGGACCGGGTGCGGTCGTACGCGGACCCGCGATCGGGGCGCATTCGGGGGATGGTCGCGCGGGCCGATCGGATCGAGTTCGCGGTCACTGATACCGAGACGCAGGCGCTGCTGTTGGAGGCGAATCTGATAAAGCGGCTGCAGCCCCGGTTCAACGTCCGGCTGAAGGACGACAAGTCGTACCCGCTGATCGCGCTCACCGACCACCCGGTTCCGCGGATCGAGGTCACCCGCGACCCGGAGGAGGGCGCGGTCGCGTACGGGCCGTTCACGGACAAGGGCCGCGTCGAGACCGTGGTGAAGGCGATCCGCGACGAGTACCTGCTCCGCGGCTGCTCGGACCACAAGTACGCGAACCGCGACCGCCCCTGCCTCGACTACGAGATGGGGATCTGCTCGGCCCCCTGCACCGGCGAGATCGACCCCGAGAGCTACGCCGAGGACGTGGCCGCCGTCCACCGGTTCTTAGAGGGCGAGACGGGCGTCCTCGCCGACCCCCTGCGCCGACGGATGGAGGCCGCCGCCGAGGGCGCGGAGTTCGAGCGCGCCGCGAACCTCCGGGACCGGCTCGAAGCGGTCGAGGCGTTCCACGGCGAGGGCGGCGAGGCCGTCAGCGACCGGTCCGACGACCGCACCGTCGACGTGCTCGCGGCCGCCGTCGAGGGCGACGTCGCCCGCGTGGCCCGGCTCCACAGCGAGCGCGGTCAGCTGGTCGACCGGAGCCGACACCGGTTGGACGCGGCTGCAGTGGGGGACGACGACGAGGGACCGGAAGCGACCGCCGGCGACGCCCCCGCAGACCCCGACGCCAACACCCCCGCCGCCGTGCTGTCGGCGTTCCTCACGCAGTACTACGCCGAGCGCGAGTTCCCGGACGCGGTCCTCTTGGCGGAGCGCCCGTCGGACCCGGACGTGGTCGACTGGCTGGAGGCCGAGGGCGTCGCGGTGCGGGTGCCCGGCGCGGGCCGCGAGGCGAAGCTCGTCGAACTCGCGCTGAAGAACGCCCGTAAGCGCGACGGCCGCGACGACCCCGTCGGCGCGCTCGGCGAGCGGCTCGCGATCGACCGCCCCGCTCGGATCGAGGGGTTCGACGTCAGTCACGCACAGGGCACCGCAGTGGTCGGCTCCGACGTCTGCTTCGTGGACGGGAGCGCGGAGACGGCCGACTACCGCCGGAAGAAGCTCACCGACCGCAACGACGACTACGCGAACATGCGCGAGCTGATCCGGTGGCGCGCCGAGCGCGCGGTCGAGGGTCGCGATGACCGCCCCGACCCCGATCTCCTGCTCATCGACGGCGGCGACGGGCAGCTCGGCGCCGCCCGCGACGCGCTCGCGGAGACCGGCTGGGACGTGCCCGTCGTCGCGCTCGCGAAGGCCGAAGAGCTGGTCGTCACCCCGACCGGCACCCTCCGGTGGCCCGACGACGCCCCCGAACTGCACCTGCTCCAGCGGGTGCGCGACGAGGCGCACCGCTTCGCCGTCTCCTACCACCAGACCGTCCGCGACGAGGTCAGGACGGTCCTCGACGACGTGCCCGGCGTCGGTCCCCAGACCCGTCGTCGACTCCTGCGCCGGTTCGGCTCCGTCGAGAACGTCCGCGAGGCCTCGCCCGAGGACCTCACCGACGTCGACGGTATCGGCGACGCGACGGCCGAGACGCTCCGGGAGCGCTTATAAATAGACCGCTGGCTGCGGTGACCGCTTATAAATAAACAGTGCGGTCGGCGCGCGCCTCCGAGTGGCCGACAGGCCACGAGGAGCGCCGCGCGAGGGAGTCGGACCGGCGCAACTGCGCCGGTCCGACGAGGCTGGGGAGGTGTGAGGCGCGGTTGGTGCGGGTGTGACTCAACGGAGCGGTCGCCGGAGGCGGAGCCGCCGGCTGGGGCTTTGGAGGCGTTTCTCTCGCACTCCATGATTTATAACCGAACACGACCGATCCGGACGCAATTATGCGCGCGTTCTTCGCCGTCGACCTCCCGGACGACCTCGCGGCGCCCGTCGCGGAGGCACAGGCCGCGTTCGAGGGCGCCGAGGGGCTCCGATTCGTCGATCCCGAGCAGGCGCACGTGACGCTGAAGTTCCTCGGCGAGGTCGACGAACCAGGCGACGACGACGCAGATCCCGGCGACGCAGACGCCGCCGCCGAGGGCGACGCCCCCGCCCTCGACGACGTGATCGCCGCCGGCGAGCGCGCGGTCGCGGACGCCGACGTGGGTCGATTCGAGTGCTCCGTGGAGGGGTTCGGCGTCTTCCCGAGCCTCGATTACATCTCGGTCGTGTGGGTCGGCGTCGGCGACGGGAGCGCGGAACTGACCGCGCTCCACGAGGCCCTGGAGGCGGAGGCGACCGCCCTCGGCGTCGACCCGGAGGACCACGCGTTCACCCCGCACGTCACGCTCGCCCGGATGGACGACGCCCGCGGGAAGGAACTGGTACAGGAGGCCGTCAGGAACCGCGATCCCGATATCGGTCGGTTCGAGGTCGACGCGGTTCGGCTCGTCTCGTCGACGCTGACGAGCGACGGACCGGTGTACGAGACCGTCGCGTCGTTCGCGCTGTGAGGCGAGAGGGGGTCGACGCTCGCCGGTCGACGCGCTCGCCCAGTCGACTCACTCCGTCCGCTCCCCACTTCCCGCGCTCCCCTCGTCCCCGCCGTCGCCGCGCTCGGTTTCGGTGCCGTCCCCGTCTCTGCCCCCTCCGCGTCTCCATTCTCCGGGGTGTTCGACCCGCACTCGCGTCACCCGCGTCGGAGTCGCCCCGGTGACGGTGAGCGACACGTCCCCGAGGACGACGCGGTCGCCCTCGGCCGCGATCCGGCCCGTCCGCTGGGTGATCAGCCCCGCCACCGTCTCGACCCCCCCGTCGACCGGGAGGTCCAGCCCGAGGGTCTCGTTGAGGTGCGCGACGGTGGTCCACCCGCGGACGACCGCGGTGTCGGGCGCCACCACGTCGACGTGGTCGGTCTCCCACCGGCCGACGAGCTCGCCGACGATCTCCTCGACGACGTCCGCCAGCGTGACGATCCCGACGACCGCGCCGAACTCGTCGACGACGATCGCCAGCCGTCGCCCGGACGACCGCAGCTGGGCGAACAGCTCGTCGACGGGCTGGGTCTCGGGGACGAACGTCGGCTCGCGGAGGACGCTCGAAAGCGGCTCGCCGCGCTCGTGGGCGCCGATGGCGTCGCGCACGTCGACGGTCCCGACCACGTCGTCCCGGTTCTCGCCGTAGACGGGCATCCGGGTGACGCCCTCCCGGCCGGCGGTCGAGAGCACATCGGCCGGAGTCGCCGTGTCCGGCAGCGCCACCATGTCGGTGCGGGGGATCATCACCGCGGAGACGCGCGTGGACTCCAGATCGAGGACGCCGCGGATCATCGCCCCCTCCTCGGGGTCGATCGCGCCCGCGGCCTGCCCCGAGAGCACGAGCGTCTCGATCTCCTCCCGGGTGAGGTACGACTCGATGTCCGACTCGCCGCCCGTGAAGCGGTTGACGATCCCCGAGAGCGCCTCGAAGACGTACAGCACCGGGCGGATGATCCGCTGGATGGCGGCCACCGGCCGCGAGACGCGGAGCGCGTGCTTCTCGGCGTTCGCGACCGCGTACGACTTCGGCGCGATCTCGCCGAAGACGATGATGAACACGGAGGTGATGGCCGTCGAAGCGGTGGCCGCCTCGCCGCCGGAGAACCCGAACCGGACGAACACGGCGGTCGCGACCGAGGCGGCCGCGATGTTGGCGACGTTGTTGCTCACCAGCGCCGTGACCAGGAAGCGGTGCGAGTCCCCGCGAAGCGCCGAGAGCGCCCGCGCGCCGGGCACGTCGGCGGCCAGCAGCGAGTCGATCCGGTGGGTCGGGACCGAGAAGACGGCCAGCTCCGAGCTGGAGAAGAAGGCGCTTATCCCCGTCAGTACGAGGATGGCGGCCACCCCGGCGAACGCGATCGTGATGTCCATACGTGTCCGTGCGGCCGAATATAAAAGGGAGTACCGCCGCGACGCGGGCGGACCCGGCGCACCCGGGCAGGAGAAGGAAGAGCGGAGCGGGGCAGCGAGAGATGCGCCGCTGGTAGACACGAACGAGGTGTTTCCACCGGAAACGAAGGGGTTACTTGACCACGATCGCGGATCACGTTGGACGGCAAAACGGCGCGATGAGGAAAGCGTTAACCTCGCGCCGCCGGTGGATCCGAGCATGAAGGTACTCGTGACCGACCCCATCGCGAACGCGGGGTTGGACCGACTCCGAGACGCCGGCCACGAGGTCGAAACGGACTACGACGTCGAGGGTGAGGCCCTCCTCGACGCCGTGAGCGACGCCAACGCCCTCATCGTCCGCTCCGGGACCGAGGTCACCGAGGCCGTCTTCGAGGCCGCCCCCGACCTCGTCATCGTCGGTCGCGCCGGGATCGGCGTCGACAACATCGACATCGAGGCCGCCACGGACCACGGGGTCATCGTCGCCAACGCGCCGGAGGGGAACGTCCGGGCCGCCGCCGAGCACACGGTCGCGATGACGTTCGCCGTCGCGCGCTCGATCCCGCAGGCGCACGGTCGCCTCCTCGCCGGCGAGTGGGCCAAAGGCGAGTTCCTCGGCACCGAGGTGAACAACAAGACGCTCACCATCGTCGGGCTCGGTCGCGTCGGGCAGGAGGTCGCCAAGCGGCTCGACTCGCTCGGGATGGACCTGGTCGTCTACGACCCGTACATCTCCGAGGAGCGCGCCGACCGACTCGGCGCCGAGCTCGTCGAGGACCTCCACGAGGCGCTCGCGCGCGGCGACTTCGCGACGGTCCACACCCCGCTCCTCCCCGAGACGGAAGGGATGATCGGCGAGGACGAGCTGGCCCAGCTGGAGGGCGGCTACCTCATCAACTGCGCCCGCGGCGGCATCGTCGACGAGGACGCGCTCGCCGAGGCGGTCGACGACGGCGTCCTCGCGGGCGCCGCGCTCGACTCGTTCGCCGAGGAGCCGCTTCCGAAGGACTCGCCGCTGCTCGACGTCGAGGAGATCGTCCTGACGCCGCACCTCGGCGCGTCGACGGAGGCGGCCCAGGAGAACGTCGCCGTCGACACCGCCGAGGCCGTGCTCTCGGCGTTCGACGACGAGCCGGTGCTCACGGCGCTCAACGCGCCCTCCGTCGACGAGACCGCGTTCCCGCGGATCAAGCCGTACATCGCCGTGGCGGAGACCGCCGGCAAGGTCGCCGCGCAGCTGCTCGACGGCCGCATCACGAGCGTGGAGGCGACCTACGAGGGCGACATCGCCGAAGAGGACGTCGAGCTCGTCACCGCGAGCGCCCTGAAGGGCGTGTTCGAGCCGCTGGAGTGGCAGGTGAACGCGGTGAACGCGCCGCGACTCGCCGAGGAACGCGGCATCGACGTGACCGAGTCGAAGACCCGCCAGACGGAGGACTTCCAGAGCCTCGTGCGCGTCACCGTTCACAACGGCGAGGACTCGATCGCGGTCGAGGGCACCCTGTTCGCCGGCGAGGACCCCCGCATCGTTCGGATCGACGGGTTCCGCGTCGACGCGGTCCCGTACGGCCACATGCTGGTCGCGCGCAACACGGACGAGCCGGGCGTTATCGGCCTCATCGGCACGGTCCTCGGCGACTACGACGTCAACATCGCCGGGATGTACAACGCCCGCGAGACGCAGGGCGGCGAGGCGCTCACGGTCTACAACCTCGACCACGACGTCCCCGACGCCGCGATCGAGGCGCTGCTGGCCGACGATCGGATCGTCGAGGTCACCGAGATCACGCTGGACGACGCCGACGAGCGGCCGGCGGAGTAGCGGGTCGGCGTCTTCCTTTTAAAAATCCGAAAGACTCGCTCCGCGAAGCGAACGGTCCGTTCCCCCGAGACGCCTCACCCGTGCAGGTGGTCGAGCACCGCGTCCACGTCGTTCGGGACGGGCTCGGGGTCGCCGCCGGCCTCGTAGGCCGCCTCGGGGTCCTTCAGGAGGTGCCCCGTCGTGAGACAGACCACGCGCTCGTCGTCTTCGACGACGCCGGAGCGCCGGAGCTTCTTCAGGCCGGCGAGGCTCGCGGCGGAGGCGGGCTCGACGCCGACGCCCTCGCTGGCGAGGTGGCGCTGCGCGGCGGTGATCTCGTCGTCGCTGACGGCGACGGCGGTGCCGCCGGTGTTGCGGATCCCGGGGATCGCCTTCGGCGCGTTGACGGGGTTGCCGATGCGGATCGCGGTCGCGCGCGTCTCGACCTCCTCCCACCGGCGGATCTCGTCGTTGCCCTCCTCGATCGCCTCGACCATCGGAGCGGCGCCCTCCGCCTGCACGCCGGTCAGCTTGGGGACCTCGTCGACGTCGAGCGCGCCCGCCTGGACGAGCTCGCGGAAGCCCTTATAAAGAGCCGAGGTGTTGCCCGCGTTGCCGACGGGGAGGACGATCCGGTCCGGGAAGACCCCGTAGTCGGCGTAAAACTCCTCTAAGATCTCGAAGCCGATCGTCTTCTGGCCCTCCAGGCGGAACGGGTTCAGGGAGTTGAGCAGGTACGCCTCGCCGCGGGCGGCCAGCTCCTGGACGATGTCGAGACAGGCGTCGAAGTTGCCGTCGACCTCCAGGATGCGGGCGCCGTGGAGGCTCGCCTGCGCGACCTTCCCGGCGGCGACCTTCCCCTGCGGGAGGAGCACGAGCGTCTGCATGTCGCCCCGGCCGCCGTACGCGGCGAGGGCGGCCGAGGTGTTGCCGGTCGAAGCGCACGCGAGCGCGCCGACGCCGAGCTCCTTGGCGACCCGGACGCCGACGGTCATCCCGCGGTCCTTGAACGAGCCGGTGGGGTTCATCCCCTCGTGTTTGATCCGGAGCGCGTCGACGCCCACCGCCTCCTCGATCCGCGGGACGCGGTGGAGCGGGGTGCCGCCCTCGGGGAGCGTGACGCCGATATCGAAGGGGAGCGCCTCGCGGTAGCGCCAGACGCCGCGGTCGGGGCCGTCGGTCGAGGCGCCGGACCCGAACTCGTCGAACGTCGGCGGGTCGGCGTAGCGCACCTCCAACAGGCCGTCGCACTCGTCGCAGGTGTACCGGACGTCCTCGAAGGGGGCGAACGTCTCGTCGCACTCGATGCAGGCGAGCCACGTCCCGTCGGCGGCGCAGTCGGGCGCCGCCGGGGTCGGGGCGTCGATGGCGAGGTCCATTACGTCGTCGTCCGTGCCGCCGCGGCTTAAGACGGGCGGTCGAAACGGACGTTGCCGTTCGCGCGCTCCGAGGCGAACCGGTTCGGCGCGGGGACGGCGTGGCGGCGGGGCGGAGTGCCGCGGGGCGGGAGTCCGGCGGCGTCGGTCGAACCGAGCGACCTCAGTCGACGATGATCTCGGAGCTCCCGTCGGAGTCGTCGGGACCGGAGCCGAGCCGGTTCTGGTAGCGCTCGATCCAGTCGGCGAAACAGTCGGGACAGAGCCGCTGGGTGTCGATGTTCGCTCGGTCGACGCTCAGCCGAAGCGTCCGCGCGAGCGCGTCCGTCGTCGGCTCGCCGCAGCCGTCGCAGGGCTCGGTCGTCGGCGCGTCGCTCATACGGATCGGTCGCGGGGCCGGCTCTTAAAAGTACGTCGGCGGAGGGCGCCGGGGCGACCCCGGATCGCCCGGGGCGCCTCGCGACCTCAGACCGTGCGGAACGCGCGGTCGCCGGCGTCGCCGAGCCCGGGGACGATGAACCCGTCGTCGTCGAGGCGCTCGTCGATGGCGACCGTCAGCAGGTCCGCCTCGGGCACCTGCTCGCTCACGCGGACGAGCCCGTCCGGGGCGGAGACGGCCGAGAGGACGAACAGGTCCTCGAAGTCGTCGGCCTCGTCGAGGACGTGCTCGAGCACCGCGCACATCGTCGAGCCGGTCGCGAGCATCGGGTCGGCGACGATCACGGTGTCCCCGGGGCCGATCTCCGGCAGCTTCACGTAGTCGATGGTGATCGGGAACTCGCCGTCGGTCATCCCGGCCTCCTCGTCGCGGCCGGCGGAGATGACGCCCTGCTTCGCGCGGGGGAACGCCTTCAACAGCCCCTCGACGAACGGGGTCGCGGCCCGCAACACGTTGATGATCACCACGTCGTCGAGGCCCTTCACGCGCTCGCCGGTGGTCTCCTGGAGGGGCGTCGTCACCGGGACGTACTCCGTCTCCATCGCGCCGTCGATGATCTCGTACCCGCAGATCCGGCCGAGCTTCACGAGCCCCTTCCGGAACGCGACCTGCTCGGTCTCGACGTCTCGGAGCCGCGAGAGGGTGTCCTTCGCCAGCGCGTGCGTGATGAGGTACGCGTCGTCGCGGTCTTCGATCGTCATTGTCGGGAGAGGGACCGCGTTCGGCTTAAAACGTGGCGAACCCCGCCGATTCGCGGTAATCGCGATCGCTCTCGTCTCGGACTCACCGCAGCACCGCGACGTACGTCACCCCGAAGATGACCAGCGCGAGGGCGCCGACGTTCACAGCGGTCAGCGCGGTCACGCCCAGTCGGTCCAGCCCCCAGACGACGGTCCACGCGAACCACGCGGACAGGACCGCGTTCAACAGGAGGATCAGCCGCGGATCGCCCTTCGACTCCTCGACCCCCTCGCGGATCCCCTTCGGCTCCTCGCTCATACGAATTCCCGCGGGAGACCGCCACTTAGCTCTTGTCCGTGCGGCTCGTACGGCTCCCATGAGCGTCGAGGTTCGTGTTCACAACCGCCACGGTGACCGGATCGACCCCGTTCCCTTCCTCGTCACCGCCGGGCTCGCGTTCACGTTCGCGCTCTCGTTCGGCCCGATCTACGGGCTCTCGTACGGCCTCACGCTCGCGACGTCGCTCGCGCTGTCGACGCTGGCGTTCGCGCTCGCGACCGCGCTCGCCTACCAGCAGCTCGTCCGCCGCGCCCCGCCGCTCGACGCCGGGCCGCTCCCGCCGGGACCGCGGGTCGAGCGGCTGCTGTACGCCGGAATGGGCCTCGGCGTGCTGATCGTCGCGCTCACCGTACCGCTGTTGTGAGCCGTCTCCACCTCGGTGTCGACGACGACCGCGACTGTGCGTCCAGTTCACACAGCACCGGGAGACTAAGATAGCGCAACTCGAACGATCGTTCATGGGGATCTTCGACACGGTAACGGATATGATGGAGGGCTCGACCCAGCGCGCGCCCGGGAACGCCGGCGACGACGGCTCCGAGGGCTCGTACTGGTGTGACGACTGCGGCGTCCGGGTCCGAGACGTCGAGGTCGACGCGGAGGGCCTCGACCGCGACGACGACGGCACGCCCGCGTGTCCCGACTGCGGCGAGGCGATGCGGTTCGAGCGCGCGAGCGGGACGGGCTGCGCCTGTTGAACTCGGTTCCTGCTGAGCTCGGCGCCTGCGTCCCGCCGGTTCCGCCGGTCGGAGCCTCGCCCCCTCTCAGGGCTCGCGGAGCGCCAGCTCCTCGCCCTGCTCCGTCGGGAAGGGGAACCCGTCGTCCGCGGCGGTCGTCGCGCTTCCGTCGTCTTCGCTCGTTCCGTCGTCCCTGAAGGCCGCCCACTCCTCGTCGGTGACGAGCGCGTCGTCCAAGCGACCGCGGATCGCCGCCTCGTCGATGCCCGTGCCGATGACGACGTACTCCGTGAGGCGGTCGCCGTGCTCGTCGTCCCAGTCGAGGGTCGGCCGGTTCGAGCGCAGCATGTCGCGCTCGACCGCCGGGAGACTCGCGATCCAGGGGCCGAGCGCCGTGACCCGCACCGACGCGCCGGCCTGCCCGACCTGCTGGCGCTGGTCCGTGCCGGCGACCCACAGCGTCCCCTTCGAGCGGACGACGTCGGCGGGCAGGTCGCGGAGGACGGCCGCGATCCGGTCCGGGTGGAACGGTCGCCGGCGCCGGTAGGTGAAGGAGGTGACGCCGTACACCTCGTCCGGGTGGCGGTGGGCGTGGTCGCCGTGGGCGTGGCCCTCACCGTCGTGATCGGCATGGCCCTCACCGTCGTGATCGGCGTGGTCTTCGGCGGCCTCCGCCAGCGCCCGCTTCCACCCCGGCAGGCCGCCGAGTTCGCCCGCGTCGAACAGCCCGACGTCGAGGATCTGATCGGGGTCGACCGCGGAGAACTCGGTGACGACCGTCTCCGCGTCGGGCTGGAGCGCGCCCACGAGCTCGACCGCCTCGTCCAGCTCCGCGTCGGTACAGAGGTCGGCCTTGTTACACACGACCAGGTTCGACACCTCGACCTGCTCCACGAGGAGGTCGGAGAGCGGGCGGGCCTCCTCCTCGTCGTCCGCGGCGACGCGGCGCTCGGGCGTTCCGCCGCCGGCGAAGGCGTCGAGAAACCCGCGCGTGTCGATCACGGTCACCAGCGCGTCGACCCGGTAGCGCGCCGCCGCGCGCGACTCGGTCGTGAATAGCCGCGCGACCGGCGCGGGCTCGGAGATGCCCGACGACTCGACGACCAGGTTGTCGAAGGAGCGCTCGTTCGCGAGCCGCACCACGGCGGTCTCGAGGTCGTCCTGGAGTTCACAGCAGATGCAGCCGTTCGACAGCTCCGTGACGCCCTCGACGTCGACCTCGGACTCCTCGGCGATCAGCTCGGCGTCGACGTTGACGTCGCCCATGTCGTTGACCAGCACCGCGATGTCGCGCTCGCCGGCGTTCCGCAGGAGGTGATTCAACAACGTCGTCTTCCCGGCGCCGAGGCTCCCCGAGAGTACGGTCACCGGAATCCGGTCGTCGTCCATGCCGTTCGGTCGGTGTGCGGGCCCCTTCAACGTCGCGGCGACGGCATCGAGCGCGTTCGTCGGCGGAGCCACGAACACTATCACCGAAAGCCGACACGTTGATACGTCGCGCCCGCGCACCGCCGACCATGAACCAGTACGTGGGCGTGATAGAGTTCGCGGCGGTCGTGGTGACCGTCCTGATGGTCGTCGCGATGCTGTACCTCGTCTGGGACGCGCTCGGCGGGGACGCACACACGCCGAGTCCCGACCGAACGGGACACCCTGACTTCGGCGACGGCGACGAGGCGGGCGACGGAGAGGAGACGCAGGCCGAGCTGGCCGACGGAGACGAGGCACCGGCCGAGCTTGCCGCCGACGGCAACTCGGCCTGAGCGCGACTCCACTCGACCCAGCGCCCGGCGCGAACCGCCGCCGAGCGGCCCACGCCCGACCGCGACAGTTTTTAACGCACATCGACCGTCACGACTGATAATGACAGTCGCAGATCGGATCGAGCGCTTTCGAGCCGTCCTCGAGGAGTGGCTCCGCGGCCTGTACCACGGCATGATCACGCACCCGGCGTACGAGAAGATCGAGAAGGAGGCGGAGGACACGGAAGACGAGTTCATGCTCGCGTGTTTCCCCGACGCGTTCGGGATCCCCTCGCCGGTCTCGTACTACACCGCGGAGCTGTTGCCGTACCTCGAAGACGAGTTCGAGGCGTGGGAACGGCGGCTGTGGGACCGCGAGAGCCTCATCGAACGAAAGGGTCAGCAGTACCACTTCTGATGGAGCAGTTCGTCTTCTTCGGCGGGAAGGGCGGGGTCGGCAAGACCACCGTCTCCTGCGCGTACGCGTACCGCTGCGCGAACGCCGGACTGCGCACGCTCGTCGTCTCGACCGACCCCGCGCACTCGGTGTCCGACGTGTTCGACCAGCAGTTCGGCGACGATCCCGAATCGGTCGACGGGGTCGCGAAGCTCGACGCGATGGAGATCGACCCCGAAGACGAGATGCAGCGCCACCTCCAGGAGATCCGCGAGGGGCTCTCCGAACAGGTGTCGGCGGCGATGGTCTCGGAGATCAACCGGCAGCTGGAGATGTCGCACGGGACGCCGGGCGCGTACGAGGCCGCCCTCTTCGACGCGTTCGTGGGCGTGATGCGCGAGGAGCGCGACTCGTACGACCGCATCGTCTTCGACACCGCGCCGACCGGGTCGACGCTTCGGCTCCTCGGGCTGCCGGAGTTCCTCGGTGACTGGATCGATCGCCTCCTCTACAAGCGCAAGCAGTCGATCGACCTGTTCGAGAAGGCCGCGATCGGCGACATGGAGCCGCGACGGCTGATGGACGGCGACCCGGTCTTGGAACGGCTCCAGCGCCGCAAGGAGTTCTTCGAGTTCGCCGGCGACACGATGCGAAACGACGCCGCCTTCTTCCTCGTGTTGAACCCCGACCAGCTGTCGGTCAACGAGACGGGCCGGGCGATCGAGGGGTTCACCGAGCGCGACCTGCGGGTGCGCGGGCTCGTCGCGAACAAGCTCACCCCGTCCCCGGACGACGACGAGGAGGGGCGCGGCGCGAGCTATCTCCGCGAGAAGGTCGCGACCGAGCGCGAGCGGCTCAGTCAGGTCCGAGAGGAGTTCGACCCGCCGCTGGTCGCCGAGATCGAGTCGCGAACCAGGGAGGTCCGGGGCGACGTGCTCTCGGAGGTCGCGGCCGCGCTCGACGTGGAAACGGGACAGCCCGTGGGCGCGCGCGAGTAGCTCGTGAGTGCGCGCGAGTAAGAATCGGCCTCCCTGCCGCGAAATCAAACTGCTGTTAGGAGAAAGGAACCGCCGTACGGCTTCCAGTCGCGGGTTCCGCGCGGCTCTCCTGCCTAACTATCACGGTCGAAGCCAATATTTAATACGCTCTTTCCGAACCGATTTCGTGAGGCAGGGGAACTCATGACAAACGTAATATGGATAATGGTCGCTGTTCTCGGAACGTTCACCGTCGGATACATGGGGTATTCGCGGTACCTCTCGCGGTTCGTCGAACTCGACGACGAGCGAGAGACGCCGGCACACAAGTACGAGGACGGACAGGAGTACGTACCGTCGAAGAAGCCGGTACTACTGGGGCATCACTTCTCGAGTATCGCGGGCGGCGCGCCGATCGTCGGCCCGATCACGGCGGGAGCCATCTGGGGGTGGGTCCCGGCGATGCTGTGGATCGCGATCGGGAACCCGCTGATGGGCGCGGTCCACGACTTCATCTCGCTGTCGAGCTCGATCCGCCACGAGGGGCGCTCGATCGGGTACATCGTGGGCCAGTACGTCGGGGAGCGGGGGAAGAACCTGTTACTGTGGTTCGCGTTCCTCACGATCATCCTCGTCGTCGCCGTGTTCGCGCTGGTCGTGGGCATCGTGTTCAACGCGTTCCCACAGGTGACGACCGCGAGCTTCGTGTACGTGGCGCTCGCGCTCGCGTTCGGTGTGTACCTCTACCAGCTCAACGGCCCGTTCGTCCCGGGGACGGTCCTGTTCGTCGCCGGCGTCTTCGCCGGCGTCTGGGTCGGCATCCAGTACCCGTTCGCGCTGTTCGCGCTCGCCGAGGGGAGCCACCCAGCGGGGACGTTCGTGCTGTTCAGCGGGAGCACGGGCAGCTGGGTTCCCGGTGCGGCCGCGCTCGGCGGCAACACCGCCGCCTGGATCCCGGTCGTGATGGTGTACGCCGGCATCGCGAGCGCGCTCCCGGTGTGGGTGCTGCTCCAGCCGCGCGACTACCTCTCGTCGTTCCTGCTGTACGCGGGGGTCGGCGGGGGTGTGCTGGCGATCATCGTCGGCACGATCTTCGGCACGTCGAGCCAGGCGCTCACGATCGACTCCTCGATCGGCGTCTTCGAGGGCTTCTGGGGGATCGAGGCGGCCGGGCTGTTCCCGCTGTTCCCGCTGCTTTTCATCACCATCGCCTGCGGGACGATCAGCGGGTTCCACTCGCTCGTCTCCTCGGGGACGACCTCGAAGCAGCTCAACAAGGAGAGCGACGCCCGCCTGATCGGCTACGGCGGGATGCTCGGCGAGGGGCTGCTCGGCGCCCTCGCGCTGTCGACGCTCGCGGTCGCCGGCTTCGCCGGTGACGCCGCCGCCGGTGGCATCGGCGGCGCGCTGCCGAACTTCGCGACCGGCGGCGGGATCATCCTCACCAGCTTCGGGATCCCGCAGGCGATCGGGAGCGTGTTCATGGCGCTCGTCCTCGTGAGCTTCCTGCTCACTTCCACCGACACCGCCGTGCGTCTGGGTCGGTACATGATGGAGGAGATCGTCGGCATGGACGACGGCATGACCGTCTCCGGGCTCTCCGGCGGCATCGGGGCGGCCGCCCGCGGTCGGTACACGAATCCGGTCATCCAGATCGGCATCGCCTACGTGCTCGTCATCTCGGGGCAGTGGCAGACGCTCTGGGGGCTGTTCGGCGGCGCGAACCAGCTGCTCGCGGCGCTCGCGCTGCTGACGGCGACGGTGTGGCTCGCCAACTGGGACGAGTCCAAACAGCTCGTCTCCACCGGCGTCCCGATGGCGGTCATGGTGACGATCACCGTCCTCGGGCTGACGTGGGTCGCGCTGTACAACAACCTCTACGTCAACCTCATCCAGGGCGGCGCCGGGACGCTCGGCGCGCAGCTCTCGTCCGTGGCGCAGATGCTCCTCGGACTGGCGCTGATCTACATCGCCCTGTCGCTCGTCCGGATCGGGGTCAGCAACCTCCGGTCCGTGCGGAGCCGGGAGACGCCCGCGGCCGAGCCGAGCGACGACTGACGGCGCGCCGCTTCGCGGACCGTTTCGATTTTACACAGCTCCCCCGACCCGGTCAGCGCCAGAACCGCTTCGCGAACCGCGAAAAGATGCCGTCCTCCGGCTTCTCGACCGGCTCCCACAGCCGGAGCGCCTCGGCGCTGCTCGCGACCTCGCTGGCGACGAGCCGCTCCTCGTCGGGCGCGACGACGACGAGGTTCACCTCGTAGTGACCGTAGTAGCCGAACTTCAACAGCGTCCGGTCTCGGAACCCGTCGACGAACTCGGCGACCGACTCCGGGATTCGATCGGCGACGAGCACGACCGTGATATCGGTGCCGTAGTGCTGCTCGTTCCCCTCGACCCGCTCGTCGGCCACGCTGTGTGCGAACTCGACGAGCCGCTCCAGCTCGCCGACCGTCGGACTGGCGACGCGCCGGGCGAACAGGTACTCCATCACGTCGTGGTCCGCGTAGCTCAGCGCGGGGTGGAGGAACTGCTTCTGGTTGCGCATCCGCATCTCGGCGGTGAGATCGAACCGCTCCCCGTCGACCACGACGTCGGCGTCGAGGTCGTAGCTGTACATCAGCCGGTCGGAGACGCGGTCGAGGTACTCGTCGTCGTAGTCCGGGACCGCCTCGCGGATCTCCGCCGGGAGCTCGTCGGGGTCGCGGCGGTCGTCGCTCCCCCCGGCCGCGTCACTCATCGTCCGGGTCGTAGGCGACCGCGTCGTCCGCGGCGGGCGGCGCCCCGATCGCCAAGACGGTCACGGGACCGTCGGCGTCGGCCGCGTTGTACGCTCGCTGCGGGCTCTCGGGATCGACGACGAACAGGTCGTCGGCGGGGACCTCGTACGTCCCTTCCGGCGTTTCCACCGAGAGCGTGCCGTCGAGGACGTAGAACGCCTCCTGTTGGGTCTCGTGGTAGTGGTACGCGAGCGGGAGCTGCTCGCCCGGCTCGGCGCGGAACCGGTTGATCGCCGCGGAGTCGAAGCCGGCCGGCCCGGAGAGCTTCCGGCACTCGCAGGGGCGGTCGGGGTTCGGCTCCACCGAGTCCGTGTCGACGACGCGGTATCCCATGTGAACTCATTCCACGGAGCGATTGAAAAGGCCGTCGGGCCGGCGTCGGTGGATTCGTGCCCGCGTCGCTGCCGGAGAGCCCGCAGCGTCGCCGCTGCGGGAGTTTTAACCGCTTCGAACACGATCGTTCGGTAGAGATACGCATGTCAGACGATGAGATTCAGGCGGAGGCGTGCGGGCGATGCTCGATGTCGACCGTCGTGGGCGCCGTGAGCGGGGACCAGGACTCGGAGGAGCGCGCCCGGCGCGACCCCTTCGCCGGCGAGCGCATCGAGGTCGACGAGTCGTCGTTCCGGCGGGTGTCGCCGGGGGGATTCCTCAGCGACCTCAAAGAGCGGGTCGACGCCCTCGGACGTCGGCTCTCGTACGGAAAGTAGCGCTCCCGGCCGCTCGCCCGTTACCAACGCTCACGTCAGTTCGGAGAGACTTATACGCGTTCGTTTCGTAAGGGGGTTCACCCGATGGAAGAGAGCATCTCCGGTTTCAAGGTGCGCGGAGACTGGGGGGACGTCGTCGAGCACGGCGAGCGGATCGCCTTAGCGCTCCGCGAGACGGGCGCCGGCGGCGACCCGTTCCACGAGTACGACGACTGGCGCCCGAAGTCCCACGAGCGCATCGACGAGGACGTGTCGGCGAAGACCGCCGAGCAGGCGTCCGTCGACGAGGGCGAGGGCGAACAGGCCGGCAAGACGCCCGGCGACGACCTCCAGACGGCCGGTGAGAAGCTCACCGAGTCCTACGAGAAGGTCGAAGAGAACGACACCGAGAGCGCGATGGAGAGCTGGGGCGAGTCGATCGGTCACGTCGCCCGCGCGGCCGACTCGGCGAGTCGGAAGGCGCTCCGGAAGGTGGAGGACACCGTCTATCAGAAAGTGATGACCCAGATGGCGCCGTACTACTTCGACAACGAGCTCGTCAGCGCCAACATCCAGGAGGTCGGCCGCGGCGAGGACGGGGAGACGTTCGAGTTCGAGGTGAACGTCAACGACGACGAGCTGAAGGCCGAGGTGAGCGACATCCTCGCCGAGTACGAGTCGGAGATCGACCGCTGGCACGTCGAGACCGAGAAGCGCACCGACGACGTCGCCGCCGCCGAGGGCGTCGAACCGCCCGAGAAGGAGGGCGGTCCGGACTCGACGATGACGTGATCCCGGCGCGGCGCACACGCGGTTTTAATTCGGTGACCCGCGAAGGGAACGTATGACCGAGGTACTCCGGATCGAGGCCGGCGAGCTGTCGGCCGACGAGATAATCGACGCTCTCAACGACGGCCGCCGGATCCTCGTCGACGTCGAGGTCGCCGGCGGCCGCCACGAGGTCGTGCTCCGGTACGACGGGGAGACGTATCACTGCGACACGCCGACGAACCTCCACCGCCACGCGGACGAAGCGGACATGCGCGGCTGTATCGACCGGATGGGGTACGCCGGCGCCGAGGCCGAGGACTGATCCGACCCCGCTTCGCGACTGATCCGATCCCGCTCCGCGACCGATGACGACTTTTAACCCGACCGCAGCCGAACGGCGTCCATGAGCGACCCCGAGATCGAGGACCTCGTCGGCGACGTCTCTCCCTCGTTCGACCACGTGCTTTCCTGCGTGTTCGGCATTCGAGACCACGAGAGCCGCACGTACCTGACGCTGCTCGATCACCCCGGGAGCACCGTCGCCGAGCTCGCAGACACGCTCGACCGGGACCGGTCGAACGTGAACCGCTCGCTGTCGACGCTGCGGGACAAGGGGCTCGTCGAGCGCCGCCGCCGGCTGCTCGACTCCGGCGGCTACGTCTACCAGTACACCGCCGTTCCGGTCCCGGACGCGAAGGAGCGCCTGCACGACGCGCTCGACGAGTGGGTCGAGGGCGTCCACACGGCGATCGACGCGTTCGATCCGGACGACCGGGAGTGAGGGGCTACGACTCGTCGCCGTCGGTCTCGTCGTTCTCGCTGTCCGTCTCGTCGTTCTCACCGTCCGTCTCTTCGTCCTCGTCGCTCGCGGCGCTCAATCCCTCGTCGTCGGGGCGGTCGAGCGCCCGCGGCGCGTCGTGGTGCTCCGAGTAGCCGTCGAACCAGCGGACGATCCGCTCGATGCGGTCGACCACGTGTCCGGGCTCGCCGGAGCGGGAGAGCTCGTGACCCTCACGCGGGTACCGCACGAATCGCGTATCGACGCCGTTCTTCCGGAGGATCCGGTGATACAGCTCCGCCGTGCAGATCGGCGTCCGGGTGTCGTCCTCGCTGTGAATGAGGAGGGTGGGCGTGTCGACCTCGTCGGCGTGGCCGGTCGGTGACTGCTCCCACAGCCATCCGGGCTCGGCCGAGGGGACGGTGTCGAAGTCGCCCTCGACGAGCTTGTACGCCCCGTCGGTCGAGCCGTAGAAGCCGGTGAGGTCGTACACGCCGCGCTGGGAGACGGCCGCGCGGAAGTAGTCGGTCTGGCCCACCGTCCACGCGGTCATGAACCCGCCGAAGGAGCCGCCGGTGAGGAAGGCGTTCGTCTCGTCGACGTACGGCCGCTCGGCGACCGCCTCCACGCCGGTCATCACGTCCGAGAGGGTCACCTCGCCCCAGTCGCGCTCGATCGCCTGCATGAACGTCTCGCCGTAGCCGGTCGAGCCGCGCGGGTTCGACCAGAAGACGACGTAGCCGCGGGCCGCGAGCGTCTGGAACTCGTGCCACATCGTCCCCGCGGTCGACCACATCGCGTGCGGACCGCCGTGGACCTCGACCGCGAGGGGGAACTCCTCGTCCGCCTCGCCCGCCTCGCTTCCTTCGCCGTCCGGGTCGAACTCCGGCGGCGTCATCACCCACCCCTGGATCGCCGTCCCGTCCGACTCGAACCGGAGCTCCTCGGGCTCCGCGATCGCTCGCTCGGCGAGGTAGTCGGCGTTCAGCTCCGTGAGCCGCGTCGTCTCGCCGCTCCACGCGTCGTGCGCGAAGACGTCGCCCGGGTGGTCCCACTCGCTGGCGGCGAACGCGACGGTCACTTCGCCGGGGCCGGTGCCGTCGTCGCCGCCGACGGTCGCGCCGGAGACGGTCCCGGGCCGGAGGAGCCGTTCGGGCGCCGCGCTCCCGTCGGCCGGGACGTGCCACAGCGCCGTCTTCCCCTCGTCGGGGGTCGCGAAGTACAGCGTCGCGTCGTCGGGACCCCACTGTGGCGCCGCCTCGTAGCCCAGCCCGCGGTCGATCTCACCGGTGAGGTCGGTCACCTCGCCCGTCTCGCGGTCGACGACGCGGAGGTCGACGGGCTGCATCGACACCCGCTCGGGCTCGGCGTGGGTGAAGGCGACGCGGCCGTCGGCGGTCGCGGCGAGCACGGCGCCCCAGCCGGTCGTCGTGTGAACGTGCTCGGTCTCGCCCGTCTCGAAGTCGTGCGCGCGGATCGCGATCTCCACGGAGTCGTCGGGGTCGTCGCCGACCTCCTCGGCGAAGTAGAGGGTGTCGGCGTCCCCCCAGTCGGGCGCGGCGAAGTCGGCGTCGCTGTCGGTCACCCGCTCGACGCCCTCGGCGGGGTCAGACGCCGCGGCGCCGTCGACCGCCGCGTCCGCGTCGACGACGTACACGCCCGACCGCCGGCCGTCGAAGTACTCCTGGCCGGAGCGGTAGACGGTGCGGTCGATCACGCGGGGGTCGGGGTGCTCGTCGGGCTCGTACTCCGCCGGCACCGCCAGGTCCCGGTCCTCCTCGCGGTCCTCGGCGGTCACCGACTGCACGAAGGCGATACGCTCTCCGTCCGGCGACCAGGCGATCTCGGAGACGCCGCCGACGACGTCGGTGACTCGGCGGGCCTCGCCGCCGTCGACCGGGAGCACCCACAGCTGCTGGCGGTCGTCGTCGGCGCCCCGCGTCGAGGTGAACGCGATCCGGTCGCCGGACGGGCTCCAGCGCGGCTCCGCGTCGGAGCCCTCGGCGAGGGTGAGTCTGCGGGGGTCGCCGCCCGCGACGTCGACGAGGTACACCGTCGACTCGGTGTGCTCGTCGTCGGTCGGCTGGCGTCGCAGGAAGGCGATCCGGTTCCCGTCGGGCGAGACCCGCGGGTCGGCGGGCGTCGCGATGTCGTGGTAGTCGGCCGCGGTGACGCGCTCCATGGAGGGGGGGTCGACCGCCGCGGGCAAAAGGCGTCGGGAGCCGGAAAGGCGTCGGGCGCCGGAAAGGCGGTCGAGGACGACGGCGGTGCCGCCTCCCTACTCGTCGCCGTTGTCGAACGCCAGCGTCACGCCGTCGTCGTCCACCGTCGCGCCCGCGGCGCACACGGGATGCTCGAAGTCGGCGTCGAGGACTTCGGTCGCGGCCGCGCTCGCGTCCGGCGTCTCAGCGTCCGCCGCCGCGAGGGGGTACGGCTCCGGACTGTCGGTCTCGTAGGTGGCGACGATCGTGGGCTCGTCGACCGCTTCGACGAGCAGCGCGTCGCGGCGGACGACGCCGATTGTCGCCGTCTCGTTCCCGACGACGCCGGCGATCCGCGGCGTGTCGTAGTCGTCCTTCTCGAAGTCGAGCGCGAGCAGCGGGGTCGCCAGCGCGTCGCGAGCGGGGTAGCCGAGTTCAAGTTTCTCGGCGATCGGGTCGACGTGCGAGCCGTTGCCGACGACCGCCAGCGCCTCGCTCGTCGGCGTCTGGACCTGGCGCGCGCAGTTGTACGAGACGTACGGGTTGTCCGTCTCGGGGGCGTCCGGCGTCGGTCCCACCGTGAGCGTTCCGTCGCGGTCGAGCACGCGTCGGTTCGGGAACGAACGCGAGGAGACGCGGTAGGCACCGATTCCGGGAGCGACGACGACGAATCGTCCGACGTACATACAGGGTCGTGGCTATTCGGTCGAGTAAAACGCATCGATATACGCACGAACGTCGATCAGAGACGGTCCGACCGACGATGGTGCTCGCCGCGGCGGGAGGGTCCGCGCTCCCGTCTCGCCCTGTGAACGCGTGACAGAGGGCCGGCGACGCGCAACGCTTACAAACACGCACAGGCTATCGGTGACTGCGCACAGTCCATTGGGGTAGTGGCCAATCCTGTTGCCTTCTGGGGGCAACGACCCTGGTTCGAATCCAGGATGGACTATTCTCGCGGTTCGCCCCGTTCTCGACCCGAACGCGACAGCCCCTCCGGTTCGCCTGCGGGGGATCGTTTCGGGTGGATCGCCTCGTTCGACTCGGCGACTCACTTCGCCTGCAGTCAGAACCCGCTCACGTAGCGCGGTTTCCAGTGGAAACAAAGGGGTTCGCGAGGGCTCGTCTGCGGTTCAGATCACTTCTCGACATCGAGCAGCGCGACCCGCTCGCGGACGATATCGGCCAGTCCGCCGGCCGTCGCCGCGAGTTCGCGGTCGGAGACGCCGTAGAACTCGCTGACTCGCTCCGCGTCGAACCCGTCGGCGACTTCAGCGGTCTCGGCCGGAACGGTCAGTCCCTCGACGGCGGTCTCGGCCGCGTCGAGGTCCGCGGCGGGTCGGCCCGCGCCGTCGACGCCGCCGAAATCGGCGACGAGCACGACCGCGCGCTGTTCGCCCTCGGAGACGCCGAGCGCCAGCGCGCGGTCGATCTGTCGCCGCCCGGCCGCGTACAGCAGGACCTCGACGCCCGGATCGCGCGCGACGGCCTCGCCGCGGGCGATCGCCCGCGCCGCGAGACGGGTCGCCGCGCGGAGGTGCGCGTCGGAGACGACGAGGTCGGCGTCGAATGCCTGGACGACCGCGCCGGTCTCGGCGGCGATCTCGTCGAGCCGGGAGAGGAACGCGTCGAGGTCCTCGATGGCGACCGTCCCGCGGACGAGTCGGTGTGGAGGGGTCGGGGGGTCGGGGAGGGCGTCGTCGCTTCCGGTGCCGTCGCTCACTCGAAATCACCCAGGCTCGCCTGTCCGTCGCCGTCCCCGTCGCTCGCGGACCCCGCGGTCGCCGCCGCCGACGCCGACTTGTCCGGCCGCACGTCGTCCATCGACGGGTCCTCGCGCCCCGCGTGTTCGAGGATGCGCTCGGCCGTGCGCTCGCGGCCGCGGAGCGCGCCGAGCACGACCGCCTTGTCGGCCTCGCGCAGGTCGGCGCGGGTCTCGACGCCGGCCTCGTACAGCCGGCGGGCGCGCTTCCGACCGACGTTGCGGACGCCGGCAAGGTCGAGCAGCTCCTCGCGGACGCCGTACTCGATCCGCTTTCTCGCCTCGCGGACCGCGACGACGACGTCGCCGTCGACCCCCTCCACGTCGCGCGCGAGCGTCTCCGCCGCACGCAGCAGCCACTCGGCGGTGTCGACCTTCCCGCGGATGTCGCCGGGGCCGACGCCGTACCGCTCCGTGATGCGGTCCTCGTCGACCTCGTTCGCCCAGTCTTCCAGGAGGCGGGCCGTCTTCAGCGACGCGAGCCAGTCCTCGAAGCGCACGTCCTCGTACTCGGAGGGCACGTCGCCGAGGAACTCGTCTTCGCGCTCGTAGCAGAGTTCGGTGTACGTCTCGCGGTCTCCCGATTTCAGGTAGAGCTCGTACATGTCGGGCGTGCGACTGACGAGGTGATAGAGGCCGAGCGGGGTGACCTCGGGCGACGGGGGAGCGGAGTCGTTCCCGGAGGCCGACTCGTCGCCGTCCTCGCCGGCCCGCGTATACGTCCCGAATCCGGGTTCGTCGCCGTCGTCGTCGGCGGTCCTGACGAACTCGCCGTCGTCGCTCGCCGCGCCGGCGGCGCCGTCACCGGCTCGCCGAAGCCCGTCGATCATCTCCGCGGCGCTCATCGGGTCGAGGTAGAGCCGGGAGACGGTGTGGCCGATGCCGGTCGCGGTCAGGCCGTCGCTCCCGCCGCCGCGGTCGCGGTCGACGAAGTCGTTGACCGCGAGGTAGTCGAGAACGGTGTCGGTGACGGCCGCGAGCCGTCCCTCGTCGTCGGTCTGAGTCGCGTAGAGGGTGTTGTCGAGAAACGACAGGAGACCGTCGCGGGTGGAGGCGAACCCGGAGGCCACGGTGGCGAGCACGTGGGTCCGGAGCGCGGGCTCGGCGGCGAGCTTCGATCGGACCGGCTCGGGGTCGGCCCAGAGGTACCGCTCGAACAGCTCCTCTTTCGTGTCGGCGTCGTTCGCGAGCAGCACCGCCTCTCCGTACGGGTCGAGCCCGGGCCGCCCGGCGCGACCGCACATCTGATGGACCTCCAGCACGTCGAGCGGTTTCATCCCGCCGAACTCCCCGTCGTAGCGGCGCCAGTCGCGCACGATCACCCGACGGGCGGGGGTGTTGACCCCGGCGGCGAGCGTCGGCGTCGCGGAGATGCACTTGATGAGGCGGTCGCGGAACGCGTCCTCCACCAGCGACCGGTGCTCGCTCGCGAGCCCCGCGTGGTGGAACGCCGACCCCTGCTCGACCGCGTCGGCGAGGTCCTCGGAGGTGTCGGTGTCGGAGACGCCGCGGATCTCGTCGGCGAGTTCGCGGAGGCGGTCGCGCTCGTCGCCGGTGAGCCGCGGACCGGTGACGTCGGTGAGCTTTCGGGCCGACGACTCGGCGTTGCGGCGGGAGTTGACGAAGACGAGCGAGGAGCCGCCCCGCCCGTCCTCCTCGGTGTCGAGCGCGTCGGCGACGAGCCGGGCGGTCTGGTCCTCGCCGCGCTCGACGGGCACCTCCCGCTTGCTGCCGTCCGCGAAGTCGATGGCGTTGCCGAAGTGGACGCCCATCCGGAGGTCGATGGGGCGCCAGTCGGACTCGACGAGCGCGGCGTCGAGCCAGTCGGCGATGACGTCGGCGTTACCGACGGTCGCCGAGAGCGCGACCGTCTGGAGACCGGGATTCACCTTCCGGAGCTTCGCGAGCGTGACCTCGAGGGTGGGGCCGCGGTTCGCGTCGTCCACGAGGTGGACCTCGTCGCTCACGACGCAGGTGAGGTCGTCGATCCACGGAGCCCCGTTGCGGATCAGCGAGTCGACCTTCTCGGAGGTGGCGACGATGATGTCGCGCGTGGCGAGCCACTCGCCGTCCGACTCGTAGTTGCCGGTGGAGACGCCGACGGTGACGCCGTGGTCCTCCCAGCGCTCGAACTCGGTCTTCTTCTCGCTGGCGAGCGCGCGCAGCGGGACGATGTACAGCGCCTTGCCGCCGCGCTCGATCGCCGACAGCATGGCGAGCTCGGCGATCAGGGTCTTCCCGGAAGCCGTCGGGACCGCGGCGACGAGGCTCTCGCCGTCGACGACGCCGGCCTCGACGGCGGCCTCCTGGGGCGGGTACAGCTCGGCGACGCCCTCCGCTTCGAGCGCCTCGCCGACGCCCGCGGGGAGCCCGGAGAGCGAACTCGGTTGCATGACCGAAGGGTGGGTCCCGACCCGATTTAAACCGTCGGAACGGGGCGGTGGGGTGGGTGACCTCGTCCGATCCGGTTCGCCCCGACGGCTCGTCGCTACAGTTCGCCTTTCGTGCTCGGCGTGTCGCTGCGACGCTCGTCGAGCCGGGTCGCGTCGTCGAGCGCCCGCGCGAGGGCCTTGAACAGCGCCTCCACCTCGTGGTGGGCGTTGTCGCCCGTCTCGACCGCGGCGTGGAGCGTCAGGCCGGCGTTGTGCGCCAGCGAGAGCGCGAAGTGGTCGGCCATGACGCTCGTGAACTCGCCGACCGACTCCTGGGAGAACTCGCCCGAGAACTCGTAGTACGGGCGGCCGGCCACGTCGACGACGACGCTCGCGACCGCCTCGTCGAGGGGGACTCGCCGGTCGGCGTACCGGCGGATGCCGCGCTTCTCGCCGAGCGCCTCGTCGAACGCCTCGCCGAGGCAGATCGCCACGTCCTCGACGGTGTGGTGGTCGTCGATCTCGGTGTCGCCGTCGCACCTGACCGTCAGGTCGAAGAGCCCGTGTTTGGCGAACGACGCCAGCATGTGGTCGTAGAAGCCGATCCCCGTGTCGACCTCGCTGTCGCCGTCGCCGTCGATCGCGAGGGTGAGCTCGATCGTCGTCTCGCTGGTCTCGCGGGAGACCGCGGCCGTCCGCTCGTGGTCGCTCATACCGGCCCGTCGCGGGCGATTCGTAAGTGGATTGCGGGTGGTCGATCTGGCGGTTCCCGACCCGACACCGGAGTCGACGACCGCGACCGGCGGTGGATATTTGCCGCGGCCGTGAGTCACTCTCACACGGAATGGACGACTCCGAACCGGCCGACGCGTCCGATCCGCCGCCAGCTCCGGGACCCGACGCCGACCCGTCGGCGGTCGGTATCACGGACTCGGACGCCGTCGTCGCCGCCGTCGACGCCGACACCGGCGAGGGAGAGCTCGAACGGACGATCGGCCTCGTGGGCGGGCTCGCGATCGGCGTGGGGACGATGATCGGCGCGGGGATCTTCGTCTTCCCGGGGTTAGCGGCGGAGAACGCCGGTCCGGCGGCGTCGCTCTCGTTCGCGATCGGAGCGGTCATCGCGCTCCTCGTCGCGTTACCGGCCTCTGAGCTCGCCACCGCGATGCCGCGCAGCGGGGGCGGGTACTTCTTCATCTCGCGCGGACTGGGGACCACCGCCGGCGCGATCGTCGGGCTCGGGCTCTGGCTCGGCCTCGTGTTCGCCTCCGCGTTCTACCTCGTCGGGCTCGGCAGCTACGCGGGGCAGGTGTTCCTCGAAGCGGGGATCGCGCTCCCGGTCAGCCCCGCGGTCCCCCTCGGCGTCGCGTTCGGCGTCGGGCTCACCGTCCTCAGCCTCTTCGGGACCGAGAACACCGCGGCGCTCCAGAACGGGATCGTGATCCTCCTCTTAGTCATCCTCACGCTCTTTCTGACCTACGGTTCCCTCGACGCGCTCGGCGTGTTCGGCGCCGAGCGCACGCCGGAGCGGTTCTTCCCTCCCGGCGGGGCGCTGCCGGTGCTCCAGACCGCGGCGCTCGTGTTCACCTCGTACCTCGGGTTCGCGCAGGTCGCGACCGTCGCGGGCGACATCACGGAGCCGAGTCGGAACCTGCCGCTGGCGATGGTCGGCTCCGTGCTCCTCGTCGGCGTCTTCTACGTCGTCACGATCTTCGTCGCGACGAGCGCGTTCGGCAGCGCCCGACTCGGCGAGTTCGGGGAGACAGCGATGGTCGAGGTCGCGCGGTCCTTCGTCGGGTTCCCGGGCGCGCTGGCGATCGTGGTCGCGGGGCTGCTGGCGACGTTCTCCAGCGCGAACGCCTCCATCCTCAGCGCCTCCCGCGCGGTGTACGCGGTGAGCCGCGACGAGATCATCCCCGAGACCGCGAGCCGGCTCAACCTCGCGTACGGCACCCCGCACGTCGCCCTCGGGCTCGCCGGCGGTCCGATCGTCGTCCTGACCGCGACCGGGCAGGTGGCGCTGCTCGCGGAGGTCGCCTCGTTCCTCCACCTCGTGATGTACGGGCTGATCTGCGTCGCGCTGATCCAGCTCCGGCGGGAGCAGCCGCCGTGGTACGACCCGGCGTTCCGCTGTCCGGCCGGGTTCGCGGTCGCCGGCGTCGGCGGGCTCGCGAGCTTCGCGCTCATCGCGTTCATGCAGCCGGCGTCGATCGGCGTCGGCGTCGCGATCATGCTCGCGGCGTACGGCTGGTACCGGTACTACGCGACCGACGTCGAACTCAAAGGTGACTTCTGAGATGACCGACACACCCACTGAAACCGGCGGAGAACCGACCGAATCCAACGCGCCGACCGAGACCGGAGACCCGCCGGAGGTCGAAGACCCGCCAGAGACCGGCGACCCACCGGGAGCCGGAGATCCCCAGACACCCGATCGACCGTCGGTGTTGGTCCCGCTGGCGGTGCTGGAGGGCGAATCCCTTCCGAACGGCACGCCGGAACTGCTCGCGAACGCCCGGGTCGTGCTGCTCGGCTATCACGTCATCCCCGAACAGACGGCGACCGAACAGGCCCGCGAGCAGTTCGGCGAGACGGCGATGTCGAAGCTCGCCGAGTTCGCCGACGCGCTCGCCGCGGCCGGGGCGGACGTGGAGACGCGACTCGTGTTTACCCACGACAAGGAGACCACGATCGGCCGACTCATTTACGAGTACGACTGCCTCGCGGTGTTGGTCCCGAACAGCACGATGGAAGTGGAGTCGGTGCTCGTCGCGCTCCGCGGCACGGTCGGCGTCGAGCGGAACACGCGACTCGTCGCGGGGCTGTTCGCCGACACGGGCGTCGCGGTGACGCTGTACCACGCGCTCGGCGACGGCGAGACCCGCGCGGACGGGGAGTCGTTTCTGAACGGCGTGCAGACCGAGCTCGTCGAGCGCGGGCTGGAGCCGGACGATCTGCGAACGCTCATCGAGGACGCGGACGCCCCGCTCGACGCCATCGCGGACCGGGCCGAGTCGCACGACGCGGTCGTGATGGGCGAGACGGACCCGTCGGTCACGACGTTCGTCTTCGGTTTGCCGTCGGAACAGGTCGCCGAGCGCTTCCTCGGCCCGGTGTTGGTCGTCCAGCGCGAGCGCCCCGAGGAGTAGCCGGCGCGGGGAACGAGCGGCGACTCGCGGATATCGCCGCTTCAGACGTCGTCCGCGGCCGCCTGCGCCTCGCGCAGCGTGAACGTCCCCTCGTACAGCGCGGTCCCCACGACGGCCGCGGCCGCTCCGGCGTTCTTCAGGGCGACCACGTCGTCGACGGTCGCCACGCCGCCGGAGGCGATCACCGGGACGTCGACCGCCTCGGCGACGCTCTCGACCGCCTCGCGGTCGATCCCGGCCAGTTGTCCCTCGACGTCGACGTTGGTGAAGAGGATCGCGCCCGCGCCGAGTTCCTCGTAGCGCGTCGCGGCCGCGGCCGGGTCGAGGCCGGTCCCCTCCGTCCAGCCGCTCACGACGACCTCGCCGTCCTTCGCGTCGAGGCTGACGACGACGCTCCCGGGGTGGGTCTCGTCGATCTCCGCGACGATCTCGGGCGTCTCGACCGCCGCGGTCCCGAGGATCACGCGGTCGAGCCCGAGGTCGAGGAGGTCGCGCGCGTCCTCGGCGGTTCGGATGCCGCCGCCGAGCTGCAGGCCGATCTCGTTCGGAACGCTTCGGACCACCGCCTCGATCGCGTCGGCGTTGACGCGCTCCCCCTCGAACGCGCCGTCGAGGTCGACGAGGTGGAGCGTCCGCGCGCCCGCCTCGATCCAGCGCTCGGCGGCCTCGACGGGGTCGCCGTACCGCTTGCCGGTGCCGCGCTCGCCGCCGACCAGCTGGACGACCTCGCCGTCCTGTACGTCGACCGCCGGGATCACCTCGAACTCGGAGAAGCCGCTCATACCCGTCGGGAGTCGGGGACGCGGATTAAACGGGTCGGTTCGCGCGACGGACGCGTCGGCCCCCTCCGCGTGGCTCGCCTCACGCGACCGAGACGATCAACGCCGAGATCTCCTCGTCGAAGCCGGCGGGATCGGTCGCGAGGGCCTCCGCGGTCTCCGGGTCGGTGACCGACTCCACCGCGGTCTCGCCGTCGATCGACTCGGGGAGGGCGTCGCCGATCACCTCGGTGAGGGCCTCGGCCGGGAACGCGCCGCCCGCCACGAGCACGTCGGTACCGTCGTGCCACACGGCGAGCCGCGCCGTGACGCCCACGGGTTCCTCGACCGCGGTCGACGAGCCGTCCGGGAGGGGGAACTCCCCGTCGAGCGCGAACTCGCCCTCGAAGCGCCACGCCGTCGCGGTGTGGCCGCCCGTCACCGTCGTGGTCCCCTCGTCGACCGCCTCGAGGTTCTCGATCCCGGCGTTCCGGAGCTGCGCGCGGAACGCGTCGACCGCCGCCGTCTCCACCTCGGACATCACCCGATCGCGGCCGACGCCCCCCGGTAGCCCGTCGAGGGCGGGCCGGAGGTCGATCCGGGTCGCGAAGAACACCACCGGCGACCCGCTCGCGCCGAACGTCTCGTCGAGCGCCTCGGCGATCGAGACGTACTCGTATAGCAGCGTGCGTTCGAGCGCGCGCACCGTCACCGGCCCGTACGCCTGCTCGAAGACCGTGCTCTCGGACTCGTCGAGGAGCCGCCAGCCGTCGTCGATCCGGTCGCTCGTCACGCTCGGCTCCGGCACCGGGCCGTCCCGGGTGCCGAGACAGCCCGCGAGGCCGACGGTCGCGGCACTCGCGGCGGCGGCGAGCGCCCGACGGCGCGTCGTTCCGGCGGCGTCTCCCGTCGACGGTTCGTGCATGGACGTACGAATCACACCTCTCGTAAATGCGTGTCGACGGCGGTATCAGGAGCGATACCGTCGGAACCTCCACCCCTCAGCTGCCGCGTCACCGCCGCTTCGTTCTCCTGCCGCGTCACCGCCGCTTCGTTCCCCCTGTCGCGCCCCCGATCGGCGCGTCTCTCCCGCCGTGCCACCGCCGTCGCCGACACGGATCCCTTATAACAACTCGGTGTGACAACCCAGTAATGACCAATGACGCAGACGCGGCGGACGAGGCGGTGTCGATCGCTCGACCGACTACGCGGCGGACGGGCCGAGCCACCCGCCGCCGGTTCCTGGCGCTCGGCGGCGCCGCGGGCGCCGTCGCGCTCGCCGGCTGTAGCGCGGAGCGGACCGGCGACGGTGACGACGGGTCTGACGGTGACGACGGTGACAACGAGTCCGACGGGGAGGGCGGCTCCGACACGTCAGACGGCTCCGACGACGGCGGCGACGAGGAAACTCCCACGCTGACCGTCGCGACGTACGCCAGCTTCATCGACGCGCCCTCGGTGAGCCCGGGCGAGTGGCTCAAAGAGGAGTTCGAGTCGCGCGTCGACGCCGAACTGGAGTGGGCGACGCCCGACAACGAGCTGAACTACTACGTCGAGCGAGCCGCCTCGGGCGTGTCGATCGACGCCGACCTCTACGTCGGCCTCACCACCGAGGACCTCGTGCGCGTCGACGACCGGCTCGACGACGACCTCTTCGCCGAGCGCGGGGAGATCGACGGGTTCGACGACGTCCGCGAGGGGCTCCTGTTCGACCCGTTCGACCGGGCGGTCCCCTTCGACACCGGCTACGTCAGCCTCGTCTACGACGGCACGGCGATCGAGGCCCCGGAGACGTTCGAGGAACTGCTCGCCGACGAGCACGGCGGCGCGCTCATCGCGCAGAACCCCGGCAGCTCCACCACCGGACGCTCGTTCCTGCTCCACACGATCCACCGATTCGGCGACGGCGGGGTCGCGAGCGACGGCGACGACGAGGCGGTCGCGGGCGGCGACGACGACCCCGACTACGATTACCTCGACTACTGGGCGGACCTGCAGGCCAACGACGTGCGAGTGCTCGGATCGTGGGACGACGCGTACACCGCGTGGAGCAACGGGGAGGCGCCGATGGTCGTCTCCTACTCGACCGATCAGGTGTTCGCGGCCGACGCGGGCGAGGACCTCGAAGAGCACCAGATCCGCTTCCTCAACGACCAGGCGTACGCGAACCCCGAGGGGATGGCGCTCTTCGCCGACGCCGACGAGCCGGAACTGGCGCGGGAGTTCATGTCGTTCATGCTGGAGCCCGAGGTCCAGGGCGAGATCGCCCAGCGAAACGTCGCCTTCCCGGCGACGGACACGGCGACCCTCCCCGACGACTACGCCGAGCTCGCAAAGGAACCGACCGAACCGGTGACGTTCACGTACGACGAGCTCCAAGGCTCGGTCAGTGAGTGGATCGACGCCTGGGAGCGACAGTTCGCCGGAAACTGAGGTCGGCGTGACCGACCGCCGCAACGGCGCCGAGGAGGCCTCGGACCGCGACATCGACGCGGGGCCGAACCGCGACGACGCCGGCCTCGATCGCGACGCCGACGGGAATCGCCGTCGCGTCCGATCGCTCCGCGACCGGCTCGAGGGGCGCCTGCTGACCGCGCTCGCGGTCCTCACGAGCGCCACGCTCGTCGCCGTCTTCTACTATCCGGTCGGCACGGTCCTGATCGAGGCGGTCGTCGTCGACGGCGCCGCGACGTTCGCGGTGTTCGCCGAACTGCTGCGGGACCCCTTTTATTTCGGGGAGCTCGCCCGGCTGTTCGCGGGCGAGTCGCCGCTCGCGGTCGCGCACGCGTATCTCGGGCCGGACCGCCGGCTCGGTATCGTCGGGTTCACCGCGTACCAGGCCGCGCTGTCGACCGTCGCCAGCGTCGCGCTCGGACTCCCCGCGGCGTACCTGCTCGCGCGCTTCGAGTTCCCCGGCCGCCGGACGCTGCGGTCGCTGACGATCGTCCCGTTCGTCCTCCCCTCGATCATGGTCGCCGTCGGCTTCGTCGCCACCTTCGGGACCAACGGCACGCTCAACGCCGCCCTGTCCGCGCTCGGACTCCCGTCCGTCGACCTCATGTTCACGCTCCAGGCGATCGTGATCGCGCACGCCTTCTACAACGCGCCGCTCGTCGCCCGGGTGACGACCGCGGCGTGGGAGTCGGTCGACGCGAGCGCGGTCGAGACGGCCCGAAGCCTCGGCGCGCGGCCGCTCCGGGCGTTCTTGGACGTGGTCGCGCCGCAGGTGTACCCCGCCGTGCTGACGGGCGCGGCGCTGACCTTCGTGTTCACCTTCGGCACCTTCCCCATCGTCCTCGCGCTCGGCGGGTTCCAGCTGGCGACGATCGAGGTGTTCGTCTACCGACTCGTCCGCGACCTGAGCTACGCGGAGGCGGCCGCGCTGGCGATCGTCGAGCTCGCGATCTCGCTGGGGGTGCTGCTGGCGTACCTGCGCTACGAGGCGCGACACACGGTCCGCGCGCGCGGCGTCCGTCCGCTCCCGCGGAAGCCCCTGCTCCCGTCGAGGCCGACCCTGCGGGAGGTCCTCCCCCGCGTCGGGCTCGCCGCCTACGCCGTCGTCGCGGCGGTCCTCTTCCTCGCGCCGATCGGCTCGATGATACTCGCGAGCGTCACGGGAGGCGACGGCGCGCTCACGCTGGAGCACTACCGCTTCCTCGTCGACCGCCAGCAGACGGGCGCGGCGTTTCAGGTGCGACCGTGGCCCGCGATCCGCAACTCGCTCCTGTTCGCGTCGGCGGCGACGCTGATGGCGCTGCCGATGGGCGTCGTCGTCGCGGTGCTGACGACGCGCCGGTACCGGGGCCGGAAGCTGGTCGACGCGGCCGCGATGGCGCCGCTCGCGGTCTCCGGCATCGTCGTCGGGCTGGGGCTCCTCCGCGGGCTCGTCTTCGGCGTCGAGATCGCGGGGTGGCGGATCGCGGCGTCCGGCGCGGTCGCCATCGTGGTCGCGCACGCCGTCGCGGGCTACCCGTTCGTCGTCCGGACCGTCGCGCCGGGGCTGGAGGGGCTGGACCGCTCGCTGGTCGAGTCGGCCCGGGCGCTCGGCGCGTCGCGGGCGCGGGTGATCCGCGACGTGGAACTCCCCTTAGTGTGGCCCGGCGTCGTCGCCGGCGCGGCGTTCGCGTTCGCCATCTCGATCGGCGAGTTCACGGCGACGGTGGTGCTCGCCACCGGGGCCGACGCGTACACGATGCCGGTCGCCATCGAACGGTTCATCGGGCGTCGGCTCGGACCGGCGACCGCAATGGGCGTCGTCCTCCTCGTCGTCACCGGGCTCAGCTTCGTCGTCATCGAGCGGCTCGGGGGTGAGACCCGTGGACTTTGAGCGGTCGGTCACCGACGCGGTGGCCGAGGCGGCGGCCGCCGACCGCGCCCCGCCGGCCGTCGAGCTGGACGGCGTGACGAAGCGCTACGGGGACACCGCCGCCGTCGACGACGTGAGCCTCCGGGTGCGCGAGGGCGAGTTCTTCACGCTCGTCGGTCCCTCCGGCTGCGGGAAGACGACGACGCTCCGGCTGATCGCTGGGTTCGAAGAGCCGACCGCCGGAACGGTCCGCTTCTTCGGCGAGTCGGTCGCGGGGGTGCCGCCGGAGGACCGCGACGTGGGCGTCGTCTTCCAGAACTACGCGCTGTTCCCGCACATGACCGTCGGCGAGAACGTCGGGTACGGGCTCAACTTCGCCGACCCGCCCGAGGGAGTCACCCGCGAGGAGCGCGTCGCGGAGCTGCTCGCGTTGGTCGACCTCCCCGACGCCGCCGACCGCGACCCGGAGAGCCTCTCCGGCGGGCAACAGCAGCGCGTCGCGATGGCGCGGGCGCTCGCGCCCGGCCCCGACGTCCTCCTCCTCGACGAGCCGATGAGCGCGCTCGACGCGCAGCTCCGCGAGCGCCTCCGGGTGCAGGTCCGGACGATCCAGTCCGAGCTCTCGATTACGACCGTCTACGTCACCCACGACCAGGAGGAGGCGCTGGCGATCTCCGACCGCGTCGCGGTGATGCGCGACGGCGCGCCGGAGCAGATCGCGCCCCCGCGGACGGTGTACCGCGAGCCGGCCACCCGGTTCGTCGCCGAGTTCGTCGGCGACAACAACGTGTTCGCGGGTCGGATCACGGACGTCGAGGGGGCAGACGCCGCCGACGAAGGCGCGAGTGACGCGAGCGACGGGAGCGCGGCGAGCGACGGTGCCACCCGCACCGCCGCGGTCGACGTCGGCGGCGAGACGCTCTCCGTCCGGATCGACGGGGCAGCCGACGTCGCGGTCGGCGACCGCCTCACCTTCTGCGTTCGGCCGGAGTACCTCCGGATCGACGAGGGGGAGAGCCGGCTCGCGGCGACCGTCGCGAGCGCGGAGTTCCTCGGCGAGACGACCCGCGTGACCCTCGACTGGGGCGGTCGCGACCTCGTTGTCAGGACGCGCGACCCGCTCTCCGACGAGGTCGTCGTCGGCTTCGATCCCGAGGACGCGCACGTGATCGACGATCGGACGCGCGTGACGGACGACGATTTATAAATAGAACTGCGGTGGCGCGCGCCTCTGAGCGGTCGCTCTCGGCGACCGCGAGGAGCGCCGTGCGAGGGAGCCTGCGGCCGCCAGCGGCGGTCGCAGCGAGGCTGGGGAGGTGTGAGGTGCTGTGTGCGGTAGCGGTCGGGTGGGATTCAAAGGGGCAGCCGCGAGGACGACGCTTGGCGACACAAGCACCGCAGGGAGCGAGTGAAACGAGCGATTGAGGAGCGCAGCGAGCCACGCGAGTCCTCGCGGCTGGGGCTTTGGAAGTGTTCTCCGATGACCCCTAATCAGCTGTTTATACGCGAGCGGCTGGGGCTTTGGAGGTGTTCACCGGCGATCCGCAGTCATCCATTTATAAACGACCGACTCGGGCGCCGGCGCCGTTCCCCGACGTTCCGGGATCAGTCCCCTCGCAATCGAATACTGCGCTCCGATCCGCGTACGACGGCGACACGCATTAGCGCCCCGAGCCGCTACCCTCCGTATGGCATCGGAGTCGTGTGACGTCTGCGAGCGGTCCGTCAGGATCGCCGGCGGGATCGGCGACCTGTGGAACTTCGCGTTCGAGTCGACGCAGGGGATGACCCTGGAGCTCGTCGACGGCGCCGAGTTCTTCCTCTGTTTCGAGTGCATGGAGGCGCTCCCGGACGACCACGAGCCGACCGAGGCGGACGTCGTCGACCTCCGCGAGCGCACCGACCCCGTCGAGGAGGACGGGAACGACTTCTGGCACTGGCGGTAGGACGCGGCCCGACCCCTGCCGGAGACGCGTCTCACCCCGAGCGCCGGCCCTCGTGTTCGAGCGGAACACAAGGACGTTTGAGCGTATCACAAGGAACATACCCTCGCGCGACCCGGTACGATCCATCAGGTGGATCCCGTGACGAGAAAACGCGAATACCGAGACGACTACGACGACAAGACGCTGTACATCCCCGGGCCCACGGAGGTCCCCGACGACGTGATCGAGGCGATGACGGAGTCGACGTTCGGCCACCGGATGGACCGGATGACCGACCTGTACACCACCATCGTCGAGGACACGAAGGAGTTCCTCGGCACCGACAACGACGTGATCATCCTCACGGCCTCCGGCACGGAGTTCTGGGAGGCGTCGACGCTGAACCTCGTCGACGAGCGCGTTTTGGTGCCGACCTGCGGGAGCTTCAGCGAGCGCTTCGCCAACGTCGCCGAGCGCCTCGGCAAGGACGTCGACCGGCTGGAGTACGAGTGGGGGAACGCGGTCAAGCCCGAGGACGTCCGCGAGGCGCTCGAATCCAGCGACGAGGGATACGACATGGTCGCGGGCGTCATGAACGAGTCGTCGACCGGCGTCCGCAACCCCGTCGAGGAGATCGGCGACGTGATCGCGGAGTACCCGGACACCTACTTCGCGGTCGACGCCGTCTCCTCGCTCGGCGGCGACTACGTCGACATCGACGAACACGGCATCGACGTGATCTTCGCGTCCTCGCAGAAGGCGTTCGCGATGCCGCCGGGGCTCGCGGTCTGCGTCGTCAGCCAGGACGCCTACGACCGCGAGGTCGAGAAGGGGACCTCCTCGTGGTACGGCGGCTTCCGGCGCACGATCGACTACTACGAGCGCAAGGGCCAGACCCACTCGACGCCCGCCATTCCGATCATGCTCGCGTACCGCAAGCAGATGAAGCGGATGCTCGACGAGGGGCACCGCGCCCGCGACGAGCGCCACCGCGAGATGATGGAATACGTCCACGACTGGGCCGACGAGCACTTCGCGATGTTCCCCGAGGAGGGGTACGAGTCGCAGACGGTCGCCTGCATCGAGAACACGCAGGGCATCGACGTCGCCGCGACGATCGAGGAAGTGAGCGAGAAGTACGACATGGCCTTCTCGAACGGGTACGGCGACATCGCAGAAGAGACGTTCCGCATCGGTCACATGGGCGAACACACCGTCGAGAGCGTCAAGGAACTCACCGACGCGATCGAAGACGTCGCGGACCTGTAGCGCGGTCGCTCCGGCTGGTATTTTTAAATCGTCACTCGTCCGATCGCGGCTCGACCAGATCGATCCGGTACCGCCGCCCCCCCGCGTTCGTCTCCTCGATCCCGACGACGACGAACGAGTGGTCGCCGACGTCGACGATGTCGCCCGTCGAGAGCGGGCCGTCCGGACCGGGCACGCCGCGTCGGCGTCGGTTCCGACGGGCTCGCTCGGCGTCCTCGCCGTCCTCTCCGACGACCGCCGGCGCGACGCCGATGACGCCGCATTCGGCCTCGACCGCGCGGTTCCAGAACGCGTCCGACGGCGGGAGCGGTCCCAACCGGTCCGTCAGCTCCTCCCTCGTGACTCGCTTCATGCCCTCCCGCTCACAGCCAGAGCAGTTGTGCGTGTCGGGTCTCCTCGAACTCCAGCACGGTCTCCTCGTCGACGAGTCCGTGCTCCACCGCGACGCCGACGGCCTCGGTGCCGACGATGTTGGCGACCTGCGCACGGTGGAGCCCGGCGACGACCTCCTCGGCGTCCGCCTCGACGGCGTCGTCCCCGCCGTAGAACTCCTCGGTGACGGTGAGCGTCACGGGGCCGTCCTCGTACGTCTCGCCGAGACAGTCCGCGTCGCAGACGGAGACGAGCGTCCCCTCCGCGGTCTCGCGCTCGCGCAGGAGCATCCCGGACCCCCCCTGGTTCATCTCAGAACCCCTCGGGCCCCTCGCCCTGCAGTTCGCGCTCCGGGGGCTCGGCCGGCTCGCCGCGCTCGCCGGCGCCCGGTCGCCCGCCGCGCCCGCCGCGATTTCCGCGACCGCCCGGTCCGGGGGCCTGCCCGGTCTGTTCCTCGACCATCTGCTCTTCCGCCTCCCGGCGGATCTCGTCGGCGCGGTCGGCGACCTCCTCGGCCTGTTCGTGTTCGCCGGCCTCTTCGAGGGCGCGCGCCTTCTCCTCGAGGACGCCCGCGCTCCGGTAGCCGAGGCGGATCGCGTTGTCGAAGCAGGTGACGGCGTCCTCGGCGAGGCCGCGCTCCACCAGCAGGAACCCCCGGTTGTACCACGCCTCGGCGAAGCGCGGATCGGTCTCGACGGCGCGCTCGGCGTGTTCGAGCGCCTGCTCGGTGCGGCCGAACTCCCAGAGCGCGTACGCGAGGTTGGTCTCGGCGGTCGCGGCGTGCTCGGAGGAGTCGTCGATACGCAGCGCCTCCTCGTAGGCGCCGATCGCCTGGTCGTACTCCTCTAACTCGGCGTGGGCCGCCCCCTTGTTCACCCACGCCTCCTGGGCCTCCAGCGAGTCCTCCTCGGCGAACTGCGCCGCCCGCTCGAACGTCTCGGTCGCCTCCTCGAAGCGGTTGATCCCCATGTACGAGAGCCCGACGTCGATCAGGCGCTCGACGTCGATGGCGTCGCTCTCCACGTTGCGCTTGTCGAGGATGTCGGTGAGCACGCGGGAGTCGACGGGGTCGACCGTGTTCGGGTCGGCGTCGATCTCCTCGGGGTCGAGGGTGAACTCCTCGTAGTCGGCGTCGACGCCCTGCCCCGCGGAGAACTCGTGGCGGTCGTCGTCGCGTTCGTCGGTCATATACCTGGTTTTGACGGTCACGCGGCGTAAGGGTTGCGTCGCCGACCGAACGAATGGTGTTCTCGGCGTGGGTTATCCGTACTTTCCGTCGGTATTCGTCTCATCGACCGCCTCTACGCAGTCGCTGGCGCGGTAGACACGTCCAAAGCCCCAGCCGCTCGGCTGTACGTCGTCATAGTCGCTGGCGCGGTAGACACGTCCAAAGCCCCAGCCGCTCGGCTGTACGTCGTCATAGTCGCTGGCGCGGTAGACACGTCCAAAGCCCCAGCCGCGAGGCGGGCGCACGCTCGCTGTGCTCCTCAGTCGCTCGTTTCACTCGCTCCTTGCGGTGCTTGCGTCGCCTGCGCCCGCCTCGCGGCTGCCCCTTTGAATCCCACCCGACCGCTACCGCACAGCACCTCACACCTCCCCAGCCTCGTCGCTCGCTTCGCTCGCGACTCCCTCGCGCGTGCTCCTCGCGCCCGGTGGGCGCTCGGAGGCACGCACCACCGCGCGTTCGTTTATAAATAGTCGTGACACCGCCTCGCGATCTATTTATAAACCACGTCGCCGTCGTCGGGGCCTCGCCGCCCGCTCGGGCCGCTGTCGGCCGTCTGACGGCTTTCTGCGCTCCGTCCCGGTCGTGAGCGAATCCTGCCCCGGTGCCCGTCGCTTATGTACGTACACCCGAAGATGGTAGTATGAACGAGGACTCCCGCGCGGACCGTCGCTCTCCCGTCGGCGAGCCCGTCGTCCGGTCCGACCCCGAGGTGACGGGCGAGCGGGCCGCCGAGGCGGTCGGCTTCGATCCCGACGACCCCGAGAGCGTCGCCGAGGCGGCCGAGACGGTGGCCCGCTTCGCGGCCGGCGACGTCGGCGACGAGGACAACGTGCTCATGCTGCGGGGAGCGGCCGCGTGCGCGGCGCTCGTCCGCGGGGTCGGCTCGTACAAGGAGGCGGCCGAACGCGCGGGCGACGACGTCTCCGTGGCGTTCATCCGCAAGTGGGCCCGCGTCCACGACCTCCCCCAAGCGATCCGTCGGCAGGTCGCGGGCGGCCGGATCGCGCCGAGCGCGGCGAAGCACATCGCGCGCCTCGGGGGCACCGACCGCTACCTGCTCGCGTGGACGGTGATCGACGGCGACCTCACGGTGCGCGAGGTGCGCTCCATCGCGTCGGCCGTTAACGACGGCGCCGACATCGAGACCGCGGTCCGCGAGGCGGGCGTCGATCTCGGTCACATCGACCTCCGGCTCCCCCTCGGGACCTACGTGGAGCTCCGCCGACGCGCCTCGAACCGAAACACCGATCCGGGGACAATCGTCGCGGAGGCGCTCGACGACTACTTCGCCGCCGCCGACTCCGAGTAGCGCTCGGCGAACCGACCGACCGCGGCCGCGATCGCCGCCCGTCCTCGCTCGACTTCTTCCCACGCGATCGTCTCGTCCGGGTAGTGCGCCTCCGCGATCGTCCCCGGCCCCAACAACACGGCCGGGATCCCCGCCGCGACGAAGTGCCTGGAGTCGGCGCCGTACGTCGCCCCGGTCGGCTCCGGGTCCGGGAGGCCGACGTCGACGAGGCCCGCCCGCGCCGCCTCCACGATCGGCTCGTCGACGGCGACCTCGGCGGGCTCGAACTGCACGGAGAACCGCTCGAACGTCGGCGGATGCTCGCGCAGCCACGGGTCCTCGGCGGCGACCGCCTCCAGCCGCTCGCGGAACGCCGCCTCCACCTCGTCCACCGTCTCGCCCGGCGCGACCCCGATCCGGAACTCGGCGGTGAGCGCTGCCGGCACCGTCGACGCCCACGACCCGGCCTCGACCGTTCCGCAGACCACCGGCCACGGCACCGGGAACTCCGTATATAAGGGATGCGTCACCGACTCCCCCCGCTCGGTCTCCAGGTCCATGAACGCCTCTCGGATCGCCTCGAACCGAGGCAGGACGTCCTCGCCGCCCCAGCGCGTGGCGGCGTGCGCGCTCCGCCCGGTCAGCTCCAGCCGCGCCATCAGCGACCCCTCGCAGGCGATCACGGGGCGCAGCTCCGTGGGCTCCGCGACGATGGCCGCGTCGCGCTCGAAGGGATACGGATTCGCGAGCGCCGCGGTCGCCGCCCCGTACCCGCCGTCCTCCTCGCCGGCGACCGCCTCGACGACGACTCGAACCCCCGCGTCCGGGAGGTCGAACTCACCGGAGTCGACGGCGTCGCGCACGTCGAGCGCCGCGCCCACGCACGCCGCGACCCCCGATTTCATGTCCGTCGAGCCGCGGGCGGTGAGTGTCTCGCCGGCGTCGGTCTCTCCCCACTCCGGCTCGAAGGGGTCGCTCGACCACTCCGCGGGCTCGGCCGGCACCACGTCGATGTGACCGTTCAACACGACCGTCGGCGCGTCGCCCCGCTCGTCTCTCTCCCCCTCACTCGCCGCGTTCGCGGCGCCGAGTTCGAGCACGCCGCCGACGCTTCGGCGTCCCGCCACGTCCGCCTCGTCGAGGTCGTCGGGAAAGGAGGGGTGGTCGGCGAGGAGTTCGGCGTCGGCGTCCCACGTGTACGTCTCGAAGCCGAGGTCGTCGAGTTCTCCCTCGACGAAGTCGGCTGCGGCCGCCTCCTCGCCGGCGGTGGAGGCGAACCGACAGAGCTCCGCGGCGAACGCGCGCATGTCGAAGTCCATACTCGCGGCGACGGTACCCCCCGGGAAACCGTTTCGGGTCTTCCGGCCGACGGGCCCCGCCGCGTGCGGTTTCTAAACGTTTATCCGTGGTCTCTCCCTACAAATTCGTGTCTGGGCCGGTAGCTCAGTTAGGGAGAGCGTCCGGCTTTTAACCGGACGGTCGGGGGTTCGAATCCCTCCCGGCCCGCTGTACCGCCGCGAGTAATATCGCGAGCGGCGGTGCTGTGCTGAGGGAGGGATTGGAATCAAGGAGCACGCAGCGCCGAGTGAAGCGAGGCGACCGTGCGAGTGGGGTTCGAATCCCTCCCGGCCCGTACTTTTCGCGGCGAGCACCTCGCGAGCTGTGAGGCCGTCGCCGAGGGAGGGTTCGAACCCTGCCAGAGGCAGCCCGCGCAGCGAAGCGAGCAGGAACCTCTGGCTCCGGTTCGAATCCCTCCCGGCCCGTACTTCTCGCGACGAGCACCTCGCGAGCCGCGAGGCCGTCGCTCACGGGCCTCGAAATTCGGAGAAAACGCGCGGCGCGTCGCTGTCGGCCCGAGCTCAGTACCCGAGCTGCTCGCGCACGAGGACGACCGTCGTCCGGCCCTCATCGGTCTCGCGCCGGTAGACCAGCTGTTTCGCGACGGCCGACTCGACCCCGTACGCCTCCTGTGCGCGCTCGTTCTCCAGCGGGTACGCGACCGACTCCAGCCGGTCGAACGCGTCGTCGAGCGTGGGGACGATCTTGTTCACGCCGCTGACGATGATCACGTTGCCGGCGGCGAACGGGTACGCCCCGATGCGGCTGCCGGAGAGGTCGGCGGCGACGAGCTCCCCGGTCTGGGCGATCGCGTTGATGCCGCCGAGGAAGTAGTCGGCCGTCTGCGACCGCCGCCGCGCGGCCTGCCGCTCGGCGTCGTCGTCGATGCTCCAGATCTCGTCCGGGAGGCTCTCCCACTCGTGGTCGCCCTCGCTCAGGAGCTCGTCGAAGCCGATCTCCTCGAGCGTCGTCGAGTGCCCGTTCATCACGGAGACGCCCGCGGGGATCCGGGACTCGACCGCCTCTAGCGCGTCCGCGGCGGAGTCGGCGACGACGACCTCGAACCCGCGTTCCTCCAGGTTCGCGACCGTCTCCTCGAGGGTCTCGTCGTCGGGCACCTGGTCGAGCGAGTCGTCGATCTCGGCGTCGTCTACGTAGTCCGCTTTCTGCTGTGGCATGGTGAAGTGAAGGCGAATCGGAACCGTCGGCGCCCCTCGGCGGATTCGGTCAGCGTCGAGAGGCGCCGGGTCCGTCTCGTCGATCGATCGGAGGGACGGACGACACTTAACGGCTCGCGAACCCTCGTGTCGGGTGGTTACACCGGTGTTATCGCCGTGTCGGTGGGACGACCACTCGGGCGTCGGTGGGACGAGCCGATGGCTACGCGGTCGGTCGTCGATAAAAACGCGTGTCGTCGGGCCCGAGGGGGCGCGACGGTCGGTCGGCGGGTCGGTGCAGCGAGGGGTGGCGTCGGCGTGGGTGGGTGTAGTTGTCCTATCGGACGCTTACATCGCACCGCCCATGCCGCCCATGCCGCCCATGCCGCCGCCCATGCCGCCGGGCGCGCCGCCGGGGCCGCCCTCGTCGCCGCCGTCGTCGGAGCCGCCGCCCTTGAGGTCGCCGGCCGCGATGACGTCGTCGATGCGCAGGATCATGACGGCCGCCTCGGTGGCGGACTCGATGGCCTGGGTCTTGACGCGGAGCGGCTCCACGACGCCCTCGGCCTCCATGTCGATCACGTCGCCCGTGTAGGCGTCGAGACCGGCGCCGAACTCGCCAGCGTCGTGGCGGGCGCGGAGGTCGACGAGCGAGTCGATGGGGTCGAGGCCCGCGTTCTCAGCGAGGGTGCGCGGGATGACTTCCAGCGCGTCGGCGAACGCCTCGACGGCGAGCTGTTCGCGGCCGCCGACGGAGTCGGCGAAGTCGCGGAGCTGCAGCGCGAGCTCGGCCTCGGGGGCGCCGCCGCCGGGCAGGACCTGCCCGTCGAGCAGCGTCGTACGGACGACGCCGAGCGAGTCCTCGATGGCGCGCTCGACCTCGTCGACGACGTGTTCGGTGCCGCCGCGGAGGATGAGGGTGACGGACTTCGCCTCTTCGACGTCCTCGACGAAGATGCGCTCGTCGCCGCCGATGTCCTTCTGGGCGACGGAGCCGGCGAAGCCGAGGTCGTCCGACTCGATGTCCTCGAGGTTGGAGACGACGCGGCCGCCGGTCGCGCGGGCGAGGCGTTTGAGGTCGCCGGACTTCGCGCGGCGGACGGCGAGGATGCCCTCCTGCGCGAGGTAGTGCTGGGCCATGTCGTCGATACCGTCGCCGACGAAGACGACGTCGGCGTCGATGTCGACGAGGTGGTCGACCATCTCACGGAGCTGCGCCTCTTCCTGGTCGAGGAACTGCTGGAGCTGGTCGGGGTCGGTGACGTTGACCTCGGCGTCGATCTCCGTCTCCTTCACCTCGATGGCGCCGTCGAACAGCGCGACGTTGGCGTCCTCGACGGCGAAGGGCATGTTCTCGTCGACGCGCTCCTTGTCGACGATGACGCCCTCGACGAGCTCGGACTGGTCGATCGAGCTGCCGACGACCTTCTCGACGGAGACGTTCTCCGTGTCGATGCCGTCGTCGTCCTTGACCGCGAGGACGGCGTCGACGACGAGCTCGGCGAGGTAGTCTTTCGCGTTCTCGGCGCCCTTGCCCGTCATCGCCGTCTGGGCGATCTCGACGAGCGTGTCGTAGTCGTCCTCGGAGACGTCGATGGCCTCCTCCTCGAGGATCTCCTTGGCCTTCTCGGCGGCCTGGCGGTACCCCTGTGCGAGGGTCGTCGCGTGGATGTCCTGGTCGAGGAGCTCCTCGGCCTGATCGAGGAGCTCACCGGCGACCACGACCGCGCTCGTGGTGCCGTCGCCGACCTCATCCTCCTGCGTCTCGGAGACCTCGACGATCATGTTGGCCGCCGGGTGGTCGATGTCCATCTCCTTCAGGATGGTCACGCCGTCGTTTGTGACGACGACCGACCCGCCGGAGTCGACGAGCATCTTGTCCATCCCTTTCGGGCCGAGCGTGGTGCGGACGGACTCCGCGACCGCCTTGCCGGCCGTGATGTTCATGTTCTGAGCGTCCTTTCCGGAGGTGCGCTGTGACTCCTCGGAAAGTACGATCATGGGCTGATTGCCCATCCGCTGTCGCTGAGACATAATCAAGCTTTGATTGTTTGTGATTCTATATAAACCCTTCGTTCAGTTCGTGCGAAACCGCAACACGGTGGCCAGTACTGGGCTGGTGTGTGGCTCGTTATCACGGGTGTTTATATAGAACGACAGATCGAGCGTTGGATGCGGTCGGTCACGGGCGGTGGACGGGTCGATATCGAGGACCAGAGGCCGCCTCCGGAGGATCCTGTTCGATCACCCGGGCGCGTTGAAGCTCACGTCGTCGTCGAGCTCGTTCGACATCCGCTCCAGGTACGAGTACACCGCGCCGTGCGGGGCACCGTCCAGCAGCATCCCGACCGCCCGACGGACGACCTCCAGCTCTTCGGGCTGGCCGACGGCGCCGACCGTCGAGCCGTAGACGACGACGTTCGCGCCCGACAGCTCCTCTAACAGCTCGCGGGTCCGGCCGTTCTCGCCGATGATCCGGCCCTTCTTACGCTGGAGGTCGTTGTCGTTGCGGGTGTGCTCGGAGAGGTCGATCAGATCGAGCGTCCGGAGGTCGTGGTCGAGGATCGACATCGCCGTCTCCGGCGTGAAGCCCCGCCCGATCGCCTTGATCACGTCCGGTGCCACCATCGCGGCGACGGGGTCGTCGCGCTCCTCGATGGCGACGCTGCCCGACTCCGAGTCGACGTCCAGCCGCACGTTCGCCCGCTCCTCTATCTCTCGCATCGTCTCGCCGCCGGCGCCGATGACGACGCCGATACGGTCCTGCGGAACCGTCACGTGTTGCATACGGCAGAATACCCGGCGAAGCCTTTTAAACGTGTTCCGGCGGCTCCGGGCGTGCGGTCGCGTGACGGGGGGTATTCGGCGGTTTAGAGGTGGACCGCCGCGATCTACTCGTCCGATTCCGGTTCGTCACTCGGATTCGCCACTCGGGTTCGACTCGGATTCGCCGCCGGGATCCGACTCCGGCTCGTCGCTCGGTTTGGGCTCCGATTCCGGCTCGCCGCTCGGGTCCGGCTCCGGCCCTGTCACGTACGCGCGGAGATCGGCGGGGTCGACGTCGATCCCCTCTCGGGTGAAGAAGTTCGCCACGTTCTCGCAGTCGCGCTGCAGGAACTCGCCGGCGTTCGGGTGGTGGACCGTCACGGCCTGTCCCAGGTCGATGATCACCAGTTCGCCGTCGTGGATGATCATGTTGTACTCCGAGAGGTCGCCGTGGATCAGTCCGGCGCGGTAGAGCCGACGCATGTACTCGCGGACGACCTCGTAGGCGGTCTCGGGGTTCTCCACGTCGACCTCGTTCAGCCGCCGGGCGCGGTCCTCGGCGTGACCGACCAGCTCCATCACGAGCACGTTCCGCTGGACCGCGATCGGCTCGGGGACGCGCACGCCGGCCTTGCGCGCGCGCTTGAGGTTCGCGAACTCCTTGCGGGTCCACGCCAGCACGACCGCCTTCTTGTCGCTCGCGATGCCCTCGAACCGCGGGTCGCCCTCGAGGTAGTCGCGCATCTGCCGGAAGTTCGAGGAGTTGATCCGGTACACCTTCACGGCGACCTCGCGCTCCGAGTGGACGCCCTCCGGCCCGCCGGCCGCGGCCTCGGAGCCGGGCTCCGGCCGCTCGCCCGCCTGCCCGCCGAGCGCCTCGAAGACGCTCGCCTCCTTGCCGGTCGACACCGGGCCGCCGAAGGCGTCGACGTACCCGTCCTGTACGAGCTTGTAGATGGCCGCCAGCGTCGCGTCGTCGAACACCGACTCTTGGAGCTTGAACTGCTCGGTGTCTTTGATCCGCTTGCGGAACTCGTCGAACTCCCGGTCCTGCCGGAGCGCGATCCGATCCGCCTCCGTGTCGGAGACGTCCAGTTGCTCCCACTCGTCGCCGGGCTGGTCGTCGGGCTCGAGCAGGACGAACTCCTCGCTCATTCGCGTTAGCGTTCGTCGCCGCGAGGGATAAGCGAGAGGGTCACGCGGCGTCGATCTCGGTCACAGCACGTCGAGCGCGTCCTCGACCGGCATGTGTCCGTCTCGGACCGCCTCCAGCACGTGGCGGCGCTCCTCCGTCTCGGGGTCGACGCCGTCCTCGCTTCCGCCGACCTCGTCGAGCGTCACCTTCTCCGTCTCGCCGACGAACTCGGGGAAGTCGGTGCCGTCCGCGAGCGCCGTCTCCTTTTTCACCCGATACGACCCGGCGTCGGTGGTGTACAGGTCCCCCGGGTGGAAGAAGTACCAGTCCTCGCGGTCGAACCGCACCGCGATCCGCGCCTTCGCCCCGAAGTTCCGCGCGAAGAACAGCAGCGCCTCCACCTCCTCGCCGGTGAGGTAGATCGGATCGCCCGCGCTCGACTTCGCCTCGATGGCGTAGAACGTCTCGCCGTCGCCGGCGAGCACGTCGGGGAGCTCCCGCTCCGTCGCGGCGCCGCTCGCCGGCGCGCGCATCACGGCGAAGCCGGCGTCGTCGAGGGCGTTCACCAGCTCGCGCTCGCGGCGGTCGCCCTTCCGGTTAGCGGACACGGTCGTCGTCACCCGATTCGGTCATACGTCTCGTAGAGGCGAGGCGGTCAAAAGGGCGGCGGGTCGGTGTCGGTGTCGGCGGGTCGGTGTCGGTGTCGGCGGGTCGGTGCCGGGGGCGGCGGGTCGGTGCCGGCTCAGGGGCCGGCGGTCCGCGCCCCGTCACTCCCGCAGCCGCTCCGCGTGCTCCGTGACGACCCGACCGAGCCGCTCCGTGCGTCGCCGGAGGTTGTCGTCCGCGATCCCCGCCTCGTCGACGACCGACGAGGCGCCCTGGACCCCGACCTCGTGGGGAACCGTCCACGCGTGGACGTTGCGGAACGTCGACCGCAGGTGTTCGAGGGTTCCGCCGTACGAGCCCCCGCCGGCGGTCGCCAACAACCCGACCGCGGTGTTCTCGTACTCCTCCGAGCCGCAGAAGTCGTGGAAGTTCTTGAACGTCGAGGAGTAGGAGCCGCGGTAGACGGGGGTGCCGGCGAGCACGCCGTCGGCCTCGCGCACCCGCCGCTTCAGCGCCTCGCTGTCGCCCTGCGCGTCCTCGTCCGGGTGATACAGCGGGAGGTCGACCGCGCCGAGGTCGATCATCCCGGTCTCGGCCCCGGCGTCCGCCGCGGCGTCGAGCGCGACCGACAGCGCGGCCCGCGTGGTGCTGTCCGCGCTCCGGCTTCCGGAGATCGCGACGATTCGGGTCATGCCCGCCCTTCGACCGCCCCGCGCAAAAGCGCGGCGAGTCGGGTCGCGGATCCCCCGCAAGGTTCGCGACCGGCACCGGGCATTATTGTCCCCGCCGCCGACGTGGGTGACATGGACCAGATCAGCTTCGGCACGGACGGGTGGCGGGCGACGCTCGACATCTTCACCGACGAGCGCGTGCGGATCGTGGGGCAGGCGGTCGCCGACCACCTCGACGCGGCGGGTCACGACGAGCCGGTCGCGGTCGGCTACGACGCCCGAGAGACCTCCGAGGGGTTCGCCGAGAGCCTCGCCGAGGTGCTCGCCGGCAACGGCTTCGACGTGCTTCTGCCCGAACGCGACGTGCCGACGCCCGTGATCGCGTACGCCATCGTCGACCGCGGCCTGGCCGGCGCCTGCATGGTCACCGCCTCCCACAACCCGCCCGAGTACAACGGCGTGAAGTTCATTCCGCACGACGGCGCGCCCGCGCTCCCGGACGTCACGGAGGACGTTGTCGACCGGCTCGCGGAGCCGGATCTGCTTCCCGAAGCCGAGCGCGGAGACATCTCGCGAGTCGACCTCGTGGGCGCCCACGCCGACGCGGCCCGCGACCTCGTCGGCGCCGACCTCGACGGGCTCACCGTCGCGTACGACGCGATGCACGGCAGCGGGCGCGGCGTCACCGACGCGCTCCTCGAGTCCGCCGGCGCCGACGTCGTCCGCCTGCGCTGCGAGCGCGACGTGACCTTCGGCGGGGACTCACCGGAGCCGTCCGCCGAGCACCTCGAGGCGCTCGCCGACCGCGTCACCGACCCCGACAGCGACGTCGACCTGGGGATCGCCAACGACGGCGACGCCGACCGGATCGCGGTCGTCACGCCCGATCGGGGCGTGCTCGACGCGAACCTCTTTTACGCCGCCTGCTACGACCGGCTCCTCGAGGAGGACTCCGGACCGGCGGTCAGAACCGTCTCGACGACGTTCCTCGTCGACCGGATCGCGGAGGCGCACGGCGAGGAGGTGTACGAGACCCCGGTCGGCTTCAAGTGGGTCGCCGAGGCGATGGGCGAACACGACGCGCTGTTCGGCGGCGAGGAGTCGGGCGGCTTCACGCTCCGCGGGCACGTCCGGGAGAAAGACGGCGTGTTGATGTCGCTGCTCGCCGCGGGCACCCACGCCGCGGAGCCGTTCGACGAGCGGGTGGACCGCCTGCTCGACGAGTACGGCCAGATCGCGGCCGGGAAGGTGTCGCTCGACTGCCCGGATCACCGCAAGGCGGGCGTCCTCAACGAACTGGAGGACCACATCCCCGAGTCGGTGTGCGGCCACGGCGTCGCGAAGGTCGTCACGCTCGACGGGTTCAAGCTCCTCTTGGAGAACGGCTCGTGGCTGCTCGTCCGCCCCTCCGGGACGGAGCCGAAGCTCCGGGTGTACGCCGAGGCCGACAGCGACGAGGCGGTCGACGAACTCCTCGCCGAGGGCCGCGAGATCGTCGAACCGCTGATCTGAGCGTCGAACCGAATTCCCCGGAACCGGTCGGCACGAGCCGACACGGACCGACGACTTTCAGTTCCGCCTTGCATTCGGCTCGAATATTTATAAATTAACCTCGTATCGTCGTGTGCGGCCGCCCTCCGTCCGCGAGTTCCATGCACGACGAGCTACCTGCGCCCACGACAGCGGACGGACCGACCGCCGACCCACCGGACGCCCCGAGCCGGGGACGGGGGGACCGTACCGGCGACTCGCCCGCGGACGACCAGCCGCCGGCGCGGTCCCGAGACGGCGTGGACCCGCCTAACGGGGATTCGACGACGCCGCCGGACGACGCCTTGGATCGCGACGAGGATCGAGCCGGCGACTGCGACGACCGCGACGAGGACTGCACCGGTGACTGCGACGAGGACCCCCTCGCGTACCGGCTTGAGCGGCTCCGTCTGTGGCGGACGCTGGCGACGCTCGCGGTCGTCGTCGCCCGCCTCATCCGGTCGCTTTGAGCGTTTCCGTGACGACCCGATCGGGTGCCTTTTTAGGTGATACCGCCCTAGCCGAACGTATATGTTCAAGGCCATCGTGGGCGCGTCGACGTTTCAGGACGCGCTCGATTCGGTGAGCGTGCTGGTCGACGAGTGTAAGATCCGCCTGAACGAGGAGGAGCTGTCGATCCGCGCCGTCGACCCCGCCAACGTGGGTATGGTCGATCTGACCCTCGAAGCCGCGGCGTTCGAGTCGTACGAGGCCGACGGCGGCGTCATCGGCGTCAACCTCGCACGCTTGGAAGATATCGCCGGCATGGCCAACTCGGGCGACCTGATCCACCTGGAACTCGACGAGGAGACCCGCAAGCTCCACATCGCCATCGACGGGCTCTCGTACACACTCGCGCTCATCGACCCCGACTCCATCCGCCAGGAGCCGGACATCCCGGACCTCGATCTGGCCGCCGAGATCGTCGTCGAGGGCGCCCAGATCGACCGCGGGATCAAGGCCGCCGACATGGTCTCGGACCACATCCGCCTCCGAGTCGACGAGACCGACGAGGCGTTCTTCATCGAGGCCGAGGGCGACACCGACGACGTCGACCTCGAACTCACCCGCGAGGACCTCATCGCGCTCACCGCCGGCCCCGCCGACTCGCTGTTCAGCCTCGATTACCTGAAGGACATGAACAAGGCGATCCCCGGCGACGCCGAGGTCACCATCGAGCTCGGCGAGGAGTTCCCCGTCAAGCTCCACTACGGCTTCGCGGAAGGGCTCGGGAACGTGACGTTCATGCTCGCTCCTCGCATCCAGAGCGACTGAAACGACCGGAAACGGCGCGTTCGGAGCGAATATCCGACGGCTCGCATTTTCACTCTCCGTTCACGATCGGAATCGACACCGCCACGGTCGTCCCGCGCGGCTCGCGCTCGGCGTAGTCGACCTCGGCACCGACCGCCGCGGCGCCCCACGCGACCACCCACAGCCCCAGCCCGGAGCCGTGTTCGAGCGCCGTCTCCCGCCCCGACTCGACGGCCTCGGTCTCGTGGTCGGGGATGCCCGGACCGTCGTCGGTGACGGTGAGGGCGAACCGCGCGGGACGGTCGCCGTTGCCGTCGTCACCGTCGCGTTCGCCCCCCTCCCGCGTAAGCGCCACTCGCACCCACGCCTCGCCGTCCGCGCGCTCGACCCCCTCGCCGTCGTGGTGCGCGAGCGCGTTCTCGACGGTGTTCTCGACGACCGCGCGGAGCGCGCCGGCCCTGACGCGGGTGGTCCACTCGCTCTCCTCCTCCCCCGCGTCGCGCTCCCCGTCCCGCTCGACGTCCAGCTCCACGGTCGCGGCCGGTTCGCGCTCCCGGGCGTCGGCGACGACGTTCTCGACGAGTTCGTCGACGGCGACCGCGCTCGCGTCCCCGTCGGAGAGGAGCCGCTCGACGGTGCCCGCCTTCTCGCCGAGCGCGGCCAGCGCGCCGGCCCGGCGCTCGACCGCGTCGGCCATCCGCGCCAGCTCGGAGTCCTCCACCCGATCGGCGAGCAGCTCGCCGTAGCCGTGGACGACGCCGGCGTCGTTCCGCAGGTTGTGCCGGAGCACCCGGTTCAGCACCTCCAGCTGCTGCCGGCGGCGCTCCCGCTCCGTCACGTCGGAGAAGACGACCGTGTACCCCACGCGGGTCCCGCTGGGGTCGGTCAGCGGCGAGGTCGACACCGCGTACGTGCGGCGTCCCGCACCGTCGCGGGCCGTCACCTCGACCGTCTCGCGGGCGGTACCGTCCGCGCTCTCGCCGTCGTCCACTCCGCTCACTCCGACCGGGAGGTCGAGGAACGCGTCCAACGGGCGGTCGCGGGCGGTTTCGGCGTCAACGCCCAGCAGCGTCTCCGCAGCCGGGTTGAGCCGGACGATGCGGCGGTCAGGTGCGAGCGCGACGATCGGGTCTGCGAGGTCGTCGATCGCTGTCCGCTCGGCGGCGCGGCTGGTCGTCGGGTTGCGGTCGAACATCTCAGCGCGGTCGAAGGCGTACGCGTCGAGCAGCACGTGCGGGACGAAAAGGAGGGGCGCGAGCTGGAGCTGGGGCACCGGGCCGAGCTCCAGCGTCCACGCGACGAGCGCGAACCCCGGCGGAAGCGAACTCAACGCGACCGCCGCGCTCTCCCGGCGGTACAGCGGGCCGTAGCTGAGCAGGGTGTCGACCAGCAGGAAGACCGCGCTGGCGACGAGCACGGTCTCGACGGCGACGACGAGGTACGCCCAGGGGCCGAACGCGTACGAGACCGTCGCGACGCCGAACGCGGGGTCGATTCCGAAACCGGTCCAGAACGCCCCGTGAAGCGGGTTCGTGGCGAGGAGCGCGGTCGAGAGCAGCCCGAAGCCGACGACCGTCGCGAACAGGCGGCTCCGGACCACGTCGCTCCGCCCCGTGTACTCCAGCGCGAAGCCGAGGAAGGCGATCCCGGTCCAGACGATCCCGAGCCACGTCGTCGCCTCCAGCGCGCCCCGGAGCGTCGGATCCGCGACCAGCAGGCCGACGCCGTAGGAGAGACACCACGTCGCCTGCGCGGCGAACACGCCGAGGAACCAGTCGACGCCGGGTCGCCCCCGGTGTTCGCGGACCGCCCACGCGAGGCCGAGCGCCCCCGCCCCGCCGGCGAGCGAGCCGACGGCGGGCCACGCGGGGACGAGGTCGGAGAGCATGTACCGGTCACGAGGGGGACGGGTCGCCTAAAACTATCGCGGTGGGGACGACCCGAGTCCGCAGCGAACCGGGTCCGCGACGGTCCGTGCCGCACCCCTGCCGACTCAGTCCGCCGACCGCCGGAACGCCGCGGCGACGGGGACGAGGAGGAGCGCGCCGACGAGGAACGGCGACGCGACGGCGACGGTGTAGAGGACGGCCATCAGGGGCGGGCCGACGGTCCGACCGAGGCTCGAGGCGCCCTGCGTCACCCCGAAGGCGGCCCCCTGTTCCGCGTCGCCGGCCGACGCGGAGACGAGCGTCGCCAGCGAGACGTTCACGAGGGCGTTTCCCAGCGAGAGCGCCGCGAGCGCGACGAGCAGCGCCACCAGCGGGAGCGTGAACCACGCCGGCCCGCCGACGGCGACGTCGCCGGCCACCCGATCGATGACCCCGGTCGCGGGGATCGCGACGAGCGCGCCCGCTAGGACGACGGACCCGGCCGCGACGAGCGTCCGCGAGGGGACGATCCGCGAGAGCCGCCCGACGAGCACGCCCTGGTTCACCGCGCCGAGGACGCCGACGTAGGTGAGCAGAAACGCCGCGGCGGTCGCGTCGTAGCCGAACGCGTCGGCGACGTACGGGATGAACATCACCTGCACGCCCGCGAACGCGACGGCGACGACGAAGTACGCGATCGTCAGCGGTCGGAGCGCGACGGACGCGAGCGCGTCGCGGAACTGGCCGATCGCGGTGGTGTGCCGACCGTCGAGCGCCGCCGTCGGCCGCGTCCGCTTCGGCTCCTCGAGGAAGAGCGCGCCGACGCCGACCGCGAGGAAGCTCATTCCCGCCGCCGCGAAGCTGGGGAGGGAGTACGCCGTCGCCGGGACGAACGCGGGGAAGAGGGCCTCTGCGCGGGCCACGACGGGATCGGCGGCGAGCAGCCCTCCGATCGCCGGGCCGAAGACGAACCCGAGCGCGAACGACGCGCCGACGAGCCCCAGCGCGCCCGCGCGCCGGTCCCGCGGCGTGATGTCGGCGACGTACGCCTGTGCGGCGGCGATGTTGCCGCCCATCGCTCCGGCGAGCGTCCGGGAGCCGAACAGCGTCGCCAGCGCCGCGACGGTCCCGAAGCGCGCCCCCGACTCGCCGGCGTAGCCGAACGCCACCCACGCGACGCCGGCGGTCGCGAGCGACGCGAGCAGGACGGGCCGCCGGCCGATCCGGTCGGAGAGACGACCGAGCGTGGGCGCGGCGAGGAACTGCGCGAGCGAGTACGACGCCGCGAGCAGGCCGATGAACGCGTCGCTGACGCCGAACGACCGCACGTAGAAGGGGAGGATCGGGATCACGATACCGAAGCCGATCAGGTCGATGAACACGACGCCGATCACGACCGCGAGCGCGCGTCGCGGGTTGGCGACGGCAGGGGGTCGCGGGAGGTCGTCGCCGTCCTCCGTCGCGATGTCAGCGACGTCGTCGTCGATCGACGCCGCGCCGGCCTCCGGATGTGTCACGGTGGTGAGACGCCGCGCCCGAACTTAAAAAGACGGTCCCGCCCGGGCGGAGCCGATCGGAGTCCGCTCCCGCGCTACAGGTGTCGCTCGATGACGCGCTTCGCCGCTTGCCCCTTCTCCTTCCAGCCGTACCCCTCGTCGTACACGTGGCGCTTGGCGTCGACGAGCTCCTCGGGCGTCGACTCCTCGAAGCCGCCGCGGTCCCACGCGCCGGAGTCGTGGAGCCACTCGACGACGTTCTCGCGGGTCTCGGGCCACGAGAGCCCGACCATCTCGTACCACGCGACCATCGCGAAGACGGCGTTGTCGTGGCAGCCGGGGACGGAGCCGTACTCGTAGACTGTCCGCATGGGGTCGCGGGTCGGCTCCGAGACGAGCTCCTTGAACTCGGCGGCGGTGAGCAGCCGGAGGCGGTCGCCCTCCTCGACGACCCGCTGCTCGCGCTCCAAGGCGTCGAGCGCGGCCTTGTGGAGCCCGCCCCAGTCGCCGTGGACCGCCTCGCGCAGCGTGGACTCGGCCATCCCGTCGGGTTCGGCGGTGAGGACGGTCAACAGGTCGGTGTACGCCTTCTCGATAGTCGGCCAGCTCACGCCCTCGAAGTCGCAGTCGGCGTCGTGGAGGCTGTTGGTCGTCCGGCAGCCGGGACACGGGTAGCGGAACGTCGGCACTGAGTGGGAGTGCGTCGCGCCCCGAGTTAGGGTTTTCGCGACGGGCCGGCGGTCGCGATAGGCACGGAATCACCACGCGGGGGCCCCGCACGCCGAGACCCAGCACGACAGATCACGGCGTTCCGAAACGTTTACTCGCCGGCCGAACGCGGTTTCAGACGGTATGACAAAAGTTAGCGTCATCGGTGCAGCGGGGACCGTCGGGGCCGCGGCCGGCTACAACCTCGCGCTGCGCGACGTGGTCGACGAGCTCGTCTTCGTCGACATCCCGGACCAGCGCGAGACGACGATCGGGCAGGCGGCCGACACCAACCACGGCATCGCCTACGACTCGAACACGACCGTCCGGCAGGGCGAGTACGAAGACACCGCCGGCTCGGACGTCGTCGTGATCACGGCCGGGATCCCGCGACAGGAGGGGCAGACCCGGATCGACCTGGCGGGCGACAACGCGCCCATCATGGAGGACATCGGCTCGTCGCTGGCCGAGCACAACGACGACTTCGTCACCGTCACCACCTCCAACCCCGTCGACCTGCTGAACCGCCACCTGTACGAGGCGGGCGACCGCGACCGCCACAAGGTGGTCGGCTTCGGCGGGCGGCTCGACTCGGCGCGCTTCCGCTACGTCCTCTCCGAGCGCTTCGACGCGCCCGTGAAGAACGTCGAGGCGACGATCCTCGGCGAGCACGGCGACGCGCAGGCGCCCGTCTTCTCGAAGGTGCGCGTCGACGGCCGCGACCCGAGCTTCGACGCCGACGAGAAGGAGCAGATCCTCGCGGACCTCCAGGAGTCGGCGATGGACGTGATCAGCCGCAAGGGCGCCACCCAGTGGGGCCCGGCCACCGGCGTCGCGCACACGGTCGAGGCGATCCTGAACGACACCGGGGAGGTGCTCCCCTGCTCGGTCGTGCTCGACGGCGAGTTCGGCTACGACGACACCGCGCTCGGCGTCCCCGCGAAGCTCGGCTCGAACGGCGTCGAGGAGGTCGTCGAGTGGGACCTCGACGAGTACGAGACCGAGCTGCTCGACGAGGCCGCCGAGAAGCTCTCCGAGCAGTACGAGAAGATCGCTTAAAAACCGGTTCGGCTCCTCTCGCCGACGGCGACGCGATCTCAGCGCCTCCAATTTTTTTTGTGATACCGGCCGGCGCTCGCGACGGCGACGTATGCTTATTCATAAATAAAGCCGTGCGGTGGCGCGCTCCGGTGAGCGCCCTTCGGGCGCGAACCCGAGCGCGAGGGAGTCGGACCGGCGCAGTCGCGCCGGTCCGACGAGGCTGGGGAGGTGTGAGGTGCGGTCCCGCGAGCGAAGCGAGCGGGAGCACGGAAGTCGCAGCGCCGAGCGAAGCGAGGCGACCGTCTTCCGGCGGTGCAGTCGCGGTCGGGTGGGACTCAAAGGGGCAGTCGCCGAGGACGACGGTGGCCGAAGCAAGGACCGAGGACCGCAGCGAGGCCCCCGAGTCGTCGGCGGCTGGGGCTTTGGAGGAATCTCTCGACGCCATCCGATCAACTATTTATAAAGAAGCGCCCGAAACGCCGCGATCCTCCTATTCGCTGTCGGCGTTCGCGAAGAACTCAACGTCGCCGGCGATGACCGCGCTCGCGACGACCGCCCCACCGACCAGCAGCGCGACGACGAGCGTCGTCAGCGTCGCGGTGAGCGCGCTCCCGCCGATCGCGACGCCGACGAACGCGCCGACTGAGCCGCCGACGCCGCCGGCGATGATCGCGAGCGTCTGTGCCTCGCTCATAGGTGTCGGTTTCCCAACAGGGATAATAAGGGTTCGCGTCGGGCTCTCACGGGTGATAACGCGGGATGCGGCTCGTTCGTCCCCGCTCGCTCCCGGCGCTCAGCGCGGGTAGCGTCGTCCGAGATCGACGCCGTCGGCTCCCGTCCCGTCCTCACGCTCGTCGCCGTCCTCGCCCTTGTTACCGGCGTCGCCCTCGCCGTCGCCATCATCCTCCTCGCCGCCCGGACTCACGCTCCCGGTCCGGTAGCCGGCCATGTCGAGGGTGACGTAGTCGAACCCGAGGTCGGTGAGGTGCTCGTGGACGGCGTCGGCGAACGCCGGATCGAGCGCGCGCTCGAGTTCGTCCGGGGCGATCTCGACGCGCGCGAGCCCGTCGTGGTCGCGGACGCGGAATCCCTCGAACCCCCACTCGCGGAGCACCCGCTCGGCCTTCTCCACGCGGGTCAGCCGCTCCTCCGTCACTTCGAGTCCAGTGGGAATCCGCGAGGAGAGACACGCCATCGACGGTTTGTCGGCGACCGAGAGGTCGTACGCGTCCGCGATCGCCCGTACTTCCGCCTTCGAAATGCCGGCGTCCAGAAGCGGCGAGACCACGTCCAGCTCCTCGACCGCACGGAGGCCGGGGCGGTGTCCCTCGCCGGGGTCGTCGGCGTTCGTCCCGTCGCAGACGGTGTCGATCCCCAGGTGCTTGGCCGTCTCGTACATCCGCCCGAGCCGCATGGTCCGGCAGTGGTAACACCGGTCGCCGTCGTTCGCGACGAAGTTCGGGTCGTCGAGCTCGGAGAACGTCACGGTCTCGTGGCGGATCCCGATCTCGTCGGCGACCCGCGTCGCGTCGTCGAGCTCCGCGGCCGGCAGCGTCTCGCTTCGCGCCGTGCACGCGACCGCGTCGTCGCCGAGGGCGTCGCGCGCGAGCGCGGCGACGACCGCGGAGTCGACGCCGCCCGAGAAGGCGACGAGGACGCCGTCTCGCTCGGCGAGGGCGTCGCGGGCGGTCGTCGCCTTCGCCGCCGTCTCCGGGTCGAGTTCGTCCCCGTCGGCGGCGAGGGTGTGGTGGCTCATGGCCCCGCGTTCGCGGGCGGCGGGAAAAAGCGCGTCGGCCGCGGCGAGCGCGCGGCGGAGAGAGGCGCGCCTCGGCTCGGTCCTGACCCCCATCCTTTTGCGCGTTGCCGCGATAGCGGCGAGTAGATGGAGCTGGAGGCGATTCCCGGCGTCGGGGCGAAGACGGCCGCCGCGCTGCGCGAGCTCGACGACCCGGCCGGGACCGTCGAGTCCGGCGACGTCGCCGCGATCTCCCGTGCGCCGGGTGTCAACGAGGCCCGCGCGGCCCGCATCGCCCGCGGCGCGATCCGTCGGCGACACGGCGACGACGGGCGCGTGCTGGCGACCGACCGCGCCCGAGAGGTGTACCGTTCGGCGATCGACCTGCTGCGCGAGCGCACCGTCACCGACTACGCCGCCAAGCGGCTGGAGACCTTTTATCCGAGCGCGTCCGCCTCGCGGATCGCGGAGGCGCAGTCGTTCGTCGAGTCGGCGACCGAGCGCGACCCGGAGCCCGCGGTCCGCGAGGCGCTCGGAGGCGTCGAGCCCCTGACCGACCCGCCGACGGTCCGGGTGCGCGACCGTTGTCTCGCGACCGCCGACGCCGAGACGCTCGCTCGCGCGGAGTCGGCCGTCCCGGAGCTCTCCGTCGAGACCGTCGAGAACGCCCGCGACGTCTCCGAGCTCGCCCGATCGTACGCCACCGTGATCGTCTTGGACGAGGAGTTCGCGGGGCTCGACGTGGAGGGCGACGTGCACGTTCGCCCGAACGCGCTCGATGAGCCCGCCGAGACCGTGCCCGAGCGGCTGCTCGCCTTCTTCGCCGCGAACCGCGAGCGGCTGGAGGCGGCCGCGGCGGTCCACGAGGCGGCCGCGGCGGCGGGCGACCCCGTCGCCGGCGGCGATCCCGCGGCCGACCCCGACCGCCTCCGCGACGCCCTCGCGCGGCTCGACGACGACGGGACCATCGTCGGCGACGAGGAGCTGGCGCGGCTGACCGCCGCCGTCGACGACCTCGACGCCGCGGTGTCGACCGCCGAGTCGGTGGCCGACGACCGCCTCAGGGAGGCGATCCGCGAGCGCGACGTGACCATCGAGGGGACCGACTTCCTCTCGCTGGTCGAACAGGGCGCCCGCGTCGACTCGCTCCTGGACCGGGAGCTCGCCGACGAGTACGACGAGGCGATGGCCCGCGCCCGCGAGCACCTCGCCGACGCGCTCCGCTTAGAGCCGGAGGAGGCGGAGCTCGCCGACCGCGTCTTCGGCGACGACCCCTCGTTTCCGGTCGACCACGACGAGAGCGCCGTCTCCCGGCTCCGGACCGAGCTGGCCGCCGCGCGGGACCGGCGCGCCGCGCGGCTGAAAGCCGAACTCGCGAGCGACCTCGGCGATCTCCGCGAGCCGGTTGAGGCGCTCGTCCGGGACGCCCTCGAACTCGACGTGGAGCTCGCCATCGCGCGGTTCGCCCGCGACTTCGAGTGCGCGATGCCGGAGGTGGTCGACCCGGACGCGGCGGGCGGGTCGGACGCGGAGGCGGTGAAGGGGTTCCGCATCGAGGGCGGTCGCTCCCCGCTCCTCGACGTCGACTTCGCCGACGCCGAGCCGATCGACTACGCCGTGTCGGGCGCGACGCTCCTCTCCGGCGTCAACTCCGGCGGCAAGACGTCCACCCTCGACCTCGTCGCGCTCGTCGTCGTGCTCGCGCAGATGGGGATGCCCGTTCCCGCCGAGTCGGCGACGGTCGAGCGCTTCGAGGAAGTGCACTACTACGCGAAGTCGCAGGGCACCCTCGACGCGGGCGCGTTCGAGGCGACGCTGCGGGACTTCGGCGACCTCGTCGAGGGCGCCGACGGCCGGCTCGTCCTCGTCGACGAGCTGGAGTCGATCACCGAGCCCGGCGCCTCCGCGAAGATCATCGCGGGCATCTTAGAGGCGCTCTCGGCGCAGGACGCCACCGCCGTCTTCGTCTCCCACCTCGCCCGGGAGATCCGCGACGCGGCCGACTTCGACGTCGCCGTCGACGGGATCGAGGCGGCCGGACTGGTCGACGGCGAACTGCGGGTGAACCGGTCTCCGAAGAAGGGCCACCTCGCGCGGTCGACGCCGGAGCTCATCGTCGAGAAGCTCGCCGGCGACCGCGACACCGAGTTCTACGGGGACTTACTGGAGAAGTTCTGAGCCGGCGGCGCGTCTCGCCGCGCCCGACTCGCCGCGTCGCCGGCCCGCCCGGCCTCAGTCGTCGCCGAGTTCCGCCGTGACCGTGATCTCGACGTCGAGCGGCGCGGGCAGCCGGGACACCTCGACGCAGGTCCGCGCCGGGTACGGCTCCGAGAGGAACGACCGGTACGCCTCGTTCACCGCGTCGTAGTCGTCCATATCGGTGAGGTAGACGGTCGCCGACACGATGCGGTCCGCGGTCGTGCCGGCCGCCTCCAGTATCGCGGCGACGTTTTCGAGCGTCTGCGTCGTCTGTTCGGCCACGGACTCGGGCGCCTCGCCGGTGTCGGGGTCCACGCCGGTCTTCCCCGAGACGTGAACCGTGTCACCCGATACGATCCCCTGAGAGTACGGTCCGAGGGCCTCCGGCACGTCGTCGGTCGTGATCTCGTGCATCGGTCGGAGCGACGGCGCGTCACCGCATCAAGGTGCGGGTCGCGGGGCCGCCGACCGGGTTCCCCCGTTCGGCCGCAGCGATGTCCTCCACCGAGACCGCTCAGATCAACACCGCTCGGGCCAGTCCGAGGAACACCAGGAACCCCAGCACGTCGGTCGCCGTGGTGATGAAGATCGTCGCCGACGTCGCCGGGTCGATCCCGAACTTGTCGAGCGTCAGGGGCATGAGCGCGCCGAAGAACCCCGCGATGACGAGGTTCGCGACCATCGACACGCCGATGACGGCACCGAGCAGGACTCCGAACTCGCCGTACGAGAAGGCGGTCGCGATGACCGCCACGAGCGCGCCGGTGATGATCCCGTTCACCGCCCCGGCGACGGCCTCGTTCGCGATGACGCGCTTGCCGGTCGCCAGCGACACCTGTCCGAGCGAGATGCCGCGGACGGTGACCGCCATCGACTGGGTGCCCGCGTTCCCGCCCATCCCGGCGACGACCGGCATGTAGGCGGCGAGGATCGCGACGGCGGCGATCGTCGTCTCGAACAGGCCGACCACCGCCGCGGCCATGAACGCGGTGGCGAGGTTGAGGATGAGCCACTTGTACCGCCGGCGGATCTTCACCGCGGGGCCGTCGAGGACGCTCTCCTCCTCGGCGACGCCCGTGAACTCGTACAGCCGCTCGCCGGTGGCCTCGCCGATCAGTCCCAGGAGGTCGCTCGCGTAGATCACGCCGAGGATGTCGTCGTCCTCGTCGAGCACCGCGACGGTCCGCTCGCTGTTCCGACGGAACACCGCCAACACCTCCTCGTCGTCGCGGTCGTACCGGACCGAGGGCGTCTCTCGGACGAAGTCGGTGATCGCGTCCGTCTCCGGATCGGCGGTCGAGAGCGCCGATCCGGGCAGTTCGCCGAGGAGGACGTCGTCTTCGGTGACGAAAATCGTCGGTATCCGTCCGGTCCGCTCCTCGAAGCGCCGGACGCGTTCCGTCACCGCCTCGAACGACCAGTCGGCGTCCACGGTGACGTAGTCCAGATTCATCACGCCGGCCGCGCTCTCGGGGTCGAACGACAGCAGGAAATCGACCTTTTCACGCCGAGTGTTGTCGAGCGTATCCAGCAGGGTCTGACGGGTCGACTCGTCGACGTAACCGAGCACGTCCGTGATCTCGTCGGGGTCGAGCCGGTCGAGGAACGCCTCCAGCTCCCCCCGGGTCATGTCGGCCGCGACCGCGGCCCTGACGTCGGTCGTAAGCGCGAAGAAGGCGTCGCGCCACTCCCGCTCCGGCAGCGTCGTGAACCGCTCTCCGGGCCGCGGCGACATGGCGATCGCCGCCTGCGGATCCGCCGTCTGGCTGCTCATGTACGAAAGGTACGGGAGTCACACAAAACGGTACCGGGAGTTCCCGGAGGATCTCCCGCCCGTTCGTCCGTCGGCTGCCGCGTTCAGGTTCCGTTCCGCGCCCCCGCTCAGTCGTCGTCCGCCGCCGCGGGCTTCCGGCGGTCGTCGCGCGGGCCCGCGATGTCGACGTCGGGGAGCAGGTCGCGCAGGTACCGCCCGGTGTGGGACGCCTCCTCGCGGGCCACCGCTTCCGGGGTCCCGCTGGCGACGAGCTCGCCGCCGCCCTCGCCGCCCTCGGGCCCGAGGTCGATGATGCGGTCGGCGTTCTTCACGAGGTCGAGCTCGTGCTCGATGACGACCACCGTGTTGCCGCCGTCGACGAGGCGGTGGAGCACGTCGATCAGCTTGCGCTCGTCTTCCTTGTGGAGCCCCGTCGTCGGCTCGTCGAGCAGGTAGAGGGTGTCGCCCGTCGCCTTCTTCCCGAGTTCCTCGGCGAGCTTCACGCGCTGGGCCTCGCCGCCGGAGAGCGTGGTGGAGGGCTGGCCGAGCTCCATGTAGCCGAGCCCCACGTCCTTCAGGAGCTTCAGGCGGCGCTGGAGCCCCTGGTGGCTCTCGAAGAAGTCGTACGCCTCGTCGACGCTCATGTCGAGCACGTCCGAGATGGTCGCGCCCTTGTACGTGACGTCGAGCGTCTCGTCGTTGTACCGGGCGCCGCCACACTGCTCGCAGGGGACGTACACGTCCGAGAGGAAGTTCATCTCGATCTTGACGGTCCCCTGGCCGCCGCACTCCTCGCAGCGCCCGCCCTTCACGTTGAACGAGAAGCGGCCCTTCTCGTAGCCGCGGCGCTTCGAGAGCTTCGTCTCCGCGAACAGCTCCCGGACGTAGTCGAACACGTCGGTGTACGTCGCCGGGTTCGATCGGGGCGTCCGACCGATCGGCGACTGGTCGATGAGCCGCACCGTCTCGATCCCCTCGATCCCCTCGATCGCGTCGTGGTCGCCGGGGTCGACCGAGGTGTTGTCGTTCATCTCGCGGGCGAGACCCTTATAAAGGACGTCGTGGACCAGCGTCGACTTCCCGGAGCCGGAGACGCCGGTGACGGTCGTCAGCGTGCCGAGCGGGATCGACACGTCGAGGTCCTTGAGGTTGTGCTGGCGGGCGCCGCGCACCGTCAGCTCCCCGTCCGGCTCGCGGCGTTCCTCGGGCACCGGGATCTCCTTGCGTCCCGCGAGGTAGTCGGCCGTGATCGACTCGTCGGCCGCGACGATGTCGTCGAAGTCGCCCTGCGCGACCACCTCGCCGCCGCGCTTGCCGGGGCCGGGCCCCATGTCGATGATCTCGTCGGCGCGGCGCATCGTCTCTTCGTCGTGCTCGACGACGACGAGGGTGTTCCCGAGGTCCCGCAGCCCGGTGAGCGTGTCGAGCAGGCGGTCGTTGTCGCGTTGGTGGAGCCCGATCGACGGCTCGTCGAGGACGTAGAGCACGCCGACGAGCCCGGAGCCGACCTGCGTCGCGAGCCGGATGCGCTGGCTCTCGCCGCCCGAGAGCGTCGACGCCTCGCGGTCGAGGGTGAGGTACTCCAGGCCGACCTCCTCCATGAAGCCGAGCCGCGCGCGAATCTCTTTTAAGATCTCCGTCGCGATGGTCGTCTCGCGCTCGCCGAGCCGCTCCTCCATCCCCTCGAAGTGCGCGCGGGCGTCGGCGATCGACATCCGGTTCACCTCGGTGATCGGCGTGCCGTCAACGAGGACGTGGCGCGACTGCTCTTTTAAACGGGTACCCTCGCAGTCCGGGCACGTCGTCACGGCCATGAACTCCTCGATGTGGTCGCGGGCGCGCGAGGAGTCGGTCTCGACGTGGCGGCGCTCCAGGTTGGGGATGACGCCCTCGAAGCGCTCGGTCTTCTCGCGGGTGCCGTTCTTCGTGGTCCACTCGAAGTGGACCAAGTCGTCGGTGCCGTAGAGGAACTGCCGCCGGATCTCGGGATCGAGCTCCTCGAACGGGGTGTCCAGCGAGACGCCGAAGTGGTCGGCGACGTTGTCGAGCTGGCGGGAGTAGTAGGTGCGGTCGTAGCTCCACGGCTCGAAGACGTGTTTCAGGGGTTTGGAGGGATCCTCGATCACGAGGTCCTCGTCGACCTCCTTCGTGGAGCCGATCCCCTCGCACTCGGGGCAGGCGCCGTACGGGCTGTTGAAGGAGAACGAGCGCGTCTCGATCTCGGAGAACTGGAAGTCGGAGTTGGGGTTGCCCAGCTCCTCGGAGAACTCCACGACGAGCCGGTCGTCGCCGTCGGCGTCCGCCGCGAGCGACCCGGTCGAGCGCGTGTTGGAGGCGAATGGCACGTCTTCGGGCGGGTCGGGGACGATCAGCTTGAGCGCGCCGCCGGCCTCCTCGAGGGCGGTCTCGACGGAGTCGGTGATCCGCGAGCGGGCGTCGGGCGAGACGGTCACGCGGTCGACGATCACGTCGATCGTGTGGTCGTAGTTCTGGTCGAGGTCGGGGTCGTCGAGCGTCAGGTCGACGGGCTCGCCGTCGACCTCGACGCGAGCGTACCCGTCGCTCACGAGCTCCTCGAACAGCTCCTCGAACGCGCCTTTCTGGTCGCGGACGACCGGTGCGGCGACCTTCGCGCGGGTCCCCTCGGGGAGCTCCAGGATCTGTTTCACCATGTCCTGTGCGGACTGCTCGCCGACCTCCTCGCCGGTGACCGGGTCGTACTGGGTGCCGATCCGGGCGTACAGCAGCCGGAGGTAGTCGTGCAGTTCGGTGACGGTCCCCACGGTCGAGCGGGGGTTGTTCGCGGCGTTCTTCTGGTCGATGGAGATCGCGGGCGAGAGCCCCTCGACGGCCTCCACCTGCGGTTTGTCCATCTGACCGAGGAAGTTGCGGGCGTACGCCGACAGCGACTCGATGTAGCGGCGCTGCCCCTCCGCGTAGACGGTGTCGAACGCGAGCGACGACTTCCCCGACCCGGAGAGCCCGGTGACGACGGTGAACTCCTCGCGCGGGATCCGGACGTCGAGGTCCTTGAGGTTGTGCTCCTCGGCGCCGCGGACCTCGATGTAGTCCTTACTCATTTCGTTCCGTTCTTGCGGGCGCGCGCGGGAATACTCGTCGGTCTCGGTGCTCTCACGCCAGCGGTCGGCGTCGTCGCACGCGAGAAGTCGAAATGGGCCCCCTCGGTCCGCGGGTGCGCCGGTCAGGGCTCGACGACCTTCGAGGGCGGCGAGAGATTCCGGCGCCCGCCGAAGGTGACGAGGAACAGGAGGCCGACGCCGACGCCGTACGCCGCCATCAGCGGGAGCGTCGCGAGGAACATCGTGATCACGTCCGCGGGGGTGAACACCGCCGCGAACAGCATGATCCCGACGGTGACCTCGCGCCAGCGGTTCCGGAACACGTCGTACGGAACGCCGGCGTTGTTCAGGAGGATCATGAGGATCGGGATGTCGGCGAGGAACCCGATCCCGATCGTCGTGTACACCACGAGCCAGAGGAAGTCGCTCACCTGGTAGGTGATGACCATGTCCGCGAGCCGCGCGTCCGTCACGAGCCAGCCGATGAGTCCCGGCGCGATGTAGGCGTAGCCGAGCGCGAAGCCGCCGATCAGCCCGCCGAGCAGCGCGCCCGCCCAGAGGTACACCTTCCAGATCCGCCCGGCGACGAAGCCGCGCTCGCGGAGCGCCGGCCACGCGTAGTAGAGCGCGACCGGGAACACGGCGACGATCCCGAGCAGGATCGAGAACTTCACCATGAAGATCAGCGCCTCGACCGGGTGGAGCGTGATGATGTTGATACCCCCGACGACCTCGGCCGGCACGCGCCGTTCGAGGTCGTTGCGCACCGTCGCCAGCCCGCCGAGGTAGAGCCACGTGAACGCGGCCGCCATGACGGTGCCGAAGACGGCGACGAGCCGGAACGACCGCGATCGCAGCGAGTCGAAGATGAACGCGAGGTCCTTGTAGTAGCCGCCGATGTCGTCTTCGGCCTCATCCTCCTCGCCGTCGGTGAGTTCGGAGAGGAACGTCGAACTCGCGCGGGAGGTCCGGTCCTGCACCGTTCCGACCAGCCCGTCTTGACCCCCGGACCCGCCGGCGCCGCCGGACCCGCCGGCACCGCCAGACCCGCCGGCACCGCCAGACCCGCCGGCACCGCCAGACCCGCCGGTACCGCTCGCGTCGCCCGCTCCGTCGTCGCTTCCGTCCTCCGCCTCCCCGTCGCCGGACACCTCGTCGAAGCGGTCGAGGATCGCCTGCGCCTTCTGCGGGTCGTCGTCGTCGATCGCGGCCTGCGCGAGCGCGAGCGACTCCGCCTCGTCCATCTCCGCGAAGGCGTCGGCGGGGGCGGCCCGGACGCCGGCCGCGTCGAGCTCGCCCACGTCGATCGCGGTGGGGTCGCCGTACTGGTACCCCGCGCTCGTCGTGTCGAGGTCGGCGTACACGGCCCACAGCGTCGCGACGACGACGAACGCCAGCGCCCACGCGGCGGCGTATATCCCGGCGGCGGTAGCGGGGTCGACGCCGAGTCCCGCACCCGGTTCGAGGAACCGCCAGTCGCTGCCGACCGTTCGGAGGAGGTCGTTGAACGCGGTCCAGACGCCGTACTCGTAGAAGGCGTACGCGAGCCCGCCGCCGAGGACGGCCGCGCCGCCGACGACGTTCCAGTGGTTCCGGGCCGCGCCGAGCACGTCGATGCGGTCGGAGCTCCGCTGGGCCGTCACGACGAGCTTCGCGAGGTAGAGGCTGAAGCCGTAGAGGGCGATCAGCGGGAACGCCCACATCAGCTGCGTGAACGGGTCCGGCGGCGAGAACACCGCGCCGAAGACGAAGATGGCGACGACCGCGTAGCGCCACTTGTCGCGGAACGTCTCGTACTGGACGATCCCGGAGTACGAGAGGCCGGTGATCAGGAGCGGCATCTGGCCGGCGAGACCGAACGACAGCGAGAGGAAGACGATGAACTCCGTCCACATCACGATGGAGTAGGTGGGCTGGATCCCCGCCTCGAGACCGAAGCCGGCCAGGAAAGAGAACATGATCGGGAAGAACGCGTAGACCCCGTAGCCGACGCCGACGCTGAACAGGCCGGCGCCGAGGAGGCCGACCCCGGCGAGCTTCCAGCGCGGGATCGGCGACTGCGGCCACGCGCCGCGGGCGCGCAGCTCGTCGCGGGAGACGTAGATGAGCGGCGGGATCGCGGTGATCGCGCCGACGATCAGCCCGATCTTCGCCTGCAGGAGAATCACCTCGAACGGGGTGGTCGCGATGACGTCGGCCTCGGCGGCGACCGCGGGGGACATGTTCGATTTGGTAACGTTGTACAGGAAGTCCCAGACGTACACGCGGAGCGCCCAGAACGTCGCGAGGAAGCCGAGCAGGAAGACGACGAACACCTTCTGGAGGTCCTTCTGAATCGACCGGAGGAACGCCTTCGCCGACTCGCGTCCCTCCGCGAGCGACTGCTGGGTATCCTCGTCGAGGGCACTCGCCATACGGGAGTGGAAGTCCGTCGCTGTTATCAACCTTTTCGACCCGCTCCGCGGGTTGCGGTCCCCGGTTCGGTCCGGCTCCATCCGAAAAGGCCTATAATCACCCGGTTGCGTAGGTGAAGTGAATGGACGACTCGGACCGGTCGCGCGACGAGCCATCGGCCCCCGAGGACGACTCGGTCGCCGACGACGCCGACAGCGACGGCGGCGGTACCGACGCGGACGCACCCTCCGACGACGGGTCCGTCGAACCCGAGGTCTCTCCGGAGGTCACGCCCGAGATCGACGGCGCCGCTGACACCGAGGCCGCGGACGCGTCTGCCGACGAGGCGGACGCCGCCACCGACGACGCCGATTCCGCCGCCGAGAGTCAGCCGGACGCTGACGACGACGCTGACACCGGCGCTGACGGCGACTCGCCCGACGCCGTGCCGACCGAGAGCCTCGGCGACGGCGGCACGCCCGCGACGGTCGAGGACGCGACGATCGCGGACGACGGGGCCGCCGACGATTCCTTCGAGGGACTGAAGGCGCCGGAGTCGGACCAGGAGATGCCGCTCGCGGCCCACATCGAGGAGATGATGCGACGGCTCGCCGTCGTCTTCCTCGTCGGCGGGCTCGCGACGCTCGTCGTGGTGACCGAGTCGACGGAGCTGATCAACTACTTCTGGAGCTACCACATCCCCGCGCCGATGGAGAACCGGCCGCGGCTGTACGGTCCCCTCGAACTCCCGCTCACGCGGCTGAAGGTCGCCGGGCTCGCGGGCGTCGTCGTCGGACTCCCCGCCTTCGTCTACGAGACGTACCGGTTCATGAAGCCCGGGCTGTACGAGAACGAGCGGCGCTACTACCTCGCGGCGGTCCCGACGAGCCTCGTCCTCGGCGGGATCGGCATCGCGTTCGCCCACTTCCTCGTGTTGCCCGCGATTTTCTCGTATTTCACCACCTACACTTCCGACGCCGCGACGATCGCCTTCGGGCTCGCGGAGACGTTCAACCTCATCGTCATCATGCTCGCGTTCATGGCGATCGTCTTCCAGATCCCGCTGTTCATCATGCTCGCGATCATGATGAACCTCGTCACCCGGCAGTGGCTGGAGGCGAAGCGGCTGATCTTCTGGGGCGCGTTCCTCGGGATCGCGTTCCTGTTCAGCCCCGACCCGACCGGGATGGCGCCCATCATCGTGACGCTCACGATGATCGTCCTCTACGAGGGGACGCTGGCGATACTGCGCTGGACCGGAAACTAGACCGCTGTTCTGGCTTTTATACAGGATCTGTCGCCGTAGCGAACCCCGATGACGATCCGACCGTTCGTTTATAAATAATTGAGAGCGGATCGGCGGTGAACACCGCCAAAGCCCCAGCCGTGCTCGGCTCCCGCAGCTCGCTGCGCTCCTCAGTCGTTCGCTTCGCTCACTCCCTGCGGTGTTTGCGTCGCTGGGGTTCGCCGAGCACGGCTGCCCCTTTGAGTCCCACCCCGCACCGCACGGCCCCGCACCTCACACCTCCCCAGCCTCGTCGGTCGCCGAAGGCGACCGACTCCCTCGCGCTCGGATTCGCGAGCCTTCGGCTCGCTCACCGGAGCGCGCCACCGCACGTCTATTTATAAATAGTCCTGCGCAACGACCGATTTCCGCTCCGCGCTCACTCCCCGCCGAGCAGTTCGACGAGCAGCGCGTTCTGCGCGTGCATCCGGTTCTCGGCCTGGTCCCAGACCAGGGCCCGGTCGGACTCCAGCACGCCGTCGGTGACCTCCTCGCCGCGGTGCGCGGGCAGGCAGTGCATCACCTTCGCGTCGGTGCCGGCGAGAAGCTCCCGATTCACCTGGAACCCGTCGAAGGCGGCGAGCTTCTCGTCGCGCTGGTCCTCCTGCCCCATCGAGATCCACACGTCGGTGTAGACGATATCGGCGCCGTCGATCGCGGTCTCGGGGTCCGTGGTCGGCTCCACGTCCGCGCCGAACTCCGCGGCGCGGTCGAAGACGGCGGGGTTCATCCCGTAGTCGGCGGGGGTGGCGACCCGCACGTCGATGCCGGCCATCGCCGCGCCGACGACGAACGACTGTCCGACGTTGTTACCGTCGCCGACCCACGCGACCGTGGCGTCCTCGCCGACCGTCTCGCGAATCGTCAGGAGGTCGGCGAGCGTCTGGCACGGGTGCGCCTCGTCGGTGAGCCCGTTGATGACGGGGCAGTCGGCGTACGCGGCGAGCGTCTCGACGTCCTCGTGGTCGAACAGCCGCGCCATCACGCCGTCGACGTACCGGCCGAGCACGCGCGCGGTGTCGCGCAGTGGCTCGCCGTGCCCGAGCTGGATGTCGTCCGGTCCGAGGAACATCGCGTGGCCGCCGAGCCGCGTCATCCCCGTCTCGAAGGAGACGCGGGTGCGCGTCGAGGGCTTCTCGAAGATCATCCCCAGGGTCGCGTCCCCGAGTCGGGGATCGGTCTCGCCCGCCTTCATCGCGGCGGCGCGGTCGAGCAGCGCGTCTAATTCGGCGGGCGACACGTCGTCGATGTCGAGGAAGTTGTCGGTTGCAAGTGGCATGATGTGAGGGTGGCGTCGTGGTATGAGAGTGGCGTCGTGGTGTGAGCGTGGTGGCGTCGTGGTGTGAGGGTGGTGCGGTGGTGTGAGCGTGGTGGCGTGATGTCGTTCGGAAAACGGTCGCGTGTCCGATAGTCGGCGAGGCGGTACGTTACAGTCGCTTCCGACAGACGTCGGTCAGGACGCCCGCGGCGCGGTCCAGCTCGGAGAGCGGGAGCCGCTCGTCCGGGGCGTGGTCCAGGTCGGAGTTCCCGGGCCCGTACGTGACCATGGGGCAGTCCCACGCGGCCGCGAAGAGGTTCATGTCGCTCGTTCCGGTCTTCCGGAGCAGGCGCACGTCGCCGCCGGCGCCGCGGATCGCGACCCGGAACGCCCGCGCCAAGTCCGTCCGGGGGCTCTCCATCACCGGCGGCATCGGGTCGCCCCAGTGGACCGACCCCGTCGAGAGCTCCGCCTCCGCGAGCTCGTGAATCTCGTCGACCGGGCGGGAGGGCGGCACCCGCAGCTGGACGTCCATCGTCGTCTCCACGGCGAGCCCGTCGTCGCTCAGCCCGCCGTCGACCGAGATGGGCTTGGTCGTCACCTGGTCGAACACCGCGGTCTCCGGGTCGTCGGGAGTGAACGCCTCCTCCACGCCGTGCCACCAGCTGATCGCGTGCTGGATCGCGTTCGGCTCCGGCCGCGAGGAGTGGCCCGACTCGCTCGTGTTCACGTACGTCCCCTCTAACAGCCCGCGGTACCCGAGCGTGATCCCCTCCCAGCCGGACGGCTCGCCGTTGATCACGGCTTCGGGCGCGTCGCGGTCGTCGATGAGGTGTCGCGCGCCGCCGGAGTCGACCTCCTCGCGGACGACGCCCGCGAAGGAGACGCCGGTCTTCACCGCCGCGACGGCCATCGCGACGAGCGGTCCCGTCGCGTCGACCGTCCCGCGACCCCACAGCACGGGCTCGCCGGGCTCGCCGACGCGGACGTCGGACGGCTCCGGGAGCTCTCCCGCCGGCGGCGCCGCCCGTACTTCGACCGGGATGTCGCCCGGGACCGTGTCGACGTGTGAGGTCAGGAGGAGCGCGTCGTTCGCGGGCGCCCTGACGTTCCCAACCTCGTCGATCCACGCCTCCCGGCCGTTCGCCTCGAAGAAGTCGACGAGCCGCTTCGCGGCCCGCTCTTCCTCGCCCGACGGAGACGGGATCGAGACCATGTCGTACAGCAGTTTCCGGGCCGGCGTGTCGCAGGCCGCCGGGTAGCCGCCGCCCGCGACGACGTCGGTGCCGGCGGGGGACGACTCGTCAGATCCTGTCTCCCCATCGATCTCCCGTCCCTCTCCGGTCGCCATCACCCGATCACCTCGGTGAGGGCGTCGACCACCGCGTCGGCGTGCTCCCGCTCGATCGTCAGCGGCGGTAGCAGGCGCAGAACGGTGCGGCCCGCCGGCAGCGCGAGCACTTGGTGGTCGATCGCGAGGTCACGAAGCAGCCGGTTCGATCCGCGCTTCACTTCGATCCCGATCATCAGCCCGTCGCCGCGCACGTCGCGGACGTCGTCGCCGAGGCGCTCCTCGACCTGTCCGCGGAGGTACGCGCCGACCTCGGCGGCGTGCTCGGGGAGCCCCTCGCGCTCGATGACGTCGAGCGTGGCGCCCGCGGCCGCGGAGACGACGGGACCGCCCGAGAACGTCGAGCCGTGGTCGCCGGCGTCCTCGGCGATCCAGTCGCGACACAGCGTGGCGCCGATCGGGAGCCCGCTGCCGAGCCCCTTCGCGGTCGTGAGGAGGTCCGGGACGACGTCGTGCTTCTCCGCCGCCCACAGCGACCCCGTGCGGCCGAGCCCGGTCTGAATCTCGTCGAGGATCATCGCGGCTCCCGCCTCGTCGGTCGCCTTCCGAACCGCCTGCAGGTACTCCGTGGCGGCGGGATTGATCCCGCCCTCACCCTGGAGCGGTTCCAGGATCACCGCCGCGGTTTCGTCGTCGACGGCCTCGCGCATCGCCTCGGCGTCGCCGTACTCGACGAACTCCACGCCGCCCGCGAGCGGCTCGAACCCCTCCTTGTACTTCTGTTTCCACGTGGTCGCGAGCGCGCCCATCGTCCGACCGTGGAACCCCTGCGTCGTCGCGACGATCTTCTCGCGCCCCGTCGCGTGCCGGGCGAACTTCAACGCGGCCTCGTTGGCCTCGGTTCCGGAGTTACAGAGCCAGACGTTGTCGATGTCGCCGGGTCCCGCGTCTGCGAGTTGCTCGTACAGCGCCGTCCGCGCCGCGTGCGGGTACGACGCCTGCACGTACATGAGCTCCTCCAGCTGGCTCGTCGCGGCGTCGACGACCTCGGGGTGACAGTGGCCGACCGGCGTGCAGGCGTAGCTCGCCCCGAAGTCGAGGTACTCGGTGCCGTTCGCGTCGGTGACGTACACGCCCTCTCCCGAGGCGATCTCGATGGGCTTCTCGGAGAAGACGAAGCCGCTCACGCGGTCTCACCTCCGGTCTCGGCCTCCGATCCGTCGCCCGCGTCGTCGCCCCCGACTGCAGACCGCTCGATCGTCGTCCCCTCGCCGCCGAGGGCGGCGAGGATCGGGTCGTCGACGTTGGCGTCGGCGACGACGACGCTACCGGCGCCGCCCGAGAGCGCCTCTTTCGCGGCCATCACCTTCTTGCCCATGAACCCCTCGGCGGCGTCTTCGACCGCCGCCAGCTCCTCGGGCGTCGCCGCCGACTCGATGAGCGTGTCGGGGTCGTCCGGGTCGGCGTACACGCCCGCCACGTCCGTCAGCAGGACGAGGTCGGCGCCGAGCGCGCCCGCGACCGCCGCGGCCGCTCGATCCGCGTCGGCGTTGACCGGCGTGACGCCGCCGTCGCTCTCTTTCCCCTCCATCGGCGGCGAGACGACGGGGGTGTAGCCGTCGGCGAGCAGCCCGGACAGGAGGTCGGCGTTCACCGACTCGATCCGCCCGGAGTGCTCGCCGCGGCGGATCTTCTTCTTCCCGCCCTCGATCACGCGGACCGCCGACTTGCGGGGGCCCGAGAGGAGCCCGCCGTCGACGCCCGAGAGGCCGACCGCGTCGACGCCCGCCTCGCGGAACCGCGCCGTCAGCTCCGTGTTGAGGGTGCCCGCCATCGCCATCGTGAACGCCTCCATCGTCTCCGCGTCGGTGAACCGGCCCGTGACGCCGGAGGCGGACTCGACGTACTCCGGCTCCATGCCGAGCCGCTCGATCGTCTCGTCGACGACCGTCGAACCGCCGTGGACGACGACTATCTCGCGCCCGTCGGCGACGAGGCGGGCGACGTCGTCGACCGCGCCGGCCGGGTCGACCGCCTTCGCGCCGCCGATCTTGACGACGACCGGGGGCTCGCCGGAGGGTTCGCGTTCGCCCGTCATGGCGACCCCACCGGGTGGAGTCCCTGGAACTCGAGACCGGCGGTCTCCGGCAGTCCGAGGGCGACGTTCGCCGCGTGGACCGCCTGTCCCGCGGACCCCTTCATCATGTTGTCGATCGCCGAGAAGACGACGACGCGCTTGTTGCCGGGGTCGAGTTCGAAGCCGACCTCGCCGTGGTTCGTGCCGGCGACGGACTTCGGCTCGGGGTAGCGGTAGACGCCGCCGCCGCCGGAGACGATCCGCATGAACGGCTCGTCGGCGTACGCGTCGCGGTACGCCCCCCACAGGTCGCCCTTCGAGACGGGTCCGTCTGGGAAGACGTGGCAGGTCGCGCTCGCGCCGCGCACCATGTCGACCGCGTGGACGGTGAAGGAGACGGAGAGTCCGAGGTACGCCTCGATCTCCGCCTCGTGGCGGTGCCCGGTCGGGGCGTACGGGCGCACCACGCCGGAGCGCTCCGGGTGCGAGGAGGCCGCGCCGCCGCCGGCGCCGCCCTCCGAGGAACCGACCTTCACGTCGACGACGACCTCGCCCGCGTCGGGACCGAGCGCGCCGGCGTCCACGAGCGGTTTCAGCCCGAGGATCGTCGCCGTCGCGTTGCAGCCCCCGCCGGCGATCAGGTCGGCGCCGGGGAGGTTCTCGCGGTTGATCTCGGGGAGCGCGTACTCCGCGCGCTCCAGGTACTCGGGGGATTCGTGGCCGTCGTACCACTCGTCGTACGCGTCGGCCTCGGGGAGCCGGAAGTCCGCCGAGAGGTCGACGACCGTGTCGGCGGCCTCGAAGTACTCGTCGACCCGTCCCATCGAGACGCCGTGGGGCGTCGCGGTGAACAGCACGTCCACCGATTCGAGGTCGTCGGGGTCGGAGAAGCGCAGGTCGAGCCCGCGCAGGTTCGGGTGCGACCGCCCCACGGTCATGTTGTCGGCCGACCGCGACGTGGCCTGCACCACGTCGAAGCCGGGGTGGCCGGCGAGGATACGCAACAGTTCGCCGCCGGTGAAGCCCGTGCCCCCGACGACGCTCGCGGTGTACGTCTCGTCGGGCCCAGCGTCCGCCGCCGGCTCCGCCTCGTCGCCGACGCTCATGGCGCGACCTCCTCGCCGTCGGCCGCCGCGGCGACCTTCGCCTCCAGCCAGTCGACGACCTCCGCGGGGACGTCGACCTCGCTCGCCGCGTCGAGCGCCTTGAACTCGACCGTGTGGTTCACCTCGTGGACGGTGTACTCGCCGGAGCCGGCCCCGCCCACCTCCATCAGGTCGACGCCGAGGAGCCCGCCGCCGACCGCCTCGCTCGCGCGCTCGACCAGCTCGGTCGCGCGCTCGTCGAGGTCGAACGACTTCGTCTCGCCGCCCTTCGCGGCGTTCGTGAGCCAGTGGTCGGACGTGCGCGTCATCGCGGCGACGGGCTCGCCGTCGACCGCCAGCACGCGGATGTCGCGGCCGGGCTTGTCGACGAACTCCTGGATGTAGAACACCTTGTGCTCGTAGTGGCCGAGCGTCTCCTTGTGCTCCAAGATCGCCTCGGCCGCGTTCCGCGAGTCGATCTTCGCCATCAGCCGGCCCCACGAGCCGACCACGGGCTTGAGCACGCACGGGTAGCCGAACGACTCGATCGCTTCCAGCGCGGCCTCCGCGGTGAACGCGACCTCCGTCGCCGGGGTCGGGACGTCCGCCTCGGCGAGCGCGAGCGAGTTCTTCGCCTTGTCGGCGCAGACGTCGCCGGTCTCGGGGGAGTTCACCACGTGGACGCCGTAGCTGTCGAGGAACTCCGTCGCGTACAGCGACCGGCTCGTCGACAGGCAGCGGTCGACGACGATGTCGAGGTCGTCGACGTTCGCCGTCGTCGATTCGAGGCCGAACCGCTCCTTGCGGACGTCGATCTTCTCGACCTCGTGGCCGCGCTCGCGGAGCTCGTTGAGCAGCAGCTTCTCGTCCTTCCGGATCCGGGAGTAGAGGATCCCTACGCGCATGTCGACCACTCGCGTGTCGCGGCCGTGGCGATCGTCGCCATCTACTCGCCCCAGTCCTCCTCGAGTTCGGGGGCCTCCTCCAACACGACGGGGTCCAGCGAGATGACCTCCAGCTCGGTCCCGGTGACCGGACTGTCGATGATCTCGCCGACTTCCACGTCGGCCGGAAGCTCGATCTCCTCGCCCGTGATCGGGTCCTCTGCCAGCAGCGTGTCGGTATCGCTCGTCATCGTGCCAGACACTCCACCACGAATAGGCATAAATGCTTCGAACTTATAGGATAGATTACATAAGCTAGATCGGCCGCTAACGGAAGCAGTTCGTCGAAATCGAGACGTATCGAGATCGGATATCAGATCTCGGTAGCAATTGTGTCCCCCTACGGGGACGGTCGTCGGCGTCGATCGGGTCGGCGCCGATCGAGCCGACGGCGGCCTCGCGGTCGTCGCGGCTCAGACATAGGTCTCGACCTCCGCGTCCAGCGTCTCGGCCGCGGCGGCGAGCGCGTCGCGTTTCGTCGCCAGGGCGGCGCCGTCCTCCTCGATCTCCGCCTCGACGACGGCGAGCGCGTCGGCGACCGCCTCGGGGGCCGGTCCCCCGGCGGAGTCGCGGCTCGCCACGCTGGCGGCCGGGTCGAGCGCCGACTCCACGTCCTCGCGATTCACGTACGTGGAGAGGGCGTCGCCCGTGACCTTTCGAGCGGCCTCGTCAACTTTTGCGGCCGCCGCGTCCGGCGAGTCGTCGTCAGCGACCGTCTCCGCGGCCGTCGCGACGATCTCGTGAGCCGTCCGGAACGGCAGTCCCCCCATCGCGAGGAGGTCGGCCACGCCCGTCGCCGTCGCGAACCCCTCGCCCGCGGCGTCCGCGAGCGTCGGCTCGTTCCAGTCGGCGGTCGCGACCGCGCCCGCGGCGACCTCGGTCGCCTCACGCACGTCGTCGACGATCTCGAACACGCCCGCGTGGGCGCGCTGGAGGTCGCGGTTGTACGCGCGCGGAAGCCCCTTGAGGAGGCTCAGCGTGCCCGTGGCCTCGCCGATCGCGTCGCCGGCGACGCCCCGCGTCAGCTCCAGCGTGTCGGGGTTCTTCTTCTGGGGCATGATCGAGGAGGTGGAGGCGTACGCGTCCGACAGCTCCACGAACCCCTTGTTCGAGAAGAGGATCAGGTCCTCCGCGAGCCCCGACAGCGTCGTCGCGAGGGTGGCGGACGCGGTCGCCCCCTCCGCGAGGAAGTCGCGCGCCGACGCCGCGTCCGTCGAGTTGCGGACGGTCCCGTCGAACCCGAGCAGCGCTGCGGTCCGGTCGCGGTCGACGTCGAACGGCGTCCCCGCGAACGCGGCCGCGCCGAGCGGCGACCGGTTGACCCGGTCGTACGCGTCGAGCAGACGCGCGGTGTCGCGGGCGATCCCGCCCTCGTACGACAGCAGGTAGTGCGCGACCGTCGTCGGCTGGGCCGGCTGGAGGTGCGTGTAGCCGGGCATCACGGTCTCGGTGTGCTCGCTCGCGACCTCCGCGAGCGCCTCGCGGAGCGCGACCGTCGCCTCGGCGGCCGCGAGCAGGTCCTCGCGCAGCCGGTACCGGATGCAGGTCGCCACCTCGTCGTTGCGCGACCGGGCGGTGTGCATCCGCCCGCCGTCCGGCCCGATCCGGTCGATCACGGCCGTCTCGATCGCCTCGTGAACGTCCTCGCCGTCGGGTAGGTCATCGTGGCCCGCGGCCTCCACGTCGTCGAGCGCCGCGAGGATCTCGCCCGCGACCGCGCTATCGACGATCCCCTGCTCGGCGAGCATCACCGTGTGCGCGCGGTCGACCGCGAGGTCGGCCTCGAAGATCGCCGCGTCGGCCGCGAGGCTCGACAGGAACGCGCGGGCGGGGCCGCCGCTGAAGCGGTCGCGCCGGACGGCGGTGCCGCTCTCGGCCGTCGCGTCCGCGTCCGCCGCCGTGCCGGGGTCGTCGTCGGTCATCTATTCGGACTCGTCGTCGGTTCCGCTTCCGTCCGTCGCCAGTTCGGGCTTCGAGACCGCCTTCTTCACGTCGTTGGCGAGGCGCTCCTGAAGCCCGTGGTACTTCGCGACGCCCGTGGCGTCCTCCTGCGCGATGCCGGCGACGTCCTCGGTGTTGAACGAGGCCATCTCCTCGGAGTAGACGGCGTACTCCGAGTCGCGGGCGACGACGCGGCAGTTGCCGCCGGAGACCTTCACGGTCGCGGTGCCGGTCACCACGTCCTGGGTCTCGTCGACGAACGCGTTCAGCGCGTCGACGACGGGCGCGAACACGAGCCCCTGGTACGCCTTCTCAGACCACTCCTGCTCGATCCCCTTCTTGAACGAGCGCTCGTTCTTGGTGAGGACGAGGTCCTCGAGCGCCTGGTGGGCCGTCAGCAGGACGGTCGCGGCCGGGTGCTCGTAGTTCTCGCGCACCTTCAGCCCGAGCATGCGGTCCTCCATCACGTCGGTGCGGCCGATGCCGTAGCCGCCGGCGTACTCGTTGAGGTGCTGGATCAGCGGGACGGGGTCCATCGCCTCGCCGTCGACGGCGACCGGGACGCCCTCCTCGAAGGCGACCTCGATCGTGGTCTCGCCCTCGGGCTCCGCGGTCCACTCGTAGATGTCCTCCGGCGGCTCGTAGTTCGGGTCCTCCAGCTTGCCGCCCTCGACCGCGCGCGACCAGATGTTCTCGTCGATGGACCAGACGCCGCCGTCGCCGGCCTCGACGGGCAGGTCCTTCTCGGCCGCGTAGTCGATCTCCCACTCGCGAGTGAGCCCGAGTTCGCGGACGGGCGCGATGACCTCCAGGTCGGAGCCGCGCCAGACGGCCTCGAACCGGAGCTGGTCGTTCCCCTTCCCCGTGCAGCCGTGCGCGATGGCGTCACACCCCTGCTCCTCGGCGACGCCGAGGATCGCCTCGGCGATGACGGGGCGCGCGAGCGCGGTCCCGAGCGGGTAGCCCTGGTACGTCGCGTTCGTCTTCACCGCGTCGAAACACAGGTCGGCGAACTCCGCTTTCGCGTCGACGACGTGGAGGTCGAGCCCCAGGGCCTCGGCGGTCTCCTCGGCCTCGTCGAACTCCTCGGTCGGCTGCCCGACGTCGACGTTGACGCCGATGACCTCGTCGTAGCCGTACTCCTCTTTCAACAGCGGTACGCAGACGGTCGTGTCGAGTCCCCCACTGAACGCGAGTGCAACGGTTGCCATTACAGGAGTACATTGGGCTCATACCCTTAAATTCACCGTTTTAGATATCGCAAAAAATTGTCGGCACCGACGCTACGGACGGACGTAGCTGTCACTCTACGAGACGAAACGGCGCGAGCGCGACGAGGGAATGAAGATTACTGGCCCGAAGGGGCCCGTCGTCGCGCCGCGCCGGAAGCCGGTCGCGGCGGTCGGACGCCTCGTCGCGGTCGCGGGGCTCGTCGGCCTCGGAAGAGAGCGGCGTCGAGACGAGCCTCCGCGCGCATTACCACCACCTAGCCCCGTTTCGGTATAAAAATATTCCGTAACGCCGCCGGGGATCCCCGGACGACACGTCTCGCGTCCGCTCGATAACGCGAGCACCTGACGCAGTTCGGTTGGGCCGACGGGGGGAAACCGGACTGACGTTGCCGCTGGCGGTCTGTAACGCGCACTCCCGTTCCCGATCAGATCGCCTCCCGGTACGCCTCCAGCGTCCGCTCGACGTCCTCCTCCGTGTGCGCGTAGGAGGTGAACTGGCACTCGAACTGGTTGGCGGTGAGGAAGACGCCGCGGTCTTTCATCTCCTGCCAGAACACCCGCTCCCAGCGGTCGGTCGCGGCGCTGGCGACGTCGGCGCCCGTCTTCGGACAGAAATCGTACCGGGCGCAGTCGGGGTCTTGCCGACAGCCGCCGGCACAGCAGGCGTCCGGGTCGTCCGGGGCCTCTCGGGTGAAGATCGTCTTGAACATCGAGTCGGTGCCGACGACGGTGTACTCGGGCGCGCGCTCCGCGCAGATATCGGCCATCCCCTCGCGGAGCTTCCGCCCGAGTCGGTTGACGTGCTCGTACACGTCGTTCTCGGCGGCGTACTTCAGCCCGGCCTTCCCCGCAGCCATCGTCACCGGATGCCCCGAGAAGGTGCCGGACTGGAACACGTCGCCCGCGGGCGTGAACCCCTCGATCACGTCCGCGCGGCCGCCGATGGCGCCGACCGGGAACCCGCCGCCGACGATCTTCCCGAACGTCGTGACGTCCGGCGTGACGCCGAACTTCGACTGCGCGCAGCCCAGCCCGCCGACGCGGAACCCCGTGATCACCTCGTCGAAGATCAGCAGCGAATCGTGGTCGTCACACAGGTCTCGGAGCGTCTCGTGGTAGCCGTCGATCGGCGCGACGATCCCCATGTTGGCGAGGATCGGCTCGACGAGGACGGCGGCGATGTCGTCGCCGTGCTCCGCGAACACCTCCGTCGCGGCCTCGGGGTCGTTGAACGGGATCGGGAGGGTGTGCTGCGCGAACTCCTCGGGGATCCCGGCCGTCGACGGGTGCGCGTCCCCCGGCGACCCCTCGACGAGCGTCGACTCCTGGGCGCCGTGGTAGCCGCCCTGCATGACGACGATCTTGTCGCGGTCGGTGTGGCCGCGCGCGAGCCGCACCGCCGACACCGTCGCCTCCGTCCCCGAGTTGACGAACCGGATCGACTCGACGCTCGGGACGTGTCGCGCCACGAACTCGGCGTGTTCGACCTCGATCTCGGTGGGGGCGCCGTACATCGGCCCCTCCGCGACGTGCGACTGGACCGCCGCCTCGACCGGGTCCGGGAGGTCGTGACCGTAGAGGAGCGGCCCGTACCCCATCACCCAGTCGACGTACCGGTTGCCGTCGGCGTCGATCACGTGACCGCCGTCCCCGCGCTCGACGAAGAACGGGTGCGGCATCGTCGCCCGAACCGAGGAGTTGACCCCGCCCGGCATGACCGACAGCGCGCGGTCGTACAGCCCGCGGGAACGCTCGTGGTTCATGTCCACCGGTTGGGCGGCGGGGATGAAAGTAGTTGCCGACCGCCCCCGAGACCGGCGGCTCATCGCCGGGTCCCGCGCCGGGGGTGCCGCGGCTCGGCGCCGCGGTGTCGTCGAAAAAGCGCGCGTCGAAATCGCTCGTTCGCCGCTCCGAAACCTCGACCGTCGGCGCCGGCGCCGACCTTACACCGCCTCCGGACCGGTCGCGCCGGTGCGGACCTGCATCGCGTCCTCGACGGGGAGGATGAACACCTTCCCGTCGCCGGGCTCGCCGGTCTTCGCGGCGCCGGCGATCGCTTCCGCGACCTCGTCGGCCGGGATGTCTGCGACGACGACGTCCACCTTCACCTTCTGGTGGAGGTCGACCGTGAACTCCTCGCCGCGCCACTGGCCCTTCTTCGCGGGCTGGCTGCCGCGGCCGGAGACGTTCGTCACGGTGAGCGAGGGGGCGTTGATCTCCGCGAGCGCCTGCTTGATGGCTCCGAGCTTGTCGGGGCGGACGACCGCGGTGACCATCTTGATCTCCGAGCCGGCCTCCTCGCCGCCGTCGGCGCGGGGCGAGCCCTCGGTGGTGTCGACGACGGCGGCGCCGCCGTCGGTCGCGACGTTCGCGCGGCCGAACTCGGGGTACGTCTCCACGCCGTGTTCGCTGACGTCGAGGCCGTCGCGCTCGTGGTCGGGGGTGACGCGGGCCTGACCGACGGCCTTGAACGCGCCGAACACCACGGCGGTCGCGACGACCGTCCACGCGGTGATGACGACGACGCCGATGACCTGCGAGACGAGCACGTCGACGGAGAAGCCGTTGACGCTGACGAACGGCAGCGCGAGCACGCCGATAACGCCCGCCGAGCCGTGCACGGGGAAGACCGCGCACACGTCGTCGATCTTCATCTTGTCCGAGACGAACTCGAACACCAGCGGGAGCTGGAGGCCGCAGACGAGCGCGACAAGGATGGCGCCCCACCAGGTGGCCAGGTCGGCGATCCCGGTGACCGCGACGAGGCCGGCGAGCACGCCGTTAGCGACGTAGAGGGTGTCGACCTTCTTCGTGAGGTACATCGAGCCGAGCGCCGCGCCGACGGCGCCGGCGCCCATGCCGAGCGTCGTCGTCAGCGCGACGCGGCCGACCACGGCGTAGCCGCCGAGCGCGAGCTCGCCGGACTCGGTGACCGAGAACACGGTCGCGGTCGTGCCGACGTTGAAGCCGTACCAGCCGAACGCCAGAATGAGGGTGCCGAGCACCGCGAACGTCATCGAGTGACCGGGGATGACGTTCGTGGAGCCGTCCTCGGCGTAGCGGTCCATGCGCGGTCCGAGCATGTACGCCGCGGTGAGGCCGGCGATACCGCCGACGCCGTGGACGATCATCCCGCCCGCGAAGTCGACGAAGCCGACGCCGGCGAGGAAGCCGCCGCCCCAGGTGATGCCCGCGACGACCGGGTAGATGACCGCCGAGATGGCGATCGTGTACGCCACGTACGCGCGGAGCTTCGCGCGACCGGCGACCGCGCCGGAGACGATCGTCGCCGCCGTCATCGCGAAGACGGCGCCGAACAGCCAGCTGTTGATCCAATCGCCGTCGGCGAGCGCGGACGCCGGAGAGAAGCCGCCGCCGCCGGCGACGCCTTCGATGCCGAAGCCGACCAGGAAGTACACGAGGATGCCGATGCCCCAGGTGAGCAGGTTCTTGGTGAGCTGGTTCGCGACGTTCTTCGCGCGCACCTGCCCCGCCTCGAGCATCGCGAAGCCGGCGTGCATGAAGAAGATCAGGAAACAGACCACCGCGACCCACATCAGGTTCACGCCCTCTGCGAGGACGCTCGGATCGACGCTCGCGAGTACGCCGCCCGTCACGATTCGACCACCTCAACTGAACGTTCGTCTTTCGAAACGCTCGTTTCGTTCGCGTTCATGTGCTGAATCACGTTTCGACAGGGGGGAATAGGAATATATAAACGTTCGAGTTGAGTTTCACAAGAAATGAGTTTGATAATACGTCGAGCGTCCAATATAAAGACAAGTCAATGGAATATAAGGGCATTCTTCGACGGAGTTTTCGCAATCCTTGCGATCGAATCGGACGAATGTTTTATAATTATATTGTCATATAGTCCCGAATCGGCCGTTTTTGTGGGTCCGAGCGTCGGGCGCGGGTATTTCTGGTGAATTTTGCCGAGGCGATCTGCGGTCGGAAGCGGCCTCGAGGCGTCAGCAGACCGATTTCACGGGTTTCGGCCGCTTCGCGAGAAAGTGTACGTTCGTCAACCGCCTCTCCGGTGCGATCGTGGATCGGTAGGGAAACGCTCCCTCGCGTCCGGATCGCCGACCGATGCCGCCGAGCGACGGGTTACTCCGGCTTCAGGCCCGCGCCCTGCACGCGCATCACGGCCTCGCCGTCGGCGAGGTTCGGCGCGTCGACGAGCCGGACGATCCGCTTGTCGCCCTTCGACTTGCGGAGGTACATTCGGAACGTCGAGGCGTGCCCGAGGATGTTTCCGCCGATCGCCTGCGTCGGGTCGCCGAAGTAGGAGTCGGGATTCGACGCGACCTGGTTGGTGACGAGGATGGCGGTGTTGAACAGGTCGCCGATCCGCATCAGGTCGTGGAGGTGCTTGTTGAGCTTCTGCTGGCGGTCGGCGAGCTCGCCCCGGCCGACGTACTCGGCGCGGAAGTGCGCGGTCAGCGAGTCCACGCAGACGATCCGGATGGGCCACTCGCTCTCCTCGTGTTCGCCGGCGAGCTCCTTCGCCTTCTCCGCGAGCAGGATCTGGTGGTTGGAGTTGAACGCCTTGGCGACGTGGATCTGGTCTAAGAACGCCTCCACCAGCTCCTCCATCGCCGCCTCGTCGCTCGGGGTGCCCTCGATCTCGCGCCGCTCCATCTCGTTGGCGAGGATCTCGTCGTCGAGCCCGCGGACCATGTCGTCGATCCGCTCCGGACGGAACGTGTCCTCGGAGTCGACGAAGATACACCCGCCGTCGAGGCCGCCGTACTCCGGCGGGAGCTGGACGTTGACGGCCATCTGGTGGGTCACCTGCGACTTCCCGGACCCGAACTCGCCGTACACCTCGGTGATCGACTGCGTCTCGATGCCGCCCCCGAGCAGGTCGTCGACCTCGTCGATCTGCCAGGAGAGCTTCCCGATCTCCTGACGTCGTTCGAGGACGGTCGCGCCCGTCTCGAAGCCGCCGACGTCGGCCGCGTCGCGGGCGGCGTTGATGATGTCGCTGGCGGACGACTCGCCGATGTCCGCGGTGTTCGACATCTCGCCGGGGCTGGCGACGGCGATCGACTGGTAGCTCTCGAACCCGTTTTCGACGAGCTTGTCTGCGGTCGCTGGGCCGACTCCGGGAAGGTCCTCGAGTTCGTCTTCAGGCATGTACGCGACCCTTGTTCGCCATCCCGTATAAAGACTGGTTTACACCCGAGTGAAAGTGAAATCTCCGGCGGCGGCGCGCTCCGTGGTGCGTCGGCTCCGCATATAATCTTCCGCGCCGAAACGGCTCGTCACCGCGCGGGTGAAACTGGTTCTCGCGGGCGAAACTCGACGGTCGGCGTCGGCAGTCAGAACCCCACGCGCCGGACGTATCCGAGCTCGCGGATCTCGACGAGGAGCTCTCCGGGCAGCTCCGCGTCCGTGATCACGTACAGCTTCGGATCGTCGGTGAACTCGGGATCCTCGCTCAGCACCTGCCGGATCGAGATGTCGTGGTCGGCTAAGATCCCGGTCACCTCGGCGACGATCCCCGCCTCGTCCGCGGCGGCGACCTCGATGGTGAGGACCGTGAGGTCGAGAACCGGCGCCAGGTCCATCAGGCTCGGCACCGACGAGATGTTGGTGAAGATGCGCTTCAGTTCGGGGTCGTCCAGGATCGCGTCCGTCGTCGAATCGACCACCCGCCGGTCGACGTCGAGCTCGCGCGCGATCCCGGTGTACGGGATCTCGATCCCGCCGGAGACGACGCGCCCCTCCTCGTTGACGGAGAAGCCGCGCTCCAAGAACAGTCGGATGACGGCCTGCTGGCTCGGTGACCCCTCGAACTTCTCGAGGATCTCGTCGAACATTGGTTACTACGGGCGGTGAGGCCGCGTCGGTATAAATGAGGGTGCGTCGCGACGGACGGGCACGCACGATCACGCGACAAGCGGGCGCGCACGATCAGCAAAAAATGGTCAGCCGGTCAGTTCGTCAGTGCCGCGTACGTCCCGCCGAGCACGACCCCGTATGCGAGGTGACCGAGCGCGCTCATCGCGCTGATGTTCGGCAGGGGCGGATTCGCGGGGGAGCCGACGGCGGAGAGCCAGATCGGCATCACGATCACGGCGAGCGCGACCCAGACCGCGAGCCCGTACGCCGCGCCGGCACCGAGCGACGCCCCCGTATTCTCGCCGATCGAGGGCCGCAACGCGACGAGCGCGGCGAAGCCGACGCCGAGGACCGCCCCGTGGGACATGTGGATCACCCAGCCGGCGAACGGCGCCGCCGGCGGCGCGAGCCCGTACATCGACGGGATGACGATTGCCAGCAGCGGGTCGGGGATCAGATACGTCATCACGAGTCCGAAGACGACGCTGCCGGCGAGTCCGCCGACCACTCCGGCCTTCCAGTTCCCGGCCTCGGTCGATACGTCCGCCGTCGGCGTCGCCGTTTCTGTTGCCATCTCGCTTCTGTAGTCGCATTATAACCGGTAATCTATGCCGGTATAATGTGGCTACGGCGCACACGCCCCATAGTTATATATGGTTGCTGAAACTACACTAGCGGATCAAACCACCGACTTTCCGCGCCGCCGAACCACTTCCGCCGCGGCACCCCACCCCTTTTATTCGATGGCGACGAACCTCGTCCCGTGTCGGAGCCGTCGCATCTACGCTTCTTCCCGTACGAGGAGCCCTATCCGAACCAGCGCGAGGCGATGGACAGGATCGCCAACGCGCTGGACCGCGGGCAGGACGTGCTGTTCGAGGGCGCCCCCGGGACCGGGAAGACCCTCTCGGCGCTCGTGCCCGCCTTAGAGCACGCCCGCGAGCACGACCGCACGGTCGTGATCACGACGAACGTCCACCAGCAGATGCGGCAGTTCGTCGAGGACGCCCGCGCGATCACCCGCGAGGAGCCCATCCGCGCGGTCGTCTTCAAGGGAAAATCGTCGATGTGCCACATTGATGTCGATTACCAGGAGTGTCAGACCCTCCGGGACACGACCCGCGAACTGGTCGAGACGGAGAGCGAGGTCCGCGAGCTGGAGGCGCGCCAGCGCGAGCTGCTCGCGGAGAGCCGCGAGGGCGACGCCGGCGCGGCCGAATCCCGCGAGGCGGTCATGGACGAGCTCGACGACCTGGAGGACGAAATCGAGGAGTACGAGACCGCGAACGTCTGCGCGCACTACCGGAACAACCTCGTCGAAGACACAGACGACTTTTTCGCGTGGCTCTTCGAGGACGTCCGCACCCCCGAGGACGTGTACGCGTACGCGGACGAGCGCGAGCTCTGCGGGTACGAGCTGCTCAAAGAGGGGATGGAGGGGGTCGACCTGGTCGTCTGCAACTACCACCACCTGCTGGATCCGAACATCCGCGAGCAGTTCTTCCGGTGGATCGACCGCGACCCCTCCGAGATACTCACCGTCTTCGACGAGGCGCACAACGTCGAGGACGCCGCCCGCGACCACGCCACGCGCACCCTCACGGAGACCACGCTCGACGCCGCCGTCGAGGAGCTCGCGGACAGCGACGACTCTCGTGCAGACGCGGCCGAGAACGTCGTCAGCGCCTTCCGCGACGCCCTGGTCGAGACGTACGACGACGCGCTCGGGTTCGGCGACCGCGAGTCGGTCGGCGAGAACTGGGAGGACCTCTCCGTCGCCAACGACGACCGGCGGGACGACCTCACGCTCGCGTTCCTCCGTAACTACGAGGGGAAGGGGATCGACACGGAGACGGAGCTCGCCGTCCAGCTGGGACAGGCGCTAGACGAGGAGTACGAGCGCCGCTACCGCGACGGCGAGACGACGACCCGGACCGAGTGCCAGACGCTGCAGGTCGCCCGGTTCGTCTCCACGTGGATGGAGGAGGGGACCGAGCTCGGCCAGTATCCGGTGGTCTCCGTGCGCCGCGACGGCGCCACCGACGAGGTGTACGGCCGCGCGGAGCTGTACACCTGCATCCCCCGTCGGGTGACCGAGGAGCTGTTCGACGAGGTCGCCGCCTCGGTGCTGATGAGCGCCACGCTCCGCCCCTTCGACGTCACCGAGGACGTGCTCGGCTTAGAGAACGTCGCGTCGCTCGCGTACGAGATGGCGTACCCCGAGTCGAATCGCCGGACGTTCGCGGTCGACACGCCGCCGCTGTTCGCCTCCGAGCGCAACGATCCCGATACCCAGGAGACCGTGTCGTCGGTGCTCCGCGACGCGATCCGCTTCACGCCGGGCAACACGCTCGCCTTCTTCCCGTCGTACGCGGAGGCCGAACGGTACTACGAGCGGCTCGGGGGGTCGACCGGCGACGCGAACCGAGGAGACGCGGGCGCCGGCGGCGGGCTCGTGGGCGCCGACCTCGGCGCGCTCTACCTCGACGGCCCGGGCGAGGACGAGGAGGACCTGCGCAGACGGTTCGTCGAGAGCGACGACGCCACGCTGTTCACCTCGCTGTGGGGGACGCTCGCGGAGGGCGTGAGCTTCGACGGCGACGACGCCCGAACGGCGGTGGTCGTCGGCGTCCCGTATCCGCACCTCTCCGACCGGATGGAGGCGGTTCAGGACGCCTACAATCGGGCGTTCGCCGACCGCGACCGCGCCCGCGATCCCGGCTGGACGTACGCCGTCGAGATCCCGACGATCCGCAAGACTCGCCAGGCGCTCGGGCGCGTGGTCCGCGGCCCCGACGACTTCGGCGTCCGGATCCTCGCCGACCGCCGGTACACGTCCGCGGACATGGGAAAGTACTCGGTCCGCGGCGCGTTCCCCCCGGAGGAGCGCGACGAGCTGCTCGATATCGACCCCGAGAAGCTGAAATTCGCGATGCTGAACTTCTACGGCGACCACGACGCCTACGACGGGGCACCTCCCGAGCCGTGATCCGGCCGCTGGCCGCCGGGGCGCGTCGTCGGCTACCCCGGCATCGTCGAGAGCAGCAGCGAGACCCCGAACAGCACGATCACGAGTAGTGTCGTGATCACGGCGTGGATCAGCGTCATCCCGATCACGATCCGTCTCGGCTGGTCGTAACTCCACGCGAACATCACGCCGTCGACGAGGAGCGCGGCCGGGAGGAGCAGCGCCTCGGAGACGGCGAACGCCCCGCCGACGACACCGATCACCGCGGGGAGCGGGCCGACGTAGAGGGCGCGGCGCGGGTCGACGTCGCCGAGGACGTTCCGGGCGGCGAGGTGGGCGGTCACGGAGAGGAACAGCGCGAACAGGAGGGTCGTCCCCAGCACCGTGATCGGCGTCACCGTCTGTAGGAGCATACGCGGACTACGGGACGGCGGGTACAAGTGATCGCGGGATCGGGTCGGTCGGGACGGCGGGTACAAGTGATCGCGGGATCGGGTCGGTCGGGACGGCGGGTACAAGTGATCGCGGGATCGGGTCAGTCGGAACAGCGAGTAGGGGTGATCGGGCCGGGTGGACCGTAGATTAGGCGAGCAGTCCGAGCCCGTTCAGCTCCTCCACGATCACGTCGACGGCGGCCGCCGCGTCGTCGGGGCTCGTCCCGCCGGTGACGACGAGCTTCCCGCTGCCGAACAGCAGCGCCACGACGTCCGGCTCGTCGAGCCGGTAGACGAGCCCGGGGAACTGCTCCGGCTCGTACTCGATGTGTTCGAGTCCGAGCCCGATCGCGATCGCGTTGAGATTGAGGCTCTCGCCGAGGTCGGCGGACGTGACGATGTTCTGGACCGTGATCTCCGGGTCCTCGATCGGGATCTGGAGGGCCCGGAGCTCGTCGAACACGAGGGCGAGGCTCTCGTGGACCGCCTCGATGGAGTTCGCGCCGGTACACACGATCTTCCCGGACCGAAAGATCAGCGCGGCCGATTTCGGGTCCGTGGTGCGGTAGACGAGCCCGGGGAACTGCTCGGGGTCGTAGTCGGCGCCTTCGAGGTCCATCGCGACGCTCTGGAGATCGAGCTCCTGCCCGATCCCCGTAGAGGCAACGACGTTCTCTATCGTGATCGTCTCCTTCGGATCGGCCATTACTACTATCACAATCGCTTGAAACATTTAAAAAGGTGCGTGGTCGGAACCGCTATTCTCTTGCGAGCGGCCGTCCGACTCGGGAGCGTGTACTGGCTCGAACTCGCCGGGGAGACGGACGCCTTCGCCGCCCGCGAGGCCGCGACCGCGGCGACAGGTGTGGAGCTCATCGCGCCCGGAATCGCGAGCGCCGGCAGCGTCAGTCTCGGCGGCTCCGGCGCGGCTGGCGGCGGGAACGACCGCGCCGGGGTCCGTCGACTCGCTTACACCCGCGCCGCCCACGACGCGATCGCCCGCACGGACGCTGACGTCGACGCCGCCGTCGCCGCGCTCGACGCGGCGCCCCTCGACCGCTCGGGCACGGTCGCTGTGCGGGCCCGCAACGTCCGGAACACCGCGGGCGTCTCGACGACCGACGCCGAGCGCGAGCTCGGCGGCGTCCTCGTCGACCGCGGGTTCGACGTGGATCTCGACGACCCCGATCACGTCCTGCGCGCGCTGTTCGCCGCCGGCGAGCGAACCGTCCACGACGCGGTCTCCGGCGCCGACGGCGGCGACGCGTCGGTCTGCGCGCTCGGGTGGGTCGCCGCCGAGGCCGCCCGGGACTTCGCTCCCAAGCCGACCGATCGCCCGTTCTTTCAACCCGGGAGCATGGCGCCCGCCGACGCCCGCGCGTACGCCAACCTCGCGGGCGCCGCGCCGGGACGGACCCTGCTCGACCCGATGTGCGGCACCGGCGGGCTCCCGCTCGAAGCCGGGCTCGTCGGCGCCGACGTCGTCGCCTGCGACGCTCAGCGGAAGATGGTCCGCGGGACCCGGGAGAACCTCCGCGAGTATCTAGACCGTGCGGGGGCGGACGCCGAACGCGGCGACGAGAGCGCCCCCGCCTGGCACGTCGCCCGCGCCGACGCCACGGCCCTCCCGCTCCGCGACGACGCGGTCGACGGCGTCGCCTTCGACGCGCCGTACGGCCGGCAGTCGAAGATCGCCACCCACGAGCTCGCCGACCTCGTCTCGGGCGCGCTCGCGGAGGCCGCCCGGGTCGCGCCCCGCGCCGTCGTCGTCGCCGACCGCGACTGGCGCGGGCCGGCGCGCGCGGCCGGTTGGACGGTCGACGCCGCCTTCGAGCGGCGTGTCCACCGGTCGCTCACCCGACACGTGCTGCTGCTCGAACGGGCGTGAGCGCGGCGCGATCGCACCGCCCCGAGAGTGAAGGTCAGGTCGACGATAACAGGCTCCTGAGGGTCGGAATCGACCAGTTTCAGTTCCACCGCCCCTGCGGGCAACGGTTAAGTGGACGGCCTGTCGTGGTTTGCACATGACCGGGGACGCCGGCGGCGACATGCTCTCGTGGGACGAGTCGGTGTTCCGCGACGAGTCGGTGTTCGAGATCGACCACGTCCCCGAGACGTTCCGCCACCGCGAGAGCCAGCTCGAGAGCCTGAAGTACGCGCTCCGGCCCGCGGTGCGCGGCTCCCGGCCGCTCAACACGATGGTGCGCGGCCCGCCCGGGACCGGCAAGACGACCGCCGTCCAGAAGCTGTTCGGCGAGCTCGGCGCCCGCACCGACGTCCGGACGGTCCGCGTCAACTGCCAGGTCGACTCGACGCGGTACGCCGTCTTCTCGCGGCTGTTCGAGGGAATATTCGACTACGAGCCGCCGTCCTCCGGGATCTCGTTCAAGAAGCTGTTCGGCCAGATCACCGACCGGCTCGTCGAGGAGGACGACGTGCTCGTCGTCGCCCTCGACGACGTGAACTACCTCTTCTACGAGAACGAGGCCTCCGACACCCTCTACTCGCTGTTGCGCGCTCACGAGGCGCACTCGGGCGCGAAGATCGGCGTCATCGTCGTCTCCTCGGACCTGGGGCTCGACGTGATCGACGACCTCGACACCCGCGTGCAATCGGTGTTTCGCCCGGAGGAGGTGTACTTCCCCGTCTACGACGCCACCGAGATCTACGACATCCTCTTCGAGCGCGCGAAGCGCGGGTTCCACGAGGGCGTCATCGGCGACGCCGAGCTGGAGCGCGTCGCGGACCTGACCGCCGAGAGCGGCGACCTCCGGGTGGGGATCGACCTGCTCCGCCGCGCCGGCCTGAACGCGGAGATGCGCGCCTCGAAGACGATCGCCGAGGAGGACGTCGAGTCGGCGTACGACAAGTCGAAGCACGTCCACCTCTCCCGGTCGCTCCGCGGGCTCTCGGAGTCCGAGCGCGCCCTCGTCCGCGTGCTCGCGGAGAACGACGGCGAGCGCGCCGGCGCCGTGTACGAGGCGTTCCACGACGAGACGGAGCTCGGCTACACCCGCTACTCCGAGATCATCAACAAGCTCGACCAGCTCGGCGTGATCGAGGCCGAGTACGCCGACGTGGAGGGACGCGGCCGCTCGCGCGAGCTCTCCTTGGCCTACGACGCGGAGGCGGTGCTCGACCGGCTGGAGTGACGGAGTGGCCGGGTCCGGTGGTCGCCGCGGTCACCGGTCAGCGGCCGCCGCGGTCACCGGCCAGGGGCTGCCGCGATCGCCGGCGTCCCGCCGCCGACGCCTTTTCAATCCGCCCCGTCCAGTCGGAGGTATGAAGACGAGCGGCGGGAACGACGCGGCGAAGCGGCGCGCGGGCGAGTCGGCGGCGGCGGCGGTCGACGACGGCGACGTCGTCGGGCTCGGGACGGGCTCGACCGCGGCGCACGCGATCCGACGACTGGGCGAACGGGTCGACGCCGGCCTCGACGTCCGGGGGGTCCCGACCTCGTTCGCGAGCCGCGAGCTCGCCCTCGATCGCGGGATCCCGCTGCTCGACCTCGACGAGGCGGTCGGTCCCGACGCGCCCGGAATCGACGTCGCGATCGACGGGGCCGATCAGGTCGCGGTCGGTCGGGGTGACGAGCCGACCGCGGGCGCCCTGATAAAGGGCGGCGGCGCCGCGCACGCCCGTGAAAAGCTGGTCGACGCCGCGGCCGACCGGTTCCTCGTCGTCGCCGACCCGTCGAAGGAGACCGCCGTCCTCGACCGGTCCGTCCCCGTCGAGGTGTTGCCGGCCGCTCGGTCGGTCGTCGCCGAGGCGGTGCGCGCGGCGGACGGCGAGCCGACCCTCCGCCGCGCGGAGCGGAAGGACGGGCCGGTCGTCACCGACAACGGGAACCTCGTGCTCGACTGTGCGTTCGGCGAGATCGCGGCGCCGTCGCGGCTCGCGACCACCCTCTCCGGGACGCCGGGCGTCGTCGAACACGGGATCTTCGTCGACCTCGCCGACGAGGTCCACGTCGGCACGGACTCGGGGGTCCGGGTGCTCACGCGCTGAACGCGGGACAGTCGGCGCGTCGCTCTCTGACTGAGCGGGGACGCGTGGACGTGGGAAGAGACGCGTCGCTCGTCGGTCTGCGGTCTGCGATAAAAAATCGGATCGGAGGTCGCGTCTGCCTTAGAGGTCGCGCGGCTGGACCGTCTTCCGGTCGTTGGCCTCGGCGCGGCGCGCGGCGTCTTCGAGCAGCTCCTCCACTTCGTCGTCCAGCGCGTCGTAGAAGTCCGAAGCAACGTTCTTGTCGTCCAGGGCTTCCTTGACGGCCGCTTTGACAATAAGGTCTGCCATGCGATCGGTGATATCCAGCGACAGTTAATAAGAGTTCCTGAATTCGCCCGCGAGGGGCGCCCTGCCGCCCGTTCGCGAGGGGTTGCCGAAACGCTACCTTATAAGCTTTGTGAGAGCGACCGGCGACCGAGACCGCTCTCGTCGGAATCGTCTTCCGAATCCCCCGGCTTGTTCTCCCGAACGCGCAGTAGGTCGGTCGCCGCGGGCCAGATGGCGCACCGCGGACTCGCTCGCCGCGGACCGATAGGTTCGACTCCGTTCGACCCCGACGGGGACACATGCGTGACACGCTCGAGGCGCTCGCAACCGGCGATATCGGCGTCGCGGAAGCGGAATCGCGGCTCGCGGGCTACGCGACGACGGGCGTCGGTCGGTTCGACGCCGCCCGCGAACACCGGCGAGGGATCCCGGAAGCGGTCCTCGCGGAGGGAAAGACGCCAGCCGAGGTCGCGGCGCTGGCGACGACCGCGGTCGAGACGACCGGACGGGCGCTCGTCACCCGAGCCGACGCCGACGACGCGGCCGCGATCCGGACGGCGATGGCGGAGTTCGATCCCGACACCGCGGAGTCGTTCGACCCGACCGTCGACCACGACGAGCGGGCCGGGACGGTCGTCGTCCACGCGGCCGACTTCGACCCGCCCGCGCTGGACGCGACGGTCGCGATCGTCGCGGCCGGCACGGCCGACGCGGCGGTCGCGGGGGAGGCGGCGGTCGTCGCCCGGGAGATCGGCGCCGCGATCGACCGCGTCGACGACGTCGGCGTCGCGAACCTCGACCGGATCTTAGACCAGCGCGACCGGATCCGCGAGGCCGACGTGGTCGTCGTCGCGGCGGGTCGCGAGGGCGCGCTCCCGACCGTCGTCGCGGGGCTCGTCGCGGCGCCGGTGATCGCGCTCCCGGTCTCGACCGGCTACGGCGCCGGCGGCGAGGGCGCCGCCGCGCTCCACGGCGCGCTCCAGTCCTGCTCGGTGCTCACGACGGTGAACGTCGACGCCGGCTTCGTCGCCGGCGCGCAGGCGGGGCTGATCGCTCGGGCGATCGACGCGGCGCGACGCGACTGAAATCGCTCGGGCGATCGACGCGGCGCGACGCGACTGAACGACCACCGGGCGACGCGGCGCGACCGACGCCGGGTTCGGAACCCGACATGGGACGGGCCTTTATACGCGTTTTCCGGAAGCTGGGTGGGGTGAGAAAGGGTATTTGTTCGTCGAACCCCAACGAACGTTCGCCGGTACCGAATGCCACGCTGTGACCACTGCGGGTCGCACGTCTCGGACCGTTTCGCGCGCGTCTTCACGGACGAGTACGGCGACCTGAACGCCTGTCCGGACTGTTCCGCGAACGCCGGGATCGCCGAGGTCTCCCGGGAGCGCACTCGCACGGGAGATTGACCCGGCCGATCCCGCCGAGAAGCCGGGGCGGGCCGGACCGATCCACCGCGCCGCAGTCGCCGCTCCTCTCGGCCGCACAGAGACCGGTAGCTATTCGTCGCGCCTCCGCCGATCCGGTGGCGTGTCCACGCCCGGCCAGGACTCGCGACACCACGTGTACGTGATCGAGTGTGCCGATGGAACCCTTTATACCGGCTACACCACCGACGTCGAGCGGCGCGTCACCGAACACGACGCCGGCGAGGGCGCGAAGTACACGCGGGGACGGACCCCGGTGACGCTGCGGCACGTCGAGTCGTTCGGCTCGAGGTCCGCGGCGATGTCGCGCGAGCACGCCATCAAGTCGCTCACCCGCGCGGAGAAGGAGGCGCTGGTCGAGGGCGACGACGGCTGAGTCGGTCGGATCCCGACCGGCGCTCCCTACTCCACGAGCCGTTCGATCTCGGTGACCAGGATGCCGCTCGCGCCGACGGCCTTCAGCTCCGAGATGGTCGCGAACACGTCGCGCTCCTCGACGACGGCGTGGACCGCCACCATCCCGTTCCCGTTCTCGTCGGCCTCGACGTCCATCACCGTCGGACCGCCGAGCCCGGGGATCACGTCTTTCACCTCGTCGAGCCGCTCTTTGGGGGCGTTCATCATCAGGTAGCGCCGCCCGTCGGCCGCGAGCACGGACTCGAAGGCGGTGCGGACCTGGCCGACCTTCGGGTCGTCGACCACGTCGGGGCGCGCGAACAGCCGCACCGAGGAGGCGAGCACGTCGTCGATCACGGCGAGGCGATTCACCTTCAGCGTCGTTCCCGTCGAGGTGATGTCGACGATGGCGTCGGCCATGTCGACGTGAGGCGTCAGCTCGGTCGCGCCCGTCACGGTGACCACGTCGGCGTCGACGCCGACCCGGTCGAGGTAGTCGCGGGTGACGTTCGGGAACTCGGTGGCGATCGTACCGCCGGCGAGGTCGCCGACGGTCGCGATCTCGCTGTCCTCCGGCGCCGCGAGGACGAGCTTACAGGAGCCGTACCCCAGATCGAGCAGGTCGACGAGGTCGTCGTCGGCCGCCGTGCCCGCGGTATCGGCGACGCCCCCGGACTCCGCGGCCTGGTCGAGTCCCGTGATCCCGAGATCGGCCGCCCCGTCGCGGACGTACTCGGGGATGTCGGCCGCCCGCGCGTACAGCACCGTCACGTCGGGGTCGACGGTGTCGGCGTACAGCTGGCGGTCGGCGGTCTCCTCGACGTGGAGTCCCGCGCGCTCTAACAGCGAGAGCGTCGGATCGTGTAGGCGGCCCTTGTTGGGGACGGCGATGCGCATACGTCCAGCGTCGCGGGGGGAGCGGGAAACGTTTTCGTCCGGTGGCCGGGCCTTCGGAGGGCCCCGATTCACTGACCGCCGGACCCGACGTCGGGAGCGTCGAACCTCGCCCGAACCACTCCGTACGCGACGGGGAGGCAGCAGGCGAACGCGACCGGCCACGTCGTCAGCTGTGCGGCCGGATCGGGCGGCGACACGAGTCTCCCGGCGACCAGTCCGCCGAGGCCCGCGACGACGACGACGGCGGCGGCTCTCTCCGACCGTGACGGGGGCGACTCGCGGGAGCGTCCGCGACGCCACCATAAAAGGTAATAAAACAGTACGACACCCGTAACCGTTCCGAGAACGCCCCAAACGACGGGATGTCGACTCCCGCGAGCACGGGCGTCGAAGTTGATCCAGGCGGCGGTCGCGAGCAAAACGAACGCGAAGAGGACCGCGCCGAACGCGGCGAGGGGTGTGAACTGGAGGGACACGACTGCGTGTTCCGTCGGGCCGGTAATCGGTTTTACTCTCGTGCTGGAACGCCTGTGCGTGACCGAGCTCGTCGCCGTCATCTGCGTAGGCGCGCCGCTCAAGTGCCTCCGCCGCCAACGACGCGTATCGTGAGCGACGCCGACTCCCCCCTCTCGGAGGACCGCCCGACCGTCGACCGCCCCCTCCGCGTCGACGCCCCGTTCGAGCCCGCGGGCGACCAGCCCGAGGCGATAGCGGAGCTCGTCGAGGGGTACGAGTCGGGCGCCGACAGGCAGACGCTGCTGGGCGTCACCGGCTCCGGGAAGACCAACACCGTCTCGTGGGTCGCCGAGGAGCTCGATCAGCCGACGCTCGTCTTGGCCCACAACAAGACGCTCGCGGCCCAGCTGTACGAGGAGTTCCGCGAGCTGTTCCCGGACAACGCCGTCGAGTACTTCGTCTCCTACTACGACTACTACCAGCCGGAGGCGTACGTCGAGCAGACGGACACGTTCATCGACAAGGAGATGTCGATAAACGAGGAGATCGACCGCCTCCGGCACTCCGCGACGCGCTCGCTTCTGACGCGCGACGACGTGATCGTGGTCGCCTCCGTCTCCGCGATCTACGGGCTCGGCGATCCCCAGAACTACCGCGACATGGCGCTCCGCTTAGAGGTCGGCGAGGAGGTGGGTCGCGAGGAGCTGCTCACCCGTCTCGTCGACCTGAACTACGAGCGCAACGACGTGGACTTCACGCAGGGGACCTTCCGCGTGCGCGGCGACACCGTCGAGATCTATCCGATGTACGGGCGATACGCGGTGCGCGTGGAGCTGTGGGGCGAGGAGATCGACCGCATGCTCAAGGTCGACCCGATGAAGGGCGAGGCCGTGAGCGAGGAGCCCGCCGTCATGCTCCACCCCGCCGAGCACTACTCGATCCCCGACGACAAGCTGGAGCAGGCGATCGCGGAGATCGAGGACCTGATGGAGAAGCGCGTCAGTTACTTCGAGCGGCAGGGCGACTTGGTCGCCGCCCAGCGCATCGAGGAGCGCACCACCTTCGATATCGAGATGCTCCGCGAGGCGGGCTACTGCTCGGGGATCGAGAACTACTCCGTCCACATGGACGACCGCGAGTCGGGCGACGCCCCCTACACCCTGCTCGACTACTTCCCCGACGACTTCCTCACCGTCGTCGACGAGTCCCACCAGACTATCCCGCAGATCAAAGGCCAGTACGAGGGGGACAAATCGCGGAAGGACTCGCTGGTCGAGAACGGGTTCCGGCTCCCGACCGCCTACGACAACCGACCGCTCACCTTCGAGGAGTTCGAGGAGAAGACGGACCGCACCCTCTACGTCTCCGCGACGCCCGGCGACTACGAGCGCGAGACCTCCGACCGCATCGTCGAGCAAATCGTCCGCCCGACCCACCTCGTCGACCCCAAAGTGGAGGTGACGGAGGCGACCGGGCAGGTCGAGGACCTCTTAGAGCGGGTCGACGAGCGGATCGAACGCGACGAGCGCGTCCTCGTCACCACCCTCACCAAGCGGATGGCCGAGGACCTCACGGAGTACTTCGAGGAGGCCGGCGTCGACGTCGCGTACATGCACGACGAGACGGACACCTTGGAGCGCCACGAGATCATCCGCGACCTCCGGCTCGGCAACATCGACGTGCTCGTCGGGATCAACCTGCTCCGGGAGGGGCTCGACATCCCGGAGGTCTCGCTGGTGGCGATCCTCGACGCCGACCAGGAGGGGTTCCTCCGCTCCACGACGACCCTCGTCCAGACGATGGGGCGCGCCGCCCGGAACGTCAACGGCGAGGTCGTGCTCTACGCCGACCGGGTGACCGACTCGATGGAGGCGGCGATCGAGGAGACTCAGCGCCGCCGCGAGATCCAGCTGGAGTACAACGCCGAGCACGGCTACGAGGCGACCACCATCGACAAGCCGGTCGGGGAGACGAACCTCCCGGGCTCGAAGACGGACACCTCGTCGGTCAGCGTCGGCGACGTTGAGAGCGAGGACGAGGCGAAAGCGCAGATCGAGGCCCTCGAAGACCGGATGGACGAGGCCGCGAGCAACCTGGAGTTCGAGCTGGCGGCCGACATCCGCGACCGGATCGCCGAGCTCCGCCGCGCGTTCGAGCTGGACGGCGGCGACGACGGCGTGCCGGCACCGATGATCGACGAGTAGCCCGCCGTCCCGCCGCGCTCGATTCCGGTCTGCCAGAACCGGATTCCGGTCTGCCAGACCCCGATCCCACCCGATCCCGACCTCGGCCGTCTCCCGATTATCACGCGCCGCGACCGCGACGGCTGGATTTTTATCTGCGAACGTCGGAGCCCGTCGCATGCATCGGCGCGCGGTCGTGGTCGGCGCCTGCTCCGTCTTCACCGCGGGGTGTGTCGACCGCCTCCACGACGTCGCAGCGTCGACGCCGCGCGACCTCGCGGTCAGGAGCCGGTACGTCGACGGGAATCCCCTCGTCGACGGACAGAGCGTCCTCGACCGACCGCCGGAGATGGTCACCCACGCCGCCTCCTTCCGGTCGAGCGAGCGCGCGCGAGCCGCCCTCCGTCCCGACGCCGCGGAATCGCGGTCGTTCGTCGACGCGACCGCCTTCGTCGACGACGGCGGGGAGGACGTGCTCGTCGTCGCCCAGCGGCTCGCGGCGCCGGCGGTCGAACTGCGGCTGGGCGCGATCAGCCGCACCGGCGACCGCTCGCTCCGGATCGCCGTCGACGAGACCGGGGTCCGAGGCGACGCCGACCCCGACGAGCCGGTCGTCAAGACCCTCCTGCTCCGGCTCGCCGACGAGCGGGGGCCGCCGGAGCGGCTCGTCGTCTCGATCGACGGCGACCGCGCCGGGGTGACGGTGTAGTGTCGCCGCGGGCGACGCGGTTCGAGCCATCGCCGCGCGACCCATTTTGTCGCCGAGCCACGCGCCCCGCCTCGGTCCCGCGATCGTTTTGTGTCTCGGCGGTGTCTCCGTGAGTATGATTGCGCTCCGCCGCCGCCTCCTCGGCTCCGTCCTCCTCGCGGTCGCCGCCGCCGCGTTCGCGGGCGCGACCGCCGTCGCGCCCGTGATCGCCCTCCCGGGGATCGGGACCGCGTCCGGCGACCCGGACCTCGTCGTGCCCTCTCCGGTCTCGCTGCTGGCCGCGCCCGCGCTCCTCGCGGCCGGATCGGTGCTGCTGGTCTCCGGCGTCGCCGCGCTCGTTGACGTCGACCTCTCCGCGCGCGTCGCCCTCGCCGCGCCCGCGCTCGGCGCCGTCGCCGCGCTGGTGCTCGGCGCCGGGATCGGCACCGAGTTCGGGGCGCCCTTCGCCGCGTTCGCCGCGCCGGAGGCGCTCGCGACGCTGCGTTCCGGTCCGCCCGCCGCGGTCGCGGCCGGCGCCGTCGTCGGCGGTGCGGTGGCGCCCGTGGTCCGCGCCGCGATGACGGAAGACACCATCGCGCTGCTCGTCGGCGCGGTCCTGCTGCTCGCGTCGGTCGTCGCGGTCCCCGATTCCGTGCTCGCGCTCGTCGCCGGAGGCGTCGCCGGCGTCCTCGCGGTGGGCGCGCTCTGGGCGGTCGATCCCGTCTGGCGCCCCTGACCGCCCGGATTCGTTCGAGACCGACTTCGACTCTTGTTCACTGGGCGCTCGCTTTCGGACTCCAGCTCGACGTCGCGGTCGGCCTCGTGGATCTCGTCCTCTTGCCGGGCGAGGTCGATGTCGTCCGAGTCTCACGTCTTGTCGGTCTCTCGCTCGCGCCCAGCTCCGAGTTCGCCCTTCTCGCCGACCTGCGCGGCGGAGCCCTCGTAATTGGACTACTGCAGGGGCTTGACGCCGCCAGCCGGGCATTGTAGCGACCACCCGTAACCGGAAGTCACCGCTCAGTCCCCGTCTCGGCACCGCCCGTTCGTGGATCGGAGGGAGGACTCCGCTCCCTCGTATGAAAGCAAGCTTGTTATACTACAATTTTGTTGGTAATACTTATAACAATAGAGTCTGTGTGGTCTGGTACGGTTCACGCGGCTACACTCACATCACGCTGTAAGACCGTCTCCCGAACGACACGACTGCGATCGGACTCACCGGACGGACGCTGAAGTGGCAGAGGCAATCCAACGCAATCGGTCACGTTTGAGCTGGCCAACGATGAGTGAAAGCGAAAACGCAAACACGAACGCGAGTACAGGCGCAGACATAGAGACGGACATATTCTCGGAGAGAAAACAGCTGAAGCCCTACGAGTACAGCGAGTTTCTCGACTACGTCGAGGCGATCCGGAACAGCTACTGGGTACACACGGAGTTTAATTTCGACGGAGATGTCCAAGACTTCAAGGTCAACACGACTCCTGCTGAGCAGACCGTTATCAAGCGGACGATGTTGGCTATCGCGCAGATCGAGGTACAGGTGAAGACGTTCTGGTCGGATATCTACGAGGAGATGCCCAAAGCCGAGGTCGGGAATGTGGGTATGACCTTTGCGGAAAGCGAGGTACGCCATATGGACGCCTACAGTCACCTACTCGACGTCTTAGGAATCACGGACGATTTCGAGCAGGTGACTGCGGAGCCGGCGATGAAAAAGCGGATCGAGTATCTCGACGAGTATCTGGAGAAGAGCGAGAGTGACGACGAACGGGAGTACGTGATGAGCATCCTGCTGTTCAGTACGTTCGTCGAACACGTATCGCTATTCAGCCAGTTCCTCATCATGACGAGCTTCGACAAGCACGAAAAGAAGTTCAAGGGGATAGCGAACGCCGTCGAAGCGACCAGCAAAGAGGAGCAGATTCACGGTCTGTTCGGGGTCGAGCTGGTGGAGACGATCAGAGAGGAGAACCCGGACCTCTTCGATGATGATTTCGAGGAAGACGTCCAAGAAGCCTGTCAGCAGGCCTACGAGGCAGAGCTGGAGATTCTGGATTGGATATTCGATGACGGCGAGCTGGAGTTCCTTCCCAGGGCGCACGTCGACGCGTTTCTGCGAGACCGGTTCAATCAGAGTCTGGAAAACGTCGGCGTGGAACCGATATTCGAGACGGACGATGGCCTGCTTGAAGAGACGCGCTGGTTCGATGAGGACATTATGATGACGAAGGATAACGACTTCTTCAGCAAGCGGTCGACCACGTACAACAAACACACGCAGAGCGTTACCGCCGAGGACATGTTCTAACAATGGCACAAACAGAACTCGAAAGCGTTGAGCAACAGCATACGGAACCGTTCTACTGGCTGAACGAGGACAGTCGGGAGTTTCTCAGAGAGGGATACCTGCTTGAGGGCATCGAAGCGGAAGAGAGAGTCAGACAGATAGCGGAGCGCGCCGAAGAGATCCTCGGTGAGGAAGGATTCGCGGACAGATTCTACGAGTACATGAGCCGCGGCTTCTACAGTCTCGCCAGTCCGGTGTGGTCCAACTTCGGACTGGACAGAGGCCTTCCTATCAGCTGCTTCGGCAGTCACATGGAGGATAACATCGAGAGCATTCTCTACACCCAAGCCGAGGTGGGTGAGATGACCAAGCAGGGCGGAGGCACGAGCGGGTACTTCGGCGAGCTGCGGCCGCGGGGCAGTCCGATAACGAACAACGGCAAGAGCAACGGGAGTTACAGTTTCACGGAGCTGTTCGATACGATCATCAACGTCATCAGCCAGGGCGAAACCCGGCGAGGGCAGTTCGCCGGCTACATCGACGTCGAACACGACGACCTGGAAGAATGGCTTAACATCAAAACCGAAGGGGACCCGGTACAGGACATCTACTACGGCGTCATCATCGGTGACGACTGGTTTCAGGCGATGGTCGACGGCGACGAAGAGAAGCGAGAGACCTGGGCGGATATCATCGAGACCCGGATCAACATCGGCGTCCCGTACATCATCTTTCGGGGGAACATGAACGAGGGGAAGCCGCAGGTCTACAAGGACAAGGAGTACCAGATAAACGCGTCCAACCTGTGTACCGAGATAGCGCTGCCGGCCACGGCGGACGAGAGCTTCGTCTGCTGTCTCTCGAGTATGAACGCTCTCCACTACGACGAGTGGAAGGACACCGACGCGGTGGAGACACTGACGCGGTTCCTGGACGCGGTGATGGAGGAGTTCATCCAGCGCACGGAGGGCGTACGGTTCATGGAGCGGGCCGTGCGGTTCGCGAAGAGACACCGAGCGATAGGGATCGGCGTCCTCGGGTGGCACAGCTACCTCCAGAGCAACATGATCCCCTTCGACAGCATGGAGGCGATGGAGAAGAACGGGGAGATGTTCCAGACGATCAAAGAGCGGAGCTACGAGGCGAGCGAAGCGCTCGCCGACGAGTTCGGGGAGCCGGAGGTCCTCGAGGGCTACGGCAGGCGGAACACGACGACGATGAGCGTGGCTCCGACGAAATCGAGCAGCGTCATCCTGGGTCAGGTCAGTCCGAGCATCGAGCCGCTGAAATCGAACTACTTCGTGCGAGACGGTGCGAAGCTAAAGTCGACGCAGAAGAACAGATTCCTTCAAGAGATACTGGCGGAGCGGGGCAAAGACACGCGCGACGTCTGGGACAGCATCGCGAACAAAGACGGGAGCGTTCAACATCTCGACTGTCTGACGGACGAAGAGAAAGAGGTGTTCAAGACCTTCGCCGAGATACCGCAGATGGCGATCATAAACCAGGCGGCACAGAGACAGAAGTACGTCGACCAAGCACAGAGCCTGAACGTCTCCATCGACCCGAGTGAAGTGAGCGTCAAGGAGATCAATCGACTCTACATAGAAGCTTGGAAGAAAGGAGTCAAGAGCCTCTACTATCAGCACAGCGTGAACGCTGCACAGAAATTCAGTCGAGATATTCTCGAGTGTAGAGCCTGTGAGAGCTGATCGCCACTCGTAGTCGGCTCACCTGCCGTCCCGGTCGCTCCGTCTTCGACTCCGGATCGACATCCCGGTCCGCCCCGTGATCGACGTCTCCGGATCCGGAAACGTCGGCGGCGCGGTCGCGGCGACCTTCTCCGTCGACGACGTGTGGAGCCGTGAGTCGGACTTACTTCCCCGGCCGCTCGCTCTCGGCCTCCAGCTCGATGTCCCGGTCCGCCTCGCGGATCTCCTCCTCCTCCTCCTGCCGGGCCAGGTCGACGTCGCGGGCCGTGTCGGCGTCGCGGGTCTCGTCCGTCCGCAGGTCGCTGTCGGCCACCGTGTCGAGCTGTTCGAGGGCGCTCTCGATGTCCTCCAGGCCGAGGAGCTTCTCCGTCTCCTCGTCGAACTCCTTCCCCTCCAGTCCCTCCATCTGCTGGACGTCGGAGCCGGAGAGCGCCTTGCCGTAGCGGCCGACGAGGCTGGTGAGCTCCTGCGGGAGCACGAACGTCGTCGACTCGCCCTTCCCGATCTCTTCGAGCGTCTCCATGCCGCGCTCGATGATGGCGCGTTCGCCCATCGACTCCGCGGAGCGAGCGCGCAGCACGGTGGAGATCGCGTCCCCCTGCGCCTCGAGGATCTGGCTCTGCTTTTCACCCTGCGCGCGGATGATGTTCGACTGTTTGTCCCCCTCTGCCTGCTCGACCGCCGAGCGGCGTTCCCCCTGCGCCTCCAGGATCATCGCGCGACGGCGGCGCTCGGCGCCGGTCTGCTGCTCCATCGCGCGCTGGACCTCCTGAGAGGGGCTCACCTCGCGGACCTCGACGGCCTCCACGCGGATCCCCCACTCGTCCGTCGGCTCGTCTAACTCCTCGTTGATGCGGTCGTTGATGAGTTCGCGCCGGGAGAGCGTGTCGTCGAGTTCCATGTCGCCGAGGACGGCGCGAAGCGTGGTCTGCGCGAGGTTCGAGACGGCGTTCTTGTAGTCGTCCACTTCGAGGAACGCCTTCTTCGCGTCCATCACCTTGATGTAGACGACCGCGTCCGCCGTCACCGGTGAGTTGTCCCGCGTGATCGCCGACTGGCTCGGCACGTCGATCGTCTGCGTCCGCATGTCGAACGCGTACGTGCGGGAGACGAACGGCGGGATGATGTGGACGCCCGGCTGCAACAGCTTCCGGTACTCGCCGAACACCGTGAGCGCCTCCTTCTCGTAGGCGTCGACGATCTCGACCGCGCTGACGACCGTGACGGCCGCCACGAGGACCGCCAGCACCCCGACTCCGAGAACGAGACTCTGACTGAGGAGGGCGAAACCGACGAGGAGGGCGACCCCGAGCGCCGTGTACTGCCAGACGGAGTCCGGGACGCCGCCCATCGCGTCCTCCAGATCGAAGGTATCGCCGCGTGGACCTTGGGTTCCCATACCTAAACGTACGCTTCGACGCTGTTAACGGTTCGCACGAACTCGGCGGTCTCCTCCGAAATATCGGTGCCGCCCGCATCGGTCGGTTTTAACCGCACGGCGCGACAGGATATCGTATGCCATCCGACGGAGACGACCCCGATCGCGAATTCCGCACCCGAAGCGTCCACGCCGGCTCCGAGCCGGACCCCGCGACCGGCGCGCGCGCCACGCCGATCTACCAGACGACTTCCTACGAGTTCGAGGACGCCGAGCACGCCGCCCGGCTGTTCGCACTGGAGGAGGCCGGAAACGTCTACTCGCGGATTATGAACCCGACGAACGCCGCTCTCGAAGAGCGGATCGCCTCCCTCGAGAACGGCGTCGGCGCGGTCGCCACGTCGTCCGGGATGGCGTCGCTCGATCTGGCGACGTTCATGCTCGCGTCCGCGGGCGACAACATCGTCTCGTCGTCGGCGCTGTACGGCGGCACCTACACGTATCTCACCCACTCCGTCGAGCGGCGCGGGGTCTCGACGCGGTTCGTCGACCCGCTCGACTACGAGGGGTACGCGGAGGCGATCGACGAAGACACCGCCTACGTCCACCTCGAAACCATCGGGAACCCGGCCCTGGTCACGCCCGACATCGAGCGGATCGCCGACATCGCCCACGACCACGGCGTCCCGCTGTTCGTCGACAACACGTTCGCGACCCCGTACCTCTGCCGCCCGCTCGACCACGGCGCCGACCTCGTCTGGGAGTCGACGACCAAGTGGCTCACCGGCAACGGCACCACCGTCGGCGGGATCCTGGTCGACGGCGGCTCCTTCCCGTGGGGCGAGTACCCCGAGAAATTCCCGGAGATCGCCCAGGACAACCCGGCGTACCACGGGATCAACTACGTCGAGGAGTTCGGCGACGCGGCGTTTACCTTCGCGGCGGTCACCCGCGGGCTCCGCGATCTCGGCGACCAGCAGTCGCCGTTCGACGCGTGGAACACGCTCCAGCAGACGGAGTCGCTGCCGCTCCGGATGGAGCGCCACTGCGAGAACGCCGGGATCGTCGCCGAGTACCTCGACGAGCACGAGGACGTGGCGTGGGTGAACTACCCCGGACTGGAGAGCCACGAGACCCACGACGAGGCGAGCGAGTACCTGACGGGCGGCTACGGCGGCATGATCACCTTCGGGCTGGAGGGCGGCTACGAGGCCGCGAAGGGCACCGTCGAGAACGCCGATCTCGCGTCGCTGCTCGCGAACGTGGGCGACGCGAAGACGCTCGTCATCCACCCGGCGTCGACGACCCACCAGCAGCTGACCGAGGAAGAACAGGAGGCCGCGGGCGTCACCGGCGACATGGTGCGGCTCTCCGTCGGTATCGAGGACCCCGCGGACATCGTCGCCGACCTCGAAGCGGCGATCGAGCGCGCGACGGCGTAGGGGGCCTCGAAGGTCGCTGCCGCCGTCGAACTCAGAGGTCGTCGGCGTCGAACTTCCAGAGCCCGACGAGCGGCGGCGCGATCGTCCAGAACACGAGCATCGAGACCGCCGATATCTGCTGGTTGACGGCCTCGCCCGAGAGCAACTGATCGCTCAGGAACGCGTTGGACAGCAGTTCGACCCCGGTCGTCGGGTTCGCGACCTGTAGGAACACGCCGACCTGCTGTTGGGAGACCGGGAGGGGGTCGATCAGCCCGCTCGCAGCACCGAGGAATTGCCCGGTGACGGCGCCCCACAGCAGCACGAAGAGGACGTAGATCGCGACCCCGCCGATGAGCGCCTGGCGCTGCGTCGCGGCGGCGGCCGAGAAGCCGACCGCGATCGCGACGAAGACCACACCGAGCACCGCGGCGAAGACCGTGTACCCGAGGTACGAGCCGACGTTGAACGCCTGGATGTACCCGAGCTGAGAGAGCGCGAGCAACACGGCCGCCGGGAGGAGAAAGCCGGCGAACACCGCGAGCGAGAGCGCGGCGCCCCGGCCGACCACTTTCCCGAAGACCACGTCGGCCCGCGAGTGCGGCAGCGACAGGAGCAGCTTCAGCGACCCCGACTCGCGCTCGCCGCTGACGGCGTTGTACCCGACGACGACCCCGACCAGCGGGACGAGCGTCGTGACGAGGAAGGGACCGACGGCGACGCTCAACAGGAACTCCGTCGCGAACTGCTCTCCCGGCGGCGTGAAGACGTACGCGAACACGGCGACGAGCAGCGAGAACAGCGCCACGAGGGCGATCATCCCCCGCGAGCGCACCGCGTCCTGGAAGTCCTTCTCCGCGATGGCGGCGAGGGTCATTCGGCCACCTCCTCGTCCGCGGCGGCCGCGTCGCGTCTCGCGGTGTCAGGTTCCGCCGCGTCGCCCTCCGTGTACGCCAAGAAGAGGTCCTCCAGCGACGCCTCTCGGGTGTGGAAGTCGGCGACGGCGACGCCGGCGTCCTCCAGCGCGGCGATGACGCGAGTCTTCGCGCCGTCGGCGCAGCTCACGACGAGCGCGTCGCCGTCGCGGTCGACGCGGGTGACGCCGTCGACTCCGCGGACCGCCTCGACGGCCGTGTCGCTCGCGCCGTCCGCCCCGCTCGCGTCGCCGACCGCGATCTCCAGCGTCTCCTCGCCGCCGACGGCCTCGCGGAGCCCCTCGACGGAGTCCTCGGCGACGAGCTCGCCGTTACGGAGGATCCCGACCCGGTCGCAGACGGCGTCGACCTGTTCCAGGATGTGCGAGGAGAAGAAGACGGTCGCGCCGCGGTCGGCCTCGCGCTGGACGATGTCCCGCATCTCCTTCGCGCCCGCGGGGTCGAGCCCGGAGGAGGGCTCGTCGAGGACGAGCAGGTCGGGATCGTCGACGAGCGCCATCGCGAGCGCGAGCCGCTGGCGCATCCCCTTCGAGTAGTCGCCGGCCTTGCGGTCGGCGTCGTCGAGCAGCCCCACGCGCTCGAGGAGGGCGTCGGGGTCGTCGTCGGCCTCCTTCGAGCGGATCGCGAACTCGACGTGTTTCCGTCCGGAGAGCCGGTTGTACACCGAGAAGCCGTCCGGGAGCACGCCGGTCCGCTGCCGGATGGCGACCCCGTCGCCCGTGGCGTCCCGCCCGAGCACGCGCACCGTCCCCGCGGTCGGGCGAACGAGGTCGAGCAGCATGTCGATCGTCGTCGACTTGCCGGCGCCGTTCGGGCCGAGGAACCCGTACACCTCCCCTTCTTCGACGGTGAGGTCGAGGTCACGGACGGCCGTGACGTCGCCGAACTCCTTCGTCACGCCACGCAGCTCGATGGCGGTCATACCCCCTCGTTCCCGCGTCTCCCGATAAAGGGTTGCGGGTCGCGCCGACGTCGTGATGGCGCCTTCCTCACGCCTCGGGCGGCCAGGCCACGCCGCGCTCCGCGAGGAGGTCGGCGAACTCGTCCTCGTCGAGCACCGGGACTCCCTCGCTGTCGGCGTCGCTTCGCTTCGAGCGCCCGGGGTCCTCGCCGGCGACGAGGTAGTCCGTGTTGCCGGAGACGCTCGACGTCGCGTTCGCGCCGTGCGCCTCCACGTGCGCCTGCGCCTCGCCCCGCGTCGTCGACAGCGCCCCGGTGAAGACGAACGTGAGCCCCTCGAGGGCGTCGCCGTCCTCGACCTCGACCGACTCGGGCTCGACGCCGCGCTCGCGGAGCCCCTCGATGGCCGCCCGGTTCTCCTCGGTGTCGAAGAAGTCGCGGATCGATTCGGCGACTTCGGAACCGACGTCGTCGACCTCTCGGAGCGCCGCCTCGTCGGCGTCGAGGAGGGCGTCGAGGTCGCCGAACTCGGTCGCGAGCGCGCGGGCGGTCGTCGCCCCCACGTCGGGGATCCCGAGCCCGGCGAGGAACGCGTCGAGCGGCGGCTCCCGCGTCGCCTCCAGCTCGGCGACGAGGTTCTCCGCGCTCGTCTCGCCCCACCCCTCCAACGCCGCGAGCTCCTCGACGGTCAGGTCGTACAGGTCCGGCAGCGACTCCACGAGCCCGGCCTCGCGGAGCTGCTCGACCCGCTCGGGGCCGAGCCCCTCGATGTCGAGCGCGTCCCGCCGCGCCCAGTGCTCGACCGCCCGGTCCAGCTGCGCCGGACAGCCGAGCCCGCCGGTACAGAAGGCGAGCGGGCCGTCGCGTTCGACGGGGGCGTCGCAGACCGGACAGGTGTCGGGGAAGTCGTACGTCCCCTCGGAGCGCTTCTCGACGACCTCCGGCACGTACGGGATCACGTCGCCGGCGCGGTAGATCCGCACGCGGTCGCCGACGTTCACGCCGAGCGCCTCGATCTCGGCGGGGTTGTGGAGGGTCGCCCGCGAGACGGTGACCCCGCCGACGGCGACCGGGTCGAGCTCGGCGACGGGCGTGAGCCGGCCCGTCCGGCCAACCTGCACGGTGATCCCCTCGACGGTCGACGTCGCGGTGCGGGGCGGGAACTTATACGCGAACGCCCAGCGCGGCGCCCGCGAGGTCGACCCGAGCGCCTCGCGGTGCGCCCGGTCGTCGGCCGAGATCACCACGCCGTCGATCTCGTAGTTCAGGTCGTCCCGCTCGGTCATGAGGCGGTCGCGGTAGTCGATCGCGTCCTCGATGTCGTCGACGCGCTCGACCCGGTCGGCGCGGCGGAGCCCGAACGCGTCGAACGCGTCGAACTCCGTCCAGTGGGCGTCGGGGCGCTCCGGGGGGTCGGCCTCCTCGTCGTCGGTCTCCCACGCCAACACGTCGAAGAAGAAGACGTCCAGGGGTCGCTCGGCGACGACGGCCGGATCGAGCTGACGGAGGGTCCCGGCCGCGGCGTTGCGCGGGTTCGCGAACGGCTCCTCGCCGCGCTCGATCAGCTCCTCGTTGTACGCCTCGAACGCGCCGCGGGGCATGTACACCTCGCCGCGGACCGCCAGCGTGGCCGGCGGGTCGCCGCGGAGCCTGCCGGGCACGGACCGGATCGTGCGCACCTGCTCGGTGACGTCGTCGCCCACGGTCCCGTCGCCGCGGGTCGCGGCGCGGGCGTACGCGCCGTCCTCGTAGACCACCTCGACGGAGAGCCCGTCGAACTTCGGCTCGCAGACGTACGCGACGTCGTCGGGGTCGAACCCCTGGGCGTCCAGTCCGCGCCGGACGCGGCCGTCGAACTCCCGGACCGCCTCCGCCTCCGTCGCGTTGTCGATGGAGCGCATCGGCGCGACGTGCTCGACCGTCTCCAGCTCGTCGAGCGGCTCGCCGCCGACGCGGCGCGTGGGCGAGTCCTCGGTCGGGAGGTCGAACGCCTCCTCGAGCCGCTGCAGTCGCGTGAACAGCCGATCGTACGTCTCGTCGGGGATCAGCGGGTCCGCATCGACGTAGTACCGGTGGTCGTGCTCCCGGATCGCCGCCCGGAGGAGCGACGCCTGTTCGGCGGCGTCCTCGGCCGAGAGCTCCTCGACCGGCTCGAAGTCGGTCGGCGGCGCCTCGACGTACGGGTTCTCGTCCGGGTCCGCGTGCCGGGTCGACGACCCGGATGGCGCGCTCGTCATCGACCGATCCTTGCGGCGGCTCGGGTTAAAAACGACCGTTCGCGGGCGGGGGCGCGTCGCGGCGGCCGACGCGCCGCGCGGTCCCGTGCGTCCCGACGGCGTCCGTCCCTACGCGATCCGCTCGCCGGCGGCGAACACCGCCTCCGGGTCCTGCCACGCCTCGACGTCCTCGGTCGGGTCGGCGTCGAGGAGGACGAGGTCGGCGCGGTACCCCTCCTCGACGCGGCCGACGTCGTCGAGCCCGAGAAGGTCGGCGGCGTTGACGGTGGCGGCCTCCAGCGCCGCCTCCGGCGAGAGGCCGTAGTCGACCATGTACGCCAGCTCCTGCGGAATGTCCTCGAAGAAGTTGAACGGCGTCCCCGCGTCGGTGCCCATCGCGATCGGGACTCCCGCATCGAGCGCGTGGTCCCACGCGTCGTCGAAGCGGCCGGCGGCGTCCTCGGCCTTCTCGACGGCGTCCTCGGGGATCCCGGCCTCGACCCCGTTGTCGACGATGCCGCGGAGCGCGCTCGCGGTCGGGACCCAGTAGGTGCCCCGGTCGGCCATCATCTCGGCGGCCTCTCGGTCCATGAACGTCCCGTGTTCGACGCTCGTGATTCCGGCCTCGACCGCGTTCTTGATGCCCTGCTCGCCGTGGGCGTGGGCCGCGGTCGGCGTGTCCGTCGGCGCGGCCGCGTCGGTGAACGCGGCCAGCTCCTCGGGCGTCAGCTCGGGGGCGCCCGTCACCGCGCCCTCGGTGAGGACGCCGCCGGTCGCCATGCACTTGAGTACGTCCGCGCCGGCCTTCAGCTGCTCGCGGGCCGCCTTCCGGACCTCGGCGGGACCGTCGGCCTCGCGGCCGAACCAGTTGCCGTGACCGCCGGTCATGATCACGTTGCGCCCGCACGCCAGGACCCGCGCGCCGTCGATGTCGCCGGCGGCGACCGCCTCGCCCGCGTCGAGCGCGAGGGTCCCGCGGCTCCCGAGGTCGCGGACGGTCGTGACGCCGGCCTCGGCCGCGGCCGCCAGGTTGCCCGCGGCCCGGTAGCTCGCGGCGTAGTCGCTGTCGGAGACCGCGGTCGAGACGTCTGGGCGCCCGTCCATCATGACGTGGACGTGCGCGTCGATCAGTCCGGGCGCGACGACCGTTCCGTCGGCGTCGACCTCGGTGACCTCGTCGCCGTCGATCTCCCCCGTCGCCTCGTCGACCGCGTCCGGGTCGCCGACCGCGACGATCTCGCCGTCAGCGACCGCCACGTCGGCCTCGCGGGTCCCCGTCACGTCGACGACGCGTCCGCCTCGGAGTACGTGCATACCGAACGAGGGACCGTTCAGGTGGTAAACGCTCGGGTCGCGGTAGTCTCGGCTGCGAGCGCGGCGGCGTCTCGTCCACCACCACTTATAAACAGGTGGCTGGAGTCCCCCAAGTATGGCAAGTGATAGCAACTCAGATCAGACCGGCGGGCTGTACGAGCGGCGGATCGGCACGCCGACCACGACCGACGAGGTGAACGGCTACTGGCTGTTCGGGTTCGGCGTGTTGCTCGGGTTGGCGGGGGTCGCGCTGTTCTCCCTCACCGAGTCGGCGACGACGACGCGCGGTATCGCGTACGCGCTGGCCGCGCTGGCGCCCCCGTTCATCATGCTCGGGGCCGTGATCCGCTTCCCGCTGCGGCGGGCCGGCACGTACCTGGGCTATCTCGGGACTGCGGTGAGCGTCCTCGGCGTCGTGTGGTTCGTGAACATCTTCCCGGACGGCTGGTTCACCGCGTCCGGCGACCCGGCCGTCATATCGCTGTACGGCGTGGGACTGCTCCTCATCGGCCTCGCGGGGACGGTCGTCCCGCTACTCTCCGATCCGGTGTACGAGGACTACGAGCGAATGCAGGACGAGACGGCCGCCGCGACGGCCGAGCGCGACGAGACCAGCGCCGAACTGGAGGCGACTCGCGAGGAGCTGTCCGCGACGGAAGACGAGCTGGCGGCGACGCGGAAGGAGCTGGTCGCCGCGGAGGAGCGGGCCGACGACCTCGACGACGAGGCGGCGGCCGCGCGCGCCGAGGCCGCGTCGCTGCGGGAGAGCAAGGCCCGGTTCGAGCTGTTCGAGGACGTGAGCGGGAAGCCGCGCTGGCGGCTCCGCCACCGCAACGGCAACGTCATCGCGACCTCGGGACAGGGGTACAGCAGCCGCGGGAAGGCCCAGCAGGGGCTCCACAGCGTCCGGCGGAACGCGCGCGGCGCCGGCCTCCTCCGGATCGAGACGGCGGTCGACGAGGCGGCGGCCGTCGCCCTCGACGACGGGCCGGAGCCCGAAGACGCCGCGGCGCCGGAGGTGGCGGTCCCGACCGCCGACGGGGAGCCCGAGAGCGACGCGACGTTCGAGCTGTTCGAGGACGCGGGCGGAGAGTGGCGCTGGCGGCTCCGCCACGACAACGGGAACATCGTCGGCGACTCCGGAGAGGGGTACGCCTCGAAGTCGAACGCGAAGCGCGCGCTCGCCCGCGTCCGCGAGCACGTCGCCGCCGCGGACTACCTCCGGGTCGACCCGACCGCCTTCGAGGTGTTCCGCGACGCGGGCGGGGAGTGGCGCTGGCGGCTCATCCACGAGAACGGGAACGTGCTCGCCGACTCCGGGGAAGGGTACTCCTCGCGCTCGAAGGCCCGTCAGGGGCTCGACAGCGTGCGGTCGAACGCCGCCGAGGCCGCCTTCGACGACCTCGACGCCGAGGCGGCGGGTGACGACACGGCGGCGGGCGCCGCGAGCGGCGCGAACGCGACCTTCGAGCTGTACGAGGACGCGGGCGGCGAGTACCGCTGGCGGCTCCGCCACCGCAACGGGAACGTCATCGCCGACTCCGGGGAGGGGTACGCTTCAAAATCGGGCGCGAAGGACGCGATCGAACGCGTCCGCGGCCACGCCCCCGACGCCGACGTGCTGGAAATCGGCGGCGCGGCCTTCGAGATCTACGAGGACGCGGCCGAGGAGTGGCGCTGGCGGCTCCGCCACCGCAACGGGAACGTCATCGCCGACTCTGGCGAGGGGTACGCCTCCCGGTCGAACGCGGTCGAAGCCGTCACGAGGGTGAAGGAGACGGCGCCGGGCGCCGGCGAGGAGGCGGTCGCGTAACGGTCGCGGTCCATCGTCGGGCGCGCTTTTGATCGACCGCTCAGGACGCCGCGAGTAGCTTCAGTCGTAGCTCGCGCTCGTCGACTTCGTACTTGAACGCCGGGTGGCTGTCGATCAGCACGTAGGGGACGCGCTCGCCGTACTCCGCGGCGAGCTCCGGGTCGTCGTCGACGTCGACCATCTCGAGGTCGATCGCCACGTCGAGCGCCGCGGCGGTCTCCTCGATCGTCTCCCGGGCGGCGTCACAGAGGGTACAGTTCTCGCGGGTGTACACCGTAACCGGAACCGGCGCCGTCGCGTCCGACTCGCTCATGCGCGCTCGTTCGGCCGTCGACGACGAGTCGCTTTCGGTCGCGGGGGAGAGCCCGCGCGGACCGCGGGCGCCGATTCAGAACGCGTCGGGCTCGTCTCCGATCTGCCGCCGTCCGGTGATGAGGCTCGGAGTACCGCCCGTCTGGATGATGTTGAACGCGGTCATCAGGTCGGACCGAGAGATGAGACCGACGAGCTCCTCCTCGCGGTCGACCACGGGCAGCCGACCGACGCCGTTCTCCTGCATCGTCTGGAGCGCGGTCATCGCGTCCGTCTCCGGGCCGACCGCGACCACGTTCGTCGCCATCACGTCGGCGACGCGGTAGGCGTCGCGCTCGACGTCACGGACCGACCGCGCGTCCTCCAGCGTCACCATTCCGACGAGGTTGTCGCCCCGCAGCACGGGGTAGCCCGTGTGTCGCTCGTCGAACATCCGGCTCATCAGTTCGGCGACGGAGGTGTCCTCGGAGACGGTGTGGAGGTCCTCGCGACCGGTCATCACGTCGCCGACGGTGACGTCCTGGAAGGCGGCCTTCAGGGTCGTCTGCTGGGCCTCGCCGGAGGCGGCGATGTAGATGAAGAAGGCGAGCACGATCAACAGCAGCTGGAAGTTGAACAGCCCGATGAGCCCCATGATGAACGCGAACGCCTTCCCGATCGCGGCGGCGCGCTGGGTCGCCTGCGCGTGCGGCTGGTTCCGGGCCAAGAGCGCCCGGAGGACGCGCCCGCCGTCCATCGGGAACGCCGGGAGCATGTTGAACCCGGCCAGCACCACGTTCAACAGCGCGAGGTATCCGAACACGAAGAGAACGGCGTCCGACCCCACCGGCGCGGCGACGAACACGACGTAACAGACGGCTCCGACCGCGACGCTGACCACCGGTCCCGCGATGGCGATCCAGAACTCGTGTTTCCAGTCCTCGGGGAACTCCGTGAAGCTGGCGAGCCCGCCGAGCAGCCACAGCGTGATCGACTCGATCTCGTAGCCGTACCGCATGGCGACGATCGAGTGGCCGAACTCGTGGAGCAGGACGCCGACGAACAGCCCCAGCGCCGCCGCCAGTCCGAGCGCCCACGGGGTGAGCCCCCCGGCGAGCGCGGTCGGGTCGATCCCGGCGCCCAGCGCCCCGTTCATCACGCCGGCGATCTCCCCGATCTGCGACCCGATGAGGTAGGCGAACAGCGGCAACACGATCAGGAACGTCCAGTTAAGCCTGACCGGGATCCCGAGCACGGTCCCGATTTTGAGTCCTCGCATGCCCTCGGTTTAGTCGGGTGGGCGGTTAAACGTCCGGGGGGTGACGACGGAGCGTCCGGTGACGACTTCGAGACCGTCCCGCGTCGACGCCGGGAACGCGCGACGCCGGTCGCTCCCGCCGTCGTTTATAAACCTCCCGCCGTCGATCGGTCGGTATGGCCGACAGCACTGACGACGCGGTCCTGAAGCGCGGCGACGAGATCGGTTACGAGGCGGTCGAGGCCGCCGACGGCCTCCGGAAGGGGGTGCTCCTCGACGAGTCGGACGGCGCCCCCCACTTCGCGATGCGCCGGTTCGAGCTCGCGCCCGGCGCCGAGGTACCGCGCCACACGAACGCCGTCGAACACGAGCAGTACGTGCTCGCCGGCGAGTACGTGGTCGGGATCGGCGGGGAGGAACACGTCGTCTCCCCCGGCGACGCCCTCCTCATCCCGGCCGGCGTCGAGCACTGGTACCGGAACGACGGCGAGGAGCCCGGCGCGTTCATCTGCGCGGTACCGAACGGCGACGACACGATCGAACTCGTCGAGTAGGCGCGTCGGCTCGGCGGCGAGTAGGCGCGCCGACTCGGCGGCGAGGCGACCCGTCGCGACGCAGCCGCGAGTCCGGCGCCTCGCTCACTCGATCGTCCCGACCCGGTCGGCGACGTAGCCGAACTGGTCGCGGTAGCCGTACGGCGACAGCAACACGGGATAAAAGGACTCGTCGGCGCGGAGCTGCTCGTCGCCGGCGGCCGCGAAGGCCTCGCCGACCTCGACGCGCTCGAAGTTGCGCGCGAACACCTCGTACGTCTCGGCCTCCGGCTTCGGGATCCGGTCGCGGAGCCGGAACACCTCGACGTCGTCGCGCCCGCCCGCGTCGACCACGTCGTCGGCGCCCGGCGCGGAGAGCACGCCCGTCGCGGCCAGGAACGCCCGCGTCAGCCAGTAGGCGTTATCCGCGGCGCCCTCGGAGCCCTGCAGGCCGGCCTCGACCTCCAGCGTGTGCGGGTGTTCGATGAGTCGCCCCTCGGTGAACGCGTCCGTCTGGATGACGACGTCGACCGGGAGGTGGGGCGCGACCGCGCGAGCGACCTCGTCCATCGAGTCGATCACCGCGAACGGCTCGGCGGACGACTGCGTCGAGTGGATCGCGAGGGTGGTACAGCCCTCGACGGCCGCGAGCAGCTCGGCGGCCACCTGATCCTCGTGAGCCTCCGCGTCGGGATCGCCGGGGAACGCCCGGTTGAGGTCCGTATCGAGGTAGCGTACTCCGGCGTCGAGCGCTGCTTCGTTGGCGACTATCAGCCGTACCGCTCGCTCGACGTCGGGGTCGCTGTCGAGGAGGCGTCGGACCGCACGGGCGCCGCAGGGCTCGTCGCCGTGGATCGCGCCGACGACCGCGACCTCGGGCTCGCCCTCGCCCAGTTCGTACACGTCCATACCCGTGGGACGCGCCCTGGTGATAAGTGGCGTTCGGATCGCGGGTACGACTCAGTGCCCCTCGTCGATCCGCTCGGCGTACTCGTAGTCCGCCGGGTACGCCTCCGGGCGAGCGCCGTCGAGGGGGATCCGCCAGCCGTCGAGCGCGGCGGGGTCGTCGAGCGCGGCCCGGAGCGTCGCGCGCACCTCGGCGACGTCGACGCCGTAGAAGTCGTCCGGGACGCCCCGGAGGTACTGGAGCGCCGTCTCGAACAGCGACCGCATCCCGTCGTCGTTCTCGAAGTCCACGTGCTTGTACGCGCCCGCGGCGACCTGCACCATCCCGTGGAGGAACGCGCTCTCGGTGGTGCCGCTCCCGTAGTTGTACCACTCGTCCTCGAAGCAGTCGTGCGACTCGTGGTACTCGCCGGCGTTGAACAGCCGGACGCCGTGTTCGGTCGCCCGGCGGAGCGTGGCGTGCTCCCAGTACCCGCCGGCGAGGTCCGTCTCGGCGTCCCCGTCGTCCCCGCTCTCGCCCGGCCGGTCCGACCCGTCGCCGGCGGCGTGCCACCCGGTCGGGTTTCCGAGCGGCGGGGCGACGCCCGGATCCCGGGTGTGGTCGTCCATGGGGGCGTCTCTCTGGCGCAGCGACCTAACCGTTTCGCGGCTCGCGGATCGACCCCGACGGGATCGAACGCTTCTTTCCGGCGGCCGGCGTCGGACCGGTCGATGGACCTCGGGCTCCCCTTCGCGATCGGGGCCGCGTTCGTCTGGGGGAGCTACATTTTCGTGTTGAAGCGCTCCTTCTCAGGGTACCCGCCCGCCGGGCTCACGGTGCTCATCAACGCGGCGGCGATCGCGTGGTTCCTGCCAGTGACGGTCGCGACGACCGATCTCGCCGGAACGAGTCTCGCCGGAACGGATCCCCTCGGCGACCCGGGCGGCGCGCTCGCCGGACTCGCCGGCGCGCTCGCGGCGGTCGACCCCGCGGCCGTCGCCGTCGTCGCCGTGACCGCGACGGCCACCGCGGCCGCGTTCGTGCTCTTCCTCCGGGCGATCGAGGGCGGCGACGTCTCCTACGTGACCCCGATCAACAAGGTGGTCCCGATGTTCGTGCTCCCGCTGGAGGTGCTGCTGCTCGGCGAGGTGCTGGCGCCGATACAGGTGGCCGGGGTCGTCGTCGCCACCGCGGCGGTGTACGTCGCGAACTACGAGCCCGGGAGCCTGCTCGCACCGCTGGTCGGCGCCGTTCACTCCCGGCCCGCGCAGCTCGCCCTGGTGAGCGCGGCGTGTTACGCGGTCGCCGACCTCGGGAAGCGCGTGGCGCTACAGGAGCTCGCGATCCCCGGGACGCTCTGGGTGCCGCTGCTCCTCGTCGGGGCCGGGCTCGTCCTGCTGCCCGCCGCGGTCCGGAACCCGCCGGCCGTGACCCGACACGACGCGCCGAAATTCCTCGCGGCCGGCGCGATCGTCGCGCTCGGTGAGCACCTGACCACCGTCGCGTTCGCGTCGCTCCCCGCGAGCGTCGCCTCACCCGTGATCAACACGCAGGCGATCGTCGCCGTGGTGCTCGGCGGGGTCGTCCTCGGCGAGCGCTACTTCCGCGTCCGCCTCGTCGCCGCCCTCCTCGCCGTCGTCGGCGTGGCGATGATCGCGCTGTGAGGGCGGGGCGAGCGCGACCGTCCGCCGCCGGACAAATTCTCATCAGCTAATTGAGGTATATTTAAAGATTTAATATCGGATGAATAAAACGAGTGGTCGCATGGGAGACCATACCTCACGGCGGAGCGTGCTGAAAGCGATCGGCGCGGCGGCAACGGCGCCCGGCATCGTCGGCACCGTCGCGGGGCGGGGGAACGCGCCGACGCCGCGGTACGCCGCGTTCAACGTCGAAAACTTCGAGACGAGCCAAGTACAGGAGCCGGGTGACCCGCAGGCGGAGGCCGCCGCCCGCGTGATACAGGAGGTCGACCCGGACGTGCTCGTCGTCAACGAGCTCGCGAACAACATTCAGGAGGCGACAGTCGACGACGACGTTCCCACGGGCCAAACCAACATCGAGGCGTTCGTCGAGAACTACCTCAGCGTTCCACAGGAGAAGAACTTGGAGGGGATCGAGTACGAGCACACCCTCCAGCCCGAGAGTAACACCGGGCTCCTTCCGGAGGAGGACTACGACTTCAACAAGGACGGCGACGCGGGCGCCTGGCCGGGCGACGCCTTCGGATTCGGATTCTATCCCGGCCAGTACGCCTTCGGCATCGCGAGCAAGTACCCCTTCGACGAGGACGGGATCCGCTCGTTCCAGGAGTTCCTGTGGGCGGACATGCCCGACAACCTGATCCCGGTCGAAGGCGACGAGGGGGTCGACACCGACGAGGGCAACATCTACCTGACGGAAGCGGAGCTGGACGCCTTCCGGCTCCCCTCGAAGACGCACATCGACGTGTCGTTCGACGTCGACGGCGAGGTCGTCCACGGGCTGTTCTCGCACCCGACGCCGACCGGATTCGACGGCGACAACAACTTCAACGGCCGCTGGAACCACGACGAGAACCGGTTCTGGGCCGACTACGTCGCCGGCGCGGAGTACATCTACGACGACGACGGGTCCGAGGGCGGCCTCGACGACGACGCCTCCTACGTCCTGCTCGGCGACATGAACGCCGGTCCCGGCGACGAGCCGCTCGATCCGGCGACTGAGTTCTTCGTCGAGAACGACGACTTCGATAGCCGGAGCCTCCCCACGAGCCCTGGCGGCGCGCAGAAGGGGAATCAGTACGCGACGGCGGAGTTCAGCTCCGGCATCGCCCACGTCGACTGGGTGCTCCCCTCGCCGGACCTCTCGCTGCGTTCGTCCTCGGTCGTCTGGCCGAGTTCGGACGCGGACAAGCGCGGGCTCTCGGACGACGTGGAAGACGCCTCGGACCACCGCCTCGTCTGGGCTGACATCGCCACGAAGTAGCCCACCCGGCGCGGGATTACCGGCGCGGCCGGGTCACGCCCCCGACGTGAAAACCGGTGGTTTAAATCTCCGCGAGGGCCTCGGTTCGACTGCGTGCGAGGGTAGCCAAGCCCGGAAACGGCGGCGGACTCAAGATCCGCTCCTGTAGAGGTCCGTGGGTTCAAATCCCTCCCCTCGCATCGCCGGGGTCCACCCCCGTGATGCGGAAGACGCTCTCGGAGCGCTCTTCCCTCGCAAAATCTCACATCAGAATCACTTTCAGCCGCCGGTATCGACAGGCCCGGAAACGGCGGCGGACTCAAGATCGCTCCTGTAGAGTTCTCGCGAGCGAGCAGCGCGAGCGAACGAGCGCACGCGAGTCGCAGCCGGCGAGCGAAGCGAGCCGGACCGTCTCGCGGCGGTCCGTGGGTTCAAGTCCCTCCCCTCGCATGAGCGCGTCACAGCGCGCGAATGCACAAGGGGGAGGATTTGAATCAGGGAGCGCCTCTGGCGCGACCGTGGTTCAAATCCCTCCCCTCGCCTCGCATCGCAGGGGCTTTCGCCCCAAGATTGGGAAGGCGCTCAAGGAGCGTTCTTCCCTCACAAAAACTCTTTTCGGCAATCACCTCAAAGTGGTTGATCTCTGATTCTTGATAATAGATCTGCTCGACGGTTCGGTTCCGACCCGCTATCGATTTCTATGATTCAGTAGCTTCGTCTCGTTGCTATTCTCCACGCCACGGTGTGCAGCCTGTTTCGACTCGCGATACCAGTAATCGACTCTGTAGGTGATACGCTTGACCCGGTTGCGGTCAATACAGGTGACTCATATATCGAGTAGAGAACCAACCAATCTACATCAAGACAGTAACTGTGTGCGGGATACAGAAGTTCAGCGGAGCAGTATACTCCCTGAAACAGACTGTCACTCAGCGGTTAGTGCGTGAATAGCCCCGTCGGCAGTGCCAGCGTAGACGGTCCCGTCGACGACTACCACAGACGACACCCAACTACTCGCTGTCTCGAAGCACCACTGTTCAGTGCCGTTGCTTGTAGCCAGTGCGTAGACCGTACCGTCGTTCCCACCGAGGTAGACAGCATCATTTGTCACTGCAGGTGAGGATCCGACGCCATCAGCCATTTCGAAAGACCACTGCTTGGTACCCTCGTCCGCAGCGAGTGCATAAACGGTATCGTAGCCCCCGATGTAGACAGTCTCGTCCAGTACCGCTGGCGGTCCCATCCTAACCGTGTCCATGGAATCTTCCGGCTCGAATGACCACTGTTCAGCCCCATCGGTAGCGTTCAGTGCCCAGTGTCTTTTGCCGTGTTTGAGGTAGACGGTGCCATCGGCCACCGCCGGCGTCGCGCTATCCACATAGCTGAACTCGTGAGTCCACTGTTCAGTGCCGTCGACGGCGTCGAGCGCATACGCACTGTTCTCACCGCCGATGTACACGATGCCGTCGACGACCGCTGGCGACGCGTAAGCGTTGAACCCCATCTCGAAAGACCACCGCTCGGTACCATCGGTGGCGTCCAGCGCGTAGAGCACCCCCTCACCGCCCCCAACACCCCCGACGTAAACGGTGTCGTCGACTACTGCCGGAGCCGGAGCCACTTGTTTGCCGGTCTCGAAGCGCCAGAGTTCGGTCCCGTCGCTGGCAGCCAGCGCACAGAGCGTCCCGTCGCCACAGCCGACGTACACGGTGTCGTCGACGACCGCCGGTGGCCAGCCGATCTGCCCGTCGACCTCGACGGACCACCGTTCAGAATCACCGCTTGCAGCGAGGGCGGAGACTACCCCGTCGTTGCTCCCGACGTAAATGGTGTCATCGAAGACTGCAAGCGAATACCCGATTCCACTCTGAGTCTGGACGACCCACTGTTCGGTGACTGAGTCGGTTGGGCCGGTCGTACCCAGTGGTCCCCCCGTCCGGGCGGGATTGTATCGGAACATCGGGACGCCGGTAGGAGCCGATCTCTCAGTTTCGGTCCCCTCTTTTCCCACATGTGAACACCCGGTGAGGCTGGCTACTCCGCCTACACCGGCCATTCGAAGGTATCTGCGTCGTGATATGGGAACATCCACAAATATGATTTCTAAGTAATATAAATAAAACCAGTGAAAGACGGGCAATTGGTGGACTCTGGCGCTGCGTCTCGCACAGCTATCGGAACACCTCTTTAAGCTGGCAGAATTCTCAGCCGTCAATACGCACTCCTCAGCGAGCAGCCGTTCCATGCTAAATCGCATCTAAAAAATAGAATCTCAACAGAGCTGCCGGTAGCTCTTCGAGGGATAAAGTACACGACAGTATGTTTCGTTAAAACCCCTGTGAGGGACAATACGCCAAGCGGACCTGTTCCATCTGCAGGAAATATTTGAAATAGTGAAGACTACTTTGTAGGTAGACCGGTTCCACCATATGTGCGAACAGAAGATTTTGGGCTTCTAAGCGGCTAATGAGCCGCTTTCACAAGACTACTACACGGCGGACTCAAGATCCGCTCCTGTAGAGTTCTCGTGAGCGAGCAACGCGAGCGAACGAGCGCACGCGAGTCGCAGCCGGCGAGCGAAGCGAGCCGGACCGTCTCGCGGCGGTCCCTGATTCAAATCCCTTCCCTCGCATCCTAGGGTCCACCTCCGTGATGCGGAAGACGCTCTCGGAGCGCTCTTCCCTCGCACCATTCCTCGAAAGCCGACGAGCGACGGCTCGGTACTTACGGAGCCGGCTTCGGTGACCCCTCGCTACCAACCGCGACCGACTGGCCTACCGGCTTACCACGTTACGTTTCGGGCGAGCACGAACACCAGCAGTGCCGCCAAGAACGCGCCCAAAAGCGATTCAACGCCGGCTATTACTCGCGCTAACTCGCCGATAGGTCGAATGTCCCCGTATCCGAGCGTAGCGAACGTGACGACGCTGAAGTAGAGGCTCTTGAACAGGACAGTGCCGACCCACCACCGGGAGGCGTCCCCCGGGTTATCGAACGCGAACGTGACTGTCCGGCCACCCACCAGTTCTTCGACCCCGCCCGTGAGGGGATAGAGGACTGCAGCGACGACAATCGTGATGAGTGACGTGAGCAGTATGCGATAGGAACTACTTCCGTACTGCATCACCCATCGGGACAGCTCCCACCGGATCGCCTCCCCGTAGTTGGTGCGGTCCCAGGCGAGTCTCCGACGGGCGTCTTTTTCCTGAATATAGTTCTGTCGGGCCAACCGAGGGTGGGCGTTCAGTTGATAAATCTGCTGGAGTTGTCGATACACCCAGGCGGCGGCCTCTAGCGGATGGTCGTTACTCAACACTGGCTGAACCTCCGCCTGCTCGTAGACCGAACGGTCTCCGAGGGTGGTGTCGTCCCCGATGTGTACGTTGGTGAGGATCGTCTCGTAGAGCCGTGCGTGTTCGAGCGTCGATCGGCGGAGATCGGCGTCCTTGAAGATCGCTCCTTCGAGGTTTGCGCCACTGAAATCCGCGTTGATTCCGCTCGCGTTCGCCAGGGTCGCAAGCATCAGATTCGCCTTCGAGAAGTCGGAGCCGTTCAACCGAGCGCCGGTGAAGTCGGCGCCGACTAACGACGCGCCCGCCAACCAGTCCACGCCAACCAACTCGATCTCTCGGAGATACGCTCCGTTGAGGGTTTCTCCGGATTCCGGCCGGGCCTCTTCGAGCACGTCGATTGGTTTGCCGTCCACTTTCGCGTGCCAGACGCAGCGGTCACGGGCCTCCCAGACGGGCCGGCCACAGGGTTCAGCGGAGAGGTCCTGGTCGGCTAAGCCGACTTCGAGCTGATAACCGCAGTTGTCGTCTGTCACAACGGACACGCGTTCGCTCTGGGTCGGACCTCCGCGTCAGTTCGGACTCCGAGAACGGGTTGCTGATTCGGCTGCTCCGTTCTACGCCGTATCCAGCACGGGTCTCGGTACCTGTCACGCGGTACGGCGCTCAACGAAGGCGAACTATCTGACTCCGTTGAAATATGTGGACCGCGACTCATTCTGCCCCGGATCGATCCAGAGCGCGCAACTCTCTCTCGAGCGGTTGTGACCGACGGGCCACGATCGTCAGAACGAGACTGTAGATTCATCCTCTGCCACGGTTCCGAGCGTCGCGCTGCCCCGGTCGTCGTAATATTTGCGTCCGATGAACGTCTCGTCGAGGTTGCCGACGATTGCGGTGTAAAGCGCGTCCGACGTCAGGTAACTCTCTTCTTCGACGAGATCTAAAATCTCTTTGATAGTCACCGAATCGCCGGACGGAGACGTTATTTCGACAGTACCGATCTGTTCGACTACGGTTGCGTGTGCCACTGGGAAGTCGAACGACTGGTCGACGATCTGCTCTGTATCTGAATATTCCATATTTATTGTTCGGGAACTGCGGTTGCGGTCTCTCGTTACCCGGTAGGCGGCGAACGCGAATCAACCCCACTCGTTTTCACGTGATACAGATTTTTGATTATGCGTGTCACACTTCTTGAGGGACGTCCCGTCTCCTGAACAACTGCAGTCGACGTGCGCCCGTGAGCGGCCGCTGACAGTCGCGTATACGTATCAGAGCCGCTCCGCCAGCGCGAGCCCGGCGAAGGCGACGACGGCCAGTTGAACGCCGACGCCGACGCCGCTCCCGAGGCCGGCGACCGCGTTCGTGAGGGGTCGCCCCGAACTGATGACGAGGAGCAGCGCGGCGCTCGCGACGAGGTACGCGACCGCGGCGACGAGACCGGTCGCCAGCACCGTCGCTCCGTCGCCGTCGGTCGACCCGCGGCGACGCCCGACCGTGACGGCGACGCCGAACAGGAGGCCGTATATCAGGACGAACGAGACGAATCGCCCGCCGAGCGTGTACAGCGCGAGGCGCTCCGCCGGCGGGGTCGGGAGCGACGTCCCGACGAAGAGCGGTGGGAGGCGACGCGTGACGGCGACGACGACCGCGACGACCGCGGCGACCGCGGGAGGGATCGGGGACCAGTTCATGTGGCGGTCCGATGCGGCCGCCCGGCAGGAGTGCTTTTCGCTCCGGGACCGGCTCCGGGCCGCCGTCCGACCGCCGCGGCAGCGCTCGATCACCGAGGCATCGCTCGACCACCGCGTCGCCCGGAACCTCGACCGCCGTGGCTTTTTATGCTCACCCGCGAATCGGGCCCCATGACCGAACGGACGCGTCGCGATTGGCTCCGCGTCGCCGGCGGCGTCGGCGTCGCGGGACTCGCGGGATGTAGCTCGCTCGACGGCGACCTAACGGGCGACGACGACGACGACGAGGATTCCGACTTCGAGGGCGCCGACCTCCCGCTGGAGCTCGACGACCGCCCGCAGTCGCCCGACGGACTCACCTCGCAGTTCCGGCAGGGGCTCCGGAACCACGGCCACATCGACGCGACGATTCCGGAGACCGTCGACGTGCAGTGGGCCGTGCCGGCGAACCGCGGCGACCACACGGCCTCGAAGGGGAGCCCGATGCTGACGCCGTCGGGCGATATCCTCGTCGCCGACGACACGGGCCGGATCCAGTCGATCGCGACCGACGGGACGACGAATTGGTCGACCGCCCTCTCGGACGACGACCGCGGGAGCCACGGCACCCCCGCGATCGCAGACGGCACGGCGTACGTGGGGACCTACGACGGCGTCGTCTCCGCGGTGTCCGTCGCGGACGGCGAGATCGAGTGGCAGACCGACGTCGGCGACGCGGCCGCCGCCAGTCCGACCTACCACGAGGGGAGGCTGTACGTCGCCGTCGAGTACGCGACGCCGAGCGGGACCGTCGTCGTCATGGACGCCGAGACCGGCGACGTGGAGTGGCGCGACGACCGGCCGACCGACCACCCGCACTCGACGGTCGCCGTCGACCTGGAGCGAGACCGGTTCCTGTTCGGCTCCAACGACGGTCACGTCTACGCGTGGTCCTTCTCCGACCGCGAGCGCGCGTGGACGTACGACACCGGCGGCGACGTCAAGGCGCCGATCGCGGTCAGCCGGGGGATCGCGGTGGTCCCCTCGTGGGCCGAGACGGTCACCGCCGTCGACGTCGCCGACGGCACGGGGCTCTGGGAGTTCGAGACCGACGACATGGTCATGTGCGCCCCGGCGGTCCACGACGGGACGGCCTACGTCGGGAGCCACGACGGCAACGTGTACGCGATCGACCTCGCGACCGGCGAGGAGGAGTGGTCGACCCCGGTGAACGGCTGGGTGACGGGGAGCGTGACCGCGACGAACGAGCACGTCCTGGCGGGATCGTACGACGCGAACCTCTACGCGCTCGACCGCGCGGACGGCTCGGTCACGTGGACCGTCGAGGGCAAGGGCGACGTGACCAGCGCGCCGCTCGTCACCGACGACGCGATCTACTACGCCGAGCGCGCCCCGGAGAACTCGGACGACGCCGGGATGTGCTACAAGCTCGCCGCGCCGGAGTGATCTCTCCGCTCCGCCAGGGATACGTCACGAATGTCCACTCGAAACGGAGGGTCCGAAACGGTTTTGCCGGCCCCTGACGGACGGTCGATATGCCAACGGATCCTGACACAGGGTACGACCCGTCGCTGGGTCGGAAGTTCGTGTTCGTCACCGGCGGCGTCATGTCCGGGCTGGGGAAGGGGATCACCGCCGCCAGCACCGGGCGACTCCTCGCGAACGCGGGCTTCGACGTCACCGCGGTGAAGGTGGACCCCTACCTCAACGTCGACGCCGGGACGATGAACCCGTACGAGCACGGCGAGGTGTACGTGCTCAAGGACGGCGGGGAGGTCGACCTCGACTTGGGCAACTACGAGCGCTTCCTCGGAACGGACATGACGTTCGACCACAACGTCACCACTGGGAAGACGTACCAGCACGTCATCGAGCGCGAGCGCGCCGGCGACTACCTCGGCAAGACCGTCCAGATCATCCCGCACGTCACCGACGACATTAAGCGGCGCATCCGCGAGGCCGCCGAGGGATCCGACGTCTGTCTCGTCGAGATCGGCGGCACGGTCGGCGACATCGAGTCGATGCCCTTCCTGGAGGCGCTCCGTCAGTTCGCCCACGAGGAGGACGACGAGGACATCCTCTTCACCCACGTCACGCTCGTCCCCTACTCGAAGAACGGCGAGCAGAAGACGAAGCCCACCCAGCACTCGGTGAAGGAGCTGCGATCGATCGGGCTCCAGCCGGACGTCCTGGTCGGTCGCTCCGAGGACCGGCTGGACCCGGAGACGAAAGAGAAGATCGCCCTGTTCTGCGACGTGCCGACGGACGCCGTCTTCTCGAACCCCGACGTCGAGGACATCTACCACGTCCCGCTGATGGTGGAAGACGAGGGGTTAGACGAGCACGTGATGGACCGGCTCGGCCTCGCCGACGAGGCGCTCCCGAAGGCGGAGCGCTCGACGGAGTGGCGCGAGCTGGTCACCCGCGACCGCGACCGCGAGATAGACGTCGCCCTCGTCGGAAAATACGCCCTCGAAGACGCGTACATGTCGATCCACGAGGCGCTGAAACACGCCGGGATCCAGACCGAGACCGAAGTGAACGTGCTCTGGGTCGACGCCGACGAGACGCGGGACCTCCACGAGGAGCGCCTCGCGTCGGCCGACGCGGTCGTCGTCCCCGGCGGGTTCGGCTCCCGCGGCACGGACGGGAAGATCGAGGCGGTCCGGTACGCCCGCGAGAACGACGTCCCCTTCCTCGGGCTCTGTCTCGGCTTCCAGATGGCGGTCGTCGAGCACGCGCGCAACGTGCTCGGGCTCGAGGGCGCTCACTCCGCCGAGATCGACCCGGACACCCCGTACCCCGTCATCGACCTGCTCCCCGACCAGTACGAGACGGAGGACATGGGCGGGACGATGCGGCTCGGCGCGCACGTGACCGACATCGAGCCCGGCACGCTCGCCGCGTCGGTGTACGGCGCCGACTCCTGTACCGAACGCCACCGCCACCGCTACGAGGTGAACCCCGAGTTCATCGAGGAGCTGGAGGCCGACGGACTGACGTTCTCCGGCCGCGCCGACAACCGCATGGAGATATTAGAGCGCGCGGACCACCCGTTCTTCTTCGGGACGCAGGCGCACCCCGAGTTCCGGTCGCGCCCGGACCGCGCGAGCCCGCCGTTCGTCGCGCTCGTGCAGGCGGCGCTGGGATCGACGGACACAACCGAGCGGAACGCGGACGTGAGGCTATAGATGGTCGAGACGGAGGCATTCATCGACGAGGCGATAGCGGAGATCCGGGAGGCGATCGGCGACGCGAACGCCGTGATCGCGCTCTCCGGCGGGGTCGACTCCTCGGTCGCGGCGACGCTCGCGTACGAGGCCGTGGGCGACCAGCTCACTCCGGTGTACGTCGACACCGGGCTGATGCGAAAGGGCGAGACCGACGAGATCCGTGACACGTTCTCCTTCATGGAGTCGCTGCGGGTGATCGAGGCGCAGGACCGCTTCTTCGACCGGCTGGCGGGCGTCACCGACCCCGAGGAGAAGCGCCACGTCATCGGCGAGGGGTTCATCGACGAGTTCGAGACCGTCGCCCGCGACGTCGACGCCGACTACCTCGTGCAGGGGACGATCTACCCCGACCGCATCGAGTCCGAGGGGAACATCAAGTCGCACCACAACGTCGGCGGACTCCCCGAGGTCGTCGACTTCGAGGGAATCGTCGAGCCGGTCCGTGACCTGTACAAGGACGAGGTCCGCGAGGTCGCCCGCGAGCTCGGCTTGGAGGAGATCATCTCCGAGCGCATGCCGTTCCCCGGCCCGGGACTCGCCGTCCGGATCGTCGGCGAGGTGACCCCGGAGAAGGCCGAGGTCGCCCGCGAGGCGACTCACGTCGTCGAGGAGGAGCTGGAGGAGTACGACCCGTGGCAGGCGTTCGCCGCCGTCCTCGGGAAGGCGACGGGGGTAAAGGGCGACAACCGCGTGCACGGCTGGGTCGTCGCGGTGCGCTCGGTCGAGAGCCGCGACGGGATGACCGCCCGGGCGCAGGAGCTCGACTGGAGCACGCTCCAGCGGATCCAGAGCCGGATCACCGGCCAGAGCGAGGACGTCGCCCGCGTCGTCTACGACGTGACCCACAAGCCGCCCGCGACGATCGAGTACGAGTGATGGCGGACCAGCCACTCGCCGTCGTCGCCGGCCCCGACGAGCACGGTCTCGGCGAGGAGCTCGCCGCGCTCGGCGTCGAGATCCGTCGGATAGAGGGGCTCGTCACCGCCGACGCGCTCTCCGACGCCGGGATCGCCGACGCGGCCTACTTCGTCCTCACCGACGTCGAGGAGGCGACCGGTATTCCGATCGCTAAGGAGCTGAACCCGAGCGCCCTCGCCGTGACGTACGCCGAACGGTCGCTGCCGGAGTTCGTCGCCGGCGTCTCCGACCTGGCGATCGACCCGGCCCTGATGGACGCCGCGACCGTCGCCGAGGAACTGGTCGACGGCGCCGCCGACCGCGCGGCGTAGTCGCGTCGGTGCGGCCGCCCGAAGCGTCATTTATACCAGAATCGAAGGTATTATATTTATTTTATACATTTCGACGGCCTGAGCGAATGACGACATATACGAAGCGCCCGTAGAACGAACTCTGAAGGGATCTCGTTGCTGATTTGCACACACGGCGTTTGGATCCGAGTCCCGCTGCGGACTCTACCGATGCTACCGATTGAGAACGTTCAAAACTAGCCAGATAGGAGTCTTAAATGCCGAATCGACGATCGGCCCTGAATTACATACTGACTCACCCAATATATCGGATATTGTATACTGTCTCAAACAGTACTAATTCGATCATATTGAGTCCACCTTCCCGCTCACTCCCGTCCGGTTCCGCGAACAGTAGCATTATTCCGGTGTGTCACGTACCATGGTGTGTTATGTCACAGCAAGAAGTGACGGAGGAGCTGTACGTCGATCAGTACACGCTCGGGCTGGTCGGGCCGGATCAGGAGTGGGCCGGGACCGTCGCCGACGGCGGCACGGTGAAGACGTACACGCCGCCGGGCTGCTGGGGGCCGATGATCACCCCCTCGTTCCGGGGCGGCCACGAGGTGACGCGACCGATCCGGGTCGAGGGCGCCGAGGTGGGCGACGCCGTCGCGATCCGCATCCGCGACGTGGAGGTGACGAGCATGGCGACGAGCACCGGGTCGATGGCCGAGCGCGAGGCGGCGTTCCGCGACGACCCCTTCGTCGACCACCGCTGTCCGGAGTGCGGGACGACGTGGCCCGACTCCTACGTCGAGGGGACCGGCGAGGACGCGATCCGCTGTTCCGAGTGCGGCGCCAACGCCTCCTCGTTCGGCTTCGAGTACGGCTACACCGTCGCGTTCGACCACGAGAACGCGGTCGGCGTCACGCTGGACAAAGACGGCGCCCACGCGCTCGCGACGAACGCCGACGAGGTGATGGACATCCCAGAGAACTCCCGGCAACACCCGATCCTCCTGTACGAGCCCGACGGGATGCCCGGCACGCTCGGTCGCCTCCGACCGTTCGTCGGCAACATCGGGACGACCCCGTCGGTGACGATGCCCGACTCGCACAACGCGGGCGACTTCGGACAGAGCCTCATCGGCGCCGACCACGACTACGGGGTCGAGACCGAGGCGGACTTGGAGAAGCGCACCGACGGCCACATGGACATCCCCGAGGTCCGGGCGGGCGCCACGCTGATCTGCCCCGTCGCCGTCGACGGCGCCGGAATCTACGTCGGCGACCTCCACGCCAACCAGGGGGACGGCGAGCTCTCCCTCCACACCACCGACGTGAGCGGCACCGTCACCATGGACGTCGAGGTGATCGAGGGACTTGAGCTCGACGGCCCCGTGCTGCTCCCGAACGAGGAGGACCTCCCCTTCATCAGCGCGCCGTACACCGACGCGGAGCGCGAGGCGGGCCGCGAGCTCGGCGCGGAACACGGCGTCGAGACGGAGACGGAAATGGCGCCGATCCAGGTGGTCGGCTCCGGCGCCACCGTCAACGACGCCACGCAGAACGCCTTCGACCGCGCGACGACGCTCCTGGACATGAGCGAGGGCGAGGTCCGCGCGCGCTGCACGTTCACCGGCGGCGTCCAGATCGGTCGGCTCCCGGGCGTCGTCCAGCTCGACCTGCTCGCACCGCTCGACCTGCTCGAAGAACGCGGCCTCGACGGACCGGTCCGCGACCAGTACGACCTGTAGCGCCGGCGAAGCGCTACTCTTCCGATTCCGGCGTCCCCGATATTTCGCCCCCTTCCGCCGCCGCGCAGTCGCAGCCGCCCGACGAGAGCAGGTCGTCGACGCCGTACCGCGACCCGCAGTCGGTACAGAGCACGCTCACGTCGACCAGCACCCGGAACTCCCCGAGCGTCAGCGCCGAGCTCTTCCGGAGCCCGCCGAGCTTCGACTCCGTCACCGCGACCAGCCGGCCGCGGAGCTTCGCGATCGCTCGGGCCGCGGTCGTCGCGCGGTCGCCGTCGTCGCGCTCGTACTCCGCGCCGCGGTGGTCTCGGAGGTAGCTCCGGACGGCCTGATAGCTGACCACGTCGCGGTCCAGCGCGTCGACGTCGACCCCCTCGCGCTCGAGCCGTCGCCGCAGTTGGGTCCGGTCGGCGGCGGTCGCCGCCCCGCCCGTCAACGACTCCACCACCGCGTCGATCTCCCCCGCAGAGAGCCGCACTCCGGACTCGTCGAGCCGGGCCTTGACGAGCCTGCGGTTGAACTCGTCCGCGAGGTCGCGCAGGCTCGTGTGGGCGTCGCCGGTCGCCGTCCACCGGGCCTCCAGCTCGTCGCCGACGCCGCCCAGATCGTGTTCGTCGACGAGACGCGCCACCTTGGTCCGGCGACCGTCCGCGTCGTCGGTGTCGCTCATTCGTCAGCCGATCGGTCGAGCAGACGCATAGGCGTTACCGTGGCGCCGTCCGCCTCGCCCGCTCGTTCCGCGGTCTCCCTCCGTTCCCGCATCTCGTCCCCGAGCCACCCGTCGGATCTCACGATTTAAGTCCCGGCCGTCCGACGTTGCGCCCACCACTCACGGGACGACGTCGACGGAGCCCACGCCCCGGCGCGGCGCGTCCCCGTTTCGACCATGATATCGCCGACTCCCGGCGGCCGCGTCCGAGCCGCCACCGACGGTCGCACCGCCCCTCGCGAGCGCGCCTCCCGGCCGGATCGGGGGACCCGATGAACCGCGGCCCGGAGCGTCGGCCGGTCGAGGACCGGCTCCACGGCGACGTGCCGATCGTCGACGCGGAGGCGGCGGCCGCCGCGATCGAGCCCGGATCGACGGTGCTCACCAGCGGCTTCGGCAGCGTCGGCTACCCGAAGGCGATCCCGCTCGCGCTGGCGTCCTCCCCCCGCGACCTGTCGCTCACCCTGGTCGCCAGCGGGAAGGTCGGCGACGAGATCGACGTCGAACTCGTCGGCTCCGGGCAGGTCGAGCGCCGCTTCTCCTACCAGTCCTCGCGGGTCGCCCGCGAGAAGACCGACACCCGGGAGATCGCCTTCAGCGACCGCAACGCCTCTTCGATCGGCGACGAGGTCCAGTACGGCGGGCTCGTCGAGCCCGACGTCGCCGTCGTCGAGGCGGTCGCGGTCGGCGAGGACTGGTTTATCCCCTCCACGTCGCTCGGGCAGGTCCCCGCCTTCGTCGAGGCCGCCGAGACGCTGTACGTCGAGCTCAACCGTCACCAGCCGCTCGAACTGCAGTCGCTCCACGACGTGTACCGCCCGAACGCGCCGCCGGACCGCGGACCCATCCCGCTGTCTTCCCCCGGCGAGCGGATCGGGACCGCACACGTGGGGTTCGACCCCGAGAAGCTCGCGGGCGTCGTCGAGACAGATGTTTCCGATTCGACGTACACGTTCCGCGACCCGACCGACGACGACCTCGCGATCGCCGCCAACCTCGGATCCTTCCTCCGCGGGGAGCTGGCGCGCTCTCCCGTCTTCGACGACGCGGTCCACCTGCAGTTCGGCGTCGGCTCGCTCGGGAACGCCCTGATGGGCGAGCTGCAGGCGCTCGATTTCGGCGACCGCGAGGTGTCCTACTTCGGCGAGCTCATCCAGGACGGCCTCTTCGACATGCTGGACGCCGGGGGATTGACGGCCGCGAGCGCCACGTCGCTCGCGCTCACCGACGAGGGACAGGAGCGCCTGTTCGACGACGTCGAGCGCTACGCCGAGGACGTGGTGCTCCGGCCGGCGGACGTCTCCAACCACCCGGGGCTCATCGACCAGTTCGGCGTGATCGGCGTGAACAGCGCCATCGAGTTCGACATCTACGGCAACGTCAACTCCACGCACGTCCGCGGCGAGCGGATGATAAACGGGATCGGCGGCTCGGCCGACTTCAACCGGAACTCGCTCATCACGGTGTGTGCGCTCCCCTCGACGCTGAACGACGGCGCGGTCTCGCGGGTCGTCCCGCAGGTGTTCCACGTGGACCACACCGAGCACGACGTCGATGTCTTCGTCACCGAGCAGGGCGTCGCCGACGTGCGGGGACTGTCGCCGGTCGAGCGCGCCGAGCTGATCGTCGAGCGCTGCGCGCACCCCGAGTTCGCGCCCGAGCTGCGCTCGTATCTCGACGACGTGTGCGAGCGCGACTACCACATTCCGCAGGACGTCGAACGCGCCGCGGAGTGGTTCGAGTAGGCGAACGCAGTTTTAAAAGCGGCTACGTCGCCCGCGCCCTCACAGCACTTCGAGGAAGATGAGCAGCCACCAGACGTAGCCGACGGTGAGCGCGAGCGCGGTGAGCAGCTCCAGGGCTCCGACGTACTTCTCGCCGTGCGTCCGGCGGAACGCCTGCACCTTCTCGACCTGCCTCCACGCCGGCATCAGCGGCTCGGGAATGATCTCGCCGAGGCCGCCGGCCTGCTGTGCGGACTTCTCGGCGACCGCCTCCGGAGAATCGTCGTCGCTCATTGGCTCGCCCCCCTGCCGAACGGCAGCGTGAGTCCGCGGATCATCACTTTCTCGGCCACGAAGACGGCGACGAAGGCGGCGATCCCGACGATCTTCGCGACGTCGCTCGGGTACACCATGACGAGAACGCCGAGCGTCGCGAGCAGGGCCCGCGTGCCGACCTTCCGCCCGGGGCGCATCTTGAACGGGTAGTTCAGCCCGTAGATGATCGTCACCGCGCCGAGCAGCACGAGCAGCCCGACGTACAGGGTGTTGAGGCCGGGGTCCATCGACACCAGGCCGGGGTTGTAGACGAACGCGACCGGGAGGACGAACAGCGGCGCGGCGATCCGGATCGCGGCGCCGCAGGTCCGCCAGAAGTTCGCCTCCGCGATCCCGGCCGCGATCACCGCCGCGGTCGCCACCGGTGGCGTGATCCCCGCGAGGATGGCCGCGTAGAACATCGTGTAGTGGGCCGTGATCGGCTGGACGCCGAAGTCCGAGACGAAGGTCGGCACGATGAGGATGGCCACGATGACGTACGCGGCGACCGTCGGCATCCCGACGCCCATCAGGATGGCGACGGCCATCCCGAGCAGCACGGCGAACAGCAGCACGCCGCCCGAGATGTTGATGAGCAGCAGCGCGATCTTCGCCGGGATGCCGGTCGTGCTGAAGAGGTTCACGACGCCGCTGATGACGACCAGGATGATCGCGATCGGCGCCAGGATGATCGCGCCCCGACGGATCCCGTGTACCGTGTTTTTCACCTGCGTGACGAGCTCTCCGCCCGGCCCGACGCCGCTGCTGTCGACGATCCGCTGGAGCGGCGGCATGAGCGTTCCGGTGACCATCATCGCGACCACCGTGTACAGCGCCGACGTCATCACCGTGTACTGGACGACCCCGAGCAGGTAGATGAGCAGCGCGAACGGGACGCCGAAGCGGAGCGCCTCGAACACCTTCTTTTCCGTCGAGAGCTCGTCGTCGAAGAACTCGGAGAACTCCATGTCCTGACTGCTCGCGTCGGAGATGGCGAGGTAGTGGACCGCGATGGAGATGGACACGACTAGGATGGCGGCCGGCACGAGGCCGGCGACGACGATGTCGAGGTACGGGACGCCGAGGTACGACGCCATCACGAACGCGGACGCCCCCATCACGGGCGGGAGCACCTGCCCGGAGGTGGAGGCGACCGCCTCGATGCCCGCCGCCCGGTGACCCTGCATCCCGGCCTCCTGCATCGTCGGGATGGTGAACGATCCCGTCATCGCCGCGTTGGCGGTGTACGAGCCGTTGATAGAGCCGATGACGGCGGAGGAGAGTACGGCGGTCTGAGCGATCCCCGACTCGATGTACTTCGCGGCGACGATGGCGACCCGTAAGATGAGGTCGAACGCGCCGTACGCGAACAGCAGGCCGGCGTACAGCAGGAACGGCGCGATCCACGATGCCGTGATCTGCGTGAGGCTCCCGTAGAACCCGTACAGGTCGGTGACCGTCGCCTGGAGCAGCGTCGCCTGATTCATTCCCGCGTGCCCCAGCACGCCCGGGACGAGGTTCCCGTACATCGCGTAGCCGAACACGGCGAAGATGAGCCCGAGGAACACGTTGCCGAACTCGCGCCACGTGAGGTACATCAGTGAGATGATCACGAGCCGGGCGAGCATGTACTCGTGTTCGAGCGCGTACCCCTGCCGCTGGAGGTACACGTCTTGGAAGTTGATCGCGAAGAACGCCGACGCGGTCATCAGCGCCAGCGACGCCGGGATCAACACGGCGCCGTCGATCCAGTCGCCGTCGCCGATCGCGAGCCGAGTCTCGTTGAGCGCGTACACGGTCATGATACCGCCGACGAACGCGGTGGCGAACCGCACCTGCGAGATCGTCTGCGTCTGGGCCCAGAAGAGGACGCCGACCCAGAACAGCAGCGCCGCCGCCGTGACCGTGACGTCGAGTCCGCGAAGCAGTCCGGACTCGGACTCGGTCGCGTTCGGGTTCGTTTCCGTGCTCATCGGCGCCGGCGTCCGTCGGGTAGTGTGTTCGTCCGACTGGACGTGTTTGGTAGTGTCATGGTTGGCGTCTAGATTGTCGATTACGTAGTCCGTGATTTTAAATTACTGATCGGTACGTCCCGGAGGAACGCCTGGTTACCGGCCGATCAGGCGCTGTCGCCTTCGCTCAGGTTGTCGTCCCAGGCGTCGTTGTCCTTGTAGTACTGCACGGCGCCGCGGTGGACCGGGATGTTCTCGCGGGCCGAGCCGAGCATGTCCCCGGTGGACTCGAAGTCGTTGAACTGCGCTTCGCCCTCGTTGACGACGTCGTTGTGCTCGTCGACGACGCGGCACAGCTCGTAGACGGCGTCCGGGTTCGCCTCGGGGTTGAACGTGTAGTTCACCTCGAGGTTCCAGTGGAACATCTCGTCGGTGCCGATGTCGGCGTCCGCGATGGGCCAGTCGTCGTAGCTCGTGGTGCCGAACCCGGCGCCCGGATACATCTCGGCGGACTCGCGGAGCGCGTCGGTCGGCTCGACGTAGTGGACGTCGATCCGGGAGGCGATCTCCTGGACGAACCCGGTGTACCGCACGCCGGGCGTGCCGTACGCGATGGAGGCGTCGATGTTGCCCTCCTCCATCGCGCCGGGCGCGGAGTCGACGCCCATGTTCTGGATGTTCATCTCCTCGTACACGTCCGCCGTCGGCTCCTGCGACCAGACGTCGAGGGTCGTCGCGCGCGTCGAGTACCCCGGCTCGGCGGGGTAGACGTTCGCGCCGGCGAGGTCGTCGAACGTCTCGATCCCGGTGCCGTCGCGGGCGATGATGTAGATGCTGTACGGGAACGCGTAGAAGCCGTACTGCGGGATGCGCTCGACGCCCTGCTCCTCGAACGCGCCGGTGCCTTCGAGCGCCTTCGACAGCGAGTTGTTGTCGGTGATGCCGGCGTTGAACTGGTTGTTCGCCATCCGGCGGATCGTCCCGATGTAGCCCGGGCTCTCGATGGTCGAGTAGCTCAGGCTGTCGCTCTCCTGGCTCACCGCGCGCTCGACCGCGAGGCCGACGTCCTGGGTTCCGCCGGCGGACGTCCCGACGCGCAGCGAGAGGTCCTCGCTCCCGCCGTCGTCGCCGTCAGAGCCGTCGGAGCCGTCAGACCCGTCGTCGCCGTCGGAACCGTCGGACCCGTCTCCGCCGTCGCCGCCGCCGCTGCAGCCAGCGAGTCCAGTGATGCCTACCGCGCCCGTGCCGTACAGGAACTTGCGTCGATTGATCGGATTATCTGCCATGCTCAATGATGACCATTCGGTCGATCATTAACAATGTTCCTGTTTATTTCAGTTTAAATAGGAGGAATGTTCCGTTTCTGACGACTGAGCTACAGGTTTTGCCCTACTCGTCGAGGATCACCGTCACCGGGCGGTCGGCGCCGAGCAGCACCGACTGGGTGGTGCTCCCGAACAGCATCTTGCCGGTGGGGCTCCGGCGTCGCCCGCTCATGGTGACGTTGTCGACGTCGAGCTCCGCGGCGACTTCGACGATCGTCTCGGCCGGGTCGCCGTGCTCGCGCCGCCGCGACGTCGAGACTCCGGCCTCCGCCAGTCGGTCCTCGACGACGGCGACGCTGTCGGGGTAGTTCTCCTCGTTCCACACGTCCTCGGAATCGACGCGGCCGCCTTCCCCGCTGACCTCGAACCCCTCGTAGACGTTGAGTATCACCGCCTCGACCTCCTCGGCGGCGTTCGGCAGCGACGCGACCGCCTCGGCCGCGGCCAGTACGTGCTCGGAGTCCCCGCCGACGGGGAGCAGTACGCGGTACATATCGGCACCTAACCGAACAGCACGTAATAAAGATGCCTGCCCGCGGCGTCGGGCCCCTACCGCGTCACCGGCGCGTCGACGGCCCCGATCGACTCGACGACCGCCCGCACCTCGTCGCCGGGATCGATGGGCGCCGCGCCGGGCGTCCCCGTGCTGAACAGGTCGCCGGGCGCCAACGTCATCACGTCGGAGTGGAACGAGACGATCTCCGCCGGCGGGAACAGCATGTTCCGGATCTCGTTTTCGGCCCGCACCTCCCCGTTGACCTCGGTCCGCACCGAGAGCCCCTCGAGGTCGAGCGGCTCCTCCGGCACCGCGAGCGCGGCGCCGGGGACGAGGAACGTGTCGTAGCTCTTCGCCCGCGTGAGGAAGCGCGGGTTCCGCTGGAGGACGTCCTCGGCCGTCATGTCGATGACGGGGAGGTAGCCCGCCACGACCTCGTCCACGTCGCCCGCGTCGACGTTCCGGCAGGTCCGGCCCATCACGACGGCCAGCTCCGCCTCGGCGGTCACCCGCTCGCTCTGCGACTCCGGCGGGAGGCGGATCGGCCCGCCCGGCCCGGTCAGGACCGACGACGGCTTCATGAAGCTCGCCGGCTCCTCGGGGCGCTGCTCGTCGAGGTCGCCGGCGTGCTCCTCGTAGTTCAGGCCGATCCCCCACAGCTTCCCGAACGATGCGAGGGGCGCGCCGAACGACACGTCTTCCGCCGGGACGGGGTCGGCGGTCGCGTCCGCGACGTCGCCGAGCGTCCCCGCGGCCGCCCGGGGGAGCGCGTCGCGGACGGTCTCCAAGTCCGGCTCGACCGCCCCGAGGGGGACATACCCCTCGTCGTCGCCGAGCAGGGGGTCGCCGGTCGCCGTGCGTGCGAGGTACTTCATCGCGTGGTCGCTCCGTTCATCGCTCACTCCTCGCGGTCCGTCCAGAAGTCGAACGAGCGCCCGGGCGCGAACACGTCGAGCCCGACGGCGCGCTCGTCGCCGGTGTTCTCGACCCGATGGGCCTCGTTGGACTCCAGCAGGACGGAGTCGTTCTTCTGCAGGGTGACCGAGTCGTCCTCGGTCGCGACCGTGAGCTCGCCCTGCAAGCAGAGGCAGACCTGCTCGTTCTCGTGGTCGTGCATGGGCGAGCTGTGGCCCGGCGGCTTCTCGAACCACTCGAAGGAGAACTGGTCGCTGCCCGCCATCGACACGCGCCGCCAGCCCTCGTCGGGCTCGTACGTCTCCGCCTCGTCGAACGCGACCGGCTTCATAGGTTGGCTCCGGTGGCCCCGCCGTCGATCGGGAGCGCGGTGCCGTTAATGTACCCCGACTTCGGCGACGAGAGGAACGCGACGGTGTTGCCGAGTTCCATCGGGTCGCCGATGCGCTCGAGCGGGTTCCCCGCCCAGTCGTCGAGCCCCTCGTCGTAGGAGTCGTAGTCGCCGCGCTCCACGGCGGCCTCGACGAGGTCTCGGATCCGACTGGTCTCGTGGGGGCCCGGCAGGACGGCGTTGGCGCGTACCTCCGGCGCGAACTCCTTCGAGAGCGTCTTCTCCAGCCCGATGACGCCCATCCGGACCGAGTTCGACAGCACGAGGCTGTCGATGGCCTCCTTCACGCTCCGGGAGGTGATGTTGACGATGGTGCCGCCGTCGCCCTCCTTGAGGTGCGGGTACGACTCGCGCGCCAGCCGGACGACGCTCATCACGAGCAGGTCGTAGGCGTGCTGCCAGTCCTCGTCGTCGGTGTCGAGGAAGGCGCCCGACGGCGGCCCGCCGGCGCTCGTCACCAGGTGGTCGATCGTGCCGAACTCGTCGACGGTCGTCTCCACGAGCGCCGTGATCTCGTCGGCCTCGGTGAGGTCGGCGGGCTGTGCGACGACCTCGCCGGTCGCGACGGCCTCGACCTCCTCCTTGGCGGCCGCCAGTCGCTCCTCGTCGCGGCCGTTGATCACGACGTTCACGCCCTCGCGGGCCAGCGCTTTCGCCGATGCCTTGCCGAGTCCGCTGGACGACGCCGTGACGAGAGCCGCGTTCCCGTCGATCTGTAGGTCCATGCCTCACCGATCCCGTGTGCGGCGTGAAAACGTTTCCCTAGAGGCAAGGGGACGAGGTCCGGCCGCCCTCGCCGATTCCCCGCGTGACCGTCAGACGCCCGACACGTCGCCGGTCGCCCCCTCGAACCGCGCGGTCCCGTCCTCGAACCCCAGCGTCTCCCTCCCCACCACGGTCGCGGCCTCGGGGAGGTCGGAGACCACGGCGTCGGAGACGCGGAGCTCCCCGAGGTCCTCCGTGTTCCGGATCCAGACGATCCGGACGGTCTCGGGGTCGTAGCCGCCCAGCGCCGTGAGCGCGGTCCGGAGCGCGAACTCGTCGTCGGGCGCCACCACGGGGAGCTTCGACTTCGAGAGCGACCCGCTGGTGAGCGCGTTCGCGTACGTCTTGGTCAGGTCGAGCTGGTCGACCGCGGCCCGCCGGGTGAGGTCGGCGAGCCCGATCCCGTTGCCGTTCCCCTTCGTCGCCTCCGTGAGCCCCCGGACGTAGATGAGGTCGATGTCGGGGGTCTCCGGGTCTGGCGCGTTGAGGACGCGGTAGCGGCCGATGACGTTCGTATCCATGCCGGCGCCCGAGATCTCCTTGCCGATCTCGTCGACGACGAGGAGATCGACGTCGTCGACCGGGAGCGTCGGCATCTCCTCGTACGCGCGCTCCAACAGCTCCGGCTCGCGGTCGAGAAACGATCCCGCGGGGACGGCCTCCAGGTGGCCGATCTCCTCCTCGAAGTTCTCGACGAGCGCGATCCCGCCGATCATCGGGGTCTCCCGCTCGATGACGTCGAGCGCGGCCGTCAGCGTCTCGACGTACCCCTCGGCGATCGCCGTCGAGTGGAACGCCTTCGCGCCGCGCTGCTTGCCGAGCCCGACGACGGTCATCTTCGCGAGCCCGCTCTCGATCGGCCCGGTGAAGTTGGTGTGGGCCTTCACGCGGTTCACCACGAGGGCGGCGTCGGCCGCGAGCGCCGCCTCGGCGAAGTACACCGGCAGGTCGACGTCGCCGACGGACACCGTCGCCAGCTCCTCGGCGGCCATCCGGGCGTCGATCGGCGCGCCGACCGTCTCCTCGGTGATCCCGAGCGCCTCCAGCACCTCGCGCTGTCCCTCGGGGGTCGCGCCGCCGTGACTGCCCATCGCGGGCACCACCACGGGGTCGAGGCCGCGCTCGGCGAGCCGGTCGACGATCGCCGACGCGACCTCGTCGATCCGATCGATCCCGCGGCTGCCGACGCCGACGGCCACCGTGGCGTCCGCGGGGAGGTCGTCGAGGTCGAGCGCGTCGAGCCCCTCGCGCGCCGCCCCGACGGGATCGCCGAGGCGCTCGGTCCGCGGCTCGTACCGAACCCGCGCGAACCCCGGGAGCGGCTGCGGGTCGATGAGGTCGTCGACCTCGGAACGGTCGGGAAACTCCATGTGGGCTCCCTCGCGGTCCCCGTACAAAAATGCGGGTGAGCGGCGTCGGTCCGCGAGGGCGAGCGGCGCGGGATCTCGGGGCGACGTGGCGGTGGCTCGGTGCCGAGAGCCTTGCCGATACAGCGGTCTACTTGTACCCGTGTGACACGGCTGCACGCATGCAGATAACCGACGTCGAGTCGTTTCCGATCAAGCTGCCGCTGGAGTCGCCCGTCTCCTTCTCCAATCGAACGCTCACCTACCGGGACCACGCGATCACGTACGTGCGGACGGACACCGGCCACGAGGGGGTCGGCTACTCGCTGGGGTACGAGGGGGCCGGTCTCATCGCCGACGCGGTCGAGTCGCTGCTCGAACCGCTCCTCGTCGGCGAGGATCCCCGAGACACCGAGCGCCTGTGGCACGAGATGTACGAGGGCAACGTCCAGATCGGCCGGACCGGCCTCTTCTTGCGCGCCATCTCGACGGTCGACATCGCGCTCTGGGACGTGAAGGCGAAGGCGGCGGAGATGCCGCTCCACAAACTACTCGGCGGGCACTCGGAGTCGGTCCCGTCGTACGCCAGCGGCGGCTACTACCGCGACGACAAGGGCCACGAGGCGCTCCGCGGCGAGATGCGGCGCTACCTCGACGAGGGCCACGACGCCGTGAAGATGAAGGTCGGCCGCCGCTCGGTCGGGGAGGAGGTCGAGCGCGTCGCCGCGGTGCGCGACGAGATCGGCGACGAGCGCACCCTGCTTCTCGACGCCAACGGCGTCTGGGAGTCCAGCACGGAGGCGCTCCGCAACTGCCGGGCGTTCGAGCCGTACGACCCGTACTTCATCGAGGAGCCCGTGATGATCGACCGCGTCGACACGATGGCCGAGGTGAACGAGGGGCTCGACTACCCCGTCGCCACCGGCGAGCTGGAGGGGACGCGACACAGCTTCGCCCGGCTCGCCGACACGGGCGCGGCGACGATCCTCCAGCCGGACGCCACCGTCTGCGGCGGCGTCACGGAGTGGCTGAAGATCGCCAATCACGCCTCGGCGTACGACATCCCCATCGCCCCTCACTACAACTGGAACCTCCACGCGTCGCTTCTGGGCGCCATCGAGAACGGCCTCTGGGTGGAGTACTTCTACCGGGACATGGACGTGAAGGCGTTCGACGACGTCGTCGCCGACCCCCTGACGCCCGGCGACGACGGTTCCATCGAGCTGCCCGACCGCCCCGGCCACGGCGTGCCGCTCGACGAGGACGCGCTGCAGCGGTTCAGAGACGACTGACTTCGAGACGACTGCGATACCACCGACACCACAACACATGCGAGACTACTCAGACCAGATCGACACCCGCGACCCGGACCGAGACGTACAGATCACCGGCCTCGACGCCTGCGTCGTCGAGGGGAACTTCGAGTGGAACCTGATCAAAGTGGAGACCGACGCCGGCGTCACCGGCATCGGCGAGGCGTACCGCGGCGGCGGCGTCCCGGAGCTCGTCGAGTACACGAACCGGTTCCTCGTCGGCGAGAACCCGCTCGACGTCGAGCGGCTCGTTCGGTACATCTTTCAGGAGATGTCGGGACACGGCGGCACCACCGGGAAGGTCGTCACCGCGGCCTCCGGCATCGAGATCGCGCTGCTGGACGCCGCCGGAAAGATCCTCGGACTCCCCGTCTACCAGCTGCTCGGCTCGAAGTACCGCGACGAGGTCCGGCTCTACTGCGACTGTCACGCCGGCGAGGCGTACGCGGTGGAGGACGGCGCGACCGCCTACGCCGACGCCGAGGCGTACTCCCCGGAGGCGTACGCCGCCGAGGCCGCCCGCGTCACCGACATGGGGTTCGAGGCGCTGAAGTTCGACCTCGACCTGCCGGCCGACAACGAGAACGACCCGTACAACGGGCGCCTGAATAACGCCGCGATCCGGGAGAAGCGGGAGATCGTCGCCGCCGTGCGCGAGGAGATCGGATACGACATCGACCTCGCGTTCGACTGCCACTGGGACTACTCCGTCGAGAGCGCGAAGCGGCTCGCCCACGAGCTCGAGGAGTTCGACCTGATGTGGTTAGAGGACCTGATCCCGCCGGAGAACATGGACGCCCAGAAGGAGGTGACGAAGGCGACGCGGACGCCGGTCGCCACCGGCGAGAACCGCTTCCGCGTGTTCGAGCTGTCGGACCTCATCTACGAGCACGGGGTCGACATCGTCACCCCGGACCCGGCGACGGTCGGCGGGCTCACGGAGACGATGCGGATCGCCGACCGCGCCGAGGAGAACTACATGCCGATGTCCCCGCACAACGTCTGTAGCCCGGTGGGGACGATGGCCTGCGTCCACCTCGGCGCGGCCACCCCGAACTTCGACCTGCTGGAGTACCACGCGCTGGAGGTCGACTGGTGGGACGACCTGCTCGCGCGCGACGAGCCGCTGATCGAGGACGGGCGGATCGCGGTGCCGGAGGCGCCCGGCCTCGGGATCGAACTCGACATGGACGTCGTCGAAGACCACCTGCTCGAGGGAACGACCGGGTTCTGAGGGCGGCCTGCGGACGGCTTCCGCGCCGCCTCCGCCGGTGACGCGACGCGCGATTCCGGCCGCTCGACCGGCGAGAGTATACTTATTTACCCGTGGGATCGAAAGCGATCGTATGCTCGATTACTTCGACATGGAGTCGACCCTGTCCGAGGAGGAGCGCCTGCTCGTCGACTCCGCCCGGTCGTTCATCGACGGCGAGGTCGACGACATCGGCCAGCACTGGATCGACGGCACGTTCCCCACGGACCTCATTCCGAAGATGGGCGAGATGGGATTCTACGCGCCGAATCTCGAGGGGTACGGTCTCCCGGGCGTCAGCGAGACGGCCTACGGCCTGCTGATGCGCGAGCTGGAGGCGTGCGACTCCGGGCTCCGCTCGATGGCGAGCGTCCAGGGGGCGCTGGTGATGTACCCGATCCACGCGTTCGGCAGCGACGCGCAGAAGGAGGAGTGGCTGCCGAAGCTCGGCACCGGCGAGGCGGTCGGCTGCTTCGGGCTCACCGAGCCGGAACACGGCTCGAACCCCTCCGCCATGGAGACGCGCGCCGAGGCCGACGGTGATGATTACGTACTCAACGGCTCGAAGACGTGGATCACGAACTCCCCGATCTCCGACGTCGCCGTCGTCTGGGCGAAAGACCACACCGAGGACGGGACCCCGGTCCGCGGGTTCCTCGTCGAGACCGACCGCGACGGCGTCACCACCAACAAGATCGACGAGAAGCTCAGCCTGCGCGCGTCGATCACGGGCGAGATCAGTCTCCAGAACGTCCACGTCCCCGCCGAGAACGTCCTTCCCGAAGTCACGGGGATGAAGGGGCCGCTGTCGTGTCTGACGCAGGCCCGCTACGGCATCGCGTGGGGCGCGGTCGGAGCGGCACAGGACTGCTTCGAGGTCGCCCGGCAGTACGCCACCGACCGCGAGCAATTCGGCAAGCCGATCGGCGGCTTCCAGATGCAACAGGAGAAGCTCGCGGAGATGGCGACGCAGATCACGCTCGCGCAGCTGCTCGCCCACCGGCTCGCCGACCTCAAGGAGGCCGGCGAGATGCGGCCGCAGCACGTCTCGATGGCCAAGCGGAACAACGTGCGGATGGCCCGCGACCAGTCGCGGATCGCCCGGGAGATGCTCGGCGGCAACGGGATCACCGCGGACTACTCGCCGATGCGCCACATGGCGAACATGGAGACGGTGTACACCTACGAGGGCACCCACGACATCCACACCCTGATCCTCGGCGAGGACCTCACCGGGCTGCAGGCGTACCAGTAGCGCCGCCGGCGCTCCCGTCCTTCGAGGCCAGTTTTCAGACGTGCCGACCGTCCGCTCTCCCGGGCTCGCCGAGTAGCCGACACCGCGGGACCGCCCTACCCGTCCATTCGGATCGGCGGCGAGGCGCTCATCAGGAGGAGACAGACGATCCCCACGCTCGCGCCGACGATCCCGGTGCCGACGCCGACGGCGCGGACCGCCGTCTCGAACCCGAGCGGGCGGGTCGCGACCGCCACGGCGACGCCCATGACAACCGGGGTCGCCGTCGCCGCCGCGCGCCCGCTCCCCTCGCCGAGGCTCACCAGCCCCCCGCGCAGGTCCGCGGGCGGGAGCGTCGTGATGACGCTCCGGTAGATGGAGAGCACGAGCCCGAACCCGATCCCCATGAAGGCGACGCCGACGGCGGCGACCGCGAGCGACTGGGCGAGGAAGGCGAGCGCGAGGCCGGCGCCCATCGAGACGTTCGTGGCGACGAGGGGGTAGAGCCGGTCGTCGAAGACGGCCGCGACTCGACCGGCCTGCGTCGCCGCGAGCGCGTACGTGAGGCTCGCGAGCGCCGCGAGGACTCCCGCTTCCGTCGGCGTGTCGCCGAGCACGTCCACGACGAGGATCGAGTTGTACGTGAGGAAGCCGAACCACGCGACGTTCGCGGTCCCGCGAGCAACGACCATCGTCCACGCCCGACGGTGCGCGACCAGCGCGCGCATGTCGCCGAGCTGCGTCCGGATCCCCGCCGACGAGCCCTCGTCGTCCGCCTCGTCGAGCGGCTCTTCGAAGTACACGTAGACGACCGCCGCGACCGGGAAGGCGACGGCGTACAGCAGGAACGGGTACTGCCACGCCATTCCGACGAGGACGCCGGCGGCCAGCGGGAACGCCGTCTGCGAGAGCCCCGAGCCGGTGAACCGGAGCCCCTGCGCGGTGGCCTCTTTCGTCCCCGCGTACAGGTCCCCGAGGCTGGTGATGATGATCGGCGTGAGCGCCGCGAAGCCGATCCCTTGGAGCGCGCGCAGGGCGAGCGCCGCGCCGAAGGTGGAGACGAACGCGATGGCGGTCCCGGTGAGGCCGAACCAGAGCAACCCGAAGATGAGCACCGGTCGTCGCCCGTACCGGTCGGATATCACGCCCGCGATCGGGATGACGACGATGGAGGGCGCGGTGAACGCCGACATCATCAGCCCGATGTTCGCCGTTGACGCCCCCAGCGGTTCGACGAGCGAACCGAGCACCGGCGAGAGGAGCGCGGTGCCGAGCGGCGGGAGGACGTTGATGAGCAACAGCAGCTGGAACGGTCGCTCTCGGACGATCCCCGCGTCGGCTCCCGCGATCGACGAGAGCGATGGCACGCCTGCCCGCAGGCGGTCGCCCGGATTAAACCTACGCGTAGTGGCAGTCGCCGTGTTCCGGCACGCTGACACGCGGGGCGCCCACACTGCGCCGCGACGCACCTGCGCTCCCGACGACGCTCGCGACCGTCGCAAGGGCGTTCGACATGATCGAATACTTATAGGGCTGGGGGATCGACGAACGTTCATGAACAAACCGGAGCCCGAGGCCGTGGACGGGGTACGGACCGCCGAAACGATGTTCGACGTGGTGCAACGGCTCGTCGAGGACGACGGCGCGTCGCTGGCCGAGCTGGCGGCCGAGCTCGACTACGCGAAGAGCACGGTCCACCGTCACCTCCACACCCTGGAGGACCTCGGCTATGTCGTCCGGCGGGACGACCGCTACCACGTCGGGCTCCGGTTCCTCGAGGTCGGCGTCACAGCCCGGAGCAGCTACCGCGGATACGACCTCGTGCGCAAGAAGGTCGAGGAGATCGCGGCGGTCACCGGGGAGCGCGCCCAGTTCTTCGTCGAGGAACACGGCAAGGCGGTGTACCTCGCACGGGCCGTCGGCGACCAGGCGGTCCGCACGGACCCCGGCCTCGGCAGCCGCATCCCCCTGTACGCGGCGTCGGCGGGGAAGGCGATCCTCGCCGAGCTGTCGGACGACGAGCTATCCGATATGCTCGAACGCATGTCGTTCGATCCGGTGACGGACCACACGATAACCGACCCGGACGAGCTCCGGGCGGAGATCGAGGCCGGCCGTGAGCGCGGGTACTTCTTCAACAGGCAGGAGTCGCTTCGCGGGACCCACGCCGTCGGCGTCGCGATCTGCGGCCCGGACGGCGAGGTGATCGGCGGGCTCAGCGTCACCGGCCCCTCACACCGGCTGGACGGGGAGCGACTCGAATCCGAGCTCCCCGACCTGCTGCTCGGCGCGGCGAACGAACTCGAGCTCAACATCGCGCACTCGTAGCGTCTTCCGCGCTCGTTCCGTTCGACCGTATCGAACGTACTGTTCGCTCCGACACCCGATCAATTCGGCCACAATTCTTGTCGTCATAGTAAATAACACCAGTACTGTTGTTATCATCGCCGGACCACGGACGAGGGCTGCCTCCCGTGAGATCGGAGCCACTATCTCGGAGACCGGAGCAGGCGTCTCGCAGATCTTATATATGGATATTGACTAATCAAACAAAACAACGCATTTCGAAAACGTTTGTGTTCGCTTCCGTCCACGTGCTCCCGTCGACCGAGGGGACGTCGGCGCGTGGTCGCGTCGATTGCGGTCGGATCGACTCCGGCCGTGTCGCGGTGACAGATCCTCGACGATCGGAGGTACTCGTGCAGTGAGGGGCGAATAACGCGAATACGTGGCTGGCCGGTGCGTCCCTGTTTCACCGGCCACCGACCCGCTGTGGCGTACGCGGCAACCCGCTTCGGCGTCGCGTCGACGACCGCGAGATCGATCGCGTTCGGACGTCCCGGCGTGTGACTTCTCGACTCTTTACATAATATATCAAGATATTATATAATTCTGGTACGTACGTCGAAGTCGTCGTTCGTGCTCCCGCCGCCGGGTCGGGAGCGCGACGGCGGAAGCGCGTCGACGATTCAGCGACCGCTCGACCGCCGCCGCTCTCGGACGGCCAGCCAGACGGCGCTACAGAACGCGAGCCCGACGGCGACCGTCGTGAGGGAGAAGGCGATCCGGTAGCCGAGCTCGGTGTAGACGACGGTGCCGGAGACGACGTCGCCGGTTCGGTAGCCGTCGAGGACGAGCCCCATGGCCGTCGGGAGGACCGCGCCACCGACGAATCCGGCCCCGTTCACGGTCGCCGTGGCCACGCCGCTCGCACTCGACGGATACCGCTCTTTGATGATCGGGAGCGCGAGCATGACGAACCCGAGACTGAATCCGATCAGGAAGAACATCGCACCGACGACGGCGAGCGGCGGGTCGCCGAAGACCGGAACGACCGCCAGTACGAGCGTGAACAGACCGAGCCCGGCGATCATCGGACCCAGCCGGCGGCCGAGTCGATCCGAGACGCGTCCCATCGCCGGTGCGCCGAGCAGCATCCCGATCGCTCCGACGAGCGTGAACGACGACGCGGTCGTCACGTCGAGCCCGTAGACGACGACCAGGTACGGGATCCCCCACAGGCCGATCACGGTGAGGATCGATCCCATCGCCGAGAAGAACACCACCGACAGCAGCCACTGGTCGAGGTCCGACAGCAGCGCGCGCAGGTTGCCGACGGTCTCGCCGATCGTTATCGACGGCTGCTCCGGGACGTCCTCGATCGGGTCGAGCCCGGCGTCGCACGGCGACCGCCGCACGAGCGCGAAGACGGCCGCGGCCGCGACGAAGCCGGCGGCCGCGAGCGCGAGCACCGTCGACCGCCAGCCGACGCGGTCGATGGCGACCGCCAGCGGCACCGTGGCGAAGATCGCGCCGACCCCGGCGATGCCGGCGGTCACGCCCGTCATCGTCGCGAACTCGTCGACCCGGAACCAGTTCGCACAGAAGCGGAGCGTGGCGATGAAGATCACGCCGCTCCCGAGCCCGATCACCCCGCGGAAGAGGAACGCCGTGAGGTAGCTCTCGCTGAGCGTGAAGCCGATCGCCCCGGTGCTGAGCACGACGGCGCCCGCGGCCCCGACGTACCGGGCGCTGTACCGGTCCGCCAGCACGCCCGTCGGGATCTGGACGGCGGCGTAGATGACGAAGAAGGAGGCGTGGAGCGTCCCGAGCTGCGCCGCCGTGATGCCGAACGCGTCGATCAGCTGCTCCGACAGCACCGCGGTCGAGAGCCGATGCACGTTGACGAGCAGGAAGACGACCGCCAGCGACCCCCACCCGAGCCAGCGTCGAGTCGTCGGATCGCGGAGCAGACCCATGGGTGCCGTGCTCCGGCCGACGACTAAAACGGTCTCATTTCGCGTTCGCACTCGGGTTCCGCTCGCGTTCGCCGGTCCGAGGCGTCGACCCCGCGGAGCGGGATCGCGGTCCGACCGTCCGGATCAGGCGGTCTCCATCTCGCGCTCGAGCTCGCGGAGCCGCTCGATCCGGTTCTCGGTCGCCGGGTGCGTCGAGGCGATCTTGCCGATGAACCCCGACTTGATCGGGATGATGAAGAACGCGTTCATCTCCGCCTCCTGGCGGAGGTCCTCTTCCGGGACGCGGTCCATCCGGCCGTCGATCGTCATCAGCGCCGACGCGAGCGCGCCGGGCTTCCCCGTGATCAGCGCGGCCCCGCGGTCGGCGGAGTACTCGCGGTACCGCGAGAGCGCCCGGATCAGCAGGAACGAGACGATCCAGACGACGATGGAGACGAGCACCGCGACGATGACGGGCGCGCCCTGTCGGTTGTTCCCGCCCAACAGCCACCCCCACCGGACGATGAAGAAGGCGATAGTCGAGAGGAACGAGGCGATGGTCATCACCATCACGTCGCGGTTCTTCACGTGCGCGAGCTCGTGGGCGAGCACGCCGTCCAGTTCGTCCTCGTCCAGCGACCGGAGCAGCGCGGTCGTCACCGCGACGGTCGCGTTCTTCTTGTTCCGGCCGGTCGCGAAGGCGTTCGGTACCTGCGTGTCGGCGACGGCGATCGTCGGCTTCGGGAGGTCGGCCTGCTGGCTCAGGCGCTCGACCCGCCGGTGAAGGTCGGGGTACTCCTCCGCGCTCACCTCGCGGGCGCCCATGCTCCGCAGGGCGAGCTTGTCGCTGAAGAAGTACTGGGCGATCGCGAACCCGCCGAGCATGATCAGCGGGAACAGGAAGTCGCCGAAGTACACGGTCAGCACACCGACGAACACGACGTAGAGGGCGAAGAGGAGGAACATCGTGAACGCCATCCGTCCACGCAGTCCCCAGTCGGTCTTCCATTCCATACCCGTATTTTACCGGTCGGTCGGTTAAAGCCTGCCGGGAATCGCCGCCGTCCGCATCGGCCGCGCGGCCGCCCGACGACGGTGCGCTTTTCAGTCGTCGTGGCGACCCGCACGCATGGAGACCGTCCTCGTCACCGGCGGCCGCGGCGCCTCCGGGCGCTGGGTCGTCGACCGACTCGCCGGCGACTACGAGGTCGTCGTCGTCGACTACGAGCATCCGGGCCTCGACGCCGACCCGGCCCCGCACGTCTCGTTTCGCGCCGCCGACCTCGCCGATCGCGGCGAGGCGCTCGACGTCGTCCACGCCGTCGACCCCGACGCCGTCGTCCACTGGGCTGCGATCCCGGTCGCGGGCACCCATCCCGACGGCCGCGTGTTCGAGACCAACGTCCGCGCCGCGAAGAACGTCCTCGACGCCGCCGGTCGCGCCGACGCCCGGATCGTGCAGGCGTCGAGCGACGGCGCGTACGGCTTCTTCTTCGCGGAGCCGACGCCGCTCCCCGACGCGCTGCCGATCGCCGAGGACCACCCGCTCCGCCCGGAGGACCCGTACGGCCTCTCGAAGGTGACGGCGGAGGCGACGGCCGGTGCGGTCGCGCGCCGCGAGGGCGTCCCGGCCGTGTCGGTCCGGCCGTCGTGGATCCAGCACCCCGGCGAGTACGCCTGCCGGAGCGACGGGTACGTCGACGATCTGGACGCCGGCGCCGGCAACTTCTGGTCGTACGTCGACGCCCGCGACGTCGCCGACCTCGTCGCCGCCGCGCTCGCGGGGACGGCGGGACCGGATCCGGCCGTCGCTCCGGGCACTCACGAGGCGGTCAACTGCGTCGCGGCCGACAACGCGATCGGTCGCCCCCTGCTCGACCTCCTGCGGGAATCGTACGGCGAGACTCCCGACGACTGCGCGGTCGCCGAGGGCGACGACCGCGGCGCCTACGCAATCGCGAAGGCCGACCGGCTGTTCGGGTGGACGCCGTCGCATTCGTGGCGCGAGGCGGCCGACGAGGACGTCCCCGACCCGACGCTGTTCGAGGGGTAGGCCGCCGAGAACGCGCTGTGCCGATCTCAATACTTGCCGCGATGAACGACCTCCCTCAGGCCCACGTATGCGGCGACTCGGGGGTCTGCGTCGCTTTCGACGGCGGATCGGTTGACGAACGGACGTCACTGACGGCAGCGTATCTGCCCACTGTCGGTCGCTTGATGAGGCGACGTCCCGTCGAGTGAATCCATGAGCAAGGCAGATCACACCGAACGATTCGCGGTATCGGCCGAGAGCGAGAGCGAGACGAAGACGGTCGTCGAGGCGCGCGACTTCGAGTTCGTCGTCGACGAGCCGGCGGCGCTGGGGGGGACGAACGACGGCCCGAACCCCGTCGAATATCTCATCGGTGCGTGGGCCGGCTGTCTCAACGTCGTGGTGCACACCGTCGGCGAAGAGCGCGGGATCGACCTCGAAAACGTCGCGATCCATATCGAAGGCGACCTCGATCCCCGGAAGTTCTTGGGTATCGACGAGACCGCCCGAGCGGGATATCAGGAGGTCAACGTGCGAATCGAAGTCGAGTCCGACGCCGACGAGGAGGCGCTGGAAGCGTTAGGCGCGGCGGTCGAGGAGCGATGTCCGGTCGGCGACAACATCGAGAATCCGACTCCGACGGACGTGGCTATCGAAGCGGCTTGATCGGTTACGTGACACGGCGAGATCTAACTGATCTCAAATCGACAGGATCGCGTTGACCAGCGTCCGGGTTGCGATCGCGGTCGCCGCGCCGAGCCACGTCAGGAGGACGAAGTGGATGTACCCGTTCGCGGGGTTCCCGCCGTCGATCCGGCGGATCATCTGCGAGGAGAGGGCGGCGTTGAACAGGACGACCGTCAGGAGCAGGTACTCGATCAGGGGGATGTCGTACGCGCCGGGGTAGACGATCTGGCCGATGTCCATCTGTTCGAGGCCGAAGTCGGCCGTGAGATCCGCGAGGATCGCGACGATCTCCAGCCCGATGAAGAAGGCGAACGTCGCCGCCGCCGTGATCCCGTACAGCAGTCCGATGAACGTCATCGCCGCCTGTCGACGCTGCTCGCGCAGCTGGTTCACGGCGTTCATGTTCTTCGATATCAGCTCGCCGAGCTGCTTCGGGTCCCCGCCCATCTGCCGACCGACGAGGTACATCTCGGAGAACTTCTGGATGAGGTACGACCGCGTGTCGTAGGTGAACTGCTCCCACGCCCCCTCGGTGCTGATCCGCATGTTGAGCCGACGGTAGAGGCGTTCGATGGCGGGCGAGAGGTCGCCGAAGTTCTTCTCGCGCAGCGTGGTCAGCACGTCGGTCGTCGTCGACTGCTTGGCGCTCTCGGTGGCGCCGAGCGCCCGCACGAACGAGGGGAACTCGCCGTCTCGGGCCGTGATCTGCTGTTCCTCCCGTCGGAGGACGACGCCGGTGATGATGAGCGGCGAGATGGGCACCGCGAGGTAGAGGGGGAGCCGGACGTCGTCGACGAACCAGAGCAGCCCGGGGAGCCCGGGGCCGTAGCCGAACATCCCGGCCGCGGTGATCCCGATGATCAGGAAGGAGAGCCCGCCGCCGATACCGAGCGAGGCCCACAGCCGCAGGTCGCCCGGCGCGCGCTCGTCCGGGTGGAACCAGATCGGGTCGTACGGCGACGTCGCCCGGATCATCGCGTAGAAGCCGAGCTGGACGAAGACGAACAGGACGATGACGGCCGCCACCGTCGCCGTCGGGTCGTTGCCCGTGAGGATCGGGAGGACGATGGCGAACACCAGCGCGAACGTCATCGAGAGGATCATCGACATGTACAGGTCCTTCATCACCTCTAAGTTCGCCAGCGAGGACTCGTACACCGTTTCGTATTTCGCGAGCATCACGTCCTGCTCGGAGACGAGGAACTCCTCTAGCGACTGTCCGGCCCCCATCGTGTAGCCGAGCCGGTCGAAGAAGTCGGCCATCGCGTCCGAGGGGACCTCCTCGGCGCGCCGACGACACGCGTCGTCGAGGCTCTGGTTCCACGTGTCGACGAGGTGGACGACCCGGGCGATCTCCTGGGCGGCGACGCCGTACTCCTCCTCCTTCGCCAGCGTCCGAAACACCTCCATGCGGTCGATGTTCGTCGTCGACAGCACGGTCATGTGCGTCATCACGAGGTGGAGCTGATTGTCGATCTGGGTCTCTAAGCTGGAGAGGTAGATCTTCGGGTAGATCACCGCCGCGACCAGCACGAGCCCGCCGAACATCGGGACGGGGACCCGCGCCGCGAACGGCAGCGGGAGGACGAACAGACCGACGACGCTCGCGCCGAACACGAGCACCGCGGGGATCAACACGAGCGCGACGTACTTCCGCTTCGAGATGTCGAGCTTGTCGTACGACGCCACGACCGCCGAGGTCAACTCGGCCGCGGTCGCGAGCCCGTTGCCGACCTGTTTCACCCCCATGTCACTCCTCGACCCCGTTTGCTGCGTCGCTCCGGGCGACCCCGTTCGCTGCGTCGCTCGGGACGGGATCGCTCATCGCCGCGATCACCTGACGTTCCGGTGCATGTCGAAGGGGAGCCCCTCGACGCCGTCGCGCTGGAAGGAGTTGATGGCGTCGTTCACCTCGTGGTAGCCCAAGATCCCCTCTTGGATCATCCGGTTTATCAGCTCCGCGCGGAACTCCAGGTCGTCGTAGATGTCGCGGGTGTCGGCGTAGCCGAGCAGCGTCGCGATCTGCTCTTCTAACACGTAGGAGTTGTTCATCCCCTGGAAGACGATCTCGTCTTCGACGGGGTCCCAGCTGAACACCTCGCGGGTGACGACTCCCTCCATCTCCTTGGAGTATCCCTCGATCTCTTGGACGCTCGTTACCCGGCGCAACACCTTGTCGCCCTGTTTCACCCGGTTCTGGAACAGCGCGACGTCGGCGTTGTCCATGAACGTCTCCGGGACGTTGATCGGCTCGGAGGTGAACCGCTGGATCATCGAGACGATGTCGGACGCGTGGAAGGTCAGCATGACCGGGTGGCCGGTCTGGGCCGCCTGGAACGCCATCCGCCCCTCGGCGCCGCGGACCTCGCCCACGATGATGTAGTCGGGACGCGACCGGAGCGCGGCGGCGACCAGGTCGAACATGTCGACGTCGGAGCTCCCCTCGCCGCCTCCCTCGCGGGTCAACAGCTGCTGCCAGGTGCTGTGCGGCGGGATGACCTCAGCGGTGTCCTCCGCGGTGTATATCTTCGAATCGTCTGGGATGTACGACAGGATCGCGTTCAGCGTGGTCGTCTTCCCGGACGCCGTCTCGCCGACGACGAACACCGTCTGCTCGTTCTCCAAGCAGAGCCAGAGGTACGCCGCCAGCTCCGGCGACAGCGTCCCCCAGTTGGTGATCTGGTTGATCGATAGCGGCACCTCCTCGCCCTGCCGGATCGTGAGCGAGGAGCCCTTCAGCGAGACGTCGTCGGAGTAGATGATGTTGATACGCGACCCGTCCGGCAGCGTGGAGTCGACGATGGGATCGGAGTCGGAGAGGGGGTCGCCGATCCGCTCGCCCATGTTGCGCAGCCAGTTGTCGAACTCCTGTGGCGTCCCGAAGTCGACCGTCGTCTCCAACATGCCGAACGTCCCGTGGTCGACGTGACACTCCTTGGGGCCGATGACGTGAATGTCCTCGTTGGCCGGGTCGCGCATCACCGGTTCGAGCGGTCCGAGGCCGACGATGTCGCGGTTGAGCCGGTAGCGGATGTTCTCGTAGGTCTCCTCGGTGACGGAGAGCTTCCCGAAGTGCCGGACCTTCGAGAGCCCCCGCCGCCAGCCGGTGGACTCGTCGTCGACGTGGGTCACCTCCTCTAACAGCTCCTCGATGAGGTCGTCGTACTCCGCCTCGGAGTCGGGCGCGCTGTGCTGGCCGCTCACGGCGAGCAGCCGGTTTTTCACCTCGTTGAGGATCTCGGCCTGCGGCCCGGACACCTCCGGCTCGATGGCGTAGTACTTCGTGTCCTGCCCGAGGTCGCCGTAGATGTGGCTGTAGATCGGTCCGCCGACGGGGTAGATGACGTTCGGGCGGTTCGACTCGTACTCGTCTTTCGGCTCCTCGATGAACTGCGGAAACTCCCCCGTGATCTGTTTGAACTCCCGGAGGTGTTCCCGGAGGTGCGGACGCCGCATGGCGGCCTTCCGGAGCTCTTCCGACGGCTTCGCGGTTCCGTGTTCGGTCATGATATCCTCCGCTCCTCCGTCGTTCGCGTCCCGCCCGCGCGGAACGGCGGTTCCGTCGCGGGGAGTCGACGCGGTCGTTCCCTCGCGAGGGTCGGCCTCATCACGCGACGCTGCGGCTCTCGATGACGATTCCGGTGCCCGACCGGACCGAGAACCCGATCGTGTCCCCGACCTGTTCGCCCATCCCCGCGAAGCGCTTCACGTTTATCTGCCGACGGATGTCGTTACCGACCTCGATCATCTCCAGTTCGAGGAACACGTCGGCGATCGACCGGAACGGGCCGATGGCCTCGTCGTCGACCGCCGAGGGGTCGACGGTGAGCACGACGACCTTCCCCTGCGAGATGATCTCGCGGAAGAAGGAGATGATCTCCAGAGCGGCCTGCCGCTCCTCGTTCTTCCGGACGAGCGCCTCGAACGTCGGATCGTTCCGGAAGATGGCGTCGAACGTGTCGAGGAAGACGACGTCCGAGTTCCACATCGCCTCCGCGTTCATCAGCCGCTTGAGCAGCTCCTTGCGCTCGCCGTCGCCGTCGGAGAACGCGCCGCCGGAGTCGAAGTCGGCGTGGAGGAAGAGCAGCTCCTCATTTAAGAGCGGCTTCACCATATCGTACTCCAACGAGTGCATCTGGTCGATGAACCCGCGGACGGTGAGCTCCGTCGACATCATCGTGACGGACGCGCCCTCTTCGACGAGCCCGTAGGCGAACCGCTGGGAGATGGCGCTCTTGCCGGCGCCGTAGTCGCCCTCCATGAGGACGATGCTACCGCGGGGGATCCCGCCGCCGAGCTCCTTGTTCAGCCGGTCGCGTTCGCCGAGTCCGATCGAGAGCAGGTTGTCGGCGCGGGGCACGTCAGTTGGCCTCCGTGCGGAACTGGAACAGCTCCTCGTCGCCGTTCACCGTGAGGTACACCCGGTGATCCGTCCCCGGCTTGAGGCCGCCGCTCGACCCCTCCAACTGCGTGACGTCGATCGTGAGCCGCAGCACGTCGCCGCGGCCCCACGCGGCGCCCGAGCCGGCGGAGACGAGCTCGCCTCCCGTCGCGCTCGGCGGGACGTAGCTCCCGTCGAAGACGACGTCGACGCCGGAGCCGTCAGGGTTGAGCCGCTGCGTTCCGGTGTTCTTTATCAGCAGCGTCACGTTCTCGTCCCCGCTCTCGTTGTACACGCCGGCGCTCGCGTCGGAGATGATCGTCACGTCCGTCCGGAGCTGCTCGGTCGCGTCGATCCCGGCGTCCTCGACGGCCGCGCTCACGCGGTCGACGCCGGTCGTGATCGTGCCGACGACGCCGGCGGCGATCACGAGGCTCGCGATGAACAGGATGAGGTGCGAGACCGGAACGCTGGCCATCTACGCGGTCACCTCCGTGACGGTCGCCGCGTCGCGCACGCCAGACTCGACCACGAGGACGATCCGGGTCTCGTCCGCGACCACGTCGGTCGAGAGGTCCGCCTCGTTCACGCGTACCGTCAGCGTCTCGCCGCCGAGCCAGAGATCGGTGTCGGCGTCGCCGTCGACGGTCGTCGTCGCGTTCGCGCCGCCCACGTCGACGTACTCGTTACCGACGACGAGCGTCGCGTCGCTCGCGACGAGCCCGACCGAGCCGTCGTTGGTGGCGTCGATCGTCACCTCCCCCGTCCCGTCGTCGTAGGTCGCGTTCGTCACGGCGAAGTCGGTGTTCTGCCGCTCCAGCGAGCGCTCTTGGATCCCCTCTTGCGCGTCGGTGACGCGGTCGAAGCCGTTGGCCGCGACGGGGTAGAAGGCGGTGAACGCGAAGAACAGCCCCGCGACGATGACGGCCGTCGACGCGGAGACGCTAACGCCCATCTCCCCACCCTCCGTCGGCCGGGTCGGCGCGGTCGGAACGCGGGTTCGGGTCGTTCATGGGTCGCGGGGAGCCGCCGTTCCGATCGCGTCCATCGGGTCGGTTGCCGCCGCGGTCCGTCCGGTCGTCGCCGCGCTCCGCTCGATCGTCGCCGCGGTCCGTCCGGTCGTCGCGACGTTCGGCGTCGCCGCGTGCGTTCGCTCGGCGGTCGCGTCCCCGACTCCGGCCGACCGGCGACGGGGCGCCGCCGACCAGGGAGCCGCCGGCGAGGTCGTCCCACCGGTCCAGCAGCAGCAGGTGGCCGCTCGTCCCGTTGAGCTGCGTCACGTACCGGAGGCTGCGTGTGTGATGCTCCCGGACCAGCCGGTCGGTCCCCGGTCGGTCCACGAGGTTGCGGTCGATCGTGCCGAACCCGGAGAGGAAGTCGCGAAGCCGCGCCGCGGCCTCCGGCCCGACCCACTCGATGCGCTCGTAGTAGTTGATCGCGCGCACCGCGTCGGTGACGTCGCTCTCCGAGACGAGGAACTCCAGCCACTCCATCACGAGCAGGTCGCCGACGTAGTCGCCGGGGAGCTCCGTGAGGTACGGCTTCCCGCGGCCCCCGGAGAGGTCGTCCTCGCCGACGTACTCGAAGCCGCCGCCGTTCGCCTCGGACGGATCGCCGCCGGGCCGCGGACCGCGCGTGCGATCGGCGGCCGGCTCCGGATCGGGTTCCGGATCGTGACCGTTCGTCGTTGGGTCGGCGTCGGCCGCCGGCTCCTCGTCGAACGACGCGACGCCCTCGCCGAGGTCGTCGCCGAACGGGTCCGTCTCGTCGCCGAGGTCGGCGTCGAACGAGTCCCCGCCCTCGAACGAGTCGCTCCCGTCGTCGAAGGGGTCCTCGTCCGCGGGGGCGTCCGCGTCGTCCTCGCCCTCGTCGGCCCAGTCGGCTTCCCCGGCGTCGTACTCCTCTTTCAGTTCGCTGAAGCTCTTTCCGTCGTCGTTCATGTCGTCTCCGTCGTCCGCCACCGCGGTCTCGGACGCGGCGCCGGCGGAGTCGCCGTCGTCCGTGTGGTCGTCGTCCGGTTCCCCGTTCAGTTCGTCGAACTCGCCGCTCCCGTCGTCGAACTCCTCGTCGAGCGCGTCGTCGTCGAAGAACCCGTCGGCGTCCGCGTTCGCGACGTCCTCGTCGAGCGCGTCGGCCTCGTCCTCCGCCTCGTCGTCGTCGAAGAGCCCGAACGACCCCTCGCCGCCGCCGCTGATGCTGTCGAAGCCGCTCGACTCGTCGACGAACGGGTTGATCCCGCGGGTGACCATCTCGTAGATGTCGAGCAGATTTCTGACGTCCTCCTCGATGTCGTCGACCGCGGCCGAGATCTCCTCGTTCTCCGAGCGAACCGTGGACACCGTCGAAGAGAGCGAGGCGACCTCGTTCTCGAGGTCGTCGAGCCGCTTTTCCAGCTCGTCGGTGTCGGCGCCGGCGCCGCCGTCCCCGTCGAAACCGTCGTCCCACTCGTCCATCCCGTCGAGGTCGTCGAAACCGTCGCCGCCCATCCCTCCGCCGCCGCCCATGCCGCCGCCGCCGCCCATGCCGCCGCCGCCGAACGGGTCGTCGCCGCCCATGCCTCCGGCGTCATCGTCGTCGGAGCCATCGTCGTCGAGGAAGCGATCGAGGACGCTCGCACCGACGATCCCCAGCGTGGCGACTATCCAGATTACCGTTGGAGCTCCCCACACCGGTAGTTCGAGGCCCATTATCGAGTACCACCCGCAGAACCCACTTCAATTCACCCCTCAAAATATCAACAGTGAGAAAACACCACACCGCGCGGCGAACGACCCTCGGTCACAGGGTGCGCTCGAACCCGTCCGCCGCCCGAACGACGAGTCCGCCGCCCGCCACGAACCGGACCGTGCGGCCGACGCCGTCACCGACGTCGCTGGCGACGATCGGGATCTCGGCCGCCGCGAGACACCGCTCGGCCCGCTCGACGTTCCGCGGCCCGACGGCGTCGGTGAGGTCCAGCATCTCGGCGCCGCCGGCGACGCGCGCCTCCAGCCGGTCGGGCGTCGCGCCGGCCGCGGCGAGCTCGTCGATCAGGGCGTCGACGCCGGCGTCGACGTACTTCCCGCGACGGGCGGCGGCCGTGCGTGCCTCGTCGCTCGCGGGCAGCATCGCGTGCAGGAGACCGCGGACCCCCGCACGCTCGTCGACGAGCGCCACCGCGACGCAGGAACCGAGCCCGCTCGTCGTCAGCGTCTCCCCGTCGGTCGCGACGGCGAACTCGCCCACGCCGACCCTGATTCGGCGCTCGCCGTCGGCGTCGTCGCCGGGCTCGCCGTCGCCGCCGCCGTCGTCGTCGCGCTCGTCGCTGTCCCGCGGCCCCGAATCGCGGGACGACGAGGAGTGAATCACGTCTCCGAGAGTCGGTCGAGGGCCCGCGCCAGCTCTCGTTCGTCCGGGAGCGCGTACACGTCGCACCGGGCCTGCACGCCTTCCGTCTGGATCGCGGCGTCGATCACGAACCCGTAGTCCTGCCGGCGGCTCAGCCTGGCGACCAGCGAGCTGATCGTCGCCGAGCCGATGTCGTGGACGAACTCCGGGGGCGAGTGGCTGATCGACGTGCCGAGCACGTTCGCCCAGCCGTCGATGAACCCGCTCGTCATCACGTTACCCAGCTCGCAGAGCGCGTTCTCCGCCATCCCGCCGAGCGGCTCGTCCGGCTCGCTCGGAAGCATCGCGGCCGCGATCGCCGCCGCCGACTCCTCCTCGAAGAGGATCGCGAGGTAGCCGCTCGGCTCCCCCCGGAGCTCGAAGACGGTCCCGGCGTGCGGCTCGACGCCGACCTCAGTGGGGACGTCGGCGAGGGGAACGAATCGCAACCGGCTCACGTCGACGGTCGTGTCGAGGCCGGTCATCATCGCGATGTTGTCGGCGGCGTTCGCCGAGCCGCGCTTCGCCAGCGACGCGAACGTCGACAGCGACTCGTACGGGACCGCGGTGCTGCCGGTCTCGCTGGCGACCCCGTCTCCCCTCTCCCCGCCTCCCGCTGCCTCGGCGCCCGCGGTCGCGGCCGGCGCCGTCTTCCCGACGATGAGGTCGCGGAAGGGGCCGGAGTCGGGCAGCATGTAGATGGAGAAGTCGAGGTCGGTCGTCGTCGCGTCGAGCCGGCTCTCGAAGAGGAACACGCCGTCGCCGGCGAGCGCCCCGTCCGGCAGGACGGCGGCGCCGTCGGCCTCGAAGTAGCGCGGCGGCGTCATGTCGATCGCCTTCCCGAGGTAGTTCGCCCAGCCGTCGAGGAAGCCGCCGAGCGCGATGTTCCCGACCTCGGTCACCGCGCTGCGGCCAACCGACGCGCCGCCGGGAAGCAGCGAGAGCAGGGCGTCGACGTTGGCGGCGTCGAACGCGAGCACCGCCTCGCCGTCCAGTCCGCCGCGGAGCCCGACGCTCACGCCGATCGACTCGCGCCCCGCGAACGCCTCGGCGAGGTCCTCGCCGCTGGCGACGCTCGCGCCGGTGACCTCTACCGCGAGGTCGGTTCCCGTGAGGTCGGCGAGCGCCCCGGCGGCCTGCTCGGCCCCGCGCTCCGCCAGCCGGTTGCACGCGCCGAGCGCCCGGACGTCGACCCGCATTATACCGCAGATCCGATGGCGTCGAGCACGTTCGGCTTCTGGAACGGCTTCGTGATGTACCCCTCTGCGCCGGCCTTGATGGCGGCCTTCATCTTCTCCTCCTGGCCGACGCTGGTGCACATGATCACCGTCGCCTCCGGGTTGTCGCCCACGATCTCCGTCGTCGCCTCTATCCCGTCGCGGATCGGCATCACGATGTCCATCATCACGAGGTCCGGGCCGTGTTCCTCGTACATGTTGACCGCCTCCACGCCGTTCTCGGCCTCGCCGACGATCTCGAACTCACCCTCGAGGATCTCCCGGAGGAGGTTCCGCATGAACTCGGAGTCGTCCGCGATAAGCACGCGCGTTGCCATGGTTGTCTGGAAGCGGGTGCAGCGCTCACTTAACCACTCCCCCGCGGTTCTCAGCGCTGAGAACCGACGGCGCTGTCGGGCGAAACGACGGTCGCGAAGGTACCTCTGGCGGACGCCCTCCGCTCCAGCGGCCGAGGGCGTGCCTCAGATCCAGTGGCCGAGGATGTACGTCGCCCCGACCAGGACTGTCCCCCCGAACGTCTCGCGCGTTCCGATCCCGAACGGGAGGGGCGTCGCCGGCGTCTCGTCGGGACTCTTCCCGTCCGGTTCCTCGCCGCCGTCGACGTCTTCGGCGGACTCGCCCGAATCGTCTCGCGCCGACTCGTTGCCGTCGGGATCGCCCGGCCCGTCTTCGGTGTCGCCTCCCGCCGTCTCGTCGGTCGAGTTCCGGCCGTCGGCGTCGCTCTCGTCGATCCGCGTCACCGCGGGGTCCGGCTCCACGGTCACCGTTCCGTTCACCTCGTCTCCGTCGATACTGAGCGTGTACGGGTACTCGCCCGGCTCCACGTCCGCGTCGATCCCTGCGAACCTCTCCTCCTCCGATGCCCCCGGCGCGACAGTGACGTACCGCTCGTCGACGATCGTCCCGTCGTCGACGGTGAGCGTCAGTCGGTCTCGATTCCGCAACTGCCCGACGTTCTGCACCGTCGCGGAGAGGTTCGCCAGCGACTCGCCGCGAGTCACCGTGAGGTTCCTCGTCGTTCCGTTCGCCAGCCGCAGCCGGTCGGGGTCCGTGGCGTTCCCGACGAGGAGGATCTCCCGGCTCTCCTGTAGCGACTGCCCCCGGTAGAGCCGGTAGCTCGCCCTGGTTCCGGGCGGTGCGCCGGCGAGCCCGGTGTCCACGGAGAAGTTCCCGTCGGCGATCGACAGCTCGGACTCGGTCCGGTTCGGCGTCTCGTCGGTGTCGCGAACGACCGTCGCCGACAGCTCCGTCCCCGGCAGTATCGACGTCGTTCCGGCGATCGTCCCGTCGTCGGTCTCGACGAGGAGCGTTCCGTCGTCGGTGACGTCGTCGTACCGGAGGTACCGTTCGCGGACGCTGAACGACGCCTCGGCGCTGACCCGACCGTCTGCGGTCCCGTGGTACGGGTACTGCTGGGAGAGGCTGTCGTCGGTCGCCGACGCCGCGTCGAACGGCGCCGGTGGCTCGCGGCCGTCGCGGAACGCGTACCGGTCGCCCTCGGTTCCCTCCAGGGCGAACTCGACCGCGTACTCGTCGCCCGGGTCGGGACCGTCGGTGAACGGACCGCCGTCGCTCGTGTCTATCGCGAGGTAGAACCGGCCGGGCGCCCGGTCGCTGTCCCCGCGTTCGAGTTCGCTCCCCTCCGTGAGAAACAGGGTGACGTCCTCCGGATCGGCGTCCGCGAGGTCGAGTTCCGTGCGGCGCTCGTTCCGGCCGGGGTTCGTCTGCCGGACCCGCAGCGAGACGCCCTCCTCGGCCTCGAGGAGGTCGACGAGGACGCGGTGGTCGATCACCGTCCCGCCTTCGAGCGACTCACCCGTCCGCTCTTCGGCGAAGTACGACAGGGCCCCCCAGATTCCGGTCGACTCGAAGCCCAGCACGACGCGGTCGCCCTTCGTCACCGCCGTGCGGTCGAGCCCGTTCTCCCTGAGGCGGTCGAGCGACTCGGTCTCGTCACCGTCGGCGTCCGCGGTCGTGAACACCTCTATCTCGTCGTGGAACGTCGGTTCCCGTAACACGAGGTCGGACTCCGCAGCCACCTCGACCGGATCCACCGCACCGGAGTCCCGGACGACGAAGGTCCCGTTGGTGATCGCGAGCCGGTACCGCTCGGGGACGACGGGTCGCGCGAGGTCGCCCGCACCGGTCGCGCCGGAGAACTCCGTGCGGAGCTCCGAGAGATTCCCGGCGACCACGTCGCCGTCCTCGTCTGTGAACTCGAGGTCGCAGGTCACGTCCGACGCGCTACAGCTGTCGACGTCGCTCTCGTTCGTCCCGATGAGCCGCGTGTTGACCGTCGTCGTCCTGCCGCTCACCCGAAGCACATCGACGAAGCCGACCGTTCCGCCGTCGTCGGTGAGGCGGTTGCCACCGACCAGTAGGTACGCCGTGTCGTTCCCGGGAGCGTCGACGGCGTGTCTGATCTCGATCGGATCCCCCGCCGTCCCGGTGTACGTGGATCGGCTGAACGACCCGTCGATCTCTCGGCGGGTGGCGTCGCCAGGTTCCTCGGTCGAGATCGCCGGAGCGGTCGCGGTTCCGTCCGCCGGCGTCGCGTCCGCGTCGTCGAGCGCCGCGCCGCTGCCTCCCCCGAGCGTCGCCGCGGCGGGACCGGTGGCCGCGGCGCCGAACAGCGAGAGGAACACCGCGAGGGCGACCAGCACGACCCGGAGGGCCGACAGGCGGGAGCGCAGCGAGACTTCACCGTCTTCTCCCGGGGCTTTCCGAACGCGCTCTTCCGGGGCTTCCCGAACGCGTTCTCCCGGGGCTTCTTGACCGCGCTCGTCACGGGAGTCCGCCCGACCGCTACGGCGGTCGGGGGTCGCCGTCCGGTCGGACCGACTCGCGCCGTCCGGTGGAACTCTGGAGGTCATCGTGGTGTCGATTTCGCGTAACGGGGCCGAGTCGCGCGGACGGCTCGCCGTAGGTTGCTACACGGTCGGGATCTCAGCGACTAAAGCGTACCCTCCCGATTATCGACCCGGAGAACTGGAGCATACCCTTCGCGATGCGATTCCAAGTAAATCGACCGACTGCGGCCCGATCGATTCCCCGACAGAGCCCCGAAGAGTTAAGCCCGACCGCGGTCCGGTTTCGATGAGGATGAAGACCTGTCCCCGGTGTGAGTCGTCTATCGACGACGAGGCCCGCTACTGCAGCAACTGCGGCGCCCCCCAGACCGAGCCGGCGGCCGAGGAGTTCGACGAGTACGTGCAGCGACAGGCCCGGCAGGTGGCCGCCGAGTCGAGGGGAGACGGGTTCGGCGACGGCTCCGCCGCCAGCGACGGCGGCGAACCCGGGTTCGCGCCGACGGCGGAGCTCACCGACCGACAGCAGCTCTGGCGGCGCGGCTGCTACGTCGCCGGGTACGGCACGACCGTCGTCGCGCTCACGCTGGTTCCGCAGATCGGCGCCTTCCTCTTGATACTCGGCGGGATCGCGATCCTCCCGCCGATCCGCCGCCTCACGGCGGAGCCCCTCGGGCGTCCGCTGAAGCGCGAGGTGATGGCGGGTCTGTACGCGATATTCGTCCTGGTCGGCGCGGCGCTGCTCGTCTTCTTGTAACGCTCCGCTCGGCTACTCGATTCGAAACCCGTCCGCCTCCTCCGCGGCGCGGACGAGGTCGCCGATGCTGTCGCTCGCCGTGAGTCCGTGGCTCGCGGCGAACCGCTTTATCGCCACTGGCGGCACGTCGACGGTCGTCTCGCTCGCGACGAGGAGGAGTCCCAGCGCCTCCGGAGTCGGCGAGCTCGGCCCCGCGTTGGACGCGAACCACGTCACGAGCGAGTCGAACGTCGCCGTCACGTCGTTCGACACCATCCGCTGGCGGGTGGTGTCGCCGTCGACGTGGAGCGTCGCGTCGATCCCGTAGGTGAACCCGTCGCCGTCGAACGAGCTCGCCAGCCACCGGCTCACGGCCTGCCGGTCGACCCCGGCCGCGGTCGCCCGTGAGTCCCCGTCCGGCGGCCGACGCTCCGCGGGACTGGCGGGGTCGGCGGCGGTGAAGCCGGACTCGTCGGCGGGCTGGCTGGCCGGCTTCGACCGCCCGACGTTGGGTCGGCCGTTCGTCCCGACGACGTACCGCCCCTCCCCGATCTCGACGACGCTCTCGTCGTCGGTGAAGTCGAGTTCCTCGGGGTCGGCCGGCGGGGCGTCCGGGTCGGCCGCCGGTGTGTTGCGGTCGCTCATGGGGTAGCCGTGGGAACGCGATAAAATAGGTGTTCCGGGCGGACCAGTCCGCCGGAGAAGTGGTTCGGGGGCTGTTCGAGGCTCGCTAGAGCCGGACCGCTTCGCCGTCCTCGTTGAAGAGGTCGGGGGCGCGGAGTTCGACGGAGGTCGTCGCGCCCGAGGGTGAGACGATGTCGAGCGACGAGGTGTCGCCTTCACCGAAGTAGACGCCGTTGTCTGCACCATCGCCGAACGGCTCGGTCTCGGGGTTGAACACGACGGTGAACCGCTCCTCGTCGTTCAAGACCGCTTCGCTTGCGGAGACGAAGTCACCGCTGGAGTTCTGGACCGCGAAGGCTCCATCTGGGATGTCGCTCACGCTCGTGAGGGGGTCACCGCTTTCACCCGTCTCGTTGGTGTCCGTGAAGATCAGGTTCCGCTGTCCGTTCGGGCCGACCGCTTGGATCGTCGCGGAACTCAAGTCGATCTGGTTGGAGCCGGCCGCACCGGCGACACCGACGCGGATCTCTTGTAAGTCACCAGTAGAGGAACCGTCAGTCTCGTTGACGATGCCGACCGTACTCGTCACGTCGATTCGCTCGGAGACGAGGTCCGTACTCTCTTGCCCGGTCGCTTCCGCCTGCGACTGCAGGAAGCCGGCGGTGTTTATCAGCACACCAGCGGCGATGGCAGCGACGAGCACCATCGCGATGAACACGATGAGTGTGCCGATGCCGACCTGGCCGCGGTCGTTGTCGTCGTCAGTGATGAATTCGAACATTATTACAGCCTCACCGAGGTCTGGTCTTTGGTTAGCGTCGTCGGGACGCGAATCTCCGTCGTCGTCGTCGCGCCCGAGGCGGTCGTGAACGTCACTGACAGCCGGTCACCAGTCGAGAGGTTACCGTACGAGACCGAATCGTCGAGATCGACGCTGACTTCCGCCCGGTCACTGCTGTCCGTCAGGACGACGGTATCGTCGTCCGGGCTCGTGAAGATCTCGACGTTGCTGGATCCGATCTCGTCGAGTTGGAACGTCTCCTGCCCGTTTGCGCCGATCAGTTCGACGCTCGTCTGGTTGAGGTCGATGCTACCCGCGCCCGGAGCTTTTGCGACGACGAAATCGATGTCCGTAACGTTGATCTGGTCGCCGCTGCTGTTGACGATGCCGGACTGGCTCACCACCTGAATCCGGTCGCTCACCTGACTCGTACTCTCCTCGCCCGTCGCCTCCGCCTGCGTCTGGAGGAAGCCGGCGGTGTTGATCAGGACGCCGGCGGCGATCGCCGCCACCAGCACCATCGCGATGAACACGATGAGGGTCCCGATCCCCACCTGGCCGCGCTCTTCCTCGTCCAGTATGGTTTCGAACATTGTGTGTTGCGTCGGCCCCCGGCCTGCCCGGCGGGCGTTATCGCTACGAAGTGCAATTTCATTAATAAAGACTCTGTGCAGATTATCCGAATTGATAAAACGCTGCAGTCGTGCGATTATCGGATTATTTCCGACAGAATAATTTCTACAAGAATCAACAACTTTTCACTCTGATTATCGAATCGGAGACTCGTAACGTCGGATGAGATAGCACGCGATTCGCCACGGCACCGGACCGGCTTCGGCGCCCGTTCGATCCTCGATAGCGTCCGCTTTCGGACCGAACTGCGACGACGTAGTCCGCTCCGTCTTCGCCCGTGTCGCGTCGCGAGTCGCTACCGATCCTGAAGCCGCGCCAGCTCGGACTCGGGAATCACGAACTCCCGCGTGCCGGGCTCGTAGACGGCGAGGCTCCCGGCGACCAGGGCCATCGACGCCGCCAGCAGCCCGGTGTTGATAAGCAGCAGCGCCTCCGGGTTGGCGAACGACGTCCGGAAGCCGGCGACGGGCGTCGCGACGGCGGCGACGACGACCAGTCCGAAGCCGACGGCCAGGTACGCCATCGCGGTGCGGCCCGACGACCGGTACGCGGCGACCGCGAACGCGGCGAGCGTCGCGCCCGACCCCGCCAACACGGTGGTCGTCACGAGATACAGCCCCTCGATGAGATCCATACCCGCCGTCTTCGGAGTCGACACATAAACCCACGGTGGCGGCTATCACCGGCGATAACACCCGTTCGCGGCTGTGACACCGCATCTTCCGAGACGGTCCGCACAGCGCCCCCCTCTCGGAGTCCGAGGTCCCCGTAATCACCGGTATCCTTTTAACGTGTAAAAATCAATAGCGATAACGTGAATGGTGGGGGACGACCTGATAACGGTACTCGGAAACAAGTACAACACGGACATCCTGACGGCGACCGGGGAGGCGATGTCCGCACAGGACCTGAGCGACGAGCTCGACGTACCTATCGCGACGTGTTACCGCCGGATTAACGAGCTCGAGGAGGCCAACCTGCTCGAGCTCCACGACCGGCCGCTCTCGGACGAGCATCGCCGCGTGAAGGTGTACCGCCGGAAGGTGGACGGCGTGGAGGTCGACTTTCGCGACGGGCTGACGGTCGAGGTCGAGGACCGCTCTGCGGTGAAAAACCGGCTCGACGACGTGTGGCGCGACCTCTCGTCGAGTCAGTAGCACCCCGCGAATTTCTGCTCCCCTGCCGGCGTCTCTCGCTTTCTCCCCCCGACGGCGCCACTCCGTTCAGAACGACGGCTCCTCGGAGCGGCCCATCATCGAGAACCCGCCGGCCCGCTCGTGGACGGTGATCCCGCCGTCACCGATTTCCATCGGGAAGATGTCGGTGTCGATGTCCTGTTTCCGCATCTTCGCCACCCAGACGTATCGGTTGACGCCCGAGTCCGTCGGGGTCTGGATGAAGTAGATGTTCCCGTCCGTGAGGAAGTTCTCCAGTCCCACCTCGGTGTCCGGGAACACGGCGCCCTGCTCGTTGATGAGCAGCGAGGTCAGTCCGTTCGCCTTGAGAATATCGGAGAACTTCAGGAGGTACGTCCGCTTCTCCTGTTCGGCGTCGAAAAAGAGCTGGAACATCGACAGCGAGTCGAGCACCAGCCGGTCGAACTCGCCGTCTTCGATCGTGTCGAGCAGCCGGTCGACCGCCGTCGAGAAGTCGGTCTCTCGGAGCATCTCGCGCTTGTCCAGGATCACGATGTCGCCGCTGTCGACGAATTCGCCGAACCTGTCGAGGCCGATCGACTCCGCGGCGCCGCGGATGTCGGCCTCGTCCTCTTCGAAGGAGACGTACACGCCGCGCTCGTCGTGGTCCGTAACGCCGTGATAGAGGTACTGGATACCGAAGATACTCTTGCCGGTGCCGGGGTTCCCGGAGACGAGTACCGTCGACCGCTCCGTGATGCCGCCGGCGAGGATCGAGTCGAGCCCCTCAACCCCGGTGGAGACGAGTTCTGACATTCGCCTCACTGTTGGCGACGGGAGTATATAAAAGACGATCCGACACGACCGACCGTACGACGGCGACAGCTTTATTTCTCGACACGACGCCCGTTCGTATATGCCCGGCGAAGCGTTCCCCGTCGACCTCGGCGGTGATTGGCGGTGAGCGACCACTCGGTCCTCATTGTCGAGGACGAACCCGACATCGCCGCGCTGTACGCTGGCTTCCTCGAAACCCGATACGATGTCGATCTCGCCGAGACCGCGACCGAAGCGATCGACCGAGTCGATCAGACCGTCGACGTGGTACTTCTCGACCGCCGCCTTCCCGACGGGAGCGGTGACGACGTGCTCGAACACATCCGCGAGGCCGGCTACGGTTGCCGGATCGCGATGGTCACCGCCGTCGAACCCGACTTCGACATCATCGACATGGGGTTCGACCTCTACCTCACCAAGCCCGTCAGCCGCTCGAAGCTGCTGACGGCGATCGAGACCCTCCTCACCCGCACCGAATACGACGACCTCGTTCAAGAAGCGGCGGCCTTAGCGAGCAAGCGCGCGGTGCTCAGCTCCCAGAAGCCGGCCGCTCAGCGCCGAGGCAACGAGGCGTACGCCGAGCTCGTCGAGCGGCTGGAATCCCTCGACGCCGACATCGACGACCTCGGCGAGTCGCTCTCCTCCGACGATTACCGCGCGATGTTCCGGGACCTCGGCGAGGCCTGACGCGGCGTCGTGTCGCCTCGCGCGTCGTCGGATCGCCGCCGTCCCGTTTTCGATCCGATCGCGTCCACTTCTCAGCTGATAGGCCGCTCATCGCAGATCCGACCGATCGCGCCCGGATTCGGAACGAAGTTTGAACGGATCTTTCCCCGACTCCGCACTAAACTTGTCCGGTAGTTGAAAAATCTATATCCCTGCTATCGCCCTCGTCGGAACCATGACGGACCAAGAGACGCGGCGGCGGTTCGTGGCGACGAGCGGTGGACTCGTGACGCTGGCGCTCGCCGGTTGCCTCGGCGAGGGCGAGAGCGACGAAGGAATGAACGACAGCGACGGGATGGACGGCGAGGATGTGATGAACGACAGCGACGAGATGGACGGCGAGGGTGACGGCATGGACGGCGAGGGTGACGGCATGGACGGCGACGACGGCGACGGGATGACGGAGTCGGTCACGGTTCGGGTCCGGATCGAGAACGTCGCCTCCGCGGAGTTCTACCCCGCGGACACGTCGACCAGCGGCGCCGTCTGGATCACCCCGGGCGCGTACGCGGTCCACACGGGCGAGAACCCCGTGTACGAGATCGGCGAATCGGCGTCGATCGGGCTCGAAGCGCTCGCCGAGGCCGGGCCGCCGACGGGGTTCGAGGGGGAGGACGGGCTCGTCGACGAGCTCGACTCCGCGACGGCGGTCCACGACTCGGGGGCGTACACCCCCGCCGAGACGGTCGCGGACCCGAACGACCCGAGTGGGGAGATGCCGGGGGCCCCGCCGATCGCGCCCGGCGGCGCCTTCGAGTTCGAGGCGACGGTCGCGCCCGGACAGCGCCTCTCGTTCGCCTCGATGTTCGTGCCCTCGAACGACGTGTTCGTCTCCACGGGCGAGAGCGGAGCCGCGCTCTGGCCCGAGAACGGCGAGCCGGTCGAGGGCGACGTCACGGACTCGGTGGCGCTGTTCGACGCAGGGACGGAGCCGAACGCGGAACCACCGGGAACGGGTCCCGACCAAGCACCCGCGCAGGACGCGCCCGATCAGGGCGCCGACGAGGGCGGCGTCGTGCGTCGGCTGAGCGACGTCGCTGACGGCCACGACTACCCGGCCGTCGAAGACGTAGTTCAAGTGACTGTAACCCCGATGTGAATCATGTTCAACGTTATCGAGCAGCGAGACGCGCTCCTCGCGGCGGCGGCCGGGACCGTCGGGGTCGCGGGGTCGTACCTCGTCACGGGGTGGTCGCCCGCGTTCGTCGTCCGGCCCGTCGACCAGGCCATCGTCAACCTGACGCCCGGACCGATCGTGACATTCATGATCGAGAACGTCGGCGACGCGGGGCACCTGATCCACATCGCCATGGCGTTCGCGGCCGTGATCGGGCTGTTCGGTGCGGTCGCCATCGCCGGGCTCCGGCTCTCCGCGCGCACCGATCGGCCGCTGGTCGGCGCCGCGGCGACCGGCGCGGCGTCGTGGCTGCTCGCCGCCGGTCTGACCGGCGGTGCGACGCGGGCGCTGGGCGTGGCGCTCCCCGCGGCGGCCGTCGTCGCGCTCGGCGGCGTCCCCGCGTCGTCTCTCGACTCGGTGCCCGGGAGCGACCCGTCGGTCGACGCCGAATCGACGGCGGCGGTCGACGGGGTGCGGCGCCGGACGCTCGGCGCCGTCGCCGGCGCGCTCGGATTCGTCGCCGCGGCGGTCATCGGCCGGCAGGTGCCGGCGCCGGGGGACGACACGCTCGCCGACGCCCCGCGGTCCGAGGGCGCCAGCGACCGCCTGCAGGAGGTCGAGTCGACCTCGCTGGCGGTCGCGAGCGACGACCTCCACGGCATGGTGAGCCCGATCGGCGAGTTCTACAACGTCGACATCGCGGAGTTCGACCCGGAGGTCACCGCGGCCGAGTGGTCGCTGACGTTCACCGGCGAGATCGGGTCCGAGCGGACGGTGACCTTCGACGAGCTGATCGACCGACCTGTCGAGCACCGCGCCGTGACGCTCCGGTGCGTCGGCGAAAGCCTGAACGGCCGCAAGCTGGACAACGCCGTCTGGACGGGGACCCCGATCCGCCCGCTGCTCGAGTCGGTCGACCCGCAGGGCGACTGCAACTGCGCGATGCTTCGCGGTGAGGACGGCTACTACGTCCAGTTCCCGGTCGACGTGCTCGCCGAGGGCTTCCTCGCGTGGGGGATGAACGGGAAGGAGCTCCCGACGGGCCACGGCCATCCGGTCCGGGTGCTGATCCCGGGCCACTGGGGGGAAACGAACGTGAAGTGGCTCTCCGAGATCGAGCTGCTGAACGTCGAGGACGACGGCTACTGGGAGGAGCGCGGCTGGGAGGGGACCGGCGAGGTGAAGACGGTCGCCAAGCTCTGGGAGGAGGGCGTCACCGAGCTCGACGACGGCCGGATCGAGCTGGCCGGCCACGCCTATGCCGGGACGCGCGGGATCGAGCGGGTCGAGGTCTCGACGGACGGCGGCGGCTCGTGGACCGACGCGGCCCTCTCCGACCCGCTTCCTGATGCGGACGTCTGGCGGCAGTGGCGTCACGCCTTCGACCCCGAGGGGACGCACGAGGTCGTCGTCCGCGCGGTCGACGGCGAGGGGAACCGACAGACGCGGACGCCGGCGGACCCGTCGCCCTCCGGTGCCTCCGGCTGGGTCCGCCGAACGGTCGGCTGACGCGTCACCGCCGTCCTGCAATCGCCCCCGAACCGTCGTCCGGGCCGAAACGACTTTCATAACCTACCCTACACAACAGAACGCCAGATGGAGAAGGCCCTGTGGTACCTGTTCGTCGCGAGCCGCGGTGGCGCCAACAGGGTCCGGATCGTCCGGGAACTCCGCGGTCGCCCCCGGAACGCGAACGAACTCGCGGAGAAACTGAACGTCGACTACAACACGATCACTCACCACCTCGAGATGTTGCAAGACCACGACGTCGTCGAGCCGAGCGACCACGACTACGGGAAGCTCTACTTCCTGACTGACCGCTTCGAGCACCACGCGGACGTGTTCGAGGAGATCACCTCGGAGGTGGACGCCGAGTGAGCCCCGCCACTCCCACCGCCGTCGCCATCCTGATATCGGGCGTCAACAGCGTGCTGTTGGCGGTGCTGGCCGCGGTCTGGCTCGACAACTACCGCGAGTTCGGTTCGACTCTACTCTTGGGGCTGTTGGGATTCAGCGCCGTCCTGCTCGTCGAGAACCTGATTTCCATCGCCTTCTTCTTCAGCAGCATGCGGACGCTGTACGCGATGGACCCGCTCGTCGGTCGGGTCGTGCTCGGGATGGGCGTGCTCGAACTGCTCGCGGTATCGCTGCTGACGTACGCGACGCTGAAGTGACCGGGCGTCGGGACTCGTCCCGACCGTGGGGTCGCCGCCGACCACGACTGCTCACGCGAGCTGTTCGCCGATCAGCCGATCGGCTTCCTCGAGGAACGCGTCGCGCTCGGCGATCGGGATGGTCGCGCCCGCGGCGACGTCGTGCCCGCCGCCGTCGCCGCCGACGGCGCGGCTCGCCTCGCGCATCACCGCCGAGAGGTCGAGCCCGCGTCGCACGAGGGCGTGTGATCCCCGCGACGACACCTTCAGCTCCTCGGCGCTCTCCTCCGCGAACGCGATCACGGGTTTCGAGCGGTCGACCGCCGGCGAGCCGATCGCCATCCCGGCGACGATCCCGACGATCGTCTCGCGGATCCGCGAGCCGGCGTCGAACCACTGGAGGTGCTCCTCGTCGGTGACGCCCTCCGTCTTCACCCACTGGAGCCCCTCGGAGAGGTTCCGGCGATGCGTTCGGAGCAGTCGGCGCGCCTCGGCGAGCGCGTCGCTACGATCGCCGAGGCACACGGCGAGGCCGACGTCGGCGCGCTCGTACCGGGCGGTGGCGTTGAGCAGGGTGGAGAACTCGCTGACGTCCCGCAGCTCCGTGCCGGGCTCCTCGTCGACGAGCGTGTAGGAGGTGCCGACGAGCGCCTCGATGCGGTCCGCGGGGACGCCGGACGCGACGGCCCGGCGCATCAGCGCGGACGCGAGCGTCTGCCGCTCCTCGCCGTCGAGATCGACCCAGCGGCGCCACTCCCCGTCGCGCTTCACGTCGACGTCGAGGTCGGTCAGGAAGGCGATCGCTCCGGCCTCGTCGTTCGAGACGCCCGGGATCTTCACGTCGGAGGCGTACTCCAGCAGCTTCGGCAGCGGGCGCGTCTGTCTGCCGTACAGGTCGAGGTCGGTGCGCGTCTCGATCACCCCGGCGTCGACGCCGTCGGCGACGATCGCCTCGTTGGCCCCGACGAGCCCGCCGTCCGAGTCCTGCATGTCGCCGACCGCGCCCACGACCGCGAGCGCGGCGAGGTCGCGGTTGTCGCCGTCCGAGCCCTCCAGCGCTCGGGCGAGGACGTAGCTGGCGCCCGCGCCCGACAGCTCGCTCGCGCCGTCGATCCCTTCGAGCAGGGGGTTGAGGTGGAACCGGGTGTCGCGGTCGGCCGGCTGGTGGTGGTCGGCGATCACGGGCACGAACGCGCCGCGGGCCTCGTGGTCGGCGATCACGTCGAGCTGGCCGGAGCCGAAGTCGGTGAACAGCACCACGTCGAACTCGCGGGCGGCGATCCCGGCGATCGACTCGGCGTCCAGCTGTTTCTCGAAGACGACCTCGTGGTCGATCCCGGCGCGCGCGAGCGCCGCCGACGCGATCGCGGCGCTCGTCAGCCCGTCGGCGTCGATGTGGGACGCGAGCAGCACCCGGTCGGCGGCGCGGAGGCGGTCGGCGCAGGCGCTCGCGCGCCCGGCGAGGTCCGGTACGGGTGAGTCGGCGACTGCCATTACCTCTCGTTGGCTCGCGATCGGGGATAAACTCACGCTTCGCGGGGGCCGCGGCACGGGACCGAGACGCCGTCGGTGCGGTCGACCCCTCGCTGCCGCGGCTCCGCCCGACCCAAGCCGAGGCATCACTTGCCGTAACTGACGGTTATAGATGCTTTGGGATATATGCACTACACACATGACACGTGGGTTCAACACCCGGAGTCTCCACGCCGGCGCCGAGGTCGACCCGGCGACCGGGTCGCGGGCGACCCCGATTCACCAGACGACCTCGTTCGTCTTCGACGACGCGGACACGGCGGCGGAGCTGTACGCGCTCCGGGCGGAGGGCCACATCTACTCCCGGCTCTCCAACCCGACCGTGACCGTCTTGGAAGACCGGCTCGCCGACCTCTCCGGCGGGTCGGACGCGGTCGCGACGGGCTCGGGGATGGCCGCCTTCGACGCGATCACGACCGTGCTCGCGAGCGCGGGCGACAACGTCGTCGCCAGCTCCGAGATGTACGGCGGCACGGCGGCGTACCTCACCAGCATCGCGAACCGCCGCGGGATCGAGACCCGGCTCGTCGACACGCTCGACTACGAGGCGTACGAGAACGTGATCGACGAGGACACCGCCTTCGTCCACGTGGAGACGATCGCGAACCCCTCGCTCGTCACGCCCGACTTCGAGCGACTCGCCGAGATCGCCCACGAGAACGCGGTCCCGCTCGTCGTCGACAACACGTTCGCGAGCCCGTACCTCTGTCGCCCGTTCGAACACGGCGCGGACATCGTCTGGGAATCGACGACGAAGTGGATCACGGGCAACGGGACGACGGTCGGCGGGATCGTCGTCGACGGCGGGTCCTTCCCGTGGGACCACCCCGACGCGGACTACGACGAGCTCGACGGGAAATCGCCCGCCTACCCGATCGACTTCGTCGAGCAGTTCGGCGACGCCGCCTTCGCGAACGTCGCCCGTCAGCGCGGGGTGCGGCCGACCGGGGGTCAGCAGTCCCCCTTCGACGCGTGGCAGACGATCCAGGGGCTCAACACGCTCCCGCTTCGGATGGAGCGCCACTGCGAGAACGCCCGGGCCGTCGCCGAGTTCCTCCGCGACGACGACCGGGTCGGCTGGGTGGCGTACCCCGGCTTCGAGGACCATCAGAGCCACGACAACGCCGACGAGTACCTCGACGGCTTCGGCGGCATGGTCACCTTCGGCGTCGACGGCGGCTACGAGGCCGCCAAGACGCTCTGCGAGTCCGTCGAGCTGACGAGCTTCCTGGCCAACATCGGGGACGCGAAGACGCTCGTCATCCACCCGGCCTCCACCACGCACGCGCAGATGGACGAGACTCAGCAGCGACTCGCCGGCGTCTTCCCCGACATGCTCCGGCTCTCCGTCGGGATCGAGGACCCGGACGACGTGATAGCCGACCTCGACCGCGGGCTGGCGGCGGGCGAGCGCGCCGTCGCGGGTGAGGGCACATGAGCGCCACACCCTCCGACGAGGGGGTCGCCTCGCTCGGCGAGTTCGTCTTCGAGTGCGGCCAGTCGGTCCCCGACCTCGAGGTCGCTTACGAGACGCACGGCGAGTTCGACGGCGACAACGTCGTGTTGGTCTGTCACGCGCTCACCGGGAGCCAGAACGTCGCGCGCTCGCCGTCACCGGAGCAGGACGCCGGGCAGGCCGGGCAGGCTCGCGCCTGGTGGGACGACATCGTCGGGCCGGGGAAGGCGATCGACACGACCGAGTACTTCGTCGTCTGCGCGAACGTCCCCGGCTCCTGTTACGGCACGACCGGGCCGACGAGCGAGCGCCCCGCCGACCTGGACCTCCCCGACGAGCCGGACCACGACCGGTGGGGGACCGCCTTCCCGCCGGTGCAGGTCGAAGACTGGGCCCGCGCCCAGCGCCGCCTGCTCGACCACCTCGGCGTCGGGCGACTGCGCGCCGTCGTCGGCGGGAGCGTCGGGGGGATGAACGTCTTGGAGTGGGCGAAGCGCTACCCGGACGACGTCGACCGGATCGTCGCCATCGCGGCCGCCGGACGGCTCGACGCCCAGTGCCTCGCGCTCGACGCGGTCGCCCGCCGCGCGATCCGCGCGGACCCGAACTGGAACGGGGGCCACTACTACGGCGAGGGGCGCCCCTCGCCCGACGAGGGACTCGCGCTGGCCCGCCAGATCGGCCACATCATGTACCTCTCGAAGGCGTCGATGGAGCGGAAGTTCGGCCGGCGATCGGCGGGCCGCGACTCGCTGACCCGGGAGGAGGGCGACCTCGGGCTGCCGCCGGAGCCGACGGCGGCCTTCTTCCCGTACCGGGAGGTGGAGTCGTACCTCGACTACCAGGCCGAGGGGTTCAGCGAGCGCTTCGACGCCAACAGCTACCTCTACCTCACGCGCGCCATGGACGAGTACGACCTCTCGGCGGGCCACGGCACCGACGCGGACGCGGTGGCGGCGTTCGAGGGCGAGGCGCTGGTGATGAGCTTCACCGCCGACTGGCACTTCACCGTCGAGCAGTCCGCGTCGCTGGCGACCGCCTTCCGCGACCGCGACGTCCCCGTCGCCCACCACGTGATCGACTCCGACCACGGCCACGACGCGTTCCTCGTCGAGCCCGAACACGTCGGCCCGCCGCTCCGCGACTTCCTCGCGGAGGGGGTCGAGGGCCGGGCGGTCTCCGACGACGGCGGCGAGGGCGACGAGTCCGCGCGCCCCGAGTCGGACCACGCGCCGGTCCACGCGAGCCTGTTCCGGGGGTAGCGGGCGCTGTCGAGTGACACCGGAGCGCCCGATGCGGACCCTGCCGCGGGTTCATCACTATCAATCATGCAAATGTTCATAGTTCTCGACTCCGTGGTGTGTAAGGTATGCCCGGTGGACACTCCCAGACGCTTCGACCGTTCCTGTGGCGCGCGGAACGACTGTATCCCGACACAGAGATCGTTTCCCGGACCCCAGCGGGGCGGACGCGACACACGTACGCCGAGTACGCCGACCGGACGGCGCGGCTCGCGAACGCGCTCGACGAGCACGGGATCGAGCGCGGCGACAGGGTAGCGACGTTCTGCTGGAATCACACCCGTCACTTCGAGACGTACTTCGGCGTCCCGAACACGGGCGCGCAGCTCCACACGATCAACCCCCTGCTGCCGGACGAGCACATCCGGTACATCGTCGACGACGCGGCCGACGAGATAATCTTCGTCGACCCGTCGCTCGCGGGGAAGCTCGCCGGCGCGGCCGAGGGCGCAGCGGAGTTCGCCGACGTCGACTTCGTCGTGATGGGCTCCGCGGAGATCGACGAGCTCGACGCCACGCCCTACGAGGAGTTCATCGCCAACCAGTCGACCGAGTACGACTGGCCCGAGCTCGACGGCGACCAGCCCGCCGGCCTCTGTTACACCTCCGGAACCACGGGGAAGCCGAAGGGCGTCGAGTACACGCAGTCGATGCTGTGGAGCCACACGATGGCCTCGCAGACGCCGCAGGGGATCCCGATGGAGGACTCCGACGTGGTCATGCCTGTCGTTCCCATGTTCCACGTCAACGCGTGGGGGATGCCGTTCACCGCGACCGCGGCGGGCGCGAAACACGTCTACCCCGGTCCGTCGCCGGACCCGGCCGACCTCGCGGCGCTGATCGAAGAGGAGGGCGTGACGATCTCCGCGGGCGTGCCGACGGTGTGGCTCGGCCTCCGGGAGTACATCGCCGAGGGGAACGACGTCGACCTCTCGACGCTCGACACCGTGATCGTCGGCGGCGCGGCCGCCCCGAAGTCGCTGATCGAGTGGTACGACGACCGGGGCGTCGAGGTGCTCCACGCGTGGGGGATGACGGAGCTGTCGCCGATCGGGACCGTCTCTCACCTCACCGACGAGCTCCGGGACGCCGACTACGAGACGCAGGTCGACAAGCGGTCGAAACAGGGGCTCGTCGTCCCCGGGCTGGAGTTCGAGGTGATCGACGAGGACGGCGAGGAGATCCCGTGGGACGGCGAGGCGTTCGGCGAGCTCCGGGTCCGCGGGCCGTGGGTCACGAAGGAGTACTTCAAACGGCCGGAGGCGAACGAGGCGGAGTTCGTCGACGGGTGGCTGAAGACCGGCGACGTGGTCACCGTCGACGAGGACGGCTACATCCAGCTCGTCGACCGGACGAAGGACGTGATCAAGTCGGGCGGCGAGTGGATCTCCAGCGTCGAGCTGGAGAACGCGATCATGGCGTACGACGGCGTGAGCGAGGCGACCGTCATCGGCGTCCCGCACGAGCGCTGGCAGGAGCGTCCGGTCGCGTTCGTCGTCGCGGCCGACGGCGTCGACCGCGAGGCGCTCGTCGAGGAGATCGAGGCCGGACTCCGCGAGGACTACCCCAAGTGGTGGGTGCCGGACGCGGTGGAGTTCATCGACGAGGTGCCCAAGACCGCCACCGGGAAGTTCTCGAAGAAGGACCTCCGCGAGCAGTACGCCGACCAGTCGCTCGTCGAGGGGTCGGTGCCCGAGGCGGACGCGCCCGAGCAGGAGTAGGTCGCTAGCGGGCCGTTCGCGATCGGCTCACTCGCCGTCGCGGTCGCCGACGATCCACTTGTGCGAGTAGCTCTCGCCGCAGGTGCAGTGGGCGTACGCGTGGACCACGTCGCCCTCGGCGTAGAGCCCGCCGACCTCCTCGTTCTGCGCCTCCGCGAACGCGAACACGAACCGGACGTCGTGGTCGTCGTCGGGCGACTCCTCGGCGAACGGGCACTCCCCGTCGTCGAGGGTCCGCGAGATCGTCCCCTCGGCGCCCATCGCCGTCTTCGCGAACTCCATCGCGCCCATCCCCGTGCCGGCCTCGAACGCCGACCGGCCGGTCTCGCCGTCGAGGATCAGCCGGACGCCGCCGTCCGTCTCGGTGCCGACGTTCCGGAGTCGGGAGTCGTCGTCGAGGTACGCGTCGCTCACGTAGAAGACCACGTCGTCGAGCCGCTCGCCGGCGAGGAACTCGTCGAGTTTGCTCATGCCGGCCGGAGGCGCGTGAGCGGTAAAAGGGGTGCGAGTCGCGGTCGGGCGGACCGCTCCGCGGCGGCGGCGTCCCCTCACCCACGCGGGCCCTGCGCTTCGATCGATGTCGGATCTATGTTAAATCATGTAAAATCGGGGTAACTGTTAATACGTGTCACTGAGATCCGTCCCCTGATGAGCGCGCAACCACCATCCGGAGACCGGCTCGTCGAGTGGGCGGAGCTGGTCGACGAAGACGTCCCGGAGGAGCTCCGAGAGGAGCGCTCCGTCGAGCGATAACTTTCACCCCGCTTCGCGAAGCCTTTAGGCCGAAGGCGGCGTAGGCCCGCCGATGGCGACCGAGGCCGCCGGCATCGACCGACCCCTGCTCGTCGACGACTTCCTCCAGCGGCGCCGCTACCAGCTCCAGCTCGCTGAGTCCGCGGCCGCCGACCACACGCTCGTCTGCCTCCCGACCGGGCTCGGCAAGACGACCGTCAGCCTGTTGGTCACCGCCGAGCGCCTCCACGAGGCCGGCGGGAAAGCCCTCTTTCTGGCCCCCACCAAACCCCTCGTCCAGCAGCACGCCGACTTCTACCGCGAGGCGCTCTCGATCCCGGACGACGAGATCGTCGTCTTCACCGGCGACGTCAAGCCGGACGACCGCGCCGCGCTCTGGAACGACGCCCGGATCGTGATCGCGACCCCGCAGGTCGTCGAGAACGACCTGGTCGGCAATCGGATCTCGCTTCGCGACGTGACGCACTGCACCTTCGACGAGTGTCACCGCGCGACCGGCGACTACGCGTACGTCTACATCGCGGAGCGGTACCACGCCGACGCGGCCGACCCGCTCGTCACCGGGATGTCGGCCTCGCCGGGCGGCGACACGGAGGAGATCGAGACGGTCTGTGAGAACCTCGGGCTCGTGAACGTCGAGGTGATGACCGAGGAGGACGCCGACGTCGACGAGTACACGCACGACACCGACGTGCAGTGGGAGCAGGTCACCCTTCCGGACGAGGTCCTCGACATTCGCGACGCCCTCAACGAGGTGATCACCGACCGGCTGGAGAAGCTGAAGTCGCTGGGCGTGACCAACACGACGAACCCCGACCTCTCCCAGCGCGACCTCAACGAGATGCGCGGGAAGCTGAAGAAGATGATGGACAACGACCAGTCGGACGGGTACAAGGGGATGTCCACCCACGCCGAGGTGATGAAGCTCCGGCGCGCGACCGAACTGGTCGAGACGCAGTCGGTCGAATCCGTCCGGCGCTACTTCGAGCGCCAGCGCGAGGCCGCGCGCTCGTCGGGCGCCTCGAAGGCGAGCCAGCGGATGGTGGCCGACCCCAAGGTGAGAGAGGCGATGCGGAAGGCCGAGGCGTTCGACGGGCTCCACCCGAAGTTCTCGAAGGCCCGCATCCTGCTCGCGGAGACGCTCGGCATCAACGAGGGCGAACGCGCCATCCTCTTCACCGAGTCCCGCGACACCGCGGAGGCGCTCGTGGAGTTCCTCTCGACGAGCTTCGACGTCCGCAAGTTCGTCGGGCAGGGCGACAAGGAGGGCTCCGACGGGATGAGCCAGAAACAGCAGCAGGAGACCCTCGAGGAGTTCAAGGACGGCGAGTTCGAGGTGCTCGTCTCCACGTCGGTCGCCGAGGAGGGGCTCGACGTCCCCGAGGTCGACCTCGTCTGCTTCTACGAGCCCGTTCCGACCGCGATCCGCTCGATCCAGCGCAAGGGGCGGACCGGCCGCCAGGCCGAGGGGAAGGTGGTCGTCCTGATGGCCGAAGACACTCGCGACGAGGCGTTCTTCTGGATCTCTCGCCGGCGCGAGAAGAAGATGACCAGCCAGCTCGCCGAGCTGAAGGAGGCCACCGACGACATCGAGGAGACCGTCGGCGACGACGGACAGGCCGGACTCGACGCGTTCGCCGGCACCTCCGCGGACGACGACGGCGAGACGACGTCGGCTTCGACGGCCAACTCGGGCGCCGCCGACGGGCCGGACGCCGGGTCGATCGACGCGGACGCCGGTGCCGACAGCGGAGACGCCGGGCTCACCGACTTCGCCGCGGAGGCGCGCGAGTCCGACGACGAGGCCGCACCGACCGACGACGGAGACGAGTCAGACGACGAGACGGACGACGCGGACGACGGCGTCGTCGCGACCGCCGGCGTCGACGAGGGCGTCGAGGTCGTCGTCGACCAGCGCGAGCTCGACTCCTCCATCGCGAAGGACCTCTCCACGCGCGACGGGCTCGTCACCCGACTGGAGACGCTCGCGGTCGGCGACTACGTGCTCTCGGACCGCGTCGCCGTCGAGCGCAAGTCCGCGGCCGACTTCGTCGACTCGATGCTCGACGCCGACCGGTCGATGTTCGAGCAGGTCGGCGAGCTCTCGCGGGCGTACGCTCGTCCCGTGATGATCGTCGAGGGGACGAATCTCTACGGTCAGCGCGACATCGACCCCAACGCGATCCGCGGCGCGCTCGCGTCGCTCGCGGTCGACTTCGACGTGAGCGTCCTCCGCACCGAGGGCGAGTCGGACACCACGGAGCTGCTCGCGACGATCGCGAAACGAGAGCAGGAGACGCGCGACCGCGAGGTGAGCGTCCACGGCGAGAAGACGACGAAGACCCGCGCGGAACAGCAGGAGTACGTCGTCTCCTCCATCGCCGACATCGGCCCCGTCACGGCCCGGACGCTCCTCGAACACTTCGGCACCGTCGAGGCCGTGATGACCGCGCCCGAGGACGACCTGCTGGCGGTCGAGGGCGTCGGCCCGGTGACCGCCGAGCGCATCCGCGAGGTCGTCGGGAGCGAGTACGAGTAGCCGGGTCCCGCCGCGCCGACTCGCGCGGTCCGGCGGTCTCGACCGTCGGTTAGTCGAACCCGCTCACCAGCGTCACGATCCACTGACCGAGGTCGTACTCCGACCGGACCTCGACGCGGGTCACCCACTTCACCCACTGGAACCCCCGCCGACCGGGGGCCACGAGCCGAGCGGGCGCGCCGTGGCCGTGGCTCAGCCGCTCGCCGCCCACGCGGGTCGCGAGGAGGGCGTCTTCGGCCTCGTCGAGCGGGAGGCTCCAGCGGTACCCCGTGACCGACGTGAACCGGACGTAAGCCGGCTCTCCGTCGGGAGACCCGTCGTCGCCTTCGATCGCCTCCGGACCGCCGGCCGCGTCGAGCAGGTCGCCGACGCGGATCCCGCCCCACTCCTGTACCGTGTACCAGCCGCTCGTGCAGTCGAGCAGGGCCGCCGTCTCGTGGCCGGCGTCGAGCTCGTCGGCGCCGAGCTCGAACGGGTCGCTCACGAGCCCCTCGACGCGCAGCCGGTAGTCGTCCCGGTCGATCGGGTCGGGGTCGTCGGCGACCCACGAGGTGATCGGGAACGCCCCGTTTCCCTCGCCCTCGCGCGGCTGTGACCCGGTGAACCGTCGGTCCGCGCCGGCCGTGTCGAGGAGGTCACTGACGCCCTGTTGGAGCCGGTACGTCGCCGCGCCGGCGGTCAGCAGGACGGTGTACCGAACCGCCGTCCGGCGACGCTCGAAATCGACTCGCCGCGGGAGCCTGAATCGGGTCGCGGCGTGCGCTCCCACGAGCGGGAGGAGGACCAGTCCGAATCCGACGTGGACCGAGAGCAGCGTCCAGTAGGAGACCCGCACGTCGAGCCCGAAGACCCAGACGATCCCGGTCGAGAGCGCGCCGAGGGCGGCGACGAGCGTCAGCACCGACAGCGCGGTCGACCGGCGCCACAGACTCGGCTCCGTGAGCCGGTGCCGGACGCGCGCGAGCTTCCAGGCGAGCAGGGCGATAATCGCGAGCCCGAGCGCCCGATGGAGCCAGAACAGCGGCCACCCCTCGGGGACGCCGACGGTGAACGAGACGAGCCCCGTGACGACCTCCGCGGCCACGAACGCGAACAGCGACCAGTCGACCGCGCGCGGCGGCGGCTCCAGCCGGTCGAGCGCGTCGCGGAGCCGGGATCTCGCTCCCATCTCGACCGTGGTACGTGCTAGCGAGACAAAACGCTGCGGGCGCGGTGACCGCCGTCGGCTCGGGGATCTCAGAGTTCGTGCACTTCGCCGTCGACCGCGAGCGGCTCCTCGAACGCCTCCTCGGGCGGATAGTAGTGTGCGAGGTGGACGAGCCGCGTTCGGTCGGCGTCCAGCTCGTCGGCGAGCGCGAGCGCCCCCTCGCGGGTCATGTGCTTCGTGCCGAACGTACGGGGGACGCCGTCGGGCCCCTCGTGGCGCCCGCCGATGGGGTGGTACTCGCAGAGCGACGCGGGGACGATGGCGTCGGCCAGCAGGAGGTCGGCGTCGGCGAGCGCCTCGCGGGAGCGCTCGGGGACGTCGTAGCTCGTGTCGCCCGTCAGCGAGAGCTTCGCGCCCGTCACCGGGTCTTCGATCACGACGCCGTAACACAGCAGCGGCGGGTGGTCGACGGGGACGAGGCGCACCTCGAACCCGCACGTCTCGAAGGGCTCGAACGGCTCGCGGGCGTGGACGCCGATCCGGTCCTCCAGGTAGTCGTACTTGTCGCGGATCGTCCCCGCGACGCTCTCGTCGGTGGCGGGGTCGGTCTCGTTCGGCGCGTGGACGGGCAGGCCGTCGACTAGTCGGTAGACGTTGCCCAGCCCGTCGAGGTGGTCGAAGTGGATGTGCGTCACGATGCCGGCGTCGGGCAGCGGGACGTCGTTGTCGAGGAACTGGCTCCGGAAGTCCGGGCTGAAGTCGACGAGAAGGGACTCGCCGGTGCGCTCGTTGGCGACGTGGACGGAGAACCGCGAGCGCGACACCCCCCGCTCGCGCGCCGCGACACAGGTGTCGCAGTCGCAGCCGACGGTCGGGGTTCCCGTCGTGTCACCGGTGCCGAGGAGCGTGACCCGCATCTCGGATCCCCCTCGGCGACCCACCGACTTAGCGTCCGTGGTCGACCGATCCGGTCGGACGGCTCGACGGGGAGTTCGGTCGAGGCGTTCGCCCCCGAACTATATGCCCCGCAGGACCGACCCTCCGGTATGCACGACGCCAGCGAACTCGTCCTCGCACGGCTCCCATCGGGCGTTCCGATCCGGACGACCGTCCACGTCTACGGCCAGGGAAGCCTCGTCGACGGGCCGAACGGACCCGCGCTCGACGTACCGTCAGACGGCGGTCCCGTGATCTACGCGCAGGCCGCACAGCACGGCCGTGAGGTGAACGGCACCGCGGTCCTCCGGCGGCTCCACGAACGGCTGACCGGCGGGGGAGAGGAGGCGGTCGACGCGGACCTCGCGGGGACGCTCGTGACGGTCCCCGTCGCCGATCCGCTCACCTTCGACCACGTCTCGTACACCACGCCGGAGGCGCTCGACGCGACCCACTCGAACATGAACCGGTGCTGGCCCGGCGACGACGAGGGGACGCTCCACGAGCGCATGGCGGCCCGGATTTGGGCGTTCGCGAGCGCGGCAGACGCGATCGTCGACCTCCACACCGGATCGCCGGCGATGCTCACGCACACCGTCTACATGCGCGGGGACGAGCCCTGCCGATCGCTCGCGGAGGCGTTCGGGACCGACCTCCTGCTCGCGGAGGCGGCGGGCGACGACGCGGACGCGGAGTGGAGCGAGCGCGGCTTCGCCGGCAAGCTCCGCGTCGCCGCCACCCGAGAGGGGATCCCCACGATAACGCCCGAGCTCGCACACAGCCGCGAGATCGTCCCCGGGGCGGTCGAGGTCGGGGTACGCGGGACCCTCGATGTCCTCCGTCACGAGGGACTGCTGCCCGGCGAGCCCGAGCCGTGGGACGGGACGGTCGCGCGGAACCACCTCGGACGCGTGAACGCCGCCGAGTCGGGGCTGTTCACCCCGGAGCGGGACCTGGCGGTCGGCGACGAGGTGGTGGAGGGAGAGAGGCTCGGCGTCGTTCACGACCCGACGACGTTCGAGGCGCTCCAGACCGCGAGAGCCGACCGAGACGGGATCGTCTACTCGGTCGCCCGCGAGTCGACGGTCACGGCGGGCTCGACGCTGGTCGGCGTCGCCGAGCGGCTGGAGTGACCTCGTCTCACCGCTCGGGACCGGCGCTGCTTGCACCGCTCGGGACCGGCGTCGCTTAGGGCCGACGCACGCGTATCTGGCCGTCGGCGTCGACGGTGACGAACAGGCGGCTCCGGACCTCGCGGCCGTGGACCGCGTCGCCGGCGCGGTCGCCGATCGCCTTCATCAGGTCCGGCGCCGTCTGGTTCACCTTGACGCCCGCCTCGTCGCAGGCGTCGTACACCCGCTTCGGCGCGTCGTACAGGTCCGTCCCGGCCTCGATCTCCACGCGGACCGGCGCGGCGAGCGCCTCCGCGAACGCGACCGTCTCGCGGGCCCGCTCGACGTTGTCGCGGGCGCTGGCCTCGACGCTGGAGACGTTCGCCCGCGACGTGCCGAGCCGGTCGGCGATGTCGGACTGGCGGAGCCCCCGCTCGCGGAGAGCGAGCACCTCCGCCTGTCGGTCGGTGAGGACGCTCTCGTCGGCGTCGAACCCGGCCCGTTCCAGCAGCTCGGCGGCGTCGACGTCTTCGACGTCGTCGTCAGCGGCGTCGAGCGGACCGTCGTCTGCGACCATACTCGTCGCGAGGGGACGCTCGCTCAAAAAACGGCGGTTTCGGCGCCCCGCATCGGGGCGGGCGTGAAGAGGACCGATCGGCGGCGTCCGGACTGTCCGTGGGGCGGGCCACCCCGGGACGCGCTCACTTGCCCCAGAAGTTCTCGCGGCTGCCGAGCCGTTCGCGGTCGGGGCGGTTTCGGCGGCGGTCGCCCTCCTCTTCGTCCTCCCCGTCCGTCTCCGCCGCGTCGCCGTCCTCGTCGTCTCCCTCCGGCTCGTCGGGGAGGCGCTCGACGACGTCCTGTGCGGTGGCGTGACTCGACTTCACGCGGTGGATCCGGACCTCCGCGCGCGCCGGCGGAAGCAGCCCGTCGACGAGGACGATGAAGCCGTCGTCGGTGCGGCCCACGCCCGCGCCGCTCTCGTGGATGTCGTCGACCTCGACGACGACCTGCTCGCCGGGCTGTACCGGCTGCTGTTTCAGTTCGTAGATGGGCATGTCGTAGTGGTTACACCACTCCGCGCCGCCCTTGTTGCCGTAGTGTTGACACCCCATCCCCTCGATTCGTTCGTCGAAACTGGGGCATTCGTCGGCGAGTGGACAGTCCGCCATACCCTAGGGGAGACCGGCCGCGGTTGTAAACGTTTTCGACTGGCCGGTCGAAAAATACGGCATATCGACGGTTTATCCGGCTGAACGCCGGCTCAAGAGGGGTTCCGCGCTCCGCTCACAGGAACTCGCGGACCTCGGAGTACCACATGTCGTGGTGGTCGACCGCGTCCACGGCGTCGGCGACGTCGACCGCGATCGCGTGCCAGCAGCGCTCGCTCGGGTCCTCTGCGTCGAGGTTGTACGTCGCGTCCGCGCAGGTGCACTCCCCCTCCTCCACGACGTACTCGTCGTCGTGGCCGACGACGACGGTGAAATCGCGGTAGCGCTTCACTCGTCCCTCGCCGACAGCCTCGATCGCGCGCTTGCCGCGGTCGCCGTGGTCGCCGACGATGGCGGCGGCGATCGGGCCGGTGAGCTCCCCGGCGTCCGCGATCGCCGCCCGCCAGTCGTCGACCGGCTCCATGGCACCCCGTTCTCGGGCGTTCGGTTAAACAGCGTCGGTCAGGACGGGGCCGCTTCGGTGCGTGGTTTCAAGCCGCTCCCGCGCCTCCGTTCGTTGCGGCTGGGGAGGCGTGAGGTGCTGTGCGGGTAGGACTCAAAGGGGCAGTTGCGAGGACGAAGCACGCCGCAGCGAGCAACACGAGCGAGGCGCGAAGCGCCTCTGGCAGCCGGCGGCTTCGCCGCCGGCGACTGGGGTTTTGGACGTGTTCACCACAGCGCGGATGTTTATAAACGATCGACGACAACGCCTCAATTCAATATATAAATCGACGGCCCGGGATCACGCCTCTCCTACTCCAGCACGACCAGCACGTCGCCCATGTCGACGCTGTCGCCCTCGCCGACGTGGACGCTCGCGACGGTGCCGCCGCGCTCGGCGACCACGTCGTTCTCCATCTTCATCGCTTCGAGGACGCAGACGACGTCGCCGGCGGACACCTCGTCGCCCTCGTCGACGTCGACCGAGAGGATCGTCCCCTGCATCTCCGCCTCGATCGCCTCGCCGCCCTCGGCGACGTCGACGCCGCCGTCGCCCCCGTCGTCGCTCTTCGCCTGCGGCGGTCGCTTCTGGCGGCCGCCCGACCCGCCGCTCGCGGGCGTCGGGATCGGGGGCGCGCCGCGCTCCTCTAACTCCACGTCGAACCGCTTGCCGTTCACCTCGACGGTGAACTCGCGTTCCGTCACCTCCTCGTCGTCGTCGCCGCTCGCGGCCGACTCCGTGCCCCACTTCTCCTGGGCCTCGGCGACCAGGTCCCGGTCGAGCTCCTCGTCGAGGTACTTCGTGGTGTGGGTGCCCGCGACGAACCGCTCGTCGTCGAGCATGAGCCGGTGGAACGGGATGACGGTGACGACGCCCTCCAGGTCGTACTCCGCGAGCGCGCGCTTCGACCGGGCGAGACACTCCTCGCGGTCGGCGCCCCACACGATCAGCTTCGCGATCATCGAGTCGTAGTCGGTGACCAGCTCGTCGCCCTGCCGGAGCGCGTCGTCGACGCGCACGCCGATCCCGCCCGGCGGATCGTACGTGTCGAGCCGTCCCTCGTTGGCGGGCTGGAACTTCTTCGCGGCGTTCTCGGCGTTGATCCGGAACTCGATCGCGTGGCCCTCGAGCGCCACGTCGTCCTGTGAGACGGACAGCCCCTCGCCGCTGGCGACCCGGAGCTGCTCTTTGACGATGTCGATCCCGGTCAGCTCCTCGGTGACGGTGTGTTCGACCTGGATGCGCGTGTTGACCTCGAGGAAGTAGAAGGGCGTGTCCGGGCCGAGCAGCTCCGACGGGTCGCGGTCGAGGTCCTCTTCGACGAGGAACTCGACGGTGCCGGCGTTGGTGTAGTCGGCGGCGGCGACGCCGCGGCGGGCGGCCTCGCCGATCTTCTCGCGGAGTTCGTCGGAGAGCGCCGGGGAGGGTCCCTCCTCGATCACCTTCTGGTGGCGGCGCTGGAGCGAGCAGTCGCGCTCGCCGAGGTGGACCACGTCCGACTCGTCCGCGGGCCCCTCGCCGTCCTCGCCGGCGTCCGCGACGATCTGCACCTCGACGTGGCGCGGGGTCTCGAGGTAGCGCTCGAGGTAGACGGAGTCGTTCGAGAAGTACGCCTCGCCCTCGCGCTTGGCCGATTCGAGCGCCTCCGCGGCCTCGTCGGCGCTCTCGACGACCTTCATCCCGCGGCCGCCGCCGCCGCCCTCGGCCTTGATCGCGACGGGGTAGCCGTGCTCGTCGCCGAACTCGGTGACCGCCTCGACCTCGGTGACGGGCTCGGTCGTCCCCGGGACGATGGGGACGTCGGCGTCGTCCATCACCCGGCGGGCGTGGGTCTTCTCGCCGAGCCGCTCCATCGCGCCGCTGGAGGGGCCGACCCAGGTGATCCCGTCGGCGGCCTCGACGCGGGCCGCGAAGTCGGCGTTCTCGGCGAGGAAGCCGTAGCCCGGGTGGATCGCGTCGGCGTCGGCCGCGCGCGCGGCCTCCACGACCGCTTCGCCGTCGAGGTACGAGTCGGCGGCGCGGGCCGGGCCGACGTTGTACGCCTCGTCCGCGTACCGGACGTGGCCGCCGTGTTTGTCCGCGTCGCTGTACACGGCGACGGTGTCGACACCCAGTTCCGCACAGGCGCGCATCACCCGAACCGCGATCTCCCCGCGGTTCGCGACGAGAACCTTGTCGAACATTCTTGCACTAACGTTCCACCATAACCCACCTCATTCTATCGGTCTCTGACGCCGAACGGGTCCGCGACTCCCCCGCTCCCGAGACCGTTAAGGGGATCCCGAACGCCACTTCCGCCCATGCTCTCGCCCGGAAACCCCTACGTGTTGCCGTCGACGCTGGTCGCGGCGGGCGCGTACCTCGCCGCGACGCTGCTGACGGACGCCTCGATCCTCGTCCGAATCGGGATGCTCGTGCTCCTCGTCGGCGTCGTCCCCGTGGTTCTCAACCGACTCCTCGGCGGCGACTCGGCGGACGGGTGGCGCGACGAGCCGATCGAGAGTCCGGGAGACGGCGACGCCGACGAGTCGCGCGAGGCGTGACGCGTCGGTTGTGACATCCTCCTCGCCGTAAACGGCGAGGCTTCCCGTGCCGCAGGTGGGATATTTGCTGGTCTACGACACGACCTGTTCTCTCGTGTGAAACGTCCCGCTCTCGCGGTCGAACAAGTGTGTCGATGGCTGTGCCACGCAGCCGTTACTCCTATCCTCACCGTGGGGACTCGGAGTTATCTTCTGACGCATATTCTCCGCCCCGTTACAATCCGCGTTGGCTACCAACTCGCACGACGAGCAGACGTACAGACCACGTTCGACACGGTTCGATTTCGTGTCGTCACCACACCGTGAACACGTTTTCGAGGTGTTCCACTCGTTCTCTTTCAGCACCTCTACACCGCGCATCTCGCGTGTCAGCGGTGTCGGATTCACTCCCGGTGTAAACGCCGGGATTCTCTCCTCGTAGAATAATAGATATTGGCCATAAATATATACTCAATCGGGGGCATTCTCCGACGCGCCCTGCGAAGGGTTAGCGAGGCAGGCTGCCCACCGGGGCTATCGGGGCCCGCTGGGGTCGACTGCCGGGGGAATGCGCGCGACTCGACTCAGAACCGGTCGGCGCGACCGGCCGCAGTCCACGGATCGGTCGGCGCGTCGACGGGGACGCGGACCGACCGATTCTGCAGGCGATCGACTCGACCGGCGAACGACCAGCGCTCGCCCTCCCAGTCCGCGTCGTCGTCCGCCGCGGCCGCGGCGGCCGCCGCTGCCGCCTCGCCGTCGCGGAGGTGCGCCGCGACCGCGGCGGCGATGGCGGCGGCCTCCGCGTCGTCGGCGTCGTCGGGGACCGTCAGGCCGTCAAGCACGGTAGCGAGCGTCGGGCCGCGCGGCTCGCCCTCCCGTTCGGCGGAGCCGGTGTCCGGGTCAGAGTTCGCGTCCGGGTCGTCCGCGTTCGCGTCCGAGGTCGACGGACCGTCGCTTTGCTCTGGCGAGTCTGTGGCCATCAGATCGGGATGTTGCCGTGTTTCTTTTCGGGCTGGTCCGAGCGCTTCCCCGTCAGCATCTGGAGGTCGTCGATCAGTCGCGCGCGGGTCTCCGCGGGCTCGATGACGTCGTCGACGAAGCCGCGGTCGGCGGCGCTGTACGGGTTCGCGAACTCCTCGCGGTACTCGTCGATGAGCTCCTGTCTGCGCGCGTCGGGGTCGTCGGCTTCGGACAGCTCCTCGCGGTAGAGGACGTTGACGGCGCCCTTCGGCCCCATCACCGCGATCTCGGCGGTGGGCCAGGCGTAGTTGACGTCGCCGCCGATGTGCTTCGAGGACATCACGCAGTAGGCGCCGCCGTACGCCTTCCGGGTGATCACGGTGAGGAGGGGGACGGTCGCCTCCGAGAAGGCGTACAGCAGCTTCGCGCCGTGGCGGATGATCCCGTTGTGTTCCTGGTCGGTGCCGGGCATGAATCCGGGCACGTCCTCGAAGGTGAGGATGGGGACGTTGAAGGCGTCACAGAAGCGGACGAAGCGCGCCCCCTTCTGGCTGGACTCGATGTCGAGGGTGCCGGCGTTCACGCGGGGGTTGTTGGCCACGATCCCGATCGAGTGGCCGTCCAGCCGACCGAACCCGACGACGATGTTCTTCGCGAAGTTCTCCTGCACCTCGAAGAAGGAGCCCTCGTCGACGACGCTGCCGATCACGTCTTTCATGTCGTAGGGCTTCCGCGGCGCGTCGGGAACGATGTCGCCCAGCTCCTCGTCGGCGCGCTCGGGGTCGTCCCACGGCTCGACTCGCGGCGGGTCCTCCACGTTGTTGGCGGGGAGATACGAGAGCAGCCGCGCGATGTCGTCCAGGGCGTCCTCCTCGCTCTCCTCGGCGAAGTGGGCGACGCCGGAGGTCGACGAGTGGGTGACCGCGCCGCCGAGCTCCTCGAAGCTCACCTCCTCGCCCGTCACCGTCTCGATGACGTCCGGGCCGGTGATGAACATGTGCGAGGTGTCTTTCACCATGAACGTGAAGTCCGTGATGGCGGGCGAGTACACCGCCCCGCCGGCGCACGGGCCCATGATCGCCGAGATCTGCGGGATGACGCCCGACGCCTCCGTGTTGCGTCGGAATATCTCCGCGAAGCCGCCGAGGGAGGCGACCCCCTCCTGGATGCGAGCGCCCGCGGAGTCGTTGAGGCCGACGACGGGCGCGCCCACGTCCATCGCCTTGTCCATCACCTTACACACCTTCTCGGCGAACACCTCGCCGAGCGAACCGCCGAAGACGGTGAAATCGTGCGCGAAAACGAACGTCTTCCGGCCGTTCACCTCGCCGTATCCGGTGACGACGCCGTCCCCCGGGATCCGCTGTTCCTCCATCCCGAACTTGTGGTTCCGGTGGCTGCGGAAGCGGTCGAACTCGTGGAACGTCCCGTCGTCGAGGAAGTACTCGATCCGCTCGCGCGCGGTCATCTTCCCCTTCTCGTGTTGGGACTCGATCCGGTCCTCGCCGCCTCCCAGCGCCGCCCGCTCGCGGCGCTCCCGAAGGTCCTCGATACGGTCGTCCATCGTCACGCCGGACCACCCTGAGTCATTACCTCGTGGGTCGGCCAGCGGCATCAAAAGGGTTCCCCTATCCGACGTTTCGGAGTTCGACGCGCGTCGAATGCGGGGACCGCTCGCCCGTCGCTCGCTGACCCTCGACCGCCCGCACGAGCCCTGTCGGCGGTTCACACGGCGACGGACGGTTCGACGCTTTTAAACCTCCGATGGACCACTCTCCGGTGAGACAGGCTTCGCCTGTTTCACTGACCCGTAGGAGCGACCTGCGTACTACGGAGGTGAAAATGGCAGACACAATACAAGAGGCCGTAACTCTCGCACTCGACGATGCGCCCGAGCGGAACTTCCGCGAGACCGTGGACATCGCGATCAACCTGCGAGACCTCGACCTCAACGATCCGTCGAACCGCATCGACGAGTCCGTCGTGCTGCCGGCTGGAACGGGGCAGGAGACACAGATCGTCGTCTTCGCGGAGGGCGAAACCGCCGTCCGCGCTCAGGAAGTTGCTGATCAAGTGCTTGACAGCGACGACCTCGAGGACCTCGGAGACGACGACGACCGCGCAAAGGATCTGGCCGACGAGACCGACTTCTTCGTCGCAGAGGCCAACCTGATGCAGGACATCGGTCGGTACCTCGGTACCGTCCTCGGTCCGCGCGGGAAGATGCCTACCCCACTACAGCCGGACGACGACGTCGTCGAGACCGTCAACCGGATGAAGAACACGGTGCAGCTCCGGTCCCGCGACCGGCGCACGTTCCACACCCGCGTCGGCGCCGAAGACATGGGCGCCGAGGCGATCTCGGACAACATCGACGTCATCATCCGGCGACTCGAAGCGAACCTCGAGAAGGGCCCGCTCAACATCGACGGGATCTACGTGAAGACCACGATGGGTCCCGCCAAGGAGGTGCCCGTATGAGCTCGGTCCGCAAGACCGAGACGATCCCGCAGTGGAAGCAGGACGAAGTCGACGAGCTCGTCGAGTTCATCGACTCGTTCAACTCCGTCGGGATCGTCGGCGTCGGCGGCATTCCGAGCCGGCAGCTCCAGGCCATGCGCCGCGAGCTGCACGGCTCGGCCGACGTCCGCGTGAGCCGGAACACGCTCACCGTCCGCGCCCTCGAAGAGGTCGACGACGGCGTCGAGGAGCTGACCCAGTACGTCTCGGGTCAGGTCGCGCTCATCGGCACGAACGACAACCCGTTCGGTCTCTTCAAGCAGCTGGAAGCCTCGAAGACCCCCGCCCCGATCAACGCGGGCGAGGTCGCCCCCAACGACGTCGTCATCCCCGAGGGTGACACCGGCGTCGACCCGGGACCGTTCGTGGGCGAGCTCCAGACGATCGGCGCGGCCGCGCGCATCCAGGACGGCTCGATCATGGTCACCGAGGACTCCACCGTCCTCGAGGAGGGCGAGGTCGTCGACGAGGACCTCGCGAACGTCCTGGTCGAACTCGGCATCGAGCCGAAGGAAGTCGGGCTCGACCTCAAGGGCGTCTACTCCGAGGGCGTCCTGTTCGAGCCGGACGAGCTCGCGATCGACGTCGACGAGTACGCGGCGGACATCCGGTCCGCCGCCGCCGCCGCGCGCAACCTCTCGATCAACGCCGAGTACCCGACGGCCGCCACGGTCGGCAGCCTTCTCGCGAAGGCGTCCGGCGAGGCGAAGTCCGTCGGACTGTTCGCGGAGATCGAGAGCCCGGACGTCGTGCCCGACCTCATCGGGAAGGCCGACGCCCAGCTCCGCGCGCTCGCGGCCCAGATCGACGACGAGGAGGCGCTCCCCGAGGAGCTGCAGGGGGTCGAGGCGGCCCCGGCTCCGGAGACGGACGACGCCGACGAGGAGGAACAGGCGGAGGAAGACGACGACACGGACGACGCTGAGACGGCCGACGACGACGCCGACGACGACGACGGCGACGACGGCGGCGAAGGTCTCGGCGCGATGTTCGGCTAACACTACGAGGACACACCAATGGAATACGTTTACGCTGCGCTCATCCTGAACGAGACTGGCGAAGAGATCAACGAGGAGAACATCACCGGCGTGCTGGAAGCCGCCGGCGTCGACGTCGAGGAATCCCGCGTCAAGGCGCTCGTCGCCGCGCTGGAGGACGTCGACATCGAAGAGGCCATCGAGACGGCCGCCGCGGCGCCCGCCGCCGGCGCCGCCGCCGGTGGCTCCGCGGACGCCGGGGACGCCGACGAGGCCGAGGAAGCCGACGAGGCCGACGAGGCCGAGGAAGCCGACGACGAAGAGGAGGAAGACGACGACGAGGACGGCGGCGAAGGCCTCGGCGAGCTCTTCGGCTAACCTCGGGCGCTCACCGCTTCGACCGCGCCGACATTTTATTGACGCCGCTATCCGGAGTGATAACGTCGGGCGCGCCTTTTTATACCGATCGCCGGAACTGGCGGTGTCTAATGAAGATCGTCGACGGCGACATGGTCGAGTGCGATCGGTGCGAGTCGGTGTTCCCAATCGGAGACGTCTCGCTGCTCGAAAAGGAGACGAACCGCGACTACGAGCGGGCGCTGTGCGAGGCGTGTCTCGGTGCCGTCGGCGTCCCGAAGGGCTACACGCTGCGGCGCGACATCAGTCACCTCGCGCGGTGAATCGCGTTCCGCTCCCCTCGCCCCGCCGCGACCGGCCGAGTCGGCGGGATCGATTCACTCCCGGCGCGGGCGGACGAGCCGCGAGGCGGGGAAGGCGTATCGCCGGCAGTCCGACACGCTGCGCCCCGGACGGACCGCGTCGACGTACACGGCCTCCACGACCGGCTCGTGGGCGCCGTAGGCGGCGTTCGTGGCGTACTCGTCGACCCGCCGGTCCTCCTCGGTCCGGTAGGTGTCGGCCCGCTCGGTCGTGACCGCGACGACGACCACGCGCTCGTCGGTCTCGCGGTCGCGGACGACGTCGCCCGGCTCGAACCCGTGGCGCGCACAGAGGTGCGAACCGCCGGCGTCGAGCGGGACGAACGTCTCGGCCCCGCAGACCGCGCAGACGCCCACGCGCTCGTCCGGAGCGGGAATCGACCCCGCGGTCACCTCCATGGCGACGCGCCGGAGGTGCTTACACCGGAAGCCCCGGATGGCGTGGTCGGGACAGGTGCAGGTGCCGGCGTCGAGCGCGACGACGTAGGTGCCGCCGTCGGTCTCGACGACGTATCGCCGGTCGCGGAGCGGCCGCACTTTCATCTCCTCGGTGGCGGCGCGCGTCGATCGGTCGTCGGCGTCGACATCTGTGTCAGCGTCGGCGTCGACATCTGTGTCGGCGTCAGCGTCAGCGGCGGTGTCGGCGTCAGCGTCGGCGTCGACAGCCACGTCGGCATCGGGGTCAGCATCGCGTTCGGCGCGCTCAGTGCCGCCGTCGCTCTCGGCGTCGTCGACCGCGTCCGAGACGCGTCGTTCCGAGGTCCGCTCCGCCGGCGGCGCGGCTCGGTCGGCGTCCGGTTCCGGGGCTGTTGACGCGGGTGAATCTCGGGGATGCGTCATGGGTGACCGCGAGGGGGATCCCTCGCGTGGGGTCGAAATAGGCACCGTGAACAGTTAAATTCGCCGACGGAACGGCCCGTACTACCGATATTCGGGGTTCGGTCTCCGAGGACGTCGGACCGGGACCGCGGCGGATATCGAGACGCCGCCGCCCTCATCGAAGTCCTTTTTATGCGGCGACGGAAACTCGCGGGCATGGAAATCGACGCGGAGCTCCGTCGGCAGATCACGGTCTCGCTTCTGGCGGCCGCCGTCTTCGTCGCCGGGCTGGTCGGGATCGGGGTCGCGTTCGGCGGATCGTCCGGGCTTCCGGAGTCCGGCGCGATCGCGCTCGTCGGGCTGTTGACCGGGTTCGTCCTGTTGATGGCGCTCGTCGGCGCGTACCTCATCCACGCGAAGGACGACGAGTAACTCGGCGAGTCGTCTATTCCGTCCCGCCCGAGTTCGCGGCGTCGTCGGCGCCCACGACCTCTCCTGCGCTCGCGTCCGCCCCGCTCTCGTCTCCCCCGTCCTCGCGGTCCCGCCAGTCGGTGATCTCGTCGGCGGCCGCCACCCGCTTCTCGTAGTACGCGAGGGGATCTGCGGCCACCTGCATGTGGTCCGCCTCGTTGTGACAGATGCCGTAGTTCGCGAGCGTCTCGCAGGTCGGCGGCGGGTACTGCGTCCCGCGGTCGTCTTTCAGATACTCCGTCTGGTACCGGATCCCCTCCGCGTCGAGGCTCGTGTCGGCACAGAACGCCACCACCTCGTCCGGCGTCATCCCGATCCCGACGAGGAACGCCATCAGCGCGAACGACTCCGGCGGCGTGAGGTCGGCGTCGCGCTCGGCCTTCTCGATCAGGTTCGTCATGCACGGCGGGAACAGCTCGGGGGCGACGACGTCCACCGGGCCCGCGTAGCTCCGCTCGGAGAGGAGCCGCTTGAGGTCGGCGACGCCCTCCTCCAGCTCCGCGGCGATCCCCTCGCCGACCGCCAGCTCGAACGGGAGCCCCTCGCGCACCCGGTCCTCCACCGCGGCCTCCAGCGCGTCCAGTAGCTCCTCGCGGGAGACGCGCACCGCGCCGTCGGCGAGCGCGCGGTTGACGAGCCGCCACGACTCGCCCCACGACGGCGACGTGAGCCGGAGGTACGGTCCGACGTCGATCCAGTAGTGGGCGGGAGCGCGGCCGGGTGACCCGGCGTCTGGCGTCCCCGTTCCGGCGCTCCCCGCTCCGGCCGCTCCGCCCGCCACCGATCTACCTCCCGGCGATTCCGGGCGCACGGCGTCGGCGAGGTCGAACTCGGCGAGCACGTCGTCGAGGGTGACGGTCGGGACCGACACCGACCGCAGCTCGTCGTCGGTCGCGAGGTCCCCGCGGATCCGGTCGACCGCCGTCGCGGCCTCCGCGGCGGCGTACTTCTCGATGGCGGGCTCGGAGTCGAGCAGCGAGACGAGGATCCGCGCGATGGGATACGAGAGCAGCTCCGCCTGCACGTCGTACGCGGACTCGCCGGGGAACGCCCCGCTCTCGGACGCGACCGTCCCGTCCATCAGGGCGCGCTCGACGCGTTCGCGCCCGCGCTCGACGGCGGGCGCGTCGGCCGCGACGAGCTCCGGGAGCGACACCGCGGCGTCGGCGACGGCCTCGCGGGCGGCCGCGAAGAAGGGGTACTTTGCGTCGAGCGCGTCCATGTCCGACCCGAGGTAGCGACGGGCGTCGAATAAGCGGTGCGGTCCGCGGCTACAGTTCCCCGCGGAGCCAGTGGCCGAGGTAGCCGCCGATCACGCCCGACCCGAGGGTGTAGACCGCGCCGAGGCCGACGACGACGAGCGCGACGGCTCCGAACTCCGCCGGCGCGCCGGCGATCCCCAGGAGAAAGAGGAGGAAGACCACCATCGCGACGAACGGCAGCGTCATGATGAGTCCGGCGACCGCGCCCGTCTTGAGCCCGTCGGCGGACGTGCCGCCGCAGAGGTAGCCGGCGACCCCGCCGCCGAGGACAGTGGCGAAGGGAACGAACGACAGCACCGACCCCGCGATCCCGCCCAGCAGGCCGTAGATGAGGATGTCGGCCAGCTCCGCCGGCGAGTCGTCTCCGGGGGCGAGAAAGCGATCCGGGTCGTTGTGCGTGCCCGTTCGCGGGTCGTCGGCGGCGTCCGCTCGCGGGTCGTCAGCGGAGGAGGAATCGTCGGGGACCATCGTCGCGTCACTCCTCGTCGTCTTCGGCGGCCTCGTCGCCGCTGAGCTCCTCTACCGCCGCGCCCGGCGCGTTCGATTTCACGCTGTTGAGCCCCTGTTTCGCCTTCTGTTTCGAGGCGTACCCCTGCCCCCCGTCGGCGATGACGTTGCCGTTCTCGTGGCGGAGCCGCCAGCGGTACGCGTCGGCCTTGTCCCGGAACAGCTCGAAGACGGCCTCGCTCCCACCCTCCGCCGGCGGCTCCTCGTCGCGCCCGGTGTCGATCACGTGCGCGCCCGGCGCGTTCCGCTGGACGCTCTCGATCCCCGACCTCGCGTCACGCTTGTCCGCGTACCCCTCCCCCCCGTCGGCGATGATGTTCCCGTTGTCGTGAACGAGCCGCCAGCGCCACTGGTCGGCGCTGTCGGCGTACAGCTCGAACGTCGCCTTGCTCGCGGCCGCGTCGGTGTCGACCGACCCCTCGGTCTCCTCGAACTCCACTTCCACCTCGAAGTGGACGACGCCGTCCTCGCGTTCGAGTTCGATTTCGACCTCCGACTCGGCGGCGGGATCGATCGTCACCGTTCCGGCGTCGTCGACCGGGATCGGTTCGCCGCGGCCGAGCGCCTGCGCGATGCGACGGAAGTACGTCGCTAGTGCCTGTCGACTCCGTGACCCCTTCGACTCGTGAATCGTCTCTTCGGGCATGCACCTCTCGTCTCACAGGCGGCACACAAAACGCTATGCCCGACGGCGTCGCCGTCGTCGGAGCCGTTCGTCTTATAAATAGTCGCCGAGGGCCGCGTTCACTCCCGCTCGGCGGCGTCGTTCGCCCGCTCGGCGACGACCGTTTCGCCCGCGCGGACGGCGTCGCCCTCGCGCACGCGGAGATCGTCCTCGTCGACGTCGGGCGGGAGGATCACGTCGGCGCGGGAGCCGAACGAGACGTGGCCGACGCGCTCGCCGCGGTCGACGGCGTCGCCGGGCTCCACCGCGGGGTGGATCCGACGGGCGAACCAGCCGGCGATGATCAACAGCTCGTACTCGCCGAAGTCGATCGCGACCTGCTCGTTGCGGTCGGACTCCTTGCTGAACGCGGGTCGGTTCGCGCCGGGCCGGTGACGGACCTCTCGCACCTCGCCGGCGATCGGCGCGCGGTTCACGTGCACGTCGGTGACGTTCATGAACACGCCCACCCGCAGGCGGCTTCCCTCCTCGCGCACGACCGACACGGTGCCGTCGGCGGGCGCGACGACGACTCCGTCGGCGTCCGGCGGCTCCCGGTCGGGATCGCGGTGGAACCAGAGGACGCCGAGGGCGAGCGCGAGCAGGGTCCCGCCGACCGGCGGGACGAGGGGAAACGTCGCGGCGCCGAGGAGGGCGGGGACGAGCGCGAGCCGCCACGCCTCGTCGACGACGGGGAACGGGAGGAGACGCGCGAGCGGCGGATTTCGGGCCATCGTTACGCCTCCACCGGATCGCGGAGGCCGGGTCGGAGCTCGGTGCGGCCGGCCGCCCACGCGGCGAGCAGGTGCGTGAGGTGGATCCGGTCGTCGAGGCCGTCGGTGAGGTCGAGGTCGGCCTCGCCGGCGAGGACGTGGAGCCGCGCGAGGTCGTCGCCGCCGTACTCGGAGCCGGCGCGGGCGACTCGGAGGACCTCACGGAGGAGGTCCTCGCCGTCGTACCCGCCCTCGTCGAGGAGGTCGTCGAGCGTCGACCGCGCGTCCTTCAGGTCGCCGGCGCGGGCGTCGGCGAGCGCATCGCGGATCGCGTCGTCGTCGCCCACCTCGCCGAGGGTCTCGTAGGCGGTCGACATGGTGATCTCGCCGCTCTCGACCGCCGTCGCCTGCGCGGAGAGGATCGCCTCGCGGAGGTCGCCGCCGGCCGCGCTGGCGACGAACTCCAGCCCGTCGCCGTCGTACTCCACGCCCTCGCGGTCACAGATCGTCTCCAACACGTCGATCGTCTCGTCGGTCGTCGGCGCGCGCACCCGCACCGGGAAGCAGCGCGACCGGATCGGCGCGATGAGCTTCGACGGCTGTCGGGTGGCGATCACGAACTGCGTGGTGCGGTGGTGCTGTTCCATCACGCGCCGGAGCGCCTGCTGGAAGTCCTCGCGGATCGACTCGGCGTTGTCCAGAAGCACCGTCTTGTACTCGCCCGACATCGGCGCGTACGACGCCGACTCCTTCAGCACGCGGTTGATCATGTCGCGTTTCGCCATTCGGCTCCGCCCCTGCAGGAACCCCTCGAATCGGGGGTCGGTCCGGATCTCCTTTTTCGTCCGACCGAAGAAGTCGGCGACGTTGATCTCGATCAGGTCGCTCTCGGGGTTCTCGTGGGCGGCGCGGGTCAGTGCCCGCGTCGCCGCCGTCTTTCCGACCCCCGGCGGTCCCTGCACGACGAGGTTCATCGGTTCGTCGACCGCGCGCTCCAGCCGCTCGCGGGCCTCGTCCTGCCGGATCTCGTCGAGCGCGGGGGCGTGCGCGTCGATCCACAGCGGTCCGTCCATGTCGTGTGGATCCGGGACGAGCGCTCAAGAATCGGTCGGTCGGTGCGCCGAGACGACGGGTTCGCGTCGGCGCCGACGCCGGGAAATCTCCCACATACTCGACCGGTTGTCGCGTATCACCCCCGTGCGGGACGTCCGCAAGCGGATCCGCCACGGCGCTCGAAGCATATTTTATATGTCATATTCTGCACCCTCCCTTCGTTCGAGATTATGTCATCTCCTCTTCTGTTAGCTCAACTTATTCCCCGACGGAGGAAGTGTCTGCGTTGCCGTGATTCGGCGTCTGTTTTTTAATAATGTTGTGAGTAAATAAACATCAATCGTTAAGTACTGGGAGCGAACATCACTATTGTACATGTCACACGACAGCCGATCAGACAACGACGACCGACTCACCCGTCGCCACTACGTGGCCGGCGCCGGGACCCTCGCGACCGTGGGGATCGCGGGCTGTTCCGGCGGTGGCGACGGCGACGACGGGAGCGATGGGAGCGACGGAAGCGACGGGAGCGACGGGAGCGACGGAAGCGATGGCAGTGACGGCGGCTCCGGTGACCCGGTCGAGGTGCTCCACGGCTGGACCGGCGGCGACGGCGCCGCGGCGGCCGAGGCGCTAGAGGAGGCGTTCAACGAGGCCCACCCCGACACCGGCCTCGAAATGAACCCCATCGGCGGCGGCGGCAACCAGAACCTCGACGCCGTCGTCGCGAACCGGCTCCAGAGCGACGACCCGCCGGGGTCGTTCGCCAACTGGCCCGGCCCGAACCTGCGCCGCTACCAGGGGGTCCTCGGCAGCGTCGACGACGTCTGGGAGGAGAACGACTTCGAGGACGTGATGGTCGAGGAGGCGATCGACCTCCACCAGCAGGACGGCAGCTACCGCGCCGTGCCGCTCGGCTCCCACCGACTGAACTGCCTGTTCTACAACGTCTCCGTCGTCGAGGACGCGGGGATCGACGTCGACTCGCTCGACAGTCCCTCGGCGCTCATCGGCGCCTTCGAGACGGTCGCCAGCGAGACTGACGCGATCCCGATGACCCACGGGATGTCCGGCACGTGGACGACGACGCAGCTGTGGGCCGCCGTGATGCTCGGCGAGAACGGCTACCAGCCGTACATGGACTTCCTCGCTGGCGACGGCGACGAGGGCGCCGTCCGCGCTGCGTTCGAGCGGACCGCGGAGATGCTGGAGAACCACATCAGCGACGACGCGTCTTCGATCGGGCTGACCGAGTCGAACCAGAACATCATCAACGGCAACGCCGCCTTCATCCACCAGGGCAACTGGGCGGCGGGCGCGTTCCGGAACGCCGAGGACTTCGACTACGAGGACGACTGGGGCTTCAAGACGTTCCCCGGCACCGAGGGGATGTACACGCTCCACTTCGACTCGTTCCTCTACCCGGCGGACAACCCGACGCCCGAGGCCTCGAAGACGTGGGAAGCGTTCGTCGGCAGCCCGGAGGCCCAGATCGCGTTCAACCAGTTCAAGGGGTCGATTCCGACCCGGACCGACGTGAGCATGGACGAGTTCGGTCCGTACCTCCAGGAGACGGCCGAGGACTTCGCGAACGCGGAGTACCGGCCGCCGAACCTCCAGCACGGGCTCGGGGTCCCCTCCGAGACGATGACGGCGCTCAACGAGGTCATCTCCTCGGAGTTCACCGGCCCGTACAACGTCGACGCGGCGACGCAGGGCTTCCTGGACGCGGTGTCGAACTGAGCCTCACCAGATGCTCGATTTTTACCGTCGATTGCACCGGACGATCAGTCCCTCGTCGGGAGACGACGAGGTCCGCTCCGACGGCGGCGACGACGCTCGTGCCGACGGCGACGGGGTCCGCGCTGACGGCGGCGTCGTGAGCGACGGCTCCGCCGGACCGTCGGCGGAGTCGGAGCGGGATCTGACGGCTCGGCTGAGCGCGATGCTCGACCGTCGCTTCGGCAGCGACTTCATCGAGTCGTCCGTCTTCTGGCTCCCGCCGTTCCTGCTGATGGGACTGTTCGTCTACGGGGCGGTCATCTGGAATCTCCTGATCTCGCTGACCGACTACGAGCGATTCGAGAACGCGCCGGACTACTCGAACCTCGACTTCGAGATGTACACGCGGGCGCTCGCGGACTCCGGCTTCATCGACGCCGCGATCAACACGCTCATCCTGCTGATCCTGTTCACGGCGGGGACGCTCGCGATCGGTCTCGTCTTGGCCATCCTGATCGACAGGGGGATCCGGTTCGAGAACACGTTCCGGACGATCTACCTCCTGCCGATGAGCCTCTCGTTCGTCGTGACGGCCCAGTTCTGGCTGTGGATCTACAACTTCAACAACGGGATCGCCAACAGCGTCATCGGGACGTTCGGGCTCGGCCCGGTAAGCTGGCTCGGTAACCAGGAGATCGTCCTCTACGCGATCATCTTCGCGTTGATGTGGCAGTTCTCGGGGTACGCGATGGTCGTCTACCTCGCCGGGCTCCGCGCGATTCCGACCGAGCACTACGAGGCGGCCAAGGTCGACGGCGCGTCGACGCTGAAGATGTACTGGCGCGTGATCATTCCCCAGCTGAAGGGCGCGACCATCAGCGCCGCCGTGGTGCTGATGGTGTTCGGCATGAAGGCCTTCGACTTCCTCTACTCGCTGGTCGGTGGGTATCGGCCGCCGAACGGGGCCGACATCTTGGCGACGAAAATGGTGCGTGAGGCGTACGCGAACCTCAACTGGGCGTACGGGTCGGCGATCGCCATCGTCCTGTTCGCGATGGCGCTCAGCGTCATCGGCCCCTACCTCGTGTACGAATACCGGAGGGACAACCTATGAGCGACGCAGAACCTCGGACCGACGGTGGCGCGACAACGACGACGGCGCGACTGCGCCGGACCCTCGATCAGATGACGGTAGGGGACGCCGGCCTGTACGTCGTCCTGCTGTTCGCGGCGACGTTCTACCTCGTCCCGATCGAGTCCGGGCTGGTCACCTCGTTCAAGACCGGCACGGCGATCATCGAGACGGCGCCGTTCGCGCCGCCGGGGCCGTCCGGGTTCACGTTCGAGAAGTGGCAGACCGCGATCGACGCCCTATTGCGCGGGATGGGGAACAGCCTGCTGTACGCCGTGCCCGCGACCGTGATCTCGGCGTCCGTCGGGAGCATCACGGCGTACGGCCTGACGATTCCGACCTGGAAGAAGTCGTACAAGGCGCTGGTGCTCATGCTCATCATCGCCGGGATCTTCATCCCGTATCAGGCCGTGTTGGTTCCCCTGACCCAGTTCTGGTCGCAGTGGGTCCAGCTCGACCAGCTGCTGTCGTTCGTCTGGGCGCTCGGGATCAACAACGACTACGCGGGTATCATCGAGCTGGTGATCACCCACGTCGCCTACGGGATCCCGATCTGCACGCTCCTGTTCCGGACGTACTACAAGACGATGAGCGACGAGATGATCGAGTCGGCCCGCCTCGACGGGGCGACGCTCCGCCGGGTGTACCGGCGGATCGTCCTCCCGCTCTCGGGACCGATGTTCGCCGTCGTCCTCATCTACCAGTTCACCCAGATCTGGAACGACCTCCTGTTCACGCTGGTGCTCGTCTCCACGGAGTCGAGCCCCGCGGCGCCCGTCGTGCTGATCCTCGCGGGTCTCGGGACCTCGATGGAGGGGCAGGACTTCGCGCTCCGGATGGCCGGGGCGTTCTTCGCGGCGCTGCCGACGCTGGCGGTGTACATCCTCTTCGGCGAGGAGTTCGCCGAGGGGGTGGCGGCGTGACCCGCGCGCCGATCCCGTCCGGCGACTGTGGCTGCCCGAGAGGAGACGCGGCACGGCACACGAACGACTACCTGACACCGACTACAACTCACAGATATGGCAACGCTTGAACTCGACTCGGTAACGAAGACGTTCCAGGACGGTGACCAAGAGATCGTCGCCGTCGACGACGTCTCGATGTCCATCGACGACGGCGAGTTCCTCGTCGTCGTCGGTCCGTCCGGCTGCGGGAAGTCCACGACGCTTCGAATGATCGCCGGCCTGGAGACGATCACGTCCGGGACGATCAGCATCGACGACCGCGTCGTCAACGACGTGAAATCGCAGAACCGGGACATCGCGATGGTGTTCCAGTCGTACGCGCTCTATCCGCACATGAGCGTCCGGCAGAACATGTCGTTCGGACTCGAGGAGTCGACGGACCTCCCCGACGACGAGATCAACCGCATGGTGTCCGAGACGGGCGAGATGCTCGGCATCTCCAACCTGCTCGATCGGAAGCCGAGCGACCTCTCGGGGGGCCAACAGCAGCGCGTCGCGCTCGGCCGCGCCATCGTCCGCGACCCGGAGGTGTTCCTGATGGACGAGCCGCTCAGCAACCTCGACGCGAAGCTCCGCGCGGAGATGCGCACCGAGCTCCAGCGGCTCCAGAACGACCTCGGCGTGACGACGGTGTACGTGACCCACGACCAGACGGAGGCGATGACGATGGGCGACCGGATCGCCATCCTCGACGGCGGCACGCTCCAGCAGATCGCGACACCGCTGGAGTGTTACCACGAGCCGGCCAACCGGTTCGTCGCGAGCTTCCTCGGCGAGCCGTCGATGAACTTCTTCGACGTGACGCTGGAGGGCGACCGCCTCGTCGGCGAGGCTTTCGAGTACCCGATCGACGAGGCGGTCCGGGCGGACCTCGGCGGCGTGACCGACCTCGTCTTGGGGATCCGCCCCGAGGCCGTCGAGCTCGTCGACGCCGCCGGCGACCGCGAGTTCGAGACGACCGTCGACGTCGTCGAACCGATGGGCGACGAGAACACGGTGTACCTCCACTTCGATCCCGACGCGGACCCCGATACCGCGGCGACGCTCGTCGCGACGATCGACGGGTTCAATCGGGTCAGCGAGGGCAACACGGTGATCGCCCGGATCCCGGAGGACGCGATCCACCTCTTCGACCGCAGCACGGGCGAGGCGCTCCACAACCGATCGATGAAGGACGCGGCCGAGCAGATAGACTTCGCCTGATCCGGACGCTGCCGGCCCCACGCGCGAGTCGTCGGCGTCTCGTTTCCCCGCTCTCGATTTTGTGATCCCGTTCGTCTCGCCGGTCACCAGTACCGGGTCCGATCGACGCACTCCGCGAGGAGCGCCGCGGCGGCGACGTGGGCGTAGGCGGCCCACCCGAGCACGAGGAGCGCGGCGACGCTCCGCGCGGCCGTCGCCGCGAGCGCGGTCCACGCGACGACGACGAGGACGGTCGCGCCGACCCACGCGAGGAAGTACGAGCTCGAGGCGGTCCCGCGGAGAGCGTCCCGCCGGAGGCCGGCACGGAGCCCGTCTCGCACGCTCACGGCGGCGGCCGCCGGGAAGAGGTACGCGCAGGCGACCGTGACGAGCAGCGCGACGGTCGAGAGCATCGCGATGGTCACGCCGCCCAACGCTCCCGGGACCGTCCCCCTCGCGACGACGTAGCTGACGCCGGCGACGGTGAGCGTGGCGGGGAGGAGGTAGACGGCACCGACGCCGAGCAGTCGCCCGGCGAGACGCGCCGTCGTGGCCGTCGCGACCCGGGGAAATCCGTCCCCCGCGAGCACGCCCCCGACGAGCCCGAGGAACGCCGTGAGCATCCCGACGGCGAACAGCAGCGGGACCAGTAGCGCCCAGTCGGGCCAGAGCTGCACCGCCGCTCGGAGCGACGCGCCGCCGAGCAGGAGCGCCGCGAGACACTTCGCGGTGCCGTCTAGTCGGGTTCGGTCCGCGAACGGATACCGAAGGGCGTCGAGGAACATCACTCCTCCCCCGGTCGCTCGGCGGCGGTACGTTCCGCTCGGCCGTCGGTCGATTCGGACACGTCCGATCGGGTCGCCGTCGGCCCGCAAAACCGTGCCGGTCGCGTCCGGGGACGAGGGAGACCGTCGGTCACTCGCGGATCCGTTCGACCTCGCGCCGAATTCCCTCGCGGACCCGGTCGCCGACGTCGTCGCCCGCCCGATCGACGGTCTCGGCGTCTTCGGTCTCCAGCAGGCGGTCGAGCTTCCGCTCGAACTCCCGCTCGTCGATCTCGCCGCGCGCGTAGCGCTCCCGGAGGGCGTGGAGCGCGGGGTCCGCCTCGCGCGCTTCGTCTCCGTCGTCCGGTTCGGGGACCGGTCGCGTCAGCGTGTGGAGCACGGGGAGGACGACGAACAGCCCGAAGAACAAGACCAGCGGGAGGGTCCACCAGATCCCGGTGACGAGCGGGGCGACGACGCTACCGCCCACGACGAGGAGGGCGAACACCCGCCGCCAGCGGTGGCGGAGATTCCACGCGATCCGTGCGGGGAGCCCGGTCATACCCGAGACGACGACTGCGAGGCGGATATCGGTTTCGTCGGTCGCGGACGGGAACGGCGCTTCGGAGTCCCGTGCGCCCGGCCGGACTCAGGGACCCGGACGCCGCTCACTCGCGGTCGACGACGATGCGGTCGCCCGGCTCGACGCCGTTGCGCTCGCTCCACCCCCGGGGCACTTCGAGGACGTACCGGCCGGTACCGCGGTACCGCGTGAGGGGCCGCGACTCCGGTTCCGCCTCGTGAATCGTCGTAATCGTTCCGTCCGGGGCGACGAACACGATGTCCAGCCCGAACGCCATCTCTCGCATCACGTAGGCGCGCTCGTCCGCGTCCTCGTGAACGAACAGCATCCCCTCGCCCTCGTCGAGCTCGTCCGTCGCCGAGAGCCCGACGTATCGCTTTATAAATCCGTCCGCGACGCGGGCCTCGACGGTCGCGAGCGACTCGCCGGTCTCGCCGTCGACGGCCTCGACGGTCGTCGTCTCGTAGCCGGTGATCAGGAGGGCGGGATTCGCCGCGACGGCGACGAGACCGAGCAGCGCGAGACCCGCGGCGACCCCGAGGAGACGGCGGTTCACGGTCGATCCTCGCGCCGGAGAAAGAAACCGTTTTCCGCTCCCGGCGGGTTCGAACGGGTGAGGGCTCGTGGTCTAGCTGGTTATGACGCGGCCTTTACAAGGCTGAGATCGGCGGTTCGAACCCGCCCGAGCCCATCTCCTGCGGCGAGCAATTCGCGAGCCGCAGGCGTGGACGCGGGTTCGAGCCCTGTCGGTCGCGCGCAGCGACGACGGAGCGAGCACGTCCGATTTCGGTTCGAACCCGCCCGAGCCCACTTTGCTGTCGCGAGCAGTTCGCGAGCGACAGCGACGTGCGTGTTTGAGGGCGGTTCGAAGCAGGGAACGGAGCGAGCGACGCGAGCGGAGTGAGTGAGGTTCGAACCCGCCCGAGCCCATCTCCTGCGGCGAGCAATTCGCGAGCCCGCTTCTCGCCGCCGCGATCCTTATAAGCGCGACGCCACCGTGCTCCGACCCCGCGGGCATCGTGGCCACCTATTTGGGGTCGACGGGGCCAACACTCTCGTATGAACGGCCTCGAAGTCGCCCTCCGCCTGACCGCCGGGATACTGCTCATCCTGGCGAACGGGTTCTTCGTCGCGATCGAGTTCGCCCTGACTCGGGTCCGGCAGTACCCGGAGTCGGAGTTCGACGCGCCGGGGCTCCGGCGGGCGTGGGAAATGACGCAGGACCTAGAGATCTACCTCACGAGCTGTCAGGTGGGGATCTCGGCCACGAGCATCGCGGTCGGGATCGTCGCCGAGCCGGCGCTCGCGTCCCTCATCGAGCCGGTGTTCGCGAACACGGTGCTCGCGTCGATCGGGGCCGGCGCGATCCTCGGGTTCGTGATCATCAACCTGCTCCACCTGACCCACGGCGAGCAGACGCCGACGTACCTCGGCGTCGAGCGCACGAAGTTGGTCGCCCGGTACGGCGCGACCCCGCTCTACTGGTTCGCGAAGCTGCTGTATCCCGTCATCGTCCTCGGCGACGCGGTCGCGAAGTGGACGCTCCGTCGCTTCGGGATCGAGATGACCGGTGCCTGGCTCGAGGCCGAGACGGACAGCATCGAGTCGCGCGCGGACCTGCGGAACCGGCTCGGCTCGCTCCTCTCCCGCAGCGACCTCACCGTCGAGCGCCGCGAGGAGGTGCTCAACGCCCTCACGATCGGCGAGATCACGGTCGACGAGATAATGACGCCCCGCGAGGAGATCGTCTCCCTCTCGACGACCGAGAGCGTCGCGGAGAACCTCGACCGGATCGGCGGCAGCCCGCACACGCGGTTCCCGCTGGTCGCCGACGAGCTCGCCGACCCGGACGACTTCCTCGGGATCGTCTACGTTCCGTCCGTGGTCGACAGGGTCGACGCGCTCCGGGACGGGACGGCCACGTTCGAGGACCTGGCCGCCCCGCCGATGACGCTCGGGGCCGACGTGCACGTCAGCGAGGCCGTCGACCGGTTTCAGGACGCCAATCAGGAGCTCGCGCTCGTCGTCGACGACGGGCGCGTCGCTGGGCTGATCACGGCGACGGACGCGCTCGAAGCCGTGGTCGGCGAGATCGAGGACCCGCTCGACGTCGCTGTCGGCGGCCGGTCGTCGCGGGCGTGAGGCTCGGCACCGGCGCGAGTCTCGACGCGTCGCGAGCGCTCGCGCCCTCGGGCGACGCGGCTCAGACGCCCAGCGCGTCCGCCAGCTCGTGGATCGACTCGACCGTGCGGTCCGGTTCGCCGTCGAACGGCTCCCAGGGGGTTCCCTTCCGGTCGACGCGGACCGTCTGCATCCCCGCGTGCCCGGCCCCCATCACGTCGAACCAGCCGGCGGTGACGTGGACGATCTCGTCGATCGGCGTCCCCGCCCGGGCGGCGCCGTGACGGTACAGCGCCGCGGCCGGCTTGAACGTCTCCACCTCGTCGGCGCTTATCGTGTCGGCGACGAGGTCGCCGATGTCGGCGTGCGTCACCATCGACTCGAGCATCTCGGGGTTCCCGTTCGAGAGCACGTACGTCTCGTACCCGCCCTCGCGGAGGCGCTCGATCCCCGACCGGACGTCGTCGAACACCTCCAGTTCGTGGTACACCGCGAGGATCTCGTCGCGCTCCGCCGCCGACAGATCGACGTCGTGCGCCGCCAAGGCGTACGTCAGCGCGTCGCGATTCATCTCGTAGAACGGCTGGTAGGCGTCGATCGCGTTCGCGACGAACGTGTACGCCAGCGACCGCGACCGCCAGAGCCGCGACACCGGCTCGGGGTCAGCCACGCGGTCGGCCAGCGCGGCCTCGGCCGCCTCGACGTCGACGAGCGTGCTGTACGAGTCGAACGTCACCGTCTGGACGCGTTCGGGGTCGAACGACATTCGTGTCCCCCTTCGGGCGCCGGCACCATTACTCCCTGTCGTCCTCGCGGCGGGTGTCACCGACGTCGTCCGGTGTCGCGAGGACGAACTCGCGTCGGGACTCCTCGCGAACCGGAGCGGAAATGCGGTCGCCCACGGCGGCGACGACATCACCGTCACGGTCGGCGTCATCAGTCCGATGTACACCGCGACCCGCGCCGAGATCCTCCCGACCGGGTTCTACGTGGCCGGCGACGGGTCCGGGATCCCCGAGGCGGCACGCGACCGCGTCTCCGAGGTGGGGTACACGACCGTCTTCGCGGGTGCCGTCCGCGGGACCCGCTAAAACGCGTCCGAATCGAGGACCCGGTGCGGCACGTTCTTATCGCGGAGCTTCGAGGTGTGTCGCGGGATCTGATCCGTCACCGCGACGAGCAGCACGTCGAGTCCGAGCGTCCCCGCCTCGGCGACCCCCTCGGCGGTACCGAACCGGATGTCCGGGGTCACCTCGCTTCGGGAGACGACCGCGTACGCCTCCGTTCCGGCCACCGCGACGAGCCCCTCGTCCGGGACGTGGCTCGTGACCACGGTCGGGTCCGGCGGGTCGCCGTCGGTGACGGTCGGGACCGGAAGCACCGAGACGGTTCCCGCGTCGTAGTCCACGACGCCCTCGAAGTCGGCGACGCCGACGGCCTCGCCCTTCGCCGCGCTCGTGACGGTGACCGCGGTCGCGGTCCCGCCGGCGGGATTCGCGTGCAGGACGCCGTCGCGCATCACCAGCCCGACCTCGCTCCCCTCCGCCACGTCGTCGAGCGCGATCGCGGCGTCGACCTCGACGCTCCCGAGCACGTCGGAGTTGACCCGTTCGAGGTACGTCTCGAGGTCGTCGGTCCGGGAGATGAGCCAGTCGACTCCCTCCTTCGTCACCTCGTACCGGCCGCGGCCCCCCTTCTCGACGTACCCCATCTCGACCAGATCGCGAACGTAGTCGCTGACCGCCTGCGAGGTGACGCCGATGGTGTCCGCGATCTCGCCCTGACTGACGGCGGGCTGTCGGTCGGCGATCTCGACGAGTACCTGATATCGCGTCGCGCTCCGCTTGTTCTCGAGGACGTCCGGGGATCCCCCATCCGCTGCGTCGACCATTATCGGTCCTTCCGACGCCACAAATAAAGTATTATTGTATATTCTATCGATTACTTGCGCTATTGACCGAATTTTGTAAAATACTGCGTTTATAAAACAACTCTGGTTGTTTTAGGAAGCGCCACAGTTGTATATCGCGACTGCAGGCGACACGACTCCGTCACGCTGCGTAACGAACTCACAATCGTCAGTTAGGATTCGCCTTATATACACCCAGCCGTCGTCCTGTTAATTCACCCCGCCAGAAACTATGACGGGCGCGCTCACGCTGATGTGGCCCGCGACGATGCCGAATGGGGGTTCACTCACTCGAAAGCAGGAGAGACTGCTCTCGTGCCGCTCAGTTGTTCTTACCTACCATCTTTCCGTTGCTATTCCCCTGTTGGAGGTCCCTCCATTTCTGGTGTCCCTCTTCCAAGATATCGTAGGCAGCGTCGCGCGCGTCCCAACCTTCAATCACCATCTCTGCATCGTCGGGTTCGAGGTTCTTGTAGGTGCGGAAGAATTCCTCGATTACGTTCTTTTGATGTTCTGGAATATCCTCTAGACCCTCGATATGGTTGAACCGCGGGTCATCGGCAGGGACGCCGATGATCTTGTCGTCTTTCTCCCCCGTATCAGTCGCACGGATGACGGCAACTGGCCGAAGATCGAAGATGCAGCCTGTAAATAGGCCGTCTTCGGTCAGCGCCAAGAAGTCGAGAGGATCACCGTCGCCGCCCGCTGTCCGCGTGAAGAATCCGTAATCACCCGGATAAACGACCGAACTGTATAGCGCGCGGTCGAGTATGAATCCCGGAATATCTTTTCGATACTCGTACTTAATCTGCTCTCCTTTCGATATCTCGTCGACGACCGTGGCCGTCTGCGGAAAGCTGTCGTTCTGTTCGACACCGTCGATCAGGTTCATGGGTTCGTGAGGATTCATTGAGCCGGATTCGCCGTGGTTTGCGTGTGCTTCGCCCTCTGCCGAGGCTGCTGCGCGCTCAACTGTCGAGATACCAGCGAGGCTCCCGACGCCCGCGAGGAATGAGCGCCGAGGCCCCGACGGTGACAGTCCGCTTTGGTCATCTGCCATGCGACTAAATCCACTCACATTAAATTATTGAATTTTTATAATATATGACTATATGAATGAGGTGAGATGGGTATTGATAGGGAGCTATACCGATAGCCGTTTTGTGTATTTTCTTCCGTTGATGGAAGTCATTCGCCTCAATCTAAATTTGTTCGACAAACGTTGGGGTAGATAAGAACATCTACAGTAACGTCTTGCTTATACTGAACGCAAGTCTCGGGGGCTAACTCTGAACGAAGAACCCTATTACCGACTACTGCTGAGCACACCGAATCGATGTCGCAGCCGGCTTTGTGAACTGGCTGGAGGAGTCGGGTCGACCTCACGTCTTTCGACTCGGACATCGCAGTGCTCAGGAGTATCTCCGATCAATGCTGGAAACCGTACTCAAATCACTATACTCCTCTATAGCACTCACTATCAGTCCCAAGTAACGACTTTAGTGATTCCTCCCACATACCGAGTCGTGAGCCACCACAGCGGTCAACCGGACCACCGAATCGCATTCGTCTGTGTCCAAAACGCAGGACGGAGCCAGATGGCGACGGCGTTCGCCCAGCGCGAGCGCGACCGTCGTGAAGCGAGTAATCAGATTGAGATAATTACCGGCGGGACACGACCCGCAGACCACGTTCACGATGTCGTTGTTGAGGCAATGCGTGAACGAGACATCGATCTCAGCGACCGAACGCCGCGAGAGGTGACACCCGATGAGTTACAGGCGGTAGATCTGGTCGTGACAATGGGCTGTTCGGCAGCAGACGTGTGCCCGGCAACGTGGAACGGTGAGAACCGCGATTGGGGGCTCGACGATCCACACGAACGTCCGCTCGAGGAGGTTCGCGAGATTCGCGACGAAATCGAGCGTCGTGTCGTCGCGCTGTTCGACGAGTTACTGTCGGAAACGGCATCCGCGGAGTGACACGGATGCGGAAGGAACCAGCCGACGATCGGTCGATTGAACCGGAGTCCGACGGCGACTCGCCGGATTTCGACGGACTGTCCGTCGAAAAAGCGGCGGATATCGTCGTCGACACGGAGAGAGATTTTGACGAGGTGCGCGAAACGCTCGCGATCGTTGCGCAGGATGGGACAATCCGCCGGGCGGCCGTTGACGACGCAGTCGCGAACGCCTCGATGGTGGTGACAACCGCCGAGACACGAGTAGAGCTCGCGGCCAGAAAGCTAGACAGCGCACGAGAGACGGCCACCCCGGTCTCAAACCTAGACTTCGTGTTGACACGGATCGACGACTTCGACGCGCGTCTCACTACTATCGAGGACCGAGCGAACGACCTCGGTGACGCCATACAGGAGGTACTCGCCATGAAGGCGGACGGCGATCTCTACGGGATTGCGCGACGGATTAGCCGGGTGACGAGCGCCGCTACCGAGATCCAACGTGCCGCCGATGACTTTCAGTTCGAGATCGATTCGTTCGAGGAGTGGCTCACCGACGCCGATCACCGCGTCGAGGAGCTCACCGCCGACCTCGATGCACTCGCGGAGTCAGTGGACGAACTCGACGGCATCGCCGAAACCCTCGCTGTCGACGACAGCGACCCTGAGAGCGAGATGGCCCACACGTGGGCCGCAGCGATGGTTCGACACCGCGTCGAGTCGTTGATGATCGCGGATCTCCGGGCGGAACTGGCGGTGCTTCGAACGTGGGCCGAGCGTGAAGGTGGTACTCCGCCGTCAGAGATCGAACCCCGACTCGACGAGATTCAGGCCAATCATGAGACCGTCAGAGAACAGCTCACTGCGGGTGCCGAACCAGAGTGGCTCGAACGGTTTGACAACCAGTTAACCGCGCTTGACGAGGCGCTTGAGGCGATGGAACCCCCGGTCGCATGGGCCGAGGTCGAAGCCGTCGCCGAGGAACACCGCCCCGCGGTCGAGTAGCGAACGCCGTCTCGAAGCGACAACGATTGTTTGCCCGCCCCGGACCGTCAGATATCGATATTTTCGGCGCGGATCGCGGTTCTCGCAGCTGTGTCGGCCATATAGTAACCGCAATCAGCCGCCCGTTGTTGGTGAGAGAGCGCGTTCGACAACGCGACTGCCACGGGCACCGATCCCGAAGCTGATTCGTCGTATAAACGTCGTTCGACCGCCTCGATACCCTCGACAGCGTCGCCACATTGATCCCTCGCCCGTTGTGCTTTCGTCATGTCCCTATCGAGGACGGCCGTTACCGCGTCATCAACGGCGCCCGCGACGTCGTCGGCCACCGAATGCATGTCTGTGGCCACCTTGTCTGCGGGCGGCTCGGGGAGTTTTTTTCCGGTGGTCGCGATCCGAACAGCCTGATCGGCGACGGTTTCCAGACGATTGGCGATAGCGTAGTAGGCGAACAGCTCGGGACGGGAGACACCCAGCGCGTCGAGCTCGGCGTGCGAGACCAATGACCGCGAGAAGTGCCGCGTGACCATCTCCGCGGAGCGGCGCGCTTCGTCAGCACGGTCACGGATTCCCGCGTGTGTGTCAGCGGCGTCAACGAACGCGGCGGTCGCGTCGCGGAGGAGTGAACCGACCACGTACTGGAGTTGTACGATCGACTGGCAGACGGAGGCGGACGACGTGTCCAAGAGGTGTCTGATCGTAATCTCCGCATCCGATTCACTGAGGATGTTCGTCCCGACTAGAGCTCGAACCGTCGCCTGTACGGCTTTGCGCTCTGCGTCGGTGAACGTGCCCACCCGACGCAGCGTTATCGTCTCGAACCCGACCGCATGGGCCGTTCGGACGGCACGCGTGACGGCTTCAGTACCGCCGCCGTCGATATCGACCGTTGCTTCGTCCAGACAGTTGACGTCCGCGTTCGAGGACCGGATGAGGATCGACCCGTCACGATGGGTGTACAACTGCAGTTCCATGCCGACCTCGAAGCCGTGATTCGTCGCCCATCCCTTCGGAATCGAAACGGTGAACGTGCCGCCACCGACCTCCTGCAGCTTTCTGGTCTCCATGGTCAGTAGATCAGCTCGGGCTCACCGTCGTTCATGTAGAGCGTGCGCGCAGCGATGTTGACGGCGTGATCCCCAATTCGTTCCAGATCGCGGATCGTGAGCAGTATTCGCGACACGTCATCGAGCAGTTGTTCGATGTCCCACCGATCGGATTCGCTGGCAATCAGCTCGCGGACGACGGCTTCGCTGGCGTTCTGACACGACGCATCGAGTTCGTCGTCACGCTCGTCGATCGCTCGGCACGCCTCGGAGTCGGCATCGACGTACGCGTCGATGGCTTCTCGGACCTGACTAGAGGCAGTCTCGCCGATATTTTGGATCCGGACTTCGGAGATGACTTCCGAGCTACCGGCGAGGGCGTACCGGGCAAGGTTCGTCGCGAGGTCGCCGATCCGTTCCAGATCGGTGAGGATCTTGAACGACGCGGCGACGAAGCGCAGATCAGAGGCGACGGGCTGTTGGAGCGCGATAAGGTCGACGCAGTTGCCTTCAAGCTCAAGATACTGCTGGTTGATTCGGTCGTCGCTCTCGATCACCTCGTGAGCCATCTCGTGATCGTCGCTCTCGAGCGCTTCGAGCGCCCGCAGGAGCTGACCCAGCACGCTTTTCGCCATCGACTCGACGTCGGCTCGCAACTCGTCTAGCGACTCGCGATACTCTTCTCGGGGCACGACGATCACCCGAACTTCCCGCTGATGTAATCCTCGACGCGCTGGCTCTCGGGATTCTCGAAGATCTTCTCCGTGTCGTCGTACTCGACGAGCTCGCCGCCGGTGAGGAAGACGGCGGTCTGGTCGGAGACCCGGGCGGCCTGTTGCATGCTGTGAGTGACGACGACGACCGTGTAGTCCTGTGCGAGGTCTTCGATGAGATCCTCGATCTTCGAGGTGGCGATCGGATCAAGGGCTGAAGCCGGCTCGTCCATGAGGATGACCTCCGGGTCGACGGCCAGACACCGGGCGATACAGAGGCGCTGTTGTTGACCGCCGGACAGCCCGAGCGCGTTGTCGTCCAACCGGTCGTTCACCTCCTCCCACAGCGCGGCCCGTTCGAGCGACCGCTCGACGAGCGCCTCCTCGCGGTCGGGCTCCGCGCGTCCCGTCAGCTTGGCGAGCAGTCCGGTCTCGATATCGCCGTGTTTCCGCGGTCCGTAGGAGACGTTCTCACGGATCGACTTGGGGAAGGGATTGGGACTCTGAAACACCATCCCAACCCGCTTGCGAAGTTCGACGAGATCGACGCCGTCCTGATAGATGTTCTCTCCGTCGAGCTCGGCCGTTCCGTCGACATTGGCGGCGCGGATGCGGTCGTTCATCCGATTGAGACACCGGAGGAACGTCGACTTTCCGCATCCAGAGGGACCAATAAGCGCCGTCACGCTCTGCTCGGGGATGTCCATCGAGACGCCTTTCAGCGCGTGGTCGTCTCCATAATGGACGTCGAGGTCGTCGACGGCGAGTTTCGTCTCGCCGCCGGCCTCGTAGCTCGTCCACTCCGGCCGCGTCTCCTCGACGGTTTCGCCGGTAGTCGTGGAGATTCCTTGGCTGTCCGTGCGGTTCGGCGTGGTCTCTGCGGTGTCTGTCTGACTCATTGGTGGAGTTTCCGTCTGAAGTAGTAGCGCGTCGCGATACCGACCGCGTAGAAGACCAACACGACGAGCAGTAGCGTCAGCGCCAGTCCCCACGCGTACTCCTGTGGGTTCTGAATGTTCCCGCTCAGGCCCGCCGTGATGAGCGCGTACAACTGATACGGCAGCGCGCTCGTCGCCTCCAACAACGCGGGGTTGCTGACGAACGGTGGTGACGCGCTCAGCTGAAAGCCACTCAGCACATTGGGGGCAGCCGATTTCGCCGGGAGGACGCCACCGCCCATGGTCAGTAGGATGGGTGCGGTTTCGCCGGCGATGCGTCCGACGCCGAGGATGACGCCGGTGGTCACTCCCGGAATCGCCGCGGGGAGGACGACGCTACGGATCGTTTGCCACTTGGAGACGCCGAGCGCCGCGCTGGCGTCACGGTACTCGTCGGGCACCGCGAGTATCGCCTCCCGGCTCGTGATCAACACCAACGGTAACAGCATGAACCCGAGCGTCAACATTCCGGCTATCAGCGATTTCTGATTGCCGAAGCGCGGGATCAGGAAGGCGGCACCGAACAGGCCGAACACGATGCTCGGCGTGCTCCAGAGGCCGTTGGTCGCCACCTCGACGGCTCCCGTGAACCGGCCCTGTTCGGCGTATTCGCTGAGGAACACGGCGGCGCCGACACCGGTCGGCACGGCGAAGAGGACGGCCCCGATGACCAGCCACACCGTCCCGAGGAGTGCGGGGAACACGCCAGCGATATTGGCTGTCAGACCGGCTCCGTTGGTCAGGAACGGCCAACTGATGAGCCCCGCTCCCCCGACGCCGAACCCGTTGAACAGCCCGGGGAGTCCCCTCACCGTGACGAAGGCGACGAGCCCGACGAGCACCGCCAGTATCGAACAGACGACGAGGTAGATGAGCACGTACGCGCCGACGTTCCGCCCCCGAGCACCGAACCCGCCGTACGCTTTCGCGGCGCTCCAGCCGCTCACCAACGAGGCGAACATCACGACCGCGGGAACGACGGTGTCGCCGAACAGCGTCGCGTTGTACCCGATCAGCGCCTGCTCCCATCCGGGACCGACGACGCCGGTGACGAGTAACAGCCCACAGAGGCCAGCGACGGCCCCCGCGGGTCCCGTCGATCCGATATCTTCGCGGGGGAGCGCGGTCGTCGCGAACGCTACTCCCCCAAGGATCACCCCGACCCCGAGCCGGCCGCCCGTTCCGAGCCCAACCGCTCCCGACACGATCGCGCCCACGGCGAACCAGATCCCCGTGAACGCGGCCGCGGCGACGATTCCCGCGCTGGGTTGGGGTGCCGCGTCAACGTACCCGAACCGTGAGGCGACCCCGAAGCCAATGACTGCCGCTCCGAGCGCGAGTAGCACCGCGCCAAACGCCACCGACAATTCGAGGCCGGCAACGGGGTCGTCGATCGCGATAACGCCCAGCAATGCCGCCAAGCCGACCGCAAACACGACTCCGGAGAGCCCGACCGCAGTTCCGGCGACGGCCTCGTACAGCGTGCGGTCGTCCCGGACGAGCACACTCTGGGTCGCGCGACTCATTCGACACCCCCGAGACGGCGACGCATACGCGCCTCGATGTACTGTGAGCCGATGCTCAGACACAACACGGTCACGAACAGGACGACACCAGCGGCGAACAGCGCGCTCTCGTGAACGCCGTTCGCGCTGCCGTAGCCGCGAGCGATGAGCGACGTGAGCGTCTCGTAGCCGTAAAAGACGTTCACGAGCGGCTCGCTGATCCGCGGAATCCCGGCCAGCATCACCGTCGCGGCCATCGTCTCGCCGATGGCTCGACCGACACCGAGGAGGACGGCCGCCGAGACACCCGAGAACGCCGCGGGAAGCGTGATCGAGGTCATCGACTGCCAGTCGGTCGCCCCGAGCGCGAGCGACCCGTCTTTCATCACGTCCGGGACGCTCGTCAGCGCGTCCTCGGCCACGGAGACGACGGTCGGCAGCGCCATCAGCCCGACGACCATCCCCACGAACAGGTACGTCGAACCGCCGTTGAGGTCGAACGCTCCGCTCGCCCACGGGTTGATGACGGTGAAGCCGATGAACCCGTAGACGATCGAGGGGATCCCCGCCAGTATCTCGATGCCCGGCTTGACGAGTTCACGGACCTGAGGGGGTGCGATCTCAGCGATGAACAGCGCCGCGGCGACGCCGAGCGGGGCCGCCACGAGCGTCGCGATGGTGGTCACCATCACCGTCCCGTGAATCATCGGGAGCAGCGAGTAGCGAACGGGCTCCGAGACGGCGTCCCAGCGGGCCTGTGTGAACATCCCGAGTCCCGGAACGGAGACGCCGAACACGGTCGCCGTCTCGTACTGAAACGCGGGGATCGATTCGGCGAAGATGAAGGCGACGATGAGCCCGAGGGTCACGAGCGTCACCGTCGTCATCGCGAACGTGACCGCGCGGGCGACGAGCGCCTGATGACGCGCCCAGCCGTAGCCTGTGGCGATCAGGAACGCGCCGAGCGGAACGGCGGTCCACGGTGACGCCAGTAGGAACCCGACGAACGCGGCCAGTAGCGACCCCATCGACACGAGGACCACTGCCAGCGCCTCCGGGTCGGTGTCGTCGACGAACTCCTGCGTTCTGGTCAGCCGTCGCTCGATGCTAGCGCGCCAATCGGTTTGGGGGGTAAGTGACATATAATGGGGTCGGACCGCGAAGCGAACGTCCGCGCGGCCGAGGAGTTACGCCTGTTCGGGGAGCTTCTCGCGTTCGGCCTCGATGTCCGAGGTCGGCAGCGTGATGTAGTTGACGTCCTCGACGAACGTCTTCTGACCGAATTCGGTCAGGAACATGTTGAGGAACGCGGCCTCACGCATGTCCGTGCCTTCAGGCGTCTCCTCATTGATCCGGGTGTACATGTGCAGGTCTCGGTTCAGCGGGTACTCCGAGTCGAAGATGGTGTTCTCGGCGTCGGGGTCCGGGCGGTAGACGGTGCCCTCGAAGTCGATCGCGATCGCTTGGATCCCCGACCCGGAGAACGCCAGCGCCATGTAGCCGATGGCGTTGTCGTTGTCTTGGAGGACCTGCTGGACCTGCTGGTTCTGCCCGAGGCGCGTGTCGACGTCCATCGGCGCGTCGGCGTCGCCGAGCATGTTCAGCCGGAACGAGGTGTCGGTCCCGGAGCCCTCGGCGCGACCGACGACGTAGATCTCTTGGTCCGGACCGCCGACCTCGCTCCAGTTGGTGATGTCGCCTTGGTAGATGCCGCGGATCTGCTCGCCGGTGAGCTGTTCGACACCGGCGTCGTAGATGGCCTGACTCACGAACACCGGCTGACCGTCGCGGCCGACGACGTGGTCGACGTAGTTCTCGTCGCGCTCCTCTTCGCTGATGTCGAGCTCCGCCGTGATCGGTCCAGAAGAGTTCCCGATGTCGACGAGCCCGTCCCGAACCGCCTCGCAGCCGGTCCCCGAGTGACTCAGCGCGACGCGAGTTGCGAACGGCGGGTTCGACCGCTCGCCGGTCGCCTCGAAGCCGTACAGGCTGGCGAAGTAGTCGGCGATATTCTGGTCGGTGTCGATCTGATCCCACCCGGCGACAGACGACTCGTCGTTGGATCCCCAGTATTCGCCGTCGCTCGCCGGCGAGTTCGAGTTCCAGTAGGAGCTCCCCTTGTTCGAGATGGGGTACACCGTCGACGATCCTTCGGCCGTCACCGTCGCTGGAGCCGAGGATCCGGACTCCATCGTGTTGCCTTCCTCGCCTTCGCTCCCGCCGTCGCTGCCGTCGCTACCGTCACCGCTGTTGCCGCTGCAGCCAGCGAGGCCGGCCGCCCCGACTGCGGCCGACGTGAGCAGATACTTTCGGCGTGATACCGCGTCCGCCTGACGCCCCGAATCACGTGACATCAGGTGAATTCAGGGAGAACTCTGTTAAACAGGTTTATAATAGGTTGATATACGTATAATTTCTAGTATCGTGCGGCCACTATCAGATAGTATCAGTTGCTATCGATATTGATCAATATATAGTAATAACGACCTTCCTGATGAGCCCGACGTACTGAATCCAAGTCCAGATGTACCGGTTGCTCCGAGCAAAAGTGGCGAAAACAGAGGGAAGATTACACCTACGGCGTATCCATCTTAGTCGAGAAAGTATTTGTGAGAAAGCGGGCGCGACGGGAGAAAGACGGCAACTTGGAAAAGTTGGTGATTCGCTGAACGGGTGTCGAAGGCCGTGCCGTCGTGTGGTTCGAAACCGATCGAACCATGGAACTCGAACCAATCGACCCCGAAACGGCATTCGAGCTGTACATCGCAGAGAAAGAAACATCGGTCGCCGACGCGACGGTCGTCTCTCACAAATCGCGTCTACGCTTCCTGCTCAGATGGTGTGAGGAACGTGATATCGAGAACCTGAACAACCTGACCGGCCGGAAACTTCAGGAGTACCGACTCTGGCGACGCAACGTTGGCGACCTCACGAAGGCGAGCGAGAAGACGCAGATGGACACGCTCCGCGTCTTCGTCAAGTGGCTGGAGTCAATCGACGCCGTCGAACAAGACCTTCACAAGAAGGTCCGGTCGCCGGACCTCACTCCGGGGGAGAACAGTCGCGACGTGATGCTCGAGACTGACGACGCCGAGGCAATGTTGGCGTACCTCGAACGGTACGAGTACGCCTCGATCGATCACGTCACCGCGACGCTGCTGTGGCACACGATGCTCCGGATGGGCTCCATCCGTGCGCTTGACGTCGGGGATTACGATCCCGAAGAGCAGTCTCTAACCATTCGACACCGACCCGAGTCCGACACGCCACTCAAGAACAAGCAGGAGGGCGAGCGCATTATCGCGGTCTCCAACGAGGTCTGTCTCGTTCTCGATGATTGGCTCCGAGAGAAACGGCCCGACGTGACAGACGAGTACGGACGGAGTCCGCTCCTCGCGACGAATCAAGGACGGATGGCGACGACTACGATCCGGACACACTGCTACCAGATGACTCGTCCCTGTGCGTACGGTCAAGGGTGTCCGCACGACCGCAGCGAAGACGAATGTGAAGCCACAGACAGAGGTCACTCGGCACAATGTCCGTCGAGCGTGAGCCCACATCCGTTCCGTCGTGGAGCAATCACACACTACTTACAGAGTGACGTACCCGAGACAGTCGTCAGCGACCGAGCGAACGTGACGCCCGACGTCATCGACCAACACTACGACCAGCGCTCGCAGAGGGAGAAGATGGAACAACGGAGGGAATATCTCAAGAATATCTAGAGATCTCCGAACTGCCGCTGCTACTCTCCCCTACATATAACAGTCTAATATAGATTAGTCCAACATATCATATTATTTTTGATTGGCTACAAATATGTATTTGATATATGAATGGTTTGAACGATATTGCCAGAAACGAGTTTCAAACAGACCATTCTATGAGATAGTTCGGTCATAATTCCATCAATCGGAACTAGTCTATCGAGTCGACTTTATTATCCCACCAGTATTTATTATGGCCCCACATAATCTCTCTTAAGCTACTAAATCAACATGAGTGTATCCAACTGGACCCTAGAAGACATTGTATTGGCTCTGTCTATCTTCGCAATTGGAGTCCTTCTTGGAGGAGTTGCTACTCTCTATCTACCTTCACAACCCAGTGCCGGCACCTCTCAAGTACCGTGGGTGATATCGGGGATTGCTCTTCCGATACTCGTTGCGTTGGTAAGCTCTTATTTTTCGATACACATTCAGTTTGAAAAGAAGCGGGAAGAACGTATCGAACAAGAAAAAGAACAATGGCTGGTTAAAACTGTGAGTATTCTACAGCAAATATATCTCGTTTGTACGCAGCTTGAATCTAATGAACCAGTTGAAGATCGAGAAGAGTTACAAAATTTAGACAGTCTAATGAGCAAATTGATGGAGCATTATGTAGAGGCGCCCGGTGAAATCGACCGTGATATTGCGGAACTCGTGTTCAAAATCCAACGAAATTATCGAGATCCAGATGCGGATAATCTAAATACAGACCACTTTCGGGGAGAGTTCAGCGAACAGGTTGATAGTACACTTGGACAAGTGGGGAAGGAGTCTACCCGTATTAATGAGGAGAACTTACCTCTTTACCGCTAGAATACGTCATCAGGGAGTTGGAAGTTAATTTTACTACTGCTTCTTCTCGGCTTTTGCCCAATAATATTATTTAATACGTCACGTTTGTCGTAGGTTCTAGAATTTTCTGTGATAACGATCGGATATTTCTGACGCTGGGAACCATTTGACGCTTTTTTTCTGAACCAAGCTAGCCCTTCCGCTAAGACCTCACCCGTGTTAGTATCTAACTCCGCCTGAAAATCGGACAGAACTTGAGTATCTGCTCCTTCGTAAAAGCTCTTATCCGAGATATCTGCACGGATATCAACTGGAGAAGGACCGTGACTCGATAAAATACTTTCAAGTCGGTCTGCGACTGGTTCAGGTCCGTATTTTTTAACTTCGGCCTTCCAGTAACCCAATTCTTCAGAAAGAAATTCCTCCGATAACCGATTCAATTCAAGTCCGCTTTCTAATATTTTTTCACTGTCCAGTATTGTTGAAATTATTTGTTGCTTTTTATTGGGACTTGCGGTTTCAATTTTCGATGAGTGTGCGATCAGCCTTTCTTGAAGAATATCATACAGTTCATATTGGAAGTCGATCCGTTCCTGTCCAACGGAGCGTGATTTGGGCGTCAGATATGTTGAAACATCGGTTTGTCTAATCTTGTGGCGGATCTCAGTGTCTGTATTAACTAGCCGCCCGTAAGCATAGACTGTTGAAAGACCAAGGAATGCTGCTGAAACCACTGTTATGAATAGATTCTGGTTTCTGACGCAGCAATTGCTGTTTGTAATTCATCGTCCGCGGGTTCGGGAAACCCTTTTACCCCTGAAATCAGTCCTTCATTGTCCAATTCGCGTGGCAGCGTCTCGATTGTTGAGCGTGCTTGTGAAACTATATTCTCAACCTCATCCTCGTATTTATTTTGTTTTAGACCTTCATCACGACCTGTTGTAGTTACTGCAGAGATTTTCATTGATAGTGACTTCCAGATTGGTTCGTGATATGCACTGGCGAGGTCCTTCAATGCTCTTCGCTGTTCGGGGGTGACCTCTTCATTCTCTTGAGCTGCTACGACTACCTGGCGGACAATGCGGAGGTACTTCGAAACAGGTCTACGCATTTCTCGCGTGAATTCCTTGTGTCGGATCATCTCCTTCTGGAAGTTGCGGGTGATATTCCAGACCACATCGTAATACTCCTCGTCTGAAACCCATCCGTCTTGGAGTGCGATCCTGCGTAGCATATTTTGCATTTCTAAGTTCGCAACATAGAGATCGCGATGTTCAACGGGAGCTTCATCATAGACTATTTTTAGGAATTCGTCAATAGATAGATCGCAGATATCTCTGATTCCCTCGGCCTCCCCCATTGATACATCGTTAATGAAATAGTCGCGGTAACCCTCCCGCGTCTTCGCAGTTTGGACAATATCTTTTTGAGACATCGTTTTTTCTTGTGCTCCCAGTTCTTCTGGGTGAATGTTCGAACCAGAAACCATACTTCGGGGAATCGACTGTCCATACCTAAACCAGCTCCAGGAAACCGGAAGATTCGCATCTTCAACAGCGTGCTGAACGAGCTTATTTACCTGGATATCTTCGACCTGTCGGAACTCATCGTCCTCATTATCTCCGAGAGTGGCACCAGTTTGTGCTAACGCAGCCCGTAAGCCCGCAAGGATATCCTCAAGCATGTCCGTTTCGTCGTAGGTCGAGATCCCGACCATCTTAATCACTCAAATTTGGAACGCCCACTGTTATAAAATTGGCTGTGTCAATGAAGCTAAATTCTGGTTAGATATTCACGATACTAGCGAATACATGGTTGGAACGATCAGAGATATAGAACGGGCCCGACACGACCGGGATGGCCAGACCTCAACTATCGGCCCTTCAGTTGAGATACCTGTTGAGAAAAGCGAGGCATGTACTGATACGACGGAGGACAGTGGTGTTGACGTCAACGACCTCTTGAGTCGCCTTCGGGTATAGGGAACGAATCTTAGGTGTAGGACGAACCGCGACCTTCGACCTTCCCAAGCACTTCTTGACGCTGTTGCATTTTGTCCTCTTTCGACCGTACGTCGTAGTGCTGGTCGATGATCGTGGGCGAGACGTTACACCGGTCGCTAACGATTTCAACCGGAACACCTGCCCGGAGCAACTGTGTGATGTATCCTCGACGGATTGGATGGGGAGTCACACTCGACGGACAGCGAGCAGCTCGTGCCTCGTTGTTGGCGGCTTCACACTCGTCGGGGTCGCGGTCGTGTGGACACTCCCGGCCGATAGCACACGGCCGTGACCAGCGATAGACGTAGGTCCGGATGGTCGACGTCCCCACGCGGCCCCGCTGGGTCGCGAGGAGCGGCTCTCGGCCGTGGTCGTCAACGACGTCCGGACGGCGCTGTTCGAGGTAGTCGTCGATCACGTCACACGCCTCTTCGCTGATTGCGACGCGACGCTCGCCCGGTTCCTTGTTCTTGATCGGTGTATCCGAGTCCGGGCGATGATGGATCTCGATGTGGGGCGTCTCCGCATCGGCTCGGTAGTCTTCCACGTCGAGAGCTCGGGCCCCACCGAGTCGCACACCCGTCTCCGTGAGGACGACCCAGCAGACGTGCTCCGTCGTGGCGTACTCGTACCGTTCGAGGTAGGCTAGGACCTCTTGGGCGCGTTCCGCGTTGAGCACGGTGTCTCGCGCGTTCTCGCCGTTGTCCAGGTTCGGCGAGTCGACCTTGCGGTACAGCCCGGACTCGACGGCGTCGATGGTCTCGCACCACTCGATGAACACGCGCAGCGAGTCCATCTGCGTCTTCTCGCTGACGACGTTGAGGTCCTCGCGCCGCCATACGCGGAACTCATGGAGGTCGCGAGCGGAGAGCTGGTCGAGCGTGTCGATGTCCTGGTCGTCGCACCACTCGACGAAGAACCCGAGTCGAGAGCGGTGGGCGTCGACGGTCGCCCGCTGGCAGTCGCGGGCCTTGTCGTCGAGGTAGAGCTCGAGGGCTCGCTCCGGGGAGGTCGGTTCGAGGGATTCGCTCGTCTGCTCGAGCAGCTCTTCGAGACGATTCTCTAGGCTGTCCGGGTTGGCTATGGATGGAACCTCGTTGGACACGGTTACTCCAACCCCTCGAGCATTTCCTCGACGAATCCATCCGGTGACTCCTCGCGTGTAGTGGTTGTCGTTCCACCAGGATCCCGGGTAGTGGATGATTCGAGAGCTCGAAGATTGTGGGGGTTCCGGTTGATGTGCTCCTCGATAACGCTCTCGAGGTACGCGGAGACCGTTAGGTCACACTCCTCGGCAGCGCGAGTGAGCTGGGTCTTCGAGTCCGATTCGATACGAGCGGCGACCGATTCCGTGGGACTGGTCACGTCAGGGCACAGACCGAACTTACTGATATAGGTTAGTCAGAATTGGTGGTTGGTGGGCTGATTTCCACCAATTATAGCTATATTTGGAGACTATCTCGGATAATATCTGATCAGTCTAGCGGTTATTGTCCCAATTGTCGCTTCGAATTCACAGTAGAGTACCAACTCCAGAGGAAGAGCTTCAGATAATTCACCAACTCATGTTGACGAGTGATCTATTTCATCAAATCGCCATACAGCGGGGACATATTGGCGACTCAGAATCTCTAGTGAATGTCTGTCGACCGTGGTTCCAAGATAAATACGCAGAGAATTGCGGTGATAGAATCCTCACGCGACATCGATATTTTGACTCGAACATTCGTCCGGTGCTGTTTCTAGTTTTGGCCGAATAGTAAATCGAGCCACCCGGGACTATCAGTAAGACTAACGGCACACCTAGAATGGCATGATCTGTGGAGACCAGTAGCGGCCTTCGGCACAATCAGTCCATAACGGATCCATTGGAAGTGGCGGTCCGCGAGGTCGATACCGATCCACCGTCTCCTCGAGACGTAGAACTCATCGCAACCGATGCTGAGGGGATGGAGCTACAGGTCGTTACCTGGAAGAAACACGATGTAACGGTCGAGTGGGAGGTCGGTGCCACGTACGCGATCACGGGCGGACGAGCCAAGCGATACAGCGACGCCTCGGGTCCCGAACTGCGTATTCACAGTAACGCGGATTTTGATGTTCAACGGGTTACACCCGATTCAGGTCCGTTACAGCTTCTCGTCGTCGGGGATACACACGTCGGCTATCGGCACCGGCCATCGAGCACGAAGCCACCGTGGGCCCGAGCGGTCGACAACAGACGGACGTTCAGTCGGTGCCTCGCCCGTGCTCGAGACCTCGACGTCGACGCCGTCGTCCACGCTGGCGACGTGTTCGACCACGAGATAACTCGGACGGACACGGACCACGTTCACGAGGAGATTCAGCAAACCCACGACGCAGGGATTCCCTTCTACTTCATTCACGGGAACCACGACAACGAAGCCGGTAACGAGACGTTACGTCGAGGACCCGGGATCCATCTGGGCGGTCAAACGATTACCCTCGAACAGGGTACCGCTCGGATATCGGGACTCGATTACGGGGCCGGTGAGTTCTCGAGGCCACTACCGGAGGTTGTTGCTGACGAGGACCCCTCGACCTCGATTCTCGTCCTCCATGACACGCCCTATCCGGCGGTCGACGGGACTGGGACGCCGATCCACCGAAACGATCCGAACCACCTCGACCTCCGAGAGTTTCTCGACCGAGCTGATGAGTGGCTAGATCTGATCGTTTCGGGGCACATGCACGTCGGGAGTCAGGGTTCGATAGCTGGCTACGATACGCCACTACTCGTTACTGGCCCGACTGCGGAGATCAGCACGTCGACTCGAGAGAATCATCCCTCGACTTGGCTATTGACGATTTCCGAGGGAGAGATTCAGATTGAGCGGACGGAACTGGCGTGATCTAACGCGACTACTTGGAGGGGGAGGGGGGTGCGTCCGACAAGACGATAGAACGTAAGGAACTACGTAGCAGGTCGTTACATCGTCAAGATAAGCAGTCAGTTGGACCCGAGAGCGGAAATGCGGGGTTCAAATTCCTCTTGGAATTCATCCATCGCATCCACTCCCCAATCGATCAGGTGACTCCGCTGGTCAGACGTCAGTTCGGTGATTGTCCCGTCGAGATCCTTCGGCTGTTTAATTCGAGAGGCTTGTTTCTCGGGTAAGCGTTCCCACTCCAACTCAACGCCTAAATTCGCCTCAATATCTGTTCGTTCTCGTTTCAACGTCTCGAATATCTCCTCGTTACGTTCCTTATCCGGTGTGGAGATGTAGAGTTCGACAGAGAATTCCGGTCCCTGATGGAACGCCCATCCAAATCGAACCCTCGAAATGCCAGCGCTGAACGTCAGATAGCTTCGAGCTCCCGGCTTGAGTTTGTACCAGTTGGGGGTGTCTCTGGGAGTACGCCTCCACCATTTCGGTGAAGAACTGACGATAGCTGCGCTCGGAGTCGGAAAGAGATTCGGTACTAACTTCTCGTTCCCATTCGTTAGGCTCAACGACGACTTCGAACTCGAAGCCACGCTCCTCAGCCCCCTCGATACTCACGACGCGAGGTTTGATCGCGAAGAATTTCGCACCTTTCGGCCCGGATTCGTTCAACCATTCGAGCACACTCCGGTGCTCCGGTCGGAACTCCTCGGCGAGCCACATCGTGAACCCGGCGTTCTTCCCAGATGAGTACGTCAAGAGCTTACCCAAGTGGTCGTGGTCTGTCCTGTTGTATTGGTTCTCGATAACGACGGTCTCACCTGTGTTCATCTCTCGTGCGACGATATCAGCCGAGAAATCGCCGACAGCTTCCTCTGCTCGTGCGTCCTCGATCTCTATTCCCAACTCCGACGCGAGCAGGTCGATATTCTCCGTCAACCACCTTGTGAAATCCCGCTCCTCGTTTTCCCAGACCGAACGGAGGCCGTGTTCTTGGATTCGCGAGATATTCCGATCCATGAACACCCTTCCCGGGGAGATCTGATAAAACGCCGTGAGGCCTGTACTCCTAGAGTGCGATTCATTGCGATTCGTTGCCGGACGCATCCCCCCACCCCAATGGAGATTGGCCTGAAAGCGATGTCTTTGATCACTGTTCCCCTGTGGAGATAGCCCTGGGATCGTCTGTGTCTCGTTGTTACGGGACTCAACTCCGTCTAGTATCTCGATGATTTGCTGGACGCACCCCCCTCTGTCCCTGTCTTCTACCCGAGGCACAGTAGAATCGCAGGGGAACTAACACCGATATTCTGGACACTACCCCGTCTGCTAGACAGGAAGACATGTAGGACACGGGGGTTTTATATACAACCGTGAAAACGGAAGCGTATGAAGGCGTTCGGTGACGAGGACACGATCTTCGAGGACATGGACGTCCTCAACCCCAACGAGCAGACGTACCAGCCCGAGTCGTTGCCGGAGCGCGAGGTCGAACTCGACCAGATCCACTCCGCGCTTCGTCCAGCGACGATGGGCTCAACGCCGCTCAATCTGATCGTGTACGGTCAATCGGGTCAAGGGAAGACCGTCGGAATCCGCCTCAAGACGGATCAACTTCAGGAGTACGCCGATGACTCTGAGATGGACCTCACCGTGGTTCACATCCGGTGTAAGGGCATGGACGGCTCCTACCATGTCCTGACACATCTCGTCAAGCGACTCCGTGAGAAACGGTTCGGCCCGGGTGAGGAACTCCCGAGCGGTCACCAGCGGAAGACTCTCCTCAACATGGTGATCGAGAATCTGGAAGAGATAGGCGGGACAGTCATCGTCGTCCTCGATGAGATCGACGCCATCGGCGATGACGACTACATCCTCTACGAGCTCCCACGATCAAATCCGGATGGTGTCCGTCTCTCGCTTATCGGGATCACGAATGATCTCCAGTTCCGCGAAAACCTCGACGCCGACGTCCGGTCGAGTCTCGGTGAGGATGAGGTCCGTTTCGAACCGTATGACGCTGATCAGCTCCGCAACATCCTCGCACGTCGTGCCGTTGGTGCGCTCCGAGACACATTCTTCGAGGACGGGATCGAGGACTACCAGCACCTCCGAAGTGAGATTCTGACCGATGACACGATCCCGCTTGCTGCGGCGTTAGGCGCACAGGATACTGGTGACGCTCGCGAGGCGATCCGTCTGCTGTTCCGTGCGACCCGGTTTGCCGACGATACAGGAGAGACGACCGTCACAGAGGAGCACGTCCGCGAAGCACGAGACTTTCTCGAGACGAAGGCCATCGAGTCAGGGATCCAGACGCTCCCGAATCAGCGAATGCTCGCGCTCATGGCGGTCACGTATCACGGAATTCACGGCGACACGCCCGTGACAACGACACCGATATACACCCAGTACAAGACCTTCTGTGAGTACGCGGATGTGAACGTTCTCTCGAACCGCCGGTTCCGCGATCGACTCAACGACCTCGCCGATACGAACGTGCTCAATAAGCGGCAGGGTCGGGGTCGTGGCGACGAAAACCAGTATTCGCTGGCGGTCGATCTCGATACGGCGCTCGAGAACCTCCCGAAGGAATCGGAGCGTCTTGGTGATGTGGCGAAGGTTCTCCGGGAACAGGGTGGCGTTGTGGATAACTAATCTCCAAACGCTATCCCCCTGGTAACCGGGTTGTTCGCTTAGAAATAACAGGAGGCTACCATAGACTTATTTCGATGCTTTACGACATTCCAACAATCAAATGAGCGAGGACGATCTGTTTACCACCTTGGATATCCCTCGAGTTATCGACACTTCTGACGTAGATTTTATCGAAGCCTTCTACAATCCGCTTCTCTCGCGTTCCGTTGAGTATAAACGCGGTGTTGGATATTTCACCACGAACTGGCTTCGTTCTGCATCACGCGGGATCGCTGAACTCGCAGAGAATGGTGGAACAGCGAAATGGATCATGAGTCCTATGCTCGAAAAAGACGATTGGGACGCGATCAAGCGGGGCGAAGCTGCGAAAAGAGATGATATCCTCCGAAGAGAATTAAAGGATGAAATTCGGGACCTACAATACGATCTCGAATATCAAACTCGGAACGCAATTGCATGGATGATCGCAGATGGACTTTTGGAAATTCGATTTGCGATCCCGGAGCAAAAACTCCACGGAGATTTCCACGACAAATTTGGGATATTTCGCGATTCAGATGGAAACAAAGTGGCATTCCATGGATCGAAAAATGACAGTGCTCACGCTTTTGAGAACTATGAAGCATATAGTATAGATTGTGACTGGCTGAGTGAACGTGACGCAGAAGGTGTTTCTCTGCAAGAGAAGAGATTTGATGAGATTTGGGAGGGACAAAAATCGAACCTCAACGTAATTCCTCTTCCCGAGGGTATAGAACAGGATATCGCAGACCTTCGAGACCACGACCATAGACCGTATGAGAATCCAGAAGGAGGCGGGGATAACATCACCCTTCGCCCCTACCAACGAGAAGCAGTTGATAGCTGGTTTGCTAATCAAAACCGAGGTCTGTTCCAGATGGCCACGGGTACAGGGAAGACTTTCACTGCCTTGGGAGCGATGGACGAATTTATTGAACAAACAGAAAAGCCGATGCTCGTGGTTATTGCAGTTCCGTATACTCACCTTGCTAACCAATGGAAAGAAGAGTTAGAGAAATTTGGCTACGGCAATCCGAAATTCCTCTACGGATCCGCAAATGCTGAGTGGAAAGAGGATCTATCTCGTCTCCTCTCAGACTTGGCACTCGGCCTTGGTTCCGATCAGCTGGTAATTACGACACACACTACGCTTGCAAGTGAATACTTTCGGGATCAAATACAACGCTCAGGCTGTGAGACGCTCTTAATCGCTGATGAGGTCCATGGCCTAGGATCCAGTCACCGTCGCGAAGCGCTCTTAGAGGAATATGAGTACCGTATTGGTCTTTCTGCAACCCCAGAGCGTCATTATGATGAGGAAGGTTCAGAATATCTTCTTGACTACTTTGGAGACATCGTGTTTGAGTATTCCTTGGGGGAAGCCATTCCGGAGTTCCTGACGCCATACGACTACTATCCAATTATCGTTGAATTGACTGAAGAAGAGATGGAAGACTACAGTTCCCTCTCAAAACGACTCGCAAAGGCATATGCAAGCGACGATGCTGACGAGGAGTTGGTAAATCGGTTGGCGATGAAACGCGCAAACATCATAAAAAGTGCCGAAAATAAATACGTAAGTCTCCGTTCAGTTCTGAGATCTATCGGAGAGCCTGACCACCTTCTTGTATATACTAACTCACAGCAGATTGACCATGTGCAGGATATATTGAACGAACTTGGAATTCGCCAGCATAAGTTCACTTATCGCGAAGACGATACGGAACGACAGCGTCTCCTGACCTCGTTCGATGAAGGTGATGTCGATGCACTCGTTGCAATGAAATGCCTTGATGAGGGAGTAGACGTCCCATCAACCAAACAGGCAATCCTCATGTCAAACACAGGCAATCCAATGCAGTTCATTCAGCGGCGTGGACGAGTACTTCGAAAGTACCCGGGTAAGGACAAGGCGCTAATTTACGATTTTATTGTAGTACCGACAATGAATCCAACCCAGCAGGTTGCGGACTCTGAAAAGAATATTCTCCGAAAAGAATTACGTCGGTTCGAAGAATTTGCCGAAAACGCTCGAAACGAGCACGCTGCTCGAAACGAGATTGAGGAAATTCGAATGGAATACAGTATCGCTGGAGATGACGAGGAAGAAAGCGAGTCTAATTAACTCCAGTCATAATATTAGCGAGCCCGACATTTAAGTAAACTACTGTACTCTGTGCTGTTAGACCTCAATGAATAAATCCGACGTAAACAGTCTCATCTTGGAGCACGTTGACAAGATTGAGAACGATAATAAGCGTCAGTTTATCAACGAAATCCTCACTTTTGAGCGCTCTAAGATGGATAGGGAGCAACCCCATTTTAAAGATGAATACGATGAGCTCATCGAGAAATATATGAGTGATCCGGAATGACGAACTTACAGTTTTTATCGATCACGCTGAATGACTACCGTCAGTACAAGGGTGAACAGAAAATCGATCTTCAAATCCGTAATGATCGTCATATAAATGTCATAGAGGGTCAAAACGGTGCTGGAAAGTCTAATATCCTGAATTCGATCACTCTCTGTTTCTATGGTACCGAGGAACATCTGAAAGACGAGAAGGAGGGCGGATTGGAGACGTTCCCTCTCGTTAACCGAGATCGTCTCGAAGAACTTGATGAAGACGAGACGGCAAAGGGATATGTCGAGATAGAACTAGGAGAAAACGAGCCGGAATACGTCTTTAAACGAGAATTTACCACCGTCAAAACGTCTTCTGGATTTAGTAGTACTATCGGCGATTTACGTCTTCAACGTCGAGTAAACCGGGACTGGAAACCAGTTGACAATCCCCACACTTACCTGAATGAGATATTACCCACCCGCGTACATGAATACTTCCTCTTCGACGGAGAACGTCTTCACGAATTCTTCGAGGAGGGCTACCCAGAGAGGGTTCAGACAGCAATACTCGATGTCTCTCACATCGAGCTGTTAAACCGATCTCTGGACCATCTCGAGAAGATGGACACAGAAATCGGGCGTAAGGCATCCAACTTCGAAGGAGAAGCAAAACGGTTGAAGAATCAGCTTGACGAAAAGAAGCAAGAACGTGAACAAAAGAAGGAGAGAAAACAAGAATTAGAAGCAAACATCGCTGAAGCGGAGTCCAAAATCACCGGAATAGATAATAAGCTAAGAGACAGTAGCGATGCCGCGGTTCGCGAAAAGCAGGAACGTCGGAAGTATCTGAACGACCGGTTAGACCAGCTTGAAGACGAGATTGACAATTTGAAGGAGGAAACGACAGAAGAGATGGTGCAAGCAGCACCCATCATCTACAATCTCAAGGCGCTGGAATATACACATGAGCAATTTGCGGAATTAGCTCAGACTGGTCAACTCCCACCGAAGATCCAAGACTGGTTCGTACAGGAACTCCTTGAGAAGGGAGAGTGTATCTGCGGTGCCAATCTCGATTCAGACGAAAAAAAGCGACAGCACCTCGCTGAACTCGAACAAGAGATGTCTCTCGTAATGCAAGAAAATCTCGAAGGGAAAGCAGAAATTCCACGTATTATTGATGACGGCCAGGACTCTCTTCGTCGAATTATTGAGAATCGTAGAAAGATATCTGAACGACAGACTGAACTTGATAATGTGGATGTCGAACTACGCGATATTTCTAACGAGCTCAAGAACTACGATCTACCTGAGGACGTCGATGTGAGCAGTCTTGAATCCCAACGTAGCGAAATTGAGGATCGAATTACCGAGATGAGCCAAGAGATTGGGAGAGTCGATCAACAGATTGAGACTCTGACCGAAAAGATCGACGATCTTGATGAAGAGTGGCGTGATGAAGCGGCAAAAGAGGACAAACACCGGAGGCTGATGAAGAAACTGGACTTCGTTGAGGAGGCTAGTGAGGAAATTTCCGAGATTAAGCAGACCATCCTCGCACAAATCCGAGAAAATACAGAAGAGAACATGAATCAGTATTTCAACGATCTCATTTGGAAGGATGAAGATTATACTGTTGAGCTAGGGGAAAACTACACTGTAAGCGTGTATGGAAAACATGGTGACAACAAAATAGGATCCCTGTCAGCCGGTGAGAAACAAGTTCTCGCATTATCGTTCATGTCTGCGTTAACCAAGATTAGCGGATTCAACGCACCCATAGTAATAGACACACCCCTTGGAAGGATTTCGAGCAAACCAAAGAAACGTATTGCACAGAATCTCCCGACGTACCTGAAGGACACTCAGATAACATTCCTCATGACTGACGAGGAATACACCGATGATGTCCGTGCTCGTCTCCAAAACAGTGTTGCTAACGAATATCAGCTTGAGTATTTGAATGAAGTTACCGAGGTGAAAAAGGTATGAGTGACACAGACCCCGATGTCGAGTACGAAGATACGGATGCAGGGCGAGACGTTATTGTTGACGACCAAGCGCGCGAATACTATGACACATTAGTTGAGGAGGAAGACTCGCCGTTCTATGGCGTTCAGCGAATTGATCTGTTCATGTTCGCACTTGGGTACGGTAAAAAACGGGCAGGACAGGTGACGCAAGGTTCTGGTCGTAATGCCTTGTTTAATCGCCCTTCTTTGTCCGAGCAACAAGAATGGATTATTAAATCGGTCGCGACATACGAAGAGCGAGATCCTCAGGTACTTCGAGACGAGAAGCAAGTGTATCAAATAGCTCAAGAATACGCACGAGGTGGCATCGAAGAATTACATAATCTATACATCCGACCGGGTGATTCATTTAGTGAACTTACTACAGATCTTGTTCAACTTGGCCAAGATTTTTATGATTTTGAAGAATAACGGCAAAATCTTGCGATAGGTGTTTATCTAGAATTTGATTGTGTTTATCAGGCTCAACTATTTCTGAATTCTTCTATCGCTCGATCAACGGATCCGAACACTTCCTCAAAGTAGGTGGGTGGATACCGTGCGAACGATCGAATATCCGCACTCGTCGTTTGACCCGCCACGGCATTATCTACCCACTCTACCTCATTGAGGAGGTCTTGGTCAGCAGGAAGCATATACTCGTTCCAGAGTTGGCCGATCTCTTCTGAACTGAGTCCAGCGATACCTGCCTCTTCTAAGGCAGTTTCCCAGTTAGCAAAATGATTTTTTACTGTCTGCGAGGTCATATTCGCATACTTATCGAAATCACTAGTCGTTGGTACAGCTCCAATCCGAATCGTAACACGACGGATCTCCTCCAGCAATTCCTGTCTCATGTATCCCTGAGGAGATTCATCATCCCCAACCGCAGCATTGCCATCATAACCCGCATTTTTGAGTGCGCTGATCCACGTGTCGAACACGTCTCTTACACTGACAACTGATAGAATCGATTGTCGCTCAAACTCGTATGGTGTGGGAGGGTCTGCTGGGACTGTTCCGATACGCTTCAATTCCTGAACTATCCCTTCCCTATCAGGGATTGGTGTTTCTGGCCTGTTTTGTTGGTTATCCGTCTCCTGCTTGAATGCCTCTTCAGTAATTCCTGCTAATTCAAAAGCAGTGGATAAATTCCCGAAGTTGTCACTAACTGAGATTGCATAAAGGTCTGTATTTTTCCAGACATCGAGTGGGTCGGGAACCTCACCGATTTCTGCGGCGTATTCACAAATCTCATCCAGAATATCCACCCTTGATTGATACCTTGTTTTCAGGTTTTCTGTATCTATTTGATCGAGATCGGCAGACTCTAGCGCCTTTTTCCACGAATCATATTGATTTTCATATGCACTGATCGGATACGAGCCATAGTGAGTTACAAATTCTTCAGTTGGCGGTTCTCCGAATATCTCAAATAGTCTATTGAGATAGTCTTCTAACTCATCTCGACTATATTTCGGCTCACCATCAACCGCTGCCTCCTTCGAGTTATCCTGTGCTTCCAACTTAGAGGGAGCTTTCTCCAAAAACGTATTCCACTCAAATTCTTCTTCACCAGAATCAACGGCCGTATGTGTCTGTGAATCGTCTACTCCGTTTTGTTCCAGCTCTTCACTCTCTGTTGCTTGAGGCTCTACTTCTCGGCTTTCTTTGTCTAAATGCTCTTTCGCAGTACTCCACTGTCCAAAGTACCGTGCATACATACTACTACTATAACGGCCCATAGAGTTCATTTCAGTTGCCGTCGGCTTCCGACCCAACTCTACCGTCACTTGTTGAAGCTCTCTAAGGAGTTCTTCTTCTTTGTTTATTCCTGCCGCTTCAAGTGCATCATCCCAGGACCCAAACATGGTTCGGTACATCTCAACAGTATAATTACTTTTCTCTGAGATGTCAGATGGGTACGGTAGGCGGTCCAGAGACGAATCAATTTGACATAGCTCGCTGATTAGTTCATCACGAGATGGTGACTCCACCGGCTGATTCATATCAGAGGACCCCTCTGTTTCCTTTTTCACTGTCTCTTACCTGTATTTCCAATTAGAAAATTCTTGTCTGTAAGTGCATAGTGTTTAATCGAGAGACGATACCTTACTTGAGAGTTAGTTCTATAGGTTGTCTCAACCAGATCCATAGATTAAACCGGGATAAGGGAATCATGTAGTACAAGCCCCAGTATGATGGTTAATACAAAATTCACGGAGGAACATTCGTTTCATGAGTAGTGATACCTGCGAGTCTGCTGTAGAACTAGAACTGCTGGCTTCTGGGATGGCGAAGCAACATGAGAACTTCCTAGACGCACTACAAGAGCTAATTGACAACTCTGTCGCCGCCTCGATAAATAGTGAATCGTACTTTGACGACCCAGATGAGCAGGTGAAAATTTCATTACACTTTGTTCGTGGAGAAGACACAGTAACCACATATATCTCTGATATTGGGCCAGGAATCTCTAGACAAGAATTACAAAATCACGTCTTTAGGACAGGGAATAAAGAGATATCTGAAGGAATACTCAACAACGTTGGATGGGGGCTAAAAGCAAGCCTCGCATGGTTCGAGGAGTCACTCAAACAGCGAGACGCTGGTAGTGATACCAATTGGTTTTCATTGATCACTCAGACGAGACAAAGTGAGTGTATTCGTGTAGATGGGCCTATCACGGGTGATTTACCAATATCGAGTGCAGATGAGGATGAATGGGAGATCGGTCTCCCTGATACTGTTCCGACATTCAAAAATTCAGATCACGGAACACATATCCACGCAACCTGTGCTCGCTCACAGTTTGACAATGATGTTTGGCCATCTGCAGATTCCCTCGAGACTAAAATACAGTATGTACGTGAACGTCTAGGTGTTCTATTTCGTCGACTATTGTCCGTTCAAGAAGATAATCAGATTGTTATTAGCTATCACGATCTGCCAAACAATGAAAGAGGAACGTTTGAGGTGGTCCCAGTCCAGCCGATCTATTCTGATGAGGACCAAATGAAAACTCATCAATTCGAGGTTTCTACAGCACTAGGGGATCTGTATGAGATACAGTATGAAGCGGGGACATTGGATGTGGATGCTATGGCCGATAAGGCAAAAGATGACTATCCAGGTCTACTCACCCAGAGCGGCAAATTTCGATATCGCTACCGGCCTAGTCAGAATAGACAAGGGGTCGATATCTATGCAAACGGCCGTGTCTTGATGACATCGGTCTTTGAAGACCTATTCGACCTGACTCGAAATAACCAGTATAACTACTTTGGGGGGACGTTACGAATTTTCCCGAAGGGCGAAACGGACGAAGTTCCAACTGATAACAAGAAAACAAGGTTGGACACAAATAGCGAGCTATGGCGCGAAATTCAGGAAACTCTATCACAAGAAGAGCTTCTCCCCGATGGAAGAGAGTACGGTAAGCGAGTCTCTACAGGTGGGGCCTCTATCGAGACAGAGACGGAGCAAACCGAAAGTCAATCCAAGACATCTGAGTCTCCACCAACGTTTGATCCCGACTCCGGAATTTTCGGTCTTCACCACGGTGACGCTAGATCGATTGTCCCGGCGATCAAAGACTACACTGCTGACACCGTTGACGAAGAAGGAGGCATTATTGACGCTACAGTTACGTCACCTCCCTACTACGATCTCAAAGAATACGGGTCTCGAGACCAGGACGAGATCGGTCAGCACGGCACATACGTTGAATATCTTGAAGAGCTACGGGACCTCTTCTCAGAGGTTTATGAACTTACTGACGACGATGGATCGCTCTGGATAGTCGTCAACACCTTCAGACGAAACAGAGAAATCGTGCAGCTTCCATTCGACCTCGCTCGAGTATGCCAAAACCTTGATCAAGGACTTGAGTGCTCTAACTGTGGAAATACAATTTTGAGAGGAGTTGACGAACTCGATTCTCGTAAGACGACGTGTCCGAATTGTGGTCACACGACCACAAACGACGACTCGTGGATCCTACAAGACATCGTCGTCTGGAATAAGAATCGAGCCCTTCCTTACACCAAAGAAGGCAGATTGAGAAACGTATTTGAGTACATACTTTGTTTCAGCAAAACCCCAGAGTTTGAGCTCAAAATGGATCGGATTCGTGAATCCGATCCTAATGGGTTTCAACAGTGGTGGGCCGACTTCCCAGAACGGTACCATCCACTTGGAAAGCTTCCAGAGAACATTTGGGAATTTGAGCCACCAACACGCGGTTCGTTTACTGGTGAGGCGGATGTATTCGATCATCCAGCGGCATTCCCGCCAGACCTAGTAGAAAGAATTCTCACACTCTCAACCGATGATAACGACGTCGTGCTCGATCCATTCGCCGGTTCGGGTGTGGTTGTAGGTCAGGCAGAGTTGATGAACAGAAAAGCGATCGGTGCTGAGCTCAATAAAAAGTATTGCAACGCGTATCCTGATCTAAAACAACATCTACAGGACCACGACGAAGAACAGGAACAGGTCGCATCTCAGGAAGATCTTGATCGAATTATATGCGGATTGCGTCAAATCAAATATGCGCGTGAGCTACTACGAACAGTGGCTGGTGAGGTTGGGTTGTCTAGTCCGTCTCAATTAGATATCCATACCGTATTCCTCGTGAGCCGAGAGCTCGGACATCAATCGGTAGGAGAAGATATCCACGGTCAGGTAGATGTCGTTCTACTCGTAGATAATGAAACAACTGCACGAGACGCATTAGATTACGTCGAAAAAGCAGAGGAAGCAACTACTATACAGCCCTGCTCTGGATTCGGAATTCACGCTCGTCCGCTCGTTTTGACCACTGAGGAATTCATTTCGGAAATCTCTGAGGGGACCTACGATCACCTTCCTGAGGACCTCTATGTGTATGAGGATGGTCGTCACTACGTTTACTCGGAAGGTGTATCGTACGAGGAGTGGAGAAAGATGAATGATGGGTCTGAATTATGGACCAAGAAATATTCAGATGATGATACCCCACCAATTGTGAGCAATATCGGTATAGAAGTAAATCACCCAAAGCACTCGATGGAAACAATCTCTCGGGAATTGTCTGGAAATCACGAGTTCATATTGAACTCGCCTTCTGGTGACAAACAGCAGTCAATCATCGACTCAAACTAACTGTATAAGCCCGTAACTGTCGTTCTCTGTTTTCCTCTCCCGCGAATTTGGATCCTCGCCTAACGGTTAGCTCTATGCTTGTCTGATAAATCTGATCTACAACGATACGTGCTTAGACGTAATTTCCCAGATCCTGCTGCTGCTGGTCTTCTTTCGCGATATTTGTGATGATCACTTCAGCGACATCGTCCCGGTTATCCGCGTCGCTGTTTATCATCCTCGACGCACCGACAGTGCTCACCTCGAATTCGTCGATATCTTGGTACAATTCCCATACTGGTGGTGAATTCGAGATTACGACGTTGACTCCCGTATTACTGAGTTGCTCGGCTAAATCTCGGAGACGCCGTTGATCGTCTTTATCGAACCCTTCGGACTGATATTCGGTGAAATCCGCGGTCTGTGATACGGGTTCGTAGGGAGGATCGAAATACACGAGATCACCTTCGACTGCGCGGTCCTTCAAATACGAAAAGTCTCTATTGTATATCTCAATATCTTCAAGAACGGCACTGGCCTTTCGTATTTGACGTTCCCTGACAAAGTCCGGATTCCGGTGAGTCCCGAATGGCACATTAAATTCGTTAGATTGGTTAACGCGATAGAGGCCATTATATCCTGTTCGATTCAAATACAACATCAAGCTTGCTTCCTCTATCTGTTGTTCAACCGACCGCTCTTCGAGGTGATGTAATTCATTAAAACGATCGCGGACATCGTAATAATAGTCTTCTTCGTATCTGTGCCGCTGATTCTCTTCTATTAGATCTTCTGGATAATCTCGAATAATTTCATAGAATGTAATCAATCGTCGGTTGAGATCGTTTATTGATCCTTCAGTGGGTTCCATTTCAAAGAACACCGCTCCTCCTCCAATAAACGGCTCGTGGTACCCCTCATACGAAATCGGGAAGTGTGCTCTCAGTTCCTGAAGCAGCTGTCGCTTCCCACCTACCCACTTAAGAATCGGCTCAGCCATCTACTCAAGCTATCTATCGTTACGTCATAAACCTAAGGCTCTTCGCTTGTGAGAAGGTTTGACTCATATTGTTATTACCGACCGAAAATACAGAGAACTTATTATACGAATAGCACAGTAGATATTAACCAAACATCGCCAGCCGTCATTTTCGAGTGTTCTGATGTGAAAACCCAAAATCTAACGTGAGAAACGATTAAGACCGTCTATAATGTCATTTCACATAATGGCGACTAGCGAGGATACTTCCCCAACACAAGATATCTACGAAGAAAAGGCCAGAATGCTGGTTGAGCAACTGATTAAAAAAGGGACCATCGAGATGGAACATGACGAACCAATTCTATATCACGTGCCTACCGGCGCTCAGTTCGATTCAGTAGTGAATATAGCTCATTTCCACAAGGGATGGGAAGCAGCCCAGACTGGAGAGACGTAACCAATTAGCTAAAATTGGTGAAGTTCGCTTGGCGGCCATCGGTATTTCGCTTCCGTTTATCCATCGGATTTTCTACCTGTATTTTCAGGTTTGACACGAGTGGCGGATTCTTATTCGACTGATATCGTTTCCATTCGCCTTCTTCGACAAGTGCTTTCCAATCTTCGGGCGAGAAACTGTGTTCGGCCCAACTGTGAATACCGTTGATATAAAGGTGGAACCGTCTCTCCGAGTCCTGATTATATTCTGCCGAGCACTTGTTGAGATATTGATCAACGGTAGTAAACCCAGCATCAAATTCGACACCGTAGTAGTCTCCAGAACCTTTATTCTCCGAAAGCATTCCTTCCTTCGCGTCTTCCATTTCTATGCCTGTGAAGGCCTCTTTCGAACTAGAAACGAAGAGTAACTCCGCACTCGGATCATCGGAATCACTGAATGTTGAGGGATCACTGAACGCATGAATGAACTCAATTTGATCTCCCCGGATATCATGGTCGTCGGAGTTTGCGAGCTCTTTGTATAGTTCGTATGCGTATTTGTGGATCCGAAGAGTGTAGATCTTCTGTGCGAGTTCCGCTTGCTCGTCTCGTAGTGTCGACTGGACAGTTCCTACCTCACGAAGAGCAGTTGGTCGCACGTGCTTCTCGTAATAATCAATATATTCTTCATTAAGTTCGAATCCGAGTGGCTTCCTGTCTAGTGCTTCGGCAATCGCAAGAGTGGTTCCAATTCCCGCAAACGGATCGAATACGACATCTCCAGGCTCAGATGCTAGATGTACGATTCTTTCTACGAGACCTTCCGGAAACGGGCTCGGATGGTAACTTACCTTTGGTCCCCACTGTCCCTGTTTCGGGATTGGGAAATCCCAGACATTACTCGGAACCATCCCTTTTGGATTGTACCGTTCTGGGTAATTCACCCACCACCGCTCAAATTCGTCTGTATCCGTAATCCGGATGGCATCCTTGTCGTACTTGAAATCATCCGTCTTTGAGAACATCGTAATGTGCTCATAGACGTTACGCAGCCGTCCTTTCTGGTGCCAAGGCCGTGTCCGGAGCTTATCCCAGATAATATTGTCTTCCATCCGCCACGAATCCTGTAGTGGATCGTACACTGACCCACACTCTCGGCAGATTAACGAGCCATCTCCCCGATTGCGTTGAAGACACCCATTACAATTCTCTTCGAGGCACGTCTCATAACTCGGTAAATTCTCAAGCTCGTCAGCAATATCAAACGGGAGCCGAACGACACGACCACCGGTTTTGTACGTATCTGTTACGATCCATAGGGTACAGTCATCTGCTGCAATCTCGTAACATTGCTTGTATATCTCCCGAATATCGCTGAGAAAATCCTCATAGCTCTGTTTTCCTACCTGCTCATCTTGATCGCCATAATCGACGAGATCAGCATACGGGGGAGAAGTAATGATGGTATCGACGAGCCCGTCAACGTTACTGAACTCTTTCTCCAGCCTCGCTTTCAACTCTCGTGAGTCATGTTGATATATGCGATATTGAGAGTCTGGTTCGTCGCTCATTTACTCATCAAAGGTTCAGTTAGGACTGATGATAAAGGAGTTGGTACCCTCCAGAAATTATTAGCGATCTGATTGCCTGTTAGTCGTCTTCAACGTATCTTCGTTCAATAGCCTGTTTATGATTAGAATACTGAAATTTAAGACAGAATCTTTCGTTAGAGTAAACAGTACGTTACAGCAGCTAGATCAGTCTTGCGTTGAGAAGTCCAGTTTCGAATACTCGTACGTGTAACACTTGATTCCGTTCTCCTCACAGTGCTTCACAAGCTCTCCCGGCGATACGTCCTCCGCCTCGAAATCACCCAAGAATGCGACTGTCACGTTGTCATCGCCACGCTCCTCAGAGCCTTCCACCACGACGGCCGTGTTCGGATCGCTATGGCTGGTCTTGATTACCTGGTCACCCGGCACATATGGGTTCTCCGCGAACGCGAGATTCTCGTGTTTGTACGTCCAGAGCTTGATGTCTTGGTCGTCACAGTACGACGCGAGGATCGCGGGGTGATAGTCGCGCCACGCACCCGGTCCTTCATCGAGCGAACTCGGGAACGCGACCCGCACCGCTTCCCCGTCCATTTCGTGTCCGAACGCCCCGGTGTTCTGCTCCGGCGGCAACACCTCGACGACGATCCCCACCGACGGCTCCGAGTCTCCGGCCTTCACCACTCGATCCCCCGGTGAGAACGGATTCTCCGGCTTCTGGTTCATGTGAGCGGTGTTAGGCCCGAGGTCGAGTAACTCGTTCATCGGCCGGGCCGCGAGGTGGTCGAGTTTCTCCGGGGAATCACCCGAGAAGGCCTCCTCCGTTTTGACCTTCGACTTCAGCGTATCGAGGCGCTCCCACCCGAGCAACATGAGACTGTCCTCGTTGTCCCGGTGCCAGACCATGACCACGATGTCGTCGTCGGGGTCTCGCTCGACGAGAGATTCCGGGAGAAAGGCAGAGACGTCCCGTGAGGACTTCACGTCGACCGTATAGCCAAACACCTCGAAGTCGTATCCGGAGAAGCTCTCCGAGTTACACCGCCGGATCGCCTCCTCGTTTTTCCACTCCCACATCTCGACGGGAAGATACTCGCGACAGAACTGCTCAAACGCGAGCTCGCCGAGGTTGCCGATCCGCTTGACGTCCAGATCGTCGGCTCCCTGAATGACTGCCTGGTGGTGGGCTCGCTCGTGATCGATCTCGTCCGGGGTGAACCGATACATTACTTGGGTATCAGACACCGTATAGATATATCTTCAGAATGAAATATCATGTCAAAGAACTAGGGGAACAAAGCGGCGTGAGAACCCGGCCTCCGACAACTACGTCTGATTCGGTGCGTGATTCTTCCCAGACCTACGCTGCGTTGAGGTAGTCATCGGGGGGATAACCGGCCTTCGAGACGAGCTTCCGTGCATCCTTCCGGACAGCTTGGTTGGCGGGGCGCTCTTCGTGTGTTCGGATGTGGTCCTTGATCGAAGCTGCCACCTCGTCCATCAGATCCGGCCCCGCAATATCGAGCACGCTATCGAGCGTCTTCCGATAGCCGGCCTCCGATGCCGGGAACCCCTGACGTGAGCCGATCACCTCGTCGTTTACCGACGCGATCTCGTACAGATGGCCGTTACGGCGTATCTCCACGTCTCGTTCCATTACTGGCCGATAGAACGGAACCGAGTATATAATCGGGGATCGCTAACCGCGAGCGGATCCGGATCGCCTCAAGCAGCAGTCCCGGGATTGCCAACTCCGAAATTTCCGGACTTGCTTCAACTAGGCTCCGCGGGTGGCTCATCTGCTCCCTCTCGTGGTCGCTTTGACCCAGAACTCCACAGCTGCCATCAACGTCGATCTGTGATCCGGTTGTCGTGGAGTTCTCCGAATGGTCTGCGAACCGCTCACGGTGACGGTTGGCCTCTTGGGGAGTCCGTTGGACTAGGCCGACATGAGAAGAACAGATCGAGTGCCTCTCACAGAATGATTAAAATCCTTGAGACTCAAGATTTCGCTCCCAGCTTTTGGGGAGGACGTGCCACGAACCGCAGCTCTTGCAGTGGAGAATATGGATACCATAGATTATCTCCTTTCTATCCGAATTTCCATTTTGAGTGACAGTGACAACTTTACGGTTCTCGGGTTTGAAAAATCGCTTATTCGATTCTAGAGCAAACGGACTCCGACAGACTTGACACGTCGAGTCCGCTTTAATTTCAAAGTATACGATCCCAATGATCGCGATGATGAGACTCACGCCCACCACTAACTGTATCTGCCCAATGGGTTGATTGGAGGGATAGACATCAGTCAGCGGTTCGATGGCTGCCATCGTCATATTCTCTGGAAAGAAAGAGAGAAAAATGAAGTACAAGAGCACGAGACTTCCCATCGTTAACCCGAGGAGAGATAGTTCGAACGTCTTGCTTGAGAATACTTCTGAGTGAAAGAGTCGTCGGTGTCGAGGTCTCCAAAAATTCGGGTATCCACCGTGTCCATCCGAATGCCAGTTCGGAGAGTTGTAAATCACCTGTGCCACGCGTTTCGGTGGAAGTTGGGAGAGCACGACATCGTCTATGTTGAGGTCGAAGCCCTTCTTGCTGTACGATGGTCGTGTTCCGGCTGTTTGTGACTCATCCAGGTCCACATTGTGTAGTGTTTCGGATATTTCCTCAGGTAGCTCGAAGTAATGCGTATAAACACCGAATAGCCCGAAAGCAAGAGTCGCAAGTACTCCGATTAAGCCGAGAGTTGTACTTGTAAGGAATAATACGCTCCCTACAATACTCGCCGACATGGCGACAACTAATATTAATACGGCAGCTCTCAACTGCCCTTCACGCTGAGTCATCCTTGAGAAAGTTAACGAAGAGAGGTAGAATGAAACTATGCCATTCTGATATCATTCCGGAAACCTGCTCGCTTGTACCGATCGTTTGAGACTCGGCATGCGAACAGTTCTATGACCTCCTCCGGCGAGAGGAAACTACCAACCACCCAAAAGATTTTACCTCGACTCTGTCTCTTGTATTTCACGAACCGCACGAAGGCGACGACCCCCGTCATACTGCGTGACGAACTCAAAACCGTCACTTGGGGGTCGCCTTATATACACCCGGCCGCCGTCGGTTGAATTCACCCCGTCAGAAAACGTGACGGGCGCGACGGGATTTGAACCCGCGGCATCTTGGTCCGGAACCAAGTGCTCTGTCCGCTGAGCTACGCGCCCTCACGACGGCATATCCGTGGCGAGCGTTTAACGCTTCTGACTCGGGGTGTCGTGATCGCTCAACTGAGCCTGTCGCCGCTCGATACCCCCGCAATCTCGGAGTCACACCACAAATTATCCCGGCTGATACCTTCGACACGCAGGTTTATACGCGACAGTTCGTAGGGTAGCTAGACTCACTGTGACGCTTCGTCCCACCGACCGATCCGCCGGTTCGCGACGCGGAGACGACGGGCGGACCCCGGCGGAGCGATCGGCCGCCGACGCGGAGTCGGGCTCGGACTCGCCCGCTGACGTCGATCCAAGGGCCGCGGGTCGGCCCACCGCGGTCGACCGCGGCTCCGACCGCTTCGTCGCGGCGGTCGCCGTCGACGGCGAGGTGCTGTTCGCGGGGCCCGCCGTGCCGGCGGTGCTCGGCGTCGAGCGCGAGGCGCTGCTCGGCGAGGACCTGCTGGATCACGTCCATCCGAACGACCGTGAGCCCGTCTCCGACGCCCTCTCCGCGCTCGCGACCGAGCGCACGGTCACCCACCGGCTCCGGCACGCGAGCGGCGGGTTCGTCTGGGTCGAGTCCGTCGTCGACGAGGAGCTCGCCCCGGAGTTCGGGGGACGGGTCATCACCGCGCGCCGCGTCGACGTCGACCGAGCGTTCCCGGAGCGGTTCCGGCAGTTCCTCGAGTACGGCACCGACCTCGTCACCGTCGTCGACGCCGACGGCCGGGTCAGGTACGAGAGCCCCTCGGTCGAGGAGGTGCTCGGCTACGAACAGGGCTCGACCGTCGGGCGGTCGCCGCTCGGATACGTCCACCCCGACGACCGCGAGCGCGTGACGGAACGGTTCTACCGCGCCCTCGCCGACCCCGAGGCGGCGCCCACCATGGAGTACCGGTATCGCACCGCCGACGGCGACTGGGTCTGGCTGGAGTCGCGGACGCGGTCGCTGCCGGACGACCTCGCGGTCGGCACGCTCCTGATCAACTCACGGGACGTGAGCGAGCGGAAGGCGCGCGAGCGCCGGCTCACCGATCGCAACGAGCGGCTCGACCGGTTCGCGAGCATCGTCTCTCACGACCTCCGGAACCCGCTGTCCGTGATCCGCGCGTCGATGGAGATGGCGCGGCTGAAAGAGGACACCGACCCGCTGGAGCGCGGCGAGCGCGCGGTCGACCGGATCGACCGGCTCGTCTCCGAGCTGCTGACGCTCGCCCGGCAGGGGTCGGGGATGGACGAGCCGACCGAGTTCGACCTCGAGGGCGTCGTCCGCGAGGCGTGGGCGACCGCCGGGAGCGACGACGCGACGCTCGTCGTCGGCGCCGACGCCCGGGTGCACGCCGATCGCGGCCGCCTGCGACAGGCGCTGGAGAACCTGTTCCGCAACGCGGTCGAGCACGCCTGTGAGGCCGACGCCGATGACCTCACCGTCGTCGTGAGCGCGACCGACGAGGGCCTCCTCGTCGCGGACGACGGGCCCGGGATCGAGCCGGCGCACCGCGAGGAGGTGTTCGAGCCGGGCTTTACCACGTGCGACGACGGAACGGGCTACGGGCTCGATATCGTCCGCGAGATCGTCGAGTCCCACGGCTGGACGGTCGCTCTCCGTCCGGTCGCGGGCGGCGTCGAGCTCCCGCCGGACGTCTCGCGACCGGACGGCGCGCAGTTCGTCGTGGAGGCGCCCGGTCCCGACGCGGCCGCGGCCACGGAGCCGTGGATCGACGGCTGAGCCGAGCCCGGTCGGACTCTGCCCGTCGTCGTCTCGTCGTCCCGACGTCGTCCCGTCGTCCCGTCGTCCCGTCCCGTCGTCCCGTCGCGCTTATTCCTCCCGGCTGCCAAGCCGGACCGTGACTCCCGTTGACGCCACGATCCGCCGCGTCGAACGCGCGGATCTCCTCTCCGTGGTGCGGATCGAACGGGCGTGTTTCTCGGACCCGTGGCCGTACGACGCCTTCGAGCGGCTGCTCGACGAGCCCGCGTTCCTCGTGGCCGAGCGCGGGGGTGAGGTCGTCGGCTACGTCATCGCCGACGCGATGCCCAACCACGGCCGCGATATCGGCCACGTCAAGGACCTCGCGGTCCACCCGGAGGCGCGAGGAGAGGGGCTCGGGCGGGGGCTGCTCCGCTCGGCGCTCGTGCGACTCCGCGGCGTCGGCGTCGCCGTCGTGCGGCTCGAAGTCCGAGAGAGCAACGCGGTCGCCAGGTCGCTGTACGCTGACGAGGGGTTCGAGCCCGTGCGACGCGTCTCGAACTACTATCGCGACGGCGAGGACGCGCTCGTCCTCGTCGTCGACCTCGCCGAGTGGGCGGCGGGCGCGTGAGCGTCGGCGGACTGCTCGACGCCCGCGGACTCGGTGCGCGGCTCGCGCCCCGCGAAGTTCCGGTTTTGACAAGGCTTAGTGCCCGGGGTGCGAACCGAGCGGTATGAGTTCGGTTCCCGAACGAGCGGAGATCGCCGAGGCGTACAAGTGGGACCTCCGGAGCGTCTACGAGGACGACGAGGCGTGGGAGACGGCCTACGAGACGGTCTCGGACCGTATCGACGAGCTGCGCGCGTACGAGGAGCGCGCCACCGAGGACGCCGCGACCCTGCTGGAGCTGCTCGAGCTTCGTGAGGAGATCTTCCGAGAGCTCCAGCAGGTGATGACGTACGCCCGCCTCCGCAGTTCCGAGGACACGCGGAACCAGGAGTACCAGGCGATGTCGGCGCGAGCGTCTTCGCTGAGCTCCGAGGCGTCGAGCGCGCTCTCGTATCTCGAGCCCGAACTGCAGTCGCTCACCGAGGAGACGGTCGAGGAGTTCCTCGACAGCGAGCCCGCGCTCGAGACGTACGAGCACTACCTCGACGACGTGTTGCGGATGAAGGCACACACGCGCTCCGCGGAGGTCGAGGAGGTACTCGCCGACCTCTCGGAGGTCACCGACGCGCCGAGCGAGATCTACTCGATGCTGACGAACGCCGACATGACCTACGGCGTCGTCGAAGATCCCGACGGCGAGGAGGTGGAGATCACGCAGTCGAACTTCACGAAGCTCCAGACGAACCCGGACCGCGAGTTCCGGCGGCGCGTTCACGAGACGTTCTACGACCGGTGGGCTGACGTCCGCAACACGGTCGGCACCTCCCTCGAAAAGGTGGTCCGCGAGCACGCGACGACCGCCGAGATCCGCGACTACGACAGCGCCCGCGCGGCCGCGCTGGACGGCTCGAACGTCCCCGTCGAGGTGTACGACACGCTCGTCGACGCCGTCGACGACAACCTCGACGTGCTCCATCGACACGCCAAGCTCAAAGAGGAGGCCCTCGGCGTCGACCGGCTCGAGAGCCACGACCTCTACATGTCGCTGACGGGGAACCAGGGCCCCGACGTCGAGTACGACCAGGCGGTCGAGTGGGTGATCGACGCGGTCGCGCCGCTCGGCGAGGCGTACCAGGAGCGGATGGCGGCGGGGCTCGACTCCCGATGGGTCGACGTGTACGAGAACCGCGGGAAGCGCGCCGGCGCGTTCTCCTCGGGCACGTACGACACCCAGCCGTACATCATGATGAACTACCAGGACGACATCGCCTCGATGTTCACGCTGGCGCACGAGCTCGGTCACTCCATGCACTCCGAACTGGCCGGCGACGCCCAGCCGTGGCACGACGCGAGCTACGAGATCTTCGTCGCGGAGATCGCCTCCACCGTCAACGAGACGCTCTTGACCCACCACCTGCTCGACACCGTCGAGGACGACGAGCTCCGGACCCACGTGCTCGACGAGTACCTCGAGCGCTTCCGCTCCACCCTCTTCCGGCAGACGATGTTCGCGACGTTCGAACAGCGGATCCACGAGCGCGTGGAGGCCGGCGACGCGCTCACGCCCGACGCCTTCGACGAGCTCTACGCAGACCTGAAGGGCGACTACTACGCGCCCGCCGGGCTGACCGGCGGCATCGAGCGCGAGTGGGAGCGGATTCCGCACTTTTATTACAATTTTTATGTTTACCAGTACGCTACCGGTATCTCCGCCGCCGCCGCGATCGTCGAACGCGTCCTCGACGAGGGCGAGCCCGCCGCCGCCGACTACCGCGAGATGCTGAAGGCCGGCGGCTCCGACTACCCGCTCGACGTCGTCGAGCTCGCGGGCATCGACATGGCCTCGCCGGACCCGATCGAGTCCGCCGTCGGCATCTACGACGACTACCTCGACGAGATCGCGACGCTGCTCGACTTGGAGTAGTCCGGTGAATTGGTTCTGACGTTCTGTTTTATAAGTGGCTCGCGGTGGCGCGTGCCTGCGAGGCCGCCTCGCGGCCGAGGAGCACGCGCGAGGGAGTCGCTGGCGCGGAACGCGCCAGCGACGAGGCTGGGGAGGGATGAGGTGCTGTGCGGCGCCGTGCGGGGTGGGACTCAAATGGGCAGTCGCCGGCGGCTTTGCCGCCGGCTGCCAGAGGCGCGAAGCGCCTCGCTGCCGCGAGGGCGACGCCTGACGACGCAAGCCCTGGAAGGAGTGAGCAGAGAGGGACCGAAGGTCCCTCCAGCAGCCGGCGCGAAGCGCCGGCGACAACGCGAGCGACTGAAGCGCGTGGTTCGAGACGCCCTTGGCGTCTCGTCATCACGAAAGGCGCGGCGCGCCTTTCGAACGACAGCGAGTCACGCGAGTCGTCGCGGCTGGGGCTTTAGAGGTGTTTGCCGTCAATCCGCTAGCAATTTTTATAACCGAGCGGCGGGGGCGTTGGAGTGGTTCACCGTCGATCTGCTGACGATTCGTTATAAGCGAGCGGCCGGGCCTTTGGGAGTCTTCACTGCCGGTGTGCCGTCAACTGTTTATCAATCATTACCCTCCCGGCACCGATTTACCACTCCTCTACGACACACTGCGTAATGGACGAACGCGTACGCGAACACGCCGAAGTGCTCGTTGACTGGAGCGCGCGGGTCGAGGCCGGAGACGACGTCGTCGTCAGCGTCGCCGAGGACGCCCACGACCTGGGCGTCGCCGTCGCCGCGGCGCTCGGCGAGCGGGGGGCGACCGTCACGACGCTGTACGGCTCCGACGAGCTCTCCCGGGCGTATTTAAAAGGCGCCGAGGCGGGAGTCGACGGCAACGGAGACGGCGACGACGGCGACACGGTCCCCACCTTCGACGACGATCCGGCGGTCGACCGCGTGATCTTCGAGGCTGCCGACGTCTACCTCCGGATCGGCGGCGGGCGCAACACCACCGCGACCGCGGACGTGTCCAGCGAGACGCGACAGGCGTACGCGACGGCTCGGAAGGGGGTCCGCGAGGCCCGGATGGACACAGACTGGGTGTCGACGGTCCATCCCACCCGGAGCCTCGCGCAGCAGGCCGGGATGGCCTACGAGGAGTACCAGGACTTCGTCTACGACGCCGTCCTCCGCGACTGGGAGGCGCTCGCCGACGAGATGGCGCAGATGAAAGCGGTCCTCGACGCGGGCGAGGAGGTCCGGATCGTCACCGAGCGCGACGACGCGCCCGACACCGACGTGACGATGTCGATCGCGGGTCGCACCGCGGTCAACTCCGCCGCGTCGGTCGCGTACGACTCCCACAACCTCCCGAGCGGTGAGGTGTTCACCGCCCCCTACGACACCGAGGGCGAGGCGTTCTTCGACGTGCCCATGACGATCGACGCGACCCGCGTCCGGGACGTCCGCCTCGTCTTCGAGGACGGCGAGGTCGTCGACTTCGCGGCCGGGGCCGGCGAGGACGCGCTCGCGAGCGTGCTCGACACCGACGCGGGCGCCCGGCGGCTCGGAGAACTCGGGATCGGGATGAACCGCGGCATCGACCGGTTCACCGACTCGATCCTCTTCGACGAGAAGATGGGCGACACGGTCCACATGGCCGTCGGTCGCGCCTACGACGCCTGCCTCCCGAACGGCGAGTCCGGCAACGACAGCGCGGTCCACGTCGACATGATCACCGACGTGAGCGAGCGCTCGCGGATGGAGGTCGACGGCGAGGTCGTCCAGCGCGACGGGACGTTCCGGTGGGAGGAGGGGTTCGAGGGGTAGTTCACGTCGCCGCGGTCGAGCCGCTCCCGACGCTACCGCGCCGGCGACTGTCCGGCCGATTCGACCGTCGTCGTCGCGTCGCGCACCGCCTCCCACTCCTCCGCACACGACACGCAGAGGTAGTACGCGAACCCGTCCACGTCGTGGTGGGAGACCGGCGCGTCCTCGCCGCAGCGTTCGCAGTTCATGTCCGGCGAATTCGCCAAATTCGATATATGCCTTTTGGTCCGGCTCAGCGCAGCGCATCGAGGTCGAACTCGAAGGCGGCGACGGGCACCTCCAGGTCGTGTTCGACGAGGACCGCGGGGTGGAGCTCGCCGATCACGCCGACCGTCTCGCCGTCGATCTCGATCGCGGCGGTCCGCCCGTCGATGAACGACGGGTGCCGGGTTCGGGGCGTCGACAGCTCCGCGCCGAAGTCGTCGCACACCGCCTGCAGGCGCCCCTTCGCGGCTTCGTAAGAGGCGTCGCGCCGGGCGACCGCGCCGGCGACGTGGCGGCGCTCGGCGACGTTCGTGTTCTCCGTGTCGTCGCGCTCGGCGACGAAGCCCACCTCGGCGACGTCCTGCGGGTACGCGTTGTGGGTGTTCCGCTCCAACAGCATGACGAGCGAGGGGAGCGCCCACGTGCGGAGCTGGGTGTACTCCTCGCTGTACGGCTCCGTGATCTCGACGGGGTCGCCGCCGCCGACGACGCCGGCGCCGGCGAGCGGCGGCCGCGCTTCGGACCCGTCGCCCTCCTCGGCGACCGCGGCGCCGCCGGTCCCCGGCTCCACGTTCATGCGGTCGTAGTTCTCGGTCCCGCTCGTCATGTGGAAGTTGAGCAGGTCCTCGAAGCCGAGCCCGACGAGGCTCGTCCGGACCGCGTCCTCCAGCCGGGATCGCTCGTGGCGGCCGCCGACGGTGCCCACGTCGGGGTAGCGCGGCTCCAAGTTGTCGAAGCCGTAGGCGCGCCCCACGTCGTCGACCAGGTCGAGCGGGTGGAGCACGTCGACGCGGTACGGCGGAATCGACACCTCGTAGGTCACGTCCCCGTCGAGGGCGTAGGAGGCGTCGAGCCCGGCGCGCTCGAAGCAGTCGACGACCTCCTCGGGCTCGAACTCGACCCCGAGCAGCGTCTCGACGCGGTCGTGGCTGACGGCCTTCTCGTCGGTATCGAGGTTCGGTCGGATCAGCTCCGGGCCGTACTCGTCCGGGGCGGTCGCGCCGCTCGCGTAGTTCACCTCGACCTCCTCGATCGTCGCGCCGCGGGCGGAGAGCGCGTAACAGATGATGGTACACATCCGGTCGATCGTCCACTGGTCGGTGCCGGTGAGCTCGACGAACAGCTCGCGGGAGCCCGTCGTCACCTCGGTCCGCTTCCCGTTGATGACGGGCGGGAACGAGAAGAGCCCCAGCTCGTCGTAGATCGCGGGGTAGCGGTCGAGATCCTCGACGAGGTCGGCGTACGTCCGGCCGGTGTCGTGCTCGTCGAGCACCGCGGCCGGCGTCAACTCGTCGTTCGCGTCCAGCGGGACGAACGTGTCGCCGTCGGGGTCGACGCCGCGGTACGTGATCGACGGCTCGGCGCCCTCCTGGAGCGGCGCGCCTTTGAGCATCGCGAGGTCGTGGATCCCGATCGCGCCCTTCGCGCGGCCGCGACCCATCGTCGCGTGCAGCTTCTCCTGGAGCTGGATCAGCGAGTCGAGCGCGCCCTCGTCGAGGTCGACGCCCCGAATGACCGCGCCCGTGACGTACGGGCGCTCGTCCGGGACGGACTCGTCGACCTCGATCGTCCACTCGGGGTCGTTCGTCTCGGGGACGTAGACGCCCCGGTCGTCGCCGTAGTGATAGCGCAGCGAGCGCGCGACGCCCTCAACGGAGAGGCGGTCGAGCCGGTCGGGCGCGAACTCGAACTGGAGGAGCCCGTCGTCGGTCTCGCCCTCGAACTCCAGGCCGAGCCCGAACAGGTCCTCCTTGAACTCCTCGTCGGTCGTGTCGGTGCGGCCGGTGAGCCCGCGCAGCTCGTCGGCGTCGATGTCGACGACGGGCATCAGTAGCTCACCTCTGCGTTCCGCAGGAACTCGATGTCGGCCAGCGTGCCGTGGAGATCGCGGATGTCCTCCGCTCCGGTGGTGAGCATGGCCAACCGTTCGAGGGCGAGCCCCCACGCCATCACGTCGCAGTCGACGCCGAGCGGCCCGGTGACTTCCTCGCGGAACACGCCGGAGTTTCCGATCTCGATCTCCTCGCCCGTCTCCGGGTGCTCGCCGAACAGCTCGAAGGAGGGCTCGGTGTAGGGGTTGTAGTGCGGCTTGAACCGGATGTCCGTGATGCCGAACTGGCGGTAGAACTCCTCGAAGGTGCCCATCAGGTCGCGCACGGAGAGGTCCTCGGCCATCACCCACCCCTCGATCTGGAAGAACTCGAGCAGGTGCGTCGGGTCCAGCGTGTCGTTGCGGTACACCTTCTCGACGGAGAAGTAGCGCTGGGGCGGCTCCAGTTCGGCGCCCGCGATCCCCGAGAGGTACCGCATCGACAGCGAGGTGGTGTGGCCCCGAAGCGCGACCTCGCGGGCGAACTCCTCGGACCACGGCGAGTGGTAGCCGTCGCCGTCCTCTCCCCACCCCTCTCGGTGGGCCGACTCGACCCGGCGGATCAGCTCCTCCGGAATCTCCTCCATCGGGTCGACGTCGAGCGCGAACCGGTCCCAGTGAGTCCGCGCCGGGTGGTCCTGCGGCATGAACAGGCAGTCGTTGATCCAGAAGTCGCTGTCGGCGTGGGGGCCTTCCATCTCCTGGAACCCCATGCCGACGAGGACGTCCTTCACGCGGTCGGCGGTCCGGCGGAGAACGTGTTTCCGGCCGCCCCGCGTCGTCGGCGCGTCGGCCTCGACGTTGTACTCGGCGAATTCCACGTCGCGCCACTCACCGCTGGCGAGCAGCTCCGGCGTGAGCTCCGAGACGGTCTCGGTCGCCTCCACGCCCGTCATCAGGGCGTCGACGCCGTCGTCCGTCAGCGTTACCGACCGGGTGACCGATTCGCCGCGGTCGACGAGGCCGCGGGAGTCCAGCTGCTCGATAGTCCCGTCGTCGACCGCGGGGCGGTCACCGTCGGCGAGCGCCGCGAGCGCGCTCGCCTCCGGGTCGGCGTCGGGGTCGGCGTCGCCGTCGATCGTCAGTTCGCCGGCGTCGATCGACCCGAACCCCTTCCGCGCGAAGTTCGACAGGGCGATGTCGACCTCGGGGCCGTCGAGGTCGGCCTCGCCGATGACCTGGCCCATCGGGACCGGCTCCTCATCGGCGTCGAGCGCGAGGGCGGCCCGGTAGAGCCGCGCCTCCGGGAGGCCGTCGTCCACGTACCGTCGCCCCTCGTCGGTGAGATCGAGCGTCTCGGCGGCGGTCTCCGCGAGGGACACGAGCCCCTCGTCGCGGAGGTCGAAGGCGGCGCCGGTGACCGTCTCGGGCTTCAGCCCCGTCTCCGCCGCGATCTCGTCTATCGTCCGTTCGTCCGTCGCGCTCGCGGCTTCGAGGACCGCGAGCTGTCGTTCCGGGAGTCGCATTCGAGTTGTCTCCATAGGCGTGTGGCTGGTTGGTAACGGTTCCGGCACGTCGCCGCCGAGCCGAGCGGTTTCGCCGCCCGCCCACGGAGCCGCTTCGCTTTCCACGGTCGAACCCGTCCGCGCGGCCGAATTATCAGATTTGATTTAGAAAAATAAAGGGTTAAATACCGACCGATTCTCGGGACCGCTATGAGCAGTGCGCCGACGAGCGACTCCGACACCGGTTCTCTTTCTGAGGTCATTCGCGTTTCCCACCGCTGTGAGGACCGAACGCCAAGTATCGCGATCGTCGAGGCGATCGCCGACCTCACCGGCGTCGAGCCCGGCGCGCTCGCCGACGACGCGGGCGTCGTCCTATATGATCACGTCGACCCCGACGCGCTCGACGCGCTCGTCGCGCACCACCCCGACAGCGGGGTCGACCTCTCGTTCGCCGTCGACGAGTACGACGTGCGCGTCGGCCCCGACGAGGTCGTCGTCCGGGTCTCCGAGTAAGACGACGGCGACCCCTCAGCGCTCGTTTTCAGCCCGCTCTCGGAGCGCGGCGATCCGATCGCCGAGCGGCGGCTGGACCTCGAACCACGTCGACCAGTCTCCCGTCTCTGGCTCGACCCCCCGGATCGTCGCGACGCGCTCGAAGGCGTCGGCGACTCGTCCCGCACCGACCGCGTCCGCGGCGCGGTCGTCGGCCGCGTACTGCACACGCCGTCCGACCCAGAACGCGGCGAGTCCGACGGCGACGAGCGAGGCGAAGCCGGTCTGAAACGGGACCGCGACCGTCACGATCGCCGCCAGGATCGCGAGCACCGCCGCGATCGCGACCGCGCGGAACTCCCCGTAGTACGTCTCGACTCGCCCCGCCTCGGCCGCCAGGAGTCCGATCGCGGTGTCCTCGTCGAGGCCGTCGAGCACGCTCTCCGTGAGGAAGAGGACCCGCCTGCGAGGGGGCCCGCGGACGGCGACGTCGACCCGTCCGATCTCCGATCCGCGGTCGTCCGCCGTCGCGGTCTCGATCGCGGTCCGATCGACGTCGAGACCGGCGGTCTCGCTGAGCGCGGCGAGTCGCTCCCGTTCCTCGGGCGTCGGCTCGCGGAGGTCGCGGAAGCGATCGGCGACGTACAGGGGGCCGACCTCGACCGCGAGGACGGCGAGGACGGCGACGCCGACGAGGAACGCGACGGTGAGCATGGCTCCGACTCCGTTCCGGACCGAATAAAGTGACCTGATGTCCCGCGCTCCGTCGCCCGTCAGCGGGGAACCCGCTCGGCCAGTTCCCGAATCGCTCCCGCCGCGTCGCTTTCGGGCGCGGCGTCGACGACGGGTCGCTCCGCGGCGACGGAGCGACCGACGCGCGGGTCCGCTGGGACCACCGCCGCGGGCGCGCCGAGCGCGTCGGCGATGGCGTCCGTCGGCGGCTCCTCGGTCACACGGTTGACGGCGCAGCCGACGAGTCCGGCGTCGAGTTCGCGGGCGAGCTCCCGCGTCCGGATCGCGTCGGCCAGCGCGAACGCCCGCGGGGAGACAACCAGCACGCACGCGTCTGCCACCGCCAGGGGGACGCCCGCGTCCGCCCGCCTGCCGGCCGGGCAATCGAGGACGACGGTGCCGCGCTCCCGTTCGATCGCCGCCATCGCGTCCCCCAGCGCCGACAGGTCGCAGGCGCGGGCGCCGCCGAGCGTCCGCCCGCACGGGACCACGTCGACCGACCCCGCGCGCACCGTCTCCGTCGGATCGGCTCGTCCGGCGAGCACGTCGTGGAGGTCCGGGCCGCGGCCCCCGGGGAGGTCGGCCATGCCGAGGTCGGCGTCGACCACGACTGCGCCGAGCGCCGCGGCGAGGTTGTACGCGACCGTCGTCTTTCCGACACCGCCCTTCCCGCCGGCAACGGCGAGGATCACGCGAATCGATCCAGCGCGCCGACCGGGACGTCGGTCGCCGCCGCGCGCTCCGCGAGGGACGCCGCACGCTCGCTCACCGCTCGGAGGCGCTCGGCGTCCTTCGCGACGCGTTCGTCGAGGTCGGCGAGCGCGTCGACGCCGCCGGCGTCCGCGACGACCGCCGTCGCCGTTTCCACGTCGGCGTCCGTCAGCCGCTCCGCTCGGTCGATCCGGGCCTCGATCGCGGCGAACCACTCGTCGACCGCCTCCGGAGCCGCTCGCCCCCGTTCGCCTGCGCCGCTTCCCGCGTCGCGGCATCCGCCGTCCGAGTCACAGGGAGCGGCGACTGCGAGATCTTCGTCTCGGGGGTCGTCGGCCTCGCGAGCCCGCTTGAGCGTGCGAATCCCGTCGACCCCGCGTCCCCCGTCGACGGCGGCCCGCGGCGGGCGATGATCGCCGAGCTCGCGGAGCGCGTCGGCCGCCGTCGGGCCGGCGTCCTCGTCGCCGGCGAAACCGCCACCCTCGCGGGCGGGTTCGTCCGAGTCGACGGGCTCGACGCTCGCGACGGTCACCGGGGGCTCGACGGGCGGGGACGGCGCGGCGAAGCCGAATCCGCGTCGCTCGCCCGGGCCGATCCGAAGTGTCACCCCAGTGGCGTCCCAGCCGTCCTCCGGCACGCCGGCCCGCCGCGGCGGAAGCACCGGGGCGTCGAACCGGCTCTCGATCCGCACGCGACGGGAGACGGCGTCGTCGTTGTGCACCCGACAGCGCACCAGCGAGGCGTCGCCCGCCCGGTCGACGGTCCACGAGAGATCCATACGGCGGCTGTTTCGGCATCCGACGTAAACGTCGGCCCGGGGCCGAGCCGATCAGGTGTCGCGCTCGGCGTCCGACCGAACGACCGGCGCGTCGAGCACCGCCTCCGGGGCCCGCGCTCCGCGAACGGCGAGCCAGTGTGCGGCCTCGGCCCCGAGCGTGACCGGCGCGTCGAGGTCGGCGAGCCGCACCGCGGCGATCGACGCGGCGAGCGGCGGGCCGTCGTACTCCGACGCGCTCGCGCCGGCGGTCGCCGGTCTGACGCCGGGGACCGCAGCGAGCGCGCCGCGGAACGCCGGGTACACGTCGGCCACGAGTCCGCGACGCGCCTCCCGCCGGCGGTTCCCCAGTCGGTCCCGGAGTTCGAGGCGTCGCTCGCGCTCGTCGCGGGCGGCGGCGGCCCGCTCGCGAGCTCGTTCGAGCGCCTGTTCCGCCGCGATCCGTTCGGTCTGCGCGTTCGAGAGCTCGGCCGCGGCGGTCTCGAGGTCGGCCAGCGCCTCCTCCGTCTCGGCCTCCACGGCCCGTCGGGCCCGAACGTCGCCGCGGAGCGCCGCCACCCGCTCTTTCAACCGCTCCTCCTCACCGCTCGCCGCCGCGACCCGTCGACGCGCCGCGGCGAGATCGACGGCGCCGACCTCGATCGACTCGATCTCCTCGCGGAGCCGCCGGCACTCGTCTCTCACGGACGACGTGTATCCACGGGACCGCGCCGCCGCCGCGAGCTCCCGTCGAAGGCTGGTCCCGGTGGGAACCCGGCCGAGAACCGTCGCGGGCGCCGGAACCGGGTGATCTCGCGGCTCCGGTGCGCCGGTCACAGCTCCTCGCCCTTCAGCCGCTCGGGGTCCGGATGCTCCGTTCCGGCCGCGAACGCGGCGTACGGCGTCGCCGCAGTCTCCCGGTTCGCGTACGCCCGTGCGGCCCCGCGGACCGACTCGTCGAGCGCGACGAACTCGTTGAACGGCTCCGTCCGCTCGATCTGAACGTCCCCGCCGTGCGTCTCTCGGAGCCGTACGGCGAGGAAGGCGGCGTACTCCGTCGCCTCGAGCAGCGCCGCCCGCCCGAACCGGCGGACGACGGGCTCTTCGTGGCGTCGACACAGATTTCGGAGGCCGGTGCGGGCCGCCTCCGAATACGTCACGATCAGCAGCACGAACGCGGCTGATCGAGGAGTGAACTTATCGCTTCCGAACTACTCCGGATCCCCGACTCGTTCGACCTGAAACTCGGGGACTGCGTCGTTTTCTAGGTCTGTCAGATCTCCGGATGCACTCGCCTCGGTCGCGTCGATCGAGAGCGCGAGCACGCGCTCGCGCGCCGCCGGCGCCGAGGGCGCCACGACGACCCGGCCGTCGGCCGGCTCCTCGCCGACCGCGCGGAACACGTCGTCGTCGCCGTCGAACTCCGTGGCGTAGGTACGGAGCACCGTCGCCACGCGCCGCTCCGTGTCGGCGAGGTCGGCCTCGCCGTTCTCGAACGCGCGGAGCGCGTCCTCGACGTTCCGTATCGCGGAGATGCGGTCCATTTACGTCGTCCGCAGGTGCCCCTGTTTGGGCTCGTACACTTCGCCCTTCGTGCGGAGCTTCTCGATCTCGCCCTCCGCTTTCCCCGGGTCCATCCCGATCTCGCCGGCGCGGTCGAGCACCTCATCGACGGGGGCGCCCTCCTCGAACTCTTCCTCGATGTCCGCGATGAGGCCCTTGATGTTCTTGATGCGGTCGCGCTGGCTCTTGGAGGTCCCCGTCTCCACCACGTCGGCGTCGAACTGCCCCGTCTCGGGGTCGACGCCGATGTCCTTGAGACAGGACTCGACGATGTCGGTCGCGCGGTCCGCGTCCTCGCGCTCGACGGTGTCCGAGAGCCGCACCCGCGCGCTCGCCTCCGAGAGCCGCACCATCGCCTCCAGCTTCCGGGCGGTGACGGGCACCGGCGCGTCCTCGTCGGCGCCCTTCGAGCGCAGGTCGACGTAGAACTCCTCGATCAGCTCCTTCGCCTCCTCGGTCATCGTCGGGTAACAGGACCGCTTCGCGTGGGCGATGTACTTCCGGAGCAGCTCGGCGTCGATCTCCGGGGCGACCTCCTGCGTCACCTCCGCGACCTGGTCCGGGGTGAACTCCGAGCTCGCCAGCTCCTCGCGCTGCGTGTTGAGCTCGCCCGCGTAGTTCGTCTTGATGATGTGTTTCGCCAGCCGGGAGTCGTGTTCGGGGTCCGGGCTGTCCGTCACCGTGAAGATCAGGTCGAACCGCGAGATGAGCGCGGGTTCGAGGTCGATCTGCTCGCCGATCGGCTCGTACTGGTCGAACCGGCCGTACTTGGGGTTCGCGGCGCCCAGCAGCGAACACCGCGCCTTCAGCGTCGCGTTGATCCCCGCCTTCGAGACGGAGATCTTCTGCTGTTCGAGCCCCTCGTGCATCGCCGAGCGGTCCGACGAATCCATTTTGTCCAGCTCGTCGACGGCGGCGATCCCCTTGTCGGCCAGCACGAGCGCGCCGGCTTCGAGCGACCACTGCTGGCCGTCGCCGAAGTCGTCTCTTACAGCTGCGGCCGTGAGGCCCGCAGCGGATGATCCCTTCCCAGACGTATACACTGATCTCGGCGCAATATTCTCGACATAGCTGATCATCTGGCTTTTTCCAGTACCTGGGTCGCCAATAAGAAGCATATGCAGGTCGCCGCGAATCCGCGAGCCGTCGGGGAGGTGTTTGGTGACCCCGGAGAACAGCTGGAGGATCATCGCGAGCTTCTCCTCCTCGTAGCCGTAGATGGCGGGGGCGATGGACTCGACCATCGCGTCGTAGATGTCCTCGCGGTTGGAGAGCTCGATGATCTCGCGTTTGTCCGCCTCGGTGATGTCCATGTCCTCGAACTCCTCGTCCTCGATGGCGATGGAGACGCCGTCCATGTACAGGTCGAAGATGGCGGACTTCTCGTTGCCCTGCTCGACCTGCTCGATGTGGAGGACGCCGACGCAGGTGACGTGGTCGCCGGGGCTCACCTTCCCGGTGATGTCGTCGACGATGTCGACGTCCAGCGACTGGGGCGTCTCGCCGCCGCGGAGCCCCTCGGGCGACTCCTGGATGCGGAGCTTCTGGGAGTCGATGAACTCCGACTGGTCGAAGTTGACGCGGAAGGGCCCCTGTCGCTCACAGCCCTGACACTCGTGGGGCTCCTGGAAGCCGCCGTCGCTCTGCGGGATGTACGTCATGGTGCCGCAGCGCTGGCACTCGAAGGCGGCCTCGGTGACCTTCGGGCGGACGTCGGTCGCCTTGCGGACGATCCCCTTGACCGAGACGAGCTTACCGATGTGGTCGTCGTGGACGCGGATGCCGCGGATGTCGATGCTCTCGGGGAGGTTCTCGATCCGGACGTGCGCGCGGCCGAGGCTGACGTCGGCGGGGAGGTCGTAGAGCCGCAGCGCCTCCTCGGCGTACTCGCACATCTGGTCCGGCTTCGTGCGGAAGTCCTCGGCGAGGTCGCGGTCGAACTGAAACAGATCGTCGTAGTCGACGTACAGGGAGCGCTGTTCGTTGGGATACCGCTGCGCGAGGGTGCCGATCTCCTCGCGATAGTAGTTGCGGTAGAACTGAATGAACCGCTCCGTGAGGTCCTGATTCCCGGCCTGAGCCATTACGAAACCTCTTCGTCGGCATCACGTATGAACCTCATGCTCGGAGCGGAGGTGAACCTCGGCGGCCTCCGTTCGATTCGAAAAACCCGGTTCCGTTCGGTCCGGACGCGGTCCCGCTACGCCTTCGTCACGAACGTCGCGTCGGCCGAGGTGCGCCCCTCGTTGAACGAGAGCACCTTGGCGCGGATCACGTCGCCCGGCGAGAGGTCGCGCGGGATGTCCTCGGTGAAGACGACGAACCCCTCGACCTTGCCGACCGCGACCTCCTCGCCCGAGTGGTGGTCGGTGAGCTCGGTGACGCCGAACTCGTACGTCTCGCCGATCTCGACGGGCGGCTCGCGCTCCTGGGCGGCCTCGTGGGCGCGCTTCGACTCGCGCGCCTCCCCGGAGGGACCGCGCAGGCGACGGAAGAGGGTCAACAGGACGAGCAAGGCGATCAGGGCTACGGCCCCCACGACGATCGGATCCGACGGGATCATACCGGTCGGTCGATCCCCGGTCACCTAAACGCTCGGGGTCGGCGGCCGCCAGGCGCCCCGTCCCGGTCTGGATCGGCTCGTCCCGCCGGCCACATGAGAAACGCCTTTGCGCTGGAGCCCCCCGACTCGACGTGATGCGAACAACGCTCGGTCGCCGTCGAGTCACCCGCGAGCGTGGTGCGGCGTGAAGGTCGCGGACGCGGTGCCGGAGTTCGCCGACGCGTTCGGGTTCGAGGAGTTCAACCGGATGCAACGCGAGGCGCTGCCGGGGATCCTGCGGACCGACCACAACGTCGTCGCCTCCGCCCCGACCGCCTCCGGCAAGACCGCGCTCGCCGAGCTCGCCATCTGCAAGACGCTCTCCGAGGGCGGCACCGCCCTCTTCATCGCCCCCCTCCGCGCGCTCACCAACGAGAAGGAGAGCGAGTGGGAGCGGTTCGAGGAGCTCGGCTACTCCGTGTACGTCGTCTCCGGCGAGCGCGACCTGAACCCCCGCCGCGCCGAGCGCGCGGACGTGCTCGTGACGACGCCCGAGAAGGCCGACAGCGCCACCCGAAAGCACGACTCCGCGCGGTACTCGTTCGTCACCGACGTCGACTGCGTCGTCATCGACGAGGTCCACCTGCTCGACTCGGAGAAGCGCGGCGCGGTGCTGGAAGTGACGGTCTCGCGGCTCCGCCGGCTCCAGGACCCGCGCGTCGTCGCGCTCTCGGCGACGATGCCGAACATCGGGGACGTCGCCGAGTGGCTCGACGCCCCCGCGGAGACGACCTACGAGTTCGGCGACGAGTACCGCCCGGTCGACCTCGAAACGGGGGTGAAGACGTACTCGCACGGCTCGAACGCCTTCGCCGACAAGTACCGTCGGCTCTACCGCGCGCTCGACCTGGCCGAGCCGCACGTGCGCGAGGACGGACAGGCGCTCGTGTTCGTCTCCTCGCGGCAGGACACGGTGCAGGCGGCGAAGAAGGCGCGCGACGAGATCACCGACCGCGACATCCCGATCGACTCCCGCGGCGACTACGACTTCCACAACGAGGCGAAAGAGCTCACCAACGACACGCTCCGCCAGTCCGTCACCGACGGCGTCGGCTTCCACCACGCCGGGCTCGGGAAGGAGGACCGCGACCGCGTCGAGGAGTGGTTCAAACAGGGGAAGATCAAGCTGCTCTTCTCCACGTCGACGCTCGCGTGGGGCGTGAACCTCCCGGCGCGCTGCGTCGTCATCCGTGACACGAAGTACCACGACCCGCTGGAGGGAGAGACGGACATCTCGCCGCTCGACGTGCTCCAGATGCTGGGGCGGGCGGGACGGCCCGGCTACGACGACGTGGGGTACGGCTGGGTGGTCTGCGACCGCGCGGACGCCGACAAGTACCGCGAGCTGTTGCGCGAGGGCAAGGAGATCGAGTCCCGGCTCGCCGCGGAACTGGAGTCGCACCTCAACGCCGAGATCGCGATGGGGACCATCCGTGGACTGGAGGACGTGATGGAGTGGTTAGAGACCACGTTCTACTACGTCCGCGCCGAGTCGAAGCCCGAGGCGTACGAGTTCGGCACGCTCCGGGACCGCGTGCGCGACACCCTCGACTCGCTCGTCACCGACGGGTTCGTCGCGGCCGACGACGAGCTCGCGATCGAGCCGACGGGGCTCGGCCGGCTCGCCTCGAAGTACTACCTCCGTCTGGACACGGCGCGTCGCTTCCGGCGGCTCGCCGACCGCGAGACCCTGACGGTCGATCGCATCCTCGAGACCGTCGCGGCGGCCGGCGAGTTCGACTCGGTCTCGGCGCGGTCGGCCGAGTCGGACGCGATCGACCGCATCCTCGACGGCCACGACACCGATTTAGAGGACGGTCACCGGAAGGTGTTCGCCATCCTGCTCGCCGGAATGGCCGACTCGATCCCCGCCGACCTGCGCTCGGACGCGTGGGTGATTCGACAGAACGCGCTCCGCCTGTTGGCCGCGCTCTCGGAGTTCCTCGACCGGTTCGCCGGCCCGCGCGCCGCCAACCTCGCGTGCCGCGTCGAGGCGCACGTCGAACACGGCGTCTCGCGGGAGGCGGTCGCGCTCACCGCGATCGACGGGGTCGGCTCCGGCCGCGCCGAGCGGCTGGCGGACGCCGGGCTCACCTCCCCCGCGGCCGTCGTCGACGCCGGCGCCGGAGCGCTGGAGAACGCCGGCATGAGCGGCTCCGTCGCCGAGCGCATCGTCGACGCCGCCCGCGACTGTCCGCGGATCGACGTCGGCTGGGGCGACTTCCCCGACGCCATCGCGGTCGGCGAGAACGAGCTGTGCGAGGTCGCGGTCTCGACCCTCTCCGGGAGCGCCCGCACGGGGATCCGGGTCACGGTCAACGACGTGGAGATGACCGCGACGACGACGTACCTCGACGGCGAGACGACGGTCCCGGTCGGCGTGTTCGGTCCCCCCGACACCGACGAGTTGGCGTTCGTCGTCGAGGTCGTCTTCCCCGACCTGCCGCTGATGCCCGTCAGGGCCGCGCGGACGGTCCGGGTGGAGTAAGGTCACTCCTCGCGTTCCCGCTTCCTGACGTCCACGTGATAGCCGTCGAGGACGTCTCGACCGAGGAGCACGGGGTACGTCATGTGGCTCCGGTTCTCGATGCTCGCGGTCACGGTCTGCCAGCGGTTTCCGATCTTCACGTCGATCTCGACGACCGGGCGCTTCTGCCGCCCGGTTCGCGATCCCGACTTCACGTAGACCGTGTCGACGATCGGGCCGGCGCCGATCTCCGCGGCGACGTCGAAGTCGATGCTCGTCCGTCGGGCGCCGGTGTCCGACTTGGCGGTCACGTCGATCGCGTGCTGGCCCGCGCTCACCGTCACGCGTTCGGTGTAGCCGACCGTCGTCGATCCCTCCGGCTCCGGGTCGACCGACGGCTTACACGCCGGGACAGAGTCGTCCAGTGCCGTCGCGAGGTCGGCGACGCGATCGGGGTCCACACGGCCGCCGCCCCGCTCGATCGCGAGGGCGGCGATGTGCGGCGCGGGGCTGATCCCCGTCGCCTCGAAGAGTCCTTTAAATCCCGCCGTCACGTTCACCTCGAGAACGTACCACACGCCGTCGCGACACAGCAGGTCCACGCCGGCGTAGTCGAGGTCGAGCGCGTCGGTCGCCTCCCGCGAGAGCCGCGCCGCCTCCTCGGGGAGATCGGCGGTGAAGTCCTCGACTTCGCCGCCGACGGCGACGTTCGTGCGCCACTCGCCCGACGGCGCGTACCGTTTCATCGCGGCGACGACGCGACCGCCGCCGACGTACGCGCGAACGTCGAACGGCCGCTTCGTACCGGTGTCGATGAACTCCTGTAAGAACGCTCGCCGCCGGGCGATGTACGGGGAGACGGCGTCGTCCGCGCCGATGATCGCCATTCGGTTCCCGTGCGTCCCGATCGCAGACTTGTGGACCGCCTTCTCGCTCGTGAGTCGGTTCCCCTCGTTGATCGTCCGGTAGGTGAAGGCCATATAGGCGTCCGGAACCGGAATCCCGGCCGCGGTGAGCGTCGCCGCGGCGCCGTACTTGTGCATGGCCCGGACGACGACGGGCGGCGGGTTCAACACGGGACGCGAGGCGGCGTAGCTCGTCGCGATGCCGAGGTCGTCGAGCGGCTGGACCGCCTTCGTCGTCAGCAGTCGGTTCGCGACAACCTCTACGTCGGGGTCGAAACGGAGGTTCTCGTCGTCGATCCACGACCGAGCGTTCTCCTCGCGGAGCCAGACCGGCTCGTGGCCCAACGCGTGAACGGCGTTGAGGATCGCCTTGGTCTCTTTGCTGTTGTGGAAACTCAACACCCCGACCCGAACGGGGGAAGCTGCGTCCGCTGTTCTCGGCGGGTCGGCGTCGGGGGGGTCGCTCATATGTAGCCCTACGGAAACGATATTGTTAAATGAAACACACATTTCTCCGATCCGGGAACCGGATCGCGGTCCCGCCTCGCCGGCCACTGCTTAAACCGGAGAACGAGGCAACCCCGCGGCATGCCCGACCGACTCCGCGTGTTCGCAGGCGACTGTCGAGTGACCGAACGCGGCGACCGCTCCCGGACCTACCGGGGGCGCGTCGTCGTCCTGATAAAGCCCGACGACACCACGCTCGTTCACGACGCCGACGGCTACCAGCCGGTCGCGTGGCTCACCCGCCCCGACTCGGTCGTCGTCGAGCGCGACGACGACGGCTTCTCCGTCACCGCCCGCGACGGCACCCGACGCCTCCGGGTCGTTTCCGAGGAGGCGACTGCCGGCCGCGCCCTGCCGATCACGGAGGCCGGAACCCCGGTCGGGACCTGCCCGGAGGACGGCGGCCCGCTCGTGCGTTCGCGCGGCGACGTGGTCTGTCTCGACTGCGAGCGCCGGTGGGGCCTCCCCGCGGGCGGGAGCGTCACCGACGGGGTCTGTGACGACTGCGGGCTGCCGAAGATCCGGGTCGAGCGCGGTGAGCCGTTCCACCTCTGTCTCGACCCCGCGTGCGACCCGATGGAGGCGGCCGTCAGCGACCGGTTCGACCGCGTCTGGGGATGTCCCGACTGCGACGGCGAGCTGCTCGTCAACTCCGCGCCCGGCCGCGTCTATCTCGGCTGCGAGAACTACCCCGACTGCGAGACGACGTTCTCGATCCCCTCCGGCGTCGTCGTCGACGAGTGCGACTGCGGGCTCCCCGTCTTCGAGACGGCGACCGGTCGCGACTGCCTCGACGGGAGCTGTGCGTACGAGGGGCACGCGGCGGGCGAGACAAAATAACGAACCGACCGGAGCGAGCCTCCCTACTCCGCGAGCTGCTCGCGTCCCGGCGCGATGAGCCGGTCGAGGTACTCGGCGAGCGCGCCCTTCGCGTCGGCGGGATGCAGTTCGCCGGACTCCAGATCGGCCTCGAGGTCGTCGTACGCGTCGTACTCCAGGTCGCCGCCGTACTCCTCCGGCCGCTCGACGCGGACCGTCTCGAACCGGGGGAAGACGTGGTACTCGAACACCTGCAGGACGGGGTTCTCCCGGGACTGGCCGTCGTCGGTCGGCTCCGGCTCCGCGGTCGGCGGGCAGTACGCGTCGTTCACCTTCGACTCGATGTCATCGCGGGAGTCCTCCATCGAGATGGTGACGCCCTCGCTGGAGGACATCTTTCCACGGCCGGTCCCGAGATCGGCGATGAGCGGCGTGTGGAGGCTCGTCGGCGGCTCGCGGTCGATGCTCGGGAGCACGTCGCGCGCGAGCATGTGCACCTTGCGCTGCTCCATCCCGCCGACCGCCAGGTCGACGCCGAGGTACGGGATGTCGAGCGCCTGCATCAGCGGGTACACCGCCTGCGACACCTTCACCGAATCGCCGGAGGTGATCTCGGCCATCGCGCGCTCGGCCCGCGCGAGCGTCGTCTCAAGCTCTAACGCGTGGAGGTCCAGCGTGTAGTCGTCGTCGAGCTGGAAGTCGGAGCCGAGCACGAACTGCGTGTTCGACTCGTCGAGCCCGTACGCGATGAACTGGTCGCGCATGCGCTCTGCGGTGTGGCGGATCTCCTCGAACGATCCCTTGTCGTTGAGGTAGGCGTGCACGTCGGCGAGCAGCACCGTCACCTCGAACCCGGCCTGCTGGAGGTCGATGAGCTTGTTCGCGGTGAGCATGTGCCCGATGTGGAGGACACCCGAGGGCTCGTAGCCGACGTACGCCCGCTTCCCGTCGGGGTCGTCGGCCAGCGCCTCGATCTCCTCCTCGGTGACCACCTCGGCCGCGTTCCGGGTGATCCGCTCGTAGGCGTCCATACGCACGACTGTGCGGTTGTCGGTCATATGACTTCTGGAAGCGCGCTAGCGCGTCGCGAGGGCCGTCTCTGCGGAACGCCCGCCTGCCCCCGCCGACGCTACTCCTCGGTCTCCGGCAGCGTGCGCCCCGCCCGGTGTTCCGAGATGATCCGGTCGAGGTGCTCCTGTTTCTCGGCCTTACGCCGCCGCTCGGCCCGTCGCTCCCAGTCGTCGAGGGCGGCTTCCAGCTTCCCCTCGCTCGCGACCGCCAGCTCGTCGACCTCGCGGACGGGGACCGCGTCCGCCGGGACGACCGGCACCTCGTGGTCGAACAGGACCTGGTCGGCGACGTCGGAGAGGTTCCCGTCGCGGATCACCGCCCGGGGGTCCGTCTCGGCCAGCCGCTCTGCGGTCCGGCGACCCGCGCCGGAGGCGTCGCGGAGGTAGACGACGTCGCCGGCGACCAGTCCGTACGCCTCGTCGGCGGCGTCCAGCGCGTCGAGCGTGAACTGCTCGACCACCTTCACGCTGACGAGCCCCCGGTCCGCGGCCACGTCGTCGAAGTTCGAGTGGTCGAGCCGCCACAGCTCCTTCAGCGTCTCCACTTTCCCTTCCAGCTCCGCAACGGTCTCTCTCGCCTCGTCGCGCTCGCGCTCCAGTCTGTCGGTCTCGCGCTCGAGGCGCGAGACGGCCCGGCGAGCGCGCGCCTCGATGCGCTCCTCGCGTCTCGCCTCCTCCAGCTCGCTCTCCAGCTCCGCGATCCGGTCGTCGCGCTCGTCGAGGTCGTCTTCCAGCGACTCGGCGTGCGACTCCAGCCGCTCGACGCGCTCGCGGAGCCGGCGGATCGTCTCCTCCTCCTCGGTGCGCTCGGGCTCGGTGGGATCCGACTCCTCCTCGTCGGCCGCACCGCCGCCGCTCTCGCCCCCGTCGTCCTCGCTCAGCTCCGCGACGACTGACTCGACGGAGGCGCCGCCGGCGACGACCCCCGCGATCACCGCCTCGCGGTCGAGCCGCGGCGGGGTCTTCGCGGCGATCCGGTCGAACTGGTCCTCGTGGTCGTCGTAGGCGTACAGCGCGGCCGCCAGCGCGTCGCGCTCGTGGTCGTTGTCGTAGTTCGTCTCGCGGGTCCGGTGGAGCTTCTCGTCGACGGGGAGGTCCGTGGTCGGCCGCCACCCGGCGGCGTCGAACGAGCGCCGGAACTTCTCGACGGTCTCCGGCATCGGCTCCACGTCGGCGGCGACGATGATCGGCCGCCCCTGCTCGATTATCCACTCGGTCACGTCCGCTGTGTCGGCGGTCCGCGAGGAGTACAGCGCGTGGACGGTGCCGTCGAGACCGACGACGGCCGCCGCGGTCGTCGTCCCGGGGTCGATCCCCACGATCACCCGGTCGCGCCGCTTCACGAGCGGCTCGTACTCGATCCCGTCGCGGCGCTCGCGCTCGACCTCGACGCGGACGTCGCCCGCCCGCGAGTTCGACACGGGGATGTCCTCGGGGCGCGCCTCCACGGTGAACGTCGCGTTCGCGTAGCCGCCGTACTTCTCTGTCACGTCGCGCTCGAACTCGAGGTTCGCGTCGTTCAGCTTCGACTGCACCTGTCGCGTCCGCTTTCGGACGTTGCCGTGGATCCGTCGGGTGTAGCGGTCCTGGCTCCACCCGCCCTTTCCGGTCGAGCGCCCGCGGGACACCTTCACCCGCGTCTCGTCGGTGAACGCGGTCACCTCGTGGCCGACGTTGGCCGCGGCCAGCCGGGCCGACGCCTCCGCCTCCTTCATCGGCTCCTTCCCGTACGGGATCCCGTGGCGGGAGGCGACCCGCGAGAGGGGCTCCGGCCGCTCGGCGCCGGTCACCTGCACGAGCCGGGTGCCGTCGGGCAGCGACCGGAGAAAGCCCACGAGGTCGTTTTTGTCCGCCGCCAGCTCGTAGGCGTTGTCGGTGGCGACGTAGAGGGGTTCGCGGTCGTCGATCAGCCGGCAGAGCTTCCGGAACGACACCACGTCGCGGGTCACCCGCGCCATCGGGCCGTCGGCGTCGGGCGCGTCCGGGTCGTCCTCGTCGACGGGATCTAAGATGACCAGGGCGTAGGAGGGGTCGTCTCCGCGGACGTCGCCGCTGTGCACGTCGACGCCGAACACCGGCCGGTCGCGGGCGCGGATGGTCCGGGTTGTCACGCGTTCTCGTAGGCCGTTCGCGCGTATATACCCCACGCCGGGTGTGGCGGTTCCGTCGCCGTCTTTTTAATATAAGTCGTCGAGGTCCTCTTCCACGTGCGAGTGTTCGTCGCCGGGGAACTCGCCGCTCTCGACGGCCTCGCGGTACGCCGCGACCGCGTCGGCCATCTCGCCGCGGACGTCGCCGAACTGCCGGGAGAACGGGGGCGACCAGTCGCCGAGCCCGACCGCGTCGTTGATCACGAGCACCTGTCCGTCGCAGTCGGGTCCCGCGCCGATGCCGATGGTGGGAATCTCGAGCGCCTCCGTGACGGCGCCCGCGAGGTTCGCCGGGACGTGCTCCAAGACGAGCGCGAACGCGCCGGCCTCGGCGTGTGCCCCCGCGAGGTCGATTATCTCCTCGGCGGCGTCTTGGTCGGTCCCCTGGCGGGCGTAGCCGCCGAGCCGGTTGACGTGCTGGGGGGTCAAGCCGAGGTGCGCCATCACGGGGATCCCGACCTCGGTCATGCGTCGGGTCGTCTCGACGGTGTGCGGACCGCTCTCGATCTTCACCGCGTCGGCGTCGGCCTCTTTTAAAAGCCGGCCGGCGTTGCGCACGGACTCGGCCTCCTCGACGCCGAACGAGAGGAACGGCATGTCGGCGACGACGAGGGCGTCCTCGGTCGCCCGGGCGACCGCCGCGGTCCGGCTCGCGACTTCGTCGAACGTCACGGGGAGCGTGGAGTCGTAGCCCAAGACGGCGTTGCCCATGCTGTCGCCGACGAGGATGACGTCGATGCCGGCCTCGTCGACGACCGCCGCGGTGGGGGCGTCGTACGCGGTCAGCATCGTGATCGGCGTCTCGCGGTCCCGGAGTCCCCGCGTCGTGGTCATACCCGAACTCACCCGCGCGACCGGTTAAAATCGCCGGGATCCGGAAACCCGACCGCGGGATTCCGGTGGAGTTGCCGCCCGGGAGCGCGCCGCGCCGCGACCGCCACCGATTTGCCCCTCGACACCCGAGACGGGAACGTGAAACCTGTCGAGCGGGCCGAGTTCGAGGGGATCGACTACGGCTGGGTGATGCAGACGACGTTCGTGCTCACGATCGTCGTCGGCGCCCCGGTCGTCGCGGTCCTGTCCGCCTTCGTCACCCTCGACTCGTGGGGGGCCCGCGCCGCCTTCGCGGTCCGCGTCGGCGCGCCGATCTGGTTCCTCACCGCCGTCGCCGTCGCGCTCTACGCCCGCCGGACCGACGCCGGCGACGGCGGCGTCGAGAGCGCCGGGGCCGAGGAGGCCGGGGGAGACGAGCCCGACGACACCGAGAACGAGGGGGCGGGGGAAGCGGAGGACATCGACACCGAGAGCGACGAACCCGACGACAGCGAGAGCGACGGGGACGACGACACCCCCGAGGTGACGACGGGACGGGAGGGCGATCGCGCGTCACGGTCGAACGGGCCGTCAAAGGATTGACCCCCTTCCCGCGATTCTCCTTTTAAATAGTCGTGCGCCTCGGTCCCGCCGGTCAGATCAGGTCCGCCACCCAGGCGAACGCGACGCCGGCGCGCTCCGCCGTCGCCTCGTCGCGCGGCGAGTCGCCGACGAAGAGCGCGTTCTCGGCCTCCGCGCCGAGGCGATCGACCGCCGCGAGCAGCGACTCCGGCTCCGGCTTGTGCGTCTCGACGGTGTCGCGGCCGACGATCGCGTCCGGGTCGAGCGCATCGCCGAGCCCGTGGGTCTCGACGGCGATCCGGCACGCCTCCTCGCAGTTGAGCGAGCACACGCCGGCCGGCGGCGCGCCCGCCCGACCGCCCCCCGCCTCGATGAGCCGTTCCCCGAGCGGGAGCAGCGTCGAGTCGCGCGCGCCGGCCCGCTCGTGGAGCGCGATCGCCTCCTCGACCGGGTCGCCGATCCCGTACCCGTCGGCCGCCTCCAGTAGCCCCCAGAGGTCCTTCGTCGGCGGTTTGACCGCGTGCTTGGCGTACACTTCGAGCACGGACGACGCCACCGTCCCCCAGTCGACCGCGAGCTCGACGAGCGTCCCGTCGAGGTCGTAGACGATCGCGTCGTAGCCCGCGAAGCCGCTAGCGTCGTCGTCCTCGACACCGTCCGCACTCGGGGCGGAGCCCTCTGCGTCGGGGCCGCTCATCGCTCGCCCAACACCCCCCGCGCGATGATCGTCTTCTGGATCTCCGTGGTCCCCTCGTAGATCTCCGTGATCTTCGCGTCGCGGTAGAAGCGCTCCACGTCGAAGTCGGTCGTGTAGCCGTAGCCGCCGTGGATCTGGACGGCCTCGTTGGTCACCGACATCGCCGCCTCGCTCGCGCGGTACTTCGCCTTCGAGGCCGCGACGCGGTTGTCCTCGCCCGCCTCGGCCTGTCGGCACGCCTCGCGGACGAGCAGGCGGGCCGCGGAGACGTCCGTCGCCATCTCGGCGAGCTTGTGCCGGATCGTCTGGATCTCGGCGATCGGCTCACCGAACTGCTCGCGCTCGGTCGCGTACGACGTCGCCTCGTCGAGCGCGGCCTGCGCGACCCCGACCGCCTGCGCCGCGATCCCGATCCGACCGCCGGTCAGGGTTCGGAACGCGGCCGAGAGCCCTCTCCCCTCCTCCGTGAGCCGGTTCTCGGCCGGGATCCGGCAGCCGTCGAAGCTGATCCCGGTCGTGTCGGAGGCGCGGAGGCCGAGCTTCTCCTCCTTCTTGCCGACCTCGAACCCCTCGCTGTCGGCGGGCACGAGGAACTGGGTGATGGACCCCCTCTCACCGCCGTCGGCGGCCTCGCTCGTCCCGCCCCCCTCGGCGTCCGGATCGACGGCCTTCGCGAAGACGATCGCCACGCCGCCCCGCTCGCCGTTCGTTATCCACTGCTTCTCGCCGTCGAGCACGTACTCGTCGGTCTCGGGGTCGTACTCGGCGGTCGTCGACATCTCCGCCGGGTTCGACCCGGCGTGCGGCTCGGAGAGACAGAACATCCCGACGGGCCGTCCCTCGGCCGCCATCTCGGGGAGCCAGCGCTCCCGCTGGGCCTCGCTCCCGAACTCGGCGATACAGGACGCCGCGAGGCAGTGGACGGACAGCGCGGTCGCGACCGCGAGGTGGCCGTACGCCAGCTCCTCGTTGACGACCGCGTAGGTCGTCTCGTCGGCGTCGAAACCGCCGTACTCCTCCGGGACCGTCAGCCCGGTCAGCCCGAGCTCCGCGAGCCCGTCCCAGGCCTCCTCGGGGAACGACTCGGTCTCGTCGGCCTCACCGGCTCCGGGTCGGAGCTCCGCGACCGCGAACTCCCGGACGAGCTCCCGGATCGCCTCCTGTTCGTCGGTGAGCGACGAGCCGACGCGTGCGCCAGTCATGGCACAGGATTCGATCTCACACGGAAAAAGGTGAGCGATCGGGGGTGGGGCTATTCGCTCTCCCAGAACGGGTACAGCTCGTCGCGCGGCGGCTCCTCGATCCGGTCGCCGTCGAGGAGGACGGCGCCCGCGTCGGAGTCGGCATCGTCCGCCGCCCGCACCTCGCCGATCTCGCCGACCGCGATCCCAACGGCCGCCAGCGCGTCGGTCGCCTCGTCGACGCGGTCGGGCGGGACCGCCGCCAACAGCGCGCCGGAGCCGAACGTGGCCAGCGGGTCGACGCCGAGCGCGTCACAGCAGGCCCGGGTTTCCGGTCGAACCGGGACCCGGTCGCGTTCGACCGCGAGGACGATCCCGCTTCCGCTCGCGCTCGCGGTCTCGACGAGGGCCGTCAGCAGGCCGCCCTCGGTCGGGTCGTGCATGGCGGTCGCGGCGTCGCGCACGGCGGCCGCGTCGGGGACGACGCTCACCTCGTCGAGGAACCCGGCGGCCGAATCGAGCGTCGCCGCCGACACGCCCGCCTCGGCGCACGCCTCGCGGAAGTCGGTCGCGAGGATCGCCGTCGCCTCGATCCCGGCGCCCTTCGTGAGGAGGAGGCGGTCGCCCGGCTCCGCCCCGCCGCTCGACACGAAGCGGTCCGTCGTCCCGAGCGCCGTCATCGAGCAGAGGGGGCGCTCCAGCGACGGCAGCACCTCCGTGTGGCCGGCGACGACCGCGACGCCGAGGTCGCGCGCGGTCGCGTCCACCTGCTCCGTGACGGCCCGCAGGCGCGCCGGGTCGTCGTCGGGCAAAAAGAGGGTGTGGGTGAGCCACCGGGGGTCCGCGCCGCTCGCGGCCACGTCGTTGCAGGCGACGTGGACCGCGAGCTCGCCCACGGCGTCGGCCGCCAGCGACAGCGGGTCCGCGGCGACGACCAGCGTCGACTCCGCGCCCGTCAGGTCGATCGCGGCCGCGTCCTCGCCGTAGGCGGGCCCCGTCTCGACCGCCGCGTCGTCGGCACCGGTCGCCGCGAGCACCGCCGCGAGCGCCTCCCGGTCGAGCTTCCCGGTCATCGGTCCCGAAGCCACGCGACGACGGCGTCGGGATCGGCGTCGAGCCCGCCGCCCTGCGCGAACGTCGGGCCGCCGCCCCCACCGCCCCCGAACTCGTCGGTGACGGCGTCCACGACGGCGCCGGCGTCGGGGGCCTCCCCGTCCGCGGGGTCCGCCGCCTCGTCCGCGACCGCCACGACGACGAACGGCGCGTCGCCCGCGCCGACCGCCGCGACCGCGTCGGGGGCGTCGCCGGACGCGTCGTCGTCGCTCCCCTCACCGTCGCCCGCGAGGAGGGTCTCCGCCGGCTCCCGTAGGTCGTTCGGGTCCGCACCGTCGACGGTCCCCACCGCCCACGTCGCCCCGTCGACCTCCGCGGTCGGGAACTCGGCGAGCCGGGCGGTCAGCAGCGCCCCGCGGGCGTCTCGGAGCTCCCCCTCCAGCCGGTCGACCTCGTCGCGGAGGCGGCCGACCGCGTCGGGGAGGTCGCCGATCCGCGCGTTGAGGCTCGTCGCGGCGTCGAGCGCGGCCGCGTGGACCGCGGCGCCGCGGTCGATCGCGGTCGGCCCGACCGCGAACTCGACGCGGGTGACGCCCTCGCCGGGGTTCGACCGGTCGAGCACCGATATCGGACCGATCTCGCTCGTGTTCCGGACGTGGGTGCCGCCGCAGGCGGCGACGTCCCAGGCCGGTCCGGCGTCGGTAACCCCCTCTTCCGAGTCGCCCGCGGGGCCGCCGCCGACCGTCACGACGCGGACCGCCTCGCCGCCGCTCATCGCGCCCTCCTCGGTCTTCGTGTTGAACGCGATCCCGTCGACCGCGCGGGCCTCGTCCGCGGGGAGCGTCTCCCACGAGACGGGCAGCGAGTCCCACACGGCCCGGTTGGCGAGCCGCTCCAGCTCGACGAGGTCGCCGTCGTCGAGCGGTTCGGCCGTCGTCAGGTCGACGCGCACCTTCTCCGGCGAGATGTCGAAGCCGGCGTAGCCGAGGTCCTCGCAGGTCCGGCGCGCGGCGCCGTAGAGCACGTGCGAGGCGGTGTGCGCTCTGGCGCAGTAGGTCCGGAAGCCGTCGTCGACGATCGCCGAGACGGGCTCGCCGACCGCCAGCGACGCCGGCGGCTCCGCGTCGAGGACGTGGACGACCCGTCCGTCGCGCTCGACGACGTCGTCGACGAGGACGCCGTCTATCGTCCCCCGGTCGGCCGGCTGTCCGCCGGACTCGGCGTAGAAGTACGTCTCGTCGAGGACCACCTCGCGGCCGTCGACCGACTCCACCGCCGCCTCGAACTCCCTGACCTCGGGCTCCGCCGGCGCGCGTGACGCAGTCATATCCGGCCCGTGGTCGCGGTCGGATAAATAGGTGTTCGACCCGGCGATCGCTTATAAATCGACCCGCGGTGGCGACGGAGCGAGGCGGCGGTGACGTCGTGCGGCCGGCCGCGTTCGCCGAGCGTCTCCGGTCGTTTCTATCTGGACGGCCGACGTCGTTCGAGACCGCTACTGCGGATAAAATAAGGCTCGGTTCGATCGACGGCCGACGCGCTCCGCTCGCTCAGTCTTCGAGCTCGAACGCGACCTCGACCTCGGCCTGGTACTCCCGCTGCGGCGCGTTCTTGATCTCCACGCCGAACTCCTGCACCTCGGCCCAGTAGACGTTCTCGAGGGTGTTCTCGGCGCGGTCGATCGCCTCGTCGGCGGCGGCGTCGAAGCTCTCGTCGCTCGTCCCGATCAGCGTGATTTTCTTGAAAACCATGTGTAGTCACCACCCGGCGCACGACCTCGCGCGCCCGGTGAACGTGTCATCTCTCCGTGAGCTATTATACGTTCGGTCCGAGGGAGCTACGCCAGCCGGTACACCCGCGCCTCGTACGGCCGCAGGGCGACCGACTCGAGATCGGTTCCCGGGTCGTCGTAGTTACACGCCAGCACCGACGCGACCGACCCCGCGGACCCGAGGTCGACCCTCGACGTCCGGCCGGCCCAGTTTACCGCGACCAGGACCGCCTCGTCGGCGGTCCGACGGGTGTACGCCCACACTCGCGGATGGTCGTCGGTCAGGAGGTCGTAGACGCCGTATCGGAGCGGCTCCGAGTCGTCTCGACGGTCGATCAGATCGCTGTAAAATCCCCAAATCGAGTCGTCGCGGTCGCGGTCGGCCGCGACGTTGACCCGGTCGCGGTCGGGATTGACCGGTATCCACGGCTCGCCGTCGGTGAAGCCGGCGTGTTCCCCGCCGGTCCACTGCACCGGCGTGCGGGCGTTGTCGCGCGACCGGTAGCGGACCACGTCCTCGGCCGCCGCGAACGAGTCGATCGCGCCCGATTCGAGGGCGGCGTCCACGCGGTTCGTCGCGTCGGCGTCGCGCATCTCCTCGCGGGCGGACCACGGGTAGTTCGTCATCCCGATCTCGTCGCCCTGGAACAGGAACGGCGTCGCCGGCATCGTCAACAGGAGCGTCGCCAGAAGCGTCGCGGACTCGTAGCGGTAGCGGTCGTCGTTGCCGAACCGGGAGACGATCCGCGGGGTGTCGTGGGTCCCGAGGTACACCGTGTTCCACGCGTCGGTCAGTTCCAGCGTTCGAGCCCAGTCGCTGAGGACCGACCGCACCTCCGAGACCTCCCAGTCGACGACGTCCCACCAGCCGCCCTCGCCGACGTCCAGCGAGGTGTGGCCGTAGTGATACGTCATGCTGAGTCCGTCGCCGGACGGGCCGCAGTACCGCTTCGCGTCCCGCGGCGAGAGGTCCATCCCCTCGCCGACCGTCATGGCGTCGTACTCCGAGAGGACGTCCTCGGACAGGCCGCGGAGGTACTCGTGGATCCGCGGCCCGTTGGCGAAGTGCTCGATCCCGACCCACTCCTCCTCCGGGTCGCCGTCGGGGTACCCCTCGGGCTTGGACATGACGTTGAACACGTCGAGCCGAAAGCCGTCGACGCCCTTCTCGAGCCAGAAGCGAACGTCCTCGTGCATCGCCTCGCGGACCGCGGGGGTCCGCCAGTTGAGGTCCGGCTGCTTCTCGTCGAAGAGGTGGAGGTACCACGCGCCACGCACCTCGTCGTAGGTCCACGCCGAGCCGCCGAACCCGCTCGTCCAGTTGTTCGGCGGCTCGTCGGGGTCGCCGTCGACCCAGTGGTAGAACGACTCGTAGCCGTCTTCCTCGCGGCGAGACCGCCGGAACCACTCGTGTTCGTCGGAGGTGTGGTTGAGGACGATGTCGAGGACCACTTTGATGTCCCTGCCGTGGAGCGCCGCCAGCAGATCCTCGAAGTCGGCCATCGTCCCGAACTCCTCGAGGACCGACCGGTAGTCGCGGATGTCGTAGCCGTTGTCGGCGTGCGGGGAGTCGTATATCGGCGTCAGCCACACGGCGTCGACGCCGAGCTCGTCGAGGTAGTCGACCTTCTCCGCGATCCCCTGCAGGTCGCCGATCCCGTCGCCGTCGCTGTCGTTGAAGCTCTGCGGATAGATCTCGTAGACGACCGCCTCCCGCCACCACTCTCGACTCGCGTCACCCGGTAGGATCGTCCCCTCGACCATGCGCGCATCAACTCCGGAGCGACGCAAAACCGTTAGGGATCACGGTGCGGCGACGGACCGCGGTGAGGCGGCCGCACTCAGGGGCTTCCCGGCGCGCCTTCCATCACCGCGAAGTCCTGACCGTCGGTGTCGATGCCGATGACCGCCCAGTCGTACGGTGGTTTCTTCGAGACGAGGCGGTCGCGGAGGTCGCCGGCTCGGTCGCGCCACGTGACGAAACAGCGCAGCCGCGGCGTCTCGCCGCCGTCGGCCAGATACGGGTCCAGGTCGTCGTCGTCCATACACAGCACCGTCACGAGCACACGTCTCCACTTCCGTTCCGCGATGAACTCTTGTCCGCCCTCGGAAACGGTGTATCCGAGTTCGCGAAAGACGTCTCTGGCCTCCGTCGTTGGTGGGATGCTCGCAGTGGCCATCTACTTCGTCGTTGGCCGTCATCTGTGATAAACTTTCGCACGATTCCGTGGATCCGGTCATCCGCCCCGTTGCGGGCCGTTCACGCCGTCTCTCGGCACATGCGATTTTCGGGGATTCGGCGCCTGGACGCGCTTTCGTCGGGTGGCTTCGGTCCTCCGAACGCCGGCGGCCTCGACCCTTCGAACCCCAGTGGGTTCGGCCTCTCTCAACCGGCGTCCGCACGCCCGGGCGGTCGCCCCGCTGCGCTCTCACTCGTGGGCGGCGTCCCACTCGTCGGGCTTCCGGATGTTACCGCACTCCGTGCACTGTATCCGACCCATCGTGTCCATCGCGGTGTCGAACGAGCCGCAGTTCCCACAGCGGAACCCCCACCGGGCCGACCCGTCGGCGTCGGCGAACACCACGTAAAAGGGGCCTTCGGCGCCCCGCTCGACCATCGTCCGGTCGGTGTACACCCGCTCGCCGTCGGCCGTCGTCGAGGCGTCGAGACTCATACTCCCTCGTACCCGTCGGAACTGCTTAAAAGCGTGACCCGACGGCAAGCGGGAGACCGCGTCGTCGCGCTACGTTCGGAAGGACTCGCCGCAGCCGCATTCGGAGACGACGTTCGGGTTCTCGACCTCGAAGCCGGCGGCCTGCAGGCCGTGTTCGTAGTCGAGCTTGCTCCCGCCGATGTAGTTCCGGCTCGCCGGGTCGACGAACACGCGGAGCCCGTGGTGTTCGACGACCAGATCGTCGTCCTCCGGCTCCGTGTCGAATCGCATCCCGTACGAGAGACCCGCGCAGCCGCCCTGCTGCACGAACAGCCGAAGGCCGGCCTCGTCCGTGTCGAGCCCCTCCCCCTCCAGCAGGGAGAGCGCCTCCTCCGCGGCGTCGGGGGTTACCTCGATCGCCGGGTCGCTCCCAGTGTCGACCGTTTCGGTACTCATGCGAACGTGTTCCGTTCGCACGGTAAAAACCCTGCCGGCGAAACCCCGCCGGTCGTTGCCACTGACGGTTACGTTCGGTGCCGTCGCCGACCCCACGCGCTCGCGCGCCGCCCGCTGTCCCGCCGGCGACTCCCCCACTGCCCTACCACGCGCCGGCGCGACGGGGTCGACACGGTTTTGACTCGGTACCGAGTAATACGTCTATGACGGAGTCGCCGTTCCGCGTCGGCGTGCTCGCCGCGGGGGACTTCTCCCACGAACAGCGCGCCGCGTTCGAGTGGCTCACCGCCCAAGACGGGGTCGCCGCCGAGATCGTCCCCTTCGACGCGGTCGCGGCGGCCGCGGACGGTACCGAACGGGCGACGGACGCGGGCGATCTGTCCCTCGCCGACGCGCCGGTCGCCGACTCGGACGCGCGAGAATCGCTCGGCGGGTCGTACCCCGGTCCCGGCGTCGGCGACTGCGACGACCCGGTCCGGCGGTTCGACGTCCTCTGGTGGCACCGCGCGGCGCCGCATCCCGACTCGGACCCCCTCGACGACGCGGCGGAGGCGATAGACGGCTTCCTCGCCGACGGCGGCGGGCTCCTCCTGACGCTCGCCGCGATGGCCTCGGTCGACCGGCTCTCGGTCGAGTCGGTTCCGCCCGACCGCGTCGGCGACGAGTCGCTCGCCGAGCCGACCGGCGTCCTGTGGCGGTCGGCGTACGCCGACCACCCGGCGCTGGCGTCGCTGGAGGGGCTTCGCCACCCGCTCCGCGCCCGCGGCACGGTCCCCGCGGTCCGCTACGAACGGGTGCTTCCCGAGCGCGGCGAGGTGCTCGCCTCGACCGTCCGCGGCGACGCGGACGTCCCCGACCAGATGACCGCGGTCTCGTGGACCGCCGGCGACGGCGCGGTCCTCGGACTGGGCGCGCCGGTCCTCTTCGCCGAGCCGCCGGCGGCCGGCGACGACCCGGCGACCGAGCGATTCGCCGAGACGCGGGACCGGCTCGTCGCCGGCTGCCTCCGGAGCCTCGCCGTCGACGACGGGACGCCCGGTCGGCCGACCGACGCGGCCGACATGCGCCGCCTCCGCGAGCGCGTCGCCGCCGCCGGCGAGGACGCCCCCGGCGGGCGACCGAAGTACCACCTCACGCCCCCGGCGAACTGGCTGAACGACCCGAACGGGCTGATCCGGTGGAACGGCCGGTACCACGTCTTCTATCAGTACAACCCCGCCGGGCCGTTCCACAACACCATCCACTGGGGCCACGCCGTCAGCGACGACCTCGTGACGTGGACCGACGAGCCGGTCGCGCTCTCGCCCTCGCCCGACGGCCCCGACCGCGACGGCTGCTGGTCGGGCTGTGCCGTCGACGACGACGGAACGCCGACGCTGCTGTACACGGGCGGAAACGGCCGCGACCAGCTCCCGTGTCTCGCGACCACCGACGACCCCGGACTCCGGACGTGGGAGAAGTACGAGGGGAACCCCGTCATCGAGTCGCCGCCGGCCGACCTCGACGTGCTCGAGACCGAGCACTGGCGCGCCGAGTTCCGCGACCACAACGTCTGGCGCGAGGACGGCCGCTGGCATCACCTCGTCGGTACCGGGCTCGCGGACGGCGGCGGCGCGGCCCTCCTGTACACCGGCGACACCCTCACCGAGTGGACCTACGAGGGCCCCCTGCTCGCGGGCGGTCCCGACGCCGGGGCGGTGTGGGAGTGCCCCGAGCTGCTCGACCTGGGCGACCGTCGGCTCCTCCACGTCTCCGACTACGAGAACGTCGTCTACTTCCTCGGCGACGTCGCGGACGGCGAGTTCGTCGTCGAGTCCGAGGGGCTGCTCGACCACGGCGACTTCTACGCGCCGCAGTCGCTGACGGACTCGACTGGAAGCGATGACGACACCGATCGGACGCTCACGTGGGGGTGGCTCCCCGAGGCCCGCGACGTCGGGGCGCAGTGGGACGCCGGCTGGTCCGGGGCGCTCTCGCTCCCGCGCGTCATCGAGACCGGTCCCGACGGCGGGCTCCGGCAACGCCCCGCCGACGAGGTGGCCGAGCTCCGAACCGACCGGCTCGCCGCCGACGCGACGGTCGAGCTCGCGCCCGGCGACCGCCACCGGCTCGACGTCTCCGGCGCCGCGATCGAGATCGAGGCGGAGATCGCGCTGGACGACGCCGAGGCCGTCGAGCTGTCGGTGTTCGAGACGCCGGACCGAGCCGAGCACACCCCGATCCGCTACGAGCGAGACGGGACGCTCTCGATCGACCGGGCGCCGTCGAGCGGCGACGGCCACGCGTTCGCCGACACCCAGTCGATGCCGGTCCCGCCGTACGACGAGCCGCTCTCGCTGCGGGTCTTCCTCGACCGGTCCGTGGTCGAGATCTACGCGAACGGCCGCCACTGCCTGACGAGCCGGGTGTACCCGACCCGCGAGGACGCCGTCGGCATCTCGGCCCTCGCCGAGGGCGGCCGCGCGTCGATCTCGTCGCTCTCGGCGTGGGAGATGGGCGAGGCGATACCGACGGACGACTCGGTCTGACCCGTCAGGCCGCGCTGTCGCCGTCCTCGTCGTCGTCGCTCGGACCCGGGCTGTCGTCGTTTCCGTCCTTCTCGCCCGCACTCACACCGCCGCTCGCACCGCCGAGGAACGCGGCGTACCCGCCGGCCGAACCTCCTTCGCGGATCGCGCCGCCGAGCACGTCGTCGGTCGGGAGGGCGGACCCGTCGGCGGGCGGGAGCGGCTCGTCCGGCGTCGGGATCCGCCACGCGCCGAGGGTGCCGAGCAGTCGGGTCCGGTCGCCGTCGACCGCCAGCCGGAGGGTCGGCGCGAGGGTGCCGCCGAACCGGTCGCGCTGGTCGGTCTCCGGGAGGTCCGCGATCGCGTCCAGCGAGTCGCCGGCGAAGTCGTAGTAGTTGAGGAAGCTCTGGACGAGCACCTCCTCGTCGTGCGCGAACGCCATCCACGAGTAGGCCTGGAACGGCGCGTCCGGCGGGTTCGTGGCGACGAGCCCGGAGCCGTTCAGGGGCCGGTACTCGCCCTCGAAGGCGTCGGCGACGAACCCGTACAGGGCGTCGGGGCCCGTCACGCCGGGCGCGAACGTGTGGACGTGACTGCAGACGAACAGGTAGTAGCGTCCGTCGGCGACGACGACGTGCGGGCGTTCGAGTTCCTGATTCACCTCGACCGCCTCGAGCAGCGGCGGGCGGAGCTCCCACGACAGCGGGTCGCCCGACTCCGAGACAGCGACGCCGACGCAGCCGTTGAACTCCCGCCGGTGGGCCGTCTCCGGGTCGTCGCCCGGGCGCTCGGGCGCCGGCGCGTTCGCCTCGAACAGCAGGTACGTCTCGCCCGTCGCCGGGTCCTCGAAGAACCACGGGTCGCGAAAGGTGTAGATCATTCCCCGCGAGTCGTCCTCCGTCTCGTACCAGTCGCCGTCGGGCGTCAGCAGGGTCTCGTGGGTCCAAGGGCCCGCGAGCTCGATCCCCTCGGCCGACGCGGTCAGCGCCCCGCCGTGCGCGACCGCGATCCGCTGCGTGTACGTCATCTCGTCGGCGGTCTCGTCGCCCGCGGCGGTGTAGTAGAGGTACAGGTCGCCGTCGTCGTACAGCGCGGAGCCCGCCCACTGGCGCTGGCCGAGCGCGCCCCCGTCGAAGACGGGGCCCGCGTCGCGCCAGGTCTCTCCGTCGCCGGAGTAAAAACACCGGATCTCGGCCACGTCGTGCCGCTTCCCGGGAAGGAGCGCTGCCGGCGCCGTCAGCGAGAAGGCGAGGCGCCACCCGTCGACGTCGGCGATCTCCCCGTGGCGGTCGCGGAGCAGCCACGTGTCCCAGATGTGGAGCTCCGGAAACGGGTCGACCTCCGGCGCCCCGGCCAGCGGCGCGACGTTCCCGTAACGCCGCTCGATGGACGCCGCCTGCTCTCTGGTCCACCGCGACCGCCGCCGGCCGTCGCCGCTTCCGGACGTCTCGTGCATACCCCGAGTCGACGACGAACCGAATAAAGCCTTTTCAGTCGGACCGACGGCGCCGGTCCGGGCCGTGTCGCCGTCCGTTCGAACCGGGTCGTCGTCCGTTCGAACCGGGTCGTCCGCCCGCGCGACCCTCAGCCGACCGCTGCCGTTCGACGACTCCCCGGTCCCGATCCGCCGTCGGGCCGGAAATAAAACGTTTTATCGCACCCGTGGTACCCCAAGACATGATACACGGACGTATCGGACTGATGCGAACGAGCCGCGACCGCATCCGGAGGGCCACCCCGGTCGGCGTCGCGGCGCTCCCCGTCACGAACCGACGACCGTCCGGAAACAGGGGATGAGAGTGGACCGTACAGAACTCATCGAGACACTGGAGGACGCCGGCCTCTCGCCGTATCAGGCGGACGCGTACGTCACGGTGCTCGAACTCGGGTCCGCCCCGGTCACCCGGATCGCCGACGCGAGCGGGGTGCCCGACCCGCGAATCTACGACGTGTTGCGCGACCTCGAGAGCGTCGGCTACATCGAGACGTACGAACAGGAGTCGCTGTACGCCCGCGCGAACAGCCTCGACGAGATCACCGAGGACCTCCGAACGCGCGCCAGCCGGTTCACCGCGGCGACGGAGGAGATCGAGCGCCGCTGGAACGAGCCGTCCGTCGAGCAGTCGACCGTGAGCATCGTCACCCGGTTCGAGACCGTGATCAAGAACGCCGACGAGTTCATCCGCGACGCCGAGATGCAGGTGAACGTCTCGCTCGGCGTCGAGCACTTCGACCGGCTGCGCCCGGCGCTGCAGGCGGCCACCGAGCGCGGCGTCCGCGTCAACCTGTCGATCCACACGCCGGACGGGACCCCGGCCGACCTCCCGACCCCGGAGGAGCTCGCTCGCGTCTGCTCCGAGGCCCGCCACCGTCGGCTCCCCTCCCCGTTCGTGGTGATCGTCGACCGAACGAAGACCTGTTTCGCGCCCCACGCGGGCTCGACCAACGAGTACGGCGTGCTCGTCGACGACCGCACTCACACGTACGTGTTCCACTGGTACTTCCTGACGACCCAGTGGGACACCTGGGAGCCGATCTACACCGCCATCGACGACGAGCCGCCGATCGACTACATCGACATCCGGTACTGCGTCCGGGACGTCGCCCCGCTCCTCCGCGACGGAGCGACCGTCCGGCTTCGGATCGAAGGAACGGACACGGAGAGCGGCGCCGACCGCGTCGTCGAGGGCGTCCTCGCCGACGTCGTGGTCACCGGCGACGACGCGGTCGGCGCGGCGGCCGTCGCCACCTACGGCGGCCAGGTCGCGCTCGTCGTCGAGACCGACGACGGCCTCGTGGAGGTCGGCGGCTGGGGCGCGATGGTCGAGGCCGTCGAGGCGCATCGGATCACGGTCGAGGCGGTCGACTGCGTTCGGGACGGCGGCGTTCGTCGTTGACTGTCCCGAAGCCACGCTCGTCGCCGACTACCCCGCAGCCACGCTTATCGCCGTCGCGTGATCGAAGAAGGGATCCGCAGCGCGGTCGAACGCGATGCCCGGTCAGGCGACCGGACGCCCGCGCCACCCGCGCTCGCGAGCGAGCGCGTCGCTCACTCCAGCGAGTGAGTGATCGCTTCGCCGCTCGCTTGGTCGAACAGATGGACGTTCTCGCGGTCCATCACGATCCGGATGTCGTCGCCTTCCTGGATGGTCGTGTCGGGCGCGAGGTTGATGAGGAGCTGTCCCTCGCCGCGCCCCTCGGCGCTTGCCTCGACGTCGCGGTCGAACAGCAGGTAGGCGTTCATCTCCTTGCCCATCGGCTCTAAGACGTCGACGACGGCGTCGAACGCCTTCGTCGGCGAGGCCGCCTTGTGGGAGTCCTCCTCTAAGAACACGTCCTCCGGACGGATGCCGACCGTGATGTCCTGTCCCAGCGTGACCCCGTGGGTATCGGGGTCGAAGTCGATGTCCGTGTACTCGGATTCGAAGCCGCCCTCGACGACTTCTCCCTCGAGGAAGTTCATCGCGGGCGAGCCGATGAAGCCGGCGACGAACCGGTTCGCCGGCTCGTTGTAACACTCCAGCGGCGGCGCCACCTGCTGGAGCACGCCGCCGTTGATGACGACGATGCGGTCGGACATCGTCATCGCCTGCGCCTGGTCGTGCGTGACGTAGATGATCGTCGTGTCGAGCTCGCGGTGGAGCCGCTGGAGCTGCGTGCGCATGTGAACGCGCAGCTCCGCGTCGAGGTTCGCCAACGGCTCGTCCATCAGGAACACGTCCGGCTCCCGGACGATCGCGCGAGCGATGGCGACGCGCTGCCGCTGCCCGCCCGACATCTCCTTGGGCATCCGGTCCATCATCCCCTCCAGCTGGACGACGTCGGCCGCCTGCTCGACGCGCCGGTCGATCTCCTCCTGGTCGTACTTCCGGAGTCGGAGCCCGAAGGAGATGTTCTCGTAGACGTCCATGTGCGGGAACAGCGCGATGTTCTGGAACACCATGGAGATGCCCCGGTCCTTCGGCGGCAGGTCCGTGACGTCCCGCTCGCCGATGCTGATCGTCCCCTCGGTCGGGAGGGTGAGACCGGCGATCGTTTCCATCGTCGTCGACTTCCCGCAGCCCGAGGGTCCGACGAAGGTGATGAACTCACCGTCGCGGATCTCGAGGTTCATGTCGTCGACGGCTGTTACGTCCTCGTACCGTTTCGTGATATCTTGCAGTGTTACGGATGCCATGGTTTACTCTTTGACCGCCCCCGCGGTCAGTCCGCTGACGATCTTCTCCTGTGCGACGATGACGAGTATCGCGACCGGCAACACCGCCACGATACTGGCCGCTGCCATGAGGTTGAACAGCACCTCGAACTCGCCTTGGAACCTGAGGATCCCCTCCAACATCGGGGCCCAGCTCTGTGGCCGTCCGTCCGTCATCAACGAGGAGAAGAAGTACTCGTTGTAGACGGTGATGAACGTCAACACGCCGGCGGTCGCGACGCCGGGCGCCGACAGCGGCACGATGATCCGGAAGAGCGCGCCGAGACGCGTCGTCCCCTCGACCCGGGCGGCGTCCTCGAGCCCCTCGGGGATCTGCGAGTAGAAGGTCATCAGAATGAAGATAGACAGCGGCAGGTATAGCGCCGACAGCGGAATGAAGATCGCGTACGGGGTGTTGTACAGCGACCCGTCCTGCATCAGCGGCCGCAGGATGTCGATGTTCTGGTTGAACAGTCGGTTCAGCGGCACGAAGAATGCCGCGGGCGGGAAGAAGGACGTCACGAGCACGCCGAGCAACAGCGCGTTCTTCGCGCGGAAGCGGAGCCGTCCGAAGACGTACCCGGCGAGGCTCGCGACGAACAGCACGATGACCGTCGCGACGACCGCGATCAGGAAACTGTTGAAGATGTACCGGTGGAACGGCAGCCGGGTGAAGATCTCGACAAACGCCCCCGGGTTGAACCCGCCGGGCGTGAAGACGCCGACGCTGCTGAGTCTGTTCCGCGGCGTCAGCGCCACCATCAGCAGCCAGTAGAAGGGGAACAGCGTGGTGACCAGGAAGAAGATCGTCGCGACGTAGAACGTCGCTCTGTACGCCCGATCGGGGTTCGAGATCATCTTCGCGGCCCACGCCTCGAACATCCCTCGGTCGAGGTCGGGCTCTTCCGTGCGTTCCATCGCCGCCAGATCGGCTTGGTCTTTCTCGCTCATGTCACACCGGCCTCCGTATCACGCAGGGTAATCAGATACAGCAGGACTAAGACGCCAATGACGACGGCCGTCAGGAACGCGACCGCGGACGCGGTCGCCCACCGTCGGGTGTTCTGCAGCGCGGTGATAACCAGACAGCTCATCGAGGGTACGGTCTGACAGCCGGCCGTCGCGTCGATGAGACCGTAGATACGCATCGCGTCCATCGTCCGGAACAGCATCGCGACGAGCAGCGCCGGCGCGATGAGCGGGAGCGTGATGTACTTGAACTGCTGCCACGGCGAGGCCCCGGAGACGCGAGCGACGTCGTACAGCCCGCGGTCGATGCTCTGGAGCCCGGCGAGGATGAGCAGCGCCATGAACGCCGACGTCTTCCAGATGTCGGCCACCAGCACGATGATGAAGGAGTCGGTGGCGTTCGTCAGCGGGTTGTTCCCGAAGACGCCGATGCCCTGCATGAACTCCGCCGCGAAGCCCACGGTCGGGTTGAACATGAGGTAGAAGATCATCGCCTGGATGACGATGGGGATGGCGTACGGGATGATGATCGCGACGCGGACCCAGCGTCGTCCGTAGAAGTCCTGGTCGAGGACGATCGCCTGTCCGAAGCCGATCAGCGTCTCGAACAGCACGCTGAGGATCGCGAACGCGAGCGTCACGAAGAGCGCCTGCTGGAGCAGTGGCGTCGCGAACGACGGGTCGAGGAACTGCTGTGGGAGCAGCGCCTCGCCCGTCAGCAGGGCGATGTAGTTGTCGAGCCCGATGAACTCGCCGAACGGGGTCGGTGCCGCCGTCTGGTCGGCCAGCAGCGAGAACGAGAACGTCCGTATCAGCGGGTAGAACGCGATGACGGCCAAGAGCAGAAACGCCGGCGCCAGCAGGATGTAGGCGAACGTCGCCTCACTCTGGGTTTCGAGCCAGTTCAGCGGTCGCATGAGCAGCCGCGTGTCGGTGTCTTGTTTCGTTGTCACAGTTGCCTCCGGGCGTTATTGCCCTTCGTTCTCGATGCTGGCGAGCTCTTCTTCGAGGTCGGCCATGGCGTCCTCCGGCGACTTCTCGCCGCGGTACGCGTCGCTGACCTCGCCCGAGATGAGCGGCGACTCGTCGGGCCACGCCGTCGTCACCGGCCGCGGAACCGTGTTGTCGGCGGCGACGGCGAACGTGTCGAGGAAGTTCGCCAGGTCGCCGACCTGATCTTCCGTGGCCTCCTGCGTGACGGAGGAGACCGGCGGCAGGTTGCCCAGCTCCTCGAAGACCGTCAGCATCACGTCCTCGTTGGCGAACGCCTCCAGCACCGCGATGGCGTCGTCGAGGCGCTGGCTGTTCGGGTTGACGGTGAGGTGCCACCCGCCGAGCGCGTGGCTCGTCCCGCCGGTGCCCTCGTAGTTCCCCTCGCCCTCCTCGACGCCGTACGGCATCGGCATCACGTCGTAGTCCTCGCCGGCCGTGAACCCCTCGTCGAGGTTGATGTTGATGGCGTACGGCCAGTTGCGCATGAACGCGGCGTTGCCGCCCGTGAACGGTTCTCGAGAGGGCTCCTCGGTGAACTCCACGAGGTCGCTGTTGCTGATCTGCGGGATGTCCGGGTTGGCGTTCTCCTCGTCCGGCCCGTACATGAACGAGCGCATCATCCTGATGGTCTCGTAGAGGGGCTCCTCGTCGACCGTGATCGGCCGATCGCCCACCGGACCGAACAGGTTCTCGTGGTCGCCGAAGTACGCGCCGCCCATCGAGGTCATCATCTCGTTGAACGTACAACAGGCGGTGCCCTCGTAGTCGGCTCCCTGCGTGGTGAACCCGTACTCGATGTCGTCGTTCTGTTCGAGGACGTCGGCGGCCACCTCGGCGAACTCGGTCCACGTCATCGGCTCCGTGCTCCAGTCGGAGGTGTCGTAGCCGGCGTCCTCGACGAGGTCCTTTCGGTAGTGCATCACCGGGTAGTCCGGGAACACTGGGAGCCCGTACAGGTCGCCCGATTCGGGGTGGCTGGCGGTGCTGACCGCCGCCTCGAGGTAGTCGCTCTGGACGAAGTCCAGCGTGTCCGAGGACAGCTCCTCGCTGAGGTTGACCAGCTGTTCGCGGACGATGAACGGGATGGTCCAGCCGGAGTCCATCATGAAGATGTCGGGGCTCGACCGCCCGGCGTCCAGCGCCGACGTGAAGTCCGTCTGTCGGGCGCCCGTCTCGAAGTCACCGGGGAGGAACTCGACGTCGATGTCCTCGCTGAGCCCGGCCTCGTACAGCGCTTCGACGACCGGCTCCTGTGCGTCGGCCCACTCCCCGTCCATCGACATCTGGATCGCTCCGTCGCCGCCGTCGCCGCCGTCGCCGCCGTCGCCGCCGCCCAGACAGCCGGCGACGCCCATCGCCGCACCCGTCGCACCCGCGGCACCGAGGAACTTCCGTCTCGAAACTCCGCTCTCACCTTCGTCTGGATCTGGATGAGCCATTACAGGTGTGGTTAATTCTCATCATTAATATAGCTAATGGGAACAATTCGATCGAGAGTAAAGATAAATCGACAGCCCGCGCGGCCGAGAAGCCGCCCGTTGAACTCCGAAGAACGGGTTTGCGGCGGTCCCGGTGACGGAGCGTCGAACGACTTATGATTCTGCGGCTGAAATCCACGCGGACTAACGATGAGTGAGTGGTACACGCGGTTCTTCGACTGGTTGGAAGGGATCTTCTTCGGCGGGATGGAACTCTCCTTCCTCTCGGCCCCCGGGTTCGCCGTCGTTGTGGTCTTCCAAAACGTGTATCCCGACGCGGTGGCCCTGGCGGGACTGCTCGCCATCGGCACCGGGAGCATCGCGCTCGCGGAGTTCAGGAACGGCACCGTCGACGTCGGGGCGTGGCCGCGACGGAGCGAGCTGACCTCGCTCCCGCTTCGGGTCAGCTACTTCAGCCTCCTGTTTCTCGCGTCGTCGATGGGGGTCGCCGCCCTCGTGGTCGCCGTCGGGAACTGGTGGCTCACGCTGCTCGGCGCCGTCGTACAGGTAGGCGGTCTGGCGGCGTTCCCGGCCGCCTACCGCCTGGCGTACGGCGAACCACTCGGCGACAGCGCGCTTCGCGCCTGAACACCGGCTCGGTCCGGAGGTTTATCCCGCCGCGTCCCGCACCACCACCGATGATCCGATTCGAGTCGCTCCGCCGGACCGCCGACCGACTCCGCCGGCCGGAGTACACCGGCGAAAACCGTTGTCTTCCGTGTACCGTCCTCAACGCCGCCATCGTGAGCGTCGCCGCGTTGGCGCTCTCTCGCCGAAACCGCCCGCTCGGATTTCTCGCGCTCGCGGCCGGCGCGGCGCTCATCTCCCTCCGCGGATACGTCGTCCCGGGAACGCCGCGGTTCGCGCCCGAGCTCGTCGACCCGCTTCCCGTGGAGTTCGGCCACGAATCGCCCGCGGGCGTCGAGTCGGGGTCCCTCGCGGAGGACCGCGACCCCGAGGCCATGATGACGGCGCTCGTCGAGGCCGGCGTCGTCGAGCCCGACGGCGACCAGCTGTACCTCGACGACGAGTTCCAGACGGCGTGGGAGGACCGAATGGTCGAGCTCCGCGACCTCCCGGGCGAGGAACTCGCCGCCCGCACGGCGGCGGCCTCTCACAGCTCGGTCGAAGGGGAGTTCCACGGCGAACGAGTGCTGCTGGCCGGGGACTGGGACGCGTGGCTCAGTCCGGCGGTGGCCATCGCCGAGACCGCCGCCGTCGAGACCCTGGCGGACTGGGGTATCTCACACGACCTGCGGGTACAGGCGGCCGAACCGCTCCGCACCTTCGTCCGTACCTGTCCGCTCTGCGGCGGGGACGTCACCGACACGATCCTCCGGGACTGCTGCGGGGGTCCCGGCGGCGTCAGCGGTAACCCCGAGCGTCCCGTCAGGGCCTGCGCCGACTGCGACGCCGTCGTCTTCACCGATCTATCCTGAGCGGGCACGCCGCGCGTTCGCTCCCGATCACCGGTCCGCCGGCCTGGGCGCTCACGCCGGGAGTGTCGCCGACAGCTACAATCGCCTTCAGTCCGAACGGAACGTATGAGTGTCGGTAGCACGGTCGACCTCGCCGGCCGACTCGCGGTCGCGGCCGTCGTCATCGCCGGCCCGACTGTCCTCTACCTCGGGCTCTGGCGGTTGCTCGCGTGGATGCGAGACGACGCGTTGATCGATCGCCTGGCGGCTCGCGGCGCGGTCGAGGCGCCGCGCCCGGCGCCGGCCGACGTCCTCGCGTCGGCGACCGCCGGGCTCGGCGGGCGACGCTGTCCGGCCTGCGGGACCCGCCTCATCGCCGGCGAGACGCGCTGTCGAAACTGCCTCCGCGCTCCCGACGACGAGACCGGTCGGGCCGACGGCGGGACCGAACTGAGCGACGGCGCGGGTCCCTCCGCCCGTCGCCGGCGTTAAGACCGCCCGTCGCCGGGATCGACTGCGCTTACCGCCGCGGCCGACTGCGCCCGCTCACGGGGTGCCATCGCCGCCGGCTCCGCCCGCGGCCCCTCCGTCGACGGCGGGTCGGGGAGCCGTCCGCTCCGTCGGCGTCCCGGAGTCCGCGTCGCTGGTCGCGGTGACCGTCACGTCGCGTTTCGGGTACGGGATCTCGATGTCGGCGTCGGCCAACGCTTTGTACAACGCGCGGTTGAGCTCGTGTTGCACGCGGCGCCGCCGCGTCGGTCCGTTGACCCAACAGAGGAGCTCGTACTGGAGCGCCGAGTCCCCGAACGAGCGGAGCCGTGCCCGGGGGCGCGGCGAGTCGAGAACGAGCGGCTCGGCAAGCGCGGCCTCGATCGCGAGCGCCTCGAAGGCGTCGATGTCGGTCCCGTACGCGACGCCGATCGGAACGCGGACGCGGCGTCGTCGCTGCGGCGCGGACTCGTTCGTCACCTTCGCGGCGTTGAGCGCCGCGTTGGGGACCGTCACCATCACCTCGTCGCGGGTGAGCAGCGTCGTCGAGCGCACGCCCACCTTGATCACCGTCCCGGCGGTGCCGTCGTCGAGGACGATGTAGTCGCCGATCTTGTACGTGTCGTCGAAGTACAGAGCGATCCCGCCGAAGAAGTTCGCGACCGTGTCCTTCGCCGCGAAGCCGACCGCGATGCCCGCGACTCCCGCGGCGCCGAGCAGAGGGGTGATCTCGATGCCCCACAGCCACAACAGCGTGCCGACGCTCCCGCCGAGGACCGCGAGCGTCCAGACGTTCGAGAACACGGGCGCGAAGTCGAACCGACCGCCTTCGGCGTTGACGGCGGCGACGAGCCGGTTCACGACGGTGTTCGCCGCGTACGCCCACACGAGGACGATCACCGACAGCGACGGCCGACCGAAGACGCTGTCGAGCAGCTGCGGGCTCACGAGCACCGACGACCGGACCGACGGCAGCTGCGTGAGGAGGTACACGCCGGCGAGCGCGGCGGTGACGACGAGCGGCGCGCGGAGCGAGGAGATGACGATGTCGTCGTACGCGGAATCGGTGGTCGCGACGTACCGGCGGGCGACTCGCAGGACGGCGAACTCCATCCCCACGGCGGCGACGACCGAGACCACGAGGACCGCGACCGTCGCCTCGAGCGCCGTGAGCCCCTCGAACAGCGTCAGCGGCGACGGAATCATACCGTCATGAGGCGATTCCTCGGCATAACCGTTTCTGCGGGACGCGAACCCCGCCACCGTCGGTGTCGACGGCATCGAGTCGGGAAGTCGTCGATCCATCCTCACGCCTGTGCACGAACGAGAACAGGATACGCGTCGACTCGGATATAAAAAGACGCGCGACGAGCCGGACACGATCAACGACGATCTCGCCGGTTCGGGGGTCGTTGTTGGTCACGAACCCGTGCAAAGCAGCTCCCTCGCTGATTCGGGCCGAACCGGACCGAATCGCCTCTACTCGAACCGCTTCCGGACGCTCTCGGCGTGCGCCTCCAGCCCCTCGGCCTCCGCGAGCGTCGTGACCGTCTCGGAGAGGTCGGCGAGCGCGTCGCGGTCGAGCCGCTGGACCGTCGACGACCGGAGGAAGGTGTCCACCGAGAGGCCGCCGTAGCGCTTCGCGCCGCCGTTCGTCGGCAGCACGTGGTTCGTCCCGGTCGCGTAGTCGCCGGCGGCGACGGGCGAGTACGGCCCGAGGAACACGGAGCCGGCGTTCGTGATCCGGTCTAACAGCGCCTCGTCGTCCTCGGCGACGATCGAGAGGTGCTCGGCCGCGTACTCCTCGGCGAACAGCACCGCCTCCGGCATCGATCTCGCGTGGAGGACGCCGGAGGCGTCGTTGTCGAGCGCGGCCCGGATCGTCTCCTCGCGCTCGCGGCCCGCGGCCTGCGCGTCGACCGCCTCGGCGACGGCCTCGGCGAGCTCGGCGTCCGCGGTGACGGCGACCACGGAGGCGTTCGGGTCGTGTTCGGCCTGCGCGACGAGGTCGGCCGCGACGAGCGCGGGGTCGGCGGTCCCGTCGGCGAGCACGAGCACCTCGCTCGGCCCCGCGAGGAAGTCGATCTCCACGTCGCCCTGGACGACCGCCTTCGCGGCGGTGACCCACTTGTTGCCGGGGCCGACCACCTTCTGGGCGCTCGTCACCGTCTCCGTCCCGTACGCGAGCGCGGCGATCGCCTGCGCCCCGCCGACTTGGTACACCGCGTCGGCGCCGGCCTCGTGGATCGCCGCGAGGGTGACCGGGTCGAGCTTCTCGGCCGGGGGCGTCGCGACGGCGACGTGGTCGACGCCCGCGACCGTCGCCGGAATGACCCCCATCAGCGCGCTGGAGGGGTAGGCGGCCGCGCCGCCGGGCACGTACACCCCCGCGCGGTCGATCGGCCGGAACCGGCGGCCCAGCTCCCGGCCGCCGAACTCGTCGCGCCAGTCCGTGGGGCGCTGACGCTCGTGGAACTCGCGGATGTTGGCGGCGGCGTCGCGAACCGCGCCGAGCACCGGGTCGTTCGCGTCGTCGAGCTCGGCGTGCGCGCGCTCGGCGTCGTCCGTGACGTCGATGTTGCCGACGGTCACGCCGTCGAACTCCTCGGCGAACTGCCGCAGCGCGACGTCGCCCTCCTCGCGCACCCTGCCGACGATATCGCTCACGTCGTCGCGGACCGCGTCGACGCCGGCGTCGCGCTCGAAGAAGGCGCGCCGCTCGCCCGGCGAGAGGTCGGCGACGGTTCGTACGTCCATACGCTTCCTCCGAGCCGCGGTTAAAAGGGCGTTGCGACTCGGCGCACGCGGACCGCGACCGTTCCGGCGTTCACCGGCTCCTCACTCTAACGGCCGAATCCCGGTCACGTCGAGCGTCGCGAGGACGACGAGGACCGCCAGCAGCCCGGCGGCGGCGAAGAGGATCGGCGCCGACAGCGCCACCGCCAGCTCGTAGGACGCGACGAGGCGGGTCGTGCCGCGAACGACGAACGAGAGGAAGACGAGCCCGAATGCGAGCAGCGCCAGGCCGACGAATCGGGACCTGTTCACGGCGCGCCCGACATCCAACGCTCAGTCCGACTGCGCGATGCCCGGGCCGTGCGGCCCGCGTTCGCGGTGATCGCGCGTCCCGTCGAAGCCGCGGCACACCTCGTGGAACACCGCCTCGGGGTCCTTGTTCCACTGCCACTTCCAGCGCGTCCGAACGAGCAGCGAGATCTTGCGGGCGAAGGAGAGCTCCGGCGTCGTCGACACCGTGTCGTACCCCAGATTGCGAACGAGCCGGTGGTGGTCCGCGTACAGCACCGCCGCGAGCAACACCGCGAGCTGGCAGTCGTCGGGGAGGTACTTGATCCCCGCGACGCCCTCCTCGTAGAGGCGCTCGGTCCGGGCGAGCTCCTCGCGGATCACGGCCGCGACGTTCGAGTCGAACTCCAGCTCGAGGATCTGTTCCTCGCTCACGCCGTGTCGCCGAAGGGTCTCTAAGGGGAGGTAGATCCGGTCGCGCTCGACGACGTCCTCCCGGACGTCGCGGATGAAGTTCGTCATCTGGAACGCCTCGCCGAGCCTGGTCGCGTGCGGGAGCGCCTCGGCCTCGGTCTCGTCGTCGAGGTCCATGATCGCCGTCATCATCCGCCCGACCGCGGCCGCGGAGCCGTCCATGTACGCCTCCAGCTCGTCGTAGGTCTCGTACCGGTCGGTGTCGATGTCGCTCGCCATCGCGTCCACGAACGAGTGGACGTCCTCGTCGGCGATCCCGTGTTCCGCCTTCACCTCGGCGAACGCCTGCAACACGGGTTCGTCCGTCGGCTCCTCTCCGAGCGCGGCCCGCCGGAGCCGGTCGAGTTCGGCCCGCTGTTCGGCCGGCGGGGCGGTGTCCTCCGCGTCGACGACCTCGTCGGCGATCCGGAAAAAGCCGTACAGCACGTACGTGGCGTGGCGGATCCGCTTCGGGAGCAGCCGGGTGGCGACGTGGAAGGTCTTGCCCGTTCTGCGCTGGATGCGCTTGCTCTGGGCAACCTGTGTGTGCTCTACCATGGTGACCCCTGCAGGTCGACGAGGAGGGTCGAGAGCGGGTCGCCAATCATACCCAAAAATTCGCTCTCCAAGAACATAACAGTTCGCACATCCATCGTCAGTTTCATGTCTCCTCCCGTTGATTCCGGCCGGATTCGAAGAACGAGAAGGCGGCGTCGTGCGGCGAAAAATCCGGATACGACGGCGCCGATCGATCAGTAAAACGTGTCGCTGCAGTCGTAGACGACCCCGTGTTGCGGGCAGACGTATTTGCAGTGTCTGTGGTACATTGGCGTCTCACAGTGCGGGCACGGCCGGCCGCCGGCGCCGCTCGCCGATTCCCGCTCCGTCGTCCCGCCGCCGTCGCCCTCGCTCATACGATCACCCACGGACGCCGGACGCATAATCGCTCCCATCCGGGCGGGGCTCCGCCGCTTATATATCGGACTTCCCTTACCAGTCAGGTCGACGCCACCGACTCGTACACCGATTCCGCGACCTCCTCCTCGTCGAACGGGAGGGTCAACACGCCGCCCCACCCGTCGTCGGTGAGCGCGTCCACCGTCGACTCGTCGAGTTCGACGCGCCTGACCTCGGTCCCGTCGAGCGTCATGGACACGACGTACCGCTCCGGCTCGTCGATCGCCCCGGACGCGGCCAGTCGCTCCTGAAAGGCGTCGACACCGTCGTCGGTGAGCGCGACGTACACGAGGTACTCGCCGCCGTCCTCGAAGACGCCCTCCACCTCGTCGAGGTCGCTCGCGCCGAACAGCCGTCGGTCGTCCTCGCCGTCGCGGAGGAGCCGCGCCTCGAACGGGGCGTCCGGATCGGCGTCGACCGCGCCGGCCGGCCCGGCGCTCTCGCTGTCGTCAGCTGCCCCGCCGTCGTCGGTTGAGTCGCCGTCTCCCGGGCCCCCGCCGCCCGCTCCGGCCTCGCCGTCCGTCACCGTCGCCGCCCCGACGAACCCGACGGCGCCGACCGCGCACGCGGCCCCCGCCCCAGCGAGCATGCCGCGTCGAGAGAGTTCCATACGCGACCGTTCCCGTCGGGGTTCAAAAGGGTTACACGCCGATTCACGGGGCTGATAACGGCCCGGCCGGTCTCCTGCTCCGAGCCGCTGTGCGCGCTCTCGCGGTCTCCAACGCTCACGCCTCCGCGAACGACACCGCGTCCCGGGCCGTCGTCTCGCCGAACAGCCAGTCCGCGTGGTCGACGGCGTACTCGCGGTGGTCCTCGGTGATGTAGCCCAGCGCGTCCTCGACGACGACGGGGCGGTAGTCGCGGAGCCCCGCGCTGCCGGCCGTGTGGAGGACGCAGACGTTCGCGAGCGTCCCGCAGATCAGCAGGTCGTCGATCCCGTGCGCGTCGAGGTACCCCTCCAGATCGGTCTGATAAAAGGCGTCGTAGGTGTGCTTCTCGACGACGTGGTCGGTCTCGCGCACGTCCAGCTCCGCGACGAGCTCGGCGTCCCACGACCCCTCGACGACGTGTTCGCCCCACCGGTCGAACTCGTCGTAGTAGTGCGTCTCCGCGAACTGCTCCGGCGGGTGGACGTCGCGGGTGTAGACGACGCTCGCACCGGCCTCGCGGGCTCGTTCGACGAGCGCCGTCACCGGTCCGATCGCCGCCTCGCTGGGCTCGGCGTACAGGCTCCCGTCGGGGTGGCAGAACCCGTTCTGCATGTCGACGACGATCACCGCGGTCTGGGTCGGATCGTACGGCATGGGCGACCGTTGGGCGTCGCGGCTCAAAAAGGCGAAGCCGGGGTCCGACCGGCGTACGGATAAACTACTTACCCGGTCGGTCGTAATCGACCCTATGCGACGCGTTCTCACCCTCTCGGTCGTCGTCGTCGCCGCGATACTGCTCGTCTCGCTCGGCGGCGGCGGGGTCGCTGCCGCCGATCCGACGGGTGTGACGCCCGGCGACGCTCCGGTCAGCGCGACGCTCGGCGACGCTCCGGCCAGCGCGGCCGCGGCCGAGTGCGAGGCGGGTGACGGCACCGAGGTCGTCGGCTGCTGGAACGGGACGCACTACGAGGAGGAGCTGTCCTTCAACCAGAGCGACGGGCTCAACGCGTCCGAACTTGAGGCCCTGACGCACCTGACGATGGCGCGCGTCGAACACATCCGCGAGCGGCCGTTCCGGGAGGACGTGCCGGTCGAGACGGTGAGCCGGTCGGAGTTCATGAACGACTCCACCGGCGGAAACAACACCACGGACGAGTCGTTCCGGCGCTGGAACGACGAGGTGTGGGAGGCGCTGTTCGTCGTGGGCGAGGACGAGAACGCGAACGACGAGATCGACGCCGTGTTCGGCGGCGCCGTCTCCGGCTTCTACTCGCCGGCCGAGGACCGAATCGTCCTCGTCGTCGCCGAGGGCGAGGAGACGCGGATCGACCCCTCGACGCTGGCGCACGAGCTCGTCCACGCGATGCAGGACCAGTACCACGACCTCACGCGACCCCGCTACGCGGGCGCCACGCAGGACGGCGACCTCGCGGTCGACGGGATCGTCGAGGGCGAGGCCGTCCACATCGAGGAGCTGTACGACGCCCGCTGTGCGGGCAACTGGAGCTGTCTCGACGCGCCCGACTCCGCCGGCGGGGGCGGCGGATCGGGGGCCGACTTCAACTTCGGTATCCTCCAGACCGTGCTCCAGCCGTACTCCGACGGCGCGCTCTACGTCGAGGAACTGGTCGACGAGGGCGGGTGGGAGGCGGTCAACGAGACGATGACGAACCCGCCGGCGAGCACCGCCGAGGTGATCCACCGGACCCCCGACTACGAGACCCGTAACGTGACGTTCGAGGACACGGCGACCGGCGACTGGGAGACGTACCCCGACCAGGGCGTCGACGGCGCCGAGACGACGGGCGAGGCGTCGATGTTCGTCATGTTCTGGTACCAGAGCTTCGAGTACGACTACCCCGTGCTCGAGCCCGACGCGAGCGCGGGGGCGAACGTCCGGATCCACACGCGGCCGGACGAGGAGCTCCGGACCCGCGCGAACTACAACTACGCCCACGAGTCCACCGACGGCTGGGCAGGTGACGAGCTCTACCCGTACCGCGCCGGCGAGGGCGACGACGCCCGCGACGGCTACGTCTGGGTGACCGAGTGGCAGACCGCCGACGACGCCGCGGACTTCCGCGAGACGTACCTCACGATGCTGACCGCACACGGCGACGCCGAGTACGAGAAGGGGCGGGTGTACGAGATCGAGGACGGCGACTTCCCCGGCGCCTACGGCGTCGTGCGGGACGGGACCACCGTGACGATCGTCCACGCGCCGGAGCCCGCCGGCGTGCTCGAACTGCGTCCCGACGCGGGCCTCGCGCCCCCCGCGACCGACGACGGGGACGGCGAAAGCGACGGGACCGACGACGACAACGGGACCGACTCCGACGACGGGAGCGACACCGGCTCGGACGACGCCGACGGCTCGTCCGGCCCGGACGCCTCGACCGACGACGAGGCCCCCGGATTCGGCGCCGTCGCCGGGGTCATCGGACTGCTCGCGGCGGTGTCGCTGCTCGCACGGCGGACGCGGGACTGAGAGGGCCCGACGAGTCGGTCGGTGACGGACGGGGATCGGAACCGACCGGCGCCCCTCGCCGTGACGCGAAGCGGCTGCGAGACCCGGACCGCTTTTGCTCCCGCGCCGGCGTACTCCGTGTATGACCGAGTTCGACATCGTCGACGCGGCCGCGATCCGCGACGGCCGCGCGACGGACGCCTACTTCGAGCGGACCGAGGACGCGCTGGTACACGCCGGCCGGAACCCGCGCGTCGTTGCCGAGGTGACCGCCGACCAGTTCCCCGACGGCGACTTCGAACTGTTCGCGGGGCTGAAGGACGCGCTCGCCCTCCTGGAGGGCCGCGACGTCGACGTCGACGCGATCCCGGAGGGGCGCCTGTTCGACGGCGGACCGGTGATGCGGATCGAGGGGCCGTACCTGGCGTTCGCACGGCTGGAAACGTCGCTCCTGGGCTTCCTCTCGCACGCCTCCGGGATGGCGACCGCCGCGCTCGACTGCCGGGTCGCGGCGCCGGACTCGCAGGTGCTCTCGTTCGGCGCGCGCCACGTCCACCCGTCGATGGCGGCGGCGGTGGAGCGCTCCGCGCTGGTGGGCGGGTTCGACGGCTTCTCGCACGTCGCCGCCGGCGACCTGCTCGGCCGAGAGGCGTCGGGGACGATGCCGCACGCCCTCTCGATCTGCTTCGGGCGCGGCGAGCAGGAGGCCGCGTGGCGCGCCTTCGACGAGGCCGTGGACGAGACGGTGCCGCGGATCGCCCTCTGTGACACCTACTCCGACGAGGTCGACGAGACGCTCCGCGCGGCCGAGGCCCTCGGCGACCGGCTGGACGGCGTCCGGCTCGACACCACCGGGTCGCGCCGCGGCGACTTCCGGCACATCGTCCGGGAGGTCGGGTGGGAGCTCGCCGCCCGCGGCCACGAGGACGTCGACGTGTACGTCTCCGGCGGGCTCGGCCCCGCCGACCTCCGCGAGCTGCGCGACGTCGCCGACGGATTCGGGGTGGGCGGGTACGTCTCCAACGCCGACCCCGTGGACTTCGCGCTCGACCTCGTCACCGTCGAGGGCGAGCCGGCCGCGAAGCGCGGCAAGCTCTCGGGCGCGAAGGCCGTCTACCGCACCGCGGACGGCGCGCACGCGGTCGGGCTCGCGGACCGCTCGGGTCCCGCGGACGCCGAATCGCTCATGGAGCCGGCCATCCGCGACGGCGAGGTCATCGCCGACGACGCGGTCGACCTCTCGGCCGCGGCGGAGCGGGCGCTCGCGGACGCGGAGGCGGTCGGCTACGGGACGAGCGACTGAGTCGGCGCGGGACGCGACTGATAAGAGAGAACTCCCGGCGGTCGCCGCTACAGCTCTTCGACTGCGCCGCCGTCGGCGCGCTCTCGGAACACCTGTCCCTCGATGAGCGTCACCATCGTCTCGTCGTCTTCCCAGGCGGTCGGGGCGAGCTTCGCCTTCCGGCAGGCGCGCGAGAGGAACTCGGCGCCGGACCAGCCGTTCTCGACGGGGACCGTCGGGTAGAGCCAGCCGTGGGAGTTGCCGCCGTCGACGGCGACGCCGTGAGTGCCGATCTTCAGGTCGGCGAGGGGGTCGTTGGTGAGCACCGTGTTCGAGACGACGAACACGGAGACGGTGATGTTTTCGAGCTCCTTGGGCTCGACCTCCGAGCCGCAGGAGTCGCCGGAGGCGGCCTTGATCGCGGCCTCGACGATGGCGTGGCCGAGTTGGTCGGACGTCTCCCACGCGCCGGCGCAGCCGCGGAGTCGGCCGCGGCCCCTCGTGGACTCCAGTCGAACGAACGCCCCGGTGCGGGCGTAGAACGCCTCGCGCATGCTACCGGGTTGTTCGCGTTGTCCGTGTCGAACGAACGACTCGACCGCCTCCCGCGCGAGTTCGACCGCTCGTGCACCGTCGTCGTACGACAGCTGAACGGTCTGAGCCTCGGACATGTAGGTCCATTACGTTGCTGACGACTTGAACGCTTCCCTTGCGAACGTGTCGCACGGGTTCCCCGCTCCGCGTCTCCGTTTCACCCGTCCGTGCGGCGGATCGGGCCGCGATCGTCGTCGGCGACGCGGTCGCAAGTGTCGGCCGGATTAAGCGGCGATTACTCGAGTCGTCAGTCGGAACTCCGCTCCTACCGGATCGCTTATTCGCGGCCGCGGCCAACGTCGAAGCGGACAGAGGGAGCCCGACTCCCGTGCCTCTGGCATGAGGAAAGTCCCCCCACCGGCCGGACAGGCGACCGGGCACACGCCCGGAGTCGGAGACGGCTGGCTCTGGAACAGCAACGACACCCCCCGCCCCGATCGATGAGGCGCGCTCGGTCGCTTCGGCGACCGGCGGCGTTCGACCCGCGAACGCGCGAACCGACCCGCAAGGGAAGGGAGATAACCCGTCGAGAGCCGACGGGCGGGAACGGATGGAACGGCGAATCCTCGCCGGTGCAAGTCCGCGCCACAAGGTAGTCCGGCCACGGCGCGGACGCTTAGCCGAATGTCGGGACGAACCGAAGGGGGCTTACTCCCCTCAGTCCGCTTCTCCCCGGTAGCCACCGGTGTTTCGGTCGATTATTTATAAGTCATTGGCGGTCGGAGAGCGGTGAACACGTCCAACGACCCAGCCGCGAGGCGGGCGCTTTGAGTCCCGCACCGCCGTTCATCTATAATCCACCCATCGCCGTCGGCAGTCCGAAACGCCCTCTGTCGCTCGCCTTTTTAAATAGGGAGCAGCGCCGCGCTGCCGCCGGCCGCCTCTTGGATCTCGTCGCCGTAGGCGATCGAGATGTAGAGGATGGTGAAGATGACGGCGTTGTGGAGGCCGTGGAGGAGCGCCGGCACCACGAGGTTCTCGGTGTACTCGTACACCGCGCCGAAGACGATGCTCGGCAGGAAGAGGATGGCGATGGTGGTGAGTCGCGCGGAGGCGCCGCCGGTCAGCGCTATCACGTGGACCGCCGCGAAGATCGCGGAGGCGATGAGGATCGCCGGCACCGGCGACAGCGACTCCCGGAGCCGCCCCTGTACGACGCCCCGGTACAGGATCTCCTCGGAGGGCCCGATGACGAGGAACGACGCCGCGATGAGCAGGGGGATGATCGCGGGGTTCTGCATCGCCAGCTCCGCGCTCTGGTTGGAGGCGGTCTCGGTCCCGAGCAGCTGGACGACGAACGAGATGACGATGATCGTGACGAGAATGAGGGCCCAGCCCCCGATGATCAGGCCGATCTCCTTCAGGCTCGGACGCCGCACGCCGAGGTACGCGACGATCCCGGATCGGTCGAGCCCGCGCCACATCAGATAGGCGATCGCCAGCCCGCCGAACGCGACGTACTGGCCCAAGACGAGCGTGAGAACGAGGTTCGCGGCGAGCGGCAGCCCGCCGGTCACGACGTTGATCCCGAGCACCACGCCCCCGCCCAAGAGGGCGATCGCCGGGCCGAGCAGCCCCAAGAGGAGGGCCGAGACGAGCGCGATCGCGACGCCGCGCCCGCCCGAGTCCTCCGACGACGTCGCGGAAGCGGTGCCGTCGGCGGCGGTCGGCCTGTCGCCGGTCGCGCCCTCGGCCGGCTCGCCGCCGTCGGGAGCGCCGGAATCGCGGCGGTTCGAGGCGTCCGGCTCCCGCCGGTGTGCGTCGTCGCTAGGGGGGTCTGGCATTACCCCAGGTACGGGCCGACGCATAATAGGACTGTTCGTCTCACGTGCTCGCGATCCGAGACGGATCCGGCTCAGCGATGCAACAGCTCGTACCACAACACGGCGGTCACGGCGCGGCCGTCGCGGAGCCCCTCGTCGACGACGGCCTCGAGCAGGTCGTCGTACGACACCGTCTCGACCGCGATCGACTCGTTGTGATCGAGGTCGCGCTCCGCCGTGGGCTCACAGCCCGTCGCGAGGAAGTGGTGGTGGACCGCGTTCGCCATCCCGTTCGTCGGCTCCACCGTCGTCAGGCGCTCGAACCCGTCGGCCTCGTACCCCGTCTCCTCGGCGAGCTCGCGGGCGGCCGCCCGTTCGAGGTCGTCCGCGTCCCTCTCCTCGACCGTCCCGGCGGGGAGCCCTCGGTTGACGCGCCCGACCGCCTGGCGCCACTCGTCGATGACTACGACGTCGCCGTCGGGGGTGAACGGGAGCACCACGACCGCCGGCGGCTCGTCGACGTAGTGGAACCCGTCGGTCTCGCCGTCGGGGAAGCGCACCTCGTCGCGCCGCACGTCGAAGCCGGGGCAGCGGTAGTCGATGTCGGTGTCGAGCGTCTCCCACGCGAGGTCGTCCATGCGTCGGGGTCGGCGCTCGGGCACCTAAATCCCCCCACTCGGCCGGGGCGTCACCCGTCGGGCGCGTCCCGACGCCGAGCCCGCGCTTCCTCGACCGCCCGGCTCGCGGTCGCGCCGATGATCCACGCGAGCGTTCCCAGCACGAGGGCCGCGACGCCGACGAAAACGAGCCCGTCGGGTCCGAGGAGTGCGGCGACGCGCTCTGCGAGGGACCGTCCCGAGAGCCCGAGCAGGTAGTGGTCCGCGTTGTACCCGAACAGCGCGCCGTAGACAGCGGCCCACGCGAGCGCCAGCCCGGCCCGTCGGTAGCCGAGGACCGTGGCCGCGAGGACGCCGACGACCGCGGCCTCGCCCGCGAGGAACACGACCCCGCCGGAGATCGCGAAGATCCCCAGCGCGTAGGCGGCGAAGACGACGAGGAAGAGCAGCGGCGGGACGAGGAGCCGGTGTCGCTGCGGCGAGCCGTTCCGAGTCGAGCCGAGGAGGGCGCGGCGAGCGCGGGACATACTTCCGGTTCGTCGCGATCGCTTGATAAATTCACGCGCCGCGACCGACCCTCACGACCAGTCGCCGAGCGACGCCTGCCCGTCGCCGGGCTCACTCGCCCGTCCGTCCCGGGTCTCGCCCGCCTCGCCCCCGTCCTCGGCGCTCGACTCGCCGCCCACCCAGTCGGTGAGCTTCTCGCCGTCGCCGTCGGTGGCGGCCGACCGGGATTCGGACGGGTCGGCGCGAGCGCCCGCTCCCGGGCTTCCGTCCCCGGTCGCGTCTCCCGCTCCCGGCTCGAACCCCCCGAGCGTCGCCTGGTCGCTCTCGGCGAAGTCGAGGTTGGAGACGCGCACGCCGAGCTTGCGGACGCGGTCGTCGGCGAACTCCGTGAGAAGGTCGAACGCGACCGACTCCACGAGGTCGGGGTCGTCGACCGGGCCGGGGAGGCTCCGCGCTCGGGTGTTGACGTCGTACGGGGGCTCGACCGCCTTGATCCCGATGGTGCGGTAGAGACACCCCCGCTCGCGGGCCCGCCGGGCCACGTCGGCCGCGAGCGCCGCCACAGTCTCCCGCTTCGTCTCCCTGTCGGCCGTCGGCGACAGCGACGACTCCCGCGAGAGGCTCTTCGGGAGGCCGGTCGGCGTCACCTCCCTGTCGTCGTCGCCGCGGGCGCGCCGGTGGAGCTCCGGGCCGCGATCGCCCAACTCGCCGGCGAGTCGGTCGGGGTCGGCCGCGGCGAGGTCCGCGGCGGTCTCGATCCCCATCTCGGCGAGCGTGCGCTCCGTGACCGGGCCGACGCCGTGGATCTCGGCGGTCGGCAGGGGCGCGAGGAACGACTCGACCGCGCCGGGCGGGACGACCACGAGCCCGTCCGGCTTGTCGGCGTCGCTGGCGACCTTCGCGGTCGACATGTTCGGCGCCACGCCGACGCTCGCGGGCACCCCGGCCTCCCGCTCGATGCGCTGTTTGACGTGCCGGGCGTACCCCTCCGCGAGCGTCCGCGCCTCGGCGGGCCCGGACGCGGCGCTCTCCCCCTCGGCGACGTCCCACGCGGTCCGGTCGGAGACGTCGAGGTACGCCTCGTCGACGCTGACCTCGCGGATCACGTCGGCGCAGTCCCGGAGGACGGCCTTCACGTCGCCCGCGACCTCCTTGTAAAAATCGAGGTCGACGGGGAGGTAGCGACCGGTCTCCGCGGGGTCGGGCGCGTTCGGGTCGTCGGGGTCGGCGTTCGCTCGGCGGGGGAGCAGGTCGAGCGCCTCGGAGATCGGCATCGCGCTCTCGACGCCGAACGCGCGGGCCTCGTAGCTCGCGGTCGCGACCGCACCGATCGTCTCGCCCGCCTCGTATCCCATGCCGACGACCACGGGCTCGCCCGCGAGCTCGGGCCGCCGGAGCCGTTCGCAGGAGGCGTAAAAGCAGTCCATGTCCACGTGGAACACGACGCGGTCGCTCCCGTCCGCCTCGTCGGTCGCCGTTCCGGGGAGCGTGCCGCCCGCCATCGCCCGAGGCTCCGCGCCGCGTCGCCTTAAGAATCAGCCACGCGCGGCGGTAGTGGAACCGGCCGCTCGCGCGGTCGACGGATGCCGTCCCGTCGCGCCTCCCGTCCGCTCAATACTCAGTCCTGATACCCGGGTCGATATTCGTTTAATAAGCGGTTGCGTATCGACGGGCATGCCCGAACGGATCGACGTGCTACACGTCGACGACGACCCAGCCGTGCTGGATCTCACGGAGGCGTATCTCGATCGAGAACTGGAAGACGTCGCGGTGACGAGCGTGACGGCGCCGTCGGCCGCGCTCGACGAGCTCGACGCCGAGCGGTTCGACTGCGTCGTCAGCGACTACGACATGCCCGGCACGAACGGGCTGGAGTTCTTCGAGCGGCTCCGCGAGACCGACCGCTCCGTCCCCTTCGTGCTGTACACCGGAAAGGGGAGCGAGGAGATCGCGAGTCGGGCGCTCAACGCGGGCGTCACCGGCTACTTCCAGAAGGGCGGCCCGGAGCAGCTCCGCCGGCTCGCGAACCGCGTCGAGCAGGCGGTTGACGAGCACCGAACCCGGGAGATCGCCGACCGCTACTCGACGGTCATCGGGGCGCTCGGTTACCCCGTGTACGTCGTCGACGAGACCGGGACGTTCCAGTTCGTCAACGAGCCGTTCGCGGAGCTGACCGGCTACGACCGCGAGGAGATCGTCGGCAGCGAGCCGGGGCTCATCAAGAGCGACGCGGCGGTCGCGGAGGCGGAGAACCGGCTCGGGACGGTCCTCTCGGGCGCCGGGCCGGACGTCCAGCGGTTCCGGGTGGACATCGTCCCGAAGGAGGGCGACCCGATCCCCTGCCGGGACCACATGGCGGCGCTGCCGTACGAGGGCGACTCCTTCGACGGGAGCGTCGGCATCCTGCGCGACGTCTCGGACGAGGTCGAGCGGCGCGAGGAGTTGGAGACGAAGACCCGCGCGCTCGACGAGGCGCCCGTCGGCATCACGATCGCCGACCCCGACCGTCCGGACAACCCGATGGTGTACGTCAACGACCGGTTCGTCGAGATAACGGGATACGACCGCGAGGAGTCCATCGGCGTCAACTGTCGGTTCCTACAGGGTCCCGACACCGAGGCCGAGCCCGTCGCCGAGCTCCGGCGGGCGGTCGACGCGGAGGCGCCGACCAGCGTCGAGCTGCTGAACTACCGGAAGGACGGGACCGAGTTCTGGAACCGCGTCAGCATCGCGCCGCTCCGCGACGCGGACGGGCGAGTCACCGAGTGGGTCGGCTTCCAGGAGGACATCACCGCGTTCAAGGAGCGCGAGGCGGCGCTCGAACGGCAGAACGAGCGGCTCGACGCCTTCGCGAGCATCGTCTCGCACGACCTGCGGAACCCGCTCAACGTGGCGCAGGGGCGCGTCGACCTCGCGCAGACGACGGCCGAAGGGGACACCGAGCACCTCGCCGCCGCCGCCGACGCGCTGGACCGGATCGAGTCCATCGTCGAACACACCCTCACGCTCGCCCGCGAGGGCGATACCGTCGGCGACCCCGAGCCGGTCTCTCTCGCCGACGTCGCCGCGGACAGCTGGGAGACGGTCGACACCGCGGCCGCCGAACTCGCGATCGAGACCGATCGGGAGGTGTTGGCCGACCCGGACCGGCTCCGGAACCTCTTCGAGAACCTCGTGCGGAACGCGGTGGAACACGGCGGTCCGGACGTGACGATCCGCGTCGGCGACCTCGACGACGGCTTCTACGTCGCCGACGACGGCCCGGGGATCCCGGACGAGATCGCGGACGTGCTCTTCGAGCCCGGACAGAGCAGTATCGGGGAGAACACGGGCTTCGGGCTGGCGATCGTCCACGAGATCGCCACCGCGCACGGCTGGACGGTCGCGGCGACCGAGTCGCCCGACGGCGGCGCGCGCTTCGAGATACGCGGGATCGAGCGGGGTCACCCGCCGATGGCCGGGACGTAGGGACCGCCCCGGAACCGGATCGACTCCCGCCGTTCGCAAACGCCTTTATATTCCCGACCGAAGCCGGAACAGATGGGACTGCTCTCCGGCGTCGCCGACACGGACCGGCGAGTCATCGTGCTCGCGCTCGCCCGGATGGTCGGGGCCGCCGGCAACTCCTTCCTCATCGTCGTGCTCCCGCTGTACATCGCGAGCGACCTGATCGACATCGACGCGCTCCTCGGCACCGAGGTCGGGGTGGGCGCGGCGTCGGTCACGGTGACGGAGCCCCTGCTCATCGGCCTCGTCCTCTCGCTTTTCGGCTTCCTCAACAGCTTCTCGCAGCCGGTGACCGGACGGCTCTCGGACCGGATGGGGGTTCGACGCCCCTTCGTGCTGGTCGGGATCCTCCTCCTCGGGACCGCCAGCGGGCTCTACACGGTCGTGACCGTCTACTGGCAGCTCGTCGTCCTGCGGGCGATACAGGGGTTCGGCGCGGCCCTGATCATCCCCGCGACGGTCGCGCTGGTCAACGAGTACGCCGCCGCCGACGCCGACCGCGGCGGGAACTTCGGCGTGTACAACACGTTCCGACTGATCGGCTTCGGCTTCGGGCCGGTGCTGGCCGGAGCCGTCGTCGAGGCGGGCCCGTACGACCTCTCGCCGATCGGGCTCCCGGTCGTCAACGGGTTCGACGCGGCGTTCGCCGCCGCCTGCGCCGGCGCGTACCTCAGCTTCGCCCTGGTGTTCCTCTTGGTCCGGGACGCCGCCGAGTCCAGCGAGGCGAGCGACGACCTCTCGATCCGCGTGCGCGGCGAGGACCGCCTGCTCGACCCCGTGTTCGCGCTCGGGCTGGCGACGGTGGCGATGGGGCTGTGTATCGCGCTGTTCGCGACGCTCCAGAACCTGGTGAACGTCCGGCTCGACCAGGCGCCGGTGTGGTTCGGCCTCCAGTTCGCCGCGGTCACGATCGCGAACGTGCTCCTCCAGGTGCCCGTCGGCCAGGCCAGCGACCGGATCGGGCGGCGCCCCTTCCTGCTCGCCGGCTTCGTCCTCCTCGTGCCGACGACGCTGCTCCAGGGGATCGTCACCGACCCGATCGTGATGACGCTCGTCCGCCTGGCGCAGGGCGTCTCCGTCGCGTTCGTCTTCGCGCCGTCGCTGGCGCTCGCCGGCGACCTCGCGCGGGAAGGGGAGTCCGGGACGACGCTGTCGGTGCTCACGATGGGGTTCGGCTTCGGCATCGCGCTCGGCCCGCTGGCGTCCGGCTGGCTCGTCGGCTTCGGCTTCGTCGTCCCCTTCGCCGTCGGCGCGGCGCTCGCGGTCGTCGCCTTCGCGGCGGTCGTGACGCAGGTCGAGGAGACGCTCGGCGCGAGCGACGACGCCGGGGCGGCCGCGGCCGACTGAAGCGTATAACCGATCCCGGCCCCAACGGGCGACCGTGTCGCGCGACCGCGTCCGCTGCGTCGACTGTCGGGAGCCGATCCCCAGCGACGCTCGGATCTGTCCCCACTGCGAGGCGGTCCAGCCGTCGCCGCTCGTCGACGTCGGGGTGATCGTCGCCGGCGTGTTCGCGTTCGCCTTCGGCCTGATCCTCGCGATGCTCACGATCGGGACGAGCCGCCTGCTCGGCTTCCTGTTGCTCGTCGTCGGCTTCGGTCTCGCCGTCGGCGGCTACACCCGCCACGTCGACCGGCAGGCCGGACGGCGGGCGCGGTGAGCTCGGAATGCCGGTGTGCTGTCCCCGAATCCGGGCCGCGCCCCTCGTGTCCGGCGGATTTTAAATATCACCGACGGTAAGGTGCCATTATGCTTACCCCAATCAACGCAGGACTCGTCCTCGCGGGGCTGCTCCTCGCGTTCGTCGGCGCCGCGGTCTCCGTGTACGCCGTCACGCTGACCGGGCTGCTCGTCGGGGGCGGCGCGGGGTACCTCGTCGCACCGAGCCTCGCCGGAGTCGTCGCGGTCGACGGGCTGGTGATGACCGCCGCCGGCGTCGCCGTCGGCGCCGCGGTCGGCGGCTTCCTCGCGTACGCCGGGCTCTCCTTCGCCGTCCTCGCCATCGGCGGGCTGGTCGGCGGCTTCGCCGGGCGGTTCGCGGTCGGCCCGGTCTACGCCGCCGACGCGGCCGGGATCGAGGGGACGCTGCTGCTCGTCGGCGCGACGCTCGCGGGCGTCGCGGTCGGCGCGCTGTTCGGGTTCGTGTTGAGCCGGACGACGCTCGTCGTCTCGACGGCGTTCATCGGCGCGGCGTTCGCGTCGCGGTCGATCACCCCGGCGACGCTGGACGCGGCCGCGGCCGGGCCGACGGTCGAGCCGCTCCTGTTCGACGTCACCGCGCCGGCGTTCCTCGCGGTCTTCGTCCTCGGCGCGCTCTCGCAGCTCGGGCTGTTCCGGTTCGGCTACGTGACGAGGCTGGTCGGCCTGCTCCCCGGCGCGCGGCGGTGGACCGCGGACAACGACCGGAACGCGAAAGGGGCCTGAGCCGGGCTCCCGCCGCCCGTCTTACTCCTCCCCGTACTCGTAGAACCCGCGTCCCGTCTTCTTCCCGAGGTCGCCGGCCTCCACCTTGCGCTTGACGAGGTACGCCGGCTTGTACCGGTCGCCCAGTTCGGCGTGGAGCGTCTCGCTGGCGTCGAGCACCACGTCGAGCCCGATGTGGTCGGCGAGCTCTAAGGGCCCCATCGGGACGTTCGTCCCGAGCTTCATCCCCCGGTCGATGTCCGCCTTGTCGGCGACGCCCTCGTCGAAGGCGCGGACGCCCTCGTTGATCCAGGGCATCAGGATCCGGTTCGTGACGAAGCCGGGCTTGTCGTCGGACTCCCACGTCTCCTTGCCGAGGTCCGCGGCGAAGGCGTGTGCGAACTCGACGACCGCGTCCGCGGTGTGCTCCCCGACGACGACCTCCACGCCGTCCATGATCGGGACCGGGTTCATGAAGTGGAGGCCGATCACGTCGCTCGCGCGGTCGGTGGCGCTCGCGATGGCCGTGATCGACAGCGTCGAGGTGTTCGTCGCGAGGACGACGTCGTCGTCGGTCACGTCGTCGAGGTCGGCGAAGACGTCGCGTTTCACGTCCATGTCCTCGACCGCCGCCTCGACGACGAGGTCGGCGCCCGCCAGGTCGTCGAGGTCGGTGGTGCCCGCGATCCGGTCGCGGATCGCCGTCGGGTCCTCGTCGAGCGCGCCCTTCGACGCCAGGCGGTCGAGGCTGTCGTCGACGGCGGCGAGCCCCCGGTCGACGTACGCGTCCTCGATGTCGCGCATCACGACCTCGTAGCCGGCGGTCGCGGCGACCTGCGCGATCCCGTTGCCCATCGTGCCGGCCCCCACCACGCCGACGACGTCGATATCGGATAGCTCCCGCATGGAGGTCGCTGCCGCGCCGCGGGTGGTAAGTATTGCGGCTCCGGAGTCGGCGGTCGCGGGTGCTCGTTACGTGCGCTCGACGATTAACTATTCGAGTAGTAAGAATAACCTGCGGCTGATCCGTCACAGAGACGGGCAAAACCCGCGGAGACCTCCGAATCTGTTTCTTTACGTTCGCCGAAGCGACCATAGCGTTTTTTATTGATGTAACTGGAATACGAACTGATGCTTCCCCACGCCGCCGACGACATCTCCCGCGACGGCAAGTCGCTGATCCTCGCGTACGACCACGGGATCGAGCACGGACCGGTCGACTTCGAACCGAATCCCGAAACGGCGGACCCCGAGCGGATCTTCGAGCTCGCCACCCACGAGGCGGTCACCTCGCTGGCGGTCCAGAAGGGGCTCGCCGAGGCGTACTACCCCGACTACGAGGACGAGGTCAACCTCGTGGTGAAGCTCAACGGGACCTCGAACCTCTGGATGGGAGAGCCGGACAGCGCGGTCAACTGCACCTCGGAGTACGCGGCCGGACTGGGCGCCGACGCGATCGGGTTCACCGTCTACGGCGGCTCGAACAACGAGGTCGAGATGGCCGAGGAGTTCCGGAGGGCTCAGGAGGCCGCCCGCGAGCACGACATGGCCGTCGTCATGTGGTCGTACCCCCGCGGGCAGGGGCTCCGCAACGACGGGAGCCCGGACGTGATCTCGTACGGCGCGCGGCTCGGCCTGGAGCTCGGCGCCGACATAGTGAAGGTGAAGTACCCCGGCTCCGCCGAGGCGATGGGCCACGCCGTGGAGATGGCCGGCCCGGCCGACGTCGTGATGTCCGGCGGGACGATGCGCGACGACCGGGAGTTCCTCCGGAACGTCTCCAACGCCATCGACGCCGGCGCCACCGGCGTCGCCGTCGGCCGGAACGTCTTCCAGCGCGACGATCCCGAACGCATCCTCGACGCGCTGGAGGCCGTCATCTTCCAAGAGGCCGACCCGGACGAGGCGCTCGCCGTCGCCGAGAGCGCCGACTGATGACCGACCCGACCGTCGAGGCGATCTTCGGCGCGGTCGCGGCGACCGCCCCCGAGATCCGCGCCGCGCTTCCCGGCCGCCGCGTCGAGAGCGGGACGGACAACCCCTCCGGGGAGAGCGTCATGGCCGGCGACCTGTACGCCGACGAACTGCTCGGAGAGGCGATCACCACGATCGACGGCGTCGGCTCGTTCGTCAGCGAGGAGCGCGAGGCCGCGGTCGACGCCGGTGACGGAGCCTACGCGGTCGCGATCGACCCGCTCGACGGCTCCTCGAACCTCCGGTCGAACAACGCGATGGGCACCGTGGTCGGGGTGTACGACGAGCCGCTGCCCGCCACCGGACGCGACCTCGTCGCCGCCGGCTACGTGCTCTACGGCCCGATCACGACGATGGTCGTCGCCGACGAGTCCGGCGTCCGCGAGGAGGTCGTCGAGGCAGAGGCCGACGGATCGGTCTCCCGCTCGGTCGTCGACGACGACCTCCGGCTCCCCGACGACCCCCTCGTCTACGGGTTCGGCGGGCGCGTTCCCGACTGGCCAGACGAGTTCACGGCCTTCGCCCGCGAGATCGAAGACGAGCTGAAGCTCCGGTACGGCGGCGCCATGGTCGGCGACGTGAACCAGGTGCTCACCTACGGCGGGATCTTCGCGTACCCCGCCCTCGTCGACGCGCCCCGGGGGAAGCTTCGGCTCTCCTTCGAGGCGAACCCGATCGCCTACATCATCGAGCGCGCCGGCGGGGCGGCGACCGACGGCCGGACCGACATCCTCGACGTCGAGCCCGAGGGCGTCCACGACCGCGTTCCGCTGTACGTCGGCAACGAGGAGCTGATCGAGCGGCTCGAAGCCGCGCTCGACGACGAGTAACCGCCGGCAGACGCCGTTTCCCAGCGTATTTCCGCTTCCACTTGGTCCGTCTCTTCCGGTCTCAAGCGGACAGCCCGCCCCCGACTCGACCGCGAGCGTCCGCGACACGGTTCACCACCGATCCGGGGTCGTATCGACTCGCGCACTGGCGTGTCCGACGGCAGCGCGGTCGGTTGCTTACGCTCGGCATAGAATCATTATCAACAGTTACGAAATAAATTACAATATAGTCTAGAGTAAATATATTATCTGCGGAGGAACCTACAGATGGACATAACAGAAAACGACGAAGGCAAGCCGGTAGTCAACGAAGCGGGAGAGAAGGTCGGAATGGTGTCGAAAGTCGAGGGCCACAACGTACACGTCGACCCGGACCCGGGGCTCACAGACTCGATCAAATCGAGGCTCGGCTGGGGTGACGCCGACGGGGACACGTATGCGCTCAAGCAGTCCGACATCGCGGCCGTCACCGACGACGAAGTGCAGCTGAAGCGATAACGGTCGACTCACGCGATAAGCCGCGCCGGCTGTGAAGGCGGTCCGTGTTTTTTGCGTCGTAACGGGCGAAACGTCGTCTTACGCACCGTCACACCCGACTCTTTTCACCCGGGTTGGCAGGTGGGTCGTTTTCGGCCCCCGACCGCGATCGACCGCCTTACGAGGGACCGTTTTCACGACGACTCCGGAACCGAGCCGGCGGTCGCGGCCGTCTGGTACACTCCCCGCCTAGCGGGATTATGAATGAATTATCGTGCTATATGGCGGTGGTAACACTTATCTAAACCCGATCCTAACAGCGGCGTATCGCCGGTACGACCGCTGCCGGTCGAAGAGCCGTGAACAACGACGATCCCAGAATAACGGGCGAGCACGTTCGGTCGATCGAGACCCCCACGGGAACGGTCACTCTCGTCGGCGTCGTCCACGATCACCCCGCCAGCGTCTTTCGGGTTCGAACGGTGGTTTCGGGGCGCGATCCCGACGTGCTCGCTCTCGAACTCCCGCCGCTTTCGCTGCCCCTCTTCGAGCGGTACGCAGAGGATACTCGGACCCCGCCGGTGTTCGGCGGGGAGGTAAGCGCGGCGATCCAGGCGGCGACGACGGATCGCGTCGTGGGGATCGACGGTCCCACCCCGCGCTTCCTCCGGCGGCTCGTCGCGACGCTGTACCGCGACGGCGACTCGCTCGCGACGGCCGCGGGCGTGCTCACCCGGCTCGCGTCGGTGACGAAGAGCACCGTCCGGTGTCGTCTCGCGGGGTCCCTCGCCGCGATGACCGCCGTCCGTCTGGAGGTCGACTCGCCGGCCACCTACTCGATCGGACGAACCGATAGCGCGGAGCGCCAAGCGGAAAACGAAGCGCACCAGATCGCCCGAGCACGCGCCGTGATGGACGCGTTCGAGCCCTCGCGGGCCTCGTGTTTCAGCGACGAAGTCCGCGAGTCGCACATGGCCGACCGCCTCGGTCGCCTCCGCCACGACGGCGACGTCGTCGCCGTGGTCGGTCGACACCATCTCGACCGCGTCGCCGACCTGCTCCGTGGCCGTCTCGAGGAGACGGCTTCCTCGTAGGCCCGACACGTTTTGCGGCGAGCGCCACGCGGGAGCCGTCCGCACGCCTCGGCGCATGAAAAATTGTTTAGGAGAGACCGCAAATCTTGCGTCCATGAAAGTTCACGTCGGCGCGGCGGCGACGCCGGAGGAGGCCGAGGCGATCGCGCGGTCGCTCGCCGAACACCTCGGCGTCGACGTCGACGTCCACGTCGGCGACGCCGCTGAGCCCGCAGCGAGCGCCGAGCCGCCCGAAACGTCGTACCCGCTCGACGACGACCTCGGGCCCACGAACCGCGAGCGGGAGCTCCGGGCCGAGATCGACGACATCCTGGAGGGCGGGCCGGAGAAGTACCGTGATCGGCTCCCCGAGCAGGGGAAGCTGTTCGTCCGCGATCGGCTCGACCTCTGGTTCGGCGGCGAGGACGGGACGCGCGGTGCGGGCGACGCGAGCGCGACCGACGGCGAGCCCGTGGGGCTTCACTTCGAGGACGGGAAGTTCGCCGCGTTCGACGACTGGCACCCGAACGCGCCCGGGCGGAGGGGGGAGAGCGAGGCGAGTGAGGACTCCGACGAGGAGAGTAACGGAGGCACCGAGAACGGCGGCGACCGCCTCCCCGGCGACGGTCTGCTCACCGGCGCGGCCGCGTTCGAGGGACGCGACGTCCATTTCATGGCCAACGACTTCACCGTGAAAGCGGGGTCGATGGCGGCGAAGGGCGTCGAGAAGTTCCTCCGGATGCAGCAGCGCGCCCTGAAGACGGGCAAGCCGGTGCTCTACCTGATGGACTCCTCCGGCGGGCGGATCGACCAGCAGAGCGGTTTCTTCGCCAACCGCGAGGGGATCGGGAAATATTATTACAACCACTCGATGCTCTCGGGCGCGGTGCCGCAGATCTGCGTGCTGTACGGTCCCTGTATCGCCGGCGCGGCCTACACGCCCGTCTTCGCCGACTTCACGGTGATGGTCGAGGGGATGTCCGCGATGGCCATCGCCTCGCCGCGGATGGTGAAGATGGTCACCGGCGAGGAGATCGAGATGGCGGACCTCGGCGGCCCGCGCGTCCACGCCGAGGAGTCCGGGTCGGCAGACCTGGTCGCCCGCGACGAGGAACACGCCCGCGAGCTCGTCGCCGACCTGATCGGCTACCTCCCCGATCGGGCCGGGGAGAAACCCCCGAAACGCGAGACGAAGCCCCCGAAGTTCTCCCCGGAGGGGATCGACGAGCTGATCCCCGAGTCGCCGAACCGCCCGTACGACGTCCGCGACCTGCTCGACCGGATCGCCGACGCGGAGTCCGTCTTCGAGCTGAAGGAGGGGTACGGGCCGGAGATCGTCACGGCCTTCTGCCGGATCGACGGCCGGCCCGTCGGCGTCGTCGCCAACCAACCGACCGAGCGGTCGGGCGCCATCTTCCCGGACGCGGCCGAGAAGGCGGCCGAGTTCATCTGGACCTGCGACGCCTACGAGATCCCCCTGCTGTACCTCTGTGACACGCCGGGGTTCATGGCCGGCTCGCAGGTCGAGAAGGACGCCATCTTAGAGAAGGGCAAGAAGATGATCTACGCCACCTCCTCCGCGACGGTCCCGAAACAGACCGTCGTCACCCGGAAGGCGTACGGCGCGGGGATCTACGCGATGGGCGGCCCCGCGTACGACCCCGAGAGCGTGATCGGGCTCCCCTCCGGCGAGATCGGGATCATGGGACCAGAGGCCGCGATCAACGCCGTGTACGCCCGGAAGCTCGCCGAGATAGACGACCCCGAGGAGCGCGCCGAGACCGAGGCGCGGCTCCGCGAGGAGTACCGCGAGGACATCGACATCCACCGGATGGCCAGCGAGGTCGTCATCGACGAGATCGTGGCCCCGTCCACGCTCCGCGAGGAGCTCGCCGCCCGCTTCGCGTTCTACGAGGACGTGGAGAAGGAACTGCCGGACAAGAAACACGGGACGGTTCTCTGAGCGCGCTCGCCGACGGTCGCGCTTATAAGGCGGCGGCCCAGTCGGCGCCGAGGAACTCGACTGCGCCCCCGATCCCGAGCGCCACGGCGACGCCGATCGCCAGCAGCGCGCCGACGTACGCCACGGAGCCGACCAGCGACGCGGCGGCGAACCGCGGGGCGGAGACGGACGAGGCGGTCGCGGTGGGGACGGCGAGCCACCCGCGCGTGCCGGGGACCGCGTTCGAGGCCGCCACCGCGGGGAGCCCCCACCGGTCGAACCACCCGCCCGCGCTCTCCAGTCGGCGCTGGCCGACCGGGACCACGGCGAGCGCCGTCGGGTCCACGTCGAACCGACGGACGGCCGTGAACACGACCGCCTGCCCGAGCGTCGCGCCGGCGACGGCCGCGACGAACACCGGCAGGACCGCGACCGCCTCGACGCCGACGGCGACCACCGCGGCGACGAACAGCGTCCGCGCCGGGAGCACCTTCCCGACGAGGGCGCCCTCGAGCGCGAACACGGCGAACACCGCGACGGCGCCGTAGCTGTCGACGAGGGCGAGCGCGGTCGCGACGTGGGAACCGAACACGCGCCTCCTCCGGCGGGCACACGTAAAGCTCTTACACCGTGAACAGTGCTCTCAGGTGTCAAAACGGGATTTAATCGGACACAAGCGGATTACCGGCATCCCCGCTCGGACCCGGACGGTCGGGGGTGGGGTATTTGTCGGTCGCCCGCGCAGGTGTCTCCCATGATAGACGTCGGCGTCAAGGCGCCCGATTTCATCGCCCCCGCGGTCACCGACGGAACGGCCGTGGAACTGGCGCTGTTCCGGCTCGTCGACGGCCACGAGGCGGTCGCGCTCTGTTTCGCGCCCGCGAACTTCGTCCCCACCTGCACGGCCGTCTTCGCCGCCGTCCGGGACGCGGGCTGGCACGAGCGAGACGACCTCGCCGTCGTCGCGCTCACCGGCGACTCGCTGTATTCCGGGTTCGCGTACGCGGACCGATTCGGGCTTCCCTTCCCGATCGTCTCCGACTTCCACGCCGGGGTCGCCGACTCGTACGACCTGACCGCCGAGTCGTGGGAGAGTCACTCGCACATCCCGCGCCGCGCGACGGTCGTCATCGACGGGGACTGGACCGTTCGGTTCGCGGAGGCGACGACGGACGCGCTCGACCGGCCGGCCCCCTCGCCCGTCCAGAACGCGACCGCGGCGCTCCGCGACATCGGGGTCGACGTCGACCGGCCGCGGGTGAACTACGACGGGCCGTGGTGAGGGCGTCGTCGCTGACCGCCTGATCGGTCGGGACGACCCTCGTCGCCGCCGGGGTTATTTCACGCCTCCGCGCGGAGTCCCCGGCATGGAGACCGCCTTCGCGGACTACCTCGACGAGTTCACGCGCCGGGACTGGGAGACGCTCGGTCCGGACGCCGTCACGAGCCCGGTTCGGGTCGCGGTCGTCGGCCTCGGCTGGTTCGCCCGCGAGTGGGCCCTGCCGGGGATCGCGCGGTCGGCGTACACCGAGGCGACCGTCGTCACCGACGTCGACCCGAACGCGGTGGAGACGGTCGCCGCCGAGCGCGACCTGACCGGCGTCACCCCCGAGGAGTTCCGCTCGGGCGACGTCGCGGACGCGTACGACGCGGTGTACGTCGCCACGCCGAACGCGGCCCACCTCGACTACGTTCGGGCCGCCGCGGAGCAGGGGAAGGCGGTCCTCTGCGAGAAGCCGCTGGAGGCGACGCTGGACCGCGCCCGTCGGCTCGTGGCCGCGTGCCGAGACGCCGACGTCCCCCTGATGGTCGGCTACCGGATGCAGACCGACCCCGCCGTCCGACGGCTGCGGGACCTCCTTCGCGCGGGCGTCGCCGGCGACGTGATCCACGTCCACGCGACGATGTCGCAGACGATGCTCGGGGAGCTCGGCGGCGATACCGACCAGTGGCGGCTCGACCCGGAGCTGTCGGGCGGCTGCGCGCTCATGGACCTGGGCGTGTACCCGCTCAACACGACCCGGTTCGTGCTCGGCGAGGACCCGGTTCGCGTCTCCGGGCGGACCCACACGCGCCACGAGGCGTTCGCCGACGTCGATGAGGACGCCACGTTCCGGCTGGAGTTCCCTGACGGCGTCGACGCGCTGTGTACGGTGAGCCAGAACGCCCAGCACGCGAGCCGGCTGGAGGTCACCGGGACGGAGGCGAGACTGATCTTAGATCCGGCCTTTTACGAGCGCGAGGACCGCGGATTCGCCGTCGTCCGCGACGGCACCCGCGTCGACGTCGACTTCGACCAGGTCCACCAGATCGAAGAGGAGTTCGCGTACTTCGGTCACCAGCTGCTGGCGGACGAACCGTTCCACCCGGACGGCGAGCACGCGCTCGCCGACATGCGCGCGCTCGACGGCATCTACGAGTCCGCCGAGACCGGTCGGCCCGTCGCTCTCGGCGACGACGCGGAGTGACCTCGGGCCGCGTCGCTCGGTGATACCGGGGCTCGCTACTGCTCGATGCCGTACACGTCGCTCGTCCAGTCGCGTGCCGGGGTGTCGTACACCGGCCGGTTCCGGTCGCGCTCGTCGAGCCGCCGTCGGTCGGCCGCGTCGAGCTCCCAGTCGAGGTCGGCGTTGGCCCGGACGTGGTCCGGGGTCGACGACCGCGGCAGCGGGACCACGCCGCGATCCACCGCCCACCGGAGCACGACCTGTGCGGGGCTCTTGCCGTACGTCTCGGCGAGTTCGGCGACGGCGTCGTCCTCGAACACGTCGGTCCGCGCGAGCGGCGCCGCCGCCTCGATCACGGTGTCGGACTCGCGGCAGTAGTCGACGAGGTCGGGGCGCTGGAACCACGGGTGGAACTCGATCTGGTTGACCGCGATCGGCACGTCCGAGATGTGGTGGGCGCAGCTCAGCTGGTAGGCGCTGAAGTTCGACACCCCCACGTCGCGGACGAGCCCTCGCTCGCGGAGCTCCGCCATCGCTCGGAGCGTCTCGCGCAGCGAGATCGCGGGGTTCGGCCAGTGGATGAGGTATAAATCGAGGTAGTCGGTTCCGAGCCGTTCGAGCGACGCCTCGCACGACTCGATCACCGACTCGTAGTTGAGGTTCTTCGCGAGCACCTTCGAGGTGAGGAACACGTCGTCGCGGTCGTACTCCGCGAGCGCCTCGCCGATGACCTCCTCGTTCCGATACCCCTCGGCGGTGTCGATGTGCGCGTAGCCGGCGTCGAGCGCCGCGCGGACGCTCTCGGCCGTCTGGTCGTCGAGGTCGTACGTGCCCAGCCCGAGCGCCGGCAGCTCGGCGCCGCTCGGGAGCGTCTTCGTTGGAACGGTCACACGGAACGGGTTCGGCGGATCGCCGATTGAAACTACCGGTCGGGGAACGTCGCGGGCGAGCAAATAAAGCGAACGCTGGCCGACTCGATCAGCGGGAAAATGCACCGGCCGAGACTCCCCGCGAGCAGGGAGGGACCGGAGGTCCCTCTTGCAGCCGGCGCGTAGCGCCGGCGACAGCGCGAGCGGGGAGTCAGGGCGGTGGATCTTCGAGCGCAGCGACAAGATGCACCGGCCGAGATTTAAACTCGGAATCAGACGTGCTCGCTCACTCCGCTCGCTGCGCGCGACTGATAGCGTTCAAACCTCTCTCGGTGATTTTGCTCACTTCGTTCGCAAAATGCACCGGCCGAGATTTGAACTCGGGTTGCAACCATGGCAAGGTTGCGTGATACCACTACACTACCGGTGCGTGCTTCGCATCTGCACATAGCCCGAGTCGGAGATATAAGGGTTCCGAACGACGCCCGACGAAGCGGGGTCCGCGCCCCGATCCGACCGCCGGAAGCGTCATCGGGCTCCCGACCAAGACCGATACGAGACGACTCCCATGACGCGCCGACCGACTGACCCCGCCGACAGACGAACCGTCCTCCGAGCGACCGGCGGTCTCGCGGCCCTCTCGATCGCCGGATGTCTCGGTGAGGGCGGGACGAACGACGGGGAGACCGGTGCGGGCGGGGACGAGAACGGTGACGCCGACGTCCCGCCCGACGACGGCGCCGACGTCGAGTACGCGGTCGAGCGCGTCGCGGAGGGGTTCGAGAACCCGTGGGGGCTCGCCTTCCTCCCGGACGACGGACGGCTGCTGGTCACGGAACGCCCAGGCCGGCTTTCGCTCGTCGACCCCGCAGACGGGACGCGCGCGACCGTCGACGGCGTCCCGGCCGTTCGCGCTGCCGGACAGGGCGGGCTCCTCGACGTCGCGATCCACCCCGAGTTCCCGGACGACGCGCGCGTGTACCTCACGTACGCGGGGACGAACGACGAGGGGGGATCGGCGACGCACGTCGGGAGCGGTCGGCTCTCGCTCGGCACCGAGGACGGGGCGCCTGCCCTCGACGGCTTCGAGGCGGTCCACGTCGCGAGGCCGTTCGTCGACTCCGACCAGCACTTCGGCTCGCGGGCGACGTTCGGTCCCGAAGGGGCGCTGTTCGTCACCGTGGGGGACCGGCGGGACACCGAGTTCGGTCCGGACCACGTCTCGCAGGACCGCTCGAACGAACTCGGGGCGACCCTTCGGCTGACGCCCGACGGCGACGCCCACCCCGACAACCCGTTCGTCGACGAGCCGGACGCGGCCGACGCGGTCTACAGCTACGGCCACCGGAACCCGCAGGCGATGACCGTCCGTCCCGAGACGGGAGCGATCTGGCAGTGCGAGCACGGCGAGCGCGACGGCGACGAGATCAACGTGGTCGAGCGCGGCGGCAACTACGGGTGGCCGATCGCGAGCGAGGCGTGCCGGTACGGCACAGACGAGCGCGTCGCGCCGAGCCACCGCGAGCGCGGCGACGTCGTCGCTCCGGTCCACTACTGGCCGTGCGGCTCCGGCGGGTTCCCGCCGAGCGGCGCGGTCTTTTATCAGGGAGACGCGTTCCCCGCGTGGCGGGGCGACCTGTTCGCCGGCACGCTCGCGGCCGAGTACCTCGGACGGTTCACGGTCGACGGCGCGGGCGCCGGCGACGCCGCAGTGACCGAGCGCGACCCGCTGCTCGCCGACCGCGGGTGGCGCGTCCGGGCGCTCGCGGTCGAACCGGCCACGGGCCACCTCTACATCGCCGTCGACGACGCCGACGCGCCGGTCGCGCGGATCGTCCCGGCGTGAAGACGGAGACGGCTCGCGTCGGCGTACTCAAACGAATTTACGTAGGACGCCTTACAAAAATATCGTTCAGATTACATTTATTCTCGCGCGGCGCGTAGCACCGATCGCATGAGATTGAACGGGATGCGGACGGAACTCGACGCACAGAGCGCTCCGCGCGGACCGCCGCCGTCGGTACGCGGAACGCTGCTGGTGCTCGCGATCACGGCCGGCGTCCTCGTCGCCGCCTCGTATCCGGTCGCGAGCGTCGGCCTCGCGGCGGTGGTCCTCGCCGCGCGCTACGGAGCGCGACCGCTTGTGCGGCGCCTCCGAAAGCGAACGGACGAATGGGGGTTCCGGCCGGTGTGCGTGCCCGGAACGGACGTCTGTCTCGGCGCGTGACCGGCGGGCCCCCACGGCAGGCTCTTTACGCGAGGCGGACCGACGGACTACCACGATGACCGAGACGGATCCGGACGGCCGGCTCTCGCCCGACGAAGCGTTCGCCGCGCTCGGCGACGAGGTCCGGGTGCGGATCCTGCGCGTCCTCGGCGACGCCGGGGAGCCGCTGGCCTTCACCGAGCTGTACGACCGGCTCCCGATCGAGGACACGTCGCGGTTCAACTACCACCTCGGCGAGCTCCGCGGTCACTTCGTCCGGAAAGACGAGGGCGGCTACGCGCTCGATCACCCGGGCCGACGGGTCGTCGAGGCGATTCGGTCCGGAGCGGTCACCGACGACCCCGACCTCGAACGCACGTCGATCGACGACCGCTGTCCCGCCTGCGACGGGCGACTGGAGATCCGGTGGCGCGACGGGAGCATCGAGGTGTTCTGCTCGAGCTGTGAGAGCCGGTGGGAGCGGTCGTCGAGTCACGCCGACGCCGCCGAGGAGTCGGAATCGGGGTACCTCGGACGACTACCGTTCCCGCCGGCCGGGATCCGGAATCGAGAGGCGGAGGAGGCGTTCCGTGCGGCCCACGCGTGGACGGTCGTCGAGATCCTCGCGGTCGGAACCGGTCTCTGCCCGCGGTGCGCGGCGACCGTCGAGACGGAGCTAGACGCCTGTGCGGACCACGAGGACGACGGCATCTGCTCGAACTGTCGGTCCAGCTTCGCGGTGGTGTTCCAGGCCTCGTGCACCAACTGCCCCTACCACGTCGGGAGCGCAGCGGGATTCGGGCTTCTGTCGTCCCCGGCGCTGTTGGGATTCATGCTCGAGCACGACATCGACCCGCTCTCGCCGCGGTCGGTCGGTCGGCTGGACCGCTTTTTCAGCGACTACGACGAGTCGATCAGTTCGACCGACCCCCTCCGCGTGGTGCTCACGTTCTCTCTCGACGGCGACGAACTCACGCTCCGTCTCGACGAGAACGGCGATATCGTCGACGCGTCGTCGTAGCTCGTCGCCGTCGACGCCGACGCGCCGGTCGTGCGGATCGTCCCGGCCTGAACCACGGTCGGCGACCGTGAGCCGCGCCGGTGACGGGCGCGTTCATCGGCGGCGGTCGGCCCTCCGGTCCGTGTCATAGACTCTCTCGATTCTGTGACCGAATCCCCCGCCAGACCCCGTGTGAACGCTCCACAGCCCGGAAACGGGACCGCTATCCTTTTACGGTGCCGTCCGAAATCGAGGGGTACAGTCTCGCCACGATGCGTACCGAAGACGGACTCACGATCTGTGTTCCGTCTTCGGTCGTCCGGGAGGCCGAGGACGACCGCGAGGCGACTCGCAAACTCGGCTACGTCGCCCGTGCGGCGGCGGTGTTCCGGGCGGATCGACTGGTCGTCTTCCCCGACAGGGAAGGCGAGCGGCGACGGGGCGGCGAGTACGTTCGGACCGTGCTGGGGTACGCCGCGACCCCTCCGGGGCTCCGCAAGGACCTCTGGGGGGAGCGCGACGAGCTCCGGTACGCCGGCGTGCTCCCGCCGCTCCGCGTGCCGTGGCGGACCGGCTCGACCCCAGACGGGGAAGAGTCGAAAACACAGGGACTCGTGACCGAGGTCGGACCTGAAGGCCGCGTCCGGGTCAATTCCCCGCTGCGGGAACACCCGATCTCCCTGCTCGTGCCCTCCGGAATGGAGGTCGAGCAGGGGGAGCGCGTCACCATCAGGGTCTCTTCGAGAGAACCGGTCCGCGCCCGCATCACCGGGAAGCCGGAGGACGGTTTCCAGGTCGTGGAAGCGGACCTGTCGGAAGCGCTCGCCGGCGACGGACTGGCCGTCGCGACGTCGCGACACGGGGAGGAACTCTCCGTCTCGCGGCTCGGCGGCATCGTCTCGGACGCGCGGGAGGCCGGCGGCTACACCGTCGCCTTCGGTGCGCCCGAGCGAGGGCTTCCGGAGATGCTCGGGCTCTCGCCCGACGGCATTCGGGCGGCCGTTGCCGACGGCCGCCCGGTCGAACCCGATCCGGGGTTCGACCTCTGGCTGAACACGATCCCGGCACAGGCGAGCGAGGTCGTCCGGACGGAGGAGGCTCTGTTCGTGACTCTCGGCTCGCTCACACTCACGGAGTAAACACATGCCACAACCAAGCCGACCACGAAAAGGCTCGCTGGGCTACGGCCCGCGTACCCGCGCAGACCGCGAGGTCCCGCGCATTCGCTCGTGGCCCGACGACGACGGAGCCCCCGCACTGCAGGGGTTCGCCGGTTACAAGGCCGGAATGACCCACGTCGTTATGGTCAACGACGAGGCCAACTCGCCGCGTGAGGGGATGGAAGAGTCCGTTCCCGTCACCGTCGTCGAGACGCCGCCGATGTACGCGGTGGCCCTGCGCGCCTACGAACAGACGCCGTACGGAAAGAAGCCGGTCGAAGAGGTCTGGGCGACCGAGTTCCACGAGGAGCTCGACCGCGCGCTCGACCTCCCGGCGGAAGACACCTTCGAGGAGGACGCCGAGGAGCTGCGCGCGTTGCTCGACGACGACGTCGTCGACGACGTCCGCGTCATCACCCACACCGTCCCCTCGGAGCTCGCGAACATTCCCAAGAAGAAGCCCGACGTCATGGAGACCCGAGTCGGCGGCGGCTCCCTCGAGGAGCGCGTCGAATTCGGTCTCGACCTGGTCGGGGAGGGCGGCGCCCACGAGTTCGGCGACGTCTTCCGCGCCGGTCAGTACACCGACGTCTCGGGCATCACGAAGGGGAAGGGGACCCAGGGTCCCGTCAAGCGCTGGGGCGTCCAGAAGCGGAAGGGCAAACACGCCCGCCAGGGATGGCGGCGCCGGATCGGCAACCTCGGTCCGTGGAACCCCTCCCGCGTGCGCTCCACCGTTCCCCAGCAGGGGCAGACCGGCTACCACCAGCGCACCGAGCTCAACAAGCGCCTCATCGACTTCGGCGAGGGCGACGACGCCAGCGTCGACGGCGGCTTCGTCAACTACGGCGAGGTCGACGGCGAGTACGCGCTTATCAAGGGCTCGCTGCCGGGGCCGGACCAGCGCCTGCTTCGGTTCCGCCCGGCCATCCGGCCGAACGACCAGCCGCGCCTCGACCCCGAGGTCCGGTACGTATCCACCGCATCCAACCAGGGATAATACATGAACGCAACAGTACACGACCTGGACGGCGGGGACGCGGGCAGCGTCGAGCTGCCGGCGATCTTCGAGACCGCGTTCCGACCGGACCTCATCGGTCGGGCGGTCTCCGCCGCACAGGCTAACCGGAAGCAGGCCTACGGTGCCGACGAGTTCGCCGGGCTGCGAACCCCCGCGGAGTCGTTCGGCTCCGGACGCGGGCTCGCGCACGTCCCGCGCTCCGAGAACGTCGCCCGCCGCGTCCCGCACGCGGTCTCGGGCCGCGCCGCGCACCCGCCGAAGGCCGAGAAGGACCAGACGAAGAAACTGAACGACAAGGAACGACAGCTCGCGATCCGGTCGGCCGTCGCGGCCACCGTGGACGCCGAGCTCGTCGCCGAGCGCGGCCACGCGTTCGACGCGGACCTCGACCTCCCGCTCGTCGTCTCCGACGAGTTCGAGGACCTGAAGAAGACCCAGGAGGCCCTGGGCGTGCTGGAGGCCGTCGGCGCCGACGCCGACATCGAGCGCGCCGAGGAGGGTCGCTCCGTTCGGTCCGGCCGCGGGAAGACCCGCGGACGCAAGTACAGCCAGCCCAAGTCCGTCCTCGTCGTCACCAGCGAGGAGCCGTCTCGCGCCGCCCGGAACCTCTCGGGCGTCGACGTCGCGACCGCGGCCGAGGTCAACGCGGAGGACCTCGCGCCCGGCGGACACCCGGGCCGACTCACGCTGTGGACCGAGAGCGCCATCGAGGAGGTGGCCGACCGATGAACTCCATCATCGAGCACCCGCTCGTCACCGAGCAGGCGATGAACGAGATGGACTTCAAGAACAAGCTGCTGTTCCTCGTCGACGTCGACGCGACGAAGCCGGAGGTCCGGGAGGAGGTCCAGGACCGCTACGGCGTCACCGTCGTCGACGTGAACACGCAGGTCACCTCGAAGGGCAAGAAGAAGGCGACGGTCACGCTCTCCGAGGACGACGACGCGACCGAAATCGCCTCGCGCATCGGGGTGTTCTGATATGGGACGACGAATCCAAGGACAGCGGCGTGGACGCGGCGGCCCGACGTTCCGGGCCCCCTCCCACCGCTACAAGGCGGAACTGTCGCACAAGAAGCTCGAGGACGTGGACACGATCTCCGGCGAAATCGTCGGGATCGAACACGACCCGGCCCGCTCGGCTCCGCTCGCGGAGATCGAGTTCGAGGACGACGACCGTCGGCTCGTGCTCGCGCCGGAAGGCGTGCGCGTGGGCGAGACGATTCAGGTCGGCGTGAGCGCGGAGATCAAGCCCGGGAACACGCTCCCGCTGGCCGAGATCCCCGAGGGCGTGCCGGTCTGTAACGTCGAGAGCAACCGCGGGGACGGCGGGAAGTTCGCGCGCGCCTCCGGCGTGTCCGCGACGCTTCTCACCCACGACCGCGACGTCGCGGTCGTCCAGCTTCCCAGCGGGGAAGTGAAGCGACTCGACCCCCAGTGCCGCGCCACGATCGGCGTGGTCGCCGGCGGCGGTCGGACGGAGAAACCCTTCGTCAAGGCCGGTAACAAGTACCACAAGATGAAGTCGCGCGGGACCAAGTACCCGCGCGTCCGCGGCGTCGCGATGAACGCCGTCGACCACCCCTTCGGCGGGGGCGGTCGCCAACACCCCGGCCAGCCGAAGTCGGTCTCGCGGGACGCCCCGCCGGGACGGAAGGTCGGTGACATCGCATCCAAGCGCACCGGACGAGGTGGCAACAAATGAGTTCCAACTACCGAACAGGCCGCGAGGGCAAAGAGTTCGCCTACCGCGGTCACTCGCTCGACGAGCTGCAGGAGATGGACGTCGACGAAGTCGCGGAACTGCTCCCCGCACGCCAGCGGCGAACCATCGTTCGCGGCCTCGGCACCGAACAGCAGAAGCTGCTGGAGAAGGTGCGGAGCCGCGACAAGGAGACGACGGCGGACGATCCGATCCGGACGCATCTGCGCGACATGCCGATCCTCCCGGAGTTCGTCGGCGTCACCTTCTCCGTGTACAACGGACACAGCTTCGAGCGCGTGCAGGTCCAACCCCAGATGATCGGACACTACCTGGGTGAGTTCCACCTCACGCGAAGCACCGTCGAACACGGTCAGGCCGGCATCGGCGCGACCCGGTCCTCGAAGTTCGTGCCCCTCAAGTAATCCATGGGAATCAACTACAGCGTCGAGGCCGACCCGGAGACCACCGCCAAGGGGATGCTCCGCGACCGGCCCATCAGCGTGAAGGACAGCAAGGAGATCTCCCGGGAGATCAAAGGCGAGACCGTCGCCGACGCCGAGGAGTTCCTCCAGGCCGTCATCGACAAGGAACGGTCGGTCCCGATGCGCCAGCACAGCGCCGGCGCGGGCCACCGGTCCGACATCGACGGCTGGGACGCGGGCCGCTACCCCGAGAAGGCCGCGAAGGACTTCCTCAAGCTCCTGGAGAACGTCAAGAACAACGCGGACGAACAGGGCTTCGACGGCGACGAGATGGTCATCAAACACGTCGCCCCCCACAAGGTCGGCGAACGACCCGGGCGGAACCCGCGAGCCGCGGGCGCCACCCAGTGGAACACCACGCTCGCCGACGTCGAACTCATCATCGAGGACCCGGAGGCTGACGAATAATGGCTGACGAACACCAATTCATCGAGGACGGCCTGCGCCGTTCACAGATCAACGAGTTCTTCGCGGACGAGCTCGGCCGAGCCGGCTACGGCGGCATGGACGTCGCCAAGACGCCGATGGGCACGCAGATCGTCCTGAAGGCCGAAAAGCCCGGTATGGTGATCGGGAAGGGCGGGAAGAACATCCGCAAGATCACCACCGAGCTCGAGGACCGCTTCGACATGGACGACCCGCAGATCGACGTTCAGGAGGTCGACGAGCCCGACCTGAACGCCCAGATCGTCGCGGACCGTCTCGCGAACGCCCTCGAGCGCGGCTGGTACTTCCGGAAGGCCGGCCACACGACGATCGACCGGATCATGGATGCCGGCGCGCTGGGCGCCGAGATCGTCCTCTCCGGAAAGGTCACTGGCGCGCGTTCGCGCGTCGAGAAGTTCAACCGCGGCTACATCAAGCACAACGGCGAGCCCGCGGAGGAGGTCGTCGACCACGGCCAGGGCGTCGCGGTGATGAAGCTCGGGACGATCGGCGTCAACGTGAAGATCATCCCGCCGGGCGCGAAGCTCCCGGACGACTTCGACGTCCGCGAGGACGCCGAGGTCCCGGAGGTCGAGCAGGCCGTCGCGGGCGACGACGAAGGCGTCGAGGCGCTCCTCGAAGAGGAGCCCGAGGAGGTGCCGGACGCCGGCGCCGCCGACGACGTCGAGGTGCCCGACGAGGACCCCGCCGACGTCATCGACGAGGAAGTCGTCGAGGAGGTCGTCGAGGAGACGCAGGACACGGCCACGGAGGCGACCGACGTCGCCGCCGAGGAACCGGTCGGCGACGCCGACGCGGAGGACATCGACGAGCTCGACGAAGAGATCGAGTCGGAAGCGGCCGACCTGGTCGCGGAGATGGAAGCCGCGGACGACGAAGAGGAGGACGAGTAACATGGCGATTCTCTACACGGACGAGATTCGCGACATGACCGCGGCCGAGCGTCAGGTCGAGCTCGAAGAGCTCGAGACCGAGCTGCTCAACTCGAAGGCGCAGCGCGCCGCCGGCGGTATGCCGGAGAGCCCGGGCCGCGTGAACGAGCTGAAGAAGACGATCGCGCGGATCAAGACGATCCAGGCGGAAGAAGGCGACTTCGACGACGAATAAGATGATATCCCCCGACACCCTCGTTCGGCACGAACTCGTCGGCCTCCCGGTTCGGGTGGTCGACGCCGCCAGCGACGCCCACGTGGGCATCGCCGGCCGCGTGCTGTCCGAGACGTTCGGCACCCTCGTGGTCCGAACGCCGTCGGGGGACAAACGCGTGCCCAAGTCGGGCGCGACGTTGGAGTTCGCGGTCGTCGACGTCCCGACCGTCCGCACAGATGAAGCCGCCGACGACTGCCAGTCGTCGGGGTCCGCGTCCCAACTCGGGTCGGATACTACGGGGGTACGCCCCCGTCAGTCTGGCCCGTCCGGGTCCACAAGCGTCGTCACCAGCGACGACGCGGGTCCGGCGAGCCATCGCGGCGAGTGCAAAGACGCGGTCTACGTAACGGTGGATGGCGAACGGTTGCGACATCGACCCGCCGAACGCACCGAACGAGGTGTCACACAATGGCGATAGGAATCGACGTACCCACGCCTCCGGAGCCAGACAACCCGGAGGATTACGACTACGAGAAGTGCCCGTTCTACGGGCAGCTCTCCGTCCGCGGCCAGACCCGTGAGGGAACGGTCGTGTCGACGGATATGGAAAAGACCGTCATCGTCGAGCGAGAATACGACGTGTTCGTACCGAAATACGACCGGTACATGAAGCGTCGTTCGCGCATCCCGGCTCACGTGCCGGGCGTGCTCGACTCGCTCGAAGTCGGTGACGAAGTAAAGATCGCGGAGACGCGACCGCTCTCGAAGACGAAGTCCCACGTCGTCGTCGAGAACCTGTCGGGTGATCAGTGATGGAGGCGCTCAAGGCCGACGTCACGCAGGGGCTCTCGAAGGGCTCGCTCATCACGTGCGCCGACAACACCGGCGCCCGTGAGCTGAAGGTGATCTCGGTGGCCGGCTACTCCGGCACCAAGAACCGCCACCCGAAGGCAGGTATCGGCGACAAGGTGACCGTCTCGGTCACCAAAGGGACCCCGGAGATGCGGCGGCAGGTGCTGGAGGCGGTCGTCGTCCGCCAGCGCAAGCCGATCCGCCGTCCGAACGGGACCCGCGTGAAGTTCGAGGACAACGCGGCCGTCATCATCGACGACCTCGACGAGCCGCGGGGCACCGAGATCAAGGGCCCCGTCGCTCGCGAGGTCGCCGAACGATTCGGGAGCATCGCCTCGACCGCGACGATGATCGTCTAATCATGACGAAACAGCCACGCAAACAACGAAAACGGTCGGAGACCGCGCCGCTCCACGAGCGGCAGAGCCAGGTCCGAGCCACCCTCACGGAGGACCTCCGCGAGGAGTACGGACAGCGCAACGTCCGCGTCAACGCCGGCGACACCGTCGAGGTGCTTCGCGGCGACGCGGCCGGGACGGAGGCGGAGGTTCTCTCCGTCGACCTGTCCGCGGAACGGATCACCGTCGAGGACGTCACCGTCGAGAAGGCGGACGGGGAGGAGGTTCCCCGCCCGATTCCGGCGAGCAACGTCCGGGTGACCGATCTGGACCTGGAAGACGATCGCCGGGAGGCGCGGCTCCAGGAGGATAACGAATGACGCGACATCAGAAGCGACTGGCAGTACCGAACTCCTGGCCGGTCGAGCGCAAGACCAACACGTTCACCGTCAAGGCCGGCGCCGGCCCGCACGGTGAGGCGGGCGTTCCGCTCGTCGTCCTGCTGCGGGACGTGCTCGGTTACGTCGACTCGACGAAGGAGGCCCGCTACGCGCTGAACAACGACTCGGTCCTCGTCAACGGGGACGCGATCTCGGACGAGCAGCGTCCGATCGGGATGTTCGACATCCTGGCGTTCCCCGAGCGCGAGGAGTTCTTCCGCGTCTTCCCCGACGAGGGCGGTCGGCTCGCGCTGAGCCCCGTCGACGAGGAGGCCGCGAGCAGCCGGCTCGGGCGAATCACGAACAAGTCCGTCGTCCCCGGCGGAGACGTCCAGCTGACGCTCCACGACGGGACGAACGTCCGCGTCGACGCGGACGCGCCGTACGACACCAAAGACTCGATCGTCATCGACAACGAGTCGAAGGAGGTCGTCGCCCACTTCGAGTACGAAGAGGGCGCGCTCGTCACCGCCGTCGCCGGCCAGCACGCCGGCCGAATCGGCGAGGTCGACGACATCGACGTGACGCTCGGCTCGGGATCGAACACCGTGTACGTCGCCGACGACGGCGACGGCTACGAGACGGTCGAGGAGTACCTCGTCGTCATCGACGAGAACTTCACCGGCGACGACGCCGAGGAGGCGGGTGATTCGGATGAGTGAATCCGAGAGCGCCGCTCACGAGATGCGCGAACCGTACCTCGAGAAGGTCGTCGTCCACATGGGCGTCGGGCAGGGCGGTGAGCCGCTCGCCGACGCCGAGGAGATCATCGAGGAGATCACGGGCCAGCAGTCGGTCCGGACCACCTCGAAGCGCACCATCGCCGAGTTCGGGATCCGCAAGGGCGACCCGATCGGCGTCAAGGTGACGCTGCGGGGCGAGGACGCACACGAGTTCCTCGAGACCGCGCTCGACATCGTCGACGTCTCCGCCAGCCAGTTCGACGACACGGGCAACCTGAGCTTCGGGGTCGAAGACCACACCGACTTCCCGAGCCAGGAGTACAACCCGAACATCGGCATCTACGGGCTCGACGTGACGACGACGATCGTCCGGCCCGGCTACCGCGTGTCGAAGCGGGACAAGGCGACCGCCTCGATCCCGTCGAAACACCGGATGACCGCCGAGGACGCGGCCGCGTTCCTCGAAACGAACTTTGACGTAGAGGTAACGGAATGAGCGAAGCGAACAACGACACGGGCGAACACGCGGCGAAGCGCACCGACACCCGGCACACCTGCCGGCGGTGCGACCGCGAGCAGGGGCTTGTCGGCAAGTACGACATCAACCTCTGCAGGCAGTGTTTCCGCGAAGTCGCCCGAGACATGGGATTCGAGAAGTACAGCTGATCATGACAGGAAACGATCCATTCACCAACGCGCTCGCCGGCATGGACAACGCCGAGAGCGTTGGCCACCTGTCGTACACGGTTGAGCCCGCCTCCAACATCATCGGCTCCGTCCTCGAGGTCCTCTACGACCGCGGGTACGTCGACGGCTTCGAGTACGTCGACGACGGGAAAGCCGGGAAGTTCGAGGTCGAACTGAAAGGCGCGATCAACGAGTGTGGCGCCGTCAAGCCCCGCTACTCCGCGGGCGCGGACGAGTTCGAGAAGTGGGAGAAGCGATACCTCCCCGCCCGTGACTACGGGACGCTCATCGTCACGACGAGCCACGGCGTCATGAGCCACTACGATGCCCGCGAACAGGGCATCGGCGGCCAAGTGATCGCATACGTCTACTAACAATGAACAGAGTCGAAATCGAGATTCCGGACGACGTCTCCGCCGAGACCGATCACCTCGAACTCACCGTCGAGGGTCCCAACGGGAGCGTCACGCGACGCCTCTGGTACCCCGACGTCGAGGTCACGGTCGAGGACGGTGTCGTCGCGATCGCTTCCGAGAACGAGGACGCGAAGACGAACGCCACGGTCGGCACCTTCGAGAGCCACGTCGCCAACATGATCCACGGCGTCACCGACGGATGGGAGTACACGATGGAAGTGTACTACGCCCACTTCCCGATGCAGGTGTCCGTGGAGGGCGACGAGGTCGTCATCGAGAACTTCCTCGGCGAGCGAGCACAGCGACGCACCCCGATCCGCGGGGACACGGACGTACAGGTCGACGGCGAGACGGTCACGCTCTCGGGCTCCGACAAGGAGGCCGTCGGGCAGACCGCCGCCGACATCGAACAGCTGACGAAGGTGACCGACAAGGACACGCGCGTCTTCCAGGACGGCGTGTACATCGTCGAGAAGCCCACCGGAGGTGCCTAACCAATGGCCGAAGAACTGGAAGACATCAGCGGTGTCGGTCCCTCGAAGGCGGACGCCCTTCGCGAGGCCGGCTACGAGACGGTCGAGGACGTGAAGGCCGCCTCCCAGTCGGAGCTCTCCGAGGTCGACGGCGTCGGCAACGCGCTCGCAGCGCGAATCAAGGCCGACGTCGGCGGGCTGGAGGTCGACGAGGAGGCGGACGCGGAGATCGAAGACGAGACCGACGAGGAAGAGGAGGCCGACGAGGCCGAATCCGACGAGGAGGTCGAGACGGAGCTTCGCCCCCGCGGTCACGCCGACAAGACGCCGGAACTGGACGACGAAACCGCTCGCGCGCTCGCACAGAAGCACCGCGAGGGGAAACCCCAGTTCAACCGGCAGGACTACCACAAGAAGAAGCGCATCCCGACGTCGTGGCGCAAGCCGCGCGGCGGGCTCTCGAAGCAGCGCCGTCGGATGAAAGCGAAGGGTCCCGTCGTCGAGGCGGGGTTCCGCACTCCGAGGGCGTCCCGCGACCTGCACCCGAGCGGCTTCGAGGAGGTCCGCGTGCACAACACGGACGACCTCGAGGGCGTCGACGGCGACACGCAGGCGGTGCGGATCGCCTCGAAGGTCGGCGGTCGCAAGCGCGAACTGATCGAAGACGAGGCGGAGGAGCGCGAGATCCGCGTGCTGAACCCGACCTACGTCGAAGTGGAGGTCGACGACGATGAGTGACCTGAAAGCACAGAAACGGCTCGCAGCGGACGAGCTGGACGTCGGCAAGGGCCGGGTCTGGCTCGACCCCGAGGCACAGGAGGAGATCGAGGACGCCATCACCCGCGAGGACGTCCGCGAGCTCATCGAACAGGGCACGATCCGCGCGAAGGACGCGAAGTCGAACTCCCGCGGTCGGGCCCGCGAGCGCGCCGCGAAGCGCTCGTACGGACACAAGTCCGGCGCCGGCACCCGCAAGGGGAAGGCCGGTGCGCGACAGAACACGAAGGACGACTGGAAGGCGCGGATCCGCGCGCAGCGCGCCCGCCTGAAGGAACTCCGCGACGACGAGGACGTGCTCGACGCCAGCGAGTACCGCACGCTTTATAACAAGGCGAGCGGCGGCGAGTTCGAGGACGTCGCGCGACTGGAGGCGTACATCCAGACGCAGTACGGCTATGAGGTGACCGACTAATGGCGACAGGACCACGATACAAGGTGCCGATGCGGCGCCGCCGCGAGGTCCGGACTGACTACCATCAGAGGTTGCGCCTGCTGAAATCGGGCAAGCCTCGTCTGGTCGCCCGGGCGAGCAACGCTCACGTCAGGGCGCAGCTGGTAACCCCCGGACCCGACGGCGACGAGACCCACGCGGCCGCCTCCAGCGAGGACCTCGCGGAGTACGGCTGGGAAGCCCCCACGGGCAACCTCCCCAGCGCGTACCTCACGGGATACCTCGTAGGCGCCCGCGCCGTCGATGCCGGCCTCGACGAGGCCGTGCTCGACATCGGGCTCAACACGGCGACGCCCGGCAACAAGACGTTCGCAGTACAGGAAGGAGCGATCGACGCCGGCCTCGAGATCCCGCACAACGACAGCGTGCTGGCCGACTGGTCGCGTACGCGAGGCGAGCACATCGCCGCGTACGACGAGCAGCTCGACGAGCCGCTGTACAGCGGCGAGTTCGACGCGGCCGACTTACCCGAGCACTTCGACGACGTGCTCGCGACAATCCAGGAGGACCATGAGTAGACACAACGACGGCTGGGAACCGCGGACGCGACTCGGCCGCAAGGTACAGGACGGCGACATCACGTCGATGGAACAGGCGCTCGACTCCGGCCTCCCGCTGAAGGAGGCGGAGATCGTCGACCAGCTCCTCCCGGGGCTGGAAGACGAGGTGCTGGACATCAACATGGTCCAGCGCATGACCGACTCCGGCCGCCGCGTGAAGTTCCGCTGTGTGGTCGCCGTGGGCAACCGCGACGGCTACCTCGGCTACGCGCAGGCCCGAGACGACCAGGTCGGCGGCGCCATCCAGAAGGCGATCGACGTCGCGAAGCTGAACATCATCAAGGTGGACCGCGGCTCCGGCTCCTGGGAGGACCAGCCCGGCGGCACGAACTCCCTGACCCGGACGGCGAAGGGGAAGGCCGGCTCCGTCACCGTCGAGATCAAGCCCGCCCCGCAGGGGCTGGGCCTCGCGGCCGCGGAGACGGTCCGAAACATCCTAGAGCTCGCCGGCGTCGAGGACGCTTGGACGAACTCCGACGGTAACACCCGCACGACCGTGAACCTCGCGAAGGCGACGTTCAACGCGCTGGAGAACGCGGCGCAGTCCCGTACTCCGCAGCACGCCCGCGAGGTCCACTACGACGAGGTGAGCGAGTGATGCAGGCGATCGTGCAGCTCCGCGGTGACGTCAACCTCGAATACGGCGTCGAGGACACGCTCGACATGCTGAATATCGGGCGCGTCAACCACGCGACGTTCGTCCCCGAGACGGACTCGTACCGCGGGATGATCACCAAGGTGAACGACATCGTCGCGTTCGGGGAACCGAGCGTCGAGGTCGTCGCGACCACCATCGCGCGACGCGGCGAGCCCCTCGAGGGCTCCGCCGACATCGACGACGAGTGGATCGACGACAACACCGATTACGCCGACCTGGAGGCGCTGGCGGAGGCGCTCGTCGCCGAGGAGACGACCCTGCGCGAGCAGGGCCTCTCCCCGACGCTGCGACTCCACGCGCCCCGCGGCGGTCACGAGGGCATCAAACACCCCGTGATCGAGGGCGGCGAGCTCGGCAAACACACGACCGAGGAGATCGACAGTCTCCTGGAGGCGATGCGATGACGAGCAAGAAACGTCGACAGCGCGGATCCCGAACGCACGGCGGCGGAACGCACAAGAACCGGCGCGGCGCCGGGCACCGCGGTGGCCGCGGCGCGGCCGGCCGCGCGAAACACGAATTCCACAACTACGGTCCGCTCGGCAAGTACGGATTCAAGCGCCCCGAGGACGCCCAGACGGAAGTCCTCGAGGTCAAGGTCCAGAAGCTCGACGAGGACGCGGCGCTGTACGCCGCGGAAGACCTCGCCGAGGAGGACGGCGACGCCTACGTGATCGACGCGCGCGACGTCGTCGACGACGGTCACGACGCCGACGTCGTGAAAGTGCTCGGCGGCGGGCAGGTCCGTCGCGAGCTCCGCGTCACGGCCGACGCGTTCACCGCCGGTGCGGTCGAACTGCTCGAGGAGGCCGGCGGCGAGGCGACGCTCTCCGAGCGCGCCGAGGAAGCCGCTGCCGAATCAGAAAACACTTCAGACGACGAGACTGACGAGGCGTAATCATGAGCTGGAAGGAGGCCGCCGAACCGGTACTCTCGCGGATGCCCGTCGTGGAGCGACCGGCGGGTCACGTCCCGTTCAGACGCAAGCTCACGTGGACGGCCGGCATCTTGGTCGTCTACTTCTTCCTGACCAACATCAACCCGTTCGGGCTGGCCGTCGGTCAGGGGTCTGACTTCTTCGGGCAGTTTCGGTCGGTGCTCGCCGGCTCGTCCGGCTCGCTGTTACAGGTCGGTATCGGACCGATCGTCACGGCGTCCATCGTCCTGCAGCTGTTGGGCGGTGCGAATCTGCTGGGCCTCGACACCGACGACCCGCGCGACCAGGTCCTGTATCAGGGTCTCCAGAAGCTGTTGGTGATCATCGTCACGGCGCTGACAGCCGCGCCGATGGTGTTCACCGGGCAGTTCCTGCCCGCGGATCCGGCCGTCGGACAGGCGCTCGGTATCGGGACGTTCGGCGTTAAGTCGCTGATATTCGTGCAGATCTTCATCGGCGGCGTCCTCCTCCTGTTCATGGACGAGATCGTGAGCAAGTGGGGCGTCGGCTCCGGCGTCGGGCTGTTCATCATCGCGGCGGTGAGCCAGCAGATCGTCGGCGGCTTCTTCAGCTTCTCCGCGCTCGGCGCGCGCGGCTTCTTCGCGAACTGGTACGCGATCGCGACGGGCGGCACCCAGCTGGGATCGCCGTTCACGTCGGCCGGGCTGGAGTCGCTGCTGTTCGAGCCGGGGAACATCCTCGCGCTGTTCACGACGGTGTTCATCTTCGGGATCGTCGTGTACGCGGAGTCGGTTCGCGTCGAGATCCCGCTCTCGCACGCCCGCGTGAAGGGCGCGCGTGGTCGCTTCCCGGTGAAGCTCATCTACGCGTCCGTCCTGCCGATGATTCTCGTCCGCGCGCTGCAGGCGAACATCCAGTTCGTCGGACAGCTCCTCTCCTCGCAGTGGGCGGGGATGCCGGCGTGGCTCGGCGTGTACGGCGAACAGGGGCAGCCCACGTCCGGGCTGTTCTACTACCTGAACCCCATTCAGCAGCCGGAGCAGTGGATGTGGTTCCGCGGCGCGGCGACCGGCGAACCGTGGATGATCGCGGTCCGGCTCGCGATCGACCTCACCTTCATGATCGTCGGCGGAGCGATCTTCGCCATCTTCTGGGTGGAGACGACCGGGATGGGCCCGGAGGCGACCGCGAAGCAGATCCAGAACTCCGGGATGCAGATCCCCGGCTTCCGTCGGAACCCGCAGGTCGTCGAGAAGGTGATGGAGCGGTACATCCCGCAGGTGACCGTCATCGGTGGCGCCCTCGTCGGGTTCCTCGCCGTGATGGCGAACCTGCTCGGCACGATCGGGTCGGTCTCCGGTACCGGGCTGCTGCTCGCGGTCTCGATCACGTACAAGCTGTACGAGGAGATCGCCGAGGAGCAGCTGATGGAGATGCATCCGATGATGCGCCAGATGTTCGGAAACGAGTAAGAACAATTCTAGAACGTAATCGGGCGTTCTAGGCGTTCTTACGCTGTTTTATCGAAATCGCTTAGCCTGTTCTGCGATCAGTTAGATTCTGAGCAGCAGCTTTCGAGGCTCTTTCGGCGGTTGATAGCGTTCTTACGCGTGTCCCGTAATGTCTCCGAGGTCGAACTGTTGTACGTCATCGCGCTCGGACACAGCTTCTCGAACAGACTGCGTCGCACCCGCCGAGTAAATAAGGCGTAGTTGCTTTCTCTCTCATCGATGTCCGGCGTCCACCGAATCTCGGTGGCGTGGGCGGAGTACACCGGCGACGCCGCTTCCCATTCGCAGACTGGTTCCAGCGGCGTTCACGAGCGCGTCCGCGCGCTGTTCGGCGATGTCGCCTCGAACCACGTCGAAGTGCATGTGTGACGGTTCCGTCGCCGAGCCAGGAACACGTCCGTGTGGACGGCGTCGCTGAGGACGCAAGCGACACCACGTGAGTAAGCCATATTACGTTCTGGTGGCTACGATTGCCTATGACGACCGTTCGACGGCACGGTGCGGTCTCAACCGGAGCAGGAGGCACTCTCCCGTGAGCCACCACCTCGACGAGATCGACCGACAGATCATTCACGCTCTGATGTCGGACGCGAGAAACACCTCCGCGCCGATGATCGCGGAGGATATGAACGTCTCGGCGGGGACCGTTCGGAACCGGATCGAACGCCTCGAGGAGGCGGGTGTCATCCGGGGGTACACGGCCATCGTCGACTTCGAGCAGGCGGGCGGCCGACTCACCTCTGTGTTCATGTGCACCGTTCCCGCCGACGAGCGGGAGCGCTTGGCGCTCGCGGCCCGCTCCATTCCGGGCGTGATCAACGTGCGCGTCCTGATGGCGGGTCGTCGGGACCTTCAGGTGGTCGCGGTCGGCGAGGAGACGAGCGACCTCCGCGAGATTGCCCGCGCACTCTCGGGACTCGACATCCGTATCGAGGACGAGGAACTGCTCCAGACGGAGCTACACACCCCGTACTCCCGGTTTCTCTCTGACGACTCCAAGCGGTCGGTGGTCACGGACACCGTCACGCTCGCGGACGGGAGCGCCGTGATCGAGGTGTGCGTCACCGACGACGCGCCGATCGTGGGTCGCTCTCCGGCGGAGGCACAGGCCGAGGGACTCCTGTCGAGCGACGACATCGTGACGTCGATCGAGCGCGACGGGTCGATCATCCATCCCGTCGACGACACGACGGTCCGGCCGGACGACGTGGTGACGGTGCTTCCGAAGGAGTCGTCCGGGGAGGAGGTCTTGGAAGCGTTCATCGTCGAGGAGGACGAGACGCCGCCGCCGACGTCGTGAGTCTCCCCGTTTATTGTTCTGGACGCGCAACGATGAGCCATGGCAGACACGATCCTCGTTCCGCTCGAACTCCCTGACCCCGAGCCCCTGTCGCCGGTGTTGATCGAGGACCTGGCCTCGCTCTCGGTGGTGATTCTCGGTCACTACGACCTCCCCGAGCAGACGCCGGCCAGTTCGGCGAGAGAGCAGTTTGGCGAGGACGCGCAGGCGGCGCTCGACGAGGTCGCGGGCGCGTTCGCGGACGCCGGCGCGTCCGTCCGGACGCGGCTCGTGTTCGGGAAGGACCGGGCGGCCGCTATCCAGCAGGTCGCGGCCGAAGAGGACTGTGCCGCCGAGCTCGATCCCGCCCCGACCGAGGGGATCGAGACGATCCTCGTCCCGATCCCGGACGTCGCCGAAGTCGATCGGCTTCCGACGTTCGTTCGGCTCCTGAGCGAGGACTCGACCCAGCGGATCACGCTGTTCCACGTCGTCGAGGGCGAGGAGTCCCGCGAGCGGGGCGAGAGCGTCGTCACGGAGACCCGCGAGCGCCTGATCGAGGACGGATTCGACGCCGAGGCCGTCGACACGCTGGTGGTCGAGGGCGACGAGCACGACGAGGAGATCCTTCGGGTCGCAGCCGAGTACGACGCGGTCGTGATGTACGAACCGGGAGCTCGCCTGGGTGACCGCGTCTTCGGGACGCTCGCGGACCGGATCGCCGACGAGACCGGCGATCCGGTGATCGTCGTCAACCGCGACTACTGACTCGCTTCGGCGCTACGCCCTTACTCCGGTTCCGTCGAGGCGATCCCGTCGTCTTCCTCGCCGCGACGGGCCCGAAGGATCGCCCCGAGCGCTCCGGTTCGGTCCGTTCTGGACCGGCCGTACGCGACGTACACGAGCGCGCTCCCGAGGATGATCCCGACCGCCCCGAGAATTGGAACCGTTCCCATCTGGGTGAGCAGCGCGATACCGGCGATGAAGCCGAACACCTGGACGAACGGATACCCGGGCGCTGTGAACTCCGGTTCGTACGAGGGCACGTCGGCCACGCGGAAGGCGACCAGCGCCATGTTTTCGAACGAGAAGACGAGGATCTGGAACGCGCTCGCCAGCTTCGCCAACTCGATCACCGGAACGAACGCGATGAGTAGCAACAGCACGATTCCGGTGAGAAGCACGGCGTTCCGCGGGGTCTTGAACCGTTCGTCGATGGTCTGCAGCGACGCCGGTAGGAGATCGTCGCGGCTCATCGCGAGCGGGAACCGCGAGGAGGAGAGGACTCCGGCGTTGGCCATGCTCGTGAGCGCGACGACGGCGATCACGGAGATGAACAGCACTCCGGCACCGCCGAGGAGCGCCCCCGCTCCGTCGGCCATCGGCGTGAGCGACGCCGTCCCGCCCGGGCCGCCCGTCTTCAACACCTCCGGATCGCTCAGACCGATGATCGCTCCGACGACCCCGATGTACAGGAGCGTCATGACTGCCATCGACCCGAGCATCGCGCGCGGGAGGTTCTTTCCCGGATCCTTCACCTCTTCCGCGACGCTCGCGATCTTCGTGACGCCCGCGTACGAGACGAAAACGAATGCGGCGGCCGTGATTATCCCGCCGCTTCCGTGCGTCCTGAAAGGGGTGTACCGAGCGGTGTCGGCGACGAATCCGGCGTTGACGACGTACGCGAGCAGCCCCGCGACGACCAGCGTGACGATGACCGCCTGTATCTGGCCGCTCATCTTCGTCCCCGAGATATTCAGAGCGACGACGAACACCGCGAGCGCCAGCGCGACGTACACCACGGCGCCCTGCGAGAGCGGCGCGAACAACAGCAGGTACGCGCCGAGGCCGACGAGCGCGAACGAGCTCTTGAACACCAGCGAAAACCACGCCCCCACACCGGCGATCGTCCCGAACAGCGGCCCGAGCGCCCGGTCGATGTAGAGATACGTTCCGCCGGATTCGGGCATCGCCGTCGCCATCTCGGCTTTCGAGAGCGCGGCCGGCAACACGACAAGCGCGGCCAGCACGTACGCCAGGATCACTGCCGGTCCGGCCTTTTTGTATCCCAGAGCCGGCAACACGAAGATCCCGCTCCCGATCATCGCACCCATGCTGATCATCATCGTCGGGTACAACCCGAGACTCCGATCCAGATCGTGCTGGCCCATCGTACACTCCCTAATAATCGGCTTACAGGTTTATCATCTTCGGAATACCCAAAATAGGTGGGCGTGCATTACGGTATCAGAAACAGGTGGCGGTCGCTCGCCAGCTGTTAGTCGTCGCGCCGATTGTCGGTGTAGTCGTCGTCGCCGGCGTCGTCGTCGTCGACATCCTCAGCGTCATCTGCCTCTCCGGCCTTCTCACCGACCGTCTCCTCTACCTTCTGTTCGACCTTCTCGTCCACCGTTTTCTCGACCGTCTCCCCGACCTTCTCCTCGACCGTCTTCTCGACGGTCTCCTCGACTGTCTCTCCGACTTTTTCCTCGACTGTCTCTCCGACTTTTTCCTCGACTGTCTCTCCGACTTTTTCCTCGACTGTCTCTTCGACCTTCTCCTCGACCGTTTTCTCGACCGTCTTCTCGACGGTTTCGCCCACCGTCTCCTCGACGGTTTCGCCGACGGTCTTCTCGACGGTTTCGCCCACCGTCTCCTCGACTTTTCCGGTCACTTCCTCGCTGACGGTGTCACTGACGTCGTCGGCGACCTCGCTGACCTCCTTGTTGACGGTGTCGCCGACGGTCTTCTCGACGGTCTCCTCGACCTTTTCGCCGACGGTTTCCTCGACCTTTTCGCCAACGGTCTCCTCGACCTTCTCGCCGACGGTCTCCTCGACCTTCTCGCCGACGGTCTCCTCAACCTTCTCGCCGACGGTTTTCTCGACCGTTTCGCCGACAGTTTTCTCGACCGTTTCGCCGACGCTCTTCTCCACTTCCTTGCTGACGGTCTCGCCGACGCTCTTCTCCACTTCCTTGCTGACGGTCTCGCCGACGCTCTTTTGGACCTCCTTGTTGACGGTGTCGCCGACGGTCCGCTCGACCTCTTTGTTGACGGTGTCACCGACGCTCTTCTCGACTTCCTTGCCGACCTGATCGGCGACCTCCCGCGTCATCCAGTCGGGGTCGAACCGGGCCATCTTCCAGACGACGTGGACCACGTACGAGGCGAACACCCCGATCCCGAACGCGACGCCGATGTTGCTCGCGTTCAGCGTCGCGATGAGGACGATCGACAGGATGATCAGTGCGCCGTACGCGAGGTCGGTGAGCGCGTCGACGCGGGCCGGACTCACCATTTCCGATCCGCCTCTGCGATCGCGTCGCGTTCGCTTGTCGCTTCTGTGGTCTCCCGTCGGCTCCGACCGACGCGGGGCGCCGACCCAGAGCGGGCTGTCGCCCCGGGACGGACCGCCGGCGTCGGGCGACCGGTGCGGCCTCGATTGAGCGTCGCGTGCATTGGTATGCCTACCTATCCGCGGTGACGGGCTAAAAGCCCCGCTTCACGGCCGCGCCCTCCTCGCGGGTCGAATTCGCCGCGGGAGACGGCCGGAGCGCGGTCCTTTTGTGCCGGATGACCGAATCGGAGGCATGGACATCGAGGAGGGCGGTCTCACCGTCTCCGTCCCCGAGGCCCGAGACGGGGCCAGCGAGGGCACCGGTGGGGGGGTCTTTTTCAACCCCACGCAGGAACTGAACCGGGACGTCACCGTCGCGGTGCTGCGCGCGTACCGCGACCGGGAGCCGCGCGCGGCGTCGTACCTCGACGCGATGGCGGCGTCGGGTATCCGCGGAGTCCGCGCCGCCGCCGAGGGATACGACGTCACCTGCGCCGACGTCGACCCGGACGCGGTCGACCTCGCGGCCGAGAACCTCGCCGCCAACGACCTCGACGGGGAGACGGTCCACCGCGACGTCAACGCGCTGCTGTACGAGAACGTCTTCGACGTCGTCGACCTCGACCCGTACGGGACGCCGATCCCGTTCGCCGACGCCGCGCTCGCGAACGGGCGTAACCTCGTTTGCGTCACGGCGACCGACACCGCCCCGCTGTGCGGCGCGCACCTCAACAGCGGGATCCGGAAGTACGGTGCCGTCCCGCGCAACACCGACTATCACCCGGAGATGGGGCTCCGGACGCTGATTTCCGCGCTGGTTCGCACCGCTGCGCGCTACGACAAGGCGGCCCGCCCGATCGTCTCGCACGTCTCGCGCCACTACGCGCGGACGTACCTGGAACTGGAGTCCGGCGCGCAGGCGGCCGACGCCTGCATCGACGAACTGGGATACGTCGACAACTGCGAGGACTGTCTCTGGCGGGAGCCGACGCGCGGACTGATCGCCGATCCCGTCGAGAGCTGCCCGATCTGCGGGAGCGACCGCGTGCTCACGGCCGGGCCGCTGTGGCTGGGTTCGATCGCCGACGCCGACTTCGCCCGCGCGGTCCGGCGTCACGTCACCGAGGACATGGGGGAGGCGAAGCGCGCCCGGAAGCTCCTCGGAACCGTCGCTCGCGAGATCGACACCCCCACGCACTACGACCAACACCGGCTGTACAAGGAGTGGGGTGAACCCGCCATCGGGATGGACGAGTTCGTCGACGCGCTGCGCGCGGCCGGATACGAGGCCAGCCGCGCGCACTATCGCGGCACCGCGGTCAAGTCCACCGCCTCGATACCGGAGATGCGGGCGGCGCTTCTGGACGGCGCGAACGACGCGGACCCCGCGAACTGACCCGCTTCGACCGCTCCCACGTCCCGCTCACCTCCCGACTGCGTCCCTCGCCGGTCCCGATCACACCGTCCCGTTTTTTGTCGCTCTCGCCCGAACCGCGGAGCGTGTTCCCAACTTCGACCAGCGCCTTCGGTACGACTCGGCGCGTCGTCGACGTCGCGCTCGACCGGCAGGTGACGTTCCTCGCCGCCGCGATCGCCTACTACGCGTTCGTCTCGCTGATCCCCGCGCTCCTGCTCCTCGTCGTCATCGCGACCGCCGTCTTCGGCGAGATGATCGCTGGTGAGCTCGTGACCGCGGCCGGCGACTTCCTCACGCCCGCCGGCGAGGAGGCGGTGGCCGGAGCGATCTCCTCCGCCGGCGGCCGAACGGGCGCGAGCGTGTTCGGCGTCGCCGTGCTGCTGTGGTCGACGCTGAAAGTGTTCCGGGGACTCGACACGGCATTCGCCGAACTGTACGGCGTCAAGCAACCGCCGGACTTCGTGAAACAGCTCACCGACGCCGGCTCCGTCGTTCTCGCCGTCGGCGTCGGCGTCGGCGTGATGGTCGTCGTCGGCGCGTTCGTCGCTGCCGCCGACGCCGTCCCCCTCGTGGAGGCGGCGAGCATCCTCGTCCTGCCGGCCGTCCTCGCCGCCGTCTTCCTCCCGATGTACTACCTGCTTCCCCAGCCCCACATCGGGCTCCGAGAGGCGCTGCCCGGTGCGGCCGTCGCCGCCGTCGGCTGGACGCTGCTGCAGGCCGGCTTCCAGGTGTACGCGGCGAGCGCCGGTCAGTTTCAGGTGTACGGCGTCATCGGCGGCATCCTGTTGCTCGTCACGTGGCTGTACCTCGCCGCCGTCGTCGTCGTGGTCGGCGGGGTCGTCAACGTGGTGTTGGCCGGACGGGAGGGTCCGGACCAGGAAGGCGGGATCGGTCGCGGCGGCGGAAAGACCCCCACCGCGGCCGACCACGCCGTGGACCGGCAGTTACAACACGACCGCGACCGACCCACCGGTATGAACGGCGAGTCGGACGGCGCGGACGACGCCGGCGACGAGGAGCGACCGCAGGGGGCGCCGGACGTCGCTGCGCTCCAGGAGGAGGTCGGCCGGCTGCGGGCGGAGTTCGACGAGTTCGAGGACGACGTCGAGCGGCGTACCGTCGACAAGCCCGCGGTAGAGTCGGAGCTGAAACGCTACGTCCGGGCCCGAATGCGGCGCGGTCACGCTCGCGGCTGGGGGCCGTACCTCGTGCTGCTGTACGGGACGGCGCTCATCCTGGGCGCGTTCTCCTTCCTCGACGGGATGTACGCCATCGCCGCGATGCTCATCCTCGGGCTGTCGACGCTCGGGCTCTACACCCTCTTTATCATCGTCGGCATCGGTCTCAACCTGCTCGAGACCCCCGGAAAGGCACTCGACTACGCCCGCGACCGCGGCGACGACTAATCGGGTGATCGATCCGTGACCGAACTCGTTACGGCCGATCGGGGGATCGGCGAGATCGCTCTCGTCGACGCGCTTCCCGAGTTCGTCGTCGTCGCCTTCGCGGCCGTCACCCACCTCGCGGACCCGTGGTTCCTCTTCGGGCTCTTGGCGGTCACCTACTGGTTCGCCGGCCACCGGGTCGCGGCCTCGCCGCGCCGGGCCGGCGCGACCGCCATCGCCGCCGTCACCTGTGCGTACGCCGCCGTCGCGCTCGGGAAGGCGTGGTTCGCCGTCCCCCGACCGCCGGGCGCCATGGGGCCCGCCGCCGTCCCGACGTGGCTCCCCGGCCTCCTGTCGGGGTGGTACGAGGCGCAGGTGCTCTCCGACGGCTTCGGCTTCCCCAGCGGGCACGCCACCGGCGGCGCGGCCGCGTACGGCGCGATGGCGCTGTTGTACGACCGCGCGTGGACCGAACGGAAGCGTCTCCTCGCGGCCGGCCTCGTCGCCGTCGCCGTCGCCGCCTCGCGGGTGATCATCGAGGTCCACTACCTCGTCGACGTGCTCGTCGGACTCGTCCTGGGCGGCGGCGTCGTCGTCGTCACGCTGTGGCTCGCCGGCGACCCGCGCTTTCGCGGCGGTTTCACCGAGTCAGCACGCGCCGATCCGACCACCGCGCTCGACCCCGTTCCGGCGTTCCTGTTGGCGGGAGTCGTCTCGTTCGCGGCGGCCGGCGTCGCGTTCGCCGGCGGACACGCCGGGGAAGTCGTCGAGGCCGGGATCGGGATCGCCACCGGTCTCGGCGGCGCGGTCGGCTGGCGGCTCGTCTCCGGCGACGAGTCCGCGGTTCCAGTACGGATCGCCGTTCCGGCGCTCGCCGTCACCGGCGCGCTCTGGGTCGGCGCGTACGCGTTCGCCGACTCGATCCTCGTCACGCTGGCCGCGACGGCCGCCGCGGTCGTCGCCGTCGTCGCGCTGCCGGCGCTGCCGGACCGGATCGCGGGAGCGGCCGTTTTGAACCGCGGTCACGGATGACGTAGTTATAAACGCTCGCGCCTGCGAGCGACCGAAAACAAGTGAGTTGAAACCGGAAAACCGAGCGAGTCGAACCCCGAGACCGCGCCTCAGAACGTCTCGAGGTAGCGGTCCTCCTCCCACTGCGAGACCTGGGTGAGGTACTCGCTGAACTCCTGGGACTTCGCCTCGGCGAACTTCTCGGAGGTGTGCGGGCCGAGCGCGTCCTGCAGCACTTCGTCCTCCTCCAGCGCCTCGACGGCGGCGCCGAGATTCGGCGGCAGCGTCTCGATCCCGTACTCCTGGCGCTTCTCGTCGTCGAACTCGTAGATGTCCTCGCGGACCGGGTCGCCCGGGTCGGCCTCGGTCTTGATCCCGTCGAGCCCGGCGGCGATGAGCGACGCCAGTCCGAGGTAGGGGTTACAGGACGGGTCGGGGCTGCGAACCTCGAACCGGGCCGAGACGCCCGCGGCGTCCGGGACGCGGACGAGCGCCGAGCGGTTCGTGTCGGACCACGCGACGTAGATGGGCGCCTCGTAGCCGGGCACTAGGCGCTTGTAGGAGTTCACGGTCGGATTGGTGACGGCCGTGAACGCGGGGGCGTGGTTCAGGATGCCGCCCATGAACTGGTAGGCCGTCTCGCTCAGGTTGAACTCGTCGCCGTCGTCGGCGAAGGCGTTGCCGTCCTCGTCGAACAGCGAGATGTGGGTGTGCATCCCCGAGCCGTTGATCTCGGCGATCGGCTTGGGCATGAACGTCGCGTGGAGGTCGTGCTGGCTCGCCACCGCGCGGACGACGGCGCGGAACGTCGCGATGTTGTCCGCGGTCGCGAGCGCGTCGTCGTACTTGAAGTTGATCTCGTGTTGCCCCTCGGCGACCTCGTGGTGGGACGCCTCGATCTCGAAGCCCATGTCCTCCAACGTGAAGATGATCTCCTTGCGCACGTCGCTCGCGAGGTCCTTGGGCGCGAGATCGAAGTACCCGCCGTTGTCGTGGGGGATCGTCGTCGCGTTCCCGTCGTCGTCGGTCTTAAACAGGAAGAACTCCGGCTCGGGGCCGATGGAGACGGAGTAGCCCATCTCCTCGGCCTCCGCGAGGACGCTTTTCAGCACCTGGCGCGGGCCGCCGGCGAACGGCTCCCCCTCTGTAGTGACGATGTCACAGATGATCCGGGCGGCCGCGGAGCCGTCCTCGCCGCTGCGCCACGGGAGCACCGCGAACGTGTCGGGGTCGGGGACGAGCCGCATGTCCGACTCCTGGATGCGCACGAACCCCTCGATGGAGGAGCCGTCGAAGTAGATCCCCTCGGTGAACGCCTTCTCCGCCTGGTGGGCCGGGACGGAGACGTTCTTCACGACGCCGAGGATGTCGGTGAACTGGAGCCGCAGGAAGTCGACGTTCTCCTCGTCGATCTCGTCGAGTACCGCCTGTTCTTTAGCCGAAAGGCCGCCGTCTGTTTTCGCGTGTTCGTCCGTCATGTTCTGGACGCTTCAGTAGTTATCTGCCAGTATAAAGGCCTTATCGCTTGGTGCATGAACCGCCAGTGTGGCAATACTGCTGGACGTTCGTAAAATTATAAACCCCTGAACGCGTGGATAGGTGTGATGACGTACGAAAACCTCGACGCCAAACTCGTCAACTCCCTTCTCAGCAACGGTCGCGCCAGCCTCCGAAGCCTCGGCGACGAACTCGACGTGTCCGTAACGACCGTCTCGAATCACCTCCGCGACCTCGAGGACGAGGGCGTGATCCGGGGATACACGCCCATCGTCGACTACGACAAGCTCGGGTACGACGTGACGGCGGTGCTGCAGTTGAAAGTGGAGGGGAGCGCGCTCCCCGACGTCACGGAGAAGCTCCGGCAGGAGAAACAGATGGTGAGCGTCTACGAGGTCACGGGCGACTACGACGTGATCGCCATCGGGAAGTTCACCGACACGGACGGGATGAACGACCAGATCAAGGCGATCCTCACCGACGCCGACATCCGCGAGTCGAACACGAGCGTCGTGCTCAACGCGGTGACCGAAAACGAGCAGTTCGATCTCGACCTCAACGAGGAGTAAGTCGGTCCCACCAGTCGAAGCTCGCGCCTCGCCGCCCCTACTGCCGCTCAGCCGCCGCCTCGAGGACCTCCACGGCCGGCAGCGGCTCGCCCGTCAGCGCGCGGATGTACGCCCCGCCCGCGATCGACACGTGCGAGAAGTCGTCCTCGCTGAGGCCGTACATCTCGATCGCGCGTGAGGTGTCGCCCCCGCCGACGACCGAGAAGCAGTCCGTCTCGGCGATGGCCTCGAGCACGCCGACGGTGCCGTCGGCGAACCGCTCGTCCTCGAAGACGCCGAGCGCCCCCTTCACGAACACCGCGTCGGACTCGCGGATGAGCGGCTCGTAGGCCGCGACCGTCTCCGAGCCGACGTCGAGGTACCCCGCGGTCTTCTCGTCGATCTCGTCGACGGCGACCTCCGCGCGCTCGTCGTTCGGCCCCTCGTACGCGAGGTCCGTCGCGAGGTGGATCGCGTCGCCGCGCTCGTCGAGGACCGACTCGATCAGCTCGCGGTTCGCCTCCCACTGCTCGTCGAACAGGTCCATGTCCCCGACGTCGTGCCCGACGGGGTGACCCGCCGCGCGCAGGAAGAGCTCGCCGGCGACGCCGCCGAGCAGGAACCGGTCGACCCGGTCGTCCAGGGCGTCCATCACGCCGATCACGTCGGTCGCCTTCGTCCCGCCGACGACCATCGTCACCGGACCGTCGAACTCGCGGGTCGCGATGGCGGTGTTGGCCTCGTACTCGGTCTCCATCACGCGGCCCGCGTACGCGGGGAGCGCGAGCGGGAACCCGACCAGCGAGGCGTGCTTTCGATGGGCCGCGGAGTACGCGTCGTTGACGTAGGCGTCGAAGTGGGGGGCGAGCGTCGTCACGAACTCGGTGTCGGCCTTCTCCTCGGGCGACGCTTCCGGGAGCTCGTCCTCGCACATCCGGGTGTTCTCCAACAGGAGGACCTCGCCCGCGTCGAGCGCGTCGATGGCGGACAGCGCCGCCTCGCCGTACGTGTCCTCGACGAAGGCGACGTCGCGGCCGACGTGCTCGGCGAGGATCGCGGCGTGGCCCGACAGCGACGTGAAGTCGTCGCGGCCGGGACGGCCCTGATGGGCCAGACAGACGACGCGGTGGCCCGCCTCGGCGAGCTCGCGGACCGTCTCCGCGTGGCGTTCGAAGCGGCGGTTGTCCTGCGGTTCTCCGTCCTCGATCGGCGAGTTGAGGTCGAGCCTGACGAGGACGCGCGAGTCTGCCGGGAGGTCGTCGATGGTGTCGAAGGTAGCCATGGGTGAACGGTCGTCGATGAGATATTTAAACGGTGGTTCTCCGAGGAAACGCTACCACCGGGGAACGGTGCTGCGAGGGGATCCGGCCGCGAGCGGACGATTACGACTCGTCCGTGACGTACGCGGCCATGTCGAGCATCCGGCTCGCGAAGCCGTACTCGTTGTCGTACCAGGTGAGGACCTTCAGGAGCTTCCCGCCGGCGATGACGTTCGTCGACTGGAGGTCGACGTAGCTGGAGAACGGGAGGCCGACGATGTCGCTGGAGACGACCTCGTCGTCGGTGTAGCCGAGGACGCCCGCGAGCGGGCCGGAGTCGGCGGCGTCACGGAAGGCGGCGTTGACCTCTTCCGCGGTGACGGTCTCGTCGAGGCTGACGACGAACTCGGTGATAGAGCCGCTCGGGACCGGGACGCGCATCGCCATCCCGTCGATCTTCCCCTCCAGCTGCGGGAGGACTTCCTGTGCAGCGCCGGCCGCGCCCGTCGAGGTCGGCACGATGTTCTCGGCGGCCGCGCGCCCGCGGCGCGTCTTCGCCTTCGGTCCGTCGATGAGCGCCTGCGAGCCGGTGTAGGCGTGGACCGTGGTGAGCGTCCCGGCGTCGATGCCGAACTCCGCGTCGAGCACCTTCGCGACCGGCGTGATGGAGTTCGTCGTACAGGAGGCGTTCGAGACGACGTCCTCGCCGTCGTACTCGTCGTGGTTGACGCCGTAGACGAGCTGCTTGACCGGCTCATCGCCCTTCGGGGGCGCCGAGATGACGACGGTGTCCGCGCCGCCCTCGAGGTGTCCGCTCGCGTCCTCGCGCGTCCGGAAGACGCCCGTACACTCCAGCGCGACGTCGACGTCGAGCTCGTCCCACGGGAGGTCCGCGGGGTCCTGCACGTTGTACAGCGGGACCGAGGTGCCGCCGATCGCCAGCGCGTCGCCGTCGAGTTCGACGCCGTCGAGCCGGCCCATGACGGTGTCGTACTTCGCGAGGTACGCCATGTCGTCGAAGTCCATCACGTCGTTGATGCCGACGAGCTCGATCCGAGGCTCCTCGAGCACCGCGCGGAACACGTTCCGACCGATCCGACCGAACCCGTTGAGTCCCACTCGGACGACCTCGTCGTCGCTCACGTCCTCGGCCGCGTCGAGATATGATTTACTCATATCCGAAAAAGGCGAGCCGCAGATACTTAAATCCGACCGAGTCGCCCTGAGATCGTCACTATCGTTCGATTTCGTTACGATCGGCTCCTCTCCTTCGACGCCGATTCTCGCCCGAGGGCGGCGACCCGTGTCGGCCAATACGGCGACTGACAGAAGGCTTATCGGGGTCACCGCCCTCACGTGAGGTATGGACAGAGACGACCGTGACGATCCGTTCGGCGATTTCTTCGCGGAGATCGAACGGATGATGAACGAGATGGCGGGCGGCGAACCGGGGACCGAGGACGCCGGCTTCGGGTCGGCGACCCACGTGGACGCGTACGCTACCGACGACGGCGTGCGACTCGTCGCCGACCTCCCGGCCGTCTCGAAGGAGGAGCTCTCCCTGCAGTGCGACGGCGAGGCGCTCACCATTTCGGCGGTCTCCGACCGGCGGGAGTACGACGAGACCGTCGATCTCCCGGTTCCGGTCGACGAGCACTCCGCGAACGCGACGTTCAACAACGGGATCCTCGAGGTCACGTTCGACCGCGACGACGACTCCGCGTCGATCGACCTCGAGTAGCCGGTCAGTTCTCCCCCGCGGCCGCTCGCTCGATGAGCCCCGCGAGCCGGTCGTAGAAGTCGGGCTCGTACTTCGTCGCCGCGTCCACCGTCGGGCGCGCGTTCGTCTCGGTGACGACGAGCCGGTCGTCCGTCGCGAGGAGGTCGACGCCGAGGTAGTCGATGCCGAGGGTCACGGCGGCCCGCTCGGCCACCTCTCGCGCGCGCTCGGGGAGGCCGACGCCGCTCGCCTCGGCGCCGCGGTGGACGTTGTGCTTCCATCGCCCCCTCTCCCGGGCCTCCGCCGGCAGCTCTCGGCGCACTGCGCCGGCGTACGCGCCGTCGACGACCATCGCGCGGTAGTCGCGCGCGCCGGGGAGGAACTCCTGAATCAGGTACGACTTGTCGCCGGTCGCGCGGTAGTCGTGGACGAGGTTCAGGTAGTCGACGACGCCCAGAAGCGAGTCGAGGTCGCCCGCGGTCGCGACGCCCACGCCCCGGGTCGCGGAGTTCGGCTTGACGACGACGGGGTACGAGAACGACGAGACGGCCTCGGTGACGACCGCCTCGTCGACGGGATTGGACACCAGCGTCGTCCGCGGCGTCGGGAGCCCGGCGTCGTCGAGCGCGGCGAGGACGCCCGCCTTGTTCCGCGAGGTGAGGACGGCCTCTCGGTCGTTCACCCACGGGACCGACAGCCGCGCGTCGACGACGGCGCCCTCCATGAGCCGCGAGGGGTAGACGAAGCCGACGTCGAACCCCTCGAACTCCCCCTCGGCCGCGTCGCCGCCGTCGACGCGGCTTCCGCCCGAGACGCGGAGCGACCGCTCTTTCGCCCGCACGTGTTCGACGGCGATGCCGCGGGCCGCGAGCGGCTCGCGCACTCGGTCGAACGTCTCCGCGTCGGTCGTCATCGCGAGCCGGAGCATACGCTCGCTCGGAGCCGTTCGGACTTAAAAACGGTGCGGCGGACGCCGGTCGCCCGTCGACTCCGCGGGACGCCGGTGTCGCTCCCCTGACGCCGGCGGTTCGCTCCCCGCGCTACTGCAGGTGGCCTTCCTCGCGGAGCTGTTCCGCCTCGCTCTTCTCGTAGCGCCACGAGATGTCGCCCTTCTCGTCTTGCCAGTCCCACGGCTCGACGAGGACGATGTCGTCCTCGCGGATCCAGACGCGCTTCTGCATCCGCCCGGGGATGCGCGCGGTCCGCTCCTTCCCGTCCGCACAGCGGACGCGGACCCGGTTCGCGCCGAGCATCTCGACGACCTCCGCGAACACCTCGTCGTCGTCGGGCATCCGGAGGTCGTTTCGACCGTCGCCGTCTCCGTTGCTCATGCGTACGCGGTGATACGCGCTCCCGGAAATAAAAGGGCCGCTCTCCGCCCGGAAGCGCCCTATTTAAACCGCGGCGGCGGCGATCGGCGGGTATGCGCGACGCGCTCGGACGCACCGGTATCCTCGGCCTGCTCCTCGTCCTCATCGCGGTCGGCGTGTTGACCGCGTACGACCCCGTCGTCGGCGGCGGGATCGCTCTCCTGCTGGCGGGGCTCGGCCTGATCGCGAAGGGCGTCGCCGACTCCGCGATGCGCGCGTTCGGTCTGAAGTAACCGCCCGCCCGGCGATCGCCACTCGCGATTCGGCACTCCGTTTCGCGCCGCTCCCGAAAGAGTGATAAGCCACGGCTGCCGCGGGCCGGTATGGTTGAAGTACCCGCGGTCGCAGTCGAACTCGCGGAGCTGGTCGCGGTCCTCGCCGGGGCCGGCGCGGCCTCGGCGGTCGGCATCGTCCTCGAACGGTTCGGCCTCTCGGCGGCCACTACCGGCGACCTCGTGCTCGGCGCGTGGGCGGTCGGGATGGGGCTGCTCGCGCTGTACATCGGCGTCGTCGCTCTCGGGTACGAACAGGCGCTCCCCCGGCTGCGGCGGCTCGCCGCCGGCGAGTAGCAGCGCGACGCCGAACCGCGGCAGATATTTTATAACTCTCCGTTCGCCGCCAGTTCTCGGACCGTCGCCGCCCGCTCGCGGATGGCGGTCCACTCCTCGTCGTCCTTCTCGTCGACGTGCGAGTACATCAGTCCCATCCGTCCGGTGCCGCGGAGCGTCTCCTCGTTCTCCTTCAGGAAGTCCCAGTAGAGGGCGTTGAACGGGCACGCGCCCTCGCCGGTCGTCCGCGAGACCGCGTACGGACACGACGCGCAGTGGTCGCTCATCCGGTTCACGTAGCTCCCCGAGGAGGCGTACGGCTTCGAGGAGAGCACGTCGGTCCCGAACGACCCCATCGCGACGACGTTCGGCGTCGTCACCCAGTGGTACGCGTCGACGAAGCCGAGGTGGAACCACTCGTTCACGTCGGCGGGGTCGGCGCCGTAGATCAGCGCGAAGTTCGACAGCACCATCAGCCGCTCGATGTGGTGGGCGTAGCCGTACTCGCGGACGTGGCCGACCGCCTCGGAGAGACACCGCATATCCGTGTCGCCGTCCCAGTAGGCCGGGGGGAGCTCCCGGGACTGCTCCAGCCGGTTCGCCGTCGCCAGCTCCGGCATCGCCTCCCGATAGACGTGGCGCACGAACTCCCGCCAGCCGATCACCTGCCTGACGAACCCCTCGGCCGCGTTGAGCGGGACCGGCGAGAGGTCGGGGTCGTCGTCGACGCGCTCCGCGAACGCGTCCAGCGTGGTCGCCTTCGAGCCGCCGCCCGTCGCGTCGTCGTCGGTCGGGTCGTACGCGCCCGGCTCGACTCCGCGCTCCTCGTAGGCGGCCTCGGCCGCCCGGACGGGTTCGCGCGGGTCGAGGAGTCCGAGGTTGATCGCGGGCGACAACAGGGAGTGCGAGAGGAACGGCTCGCCCGTCACCATCGCGTCCTCGTACCGCCCGAACGACGGCAGCCGCTCGCGGACGAACGCGTCGAGCGCCGCCAGGGCCTCCTCGCGGGTGACCGGCCACGCGAACGCGTCCAGTCCGTCGGCGCCCCACGTGTCGAACCGGTCGCGGACCCACGCGTGCGTCTCGCGGGTGAGCTCGTCAGGCTCGAACCGCGGCCGCTCCGGGGGCTCCCAGTCGTCCGGCGGCGTCTCGCGATTCAGGTCGTCGTAGTTCCACTCTCCCCCGACGGGGTCGTCGCCGTCCATCAACACGCCCGTCTCGCGGCGGACGTGGCGGTACCAGCCCTCCTGTCGGTAGGTGCGCTCGGCGGTGCCGTCCTCCTCGAGAACCGATCCCGTCGGGGTCTCCTCGCCCGCCCACTCGCGCCACTCCTCCGGCGTCGTCCAGAACAGCTCGTTTTCTATCAGCGCCAGCGACCCGCCCCGCTCGGCGACGAGCTCGCGGAGGCGCTCGCCGGCGCCGTGGCTCGCGGGACGCATCAGCCGGAGGTCTCGGTCGGTGCGGTCGGTCAGGAACGCGTCGAGGCCCTCGCCGAACGACTCGGCCCGCAGGTACGTCACGTCGTGGCTGCGCTCGCGGAGCTCGTCGCGGAAGTGCCGCATCGCGGCGAAGACGAGCGTCAGCTTGTGGGCGTGGTACGGCTTCCGATCGGCGAAGCCGTGCGCTTCGATCAGCAGCACCTCGTCAGCCTCCCCGAGCGCGTCGAGGTCGGGATTGAGCTGGTCGCCGAGCAGCCACAGGACGGATCGATCGCTCACGGCGGATCAGACGGACTCCGCCGACAAAGCTTCGAGGGCGCGCTCGGACCGGTCCTCGGTCGCTGCCCCGGGCCGCCGCGCCCGGGGTGGTTTTTTGTCCCGGCTCCGCCTGCTCGGGGTATGGAGTACACGACCCTCGGCGACACCGGCATGACGGTGTCGAAGATCTGTCTCGGCTGCATGAGCTTCGGCGACTCGGACTGGCGCGAGTGGGTCCTCGACGAGGAGGCGGGGAAGGAGATCGTCGAGCGCGCCTTAGAGCTCGGGGTGACGTTCTTCGACACCGCCAACATGTACTCGAACGGCGAGTCGGAGCGCGTCCTCGGCGAGGCGCTGGCGGGACACCGCGAGGAGACCGTCGTCGCCACGAAGGGCTACTTCCAGATGGACGAGTCGAACCCGAACTCGGGCGGGCTCTCGCGGAAGGCGATCGAACAGGAGCTCGCGAACAGCCTCGACCGCCTGGGGATGGACACGATAGACCTCTACCAGATCCACCGGTGGGATTACGACACGCCGATAGAGGAGACGCTCGCGGCGCTCGACGACGCCGTCCGCCGCGGCGACGTGCGGTACGTCGGCGCCTCCTCGATGTGGGCCCACCAGTTCGCCGAGGCGCTCCACACGAGCGAGCGCGAGGGGTACGAGCGGTTCGCCACGATGCAGAACCACTACAACCTCGCGTACCGCGAGGAGGAGCGCGAGATGCTCCCGCTCTGTGAGACGGAGGGGATCGGCGTGATGCCGTGGAGCCCGCTCGCGCGCGGCTACCTCACCCGACCGCACGAGGCGGTCGACGCCACGCTCCGCGGGGAGACGGAAGAGCACCTCTACGCGCACCCCTACCGCGAGGGCGGCGGTCCGACGGTCAACGAACGCGTCGCGGAACTGGCCGAGGAGAAGGGGGTGAAGATGGCCCAGATCGCGCTGGCGTGGCTGTTCCACAAGGAGTGGGTGGACACGCCCATCGTCGGCACGACCAGCGTCGAACATCTCGAGGACGCGGTCGAGGCGCTCGACATCGACCTGTCGCCCTCCGACGTGGAGTGGCTGGAGGAACCCTACGAACCGGTCCGCGTTTCGGGACACGAGTGAGCTGACGCTTCACGGGCCGTTTTACTCCCCGCTGTGGCGTTTTAGGGGTATCGTGGAGCGCTATTAGTGTGGCACGTGTTAGCAGGAGTATATGAACGGCGACACGGCACAGTCCCCCGTTCCGTCGAGTACCGAGTACGCGCGTACCCGGACCCGGTGTCCGAACTGCGGCGACCACGTGCCGGCGGTCGACCGCGACGCGGAGACGGCCGAGTGCCCGAACTGCCGCCGCCCGGTTCGAGCCTGACGACCGATCCGGCGCCACCGCCGAGCGGGGCTCGCGATCGGTCGATCCGATATAAACGCACCGTCGAGAGCCGGAGCAACAACCCTTTTCGCCCGGGCTACCGAACCGGGATCCATGGTAGACGACGAGACCACGGACGCCGACGACGGCGAGGAACAGAGCGGCGACGCCGCCGAAAGTCAGGGCGACGAGGAGGAGAAGTCCTTCCGCGAGCGCGTCGAGGAGATCCGCGAGCGACGCGAGCAGGAGCGCGAGGAGGGCGACCGCCCCGACCCGGAAGAGATGATGGGCGGCGGCCCGCCGGGAATGGGCGGCGGTGGCGGCGGCAACCCGTTCGCGCAGATGATGTCCGGCATGATGGGCGGCGGCGGCGGGCCGGGCGGCGCGGGCGGCCCGCCGGGGATGGGCGGCGGTCCCGGCGCCCGCGGCGAGGAGGGCGGCGATCAGGTCGGGAACGAGGAGCTCGTGCGCGAGGTGCGCCAGCTCCGCGACGAGGTCCGCGACGCGACCCGCCAGCTCCAGCGCATCGCGCAGGCGCTCGAAGACGACTGACGCGCCCTCGACGCGGTTCGTTTCGGCTCTCGGTTCCCTTTTACTGGTATCGCCGCCGTCTCTCTACCCTCGGGTACCGCGCACCCGACCGATCGTCGACGCCGCTCTCGACGAGAGTGCAAAAATAACCGATCGCGTCGCGGGCGTCTATCGGCGCCGGACTCGCCCGTCTAACACTCCGACCAGCCGCACGACTCGCACGTCTTGCAGCCCTCGGAGTAGTAGAGGTTCATCCCGCCGCAGTCGGGACACTCGGGCGACTCGCCCGCCGCGATGAGCTCCTGCATCGCGTCGTCGGCGTCGGCAGCGTCGTCGTCGGCGGCCGGGCCGGCCCCGTTCGCGCTCGGGGCGTCGGTCGCCGCGCCGGCGTCGACCGCGCCGCCGTCGGTCTGGCTCGGCTGCTCGTTCGCCAGGTCGCGCTCGACGTCGTCGAGGCTCTGCTGTTGCGGAATCCCCTTGTCGATCTCGTCGTCGAGGTACCGCCGGAGCGCGGTGCCGATGGCGTCCGGGATCGACTGGATCTGCTCGCCCTTGTCCCAGGCGACCTTCGGGCTCCGGGTGCCCTGCAGCTCGTCGACGATCTCCTCGGGGTCGACGCCCGAGCGGAGCGCCGTCGAGATGACCTTCGCGAGCGCCTCCGTGAAGGAGTTGGTGTAGCCGCCGGAGTGGCCGATGTTCGCGAACAGCTCGAACGGTCGGCCGTTCTCGTCCTCGTTGATGGTGACGTACAGCTTCCCGTACCCGGTCTCGACGCGCTGCGTGACGCCGTTCAGGGAGTCGGGACGCGGGCTGCGCTCGCTGTAGTCGATCCGCGGCTGCTCGCTCGCCTCCAGCAGGTCCGCGATCTCCGTGTCGATCGCCGCCTGCACGTCCTCGTTGTCGAGGAACGCCTCGATGCCGCCGAACACCTCGCCGATCTGCTCGACGATCGTCTCGGCCGCCTCGCTCTCGTCGGCGAACTCCGTGTTCTTCGCGCGCGTCGTGAGCACCTGCTTCGAGCGGGTGCCGTCGCGGTAGACGGTGACGCCCTTCCCGCCGTGGTCGTAGATGTAGCGGTACACCTCTTCCATCTCCTCGGCGGTGGCGTCGTTCGGGAAGTTACACGTCTTCGAGATGGCCGAGTCGACGCCCTCCTGACAGGCGCACTGGACCGCCGCGTGCTGCTTGCCGGAGAGGTCGCCGGTGACGACGAACAGCTCGCCGATCGCGTCCGGCACCGTCTCCAACCCGTCCACGCCGTCGAACTCGTTCGCCGCCATCTGCTCTTGCGCCTCCTGCTTGACGGCGTCGACGTCGATGTCGTTCTCCTCGAGCGTGCGCAGGAAGTAGTCGTCGAACTCGACGAGCATCTCGTCGCCCTGCACGTCGTCGGAGACGTTCTTGTAGTAGGCGACGTTGTAGATGGGCTCGCAGCCGCCGGTGGTGTTCCCGATCATCGAGGTCGTCCCCGTGGGGGCGATCGTCGTCGTGTTGTGGTTGCGGATCGGGAAGCCGTCCTCCCAGTCGTCGGCGTCGAGGCCAGTGTAGTGTTCGAACCAGTCGGGGTACTCGGTGGGGTTCGCGTACTTCGACTCCTCCCAGTCGTTGAACGTCCCGCGCTCCGTCGCGAGCTCGTGGGAGGTCTGCTTCGATTCGTGGTTGATGTGGGTCATCAGCTGGCGGGCGACCTCGTTGCCCTCCTGAGTGCCGTACGGAATCCCGAGCTGAATGTACAGCTGGGCCAGCCCCATGATCCCCAGTCCGATCTTCCGCATGTCCCGGACCTTCTGTTCGATCTTCTCGACCGGGAAGTCCGACATCGTCACGACGTTCTCGAGGAAGCGCGTGCCGTAGTCGATCCGCTCGTCGAACTCCTCGAAGTCGATCGCCTCCTCTAAGAACGCCGACATGGCGGCCTCCTGCGAGTCGTACTCGTCGGCGTGCTCGGCGGACCAGACGCGCCAGTCCGGCGCGTCCCGCGCCGCGAGCGTCGAGAGGTTGATGTGACCGAGGTTGCAGGCCTCGTACTCCTCTAACGGCTGCTCGCCGCAGGGGTTCGTCGCGAGGATCCGGTGGTCGGGATGCTCCTCCACGTCGAAGGAGTGCTCCTTGTTCACGCGTTCGAGGTAGATGACGCCCGGCTCGCCGTTCTCGTGAGCGCCCTCGATCATATCGTCCCAGAGCTCCTGTGCGGGGATCGAGAGCACTTCACCGACCTCGACGTGCTCGCCGAGGCCGAACATGTCGTAGATCTCCTTCGTCTCGGGGGTCGCGATGTGCGGCTCCTCCGTGCGGGGATTGGTGAAGGTGAACTCCTCGTCGTTGTACAGCGCCTCCATGAAGTCGTCGGTGACGCCGACGCTGATGTTGAAGTTCGAGAGGTGCCCCTCGACCGCGTTTCGAAGGTGTTCGGGAACCTTCCCGTCCTCGTCGATGAGGTCGCGGGCCTCCTCTAAGGCGTCCGCGAAGGAGTTGTGCGTGAAGTCGTCGGGGTCGTTCAGCCGCAGCGAGTGAGCCAGCGAGACGTCCTTGTTCTTCGAGTGGATGAACTGGATGACGTCGGGGTGCGAGACGCGCATGACGCCCATCTGGGCGCCGCGACGCGCGCCGCCTTGCGCGATCGTCTCGCACATCTGGTCGAACGTCCGCATGAACGTGATCGGCCCGGAGGCGATGCCGCCGGTCGAGCCGACGGAGTCGCCGTAGGGGCGGAGCTTCCAGAACGCGTACCCCATCCCGCCGCCGGACTGGAACACTTCGGCAGCCTCCTTGGCGGTCTGGTGGATGTCGGTGATGTCGTCGGCCGGGGAGTCGACGAAGCAGGCGGAGAGCTGCTGGAGCTCGTCGCCCGCGTTCATCAGGGTCGGCGAGTTCGGCATGAAGGAGAGCTGTTCCATCCCGTCGCGGAACCGGTCCGCGGTCGCCTCGACGTGGTCGCGCACGCTCTCGGGGAGCTCGGGAACGACGGTGTCGTACGCGAACTTGTTGACGTTGTGCGCGGTCAGCGTCGTCTCCGCGTCGTCCTCGGCGGTCGTCCCCGCGCCGAAGACCTCGGCGGCGAGCTCGTCCCGCCGCGGGTGGTCGGGTTTCAGCTGATCGGGCGTGACCGTGATCTCGAGGTCCTGTTTCTCGGCCTCGAAGACCGCCTCCGCGAGCGCGACGTTGCGCGCCACGCGGTCGAACAGCTCCTCGGGGTTCTCGACGGTCTCGCCGTCCGCATTCTTCCGGAGATACCGCGCGGGCAGGATGTTGTGGTAGGCGTTGGCAGTGAGCCGCTCCTCCATCGTCTCGCCCGTGGTTCGTTTGATCGGCAGTTCGAATTCGTCGGCGGTGACGCCATCGCCGCTCATTCGGCGGTCACCTCGCTCGGTTGACATGCGTTCTGGCTCATATATGGTGTCTACGTACTGGCGCAGCAGGCCCTTTTGTGTTCCGCTCCCGGCCCGGATAGGTGGCTACCTGTTCGATTCGGTATGTAATTTCCGGTCCGCGTGTCTGACGCCGGATTCGATTACGTTCATTAAGCACGTGTTCCGGACACATAAACATGGCCAGACCAGAGTGAAACTGATCCTTTCGGCGCAAAACCGCCAGATGTGCCGGCTGTCCCACCGGAACAAAAGGGGGGTTAATCACCCCGTATTTTCGACGTTATGCCGTGTATTACCGCGTTCGGACCGGTCGAGAGACTCGGCGTCTCCGTCGCGGTGGTGCAGTATGTGCCCGCGTACCTATCAGAATTCAATAATCGGGGACCGAGCGGCTCCCTCCGCCCCCAAACGGCTCCCCACAAGCTTATGCCGGGCGTGGTCCTGGTGGCGGACATGACCGCTTCGCTCGCCGCCTTGGCATCGTCGCTGCCCCTCCAGTCCGGGCTCCTCGCCAGTCAGGCGGGACAGCTGCTCCTCACGCTCGTCGCCGTCGCGATCGTCATCATCGTCGGGAAGTTCGTGTTGAAGCTCGCGTGGCGACTGGTCACGATCGGGATCGTCCTCGTCGCCGCGTTCTTCCTGCTGTCGACGGTGGGACTCATCTAAAAAACCGCGTCGGTGACCGATCCGACGACTCGCCGCGCCGACTACTGGAACGCAGTGCCGGGCTCGGCGTCCGCGCGGTCGACCTCCGACCGCCTGAACCGCTTTTCGATCTCCTCGTAGCGCTCCCGCGTCTCGGGGGTGACGCTCGGGTTCACCTCGTCGAGCGCGTCCTCGAAGTGGGCCATCGTCACGCGGACGTTGCCGACGGACTCGCCGACTTCCTCGCGCGAGACGCTGCCGATGAACTCCCGGGAGGCGTTCATCGACGCCTCGCGGGCGACCGCCTCGATGTCGGCGCCGACGTACCCGTCCGTCTTCCGGGCCAGCGCGTCCAGGTCGACGTCGTCGGCCAGCGGCTTGTTCCGGGTGTGGACCTCCAGGATCTTCCGGCGGGCCTCCTCGTCCGGCACGGGCACGTGCACGTGGCGGTCGAGGCGACCGGGGCGGAGAAGCGCCGAGTCGATGAGGTCCGGGCGGTTCGTCGTCGCGATGACGACCACGTCCTCCAGCGACTCGAGCCCGTCGAGCTCCGTCAGCAGCTGGGAGACGACGCGCTCGCCGACGCCGGAGTCGCCGGAGTTCTTGCCGCGTTCGGTGGCCATCGAGTCGATCTCGTCGAAGAACACGATGGTCGGCGCGTTCTCGCGGGCCTTGCTGAACACCTCGCGGACGCCCTTCTCGGACTCGCCCACGTACTTGTTCAGCAGCTCCGGCCCCTTGATCGAGATGAAGTTCGACTCCGCCTCGTTGGCGACGGCCTTGGCGAGCAGGGTCTTCCCCGTGCCCGGCGGGCCGTACATCAGGACGCCCTTGGCGGCCTGCATGTCGAGCTCCTCGAACACCTCGGGGTACTCCAGCGGCCACTGGATCGTCTCGCGGAGCCGCTCTTTGGTCTCCTCTAAGCCGCCGACCTGGTCCCAGGAGACGTCCGGGACCTCGACGAACACCTCGCGGAGCGCGGAGGGCTCGATGCCCTTCATCGCCTCCTTGAAGTCGGTCTCGGTGACCTGGATGGAGTTCAGCACGTCGGCGTCGATCTCGTCGCTTTCGAGGTCGAGCTCGGGACGGATCCGCCGAAGCGCGTGCATCGCGGACTCCTTCGCGAGCGACTCCAGGTCGGCCCCGACGAAGCCGTGCGTGTTCTCCGCGTACTCGTCTAAGTCGATCTCCTCGACCAGCGGCATGTTCCGCGTGTGGACCTGCAGGATCTCCTTGCGGCCGTCGCGGTCGGGGACGCCGACCTCGATCTCGCGGTCGAAGCGGCCGCCGCGCCTGAGGGCGGGGTCGATGGCGTCGACGCGGTTGGTCGCCCCGATGACGACGACCTCGCCGCGCTCTTCGAGCCCGTCCATCAGCGAGAGCAGCTGGGCCACGACGCGCCGTTCCACGTCGCCGCCCGCCTCCTCGCGCTTGGGCGCGATCGAGTCGAGCTCGTCCATGAAGATGATCGCGGGCGCCTCCTCGGACGCCTCCTCGAACACGTCACGGAGCTGCTCTTCGGACTCGCCGTAGTACTTCGACATGATCTCCGGGCCGGAGATCGTGTGGAAGTTCGCGTCGATCTCGTTGGCGACGGCCTTCGCTATCAGCGTCTTCCCGGTGCCCGGCGGGCCGTGCAGGAGGACGCCCTTCGGCGGGTCGATGCCGAGGCGCTTGAACAGCTCCGGGTGCCGCATCGGCAGCTCGATCATCTCGCGGACCTGCTCGAGCTCGTTGTCGAGCCCGCCGATGTCCTCGTAGGTGATGTCCGGGCCGTCGCTCGCCCCGTCGCCGCTGCCGCTCCGCTCGGTCAGCTCCTCGGCGGGGACCTCCGAGATCTCGATCTCGGTGTCGTCGGTGATGACGACCGTCCCGGACGGGGTGGTCGACGCGACCTTCATCGGCACCGCCTGCGACTGGCCGCCCATCAGACCGAAGCCCATCGACGTGCGGATCGTCTGGCCCTCGGTCACCGGCTGGCCGGAGAGCTTGTCGCGAATGAACGGAGCGATCTGCCCGCGCACGCGGAGCTGGCTCGGGAAGGCGATCGTGACCGACTCCGCCCGAGAGACGTCGACCGACTCGACCGTCACGCGGTCGTCGATGCCGACGTTGGCCTCCTGGCGGAGCCGCCCGTCGATGCGGACGACGCCGGTCCCGTCGTCCTCAGGGTAGCCGGGCCAGACACGGGCGATGGCGGCTCCGTCGGCGCTCTCGACGCGGACGATGTCCCCGCCGGAGAGCCCGAGCTCCTCGGCCGCGACGCGGTCGATCGCCGCGAGGCGACGCCCCGCGTCCTTCTGCTTGAGGGGTCTGACGGTGAGTTTCATCGGGTGCCCTCCACGGTGACGACGCCGTTTACGATCGCGGTCGACGCTGCAGGACCGGGGAGCTCGAACTCGGATTCGACCGGCTCGCCGTCGCCCTCGATGACGACGATCGCCGTCTGACCGACGGTGTCGACACTCACGTCCTCGGCGGCGGCGCCCAGATCGACGGCGACGGTCCACCCGTCATCGTAGTCGAACCGGCGGACCAACGCACCGTCGCCGGTCGATCGGCTCTGTTTGATATTCATCCTAACCACAAGTTAGGTGCGTAGCTATTTAAAACCACCGCCAAGAATCGCATGACGTGAGATATGTAAGGATCTTCGGTAGTGTTGCGGTTCCGGGTGATCTGGAGGGAATCTTCGGGCGGCGTTTCCCCCGGACGGCGCCGCCGCCGGGCGGCGGACGTTTATAAACTATCGCACGGAGTACGGAACATGGAGCGGGTCACTCACGACGGGCGCGACACCGCGTACCGGGTCTCCGACCGCGGCGGCGACGGGCCGACGGTCTGCTTCGTTCACGGGAGCGGCGGAAGCAAGGACGTCTGGAAGGCGCAGGCGCGTCTGAGCGACCGGTTCCCGATCGTCGCTCTCGACCTGTCCGGCCACGGCGACAGCGACGACGTGGACGCGCCGGCCGGGCCCGAGACGCTCGCCGCCTACGCCGACGACGTGGCCGCGGTCGCGGGGGAAACGGGCGCGACCGTCGTCTGCGGCAACTCCCTGGGCGGCGCCGTGGCACTGCGGGTCGCCCTGGAGCGCGATCGTCCGCTCGACGGCCTCGTCCTCGCGGGCACGGGCGCGAAGCTAGCGGTCGCCGAGCCCTTGTTGGACGCGCTCGCGACCGACTTCGACCGGGCGATCGACCTGCTCCACGAGCCGGACCGCCTCTTTCACGACGCGCCCGCCGAGTACGTCGAGCTCTCGCGCGCCGGCATGCGGGCGTGCGGCCGCGCCGTCACCGAGCGCGACTTCCGGACCTGCCACGCGTTCGACGTCCGCGACCGCCTCGACGAGGTCGCGACGCCGTCGCTCGCGGTCGTCGGCGAGCACGACGAGCTCACGCCGCCGGCGTACCACGACTACCTCGCGGAGCGGATCGACGACTGCGAGCGCGCGACGATCGAGGGCGCCGCGCACCTCGCGATGCTCGAGCGCCCCGCGGCGTTCAACGCGGCGCTCTCGTCGTTCCTCGGGCGCCGCTCGGAAGAACCGGAGTAACGGACGCGCCGCTGAGTTGACTGACTGCGCTGCCGGGTCGGCACGTGAGGGGGTCGGTCCGCGTGGTCAGGTCAGTCAGCGGGCGACGCGCTCGGGGGGTAGCGGGACGCGACGGTCGGTTCACAGGGGGTACGCCCCGCTCCGAAACAAGTGGATCGGACAGTTGGTGCCGCACGATACCGCTCGACGGTCGGTGACTGGATGCGCTGGTCCTCGATGTCGTCGGCACTCACCTCGTGGTATATGTTAGCATCCCCACTGGTATAAACTGTTCGCCGCCTGCCGACACGCTTTTGCGACGCTGGGGTTCACCGATCGGCAATGGACGGCGACGACTCGGCAGGACGGCCCGCCGGATCGAACGCGCCTCCCGACGCGGACCGCGCGGAGGGTTCGCCCGGCGGGGGAGCGGACGTCCCGGACGGTTCGCACGTCTCCGAAAACCCGGACATCAACGATCTGCTCGCGACGCTCGACGCCCTGAGCGACACCGTCGACGAGGGACACGAGCGGGAGCAGGTGCGCCAGACCATCTCGCTCGTCGAGCAGATGCCCGGCAGTTCGGCGTTCAGGACGCGGATCACGAAGTACACCTCGCGAGACATGGCCGAGGCGTTCGTCGGGTCGGTGCTCTTCGCGCTGCCCCTGCTCGTCGAAGGGGGCGTCTTCGAGATCGCGGCGTGGTTCGCCTCGGCGACGCCGGGCGGCGTGCCCGTCTTCCTGCTCGTCCACGTCGGGTTCGTGCTGGTCATGACCGCCGGGCTGCTGTACTTCGCCGACTTCCGCCAGATCGAGATCAGCCACCCGATACTCGGGCTCGTCCCGCGGCGCTACGCCGGGATCCTGCTCGTCTCGCTGTTCACGTCCGTGCTCATGATGTTCCTCTGGGGCCGGCTCCACGAGGGCGACCCCGCCGCGCTCGAACAGGTCTCCCGGGTGGCGTTCGTCTGGGCCGGGGCCGCGTTCGGCGCGAGCATCGGCGACATCCTGCCGGGCGAGTCGCAGGGCGAGGACATCAACGACCTCGACCTCACCCTGAACCTCGACCGCGACGACTGACCCGCTGCGACCCCGCGTCGCGGTCCCCGTTTCCACACCTTTTTCGCCGCGGCGACCGTACCCATGTACATGTCAGCGTTACGTGACGCGCTCCGGGACCTCCCGGACGCGGTGTTTGCGGACCTGCTCGAATCAGATGACGGGTACGTCCTCGTCGTCGACCTCCCGGGGGCGACCGCGGAGACCACGGAGGTCCTCGCCGAGGACGGTCGGATCGTCATCGAGGGACGCCGCGAGAAGGGAGTTCCCGAGGGGTTCCGCTACGTCCGTGAGGACCGACCGCTGTTCCTCGACGCGGAACTCCCGCTTCCGAGCGACGCCGACGGGAGCGGCGCGGACGCCGAGATCGACCGCGGGGTTCTCGAAGTCACTATCCCGAAGCGGACCGGCGACGTCACCCGCACGATCCCGGTCGACGACGGCGACGAGGCCGACGGTTCCGGCGACGAGGCCGACGCCTGACGGGTGGTCACGCTGGTTAACCTTCGCGCCTACTGGCGGTTCGTCGTGGTCATTCGGCAGTTCTCGCCGCTGATCGTCGCCTACTGGCGGGACCGGAAGCGGTTCCTCCTGTTCGGCGGGAGTCGCGAGGTCGACGCGGAGACCCAGCGCGAGCGGGCCGCGATACTGCTCGACATCCTGCTCACCCTCGGTCCGACGTTCATCAAACTCGGACAGATCCTCTCGACTCGCCCGGACATCCTCCCGCCGGCCTACATCGACGTGCTGGAGGGGCTCCAAGACGACGTCCCGCCGGCCCCGTGGGAGGAGTCGAAGGTCGTCCTCGAAGACGAGCTCGGTCCCGTCGACGAGACGTTCGACGACTTCGACCGCGATCCGATAAGCGGCGCGAGCCTCGGGCAGGTGTACACCGCTCGCTACCAGGGGAACGACGTCGCGGTGAAGGTCCGTCGGCCGGGGATCGAGTCGCTCGTCGAGGCCGACCTCCGGACGATCCGCTGGTCGATCCCGATCGTGAAGCGGTTCACCGGCAGCGGACAGGCGTTTTCACTGGAGAACCTCTCCGACGAGTTCGCGAAAACGATCCGCGAGGAGATGGACTACAAGCGCGAGCGCGAGATGCTCGAAGAGATCCGCGCCAACTTCGCGGACGACGACCGGATCCGGATCCCGACCGCGTACGAGGCGGTCTCCGGGCCGCGGGTGCTCACGATGGAGTACATTCCCGGCACGAAGATCAACCAGATCGACGAGCTCGACGCGCGGGGGTTCGACCGCAACGACATCGCCGAGACGCTTCAGGAGGTGTACCTCCAGATGATCATCGACGACGGCGTGTTCCACGCCGACCCGCACCCCGGAAATCTCGCCGTCGACGACGACGGTGCCGTGATCTTCTACGACTTCGGCATGGCCGGACGCGTGGATCCGTTCATCCAGGAGAAGATCGTCGAGTTCTACGTCGCCGTCGCACGGCAGGACATCGACGGCATCCTCGACACGCTGATCGACATGGGGACGCTCTCGCCGGAGGCCGACCGCGAGGTGATGGGCAACGTCATGGAGCTCGCCATCGCCGACGCCAGCGGCGAGGACATCGAACAGTACCAGGTGAACCAGATCATCGAGCAGGTGGAGTCGACCATCTACGAGTTCCCGCTCCGGCTCCCCCCGAACCTCGCGCTCGTGCTTCGCGTCGCCACCGTCGTCGAAGGCGTCTGTGTCACCCTCGACCCCGAGTTCGACTTCATCTCGACGGCGACGGACTACCTCAGGGACGAGGGGTACTACGAGCAGACCGCCCGCGACCTCGCCGAGGACGCCGGACGACAGGTCCAGCGCACCACCGAGGCGCTGTTCACGGTCCCGCCGAAGGCCGACGACTTCCTCGAGCGAGCGAACCGCGGCGACCTCCACGTCGACGTCACGATAGAGGACGACTCGAACGTCCTCGACAAGCTCGCGATGCGGATCGCCTACTCGGTGCTGCTCGCGGTCGGCGTCCTCTCCTCGACGATCCTCTACTCGTTCGCCGACGCGTGGCGGCTCGCGGCGGTCGTGCTCCTGCTCGCGGTCCCGCTCGCGGTCGCGCTCTACCGCTCCTTCCGGAAGAAACAGGGCATCCGGGCGCGGCCCCAGTTCACCAGACAGGGGATGAAACAGCGCCGCGACGACTGAGCGGCGCCCTCTCGCTCGTTCTCTCTCCCCCTCGCCGGTCAGCCGGAGACGACCTGGATCGGGACGAGGAGGAAACAGAGCGCTCCGAGCCCGAACGTCGCGATACCGAGGGCGAGCCGCGGCCAGCCGACCCACTCCTCGTCGTCGGGGTTCGCCGGTCCGTTGAACGCGATCACGATCGCGAACATCCCCCAGAATCCCCACAGTCCGACCGACTCGTCGATGCCGAGGCCGCGCCAGAAGTAGAGGTACGCGGCGATCGTAAAGAGCGCGCCGGGGACGAGCGCCGCGATCGTCTCCTGACGCGGGCCGATCATCGCGCGGACCATGTGCCCACCGTCGAGCTGACCGACGGGCAGGAGGTTCAGCAGGGTGAAGAACATCCCCACCCAGCCCCCGATAACCACCGGGTGCGCCGTGAGGGTCGGGTCCTCGTATCCCGTCGGCTGCCCGATGAGGTCGGCGATGATCGCCAGCAACGGCGGGTTGTTGAACCGGATCATCGTTCCGGAGGCGTTCGCGAGTTCCGCGGGGACGCGGATCGGGTCGAGCGAGAGCCCGATGACGGTGACGACGACGGTCGCGACGAGCCCCGCGACCGGCCCGGCCACGCCGATGTCGAACAGCACCTTCCGCGAGGGCATCCGTCCGCGCATCCGGATCACCGCTCCGAGCGTGCCGAACGGGAACGCGAACGGAATCACGTACGGGAGCGAGACGCTGACCCCGTGGTATCGCCCAGCGACGTAGTGGCCGAGTTCGTGCGTCATCAGCACGCCGAGTACCGCCGCGGTGAACGGCCACGCCTGCAGTATCGTCAACGGGTTCGCGGCGATCTCCTCCCAGCCGACGTAGTACCACCCGTAGGCGCCGACGAACAGCGTCGTGAACACCGTCGCGACGAACATGACGAGATTGACCCACGGGATCCCGTCACGCCCGTGGTCGAAGGGCGTCGCGACGACGACCTGGCCGTCGCCGGCGGCCTCGAGGTCGACGTCGTAGCCGGCCTCTCGGAACGGCGGGACGAGCTTCCGCAACAGCGTGCGCTCCGGCACGTACGACTCGCCGACGTACCGAACGCGCCCGTCTTCCCGGCGAATCTCCTCCACCCGGAAAAACGTCTGCAGCGGCTCCGGACGCGGGACGTCGGACCCGTCCGACGGCTCCCCGTCCTCGTGTTCTGACATCACCCGTGGTAACTCGTCGGTGAGTATAAACCCCGCGTCGGTAAACGGCGGGCTTCTCTCCTCGAAGGGAGACAGGCGCACGTCGGAGGGACGTAGCACGCGCTCGGGGGGCCGAGAGCCGTGAATAGTAGGGGAGCGAGAAGCGGGGACGCGGGTGCGTGGTTCCGCGTACGAAACGGGCTTCGATGTCGGTACCCGGAGCGTGGATCGCGGTCTGTGCGCGTCGAACGCGCGGCGGCCGTCGTTTCAGGCGGGCTCGATGCGCCACGTCGTCGCGCCCGTGTACGACCACTTCTCGACGGTGAGCTCGGTGGCGGAGTCGCGGAGCTTCACCATCAGGGCGCCGATCTCCTTCGGCGAGAGGTCGACGTCGTCGGCGATGAACTTCCCTTTGAAGTACATCTCGCCGTCCTCGGCGCGGTCGAGCAGGTACCGCTTCAGCCGCTCTTCCTTGCTGAGGTCGTCGGTGGGGTTCGCGTTCGTGGAGGGGTTCGCAGTCGCGCTCATGATACACCCATTGCTTGGCTTCGGAGATTGTTATAAAGGTGAGACTGTTGGACGGTGTTCAGCGGCTTTCACGGCGTTTCAGGTTTGGTCGCCAGCGTAAAACGTGTCTGACAAACCGTTTAAAACGGTTTCAGAATCACCTAGAAATTTTATACACAGTTCTGAGGCGCTTATTCCGATATTTTCGATAACGGCAACTTCCACCCGACAATCGTTCACATGACAGATTAACAAGGTATTATCGCCGGAAGCCGACGGGACGGCGTCCCCTGTCTGCTCGACGCGCGCGGCGGAGTTCCGTTACGGAGACGGCCGGTAACCCGTCGAGATCGACGGCGCTGCGACGACCGTCGGTCAGTCGCGACGGTGAACCCAGAACTCCTCCGCTTCGGTGGTCTCCTTCTTGAAGATGGGCACCTCGTCTTTCAGCCGGTCGATCCCGTCTTCGACGGTCCGGAACGCCTCGCGTCGGTGCCCCGCCAAGACGACGACGAAGACGATGTCTTCGCCCGCCTCGATCACGCCCGTCCGGTGGTGCATTTCGACGTCGAACACCCCGTCTCGTTCGGTGAGCTCGGCCGCGATGGCGGCCATCCGCTCCGCGGCGACGCCCTCGTACTTCTCGAAGGCCAGGTGGGTGGTGCGGTCGTCGTCGGGGGCGTCGCGCGCCCGGACGCGACCGGTGAACGTCGCGATCGCGCCCGCGCGGTCCGCGTCCGCAGACGCCTCGACCCGTCGCACGAGCGTCTCGCGCGTGATCCACGGTTCCGCGGCGTCGAGGTCGGCGACGAGGCCGTCGAGGTCGACGTCCTCCGGCGCGTCCGCAGCGGCGATCACCGTCCCGGGGACGCCCTCAGCGTCCGCGTCCGTGCCGATCAGGACCGTCGGCACGCGCAGCCGGGAGCCACCGACGGCGACGAGGTAGTCGTGGTCGGGCGCGAGCCCGTCGAGGAGTTCGTCGAAGCTATCGACGCTCCCGCGGCCGGTCCACTCGCCGTCCGCCGCGAGCGTCACTTCGGTGTCGGCGTCGGTCTGGTCCGCTCGCGACTCGGTCGAAACGCCGCCGTCGGTGACATCGCCCCCCGGTACCGGGTTGCCAGTGAGATCGCCGACGTCGACGCGGTTCACGACGGCGGTCCGGCCGTCGAGCCGGTCGCAGAGCGCCGTCGACAGGTCCGCCGCGCCCGGCCCCACGATCGCTATCGGTTGCATACCCGACGGCGGGGTGCGAGCGGCTTAGGCGTTTCCCGAGCGTCGCCGGTCGCCGACGAGACCGTCCCGCCGGCTCTCGGGGGCGTCCGGGCTTGATAATCCTTAAGAGCGCGACAGGGGTATGCGACGGTAATGAGAGTCGTCGTCTCCATCGGCGGGAGCGTGCTCGCGCCCGATCTCGACCCCGATCGGGTGGCCGCCTACGCCGAGGCGATCGAGCGGATTGTCGCCGATGGCTGCGAAGTCGGCGTCGTCGTCGGCGGCGGCGGCGTCGCGCGTGACTACATCCGGACGGCACGCGGCCTCGGCGCCAACGAGGTCGAGCTCGACCAGCTCGGGATCGGCACCACCCGGCTCAACGCCCGCCTGCTGATCGCCGCGCTCGAGGATCGGGCGAACCTCTCGCCGGCGACGGGGTACGACGAGGCCGCCGCGGCACTCCGCCGCGGCGAGGTGTCGGTGATGGGCGGCGTCACCCCCGGGCAGACGACCGACGCCGTCGCCGCCGCGTTCGCCGAATCCGTCGACGCCGACCTGCTCGTGTACGCGACGAGTGCGAACGGCGTGTACGACGCCGACCCCAACGTCGAGCCGGACGCGACGCAGTACGGGTCGATGTCGCCGGCCGAGTTGGTCGACGTCGTGCTCCCGATGAGCCGGGACGCCGGCGCCTCGGCACCGGTCGACCTGCTCGCGGCCAAGCTGATCGACCGGGCGGACCTCCGGTCGGTCGTCCTCGACGGGACCGACCCGAGCGCGGTCGTCGACGCCGTGCTCAGAGGGGACCACACCGGGACCGACGTGGTCCCGACGGGCAGCGACGAGCCGACCTACTGGACGGGGGCGAGCGGCGCGTGAGCGCCGACCCCGACGCGGACGCGAGCGAGGAAGACGCCGCCGGTCCGCCCGACGACTCCCCGCACATCCTCTCCGAGCAGGCGCGGAACGCCGCCGGCGCCGGCACCGCGGGGCCGGGCGAGGACGGAGACGATACCGAAGGCGCCGAGGGCGACGCCGGCTTCCGCGCCTTCTGGGCCGACGTGGTCGCCGACGAGATCGAGGCGCGCGACCCGGACGAGCCGATCGTGATCAAGGGCGGCGTCTCCCCCTCTGGGGTCGCGCACCTCGGAAACTTCAACGAGATCATGCGGGGGTACTTCGTCGCCGCGGTGCTCCGCGAGCGCGGCCACGAGGTCCGCCAGGTGTTCACCTCCGACGACAAGGACCCCCTCCGCAAGCTCCCCCGCAAGCTCGCGAACGCCGACGGCGAGATCGTCGGTCTCGGCGAGGTCGACGCCGGCGCGCTCGGCCGCAACCTCGGAAAGCCGTACACCGCGATCCCGGACCCGTTCGGGGAGCGGGAGTCGTACGCGGCCCACTTCGCCGCCCTCCTGCAGGCCGACGCCGATCGGCTGGGCGTCCCGGTCGAGATGATCTCGAACACGGATCTGTACGCGGACGGCGACTTCGACGACGTGACCCGGACGGTGCTCTCCGACCTGGCGGGCGTCCGCGAGGTGCTCTCCGCGTACCAGGACAAGGTCGACGACGAGTACGTCCCCTTCAACCCGATCTGCGCGGAGTGCGGCAAGGTCACCGAGACGGTCACGGCCGTCGACCTCGAGGCGGAGACCGTCGACTACGTCTGTTCCGACATGACGGTCGGCGACGAGGTCATCGAGGGCTGCGGCCACGAGGGGACCGCCACGTTCCGCGAGGGGAAGCTCCCGTGGCGGCTGGAGTGGCCCGCTCAGTGGGACGTGCTCGGCGTCGACTTCGAGCCGTTCGGCAAGGACCACGCGGAGGGGTCGTGGCCGTCCGGGGTCGACGTCGCGCGCAACGTCCTCGGGATCGAACCGCCCGTTCCGATGGTGTACGAGTGGTTCACGCTCAACGGGGAGCCGCTCTCCTCGTCGGCCGGCAACGTCGTCACCGTGCCGGAGCTCCTGGAGCTGCTCGAACCCGAGGTGCTCCGGTACTTCTTCGCGCTCCACCCGAAGAAGGCCCGCGACCTCGACATCGAGCGGCTCGACCAGCTCGTCGACCGCTTCGACCGCTTCGAGCGCGCGTACTTCGGGGAGGTCGACGACGAGGATCTGACCGCGTTCGCTCGGCGCGCCTACCCGTTCGTCGTCGGTCGCGCCGACGACCCGCCGACGGAGAAGCCCGTCAGGCTCCCGTACACCTTCGCGGCCGTCCTCGGGATGGTCGACGACCCCGAGTTCCGCGAGCGGCTCGCCCGCGACGAGGGACACATCCCCGCCGACGCCTCCGCGGCGGTCGTTGAGGCCGCGCTCGCTCGGGTCGAGAAGGCGCGAAACTGGGCGGAACGCACCGAAAACGAGTACGACTACCGGCTCCAGACGGACCTGCCCGACACCGAGTTCGACGACGACGTGGCCGCCGCGCTCGACGACCTCGCCGACTTCGTCGCCGCGGGCCACGACGGCGACGCCATCCAGGCGGAGATGTACGAGACGGCCCGCGCGCACGACGTCGACGTCGGCGACTTCTTCGCGGCCGGCTACCGCCTCTTCTTCGACGATACACAGGGACCGCGGCTCGGCGAGTTCCTCGGCGAACTGGAGCGCGACTACGTCGTGGCGCGCCTCCGCCGGGAGGCGTGAATGCCCGAGGACCGTTCGCTGGACGAGTTCGCTGTTCCCTCGGCCGACGGAGAAGCCGACGCCGACGGGGAGGCGACCGCGGACGAAGAGACGGGCGACAACGCCGGAGACGAAGAGACGGATGACGCCGTCGCGGAGACGACGACAGACGACGGCGCGGACGACGCGGCCGTAGAAACGACGACAGGCGTCGATGCGGTCGACGTCGACCCGGCGGTCCCGACCGCGACGTGGACGACGGACGGCGCTCCCTGCGACCGGTGCGGCGAGCGCGTCGCGCGACGCTGGCTCGACGACGACGATCTCGTCTGTGGCGCCTGTAAGGAGTGGTGACCGCGGTCAGATTTAAGACGCCCCGTACGGTCGTTACTTACGATCGAGACTGTCTGAGGTTTACTAACATCAACATGAAATTTTTTTCGGACCGGATCTACGGCCGCTCGCCGCGCGGACTCGCCGTGGGGTTCCTCTGTGCGGGGGCGCTGTTCGTGCTGGCGGTCGACGTGGCGGTCGTCACCGTCACCGGCGACGCGGCCGCGTGGAGCCCCGCTCGCCTCGTGAGCGGCTGGGCGCTCGTCGGCGTCTCGTCCCTCTTCTTCCACGGCGCGCTGCGCTACCATCGACGTCGGGCGGAGTCGGCTCGACGAGAGCTCGAGACGTCCAATCAGCAGCTCCAAGTTCTGAGTCGAGTGTTCCGACACAACATCCGTAACGACCTCAACGTCATCCGCGGGTACGCGGACCTGCTCTCTCGCCGGGTCGACGACGAGCGGAGCCGGGAGTGCTTGGAGACCATTCGGGAGACGACCGACGACGTGGTCGAAATAAGCGAGAAGCTGCGCGTCATCGAGGAGGCGTCGCCCGGGCCGCCCGAGGGCCGGATCGATCTGGTCGAAACCGCCCGGGACGCGGCCGGGGACGTCGACGGGCCAGACGTGACGATCACGGTCGAATCGCCCTCGGAGGCGTGGATCCGTGCGGACCGTTCGGTCGAGTATCCCGTCCGAGAGGTGTTCGAGAACGCGGTCACGCACAACGACGGCTCGACGCGACGGGTCGACGCGCGGATCGAGGTGGACGGGGGGACCACCTGCCTGGAAGTCACGGACAACGGTCCGGGGATCCCCCTGGACGAGCGGGCGGTGTTGCGCGCCGAACGAGAGACGCCGCTCTCGCACGCGAGCAGCATCGGCCTCTGGCTCGTCAAGTGGATGTGCGAGACGCAGGGGGGAACCGTCGGGTTCGAGACGACCGACGACGGCACGACGGTCAGGCTCCGGTTCGAGTCCGCGGACCCGAGAGTGGAGACGGCGGAGGGGCGAGCCGAGACGGCGGAGGGACGAGCCAAGGCGGCGGAGGGACAGCCCGGGGACGGGACTGACGGAGGCGCCGGCGACGGGTCGGCCGCTGAAGGCGAGTCGGTCAGTCGAGCTCGGTGATCGTCACCGCGTACACCGCCCCGCAGTTGCCACACTCCACGTGGACGCCGCGGCTCGTCTCCCCGCGCGTGAACTCGGAGATCTCCTCCGAGCACGAGCATTCGAACTGAACTTTCATTGTTCCGATTACACGGTGTCGGTATTTAAAACACCCACTCTCAAGAATCGATCGTGAGAACTCGCCGTCATCGACGGTCCCCGTCGCCGGGGTTAGTCGCCGTCGACGATCACTTCGACGGGGCCGTCGTCGTCCGCCTCGCCGCCGTCCTCGCTCTCGCCGCCGGCCGCGGCGGACTGGGTCTGCTGGTAATAGAGCCCGCCGGCGACCGCGAGGACGATCCACGAGCGCCAGTTCGCGAGGTTCAGCGTGTAGCCGATGCCGAACGGCTTCTCCACCAACATTCCCTTATCCGGCTGCCAGTACGACGAGAGGAGTCGACCGAGGCTCGGCCGCTCGAAGTTGTACGGGATCCCGAGTATCTCTCCCGAGGACGGTTTGTCTGCCATACTTGGCATATCACCCGCTGGGCATATAAATCGTGGCGGGACCGAGGGCGCGTGACGACCGGCGTCGACTACCGGTACCGTCCGCGCCCTTCGACCTCGCGCAGCCGGTCGAGGACGGCGCCGTCGCCGACCTCCGCGTAGCCCGCCTCGAACGCCGCTGTCAGCGGCGTCGGGTCCGTCGCCGTTGCGCGCACGGACCCCTCGAACACGTGGAGGTCCATCGCGTGGTCCTCGACGTGACCGGAGTGATAGGCGAGTCCGAAATCGATGAGGGCCGTTCGCGCGTCGTCCTCGGCCGCGCCGCGCCCGTCGGAGCCGCCCGGGCCCGACCCGCTCCCGGCCGAACCCTCGATCCGTACGTTCCGCGTCGTCGGGTCGCCGTGGACGATCCCCTCCCCGTGGAGCTGCGCGAGGTGGCGTCCGAGGGCGGCGGTCCAGCGCGCGTCGAGATCGGCGGCGAGGTCGCGGTCGCCGACGTGCTGGAGCGTCAGCGTCGCCGTCCCCACGTCGACGTCGTACACCAGCGGCGTCGGCACGCCCGCCCGCCGCGCCTCGCTCGTCAGGCGCGCCTCGGCGACGGTTCGGTCGCGCCTGAGCGTGCGATCCAGTCCGGGGTGGCGGTATTCCTTCGGGACCCGCCGCTTTACCACCCGGCGCTCCGATCCGTCGCCGCCGTCGGGAGCCGCGACGACCTCCACGATCGCTTCCGCGCCGCGCCGATCGGCGTCCCCGTCGTCCCGCCCCCCTCCTCCCCGGCCGCGGGCGACCGACGCGTCGCCGTCGCGCCACGTCACGGGCACCTGATCCGGCCGGAAGTTCGGGTCGATCGCCGACTCCGCGATCGGGATGGTGTCGCCCGCCGCGGCCATCTTCGCGCCCAACACCGCGATCATCCCCGCGTTGTCGCGGAGGAACCGCGGCTCCGGCGCGTGGAAGTCGGCGCCGCGGGCCGCGCACATCGCCGCCAGCATCTCGCGGAGCCGGTCGTTCTGCGCGACCCCGCCGCCGAGGACGAGCTCATCCGCGCCGGTCAGCGAGAGCGCCCGTTCGGCGACCTCCGTCAGCATCGCGAACACGTGCTCTTGCAGCGAGAAACAGATCTCCTCGACCGGCACCCCGTCGTCGAACGCGTCGTTGGCGGCTGAGCTGATGCCGGAAAAGGAGAAGTCCATCCCCTTGACGACGTACGGCAGGTCGAGCAGTTCGGCGTCGGGCTCCCGATCGACGGCCGCCTCGGCCGCCGCCGCCTCCACCTTTGGCCCGCCCGGGTGGTCCCACCCGACGTGGCGCGTGAACTTGTCGATCGCGTTGCCGACGCCGGCGTCCATCGTCTCGCCGAGCACGCGGTAGCGACCGTCGTGGTAGCCGAGCAGGTGGGCGTTCGCCCCGGAGGCGTTCAGACACACCGGGTTCTCGAACCCCGACCGGTGGCGACCGATCTCCAGGTGCGCCACCATGTGGTTGACGCCGACGAGAGGGACGTCGAGCGTCCCGGCGAGCGCCCGCGCGGCCGTGCCGACGATCCGGAGACAGGGGCCCAGCCCCGGTCCCTTCGAGAAGGCGACCGCGTCCACCGCGTTCGGCCCGTGTTCGGCTTCCGCGGCCGTCAGAACCGCGTCGATGACCTCGGGGATCGCCTCGGACATGTGCTCTGCGGCCTCCCGCGGGTGAATGCCGCCGCTGTCCGGTTCGTAGGGATCAGATTCGATGAGAACTGAGTCGGCCTCGGCGTCGTACAGGGCGGCGCTCGCACACCACGCGGTCCCCTCGATGCCGAGAACGCGCATCCGGCGGGTCTCAGGCCTCTTCGGCGTCCGCGTCGCCCTCGCCGCCGATCTTGTTGCGTTCGAGCATGTACTCCTGTTCGACGTCGAGCGCGTCCTCGGCGGAGTCGTACACCTTCGCGTAGCCGACCGTCTTGCGCATGCCGAACTTCGTGTCCAGCTCGTGGACGACGACCTCCTCGGAGGCCTTGTCCAGCTTTGCCGCGAGCGAGTCGCGGACCGAGAGGCGAGAGGGAGTCGCCTCCTCGTGGGTCGTCTCGAATCGGATGTCCGTGCGGTGCAACATCGGGTTCTCCTCCTCGGAGATGATATCGACGTCCATAGTTCAGTTACGCGTATATCCCCTCGAAAGCTGTAAAAGGATTTCGAAGCGGGGGTGCGGCCGGAACGACCCGCTCACGCTCTCGATCTAGGTTCCGCCGCCGCCGGCTTCCACGCCGGGGGCACGGTTTAGTTCGAGTGGAACGAACAATCAACTAGATGCCCGGGGACACGGAGTCGTTCGTCGAGCCCGCCACGCGAACCAAATACGACCTGCTGCGGTCGAAACACGTCATCGTCCCGCTGTCTCTCCAGCGGAAGCTCCACCTGTGCGGTCTCATCGCGTTGCTGGCGGCGCTCGCCGGGCCGATCGTGGCAACGCTCCCGGCCCCCGTCCGAGAGATGTACTTCGTGGGAAACCCGACGACGACCCGACTCGGGGCCGTCGCGGCCGTGCTCATCGGCACCGTCGCTCTGGCGGCCGCGGTCGTCGGACTCACCGCCGTCGCGCTGTACCTCGATCGCCACCCGGATCCACCGGAGTCGCGGGCGTGGACGCTGATCGCCACCGAAGACGCGGCCTCGGCGTTCGGCTTCGTCACCGGAACGCTGGGCGTCGTCTCCGGCGACGCGCTCCTCGCGAGCGGTCACTGGGGGACCGACGCGGTCCAGGGACTGATCGGCTTCGGGATCCAGCCGTACCTCGTGTACGAGGCGTTCCCGGCCACGCCGCGGACCGTCGCCGTCGTCGGGCTCGTCGTCGGTCTCGTCGCCCTCGTGGCTAGCGTGTACGTCGGCTCGTCGTGAGCCCGGCCCGGACCGAACGAACTCGGCGCATCCGGTCGCCGGTCACCGGCGGTCGTCGGGGACGCGCCCGATAGCCTTGTAGGCCTCGTCGATATCGCCGTCGAGCGCCTCGAACAGCTCTCGCGCCTTCGCGCGGGACTCCGACGTGACGGCGACGCGGACCATCCCCTCGCCGGGCTGCCCGTAGACGACGCTCGCGCCGTCGGGAGCGGCGAGGATCGCCGGCAGGGCCGCCAGGTCCTCTTCCCCGGTCACCTCGATGATGACCGGGTCGGCGTCGGAGAGCGCCTCGCGGAGCGCCTCGAGTAGGTCCGCCGATAGCGTCGCGGCGGGGTTCTCCACGGCGATTCGGCGGTCGTCCGCGGCCGCGAGCGCGGACTCGATCTCGGCGTCGACCGCCTCGCGTTCGCTCTTTCCGTCGATGAGCGCGACGTCGGGAACGCGGCCCGCCTCCCGGAGATGGTACGTGACCACGTCGCCCACGGCGATGACAGGGGCGTCGGGCGCGGCCCGATCGCCGCGGGTCTCCGCCGCGTCCGCGAGCAGTTCGTCGGCGTCGGTCGTCACCGGGCCGAGCGGCTCCTTGAACGCGTCGCGCAGGGAGTCTGGAAGAGTGAGCATGTGGTGTGATCGATCCTTCGGCCTCTCGACCGTAAACCCCGTCGACGTCGCTACCGGACCTTCAGCGCGTACGAGCCGGCCTTCGTGACGTTCATCTCCTCGGCGATCTGGCTCTCCTCGGGCTTCGTGATGATGACGTAGCCCGCCCAGTCCTCCGTCAGCGACGACGACCCGCAGTGCTCGCATGTCTGCGAGTCGGGGTCGTTGACGTGGTGGCACTCACGGCAGGCGAGGCGGTCCTCCGCCATCAGTCGGCCTCCTCACCGGTCTGTTCGCGGTGCAGCCGCTTCCCCTCCAGCCACTCGTGTTTCCCGAGCCCCGGCTGTTTCGCCGTGAGCCCGATCTTCGAGTCGCGGGGGTTGCGCTCGTCGATGCTCTTCGTCACGACGCGGACCCGGACGGCGTCGTCCACGCCGAGGGTCTTGTCGGAATCTGAGGAGGCGAGCTGCTGATTCGCCCCGTCGAACGTGAGGTACTCGTCGGTGATCTGCGAGACGTGGAGCAGTCCGTCCACCGGTCCGATCCCGACGAAGGCGCCGAACTCGACGGTCTCGACGACCGTCCCGTCGGCGACTTCCTGCATGTCGGGGTCGTAGGTCAGCGCGTCGAACTCGGCCTCGTAGTAGACGCCGGGGCGGTTGTGTAGCACCGCCCCCTCGCCGATGTCGTGGACCTCGATGACGCTCACGACGCTGCCGACGTCTTCGTCCATTCGTCCTTCCAGTTTGTCTTGAAGCAGGGCTTTCACCCGCTCGTCGGTGACGTCCGCCAGGTGTTTCGGCGGCACCTCGACCGTATCCTTGAGTCGAACTCGTTTGTACATGTTCTTGGTTGTCCGCGTCCGCTAGGGTTCCGTTATCGCCAGTGTGTTCCGACCCCTTAAACCGATTACTGGTGCGCCCGCCTCCAGCACCCGGTTCGCCAGCGGTCGATCGTTGGTGACGACGCCATCGACCCGGCCCTCGGTGACCAGCTCGACCAACGCGTCGTCGGCGTACGATGCTGCCGTCTCTACCGTCTCCGCTCGCGTCGCGAGGTCCGCGCCCACGCTCGCCGCGGTCGCCGCCTCGCCGTGCCCGCCCTGCAGCCGGTCTAACTCCGAGACGACCGCCGTCGGGACGACGGCCTCGTACGCGCCGAGGAGCCGGTCGAGCTCCTCGAACAGCCGCAGGTTCGCCTCGACCGGCGCCATCAGCGCGCTCGCGTCGAGCGCGACGACCGGGGCGTCGTCGTCGGACTGCGTCCGACTGTTAGAGGCGCGTTGCGCCTCGCCGTCGCCCGCGAGGTCCCCGCGACGGGCGACGCCCGCGTCGGTCGACTCCGAGCCGTCCGCGCGGGCGCCGTCGGTCACGCTACGAGAGCGTCCCGACGCCGATCAGTCGCCAGCGCGCGCCGACGCGTCGGTTGATCGCGATCTGTGCGCCCTCCTCGGCGCAGACGGGGCGCTTGAGACTCACCTCGCACTCGCCGTCTCGCGCGCTCGTCACCGCGCCGACCGTCGTCGCGGTGCCGACCGTGAGCATCAGGGGCTCGCCGGTGCTGATCTCCTCGATGTCGCTCTCGCCGCTCTCGTCGTCCTCCTTGCCGACGACGCGGTCGAGCAGATCCACCTGCATCTCGAACTCGTTGCGAGTCGGCGGGAGCGTGCCGGGCTCGCCCGCGACCTGTCCGGCGAGCGCGTCGCCCTTCGTCAGGCTCGGGTCGAGGCCCGTGCCGACGCCGAGCAGGCCGCCCGGGCGCGCGGACTCCACGTCCTGGCTGCCGGCCTGCAGCGAGCGGACGGTCGTCTCGAGGGGGCGCCACTCGGTCTGGCCCTCCTCCTCGACCTCGCGGCCCGGGCGGATCTCCAGGCCGTCGCCGACCGAGAGCTCCCCGCTGACGAGCGACCCGCCGATGACCCCGCCCTTGAGTTCCGCGGCGGTCGCGCCAGGACGGTTGATGTCGAACGAGCGCGCCGCGTACATCCGGGCGCTCTCGCCGGGGTCGCGGTCGGGGGTCGGGATCTCCGTCTCGATCGCGTCGATGAGCAGGTCGAGGTTGACCTCCTGCTGGGCCGAGACGGGGACGATCGGCGCGCCCTCCGCGACGGTGCCCTCGACGAACTCCTGGATCTGCCGGTAGTTGTCGACCGCGCGGTCGCGGTCGACCAGGTCGACCTTGTTCTGCGCGATGACGATGTTCTCGATCCCGATGAGATCGAGCGCCATCAGGTGCTCTTCCGTCTGCGCCTGCGGGACGTCCTCGGTCGCGCTGACGACCAGCACGGCCCCGTCCATGATCGAGGCGCCGGAGAGCATCGTCGCCATCAGCGTCTCGTGGCCCGGGGCGTCGACGAACGAGACCGTTCGGAGCGGCTCGCTCTCGGACCCGTCCTCGCACTCCTCGTCGACGGTGTAACACTCGGGCGCGTCGACGCCGGGACAGCGACGGAACGTCGCGTCCGCGTATCCCAGTCGGATCGAGATACCGCGTTTCATTTCCTCGCTGTGCTGGTCGGTCCACGAGCCGGACAACGCCTGCACGAGCGTCGTCTTGCCGTGGTCGACGTGACCGACGAGACCGATGTTCACCTCCGGTTGTGTGTTGGCTTTAGTCACTGTTGGACCTCCTAACGGAGCAGTCTTACCGGAAATTCGCTCCGTGCGAGTGATAAAGTTGCTGTTATAGTGGCGAGAGAGGCGTCAGGTGGTACGCCCGAGAGCGACGACGAGAGACGGATAGCGGAACGCGACGGCGACGATCATTTATAAATCAGCATACTGGTGCGGTGGCGCGTGCCGACGACCGGCCTGTGGTCGCGAATAGCGAGGGACCGAAGGTCCCTCTGACAGCCGGCGGCGCAGCCGCCGGTGATCGCACGCGCGAGGTCGCCGGCGCTACGCGCCGGCTGCCAGAGAATCTTCGATTCTCGCTGGACGCGGCGACCGAAGGGAGCCGCGAGGCTGGGGCTTTGGAGGTGTTCTCCGCCACAGCGACTGCAACGACATATAGCCGAGCGGCTGGGGCTTTGGAGGCGTTCACCGTCGATCCGCACTCGATCACTTATAAACAAACGCCACCCTCGCCGGAATCGTTCGACGCCGATTTACGCCTCACGACCGTACCCGCGTCCAATATGGGATACGCGTGCCCCGTCTGCGAGACCCCCCAGCGCGACGGCGAACACCTCGCGCATCACCTCGCGTTCACGGCGATGCTCCACGGCGACGACCACGAAGCGTGGCTCGACGACCGCGTCCCCGACTGGAGCGAGCGGGATCCGGCCGGGCTCGCCGCCGAAGTAACTCCCCACGCCGAGGACGCCGAGTACCGCGAGGTGTTCGAGGACACCGCCGACCGCGATCGGCCCGACGTCGACCTCGGAGACCACGACCACGCGGGGCACGGCCACCCGGGACACGACCACGCGGGGCACGATCACGCCGCGGGCGGCGGTCCAGGCGCGGTCGACTCGACCGGCGAGACCGATCCGGAGGTGGCCGAGGCGATCCGCGAGGCCCGCAGGATGGTGCGGGAGGGGGGCGACGACGAGGGCGACGAGAGCGACTCGACCGCCAGCGACGCCGACGACCCGTCCGCGTAGCGGAACGCCCTTTTCAGTCGACACTGAACGAGAGGTATGCACACCAGAGGGACGTTCGCTCCCGAGACTCGCGCCGACGCGCTCGAAACCTACGAGGAGGTCGGCCCGGTCGCGCAGGTCGTCGTCCGCGAGGCGACGAAGGCGATGGAGTTCGACGCCGACGAGTACGACGAACGGGTCACGCCCGAAGTGATCCGGACCGCCCGCGACGCGGTCTTCGCCGAGCTGCTCGCGGTCCACGTCGGCGACGAGGCCGAGTTCGACGCGTGGCTCGCCGACAGCGAGTTCGACGCGGACGACGTGGTCCGGATCGGCTCCGACAACGTCGACAACCTCGTCTGGCACCCGGTCCCCTTCGCGGACACCGTGGTGGCGGCGACGTTCCAGAACGAGCCCGACGCGGCCGCCAGCACCCTCCGCCGGAACGCGTTCGGGCGCGTCTACCGCGAGGAGTTCTACGAGTCGGGGCGGTAGCTCTCGGGCGACGCGGCTCGGTGCCGGAGCGGAGCGGAATAAAAGACGAAAGCCGGATAGAAACGAAGAGCGACGCCTACGCGAGCTCTTCGATGTTCTCGACGACCGCGTCGGCGAATTCGCTGGTGGCGAGCTTCTCGCCGCCCTCGATCTGCCGGTGGAGGTCGTAGGTGACCTTTCCGGAGGAGATGGTCTCCTCGACGGCCTCGCGCACGAGGTCGGCGGCGTCGGACCAGCCGAGGTAGTCGAGCATCTCGCGGCCGGAGAGGATCATCGCGGTGGGGTTCACCTTGTCCTCGCCGGCGTACTTGGGCGCGGAGCCGTGGACGGGCTCGGCGAGACAGCGGCCGTGACCGCGGTTGATGCCGGGCGCGATGCCCAGACCGCCGATCTGCGCGCCGGCGGCGTCGGACATGTAGTCGCCGTTGAGGTTCATCGTCGCGATGACGGAGTACTCGTCCGTGCGGGTCAGCAGCTGCTGGAGCATGTTGTCCGCGATGCGGTCCTTGACGACGAGGGTGCCGTCGGGCTGCTCGCCGTCGTGCTCCTCCCAGAGCTGGTCCTCGGTGATGACGTCGTCGCCGTACTCCTCCTCGGCGACCTCGTAGCCCCAGTCGCGGAACGCGCCCTCGGTGAACTTCATGATGTTCCCCTTGTGGACGAGCGTGACCGAGTCGCGGTCGTTCGCGAGCGCGTAGTCGACCGCCTCGCGGATGAGGCGCTTCGAGCCGAACTCGGAGATGGGCTTGACGCCGATGCCGACGGGGCCGTCGTGGATGACGTCGGCGACGTTCATATCGTCCTCCAAGAAGTCGCGTACCTGCTCGACCTCGTCGGTGCCGGCCTCCCACTCGATGCCGGCGTAGACGTCCTCCGTGTTCTCACGGAAGGTGATCATGTCCATCTCCTCGGGGTTCTTGACGGGCGACGGAACGCCGTCGATGTAGTAGGTGGGGCGGACGTTCGCGTACAGGTCGAGCGTCTTGCGGAGCGCGACGTTCAGCGAGCGGAAGCCGGCGCCGACGGGGGTCGTCAGCGGGCCCTTGATCGCGACGCGGTGGTCGCGGATCGCGCTCACGGTGTCCTCGGGGAGGTTCTCGTCGTACATCTCCCGGGCGCTGGCGCCGGCGTAGACACGCATCCACGCGATGGACCGACCGGTCGCCTCAGCGGCCGCGTCGAGCACCTGCTGTGCGGCCGGCCCGACGTCGGTACCGATCCCGTCGCCGTGGATGATGGGGATGATCGGGTTCTCGGGGACGTTCAGCTCGCCGGTCTCCTCGTCGGCGAGCGTGATCGCCTCGCCGTCGTCGGGGACGTCGACCTTATCGTAGCTCATGAACGTTCGTGCGTTCTCGGACCCGCGTAAAGTGCCTGCCGTTTTTCCGTGCGAGTCGAATCGACGGACGGAACCGGGATACGCCGTCGCCGGCCGATGACGGGGCGGAGCGATCCGGACTGTCCGGCCCGTCGGGACGGCGTCACCGCTCCACGACGTCGACGTCGAACATCGACCGCCACCGGTAGCGGCGGCCGCCCCAGACGAACGTCCGACGCGCGAACGCGTACGCGAGCAGTATCGGAGCGACGATCGCCCCCGGACCGGCGAGCAGGAACGTCGCTCGTCGGATCCCGAAGCGGGCGTACACCGCCCCGGCGAACGCCGTGACGAGCGTCACGCCCACGACCGGCGCGACCAGACACAGCGTCGCGAGCCCGACCGCGAGGGAGACGTTGAAGCCGGCCGTCAGCGGCGCGTGGTGTCGCGTGATCTGCAGGAACCGGACGAATCGCTCCAGCGACCCCCGCAGCGACCCGCCCGCGGTGACGATTCGAGTGCGGTCGACGGCGCTCACGTCGAGATGGTCGGCGAGGGTCCCGTCGTCGCTGACGGTCCGGCGGAGGTCCGCGAGGAGCGCGTCCACGTCGAGGTCGTCCCGCTCGAAGACGACCGCGCCGCCCCAGGCGATGCCGCCGCGTGAGACCGGAAGCGTCCCGCCGATGACGTACGCCGGCTCGAGGAACCGCCCGAGCGGGTCGGCACCGACGAACACGGGAATCTCGGTGGTCGGTCCCTGTCGCTCGTAGTCGGCGTTGAGGGTCGCGAGCCACTCCGGGGGGTGGTGGAAGTCGTCGTCGGTCCAGACGACCCGGTCCCGTGCGGCCGCCTCCATCCCGGCGGCGATCGCGTTCGCCTTCCCGGAACAGCCCTCGGGCTCGCCGGCGAGGACGAGCCGGACCCCGTCGGGGAGCGCGTCCGTCTCTTCGCCGCCGTCCGCTCCGCCGGCGCCCCCCTCTCGGCGCTCGGCGACCGGGTCGTCGTCGGTGTCGCAGATCACCAACAGCTCGTCGCCGTCGCCCAGCTGGGCCGCCACCTCCGAACACGCCTCGGTCCAGCGCACCGTCGGGAGGAGCACCGACGTCGGCGGGTGGGGTCGCTCGCTCGCTGTCATACCGAGCGCTTCGGGCCGCCGACGCATAAGCGGCCAGTCGCCGGCCGCCTATCGCGGCCGGCACTCGCGCGCTCCGATCTTCCGAACACGCGTCTCTCCGCCCTCCGTCACGTCGGTCTCGACCGTCGAGACGGTCACCGACGCGGCGTCGTCGACGGCGTTCCCCGCCGGCCGGTCGCAGAGGTGCGCGAGGAGCGCGTCGACGCGGACGGGCGCCTCGTCCTCCGCCAGCAGGGTGAGGTACTTTCGCCAGCGCGCGTTGGGGTACGTCCGCGCGTCCGACGGGGGTCTGTCAGCCGCGACGGGGTCGCCGTACAGCGCGTCGATCCGGTCGCCGTCCGCGGTCGTCGCCGTCGCGAGGACGAGCGCGTCCGTCGTCGGCGGCTCGGGCGCGAACATGTTCCAGCCGCTCTCGGCGGGGTCCGCGGTCGTCTCGACGGGTTCGGGCGCGTCGACGAGTCCGAGCGCCATCCCGTTCCACGCGACCAGCGACGCGAGGAGGACGGCGGCGACGACGGCGGCGGCGCGCTCGCGGGTCGCTCGGTTCGGCACCCCGGCGCCGCCGTTCGGGACGCGACTGTCCGGGTCGTCCTCGCCCGGCCCGCCGAGGACTGATCTCACCGATCGGCGGAGTCGATCGCACGTCGGACCGGCGACTCCCTCCACGCGATCCCAGACGAACGGCGGGAAGAACGGGATCAGGGCGGTCGCCGATATCAGCGGGAAGACGCCGATCTGGAGCGCGAGCGTCATCGAGAGGTGCGCGGCGAGCAGGCTCCCCGCGATCGCCGCCCGGACCCGTCCGGCGGACGCGACGAGCAGCGGCGACGCGACGAGCAGCGCGAGCCAGCCGTAGGTGGCGGCTCCGAGCAGCGCCGGCGCCTCGGGCAGGTGCCCGCCGAGCGGGCCGTGGAGGTACGTGAGGCGGAACACCTGCTCGACCGCCTCGCCCCGCGGCCACGCCGTCCCGCGGAGCTTCTCGACCGCGTTCGCCACGTAAACGACGAGGACGACGGCCAGCAGAAGCGCCGACGCGGGACCGACGAAGCGGTCCTCGTCCGCTCGTTCGGCCCCGCGGGCCGTCGCGTCAGGCGGGGCTCGGCCGCGCGCGGCGTCGACCGACCAGCGGGCGCCGAGCGGACAGAACAGTCCGGCGCCGAGCAGCTGCCAGAGCAGCGTGTCGCCCGCGTTGAGCACGAAGGGGTTCCGCGCCTGCACGGACGCGAGCAGAAGCAGCGAGACCGCGGTCGCGAGTCGAGTTCGATGACCGAGCGCCAGCGCGACGGCGGCGACCCCGGCGACGAGGAACAGCAGCGAGACGGCCCACGTCGCGCCGGAGACCGCGTGCAGCGAGAGGCGGGCGCCGAGGGGGTACGCCTCCGCGAGCGCCGTCCGCGGGAGCACGCCCGCGTCGGTGTAAAACGTCGTCAGGTTCCGGGCGCGCAGCCCGAGGTCGACGAGGAGGACGATTCCCAGCGCGATCCGAACCGCCGCGAGGGCGCGGCGATCGATCCCGAGGCGGGCTCGAACCGCGGTCCGGAGGCGGCGGCGGAACGCGACCCGGTCGGTGGGTTCCTCGTCGGACCGATGCTCGGGCTCGGTGAGGGCGTCCCCGTCGGCGCGTCCGCGGTGGTCGTCCACGACGGTGACGATTCTCCGAGGAGCGGAAATAGGTCTTGCGGCGGCGGACCGACGAGGGTCGGTCGTTCCGGTTTCCGGGCGCTTATGCGGCCGCCGCGAAACGCTCGCGTATGTCACAGCGACCCTCGATCCGCGTCGTCGTCCACGGCGGCGCCGGCGGCGAACCGGACGATCCGGCGCCGAGACAGGCGATCCTCGACGAGGCGGCCGAACGCGGCGCCGACGCCCGAACGCCCCTCGACGCGGTTGAGGCGGCGCTCGCGCCGCTCGAATCGAGCCCTCGGTTCAACGCCGGGGTCGGCGGCGCCGTCCAGTCCGACGGCGCCGTCCGCACCGACGCGGGCGTGATGACCTCGGACCGGGAGGTCGGCGCGGCCTGCTCAATGCCGGGCGTCGAGCACGCCGCGAGCGTCGCCCGCGTCGTCCACTCCGAGACGCCGCACGTCTTCGTCTCCGGCGAGCACGCGGTCGAACTCGCCGCCGGCTTCGGGGTCGAGACAGGGGTCGACCTGCTCACCGACGAGACGCGCGACCGCTACGAGGCGGAGGACCCGCCGCGGGGCGGGCCCAGAGAGCACCTCGACTGGCTCGCGACCCGGTTCGGATCGGGGAGCGATCAGGCCGGCGGAGAGTCGGGGGGCGACGGAGAGGGCGGAGGCGACGACGGGAACGGAGACGACGGAAAGCGCGGCGCGCCCGACCACGACACGGTCGGCGCGGTCGCGACCGACGGCGAGACGTTCGCGGCGGCGACCTCCACGGGCGGCCGGTCGTTCGCGCTCGCCGGCCGGGTCGGCGACGTGCCGCAGGTCGGGTCCGGCTTCTTCTGCACCGAGGCCGGCGGCGCGAGCGCGACGGGGGCCGGCGAGGACATCGCGCGCGTCACGCTCTCGCGGCGGGCCGTGGGACATCTCGAAGACGGGCTCGGCGCTCAGGAGGCGGCCGACCGGGCGATCGAGGAGTTCGAGGCGATCACCGGATCGGGGGCGGGCGTGATCGTCCTCGGTGACGGCGGCGCCGGGGGCGCGTTCAACACGGACGGCATGCATACGAGTATCGCTTATAAGTAACCGGCGACGCGGTGAGCGCTTCGAAATCCGCAGTCGGGTGCCGTCCTCACACCGCTCTTCGCTCCGTCGATTTGTCCCGGCAGACTCAGGGGCGGCACCCGTTATTCGACGTGGATTTCACGACGCTGTTCGGCAACTCGTCGGCCGATTACTCGCCAGTAGCCGTGATCAGCTAGACCCCTTCCAGTCTTCCGGGTCCCCCTCTCTGAAGTTTCCTTTCGCTTTCCTGGTCCGAGGCCAGAGGACGATCACAATGGCGGCGGTATAGTAGAGACCGATGACACCGATGACGACGGTTCCGGGGATGACGGCGACGCTCGCTGTCGTCAGTAGGCTCTCGTCCGGCGCGAACGCCGTGATTCGGAATAGCCACGCGACGAGTAAAACAGCCAGCAGGGGGAGGTAAATTCGCCGAAGACGGTTTGCCGTGGCTTCCCACGTCGACACTTTCAGCGTCGGGTTCCGATAATCCCGACTGAGTTTGGTCCGCCAGTCCCCGTGTTCGATCCCCTCTTCCGGATCGAGCGCGTCCGCAAGCAAGTTCTGTTGGAAGAGGCGCACTCGCGAGCGAAAGACGTCGTAGTGACGGTACCGCCGCGCTTCGATCAACAGGAAGAGAGAGACGGCGAGAATACCGATGAGGATGATATAATGCGGATTGTCGGCACTGGAAAACGCGAACGTGAGAATCGCGGCCACGACCGTTACGCCCCACGTCGTCGTCTGGTCAAGGCGCGACCGCCACGTCGTCTCCCGGTCCAATTCTCCGCGATAGGCGTCACCCAATATCGAACTAATCTCCGACCTGTGGTCGGCGATTTCGCCGCCAAGTTTGGCTTCCCCTGCCAATTCGGAGTCGTCTTTCGTGTCATCGGCCATACCGAGAGATACGGCATCACCAGTAAAAGCACTTCTACGGACGTGTTATCCGTCGATCTGGAACAGTCCTCGTGGCGGGATCGACCTGGTTTCACCGGTTGAACCGTCTCAAACTAGATCCCTCGTGCCGAGCACAGCTGCCCACACGGAGTCTGCTGGCGAAGGCGACCCCTGTCAGGACGCTGGCGGCTGGCCCGTTCGTCTTGGACAGCAGAGACGAGCCAACGAGGACCGTAAACCGAAGTGAGGCAACACCGCTGCGGCACTTCCAAAGCCCAGTCGGCGAGGCGGAGGCGAGGATACAAATCCGCCCGCCGCCTTGCCAGCCTATGGTCACGTTCCTCGCCGGTGGCACGGGAACGCCGAAGCTCCTCGACGGGGCGACCCGCGTGTGGGACCCCGCGGAGATCGCGGTCGTCGCCAACACGGGCGACGACGTCGAGCTCGGCGGCCACCTCGTCTGTCCCGACGTCGACACGGTGCTGTTCGCCGGCGGCGGCGTCCTCGACCGCGAGACGTGGTGGGGGATCGCCGACGACACCACCGAGACGCACGCGGAGCTGCGCCGGCTCGCCGACGAGATCGGACTCGGGACGGCGCCCCGTTACCTCGCCGCCGAAGCGCAGACGGCGGGGCGCGAGATCGCCCGCTGGCGTCGGTTTTCCGGGGTCGGCGAGTTCATGGAGATCGGCGACCGCGACCGGGCGGTCCACGTCACGCGCACGAGCCTGCTCGACGAGGGGCGCACGCTCACCGACGCCGTTCGCACCCTCGCCGACGGCTTCGACCTCGACGTCGAGCTCCTCCCGATGTCCGACGACCCGGTCGCGACGCTGATCCACACCGCGGACGGCGAGGCGCTTCACTTTCAAGAGTACTGGGTCGCGCGTCGCGGCGAGCCGGCGGTCGCCGACGTGGAGTTCCGCGGCGCGGAAGACGCCGAACCGACCGACGCCGTGCTGGACGCTCTCGACGACCCCGTCGTGATCGGGCCGTCGAACCCGGTGACGAGCGTCGGCCCGATGCTCGCGCTCCCCGGGTTCGAGGCGGCGCTGTCGGCGACCCCCGTCGTCGCGGTCTCGCCGTTCGTCGGCGACCAGGTGTTCTCCGGCCCCGCGGCCGACCTGATGGCCGGCGTCGGCCGCGACCCTTCGACGGCGGGCGTCGCCGCGGCGTACCCGTTCGCGGACGCGTTCGTCCTCGATACGGACGACCCGACCGAGATCCCCGAGCGTCACGTCGAGCGTACCGACACACGGATCGACGACGCGGCGGACGCCGAGCGCGTCTCCCGGGCCTGCGAGCGCGCGTTGGCGGCGGCCTCGGACGCGGAGGTGACGGAGTGACTGGGCACGGCACGCAGCCGTTCCTCGTCGCCGCCAGCCTCAGCGGCGCGGCCGACGCCGACTGGGCCCGCGCGGCGGCCCCGCACGTGGACGCGGCGCTACTCGGCGGGGTCGCGCTCGATCCCGCGAGCCGGGCGGCCGCGCGCGACCTCGTCGCTCGCGGGCGCTCGGAGTTCCTCCCCGAGGACCCGATCGCGTGGATCGCTCGCCAGTTCGACGCGCTCGCCGACGCGCCGGTCCGCCCCGGAGTCAACGTCCGAAGCGCGACCCGCGACCCGGTGCGCGAGGCGGCGACGGTCTGCGCCGACCGCGACGCGGTCTGCGAGGTCAACGCCCACTGCCGGCAGCCGGAGCTTCGCGCCGTCGGGTGCGGCGAGTCCCTGCTCCGCGAGCCCGACCGACTGGCCGACTACGTCGCCGCCGCGGCCGAAACCGGCGCGACGACGAGCGTGAAGGTCCGCGCCGAGGTCCCGGACGTCGACCTCGTCGCCGTCGCCGACGCGGTCGCCGAGGCGGGGGCGGAGTGGCTCCACGTCGACGCGATGGACTCGGAGCGCGTCGTCGCGGAGGTGACGGACGACACCGCGAAGCCCCGCGCCGACCTCACCGTCGTCGCCAACAACGGCGTCCGGGGCCGACAGACGCTCGCCGAGTACGCCGCCCACGGGGCCGACGCCGCCAGCGTCGGGCGTCCGACCGAACACCCCGCGGAGCTCGCGCGCGTCGCCGAGGCGGTGCGCGCGTGGCGCGAGGGAGAGCTGTCCGCCGGCGAGCCGACGGACCGATCGGAGGCGTCGCTGTGACGCCGCACGACTCCGCGACCGGACGGACGGGCGAACGCGAGGCCGGGCGCGGGGGTGCCCGCGACCCGGTCGACGACGCGACCCTCGCGCTCCTGCTCGAAGTGGCCGGCACCCCGAAACCCGGCAACGTCGACCGCCGCCGAGACCTGGACGGCCTCCGGTTCGAGTCGTTCCTCGGCGGGGCGGTTGGCGCCCGCGAGGGGCTCGAACTGGCCGCGGACGGGGAGACGCCGATCGGCGACGCCTTCGAGCGCGCGGTGGCGGGGATGGCCGACCGGGCGGGGACGAACACCCAATTCGGCTGCCTGCTGCTGCTCGTTCCGCTGCTGCGCGCGACCGTCGCGGGTCCGCCCGCGGACGACGCGTCCCCTTCGGTGGACCTCGACCCCGACGCCGTCGACCGGGTGACCCGCGACACCACCGTCGCCGACGCGGTCGCGTTCTACCGCGCGTTCGAGCGCGTCGACGTCGCGGTCGCGGACCCGCCCGCGGACGCGACGGAGCTGGACGTACGCCGCGGGGGCGACGCGGCACCGACGCTCCGCGATCGGGGGCTCACGCTCCGAGACGTCCTGGCGATATCGGCCGCCCCGGACGACCCGGACCGGGTTCCCGACCGCAACGCGCAGGAGTGGGTCGAGGGGTTCCCCCGGACGTTCCGCGCCGCCGAGTGGATCCGCACCGACGCGGGGCCGCTGACCGACCGGGCCGCGCGGGCGTTCCTCGGCCTGCTCGCGGCCGAGCCCGACACGCTGGTCGCCGCGTCCCACGGCCCCGAGACGGCCCGCGAGGCGAGCGCCCGGGCCGCCGCGTTGCTCGGCGGGGCCGATGCGGGTCCGAACGACGTCGGCGACGTCGACGAGATCGGCGCCGACGCGGTCCACGGGGCCGACCTCGACGCCGCGGAGGCGCTGGCGACGGCGTTCGTCGACGAGGGGATCAACCCCGGGACGACCGCGGACCTCACCTGCGGGGCGCTGTACGTCGCGCTCCGTCGCGGCGCGGAGGTGGCGCAGTGAGCGACGATGACACCGCGTTCGCCCCGGACGGCTGGCCGGTCGCGCTCCGCGGCGTCACCGAGTCGGTCGTGACGACGCTCGGCCCGAACGACCGCTGGAACGTCGCGGCGCTCGGGCTCCACGCGCCGGCCGAGCCCGGCGACCCCGTGACCGCGCGGACGTACGGTCGCACCCGCACGTGGCGCAACTTCACCGAGCGCGGCGGCGGCGTCGTCCAGTTCACGACGGACCCACGGACGTTCGTCGACGCCGCGCTGACGGTCCGCGAGACCGACGATCCCGTCGTTTCGACGGCCGACGCTTGGGTCGAGGTGACCGCCGAGGAGGTCGGAAGCGAGACCGAGGGCGACACCACGATCCGGACGTGGGCGCTCGATCCCGTCGAGAGCGCGGTACGGCGGGAACGCGTGCCGACGATCAACCGCGGGTTCGGCGCGGTCGTCGAGGCGACGGTGGCCGCCTCGCGGCTCGACGTGCCCGGGTTCGACACGGCGGAACTGCTCGACCGGCTGGCGTACTTCGCGGACGTCGTCGACCGGTGCGGGGGTCCCGCCGAGCGCGAGGCGTTCGCCCGGATCGACGAGGCGACGGGCTGGCGAGCGCTCGCGGCGGCGGAGGGGGACGACCGGGAGCGAGACGGAGGCGACCGAGACGGCGACGCCGACTCCTGACCGATCCCGCGCGGCTCCCCCGGCTCGATACCGCCTCCGGCCCGCTCGCGGCGTAACGAACCCTTTTAGTTCGGCCCGGCGGTATCGCTCGGTATGGCCATCAAACCCAAGTACATCAAGCAGCTCGGGAACGTCCTGCTGGAGCGGTATCCCGACTCGTTCAACACCGACTTCGAGACGAACAAGGAGAGCGTCACGGCCCTGACCACCGTCGAGTCGAAGGGCGTTCGCAACCGGATCGCCGGCTACGTCACCCAGAAGAAGGCGCAGGCGGCCCAGAAGGCCTAACGGCTCCGGATTTTCGACAGCTCGTTCCGTCCCCCCGACAGCCACGGCGCCGGCTCTCGTCCCCGCCGTTTATCACCGAAGCCGCGGCCACCTCGCCGCGATGGACGCCATCGTCCGCCCGGTCGTCGATCCCGCGTTCGCGGCCGCCGCGCTCGCCTTTCTGAGTGGCGGCGCGGCGCTCGGGACCGTGAGCGGGCTCGTACCGGGGCTCCACGCGAACAACTTCGCGCTGCTGCTCGCGGGCCTGGCCCCCTCGATCCCCGCCGATCCGCTGCTCGTCGGTGTCGCGATGCTCGGCGCGGGCGTGGTCCACTCCTTCCTCGACATCGTCCCCGCGCTCGCGCTCGGCGTGCCCGACGCGGCGACGGCGGTCGCGGCGCTGCCCGGACACAGACTGGTGATCGCGGGCCGCGGTCGCGAGGCGATTCGGCTGTCGGCGGTCGGATCCGGACTTGCGGTCGCGCTCGCGGTCCCCCTCGCCGTTCCGATCACGTGGGCCATGGTGCGCGGCTATCCGACGGTACGCGCCCACCTCCCGCTGCTTCTGGCGGGCGTCGTCGCGTTCCTCGTGCTCACGGAGTCGTCGAAGCGGGCCGCAGTCGGGGGATTCGCCGCGTTTCTCGCCAGCGCCGCCCTCGGCGTCGCGACCCTCGATGTCGACCCCGCGGCGCCGCTCGCCGCCGGCGGCGTCCTCGCGCCCCTGTTCGCGGGGCTGTTCGGCGCGCCCGTGCTCGTCGACGCGCTCGGCGGCGGGGGCGTCCCGCCGCAGGCCGACGCGCGGATCACGATGGCCCCCCGCGACCTCGGGGTGAGCGCGGGCGCCGGCTCGCTCGCCGGCGCGGTGGTCGGCTACGTCCCCGGCGTCTCCGCCGCCATCGCCGCCGTCGCCGCGCTGCCCGCGATCCCACGGTCGGAGGGCGACCGCGGGTTCGTCGTCGCCACGAGCGGCGCCAACACGGCGAACACGATATTCGCGCTGTTCGCGCTCGTCGCGCTCGGCACGCCGCGAACGGGCGTCACGGTGGCCATCGACCGCGCCGAGGTCCCATTCGCGCTCCCCGTTCTCCTCGTCGCCGCAGGCGTTGCGGCGGCCTGCGGGTTCGCGCTCGCGCTGCTCGTCGGTGACGCCTACCTCCGCGTCGTCGGAAACGCCGACTACACCCGGCTGTCGCTGGGCGTGTTGTCGCTGCTCGTTGGCGTCTCGTTCCTGTTTGCGGGGCCGTTCGGCGTCGGCGTCTTCGCCGTCGCCGGCGCGCTGGGACTCGTTCCCCCTCGCCTCGGCGCTCGACGCGTCCACCTGATGGGCGTGCTGATCGGTCCGCTGATACTCGGCTGAGCACTCGCTCCGTCCCTCGTGTCGCGGGCCTCGCACGCGAGCGCCGCGGTACCGCGTCACGGCCTGTCGTCCGCCGTCGACTGCAAAGAACAACGGTTAAAAGTCGCGCGATGGTGGTTCAGTGTATGAGCGAGAGTGAAACGCAGGGCACCCGACAGTGTGTCTCCTGTGGTATTCAGGTGGCCGGTATGAACGCCGCGCGGTTCTCCTGCCCCGACTGCGGGGCGACGATCCACCGGTGCGCGAAGTGCCGGAAGCAGAGCAACCTCTACGAGTGTCACGACTGCGGCTTCCGAGGGCCCTAGTATGGGAGACGTCGCCGCCAAGATCAAGGTCATGCCGAACAGCCCCGAAGTCGATCTCGACGACCTGCAGGACCGACTGGAGGAGTCGCTCCCGCAGGGCGCGAAGATCCGCGGCTTCCAGCGCGACGACGTCGCGTTCGGCCTCGTCGCCCTCCTGCCGACCGTCATCGTCCCCGACGGCGCGGGCGGCACCGAGGCGGTCGAAGAAGCGTTCACCGACGTCGAGGGCGTCGAGTCCGTCGCCGTCGAGAACGTCGGTCGACTGTAACCCACACCGCAGCCGGTATCCGACCGGGATTTTCCGCTTTAACCGCCCGTTGAGAGACATCGTTCGCGGGCGAGCGGACGGCCGATCACGCCACGTGTTCCTCGACCCACGCGGTGAGGTCGTCGCCGGCGATGAACCCCTCCGCGCGTCGCGCGACGGGTTCGCCGTCGACGAACAGCACGAACAGCGGCACGCTCCGCACGTCGAACCGCTCGACGAGCGGCGGATCGTCGCGGGGATTTATTAAGGCGACGTCGACGTCGAGCGCGCGGGCGACGTTCCCGAGGACGGGCTCCATGCTCGCGCAGATGCCGCACCCGTCGGTGTAGAACTCCACGAGCGCGGCGTCCGCGTCGGCGACGAACGCGTCGAGGGCGTCCTCGTCGGCGAGCGACGTCGGACGGCGGGCGCCCTCGCCTCCGTTCGGCTCGGAATCCGTGGCAGTGGTATTGGACATTATGCACACAATTGGTGCTCAGCACTCATAAACGCTCGCTTGAGCCGACGCAAGTGTGTTCGACCGGACGGCGGCCCGTTCGACCGGACGACGGCCCGTTCGTCCGACCGCGGCTCGCTTTCTCAGGAAACGTCCACCGCGCCGCCTCCGGCGGCGCTCTCGGCCAACGCGTCGATGACCCGCATGTTTGAGATCGCCTCCGCTCCGCCCGTCAGGGGAGCGGTGTCGTCGTCGATACAGTCGGCGAAGTGTTCCACCTGCAGCCGGTACTGGTAGACGGGGTCGAACGTCTCGACGCCGCGTCGGTCGTCGATCTCGTAGGTCAGTTCCACCGGCTCGTCGTCGGGCGCGGCGAACGCCCGCTCGACCGCGATCCAGCCGTTCGTCGCGTCGATTCGGTACCGCTGGACGAGCTGGGTGTCGAAGCCGGAGGCGACCTGAGCCGACCGACCGTCCGCGTACTCCAGCACGCCGGCGAACTCCGTGTCGACGCCGGCGTTTCGGGTGTCGTTCGCGTGCGCGTACGCCCGATCCGGCGTCCCCAGAACCGCCCTCGCGAGCGAGACGGGGTAACAGCCGACGTCCATCAGCGACCCGCCGCCGAGGTCCGGATCGAGGCGGACGTCGTCCGGCCGGTCGTACAGCGGGAACCGAAACGTCGAGCTCACCGTCCGCACGTCGTCGAGCTCCCGCTCGACCAGTTCGAGGACCCGCTCGGTGCGGGGGTGATACCGATACATGAACCCCTCCATCAGCGTGACGCCGCGGTCCTCGCAGTGATCGACCACCTCGCGCGCCTCCGCCGCGTCGACCGCGAGCGGCTTCTCACAGAGCACGTGGAGCCCGGCGTCGGCCGCGCGCGTCGTCCACTCGGCGTGGAGCCCGTTGGGCAGCGGGACGTAGACCGCGTCGAGCTCGTCGTCGTCGAGCAGCGCCTCGTAGGAGCCGTAGCTCCGCGGGATCGAGTGGGCCGCGGCGAACGCCGCCGCTCGGTCGCCGTCGCGTGACGCGATCGCGCCGACCGCGTGGTCGCTCGCCGCGATCGCGGGGATCACCGCGTCGCGAGCGATTGCAGCTGTGCCGAGCACGCCGACGGTGAGCGGGTCAGTCCGCGTTGACATACGCCACCACCGGCCGCCCGATGTATAAAATGGCTCGATGATTCCGTCGCCGGTGTGGTCGACGGGTGACTGCGCCTCGCTACCGGTCTGCCCGTTCGGGATCGAGGAGCGGCGAGTCCTCGTTGGCACACTCGGGTCGGCCGCAGACGCCGGCGTCGGCGCCGGCCTGCGAGACCCCGTCAGCGAGCGATTCGATCTCCCACGCCACCTCGTGGCCGGTCGTCGATTCGTGGTCGTCCAATGCGGTCCGTGCCGCCGAGAGCCGGTCGTACTCGGACTCGAACGGGCAATCGGCACACCGGACCACGACTCGCGTCCGTTCCATACCGGGTATTGTTCGGACGACGGGTAACTCTCGCGGTGCGTCGCCCGTCGAGACGAAAATACGGCTGAGGAGACGGAACTACAGCTGAGGCGACGGAATACGGCCGAACAGCGACGCTACGCCGGTTCGTCGCGCTCGGGGTCAGTCCGCCACCCACCCTTCAGCGTGATGACCCACAGCAGCACACCGGCGAGCACGAACACGGCGGCCATATACGGGAGCAGCGGCAGTTCGAAGCCGACGAAGTCGAGCACCGTCCGGAACTCGTAGACGATCACGCCGAAGATCGCGAACGCGACGAGGATCCCGCCGCGGCTCACGTCGAGACTCATGGCGTCACCCCGACGAGGGAGCCGGCCACTTCACCGACGAGCGGGGTCACCGCACCGGCGAGCGCGTCGAGTACCGGGGCGACCCACACCGGATACGTTCCCACGCCCGGACCGAGCAGCCCGCCGCGGTTGATGATCGCCGCCAGCGGAAGGGCGTACGCGAGAACGACGAGCGTCAGCGCGATCCCCACCCACAGCCCGAGGTTGTCGAGCACACGGGGCGCGTCGTCGGGCCCGGACAGCGCCGGCGGAAGCGACTCCGCGAGCCCCGATACCTTCGGATTCCCCATCGTGAGGACGAGGTTACTGATGAAGAGGACCGTCGAGACGAACAGCAGCGTCCCGCCGATCGCGATCTGAATGTTGAGTTCCTCGAAGCCGCCGAACATCGCCGGGTAATCGAAGCCGGAGTACTCCGGCTCCGCGGTCCGGCGCGGCACGCCCATGATTCCCTGCGCGTGCATCGCGTTGGACATCAGCGCCATGCCGATGAACCAGAGAACGACCTGGAACAGCCCGATCGACCGGCTGTAGATCGGCTTGTTCGAGATCTGCGGCCAGATCCAGTAGGTCGCCGCCATGAACGTCAGCGCCACGGCGGTGCCGACGGTGAGGTGGAAGTGACCCGGCACCCAGATGGTGTTGTGGATCATGTAGTTGATGTTCATTCCGGCGTTCACCATCCCGGAGAACCCGCCGGCGGCGAACATCAGTCCCGCGAGCATCATCCCGGTGAACTCGGGCTTGCGCCACGGGAGGTCGGTGAGCCAGCCGAGGAGCCCGGTCCCGCCGCGCTGGCGGGCGCCGTACTCAACGCTCGCGACGACCGTGAACGCCGTGAGCAGGCTCGGCAACAGCAGGAACATGGTGTTCGTCATCGAGATGAACTTGAACCCCTCCGCGATCCCCGGATCCAGGTACTGGTGGTGGATCCCGACCGGGGTCGACAGCAGGAGGAACAGCACGAACACGACGCGCGCGAGGGGGTCGCTGAACAGCCGTCCGCCGGCGAGCTTCGGGAGGACGGTGTACCACAGCAGGTACGCCGGCATCAGCCAGAAGTACACCACCGGGTGGCCGAAGAACCAGAACAGCGTCCGGGTCAGCGTGGGGCTCACCTGGTCGATGAAGCCGAGCGACCACGGCAGGAGGAAGATGAGGACCGACGCCGCCACCGCGGACGACGCGATGTACCACATCGCCATCGTGGTCAACACCATGAACGTCTGGAGCGGGATCCGCTCGTCGGGGTGGTCGCGCTTCCACGCGAGCCACGTCCGGAACCAGTCGACGCCGGCGATCCACGACCCGACGATGAACACGGCGAGTCCCGCGTAAAACAGCGGGTGCGCCTGCAGCGGCGCGTAGAACGTGAAGAGGACGTCCGCGCTCATGTCGATCGCGTCGGTGAAGCCGGCGAGGATCGAGACGCCGGTCATCGTCATCCCCACCGCCATGATCGTGTACCACGTCCAGGTGATTCGGATGTTCACGAGCGGCCGATCGAGGCTCCGCGTCACCGCCCACGTGAACAGCCCCACGAGGAAGAACGTGGTAAAGCTGATCGCCAGGAACACGCCGTGTGCGGTCAGGAGGGTGTAGTAGTCCGTCGACGGAATAATCCGCACTACGTCGGTCCGGTGAAGCGTCTGGATGATCCCGAAGATGGCACCGAGCACCAGCGCGAGGAAGGAGCTGAGGAGGGCGGCGCGGACGACCCGCGCCTCCTCGGGGAACTTGTCGACGAACGACCGCTCGGTCTCGAGCGCCTCGCTCACGCGTCGTCACCCCCGCTGTTCCGCTCCTCGAACTCCTCCTGACTGACGACGTTCACCTTCCCTTCCATCGCGTGGTGGCCGGCGCCGCAGTACTCGTTACAGAGGAGCCCGTACTCTTGGGATCCGTCGATTTCGACGGTGATCTCGGAGACCTCGCCGGGGACGACCATCGTGTTGGCGTTCGTCCCGACGACCTCGAACCCGTGGATCACGTCCCGGGAGGTGACGTAGAACGTCACCGTGCTGTCCTCGGGCACGACGATCGGACTCGGCTCGAACCCGAACTGGTAGGCGACGACGTACGCGGCGTACTCGTTCTCCCCGACCTGTTCGACGCGCGGCTCCGAGAACCGCTCGTCCTCGTCGAGTCCCCCCGCGTCGATGGGCTGCTCGCTGTCGGCGACCATCGCGACGCCGGGACCGACGGCGCCGTACGTGACCGACCCGATGAGTAGCAGTATCAACAGAATCGACGCGGCGAGCCAGAGTTTCTCGTACGCGTGAATGTGCATCCGTGATCACCCCACGACGACCAGATCGCGTCCGAGGAACTCGATGTAGTAGACGTACACCCACGCGAGCAACAGGATGACGAAGTAGATACCGATGAGCGTGAGGGTTCCGATCGGGTCGAACTCCTCGTCACCGCTCACATCGTCAGTCGATGCGTGTGCGGCTTGGTTTTGCCCCATAGGCGGGGTTGTAGATCGAGAGATATATAATATCCATCCGTTCTCGGGTGCTGAAAACACGGGCGTTATATATGTTCAGTGGCCCGAACGTTTCGACATGGAATTCTCGCTCCAGCGGGCCCTGCTCCTGGTGTTGGGCGGTCTCATCCCGGCGGTGGTGTTCCTCGCCGACCGGGCGGAGATCGTCGTCGCCGTGACGCTCGTGAACGTGCTCATCATCTGGGGAAGCCTCCACGTCGCGACCGGCGGGAGCCTCCGTCCAGGCTCGGGCGCCTCGGACGCGCCGGATCCGGAGGAGGCGTAACGCCGCCGGTCGGAGGCCGGACCCGATCCACATGTCGAACTGCACCCTCTGTGACCTGCCGACGGGGGCGGACCCCCACACCGCCCCCGACGTCGACGGCGAGTTCTGCTGCCGCGGCTGCCTCGCGGTCGCTCGGTCGCTGGACGACGTCGACGACCTCGACGACGTCGACGAGCGACGCCCCGAGACGGAGCCGGGCGAGTCGTTCGACGGCGAGACGACGTTCCTCCACGTCGACGGCATGCACTGCGCGACGTGCGAGTCGTTCTTGGAACTGACCGCCGGCGAGCAGGAGGGCGTCGCGGCCGCGGAGGCGAGCTACGCCACCGACACGATCCGCGTCGACTACGATCCCGAAACCGTGAGCGCCGAGGAGCTCCCGGCGCGGCTCTCGGTCGCCGGATACACCGCCAGCGACCGCGCCGACCCGGAACCCGACGGCGACGACGTCGCCGTCGTCCGCTTTCTGATCGGCGGCGGGTTCTTCGGAATGATGGCGATGCTGTGGTACGTCCTCTTTCTGTACCCGACCTACTTCGGCTACGAGCCGATCCTCGACCTCGGCGGCGTCTCGGGCACCTACCTGTTCGCGCAGGTGTGGGTGTTCACCTCGATCGTCCTCTTTTATACGGGTTACCCGATCCTCCGCGGCGCGTACGTGAGCCTCCGGGCGCGGCAGCCGAACATGGACCTGTTGGTGTCGCTGGCGGCGGCCAGCTCGTACACGTACAGCACGCTCGCGATGCTGATCGGCCGCACCGACCTCTACTTCGACGTGACGATCGCCGTCATCTTGGTCGTCACCGCGGGCAACCACTACGAGTCGCTGATCAAACGCCGCGCGACCGGGATGCTCTCCGAGCTCACGACGGCCGGCGACGGGACGGTCCGCACCGAGGCCGGGGAGGTCGTGGCGGCCGACGCGGTCGAGCCGGACGACCGGCTCCTCGTGCGTCCCGGCGAGCGCGTCCCCTTCGACGGGACCGTCGTCGAGGGGACCGCCGCCGTCGACGAGGCGCTCGTCACGGGCGAGTCGCTTCCGGCGACGAAGCGGGAGGGCGACGAGGTCCGCGGGGGGACCGTCGTCACGGACGCACCGATCGTCGTCGCCGTCGGCGAGGACGCGACGAGCACGCTCGACACGCTGGTCCGGCTGCTGTGGGAGATCCAGAGCTCGCGGTCGGGGATCCAGCGGCTCGTCGACAGGCTCGCGACCGTGTTCGTCCCCCTCGTCGTCGCGGTCGCCGTCCTCGGCGCGGCGGCGACCGTTGCGCTCGGGTCGGCGCCCGTGGACGCCGCGCTGGTCGGGCTCACGGTGCTCATCGTCTCGTGCCCGTGCGCCCTCGGGCTCGCGACCCCCCTCGCGATCGCCGCCGGGATCCGCGACGCGGCCCGCCGCGGGATCGTGATCGTCTCGGACGCCGTCTTCGAGGAGGCGGCCGACATCGACACGGTCGTGCTCGACAAGACCGGGACGCTCACCGACGGGGAGATGCGGCTGCTCGACACCGTCACCGACGGCGCGTCGCCGGACGAGGTGCGTCGCCGGGCGGCGGCGGTCGAGCGCGCCTCGGTCCACCCGGTCGCCGAGGCGATCGTCGACGCCGTCGCGGGAGAAGAGGGGAATTCCGCTCGCGACGACGCGGACGACGCGGTGGAGGCAGCGACCGACGGCGGCGTGGCGGCCGGCGACGAGCGGGACGGGCCCTCGGCGAGCGGGTCCGCCGGCGGCGCCGCGGTGGGCTCGTCGGCGACGGACGTGACCGTCTCCGACCGGGGCGTCACGGGGCGGATCGACGGCGACGCGGTCGTCGTCGGACACCGGTCGCTGTTCGACGGCGGCGAGTGGACCGTGCCGGCCTCGCTGGAGACAGCCGGCGAGACGGCGCGCGAAGCGGGTCGCGTTCCCGTGTTCGTCGGGTGGGACGGGTCGGTCGTCGGCGTCCTCGTCGTCGGCGACGAGGTCCGCGAGGGGTGGGAGGCGGTCGTCACCGACCTCGCCGAGGGCGGGCGACGCGTCGTGGTGCTCACCGGCGACTCGGCCGCCGCCGCGGGTCGGTTCGAGGACCACCCCGCGGTCGACGAGACGTTCGCGGAGGTGCCGCCGGAGGCGAAAGCGGAGACGGTGCGGCGGCTCGCGGCGACCGAACGCGTCGCCATGGTCGGCGACGGGAGCAACGACGCGCCGGCGCTCGCCGCGGCGGACCTCGGCGTCTCGGTCGCGAGCGGCACGGACCTGGCGACCGACGCCGCCGACGCCGTCCTCCTGGAGGACCGACTCGCCGCGGTCCCGGAGCTGTTCGCGGTCACGCGTGGAACGAACCGACGGCTCAAGCAGAACCTCGGCTGGGCGTTCGTCTACAACGCGGTGGCGATCCCGCTGGCGATCGCCGGCGTGCTCAACCCGCTGCTCGCCGCGCTCGCGATGGCGACGAGCAGCATCCTCGTGGTGACGAACTCCGCGCGGGCCGTTTATAAGCGGGAGTGACGCGAGAGCGCCGATCGGCGCCGTGCGACGGTGCGACCGACCTCACGCGGCGGCGCCGATGTACGGCTTGACGGCGCGAACGATAGCGTCGACGTCGTACTCGTCTTCGGTCTTGTCGAAGACGACCTCGTCGTTCGCGCGGACGACGAACACGCCGTCGTCGCCCGTCACCAGCGCGACCTCGTCGATCTCCTCGCCGAACTGCGTGAGCAGCGCCGCCGAGACGTCCTGAGCGCGGTTCAACATGCCGCACGGTACGCAGTACTCGATCTCGATTCGGGTCATTCGACTCCGCTTCGGGTCGAACGGTTTTAAATTACCGCCGCGCCGCTCGCATGTCCTCGTCAGACCACGAGCGCGTCGAACACGACGGCGAACAGCAGCAGGCCCAGGTAGGCGTTTGACGCGTGGAACGCGCGGAACGCCGCCGCCTCCGTCTGCTCGTAGTGGAGCCGGACGACCATCCACAGGAACACCGCGCCGAGGGCGACGCCGACCGCGGCGTAGAGCGCGCCGAGCGGTTCGGCGACCACCGCGAGCGCGACCGCGGCGACGAGCGTCGCGCCGAGGTACCAGACGATGTGCCGGCGCGTCGCCGTCTCGCCGCGGACGACGGGCATCATCGGGAAGCCGCCGCGCTCGTAGTCGTCCTTGTACGCCAGCGCGAGGTTGTAGAAGTGCGCCGGCGTCCACAGGAAGATGACCAGGGCGAGCAGGAGTCCGCCGCCGCCGATCTCACCGGTCACCGCCGCCCAGCCGATGAGCGCCGGGAGCGCGCCCGCCGCGCCGCCGATGACGGTGTTCTGCACCGTGTTCGGCTTCAACACGAGCGTGTAGACGACGCTGTAGAACAGGATCGCGACCAGCCCGAGCCCCGCGGTCAGCGGGTTCACCGTCCAGAAGAGGCCGAGGGAGGCGGCCGCCAACAGCAGTCCGAACGCGAGCGCGTTGCGCACCGGGACGAGGTCGGTCGCCAGCGGGCGGTCGTTGGTCCGCTGCATCCGCTTGTCGATGTCGCGCTCGAACACGTGATTGAACGTCCCGGAGGCGCCGATCGAGAGCGCGCCGCCGGCGAGCGTCGCGCCGACGACGTACGGGGTGAACCCCTGTCCGCCGGCGAGCGCCATCGCCGCGGCGGCGACGAGGCAGAGCAGCCACATCAGGCGGGGCTTCATCAGCCGGAAGTAGGCCGCCACGGTCGCCTTCAGCCGCGGCACCGTCGCGGTCGGAATCTCGTGCTCCGGTGCCTCCTCTATCGGCGGGAGGTCGTCCGTCCCGGGCTTGAAATCGACGGCGCTGTCGTCCGAGGTGCCGGTCTCGGCCTCGAGCCACCACGCGAGCGCGGCGAGCACCGACGCGAAGATGGTCACGCCGAGGAGGAGGTGCGCCGACCCGAGCGCGGTCGGCAGCTCGCCCACGGCGACGAGCGCGCCGACCGCGGACTGCGCCGGGAACAGCGCGAGCGCGACCACGAGGGCGATCCGGACCCGACGGCTCGCGTCGTCGACCCACGCGAGCGCGACCGACAGGACCACTAGGACGCCGACGACGGCGGCTATCGCTCGGTGGCCGAGCGCCACCCAGCCGGCGCTCTCGGTGGGGAGCTCGCCGCCGCCGCCACAGAGCGGCCAGCCGGAACAGGCGGCCGCCGCCTCCGTGAGCGAGGTGGTGGCGCCGACGACGAGGAGGAGGTACACGCCCATCGCCGTCGCCGCGAGAACCGCGGGGAATCGATCGGATATCGTCACTTACACGCGCTAAGTAACGGACCCATATATGTCCCGCGCTTCGGCGAATTCGCCCCCTGGGCGGGGGCTACCCCGTATTTACTCCTGTTCGCCGCCGTCACGGGTCGCGTCGACGGTCTCGCGCGATTCATCACTGTCGACCTCGCGCGATTCATCACTGTCGACCTCGCGCGACTCGTCACTGTCGACCTCGCGTTCGCCGCGCCGCCGGAGGATCCGATCGACGATGTCGCCGCTGGAGAGCAGTTCGTCCTCGTACCGCGGCTCCCGCCCCGACGCCCGCTCCACCCGACAGTCGATGTCGCGGGCCGCGAGCGCTTCGGCGATCCCCCCCTCGTCGTGGTGCTGATCGAACCCCAACACGATCACGTCGGGATCGAGCCGCTCGATGGGCACGAACACGTCCTCCGGGTCGCCGAGGTGGGCGCCGTCGACGGCGTCGAGGGCGGCGACCATGTCCCGCCGCTGGCGGGCACAGAGGATCGGCTCGGGCTTGTGGGTGACGTTGGTGCGCCGGGCGACGATGACGTGCAGTTCGTCGCCGTACGTCGCCGCGTCCTCGAGGTAGTGGACGTGACCGGGGTGGAGCAGGTCGAAGGTCCCCTGCGCGACGACTCGCGTCATCGGAACCACGAGAGGAAGCCGCCGTTCTCGCGACGCTCCTCGCTGAGTTCGCTGTCGATGTCCTCCTGCGTGAAATCGAAGAAGTGCTCGTCGGGCACCTCGACGTCGAGCACGTCGAGGGTCGTCTGGTTCCCCTCGTTGTCGAACGTCTTCCAGTCGCCCCACCCGTACGGGGCGCCGACGATGACGTGGACCTCTCCCTGTCCGAACGTGGCGAGGTCGGCCGCGCTCGGCCGGAGCGCCCCGTTCGGGTGCGAGTGGATCGACCCGACGGCGCGCATGTCGTTCGGCTTCATGTGCGTGCGCACGCTGGCGCTCGTCGGGCTGGACTGGGTTCCCGGAATGACGAGCACGTCGGTGATCACCTGCCCGTCTCGGTCGATGTCGAGCTTCCGGGCGTCGTCCGCGCGGAGGAACCCCATGTACTCGTTGGGGTGGGTCTCCTCGCTCGCCTCGAGGACGAACTCCATCGTCTCTCGGGCGATCCCGAGGAGCTCGTCCGAGCGGAACAGTCGCATACCCGAGCGAAGGCGCCGTCGCCCCATAGGGGTTCCGGACCGCGCGACCGCGGGCTCACGCCGCCGAGCGCCGACGGCATCGGACGACGCGTCGAGAGTGGCGGAGACGCGAGAGAACAAGCTTAACACCGGCCGTTCCCCTTGCTGATACATGAGCGAGAACTCCGCCGGGGATTCCGGCATGCGGGGCGATTCGAGCCCCGAACCCGACGCCGCTGCGGCGAAGGGGCCGGCCGACGACCGGCCGATCGTCTACGATCTGGCACCCGACTGCACCCTCGAGGACGCCGAGGTCGACGCGCTGTACCACGCCGAGGTCAACGGCGTCGTCGACTACGGCGTCTTCGTCGACGTCTCGGACGCCCTCTCCGGGCTCGTCCACGAATCGAACCTCGACGGCGAGTACGCGATCGGCGACCGACTCGTCGTCCGGCTGACCGAGGTGAAAGAGAACGGCGACGTCGCGTTCGACGACGAGGACCCCGACGACTACCGCACCGAGACGGTCACCCACGAGCCGACGGTCTCCCGCGTCCGGGGGCTCTCCCCGGGCGACGAGGTGACCGTCGAGGGCGAGGTCGTCCAGGCGAAACAGACCGGCGGCCCGACGATATTCGCCGTCGCCGACGCCTCCGGCGTCGTCTCCTGTGCCGCCTTCGAGGAGGCCGGCGTCCGCGCGTACCCCGAGGTCGCGGTCGGCGACATGGTCCACGTCAGCGGAACGGTCGAGACCCGCGAGAACGCGCTCCAGCTGGAGGTCGACGCGCTCCAGCGGCTCCCCGACGAGCGCGCCGCCGAGGCGCGCGAGCGGTTCGAGGCCGCGCTCGACGAGCGCGCCGCCCCCGCCGACGTCGAGCCCCTCGTCGAATGGGAGGCGTTCGAGCCGATCCACGAGGACCTCCGCGAGCTGGCTCGACTGCTCCGTCGGACCGTGCTCGCCGGGCGCCCGATCCGCGTCCGCCACCACGCCGACGGCGACGGAATGTGCGCGGCGATCCCGGTCCAGCTCGCCCTCGAGAACTTCGTCCGCGACGTGCACGAGGACGCCGACGCGGCGCGTCACCTGTTCAAGCGGCTCCCGAGCAAGGCGCCGTACTACGAGATGGAGGACGTCACCCGAGACCTGAACTTCGCGTTGGAGGGACGCGCCCGCCACGGTCAGAAGCTCCCCTTCCTCCTGATGCTCGACAACGGGTCGACCGAGGAGGACGTCCCCGCCTACGAGAACCTCGCGCACTACGACATCCCGATCGCGGTCGTCGACCACCACCACCCCGATCCCGAGGCGGTCGAGCCGCTGCTCGACGCCCACGTCAACCCGTACCTCCACGGCGAGGACTACCGGGTCACCACGGGGATGATGTGCGTCGAGCTCGCCCGGCTGATCGACCCGTCGATCACCGAGGAGCTCGAACACGTCCCCGCCGTCGCCGGGCTCTCCGACCGCTCGAAGGCGGAGGCGATGGACGACTACGTCGCGCTGGCCGAGGACGCGGGCTACGACGAGTCCGACCTGCTCGACATCGGCGAGGCGCTCGACTACGCCGCCCACTGGCTGCGCTACTCGGAGGGGAAGACGCTGGTCAACGACGCCTTGAACGTCGGCTGCGAGGACGAGACCCGTCACGAGGAACTGGTCGAGTTCCTCTCCGAACGAGCCGAGCGGGACGTCGACCGACAGCTCGACGCGCTCGACGACCACGTCGAGCACGAGCGGCTCGCCTCCGGCGCGCACCTCTACCGGATCGACCTCGACGAGTACGCCCACCGGTTCACCTACCCGGCACCCGGAAAGACGACCGGCGAGCTCCACGACACCCGCGTGCGGGAGACGGGAGACCCCGTCATCACGATCGGCTACGGCCCGGACTTCTGCGTGCTCCGGTCCGACGGCGTCCGCCTCGACATCCCGAACATGGTGACCGAGCTGAACGAGGAGCTCCCGGAGGCGGGCGTCTCCGGCGGCGGTCACCTCGTCGTCGGCTCCATCAAGTTCGTGAAGGGACGGCGGAGCGCCGTCATCGAGTCGCTCGTCGAGAAGATGGCCGAGGCGGAGATCGACGAGGCGCTTTCCTCGACCGTCGCGCTCGACGACTGAGACCCCGCCACTCTCTGTATCGGTCCCTCACGCCGCGTCGGTCCGTCACGCGAACGCCACCTCTCGCCGTGCGACGACGCCGGCGCCCGCGACCGTGACCACCAGACCGCCCACGAGCCCGACCGGGAGGTGAACCCCGCCGCCGCGCCAGTCGGCCGCGTACGCGCGGGCGTAGAAGTCGGCGACCGCCTCGTCCTCGATCGCGAGCAACACCTCTCGGTTCTCCGTCGCCGCGCCCGCGTTCCAGTTGAGGCTCCCGACGATCGCCGCGTCGTCGACGACCACGCCTTTCGCGTGGATCTTTCCGTACCGACCGCGCGGCTCCGCGACGGCGACCGAGACGGGTTCGTCCGCGAGCGCCTCGGCGAGCGCGCGGTTCTCCTCCCGGTCGTACCACGCGCCCGACAGCAGCAGGTGAACGTCGACGCCGCGCTCGGCGGCTCGGCGGAGCGCGCGGACGAGCCGGTTATCCGGGCCGCCGGTCCGCGGAACGATCGCCAGCACGCGGTCGTCCGCGGTGTCGATCCGCGCGACGAGGTGGTCGGCGCTGTTGCCGGGGGCCGTGAGGAGTTCGACGTCCGCATTCGTCGGCGCGGGCGGCTCGAACCGCGTCGGGTGGCTCCCGTTCGCCGCGCCTCCCTCGTGGAACTCGGTCTCCGCGCGGAACGACTCCCACGACCGCGTGTCGGACGCCGCGGCGTCCTCGCGGAAGAGGGTGGCGAGGTCGGCGGCGACCGTGTCGGACTCCGCGTCACTCGCCGCCCCGCCGGTCACCACGCCCCACCCGCGGTTGGTTCGCCCGCCCGTGCCGGACGGCTTCCAGTTCTCCGTGAGGACGACCGCGCGGTCGTCGGCGACGGCGTACTTCGCGTGGTGGAAGCGGAACCGATCTGGATTACCGTCGAGGACGCGTACCTCGACACCGGCGGCGGCGACCCGGTCGAGGAGCCGGGCGCTCCGCGCCGAAAACCCGCCGACCGGCGCTCCCTCGACGAGGACGCGCACCTCGACCCCGCGGTCGGCCGCCGCGACGAGCAGGTCGGCGACGCGTTCGGATCCCAGCGTGTAGCCGGCGAGGAACAGACGGTCTTCCGCCGCGCGAAGCGGCTTGACCGGCATCTCCGGACTGTCCGGTAGCACGAACGGTCTCACGGTCGCGTCGGTCGTTCGGGTCGCGGGTCGCGGGTCGTATCCCCGTGGTCGCCACTCGCCCCACGACGCGCGCCAGCGGTGCCCCTCGGGCGCGCGGTCGTAGTCGACGACGGCGACCGCCGTCCCGTTTCGGCGGAGTTCGATCCGGTCGCCGGACGCCGAGAGCGGGAAGTAGCCGTCGAGCTCGCGGAGGTCCGTCGGTTCGTGGGGAGCGCCCGCCGCCTCGTCGTCGAGCAGCGGCGTCGTGTTCGCGGGGTCCATCGAGAGCGCGACGACGCCGCTGGCGTTCGTCGGAATCGCCGCCTCGTGGTAGCCGTCCGAGAGCGACCAGTTCCCGCGCTCCGGGAGTCTGACGACGAGGTACTCGCCGCGATTTTCTGCCGCCGTCGGATTCGGGAACAGCTCGACGATCCGCGGCTGCTCCGACACGAGCGTCCGGTTCTCCGGATCCGCGTCCGGCTCCGCGACGACGCCTCCCGAGTGCGGTCCGGCCGCCTCCGAACCGATCCCGGCGTCACCCACGGCCGCGACCGGCGCGGCGGTCAGCAGGGCGAGGAGCCCGAGGGCGACGGCGACGATACTCGCGGTCGAGACGCTCGCGGGGCGAGACGATTCGAACGACACGGAGGGCCTTCCCGCGTCATCCGTTAAGAAAAATCGGGCGTTCGGATCGACGAGTCAGGCCGGCGTCGACGCCGCGTCGAGCGACCGTCGGGCCTTCTCGCCCTCGGTCGAGACCACGAACGAGTGTTCGTCGGCGTACTCGGCGACGGTTTCGAGGGCGTCGCGGGTACCGATCTGGCGGAGCGCCCAGCCGGCCGCGGCTCGCACGTCGTCCGAGCCGTCGCCGTCGAGCACGTCCGCGAGCGGGTCCACCGCGCGGGTGTCACCGATGAGTCCGAGCGCGCGCGCCGCGTGGGGACGCACGAGCTCTTCGGTGTCGTCGCTGTCGAGGGCGTCCGCGAGCGGCTGGACCGCCTCGCTCGCGCCGATCTCGCCGAGCGCCTTGAACGTCGTCTTCTGGAGCTGCGGGTTCGAGTCCTCCGGGACGTACTCCACGAGCGTCTCCGTCGCCTCCGTGGCGGCCATCTTCCCGAGGATGCGGATCGCGAACCGGTCGCGCTTCTCCGCGCGGCCGAGCAGCTCCTCGATCGACGCCTCGGTCTTCCCGCGCTTGCCCATGCGTTCGAACGCCTCCAGGCAGTGTCGCTCCATGAAGTCCGACGTGAGGGAGTCGAGCGCGAGCAGGATCATGTCGACGTTGCCGCGCGTCTCGTGCTCTTTCAGCGCCGACCACTCGACCGGGAAGTCCTTGTAGTGGCCGAGCACGTCGTAGAATCCCTGCGCGCGGAGCTGTTCGTTGGTCTCGAGATCGTCCCACTCCTCGGCGTCGTCGAGCCCCGCCTCGAGATCGTCCGTCGCCTCGACCAGGGCCGCGATCGTCTCCGCGTCGTCGTCCGGATCGAGGTCAGCGTCCGCGACGCCGGCCGCGACCGCGTCGAGGGCGGCGACGAGGGCGGCGATGGGATCGTCCCCGTCCCCGCCTTCGTCCCCCTCGTCGGCCGCGACGGAGTCGTCCGCCGCGTCCGCGACGTCCAGGTCCGTCTCGATCGCGTCCGCGTCCACTTCGTCGTCGACGGCGTCCGCGGCCGCCTCGACGAAAGCGGTCACCGCGGCCACGGCGTCGTCGACGCCAGCGGCGGTCCACTCGGTGTTCTCGAGCGTCGCGCCGGCGCTCTCGATCGCGTCGATCACGTCCTCGGCGTACGGGCCGCGCGCCTCCTCGACGCCCTCGCGCAGATCCGCGACGCGGTCTTCGAGGTCGCCGCGGGGGTCGTCCGCGTCCTCGTCGTCCTCGTCGGGCTCGGGCAGGTCGGCCTCCTCGATCCCCGCTTCGGCGTCGTCGAGGCGCGCGTCGACGTCGTCGAGGTCCGCCTCGGTCTCGGCGTCGTCGAGGAGCGCCGCGATCTCGTCGAGGTACTCGTTCAGGGACTCTTCGGTCGCTTCGTCGGGAACCGTCGGCGCACCGGTCGCGTCCGTCGACTCACCTGCCTCCTCTTCGTCGTCTGCGGCGTCGGTCTCCTCGTCGTCTGCGGCGTCGGCCTCCTCGTCGTCTGCGGCGTCGGTCTCCTCCGCTGCAGAATCGGCTTGCTCCTCCGCGTCGTCTGCGGCGTCGGGCTCTTCGGAGGCGGCGTCTGTGACGTTGGCCTCTTCCTCCGCGTCGTCTGCGGCGTCGGCCTCCTCGGAGGCGTCGGCCGGATCGTCGTCGCCGTTGCTCATATACCACGAACTGCGCGCGTAGTCCATTAAGACGTTTCCCTTCGCGGGCGCCCTCGACGCGACCGCCACGACGACCCGGCCTTTTGCCGTCCCGTCCGCCGAAGGGCGTCTCGTGACCGACGCCCGACGGCGGGGCGACCGTCGCCCTGCCGGACCGGGTCGACGTCGCCGTCTCCCCCGAGTACGCGCTCACCGGGTTCGTTGACGGCGACCGCGACGCCGGATCGGGACGGCCTCGCGGAGCAGCGCGAACTCGTCGGCACGACACACAAAAAGAAAAATAATTTTCCAAATTAGAAATTCTGATTGCTACAGTGAGAACAGTTAAGTGGCCCGCGCGCGTATATAGAGGTAGAAATGAGCACGCAGAAAGAGGCCCGTCAACGCTACGGTGACGTCCACGAGAGCGAAGCGCTCCGCGTCCCCAAGGAGAAGGCCGAGCAGCTCGTCGATGCGCTCAACACCGACCTCGCGGCGACGTACGTCCTCTACCACCAGGTGAAAAAGCACCACTGGCTCGTCGAGGGCGCCGAGTTCCACGACATTCACGTCTACCTCGGCGAGGTCGCCGCCGACCTCGAGGAGGGCGCCGACGTGCTCGCCGAGCGCGCGCAGGCCCTCGGCGGCGTGCCGCTCTCGGGCGGCGCGAACTACGAGGAACACGCGCCGGTGAGCCCGGAGGACGCCGACGCCTACGACATCCGGACGGGACTCGAGAACGACCTGGAGATGTTCGGCGACATCATCGAGATGCTCCGCGAGCACATCCAGCTCGCCAACAACCTCGGCGACTACAACACCGAGGAACAGCTCCGCGACATCCTCATGGACGTCGAGGAGCACGGCCACCACATCGAGCACTACCTGGAGGACGACACCCTCGTCACCCAGGGCACGCTCGAATAAGCGCGCCGCGGCCGCCGCTTCCGGCTGGCGAGGCGAGTCCCACCCGCTCGAATCTTCTCGCGTTATTTCGACCCGCCAGCGGCGGCGCCGGCGTCCGTCGCCGGTGGAAGACAAATCCGCACTCCGGCCGACTAACCGAGCCGCTCGTCTAGGATCAGCCGCGTCTTGGTCGACTTCACCTCGTCCATCTCGCGGGCCTGCGAGATCAGCTCGTTGACGGCGCGCGTGTCGACGGCGTCGACCACGAGCACGACGTCGTCCTCGCCGGACACCTGCCAGACGAAGTCCACCTCGTCCCACTCGACCATCCGCTCGCCGACGGCGGCGGTGTCGACGTTCATCTCCACCGAGATCTCGATCATCGCCTTCACGTTCCCGGTGCGGGTCGTGACGGTGAACCGCTCGATGACCCCTTCCTCGGTCATGCGGTCGACGCGGTTACGCACGGTCCCCTCCGAGGTGCCGACTCGGTCCGCGATCTCCGTGTACGGGGTTCGCGCGTCCCGGCGCAGGATCGAGAGGATCCGGCGATCGAGGTCGTCCATATCCGGACCACTCCCTCCGAGGACTTACTCGTTACGAATATCGTAACGTAACTACGAACGACGCATTTATTACCCTTTGCGCGTACGTTTCTCGTAATGTCGGACGCCTACATCGCGCTGGCCGACGGACGCGTGCTCGAAGCGCGCGCTCGTGCGCCGGGGCGCACCCGTGGCGAACTGGTGTTCACGACCGCGTACACCGGCTACGAGGAGTCGCTCACCGACCCCTCCTACGCCGAACAGATCCTCACTTTCTCGTACCCCCTGATCGGGAACTACGGCGTCCGAACCGAGCGGTTCGAGTCCGAGTCGGTCCAGCCGAACGCCGCGATCGCCCGCGAGCTGACCGACGACGTCGCCGAGTGGCTCGCCGGCGAGGACGTGCCCGCCGTCGACCACGTCGACACCCGCGAGATCGTCACGACCGTCCGCGAGGAGGGCGCCATGGCCTGCGGGATCGCCGCCGGGCCGGACGCGACCCCCGAGGACGCCATCGAGGAGATGGAGGCGTGCGAGCCGATGAGCGACCACGTCGACATCGGCGCGCAGGTGTCCGTCACCGAGCCGACCGTCCACGAGGGCGGCGGCGACGTCGCGGTCGCGATGCTCGACTGCGGCGCGAAGGGGTCGATCATCACCTCACTCACCGAGCGCGGCGCGGACGTCCACGTCCTCCCGTACGACGCGACACCCGAGGACGTGGCGGCCGTCGACCCCGACGTGCTCTTCGTCTCGAACGGCCCGGGCGACCCGGAGAACTTCGTCGACGCGCAGGCGGTCGTCGACGCCTTCGCCGGTGACCTGCCCATGGCCGGCATCTGCCTCGGCCAACAGGTGATCACGAGCGCGCTCGGCGGCTCGACGAAGAAGATGGCGTTCGGCCACCGCGGCGTCAACCAGCCCGTTCAGGACCTCCGCAGCGGCCGGGTCGTGATGACCACGCAGAACCACGGCTACACGGTCGACGACACCGGGCCGCTCGAGGTGACGCAGGTGAACGTCAACGACGACACCGTCGAGGGGCTCGACAGCGAGGACCTCGAGGTCATCACTCGCCAGTACCACCCCGAGGCCAACCCCGGACCGCACGACTCGCTGAGCTTCTTCGACGAGGTGCTGGAGCTCGCGGAGTCGACGCCGCGCGTCGCCGCCGACTGACCGACGCCAGAGCGCCCGTCGCCCCGTTCGCCGTTCCCTCCGCTGACCACCACGGAGTACCACCCGCCCGACGCCCGTCGGTTCCCGCGTCGGACTCCTTCCGTCACGCATCGCCCGCTGTCTCCGATTTTCGACCGCCGCGTTCGCTCGCGACCGGCGGCGTTTTGCCCCGCCCCGTCACAGTACGACGTATGACCCGCGAGATCCTCCTCACGAACGACGACGGGATCGACGCCGTCGGGATCCGGGCGCTCTCCGACGCGCTCTCGCGCGAGTACGACGTGACCGTCGTCGCGCCGAAGCAGAACCAGTCCGGGGTCGGCGGTACCCGCTCGTGGTGGGAGACCACCGTGGAGTACGCCGAGACGGACGCCGGAATCGCGGTCGAGGGCACCCCCGCCGACTGCGTCGCCGTCGCCGAGGTCGCGCTCGAGCTCGACCCGGACGTCGTCGTCTCCGGCTGCAACCACGGCCCGAACATCGGCGCGCACATCCTCGGACAGTCCGGCACGGTCGGTGCCGCGATGGAGGCGGCCTTCCTCGGTACGCCGGCGATCGCCGTCTCGCTGTACGACCGCGGGAACCTTCCGGTCCCGCCGACCCTCGAGAACGGCGACTTCTCGCTCGCGGCCGAGGCGGTGCTCGACCTGCTCGACCGCGTCGAAGCGTGGGAGGGCGACGAGCCGGTCGAGCTCCCGTTCGGCGCCGACGTGCTGAACGTCAACGCGCCCGCCGCCGACGACGAGGCCGCCGCCGATCCCACCTACCGGCTGACGGAGCCCGCGCGCGGCTTCGACGTGATCGAGTTCCGTCCGGGCGAGGAGTCGCGGGACGAGGACGGGTTCGGCGAACGACGCGGCGAGATGGGCATGGAGCTCCGCGACCGCTTCTGGCGGGAGTTCCTCCGGGGCGACGTCGCCGACGATCCGGGGTCGGACCGGCTCGCGGCGGTCGAGGGCGAAGTGAGCGTCTCCCCGCTGTCGTCGTCGCGGTCCGTCGCCGGCGACCGCGCGGGCGACGTCGTGACCGTCGGCGCCGAGGCGGCCCCGCGGCCGGACGGCGACTGAGTCCGGGCCTCGCCGCGACCCGGGCGGCTCTCGTTTCCGATCGATCCCTACCGACGCCGCCCGCCGCCGGTGAACTGGCCGGCGAGGCGTCCCAGGTACCAGACGAACAGCACTCCCAACACGAGTCCGCCGCCCAGGAGGGCGACCAGCTCCGCCGGCGTCGCACCCCACTGGAGTGCGATGAGCGGCGGGGAGACGGCCACGAGCAGGAGGAAGCCGATCTTGATCTTGCGGTTCCCCTCGTCGCGCTCCTCGTCCGACATGGGTCCTACCACGCCGATCCCTCCGCCGACAGGCGGACCCGCTGAGTCGCTCCCGTGTTCATGCCCCACCCACGGTGCCGCGCGACATCAAGGCGACGACCCGCGACGATCCGCCACACTAACGCGTCCGCGGTTGAAAAGCGTCTCGACCGTTTACGGGGCTCTCGACCCGATCTCGGGTCGCTTCCGCCGTGAACGGTCTCGACCGTTTAAGTTCGTCCGCCGGGTGGGTTCGGGTGCCCCTACCTGCGGACCCCTCCGTCGCGGCCCTCCGCCGCGGCCGTCCCTTCGGTCCGCTTCCCCGGCGCGTCCCGACCGGCAGCCGCGCCCGCGTCGGCAATCTCCCGCAGGCCGCCGTTCCGCGGCGTTTTTGAGCCGCCCCGACAACCGACGGGCATGGACGACGAACTCCGCGAGCGCGTCGAGGCGGCCGCCGAGGCCGCCGCGCTGTTCAACGCGCTCAAACACGGCAGCGACCCGGACGTGGGCGCCATCATGGGCCCGCTGATGGGCGAGAATCCCGACTTCAGACCCCACGGCGACGAGATCCCCGGCGTCGTCGCGCCGGTCGTGAACCGGGTCGCGGGGATGGACGAGAGCGAGCGCCGCGACCGGCTCGCCGAGCTCGCGCCCGACAAGCTCGCGGAGCTGGAGGCGGAGGCGGAAGAAGACGACCACGTCCTCCCCGACCTCCCGAACGCGGAGGACGGCGAGGTCGTGATGCGCGCCGCGCCGAACCCCAACGGTCCGTGGCACGTCGGTCACGCCCGGATGCCCGCGGTGATCGGGACGTACAAGGAGCGGTACGACGGGGAGTTCATCTGCCGGTTCGACGACACCGACCCGGAGACGAAACGGCCCGATCTCGACGCGTACGACGCCATCTTGGAGGACATCGCGTACCTCGGCTTCGAGGCCGACCGCGTCCTGAAGGCCTCCGACCGGCTCGACACCTACTACGAGCACGCCCGCGACCTGATCGACGCCGGCGGCGCCTACACCTGCTCGTGTTCCGGCGACGAGTTCTCCGCGCTCAAGAACGACGGCGAGGCGTGCCCGCACCGCGAGAAGGACGCCGAGACGGTCCACGAGGAGTTCGACGCCATGGTCGACGGCGAGTACGACGCCGGCGAGATGGTGCTCCGCGTCCGGACCGACATCGAACACAAGAACCCGGCGCTGCGCGACTGGGTCGCCTTCCGGCTGATCGACACCCCGCACCCGCGCGAGGCGGCCGCCGACTACCGCTGTTGGCCCATGCTCGACTTCCAGTCCGGCGTCGACGACCACCTCACGGGCGTCACCCACATCATCCGCGGCATCGACCTCCAGGACTCCGCAAAGCGCCAGCGGTTCGTCTACGACTACTTCGGCTGGGAGTACCCCGAGGTGCTCCACTGGGGGCACGTGCAGGTCGACGAGTACGACGTGAAACTCTCCACCTCGACGATCAAGCAGTTGATCGCCGACGGCGAGCTGACGGGCTGGGACGACCCGCGCGCGCCGACGATCCGCTCGATGCGTCGTCGCGGCATCCAGGGCCAGGCCCTCGTCGACTCGATGACCGAGCTCGGGATGTCCACGTCCGACGTCGACCTGGCGATGTCGTCGGTGTACGCGAACAACCGCGACCTGATCGACGACGACGCGAACCGGTACTTCCTCGTGCGCGACCGCGACGACGACCCCGCGGTCGAGCTCCCGGTCGTCGACGGCGACGCGCCCGCGCCCGAGGCCGGCCACCCGCCGCTGCACCCCGACCACCCGGACCGGGGCGACCGGACCGTCCCCGCCGGTCGGGTCGTCGTCGAGTCCTCCGACCTCCCGAGCGAGGGCGAGCGCGTCTGGCTCAAGGGGTACGGCTGCGTCCGGTACGCGGGCGACGAGCTGGTCTTTACCGACGCCGACATCGAGGTCGTCCGCGAGGGCGACGTGGACGTGGTCCACTGGGCGCCGGCCGACGAGGGGCTCGACACGCTCCTCCGTACCGTCTCCGGCGACGTTCGGGGGATCGCCGAGCCCGCGGTCGCCGACGTCGACCCCGACGGAATCGTCCAGTTCGAGCGCGTCGGCTTCGCCCGGATCGACGCGTTCGACCCGGCGGCGACCGACGAACCCGACGGTCCCGACGGCGACGAGGACCTGCTCGCGTACTACGCGCACCCCTGATCGGCGTCGCGGGGTCGGCGAGGCGCCGTCTCGACCGCCCGCCGCGGGGGTTAAATACCGAGAACCGGAACTACGAGCACGATGGCCATCGACTCGAACTTCGAACAGAACCGGGAGCAGGTCGGCGAGGAGGACGGCGTCGCCGTGTGGGGTCCCGTCGACCCGCCCGAAAAGCAGGGGATCCGCGGCACGCACGTCGCCGTCGACTTCGACATCTGTCTCGCCGACGGCGCCTGCCTGGAGGACTGCCCGGTCGACGTGTTCGAGTGGGTGGACACCCCCGGTCACCCCGAGTCCGAGCGGAAGGCGAACCCGATCGACGAGGACCAGTGTATCGACTGCATGCTCTGCGTCGACGTCTGCCCGGTCGACGCGATCGACGTCGACCCCGGCCGCGAGAACCGGATCTAGACGATCTCTTTTACATTCGACCTGCTGTCGACGGCGCGGTGAACACCGCCAAAGTACCAGCCGGCGAGGCGGCCTCGCAGGTGCGCGCCACCGCGGATCGATTGATAAGTAGCCGCTGTCGCACCCTCAGTCGTTTATAAACCGTTCTCGCTCTTCGAGCGCGAACTCCGTCCCGTACCGCTCGACGAGGGGCTCGTACGCGTCGCCCAGCGCGCGCATGCAGGCGGCCGTCGAGACGTAGCCGAGCTCGTCGGCGACCGACTCCCACGGGCGGCCTTGCAGGACTTTCCGGACGAGGAGGCGTCGCTCACGGTCGTCGAGCGCCGAGGCGCCCTCGATCAGCGCCGCCATCGCGAGGTCCCGGAACGCGCCGGGCGCGCTGTCGTACATCCCGGGGCCGAACGACGCCCCGACGACGGAGCGCCACTCGGTCTCGGTCAGGTCCACGGGGACCGGCGCCGGACAGGCGCGGAGCGCGCCGGCGACCACGTCGGGGTCGACGTCGCGGTGGGCATCCGAGAGCCCGTCGCGCTCGCGGTCCCGGAAGGCGACGGCGTGGCGGGAGAGCATGTCGCGGCCGGCCTCGGTCGCCGGCCGCAGCATGATCGCCGAGTGCTCGCCGGACGCGTCGTGGCGCGAGGTCGAGAGGTGGACGGTCCGATAGCCCGCCCGCCGCCAGAAGCGGAGCAGGCGCGGAGTCGCGCCGTAGCCGACCGAGAAGTAGTCGACGCCGCCCTCGGTGTCCTCCGATCCCTCCGCGCCGAACTCGGCGCGGATCTCCTCCAGCAGGCGGGAGCCGAACCCCGCGTCCCTGACCGCGTGGTGAGTCGCGATCCGAACGGTTCGTATCCCCCGCGGCTCGGCGGCGTCCTCGTCGCGCAGTTGGCTCGTGAGCACGTCGGGGACCATGTTGCCGCGGACGCGCTCGCCCTCGTACATCCGCCGGCGCGTCTCGGCGTCGAGCCCGCCTTCCCGGGCCAGCAGCGCGACCGCGACCACTCGCCCCCCCGAGACGAGCGCCCGCGCCGAGAGGTTCGGCGCGTCCAGCAGCCGCGCGAGGTCGTTCGGCTCGGTGCGGTAGTGGGCGGCGACGAGCAGGCCGAACGCCTCGCCGAGGAGCGTTTCGTCCGCGAGCAGCTCGTCGGGGTGAAGCGCCCGATACGTCGCCGCCTCGACCGCGCTCCCCGCGACGGCCTCGTCGACCGCCGGCCGCGCGTCGAGCAGGAGCGCCCGGGACGCCCACGCCTCGACCGGGTCGTTCCGGGCGTACCGGATCGGCTCGTCGAGCCGGACGTCCCGCACCGCGAGCGGGCCGTCGAGCAGCCGCTCGCGGAACCGGATCGCGAAGCCGCGGCCGGCCCCCTCGTAGCCGTGGACCGTGGTGCAGAACGCGACGGAGAGCGCCCCGTCGAGGAAGCCCTCCAGCAGTCGCACCGGGAGCGCGGCCGCCTCGTCGACGATGACGACGTCCGGGTCGCCCGGCAGCTCCGCGGCCTCGGCCGGCGGCAGGTACCGAACGCGCCCGCCGCTCGGAGCGTCGACGCGGGGGCTCTCTCCGTCCTCGATCGGACTCCCGTCGCCCGCGGCGTCGCCTCCCTCGATCAGCTCCTCGGCTCGCGCGAACACCTCCGCCGCGTTGCGAGCCCCTGGGGCGGTGACGAGCACGTCGGCGCCCGCGAGCGCGAGCGCGCCGGCCGCGAGCCCCGCCGCGCTCGACTTCCCCCGCCCGCGGTCCGCCTCGACGACGACCGCGTTGCCGGGGGCCGACAGCGACTCGAACGCCCGCACCGCGCGCGCCTGATCGGCCGTGAGACACGCCTCGTACGCCGCGGCGGGGAACGTCGCGTCCGGGGGGACGGCCGGCTCGCGCCCGGCAGCGGCTCCTCCCCCTGTTTCCCCTGCGGGCGCCGTTTCTCCCGTGAGTCCGTCGCGTTCGACGGCGTCGCCGTCCGGTCCGCCGGGGCCCAGCGAGACGATCGCGATACCCGGATGGGTACGCAGCGTGTCGACGAGCCGTTCGCGGAACCGGCCCGTCACGTCGTCGACGCCGTACGGCGGGACCGCCAGCGACTCGTCGAAGCGGTCGCGGACCCCGGGCCAGTCGTCGAGCGCGGGCGTCAGGAGGACGAGGAGGCCGCCGCCGTCGACCGCGCCGACGCACCGGCCGAGCGCGTTCGGGACGAACTGCTCGTGGCAGTCGAGGACGATCACCTCCCGGGTCCGACCCAACAGCCGGTCCGCGCTCCGGGGGCGGTGTTCCTCGAACCGGAACCCCTCGCGGGTGGAGACGATCGACGCCGACGCGGCATCGCTCTCCCCGCCGACCGCGTCTATCACGTCGTAGGCCGCGTCGACCCCGCGGTCGCGGTCCCCGGCCAGCACGAGGACCCGCCGCTCGTTGGACCGCTCGGCCGCCCGTTTCGCGTCCCGCGCCAGCGCCGCGATCATCGTTCGGTCGTCGTTGCCGGGGACCGGGCATGTGTCTTCCTCTCCGGCCCGCTCGTCCGCCGGCGTTCCGGACCGCCACCGGGTCCCGATCGCGAGGCGGGAGGCTTACGGCGTCTCGGAGCCTCGTGTCGCCTATGACCACGGTCACGCTCATCGGAACGCGGCTCGCGGACACGGGCCGCGAGTTCGTCTACGAGGGGGAGTCGCCCGACTGCGAGGGGTGTCCCTACCGGAGTCAGTGTCTCAACCTCTCCGAGGGGACCCGGTACCGCGTGACGGGGATCCGCGAGAACGCGCAGATCCTCGACTGTGCCGTCCACGACGCCGGGGTTCGGGCGGTCGAGGTCGAGCCCGCGCCCGTCCCCGCGAACGTCCCGTCGAAACAGGCGTACGCCGGTAGCCGCGTCTCGCTCGCGGGGCCGTGTCCGCACACCGAGTGCCCGAGTCACGGGTACTGCGTCCCCGACGGCGCCGACTTCGACGACGAGCGCGTGATCGACCAGGTGCTCGGGGAGCCGCCCCACGACGAGTGCGCGCTCGACCGCGAGCTGACGCTGGTGGAGTTCCGAGCGGCGGACGAGTAGTCCGGGCTCGCCGCCGCGACGAGCGACGCCCGACGCCGCGATATTCTCCGCCGCGATGTCCGACACGCGGGTCGCCTACAGCGCGGTGACCGCGTTCAGCGTGATCTGGATCGCGCGCTCGACGTTGTCTTTGGCCTTCTCCGGCAGCTCGTCGTCAGAGTCCGCGCCCTTCTGGGTGCCCGCGACGAGGTTGCCGTCGACGGTGCAGATCGCGCCGGCTCGCAGCCCCTTGCGGCGCGCCAGCGCGAAGACGGTCGCGGCCTCCATCTCGATCGCGAGGAGGTTCGCGTCGTTCCAGTCGTCGACGTACTCGTCACTCTCGTTGTAGAAGGCGTCGTCCGAGACGATCGGGCCCACGTGGACGTCCTCGTCGTTCTCCTCGGCGGCGTCGACGAGCCCTCGCAGCGCGTCGTAGTCCGGGACCGCGGGATACACTTCGGCTTCGTAGCGCTTGCTCGTCCCCTCCTCTTTCGCGGCGCCCGTCGCGACGACCATGTCGCCGACCTCCATGTCCGCCTGCAGGGCGCCGCAGGTGCCGCACCGGAGGAACGTCTCGACGCCGACCCGCGAGAGCTCCTCGACCGCGATCGCGGCCGACGGACCGCCGATCCCGGTCGAGCAGATCGTGAGGTCCGTCCCCTCGTAGCTCGCGTTGACGATCTTGTACTCGCGGTTCTGCGCGACGAGCTCGCTGTCGTCACACAGGTCCGCGATCCGGTCGACGCGACCCGGATCCCCCGGGATGATCGCGGTCTCGTGGACGTCGCCCTCCTCGACCAGCAGGTGCGGCTGTTTCGCCATGTGCGCCGGGACACCCGCCGCGCGCAAAAACGGACCGGTCGGGAGGCGGGAGGGGCGGCGAGAAGCCCATTTAGTATCGCGATATACGATTTATTAGTACCCCGAATCGGCTTTCTTTCTCTCGCGGCCGATCCAACCGGTCCGGTCGATCGGGCGGTTTATCGCCCGGCTGCGGTAGATCCGGGTATGACCGACTCCGTCGCTCCGACGATCGTCGCCGTCGTGATCGCCTTCGCGCTCGTCACGCTGGTTACGGGATACCTGCTCGGGGCCAACTGGACGCAGGCCGTGCTGGTCGGCGGGTTCGCGAGTGTCGTGGCCGCCGCGTCCGCGTGGCTGACGGCGCGGCGGAGAGAGGGCGCCGGCTGAATCTCTCGGGCGAGTCTGCAACCGGTTATCGTAACTGAGACGCCGGGCGGAGACTTTTATACGCGCCCCGGTTCGATATCTCGTAATGCGATTCAGCCACGACCGTCGGGGGCAGTCGGTCGTGATCGGGACCGTGATCCTGTTCGGCTTCCTGATCCTGGCGCTGGGCGTCTATCAGGTACAGGTCGTGCCGACCGACAACGCGAACGTCGAATTCGACCACAGCCAGGCGGTCGAAGGCGACTTCGTCGACGTCCGTAACTCGATTCTGACCGCGGGCCGAACGGGCGACGCCCGGTCGACGTCCCTGAAACTGGGTACGACCTACCCGGGTCGGACGTTCTTCGTGAATCCACCGCCCGTAAGCGGATCGCTGTCGACGACGGAGCCCAGAGCGCTCCGCGTCACCAACGTGTCCGTCGACGCCGACGGGAACGCAGGTGCCTACTGGGCGAATCGGACGAAGGGGACCGACGAGATCTCGTTCGACACGCGCTCGCTCAGATACGCACCGGAGTACAACGAGCTCCGAGACGGACCGGATCTCGTCTACGAACAGTCCCTCGTGATCGCGGAGTTCGACGGTGCGGTCCTCGGACGGACCGGCCAGACCGTGGTGAAGGGCGAACAGAAGCAGATCCAACTGACGGCGCTGGACGGAGAGCTCTCCGAGTCCGGGGTCGACCGTCGGAGCGTCGATCCGGACCCGATCTCGGAGAGCCGTCGGTCGTTGGCGCTCAGCGGGACGGCCGACCCGATTGTCGTCGAGATTCCGACGGACGTCCCCGAGGAAAAGGCGTCCGACCTCGAGACCGCCTGGGAGCGGCGCCTCGAGGACGGAGCGAACGTCACGGTCGCCGGCGGAACGGTCAGAATCGAGCTTGGCGGGTCGGAGAACTACCGGCTGGCCCTCGCCAAGGTCGGCGTCGGAACCGGGGCGACCGTCCCCGACGAATCGGACGGCTACGTTACGCGGGTTCCGGGGTCGGACGGCGCTGCCGTCGTGGAGGTCCGCGACCGATTTAATAACCCGGTCGCGGGGGCGGCGGTCGAAGTCGACGTCGGCGGAAACGTGTCCACAGTCCTCACCGACGACGACGGACGAGCGTCGGTCACACCGGACGGGAGCCCGCGAGTCGAGATGTCGATCAACGACGGAGCCGAAGAGTGGGAAACCGTTCTCTTCCGCGCCGGTACCGTCGGCAGCGGGGCCAACGACGACAACATCAATCCGACCGGGCAGGACCAGGTCGCCCTGAACGACGTCGGAGTGACGAACGGTAATACGGACCTCCAGCTTCAGTTCGTCAATCAAGGGAACGAGAACAGGACGTTCCAGTCGGTCGAGTTCACGCTTTCGTACCGCCCGCAGGGCAATTCACAAGACTCACTCAGGATAGTCGGTCCGGGGAACCGCGATCAAACCGTCGAGCTCCGTGGCGGGTTCCAGGACCTCGACGACCCGATTACAATCCCGGCGGGAGAACGTCTCACGATTACGTTCCGCTTCCAAAACAACGTCAAAGACGACCTCATCGGGATCAGCTTCGGGGACGACCTCAATCGGCGGTCGCTGTACATCACCCCGGCCGAGGGGTCGATAGATCAGGACGACGGGTGACCGGAACGAGGCCGTCGCCGACGCGACGACGGCCGACGAATAGTTCCACAATCGACGTAAACAACCATCGACAAGCCCATATGCCGGCCGCATGAACGACCGTGTATGACCGAAGTTGGCATCGACGCCGTCGAAATTTGGACCGGAAAGCTCAAACTCGACTTGCCGGGCACGTTCGCCCCCGAGAAGGGCGACGACCCGGAGAAGTACACGAAGGGGCTCGGGCTCAACAACTCCTCGTTCCCGGACGTCTACGAGGACATCGTCACGATGGGCGCGAACGCCGCGAAACGACTGATGGACCGCAAGGGACTGGAGCCGACGGATATCGGCCGGATCGACGTCGCCACGGAGTCGGCGTTCGACCACTCGAAGCCGGTGTCGACGTACATCGCGGGCTGTCTGGAGCAGGTGTACGACGGCGACTTCACCCACGCCAACAAGGGCGAGCGGAAGTTCGCCTGCCTCGCCGGCACGCAGGCGATCGACGACGCGTACAACTGGATCCGCGCCGGGCGGAACCGCGACCGTCCCGCGATCGTCATCACGACTGACACCGCGCTCTACGCCCGAGGCGACCCCGGCGAGGCGACGCAGGGCGCCGGCGCCGTCGCGATGCTGATCGACGAGGACCCCTCCATCGTGGCGCTCTCGACGGACCAGGGATACGGGTCGAAGGACGAGACGGACTTCCTGAAGCCGAACCAGCAGTTCCCGAGCGTCGACGGGAAACGGTCCGTGCAGGTGTACCTCGCCCGGATGCGAGAGGCGCTGGAAGACTACGAGTCGGTCACGGACGACCTCGAACTCGACGACTTCGTGTACGCCCCGTTCCACACGCCGTTCCCGGGAATGGTCCGGAAGGCGGCGCTGTTGGCGTACCGTCACGTCATTCGCGACACGGAGTACGAGGACGAACTCGCCGAGGAGATCGGCCGTCAGCCCCGCGAGGCGAACTTCGTCGACCGCGCGGCCTACGAGGAGGCCATCAGCGACTACATGGACAAGCTGAAAACCACTGAGCAGTACCAGACGTGGTACGACACCGTCGTGGAGCCGACGCTGGCGCTCTCTCGCGAGGTCGGTAACTGGTACACGAGCTCGGTCCACATCGCCCGCGTCAGCGCGCTGCGCGACGCCCTGACGCGCGACCGGTCGTTCGTAGGCGAGACGCTGCTCGTCGCCTCGTACGGTTCGGGGGCGCAGGCGGAGATCCACGCGGAGACGGTCCGCGAAGGGTGGCGCGCGGAGATCGAGAATCTCAACATCGACGACCAGCTCGCGGCCCGCTACGACCTCACGTGGGCCGAGTACGAGGACGTCCACGACGTCCACGAGTACGATATGGACGTGGAACGCGAGATCGAGGAGTTCACCCAACCGGAGGGGGAGTTCGTCTTCACGGGCTGGGGCCGGATGAACGAGCGGAAGTACGAGTACGTCGAGTAGCGCGACCGCTCAGGTCTGTCGCCCCCGAGGCCCCGATAGAAGCCCGCAACCCCGTGAAAACGGCTAACAGGGTCCCTCCCGATACGATGGGTTTAAACGACGCTAGGGTAAACCGGTACTCAATGGTAACCATCTACGACGTGCCGGCGGACGCCCTCATCGAGGAGGTCGCCGCACGACTCGAGGATCGGATCGACGAGCCCGAGTGGGTCGGGTTCGCCAAGAGCGGTTCCGGCAAGGAGCTCCCGCCGGAACAGGAGGACTTCTGGTACGTGCGCTCCGCCAGCCTCCTCCGGAAGGTCGCCCAGAACGAGCCGGTCGGCATCGAGCGACTCGCCACCGAGTACGGCTCGAAGAAGCGCGGCTCGAACCGCTACTCCGTCCGACCCGGCCGCCACTCGGCCGGCTCCCGCAAGATCATCCGCGCGTCGCTGCAGGCGCTCGAGGAGGAGGGGCTCGTCACGACCGCCGCCGGCGAGGGCCGCCGCGTCTCCGACGAGGGCGAGGCGTTCCTCTCCGAGGTCGCCGCCGACGTCCTATCGGACCTCGACCGCCCGGAACTCGAACGCTACGCGTAGATCGCCGGTCGCTTTTTCGTCCGCGTCCTTCCGCCGAGCTACCGCTCTGGACCACCATTTCCGAGGACCGGCTGTTCGACGTCTCTTCGGCTCTGTCGCCTCTCGTCAGTCCTCACGATACCTCTCTCGACGCTCTCGCCCCCTCTCAACGCCTCTTCCCACGCTCTCGACGATCCGGTTCCTGACGGTCAGCGGTCTCGGTTTACTACGATAAACCAAATAACGCTATATGAAATTTCTTCGAGCGGCGTCGTCAGGCGTGTCGTCCTGGCTACGGAAGTGGATCGTCTAGCACGCGGGTTCGCGCGTCAAAAACGGAGACTCGAGAGACGGGACGTCGGACGCGGGAGGCCTTATCCGGTGTTCTTCATCCCGGCGGCGATGCCGTTGACGGTGAGCCGGAGGGTGCGCTCCTCCGCTTCGGTGCGGTGCGTGCGCCCGAGAAGGTTCGCCTGCAGCAGGTTCAGCGGGTCGACGTAGGGGTTCCGCCGGTCGAGGCTCTCCTCGAGCCATTCGCGTCGGAGGAGCTGGTCGCGACCGCTGATTTCGAGGACGAGCTCGCGTCCGCGCTCGTACTCCCCGATCAGCTCGGGGAAGAAGCGCTCGCGGAGTTCGTCGTCGGCGAGGTCGGCGTACTCGGCGGCGATCTCCGGCTCCGTGCGAGCGAGCGCGAGCCCGGCGTTGTTGAGGGCGGTGCGGAAGAACGGCCACTCCTCGTACATCTCGCGGAGCGTCTCCAGCCCGTCCGCCTCGCCGGCCTCGTCGAGGTAGGCGTCGATGCCGGAGGCGAGCGAGTACCAGCCGGGGAGGATGAGCCGCGTCTGGGTCCACGAGAACACCCACGGAATGGCGCGGAGGTCCTCGACGGTGCGCTCGCCGGAGCGCGAAGCGGGCCGGGAACCGAGGTTGAGGTCCTCGACGACGGAGATGGGCGTCGCCTGTCCGAAGTAGTCGACGAACCCGTCGGTGTTCAGCAGGTCGCGGTACGTCTCGCGCGCCGCGGGCGCCATCGTCTCCATCGCGTCGACCCACGCCTCGGGAACGTCTTCGGTGGGCTCCTCGTCGGCCTCGTGGCGGGCGCGGATCTGCGCGTCGAGCATCTGTTCGAGCTCGCGCTCGGCGATCCGCGGATTGGCGTACTTCTCGGCGATCGCCTCGCCCTGTTCGGTGAACTTCACCTGTCCGGTGACGGTCTCGTTCGGCAGCGCGAGCAGCGCCTCGTTCATCGGACCCCCGCCGCGCGAGATGGAGCCGCCGCGGCCGTGGAACAGCCGGAGCGTGACGTCCTCCTCGCGACAGAACCGCGCGATTCGGCGCTGGTTCTCGTAGAGGTCCCAGTTCGCGGCGAGGTACCCGTTCTCCTTGTTGGAGTCGGAGTAGCCCAGCATCACCTCTTGGACGTCCCCGCGAACGTTCAGCGCGGTCGCGTACGCCTCGTTGTCGAACAGGGTGCCGAGGATACGCTCGGCACCGTTGAGCGCGGATTCGGTCTCCAGCAAGGGAACGACGTCGAGCCCGCAGTGGTCCGGCAGCGAGACGGCGCCGGCCTGGTCGGCCAGGAAGAGCACTTCGAGCACGTGGCTCGGCTCCTCCGTCATCGAGATGCAGTAGGTGTCGATCGCCTGCTGGCCGTACTCCTCCTGCCACCCCGCGAGCGCGCTGAACCGCTCGAGCACGCGTTCGGTCGTCTCGGAGACGTCCCCGGGCTCGTCGGGGTCGATGACTGGGTCGTCCTGGAGGATGGCCTCGGTGAGGAACTCTTCGCGCGCCGCCTCGTCCATCCCGCGGTAGTCGACGCCCTCGCTCGCGACCGCCTCGGCGACGGCCTCGGTGTGGTTCTCGCGGTGATCTCGGAGGTCCAGCGAGGCGAGCGTGAGGCCGAACGTGTCCACCTGTCGGCGGAGCGGCTCGACGAACGACTCGCGGACCGCGTCCTGTCCGTCGGTCGCGAGCGACTCGGCGATCACGTCGAGATCGGCGAGGAACGCGTCGCCGTCGGGGTACTCGCCGGGTCGCACGTCGTCGACGCGGTCGAGCCGCTCACGCATCAGGCGCAGCTTCTGGCGGTACGGCTCGTCGGGGTACCGCTCGCGGGCCTCCTCGACGACGGTCGGGAACCGCTCGGCGTCGGCGGCGAGCGACTCGATGAGTCGGTCGTCGATCGCGTACCGCTCGCCGTCCTGACTCAGGACGGCCGAGAGGCGCTTGCACTGGTCGCGGTACTTTTCGATGGCGACCGCCCGCTGGCGTTCGAGCGTCTCGTCGGTGACCTCGGGCGTGACGAAGGGGTTCCCGTCGCGGTCCGAGCCCGCCCACGAGCGGAACTCGAACAGCTTCGGGCAGTCGACGTCGTCGTACTCGCTCGAAATCGTCTCCTCGAACTCCTCGTAGGCGTCACCGACGACGTCGAAGAGGGTGTTCTCCAGGTACCAGCCGACGTTGCGCGCCTCGTCTTCCGGCTCCGGGCGGCGCTGGCGCACCTGTCGGGTTCCCCAGAGGCTCGTCACTTCGGCGGTGACGTCGCGCCAGATCGCGTTTCGCTCGCGCTCGGTGAGGTTGCGCTCGTCGAGCTCCTCCAGGTGGTTGGCGATCGATCGGAGCTTCGCCTTCACCGTCGCCCGTCGGGCCTCGGTCGGGTGGGCGGTGAACGTCGGCTCGATGAGCACGTCCTCCAACAGCTCGCGCAGCTCGTCCGCCTCGACGCCCTGCTCGGCGAACTCCGCGATCGTCGCCTCGAACGAGTCGTGCAGGGCGCTCCCGTCGTCGGCGTTCCGGATGGCACGGACCCGCTCACGCTCCTCGGCGAGGTTGATCAGCTCGAAGTAGGTGGTGAAGGCCCGGGCGACGATCTCCTCGCGGTTCGACGAGAGATCGCTGACGGCCTCGTGGAGCCGGTCGCGGTTCTCCACGTCGCCGCGCCGGTACTGAATGGCCGCGTTCCGCAGCTCTTCCACCGTCTCGTACGCCTCCGTGGAGGCCTGCGCGGAGAGGATGTCGCCCACGAGCGCACCGAGCTCCCTGACGTCCGTCCGCACGTCTCGATTGTGCAACTCCATACCACAGAACCACCCGCTGCCGCGGGTTAAAACCGATGTCTAAACGAATGTTTGCCTCAGTTCCGAGTAAACATCCCGAACGATCATGGGACGATCGCTGACAGACCGTTCCCTCGGCCGGGCTCGACGACGAACGGTTGGGATGGATCGATAAACGACAATCGGTCGATCCCGGCCGTCCCGTGCGGTCGCGTCGTGTTCGACCGCCGCCGCTTGTCGCCGGTCAGGCGTCCGGGATCGGCTGATCGACGGCTCGGGTGCCGCTTCGTCACCCTTTTTACCGATCCACCCCGAACCAGGCGTATGAGTAAGTCCGACAAGTATCCGGCCGAGTCCGGCCGGCGGCGCTTCGTCAAGGGCGTCGTCGGTGGGGCGGCGCTCGCGGGCGTCGGCGCGATGGGGTCGGCGACCGTGAACACGCTGACGACCGCCGGCGGGGTCGGCGGCGGGGCGACGGTCGCGACGACGATCGCGAAGACCGGCGGTCCGGCGCCGCGCGGACTCCCGCAGATCCCGCTCCGCGTGACCGACGACGGATTCATCGAGGGCCTCTGGCCCGAGACGACGACGGTCACGCAGGAGGGACAGGAGATTCAGATCGCTCAGGAGGAACTGGGCGGGAAAACCTACGCCGGCGCGTGGTTCCAGTACTGCGGCGTCGAGTCGCAGGAGAACATCTCCCCCGACTTCGAGTCCGACAACCTGTTTCGGGCCGCGCCCGGGAAGTACGACTGGCAGGACGAGACGTACGACGCGGGCGACAAGATCCACGTCGACGACTTCGCTGACTACGACGAGTGGGGCAACGGGATCGGCGACGACGGCGTCGGGAAGCCGGCGTCGGTCACGTGGCGCTCGGAGGACGCCGAAACCAACCTGAACGCGATCGTCATCCGCTCGAAGCGGATCGAAGAGGCCGTCGCGAACTCGAACGACGAGTGGCTCGAAGCGTCGACCGATCAGGGGTTCATCGCGTATCTCAACGTCTGCACGCACTTCTGCTGTATCCCCGACTACAAGGTGCTCGAGGAATCGGCTCGGTACGACGCCGAGAACGGGACCTACTGCGTCTGTCACCAGTCAGTGTACGACCCGTTCACGCTCGAAGAGGCGCTGTTCATCGCCCGTCCGCGTCCGGACGAGTAAGTCGGTTTCGACCCGATTCCTCCCGTTTTTGCTCGTCCCCGCTCTCCGGTCGACAGTCGAACGAGCGCCGCGCTTTTGCACCGCCTCCGCGTAGGTTCGGCCATGACCGACGACAACACGACGCCCGCCGACGGGACTCCCGCTGGCGACGGCGCGTCAACCGCCGACGAGACGCTCACCGACGGGGGTTCCGACGCCGACGAGAAGCCCGTTGATGAGGCCTTCGCCGCGGAACTCGATCGGGCCCGTGACCTCCTCGACGCCGACGGGATCGAGGCGATCCACGTCGGCGTCGTCCGCGACGGCGAGGTCGACACGACGTTCGCGCAGCGCTCCGACGACGGCCCCGAGGGCGAGGGGCTCCGCGCGCTCGCGCTGCTCGCGGCGCACGTGCGACTGGTCGCGAACGAGGCCGGCGTCGAGGCCTCCACGGTCGCCGGCGACGCGGCGACGCTCGCCGGACAGGTGGAACGGATCCCGGCCAGCACCGACGACCTGCCCGAGGAGTGAGGCGTCGCGGCGGCGCGCGTGCGACCCTCCGTCCCAGACTACTCGTTCGCCCGGATGCGCGAGAGCTGGTGAGCGACGCCGGCGAGCGCGACCAGGAGTATCGCGAGGTTGAACGCCGCCAGCGCGATCGGCTGGTAGGCCGGATCGAGCCACGTCCGGATCGCGGCGCCGGTCTGGCTGTAGAAGCTCCATCCGGCGACCAGCGCGAGCAGGACCAGCGCGGCGAGGCCGACCCGGTCGAGGATACCGCGGAGGCGATCGGTCGGGAGCCGGCCGATCCGCTCGCCGCTCGGTTCGGCGCTCCCGGTCGGTTCGGCGCTGCCGGTCGGTTCGGCGCTCGATCCGGTGGTCGCGGTCGGTTCGCCCGTCTCGGTCGCGTCGGCGTCGATGTCGGTCATGGGTTGGGTCGCGGGTCGGTCGGTTTCGGGGGTATTCGTCGGTCCGTTCTCGCCCGCGGCGGGCCGCTCGTCGTCGGTCATGGTCGCCTCCGCGCGTACAGCGCCGCGGCGAGGAGCGCGGCGAGCGCGACGATCGGTCCGAACCCGGGGGTGGCGTCGTCGGTGCCTCGGTCGCCGCTGGGCCGCTCGCTGTCGGCCCCGTCGCCGCCCGCCGCGTCGTCGCCGCCGCCGGCGAAGTCCTCGACCGAGAACTCGACCTCTTCGACGGTCTCGTTGGCGGCGATCGTCTCTCGCGGGTTCAGGTTGGCGACGCCCTGCGTCTCGTCGATGAGGACGTCGTCGCTCCACAGCGCCGCGTCGACGTAGTAGTTGTAGTTCGCGGGCACCTCGACGGTCGTCGTCACCGTCTCGGTCCGCCCGGGCCGAACCGACCCGACGGTCTCGCGGGCCTCGTCGGCGATCACGTTTGACTCGGCCTGCCGCATTAGCAGTCGGAGATCGAGGGGGTCCGACGCGGCGTCGCCGCGGTTGGTCACGGAGACGGAGACCGACAGCGTCGCCGTCGTGTTGTCCGCCTCGCGCACGCTGACCGCGACGGTCGGCCAGACGTTCCCCTCGGTGAAGCCGACCCGCGTGTCGGCGTAGTCGGGCGTGAGCGCGGCCACGCCGCCGACGCGGGTCGTCTGGCTCGCTCGGCGCTCGCCGTCGACGAAGACGACGGTCTCGATCCGATAGCCGCCCGCGCGCTCCACGTCGACGGAGCCGTTGATCGTCCGCTCGCCGCCGCCGTCGACGGTGCCGACGTCGACCGTCGTCTCGTCGACGAGCAGTCCCGAGTCGGCGCCGATCGCGCGATGGCGAACGGTGACGTTATCGACTGTCGATCCGCGGTGTCGGAGGTCGAGCCCGAGCCGGAGTTCCGCGGTCTCGCCGCGCACCTCGCCCGGCGAGACGACCATGCCGGCGATGTGGAGGTCACCGGGGCGTTCGGGCTCCTCGCGGGGATCGTCGAGGGCGTCCGGCGCGGCGACGACCCCGACCGCGCTCACGACGAGCACCGCGGCCGCGGCCACCAGGAGGGCAGTTCGCGTGTCCATACGCCACGCGTCAAACTGACGATATAAGTGCTTTGTCGGGAGCGGACCGGATCGGCGGACGTCCGACCGAGCCGAAGGACGCCCGACCGAGCCGAAGGACGCCCGACCGGGTCAGAGCACCCGGTATCGCCCCCGCGACTCGGAGAGCTCGCCCCGTCGGGTCAGCTTCGTCAGGATGTCGCGGGCCGCCTCGACGGGGACGCCGTGTTCGTTCGCGTGCGCGACGACGTTCTCCTCGGTCGGTTCCTCGGCCGCGTCGACCGCGTCGCGGACGATCTCGGTTCTGGTGCGCGGCGACGATCCGCCGCCCGCCGCGCGGGCGCCGGCCTCGTCGACGGCGTCGGCGTCGATCCCGCCCGCTTCGAGGTACTCCCGGTCGTCGATCCCGGCGTCCTCGACGGCGCGTTCGAGCTCCGAGACGTGGTCGATCTCGGCGAACGCCGCGCTCTCGTCCCGCTTCTTCGCGAGCAGCGCGGCGCGGGCCTCCCGGGCCGCCGCCCGGTCCTCCGACTCGAAGAACCGCTTGAGCTTCGCCGTCCGGTGCGTCTTCCCGCAGCGCGGGCAGGTCGCGCTGTCGCTGGTCCGGGGATCGGAGAGGAGCCACATGGCCGCGCACTCGTTGCAGCCGACGACCGCGTACATATCGCGTGATTCGACGGCGTCGGATTTGAACCCTCGGCTATACGTCGCTTACGAGGCGGTGAACACCTCCAAAGTCCCAGCTGTTCGGCTGTGTGTTAGCGACAACCCCGCGGTAAACACCTCCAAAGCCCCAGCCGCGAGGACTCGCATGACTCGCTGCGCTCCTCGGTCGCTCACTCCGTTCGCTCCCTGCGGTGCTTGCGTCGTCAGGCTTCGTCCTCGCGGCAGCGAGGCGCTTCGCGCCTCTGGCAGCCGGCGGCAAAGCCACCGGCGACTGCCCCTTTGAGTCCCACCCCGCACCGCGACCGCAACCTCACGCCTCCCCAGCCTCGCCGCGGCCGCCCTCGGCGGCCGCGGGCTCCCTCGCGCGCGCTCCTTCGCGCCCACGGGGCGCTCGGAGGCACGCGCCACCGCAGTTTGTTTATAAACAATCGCGTTTAGTCCAGCTCCTCGATCTCGCGGGCGGCGGCGAGCACCTCGTCGTGGAGGGCGCCGTTCGAGGCGACGAGCCCGGTCGAGTCGTGTCGCCAGCGATTCCCTTCGAGGTCGGTGACGCGCCCGCCGGCCTGTCGGATCATGAAGACGCCGCCGACGGAGTCCCACGGGTTCGCCCGCAGGTTGGAGATCGTCCCCTCCAGTCCGCCCGCCGCGACAGTCGGAAGCACGACCTGCGCGGCGCCGAACCGGCGCATGTCGGCGAACCGCCTGACGATGGCCTCGCAGGCGTTGGCGTACTCGTCGCGCGCGTCCAACCCCCACCACAGCGTCGGGTCGACCGCGGCCTGATGCGGGTCGGCGACGTCGTTGACCGCGATCGGGTCGCCGTTGCGGTACGCGCCGTCGGCGTCCGCCGTGTACACGTCGCCGAGCGCGGGACAGACGGTCGCGGCCGCGACAGGCTCGCCCTCCACGACGGCCGCGACCGCGGTGCCCCACACGCGGATGTCGCGGACGTAGTTGTGCGTGCCGTCGATGGGGTCGACCACCCACGCCGCCCCCTCGTCGGGGACGGTCTTGCGCTCGTCCTCCTCCTCGCCGACGATCGCGTCGTTCGGGAACGACTCGCGGATCGACTCGATCACGGTACGCTGGGCCGCTCGGTCGGCTTTCGTCACCACGTCGGCCTCGCCCTTCCGCTCGACGGCGATGTCGTTCCGGAAGTGGTCGTTGGCCACGCGCCCGCCCGCCCGAGCCGCGCGCTCAGCGACGGCCGCGCGCTCCGCTGTGTCGGTCATGGACGGCATCGGGGTCCCCGAGGCGTATAAACGTCGATCCGCGGACCCCGTTCGCCCCTTCCCTTCTGTTCACCCTCGGTCGCCGCGAGAGTATTAACTCGATTCCGAATCCGAGTACACTTAAGTAACGCCAGAGCCATCGATCGGGTATGCAACCAGAGGAAGCGGTCCGCCAGCTCGAGTACGCCATCGACGCCTCCCTCGACGAGACCGGACAGCGCACGGCCGCCGGTTACCGCCCGACGTTCGAGCGCGTCGCCGAGCGCGCCGACGGCTCGGCCGTGTACGCGCTCGCCTGCGACCTCGCCGGCGAGGTCGCCGCCGGAGACTGTCCCAGCCCCGCCGAGGCGAACGCGACCGCCGAGCGCGTGCTCAACGACTGGACGTACACCGACGGCGGAACGTAATCGAGACTCTTTCTCTCGGTCTCGTCGGTTCGAGAGCCGCCGCTCGGCGCTTCGGTCCGACGAACTCGTACTGCGTTCTCCCCGATCCGCTTACAACTCGATCCGCTCGCCGATTCGCGGCGCGCTCGCCGCGATCCCGTCCTCCCGCAGGTCCTCGGCGAAGGCCTCGCAGCGGTCGCCGTGGTTCACGAGCACCCGAGCGTCGCGGTAGGCGCCCACGAACGACTCCAACCCCTCGCGGTCTGCATGCGCGGAGAAGTCGTACGACTCCACGCGGGCGCTGACCGGGCGTACCCGCCCGTTTATGGCCAGCCGTCCGTGGTCCTGGAGCTCGCGGCCGGGCGTCCCCTCGACCTGGTAGCCCGTCAGCGTGACGAGGTTCGTCGGACTGGCGCGAATCGCCGGGAGGTACGAGTGGACGGGACCGCCCGCGAGCATCCCCGAGGTGGTGATGATCAGCTCGTTGCCGGCGGCGATCCGCTCGCGCTGCCCGTCCCGGCCGGTGACGAAGCGCGCGGCGCCCGTCGCCCGACGGAGCGCTTCCGGATCGCGGAGGAACTCGGGGTGTCGGCGCAGTAGCCGGGTCACCTCGATCCCCATCCCGTCGACGTAGGGGGTGAGTCCGTTCGCCTCGGCGACGAGCATGAGCTCCTGGGTCCGTCCGATGGCGAACGCCGGGGCGACGACGGTCCCGCCCTCCCAGATCGTCGTCCGCACGCTCTCGGCCCAGCGATCCTCCACCGCGCGACGGTCCTCGTGGGTCACGTCCGCGTACGTCGACTCGCAGATCACCGCGTCGGCGTCGGGGCGCGCCGTCGTCCCCGAGACGAGCCGCTGGTCGTCGGTGTGGAAGTCGCCGGTGTACAGCAGGCGGGTCTCTCCGTCGTCCACCAGGACGTGCGCGGACCCCGGAATGTGCCCGGCGTCGAACAGCGTCACCTCGTACTCGGTCCCGCCGGCCTCGGCGACGAACGGTTCCTCGGAGGCGTGGCGCTCCTCGACCTCGCCGAGCCGGGCGACGTGCTCCTCCGAGAAGGGACAGAGGGGGCTGTTGCCGTGTAGTTTGAGCGTGTCCCGCGCCAGCGTTCGCGTCAGGTCCGCGGTCGGCGGCGTCCAGTGGACGGTCGGTCGTCGGTCGCCCTTCAACAGCGCGGGCACCGCGCCGGCGTGGTCGAGGTGGCCGTGCGAGACCACGACCGCGTCGGGCTCGGGGTCGCGGACCGGGTACTGCGGCGGCTCCGCGGTCAACAGGCCGTAGTCCAAGAGCAGCGCGTCGTCGACGAGGACCGCGCTCCGACCGACCTCGCGGGCGCCGCCGAGGAACTCAACCTCCATTGCCGGTCCGTAGCCGCCCGCGGCGTTAGTGCTCGTCGGTCCCGGCGCCGGCCCGAGGAGTCACGCCCGCGCCGAGGGCTCGCGCTCGGCGGTCGTCGGATTCGTCGCGGTCCCGGGTCGCTCCGTCGCGGCGTCATCCCCCATCTGTCGGGTTCAGTCGAGCCGCTCCGCGGCGTCCCGCTCGACGAGGGGCGCGGCGTTCTCGACGGGGAGGGTCACGACGTCCTCGCTCGCGAGGTCGTACTCGCGCTCGTCGACGCCGAAGATGGCGCCCACGTCGCGGGTGATCCGGACGGTCGCGCGGTCGCCGATCTCGGAGTCGACCCCCGATCCCGTCGCGGAACCGGCCTCCGAACCCGTCGCGGAACCGGCCTCCGAACCCGTCGCGCCGTCGGCCGGATCGGTGTCAGTCGCGTCCGCGTCCGATTCGGTCCGGGAGTCCGGCTCTCCGGCGGCCTCGCGCTCGTCGACCCCCGGTGCGCCGGGCGGCGCGGGCTCCGGCGGGACCGCGGTCGGGCCGCCGTCGGTGGTGGCGCCCTCCGCGTCGCTCGTGCTCGTCTCGTCGTTCCCGCTGCCCATCGCGCCCGCGAGCGCGTCGGCGTCCTCGTCGCCGCCGCCCCCGGCGGGGGGTACCTCGTTCGAGGGATCCGGATCCGGAGCGGGCGAGGCCGGGTCACCGCCCGAGTCGACGGCGGCCTCCTCCGTCGGCCGGCGCCCCTCCGAAATCCCGTCCGCCGCTGGTTCACGACCGGATGCGGGCGCCTCGCTGGGGGGCTCTGCCGGCGCCTCGGTCGAGGATTCTATCGGTGCCTCGGCGGAGGCCTCTACCGGTGCCTCGGTCGAGGATTCCACCGGTGCCTCGCCGGAGAGCACGTCGAGCACGCGCGACTTGTTCTCCTCGATGCGACTGACGAGGTCGTCGAACAGCTTCCGCTCCTCGGTCGTCATGCCGTCGGCGTCGACGGGCATGTCCGCCGCGGCGAACGACGCGAGTTTGACGACCTTGCCGACGCGCCGCTCGTACAGCGCCTCGGCGACCTCCTCGGCGGTCTCGACCTCGTCCGAGAGGCGGCGGACGTCGTCGTCGGAGAACGGCTTGTCGACCTGTTCGGCGCGCCGGTCGCGGGCCGCGCGCAGGTCGGCGACGTAGGCGGCCACGTCGTCGTAGAAGGAGTCCCGCAGGTGCTGGAGGCTGTCCTTGCGGCGTTCCTTCGCCTGGGCCGATCTGAGTTCGTCGAGGTTCATCGTTCGGGTGCCTTCCGCGCCTCGCCCCGGGCCATGAGGAAGACCCCGGCGAACTCGGGCACGGTGTTTCTACCGGATTCGACTAACACCCTCTCGCCGTTTAGTTCTACCGTCCGATCGGCGTCCGTTTCGATCCGGATCTCGCGACCGACGAACCTGTCCGGCACCGCGTCCCGCAGCGGGTCGAAATCGGCGAGCTCGTCGCGCTCGATCGGCGTGACGACGAGTCCGGAGCCGCCGTGGAGCGTCCCCGGAAGCCGGATCAGCCGCCGCGTGTCGGTCGTCACCGGCTCGTCGATCGGCGCGGTGTCGGTCGCGGCCACGCGCGAGGCGATCGCGGAGACGAGCCGGCGCACGCCCGGCCCCCCGGCCTCGACGTTGCCCTCGCGGACCGCGGTCGGATTCCGGTCGAACGCGCCGAGGATCGTCTCCGCGCGCCCCTCGCCGATACCGTCTAACTCCATGAGGCGTTCGCGGGCCGCGTCCTCGTCCATGTCGCGGAGGTCGTCGGCGTACGCGACGAGCGCCTCGTGGACGCGGGCGCCCCACCCGCCTTCGGTGCGGAGCACGCGCTTCGTCGTGCCGCGCTCGGAGACGGTGCGGATCAGGCCCTCGGTGTCGAGGTCGATCGCGCGCACGTAGTCGACGATCTCCCGCCGGGCCTCGCTGTCCAGTTCGCGCACGCTCTCGTCGCGGACGTGGACGTGGTAGCCGCGTCCGCCGGAGAAGACGACGGTGAGGTCGTCGAAGGCGAAGTCGTCGTCGAGGAAGTCCAGCAGACGGCGGAGGGCGTCTTTACACGCCGCCAGCATCTCGGGGTAGGAGGTCGCGTCGGGGTCCACGCCGGGGAGGTGGTCGGCGTCGAGGTCGAAGATGAGGTCGGCGGAGCGCCACCCCTTCTTCGACATCGTCGAGGCGCTCGGGTCGTCGTACCGCGCGGCCGAGAAGTAGGCGTGCCGGGGCGCGTTGTCCGCGAAGAACGTGTCGACGTCGCCGAGGTCGTACAGCGACTGGTGACGGACCATCGTCGTCCCCGAGCCGGGCGTCCACGGGATGTGACCCCACTCGCGGAGGTTCGCGTCCGGCGGGAGCGACGGCGAGGCGCGGCGGTAGTAGTCGCCGAACCGCCCCTTCAGGTACTCGCGCGTCCGGTCGTCCATCGTCTCCACGAGTACCGGCGGTCGACGTATCAACGTATCGTTCGCGGGCGGCCACAACACTATCCCGGCACGCGCCGTATCGGCGTCCATGCGCTCCGAAGACGAGGTTCGCGAGCAGTACGAATTCCTCCGCGAACAGCTCGACGACGAGGAGATGTCCCACCGCGGCGTCGAGCAGCTGTTCACCCACTACAAGCGCGCCCTGGGGTGGGTGCTGGAGGAGGAGCACATGTGAGACGCGCCCGGCGTGACGGGATCAGCCCCTGTAACGTGTTACCGATAAAACACCTGTAGCCGGCCCTCGTTACCTTTATGAGTTCGAACCGTGTATCGTCACGTGACGCTTCGTCTGGAGGGCCGAAGCGTCAGCGGGGACCAATCGGCCGCCCGACGCGGCTTTTTTCCGCGTCGGGCGCGCCGGCTTTCTGCGCAGTCGACAACCGAAACCGACGAGCGGCGCGATCGACCGCCTCCGCGATGAGATCGACCGCCTCCGCGATGAGATCGACCGCCCGCGCGACGAGATCGACCGCCTCCGCGACGAGACCGATCGAGCGGCGATCGCTCTGGCCGGCCGTACGCGTTGATGTGTCATTCCCACAACATTAGTTGCGGGCGTGATTCGCGTCCCACCCGTGGAATCACCGTTATTCGAGTGACATAACAGAACCGGGCGGACCGGATAGATGCGCGCGCTGGAACGCGGATCGACGTCGTTTATAACGGTAAATTTATTTATTTAGAACGGGAATATACGGTTAGTTGTATGTACGACCTCACGGGTTTTCAGCGTGACTTGCTCTACGTGATCGCCGGTCTGGACGAGCCTCACGGGCTCGCGATCAAAGAGGAGCTCGAGGACTACTACGAGAAGGAGATTCACCACGGTCGGCTGTATCCCAACCTCGACACGCTCGTCGAGAAGGGACTCGTCGAGAAGGGTCAACGCGACCGCCGGACGAACTACTACACGTTGACCCGCCGCGGCCGCCGCGAGATCGAGGCGCGGACCGACTGGGAGACGCAGTACGTCGACCACTGAGCGCTCGACCGCGCCGGCGATCGGCCTCTTCTCCCTCACCTTCCCGGATCTCCCGCCTCGCTCCGCACGCTCTCAGCGACCGGTTCTTCCGGCAGCGTCAGTTCCCTGCGCCATAGTTGGACGTTTCTCCAACGACCGCGGTATCGCCCCGGTTTTATTTCGTTCGCGTGCGACGAGTCGGCATGGATCGCCATACGGCCACCCCCGAGGTCACCGATCTTCCGGGCGACCGCGCGCGGGAGTGGGTCGATTACCACCACGAGTCGGCCGCACCGAGCACCTACGTCTACGAGTTTGTCTGGGACCGCACCGCGCCCGCCGAGGGCCCGTTCTGCACCGACGTCGACGGCAACGTTCTCATGGACTTCACGAGCCACGTCGCCGCCGCGCCGCTCGGGTACAACAACCCGAAGATCATGGAGCCGCTCTCGGAGTTCGACCTGGTCGACCCGCTGAAGATCGCGGGCCAGGACTTCTACGTCGCCGGCGGGGAGTCGCCGGGGGACGGCCTCCCCGGGTCGTCCGGGCTGATGGAACGGCTCACCGAGATCACCGACCACTACGACATGGACACCGTCTTCCTCTCGAACTCCGGGGCGGAGGCGGTCGAGAACGCGATCAAGATCGCGTACGACGACTCGGGCGGCGCCAAACACGGGATCGCCTTCGACGGCGCGTTCCACGGCCGGACGCTCGGAGCGCTCTCGCTCAACCGCTCGAAGTCCGTCTACCGCCGTGATTTCCCGGAGATCAGCGGCGTCCACGACGCTCCGTTCTGCGACGACCGGACCTGCACCCCGGAGACCTGCTCGTGCGGCTTCTTCGTCGACGGCGTCTCTCGGCTCCGCGAGAAGCTCGACCCCGAGCGCGGCCACATCGACCCCGACGACGTGGCGTACCTCATCTTAGAGCCCATCCAGGGAGAGGGCGGCTACCGGTTCCCCTCCGACGCGTTCACCGACGAGATCGCCGCCCTGGTCGACGAACACGACATCACGCTGATCGCCGACGAGATCCAGTCCGGGGTCGGTCGGACCGGCGAGATGTGGGGCTCCGACCACTACGCGCTCGAACCGGACGTGATCTCCAGCGCGAAGGGGCTCCGCGTCGGCGCGACGATCTCCCGCTCGGACGTGTTCCCCGAGGAGAAGAGCCGGCTCTCGTCGACGTGGGGCGCCGGCGACGTGATCGCGTCCGCGCAGGGCGCGCTCACGCTCGACGCGATCCGCGAGCACGACCTGATGGACAACGCCACCGTCCGGGGCCGACAGTTCAAAGAGACGATGCGCGACGCCGACCTCCCGGGCGTGGCCGACGTCCGCGGGAAGGGGCTGATGCTCGCGCTCCAGTTCGACTCGAAGGAGCGCCGCAACGCGGCCCAGAAAGGCGCGTTCTCCCGGGGGCTGCTCACGCTGGCGTGCGGCCACGACGTGCTCCGTATCCTCCCGCCCCTCGACGTCACCGAACGCGAGATCGAACTCGGCTGTGACCTGTTGACCGCCGCCATCGACGACGCGGCCTGAGACGACTCACCGGTCAGCGTACCACTCGGCGAACTTCTCTAACGCGCGACCGCGGTGTGACACCGCGTTCTTCCGGTCGGTGTCCATCTCTGCGAACGTCTCGCCGTCGTGTTCGAAGATCGGGTCGTAGCCGAACCCGCCCTCCCCGCGCGGCGCGACGATCCGACCGGGGACGTACCCCTCGAACAGCTTGACCGGGAGCGTGTCGGTCGATCCGCCCGACTCACCTCCGTCCGGGCCCGCCGCGGCCGCCGCGTTCCGGTCGCCCCGATCGACGGGGTCGGGGCTCGCCGCGAAGCCGTCCCCGTCGCAGTAGCCGAGCACGCAGCGGAACGCGGCCCGGCGGTCGTCGAGGTCGGCCGCGAGCTCGTGGACCCGTTCGATCCCGAGCGTCTCCTCGACGTACGAGGAGTAGGGGCCGGGGAAGCCGTCGAGCCCCTCGACGAACAGCCCCGCGTCGTCGACGAGCACCGGATCCCCCGCGTGGCGGTACGCCTCCCGGGCGCCGCGGGCGGCGATGGGACCGAGCTCCGAGGCCTGTATCTCCGGGTAGTCGAAGTCGAGCCGCTCCACCGAGCCGTCCGGGAGGTAGCGCTCCGCCTCGCGCACTTTCCCGGGGTTCGTCGTCACGTATCTGAGCACGGATCCGAGTGAGGAGGGGCGGAACGAATAGCCGTCGGTCGGCAGCGAGCGCGCGCGCCGGTCGACGCGACCGCCGACCTCCCGGCAGTACGTTTTTGTCGATTCGTCGAACTGTATGTCGCATGGCCCTCCCAACGTTCGAGAAGAATCGGTTGGTCGGACTCGTTGCGGTCCTCTCGTTCGGACTCACGTCGCTGTTCGCCGTCCTCCTCCCGGAGGTACTGGGGGCGCTGATCCCCGCCACGTTCATCTTCGGCTTCTTCGTGATCATCCCGCTGGTGGCGCTGCTCGGCGATGATTTCCCGCTCGTCGAATCCACAGCGGCGGACGGGGAATCCGCGACGGCGACCGAGCCGGACCCGCTGGCGACGCTCCGCGAGCGGTACGCGACGGGGGAGATCGACGAAGCGGAGTTCGAGCGGCGGCTCGACCGACTGCTCGAGACGGAGGAACTGGACGACCGAGTCGACGCTGGCGGCGCCCGACGCGGGTCCCGCGACCGACGCGAGAGAGAGACGGAACTGGAGTAGCCGACGGCCGGGTCCGCGGCGCCGTCCTCGTCCGCGGCCGCCGGCCCCGAGGAACACTCTCTTAAGAATCGACCGCCAGGAACGGACGGACATGTTGATCGCCGGAACCGTCATCGCCGACCCGGAGACCGTCGTCTCCGACGGCGCGGTCGTCGTCGAGGGGACGACGATCGCCGCGGTCGGCGAGGCGGACGCCCTCCGCGACGCGTACCCCGACCACGAGCGCCGCGAGGTCGACCTCGTCGCGCCCGGACTGGTCGGCGGCCACGTGCACTCGGTGCAGTCGCTCGGGCGGGGGATCGCCGACGACGCCGCCCTCCTCGACTGGCTGTTCGACGCCGTGCTCCCGATGGAGGCCGCGATGGACGCCGAGGCGACCCGCGCCGCCGCCGAACTGGGGTACTTGGAGTGCCTCGAATCGGGGACGACGACCGTCGTCGACCACCTCTCCGTCCACCACGCCGCCGAGGCGTTCGAGGCCGCGGTCGAGACGGGGATCCGCGCGCGGCTCGGGAAGGTGCTGATGGACCGGGACTCCCCGGACGGCCTGCTGGAGGAGACCGACGCCGCGCTGGCCGAGAGCGAGGCGCTCATCGAGGCGTACCACGGCGCCGCCGACGGCCGGGTCCGGTACGCGGTCACCCCTCGCTTCGCCGTCACCTGCAGCGAGGCGTGCCTGCGGGGCTGCCGCGAGCTCGCCGACCGTCACGAGGGCGTGACGATCCACACCCACGCCAGCGAGAACGAAGAGGAGGTCGCGGCGGTGGAGGCCGACACGGGGATGCGGAACGTCCTGTGGCTCGACGAGGTCGGGCTCACCGGGCCGGACGTGACGCTCGCGCACTGCGTCCACACGAACGAGCGCGAGCGCGAGGTGCTCGCCGAGACCGACACGGTCGTCACCCACTGCCCCTCCTCGAACATGAAGCTCGCCTCCGGGATCGCCCCGGTCCACGACTACCTCGACCGCGGGATCACGGTCGCGCTCGGCAACGACGGGCCGCCCTGCAACAACACGCTCGATCCCTTCACCGAGATGCGACAGGCGAGCCTCCTCGGGAAGGTCGACGCCCGGGACCCGACTCGACTCCCGGCGCCGACCGTACTGGAGATGGCGACGACGAACGGCGCGCGCGCCGCCGGCGTCGACCGGCTCGGGACCCTTCGAGAGGGCCAGCGCGCCGACGTGATCGGGCTCACGACCGACCGCACGCGCGCTACCCCGGTCCACGACCCGCTCTCGCACCTCGTGTACGCCGCTCACGGCGACGACGTGGTATTCACCATGGTCGACGGGCGAGTCCGGTACGACGACGGCGAGCACGTCGGGATCGACGCCGACGCGGTCCGCGAGCGCGCCGCCCGACAGGCGAAGCGCGTGGTCGAGGAAGCGGGAATCGACACGTCCGAGTCGTAACCGTCGTTCAGGCGGTCTTCGGTGGAGTTTCTCCGGGTAATCCAGACGGATGAAAAACCGGTTTGATCCGTATTAATTCGGACTGAGGAACTCCGTTATATACCCGTTCGGAGCGCGTCGGTCGAATCACCATGACGGACCGACCGCAGACGACAGGCGACGATCGCTCTCAGGACGCTCCCGCCGACGGCTTCCGGCGACGGGAGTTCGTGGCGCTCGGCGCGGGCGTGAGCGCGACGATGCTCGCGGGCTGTGCCGGCGACGGGGGTCTCACCTCGTCCGACGGCTCGGACGGGTCGGACGGCTCCCAGACGCTCACCGGCAACTTCCGACTCCTCATCAGCGACGCGCCGGCCGACATCGACGACTTCGACCGGCTCGACGTCACCCTCGACCAGGCTCGGGTCTTCGAGGCCCGGGACGAGGACGACGAGGGAGACGAGGAGGAGGAAAGCGATGACGCGGAGGGGGACGATGAGGAAGACGGAGCAGACCAGACCGCCAACGAGACCGAGACGGAGAGCGACTCCCCGAACGGAACCGCGGACGAAGACGACGATGCGGAGGAGGAAGACGAAGACGACGATGCGGACGCAGAAGACGATGAGGAAGGTGAAGACGACGGAGACGACGCCGAGGAAGACGACGAGAACGGAGACCGCGGCTTCACCGTCGTCGACCTCGACGACGCGACCGTCGACCTCACGCAGGTGATCGACGAGGACGCGATGGCCGTGTTCGACGGCGAGATTCCGGCCGGGAGCTACGAGAAGATCGAGCTCTCCGTCACGTCGGTCGACGGGATCGTCGACGGCGAGGAAGTCGACGTGAAGCTCCCGAGCGAGAAGCTCCAGATCACGAACGGCTTCGAGGTCACGCCCGACGAGCCGGTCAGCTTCGTCTTCGACATCAACGTCGTCAAGCGGGGTCAGAACAACGGCTACATCCTCAAGCCCGTGATCTCCGGGAGCGGGGTGGCGGGCCGGGACGTCGACGTCAACGAGATCGACGACGATGACGACGAGGACGAATCCGACGACGAGGAAGAATCGGCGGAGGAGGACGACGACGCCGACGAGGAATCGACGGAGGAGGACGACGGAGCCGCTGAAAACGAAACCGACGACGCGGAGAACGAGACAGCTGACGGGAGCTAACCACGAGACGCCGGGCCGCGTCGCCCGCTAGCCGACCGACGCGCGGACGGTTTCTTAGTACGCCGAATTCCGTTTACGAGGAGGTCTCGACGGAGGGAACCGCCGTTGCCGGGCACTTCGCCCACCGCAGCGCGGCGTCGTCGTCGTTGAACGCCTCGGTGTCGATCCCCTCCACGTCGATCGTCCGCTTGAGGTAGCGACGCTTCGAGCGCTCGCCGACGATCGCGAACCGGTCCACGCCACGGGCGACGGCGATCTGTGCGGACTCGCGGAGCGCCCGCCGCCCGGCGTCGGAGCAGGGGCGACTCGTCCGTACCACTATCACGACGGCGTCGATGGGGCGGTCGGCGGTGACGGTCCGCCACCGGTCGAGCAGCGCCTCGCCGTCGGCGGGACTGAGTCCCGTCCCGTGCGGGAACTCGACGACTAACACCTCGTCGTCGGTCCGCAGCGACCAGCGCTCGCTCGGTTGCATGGCAAGAATCCACACCTGTCGGTAAATAAACCCACGGACCTGGTTATCTGTTCTGATAAAACAGTTGCCAGTACGATCGGTCCAAAGCGCCGCGAGAAGTCTCAAGACTCTTCTCTCGAGATCGAAGACCGTTCCACCGAGTACAAACTCTCGTTGTTGAAACTTATCGCTCCGAGGACATGTCTCCGGTCGCCTCGCCGTCCTTGACTGCCTCGACGACCGCCTCGGCGAGGGCCGCGAAGTCGGCGTCGTCCGGCACGACGTCGACGTCGACGCCGTGTTCGGCCGCCGTCTCCGCGGTCGGCGGCCCGATGGCGCCCACGACCGCGTCGGTCAGCCCCGCGATCGCCGCCTCGCGAACCCCTCGCTCGTCGGCGGCCTCGAGGAAGTGCGTCACCGTGAGCGACGAGGTGAACGCGGCGGCGTCGAGCTCGCCCGCGGCGGCCAGATCGGCCGACTCGCCCGCGCCCTCCGGCCTCGTCAGACGGTAGAGAACCGTCTCGTTCACCGTCGCGCCGGCCGCGCGGAGGCCGTCTACGAGCACGTCGCTGCCGTGGTCCGAACGCGCCACCTCGACGCGCCGGCCGTCGACGCGGCCGGAGAGCGCCTCGACCAGCCCCGCCGAGGTGTACTCGTCGGGGACGACGTCGACGGTCCAGCCCGCCTCGCGCGCCGCGCCGGCGGTCGCGGGGCCGATGGCGACGAGGGTCGCGTCGCCCGGTTCCCACCCCGCCTCCGCCGCGAGTTCGACGCCGGTCTTGCTCGTGAGGACGACGTACGGCGCCGAGTCGGGGACCGCGCCCGTCGGTTCGACGGCGAGCATCGGGTCCGGGACCGGGTCGGCGCCGAGCGACTCCAGCAGCGCCGTGGCGTCGTCGATCCGCTCGTCTGCCGGGCGGAAGACGGCGACGCGGGGGGCGTCGTCTCGCTCGGCGGTCGCGTCGCTCCCGTCGACCGCGCCGTCGGCGTCGGTCACGCCTCTCCACCCCGCTCGCCCTCGTTTCGGAGGAACTCGACGACGCGGTCTCGGGTGGCCGCTACGTCGCCGATCACGGTGATCGCGGGCGGCTCGATCCCCGCCTCGTCGCGCACGTCGACGATGGTGTCGAGGGTGCCGGTCGCGACGCGCATCTCCGGCCGCGTCGCGCGCTCGACCAGCGCGACGGGGGTGTCGCCGTCGAGCCCGGCAGCCCGGAGCTCGGCGGTGTACGCGGGGAGCTTCCCGACGCCCATCAGCACGACGATCGTCCCGCCGGTCGCGGCGAGCGCGTGCCAGTCGACCGCCGACTCCTCCTTCGTCGGGTCCTCGTGACCCGTGACGAAGGAGACGGAGGAGGCGTGGTCGCGGTGCGTCACCGGGATCCCGGCGACCGCGGGGCCCGCGATCGCCGAGGTGACGCCCGGGACGACCTCGAAGGGGATCCCGGCCTCGGCGAGGTGTTCGGCCTCCTCGCCGCCCCGCCCGAAGACGAACGGGTCGCCGCCCTTGAGCCGGACGACGGACTTCCCCTCGCGCGCCAGCTCGACGAGGCGCCGGTTCGTGTACTCCTGCGGGGTCCACTCCCCGCCGGCGCGCTTGCCGACGTCCTCGCGTTTCTCCGCCGGGATCTCCCCGAGGATCTCCGGGCCGGGGAGTTTGTCGTGGAGCACCACGTCGGCCGCCTCGATCCGCCGGACGGCCTTCACGGTCAGCAGGTCGGGGTCGCCCGGACCGGAGCCGACGAGGGAGACGGTGCCGACGTCGGCCGGTCGGTCGTCGTCCGGCTGCTCGCCGTCGCTCGGGGCGTCGCCCGAATGCCCCTCCTCACTCATCGTCCGCCTCCTGCCGGGTCCCCTCGTCTGCCTCGGCCTCCTCGCGGGCGGCCGCGATCAGGTCGGCGGCGCCCCGGTCGGCGAGGTCGGCCGCGAACGCCTCGGCGGCCTTCGCGTGCGACCGGATCGGGAGGTCGCGGGTGTCGGCCACCTCCTCGGTGCCGTCGGTCGAGAGGACCCGGACGCGCGTGTGGACGTGCTCGCCCTGCACGAGCGCCGAGACGCCGATGGGGGCGACGCAGCCGCCGTTGAGCTCGCCGAGGATCGTCCGCTCGACGGTGACCGCGACGCGCGTCCGCGGGTGGTCGACCGCGGAGCGCACCGCCTCGATCACGTCGGGATCGGTCGCGGTCACCGCGATGGCGCCCTGTCCCGCCGCGGGGACGAACTCCTCGCGCGGGAGTCTGGTCGTCGGGACCTCGTGGAACAGGTCGGAGCGCCGGAGCCCCGCCTCCGCGAGGACGATGGCGTCGTACTCCGTCTCGACCTTCCGCTCCATCGCCGAGCGCTCGAGGTCGGAGAGCGAGTCGAACCACTCCTCGACGGTCTGGTCGAACTCCTCCTCATCTTCGGCCTCCTCGTCGTCCGCTTCGGCCTCGTCGGTCCCGCCTTCCGCCCCGCCCGCCTCGGCGGTCATCGCGCTCGCCTCGCCCGAAGCGATCAGCCGGCGCTCGTGTTCCGCCTGCAGGCCGGGCGCGAGCAGCTTCTCGATCCGGGTGTCGACGTTGCCGCGCAGCGGTTCGACGACCAGATCCGGGCGCGCGGCCTTGATCTGAGCGGTCCGCCGGAGCGAGCCGGTGCCGACCACCGAGCCCGGGGGGAGGTCCTCGATCCCGAGCCCGTCGGGGTGGACGAGCACGTCGCCGGAGGGCGCGCGCTCCGGGACGCCGGCGACGACCATGTCGTCCATCCCCTCGGTCGGCACGTCCTTCAGCGAGTGGACGGCGAGGTCGGCGTCGCCGGCGAGCACCTCCTCGTCGAGCGAGCGGACGAAGGCCCCGGTCTTTCCGAGCCGGTGGATCAGCTCGTCGGGGATCTGGTCGCCGCGGGTCTCGACGCGGCGGAGTTCCACGTCGCGTCGGCGGCTCGACAGGGCGTCGCGGACGGCCCCCGCCTGCCGGAGGGCCAGGTCCGACCCGCGCGTGGCGAGCCTGAGCGTCTCGGTCATACCCGACCGGAGGTCCCCCGCGTTCAAAAGGGCATTAGTTCGGCCGTCGCGGCGAAACGCGGGTGGAACGGGGAGCGCCGACGCGATTATTTATAAGCAAACGCGGTGGCGTGTGCCTGCGAGGCCGCCCCGCGGCCGAGCAGCACGCACGAGGGAGTCGCTGGCGCCGACGGCGCCAGCGACGAGGCTGGGGAGGCATGAGGTACGTTTGCGGTGCGGTTGGGCGGGACTCAAAGGGGCAGTCGCGCTCGGCGAACCCCAGCGACGCAAGCACCGCAGCGAAGGAGCACAAGCGACTGAGCGAGGAGCGCAGCGAGCTGTGGGAGCCGAGCGTGGCTGGGGCTTTGGAGGCGGTCACCGTCACAGCGACTGCAACGACGTACAACCGAGCAGCTGGGACTTTGGGGGTGTTCATCGCTGTTCCGCTGATACGTGTTTATAAACGAACGGCAACGGGGGAAAATCCGCCCACCGCGACGGAGACGTCTTTTAAATACTGATCCGCGTCCGAGTCACGAGCAACACCTGCCGGACCGAAGGTGTGTTAGTGCTCGGGGCCCAATTCGGCGTAATGGGAGTTCAGGAGCAGTACCCGTTCGACGTGGAGGCGCTCCGGGCCGACTTCCCCATCCTCGACCGGAAGGTCGGCGGCGATCCGGAGTCGCCGGGGGAGGGTCCGGGCGACGACACGCCGCTCGTGTACCTCGACAACGCGGCGACCTCGCAGACCCCGGACCAGGTGGTCGACACGATTTCCGACTACTACCGCGGCTACAACGCCAACGTCCACCGCGGCATCCACCAGCTGAGCCAAGAGGCGTCCGTCGCCTACGAGCAGGCCCACGACACGGTCGCCGACTTCGTCGGCGCCGCGGGCCGCGAGGAGATCGTCTTCACGAAGAACACCACCGAGGCGATGAACCTCGTCGCGTACGCGTGGGGCCTCGAAGAGCTCGGTCCCGGGGACAACGTCGTCCTCTCCGAGATGGAACACCACGCCTCGCTCGTGACGTGGCAGCAGATCGGCAAGCGGACCGGCGCCGACGTGCGCTTCATCGACGTCACCGACGAGGGGCGGCTCGACATGGACGACGCCGCGGCGCTCGTCGACGACGACACGCGGATGGTGTCCGTCGTCCACGTCTCGAACACGCTCGGGACGATCAACCCGATCGCCGAGCTGGCCGACCTCGCGCACGACCACGACGCGTACATCTTCGCCGACGGGGCGCAGTCGGTGCCGAACCGCGCGGTCGACGTGAAGGAGCTGGGCGTCGACTTCTTCGCCTTTTCGGCGCACAAGATGTGCGGCCCGACCGGGGTCGGCGCGCTGTACGGCCGCGAGGAGCTGTTGGAGTCGATGCAGCCGTACCTCTACGGCGGCGACATGATCCGGCGCGTCTCCTTTACGGACTCCACGTGGGAGGACCTGCCGTGGAAGTTCGAGGCCGGCACCCCCTCGATCGCGCAGGGGATCGGCTTCGCGGCGGCGATCGAGTACTTGGAGGAGATCGGGATGGACCGGATCGAGGCCCACGAGGACCTCCTCGCCGAGTACGCCTACGACGAGCTCCAGGGGCTCGGCGGCGTGGAGATCTACGGGCCGCCCGGCGACGACCGCGGCGGGCTCGTCGCGTTCAACGTCGACGGGGTCCACGCGCACGACCTCTCCAGCATCCTCAACGACTACGGGATCGCGATCCGCGCCGGCGACCACTGCACGCAGCCCCTCCACGACGAGATGGGCGTCGCCGCCTCCGCGCGCGCCTCCTTCTACCTCTACAACACCGTCGAGGAGATCGACGCCCTGGTCGAGGCCGTCGGCGAGGCCCGCGACCTGTTCGCGTAGGTCGGCGAGACGTTCGCGTCCGCGACGAGACGCCCGCCTCCGCGGGTCGACGGAACCCTTTTGACTCGCACCGGTCTATCTGTGACCGATATGGGACTGGGCTCGGACATGTACCGACAGCAGATCCTCGACCACTACAAGAACCCGCGCAACTACGGGGAACTCGAGGATCCGGACTTCACGCACGTCGGCGAGAACCCCTCCTGCGGCGACACGATCCGGATGGACGTCGGCCTCGACGAGGCGGGCGAGACGATCGAGGCGGTGCGGTTCACCGGCGACGGCTGCGCCATCTCGATGGCCTCCGCGAGCATGCTCTCCGAGCGGCTGCACGGGATGACCGTCGACGACCTCCACGCGCTCGACACCGACGACATCACCGAGATGCTCGGCGCCGAGATCTCTCCGATGCGCGTGAAGTGCGCGGTGCTCGGCCGACAGGTCGCACAGGACGGCTCGAAGATCCACCGCGGCGAGCTGGACCCCGACGACCGCACGATCACCGAGGAGTAGGCGACGCGAGGCGTCATCCCCCACGACTGCGGTCGTCTCTTGACCGTGACGATCGTCCCGAGCCCACCGGACTTTTCCTCGTCAACCACGTTCGTCCGCCCATGAGCGACGGGTTCGACAAGGAGGCCGAACGAGAGAAGCTCCGCGAGAAGCTCGCGGACGACGACGAGAAGCGCGAACACACCCAGCGCATGTCCGAGCTGCTCCTCAAGGGAGCGACGATGACGAACCGTCACTGCGACGACTGCGGCGACCCCATCTTCCGGCACGACGGGCGGGAGTTCTGCCCGACCTGCCACACCGTCGACGCCGCGGAGGTGGAGAACGCCGGGAACGTCGAAAACGCCGGGAACGCGGGAGATGCGGCGAGGACGGCGGAGTCGACCGGGACGCCGAGCGCGGAGACGGTCGACGCCGCGGGCGCACCGCCCGCAACCGACGAGACGGTCGCTGCCGAACAGCCGCCGACGTCGACCGGCGGGGACTCGCCGCAGCAGAACCGTGCGAACGGGACCACGGCGCCCGACTCGTCTCTCGGATCGTCCCACCCGACGACGGCCGGCTCGCCGTCGCCGTCGGACGCCCCCACCGGCGGCTCGGCTCCGTCGGCGGACGCGGCCGCCGGCGTCGACACGGCTGCGGCCGGCGGATCCGGAAGCGTCGCCGACGCGCGGGCGTCGCTCACTCGAACCCTGCACCGGTTCGCCGTCGCGGCGGAGGAGACGGACGACCCCCGACGGGCGCGAGACCACCTGCAGGCGGCCCGCGAAGCCGCCGAGACGCTCGCGGCGCTCGACCGGTAGCGGGAGCGACGCGGTCGTAAAAGCGGCTCAGGCGAGCGAAGACATCAGAGAGACGAGAACGAGGCGAAAACGGACGAACGATCCGAGTGGCCGCAGATCGGTTTCGAGTGCGGACGCGCCGTCAGGCGCCCGTCGCCCGGCCGGCCGGCTCCATCTCCTCCCAGCTCGGGCGCTGGTCGCTCAGCAGCGACCTGACGATCCGAACGACGGCGTCGGTTCCGCCACAGCAGTCGACGTCGCCGCGCTCGACGCTCCGGACGAACCGGTCGAGGTCGTCCAGCGTGACCGCTCCGGACGCGACGGCGCCGGTGATCGTCTCCGTTTTGCTCTCCATCACCCGAACGAGGGCGGTCGGTGTGGTCGAACTGTGCTGATCGGGGCTCGGTGCGATTCTGGACTCCATTGCGGCCATGTCTATTCTTACTACAAGACGAGTTAATATATTACTACCGGTAAATATCGAAGATCCGACTGTTTCTCGTCGCGATAGCCTCACTCGGCGCAGTCGAACCGACGCGCCGCGTCTGCAAGGAATCGCGGTCTCGGGAGCGCGGTCGCGGTTGGAGGGTCGCCGCCGCATTAGCGGAGCGCCGTCGCCGCATTAGAGGAGCACCGCCGCCGCATTAGCGGAGCGCCGCCGCCGCATTAGAGGAGCACCGCCGCGTTCGGAGACGCCGCTCTCCGTGGTTCCGTCTCGTCGAGCGCGATCGGTACCGAGCGCGCTCGTTACCGACCGCTCTCGACGGCGACCCGCATGTCCGTCGCCAGCTGTTCGGCACGGTCCGCGTCGGCGGACTCGGCGTAGATCCGGATCTTCGGCTCCGTCCCGGACGGCCGAACGAGCACCCACGCGTCGCCGTAGTCCAGGCGGTAGCCGTCGGTGGTGTTCGGCTTCGCGTCGGCGGTCTCCACGTACGCTCGCGCCGCGGAGAGCATGTCGTCGCGCTCGTCGGCGTCCGCGTACTCGACGTTCCGACGCACGAAGTGGTAGTCCTCGTACGGCGCGACGACCTCGCTCACGGGGTCGCCGGCGGCCGCGAGCAGTTCGAGGAAGCGGGCGCCGATGTACGCGCCGTCCCGCGAGAGCCGGTACGGCGGGAAGAACACCCCGCCGTTTCCCTCCCCGGCGATGGGGACGTTCACCCCCTCCTCGTGGAGCTCGCGCGTCCGGGTGATGATGTTCGTCGCGCCGATGGGGGTCAACTCGAGGTCGGCCTCGTTCGCGTCGCAGACGTCGACGAGCCGCTGCGAGACGTTGACGGCGCTGACGACGGCGTCGCCCGGCTCCACGCAGGCGTCGGCCATCGCCGCGAAGGAGGTGTCGCCGTCGACGAACCCGCCGTCCTCGTCGACGAAGACGCCCCGGTCCGCGTCGCCGTCGTGGGCGATTCCCACGTCGGCCTCGGAGGTCGCGACGAGCCGCGAGAGCGACTCGAGGTTCTCCCGGACCGGCTCGGACTCCCGTCCGGGGAAGTGGCCGTCGAGGGTCGCGTTCACCGTCAGCACCTCACAGCCCAGCTCGCGGTAGATCCGCGGCGACGAGACCGAGGCCGCGCCGTGGCCGGGATCGACCGCGACCGTCAGGCCGGCGTCGGCGATCGCCTCGCGGTCGACCGCGTCGAGCAGCTGGTCGACGTAGTCGTCGACGACGCCCTCGACCGCGGTCGTCGCCCCGGCGCTCCGCCAGTCGGCGAGGTCGTAGTCGTCGTCGAGGACGCGGCGCTCGATCCGCTCGAGCACGTCCACCGAGAGCTCGACGCCGTCGTCGCCGACGAGCTTGATCCCGTTGAACTCCGGCGGGTTGTGCGAGGCGGTGACGAGCACGGCGGGGACCTCGGCGGACTCGCAGTAGTTCCCGACCGCGGGCGTCGGCACGACGCCGAGCCGATCGACGTCGCAGCCGACCGCGGCAAGCCCGCTGGCGGCGGCGTTGGCGAACAGCTCGCCGGTGGTACGGGTGTCGCGGGCGACGGCCACCCGGTCGGCGTCCCACACCGTGCCGGCCGCCTTCGCGATGTCGAGGACGAGCTCCGGCGTGAGGTACCGAAGCGCGACCCCGCGAATGCCGCTGGATCCGAACAGCTCCATGCGTGGCAATGCGCCGGCCGACGGGAAAGCGGTTCCGAACCCCGGGCGGGGAGGAGCGGAGTGACACGATCGACCCGGTGACCGGGAGGTCGCCGCTGACCCGCGGGGCCGAACTCGCACCCTTGAAACCGGTCCCGCCCCTACGGTTCGCATGGAGCGCACGCGACGCGACCTGTTGGCGCGGACCGGGGCGACGCTCACCGCCGCGGGATCGCTCGGTATCGCCGGCTGTCTCGACTTCGCCGCGGGCGACGGTCCCCAAGGGCCGGAGGGAACCCCCGAGACGCTCTCCTGCGAGGACGACGAGTTCGTTCGGCTCGCACAGCCCTTCGAGGGAGAGGTCGAGGGGACGCTCGTTGAGACCGACGCGACCACGTTCGAGCTGTCGTCGGAGGGGAACTCGGAGACGTACGGCCAGTCGATCCGACTGGTGCTGCGGAACACCGGCGAGGAACCGGGGACGACGCTCGGTCGCCACGCCTACTCCATCCAGCGGGAGACCGGAGCGGGATGGCTCGACGTTCGCGGCTCGACGACGGGCGAGGCGGTCGAACTGCCCCGCACCGAGGAGACGGTCAACTCGAACGGGGCGTACAGCTGGTCGATCGACCTCGAGGAGGAGGCGATCGCGTCGGCGGTCCCCGACCTCGATCTGCGGGTCTGTCCGCCGCTCGGCCCCGGCACCTACCGCTTCGTCTACTGGGGCGTCGTCGACGCGCCGGCGCTCGGTGCGCGGTTCGAGCTGGTCGGATAGCAGCCGGATGCGGGTGGAGTCGGATACCGTCGCGGGCCGGACGGTACAGTCGGGTCGCCGTCTCACTCCTGTTTAAAAGGAGATCCACGCTGACGGGCCGCCGACCCGTCCCCGGACGCGGAACTCGCGGTCGTCGTCCTCCACGCGCGTTTCGACGACGACCTCGAACGGCTCGTGAAGCGTGTGGACCACCTGTTCGTCGTGCGCCGTCGACCCGACGACGCCGACGAAGGGCCACCCCTCGCCCGACGTCTGCGAGGTCATGACGCGGGTGAACCGGTAGATCCGCTCGGGGTCCCAGTACATCAACAGCTGCGAGAGCGAGTAGACGCCGACGGCCCGGTGGCGGCCGGCGGACGACTCGACGACGTCGGTGAACTTGATCCCGATGTCGGTGAGGTTCCCGGCGCTGCCGACGTACTTCGTCGTCGGCGTGTCGTCGCGCTTATCGCCCTGCTCGTGGGTGACGCAGTCGATGACGGTCACGTCGTCGCCGTCCCGACCCGTGATCGTCTCGTAGTCGCCGCGGACCTTCTCCGCGGTTCGGCCGGTCGAGATGATGACGGGCTCGGTCGTCCACTCGGCGAGCAGCCGGTTGAAGAGGTCGTACTTCCCGCTCATCGGTGGGCCGCTGATGAGCACGCTGTCGGCGTCGCGGACAGCGTCAGGAAGCACGGTCATGTGTCTGGATTGGGTGGGTATCGGGTAAAACCCTTCCGAGGGATCACTTCCGCAGCATCGACGGGAGGCTGAGCGACGACGGAGGGCCCTCTCGAGGCGGCCGCGTTAGTGTCAGGTCGCTTATCGCACCGGGCAGCGCGGCTCGCGCGGGCGGCTCCCGCGGCGCGCCGCTCCCGTCGACGAGCGACTCCCACACCTCTTCGGGGTCGTCCGCCTCGTCGGCGGCGGCGAGCGCCTTGGTCCGTCCCTCGTCGTACGCCAGCTCGACGAGGCTCCGGTCGTACGCGCTCGGGAACGCCTCCATCACGCGCTCGAGCTCCGCGGAGCGACCCTCGCCCACGCCCGCTGCGACGCCGAGCGCGAACGCCCGTCGGACCGCCTCTTCGCGGGTGAGCTCGTCCCATTCCGTGCCGAACGTCCGGTCGTACATCAGTGGGTCACCGTCGCAGCGGCGCCGACGCGGAGTCCGCCGTCGGTGAACTCGACGCCCTGAATATCTGTGTCGACGTCGGTCCCGCGCATCTTCAGTACCTGGATCCCGCGCTGCATCCCGTCGTCCTCGAGGTAGTTGTGCATGAAGACGACGCCGTGCGCGAGGTAGTGCTCCTCCGAGTAGGCGCTCGGGTCGGTCATCTCGGAGATGAGCAGGGTCGTCGCGTCGGTCCGCTTCAGCGAGGAGAGCAGCTGGATCATGGTGTCCTCGTCGTCGTCGAGGAGGAACCGCAACAGCATCGTCGAGTCGAAGACGACGCGGTCGATGTCGCGAGAGTTGATGAAGCCGGTGAGCCGGTTCGTCACCCCGGAGTGGTCCCGCCGCTCGCCGGGTAAGCCGAAGAACCGGCGGCCGTCAGCGGAGAAGGAGTCGAGGAACGTGACCCGGTCCGTGTCGAGCGCCCGGTCGAAGCCGAAGTCGTACCCGCTCATGTCGCGGCGGATCCCCTCTTTGGTCTCGTGCATGCTGATGTACAGCACGTCCTCGCCGTTGCGGGCGCCCTGCGCGGCGAACTGCGAGCAGAACGTCGTTTTCCCGCTCCCGGGGGGACCGCTGACAACGTACAGGCGATTCTCCGGGAAGCCGCCGTCGACGAGGCCGTCGAACCCGGGGACGCCGCTTGAGGCGCGCATACGGAGTGACTCACCGGTCGCCGGATAAGGGTTGGCACCCGTTTCTCAGGGGTGAGAACGGTCGCTCGCACGAGCGCCGATCGGCCCGCGGCCACGACCCGTTACGATTCGGGCTCTCCGAGGACCGCGTCGGCCGCCCCGATCTCGTCGACGTCGGGCGAGACCCAGACGACGAATCGGTCGTCGGACTTCACGATCCCGCGGATGCCGTCGTCGTCGACGGTGGTTCCGCGGTCGACGTCCTCGGGCGCGACGTCGCGGACCTGGAACACCTCGTCGACCATCCAGCCGACGGTGCCGCCCACCTCGATCTCGTCGTCGTCGAACACGACGATCCGCTCTCGGGGGCCCTCCTCGCCGATTTCGAAGAGGGTCTTCGGGTCGACGATCGTCGTCGTTCGTCCGCGGAGGTCCATCACGCCCTCGACGTGGGTCGGCGAGTTGGGGATACGCGTGAGCTCGCCGGCGTCGACGATCTCGTCGATGACGCCGATGTCCAGACAGTACGTCCCGTCCCCGAGCCCGAACTCCAGCACCTTCGTGGGTTCGGACTCCGTCTCGGTGGCTGCCATGAGCGGACCTGCGGCGAAGGTGCCAATAACCGTGTCCCCTGAATTATCAGGGGTGATTCCTGGGTCCGTGGGTTTATGCTAATTCTGCGTCCGCTTCCGCACATGAGTAGGACGACGGATCGGCGGAGCGGTCGCGACGACTCCTTGCGGGTCGTCGTCGTCGACGACTCGCCGTTCATGCGGGGCTTGATCGCCGATCTCCTGACGGACGCCGGGGTGACGGTGGTCGGCGAGGCCGGCGACGGCGCGGAGGCGCTGTCGGTGGTCGCCGAGACGCGTCCGGACGTGGTGACGATGGACGTCGAGATGCCGGGAATGGGAGGACTGGAGGCCGTCGAGCGGCTGATGGACGAGACGCCGACGCCGGTCCTGATGCTGTCCGCACACACCGCGGAGGGGGCGGAAGTGACCTTCGAGGCGCTCGACCGCGGCGCGGTTGACTTCTTCTCGAAGCCGGGCGGCGAGGTGTCGACCGGCGTCTCCCGCGAGTCGGACCGGCTCGTGGAGGCCGTCACGTCGGTCGCGGACGCGGACCTCACCGCGGCGACGCGCGACCGCCGAGAGCGGGACCCCGCTGGCGGCGCGAGCGGGTCGTCCGGCCGAGCGAGCGGCTCCCGACCCGACGCGGCCGGTTCGCCGGGGGGCGAGACGGCCGACGTCGACGCGCCGCTGACCGTCGTGATCGGCGCGTCGACCGGCGGACCGAACGCGGTCGAGCGCGTGATGGCGGCCCTGCCGATGGCGGACTGTCGGGTCCTCATCGTCCAGCACATGCCGGAGGCGTTCACCTCGCGGTTCGCCGACCGGCTCGACGAGGCGTCGGCGTACGACGTGCGCGAGGCGAGCGACGGGACGCGGATCGGCGCCGGCGAGGCGCTCGTCGCCCGCGGCGGGAGCCACACCCGGGTCGACAGCTACCGGGCGGGCCGGCTCCGCGTCAGGCTCGCCGAGGACGGCTCGCAGTCGGTCACGCCGGCCGCCGACGTGACGATGCGCTCGGCGGCCGAGGTGATCGACGACCCGCTCGTCGGGGTCGTGTTGACCGGGATGGGCGCCGACGCCTCGGCGGGGATCCGAGCGATGGCCGACGCGGGAGCGCGGACCATCGCGCAGAGCGAGGACACCTGCGTCATCTACGGCATGCCGAAGCGCGCGGTGGAGACGGGCGGCGTCGACGAGGTGTGTGACCTCGACGACGTCGCCGGCGCGATCGTGGGGGGCGAGGCCTGATGGACTCCCACCGCGCCGCGTTCGTCGCCGAGGCGGAAGACGGGATCACCGACCTCAACAACGCTCTGCTCGCCCTGGAGGCCGACCCCGAGGACGCCGCGGCGATGGACGACGTGTTCCGCGTCGCCCACACGCTGAAGGGGAACGCCGCGGCGATGGGGTACGACGACGTCTCCGACTTCGGACACGCCTTGGAGGACCTCCTCGACGCGGTCCGACGGGGCGACCGCGAGGTGACGCCCGAGCTGATGGACCTGCTCTTCGAGGGCGTCGACGCCGTCGAGGCGATGGTCGCGGAGATCGCCGACACGGGCGAGGTTGCGACCGACCCCTCCGGTCTGGAGGCTCGTCTCCGGGAGATGGAGGAGCACGGGACCGACGGGAGCGACTCGGTCGATGCCGCGGTCGAGGCGAGCGATGCCGCGGTCGAGGTCGAAGACGACGGCGCGGTCGGAGACGCCGACGACGAGACCGCCGACGGCGACGACGGAGCGGACGCGGACGAGGTCTCCGTTCCCGACCTCCCCGCGAGCGCCGCGGAGCTCGACGCCCCGGTCGTGTACGCGGACGTGACGATCGGCGAGACGGCGATGGCGGGCGTCGACGCCGCACTCGTCTTACAGGCGCTCGACGGCCAGTTCGACGGCCACGTCACCGACCCCGCCCCCGACGCGCTGGAGGACGGCGAGTACGGGGAGCGGTTCGACGCCTTCGTCTCGGGCGCCGACCCCGACGTGGTCGCCGAGGGGCTCGGCGCGCTCACGCAGGTCGAATCGGTCGCGACCGCCCTCGTCGACGGCGCGGCCGCCGGCGACGGCACCGAGGCGGACAGCGGCGAGGTCGCGACCGACGAGTGGGAGCCGGCAGAGCCGGAAGCGGCCGAGGACGCCGATTCCGAGGACGACGGTTCGGACGACCGGTCCGACACCGCCTCCGGCAAGCCCGACCGCGACGAGATCAAGTCGATCCGGGTCGACGTCGACCAGGTCGACGAGCTGTACGGGCTCGTCGAGCAGCTGGTGACGAGCCGGATCAAGCTCCGGCGGGAGCTGGAGGCGGCCGACGCCGAGTCGGACACGTTAGACGAGCTCGACAAGCTCGCCTCCAGCCTGCAGGACACCGCGATGGACATGCGGCTCATCCCGTTCTCGCAGGTGTCCGACTCGTTCCCGCGGCTCGTCCGCGACATTTCGCGGGACCTCGACAAGCGGATCGACTTCGAGATCGAGGGCGACGACGTCGAACTCGACCGGACGATCCTCACGGAGATGCGCGACCCGCTCGTTCACGTCCTGCGGAACGCGGTGGACCACGGGATCGAGGCCCCCGAGGAGCGCGAGGCCGCCGGCAAGGACCCGACCGGACGCGTCAGGCTCGCGGCCGAGCGCGAGCGCGACCACGTGATCATCGAGGTCGCCGACGACGGCGGCGGCCTCGACCCGGACCAGCTCCGCGAGAAGGCGGTCGACGAGGGCGTCAAGAGCCGCGAGGCGGTCGAGGCGATGGAGGACGACGAGGTCTACGACCTCGTCTTCCACCCCGGCTTCTCCACCGCGGAGGAGGTCACCGACGTCTCCGGACGCGGCGTCGGGATGGACGTCGTCCGGACGACCGCCCGCGACCTCGACGGCTCCGTCGCGGTCGAGAGCGAGCCCGGCGAGGGGACGACCGTCCGGTTCCGGCTCCCGGTCACCGTCGCCATCGTGAAGGTGATGTTCGTCGACGTCGGCGGCACGGAGTACGGCATCCCGATCAAGTCGATCGCCGAGGTCGCCCGCGCCGACGACGTCGAAGAGGTCCACGGCGACGAGATCGTTCGTCACGAAGACGACCTCTACCCGGTGATCCGGCTGAACGAGCGCCTCGCGGACAGCGGCACCGCGGCGGCCGGGTCGGTCGGCGGCGGACCCGCGGAACGCGACGCTGCCGGCGACGCCGGAGCGGAGGAGGAGTCACGGACCGGCGCCGAGCCCGCGACGACCGACGGCGGCGTCGCCGACGAGGGGATGCTCGTACGCATCCGCGAGGGGACGCGGCAGGTCGCGCTGCACTGCGACGCCGTGTTGGACCAGGAGGAAGTGGTGGTGAAACCGCTCGACGGCCCGCTGTCGGGAACGCCGGGACTCAGCGGCACGGCCGTCCTCGGCGACGGCGACGTCGTGGCCGTGCTCGACGTGGTGAGCCTATGAGCGGCGAGACCGCCTTCGAGGGCGTCCTGCGACAGATCGACGACACCGTTCCGTTCGAGCCCGGCTACTACAACGAGTCGTACCTCGACCGCCGGATCACGGCGCGGATGCGCCGCCGCGACACCGAGTCGCACGCGGAGTACACGCGGCTGCTCCGCGAGGACGACGAGGAGCGACAGGCGCTGATGGACGCGCTCACGATCAACGTGACGGAGTTCTTCCGCAATCCCGAGATGTGGGACGTGCTCCGCGACGTGCTCCGTGAGCGAACGAGCGAGCAGCGGCGGGTCCGCGTCTGGTCCGCCCCCTCGGCGGACGGTCGAGAGCCGTACTCGGTCGCGATGCTGGCCTGTGACGGTCCCGGGATCGACGAGTCGCGGATCGAGGTGCTCGGCTCCGACATCAGCGAGGAGGCGCTCGACGACGCCCGCGAGGGCGTCTATCACACCACCCGGACCACCGATATCGCGGAGGAGCTGGCGCCGCTCTCGAACCCCGACCGCTACGTCGAACGCGACGGCGACGCGTTCCGGGTGCGCCCGGCGGTCCGGCGGCTCGTCGACTTCGAGACGCACGACCTGATCCGCGACGGCGCGCGCGAGCCCTTCGACGTCGTGTTGTGCCGCAACCTGCTGATCTACATCGACGTCGACCACAAGGGGGCGCTGTTCGACGCGCTGGAGGCGTCGCTCGCCGAGGACGGGGTGCTCGTGCTCGGCATGACCGAGAGCGTTCCGCCGGACCGGTCCGACAGGTACGAACCGATCGACAAGCGCCGACGGGTGTTCGGGAGGGCCTGATGTCGCTGTACCAGTACGCCCGGGACGGGAACGCGGAGCGACTCAGAGACGCGCTGAGCAGCGACAGCGCCGCGGTCCGGCGCCGGGCGGCCGAGTTCCTGGGCGAGGTCGGTGATGCCGCCGACCAGGCGACGGTCGACGGGCTCCTCCGCGCGGCGACGAGCGACGACGACGCGGAGGTCCGCGGGGCCGCGGTCGACGCCCTCGACGAGCTCGGACAGGCCGCGCTCGAACAGCTGCTCTCGGAGCTCACCGGCACCAGCGGCTCCGAGGCGGAGTGGGTCACCGCTCGCAAGTTCGCCCGGGCGCTCAAAGCCGACCGCCCGGAGCTCCGCATGGCGGCGGCGAACGCGCTCGGTCGGCTCGACGACGCCAGCGGTCTCCCGCACCTCGTCGAGGCGCTCGACGACGAGGACTCCCGCGTCAGGCTCCGCGCCTGCCAGGCCTGCGGGACGTTCGCCGACCCGCGGTCGGTCCCGGCCCTGACGGAGCGGCTGGACGACGACGACCCGCGGGTCAGGCGGGCCGCGGCGAACGCCCTCGGGAACGTGGGGACGGACCGAGCGCTCTCCCCGCTGCTCGACCTCCTCGACCACGGCGACGAGTCACTCCGCCGGATCGCCGCCGGCGCGCTCGGGAAGGCGAACAGCCCCGAGCCGGTTGAACCGCTGGCGCGCGCGCTCGGAGACGAGAGCGCGGTCGTCCGGAACGCCGCGGTGTACTCGGTCATCGAACTGCTGTCGAACGTGCCGACCGAGCAGAGCCACGCGGTCCGCGACCGCGTCGTCTCCGAGCTGAAGTCGGCCGACGACGCCACGGTCGTCGAGCCGCTCGTCGAGATCCTCACGGACGGCCAACAGAGCCGTCAGCGGCGGAACGCGGCGTGGATCCTCGGCCGCGTCGCGGAGCCGGAGTCGACGGTCGCGGTCGAGGCGCTCGCGGACGCGCTCGCCGACGAAGACCCGCAGACCGCACAGTTCGCGGCCACGAGCCTCAAGAGCCTCGGCGGACCGATCGTCGAGGACCGGTTGCTCGACCGGCTCGGGACCGAGCATCCGGAGGACGCCCGAGCGAAGGCGGTGTTCGTCCTCGGGCAGGTGGGTGGGCAGGAGACGCTGAACCGGCTCGAAGACCTCACCGACGACGAGAGCTCCGCGGTCCGGCAGCGGGTGTTCTCCGCGGTCTCCAAGCTCCGGGCGGGGGGTCCGTAAATGTCCGGCGACGGGGAGTACAAGGTCACGGACACGCAGGGGCGCTTCGCGGTCGCCGTCCGCGAGGGCCGGAAAGTGAGCGACGTCTCGTGGACGCCCGGGCGGGTGCTCCTCTCGAACCGGCGACTGATCCTCGCGGCCAACGACGGGAAGCGCACGATCCCCCTCTCGGAGCTCCGGGGGCTCGGCGGGCGCCACGACGCCAACCAGTCGGTCGCGCGCGTCTCCAACTACGTGAGCTTCGACCTCGGCGACCAGGTGCTGTTGGTCGCCGCCGCCGATCACGAGTCCTTCGAGCGCGACGTCTACCGGGCGCTGCTCGACCAGCGGACGGTGAAGGCCAAACACCCCGCGATAGAAGGCGGCGTCGTCCAGGAGACCGAGTGGGAGCAGGCCCGCGTGAAGATCGACGAGAACGGGCTCAACGCCGCCCTGGAGAGCGGCGCGTTCGTGGAGTTCGACCTCGACGACATCAGCGGCCTCGACGCGGCCAAGCGCACGGTCAACGGCGAGAAGAAGCCCGTCATCGAGGTGTCACACACCGACGACGAGGGCACCAGCATCGAGACGCACGTCGCGGGCGACCCCAGTCGGATGCGGTTCGTCGAGGCGTGGCTCCGGAAGGGCGAGGAGCGCAGCTCGACGAACGTCGACCTCTCCAGCCGCGACCGGGAGGTGCTGATGGCGCTGTACTCCGGCGTCTCGCCGTTCGAGATCCCCTCGTTCCTCGGGATGGACGTCGACGCCGTCGAGGAGACGTTCGAACGGCTCGTCGACCTCGAGGTGGTCGAGGAAGTGCGGGTGCGCCGCGAGGTGGCGCTCAACTCCCGCGGCCGCAACATCGCCAGCGAAGCGATGAACGAGCAGTAGCGCGTCGTCGCGCCTCCGCGCCGCTGTGGGGCGTGGCGAACAGCCGGCGCACTCCCGGACTCCGCGGCGGTGCGCCGGGCTCCCGCCTCGGCCGCCGCGAGCGAGCCATCAGCTCACGGGGGCGGTGGTCGCGGTATCGGTAATAAAAGGCGGAGCGGCGGCGTCGAACCACGCTTAAGTCGCCGCCCGGCCGAGTGAGGCCATGAGCTACGAGGCGGTGTTCTTCGACCTCGACAACACCCTGTACCCGTACCCGCCCTGCAACGAGGCGGGCAAGCGGGCGGCGCTCGCGGCGTTCCGCGAGCGCGGCTACGAGATGGACCGCGAGACGTTCGACGAGCTGTACGCGAATGCGCGGCGGGAGACCAAACGCGAGACCGACGGCACCGCCGCCTCCCACAGCCGGCACATCTACTTCAAGCGCGCGCTCCACCGGCACGCGGACGAGCACGACGCCGCGACCGCGCTCGCGATCGGCGACGCCTACTGGGAGGGGTACGCGGCCGAGATGACGCTTTGCGACGGCGTCGAGCGCGTCTTCGACGCCCTCGCGTCGGCGGGGACCGACGTGGCGGTCGTGACGAACCTCACTACCCGCGTCCAGCTGCAGAAGCTCGCGCGACTGGAGATCGACGACCGGATCGACCGGCTCGTCACCTCCGAGGAAGTGGGTCGCGAGAAGCCGAGCGCGCTCCCGTTCACGACCGCCCTCGCGGCGTTCGACTGCCGGCCGAGCGAGGCGCTGATGGTCGGCGACAACGTCGGCGCCGACGTCGCGGGCGCGAACGCGGTCGGCGTGGACACCGCGCTGTTCGACGCCGGCGGTGACGCGCCCCCCGACGACGAGCTCTCGGAGCACCGACGCCCCGACTACCGTCCGGACGCCTTCGCCGACCTGACGGAGGTGGCGCTGTGAGCCGGGACGCGACGGACCCCGACCCGGACCTGCTCCGCGACGCCCGCGAGGCCGTGGTCGAGTACGCGCCGGCGCTCGCCGACCTGACTCCCGGCCGGACCGGGAACCTCAGCGTCCGCGTCGGCGACGCGGTCGCCGTGACGCCGACGGGCGTCCCGTACGACTCCTTCGACGCCGACGACGTGCCGGTCGTCGGTCTGGACGGCGAGCGGCTGGCGGGTCGGATGGCGCCGTCGAGCGAGGTGCCGATGCACACGGGCATTTACAAACACGACCGGCCGGGCGCGATCGTCCACACGCACTCGCCGTGGGCGACGACGATGGCGACGCTCGGCCGGAAGCTGCCGCCCGTCCACTACATGATCGTCTCGGTGGGCCGCGAGGTGCCGCTCGCCGACTACGCGCCGTACGGGACCGAGGAGCTGGCCGCGAACGTCGTCGCCGCGATGGCCGAGGCCGAGTCCGACGCGGCCATCCTCGCGAACCACGGGCTCGTGGTGACCGGACCGGACCTGGAGACGGCGGTGGAGAACACCCACCACGTCGAGGACCTCTGCCGGCTCTACCTCCGGGCGTCGGCGGTCGGCGAGCCGAACGTCCTCACGGACGATCAGCTGGCGACCGTCGAGGAGCGGTTCGAGAGCTACGGACAGCAGCCGGACGCCGAGTAACGCCGGCGTCCTCGCCGGCCGCCCGGCTTTATAAATATCCAGAGGGCCACCGAGTCGGTATGACCGAGTACGAACCAGCGGCCGCGGTGAGCGAGACCGCCGAAGAGATCGCGACGATGGAGATCCGCGGGGCGGCGACCATCGCGTCCGCGGCGGCCGAAGCGCTCGCCGAACAGGCCCGTGCCTCCGCGGCGGACGGACCGACCGCGAGCGATCCGGCGGCGTTCCGCGCGTCGATGCGCGCCGCGGCCCGGGACCTGCGAGAGACGCGCCCGACGGCCGTCTCGCTGCCGAACGCCCTCCGGTACGTCCTCCAGCGGATGAGCGGCGGCGACGTCGACGCGCTGTGCCGGAGCGTGGTCGACGCGAGCGAGGCGTTCGTCCGCCAGCTCGACCGCGCGCAGGAGGACCTCGGACGCGTGGGCGCGAACCGCCTCGCCGACGGCGACACGGTGATGACCCACTGTCACTCGACGGACGCGCTCGCGTGCATCGAGGCCGCCGTCGACCAGGGGAAGTCGATCTCGGCGGTCGTCAAGGAGACGCGCCCGCGCCAGCAGGGTCACATCACCGCCGAGCAGCTCCGCGACATGGGGGTCCCGGTCACCCTCATCGTCGACTCCGCGGCGCGGCGGTACCTCGACGAAGTCGATCACGTCGTCGTCGGCGCCGACTCGATCGCCGCCGACGGCGGCGTGATCAACAAGATCGGCACGTCGGGGCTCGCGGTCAACGCCCGCGAGCGCGGCGTGCCGATCATGACCGCGGCCCAGACGATCAAGCTCCACCCGGAGACGCTGACGGGCCACACCGTCGAGATCGAGATGCGTTCGGAGAGCGAGGTGATCGAGCCCGAGACCCGCGAGGAGATCGGCGACATCGCGGTCGAGAACCCCGCGTTCGACATCACGCCGCCGCGGTACATGGACGCGATCGTCACCGAACAGGGCCAGTTCCCGCCCGAGAGCATCGTGACGCTGATGCGCGAGCTGTTCGGCGAGGGCGCGTCGGAGCCGTGGGCGGAGCCATGAGCGGTCGCGGGAACGGGAAGGGCGACGCGGTCGACGGCTCCGAACCGACCGACAGGACCGGATCGGCCGAGGGCTCCACCCCCGTCGACGAGGACCCCGACCTCGCGCCCGAGGAGTCGAGCCGCGTGCCGAAGGTCATCGCCGCGGGGCACATCAACTGGGACGTGACGATCCACGTCGCCCAGCTGCCGGAGCCGGACGGCGAGACCAGGATCGAGCGCCTCGAGCAGTCCGGGGGCGGCAGCGCCGCGAACGTCGCGGTTGGGCTCGTCGGCCTCGGCGGTCAGTCCGTCGTCTACGGGAGCGTCGGCGGTGACGAGTCGGGCGCGCTCGCACTCCGGGAGCTCGCGAGCGCCGGTGTCGACCCCGGGCAGGTGCTCGTCGACGCCGACGAGGCCACCTCGGTGAAGTACGTGATCGTCGACGGCGGCGGCGAGCTGTTGATGTTGGCGAACGACGGCGCGAACGAGTCGTTCACGGCCGTCGGACTCGACCGCGACACCCTCGCGGCGGCCGACCACCTCCACCTGACGGGCCAGCAGCCCGAAACGGCGGCCGCGCTGGCGACCGCGGCCGGCGAGGCGGGGACGACCCGCAGCTTCGACCCCGGCCGGCGCGTCGGCGACCGGGAGTTCGACGCCGCGCTCCACGCCACCGACGTGCTCTTTTTAAACGACCGCGAGGCGGACGCCCTCGCCGAATCGACCGACATCGACCCGTGGGAGCCCGAGGACCGCGTCGTCGCGATCAAGCTCGGACGCGAGGGCGCGACGGTCCGGACGCCGCACGGCGACGTCTCACACCCCGGCTTCGACGTCGACCCCGTCGACACGACCGGCGCCGGCGACGCCTTCGCGGCCGGGTTCCTCGGCGCGGCCCTCCGGGAGCCCGACATCGTCGACGGCGGGTTCTCGCACGACCCGCGCGACTACCAGGTGCCGCTGCTCGTCGGCAACGCCTGCGGGGCCATCGCGGCCGAGACGGTGACCGCCCGCGCCGACCTCTCGTGGGAGCGGGTCCGCGAGACGATGGGCGAGTCGCCGGAGTCGGACCTCCTGATCGAGGTGCGGGTGTGAACCGCCTCGGAATCACGCCCCGAGGCGCTCGCCCCGCTCGTCTGTAGACGCGAACCCCTCTCCGTGCCGTCTCGGGGGTCAGACCCCGTCCGGCGTCCGGAACAGGTCGGCGAGGGCGCCGCTTCCGTCGTCCTCTCTCTCGCGGTCGAGATCGGCGGCGAGTCCGAGCCCGAGCGCGATCCGCGCCTTCGACGCCGGCAGCGGGCCGGCGAACGTCACGCCGTGCTCCGCCAGCGTGACCGCCCCGCCGGGCGTGCCGTAGACGGGTTCCGTCGGGCCCGCCGGCGGGCGTCCGGCGACGACGACCGGAATCGCCGGGAGGGCGTCGGCCACGGCGTCGCCGATCGCGGCTGTGACGTTCCCGAGGCCGGTCCCCTCGATGACGAGGCCCCCGACGCCGGCGTCGACCGCGCGCTCGACGGCGCCGGCGCCGACGCCCGTCCCGGAGTGGATCACGGGGACCTCGGGAACCCGATCCGCGCCCTCGATCGCGTCGGCGAGCGGGTCGACGTCGACCCCGCGTCGCGGCTCGCGGACGAGTCTGGACCCGGCGCGGGTGAACGTCGCGACGGGTCCGGTTCCCGGAGACGTCATCGTCGAGAGCGCGTTGCTGTGGCCCTTGATCACGTCGCGGGCGGCGTGGAGTTCGTCGTCGAACGCGACGTGGACGCCCGGCGCGAACCGGTCGTCCGCGGCGGCCCGGACCGCGAGCGTCAGGTTCGCGGGCGCGTCGCTGGAGGCCTCGTCCAGCCGGCGCTGGGCCCCCGTGACGACGACCGGCGCGTCGAGGTCGGTGAGCAGGTCGAGCGCGAACGCGGTGTCGGCGAGCGTGTCGGTGCCGTGCGTGACGACCACGCCGTCGGCGCCGTCCGCGACCGCCTCGCGCGCGGCGGCCGCGGTCGCCAGCACGTCGCGCCACCGCACGTCGAACCCCGGCTGCGAGCACACTTCACGGGCGCTCACGGTCGCGTGTCGCTCGACGTCCGGGATCGCCGCGACGAGGTCGTCGCCAGTCTTCGCCGGCGCAGCGCCGCCCTCGTCCGGCTCGGACGCGATGGTACCGCCGCAGGCGACGACCGCGACGTGCGGTTTCGTCCCGCCGTCGGTCGCGGTCCGCTCCTCGTCGCGCGCCTCGCGCTCCGCCGTCGGCTCGGTGTCCGTCATACCCTCCGGTTCTCCCGGAGGACCAAAGCGGTTGGTCCCGCGGCAGCCGCGCGGGCCGCGGGGTCGGTGTCTCGGGATGATCGGGATCGGTATCCCGGACTCGACGGGGACTCGCCGCGGTCGACGGCATCCCGCGACGTTCTCGTGATCTCGGAAAAAAGGATTAGCGGCCGGCATAAAGAATTAAACCGGTTTTGGGTCGGTCTTAAAACGCTCCTAACTCGCTGCGGAACCTGATGAAAATCCATGAACCCTCGCCCGGCTATATGTGGTCTCCCGTCGTACGGAGACGCGTCCATGTCGATCCCCGCTCCCTCTCGCCTCGCCTCCGGTCGACAGGTCGCCGGGTTGATGTCCGGCACCCTGAAAGCCGCCGCCTTCTGGGCCGCGATCGTCATCCCGGCCACGTACCCCGTGTTGTTGTACACGGGGCTCGAGGGCGGCACCGGCCTGCTGTTCGTCGGCCTGCTGTTCGCGAACGCGCTGGCGCTCGCGCTCGGACACGACTACAAGCGCTGACCGCGCCGCCAGCCGCGATCGACCCGGTGAAACGAGCGGAGCCGAGGCGACGCCCTCCCGACGCACCGAACCGTTCGACCACCCCCTCCCTCCCGATTCTCTCGGTTCCCTCCCCCGAAGTAGTCGTCTCGTTCGACGCCGCCCTCCCGCCCGTCTCGAAGCGCTTACCCACCGTCCGACCCGACCCCCGGTATGACCGACGAGACGCACGTCGAGTGGCGGGACTGGGGGTCCGAGGCGTTCGCCGAGGCGGACGAACGAGACTGTCCGGTCCTCCTCTCGCTGTCCGCCACCTGGTGTGAGGGCTGTCACGAGATGGACGCCGTCACGTACGCCGAGCCCCGGATCGCCGCCAACGTCAACGACGGGTTCGTCCCGGTCCGCGTCGACGTCGACCGCCACCCGCGCGTCCGGGAGCGATACAACATGGGCGGGTTCCCGACGACCGCCTTCCTCACGCCCGACGGCGAGCTGCTCACCGGCGCGGGCTACCTCGACGTCGACGGGATGCGGCAGGTGCTCGAGTCCGTCCGGCGGATGTGGGCCGACGAGGGGCGCTCGGCGGGGCGGGTCCCTCGCGCGCTCGACGCCGACCTCCCGCCCCGCGGAGAGCTGACCGACGCGGTCGAGAGCCACCTCGCCGGGCAGCTGGAGGTGAAGTACGACGAGGAGTACGCGGGCTGGGGGACGGACGCGAAGTTCCCGCTCCCGCGGACGGTGGAGTTCGCGCTGAAGCGCGACCGCGACCGCGCGCTCCGGACGCTCGACGCGGTGCGCGACCACCTCGCCGACGACGTCGCCGGCGGCTTCTTCCGGTTCGCGGGGACCCGCGACTGGGGCGACGTCGCCTACGAGAAGCCGATCGACACGAACGCGGCGGTCACGCGCGCGTTCGCGAACGCGTACCTCTACACCGGCGACGAGGCGTACCTGTCGCCCGCGACCGACGCCGTCGCCTTCCTCACCGACGACCTCTGGACCGGCTACGGCGTCGGCGGGAGCCTCGGTCCCGGGCTCGGCCGCGCCTACTACGCCGCGCCAGCCGCCGACCGCGCGGAGCTGGACCCGCCCCGCCGCGACCTGACCGTCTTCGCGGGCGGTAACGCGCTCGCGGCCGACGCGCTGCTCGCCGTCGCCGCGTACACCGACGACGAGCGCGCCCGCGAGTACGCCGACCGGATCCTCGACGGCCTCGAACGCGACCTGATCGACGTCGACTCCGGCGAGGTGACGCACTACCGCGGGAGCGACGCGGTCGGCGAGTCGGACCTGCTCACCGACGTCGCCCGCGTCGTCGGCGCGTACGTGCGGGCCGCCGGCGTCCTCGGCGAGGGAGCCGACGTCGCCCGCGCGGTCGCGGACCGGGCGATCGACCGCCTCCGCGTCGACGGCTCCTTCGTGGACGGGCCGCGGTCGGGACCGGGGCTGCTCGACCGGCCGTTCCGCCCGCTCGACGGCAACGTCGAGATGGCGACCGCGCTCCTCGACCTGGCGGCGCTGACCGGCGAGGACCGGTACCGCGACCTCGCCCGCGAGACCGCGGAATCGTTCGCGGGCGCCACGGAGCGGCTCGGGGTGCAGGTCGCCGGCTACGGGAGCCTCGTCGGGCGGCTCCTCCGCGGCACAACCGTCATCGCGGTGGGCGACGAGCCCGGCAGCGACCTCCACCGCGCCGCGTGGCGCGTCGCGGACCACGAGAAGGTGGTCGCCCCGAACGCTCACGCGGAGGGCTCGCCGTCGCCGCGGTCGGTCCCCGCGGGCTCGGCGGTCGTGCTCGCCGGCGACGCGGTCTCCGAGCCCGCGGAAACGCCGGACGAGTTGATGCGACGGGTCGCCGATACCGCGGAGTAGGGCGCGGAATCCACTGATCTTTCGTCACCATCGGTCGTCTCAGCCGGTTCGACCGATCGCGTCGCGCTCCCGGCTCCCGTCTTCCCACCGCACCAGTGTGTAAACGGGCGACGTGTTTATATCGGAGCCGCATGATCGGAGGACATGGCATCTCTCCGGGACTTGGGGCTCTCAGAGTACGAGGCACGCGCGTACCGCGCGCTGCTACGCACCGGACCGACGACGGCGAAGGACCTCTCGCGGGCCAGCGAGGTTCCGATGGGGCGGGTGTACGACGTGCTCAACAGCCTGGAGCAGCACAACCTCGTCCGGAGTCAGGCCGCCAGTCGGCCGAAGAAGTACGCCGCCGTCGAGCCCGACGCCGCGCTCGACCGACTGCTCGACGAGAAGAAGCGAGAGCTCCAGACGCAGGCGGAGCAGTACGAGGAGGTGGTCGCCGACCTCTCGACGGAGCTCGACGCGGGGGAGCCGGTCGACGGCCAGTTCTGGACCGCGGCCGTCGGGGCGGAGGAGGCGACGGACCTCCTCTTAGAGCGAATCGCCGCCGCGGAGCGGCGGATGGTCGTCGTCGTCGGCGCGCCCGCGACCGGCTTCGATCTCGGGACGATCGGCGAACAGGTCACCGCCGAGCTGGAGGCGGCGCTCGAACGGGGCGTCGAGATCCGGGTGTTGCTCTCGCCGGAGACGGTCGACGCGTTGCCGCGGAGCGTCGGCCGGCGGTACACCGCGGAGCTCTCGGACATGGAGGGGTTCGCGGTTCGGACGACTGCGGGCGTCGACGGGACGTTCAACGTCTTCGACGGGATCGAGGTGTGCATCGAAGTGCCGCACCCGCTCTCGGGGGACGAGCCGTTCGCGATGATCGACGTGAAGGACGCGGAGTTCGCGACGAGCGTGAAAGACCAGTTCGAGCCGCGGTGGGCCGAGGCGGAGCCGCTGTCGTTCGGGTGAGTCGGCCGCGCGAGTCAGTCGAGTGAGTCAGTCAGGGGGTGTTCGGGTCGGCGTCCGAGCCGTGGGCCGGCCTAGCGAGCGTTCAGTTCGGCCCGCAGGTCGCCCATCGTGACCTCGCGCTCGGCGTGGGCGTTGTGCTGGTGGATCGACTCGTCGTTCGACTGTTTCATGCGTATCACGGCGTCTTCGGGCAGGTGGTCGAACTCCTCGACCGTCCCCTCCGCGAGCGCGCGAACGCAGTCCTCGACGAACTTCGCGTCGGCGTGGGCCTCGTAGGTCATGTGGTCCTCGTCGGGCCGCTTCGCCATGTTGTAGATCCGAGCGCTCATCGAGTCGCGGGCCACGTCGATGAGGTCGCGGAGGTCGATCTCGGGGTGGCCGTCGGTGGTGACGGTGAGCGTCGCGTGACCGCGCTGGGAGTGGCCCGGCTGCGGGACGGCCTCCAAGAACTCCTCCGTCGTCTCCTCGTCGACGCCGAGGGCGGCGAGCTTGTCGCGGGCGCGGGACTCGCTCATCCCCTGCGAGCAGGGGCAGACGGTCATCCCAGTGACTTCGGCGCCGATCTCCTCGCGGGTGCCCGCTTCGGTCGCCGTCGCGCTGGCGATGATCGTCGACGTGCTCTGCGTCTCGATCCCGGACGCCGGCGTGTCCTCGCGAGTGACCAGCTTCGCCGTCATCGACACCTCGGCGGTGGTGGTGTAGTCGTGCTTCTCCAGGAGTCGCTCGGCGGCGTCGCCGCAGACCTCCTCGACGCGGTACGCCTCCTCGCGAGTGATCTCTTCTAGGATCTCGTCGATCGTCGCGAGGTTCCGCGACATGTCGATCCCCTTGCGGCCGCTCGGGAGGTCGACGAACACCTCGAACTCGGCCATGAGGACGATCGGACGCTGGTCCCCGCGGGCGAGTTTGACGAGCTTTTCCACGCCGGTGACGCCGACCTGCGAGAGCCCGACGGTCACGTCGGGCGACGACGCCTGAACGTCCGGCAACTGATGACTCATTATGAACACGTTACGGAACTCCCGGGATTAGCACTTTCGATAGGGGGCCTTGCGTAGGGTAGTGTTCCCGCCCGCCTCCAGGGGTTTCGGGGTGATGTGGCGGCGGAACGGGAGCGCCGCCGTGGGCGGTTCCGAGACGGTCGTCGGCGACAGCCCGCTGCCCGCGGTTCGGGTGTGGCACATCGCCCGCGAACCGTGGTGTGGTACCCGCTCTCGGGCGGCGCCCGTAACGCACCATTTATACCTGCGGCAGCGGAACGTAGCCCAAGACCATGCCGAGTTCCAATGGGCCCCAGAAGGCGACCCGCGACAAGCTCTCGAACAAACCGCGCGACCGCGGCACGTCGCCGCCGCAGCGAGCCATTCAGGAGTTCGAGACGGGCTCGCAGGTCCACCTCAAGATCGACCCCAGCGTTCAGGAGGGTCGCTTCCACCCGCGCTTCGACGGGCGGACCGGCACCGTCGTCGGTAAGCAGGGCGCCGCGTTCAAAGTCGAGATTCCGGACGGCGGGAAGACGAAGACGCTCATCGTCCGCGCCGCCCACATGAGCGCTCAGCAGAACTGAGATGACGATCTTCAAAGAGAAGATCGACGAGGAGTACGTCACCATCTCCGAGGCGAAGGAGATCCTCGTGGACCTCGAGGCGGAGCGCGCCGAGGACGAGGACCGCGACCTCCGCTACGAGCTCGCCCGCGCCATCGAGCACGTCAACCGGTTCGCCCGGCTCGACGCCGAGGAGTCCCGCGAGCTCGTCGAGGAACTGGCGGAGCTCGAACAGATCGACGTCCCGACCGCCGTGAAGATCGCCGACCTGCTCCCCGAGGACCGCACCGAGCTGCGCTCGGTGTTCGCCCAGGAGCGCTACTCGCTCGACGGCGACGAGCTCGACGACGTGCTCGACATCGTTGCGAAGTACGCCTAGATCGTACGAAGCGCGTCTTTTCAGTTGCGGCTCTCTTCGATCGTCGGACCACCGCTACCGCTCCGTCCGTTTGTTTATAAATAGGTGGTTGGCGGCCGGCGGTGAACACCGCCAACGCCCCCAGCCGCGAGGCGCGACGCGCCTCTGGCAGTCGGGCGAAGCCCGACGACCTCGCACGCGCTTCTCGCGGCCCGTCGTCCGTCGAAGGAGCGCACCACCGCATATTCGGTCCGGCCGACGCGCCCCCGGAACCCCTTTGAATGGCCGCGACCAGCATTCTGGTATGATCGACGAGACCGTCGCCGAGATCCGGGCGATGCAGACCCACAGCACGTCGGCGGTGGCAGTGAAGGCGACGCGGGCGCTCGCGGAGCTGCTCGACCGCGAGTACGTGACGGTCGACGAGTTCGAGCGCGACCTGGAGCACAACGCGGGCGTGTTGCGCCGGTCGAACCCCTCGCACGCCGCGCTCCACAACGCGATGCGCGAGGTCGAGCGCTCGATCATCGGCGAACCCACGAGCGTGGAGGACGCGAAACAGCTCCTCGAGGAGACCATCGACCGCGTCGCCGACGACATCGAGACGGCGAAGGGAGCGGCCGCCGCCAACGCGGCCGAACACATCGAGGACGGCGACACGCTCCTGGTCCACGACTACTCGACGACGGTGCTGGAGTCCATCGAAAACGCCGTCCGCGACGGCGCGCACCTGACCGTCTACGTCACGGAGGCCCGCCCGCGCACGCTCGGCCGAAAGACGGCGCGCGTGCTCGCCGGAATGTCCCGCGTCGACGTCCGCATGGTCGTCGACAGCGCCATGGGGTACGCCCTCCGGGCCTGCGACCGCGTCCTCCTCGGGATCACCTGCATCACCGGCGGCACCTACTACAACCGGATCGGAACGTTCCCCGTGGTCGTCACCGCTCGCGAACTCGGGGTCCCCGTGACCGCGGTCGGGTCGGGCGCGAAGACGATCGAGGAGTTCCGCTTCGAGAACGAGTTCCGCGACGCGGTCGAGGTGATGCGCGAACCGGTCGAGGGCGTTACGATCGAGAACCCGAGCTACGACGCGACCCCGATCGGGATGATCGACACCGTGATCACCGACGACGGCGTCGTCGACTGACGCCCCGACCGCTTCGGTCGCCCTCCCCCGTCGGCCGGCAGTCGCGTCGGTTTCGGGCGGCAGTCGCGTCGGTTTCGGGCGGCCGGCGGGGACGCGGGCGTCACGGCCCGAACCTCGACGCAAGTGCTTTGTGCATGCGTCGTGTTAACGGATACAATGAGCGTGCACTCGGGCCCCTCGACCGCGTTTCGGATCCCCGCCTCGGACCCGGCTCCGATAGCGGAGTGCACGACCCTCTCGTGTGAGGTCAGCGCGGCGGCCACCGCGCCGACCGTGATCGCCGCGGTGGTCCTCGCCGGCCTCGCGGCGTTCCTCACGTTCGCGTACATCCGCGACGCGGTGGACGCCGGCCAACGCGAACAGCAGCGCGTCCTCGCCGAGCGCGACGCGTTCGAGACGTTCGCCGACCGCATCGCCGCCCTCGACCCGGCCCCGCCCGGATCGGCGGCGTCGGGAATCGACGGGTCGGTGGCGGCCGTCAGGACGGTCGACCGCGTCTCCGACACCGGTGACGTCAGGCTCAGGCGCGTGCTGGCGGCGTACCGCGACACGGTGATGTCGGTCCCACACTACCGCGAGGAGTACGACGAGACGATCCCGGAGAGCCTCGCCGCGGAACTGGGCTCCGACACGGCGACCGCGCTGGCCTCGAACGGCACCCTCTCCGTGGCGTCCCAGTCGGCGCTGGTCAGGCGGAGCCGGCGGGCGGCCGAGGCGCGCTCGTCGCTCGCGGACGCGATCGGCGAAGAGATCGACGCGTTGCGGGCGTTAGAGAACGATCTCGCCTGCGTCGACCGGCGGCGGGGGCGGCTCCTCGAACACCTCGACGGCGTCTCCGGCGCCGGGACCGGGGCGGCGATCGACGTCTGGGAGCGGCTCGAGGACCTCGAACGCGAGTGCGACCAGATCGCGGCGGAACGGCAGACGGCCCTGGCCGACCCGCCGATGACTCCGGACGCCGCGGTCGACGTCGAGGGAGACCACGCGTTCTACGAGTACCTGTACGGGCCGGCGGACGGGCCGCGGTATCCCGTGTTGGCGCAGATCTCGGAGCTCGCGGAACGGATACGCGAGGACCGCGACCGCGTCGCCGGCCGGCTCGCCGGCAGTCGGTAGCCCGGACGGTCTAACCCCCCTCCCGGCGCGGTACGCGGTAACTACTAATGAGACGCGGCGTCAACCGACCGCACATGACGACTCACATCTGCGGAGACGCCGGCGAGGAACACCGACCGCGCCGACGCCGAGTCGACCGACGTCCGCACGACGGTCGCGGACCAGTCCGCCGTCCACGCGGCCACCGCGGCGACCGGAGCGGGCGATAAGCGATGTTCGGAACGAGCGGCGTTCGCGGCCGGGTCGGCACCGACGTCACCGCCGATCTCGCGCTCGCCGTCGCGCGCGCGGTGGCGGTCGACGCCGATCGGGTCGTGGTCGGTCGCGACGCCAGGGATTCGGGGCGGGCGCTCGTCGACGCGCTGTGCGCCGGGCTGACCGAGTGCGGCGTCGACGCGATCGACGTGGGGACGGCCTCGACGCCGACGATCGCTCGGGCGGTCGGCTCCCGCGACGCCGACGCCGGCGTCGCGGTCACCGCCTCGCACAACCCGCCGGAGGACAACGGGATCAAGCTCTGGTCGCCGTCCGGACAGGCGTTCGACGAGGAGCGGCTGGCGGCGATCGAGCGGCGCGTCGAGTCCGAGGCGGCGCCGTTCGCGGACTGGGACGGGCACGGTGACCGGATCCGGTGGGACGGGGCGGCGGACGCGCACCGACGCGCGCTCTTGGAGACGGGCCGTCGCCGGGCGGCGGCCGCGGGCGTCGACCTCGACGACCTCCACGTCGTCGTCGACGTCGGCAACGGGACCGGCGGGGTCACCGCCGACGCCCTCCACGAGCTTGGCGCCACCGTCGAGACGCTCAACGCGCAGCCGGACGGCCGGTTTCCGGGTCGCCCGAGCGAGCCCACCGCGGACGCCTGCGCCGGGCTGACCGCCCACGTCGCGGCCCGGGACGCCGACCTCGGCATCGCCCACGACGGCGACGCGGACCGCATGATGGCCGTCGACGACGCGGGACGCTTCCGCTCTGGGGACGAGCTGCTGGCCGTGTTCGCCTTAGAGGAGGCCGGCTCCGGCGACCGGGTCGCCGCGCCGGTGGACACGAGCCTCGCGGTCCAGGACGCGCTCGCGGCGCGCGGGGCCTCGGTGGTGCGAACCCGCGTCGGAGACGCGTACGTCGCCGACAAGACCCGAGAGGAAGGGGTCGCGTTCGGCGGCGAACCCTCCGGCGCGTGGATCTTCCCGACCGAGACGCGGTGTCCGGACGGACCGCTCGCCGCCGTCGCGCTCGCGGTACTGGCTGCGGAGCAGCCCCTCTCCGAGCGCGCCGACGCGATCCCGACGTATCCCATCCGCCGGGAAGCCGTCGAGACGACGCGGAAGGAGGCGGCTATGGCGGCCGTGACCGATCGGGTTCGAGATTCGTACGACGACGTGAGCGAGATCGACGGCCTCCGCGTCGGGCTCGAAGACGGCTGGTTCCTCATCCGGGCCTCGGGAACCCAGCCGCTGGTCCGCGTGACCGCGGAGGCGCGCGATCCCGAGGTCGCGGACCGCCTCCGCGCAGAGGCTCGGTCGCTCGTCGACGACGCGATCGCCGGTCTCGACGGCGCCGAGTGAGGTCCGGCCGACTCCCTCGACCGTCGCCTCAAGTTCGTCTCGCGGTGTCGACAGCGGCTGTCGTCGACGGAGCGACCGCCGCGCATCCGGCCACTATCGTGCGAATAATCGACACGGTACTACGTGTGTAGTACCGGATCTATTGACATGCGATACACGTCGACACAATCGAGATGCCCCCATAGCCGTTGAGTACAGACAGACACATGAGACCGGACATCGTTGACGACCTCTGCTGGGACATCGTTACGACCATCGCGGACGAACGCGGCATCGAGCCGCAGCGGATCGACGACCGGCTGTACGACGTGATCGACATCGAATCGCTGGCGTCCCTCGTCGAGCAGTCGAGTCGAACCGAATCGATGGATCTGTCCGTCTCCTTCCGGATGGCGGGCTGCTTCGTCACCGTGACCGGAGACCGGACCGTGCGGGCGAGCGCCCCGAACTGACCTGCGGTCGGGCGCGCGTCCCGCTCACCGAGCGATCCTACTCACCGAACGACCGCTCTGCGTTCCGCGTCCGTTGGACGACCTCTCTGCGGCCCGTGTTCACGGGAAGCGCATCCAGGATCCGCTCCGCGGCGTCGCCGTCTCCGTACGGGTTCTCCCACTCCGCGTCCGCCTCTATCGCCTCGGTCACGGCGCAGACGACGGAGTCCGGGTCACACTGGCTGAGTCGGTTCGCGCCGACCTCGATCGTCGCGGCCCGCTCGGTGTTGTCCCGCACGGTCACGCACGGGACCCCGAGCACGCACGCCTCCTCCTGGACGCCTCCCGAGTCGGTGATGACGGCCGTCGAGGCCGACAGCAGCCGCACGAACTCGGCGTACTCCAGCGGATCGATCGTGCGAACGCCGGCGGGAACGTCGATCCCGTCCCGGTCCAGCCGCTCGCGAGCGCGGGGATGAACCGGATAGACGACCGTCAGACCGTGTGTCTCCCCGGCGCGCGCGGCGCCCTCGAGCACCGACCGGAAGCGGTCCGGGTCGTCGACGTTCTCCTGCTGGTGGACGCTTACGAGGAGGACTCCGCCCTCCGTGACGTCGAGCTCGTCGAGTACGTCGCTCTCCCGACGGCTACTGTCGCGGACGCGGTCGAGGGCGTCGACCGCCGTGCTCCCGGTGACGGTTATCCGCAGCTCCGTGATCCCCTCGCGAACGAGGAACCACCGGTTCTTGTCGGTGGGTGCGAACAGGTAATCGGCGACGTGATCGACCGCCACTCTGTTCGTCTCCTCCGGGGTCAACCGGTCGAAGCTCCTGAGTCCGGCCCCGACGTGAGCGACCTCGGGATCCATCTTGCTCGCGGCGATCGCGCCGGCGAGCGTACTGTTGGCGTCCCCGTACACGACCACGATGTCGGGAGCGATCTCCGCGAGGACCCGCTCGAGCTCGGCCAGCATCATCCCGGTCTGCTCCCCGTCCGAGCCCGTTCCGATGTCGAGGGTGACGTCGGGCTCGGACAGGCCGAACTGTTCGAACACCGAACGCCCGAACCCCTCGTCGCGGCGCTCGCCCGTGTCTATCACCGCGTAGTCCACGCCGTACCGCTCGCACGCCCGGATCACGGGCGCGAGCCTGATCGCCTCGGACACGGTACCGAGCACGAACGCGAGCTCGGTCATCGCCGATCGGCCTCCGCTCCGTCGCCGGTCGTTCCGCCGTCGTGTGCCACGTCCAGCTGCCGGTCCTGGCGAGCGGTTTCGACGCGATCGACCCCGTCGACCCCGGGGGCGCCGAGGTCGTGAACCAACCCCTCGTTCTCCTCGACGTCGAGCCACGTCCCGAACAGCAGCAAGAACAGTCCGAGGGTCGCGACGGTGAGCGACGCCATCCCACCGGTGAACGTGTTGACGCCGGCGTTCAACAGTGAGTAGCCGCCGCCGGCGATCCCGGTGAGCAGAACGACGGCACCGAACGCGTAACACGCCGCGAGCGGGTGGAACTTTCGGATCACGTACGACCGGGTGATCCGCGTGAGGAAGTTCCGCGCGATCAGCGCGGAGAGGCGCGGGATGAACGTCGAGTAGCGGATGGTGCTCCGCTCGTCGCCGTACCGCGCCGGATGCGCGACGTCGGCGATCGGCTGACGGTTGACGTTCAGCGCGAACAGGAGATCGTTGAGGAACCCGTACCGGTCGTACAGTCGGTCGAAGCGGACGACCCGGAGTCCCTCGCTGGAGATCGCGGTGAACCCGTTTTGCGGGTCGGACACCTCCCAGTAGCCGCTCGAGACGCGCGTCAGCATGGTGAGGAGCATGTTTCCGAACAGCCGCCAGCGCGACATCGTCGCGTAGTCGCGACTGGAGCGGAGCCGGTTCCCCTTCGCGTACGTCACTTCTCCGGCCGCGACCGGCTCGATGACGCGCTCCAGGTGTGCGGGGTCCATCTGGCCGTCGCCGTCCATGACGGCGACCACGTCCATGTCGTCCTCCAGCGCACGGGCGTAGCCCGTCTTCACCGCTCCGCCGGCGCCGCGATTTTGCTCGTGTCTGATCGGCACCACGCGGGTCCGATCCTCCGTCCCGCCGGACCCGTTTCGGGTCGCCGACCGCTCGTTTCGCCGCTTGGCGTGCTCGCGGATCTCGGTCCACGTCCCGTCGCTCGACGCGTCGTCGATCGCGTAGACCCGGTCGACGTAGGAGGGCATCGTCTCGATCACTTCGCCGACGTGCCCGGCCTCGTTGTACGCCGGGACGACGACGCCGACGGTCTGGCCGTCGTACATCGTCAGCGCTGCCCTCCCGCGCGATCCGCGCGTCCGTCAGGTCCGAATCGAGACGGTCGGTACTGGCGGGTACGGCGCGTGGTGAGGGCCATCTTGGAGACTCCGTGTCGATCCCCCGGGCACGAATCCGTGAGCGGACTCTCCCAGTGAAGCATACACTACTAACTCTCCGAAACGGGCTTTGTTATGCACAGCCTCACCCACCGCGCCGTCAGGTAGTCAGTCGTCGTCGATCTCGACCGCTTCGCGCCCCGCGCGCTCGTCGTCTATCGCTCGGACAAACTCGCGCCGCGCGCACTCGACGCGCCCGGACCGTTTCGCTCGTCATCGCCGCGCGTCGAGCCGTCCGGCACGTGAGCCGCCGACACGCACCTCGGCGAGTGCCGTTCCGCTCCGAACGGGGCAATCAGGGAGACAATAGTGTCGATATGGGGGTGATAACAAACTGATTATGGGTGGATCAGTCACTCATTCAATCAAACAGATCGCGGGAACCGTGCCTGTCGTCCGCACATGAAGCGGAGTGCTGAATCCCATGGAGGAAATCACGAAAGACGAGGTGTTCGAGGTATTGAGTAGTTCACGGCGACGGCTGATCCTGTATCACCTCCATCGGCGCGGTGGCAGGGCGGTGCTGCGGGATCTCGCCAGGGACACGGCGGAGGCCGAAAGCGACGGCGAGGTCGACGACGACGTCGTCAAGCGGTTCTACATCTCACTGTACCAGACCCACGTTCCGAAACTCGAGGAGGTCGGACTCGTGGAGTACGACAGCGACAGCAAAACGGTATCGCTGACGGACCGGATCGAGGAGGTCGAAGCGATCTTAGAGACGGAGTCCGACCCCGAGCGCCGATGGGCGTTGTACTACGGTGCGCTCGCGGTCGTCGGCATCGCGCTCGCCGTTGCCCAGCTGTTGGGCGTCTTTCCGCCGGCGACGAGCATCGTCTTCGTAGCGACGCTCCTGTTGCTCGCGACGTTCCAGTACTACGAGACGGAGATGAAGCAGCGGGAATACCACTTCCTCGAACAGCTCGTCAGCGAGTGAGATCCCGCCCGCGGTCAGTTCGCGTACTGCAACCCGACGATCGTGAGGATGCCGACGACGCTGAGAAGCGTCCAGACGCCGGCCGGCACCGCGGCGAGCGGACCGAGACCGAGTGCGCCCACCGTGACGACGGCGACGACGGTGCCCGCGACGGCGGGGATCGTCCACGCCCGATTCGCTCCCTGCGTCTCCTCTTGGCCGTCGTCGTTGAGGTCCATGTACTCCAACAGCTGGTGGACGGACGCCTGTAGCTCGATCGTCCCGCGGTCCTTGTCGTAGTCGATGACGCCCAGTGAGTCCATCTTCGGGAGATGGCACTGATAGAGTCCGATGTAGACGCGCTTCCGCTGGTCCGAGGAGAGCTGCCGGACGTCGATGTCGTTCTCCCTCGCCGCGATGTGCTCGGCGAGATCGTTCAGTTCCGCGTACCCGTCGTTCTCCCGTAAATACCGAATAACGGTCCGACGGCGGCGGTTCTTCAACAGATCGAATATCTCTCCTTTGGTTAACTCCGCCCCGCCCTCGCGCGACGTCTTCCCGATGTCGTCCAGGTTGGAGACGCCCTTCTCGGTGGACTCGTCGTCCGTGAAGGACTCGCTGCTCGTGGCGGACTCGTCTCCTGTGCTACTTGTCGACTGCCTGCTGGGTGACCCCGTTTTTCCCGCTGACATTACTCATCGTTACACGGACACCTACCTTAGATATTCAGAACCTAATATCGACTGACAAGACATTCATCTGGCTTCTTTCTGAGTAGGAACGAGTTCACGCTCTCCTTGAAACGCCTCATATCCGGGCGTTCGAGGCCTGAAGGCGGATTAATATCGTGTTAATAGCATCAATGTCCCGTCTGCTCCTTACCGAACCGAGCGGCGAGCTCCCCGCTGGGAGGACGCCGATCCGACTCACTCCACCGTGACGCTTTTCGCGAGGTTTCGCGGCTTGTCGATGGCGCGTGAGAGCTCGTCCGCGGCCATGTACGACACCAGTTGGAGCTGGACGTTCGCGAGGATGCCGGCGACGTCGTGGTGCGTGTCCGGGATCCGAAGCACGTGGTCCGCGTAGTCGTCGATCTTCGTGTTGCTGTCGGCGGTCACGGCGATGATCGGCGCGTCGCGCGCGCTCACCTCCTTGGCGTTGTGCAGCGTCTTGGTGTCGTTTCGCCCGGTGAAGATGGCGAACACCGGCGTGTTCTCTGTGACGAGCGCGAGGGGGCCGTGTTTGAGCTCGGCGGCCGAGAACCCCTCCGCGTGGTCGTAGGTGATCTCCTTGAACTTCAGCGCGCCCTCGAGCGCCACCGGGTGCGCGATCCCCCTCCCGATGAAGAAGTACGACTCGGCGTCCCGGTACGCGGCGGCGACCGATTTCGCGGTCGGCTCGTCGAGGATCTGCTGGACGTCGTCCGGTAGCGCCGCGAGCGAACTGAGCAGCTCGCTCGACTCGCGGGGGCTCGCCCCGTTCGTGTCGTAGCTGAGCCGCTCGCTCAGTAGGATCAGCGTCGCCACCTGCGACGAGAACGACTTCGTCGCGGCGACGCCGATCTCCGGGCCCGCCCGGATGTAGACGGTGTGTTCGCACTCGCGCGTGATCGTGGACCCCACCACGTTCGTCACGGCGAGCGTGCGGGCGCCGGTCCCCTGGATGCTCCGTATCGCCGAGAGGGTGTCGGCGGTCTCCCCGCTCTGGGTGACGGCGATGACGAGCGTGTCGTCGTCCACCGGCGGCGGGTTCGAGCCGTACTCTCCCGACAGGAACGCCTGCGCCGGGATCCCCCGGTCCGCCAAGAGGGTCGTCGCGTACACCGCCGCGTGATACGACGTCCCCATCGCGACGAGGTGAACCGACTCGATCCCCTCGAACGCGTCGTCTGGCAGCTCCTCGAACTCGACGCGGCCCTCGACGGGGTCCATTCGGCCCCGGATGGTCTGGCGCAACGCGGCCGGCTGCTCGTGGATCTCCTTGAGCATGTAGTGGTCGTATCCCCCTTTCCCGGCGTCGTTGGGGTCCCAGTCGACGCTCTCGAACGAGCGCTCCACTGGCTCCCCGTCCGTGTCGGTGATCTCGTATCCGTCCGCATGTATCGTGACCACGTCGCCGTCGTGGAGGTAGATCACCTCGTTGGTGTACTCGAGGAACGCCGGCACGTCGCTCGCGAGGTAGTACGCGTCGTCGGCGCGGCCGAGCACGAGCGGCGACCCGCTCCGAGTGCCGAAGACGGTGTCGGAGCCCTCGAACACCGCCGCGATGGCGTAGCTCCCCGAGAGGCGGTCGATGGTCCGCCTGAACGCGGCCTCCGGGCCGTAGCCGGCCGAGAGGAACTCCTCGAGCAGGTGCGGGACGACCTCGGTGTCCGTGTCGCTCGTGAACTCGTGTGCGGACAGCTCCGTCTTCAGCTCCGCGTAGTTGTCGATGATACCGTTGTGAACCACGGCCACCTGATCGAGGCAGTCGGTGTGTGGGTGCGCGTTCGCGTCGGTCGGCGGGCCGTGCGTGGACCACCTCGTGTGCCCGATCCCGGTCGATCCGCGGACGGACGACTGGTCGATGGCGTCGCACAGGACGTCGATCTCGCCCTGGTGTTTCACCACGTTGATCCCGTCCGGGGTCACCGTGGCGACTCCCGCGGAGTCGTACCCGCGGTACTCCAGGTTGCGGAGCCCGGAGAGGAGCTCCCCTATCGCGGGGCCGTCGCCGACGCGGGCGGTGATCCCGCACATTACGCCACCACCTCCGCGTTCTCGGCGACGTCCCGGCGGAGCGCGATGCCCGGGGCGACCGTCCCGCGCGGCCCGATCCGACAGCCGGGCGTGATCGTGACGTTGGCCCCGACGGTGGCGCGGTCAGCGACGACGCCTCCGAGCCGCCGGTCCGTGTGTTCGATCCCGTCGACGACGAGCGTCGCCGACCGCCCCGGCGACACGGTGCCGTCGCCGATCGTCGCGCCGCCGCCGACGATGGTGTCGCGGAGCAGCGCGTTCGCCCCGACGCGGGAGTCGGGGCCGACGATCGATCCCTCGAGGACCGCGTTCTCGCCGACGATCGTACTGGAGAGGAGGCAGGTGCCGCCCTTTATAACGGCGCCGGCCGAGACCGTACAGTCCGGCCCGATAAGCACGTTGTCGCCGACCACGGCCGACTCGTGGACTCGCGCCGACTCTTTCACCCGATCGCCGGTTTCGGCGAGCGTCGGGTGGGCGTAGAGGATCTGCTCGTTCGTCCGGAGGAGGTCCCACGGGTAGGAGGGGTCGAACCAGACGCCGTTCGGCGTCGCGGCCACCACGGGGCCGTCCAGCTGGTCGATCGCTCCGGTGAGCGGCCGCTCTCCGTCCTCGAACTCGGTCCGCTCGAGCGCGTCGAACACCGAGTCGTCGAACGCGTACACGCCGGCGTTGATCCGCGCCGACACGCCGTCGCCGTGCTCCTCGATCCGGTTGACGACCCCGTCCTCGACGCCCACGGTGCCGTACTCGCCGGTTCGGTCCGACGCGGCGACCGCGAGACAGGCGGCGGCGTCCGACTCGGCGTACCGGTCGGCGGTGACGCGCACCATCGTGTCGTCGATGACGTTGTCTCCGTTCACGACGAGGAACTCCTCGTCGACGTGGTCGACGGCGGCCTGTAACGCGTGTCCGCTCCCCAGCTGCGTCGACTGCGTGACGTAGGTGAGGTCGACGCCGCGGTAGGTGTTCTCGAACCGGTTCTGGATCCGGTTCCGCCCGTGGCCGACGACGAGGACGATGTGGTCGACCCCGGTCTCGACTAAGGCGTTAAGCGGGTACTCCAGTATCGGTCGCCCGCCGACCCGGAGCATCGGTTTCGGCTGGTACCGGGTGAGCGGTCTGACGCGTCGACCTTCGCCGGCCGCGAGGACAACTGCCTGATCGAGGGCACTCATCGCTCCACCTCGACGACGCGCGCTGACCCCGGACGAAGGGACCCGACGGGACGCCCGTCGACTCTCGTCTCCATACCCTGGAGGACGTATCGATCCATGCCCACTATCACCGTACGGGTGATCATTGTAATGCAGAACCTTTCGCGACCCGTCGAGCGGGCCGACAGCGGCTCAAAACATGATCGAACTGTTATGTCCGTCCTACTGCGACATCGTCTCGGATCCGATATCGAGGGACCGGACGGGGAGGGTCGGGGCGGAGGGTGAAGAGAGAACGAGGTGGGTTGGGGTGGAGGGTGAAAAGAGGACGAGGTGGGTCGGGGTGGAGGGTGAAGAGAGGACGTGATAGACTACCCGAACGAACGGCCGAGGCGGTGCCGAACGCGAACCCGATGGCGCCAAATCGAACTCGACGGCGCCGAACGCCACGGGGGACGTAGGAGGTGGTGTGGACGTGCAGTGACGACAGCGATCGCCGGCGACCCCGCTACCGACGGAGCGTCACGAGCTCGTCCGTGACCTCGACCGTGTAGCCGCAGTAATCGAACGAGAGGCGTACGCCGGACCGCCCGACCGCGGGATTCGAATCGAACAGCTCGTCGATGGCCTCGGGGTCGATGAAATCGGCGAGGACCGGCAGTTCGCCGGGACTCACCGTCTCGGCCTCGGCCACCGCTCGGACGATGGAAACCGTCGTCGACGTGTCGGGTTCGGTCGGAATGCGCTCGATGATTGTCGTGTCGCCTCCAGGAGCCGTGCGGCGTTTATGTACATCAGACATCATGTGCTCTGTACCGTTGGTTTTTCGCATGGGGCCACGGTAATAAATTGTATCGATTCGGCTCAGCGGGGCGATCTCGCCGAAATCGGATGACGGCTCTGTACCCACCCCGTTTGCGTCGCTTCCGAACACGCATCGAAGTCCGATCCGGGCCGTCGGCTCGCTCGCGGCGTGGCGGCTCGTTTGGATCGGATTACCGTCGTCGGTCGTGCTGAAACGACACACAATTCCTTCACGGTTTATCAGGGTAGTTCGAGCGTACTACGAATATGCTCTGTATAGTAAATACCCACAACGGCCATGTATCGCGTGTACCGTAGCTGAGGTAGATTGTCCCTGACCCCGGACACCCGCGTCAGTTACGGTACGGGCCCCCCCGCCCCTGTTTCCTGACGACACTCGATCCCCCAGCCTCCGCTCCGGCTGCTCAACAGACTTCGACCTCCACCCGCGCGAGACTGTATTCACTCGCGAACCCGACAGCACGCGCGACTCGCGAGCCTCACGGTGCGCACGCGCGGGCCCACCGTGCGACTTCGCTGGTTCCCGCCTGCGGACCCGACAGCAGGGGGGTAAACCGGGCTGTCGACCCGGGTAGCAGCCGCATACTAAACTCCCGTTCCGCGGTATCGGTGGCGCATGCACGCAGTCATTCTCGCCGCGGGACAGGGAACGCGGATGGGACCGCTGACGGAGACGACGCCGAAGCCGATGCTCCCGGTGGCCGACGCGCCGCTCGTCGAACACGTCGCGGACGCCGCCGTCGAGGCGGGCGCCGACGAGCTCGTGGTCACCGTCGGCTACGGCGCCGACCGGATACGGGAGCACTTCGGCGAGACGCACCGAGGCGTCCCGGTCAGATACGCGGTTCAGCAGTCGCAGCGCGGCACGGCCGACGCGCTGGCGGCGGCGGCCGCTCACCTCGACGGCGAGTTCGCCGTGCTGAACGGCGACTCGCTGTACCGCGGGGCGGACCTGGAGCGCCTGTTCGAGTCGACGCCGCGGATCGGCGCGTACCGGGTCGACGACCCGTCCCAGTACGGCGTGTTGACCGTCGACGGCGACGTGGTAACGGGCATCCAGGAGAAGCCGGCCGACCCGGAGACGAACCTCGTCAACGCGGGGGTGTACTCGTTCCCCGCCGAGACGGTCGACCTCCTCGATGTCCCGGAGAGCGAGCGGGGGGAGCGCGAACTCACCGACGTGGTAGAGCGGGTGATGGCCCGCGGCGACCTCGGCTACGCGGTCCTCGACGAGTGGATGGACGTGGGGCGGCCGTGGGAGCTGCTCGAGGCCAACGAGCGACGTTTGCCCGGCCGTGACGCCGGATCGGAGGCGCACACCGGCCCCGACGGCGTTCACCCGGACGCGACGATACGCGGCGACGTGGTCCTCGAGGAGGGAGCGACGGTCGGGCCCGGGGTCGTCATCGAAGGGCCGGCCCTGCTTCGGGCGGGGTGTTCCGTGGGGCCGAACGCGTACGTCCGCGGCGCGACGCTGATCGGCGAGGGAGCCCACGTCGGTCACGCGGTCGAGATCAAGAACAGCGTCCTGATGGCGGACGCCACGGTCGGTCACCTCTCGTACGTCGGCGACAGCGTCCTCGGGCAGTCGGTGAACCTCGGCGCCGGGACGAACGTCGCGAACCTCCGACACGACGGGGACCCGGTCGTCGCGACGGTGAAGGGAGACCGCGTCTCGACGGGGCGCAGGAAGTTCGGCGCGGTGCTCGGTCCCGAGGTCAAGACCGGCATTCAGACGGGAATCAACGCCGGGGTGACGCTCTCCGCAGGCGCGCGAACGGAACCCGGCGAGATGGTCCTCCGCGACCGCTGAGCGCGCCCCGGCCGGCCGTGGACAGTTACGGGGCTCGGAGGGACTGCTCTCGCGGCGCGTCCTCTCGCCGCGCCGCGTCCCCGCTCGAGAGGCGGTTCCGGGGGAGACAGTCGAGACAGCCGTGAACGGTGTCTCCCATCCCGAACACGCGCACGAACCGCCGGCTCACCGCCGAGCCGCATCGGTTGCACCGTCGATTGACGTCCGTCGCGGTTTCTTTCATGGCTCTCGCATCGAATGGGGCGTATATCAGTATACACGGGATAGTGGAACCGGCCGATCCCAAACGCAAATTTGATCCCTGTTAACATGGGATCGGATCCGCTCAGCCGCCCGCGTGACCGGTCAGTGGCCAGTCGTTCGAGACGGGACTTCGGGAGCCGCCCCCTGGTCGGTCCGGATCACCTCGGAGCCCGCGACGAACGCTCGCTCCACGGTCGGGGTCGGCGTCGGGTCGACGACGACGAGGTCCGCCCTGGCGCCGATCTCGATCCGTCCGCGGTCGTGGAGCCCCGCGATGTCGGCCGGGTTTCGCGTGACCCTGTTGACCCGCGTCGACAGCGATTCTCCGGTGTCGACGAACGGTGCCGCGAGCAGCGACGCCGGGTGGTAATCCGAGCAGAGCGCGTCGAGGACGCCCGCCTCGATCGCGTCGCGGGCGCTGAGGTTGTCCCAGAGGCTTCCGCCGCGCACGAGGTTCGGGGCCCCCATCACGGTCGCGAGGCCGAGGTCAGCCGCGCGTTGCGCGGCGTCGAGCGTGAGCGGGTACTCGCTGATGGCGGCGCCGTGCTCAGCCATCGTCTCCACGTCGGCGCGACACTCGTCGTCGTGAGACGCCAGCGGCGCGTCCACGCGCCGGGCGAGCTCGCTGACGCGGGCGATCCGCCGGCTCCGGCTCGTGTCGTCCATCTCGCTCCGTTCCTCCGCCGCGGACCGGACGGCTTCGGCCGGCCAGTTCCGGTCCTCGACGTAGTGCCGCTCGAACGATTCGGCGTCGTACTGGCCGTCGCCGGGAGCGTGGTGCATCACCGACACGAGGTCGAGGTCGATCTCTCCGATCAGCTCCTCCACCGCGGCGGCGCTGGCGTCTGCGAGCTCGCAGCGCGCGTGCACGCGGTTATCTCCGAGCGTATCCGTCCCGCGGTCGACGGCTCGGGCGAGCCGGGCGGCGTTCTCGAGGTTCCGGCCGTCGTCGGGCGACTCCTCGAACGCGAGGGCGTGGAACTTCGTCGTCACCCCGTGGAGGACGTTCATGCGGTCGGTGGTGGCGAGCGCGGTCATCGGGTCCATCTCGGCGCCGGAGCGCGGCGCGAACTGTTCCTCGATGTCATCGCCGTGGAGGTCGATCAGTCCCGGCATGACGACGCGACCGCCGGCGTCGATCACCGTCGCGTCGCGCTCCGGGGTGCGCTCGCCCCGATCGATTCGGACGATACGCTCGCCCGCCACGACGACGCGGCCGTTTTCGATGACGCCGGAGGGAGTGACGATCCGCCCGTTTCTGACCTCGACGAACTCGGTCATAGCGGCCACTCCGTCGAACGACCACGCGTCGCCGTGGTCAGCGATCCGTTTCTCCGTCCGCTCGGGGGGACCAGTGCGTTCATGATCGCTCCGATAGGTGCAGTAGCGGTATTGTTAAGAAGTTACAACCGCTGGGTCCGGCTTTGATTTTGACACGGTAGGTGGCGGTTACTAATGAGCGCAACCCGCCTTACACCGGACATGATTGATGATACCTCCCCAACAATAACGCGGACAATAATTGGCGTTCACGTCGGCGAAACGGATCCGATCGGCGGATCGAACGGAAGGGTCGGCGCGCGCGGATGACGGGAAATGGCGGCGGAGGGCTGACCGCCGACGCGTGCCTGACGCTCCTCTCGAACGCCCATCGACGAGCGGTGATGCTGTCGATCTACGACCGCGGAAGCGACGATGCCGACCCGTTCGCCGTCGAGGAGATCGTCACCGGGTCGATTCCGACGCGCGTGGAAGTGGCGCTGAACCACACTCACCTCCCGAAGCTCGAAGATCACGACGTCATCCGGTGGGACCGCGAGGAGGGGACCGTCGCTCCGGGCCCGGCGTTCGAAGAGATCGAACCGTTCATCGACGGTCTGGAGGACAACCGCAAGCGGCTCCCGGACGACTGGCGGTCCGGCCCGGACGGCTAACGGGGGCGGTCCGTCGGGCCGACCGGCCGCCTCACCGCCACGCGGACGCGGAGACGTAGCTACCTTCCTTCGCGGTGATCCACGCCGTGGTGCGCTCGCGCTCCGAGAGGTCCGTCGGGTGGAGGGTACACTCGTCTGGCCCGTCGTCGTACCGCACGATCGTTCCCTCGAGCGTCGGGCGTCGGGGACTCTCCTCAGTCGAGCGCGTCACCCCACCGTCGGTCCGGCCGTCGTCGTTCGCTTCTCCGGTCATGCTCCTCACTACACCGATACACTACATCGTTATTCGTTTCTTATCCGTGTCTCCGACACGTTTCCGGGGTGATTACCGCTTCGGCGGCCTCTGGACTCCCGGCCGCGCCGGACGCGCGGTCGCGTCGCCGCCGGATTCTGCGCTCCGGGTCGCGCCGTCGTCGCCGTCGCGTCCGGAGGCCGCCTCCCGCTCGGGCGCCTCCCGTTCTCGGGTCTCGCGGGCGCCGACCTACCCGAACCCGAATGCCGATTATTCGGTTTATAAACTTAGCCGATCGATCAGACAGGGGTGGTATGCAAGCAGTCGTACTCGCCGCGGGCAAAGGAACACGCCTCCGACCGCTCACGGATGACAAACCGAAGGTGCTCGTTGAGATCAACGGCACGCCGCTCATCGAGGACGTCTTCGACAACCTGATCGACTCGGGCGCGACCGAGCTCATCGTCGTCGTCGGCTACAAGAAAGAGCAGATCATCGACCGCTACGGCGACGAATACCGTGACGTGCCGATCACCTACACCCACCAGCGCGAACAGCTGGGGCTCGCACACGCGATTCTCCAGGCGGAGCCCCACATCGACGGCGACTTCATGCTGATGCTCGGCGACAACGTCTTCCGCGGCAACCTCGCCGACGTGGTCAACAGGCAACGGGAGGAGCGCGCGGACGCCGCCTTCCTCGTCGAGGAGGTCCCCTACGAAGAGGCGTCGCGATACGGGGTCCTCGACACGAACGAGTACGGGGAGGTCGTGGAGGTCGTCGAGAAGCCCGACGACCCGCCCAGCAACCTCGTGATGACCGGCTTCTACACGTTCACCGACGCGATCTTCCACGCGTGTCACCTCGTCCAGCCCTCCGATCGCGGCGAGTACGAGCTCCCGGACGCCATCGACCTCCTCATCCAGTCCGGCCGGACTATCGACGCGATCCGGCTCGACGGCTGGCGGATCGACGTCGGCTACCCAGAAGATCGCGACCGCGCCGCCGAGCGGCTCTCGGAGAAGACGGACGACGACGGCGCGGCGGAGGAAGAAGCGGTCGTCGAGGACTGACATCGCCGTCGAGACGCGTTCTCTGAGCCGTTCTGACACGAGGCCGACGCGCTGTGCTCTCGCGGCCCGGGCCGACGCGTTCGCCGGTCCTCCGGCCGAATCGCACTCCGCGGCTACTTTTGCCCTTCGCTGGCCAGGTGGTGGTTCATCACCGTCTCGATGCCGTCGACGATCTGCTCCGCGTCGACGCTCTCCACCTCGGCGGTCCGCTTTCGGACCGTCCGGTCCCGGAGTTCCCACTCCCGGGTGAACTCCGACTCGATACCGTGCGACCGGATCCGATCGGCGAGTCGCTCGACATCCTCTTCTCCGGCGTCGACGATCTCCTCGTAGTCGATCACGCCGCGTCGGAGCGCGCAGACGACGACCCCCGAGCTGATGTCGCCCTCGCCGAGCTCGCGTTCCCACGTGGTGACCCAGTTCCCGATCCGCGCCATCTGTTGGAGGTCACAGAGGATGCTCCGGAGCGCCCCCAGCTCCGATCGGTCGAACGACGGCGAGTGCATCAGGTCGACGCAGGCGTACGGGAACATCGTCATGTTGTACGCGTCGTGACGCTCGGTCTCCGCGCGGTTGGCCATCGCCGGATTGTCGTTCACGAGCCCGGAGTACTCCATCGCGTTGAACGTCTGCCGGAGGTCGTACTCGAAGACGTCGACGAACTCCGCGTACCGCGGGGCGGTCATGATCGACGCGTCGATCTCGTCCCACAGATCCGCGAGGTATCCGAGGACGGCGTAGTCCACCTCGCCGCTCACTGACCCCGCGCGCTCGGTCGCGTCGACGCCGAACGGGATCCAGCGACCGGCGTCGAACGTCCCCTGGTCGCCCTCGCTCTCCGCGAGGTCGTCGAGCACCGTTACGAACATCGTTAACAGCGTCTTATACTCGTACACCGCGGCGTGTTCCCCGTCCGGTACCGAGGTTAGCGTGAACTTATCGAAGAGGTTGTGGATCCACTTCCAGAGAAATCGATCCCGGTCGCCGATGACCCGAGCGTATCGATCTGCGAACTCTGCCGCGGTTGGTGGGAGCGTAACCTCGCTTACCTGCTGCGTGTACTCCATCGGGTTGGGTCCCCCCCACTGCTCGACCATCACCTGTCCGCGAGCCTCGTGTGCCATACTGGTAAACATAAGCATAACAGTGTTAAGCCTTTTGTTCCCTTTCTATATCGTGATAATAACCACATTACCGTGACAATCATGGCATTTCTGGTAAAGTATCTTAACCCTGTTCGACACGTCCGCCTGTTTTTCTCACCCGTTTGTGCGTTCGAATTTCGTCTCGTCCACTATTTCGAATTGATGTCACCGAGAAATATAGTGCCCCGTGAACGTGACGAGATATTTATATGTCTCTGGGCGTTGGTCTCGCTGTGTTCAAACGGGGTCGATCTGAGGAACCGTTTATCGGGGGTGTTCGATGGACCTGACGGCGCCCGACCACCGAGCGGCGGTCGGGCGCTTCCTCGCGCGGGCCGAACTCGGCTTTCTGTACGCCGAGGGATCGAGCGAGATCGTCGACGCGAACGCGACGGCCGACGAGCTGCTCGACGTCGACGGCGGTCTGGTCGGCGCCGACCCGCGCGAGATCGACCCGAGTTTCGGTCCGGAGCTGCTCGCGGCCATCGAGGAGGCCGCTCGGGCGGACCGGACCGTCGAGAAGGGGATCACGATCGACGACGGAACGGCGCTCCAGTTCCGGGCGGTCCCGGGGGACGGCGGCGTCGGCGTGCTCGTCCGCGACGCTACCGACGACGTCGGACTGCGCCGCGACCTCCGCAGGTCGAACCGCATCCTCGAGACGCTGGAGGACGGCGTCTACACGTTAGACGAGGCGTTCGTGATCACGTCGGTCAACGAGGCGATCACCGAGATGACCGGCTACGACCGCGAGGAGCTCGTCGGGTCGCACGCGTCGATGCTCGCCGGGAGCGAGACGCTCGACAAGGCCGAGGAGATCCTCGACATGCTCCGCGGGGACGGCTCCGATATCGGGATGATCGAGTCGTCGATCAGGACGGCCGACGGGGAGCTGCTGCCGATCGACACCCACTTCTCTCCGGTCGAGTTCGACGACGGGCGCCGCGGACGCGTCGGCGTCCTCAGGGACGTGACCGACAGACGCCGCAACGAGAGCGCCCTCCGCGAACTGAGCCGCTCCGCCCGGCGGCTGCTCCGAGCCGACGACGCCGAATCGGTCTTCGAGACCGCCGTCGACGTGACCACCGCCGTCTGGCCCGAGGCCACCGTCGTGGCGTACTCGTTCGACCGAACCGAGGCGCGGCTGATCCCCGTCGCCGCGTCCGGCGGCGATCACGACGAGTGCGGGCCGGGAAGCCTGGTCTGGGAGGCGTTTACCACGGGCGCGGACGACGCGGCGACGACGATCGACCCGGCTCGGGCGAGCGACGCGGCAGACGCCGGCTCCCGGACGTCGTTTCGCCGGATCGACGGCTCCGGGACGGCCGACGCGGAGGCCGGTCCGACGGGGGACTCGGCGACGCCCTCACCGACCGGCCGCGTGGTCGAGCGGTCGAACGATCCCGACGACTCCTCCCCTCGCACCCTGTACGCGACGCTCGACGGGTACGGCCTGTTCCGGGTCGATTTCGGCTCCGCGGAGCCGGCGGGGAACGTCGAGGAACCGGTCGGACTGTTGGCCGCGAACGCCGTCGCGGCCCTCGACAGCGTCGAACGAGAGACCGAACTCTCTCGAAACCGGGAGCGACTGGAGCGCCTTCACGGGCTCAACACCCTTCTCAGACGGATCAACGGGGAGCTCGTCGACGCCGATACCCTCGAGGAGATCGCGGAGGCGGTCTGCGACACGCTCGTCGAGTCGGACCAGGTCGAGTTCGTCTGGGTGGGAGAGACGTACCGAACCGGCGGCGACCCGACCCCCGTCGCGGTGGCGGGCGAATCGGACGGGCTCCTCGACGCCTTGCCGGGCGGAGCGGTCGCCTCCGCGACGATCGGAGACGGCGGGACCTCCGCCGACACGGGGGAACTCCCCGGCGTCCGGGCCGTCGAGACGGGCGAGCCCGTTCGCGTGTCCGACGTGTCGGACGGGCTGCGGCGAGAGCGGTGGCGGGAGCACGCGCTCGCGCGCGGCCATCGGTCGGTCCTCGGCGTCCCGCTCTCGTACGAGGGGCTGTGCTACGGCGTCCTGTCAGTGTACGCCGACCGCCGGTCGGTCTTCGACGGCGAGTTCGGCGACCTGCTCGTCGAACTCGGGGACAACGTCGCGAACGCGATCAGCAGCCTGGAGACGAGGCGGTCGCTCCGGACCGAGTCGCTCGTCGAAATCGAGCTGCGAATCGACGGGAGCGACGCGCCCCTGTCCCGGATCGCGTCCGCGTTCGGGGACCCGCTCCGCGTCGACGGAACCGTCCCGCAGGGGAACGGTCGGTCACTGGTCTACTTCACCACCGACGGCGACCCCTCCGGCGTGACGGAGTCGGTGGTCGCCGTCGAGTCGCTTCGCGAGACGGGCGGCGGGCCGAACGCCCGACTCGAGGCGACGGTCAGCGAGGAGACCGTGGTCGACAGGGTGAGCGCGCACGGCGGAAGCGTCGAACGGCTGGTCGCCGGCGACGACGACGTGGTCCTCACGGCGACCTTCCCGCGGTCGGTCGACGTTCGCCGCATAATCGAACACTTCGAGGACCGCTACGGAGGCGTCGAACTCCGGTCCCGACGGGACCGCTCCGAGGACGACCGCCCGGAGGCTCGAGGCGACCTCGCGGAGGCCCGAGACGATCTCGCGGACGAACTCACCGACAGGCAGCGGGAAGCGGTCGAGACGGCGTACCTCCGCGGCTACTTCGAGTGGCCGCGCGCGAGCACCGGCGAGGAGGTCGCGACGGCGATGGACATCACCCAGCCGACGTTCAACCGACACCTTCGGACGGCCGAGCGGAAGCTCCTCGAATCCGTCCTGAACGATATCGACGCCGAGGACTGAGCGATCCACCGCCGTCGACCGCGCTCGGAGAGGGGTCAGTCGGCCGTGGGCAGATCCACGTACCGATTCTCCCACTCGCGCCGGGCACGGAGGCCCTTCGTCCCCTTCTCCGTCAGCTCGTAGAAGTTCGTCCGTCGGTCGCTTTCGCCTTTCTCGACGTATCCCGTCTCGACGAGGGTATCGAGGTTGGGATAGAGCCGTCCGTGGGTGATCTCTCCCATTGACGACTGCAGTTCTGTTTTGATCTCCTGTCCCGACGGTCTCTCGGCTCCGGAGATCACGTAAAGGAGGTCGCGCTGGAAGCTCGTGAGCTCGAAAAGGGGCTCGGACATTGTTGGAATTTCGTCGTTCGGTTGCTTTGTTATAAAGACGTAAACGAATGTCAGAACCGCTGGATACCACCTTGTCGGCGCCTATCCACTATCCCGTCTCACCCGGACTCCTGTGACGCCCCACCCGTGGAGGTACACCCGTCGATCGTCGGATTTCGGTCACGATACCCCACATTACTCCGTCCGTATCGATCGCCGATCCCCCGGCTTTACTCCCGCAGCCACTGCCGCCCGCCGATCCCGACGAGAGCGACGACGCTCACCGCCGTCCACCCCGCCGGGGGCACCGCCGAAAGCGCCCCGAGACCGAGCGTTCCCGCCGTGACGAGCGCCGCGACTCCGAGGGCGAACGCGCACGTGAGCCGATCCGACGAGTCGGTATTCTGGGTGTCTTCCGGGGGTAACTGCAGGTAATACAGCACCTGCGAAGCCGGATCCAGAAGCGCGATGGTCCCGCGGTGCTTGTCGAACTCGACGATCCCGAGCGCGTCCATCCGCGGGAGGTGACACTGATAGAGGGCGATGCGGACGCGTTTCCGTTCCTGCGAGGTGAGCTGTCGAACGGGCGTGTCGTTCTCGCTCGCGGCGATGTGTTCGGCGACGTCGGAGAGGTCCGCCGACCCGCCGTGATCGTGGAGGTACTGGATGACCGCTCGTCGCCGTTCGTTTTTCAGAACGTCGAACACGTCGGTCTGCGTCAGCGTCCGGTCGTCCCTGGCGTCGGTCAACTCCCGGAACTGCTGGTTCTCGGCCCCCCTCGCCATCATAGCTCTCCTACTGCACTGTACCCTATTAGTCATTCTGAAACTATAGTAACATGACCGTACTGGGATCGAGCGTTCGGAAAGCCGCCTATCGTCGACCGAACCGTTCGCGTTCGGGCGATTACCGTCACTTACTGTTCGATTTTGAGCGACCCGGACGACGCGATCGTCACGTCGTACCCGTGATATCGGAACGAGACGACGACCCCCTCCGGATCCGCCGTCCTGGTTCCCCGGAGCAACTCGTTGAGCGCGTCGACGTCGATGATGTGAGCCAACGGCGGTAGCACCTCCACTTCGGCGCTATCGAGATCGGCGACCGTCTCCACCACCGCGACGCCTGGAGACACCTCCGACCAGTCGTACCGTTTGGTCGTCGATCGGCGTGACATCTTACCGACGTATCCTGCTCGACTCCACGGACGATACTCTAGGAGTCGGGGTGGTCAACACGGCTATCGGCGTCTCGTCGTACATCGTCTTCCATTCTCCTTAGCCATACTTGTATCCCGCGACATCGTTGAGCGGCGTCCCGACACCACCCGCGTTTCGCTCCAGCGGACGGATAGCAGGGGATTAACTTTGGGCGGTCGGCAGAGAGGTATCACCGTACATGGATGCGAACTTTCCGGACTCCGTGACGGTCGACTACACGGACGGCGAGGACGAGGACCCGGCGGACTACCCGTCGCTGCAACACAAACTCGAGAAGGCGATCGAGGTCACCAAAACGGGTCTCGAGCAGTACGAGAACCCCGCGGTGATGTGGACGGGCGGGAAGGACTCCACGCTGACGCTGTACTTCATCAACCAGGTGGCCGAACAGTACGGGTACGAGAAGCCGACCGCCGTCTTCATCGACCACTACCAGCACTTCGACGAGATCATCGACTTCGTCAAGCACTGGGCCGACGAGTGGGAGATCGACGTCGTGTTCGCTCGCAACGACGACATCGGCGCGTACGTCGAGGAACACGGGTTAGAGCCGGGCGACGATATCCCCATCTCGGCGCTGTCCGAACACAACCAGCATCACGTCCACGACATCCTGGAGTACGAGGAGGAGACGTTCCCGTTCCTCCTGGACACGTACGTCGGGAACCACCTGCTGAAGACGGTCGCGCTCAACGACGCCCTCGAGAAGTACGATATCGACGGCGTCATCTCGGGCGTCCGGTGGGACGAACAGGAGGCGCGCGCGGACGAGACGTTCTTCTCGCCGCGCCACGATCCCGACCTGTTCCCGCCGCACGACCGGATCCAGCCCATCCTGCAGTTCGCCGAGGCGGACGTGTGGGACGCGTTCTGGAACTACGTCGTTCCGGACACGGTCGAAGCGTTCCCCGACGAGGGGTACGTGCCCGAGTCCGCGGACGACCTGCCCGAGGGCGTGAGCCGGGAGGACGTGCCGATCTCGCCGAAGTACTTCGCCGGCTTCCGCTCGCTCGGCAGCGAAATCTCGACCGAGAAGACGACCGAGGAGCCCGCGTGGCTCCAGGACCTCGAAGGAACGACCGAGCGCGCCGGCCGCGCCCAGGACAAAGAGGACCTGATGGAGCGCCTGCGCGACCTCGGCTACATGTAAGGGTCGCCGCGGCAGAAGTTCCTCCGAACGGTACCGCGCCGAACCAGGAGACGGTTCGTCTCTTTTCGTCGGCCGTCGCCTCTTTTCCCCACCGCCGACTTTTCGCCCGGCGCTAGGCTTTGAGGTCCGGGGCCGTTCGCCCTGGGCGGCCCTCGATCGAATCGAGGTACCGCTCCGTCGTCGAGAACTCGAAGTCCTCCAGCAGTCGCCGGAACTTCCCCGCCGCCCCCCCGAGTCGGTGGTAATGGAACCAGTCGTACTCCTCGACGCGCGGGATCGCGGGGTCGAGCTCCCAGGGGTGGATGTAACAGACCGCCGGATGCCCGGCCGCGATCCGGCGTTCGAGGGCGTGTCGGATGAAGCGGTACGGGAGCGCGCGGAGGTAGAATCCGCCGGCGACGGGCACGTTGACGTCGACGCCGGGGATCCGATACGTGCTGAGCGGCACCTCCCACAGTCCGTCCTCGCGGGGGACCGTTACGTCGTCAGACCTGATCCGATACGTCGTTCTCGGCGCGTCGGGGACCCCGTACAGCGGCGTCTTCACCGGGAAGATGCTCGAGTCGTACCGGAACCCCCGCTCTTCGAGGACGTCTATCGCCCACGCCGTGGACTCGTTGAGCGAGAACTTGGGAGCGCGGAACCCCTCGACGCCGTCGACGCCGGCGTCCCGAAGCGCCGCCACGGAACGGTCGATCTCGGTCCCGAGCTCCGACGGGGATAACTCGGAGAGGAACTGGTGGGAGTACCCGTGCGAGCCGATCTCGTGGCCGTCGTCGCGGATCCGCCTGATCAGGTCCGGGTGGTTCCGCGCGACGTCCTCGAGCACGAAAAACGTCGCCTCGTTGTCCGTCGCCGAGAGCATCGTCAATATTGTGTCGACGTTCTCGACGACCCGGTCGGTATGCGCGTCCCATCGATCTCTCGGGAGATCGCAGTACCAGGGTTCGAGGTCGACCTGTAACACGTTCATCGTCCGTTCTTACCCGAGAGGATCCCGTTCTGGTGTCATAGTTATGGAGCGGCAAGCGGACCCCCGTCGATTCCGAGCGTCGGGCGAAATCGGCACGCGCGCGGTACGCTCCGTCAACGACCGTTTAGCCGAGGTATAACTATGACACGCTGACGCGGAGGTGTGGACAACCTAATGACGGCTCGTCAAGCTTCTCGATCCATCCCCAAACTCAGTTTTCTGTGGCCGGTACCAGCCGTTCTCCTGAGCTGCCTCCTCGTGATCGGCCTCCCCGAGGGGTCCGCGATCCGGCTGGTGGTGGTCGGCGTCGCGTTGCTGTTCCTCCCCGGGTACGCGCTCACGCTCGCGGTCTTCCCGGGGAGCCGAACCGATGAGAACGAGGCACAGACACCGCTGAACCGCCGTTACTTCGAGTCGAACCTGTCCTCCCTCGATCCGTTCGAGCGAATCGCGCTCGCGGTCGGATTCGGCGTCTGTCTGATGCCCGTGCTCGGCTTCGTCGTCGGCGTGACGGGAGCCGCGTACGAACCGCAGACCGTGATCGTCCTCGTTTCGGTCGCGACGACGCTGTTCACGGCTCTCGCGGCGGTCAGATACTGGCTGTCGCCGGCCGACATCGACGCCCCGTCGCCGCTCGCCTCTCTGACGGAAACCGTCGTCGACGGGGTCTCTGCCCCGACTCCCGGCAAACGGGCACTGAACGTCGCCGTGGTCGTGATGCTCGTCCTCGCCACCGCGAACCTGGCCGCCGCGATAGCGTCCCCGCCCGAGAGCCCCGAGTACACCACCGCCGCGCTGCTGACCGAAAACGACGAGGGGGAGCTGGTCGCCGACGGGTATCCCGACCAGCTCCGAGCCGGTGAGAGCGCGGACCTCACGCTGCGGGTCGAGAACCACGAGGCGCAGGCGGTGGACTACGAGGTCGTCGTCCAGCTCCAGCGCGTGAGCGGTGACGGCACCGTCACGGAGATCTCCACCCGCGACCGGTTCGAGCAAACCGTCGACGCCGGCTCGGTCTGGGAGCTGGACCATCGAGTCGCCTCCGACATGTCGGGAGAGCGGGTCAGACTCGCGTATCTCATTTATAAGGGAGACCCCCCGACGGAGCCGACCATCGACAACGCGCATCGGAACCTCACCCTCTGGGTCGGAGCGGAAGGAGGGGGCGTCGAGGAGAACGTGGCGGACGAGCCGCTGAATCCGTCGCTTTCGGCGGTGGAGGCGGACCCCGAATTGCGCTCCGGTGACGGCCGAGAGCCCGCCGCGACTCGGGCGGCAATCGGCGCGGGGGCGCTCTGATGTCCCGCGGGCTCTCTGCGTCCTCCGAGGACCGAAGCGCCGTGTCGATAGCGCTGTTGATCGGGTCGATCTGCTTTTTCGCGGCGGTAACGGTCGCGGAGGCGAACCCGGCCACCGTCTACGAGGTGTCGATCTACAGCGGCACGCCGCTCCTCTTCTGGCTCGGTATCGCCGTCTCGCTGTCGGCGGGCATCGCCGCGCTGGTGTTGGCCACGACGTGGATACAGTGGGCCGGCGGACTCGTCTTGACGGGGCTCTCGATGCTGTCGGTCCCCGCACTCCCGCTCGTCCGCGGCTACTTCTTTTACGGCCTCGGCGACGCGCTTCGGCACTTGGGGAACATCCGAGGGCTCCTGACCGGCGAGGCGGGCTTCTTCGCTGAGGTGTATCCCGGGGCGTACAGCTTCAGCGCGTTCCTCAGTGCCTTCTCGGGAATACCGCTGGAGCAGTCGATGCTCGTCGCCGTGTTCATCACGTCGGTCCTCTACGTGGTCTTCGTCGTCCTCTGCGTGCGGGCGATACTGCCGCGCAGGCGAGCGGTGGCCATTGCGGCTCTCTCGGCGGTCATGTTCCTCCCGCTGAACCACGTCAGCTTCCACCCGCACTTCCACACGTTCTCGATGGCGACGTTCCTGACGCCGATACTCCTCTACGTGGTGATCAAACACATCACCGACCGCGGAGCGGACGAGACGATCCCTCGGCGGCTCTCCTCGACTGACTTCGGCTTCGCCGTGGCCGCGGTCGCGATCGTCTTCTATCACCCGCAGGTCGCGCTGAACGTCATCATCGTGCTGGGCGCGATCGCGGCGATACAGCGGCTCGACGGCCGGTACTTCTCGAACACCGTCTTGGCTAGTTCCCCACCGGTCTACGGCCAGTTACTGTTCCTGGTCGGGTTTTTCGCGCTGTGGAACCTCCAACACCAAGAGATATTCCTGATGGCCTCGAACTTACTCGATTCGCTGAACGGGTGGTTACTCGGCACCGAACAGGCCGGACAGGTCGTCACACAGCGGACCGACTCCGCTCAGTCGGTCGGCCTCAGTATCCCCGAGCTGTTCGCGAAACTGTTCCTGGTGCCGGCGTTCTACGCCGTCGTCGCGGGAGCGGTCATTGTGATAAACCTGTTCTCAGACGTGTTCAGCGAGAAAAGTCGGATAATAACGACGACCTTCTCGCTCGCCGGGATCGTGCTCGGTATCTACTCGCTGGCGCACTTCGTGGGCGATGCGTCCGGCTACTTCTTCCGGCACACCGGGTTCGGGATGGTGCTCGTCACGATCCTCGCAGGGATCGGGCTGACGAAGGCGGGCGACCACGTCGACGAACTGCGTCCCTCGCCCTCGCGGCTGGTGAAGATGGTCGCGATCGCCGGGATCGTGATCGCGTTGGCACTGTCCATTCTCGTCGTGTTCCCTTCCCCGTACATAAGCCAGCCGACACAGCACGTCTCCGAACAGATGTACACGGGCCACGAGGCCGCGATGGAGTATCGAGTGGAGGGCACGGCGGTGGCGTCGGCGCGCAAGGACCCCCGTGCGTATTGGAGGGCGAAGAGAGTGGACATCAGCCGGAGTCTCGGCTGGGGCGTTCCGCCCGAGGCGCTTCCGTCGGACTTGCGTCGGTTCAGAGGCTCCGACTACCCGACACGGGAGTTCTACTACTACATCCACACCGAACAAAACAGACAGGAAGAGGTGGTCGGGTACAAGGGGATCCGGTATAACGAGTCGGACTTCACTGGAGTGGGTGAGACGCCCGGCGTGAGCCAGATCATAACCAACGGTCGCGTCGACGTCTACCACGTCAAGTACGGTGACGGGCCGATCATCGGGGATCCGCGGATCGCCTCCCCCGATCCGTCGCTCGACCGGACAGCGACATCGCCGCAGAGGGGGGTGGCAGCATGAGCTCTCGATCGGCCGACGACGACGTCGAGGTGCTTATTATCGGACCGTTCAGTCCGGGCGGGGGCGGCGGCATGAACCAGTACATCTCCGGACAGTGTCAGCACCTGCCGGAACGCATCCGGACGCGCGTGTACAGCGTGGCGGTCCCGTCGGGAACCGGATGGGTTCGGTTCGCTCTCGCGATGCTCGTCGCCCTCAAGCAGATGCTGCTGTTCCCGTTCCGGCGCCCGCCGGACGTCGTCCACGTCCACTCGGCTCAGTGGCACTCGTTTTACCAGTCGTCGTGGTACGTGTTGTTCGCGGCGTTCGTGTGGCGGCGTCCGGTCGTCCTCCACGTTCACGGGTCGTCGTTCGACGAGTTCTTGGAGGTGGACTCGGTCCCCATTCAGCTGCTCCAGTCCGCCGTGTTGGGGGCGAGCGACGTCGTGGTGGCCCTCTCGGACGGCTGGGCGGACGTGCTCGAAGAATACGTGGACCCCCGAAAGGTGGTCGTCCTCCACAACGCGGTCGACGTCTCCGAGTACGACCCGTCGTTCTCGGTCTCGCCGGTGCGGATCTCGTTCGTGTCGAATCACATCGAACGGAAGGGTATCCGGGAGCTCGTCGACGCCGTTGACCAGCTCGCCGAAGAGAATCCGGTCGACATCACGATCGCGGGCAAAGGCTCGCTGTCACACCTCGTCGAGGACCTGGCGGATTCCCGAGCCGGGGTGGAGTACGTCGGATTCGTCTCCGAGGAACGGAAGCGCGAAATCCTCAACCAGTCTGCTGTGTACGTCCTTCCCACGTACGCCGAGGGCGTCCCGATTGCCATTCTGGAAGCGATGGCCGGCGGAAACGCTATCGTCTCGACCGATGTCGGCGGCATCCCGAGCGTCGTGGACGAGGAGAACGGGGTGCTTGTTGAGCCCGGCGACGCGGACGAGCTCGCGGACGCGCTCCGGACGCTCCTCACGGATCCCGATCGGATCCACTCGATGGGCAAAAAGAGCCGGCGTCGCGTCGAAGCGTCCCACTCGTGGGAGGCGGTAGCCGACGATCTGGCGGACCTGTACGACTCGCTTGCGCCGGCGTCGCGGGGAGGCTCGGACGCTCCCCCCGCCGCGGACGAACCCTACGCGTCCAAATAGCCCAGCGAACGCAGCCGCGCTTGGACGTCGTCTTCGTCGACCTCCTCGTGCGTCTCGTCTAGGTCGTCGCCGGCGACGACCTCTTCAAGAACGAACGTCACGTATTCGTCTACCGACTCGAAATTCGTCTTCGCGATACGACGTTCGACGCGCTCGTAGAGGTGCTCCTCTATCGCCACGCTCCGGCTGTCGATCTCGGTGCTCATTCTGAATCTTCCTCACAGGTCCTACCGGGGAGACGGACTTGAGTATCCCCCTGCTAATGGGGCGATCGGTCGGCTCGGCCCACCGTCGTCGGTGTCCCCGGCGCGCGCGGAATCTCTCGGCATTCGCCACTTCGGCGGTCACGGCCCCGCCGTTTCAGACGCCGAGCCCCCGCCTCTCAGGGTCGCACGGACTGCGTGGAGTAAGTCGCCTATAACAATACTCGCGCTGGGGAATCCACTGGTAAGATGGCAGACCCACGGAACGTCGTGCTCGTCACGGTCGACAGCTTCCGCGCCGACAGATGCGGCCACCTCGGGTGCGATAAAAACCTCACGCCGACCATCGACAAGCTCGCAGAGGAGGGGCTCCAGTTCGACAACGCGATCGCCCCCGCCGGGGCGACTCGCGGCTCTTCGACGTCGTTTATGACCGGTGATTACCCCTTCTCGCGCCCGGGGGCCGACCGACGGGAGTCGCTCCGCGGTCAGGTCCGCGCCCGCGACACCATCGCCGAGCGGTTCAAACGCATGGGGTACGAGACGGCCGCGTTCACGGCGAACCCGTGGACGTCGCGGTCGTTCGGCTTCGACAAGGGGTTCGATCACTTCGAGGACTTCATGGAGGAGACGACGTCGAATCGGTTCCGCGACGGCGGCGGTGACGCCGGACCCGTCCGAGAGATGGCGACGCGGCTCACGGACTGGTGGGCGGGACAGGAGATGTTCATGTCGTGGGAGTCGTTCTACGACGACATCGAGCAGTGGCGACAGTCGGCCGAGGAGCCGTACTTCCTCTGGGTGTTCCTCGTCGACGTCCACATGCCGTACATTCCCCCGAAAGAGTACCTGTCCATGTGGCCGCTGACCTACGCGGCGAACGCCTGGCTCTTCGGCGGCGCGGACGACCGGCTGAGTCCGTTGCTCCGCGACCGACTCATCTCGGCGTATGACAGCACGGTCGAGTACACCGACGAGTTCGTCGCCACTCTCCTCGACGACGTCGGCGATGACTCCGTCGTCTGCGTCCACGGAGACCACGGCGAGCTGTTCGGCGAGGAGGGCCGGTACGGCCACGGCTACCTCCACGAGTCGGTCATCAACGTCCCCCTCGTCGTCGGCAACGTCCCCTCCGAGCGCGTCAAAGACCCGGTCTCGCTCAAATCGCTTCCGGAGCTGCTCACCGGGGTCGCCGTCGGGGACCGACCGACGGTCGAACGCCCGTACGTGACCTCGCGGAACAACGACGGGATGCGCATCGTCCGCGGTCGCGACTGGCGGTATCAGCGGACGACGGAGGACGAATCAGTCGCCCTCCGGACGGACGGGCGGTGGCAGCTGCAGGGCGACGACCACCCCCTCCACGAGATCGGTCGCTCGATAGTCGAGCGGGAGCGGGCGACGGAGGCGGAGCGGCAACACGTCGTCTCGGCGGTGCAGAACATCGACGCCTGACCCGGTGGGTCCGTCTTCTGTGGACGCCCCGAACCGAGGCCAGAGACCCCGCTACCGAGCGATGCCGAGCCGTTTCACTCGGCGCGCGAGGCCGTGCGTTACCGGCCCGCCGGCCGCGGCCGCCATCGTCGCCCACGCGAGCCCGTACGTCGGCCGGTATCTGAGCGAGACGAGGGCGTGGCGTATCGCGGCGACGTAGCGGCCGTTCTGCAGGGCTGACCCGGCGACCGACCGGGACAGATAGCCCAGAAACTCGTCTTCGCAGCCGTACTCCCTGGCGAGTCCGCGGTGTTTCTCCAGCAACAGCGGGTACGACACGTCGCGTTTCGTCTCGTAGTCGCCGCTGATCTGTTCGTGTCCCATCCGCCTGACGACGAGGGGCTCCGGAATCGCGGCGAACTCGCAGTGGGTCGACAGGCGGAAGTACCAATCGCGGTCCTGCCAGCTGGGGAAGCGCACGTCGAGCGGTCCGGCCGCCTCGATGACGGCCGCGTCCACCAGCATACACGAGAACGGGTTGAGCGACGCGCCCTTCAGGATCGCCGCGGTGACGTCTCCGCTGGTGGTCGGCGCTCTGACGTTCGTCGTCTCGCCGTCCTTGACGCAGCGCTGACCGGTGTACACCGCGCCGACCTCCGGCCCCGACGATTCCATGACCTCGACTTGGCGTTCGAGCTTCGTCTCCAGCCAGACGTCGTCGTCGTCGATGAACGCGACGTACTCTCCGACGGCCTCGTCGATGCCCGTGTTTCGGGCGGCACACGCGCCACGGTTCTCCTCGTGGCGAACGAGCGTGACGTCGAGACCCGCCGTGTCGATCCCGTCGAGCAGGGGCGCCACCGGTTCGGGAGAGCAGTCGTCGACGACGATCAGCTCCACCGCCGGGTACGTTTGCCCCGCGACGCTGCCGACCGCCTCCTCGAAGTACTCCGGACGGCCGTACGTCGGAAGCACGACGCTCACCGTGCTCTCGTCACTCATTTGGTCTCCCTAAGCCGACTCGGTACTTCGTTACCGACTCAATACCGTCGCCCGTACCGGATCGACGATCGCAGCGTCGGCCGGCGAGCCCGTTCCGGAGTCGGCGTCCGCGACGGCGCGGTCGCGGTCTCACGAGCGATTAGTCCGGTCGTAAGACGGCTCACGGTCGCGCGGCCCTGTGCGAGTTTCCGTGCCCTCGACCGTCGAGCGATTCGGCCGAGACCGGGGTTTCGGGGGCGTCCTTCCCGGCCGATCCGACCAATTAGTGGACCGTCACGGACCGGTTAGCCGGTCATGAGTTAAACACGTCTGTAGCCTAGTGCGTCTCAATGCCCGACCGGGATATCGTGTGGCTCACGCTCGAGAGCGTCCGGTACGACCGGACGTCCGTCGGCGGTCACGAGCGCGACACGACGCCGTTCCTCGACCGCCTCGCGAGCGAGGACGACAGCGCCACCTTCGAGAACTGCACCACTCACGCCATCTGGACCCGACCCTCGTCCACGTCGATACTGACCGGCCGCGCCCCCTCGAACCACCGGGCGTGGTCGACGGAGCTCGCGCTTTCGGACGACATTCCGACGATCCCGGAGGGGCTGCGGGACGCGGGCTACCGGACGGTCGGCATCTCCCCCATCGCGCAGGTGAGCGCGGCGACCGGCCTCGACCGCGGCTTCGAGCACTTCAACTACCTCGGAAAGGAAGAGCTCCTCGAGCAGGTCGGTCCGCGCATCCTCGCGCGGTACCTCCTGAACCTCCGGCGCCACTCGGCCGGCTGGACGACCGACACGAGGAAACACAGCACGGGCTACATGATAGACGCGCTGGCGAGCCGTCACATCCGCCAGGCGTCCGACGGCGACGATCCCCTCTTTCTCTACGCGCACCTCGGCGACAGTCACCACCCCTACTACCCGCCGAAGGGCTGGCGCGATCGGTTCGAGAGCGACCTCGACCTGCCGGTCGATCAGGCCCTCGCCGCCTCCCTCGACATGTCCGATCGGATTCACGAACACATCGCCAACGGGCTCCCGTTCGACGCGGAGACGTGGAACGCGATCAGCGTGATGTACGACTCGGCGCTGGCGTACGTCGACGACATCGCCTCGTCTATCGTCGAGACGGCCCGGGCCGAACTCGACGATCCGATCATCGTCGTCACCGCCGACCACGGCGAGTTCTTCGGCGAGGAGGGGCTACTGGCGCACATGCTCTCGACGCACACGGCGGTCACCAACGTCCCGCTCGTCGTCGCGGGACTCGACGGGCTCTCCGGCTCCCGAACGGACGTCGTCCAGCACGCCGACGTGATGCAGACGCTCGTCGAGGAGCTCGGGCTGGACGTCCCGGTCCCGATCGGCCGCGACGTTCGGACGGACCCTCGAGAGGTCGCGTTCACCCAGCGCGGCGAGCCGCGGAGCGTGACAAAGCTCGAAGAGCTGCTCCGTCACAACCCCGAGTTCGACGCGACCCGATTCCTGTCGGGCGTCGTCACCAGCGCCCGGACGCCGGAGTACCGGTACCAGCGCGGCGACGACCGCGCGGACCTCTATCGGCTGCCCGACGAGTCCGTCGACGCCTCAACGTCGGAGCCCGACGTCGCCGAGCGTCTGGACGACGAGATCGATTCGTGGCTCGCGGCGCACGGCGCACCGAGCGCGTCCGGGGAGCGGACCGCCGATTTCACCCCCGAGATGGCGAAACAGCTGGAAGACCTCGGCTATCTCTGAGTCGTTCCCCGATACCCGTCGGCTCGTTCTCGGCCGTTCGTCGGTCCCGTTTTCTCCCGCCGATCCGCACCAGCCGAACACCCGCATAGCGCTCTCCATCGGCCGGACACAGTGTCGAGGTGAGACGCCCGCCGTGCGGGGGTGTCGCTCCGTGCCATCCCGGCGGTTCGTCGAATAACTCGACAGGGGCGAGCACACCCGAGCGCCCCACCTCGCTCGTCTACTCCGGCACGCGATCGGCCGGTCGACTCCGGAGCCGGTGTGCGGGCTACATCGCCGTTCTCCGTACTGAACCGTGTATAATTGCATATTATTTTCACACGATTCGCACCCTCGATGAGTTCCTCTGTCGCGGGTTAATATGTTTATTACATAGTGGTATATTCATATTGATTCATCTACATATCAATGTCCCCGACTACAGTGATCATACTTGGGGCCGCAGAGCCGTTCGCCGGCGAGAAGCCCTCTGCTCTGGTTCAGACTCCCGGAAACCGCCGAATGCTCGACTGGAAAATCGAGGCTTTTCAGACCGCTCTCGACGATCCGGAGATCCACTTCGTCGGCGGTTACCGCCTCGAAAACGTCGTCGAGGAGTACCCGAACATCCACTTCTCGACGAACGAGGAGTGGGAGGAGACGGGAGCCGTTGCCTCGCTGTTCAGCGCCCCGATTCCGGACGAAGGGTCCGTCATCGTGTGTTACGACGATACCGTGTTTGAAACGTCGGCCGTTCGGGCGATAAACGGCGGCTCGACGACGACGATTGCCGTGGACCGAACGTGGCAGAACCGCTATCGCGCCCGAAGCGATGAGAGCCTCGAGCGCGCAGAGAAGGTGCGTCTGGAAGACGGCGAACTCGCTGACATCGGCGGCTCGCTCTCCGTCGACAGCGCTGATGCGGAATTTACCGGACTGATGCGGTTATCGTCGGACGCCGTCGAGCGGGCGGTGGCGCTCTGGGAGGCCCGGGCGATCGACGAAACGGCCGGCCTGCCGACGCTCGTCCGAGCGCTCGGCGCGACGGACGTGCCGATTTCCGTGGCGGACATCGAGGGGCGGTGGGCGGAACTGGAGACCCCCAAAGACCTCTCGCGGTTCGTGTTAGACACGAAGGCTAACACCCTCCGCCGGCTGAAATCCAGAGTGAGACGGAGCGTTATCCTTGATCAGTACACGTTCTCGGTCTCCGAGTGGGAGGACCGACCGCACGAGATATGCGCGGGGATCTCCGGGAAGTTCGACGGAAACGCGGTGATAGTCAGGTCGAGTGCCCAGGCAGAAGACGGCTGGGAGGAATCGAACGCGGGGGCCTTCGAGAGCGTCTTGGACGTCCCTTCAAACGACGAGCGCGCGCTTCGGTCCGCCATCGAGGACGTGATCGCCTCCTACGCTGACGACAGGGAGGAAAACCAGGTTCTCGTCCAACCGATGGTCGAAGACGTCAGCGCGAGCGGCGTCGCCATGACCCGGTCGCTCGACACCGGCAGCCCCTACTACAGCATCAACTACGACGCGACCACGACCAGCACGGAGACGGTAACCGACGGGACCGGCGACAAGCTTCGGACCGCCGTGATCCTGAAAGACGCCGTGGCCGAGGACGGCTCTCTTACCGTCGAGACGGAGTCCGGCTACTCGGAGCTATCCTCCGACATCGCGATGCGTCCGCTCCTATCGGCGATCCGCGAACTCGAGAGTATCCTCGGGCACGACCGCCTCGACATCGAGTTCGCGATCGACGAGGCCGAAACCGTGTATATCCTCCAAACCCGTCCACTGACGCTCGATCTCTCGACCCGATCAGTGGACGACGACACCGTCGTCGGCGTTGTCGAGGCGGCTCAGTCGACGTTCGTAGAGACGCAGAACGAACCGCCGCAGCTCCTCGGCGATCGGACGGTTTACGGCGTGATGCCCGACTGGAACCCCGCCGAAATCATCGGTCGACGACCCCGACAGCTGGCGGCGTCGCTGTACCGGTACCTCGTGATGAACGGGGTGTGGGCGACACAGCGTGCCGAGTACGGCTACCGCGATGTCCGTCCGGCACCGCTTATGAAGTCGTTCGCCGGGCAGCCGTACGTCGACGTTCGAGCCGACGTCAACTCGTTTATCCCGGCCACCGTCTCGGACGAACTGGCGGAACGACTGGTCGAGTACTACATCGATCGGCTCGAAGCGAACCCCGAACTCCACGACAAGGTGGAGTTCGACATCGTTCTGACGTGTCTCACGTTCGATTTCGACGACCAGATCGAGCCGCTCCTCGAGGCGGGCTTCACCAGAGACGAACTCGAACCGCTTCGAGAGGGGCTACGGGAGATCACCCGTGAGGGCATCGAGCGCGTCGACGGAGACATGGAAACGATCGAACGCCTTCGCGACCGATACGACCAGGTAATGCAGTCGGACATGCCGCCGCTCAAGACGGCCTATCAGTTGCTGGACGACTGCCGCCGATACGGGACGCTCCCGTTCGCGCACCTCGCCCGGACGGCGTTCGTGGCTACGTCGCTGCTGCGGTCGCTGGAACGGATCGGCGTCCTCGAGAGCGCGGACGTCTCCGCCTTCCAAAACAGCCTCAACACGGTGGCTCGTCGGTTCGAACGGGACGGGGAACGAGTGGCGCTCGGCGAGATGGACCGAGACCGATTCGTCGACCTCTACGGCCACCTCCGGCCCGGGACCTACGAACTCACGTCTCCCCGGTACGACGCCGACCCGAAAAGCTACCTCGATCCCATGATCGACCAGTCAGGAGCGGCGCCGACCGACGGAGGCGAGTTCGAGCTCGATTCGAGCGCCCGCGACCCGCATCAAGTTTGGGACGAGGGCACGAAGCGGGATATAGCGGCGGAACTCGACCGAATCGGACTCGATTCGGACGTCGACCGATTCGTGACGTTTCTCGTCGACGCGATCGAGGGCAGAGAGTACGCGAAGTTCGTCTTCTCGCGTAACCTGAGCGCCGCCCTCGAGCAGCTGGCCGCGTTCGGAGCCGAACACGGCCTCAGCCGCGAGGAGTGCTCGCACGTGCGATTAGACGAGTTCTTCACGTGTTTCCACGACCAGCCGGCACCGGACCTCGGAGCGTGGCTCGAGACGCGGGCAGCGGAGGGACGAGAGCGGTACGCGGTGACCGCCGCGGTGGAGCTACCGCCGCTGTTGATGCGGAAGTCAGATTTCGTCGCGTTCGAACGGCCCGAACACGAGGCGAACTTCGTCACCGACGGAACCGTGAACGCGCAGCTCGTCGACCTCGACGGACTCGACGACTCGGATCCGGAGTTGGACGGGAAGGTGGTGCTCATCCCACAGGCCGACCCCGGATACGATTGGCTGTTCGGTCACGACCTCGCGGGGTTGATCACGCAGTACGGCGGTGCGAACTCCCACATGGCGGTCCGGGCGGCCGAGTTCGACCTCCCCGCGGCGATCGGCGTCGGCGGGACGGTCTACGAATCGCTGAAGGAGGCGGAGATGGTCGAACTCGACTGCGGGTCGATGGAGGTGAACCCGATATGACTCCCTCCGAGACACGCGCCGCACGCCGGCCGCGGATCGGCGTCACGCAGCGGGTGGACGTCGTCCCGGAGTACGGAGAGGTGCGGGACTGCCTCGACCAGGCTTGGACCTCGCTGCTCGATTCGGTCGGCCTCGCGACCGTGCCGCTCCCGAACACCGTCGAGAACGCCGAGGAGTACCTCGTCGACCTCGATCTCGACGGGCTGATTCTGACCGGAGGCAACGATCTGGCGGAGGTGACGGATCCGGCTGCCCCGGCGCCCGCGCGGGACCGCTTCGAACGGACGGCCCTGAGCGTCGCTCAGAAGCGCCAATGGCCGGTTCTCGGTGTCTGTCGCGGGCTCCAGTTGGCGAACGTCCACTACGGGGGGACCGTCGGTCCCGTCGAGGGTCACGTCGCGACCGACCACTCGGTACGGTTCGAGAGAGACGTCGAGTTCCTCGGTGAGACTCCCGAAGAGACGGTCGTCAACAGTTACCACGACTACGGGGTCCGACCGGATCACCTCGCCGAGCCGTTGCGTCCCGTCGCGGTCGCGCACGACGGGTCGATCGAGGCCGTGAGGCACCCGGACTGGGACCTCGTCGCCGTAATGTGGCATCCGGAGCGCGGCGAGCGGCGGGAATTAGACGAACGGATACTGAAACGGCTGTTCGCCCGCGGGGGTGCGCCATGACGACGGTGGTCCATCTGGCGGCCGGGAGGGGATCGCGTCTCCGACCGCTGACCGACGACAGGCCCAAGCCGCTCGTGCAGTTGGCCGACCGGGCGCTGCTCGACTGGAACGTCGAGACGCTGGACGAAGCCGGCGTGGATCGGCAGGTCGTCGTAACCGGGCACGCCGCCGAGGCCTTCGAGGACAGGGAGTACGAGACGGTACACAACCGGCGGCACGCCGAGACGGAGATGGTGTACAGTCTGTTCTGCGCCGAGGACGCGTTCTCGGAAGGCGAAGACCTCGTCATCTCGTACGGGGATATCGTCTACGACCGATCGATCGTCGAGTCGCTCCTGGATGCGGACGGCGAACTCAACGTCGTGGTCGACCGTGCGTGGCGCGACCTGTGGGAGGCACGGTTTCAGAATCCGCTAGACGACGCCGAGTCGCTACGCATTCAGGACGGACGCATCACCTCGATAGGCGACGAGAACACCACGTACGGGGAAATAGAGGCGCAGTACGTCGGGCTGGTGAAAGTGCGTGGCGACCGCGTAGACGCGTTTGCGAACGCGTATCGAAGCCTGAGAGACGAGGGTGTGGACCCGGATCAGATCCATATGACGAGGTTCATACAGCAGCTGATCGACGACGGATGGGTCGTTCAGAGCGTGCCGGTGGCGGGCGGTTGGATAGAGGTGGACACGCTCTCCGACCTCGAGATGTACCGCTCGCTGTCGGCGGAAGACGAACTGGACCGGTTCGTAACGCTACCGGAGCAATAGACCGCGTCGTCAGGATTCGTCGAGAACCTCCGTGAGAAACGAGCGGTCGTGATCGGGTGCGAACGTTTCGCGGACGAACGCACGGTTTTCGGCGTACGTCGAGTCGAGATCTCCGTCCTCCCCGACACCTTCGAGCGTCTCGAGGAACTGCTGGAACGTGTCCGGCTTCGGTCCGGGAAAGTATCGGTCGTACTCGAACGCAAGTCCGCGAACCTGTTGAAACCGCTCGTGATCGTCCTTGACGAAGATGATCGGCCGGTCGAACGGGAGAAACTCCACGTAAATAGAGGAGTAGTCGGTGACCAAGCCGTCCATGTACGGCATCAGCTCGGTCGCGGAATTGGCGAACTGCTGGCCGGCGAACACGACGTGTTCCCCGTCCGTCAGATGCGTGTACTGATCCTCGTTACCCGGGTGTGGTCGGAGAAAGAACCGAACGTCGTGCTCCGCGCAGAACTCCCGCAACCGACGAATCTCGAAGTCGGGAAACGGGAAGAAGGTCGTCTCGTACGCCCCGTCTTTGTGGGTCGGCGCGTACAGGATATTCACGGTCTCCGGTTCGTCGACGACCCTCTCGGTCTGTGTCGGAAGAATTGGTTCGGACTCGCCGTCCACAAACCGGCGGATGCGGTCGAACCGAGGATACCCCCACGTCGGAAATCGCCCGGGATGCCGACCCTCTGAGCTGGAGCGAAAGTACTTTTCGGCGTCCGAGTTCACGGAGCGGTGACCGATACCGTCCTGGACAATCGACGTGACCGGTTCGATTCGCTGCGGACGAGACCCCGTCCGCGTCCGCTCGTAGGATTTCGTGATGGGCCCGTGATAGAGCCGGATCCACGTCCGGTCGCTCGAGTCGAACAGGCGGTACCACTTGAAGTGCGAGTCCTGTTTACACACGACGACCGAGCTCCGCGAGATCGATCGGATACACTCCAGCGCGTGAAATCGAGACGACACAACAGTCACTCCGCGGGAGTCCCACAGGTCGAATTGTGTGTCGTCGACATCGCGCGTCGAACACACGTGGAGCGTCGGCTCGCCGTCTCGCTCGGCACACTGGTCCAACAGCGCAAACGTGTCCGACTCGGGCGTCCTCCCTCGGACGGCAATCGTTACGTCGCGGGCACGGTCAGTAGTCGCTCGGTCGTAGAGGGCGAATACGACGGCAGCGAACGGAGCCAGAAGGCGGAGGCCGACCTGTGTGGCCGTGTAGCGGACGCCGTTGTCCGAGATGCTTTCCAAGGTCTTTCGCAGCAGATATATCATGTGATTGAACTCTCCCGTTCAGTACTTCGTTAATTAGCTAATTATGACCCCCTACAGAACGTCTAGAGAGTTCGTCTTCTCTTACGAGGAGAGGCTGTACGCGAAACGCGACCGGTCGCGTCGGCGTATTTCGATCGGAGCGATGGGGCGGCCCGTCCCGGGCGGAGATAGGCGAGGGGTAACAATACGTGTGAAACCAGTGGATTTTGATCACGGATGAATTTATTCGCAGGCAGCGGCGTCGAGCCTTCCGACGGAGGTGGTAGCGGGTGCGGAGTCGGTCGCATCGCACCCGGGCCAGGGTGCCGTGTGGGGCAGACAACGCCGTCAGAGACGGCCGCACAATGACCGAATCTGAACCGAAGCGCGCCTTCGTCCTCGGATTAGACGGGGTCCCGTGGTCGTTGGTCGAGAAATGGATGGACGAGGGGGCCCTCCCCACGTTCGAGAAGCTTCGCCGGGAGGGCGCCGCGGGGCCGTTCGAGAGCACGGTTCCCGCCAACACGCCGGTCGCGTGGCCGTCGATAGCGACCGGGTGCGACCCCGCCAGCCACGGACTGTTCGAATTCACGAAGCTGAACACCCAGTACGGGCAGCGCCCGAACACGGGGGCAGACCGAAACCGACCCGCGATATGGGACATCGTCTCGCCCGCCGTCGTCGGCAACGTCCCGATGACGTTCCCGGCTCGGGAGTTCGACGGCGAGATGGCCACCGGGATGATGACGCCCGAAGACACCTCGGCGTTCACGCATCCCCCGGAGCTCGAGGCTGCGATCGACCGCCGGATCCCCGACTACGAGATCGGGCTGGACTGGAAGGAGTACTTCGGCCGGCAGGAGGCGTTTCTGGACGCGCTCGACGGGTTGCTGTCGAATCGTCGGGAGCTCATGCGGCTTCTGCTCGACCGGACCGACTGGAAGCTCTCCTTTTTCGTGTACACCGCGCCCGACCGACTCCAGCACCTCATCTGGGACGAGGCGGTGCTTAAAACGCACTACGAGCAGCTCGACGACATTCTCGCCGAAGTCATCGAGCGGTGCGAGGAGAATGACGCCGTCCTGTTCGTCGTCTCGGACCACGGCTTCGGTCCCGTCTCTCGCCAGGTGAACGTCAACGAGATCCTCCGTCGCGAGGGGCTCATCGCCCGGAAGGGACAGGAGGGGATGCGAGGTCTTCTGTCGACCGCCGGCTTCGACAAGGACGACGTTCTCGGGGCGTTGCGGCGAGTCGGCGTCGACGAGGAGACCCTGGTTCGATACCTCCCCGAGAGGCTGATCAATAGCGCGGCGACCCGCATCCCCGGCAACCACGCGCTGTACGACGCCGACTTCTCGCGGACCGAGGCGTTCCTCCACGGGCTCGGGAGCGTCTACGTCAACGACACCGCCAGATTCGCGTCGGGGACCGTCGCTCCCTCGGACGTCCCGGCGGTCAAACGACGCGTGACGGAGATCCTCGAGAACGTTCGAGACCCGGAGACGGGCGACCGGCCGCTCATCGTGGTCGACCCCGACCGCGGAACGCCCGGCGGGGAGGAAGCCGGCCGCGACGCGTCCGCCGAGGGAGACACGCTCGAACCGGACCTCCTGGTGGAGTCGATCGACGGGTACACGGTGAACTGGCAGTTCACCGACGAGCCGTTCACCGTGCCCGAGAAGGCCGCAGACCACCGATCGGAGGGGATCTTCTTCGCACACGGTCCCGGCGTCGAACCCGGATCGCGGCCGGCCGACGCCTCGGTCGTCGACCTCGTCCCCACGCTCCTCCACCTCCTCGACCGACCGGTGCCGTCGCACGCCGACGGCAGCGTGCTCGAGGAGATCCTCGCGGCCGGCTCGCCCGCAGCGGAGCGGCCCGTCCGGACCGCGGACTACGACGCCGGCGAGCCGCGCGAGGGAGTCGACGGCGAGTCGCAAGAGGAGGTCGACGGCGACTTCGACGAGGTCGAGGATCGACTCCGCGGATTAGGCTACATGGAGTGATCGATCGACGGGCGTGCGACCGCAGTCGCGACACGCCTTAACCCGGCTGGCAGAGCGCTCTCCCCGTCAGTCCCGATCGCTCGAGTGACGGTACATGCCGACCGCCCGACCCGCGAACCGCATCACGTTCGCGCCCGATCGGACGAGCGCGTGCTTCGGCGTGACTCCCACGTAGTTCATCGGATTCAGCACCGTCTGTAGCGTCCGGAAGTACTGACTCGACGATGGGACGTCGTTCATCTCCCAGAGCTGTGGCGTCTGTAGCTCCAGCTCGTACTGCTTGCGCCAGTAGTCGACGATCGAATCGGCGTAGGTGTGATACACGAGCAGTTCGGGGTCGTAGTAGATCGGATAGTGGTTCAGTATCCGCTCGGCGAGCTCCTTCTCCTCGTGTCCCCACGTGATGTCCTCGTTCCACATCCCGGCGTCGTCGAACACCTCCTTTCGGGAGGCCGCGTTACACCCCCAGAACCGGGTGACGTAGCGGGGCCGTGGTCCCTGGTCGTAGTGGCTCGTGAGGCGCTTGATAACGTCATCGTTCGGGTGAATGATCTTGCCCGTCACGACGGCCTCGCGCTCCAAGAGATCGGACACTCGTTCGAGGTACCCCTCGACGGGCAGCGAGTCGTCGTCGAGGAACACGAGCTTCTCCGCGCTCGCCCGTCGGATCCCCTCGTTCCGGGCCTTCGTCGCCGAGTCCTCGCTCTGTACGAGCACTTCGTAGTCGGTGAAGTCGTGCTGTTCGAGCCTCGCGACGGACTCGATCTCGCCTTTCGGTTTGAGGGTGGGGACGATTACGCTGAGTTCTGGCATGGGTTCCATCTGCCGCTTCCGGTCGGTCTGTCTCTCGGGTAGATGGTACAGACCACGACTGACGCCTAAATTGTTATACCGTACCTATCGGGACGGATGCCCCGTCGGCAGGTCCGGTAAGGGGGCCGCTGAGCCTCACCTCCGTCTGGTCGCCGCTTCCGTCCAGAATTCCACCGTTCGAGGCCGACACCGGGAGATCGCGACCGTCATGAGAGCGTTCGCGCGAGAACCGACGCGGCGTCGCCTCCCTGAGAGTGTCGTCTATCGAGCCGTCCTCCTCCCGGCGACGGTATCCGACTGATTCCGACGAGCGCGTGGCGTCGCCGGACCCGTGTACGACCGAACGGACGTCTCCGCCTCGGATTTCCCGGTTCACGCGACGGTGTCACCCACCGTGGTGGAACCGGGACCGGCCGTTCGGGAGCGTTCGAGACGGCGACTGGGACAGGCGACCGCGCGAGGCGGCCACCCGCGATCGACGACCCTGGCGGGAACGCGGCTCTCCCTCGGATGGCACACACGAACGCATGACCGCGTGGTGGCAGCTTCTCTCACCTGTCATGGCAGCTTAATATACTGATATTTTCGGATCTGATTCAACTGAGCTGATATATACTCTCTATAACAAACTTGGTCGGATGCGGTCAAATTCATATCAAATGTTTCGAAGAATACGATTCGGCGAACAGTCGCCCGCTCACCCGATTCAGTTCATAGTTCCCACTGGAGCGTCGAACCGATGAGACGGCATCACTTCGACTTCTTCGGGTCGGTGCTGCTAGAGGTCCGGGGCGACGGCGGCCGCTCCACCCAACAGTTCTACACGATGTTCGACCACTTCGAGGTCGAAGACCCGGACCGTGAGCCGGATATCGTGGTCGAGCGGACGACGGAGGAACCGGAGCTCGACGCGGTCCTCGGCGACCCCTCGGACCACTACGGCTGGACCGGCGACCGGTTCGTCGTTCGAAACGGCTCGAACTTCATGGCCGTCGAACCCGGCTGGGACCACATCTACGTGTCGCCGAACTGGGAGCCGTTCCTGGCGACGTACCCCGTCGAGTTCCGGATCCGACAGGAGCTCGTGAAGGAGGACCGCGCGCTCGTTCACGCGTCGGGAATCGAGCTGAACGGGGAGACGACGCTGTTCCCCGCCTGGCGGGGCGGCGGCAAGACGAACACCCTCCTGTCGCTGTTACGGGAGGGGGCGGGCTACCTCTCCGACGACCGGCTGTGGGTCGGCGCCGACGGAACCGCTCTCGGCTACCCGCTGTCGGTGAACCTCCAACCGTACAACATCCGGTCCTTCCCCGAGATCGAGACCGGACACGACGACATCCAAGACTACCTGAAGGACGAGGTGGGCCAGTTCATCGAAGTGAACGTGAACGCCGGCGACAGCGTCGTTCACAAAGCCGTCAACTTCCTCAACGATCGGTACCTCCAAGAGAGCGGCCGAGAGTTCTCGGACGTCTCGGAGGTGTTCCCGGGGTCCAAGCACGTCCCCGAGTCCACGGTGGACAACGTCGTCGCCCTCAGGGCGGCGCCGAACGAGGACCACGTCTCCATCGAGGAGATGTCGGCCGAGCGGATGGTGACGGAGGTCGAGGCGATCAGCTACTACGAGTGGAACGAAGTCCTCGAAGAATACTTCCACGCGTACGACGCGCTCTGCCCCGGTCCCTCGTTCGTCGACCAGTTGGAGGACGTGATCGAGGCCGAGGAGGAAGCGTTCCGGCAGCTGTTCGAGGACGTCGACACCTATCAGGCGTGGATCCCGCGAACCGCCGACTGGGGCGAGGACGGGATCGACCAAGAGGTCGTCGACCGCATCGAATCCCTGTCCCGCAAGAAGCAGGTCCACGCCGCCGACTGAGGGAGTCGGAACCGAACGAGCTTTTCTCAAGCCGCCGTTGTCAGGTTCGCCGTCTGAAACGCACGATCCCGTACAGCGCCGCACCGGCGGCGAGGACGGTCGTCACGCCGAACCCCGGTATCTCCGACTCGGTGCTTCCGGGCTCTTCGGTAGACGAGGAACCCGTCGTGTCTGAGCCGTTCGTCGCGTCCCCGGAGCCGGAGTCGTTCGTAGCGTCCCCGGAGTCGGAGTCGTTCGTCGCGTCCCCGGAGTCGGAGTCGTTCGTGGGGGAGTCTCCCGTCCCAGCGGAGTCGGACCCGGTTCCGTTCGCGGTGTCGTTCCCGGATGCGTCCGTCCCGTTCGCGGGCTCGGCTGCGCCGTCCGTCTGAGACGCGTTCCCCGCCGAGACGACGAACCAGCCGAGACGCGACGGGGCGACGCTGAGCGTCACCGTGCCGTCGCTCGCGTTGTCGACCGCCGGGTCGAGGGTCTCCCACTGGCCCGTCGCCTCGTCGTAGCGCTCGACCTGCAGGTTCTCGGCGTTCCCCTCGGACGCGTTGACAGCGCTTCGATTGAGCGTGAGCACTATCTGCGTCGGCGCGCCTTCGGACTCGTTCGGCGCGTCGAACTCGAGGACGGTGACGACGTCGGCGGCGTCGTCGCTCCGAGAGTCGGCGAGGTCGGTCGGCAGCCGTTCGTACTCGGTCGTGACGTAGTCGCCGGAGGCGGCGGAGTCGAGCAGGAGTGCGAGGCGCTCGATCGTCGGACTCCCCCCGTCGAACGTCGTCTCGACCGACGCGTTGCCATCGGGTGACGCGCTGTGGGAGACGACGCGCGGCGGACCCTCGGACGTCTCGTCGTTCCCCTCGGCGTCGCCGCTGTCACCGCCCGCACTGTCGCCGCCCGAACTCCCGCCGCTCGCACCTCCACCGTCGTCGTCATCGTCGTCGCTCGATCCGTCGCTGTCGTCGTCGTCGTTGCTGTCGTCGTCGTCACTGTCGTCGTTGCTGTCGTCGTCGTCGCTGTCAGTGTTCTCGCTGTCGTCGCCGTCATCTCCGTCGTCAGTGTCGTCGGTGTCGTCATCCTCGGTGTCGTCGCCACTGTCGGTGTCGTCGGTGTCGTCGCCACTGTCAGTGTCGTCGGTGTCGTCGCCACTGTCAGTGTCGTCAGTGCCGTCGCCGTCATCTCCGTCATCGGTGCCGTCGCCGTCATCTCCGTCATCGGTGCCGTCGCCGTCATCTCCGTCGTCAGTGTCGCCGGTGTCGTCGCCACTGTCAGTGTCGTCGTCCCCGGTCTCTCCGCCGTCGCTGTCGCCGTCATCGCCGCTACCGTCGTCGGACCCGTCCGACTCGGATTCGATGGTGACCGTCAGGTCGTTGTACTCCTCGATACCCCGCTCCTGGGCCGCGTCGTCGGAGAGCTTCGTGTCGGATTCCACGAACGCGAGCGACGTTTCGTCCCCCGCATCCCCGACGAGTTCGACCGTCACCGCCGCGAGCTGCGGATCGCTGACGTTCGAGGAGCGGTACTGGTTGAACGAGACCCAGCCGCCCTCGTTGTCGACGTTGGCGACGGGGTCGTCGAAGTCGTCCGTCCCCGACACCGACTCGACCCGCACGACGTCGGGGTCGAAGGTGAGATTGGCCTGGTAGGCGCTCACGTTCGACGCGTTCGCTCCGACCGTCACCGTGACCGTCTCGTTGGGGGCGGCCTCGACGGCGTTCCCGCCCGACTCGTCGGTGACTGCGACCGACGGCGAGTCCGCGTCGACGACGCCGACGGTGGCGCCCGAGAGGGCCGCTCCGAGGAGCAGCGCCGCCGTCACGACGACGACGGTCGCGTGTCGCAGCCCCCCGATGCCGACGTTCCGGGTCATTCTGACCCCTTTTCGTCGACGATCTCGACGACGTCCGTGATATCGATCTCGCCGTCGCCGTTCATGTCCGCCGCCTCGCGGTCGATGTCGACGTCGTCGTTGGTGAGGTGACGCTGGACGAGATCGACGTCCTCGTCATCGACGTCGCCGTCGCCGTCCACGTCGCCCGCGACGGTTTCGGACGGGTCGTCGTCGGTGTCGTCGCCTCCGTCGTCGGTGCCGTCGCTTCCGTCGTCGCCGTCATCACTCCCACTATCGCCGTCGTCCTCGTCATCGCCTCCGTCGGCCGTGTCGTCACCGACCTCGAAGGTCACGGTCAGCCGCGGCGGGGTCTCCCCCTCGACGGTCGAGAAGTCCCAGCCGTCGTCGCCGAGAGGTAGGATCGCCCACCCGTGATTGGGTTCGCCGTCGACCCACGCTTGGACACTGGCGGTGACGTCGATCTCCGTCGATCCCGCCTCGACGACTCCCGTCTTCGTCTCGGGGTCGGTCGTCGCGTCGTCGCCGTCGGCGTTGACCCCGCCGTCGAGCGACGCCCACGTGTCGCTCTCGTCCCAGTCCCTGAGGAGTCGGTGCACCGCACCGCCGTCGCCCTCGTCCTCGGTCTCGACCGTCAGCGTCGCCGCGTTCACGGTCGCGTTCGAGGGGACCTGCCCGTCCCCGTCGCCGATCACGTCGTCGAAGCGGACGAGCGCCTGCGAGCGATTGTCCGTACTCTGCGGGTCCTTGGTATCGACCGTTACCGGCGAGGCGTCGCCGTACTCGGTCTCGGGGTCCGCTTCGCGGAGGCCGGTGTCGATCGTCCCCTCGTAGTCGTCGGTTCCCTGCTGGAACGAGACTTCTTCGGGGGCATCCGTCGACGACTCCTGGTCGAACCGCTCGTCGAAATCGAGGTCGAATTCGAACTCGCTGTTGTCGTCCTTTTCGTACTCGTCGTTGTACGGATTGTACGTGCTGACGCTGATCCGGTCCGGGTCTCCGCCCCCCGGCTCGAATGAGATCAGTCTGAGTTGGCTCTCTCCTTTCTGATCTCTCCTCTGGTAGTTCGCGAGCATTTCGAACACCCGCTGACCGCTGCTGTTTTTGGATACCTGACGGTACTCACCGTCCTCGTCGAAGAAGTGGCCGTTGAGCACCATGAACACCTGCGGGTTCGGACTGACGAGCCGCTGCCAGACCTCCTCGCCCGGGTTTCCGTTCCCGTTCTCTTCCTGGACGAACCGGGTCCGTCCCGGCTTTATCTCGTCGTAGGTGCCGTCGATCTTGTCCCCGTCCGTCAGATAGGCGTGGGTCGTGAGAACGGTCGGCCGGTCGGGATGCTCGTCGAGCACGTCCTGTGCCCACTCGAGCGTCTCGTCTCGCGGCTCCCACTCCAGCGCGAGGTGGAGGAAGTCGTAGTCGCCGGCGGAGAACAGCTGGTAGGTGCTCGCGTCGTCGGGGCCGGTCCCGCCGAACCAGTCGTAGTCGTCGAACCGGGAGGCGCCGAAGTATTCCCTGTAGTTGTCGAGCCCGGAGCTCCGGTCCCACCAGACGGGGTAATCGTGGTTGCCGGGAAGCACGCTGTAGCGAACCGCTCCGTCCAGTGTCGACATCGCTTCGTCCATTCGTTCCCACTCGTCAGTGTCGCTGCCTTCGTGGACGATGTCGCCCCCGTGCGTGACGAAGACGATGTTCTCCGCGTCGGCGTTCTCGGCGATCCACTCGGTCTGCGCGAGGGCGTACTCGTGCAGCCAATCTCTCGCGTAGTACTGCGTGTCTGAGAGGCCGACTATCGTCCACGAGCCGTCGTCGGCGCCCGCGGCCGTGCTCGACGCGCCCGCGAGAAGCGACGTGGCGGCCCCCGCCCCGACGCCTCTGAGCAGTGATCGTCTGGTTACGCACGCGTCACACACCCGATCTGTCTTGTGTACTTCTGAACCACGATTGGAAGACATTGGAGCGATCTTACAGGTGACACACGGTTCCGAGGTAAAATTACAAACCAATTTACATGTATATGGGCCGTTATAACGAAGGCGCTCAGAGCGCGGATCCCGCCGCTGACTACCAGTAGGAGGTCTCCTGGAAGCGAGGAAACGTCCCGTGTCTCCTCACCGACGGCGGCGGTCCGCCAGCGCGGTTAACAGCCGCATACTATTGACCGAATCGTCGGTACTGCCTTTCAATGGCACTGAGAGCCGCGGTCATCGGCACCGGAGCGGACACTGACGACCCCGACCGGACAGGCTACGCGATGGCGTATCGACACGCGCCGGGGTACCAGCGACTCGACGGAGTCGAACTGGTGGCGTGCGCGGACATCGTGCGGGAGAACGCCGAGTCGTTCGCCGACTCGTTCGACATCCGGCCCGAGCACGTGTACGAGGACTACGAGGAGATGCTCGAGGGCGCGGAGCCCGACGTCGTGAGTATCTGCGTCCCGCCCGCGATCCACGCCGACATCGTCGTCGACTGCGCCGAGAGCGGGATCCCGCTCGCGATCCACTGCGAGAAGCCGATGGCGACGACCTGGGGGGACTGCCGCCGGATGGTGGAGGTGTGCGACCGCGAGGGCGTACAGCTCTCGATCAACCACCAGCGGCGCTTCGGGGCGCCGTTCACCCGGGCGAAGTCGCTTATCGACAACGGGACGATCGGGGATCTCGACCGGATCGAGTTCGGCGAGGTGAACCTCTCCGACGCCGCCGTTCACCAATTCGACCTCGCCGGCTACTTCACCGACTGGTCGCCCGTCGAGTGGGTGCTGGCGGGCGCCGACTTCAGCGAGGAGAACGAGTGGTTCGGAACGCAACACGAGCACCAGGGGATCACGCAGTGGTACACCGAAAGCGGCGTTCACGGCATCGCCTCCTCGGGCGAGGAACCGGGAATGGGCACCGAGTTCGTCGGGTGCTACATGCGGCTGATCGGTACCGACGGCACGATAGAGCTCGACGTCGAGGACGGGCCCCACCTCAGATACCGCACCGACGGCGGGTGGAACACGGTCGACACCGGCGAGAGCATCCATCGACCGCTGCCCGGGAAACTCCGCATGGGGCTCGGGAAGATCGCCGAACGGAGTCCCCTCGGTGACAAGCACACGTTCGTTCCCACGTCGTTCGTCGAGCGGGCCATCGAGGAGGTCGTCGACGCCTTCCAGGAGGACCGGGAACCGGTCATCAGCGGCGAGCGGTCGCTCTACGCGGCGGAACTACCGTTCGCGGCCTGGGAGTCGGTCCGGCGAGGCGGCCGCGTGACGCTGCCGCTGGATATCGACGACAACCCCCTCGAGGAGCTCGTCGAGTCTCGGAACGGCGGTAGCGAGGCCGAAAACGGCGACACCGCCGGCGATGAGACCGCTGACGGCGACAGCGACGACGCGACGGCGACGGCGGCGAACGAGTGAGACCCCGGAGCCGACGCCGACGGTTCCGCTTCGTCCGTTAGTTCGCTGCTACTGCTCCGTTTTTACGCAGCATAACAAAACGTCACTGCCCTAACGCACCAATGAGATGAACAGCCACGCAGGCGTTGCGATCGGGGTCGAGGTCGCGACATGACTTCCTCGGACGACGAGAGGGACGTCGCGTCGGACGAGGGGAGAGACATCGCGTCGAACGCGACGCTCGGAACCGGAGACGGCGACGAACCGGTCCTCGGTACCGACGCGACGATTCGCTCCGAATCGGTGATATACGACGACGTCGTGATCGGTGACGGCTTCCAGACCGGTCACGGCGCGCTCGTCCGCGAGGAGACCGAAATCGGTGACGACGTGCTCGTCGGGACGCAGACGGTCATCGACGGGTACTCCACGATCGGCTCCGGCGTCAGCCTCCAGAGCCAGGTGTACGTGCCGTCGAACACGACGATCGGCGACGACGTCTTCGTCGGGCCGGGCGCCGTGTTGACGAACGACCCGTTTCCGGTGCGTCAGGACGTGGAGCTGACCGGACCGACCATCGAGGACCACGCCTCCATCGGCGCGAACGCGACCCTGCTTCCCGGGGTCACCGTCGGCCGCGGCGCGTTCGTCGCCGCGGGCGCGGTCGTCACGAAGGACGTGCCGCCGGAGACGCTGGCAGTCGGTTCCCCCGCGACCATCGAACCGCTCCCCGACGAGCTGAGCGGGCGAAACCGGATCCGAGACCAATCCGAGGTCGATACGCAATGATACCCAGCGCGAACCCGTCGCTCGGAGCCGAGGAGAAACGCCGCGTCGAGGAGGTGATCGACTCCGGCATGCTGGCGGAGGGCGAGGTCGTCCAGGCGTTCCAGTCGGAGTTCGCCGACTACTGCGGCGCCGACCGCGGGATCGCGACCACGAACGGGACCACGGCCCTCCACGCCGCGCTCGTCGGACTCGACGTCGGCGAGGGAGACCGGGTGCTCACGACGCCGTTCAGCTTCATCGCGACGGCGAACGCGGTGCGACTGGCCGGGGCGGAGGTTGACTTCGTCGACATCGACCCGCGGACGTACAACATCGACCCCGAGGCGCTCGAAGCCCGGCTCCGCGACGGCGAGCAGGTGGACGCCGTCATCGCGGTCCACCTGTACGGGCTCCCCGCCGACGTCGGTCGAATCGGCGAGCTCGCCGACGAGTACGACTTCAAGCTCCTCGAGGACGCGGCGCAGGCGCACGGCGCGCGCTACGACGGCGAGCGCGTCGGGAGCTTCGGGGACGCGGCCTGCTTCTCGTTTTACCCGACGAAGAACATGACGACCGGCGAGGGCGGGATGATCCTCACCGACGACGAGGCGGTCGCCGAACGGGCGCGTCGGTTCGTCGACCACGGCCGAACGACCGGTTACGAACACGCGTCGGTCGGCCACAACTTCCGGATGACGAACCTCGCGGCGGCGATCGGTCGCGCCCAGCTCGACCGGCTGCCGGAGTTCACCCGGGCGAGGCGGCGGAACGCGGCTCGACTGACCGAGCGGCTCTCGGACGTTCCCGACGTCGTGACGCCGCTCGAACCGGACGGGTACGAGCACGTGTACCACCAGTACACGGTCCGGGTTCCGGACCGCGACGCGCTCCAGGAACACCTCGCGAACCGCGACATCGGATCGGGGGTGTACTACCCGATCCCGATCCATCGGCAGCCGGCGTACGAGGACGTCTCGGGGTCGTATCCCGTCTCGGAGGCCTGCGCCGAGGAGGTGCTGTCGCTCCCCGTCCACCCCGAACTCGACGAGTCGGACCTCGACAGGATCGCCGAGGCGACCGCGGGGGCGATCGTATGACCGTCGACGTCGGCGTCGTCGGCGTCGGCGCGATGGGGAAGAACCACGCGCGCGTGTACTCGGAGCTCCCCGACGCCACCCTCGTCGGGATCGCCGACGCGGACGTCGACCGGGCCGAGGCGGTCGCGGACGACTTCGGGACCACGGCGTACGCCGTCGACGAGCTGATCGACCGCGTGGACGCGGTCTCCGTCGCGGTTCCCACGGAGTACCACGCCGACGTGGCCGGCGCGTGCATCGACGCGGGCGTTCACGTGCTCGTCGAGAAGCCGTTCGTGGACTCGCCGGAGGTGGGCCGCGAGCTCGTCGACCGGGCCGAGGCGGCAGGTGTGACCCTTCAGGTGGGGCACATCGAGCGGTTCAACCCCGCGATCACGGAGCTGTCGCGGATCGTCGAGGACATCTCCCCGATCGCGATCGACGCCCGTCGGCTCGGGCCGCCGACCGACGACGAGCGATCGCTCGACGACGACGTGGTCCGTGACTTGATGATCCACGACCTCGACGTGGTCCGATCGCTGGTCGGCGGGGAGGTCGTCGAGATCAACGCGATCTGTACCGACGACGGCCAGCACGCGAACTCGCAGCTCCGGTTCGACGACGGCACCGTCGTCACCCTTACCGCGAGCCGCGTGACTCAAAAGAAGGTCCGCGACCTCACGATCACCGCAGAGCAGTGTTACGTCGAGCTCGACTACCTCATGCAGGACCTGGAGATTCACCGACAGTCCCGGCCCGAGTACATGAAAGTGGAAGGGAACGTCCGCTACCAGCACGAGGGTATCACCGAGCGACCGATGATACAGTCGGGCGAGCCCCTGCGATTCGAACTCGAGTCGTTCGTCGCGTCGGTCGCGAACGGGACGCCCCCCCGCGTCACCGGAGCGGACGGGATCCGCGCGGTCGAACTGGCCGACGCCGTCGTCGAGCGCGCGACCGCCTCCGAAGGGGCTCGAACCGACGCCGATCAGGTGGTGACCTCCAACCGATGACCCGATCGACGACGAAAGCCGAGCCGCTCTACGGGATCGACCGCAGCGACGACGAGCTACGCGCGCTCGTCGACGGGCGAAGCGCCGCCGTCGCGGTGTACGGCCTCGGAAAGATGGGGCTCCCGCTCGCGGCCGCGTACGCCGACCGGGTCGGCGACGTGGTCGGCGTCGACGTCGACGAGTCGGTCGTGGCGTCGATCAACCGGGGCGACTGCCACATCGACGGCGAGCCCGGGTTGCCGGAGTTGGTGGCCGAAACCACCGAGAACGGCGCGCTCCGCGCGACGACCGACGCCCGAGCGACGGCGGCGGAGGCGACCGTCCACGTGGTTATCGTCCCGACCCCGATCACCGAGGCGAAGGAGCCGGACCTCTCCATCTTCGATACGGTGGTCGAATCGATCGCGCACGGGCTCTCGCCCGGCGACGTCGTGTTCGTCGAGTGTACCGTTCCTCCGGGGACGTGTCGCGACCGGCTCGTCCCCGCGCTCGTCGACCGGAGCGGGCTCTCCGCCGACGAGTTCGGCGCCGCGTTCTGTCCCGAGCGCACGTCGAGCGGCCGGGCGCTCGAGGACATCACGGGCGCGTATCCGAAGATCGTCGGCGGCGTCGACGACGAGAGCGCCCGCGTGGCCGAAGCCGTCTACGGTCGCATCACGGACAACGACGTCATCCGCGTCTCCGACGCGACGACGGCCGAGGCGGTCAAGCTGTTCGAGGGGCTCTACCGCGACGTCAACATCGCCCTCGCGAACGAGCTCGGCACCCTGGCCGACGACCTCGGGATCGACGTGCGAGAGGCGGCCGACGCGGCCAACACGCAGCCGTTCTGTCACATCCACAGTCCCGGTCCCGGCGTCGGCGGTCACTGCATCCCGTGGTACCCGTACTTCGTGATGAGCCGGGTGGACACGCCGACGCCCCTGCTCCAGACGGCGAGAGAGGTAAACGACTCCATGCCGGCGTTCACCGCGGGGATCGTCGAACGCGAACTCGCCGAGCGGGGCAAACCGATCGACGGATCGCGCGTGCTCGTCCTCGGTGTCACGTACCGCCCGGGCATCAAGGAGACGCGAGCGACGCCCGCCGGACCGCTCATCGCCGATCTGAAGCGACGCGGCGCGGACACGTTCGCGACGGACCCGCTGCTCGACGACGAGACGATCTCGTCGTTCGGCGCGGAGCCGCTCGCGCTGTCCGAGCTCGCTCACTCCGACCCCGACGCCGTCGTCGTGGTCACGCCCCACGAGGCGTTCGACGACGTGGAGTGGGACGGCTTCGAGGACGTCGTGGTGATCGACGGCCGGGACACGCTCGACGACGTCGGCCATCCGACGTACACCATCGGCTCCGGGCGGAACTGATCGCCTCCGTCTCGTCCCGGAGGTCCCTGCGGGAGCTTCGAGCGGTGATCTCATTGCTTAATTAGTACGCCTCGACCGACCGAATCTTCCTCCTGACTGGATACATAATTATTAATTGCCAGTTCCAACCCGTCCGTATCTCTCCCGTCGCTACAGTTTCGCGTTCCGGAGACCGTTTTGAGTTTCTAATACTATTTGACACGGAATACCGATCACGGAGTCGATAGAGGCGCCTCTCCGTTTCGTCTACGGACTCCGACTGAACTCGTGTGCCGGACAAGAACCGCGGGCAGGCAATGCGGATAGGAAATCCATAACTTTCGTATCTGAATACTTTCGGGGTACCATGAATTATCGCAACATTACCGACCTCAGTGCGGACGCGCAACGGTTCGCTCGCGAAAACACGATCGATCCCGACCTTATCGTCGGAATACCGAGAAGCGGTCTCCTGGTTGCGAACCTTTTGTGTCTGTATTTCGACATTCCGATGACGGACGTCGACGGGCTCTGCGAGGGGAACCTCATCGACACGGGAGAACGGTACGACGACGCGGGTTCGATCCGCGACGTCGATTCCGTGCTCGTCGTGGACGACTCCGTGAAATCCGGGCGTCAAATGAAGAAAACGCGGAATCGACTCGACGAACTGGAGCTCCCGTTCGACGTCTCTTACGGCGCGATATACGTTTCTCCGTGGGGGCACGAGTACGTCGACCACTGGGCCGAGGTCGTCTCTCCGCCTCGCGTGTTCGAGTGGAACATCACCCATCATCCGGTGTTGCAGAACTCCTGTGTGGACATCGACGGCGTCCTCTGTCGAGACCCGACGCCGGAAGAGAACGACGACGGAGAACGATACCGCGAGTTCCTCTCTACCGTCGAACCGGACATCATTCCGAATCAGCGGATCGGGCATCTCGTTACGAGCAGACTGGAGAAGTACCGGGCGGAAACCGAGGAGTGGTTGGACGAGCACGGGGTCCGATACGACACCCTCGTCATGATGGACCTGCCGAGCAAAGAAGCCAGACAGGAGCGGGGAAACCACGCTCGATACAAGGCGGACGCGTACGACTCGACGGGTGCCGCCCTCTTCATCGAAAGCGACCCCCGGCAGGCCGCGGAGATCAGCCGGCGGACGAGCAAACCGGTGTTCTGCTACGAGACAAAGGAGATGATCCGCCCCGGCCACGCGAGGCGCGTGTACCGAACGGCCGAACGAGCCGTTTCGAAGCTCAGGGAGAGTCCAGCGGCGTTCCCGGCGATAGCCGGGAAGTTCCTCTACTATCGCGGGTACCACATGGCCTCGAAACTGCTTCGGTTCTGACGGAGAACGCGTTCGAATCGCGCAGCGTGCTCGATGGATTCCCGACCACGGGTTCCCGACGCAGTCGATACGTCCGGCGGGTGTGACACCCCTTTTTGATCGGTACGAACGTCCGCCGACCTCAGAGGTATCCCAGGTCGGCGAGCTGTTGCTCCATCGCGGCGGAGTACGTCGCCTCGTCGTCCCCCGCCTCCCGAGTAGTCATGTTCAGGAGCGCGTCCTCGACCCGCGCGTCGAGGTCGTCCCGAACCGTCGGGTACTCGTCGCTGACGTCCGTCTCCTCGTCCGGCAGCTCGAACAGCTCCGCCTTCTCGGTGCCTTTCACGTACTTGAACTCATCCGTGCGGAACGCCGTCATCGGCGTCTCGTGGTACCGCGACGTGTCGAACTCCGGATCGGCCTCCAGGTACTCGTCGAAGTGGGGGATCCCCCGTTGGCTGATCGCGCCGTCGGGCGTGGTGTCTCGCAGGTCGACGCCGCTGAACTGGTCGTGAGAGATGCCGAGCCGTTCCGCGAGGGTACGCGTGACGTCGATGTGCTGGACGACGTCGTCCCGCGCGTGCTCTAGTCCCTCGATGCCGGAGACGACCATCGGGACGTTCGTCAGATGATCGTCGAGCACGAGGTTGTGGCCGAGGACGCCCTGTTCTCCGAACAGGTCTCCGTGGTCTCCGGTGACGACGAAGACGGTCTTGCCCGCGTTCAGCTCCTGTACGTGGTCGTACAGCGCCCCGACGAACTCGTCCGCGTACGCTATCTCGGCGTCGTACATCGCCTTGAGCGCCTCCCACTCGTCCTCGGAGAAGGGACACCCGTCGACGATCCGCTGGATCATCCGGTCTCGGCTCGCGTACGTCTCCAGTGACAGCTCCAGCGCCTCGCGCGTCGAGAACTCGATGTCGTCGGTGAACCGGTCGATCCACTTCCGCGGCGGCGCGTACGGGAGGTGCGGGTTCGGACAGTGCGTGTAGAGGAAGAACGGGTCGTCGTCGGCCGCGAGATCGTCGAGCCACCCCTTCAGGACCTCGCGCATGATGTACGTCTGGTTGTGTCGCCGCACGTTGAGGGAGAACCCGGGGCCGTACTCCCACGCGTGGAGGACGTATTTCATCGCCGCCGTCCGCGTTACCGGCTCGTGAAACGCGCGGCGGATCAGGGAGTGGTGATGCTTCTCGAACCCTCGGTCGAGCCCCGTCGCCTCGCTGAGGTAGGAGTTCGGGGTGAAACACGCGGTCTGGTACCCTCGATCCTGGAGCAGCTCCGGAAGGGTGGCGACGTCCGGCGGCAGCGGTTCCTTCGCCTTCCCGTCGTATCCGACGCGGTGTTCGAACAGATACGTCCCGGTGAGGATGGAGGCGCTCGACGCCGGCGTCCACATCGACTGCGAGAAGCAGTTCTGAAACGCGGTCCCGTCGGGTCCCGACGCTATTCGTTCGAGGTTCGGAGTGGTCTCCCGGTCGTACCCGCCGACCGACGTGTTCGCGGCTCGCACGCTCTCTAGCGTTATCCAGACGACGTTGACCCGGTCCGTACTCATGCGGCGTACTCGCTCGAACAGCGGCATAACTATCCACAGAATAACCCCGGTTATCCGGGGCGCTCGGCCGTGAGAACGGTCGGTATTCGACCGAAGCGAGCTCCGCGCCCCTCCGCGGTCCGCCGTGTCACTCCTCGACGCGGACGAATCGGCGATGCATCACGTTCCACAGGGGTCTGACGCCCGGTGCGCCGTCGAAGAGCCACCAGCCGAAGACGACGCTCGCGAGTCCGAGTTCGAGCAGCACCGTCCCCTCCAGTTGCGCGTTCAGCAGGTACCGGACGATTCCGACCGACGGGCCCTCGCCGGTCTCCACCTTAAGGAACGGCCACAGGAGAAACGCGAGTTCGTGGATCCGTCCGTCGAGGAGGGGCCGAATCGAATCGCCGACGAGGTGGGAGTAGTACCCGAGAGCGAACGGCCACCCCTGCAACTCGTATCGCCTGAGGAGAGTGACCGCGACGATCACGATGATCGTCCCGACGATGAACGAGTGTCCGAGCGACCGGCCGCTCGGGAGGATACTAAGCGTCCACGCGAGCGGCTTGTCGATGAGGTCCGGCGCCTGCGAGCCGAGGGCCACGAGCACGACGCCCGGCCACGCCGGTGGTCGTCGATACCGGAGGTGCACGAACGCCGAGTGCAGCAGGTACGCGAACGCCAGATGTCCCCAAGGCCACACGAATTCCGATCCGGCTCTCTTCCGTAATTACTTATCGATTCAACGACGAGTCGCTCCCGAGAGGAGGGTCGGTTTCAGGCGATCGAGACGTTCGAATCCGAGACGGCCGCCGTTAATGAGGCGGTAATACCGCCATAACGTCTTCCTTCGATCTCGGTCGCGGGGAGAGCCTCGGTACCGCTGTTTCGGCACCTCGGCGAGGCGACCACGGATCGGTGCGTCCGTCGGGCGGTGGCAGCGGGCGGTTCCTTCCGGACCGCGTCGCCGGCGTATCCGAGGCGACTACTCAAATGGCCCGCCCGCCAAGGGCGTGTATGAGCAACCATCCGGAGTCCGAGTCCCCGGCGAAAGGAGACGAGTACGCGCTCCCGAACGGGTCCACGGAGATCGTGTTTCACGTCGAGGACGGACACGTCCTCACGGTTCGGGAGTACGAGAGCCTCGACGCGTTCGAAGAGAGCGTCTCCCAGGGACGATACATGGGAACGCGGGAGGACGTCCTCGCGATCCCGGACCCCGAGGAGTTCGCCGATCCGAATTCGACGCCCGGCGGAGAGGAGTAGCGGTCCCCGCGGCGAGGTGCGAGGGTCCCCGCAGAGAGAGACACCGACGCTAGCCGCGAGGCGTCGCCCCGCCTCAGGTCTGGTACCACACGTCGACGGTGCGGTGCGCGTATCCCTTGCCGACGACGTCGAGCCGCCCGTCGTCGTCGAGGTCGACGAGCTTCGCCTCGTGCGTCGGCACGCCGCTCGCGACGACCTCCGAGTCGAACGTGCCGTCGCCCTGGTTCCAGAAGACGAACTGCCTCGGTTCGTGTCCCTCCTCTAACCCCATCTCGGCGACGAAGATGTCGAGTTCCCCGTCGCCGTCCAGGTCCGCCACCTGGAGGGAGTGCGGGTTCGACATGTCGTCGTGGAGCACCGTCAGCTCCCAGTCCGGCGGGTCGAAGACGCCGAGTCTCGCGCGCCGGTCGCCCTGGTACGGGAGGTCGCCCTCGGTCACGACGAGCTCCTCCTCGCCGTCGCCGTCGACGTCCGCGGCGACGATCCGGGTCCAGTCCCAGCCTTCGGCGACCACCTCGCGGTCCCACGTCCCGTCGTCCTGCCGGTGGAACACGTTCGTCCCGGCGATGATCTCGGTCCGTCCGTCGCCGTCGATGTCGAGGACCTGCACGCCCTCGACGTTCAGGTCCTCGGCGACGATGTGGCGATTGGTGACGGGCCACGGCTCCAGCGTCGGGTCGGCGGGAACGTCGTAGTAGAAGACGGTCTCGCTCTCCTGCGAGAGCGCGAGCACCTCGAGGTCTCCGTCGTCGTCCACGTCGGCCACGGCCACGTCGTGGTACTTCTCGAAGTCGTCGGTGATGAGCCGGCGCGTCCACCGAGTGCGCGGGTCCGCCCCCTGTTCGAACCAGTAGAGCTCGTGTTGGTTGAGGTTCTGCCCCGTCACGAGCTCGTCGCGTCCGTCGCCGTCGATGTCGCCGAGGGCGCCGCCGACCGACAGCTCCGGCGACTTCGCCACCTCGTGTCGCTCCCAGCCGGGGTTCTCGTACCAGAAGACGTTCCACTCGAGCCGATTGATGATCTGGCGGGTCCCGACGAGCTTTCCGAGGAAGATCCGCTTGTCGATGACCGGAATGGTGACGGGGGCTTTGCGTCCGACTGCTCCGACGATGACGTCAGGACGCCCGTTTCCCGTGAGGTCGGTAGTGAGACAGAAACTCATTCGGGCGGTCGGCGGATTGTCGTCGATACACTCGTGTTTGAAACGCAACCGCCGGTCCTGCAGTGACATACCCGAACGGTGCGCCGGTGTAAGTATTGTAACGCTGTTGTTAATGATCCCGGCCGGTTTCCGGCGATCAGTGCGTGAACGCCTCTCCGTCGCGCTCGAGCGCGTTGGGAGCTAGGCCGACAGCTTCCGGTAGATCATCTCGAAGTTGTCGGTGACCGTCCACTTGGTCGCGAACTCGAAGAGTAACACCAGCGCGGCGTAGATGATCGCCCCGGTGGGAATGAGGAGCACGAGGTTGACGAGTGAGCTGTACGGGGAAATCTCTCCGAGATACCAGACGGTGAGCCCCATCGGCACGCTCGCGGCCATCGGGTAGACGAACTCGTAGTACATCTCGCGCATCGGCATGTCGATGGCGCGCGACATGATGTAGATGTCGAGCGGGAGCATCGGGAAGACGAAGATCCCCGTGACGGTGAGGGCCGTTCCGACGATGCCGAACGCGTTGGTCATGGGGTAGATGAAGATGGCGATAAGCGTGACTCGGAGCGCCGACAGCTTCGTGACGTAGTCCGGACGGCCGAGCGCGTGCCAGACCGGCCCGACCGTCTTGGCGACCGCGCGCATGAGCCCGTAGAACGCGAGGACCTGCATGGCGGGAACCGCGGGCATCCAGTCCTCACCGAACACGGTCATGACGAAGTCGGGCGCGATCGCGGCGATGCCGATCGCCGCGGGGAACGAGACGAGCGCGGTGAACCGGAGCGTCTTGGAGAACGCCTTCCGCAGCTCCTCCGTGTCCGACTGCAGCTTCGAGTACGCGGGGAACATCACGCTGGTGAGCACCTGCGACAGCTCCGTCGCCGGCGCGTTGGAGAACCGGTAGGTGTACTGGTAGTACGCCAGCGCCGTGGGCGTCAGGAGCCACCCGATGAAGGCGTCGTCCCCCTCGGTGTAGAGGAAGTACAGGATCGACGAGGCCGTGAGCCACTTCCCGTAGTCGATGAGCTCTTTGGCGACTTCGAGATCGAACGAGGGGAACGGCCGATAGTCGTGGATCGCGTACGAGAGGGTGAGCTTGGCGACGTCGGCCGCGAGGAATCCGAACACGAACGCCCACGCGGTCGGCTCGATCAGCGCGTATCCGACGCCCACGACGAACTGACTGGTGTCTCCGCCTATCTTGTAGGCGAACTGCTTGTGGAAATCGAGGTTCTTCTGGAAGTAGACGATACCGGGATTCCGGAATCCGAGGAGAAGCGGTGAGAGGCCGATTACCTGTATCATCCGCACCGCGCGCGGCTCGTCGAAGAACCACTCGCCGACGAAGGGGGCGACGGCGACGAGGACCAGGGCGATGAGGAGTCCCCTCCCGATCTCCAGCATCCACGTCGTGTTGAGGTGGCTGTCGACGTTCTCCTCAACCTTCTGGATCAGCGCCTTGTTCAGTCCGATGGTGGTGAAATTCTGCGTCGCGCTCAGCGTCAGCATCGCGATCCCCACGAGTCCGAGCTCGGCCGGGCCGACGAGTCTCGCGAGAACCGCGAGCAGTCCCAGCTGAAGCGCCCGGCCGACGACGTTCTGACTCATCAGCCAGGCCGCGCTCTTGACGGTGCGTTCGGCGGTCCCCCCACCCGGCTTCATCCGCTTGATAAGCGCGCGCAGTCGGTCGAGCAGACTCATGGGTAACGGTTGGAAACAGGTATCGGTAATGCTATATTATCTGACACGCCTGCTTGTCCCATTGGGCTGTACGAAACGGCCTTCAATACAATGTAATGGCACTCCTAAAACGGGGCGAGACGGTAAGGACTCCTGATCCGGGTTCCCGTGGGACGGTCTCTCTCGACGTCCGACCGAACCCTCCGAGCCGCGGCGTCTCTCTCCCGGGTCGTCTGTCGTCGCACGAGGCGAGGCGGAATTCGAAGGGTGCGAGTTCCATCCACGTCTGACACCACCCCGTTCCGCCGAGTTCTTGCAACGACGAAAGCGAGGAAACAGATGGCACGCGACGGCCACCCAGACTCGTGGAACGACGGGGCGTGTCCCTACCTCACACTGTTGTAGAGCGAATTCGCACACGCCGAGAGGAGTTCGTCGGACCGGAGCGTCTCGGACGAGCAAGCGACCATGAAGTACGGGTCGCGTTCGACCGCGGGTTCCAGGCCCTCTCGCAGGTCTCGGGCGGAGATCATCATCAGGTTCAGCCCTCCGAGCGTGTGTCTCGTCAATGCGCCCGTCTCTATCAGATACGACTGAATGCCGAGGGCGTTCCGTTTCATCGGCATCGTGTACTCGTAATTCGTCTGTGTAACCGGTTTTGGGTCGCCGGAATCGTCGAACATGACTCCGTCGTGAGTGGCGGACCCGACATACGGGACGTCGAAGCAGTGTTCAATATAGTGGTGTTGCGTGCTCACTATCCAGTCGGTACCGACGTTGAGAACGAGCACGTCGTCTCGGTCGAGCTTCGCCCAGCAACCGGTTTCGCCGAACGAATCGTGGTGGTCGCAGTCGTCGAACCGGTAGTCGCCTTTGACGAGGATCGAATGGATCGGGTCGTCCGTCCGGTACTCCGCGTCGTCGAGAAACAGCCTGGCGAACGTACCGAACTCCGGACGCGAGTACTCCTTGTGGTAAACCCCCGAGCTCCGAAACGACGGCGTGAATCCCGGCGCGAGAATACTGTCGAAGTTCGCTTCGAGCGTCTCAAGCAAGAACTCGTACGGATCGCGCTGAAATGCCTGTCTGACGTCGCTCAGGCCGGCGTGGACGAAAACCGTGTCGTAGTCGTCGAACTCCGAGACGAGGCGCTCGAATCGCTCGGCAGACGCCGGTGTGACCGTCCGATCCCAGTTTCTCTCCAGTCCGTACTGAAGGGCGGTATTGGCGTACGTCCGCAGTCTGTCGGCGTTCACGCGTCGGAACACCCCCGGTGATCGGCGAGTTCGTGATACGCCTCTTCGACGGGTCCGACCCACGCGCCGAGTGACTTCGCCTCGACGATCAGCCGCTCGTACAACCGACGATATCCGGGGAAATCGGTCTCGTTGAAGAGTCTCGGGTGCCAGAGGACCGTAACGATCGCTTCCTGAGCGCGTGCGTCGGTGAGCAGTCGCTGCAGTTCCTCCCACGCGGCGTCGATACTCCCCGCTTCCTCGACGAGCGGTGCCTCCATCACCGTTAGCGGGAAAACGAGGAAATCGTCATCGAACGGACGAAAGACGCCGGTTCCGACCCTATCGGGAACCGCGGCGTCCGACTGCTCGCCGTAGGTTTCAACCGCGGGAACCGGCGCGTCGAACCCGATCGTCGAACTGGTGCCGAAGCTCGCGTCGTACTGCAGCCCCGCATCGCGGTGATATCGCCAGGTCTCCGGGATGTTCAGGTTGAGATAGTGCTGTCGGCCGCCCGTGACGGGACGGCCCAGAACGTCCTCAAGTCGCCGTTTCTCCGAGACCAATCGATCGGACTCAGCGAACGAATCGTACGACCCGTGCAGGCCGACCTCCCACCCCCCTCGGTCGAGCGTTTGAATCGTATCGACGATCGACGGGTCCGTGATATCGTAGTGGCCGGTGTACCGGATCCAGTTTGTCGACTGAAGCCACTCGGAGGGGGGTTTATGTGTGAGAAGCCGTTTCTCGTCTAAGAAGTAGAACGAGGACCGAACGCCGAGTCGGTCCTCGAGCGCCATGATCTCTTCGAACTGCCAGTACGGCTTCGCGTCCGAAAAATGCGATTTGAGATGGTGCAGTCGCCGTTCGGTGAGAGAGTAATACACCGACTGGTACGTCTTATATACCCGATCGACGTCGTGAGTGAGGCAGACGGCGAACTCGTAGTCGTCGAAGACGCCCGGGCAGGCGACTGAACAGCGCTGGGTCGACATCCTGTGAATCTGATGAAACACACGACGCCGGTGTCATTTAGTAATAATCTATATACCATTCTGACGCACCGATGCTGTATTAAAATAGAAGCGTCGCCACGTGGCACGCTCGCCGTCCGAATTCCGTCCGTGTTAGCGGCTTGCTCGCGTGACACCGGAGAGAACGAGGTCCCTCCACGCATACCGTGAGACGCGACCCGTCCGGCGCGGTCGGTGACACGCAGATACGACCTCCCGGGCGGGTTAATGCCTGATGAACTATCCGCCTTCCGGACGACCGACCGGGCAATGCGAACCGAACTCGGCGTGATGTCTACCGACCGATTCAGCGGGCGCCAAGCGCCCTCCGGACCGGCGTCGGAACCGTTTGCGTCGACCGATGCTATCGGAGGCGGACCGGCCGATGAGTGACGCGACCGTCCTCTCGGTCGTCGGTGCTCGCCCGCAGTTCATCAAGGCGTTTCCCGTCTCGCGGCTGCTCCGCGAGCGGCTCTCGGAGGTGCTCGTTCACACCGGGCAGCACTACGACTTCGGGATGTCGGACGTGTTCTTCGAGGAGCTCGACATCCCCGAGCCCGACTACAACCTCGGCGTCGGCTCCGCGAACCACGCGAACCAGACCGCGGAGATGCTCAGCCGGATCGACGAGGTCGTCGAGGCGGAGCGTCCCGACCTCATCCTCGTGTACGGCGACACCAACTCGACGCTGGCCGGGGCCCTCGTCGCGGCGAAGCGGAACGTTCCGGTGGCCCACGTCGAAGCGGGCCTGCGGAGCCACAACTGGGCGATGCCCGAGGAGGTGAACCGCGTCCTCACCGACCGGTGTTCCGCCCTGCTGTTCGTCCCCTCCGAACGGGCGGTCGAAACGCTGGCAGCGGAGGGGATCACCGACGGCGTCACCGTCACCGGTGACGTCATGTACGACGCGATCATCAGCGTTCGCGACCGTGCGCCGTCCGCGTCGGAGGTTCTCGACGATCTCGGCTACGGCGACGACGAGTACGTCCTCGCGACGGTTCACCGACAGGCGAACACGGATGACCCGACGCGCCTCGCGTCCGTCGTGGACGGGCTGGCGTCGTCGCCGCGTCCGGTCGTCGTTCCGCTCCACCCCCGAACTGAGGACGCGCTCAAGCGCCACGACCTCTGGGACCGGGCGACGGCGGAGCTGGACGTGATCGAGCCGGTCGGCTACCTGGACTTCGTCGGCCTTCTGGACGGGGCGGAACGCGTGGCGACCGACTCCGGCGGCGTGCAGAAGGAGGCGTTCTACCTCGACACCCGGTGTGTGACGCTTCGCGACGAGACGGAGTGGGTCGAGACCGTCGAAGCGGGTTGGAACGAGCTCGTCGGGGCCGACGCGGAGGCGATCCGGTCGGCGCTCCGCCGGACCGACGACCTCCCGGAAAAACCCTCCCTGTACGGCGGCGGCCGTGCGGCGGAGCGGATCGTCGACGAAGTCGTCGCGCACCTCCGACGGGAGCCGTAGGAGACCAGCCGGCGTCTTCGATATCGAGGCCGGAGCTCGCCACTCAACCCGCAAAAAAAGCCCGCTACCGTTCAAAAAGTCGCGGGTCGCAGGCTCTTACTCGACGGTCTCGAACGTCGCGACGGCCGACCCGCGGAGTTCGAGCTCCTCGATGTAGCCGGAGAACCAGAACGCGTCCTTTCCTTCGTGGACGAGCCCGACGGCAGAGTCCTCCTCGACCTTCGATTCGAGCGAATCCCACTCGCTGTCCGCCGCAACGGTGTACTCGGGACTCGACTCGACCGAGCCGGACACCGCGAACTTGTACGAGCTGACCTCGTCGTCGTTCGACCCGTCGAAGACGATGAGGTGACGGTCCTCGGAGTTCTCGTCGAGCGGCTCGCCGTCGAGGTACACCTCGATGTCCCCCGTGACGGTGAGGTCGGTCAGCTCGCCCGAGAAGTCGTACGCGTGCGTCCCGGTTTCGATCGCCCCCTCGGCGCTCGAGCTGGAGATGTTGTCGGCGATGTCGTCGTTCGGGCTGCTCCCGGCCTCGATATCCCCAGACACGGTGAAGCTGTAGCTCGTGGCGCTGCCGGTGCCGACGAAGCTGATCGTGTGCGGGAGGTCGTCTCCGCCGACCGTCGAGAGGTCGTCGACGGTGGAGCCGTTGATCGTGACGGTGACGGCTTCCGGGTCGGTGACGGCGATGTCCTCGACCGAGCCGGTGAAGTGGAAGGCGGCGAGGTCGTCGGTGGAGCCGTTGACGGTGCCGTCGGTGACGGTGGCGCCGTCGCCCGTCGCACCGGGAACCACGTTGTCCGACACCGAGAACTCGAACCCGCTGGCTCGGCCGTCGTCGGATTCGACGGTGATGACGTTCTGTCCGAGCACCGCGGGGTCGGCCTCGCGGAGGTCCTCAGGGTTCTGTAGCACGTGGTCGACGACGTCGACGTCGACTCCCTCGTCGGCGAAGTAGACGTTCGCGTAGTCGAAGGGACCGCCGTCGAAGTCGGTGATGTACCCGTCGACGTAGAAGTCGTCGACGCCGCGGAGTCGGCCGACGCGGCCGGACACGGTGTTGCCGTCGGGTTCTTCGGTCGCGTGCTCGCCGCTGGCGAGACCGTCGCTCGCGGTCAGCTCGTACCTGACGACCTTGCCCTCGCGAACCTGTGCGACGACGATCCGGTTTCCGCTTTCGGCGGGGTCCGCCGTGGAGTCGCCGATAGTCGAGACGTCTGCGTCTGCGACCGTCGATCCGTTGATCGAAACGGTGGCCCGCTCGGGGTCGTCGACCGCGATGTCGTTGACCTCGCCGGTGAAGTGGAACGCTGACAGGTCCGCTGTCGAACCGCTGACAGTCCCGTCGGCGACGGCGGCGCCGTCGCCGGTCGCGCCCGGCACCACGTCACCGGAAACCCCGAACTCGAAGTCGATACTCTGATCGTCGGCGGACTCGATCGTCAGGACGTTCTGTCCGAGCACCGCGGGGTCGGCCTCGCGGAGGTCCTCGGGGTTCTGTAGCACGTGATCGACGACCTCGACGTCGACCCCCTCGTCAGCGAAGTAGACGTTCGCGTAGTCGAAGGGACCACCGTCGAAGTCGGTGACGTAGCCATCGAGGTAGAAGTCGTCGACGCCGCGGAGTCGGCCGACGCGGCCGGACACGGTGTTGCCGTCGGGCTCTTCGGTCGCGTGTTCGCCGGTCGCGAGACCGTCGCTCGCGGTCAGCTCGTATCTGACGACCTCGCCCTCGCGAACCTGTGCGATGACGATCCGGTTGTCGCTCGCCACTGGTTCCGACGTGTCGTCCTCGGTGCTGTCTGAATCGTCGGTGCTGTCCGAGCCGTCGGTGCTGTCCGAGTCGTCGGTGCTGTCCGAGTCCCCGTCCTGCCAGGAGTCCAGCTGCGGGGCGGGACAGCTCTCGCTCGACGTCAGGTTCGTCGTCGTGACGTCGGCGTTCTCGAAGATCGTCGCTCGTCCGCCGACGTTCACGTTCGTGTCTTCGATCGTGGCGTCCGACGTGCCCTCGAACTTGATTCCGTCGGTGTTCGGCATCTGGATACAGCTGTTCGTGATCGTCGTCCCGTCCCGGCCCCGGATCTCGATGGCGGGTTTTTCGTCCCCGGAACCGGTGATCGACACGCCGTCCAGGTTCGCTTCGTACGGTTCTCCGGCCTTACTCGTCGATTCGTCCTGGATGAGGATCGGCCAGATATCGCCTTGGTTACACTCGATGCGAGTGTCACGGAGGTCGATCCCGCCACAGTCGCCGTGGTTGAGGATCGCCGCGGCGCCGTCTCCGGCGTTGTTCACGACGATCTCACAGTTCTCGACGAGCGGCCCTCCCCGCTTGAGGTCGCTTGTCTGGGTCCAGACACCGCGGTTTAGTTCGATCCCCTCAGGGTCAAGGACCTCTGCGTCCGGGTGCAGATCGTCGATGTCCATGATGATGGTCGTGTTCTTGAGGTGGGAGTCGTTTCCAGAAACGCGGACGGCCGAGTGGGCGCAGTTCTTGAAGAAACAATCCTCTACTCGAACAGTCCCGTTCACCTTCCCAGCGTAGAGACCGGTTTCGGTGGCGTTGTGGATCTCGAGGTTTCGGTACGTGATGGTGCCCTCCGTTCCCTGTCCGTTCCAGATGGTGAGAGTCGAGTCCTCGAACGCGGGGAACTGTGACGGCCCCCGACGAGTGATGCCGTCGATAAGCGCGGTCCCGTCTGAATCAACGAGGTTGAAGGTGAGCAACTGCTCGCCGCCTTTCGGTGCCCACCCCTCGACGAGAACGTCTTTCACGTAGAACTTATCGGCTATGCTTCCCCCCATGAGCTTCATCGTACTGTCCCACTCGTCGCGGCGATCGAGCGTGACGGCCCCCACATACAACCCAGACGGTCTATTTTTCGGAATGACTAATGTGGGCGATTTACCCGAGACCGCCTTGAACACGACGTCTTCGCGGTTTCCGGTCTCACTCTCGATTCCGAAGTTGTCCGCCGGAACTTCGGTGTCGTCTCCGACGAGGTACTCTCCCGGTGGGAACTGCACGAGCGTGTCACCGTCGCTCGCGACGCCATCCAACTCGCCGTCGATTCGATCCCCGTCGGAGATACCGAGATCGGTGCTCGCATTGAGGACTCGGTCGAAGGTGATCCCGTTGCGCTCCGCGGCTCCCGTGGACGCGGCGGTCGCCGTGCTCGCACCGGCACCGACGGCCCCGACCGCCGCCGCGCTAAGCATGAGGTATTTGCGTCGATTGAGGAGTCCGTCCTCCGAGCAGCCGGTATGCTGCTCCGTTTCGTTTTCGCACTCGTTATGATGTGCTTTCGAATCCATTGCGACTGTTAATGCAGTATTAACAGGTATAACTGTTTCTTCGCTTACATGTATAAAGTTGTGTGACTGTCAGCGTCTTTCATTAAAACTGGCCTGATATTCACGCATTTATGAGTGTATTTGAGGAGACCGAAAACGGGTGTTCTGGCGCTGTTAATCACTGATTAACGCCCATATCGGGTCGAATTCCCCTGCTGACGGTCACTAAACGTCAATTAGAAATCAAAAGAGACGGAACTGAGATGCGGGTTAATTAGTCGATACGCTATCACTAACCCGCCGCGATCCGCGCGCGCCAGAACTCCCCGTCGTATCACTCGTACACGTGGCGGAAAGTGAGTCGCCCGTCCTCCACTCCGGTAACGAGAAGCGCGCTCACCTCCTCGCCCACGTCTCGGAACGGGAACACGGTCCGATCGTCGCCGATCGGGAGTTCGACCGACGAGGTACCGAGACCGAAGTTCCCGCGCGTACTGAACTCGTTCGTACCTCTGAATTCGAGGGCGTAGTCGTCGATCGGGACGGAGGGCCGCTCGATTCTGAGTGGGATCCCGTTGGTTTCTATCGTCACGTCCTCGAAGACGGTCCCGCGGCTGTCGACGACGGTGACCCCGTGACGTATGCCGAACTCCCGCGGCGTTTCGACGGTCACGTTTCGGAGCGTCGAATTTGGACGGCCGTCTATCTTGAGCGCCGACCCGATCCTGCCGTGCTCCTCTATCCGAACGTTCTCCAGCGTGACGCCCCACGGCTCGTCGACGTGATCGGACGGGGCTTCGGCCTGGAACGAGACGTGATCTGTCCAGTTTTTCAGCTCGGAGTCGCGCAGCACCATTCCGCCTTGATTGTGCGCGACTTGGACCAGCGACTGCGTCCGGAACGTCGAGCGAAGCTCCAAGGTCGTGTCTTCGATAACGCCGCCGGTAAAGCCTTGATCGCCGGACTGCATCCGGATCCCGCGCATGTTCCCCTCCACGCCTTCGTTCTTCGGGTGGAAGTCGTCGGAGTCGATGACGACGGTCGCACCGCTGATGTACGACCCGTCTCCGGAGATCCGAATACCGTCGTTTCGGTTGTTCTTGTAGAATCCGCCTTCGACGTGGACGTCGCCGGGACACTTCGACGCGTAGACGCCGTTCTCGCCGGCGTTGTGGATCTCGAGGTCGCGATACGTGATCGTCCCCTTGTGACTGCGTCCGGAGAAGACGCACAGTTCGTTCTGCGGGTAAGGGAGGAACACCTGCGGTCCCGTTCGAACGAACGTGTCCACGACGGCGGCCCCGTCGGGGTCGGTGACGCTTAACACGAGCGCGCTGACGCCGGTCGGGTTCTGTGTCGGATTCGCGCCGGCTTTTTCGACGTCGTGAATGAGGAGGTTATCTTCGATCACGAGCGTCATTCCCATCGCGCGGTCAAACTGGTCGCCCTGATCGAACGCGAAGCTCTCGAGGAGCACGTCGCTCGCGGACACCAACTGGAAGTCGACCCGAGACCCCTCGTTGGCGATGAACCGCACGTCCATTCGCTCGTCGCCAGTCCCTCGGAGCCCCCAGTTGGAGACGGCTTCGCCCGTTATCGGTTCGTTGATCTTGTACTCGCCGGGCGGGACCTCGACGAGGACGTCTCGATCGAAGCTGTCGGTCAGGGAGTCGTCGATGGGGAACAGGCCGTTCGGATCCCATCCGAGATCGTCGACGGCGTCCACCCGCTCTTCGAAGCCGAACTGGTCTCGCAGCGTTTCCCATCCCGCTTCCCCGGGGTCCGATCCGGCGCCCGGCTGCGCTCCCGTCGAGTTCCCTCTCGTCTCGGTCGGGTCCTCCCGCCCGCCACATCCAGCGAGCGCGCCGCAGCCGAGCGCGAGGGTTCCGAGGAGGGCCCGTCGGTTCATTGTTGGTGACAACTGACCGACGGGCTTTGTTATACCGACAATACCGCGGACCGGACGCGCAACCGATACCGGCGACCGTAACTGCTACTGCGATCGAACGGGCCGAACCCGAGACCGCTCTCGGCGTCTCTCTCCTGCTGGGTTCTGAGCCGGTGGTCGCGACGCGTGTTCCCCTTCGATTGGTGGTAGATTCTCCGTAACTATACGCGAAGGTCCCGTAGACATCTCAAACAACATGCGAGTCGGCATATTCACAAACACCCCTGCGCAAGTGCACCTGTATCGTAACGCCATAGCGGAGCTCAAAGAGCAGGGCCACGAGATCGTCGTGTTCGCCCGTGACGACGGGTGCGCTCTCGACCTCTTGGAGTACTTCGGCATAAACCACTACGTGTACGGCAACAGGGACACGAAAAAGCGGAGTCTGCTTTTCAAGCTCCCGCATCAGCTGCGGAACATCTACCGCATCCTCCAGAAGGAGGACCTCGATCTCGTGTTCGGGATGGGTGTCTATTCGGCGTTCGCCGGGGCAGTGTCACGGACGCCGACGGTCTCGGTACTCGACTCGGAGCCGATGGCGTGGCGCCACGTCGCCACGTCTCCGTTCGTGGAAGCGTTTCTCACGCCCGACGCATTCACGCGGAATCTGGGCAAAAAACACTACGCGTTCACCGGGCTGAAAGAGACGGCGTACCTCCATCCGGACGTTTACACGAGCACGGGAACGGTTCGGGAGGAGCTCGGCGTCGGTGACGACCCGTTCGTCCTCACCCGATTCAACGCGTTCAACGGCCACCACGACGTCGGCCGTCAGGGGTTCACCCCGGACGAAAAAGCGGAGTTAGTAGAGCGGCTCTCCGAGCACGCGACGGTGTTCGTCTCCGACGAGACGGGCGTGTTCGATCTCGACGACACCGCGGCAAAGCCGTACGATGCGCATCCGGCGCTGATCCACGAGGCGCTCGCGGAAGCCGAGCTGCTCATCGCCGACACGCAGACGATGATCACCGAAGCGGCGCTCCTCGGAACGCCCGCGATACGTTCGAACTCGTTCGTCGGTGACAACGACATGGGGAACTTCAAAGAGTTGGAGCGCGCCGGCCTCGTCTACAACTTCTCCGAGTTCGATCCCGTGGTGTCGACCGCCGAGGAGCTGCTCACCAGATCCGACACGACGGAGACGTGGGAGCAGAAACGGGCGGAGTTCCTCTCTGACAAGTGCAATCTGACGGCCCTTATCGTCGATATCGTCGAACGAGCCGACGCGACCGGTTCGGTCGACACGGCGGTCCGAGAGAACGAGGACCTGATCCAACGTCAGGAGCCGTTGTACTCGTCGCTTTCATCGGCCGTCAAGTAACACGTCTCTACACCACATCGTAGAGCCCCATGAACAGGGAGTCGGTTTCGAGCGGTCGCGTGTCGGCGCCGTACGACGTCCACATCAGCACCTGTTTGCCGATCCGAGCCCACGAGGTCCCGGGATCGTCGTCCGAGATCAGCAGCAGCATGTCCGCGTCTCCCTCGATCGCGGCGTCCTCCGCACCGGCGATCAGCGCCTCGTAGACGTCCCCGTCGGCGGCGACGACGTCGAGGATCCACGCTTCGAGCGTGTCCGCCGTCTCGGTGAGCGCGACCGGCGCCGCGCCGACGACGGACCCGTCCCGTCTCGCCGTGACGACGCCGAGCAGCTGCGGATGGGCGAACAGGTGACGGAGGTCGTCCGCCTCCCGCCGGAAGGCGAGGTCGTACTCCTCCGTCACCTCGTCGTAGAGCGCCGCGATCGAGTCCAGGAGGTCGTCGTCGACCGATCCCTCGACGCTCACGTCGACGGCGGCGGCGTCGCTCGCTCCGGCCCGGCCAGCCGACGCCGACCCGGACCGACCGACCGGTAGCCGCCGGCGTAGGCTCTCGCGGAACGAGTCCGTCCCGGCCGCCTCGACGGTCGCCGTGGTCGCCCACTCGGGGAACGGGACCGGGACGGACCAGCGGGGCTCGCGCGTCGGCGCGCCGAGCACGCCGTCGAGTCGGAGCGCGTCCCCGCCGGACCTGAGCGTTATCGTCCCGCCGAACCGGTCGAGGAGCCCGGCGACGGTCCCGTCCTCGTCGAGGACGAGCCGCGCGTAGTGCGGTATCACGTTCGCGGGCGAGAGCACGCGGATGTACAGCGGGAGCGTGCGGTAGCTCCACCCCCGGTCGAGCCCGACCTCGAACGGGATGTGCCCCTTCCGGGTGAAGATGCCGCAGAAGTCGCTCCCGCTCCCCTCGATGTCGGACTCCGTCGCGTCGCGGATCCTGGTGTAGAGCCCCTCGCCGCGGTGGTTCTCGGCGACGCAGGCGTCGCCGCAGACGTGACACTCGTACCCGCCGGCCGGTCCCTCGACGGTGCGTTCGAACATGCCCCGAAACGCCGCGAGGTCGCCGTCTCGAACGATGTGGTAGCCCGTCGCCGGCTCGACGCCGGGCCGGTCGTACTTCCAGCGCAGGAACGCCTCGTTCCCCCAGTTCCCGAAGGCCTCCTGCAGCAGGTCGAGCAACGCGCCCTCCTCGGGGAGTCCGTGAACGACCTCGTACTCGTCTGTCATCGGTCTTGCGGCCCCGTCGACGGTCGCCGGTTAAGAATCGTTCGTATCATTCATCTCACCTCTTATTCCGTCTCCCGCTCTCGGCATCGTGTCGCGTCTGCGGAGCGGGTGTTCACGCGCACCGAGATCGATGTTCACGCACACCGAAACGGGTGTTCACTCACACCGAAACGGGTGTCCACGCGTACCGAGTCCGCGCGGTCACTCGCTACGGATGGGGTCATTCGCGCACCGCAGGAATACGGCGCTCACACGTCGTCTGAACCCGATTTCGTGTCCTCGTTCATTCCGCTGTGACATTGTTATAGACTCTGTTATTTTTGTAAGCAAGTTAATAACAATTCGGGCTATCCACTGATACTCCCTCATGGTGACCGGTGAACCAGACGGGAAGATATCGCGCCGAACAGCGCTTCAAAAAGGCGGTCTCGTGGTAGGGGGGACCATTCTCGGGCTCTCTTCCGTCTCCACGACGACCGCCGAGCAGACGGAGGTCGACCGATGTACGTCGCTGACCGAACCGGGCGAGTACGTCCTCGCCGACGACCTCGATACGGAGGGCGACTGTCTCACTCTCGGTCCGGGCGTCACGCTCGACGGAAACGGACACGCGATTTCCGGCGACGGCTCGGGGATCGGACTCACGTTCGACCTGGGCCGTGACGAAAGCGCCGTCGTCCGAGATCTGCGGATATCGGACTTCGGCGCGGGTGCGTCCGTCAGTTCCCCGGGCGGCGAAATCACGCTCGAGGACGTCTCCGTCACGGACAGCTCCGTCGGGATTCGCGGCGGGCCGAAGGGACGCATCGCGATCCGCGGCTCCGTCATCAGCGACAACGACGTGGGCGTCGGGCCCGGCGAGGGCACTCGGCTGTCGATAACGGAGAGCACACTGAGCGGAAACGGCGACGCGGCGGTGTCCACCGACCTGGGGCACTACATGGAGCTGAAACGCAGCACCGTCAGGGACAACGGCGCCGGCATCGACGCCGGGGAGGGGACGTTCGTCGACAACACCGTCGCCGACAACGACGGGTTCGGCCTCCGGCTGATCGGACTCGTCGCGCCGACGGACCTGGGTTCCGCCACGGTCGTCGGGAACGACATCCGGAACAACGCCGGGCCGGGGATCGAGTTCACCTCCAGCGGCGGAGAGATCCGCGGGAACGCGATCACCGGCAATCGGGTCGGGATCCTGCTGTCGGGCGTGACCGACGAGTTCGGCGACGCCGCCCCCGAGTACGCGTTCACGGGGAACGACATCGCGGGCAACGACGAGTTCGGGATCCGGAACGCGTCGGCGCACTCGGTCGCGGCGTCCTGTAACTTCTGGGGCGACCCAACCGGTCCCGTCGCGGATGAGACCCCGGCGGAGGCCCCGGCGGGCGACGAGGTGGACGGCGACGTCGAGTTCGTCCCGTGGGCGGTCGAGCCCGTCCGCGGCGGCGACCCCGTCTGTCTCGGCGGGGAGACGGTCGGCGATCTCTCTGGCCAGCCGACCGACCCGGACGGGGACGGTCACTACGAGGACGTCGACGGCGACGGCGACGTGGACCGCGACGACGTGGAGGCCATGTTCGCGAACCGGGACGACGAGCTGATCCGGGACCACCCGGACGCGTTCGACTTCAACGACGACGGCACCGTGGACGTCCTTGACGTTCGGCGGCTGTTCAACGAGGTGTCGGGCCAATGAGCGGCGCCGCTTCCGCGACGCTGAGCACGAAGGCCATCGCCGTCCTCGCGGCGGTCGCGGTGATCGGCATCGGCGGCATCGGCGGGGCCGTCGCGGGCGTCGGGCCCACCGCCGGGTTCGACGTTCCGTTCACCCAGCAGGAGGATTCGACCCCGGCTCCCGAAACGCAGGTACACCTCGAGGCGAGCGACGCGACGGTCCAGGTCGGCGAGACGGCGACCTACGACGTGGTCGTCGCGAACGCGTCCGGCGGCGTCGGCGACCACGCCGCCGTCGTCAGCGTCGACGATCCGAGCGTGGCCTCGATAGCGGACGCCTCCCTGCGAGGGAACCAGTCCGACGAGGCCGCCGGGGTCTCGATCGCCGACGACGGCTCGTCGGCGAACCTGACGGCCGCACCGACGGACGCGGCAGACGGCGGCAGCGTCGTCGTCGCGACCGTCACGGTCAGCGGCGACGCCGTCGGCACCAGCGACGTCGGACTTCGCGTCGACGGACTCAGCACCGCCGCCGGCGACGCGTACAACGTCACCGGCGTGAGCGGCGCCTCGCTCACCGTCGAGCCGAACCCGGACTCGGCGGAGTTCCGGGTGTCGAACCTGAACGCGTCCCGCGACGTGACGGCGGGCGAGCCGTTCAACGTCACCGCCGCGGTCACCAACGACGGCGACTTGGAGGCGACCCAGACGGTCCGGTACGGACTCGATCTCGACGGTGACGGAACCCTCGACGGCAACGAGACGGCGGCTTCGCGAGAGGTGACGCTCGCGGGTCACGACCGCGAGACCGTCACGTTCACCGGCGTGAACGTGACCGACGTCGATCCCGGATCGCACGCCCACGGCGTCTTCACCGAGAACGACTCCGTGACCGAGACCGTCGGCGTCGAGACGGAGGTGGAATCGGATCCGGCCCCCGAGACCGCCGTGCTGCTCCGCCCCGGCGCAGAGTCGACCGACGCCGCTGACTTGGACGCCGAGGGCGAGACGATCGACGCCGGCGACACGGCGACCTACCACGTGGTCGTCGCGAACGCGTCCGGCGGCGTCGGCGCCCACGACTTCCACATCGATATCGACGATCCGACGCACGCGACGGCAAGGGAGGTCTCCGTGCGCGGAGACCCGTCCGACGCGACGACCGATACCACACTCGTCGACGACGGACAGGCGGTGAACGTCACCGCCGCCCTGACGGACACCGACGACACCGGCAGCGTCACCGTCGCGACCGTCACCCTCCGCGGGCACGCCGTCGGCACGACCGATATCGGGCTTCGCGTCGACGCCCTCGGGACCGAAGCCGGAACCGCCTACAACGTCACGGCGGTGAACGGCACCTCGATCACGGTCGAGAGCGACTACCACGGCGGGTCGACGGACGACGCGGACGATGCGGACGACGCCGACGAGTTCGTCGAGGAGGTCACTCGCGACGAGATCAGTCGGGAGAAGTACGGCGTCGACTTCGCGGACCTCGGCAGCGAGACGGCCGGAGCGGTGCAAGCGATCTACAACCGGCAGCCGTTCCCCGACGACACGGGTCCCGGCGAGATCCAGACCCGAAACGAGCTGAGCAACGACCGGTACGGCACCGACTTCGACGAACTGAGCCGCGAGAACGCCATCGAGGTCCAGAACGACTACGACGCGCAGTTCGGTCCGCTCCCGACCGGTCCGGCCCACAGTCGCGACGACATCAGCCAGGCGAAGTACGACACCGACTTCGCGGACCTCGGCGCGGACCGGGCGGGGAAGGTCCAGGCCATCTACAACCGGCAGCCGTTCCCCGACGGCACGAGTCCCGGCGAGATCAGGACCCGCGACGAGATCACCAACGACCGGTACTTCGAGGACTTCGCCGACCTGAGCCGGCAGACCGCGATCGATGTCCAGAACGACTACGACGCGCAGTTCGGCGACGGCGACGAGTAGGCGCGCGGCCTGCCACGCGGATCCGCGCGCCGGCTCGCGCTCGCCGGCGTCGCGGGGAGTTTATAAGATCCAGCGAGTAACATCGAACGTGGTGGCCGTGACGACGTGTTACCCCCACTGAGCCCCTTGTGATGAGGGTTTTCCCACCGAGCCACCACTTCTCGACGCGGATGTCCGCCCCGGTAGTGGACAGGCAATCCGGCGCTATCCTTCCGCTTCGAACACCGCGACGTCCTCGACGGTGAGCCCGGACTCGGCGGCACGGGACTCCTCGGAGACGAGATCGGTCGCGTCGACGGTCTCGTCGATCCCGACGGTCTCCGTCTCCGCGCCGAAGTTGAGCAGCACGACGTACCGGTTCTCCTCGTCCTCCCGGGCGAACGCGACGACGTCGTCCGAGTCCGCCTCGTAGTCGATCCGTTCGAGGTCGCCGCTCGGGCCGAGCGTCGGGTGCGCCTCCTTGAGCGCGATCAGGTCGTCGTACTGCGAGCGGACGTCGTCGCGGGCGTGGTCCCACGCGAGCGCGTCGCGTTTGCCCCGCTGTCCGAGCTCCTGGCCCCCGTACAGCATGGGAATCCCCGGGAGGGTGAACAGCGCGCCGGCGGCGGCCGCCGTCGCGTCGTCGCCGAACTCGACGATGTACCGCGTCTCGTCGTGATTCTCGAGATAGAGCATGAACGCGGCGTGGTCCGGGAACCCGGAGCGCGTCCGCCCCTCGACGGCGTCGAGGATCGATTCGGCGGGCTCGTGGCCGTTGCCGATCTGCCTGAGCGTGAAGTAGAGCGTCGTGTCGAAGTGGACGTCGAACATGCCGCCGTGGAAGTCGGCGATGTACGGGATCGTCTCGTCTAAGAGGAGGAACTCGGGGTCCGTTCCTTTGATCCGGTCTCTAAGTTCCTTCCAGAACGACTGGGGTACCGCCCACGCCATGTCACAGCGGAAGCCGTCGGCGACCTCCGCCCACGTGTCGACCGCGTCGAGCAGGTGGCGACGGACCTCGAGGGTGGTGAAATCGAAGTTCGCGATCAGCTCCCAGTCGAAGTACGTCCCGGGCTCGCCCGACTCCTGCCACTCGTACCAGTCGTAGTACGGCGACTCGGGGTTCCCGTACGCCGACTGGAAGTGCGGATGGTCGCGGGCGGAGTGGTTCAAGACGAGGTCGAACAGCACCGACATCCCCCGCTCGTGGGCCGCGTCGACGAACGACTCGTAGTCCTCGCGGTCCCCGAGGTCGTCGGCGATCGAGAAGAAGTCGACGATGTTGTACCCGTGCGGCATCCCGTCGTGCTGGAGGACCGGCGTGAGCCACAGGCAGTCGACGCCGAGCTCGTCGAGGTAGTCGAGACGCTTTTCGAGCGCTTCGAACGTCGTCTCGGCGTCGTCGTCGTCGGAGGCGTAGCCGCGGACGTAGATCTCGTAGAGCGTCACGTCGGTCGCCCACTCCGGCGGGTCGTTGAGGCGCCGGACCGAGAACGACTCCCCGTCCCCGTTTCCGACCCGCTCGACGCTGACCGCGTCCGGAACGCTGTAGCTCGCGTCGACGGCGACGGCGTGGACCCGAAGCCGGTCCGAGACGGCGTCGAGCGGCACCCTGAGTTCCCGGCCGTCGACCGTCGCCTCGGCCCGCGACACGTCGTCGCGGTCGTCCAGCAGGAACTCGACGGCGAGGTCCGCGGCGTCCGTCTCGGAGTCGGGATGCGGGCTCGGCGTCGCCTCGACGACGACCTCCTCGTCCGTGACCCGCGCGTCGAGCCGGATCCGCGGGCGACCGCCGCGGTCCTCGCCCGCTTCGCCGAGCGCGCCCGCCCCCGAGCCGGAGCCGGACCCGCTGACGCCCCCGCTTCGGAACGGCCGTGCAGAGCCGCTCTGCCCGCTGTAGCCGCTCTGCCCGCTCATCCCGCTCGTACGCCCGGACCCCGATCCCTCGCCCGTCGGCCGCCGGTCGGCGGGGAAGACGCGGACGGTAAGTGACTCCTCGACCGGCGTCTCGAGGGTTATCGTGTACGTGCCCGCCACGTCGGGAACGAACTCCTCGACGGGGTCGTCGCCCACGACGGCCTCGCTGTCGGCCGGTGCGTCCGTGACCCTCCACCGGTAGGTCGCGTCGGGATCCGGGTCTCGGGGCGCTAACTGGACGGCGTCGCCGACGGCGATAAACTGCGGTGGGCCGGGATGATTCATATTGATAACAAGATACTCGGCGACTCTCGTTTTATGTTTTGGGGGAGTTTATTCCGAATATAATTGTCGTTACGGATACTTCCCCATCTGACGGCCCGGATCCGAGGTCGCAGCGAAAGTAGTCGTGGGCGGCCTGACGCCGCTTCCCTCCTGCGATTTCGACGCGAAACGAGTGGGTTCCCGCTCAGTACGACGCGGCGCGCTTGTCGAGGCCGGCGGCCTCGATGTCCTCGCCGTCGACGGAGGTCCGGAGGACGTCCATCCCGTCGTCGCGGTCGACGTCGAAGTTCCGCGCGTACAGCTCGTCGACGCGCTCGTACTCGGCCTCCGAGAGCGGCGGCACGTCGCTCGCGGCGCTCCACTCCGCGATGTCGGTCGCGTCGCGGAAGGTGGGCGTCACGGAGGCGACCTCGTCGTGCGCGAGCAGCCAGCGGATCGCCGCCTGGGCCATCGTGCGGGTGCCCTCGGCGTGATCCGGTTCCTCGAGGAAGCGGATCGCCTCCACCTTCTCCCAGCCGGTCTCGTACCACTCTTTCGGGCGGTGCGAGCGGTGGTCGCCGTCTTCGAGCACCGTGTCCGGCGTCACCTGCTCGTTGAGCAGACCGGAGGAGTGCGGGACGCGGGCGATGACCGAGGTGTCCGAGCCCGTCTCGCGGATGGTGTCGACGAAGTGGCGGCCGGGCTCCTGCTCGAAGAGGTTGAACACCGTCTGGACCGCGTCGAACTCGTCGTACTCGACGGCGGCGTCGCCCTCGGCGAGCCAGCCGATGGAGGGCCCGAGCGCCCAGCCGAGCGCCCGGACGCGCCCGTCGGCCTTCCACTCGGCGAGGAGGTCGCGCACCTCGGGCGTGACGTCGTCGACGTTGGCGTTGTGGAGCTGGAGCAGGTCGACGTGGTCGGTGTCGAGACGGTCGAGCGAGCGCTCGAACGCGGTCTCGAGGTACTCGCGGTCGAGCTCCTTCGGGAGCTCGCCGTGGCCCGCCTGCGGATTGTTGTAGAAGTCGTACCCGATCTTCGTCGCGAGCGTCACCTCGTCGCGGCGCCCGTCGATCGCCTTTCCGATGATCGTCTCGCTGTCGCCGTGGCCGTACACGTCGCCGGTGTCGACGTAGGTGACGCCGGCGTCGAGCGCCGTCTCGACCATCTCGACCGCCTGTTCGTCCGAGCGGTCGCCCCACCAGTCGGTGCCGACGACCCACGCGCCGAAGCCGATCTCAGAGACCTCGACGCCGGAGTTCCCGAGTTCGCGGTGCTGCATACCCCGAATTGGGGATCGGGACACTTAGCGCGTGCGGTCTCCCCCACGCGGCGGGACCGTTCCGTCGGTTTATAAGCATAACTGCCGGTCGTCACGAGGGGCGGCGCACCGCGTTCGCGAACGCGTCGCACAACCGAATCCCTTTGAGGGACGGCGACGAAGGGACAGCGATGACAAAGCGACACGTGTCCCTGCCCGACGGCGCGGAGGCCGGGGTCCGAGGGTTCATCGACGAGGTGGACGAGCGGCTCTCCTCGGACGAGGACACCTGTGACGTGGTTCGCGACGTGCTGATCGACCTCCACGGCGACCGCGAGCGGTGGGAGGCGTGGCAGGACGGGGAGTCGGTGTCGAGGGCCGAGCGCGTCCGCCTCCAGGGGTACGACCCGTGTAACGCGACGCTGGAGTCGGAGTACTACGCCGAGAAGGACGAGGAGAAGTTCCAGCGCTCGAAGCACCTCCAGTGGCTCTGGCGGCAGTTCGACGCCACGCCGATGGCGGACAACGTCGAGTTCGCCCTCCGGTTCCGCCACATGCTCGGCAAGCACCTCTTCGCCGAGTGCGGGGAGAACTGCCGCTTCTTCAAGGGGATCTCCGTCACCTACGGCCACAACATCGAGGTCGGCGACAACGTCGTGATCCACGACGGCGTCCACCTCGACGACCGCGGGAAGCTGACGATCGGCGACCGCGCGTCCGTCTCGGACGGCGTCCACCTCTACAGCCACGACCACGACCTCGTCGACCAGACCGAGGTCCGCAACTTCCACACGATCGTCGAGGACGACGCCCGCGTCACCTACGACGCGATGGTGCGCGCCGGCTGCCGGATCGGCGAGAACAGCGTCGTCGGCGCGCGCTCGGTCGTGCAGGGCGACGTTCCCGCCCACCACGTCGTCGTCGGCTCCCCCGCCCGGAGCGTCCGCGTGAAGCCGGGGTGGGAGGAGGTCGCAGACGACTTGGAGGACGGGCGCCTCCCTGACCGTCAGGACGAGCGCGAACTCGAGTACGAGCTCCCCGACGACCTCGACCGGTTCGACGAGTTCCAGCGGGACCTCCGGCCGCCGGACGTCGAGAACCCCTCGCCGCCGTCCTCGACCGACGGGTGAGGCGAGCGGTCGGGATCCGACCCCGCGATCAACTCACGTCCAACTCTCCGTCAATTCACTTCGACTGAGTCTCCCGGTCACGCGACCACCGAGCGGGCGGCCCCCTCGCGTGCACGCGCCCCCGCAGTCTCAATTACAATCCGGTCGCCGGTGATCCGTCGCCTTCTATCCGGGTCGCCGGTTATCCGTCGCCTTTCCGTTCGACCGGCGTCTGCGGCGTGCTACCGCCCGCCAGTATCGTTATTTGGACGCGGCCCGTACGCCAGCGTGGTGTTGCACGCATGACAGGACAACGCATACTGATGATCGTCGGCGACTTCGGGGAGGACTACGAGATCATGGTGCCGTTCCAGGCGCTTCAGGCGGTCGGTCACGAGGTCCACGCCGTCTGCCCGGAGAAGGAGGGAGGCGAGCGCGTCAAGACGGCGGTCCACGACTTCCGCGGCGACCAGACCTACCTGGAGACCCGCGGGCACGACTTCGAGCTCACCCACGGGTTCGACGAGGTCGACCCGGCCGAGTACGACGCGCTGGTCGTCCCCGGCGGGCGCGCGCCCGAGTACCTGCGCGGCTACGACGAGGTGCTCGACGCGGTGCGCCACTTCTTCGAGGCCGACAAGCCCGTCGCGTCGATCTGTCACGGTCCCCAGATCCTCGCGGCCGCGGGCGTGCTCGACGGCTACGAGATGACGGCGTACCCCGCGGTCAGGCCCGAGGTCGAGGCCGCCGGCTGCTCGTGGGTCGACGGCGTGACGACCGACGGGAACCTCGTCACCGGACAGGCGTGGCCCGACCACCCCGAGTGGATCGCGCAGTTCCTCGACCTGCTCGGCACCGAGATCGACCACGACGCGCCCGCCGCCGCGGCGGACTGACCCGTCCGGACCCCTCGTTTTTCATGGCTGATCCCCGTGCCGTCGCCGTCAACGTCGCCGCCAACACGAACCAGCCCGGCTTCCGCGGTCCCGTCTACCCCGACGGCTCGTTCGCGTACGTGCCGATCCCCGAGTCCGCGGCGACGCTCCCGCGCGGGGAGTTTCCGGTCGACGAGCCGCTTCCGACCTACGCCGACCTCGACCTCCCCTTCGCGGTGCCGGCCGACCTGCGCGAGACGCCGGTCCACCTGGACCCGGAGCTCCCGGGCGTCCACGGTCGCGACCGCGCGAGCTACGGCGATCCCCACGGCGTGAAGGCCGGGCGGATCGCCGGTCTCGAACCGGGCGACTGGCTGTTCTTCTACGCGACGCTGTCGCTGCGCCCGCACGGTTGGGGCGGCCCGGGCGAGGGGAGCCGTCGCGGCGGGACCGAGGGCGACAGTGACCTCCGACCGGACGACGACCTCGCCCCCGACTGGGGCGCGTACCTCTTCGCCGGGATCCGCGTCGACCGCCTGGTCGCGGTCGGCGACGGAGCGGGCGGCGGGAACGGCGATCGGGCCGTCGACCGCGACTCGGCGGCCGCCCTCGCGCCGACCAACGCGCACCTGAAGCGCGACCCGTTCGACGCGCGGGTCGTCGTCGCCGGCGACCCGGCGGCCTCGGGACGCTTCGAGCGCGTCGTCCCCCTGAGCAGCCCCGAGGCGGGCGCCGACGCGAACCGACTCGTCACGGCGCTCTCCAGCGACTCGGGGAAGGGACCGTGGTGGCGTAGACCCATGGCGTTCGACGCGGACGCGACGGCGACCCTGTTGGACCGGATCGAGCGGCCCTGAGACGCCGATTCGGCGGCCCGACGGAGAAACGGACAAGTATTGTGGCTATCCCGGATACGAGCCGTTCGGACACTCCGCCGTAACCGCCAGTTAGCGGCGAGTCGGCGCCGATTTCCGGCTTTTCCCCCGTCGAACCAGCGACCGAGCGTGTTCGGACGTCGCAATACTTGCGCGAAGACGGTTTCACCGCTCATGCTTGTCGGTTTCCGGGGCTATACCTTACAATAAAACCAAGAGGTATTCGATGTCAGATCTAAATGTCTCGCACGAATACTTCACGTGGAGACTCGTGCAGGACGTCGCGGAGGAGAACGGCTACTTCGAAGACGAGGGCGTCGACGCCGACCTCTCGTACTTCGCCCCGGGCACCCAGGACTTCGAGGGCGAGAACGCCTTCGACGCCGACTGGTGGGACGACATGGACGAGGACGGCGGCACCCACGGCGTCTGCGAGTGGAACGCGATCCAGGAGGTCTCCGAGACCGACCGCGACATCGTCGGATCCTACAGCGAGTGGGACCGCGTCGTCTTCGTCGACGCCGACGACGACGCCGAGACCATCGACGACCTCCGCGGTCGCTCCGTCGGGATCAACAAGTACGCCACCTCGTTCTACTCGATGCGGGAGATGCTGGAGAACGAGGGGTTCGAGGACGACGAGATCGTCTTAGAGCACGTCGGCGAGGCGGAGGAGCGCTTCGACGCGGTGAAGAACGGCGAGGTCGACTCCATCGCGGTGCTGGAGCCGTTCGTCACGCTCGGCCGCTACGACGAGGAGCTGAAGGAGGTGTTCGACGGCCCGTGCCGCGCCGCCATCACCACGCGCGAGCAGCCCGAGCCGGAGAAGCTGGAGGGGTTCCTCGCGGCGCTGAATCGCGCGGTCGCCGACATCAACGACGACCTCGAGGGGTACACCGACCGGTACGTCGAGCTGCTGGAAGAGGAGGCGGCCGACAAGCCCGCCTTCGACGACGTGAACTTCGACCGGCTCCGCGAGGAGTTCGAGCTCCGCGAGTTCCTCCCCGTGCGCGCCCCCGACGAGAAGCGGATCGACGCGACCACGGACTGGATGCGCGAGAAGGGGTTCGTCCCCGACGACGCCGACATCGGGACCGCCGAAGAGCTCGAGAACGAGGGCGTGCTCCCGGACGACGAGGCCGAGTCCGAGGAGGACGAACCCGAGGCCACGGCGGACTGATCGATGTCCCTCGAGTCCCGTTCGGCGACGGCCGACGACGGTGAGGGGTCCGACGTCCGGTCCGACACCACATCCGCGGCCGGAGCCGACGCCGTCGGCACCGACAGTCACGCGGCCGACGCGGCGCCGATCGTCGCCAGCGACCTCACGAAGCGGTACGACGAGACCCTCGTCTTCGACGGCCTCGACCTGCACGTCGAGCCCGGCGAGGTCTGCTGTCTGCTCGGTCCGTCCGGCTGCGGGAAGACGACGCTGCTCCACCTGCTCGCGGGACTCGAAGACCCGACCGACGGCCGCGTCGCGATAGACGACGCGCCGGTGACGGGACCTGACTACCGGTGGGGCGTCGTCTTCCAGGACCCGCTGCTGTACCCGTGGCTCTCCGTGCGCGAGAACGTCGAGATCGGTCCTCGACTCCGCGGCGAGGAGCCCGACCCCGACCGGATCGAGGACCTGCTCGCCCTGGTCGGGCTCGACGGTTTCGCCGACGCCGACACGTCCGACCTGTCGGGCGGGATGGCGCAGCGCGCGTCGCTCGCGCGGACGCTCGCGAACGAGCCCGAGGTGTTGCTGCTCGACGAGCCGTTCTCGGCGCTCGACCAGCTGACGAAAATGGAGCTGCAGGACGAGCTGTTGCGGATCGTCGACGAGCTCGGCGTCACCGCCGTGTTCGTCACGCACGACATCGACGAGGCGGTGTACCTCGGCGACCGCGTCGCGATCATGGGGCCGGTCCCGGCGGGCATCGAACACGTCGAGCGGATCGACAGCGAAACGCGCTCGCGCGACGACGAGGCGTTCCTCGCGGAGCGGGCGGCGACCTTCGAACGCCTGGAGGCGGTGGGACTCGAATGACGCACGAACATCACACAGACCGCGACGATATCGACCCCGACGTCGCGACGAGCGCGCGCGAACTCGTCGGCGGCGCCGGCTGGCGGAACCCCTCGGAGGCGGCCCGCACCAGCGGGCTCTCGCGGCGCGAGTTCATGAAGGAGTCGGGACTGGCGTCGCTGGCGGCGGCCGGCGTCGGCTCGACGGCCGGCTGTCTCGGCGGCGGAAGCGGCGACGGCGGTCCGCCGACCGCGGAGATCGGGTACCTCCCGATCACGGACGCGGCGCCCCTGCTGACGGGGTACGCCAACGACCACTTCGCCGACCACGACGTCGACGCCGCCGAACCGACCCTGTTCCGCGGCTGGTCGGACCTCGCGGAGGCGTTCCTCTCGGGCGAGGTCAACGTCGCCCACTTCCTGATGCCGATGACGGTGTGGATGCGCTACGGCGACGAGCTGGACGCGAACGTGAAGGTCGTCGCGTGGGACCACACGGACGGCTCCGCGCTGACGGTCCAACAGGACGTCGACGAGTGGGCGGACCTCGGCGGCGGCACCGTCGCCGTTCCGTTCTGGTACTCGATCCACAACGTCATCCTCCAGATGGGGCTGCGCGAGCACGGGCTCACGCCCCGGACGGACTCCTCGCCCGATGAGGTCGCGGACGACGAGGTGAACCTGGTGGTGACGCCCCCGCCGGACATGCCCGCGGCGCTTGAGAACGGCTCCATCGAGGGGTACATCGTCGCCGAGCCGTTCAACGCGATCGGCGAGCTCGACGCCGGCGGCAAGATCCTGCGGTTCACCGGCGACGTCTGGCGCGAACACGCCTGCTGCGTCGTCGTGATGCGCGAGGAGCTCGTGGAGTCGCGGCCGGAGTGGGCGACCGACGTGATGAGCGGGATCGTCGACGCCCAGCAGTACCTCCGCGAGAACCGGTCGGAGGCCGCGCAGCTGCTCTCCTCGGAGGGGAGCGGCCTGCTCCCGCAGGGGCCGGAGCCGATCGACCGCGCGCTCACCCACTACGACGAGCACGAGCCGTACCTCGAGTCCGGCGCGATCCAGAACGCCGACTGGGACATCGACCGGATCGGCTTCTACCCCTACCCGTACCCGTCGTACACGGAGGAGCTGGTGCGCCGCATGCGCGAGACCCGCGTCGAGGGCGAGGACGGCTTCCTCGACGACCTCGACCCGAGCGAGGTCGCCGACGACCTCGTCGCGTACGACCCCGTTCGCACAGCGCTGCAAGAGGCCGGCGGCCCGCCGGCGTTCGACGTCCCAGAGGACGATGGCTACGAGAGACAGGAGACGATACGGTTCTGAGCTGGTCGAGGACTCCGGCCGCCTGCTGCCGGCGGTCGGACTCCTCGGCGGGCTCGCCGTCTGGTGGGCGGTGACGGCGCTCGGGAGCGGCATCATCACCAACTTCGCGCCGGCGGCGACGTTCGCCGTCCTCGCGGAGCTCGTCGTCTCGCCCGCGTTCTACGACCACGTGTTCGTCAGCATCTACCGGTTCGCGATCGCGCTCGGGCTCTGTCTGGCGGTCGGGCTGCCGATCGGGGTCGTCGTCGGCTACTTCCGGGCGGCCGAACGCGCGACGACCGTCCTCTTCCAGTTCATGCGAATGATCTCGCCGCTGGCGTGGTTCCCCATCGCCATCATCGTCTTCGGCGTGGGAACCCGGTCCGCGGTGTTCGTGATGTTCATGGCCGGCCTCTGGCCGGTCGTGTTGAACACCGCCCACGGGATCGCGACCATCGACGACGACTGGATCACGGTCGGCGAGTCGCTCGGCGGCGACACGCGCGCGCTGCTCCGCCGGGTCGTCGTCCCCGCGGTGATCCCGGACATGCTCACGGGGATCCGCCTGTCGATCGGGGTCCTCTGGATCATCCTCGTCCCCGCGGAGATGCTCGGGGTCAACACGGGGCTGGGCTACCTCATCCTGGACGCCCGCGACCGGTTCTCCTACGCGGAGATCCCCGCGATCATGCTGGTGATCGGCTTCATCGGCTTCTGGCTCGACCTGTCGGTCCGCCGGCTCCACGCCCGGTGGAACTGGGGATAGCCGGCTCCCTCCGTTCGGGCCGCCGCGCACGTCGATTTATGTGTCATGCTACCGTACAGATACGTATGACCGACGGTGACACCGAGACGACGGCGGGCGACGAGAGCGAGACGGCGGGGAGCGACGAGGAGGCGGCCCGCGGCCGCGGCGCGCCCTCGCGGCTCGGGCGCGTGCTGCTCGGGGTCGGCCTCGCGGCGCAGGCCTCGGAGGACTTCCGCGAGATGGACGAGACGATCGAGTACGCGGAGTCGGCGGGCGTCCCCGCCCCCGACCTCGCGGCCCCGTTCGCCTCGGGGATGATGCTCGTCTCGGGGATCGGGATCGCGCTGTGGCGGGCCCCTCGGATCACGACGGGCGCGGCGGTGACGTTCCTCGCGGTCGTGACCGCGACGATGCACGACTTCTGGAACGCCGACGAGGACGACAAGAGCGGCGAGCGGCTCGCCTTCTTCGGCAACCTCGCGATGCTGGGCGGGGCGCTGGTGTTCCTGCGGGAGGCTTTTAAATAGAGGCCGCGGCGAACCGGGCTTCGATTACTCGTAGTCCTCGTACGTCGGCAGGCCGTCCTCGGGCGGGAACTCCTCGACCGGCACGGTCGTCTCGTCGCCGCTCGCCATGTCTTTCACCGTGTACTCGCCGTTCTCCAGGTCGCGCTCGCCGACGACGACCACGGTCTCGGCGTTGATCGAGTCGGCGTAGCCCAGCTGCGCGCCGAACGAGCGATCGGAGACGTCGCTCTCGACGACGACGTCGTCGTCGAGCGCGCGGAGGTCGCGGGCGAGCGCGGCCGCCTCGCTACGCGTGTCGCCCACGGAGAGCACGTAGTAGTCGGTCGACAGCGCCTCGTCCGGCCAGACGCCGGCGCGCTGACAGAGGAGTTTGAGGGTGGCGTGGCCGGGGGCGACGCCGACCGCGGGGGTGGGCTGGCCGCCGAAGCTCTCGATGAGGTCGTCGTAGCGCCCGCCGCCGAAGACGGAGCGGGACACCTCGCCGGTGGAGTCGAAGCACTCGAAGACGACGCCCGTGTAGTAGTCGAGCCCGCGGGCGGTCGTCAGCGAGATCTCGCAGAACTCGCCCGCGCCGAAGTCGTCGGCCGCGGCGAGCACGTTCCGGAGGTTCTCGACGGCGGCTTCGACCTCCTCGCCGCCGGCCTCGGCGACCTCGTCGAGGTCGTCGGGGGCGTCGACGCCGGTGATCAGGTCGTCGAATTCGCGGGCGGTCGCGCGGTCGAGCCCGGCGTCGGAGAGGAGCCCGAGGTACTCGCCGTCGTCGACCTTCGCGCGCTTGTCGACCGCGCGGATCGCGGCCTTCGCGTCGACCGCGTCCGGGTCGGCGGCGAGCGCCCGGACGAGCCCGCCGAGGATGTCGCGGTGCGAGACGCGGAACTCGAAGTCGTCGCCCGTGAGCCCCAGGGCGGTGAGCGCGTCGGCGGCGACCGCCAGCACCTCCGCGTCGGCCTCGGGGGCCGACGAGCCGAACACGTCGATGTTCGTCTGGTAGAACTCGCGGAACCGGCCCTGCTGGACCTGCTCGTAGCGCCAGAACGGTCGGGTGGACATCCACTTGATCGGCTTCGAGAGCTCCTGGCCCTTCGCGACGACCATCCGCGCGACGGTCGGAGTGAGCTCCGGGGTGAGCGAGACGCCGCGACCGCCCTTGTCCTCGAAGGCGTACAGCTCCTCGACGATCTCCTCGCCGGACTTGTCGACGTACATCTCCGTCCGCTCCAGGGCGGGGGTGGCGATCTCGCGGAAGCCGTACCGGCTCGCGGCGTCCTCGATCGCGTCGGTCACCTCCCGGCGGGCGGACTGCTCGCCGGGGTAGAAGTCGCGGAATCCCTTGAGACCGTCGTACATGTACGTCGCTTCGGCGAGGCCCCGCTTGAAAGCATCCTTTCGGGGCCGCCGGTCGCTCCCGTTGCTCCGCCCGCCCGCCTACTCCCCCCTCACTCCTCGCCGTCGCGCGTCGGGAGGTCCGGCTCGAACGCGGCCGCCTCGACGGCCATGTCGAGGACCTCCTCGACGTTCTCGTCTTCGGTGACGCTCATCGTCGCGTCCACCGACTCCGCCTGCACCGCCTCGAAGCGGTCGTGTTTGTTCGCCACCGTGAGGAACGGGACGGCGTCGCCGAACAGCTCGCGGACCTCCTCGCGCAGCTCCAGCTGGACGTCGAGCGGGTAGCCGCAGTCGCCGGAGGGGTCGAGCACGAACACGACGACGTCGGCGAGGTGTTCGAGGGCGCTGACCGCCTGTCGCTCGATGTCGTTGCGCTCGTCGGCCGGCCGGTCGAGCAGCCCGGGCGTGTCGACGATCTGGTACCGGACGTGGTTCCGCTCGAAGTGGCCGATCTGCACGCCGCGGGTCGTGAACGGGTACTCCGCGATCTCGTTTGAGGCGCGGGTGACCCGGTTGACGAACGACGACTTCCCGACGTTCGGGTAGCCGGCGATCACGATGGCGGGCTCGTCGGGCCGGATGTCCGGGAGCACCTTCAGTTGGTCCCGCGAGTCGCCGATGTACCGCAGGTCGTCTTCGATCTGGTCCATCACGTCGGCCATGCGCGCGAACGCCTGCTTCCGGTGTTTGCGCGCGGTGTCGACGTCGGAGTTGCGGATCTTCGTGGTGTACTCGTCGCGGAGGTCCTCGATCTGCCGGCTGGCCCACATCACCTGCGAGAGCGCCTGCCGGAGGCGGTCGACGTCGACGATGGCGTCCGCGAGCTCGTAGTAGAACGGGTCGACGTCGAAGCCGAAGTCCGGCCACGAGACGACGACGTTCTCTAAGTTGTCCGAGAGCACGTTGCCCGCGGTCCGCAGCATCGACTCCTGCGCCTCGTGCCCGTGCTTGGCGCGTCCCGCGCGGGCCGCCCGCGAGAACGCCTTGTCGACGAGTTCCTCCGAGCGGGGGGTCGTCGGGAGGCCCTCAAATATCATGTTGGCGGCTCTAGCCCACCGACGCGTATAAGACCGTCCGTTCGGCGATCCGCGCGGCACGGCGACGCACGGTCGCACGCGCCCGGAATCGACGACACCGCGTCGTCGGCGGTCGGTTCCCCGCTCACGGTTCGGTCTCGTGCAATCACCGAGGATCGATCGTTATCTTTCTCGCGCATATTTCGAGTTATATTTATGCTTCAAGGGAATACGACCGCGCATGGCACGTTCGTTCACGCCCACGACGTTCGAAGACCTCGACCCGGACCGCCGCCCGAGCCTCGCGGCGGCGCTGGTCCCGGTGCTCGCGGTCGTCGCGTTCCTGGGAATCGGCTCGGCCGTCCTCGGCCTCGACCCGCACGCGCCGCTCCTCTGGAGCATCGCCTTCGTCGGCGCCTTCGGCCTCTGGCTCGGGTACGACTGGGACGACCTGTTCGACGGCATCGCCAACGGGCTCGTGATGGGACTGCAGGCGCTGCTCATCATCTTCACGATCTACGGGCTCATCGCCACGTGGGTGAGCGCCGGGACGATTCCTGGACTCATGTACCTCGGACTGGAGGTCCTCACGCCCACCACGTTCCTCCCCGCCGCCGCGGTCGTCGCCGCGGTCGTGGCGTTCGCGATCGGCTCCTCGTGGACCACCGTCGGCACCCTCGGCGTCGCCTTCGTCGGCATCGGCGCGGGGCTCGGCGTCCCGGACCCGATGACGGTCGGGGCCGTCCTCTCGGGCGCGTACGCCGGCGACAAGCAGTCGCCGCTCTCCGACACGACGAACCTCGCCGCGGGCGTGACCAACACCGACCTGTACGCGCACATCCGCCGGATGCGGACCGGCACCCTCGTCGCGTTCGGGCTGGCGGTGCTCGGCTTCCTCGCGCTCGGGCTCCGCGCGAGCGGGTCGATTCCCGCCGGCCGAATCGCCGAGATCCAGGGCGCGCTCGGCGGAACCTACGCGATCACGCTGCTCGCCGTTATTCCGCTCGTCGTCACCTTCGGGCTGGCGCTGCGCGGGTACGCCGCGCTGCCGACCCTCGTCGCCGGCGTCTTCGCCGGCGTGTTCACGACGGTGTTCGTCCAGGGCGCCGGCTTCGTCGCCGCGTGGGACACGTTCATGTACGGCACCGCGCCGGAGTCCGGCTCCGAGCTGGTGAACGACCTGCTCGCGACCGGCGGACTCACCGGCTCGGCGTGGACGATCACGGTCGTCGTCGCCGCGCTCGCGCTCGGGGGCATCTTAGAGCGCACGGGCGTGCTGGCCGTGATCGCCCATGCGTTCACCTCCTCGGTGCGGAGTCCGGGCGCGCTCGTCGCCGGGACCGGCGCCTCGGCGATCGTCATCAACGCGCTCACCGCCCAGCAGTACATGAGCATCGTGCTGCCGAGCGTCACGCTCCGGAACACCTACGAGGAGTTCGGGCTCGACACCGACCAGCTCTCCCGCGCCGTTGAGGCGGCCGGGACCCCGACCGGCGCGCTGTTCCCGTGGCACGCCGGCGCCGTCTACATGGCGGGCGTCACCGGCGTACCGACGCTGGAGTACGCGCCGTACTACCTGTTCGCGTTCCTCTCGCCGCTCGTGCTGTTTGCCATGGCCGCGACCGGCTACTCGCTGGACGTGACGCCGACCGACGCGGGCGTTACTCCCGCGGCGACGACGGCCGGCGACGCGCCCGCGACCGACGACGACTGACGGACCGACGACGACTGACGGACCGACGACGACTGACGGACCGACGACGACTGACGGACCGACGGCGGCGGACCTCGATCGGCTCACTCTGTGACAGCGTGGCCGGGCAAAGAACTAACTCACGTGATGTCGATCGTTCGTCATGAACACCCGGCGCAACCTCTACGTCGCCGCGTTCGTCGGAGCGTCGTTATCGTACATCTTCAACGTCCTCGCCTTCACGGGCACGTTCGACGTCTTTCGTTGGTTCGTGTTCGTCGTCGTCTTCCTCGGATTCACGTACGGATTCGAGAGGCTCATCGGCTGGCAAACTGGCTCGGACTGATCCCCTCTGTTGACGACACGCTCTGCATTCTGGACGGGACCTCTCTCGGAACCGGTTGGTTTCAACAGCGCCGCCTCTTTCGGGGCCGTCACTCCGGGAGGCGGAACGCGAGACTGTACATCCGCCCGACCGATTCCGCCCCGATCTCGCTCGCGAGCCGGCGAGCGGTCCCCGCAAGCGCGTCGCCCGCTTCGTTCGGGCACTCCGTGGCCATGGAGATCGCTTGGTCGGCGTGTGCGGAGACGTGGCTCTCCGTCCACGGGACCGGATCCAGGAGCGTCCGCTCTCGCTCGAACTCCCAGCCGTGTCCCGCGACGAACCGTCGCAGGAACTCCGCCGGGTAGAAGGTGAGCGCCGGGCGGCCGCGGGCCAGTTCCGACGCGGCGTTCTCGACGGCGAACAGCTCGCCGACCGCGGCGTCGTCGGGCAACGGGTCGTAGTCGTCGACGACGAGGCTCGCGCCCGGGGCCGCGACCCGCGAGAGCTCCTCGGCGACCGCCGACAGCGCCGCGGGGTCGAGGACGTTACAGAGCCCGTGCGCGGTGATCAGGTCGACGGAGCCGTCGGGCAGCGGGACCGCCCGGAGGTCCGCCTCCAGCACCGCCAGTCGGTCGCGGTCGGTGTCGCCGTCTTCGTCGTTTCCGTCGCCGTTGTCCTCGTCACCCCTGTCGTCACCGACGCGCCGCCGCGTCGTCCGCGCGTGGTCCCGGTCGTTGGTCACGGCGTACACCCGATCGGCGCCGTTCGCGAGCAGTCCGGCGGTCGCGTTCCCGACGCCAGCGCCGGCCTCCAGACAGCGCTTCCCCTCCACGGGTCGGTCTTCGAGCGCGGTCGCGACAGTGTTCGGAACGTCCATCCGCCTTTCTCAGTGGTGCAGCTGCTCGGGGACCGGACTCTCGTCGTGGCGCACCCGCTCGATCAGCGACCGCTGTGCGGTCGCGTCCATCCCGTCGTAGTCGGCGGCGGCCTCGAGGATCATGGTGACGAGCTTCGGGTCGCCGGCGCTGATGACGCTGGTGAGTCCCTGTGCCGCGGCGAAGTCGAACCGCTCGGAGATCTCGTCGGGCGCGGTGACCGGGCGGTACCAGTTCGCGAACGGCCGGTCCGCCTCGGGGAGCTCGTCGGTCGACGGCCAGGAGCCGCCGGCGAACGCCTTGATCCCCAGCGTCCCGACGTTCTCCTCGTCTGCGCGGGCGAGGACCGCCTCGTAATCGTGCTCGTCGTCGTCCTTGCCGGCGACGACGGGGTTCAGCGGGAACATCACGGTTTCGAGGTCGTCGATGCGGTCGAGCGCGTCGAGGATGAGGCTCGGGTCGCCGTGGCTCGTCAGTCCGATGTGATCGATCAGCCCCTGCTCCTTCGCCTCGCGAAACGCCGCGAGCGCGCCGTCCTCGCCCGTGATCGCGTCCAGTTCCTCGTCGTACTCGAGGCCGTGGACCTGATACAGGTCGATCTTGTCGACGCCGAGGCGATTCAGCGATCGGTCGAGCTTGCGCCGCGCGCCCTCGTAGGTCCGCTCCTGCGTCTTACAGCCGAGGAAGATCTCCTCGCGGTGTTGGCGGAGCTTCGGGCCGAGCTTCAGCTCCGCGTCGCCGTACGTCGGGGCCACGTCGAAGTGGTTGACGCCGTAGTCGAGGACGTGTTCGACCAGCTGGTCCGCGCCCTCCTGTTCGAGCCAGTTGAGCGCGATCGCGCCGAACGTCATGACGGTGCTGTCGTGGCCGGTGTCTCCGAGCGGGCGGGTCTCCATGCGTGCGCCATCACGCCGCCGGGCCATAACGGTTGGCGAGCGCGAACACACCTCGATCGCCCGTCGACCGCGGACACACCCGAGGACGGCTCGCGGTCCGGTAGGTTTACCGCCGTCGCCGTCCCGCCGATCGAACATGAGTCTGGAGGTCGCGGTCGCCGTCCCGTTTAAACACCGCGCGAAGGAGCGGCTGGGCGAGGGCGAGTTCGTCGTCGCGCTGTCGCTCGACCGCGACTGGTTCTCGCCGGATCAGGCAAAGCGACTCGTCGACGTCGCGGTCGGCCGCGGACTGGTCGCCGAGGAGGACGGCGACCTCGTCGCGCGGTTCGACCCCGACGAGGTGGTCGTTCCCGAGGGATTCACCCCGGACGAGTCGATCCTCCGCGAGCAGTCGACCTTCGAGACCGCCCTCGACGCCATCGTCGCGGCCGGCGTCGAGAAGCAGCGCGCCGTCGCCGCGATCAACGAGCGGCAGCGCGCGCTCGCGGTCACCATCGAGGCGGCCGCGGTCCTCGTCGCGAAGGAACACGGCGCCGCGGTCGACCACCTCGCGGCCGACGTGCGCGAGGAGCTCGCGGCCGCGAGCGACGGGGGCGAGAACGGCGACGGCGATGACGAAGCCGACGCCGCGGGTGACGCCTGATGGTCGACGACCGGCTGACCGACGGCGTCCGGATCGGCCAGCTGCTCGCCTCGGAGATCTCCGGGAACGAGGGACGTCTGCGGGACCTCGCGCTCGCCGACGCCGACCCCGACGTCGAGCCGACGGCCGACGGCGCGCTCGCGTACCGGATCGTTCGTGCGGTCGACGGCGATGCGGCGGCGGCCGACGAGCGCGAGGTCGCCGAGGTGTACGTCCAGCCCGACCGCGTCCGGATCGAGTTCGTCGGCGGCGACGGTGAGGCGGACCTCCCGAAGGTCGCCGCCGACGCGGCCGACGAGGCGGGGCTCCGCGTCAGACCGAAGGCGGTCCGCCCGCCGCGAACGCTGGTCTTCGTCGAGGACGGCGCGCAGGTGAAGCGCGCGCTGCCGGTGCTTTCGGCCGTCGTCGACGCGGTATAACAGGGCGCGTCGGCGGCCTTCGGGGCCGCCTCAGTCCGACCGACCGCCGTCGCCCATCGCGACGGTGCGCGTACCCGACGTCGACGGGTCGTCGGACGACTCCCCGCCGACCTCGAACTTCCGGAGCAACGCCCGGAGGCGCTCGGCTCGATCGGCGAGCGAGTCGGCCTCGGCGGTCGCCTGTGACATCGCGGTCAGCTGCTCGTCGGCCGCCTCGCTGACCTCGTCGGCCTCGTCGGCGGTCGCGTTGCTGATCCCCGCGACCTCCTCGACCACCGACACCGTCTCCTCGGTGCTCGCGGCCTGATCGTCGGTCGCCTCGCTGATCTCGCGGATCCCGTCGTCGGTCTCCGCCGCGTTGTCCGCGACCTCGGCGAACGCGTCGGCGGCGTCCCTGACCGCCTCGGCGCCCTCCTCCATGTGCTCCTCGGCGGTCCGGACCTCCTCGACGGTCGCCCGCGTCTGCTCCTGCGTGCCGGCGATGAGCTCCTCGATCTCCTGGGCCGCCTCCTGCGTCTCCTCGGCCAGCTGTTTGACCTCGTCTGCGACGACCGCGAACCCGTCGCTCCCGCCGCCGCTTCCGCTGGCCCGCGCGGCCTCGATGTTCGCGTTGAGCGCGAGCAGGTTCGTCTGCTCGGCGATGTCGCTTATCAGGTCGACGATCTCGCCGATGTCCGCCATCCGCTCGTCGAGGGCCCTGACCTTCTCTGCCGTCTCGCCGATCGCGTCCCGCGACTCCCGCACGCTGTCGATCGCCTCGCCCGCGGTGTCTTGGCCCTGGTCGGCGATCGAGGCGGTCTGCCGGGCCGCGTCCGCGACCGTCTCGGTCGAGGAGGCGACCTCCTCGATCGTCGCCGAGAGGTTGTTCATCTCCCCGGAGACCTGTTCGAGCATCTCGCGCTGCTCGGCGGCGCCCTCCGCGATCTCCGCGACCGACCGCCCCACGTCCTCGCTGCGTGCTTCGGCGGTGTCCACGCCGTCGACCGTCTTCTCGCTGGCCGCGGACACGTCGCCGGCGAACGACTGGACGTCCCGCATCGTCGTCTCGATCTCGTCTATCATCTCGTTGAACGCGGCGCCGATCTGTTCCATGGCCTCGCTCTCGCTGTCGGCGTCGAGCCGGACCGTGAGGTCGCCGTCGGCCGCGCGGGCCATCGTCGCGCTGTAGTCGTCGGCCTTCGTCTCGAGGTGCCGGTTCAGCCGCTCGACCTCCTCGCGGCGCTTCTCGACCTCCGCCTTCGCCTCTTCGACGTCCTGGATCTCGGCTTTCTGTTCGGCGACGAGGTCGAGCTGGCGGCGCGCCTCCTCGCGCGACTTCTCAATCGAGTACCAGTTGACCGTGAGCGCTAAGGCCAGTCCGGTGATGAACACCGCGTGGATCCCGCCCCAGACGATCGGGTTGGCGATCGCGGCCGGGTGGTTGTAGACGAGGCTGGAGTCGATCAGGCTGAACGCGCCGTGCCCGACCGCGACGTACAGCATCCCGGCGGCGAACGGGAGCCAGTCCTCGTACAGCGCGAGGACGGCGACGAACACGAAGAAGTGGAAGTGCGCCTCGATGTAGCCGCCCGAGAGCTTCACCAGCGCCATCGACACCGTCATCGCGCCGAACGCCGCGAGCACCGTCCGCTGGCGGCGGCCGAGCCGCGACCAGCTCGCCAGCGCACCGGTGCCGAGGATGACCGCGACGAAGCCGCCGAGCATCCACCCCGGCGTCGGGGGGATCTCCGCGCCGGTGACCGATTCGGTTCCGCTGTACAGCCCTAACGCGAGCAGCAGCGGGACCTGTACCGCGATCGCCATCAGGACGTTCCGGTGGCGGCCGCGCCACATCTCCTCGGGCATCGACGTGCCGTCGGGAACGTATCTGATACTCTCCCGGAGCGCGTGCCCCACTCCGGACGACCCCGACGCGTCCGTCACGGATTCGGTCGCTGAGTCGGTCATGAGGACCGTTCGTGGTATCAATTATAAGAGTACGCTTCCAAAATTTCACTCCTGATATCGCCGGTTGACGCTCGAGCGACTCCGTGCGAGGCGATCTCACATTCTGCGGGGAGGGCCAGACGGACCCGCGGCGAGACCCGTCGGATCGGACCGGCACGGACACACCGCTTTCGAGGGGGCCGAGACCGCGATCGCGGTCCGGGACCCTCAGGTGACACCTGGGACGCGAGACGGTTCTCATTGAGCGCCGCACAGTCACACAAAAAATACATTCTTGTTATTATGAAAATAATTTATGTACTCCCCCGGAGTACTCCGGGTTAAGGTGATGATACAACCGTCATGTGGCTACCACTGATACGCGACGTCGATAAAGACCTACTTAACCAGATCAGCGGCCTCACGGGAATGGGCTGGACCGCCTCGGTACTGGGGTATCTGAGCACCGTGATGGGGTACGGGAACGGCCTCGTGAGCCGACTCGTCGCCGAGCCGCAGTCGCTCCTCTACGTCGGCGGCAGCTTCTTTCTTCTCACGCTCGGACTCGACCGACTGCAGAGCAGAGCCGTGGGCGAGGGGAGCCGCGAGGAAGGCGGGGGCGAGTAGCGCTCCGGACCCGGCGATCTGATGCCAGGGAGTGGATGCGCGGGCCCGGTGATCCGCGGGCGGGGGGAAACGATGTCCGGGGTCAGGGACCGCCTCGATTCGGCCGTCGCGATTCGACCGACCGAGCCGACGCGTTTTATATATCTCCGGACCGCGATACGGCCGTGACGCTCGATCCGATCCACGTCGAGAACATCGCGCGGCTCGCGTACGGGATCGCGAGCGACGTGGACACGACCGACCACGACGACCTCGCGGGGCGGGTGTGGCGCGACTGGCTCCCCGAACTCCGCCGCGACGGCCGCGTCGTGATCGAGCCCGTCGGTGAGCACGAGCGCCGGCTGGCCCCCGTCGACGACGCCGCCCTCGCCGAGCGCCCGTTCGAGACGGTTCACGGCCTCGACTCCGGCACGATCAATCCGACGACGTTTAAAAACGGACTCGTCGTCGACGTGGCGCACGCCGCGATGGCGAGCGACCCGACGGACCTGGCGCTCCACCGCGACCGCACGATCGTCGCGACCGTCCACGCCGGCGACTCCACCGCCGACTTCGACGACGACTGGCGGAAGCGCGACGACGGCCACACCCGCCAGCGCGTGCTCCACGCCCCGCGGGTGAACCGGTACGCGGAGGGCGTCGTCCACGCGCTCGCGCTCTACCTCGCCGAGGGGACCCACGCGCTCGACCACGCCGACGCGGTCGACGAGCTGCTCGTCCTCGACGGTCCGATCTACCCGAAGGAGCTGTTCACGTGGAACGACCGCAACCCCGAGCTCGGCGCGCTCGCCCGCGAGGCGAAGCCCCGAGCGGTCGTCGAGAAGTACGTCCGGCTGGTCGAGCGGTTCGTGGAGCGCGACGTCCCGCTCGCCGGCTTCGTGAAGAACCCCTCCAGCGGCGCCATCGTCCGAGCGCTGGCCCGGAAGGGCGTCGAGCCGCCGTGGCCCGACGACACCGCGCTGTTCACGCGGCTGTTGGAGCGCCGCGAGGACCCGGGCCGGTCGGGCGACGCGGAGGCCGGTCGGGGCGGCGCGAGCCGCCGCGGCGACCGCCTCGACGACGCGCTCACGTTCACCACCTGGTTCCACAGCCGCGGGGGCGCCGACGCGACGATGGCGGCCGACGGCGACGCGCTCGGGATCGACCGCGAGCTCGACCCCAAGCTGTACGAGCCCACGTTCGCCGTCGTGTACGACCCCCGGACCGACGTGACGTACAAGCTGGAGGCGCCGTACGCGTTTACCCGCGACACGGAGACGCGCGACGCCCTCACCCGACAGCTGCTCGCCGAGGTGGCGACGACCCGCGGGCCGCCGAAGGCGGTCGCGAAGGCGGACGAGCTGGCGCGGATCGACGCCACCGAGAAGGCCGCGCTCCGCCGGAAGTTCGAGGAGCGGTTCGACAGCGACCAGCAGGCGACGTACGACGACCTGCGGTGGGGGAAGGCGGACTTTTAACCCGACCTCCCGAACGCAACCGGCGGCGAAGCCGCCGGCGACTGGGGCTTTGAACGTGTTCGCCGTTGACCCGTATTCGATCGATTATAAGCGAGCGGCTGGGACTTCGGGAGCGGTCTCGTCAGCGTCGAACGAGTATCACAGCGACTGCGAGAGCAACACCACGTAGATGACGGCGTTGTACACGCCGTGCGCGAGCCCGGGAACCAGCACGTTCTCCGTGTGCTCGTAGAGGACGCCCAGCACCGCGCCGAGCACGACGACGACGGTGACGTAGGCCCACTGCTCGCCGGGGCTCCCCGCGACCGAGGGGAGGTGGACCAGCCCGAACGCGAGGCTCGCGAGCAGGATCGCCGGCACGGCGTCGAAGGCCCGTCGGAGCCCGCCCTGCACGACGCCGCGGAACAGCGCCTCCTCGACCGGGCCGACCACGAGCAGCGACACGGCGACCATGACGAGGTAGTACGTCACCGGGTCGCCGTCGGGCACGACGGCCTGGTTCTGCCCGGTCGTGAGGCCGATCTCACCGAGCACGAACAGCGCGCCGTACTGGAACGCGAACAGGGTGATCCCGCCGCCGAGGACGAGTCCGACGTCTCGGAGCGTCGGCCGGGAGACGGGAACGAGCCCCCACTGATCGGTGATCGCGAGGTACCCCGCGACCGCGACCAGGAACCCGCCGAACTGCAGCAGGGTCCGGAGCACCTGCAATCCGGTCGTTCCCTCCGCCACGAGGCCGAGCGAGACGGCGAACCCGGAGACGGGCGCGGTCACCGCGCTGGCGACGAACAGCGCGAGGACGACCGCGAACGCCGCGCTAGCGACGCGAAGGATCCGATTCACCGGCTCGGACGGCGATTCGTTCATCGTCGGCCGTACGGCTCGCGGCGGTTTATCGGCACCGGAAGGCGACGGGTCCGCGTCGGGACTCGCGCGCGGCCGCTCCCCGCGTCAGGACCCCTCGACCCGCAGTTCGCGCTTGTCGGCCACGGCGTCGGCCTCCGGGAAGTCGCCGCCGCCGAGCAGCCCGCGCGCCGCCTTCTTGCCCCACTCGACCGCGGGCTGCGTGAACGTCGAGACGCTCGCGAGTTCGCCGTACAGCACGCAGGCGGCCTCCATGGCGTACAGCAGTTCCCCCAGGCTCCGCTCGTCGACGCGGTCGATCTCGACGCGCAGGTTCGGCACGCCCGCGGCCGCGAGGCTCGCCTCGGTCGCCTCGAATTCGGCGTCTAACAGCTCCCCGAGCGACGAGCCGCCGAGATACGAGAGCCCGTCGAGGTCGGTCTCGGGGATCGGGGTCTCCGCGCGCTCGGTCGGCCGGATCAGCGAGACGAGCTTGTCCGGTGGCCCGGCGCGGTACAGCTGGAGCTGGGAGTGCTGGTCGGTCGCACCGAGCGCCCGCGCGGGGGTCTGGCCGAGCCCGTCCTTGCCGAGGCTCTCGGCCCACAGCTGCGCGAACCACTCCGCGAACGTCTCCAGCGACTCCGCGTACGGCATCACGGCGTTCGTGAGCGCGCCGCGCTCCGCGAGCGCGTACGTCGCCGCGCCGTAGGCGTACGCGGGCGACTCGAACAGCGACCCCGACAGGCCGGCCATCCCGTCGCGGCCGCCGGCCAGCACGGCCTCGATGTCGTGGCCCTGCAGCGCCGGCACCGCGAGCCCGACCGCTGACAGCACGGAGAAGCGCCCCGGCACCCCGTCCGGCACGTCGAGCGCGGGGAGGTCGTGGTCGTCGGCGAGCGCGCGGAGGTTCCCCGCCTCCCCGGTCGTCACGAGGGTGCGCTCGGTCCAGTCGACGCCCGCCTCGTCCATCGCCTCGCGGACGACGAGGAAGTTCGCCAGCGTCTCCGCGGTCGTCCCGGACTTCGAGACGACGTTGACGACGGTGTCGGCGAGCGGGAGCCGGTCGAGGAGCGCGTCGACCGCGTCGGGGTCGACGTTGTCGAGGAAGTACGCGTCGACGTCGCTCTCGAGGGCGTTCGCGAGCGTCGCCGCGCCCAGCGCGCTCCCGCCGATCCCGACCGTCAGGACGGCCTCCGGGCGGTCGAACCGGTCGGTCGCCGCGCGGATCGCGTCCGCGTCGGTCGTCTCGGGGAGGTTCAGGGCGGCGTAGCCGAACTCGTCGGCGGCCATGCCGGCGGCGATCCGGTCGTGCGCGTCCGCGACGCGTTCGTCGAGGCGCTCCAGCGTCTCGTCGGTGAGTCCGGGCGTCGTCTCCAGTGCGTTGCCGAGGTCGACGTTCATACCCCATCAGGGGGGCGATGGCGGCTTAAAACCGGTCGGTGCGCCGTCCGTCCGGCGCGCGGCGACCCGCTCAGTCGGCCGGAATCACCGACTCGCCCTCGTCGAGGGCGGGGCGACCGAACCAGTGGTCGAACGAGAGGGGGCCGGAGCCCAGCGTGAAGACGGCCGACGCCATCCCGAACAGCGCCACGTGGGCGAGGACGGGGTCGTCCGGGAGCCCGAACAGGGTCGTCGTGAACAGCACGAACGAGAGCGCGGCCGCGCCGCGGGTGAAGAACCCGGCGATCAGCGCGAGCCCCACGACGATCTCGGTCATGCCGGCGCCGACGACCCACAGGCCCGGATCCACGGGGACGACCGACGTGAGGTCGTACTTCTCGACGACGAGCAGCGCCCTGCCAGGGTCGGCGAGCTTCTCGATCAGCCCGAGGTAGACGAACGTCACGCCCATCCCGACCCGGAGGACCGGCGGGACGTACCGGCGAAGCGGGGTCGTCGACGCGTCGAGGAACGACTTCAGGTGGTGGACGGGGTCGATCCGACCGTAGTACGACCCCGGCGTGCTCGCGACGGCGAGCAGCATGTCGTCGGCGCTCGGCCGGCCGCCGCCGAGGACGACGAGCGCGATCAACACCGGAACGTACTCCATCGCGATGACGACGGCGGGGTCGACCGCGAGCAGGACCCACGCGAACGTCAGCAGCCCGACCGTCGCGGCGATCCGCGTCGCGAGCCCGAAGAGGACGAAGAAGCCGAGCCCGATGAAGAGCACTCGGAGGAGCGGGCTCGCGCCGGTGTCGAACGCGAGCGTCGGCGCGAACAGGTAGCCCTGGAAGCCGGCGCCGACGAGCGGGAGGCCGACGGCGAGCCGCAGCATCCACGGGACGAGGTCGCCGTAGCCCGCGAGCTTCTCGCGGAGGACGACGACGTCGACGATCGTGGGTCGTATCCAGAGGTACACGGCGATCCCGGCGACTGCGAGGAGGCCGGAGCCAGCGAACAGCGCCGCGTTGAACGGCTCCGATAAGACCTCGACGGTGAACGCCACCGCGTCGAGCGGATCGCCCGAGTCCTCGGTGACGTAATCGACGTGGGCCGCGGCCGGTCGCGCGACGAGCGTCGCGAACAGGGCGAGCGCGGCGACGGCGACCGATCTGGAACGAGCGGACATACCTCACCTACGGGCCGAACGCACCTAACGGTGTTTCCTCATGGACGTTCGGGAGCGACCCTGACGCGGCCGATATCTCGGAAAAACCCGTCGGCCGAGGCGCTCTCTCCGCTGGTGGACGACGCCGCTCGGCTTCTGGCCGCGTATATAAAAGAGCGGGACGGAAAAATCTACGAAGGACGGACGCTACGGCGCGCGGGCGACGACGCCGAACGTCTCCGTCCGCGTGGCCGCCGAGACGACCTCGAACCCCGCCGCCTCCAGCGCCGCGACCGCGTCGTCCGCGGTGAACCGCTCCTCGACCGGCGGGCCCTGTTCGCCGTCGCCGTCCCGAGTCCAGTCGAACGTCACGACGATCCCGTCCGATCGGACGACGCGCGCGAGCTCCGCCACCGCCGCGTCGCTCCCGAACTCGTGGTACGTCATCGTCGAGAAGACGCCGTCGAGCTCGTCGTCGGCGAACGGGAGGTCGGCCACGTCGCTCGCGACGAGCTCGACGTTCTCCGGCGTCCCCTTCTCGCGGTACCGGTCGTGCATCTCGGGCTGCACGTCGACGCCGTAGACGGTCTCGACGTGCGGCGCCACGTCGTCGGTATAAAAGCCGGTGCCGCTGCCGAGGTCGGCGACGACCTCGACGCCGGCCTCGACGAGCGGACCGATCAGTTCCTCTGCGGACACCCAGCGGTAGCGGTCGGGACGGTCCAACCGCTCCGCCCGGGAGACGTCGAACGTGTGGAAACCCATGCGCGGTCTTGGGCGGCGAGTGCTAAAACGCGTCCGGTCGCGGTCACCGTATACTCGGGAGCGGCCTCACCACTCCGCGTCGAGCGCGTCGACCAGCCGATCGATCTCCGACTCGGTGGAGACGGCGTGGACGGAGGCGCGGATCCCGTTCGGGTGCGGCAGCGAGCGCACGACGATGTCCCGCTCCGCGAGGCGCTCGACGGTCGCCTCGGGGTCGTCGACGTCGATCGTGACGAGCCCGCTCTCGTACGCGCGGGGGCTCAGGAGCCGGTCGGCGGGGACGCCGTCCTTGAGCCGGTCGGTGAGCGACTCGATCCGCGACTCGATCCTGTCCAGCCCGACCGCGTCGATCGCGTCGAGCGCCTCGACGAGGCCGACGTGGGCGGCCGCGGTCGTCGAGCCGACCTCGAACCGCTTCGCGCCCGGCTTGAACTCGATCTCCGACGCGTTCGGGTCGTCGACGCTGCGGTAGCCGACCGCCCGGGGTGCGAGCCCCGCGGCGGTCTCGCGGTCGACGTAGAGGAAGCCGGCGCCCCACGGCCCGAGGACCCACTTGTGGCCCGCGGCGGCGACCGCGTCCGCCCCCCACGCCGAGACGTCCATCGGGCCCTGTCCGGGCGACTGGACGGCGTCGACCAGCGTGAACGCGCCGGCCTCGTTCGCGATCTCCACGAGCTCGGCGACGGGGAGCCGGGTGCCGTGGGTCCACGTGATCGCGCTGAAACAGACGAGGCGCGCGTCGGCGACCGCCTCGGCGTACTCCTCGCAGTCGACGCGACCGTCCTCCGTCTCCAGGACGCGGACCTCGATCCCCTCGCGTTCGAGTCGCTTCCACGGGAGGATCCCCGCCGGATGCTCCAGGTCGGTCCGGACGACGACGTCGCCCGGCTCCCAGTCGATCGCGCCGGCGATCCGGTTGATCCCGTCGGTCGTGCTCTCCGTGAGGGCGATCTCGTCGGGCTCGCTCCCCACGAACCTCGCGATCCGCTCGCGGACCGACTCGTACGTCTCGAAGGCGTGGCTGTAGGGGTCGGTCGTCGCCGAGCCGTACTCGTGGTCGGCGATGAATCGGGACGCGGCCTCGACGACGTACTCGGGGCTCGGCCCGTGCGCGCCGAAGTTGAAGTACGCCGCCTCGCCCAGCGCCGGCACGTCGGCGCGCAGCTCTCGCGGCGTCATCGCGTCCCAGTCGGACTCGAGGGACATTCAGGCCGCGTGCGCCGCGATCGCGTCGGTCAACGCGTCCTCGGTCTGGGCGCCGACCATGCGGTCGGCGAGCTCGCCGTCGGCGAACACGAGCAGCGTCGGGATGCCCTGCACGCCGTACTCGGCCGCGAGCGACTGGTGGACGTCGACGTCGACCTTCACGACGGCGGCGTCGGTGTCCGCGGCGACCGCCTCCACGGCGGGCTCCATCATCTGACACGGCCCGCACCAGTCGGCGTAGAAGTCGACGAGCACCACGTCGTACTCGGCGACGAGGGCGTCGAACTCGTCGGGGTCGGACAGCTGGATCGGCTCGGCGGGAACGGACTCGGTTGAACTCATACTCCTCCGTACGCCCTCTGCGCTGATAATAGTTTTGGGTATTTCATACAATACCGTGTGGGCGAGTGTCAGTGGTTCGCTCCGGGAGGCCCGCTCGCCGACAGTCATTAGACGGTGAGGCCGCGTCGTTGGAAGCGATGACCGACGCAACGCAGACGGACGCGACGCCAGGCGACGCCCGACGACGGGCCCGATCACACCGGGCGCGACTGCTCGCGACGCTCCGCGTGCAGTACCCGGACGCGCTCGCCGACCGCGGGTACCGACTGCTCCACCCGGAGACGGGGGACCGCTACACCGACGACCGGCGACACCTGGTCGCCACCTGTCGGTCGGTCGTCAACTTCGCGCTCGGCGCCCTCGCGGACGGCCCGGACTGGTGTCTCCCCGCCGCGGAACACGGCCTGACCTTCCTCCGCGAGGGCCACCGGAGCGACGGCGGCGGGTATCGCCTCGTCGTCTCGGCGGACGGCACCCCGGTCGACCGGACTCGGTCGGCGTACGGGCACGCGTTCGTCCTGCTGGCGTACGCCCGCGCGGCCGACGCCGGGATCGACGGCGCTCGCGAGGGGCTCGCCGCGACCCACGCGCTGATCGAGGAGCGGTTCCGCGACGACGCCGGGTTGCTCCGGAGCGACTGCGGCGAAGACTGGACCGAACTGGAGCCGTACCGCGGACAGAACGCCAACATGCACGCCTGCGAGGCGTACCTCGCCGCCTACGAGGCGACGGACGAAGCGGCGTACCTCGAACGGGCGCGTCACCTCGCCGCGGCGATCGCGGTCGACCTGGCGGCCGAGACGGACGGGCTCCTCTGGGAGCACTACACTCCCGAGTGGGAGCACGACTTCGACTACAACGCGGACGAGCCCCGCCACCGGTTCCGACCGCCGGGCTACCAGCCGGGCCACCACGTCGAGTGGGCGAAGCTCCTCGCGCTCCTCGACCGCTACGACGAGGGGGAGGAGCCCACGGAATCGGGCGACGGCGCCGCCCGCGACTGGTACGAGCGGGGGAGAGAGCTGTTCGACGCCGCCGTCGACCGCGGCTGGGCGGAGAACGGCTTCGTGTACACCCACGCGGCCGACGGCTCGCCGCTCGTCGAGGACCGGGACGGCTGGGCGCTCGCGGAGGCGATCGGGGCCGCCGCGGCGCTCGCCGAGCGAGCGGCGGCGCGCGGCGACGCGGACGCGGCCGCGCGGCTCCGCCGCTGGCACCGACGGTTCCTCGTCAGGACGGACCTGTTCCGCGGGCCGGCCGGCGTCTGGTACGAGAAGCGGCTTCCCTCGGCCGCCGAGGGGGACCTCGTCGCGCCGGAGCCGCCGGGCGTCGAGCCCGACTACCACCCCGCCGGCGCGTTCTTCGAGAGCTGGCGGTCGGCACGCCGGAACGCGTGACGGCGCCGATCGGGCGCCAGAACGCCCACCGCACCAGAGAGGCGTCAGGGCGCCGTCGACCCCTCGTCGTCCGCCGTCACGCGGACGGTGCGACGTCCCGGTGCTCTCGGATCGCGAGCGCGCCGTGGTAGAGGATGACGGCGCAGACGAACAGCGCCGAGCCGATAAGCAGGACGAAGCTGACCCGGTCGAGGACGGGTATCGCGAGCCACGCCGAGACCTCCCCGAGCGCGACGGCGAGACTCGCTATCAGGAGCATGAGTCCGAAGTAAATCGTCACGTCGTCCTCGTCGACGTACGCCGTCGCGCCGGAGCCGATCCGGGCGCCGAGCGCGCTGCCGAGCAGCAGCGCGGTGACGATCCCGACGTCGATGACGCCCGCTCGGCCGTAGGTGAACGCGCCGACGGCCCCGGACATCAGCCCGCCGAACAGGCTGGTTCCGACCGCCGCTGCCAGCGAGGTCCCGATCACGTAGTAGATCGCCGGCATCCGGACGAACCCGCCGCCGACGCCGAGGAACCCGGAGATCAGACCGACGCCGCCGCCGACCCCCGAGATGGTCCACAGCGACGCCTTGCTCCCGTCCGCGAGCGTCATCATCGGCGGGATATTATACGACTTGATCTTCCGGGCGATCTCGGGGACGTCGTCGTCGGGAGCGTCGTCGGCCGCCTCGCGCTCCGCCTCCGTCTCGTCGCCCATCGCGCTCCGCGTGAAGAGGATCCCGATGGCCGCCAGCAGGAGGACGTAGGCGACGCCGACGACGACGCTCGCGATGCCGAGCGTCTCCAGGCCGAACACGAGTCGGCTTCCGAGCTCGATGCCGAGCGTGATCCCGACGAACATCAGCGCGCCGAGCCGGTAGTCCACCTGTCCGGCGTCGTGGTGTTTCAGCGTCGCGATCACCGCCGTCCCGAACACGAACGCCATCGAGCTCCCGATGGCGACCGGCGTGGGGTAGCCCAAGATGAGCAGGGCGGGCGTCACGAGGAACGATCCGCCCATCCCGAAGAAGCCGAAGAACACTCCGACCATGAAGCCGAACACGACGAACAGCGCGAAGACCTCCGCGCTCAGCCCCAGCAGTCCGAACATCTATATCTGCTGTATCCGTTTGAACACGACCGGTGCCAGCACGTCCTCCAGTATCCCGTAGGCGGCGTACAGCAGCGCCGCTTCGAGGAGGACGAGCCCGATCACGAGGAGCGCCGCGACGGTCGGGGACGCGCCGGGGAGCAGCTCCGTACCCGTCATCGACTCCTCCCTCCGCCTCCGGCGTCCGCGATCGCCGATCCTGTCGGATACGTCTCTGTCATATACCTGTCCGTAGCGCGCCTGTGCTGATAATAGTTTTGGGACTATTGCACAATACTATATCCGCATGACGGACTGAACACTGTCCATAACTTATCAATGGGTTATGTCCTCGATGATCCGTTCGCTTCCAACGGACCTCCGACCGAGCAGTCCGGCGGTCTCGGCCGCGACTCTATCGCCGATCGCAACGCAACTCAGAACGCCGGTCGGTTTCACCGACCGATCGGCCCGGACCGCCCCCGACGCGCGTGTCTCGTATTGTCACTCAGTATCACGACCAGTGGACCGAGCCGCGACCGGGGCGAACGAGGGGCGACGGGCTACTTGCCCGACTCCATGTCCGCGTACCGGTCCGGGAGGTACGGGGTCAGCGCCGCCGGCACGAGCGGGATCACGAGGGCGGCGAGCTCCGCGAGGTGCCGGCGGAGGACGGTGTACACGGCGGCGACGAGCAGCGTGCCGGCCACGATCAGTTGGAGCGGGCCGTCCACGAGGTAGAGGAGCGGGAGCGACAGCCCGACGGAGAGCGCGAGGTCCTCGGCGGCGCCGTCGTACCTGACCCCGCGGCGCGGCGCGACCCAGCGCTTTCGGTAGTGGTCGTACACCGCGCGGTCCGAGTTCCCCTCCCAGGGCCGCAGCTCCAGGCCGCCGCCGTGCATGTCCGAGACGCTGTGGAGCGCCGCCCCGAGGAAGAACAGGGCCGCGGCGACCGTGAGCGCGGAGGGGGCGGCCAGGGCGGCCACGAGGAAGACGCCGGCGAGCACGGAGTAGTAGACGGGGTAGTGGAGGGTCTTCCGGTGGCCGACGTACATGTCGAGGTCGGGGAAGAGCCCGCCGAGGAAGCCGGCGACGAACCCCACGGTCGCCAGCTCCGGCGCCACGCGCAGGAGCGGCGCGGCGAGCAGCATTCCGGCGAGCACGTGGGTCGGAAGCATCATCGTGGCGGAACGAAAGCGACAGAAACATTTGAACGTGTCGGCCGGCTCGGCGACGGTCGGCCGTTCGAACCGACCGAGGGGTGCGAACCCCTCGACTCAGATGTCTCGGCGCTCGAACAGCGCCTGCGAGAGGATGATCAGGCCGACGAGCGCGACGAGCAGGACGGCCGAGTCGATCAGCTCGTAGGACCCGTCTATCAGGATCGGGGTCGGCTCGTAGTACTGCGTCGGGCTCAGGTACTGTATCCAGTCGTAGGCGTCGGCGCCGCCGACGACGGACTCGACGAGATACAGGAGGAACACGGTGCCCGCGGCGCCCCGCTCGGCGATCGCCGCGCGGTCGACGGCGACCGAGAACACGAGGCCGATCCCCGCACAGACGAGGAAAAACGGGACCGACAGCAGGTGTGCGAGGAACAGGTGATCGAGCGGGACCGTCTCTCCGACGGCGAGGACGAACAGGTAGATGATCGGGCCGCCGAGCGCGTTGACGGCGATGATGGGAACGAGTAGCGCGGCGAACTTCTCGACGAGCAGCCGGGACCGCGTGACGGGGAACGACAGGAGGAGGTCCATTCGCTCCGTCTCGATGTCGCGCGCGACGGTGCCGCCGGCGACGTACGCGAAGTACAGACCCAACCCGAGAAGCCAGACGAAGTTGAACACCTGCGCGCCGAGGAACCCCTCGATCGTGGACAGGTTTTCGATGCCGAACGCCTCCACCATCGCCGGGGGTAGGTCCTCGAAGACGTCCTCGTAGTCGACGCCTTCCAGCACGGAGAAGTACCAGACGATGAACCCGGCGTACGCCCCGACGCCGGCCGTGAGGATCGCGGCGCCGCGGAGCCGCCGCCTCCCCTCGTACCGAACCGTTTCAAGCATTCGTCGCCCCCGCTCCGTCTCCTTCCTCCGCCGACCCGCCGCTTCCTTCCCCTGTCTCCGTTCGCCCGTCCCCCTCCTCCGCTCGCTGGTCTCCCTCTCTCGCTCGCCTGTCTCCCTCTTCGCTCCCGTAGTAGTGCGCGAACACGTCCTCGATCGGGGGCTCGCCGATCTCCACGTCGCGGACGTCGTGGGTCGCGAGTTCACGGAGAAGCGCGGTGACGTCGCCGGCGTAGATGAACTGGACGCCGGCGGCGAACCGCTCGGGGTCGACGACGCCGTCGAGGTCGGTTATCGCCGTGACCGCCGCGTCGCTCGCGTGAACGCGCACCCGTTTCCCGCTCCGGTGGAGCAGCGCCTCGACGTTCTCGAGTTCGACGAGCGACCCCGCGCGCAGGATGCCGACGCGGTCGCAGATCCGCCGGACCTCGCTCAACACGTGCGAGGAGAAGAACACGGTCGTGCCGCGGTCGCGCTCGTCCCGGACGAACTCGTTGAACGCCTCCTGTTTGAGCGGGTCGAGCCCGGCGGTGGGCTCGTCCATGATCACGAGGTCGGGGTCGTGCATGAACGCCTGCACCAGCCCGAGCATCCGCTTGTTCCCGGTCGAGTACTCCCGTATCGGTCGCTCGATCGGCGGGGTGAAAAGCTCCAACAGCTCCTCGCGGCGACGCTCGCCCTTCATCGCGCCGTGGTAGTCGAGCACCGCCTCGCCGGTCGCCTCCTCGTCGAATCCGAGGGTCGCCGGGAGGTACCCGATCCGGCGCTTGGCCTCGGTCAGCGCGGCCTCGTCGCGGATGTCGGCGCCGAGCACCCTCGCCGTCCCCGAGGTGGGTTTCAACAGCCCGAGCAGCAGTCGTATCGTCGTCGACTTCCCCGCCCCGTTGGGGCCGAGGAAGCCGAACACCTCTCCCTCGTTCACGGCGAACGACACGGCGTCGTTCGCGACCACGCTCCCGAAGTCCTTCGTGAGGTCCTCGACGACGAGGGGGTGGTCGGGCTCACCGGACATAAGACCACCACGCGCCGGCGGCGACGAGGATAAGCAGGATGATCAACACGCCGACCTCGATGGGGACCTCGCCGCCGGACGACTCGACGACCGAGGCGGCGACCGTCGCCGTGTCGCCGGTGACGCGGACGCCGCCGGAATCGGTGTAAGCGACCTCTACGGTCGCCGGGTACCGGCTCACCGGCGCGCCGCCGTCGACCGTGAGGTCGAACGCGACCTGTCCCGTCTCTCCGGGCGCCAGCGACGGGATCACGGTCGTTCGGAACTCGCTCTCCAGGGGCGGCTCGACGGTCAGGCGCAGTTCGACGTCACGCAGTTCGACGTCGCGGCGGTTCGTTACGTCGAGCCGCAACACGCCGTCCTCGCCGGCCGCGAATTCGGAGTCGACCGGTGACACCGTCACCGCGTCCCGACGCTCGGCGACGGGCACGCGCACCGTCTCCCGGGTCGTCCGTTCGGCGTCGGCGGCGCTCCGGTAGCTCGTCGAGAAGGCCACCTGCTGGGGGACCGAGTCGGCGTCCGCCGGGACCTCGCCGCGGAACCGGAACGCGGCGCTCTCGCCGGCGGCGAGGTCGCCGACGGCGTACCGGGGACTGCGAGGGGCGAACGCCCCGTCGTCCACCGCGAGGACGACCCCCCGAACGTCGGCCGGCCCGTCGTTGCGGATCGTCCCGCTGACGGTTCCGTTCTCGCCGACGCGGAGCGTGGAATCGTCGACCTCGACCGAGAAGGACTGCTCCGCGCGTGGTCGGAGGCCGACCGGAATCCCCTCCTGAGCGTCGCGGATACCGTCGGCGTCGGTGTATCGCACGGTGCCGGTGAGGCCGAACGACTCCGCCGCGGCGTCCTCCCCGACGCTCGTCGGGAACCTGACCGTCGCGTTCTCTCCCGGGTCCAGCCGGTCGATCCGGGCGGTGTTCCGGTCCGTCTCGCCGAGCGCGAGGTCGGGACTGTTCGCGGTGAGCTCGACCGAGAGGTCGCGGGCGGACTCCCCGCCGACGTTGGTCACGTTGGCGACGAGCGTTCCGGAGTCGCCGACCTGCACGTCCGAGTCGACCGTCCGCATCGCGAACCGCGGCGCGTCGTCGACCGTTACCCTGATCGACTCGGTCTGCGTCCGCGTTCGGTCCTGAACGACCCCGCTCCGCGGCGCCGAGAGGAAGGTGTGCGAGTACCGGAGCCGCACGTCGAGCGAGTACCGCCCCGGCTCCGCGTCGGCCGGGACCCTGACCGAGACGGGCACCTCCCGGACCTCCCCCTCGCCGATCGACCCGACGGCGAACCGCCCCGTCTCGACGACGAGCGGCGAGTCGTCGTTTCGAACGGTGACCACGACGCTTCGCGCGGTCGTGACGGTGGCTCTCCGAGCGTCCGACCCCGCCTGCACGTCGCCGTCGTTCGCGATCTGTACCGTCAGGTCCGTCGTCGTCCCCGGCGACACCGTCGAATCCGGGACGTACACGTCCAACTCGGGCTCGCCGCGCACGAACGGCGGCTCCTCTTGGGCGACGGCGAGTCCCGTGAACGCCCCGACGAGGAGGGCGACGACGGCGATGCCGGCGAGGACCGGGAGCGACGATCGGGACATTCATCTCACCGGCCCGGTGGCCGCGGTGCGTCTATCGGCCGATCGAACCGATCTCGCTCGACAGTGACGCACGAGTGTCATGTCTCTCTCTCCGCCCGCCGATCATATATGTCTACGTGTGGAAACGCGTCCGGTTCGGCCGGGCCCGTACGGGACGCTTATTCCCGTGGAACCGAGTATCGACGTATGCTCATGACGCCGGGACCGACCGCGGTCCCCGCCCCCGTCCGCGACGCGATGAGCCGCGAGCTGATCAACCCCGACGTCGACCCCGAGTTCCGCCGGATCTACGACCGGCTCACCGACCGGCTGGAGACCGTGTACGGCGTCGAGTCGAGTGCGACGGCCGAAGCCGGCGGAACGCCGGAGACGCGCTCCCGCGACGTCGTCGTCCCCGGCGGCGAGGGAATTCTCGGGTTGGAGGCCGCGATCGCCTCGCTCGTCGAGCCGGGCACCGAGGTGCTCTGTCTGTCGAACGGGCTCTACGGCGACGGGTTCGCCGACTTCGTCGAGTCGTACGGCGGGGAGGCGACCCTGGTCTCGTCCGACTACGACGAGCCGCTCCCGCTCGCGGAGCTGGAGTCGGTCCTCGCCGACGGCGACTTCGAGGTCGCGACCATGGTCCACTGCGAGACGCCGACGGGGACGCTGAACGACCTCGGGCCCGCGCTGGACCTGCTGGCGGGAGCCGACGGGGAGACCGTCACCGTCGTCGACGCCGTCTCCTCGCTCGGGGGCGTCCCGGTGCCGACCGAGCGGATCGACGTGTGTCTGGGCGCGTCCCAGAAGTGTTTCAGCGCGCCGCCGGGGCTCACCACGGCCGCGATCAGCGAGCGCGCGTGGGCGGCGATGGAGGACCGGGGCCCGCACTCGCTGTACACGAACTTCCTGCCGTGGCGGGACACCTCGGAGGGATTCCCGTACACCCACCTCACGACCGAGGTGGTCGCGCTCGACGCGGCGCTCGGCCTGTGGCTGGACGAGGGGCTCGACGCGGTCCGGGAGCGGCACCGGACGGCCGCGGCGCGGTGTCGCGAGCGCGGGGCGGAACTGGGGTTAGAGCCGTACCCGGACCCCGAGCGCAGTTCGCCGACGGTGACCGCGTTCGAGGTCCCCGGGCGGGCCGAGGAACTGCAGGAGCGGCTACGCGAGGAGCGCGACGTGCTCGTCGCGACGGGACTCGGGGAGTTGGCCGGGGACATCCTGCGCGTCGGGCACATGGGACACAACGCGCGGACCGAGCGCGTGGACGAGACGATGGACGCGCTGGCGGACGTTTTATAAGTCGAGCGCGGAGTAGTCGGGCGACATTCCGGGAACCCGATGAGCCGGCTTCGGTGAAACCAGTAGCGGATGCCGCGCTCTGATCCGGTTCCAATTAGTCTGGACAAAGCATATGCCAGTGTACCTGTCAGTACAGGTCGAACATGCAGCGGATAGCCCTCCTCGGCGGCGTATTACTCGTCGTCGGATTCGGTATCGCCGTGGCGCTACTGACCTCGTTCCCCGCCATGATGTTCGGGGGGTGTACGGACGTCGGTGTTCCGGAAGGTGAGGGGCAGGGGATCGGCATACTCGGTGTGGAGGACGGGAACCTCCTGTACACGCCCGACGGGGTGAACGAATGCAGTCTCCCGCTTCCGGCGGTCGTTCTCCCGACCGGACTGATCGCCGTCGGAACCGGCTTGATCCTCTCCCAGAGGGTGACACGGAACTAAACGGCAATTCTCTTAAAAGGGATCGCGTGCCTCTCGGACGGAGTGTCGCTCTATTTTATAAACAGTCTCCGCCGGCCGTTCGATTGCTCCCCGCGGTTCCGCCTCCGGAACGCCCTTGCCGTCGCCGCGACCAGGTGGGAGTGAACATGAATCACCGCACGCTCGGAGGCGTCGGCGCGGTCAGCGAGGTCGGCTACGGCTCGTGGCAGATCGGGAGCGACTGGGGCGACGTGAGCGAGTCCGAGGCCGTGGAGGCCGTCGAGACCGCCCGCGACGCCGGGATCGACTTCTTCGACACCGCCGACGTGTACGGCGACGGACGCTCGGAGCAGATATTGGGGGACGTCCTCGAAGACGACATCGCGCGCGGCGACGTGACGGTCGCGACGAAGGCCGGCCGCCGGCTCGACCCGCACGTCGCCGACGGCTACACGGAAGCGAACCTCCGCCGGTTCGTGGACCGCTCGCGGGAGAACCTCGGCGTCGAGACGCTGGACCTGGTCCAGCTCCACTGCCCGCCGACGGACGTCTACTACCGGCCGGAGACGTTCGACGCGCTCGCGACCCTCGCGGACGAGGGGCGGATCGCGGAGTACGGCGTCAGCGTCGAGCGCGTCGAGGAGGGGCTCAAGGCGATCGGGTACCCCGGCGTCGAGACGGTCCAGATCATCTTCAACCCCTTCCGGCAGCGCCCGGCGGAGCTGTTCCTCGACGAGGCCGCCGCTCGCGACGTCGGCGTGATCTGCCGGGTGCCGCTCGCCTCCGGCCTGCTGACCGGCGCGCTCTCGCGGGACGACGAGTTCCCGGAGAACGACCACCGCAACTACAACCGCGACGGCGACGCCTTCGACGTGGGCGAGACGTTCGCGGGCGTCCCCTACGAGGCCGGGCTCGACGCGGCCGACGCGCTCGCGGAGCGGACCCCCGACGACCTGTCGCTCGCCGAGTTCTCGCTCCGGTGGATACTCGACCACGACGCCGTCTCGACCGTCATTCCGGGGTCGACGACCCCCGCGCACGTCCGGTCGAACGCGGCCGTCAGCGACCGCCCGTCGCTCGACGACGCCGCCCGCGAGGCGGCCCGCGAGGTGTACGACGAGCACGTCCGCGAGCACGTCCACCACCGCTGGTAGCGGGCCGAGCCGCCGACGGAACGAGGCGCTTTTTTGCCGGGCCGAGACAGGTCGGGTAGAGCCGATCCGTGGTCGACGGACCCAGAGCCGACGGGAGCCCTCCGGCAGAGCCCGTGAGCGATGGCGACGCGGCGACAGACGTTGACGACGCGGCGGCAGGCGTCGACGACGCGGCGGCCGGTGACGACGCGACGAGCGGCGACACCCCACCGAGTGCCGACGCCGTCCCGGACGACGAGCGCGAGGCGCTCGTGACGATCGCGCACGGCGCGGTGGTCACGTCCGGCGGGGTCTCCGGCCAGCGGGCGCTGACGGCGGCGACCGAGTTCGTCCTCGCGCGGGGGCTCGGGCCGACGGCGTACGGCGTCTACGCACTGGCGTGGCGGATCGCCCAGTTGCTCTCGCGGCTCGTCACGTTCGGGAGCGTGCCGGCGCTCCAGCGGTACCTCCCGGAGTACGCGGACGACCCGGCCCGGCGGGGCGTCGTCGCCGGGCTCGCGTACGCGACGACGCTCGGCTTCGGTGCCGCCATCGCCGCGGGGGTCTGGCTCGCCGCCCCGCGGATCAACGACCTCACCGTCAGCGAGCCCGCCTTCCCCGGGGCGATGCGGGCGTTCGGGTTCCTCGTCGGACTCCTCGGCGTCGTGATGGTCGCGTCGGCGGTGTTCCGCGCCGTCGGCTCGGCCCGCGGCGAGATCGTCTTCAACAAACTGCTCCGGCCGGGCGTCCGGCTCGTCGCCGCGGTCGGGGCGCTCGCGCTCGGCTACTCGATCGGCGGCGTCGCCGTCGGGATCGTCGCCGCGACCGCGGTGCTCGCCGCGGTCGCCGCCCCGCTCGCCGCGCGGGTGACCGGCGTCGTCCCGTCGCTGCGCGGCGCCCGCCTCGAGGCGCGGCGCTTCTACGACCACGCGGCGCCGGTCGCGATGAGCAGCCTCGGGAAGGTGTTCCAGAACCGCGTCGACGTGCTGCTCGTCGGGGCGCTCCTGACCGCGACCGCGGCGGGGGTGTACAACGTCGTGCTCGTGCTGGTCGCGATCGCGTGGATCCCGCTCATGTCCTTCAACCAGCTCCTCCCGCCCGTCGCCTCGGAGCTGTACGCGGACGACCGGACGGCGACGCTCAACGCGGTCTACACCGCGGTGACCCGACAGATCGTCACGGCGGTCGTCCCGGTCCTCGCCGTCCTCGTCGTGTACGGACGCGAGCTGCTCGGGCTGTTCGGCGACCCGTACGTCGCGGGGTACCTCCCGCTCGTCGTCTACCTCGGCGGGGTGTTCGTCGGGAGCGCCGTCGGCGCGACCGGCTGGCTCCTGATGATGACGGACCACCAGTACGCCCGGATGGCGCTCGACTGGCTGCTCGCGGCGCTCAACGTCGCGTTGACCTACGCGTTCGTCGTCCGGTTCGGACTGGTCGGCGCCGCCCTCGGCACGTCGCTCGCGATCGCGACCCAAAACGCGATTCAGGTGGTACTGCTCCGCCGGTTCGAGGGGTTGTGGCCGTTCGATCGGACGTTCCTCACGCCGCTCGCGGCCGGGGGCGTGGCCCTCGTCGCGATGCGGGCGGTCCGCGCGGTGGTCCCCCGAGGGGCGGCCGTCGTCGGCGCGGCGGTCGGGATCGCGGCGTACGCGGCGACGCTCCGCCGCCTCGGCGTCGATCCCCGAGACCGGTTCGTCGCCCGCCGCCTCGCGGAGCGGTATCGGGGGGCGATCGCCCGACGACTCGACCGGTAGGGCGGCATCGACCGATCGACATCGCGCGGCCGAACGGCCACCCTTTATTATTCGACCGGCGCGTACCGTGTTCCATGCAAACGATCGAGCGCGGGTCGGCCGGCTCGGCTCGCGTCGCGATCGTCGGCGGGATCCACGGCGACGAGCCCGCCGGCGAGCGGATCGTCAGGCGGCTCGCCGACGAACTCGACGAGGCGGGCACGGGGAGCGGGAGCGTTCGCCTGATCGTCGCCAACGAGCCGGCGCTGGCGGCGGAGACGCGCTACACGGACGCGGACCTGAATCGGGTCTTCCCGGGCGACCCCGACAGCGACGAGTACGAACGGGAGCTCGCGCCGCGGCTGGCGGCCGAGCTGGAGGGGATGGACGCGGTGCTCGCGCTCCACACGTCTCACAGCGCGCCGCCGCCCTTCGCGATCTACAGCGACTTGACGGAGTCGGTTCGCCGCAGCGTGACCGGGATGCCGGTGGAGTACGTCGTCGACTCCGGCCGCCTGCGGTCGACGACCCTCGACTCCGTCGTCCCGCACACCGTCTCGATCGAGGTCGGCAGACAGGGGAGCGAGGAGGCGGTCGAGTTCGGCTACGAGGCCTGTCTGGCGTTCCTCCGGGCGCACGGCGCGCTCGACGACGAGCCGCCGACGTTCACCGAGACGACGGTCGTCGCGGGCGACGAGGAGGTGCCCAAGGGCGACGGCGATCCCCACGTCCACTTCGCGAACTTCGAGGAGATCCCGCGCGGCGCGGTGTTCGCCGAGGACGGAGTCGTCCCCATCCTCGCGAGCGAGCACGGGTACGAGAAGATATTCGGGATCTACGGCCGCGTGCAGGGGACCATGGAGCCGCCGGCGTCGACCGCCGACGCGTCGGGAGAGGCGGCGGACGAACCCGCGACGGAGGAGTCGGTGGGAGAGGAGTCCGCGGAGGAAACGGCGGAGTAGCCCGCGATCACTTCGCGGTCGGAGTGACGTCGCCGACGGCGTCCATCACCTGCATCGCGGCGCTGGCGGCCAGCCCGCGGGCGACCTCGTCGGTGTCGGCGTCGGCGATTCCGGCCTCCAGTTCGTCCGGATCCGGCGTGAAGCCGGCCGAGACGGGATGCCCCGCCGGCGGGTTGACGGCGACGGTCGCCTGGGGGCCGTTCGCGCCGACCGACAGCTCCGAGCCGACGACGTAGCTGTTCGGGAGATACGACTCGGTTCGAGAGACGATTCCAGCGACCGCGCGCCGGAGACGCCGTTCCTGATCCGGAGAGAGGTCGACGGACGCGGGCTCGCCCGCGTTCGTCACACCCGGTGCCCCGGCGTACGGGTTGTTGCCGTTCATCGAAGACAAACCTGATACGCGGAGCCAGTTCAAAAAGGCGTCGGCGGGGGCGATCCGGGTCGAGTCCGGCGGGCGGCGACCGCGTCTCCGGGGCAACGGTCGTCCGCGGAGAGCTCGCTACAGGATCGGTTCCGACTCGCCGTACGCCGCGATCACGACCGCCGTCGTGTACCGGTCCGGAGCCGAAGCGGCCGTCTCCACGCGGACATCGCGGTTCGGCAGGTCCCAGTCGCGCAGCTCCGCGCCGGCGTCCAACCCGGCCTCGATCCGCTCGCGGACATCGTCTGGGTCCTCGCCCGTCACCTCGTAGAAGAGGCCGGGGCCCGGCCCGGTCGCCCAACCCAGTCCGGCGGCCACGTCGGGGTGGCGTCGAGGGGCGCGCTTCGACTCCGCGTCCTCCGCGCCGGCGCGGCCGCCCTCGCGGAAGTCCACCTCGTCGTCCGGACCGACGGTGCGGCGCGCCTCGACCACGGTGAGTCGATTCCCGGCGGGACCGAGGTCGGGCACCGTCTCGACCGCCTCGACGGTCGCCTCGGCGGGGACCACGGAGGAGACCGCCACGAGGTTGTAGTTGTGGAGGTTCGCGTCCGCGAGCGCGGCGTCGTAGGAGGCCATCGCCGTGTCGGCGACGCCGACGCCGCCGGCGACGTGGATGGTGTTCATTGGGATGGGATCGGCGGTCCCCGCGCTAAGGGGTTACGAACCGGTCGCGCTCGAAGCGTCGGCCGAGACAGGTTATTTATAACTAATCGCGGTGGCGCGCGCCACCGAGCGGCCGCCAAAGGCGGCCGCGAGGTGCGCGTGCGAGGGAGTCGCGAGCGGAGCGAGCGACGAGGCTGGGGAGGTGTGAGGTGCGGTCGCTGTGCGGGGCGGGATTCAAAGGGGCAGCCGCGAGGACGAAGGCGGCCGTAGCAAGCACCGCAGCGAGGGAGCGAAGCGACAGAGCGAGGAGCGCAGCAAGGCCCCCGAGTCCTCGCGGCTGGGGCTTTGGAGGTGTCCACCGGCGATCCGCAGCCACTCATTTATAAGCGAGCGGCTGGAGCTTTGGACGCGATCTTCGCCGATCGCTCCGCACTCACGTATGACCGAGCGGCTGGGACGGGAGAGACCCCCAGCTACCGGCTACCGAGTTATACATAGGCGACTACGAGTTCGAGGAATCTCACGGCCGATCCGGTGTCAGAAATCCTCGAACGCTCGAACCCGACCGTCGATCAGTACCGTTAGTACTGGTAGTTGATGACCTGCTCTTCGGTCTGCTCGGCGTCCTGGAGCTTCTCGCGGGCCGCCTCGAAGTCGGCCTGCGTGACCTCGGTGCGGCCGTCGCGGATCGCGAACATCCCGGCCTCCGTCGCCAGCGAGGCGATGTCGGCCCCGCTGTACCCGTCCAGGTCCGCGGCGACCTCGGAGACGTCGGTTCCCTCGGCGACGTTCATCTCCTGCGTGTGGATCTCGAGGATGCGGGCGCGTCCCTCGGCGTCGGGCTCGGGCACCTCGATGAGGCGGTCGAACCGACCCGGGCGGAGGATCGCTTCGTCCAGCATGTCGAAGCGGTTGGTCGCGGCCATGATCCGGACCTCGCCGCGGTCGTCGAAGCCGTCCATCTCGGAGAGCAGCTGCATCATCGTCCGCTGGACCTCCGCGTCGCCGGAGGTCTTCGAGTCGGTTCGCTTCGACGCGACGGCGTCGATCTCGTCGATGAAGATCACGGCGGGCTCGCGCTCGGCGGCCAGCTCGAACAGGTCGCGGACGAGCCGCGCCCCCTCGCCGATGAACTTCCGGACGAGTTCGGAGCCGGCCATCTTGATGAACGTCGCGTCGGACTCGTTGGCGACGGCCTTCGCGAGCATCGTCTTCCCCGTGCCCGGCGGTCCGTGGAGCAGGACGCCGCTCGGCGGTTCGACGCCGACGGCCTCGAACTGTTCGGGGTTCTCGAGGGGATCCTCGACGGCCTCGCGGACCTCGCGGATCTGCTCGTCGATGCCGCCGATGTCGGCGTACTCGACGTCCGGGGACTCCGTGACTTCCATCGCCTGCGCCCGGGAGTCCGTCTCGTCGTCGAGCACCTGCTGGACCGCGAAGGAGTCGTTGATCGCGACGCGGTCGCCCGGCCGGAGGTCCTCGTCGAGTCGAGCGGACGCCTGCGTCAGCACCTCCTGATTGTTGCCGTGCTGCTTGATGACGACGCCGTCGTCGGTGATCTCCTCGACCGACGCGATGTACAGCGAGGACGTCTTCAACACCTCGTTTTCGCGTTTCAGCTCGTCGACGTCCGTCTTCAGCTCGCCGCGGCGACCCTGCGCGTCGTCCAGCCGCTGCTCCAGTTCTTCGTTCACCTGGAGGATCCGCCGGTAGTGCTGGCGGATCGCTTCGAGCCGTTCCGTCTCGCTCATGTCCGGATCGAGCTCCAGACGCGGACGGTCGGGCAGTGAGGGGCTATGAGACATTCGTTGGTCCACGATACGAAGCGCGCGTAAATGTGCCTTTGGGTCACGGTGGTTCGACGGTCCGACCGCGGGGAGTGACGCCCTTCGGCTGCTCGGACGGAGCCGCCCGCACCGCCCCAACCGAATATCAAGAGCGATACCCGAGGGTCAGCATTTTAACAAGAGGCGTCCGTATCGCCGTGCATGAGTGCACGAACAGCGGTCGGTCGCGCCGGCGTACCCTTCTCAACGGGCGACCCGCGGAGTGAGAACCGCCGCCCATGACCGACGAGGTGACGGTTCTCGCGGTCGACGACGAGCCCGACCTCGCGGAGCTGTACCGGGTGTACCTCGATTCGGCGTACGACGTCCGGGTCGCCTCCAGCGGCGAGTCGGCGATGGAGCAGATGGACGAGTCGGTCGACATCGTCCTCCTCGACCGGCGGATGCCCGACATGTCCGGCCACGAGGTGCTCTCGGCCATGCGCGAGGCCGGCTACGACGCCCGCGTCGCGATGCTGACCGCGGTGGAGCCCGACGTCGACATCGTCGACATGCCGTTCGACGACTACAAAACCAAACCGGTGACGAGAGAGGATCTCCTGGCGCTCGTGGAGGTGCTGCTCCACCGCGCGGAGTTCGACGAGCACAGTCAGGAGTTCTTCGCGCTGGCCTCGAAGAAGGCCGCGCTGGAGGCGACCGCCGCGACGGACACCGACGAGTACGAGGACCTCGTCGAACGAATGGAGTCGGTCCGTGACCGCGTGGACGACACGCTCGACCACCTCTCCGCACGGGACGCGTTCGTCGAGGTCCCGGGCAACGTCCCGTAGGTCGGGACGCCTCACTCGATCGTGAGATCCCCGTCGGCGTCGCCGGTCTCCCCGTTCTCGTCCCACTCCAGCTCGAACTCGACGCTCAGCTCTCCCGGACCGCCGGCGGGTCCCTCGCGCTCCGCTTTCACCTCGAACGTCGGCCGGGCCGGGGGAGCCATCGTCACCGACTCCTCGCCCCGGGTCAACGTGATCTCGCTCCCGGACTCCAGCGAGTCGGCCACGGTCCGGAGGTACGCGGCGATCTCTTCGCGGCTCCGACGGCTCTCCGACGTAAACAGGACTTCTTCTGGCATGGCTCAACATACGTCACACCGCCGTATAAAGCCGCACGCCGAAGCGCCGCTCCCTCAGAACCCGTCCTCGAACACGAACGTCCCGTCTCGCTGGACGACCTCGCCGTCGACCTCGATGACGGAGTTCTCGCTCATGTCGACGATCATGTCGACGTGCTCGGCGGACTCGTTGATCTCGTTCTCCTCGCCGACCGTCTCCGGGTACGCGGAGCCGACCGCCATGTGGACCGTGTCGCCCATCTTCTCGTCGAACAGCATGTTGTAGGTGAACCGGTCGATCTGGCGGTTCATCCCGATGCCCAGCTCGCCGAGCCGGCGCGACCCCTCGTCGGTGTCGAGGATCCCCGTCAACAGGTCCTCGTTGCGCTCGGCGGAGTGCGAGACGACCTTTCCGTCTTCGAACCGGAGCCGAACCCCGTCGATCTCGCGACCGTAGCGGTACAGCGGAAGGTCGAAGTGGACCTCGCCGTCGACGCCGTCGCGGGCGGGGGCGGTGAACACCTCGCCGCCGGGGAGGTTCGCCTCGCCGTAGTCATTGAGCGTCGCGTTGCCGGAGACGTCCAGCGTGAGGTCCGTCTCCTCGCCCGACCGGATCCGGACCTCGTCTGCGTCGTCTAAGATCGCGACCATCTCCTCTTGGAACGCGCGCTGTTCGTCCCAGTCGAGCGAGACGGCGTCCCAGACGAAGTCCTCGTAGGCCTCGGTGCTCATGCCGGCGAGCTGCGCGTGGCTCGCGGTCGGGTACTGGGTGAGACACCACGTCTTCGAGAGGCGCGTCCGCTTGACGTCCTCCATCGCGCGGTTGTAGGCGGCGTTCGTCTCGGGGTCGACGTCGGCGTCCTCGGTGGCGTTCGACCCGCCGCGCGCGATGACGAACACGTCGGCCTCCCGATACAGCGCGAGCCGGTGGTCCGGTTCGGTGAACTCCTCGGACGAGCGCTTGAACGCGCGCTGAGCGCGCTTCGAGTAGTTGAGGTACACCGGGTTCGCGCCGCGGTCCCCGCAGATCTCGTGGAGGGCGACCGCGAGGTCCTCGGCCTCGGCCGGCAGCTGGATGACGACGTCGTCGCCCGACTCGATGTCGGTCGAGTGGTCGGCGATGATCTCGGCGTGCTCGCGGATGCGTGCGTCCATACGATCCCCTCTCACCGCGGGGAATTACGGGTTGTGGAAGCGGCCGTCGCGGGAGCGTCGCTGCGCGTCCGCCGCTTCGCCCCCGGCTACAGCCCCTCGTGTTCGGTGATCGCCGCGCGCCACGCCGCCGGGATCGGCGCGGGTTCGCCGGTCTCCGGGTCGGTGTTGACCTGGACCGTCTTCGCGACGGCGGCGACCGCCGTGTCTCCGGAGTCCGGGTCCGTCGCCCGGATCTCGTACTCCATCGGCACGCTGGAGTCGCCCAGCCGCGGGACGCGGACCGCGACGGCGACCGTTTGATCGCGGGTGATCTCCCCGCGGTACTCGATCTCCAGCGTCGCGATGACCGTGTCGAGCGTCTCGAAGGGGACGCCGACGACCTCGTCGTAGTAGCCGCCGCGGGCCTCCTCGAGATACCTCGCGTAGGCGACGTTGTTCACGTGACCGAGGGTGTCGAGGTCGCCGAATCGAACGGGGACTTCCCTGACGTAGCCGAACGCGCTCATGCCCCGTCGTCCCCTCGGAGAGTGAGCGCGTCGGCCAGCGCTTCCGTGTCGGGAACGGTGAGATCCGGTTTGTGGGTCCAGCCGCCGTACGGATTCTCGTGTCTGTTGAGGAACGCGCCGCGCATGCCGACCGCCTTCGCGCCGACGAGGTCGAACGTGTGTGCGGTCACGAACACGACCTCGTGGGGCGCGACGTCGAACGCCTCGCACGTCAGGTCGTACGACGCCCGATGGGGCTTGTACGCGCCCGCGTCGGCGACCGACACCACGCCGTCCAGTTCGGTCTCGAAGTTGGGACGGACCGCCTCGAGCATGTCGGGGTCGCCGTTCGAGAGGCCGACCAATTCGTACTCCTCGCCCAGCCGGTCCAGCGCCGCGTCGACGTCCGGGTACGGTCGGAGGGTCTTCCACTGCCGGATGACGGCGCGGACGTCCTCGTCGGGGACGTCGAGGCCGATCTGTTCGAGCCGGTACGCGAGGGCGCGTCGGCTGATCTCCTTGAACGGCGTGTGCGGGCCGGGGATCAGCGAGTCGATCATCGAATCCCGGAAGTGCATGGCCAGGTACCGCCGGAGCAGGATCTCGGGCTCGTAATCGCTCCCGTGGTCGTCGAGCAGCGCGTCCAGCGCGGGGACGAGCGTCGCTTCGCGGTCGAGCAGCGTGTCCCACAGGTCGAACGCGAGCACCTCCGTCTCCTCCCGGAGCGTCTCCGCGGCGATTTCGGACATATGACGACTGTCCCACCGACGGTGTGAGTTATCAAACTACGCTTCGCGGAACGGTCGTGTGCCGTCCCGGGACCGCTCACCCGGTCAGCGCCCACGCGCCGATCAGGAGCAGGATCCCGCCTGCGACCCGATCCAGCCAGCGCCCGGTCCGCGCGGACCGGAGCACGTCCGCGGCACCGTCGGTGACGACCGCCACGGCGCCGAGGTAGAGGGCCGTGAGCGCGGCGTAGGTGGCGCCGAGGACCGCGACGGACGTGCCGCCCGCGTCTCCGCCGGCGCTTCCCGTCGCGAACCCGGGGAGGAACGCGAGGAAGAACAGCGCGACCTGCGGGTTGAGGGCGTTGACGAGGAACCCCTCGCGGACGCCGCCCCCGGCCGGCGACGGCTCGTCGCTCCCGGCCGACCGCAGCGTGTCGACGCCGAGGTACACGAGGAAGAGCCCGCCGACGAGCCGGACGACCCGTTCGGCGCCCGGCACGGTCCGATAGATCGCTGCGACGCCGACGGCGACGAGCGCGGTGTGGAACAGGATCCCCACCGTGACGCCGAGCGCTGCGCGAAGGCCGGCCCTTCGGTCCTCTAGCCCGCGGGAGAGCACGAACAGCGTGTCGGGGCCCGGCGTCACGATCAGCGCCGCCGCCGCCAGCACGAACAGGGCGTACGTCGAGGGGTCGACGGCGAGCGCTGCCTCGGTCATTACCTCGGAGCGCGGGCTCCGCGGAGAAAAATCGACCGACCCGTCGCGGTCCGTGAGACTCCGTCTTTTTATAAGCGCCGCGCTCACGTCCCACGTATGCAGACGCACATCGTGCCGGTCGGCTTCGACTACGACCGCATGATCGCCCCGCTCATCCGGGACCAGTTCGACGTCGACCGGGTGATCCTCCTGGAGGGGACGGTCGGCAGCGAGGCCAACGTCGAGTACTCGCGGAACATCGCCCGGAAGCTCGAGCAGGACTTTCGGAACCTGCTCGGCGCCGAGACCGTCCGCGAGCGCCTGACCGACGTGTACGACTACGACGCCGCCTTCGAGCGCGCCTTCGACCTGATCAACGCGGAGCTCGACCGGGACGAGGGCGCCGAGGCGGGCGATGAGGGCGGCGACGCGAGCGGCGAGGACGGCGGCGCCACGGGCGACGCCCCGGAGGAGCGCGAGGTGTGGGTGAACCTCTGTTCGATGCCTCGCCCGGTGTCGTTCGCGTTCGCGACCGCGGCCCACTCGATCATGGTCGAGCGACAGGCCGACCGCGACCGCATCCACACCTACTACACCGCCCCCGAGAAGTACCTCGAGACCGAGCTCGCGGAGGAGCTCCGCGCGAACCGAGACCTCCTGCGGGAGCTGGCCGAGGGCGACGCGGTGGACGACGACCGCGTCGCCGACCGGCTCGACACGACGACGGAGCTGTTGGCGGAGTTCGACGAGCGCGGCACCACCATCGGCGCGAAGCGCATCGGCGACAGCCACGTGATCGAACTGCCCGTCGCCTCCTTCCAGAACGTCAAACCCTTCGAGGAGCTCGTCCTGTTCACCCTCGGCGAGCACGGCGAGTTCGCGTCCGTCTCCGAGCTGGCCGAGACGCTCGCGGCCGACCTCAACGAGGAGTACACCGACTCGTTCCGCTCGAAGGTGATCTACAACGTCGACCGGCTCGGTCCCGGCGGGAAGGGGTACATCGAGCAGGAGGAACGCGGGAAGTCCTACCGGACGACGCTCTCGCGGATCGGCCAGCTGTGGGTCCGGGCGCACGCGGACGACGACCGGGAGGTGGCGCGATAGCGAAGTCGGGCTCCCGGCGCGGCGTTTCGAATCACGGCGTTTATTTTCAAATCGCTGCTGTCGTGGCGACTAGGTCCAACCCCCCGGCCGCTCGCTTATAAACTGCTGCCGCGAGATCGACGGCGAACCGCTCCACGGCCCCAATCGCCGGCGACCTCGCGCGTGCTCTCCGCGCCCGGTGGACGCTCGGCGGCGCGCTGGGCGAGAGCGAAGCTCGCGCTTGCAGCCGGCGCGTAGCGCCGGCGACGCCGTCGCACCGCCGTTCGTTCATAAATCGTCGCTCCCCTCACCGACCCGCTCCCACGCGAGGTGCGCGACGATACCGAGCAGGAACGCGACGCCGAGATTCGTCGCCAGCGCGACGAGCCCGATCGCGACCGAGAGCGCGACGTTCTCGGAGTCGAGGGCGTTGCGCGCGAGCGAGACGGCGACGATCGCGAGCAGCGCGCCGAGCATCGCCACCGGGAACGCGCCGAGGAGGGCCGGGGTGGCGAAGGGCACGGCGAGGAGGTAGCCGACGCCGAGGACGACGTTCGCGCCGCCGGTGCGCGCGCCGAACGCGTGCTTGCCGGCGACGCCGTCGCAGCCGTGACACATCGGAATCCCGCCGAGCGGCACCGCGAGCAGGTTCGTCGCGCCCATGGTCGCCGACAGCTCGTCGGGCGTGACCTCGGCGTCGAACAGGTCGGCGAACAGCAGCGAAGTCGCGAGCGCGGCGTTGCCGATCGTCATCGCCAGCTGAGCGGCGATCCCGTCCGCCGTGCGTCGAGTGACCGCGGCCGAGAGCGCAGGCAGCGACGGCGTCGGCGGCGTCCCGGGCCACTGCGGCGCGGGGACCCCTGCGGCGACGACGGCGATCGCGACGCCCGCGACCGCCACCGCGAGGGCGCTCGCCGTCCGGTGACCGGCGAGGGCCGCGACGGCCGCGATCGCGACTCCGACGGCCGCGAGGACCGGGTCGCCGAGCGCGAGATCGACCCCCGTTTCGAGGAGGATCAGCCCGACCGCGAACTGAACTCCCCGTATGACCGGCTCGCCGATCCAGCGCTCGACCCGAGCGAGCGTTCCCGTGAACCCGATCGCGAGGAGGAGGACGCCGAGGATCAGCCCGGCGAGCGCGAGCTCGGCGTACGTCAGCGCGCCGGCGATCGCCAGCGCCGCCAGCGCCTTCATGGGCTCGACGGACACCGGTAGCCCGTATCGGACCCCCCAGACGATCTGGAACACCCCGAAGCCGGCGAGCGCGTGCGGCAGCGAGACCTCGGTCAGAAGCGCCAGCGCGACGACGAGCGGGATCACCGTAATCGAATCTCCTACCGCTCCGGTCAGCGCTCCGGGCCCGAACTCGATCTCGCGCCGCCGCTTTTTGTCGGTTATTCCCACCGTAGCGCCGATCTGTGCGCGGGACGCTTGAGGCTGTTCAGAAACCGTCGATGGGTGCGCTCGGACGGCGAGTAACGAATAGTGGTTATTAGCGGTCGACGTCGAACGTCGGGTTCTCCTCCGATATCATCGGACAGTTCCGCACGCGGAACTCGTCGAAGCCGACCGCCTCGACGACGGTCGTTCCCTCGTGAGTGCACGCGACCTCGGGCGGCGAAGTGAAGTGCGGACACCGCTGGCAGTACGTCCGCTTGGAGACGACGTGTTCCGTGTCGCCCTCGCCGGGAGCCGACGTCTCCCCGCCGCGTTCGGCGCCGTCGTCGGGCCAGTCGTCAGTGCCGGCGTCGGCGTCGAGCGACTCCCAGACGTCCTCCTCGGCCGGGCCGCCGACGTCCATCTGCTCGAACGCGTCGTCGAGGTCGGCCGCCTCGTCGCTCCACTCGTCGGTGCCCGTCGCGCCGTCGACGGACCGAGCGCGCCCCGACTCGGGGAGTCCCAGCTCGGCGAAGGGGTCGTCGACGTCGGTTTCAGGCTCGCCGAGAGAGTCGAACACGTCGTTCTCCTCGTCGGGATCCGAGTCACGCCGCTGACCGTCTCTCCCGTCGCTCATCGGGTTCCCCCGGCGTCGCGGGTGCTCACGGCCCCGCTCTCGTCGTCGACGTCGCCGTCGAGGGCCGACCGGTCCTCGACGAGGAGCCGCGAGGTGCCGAAGAATCCGGGATTCGGCTCCAGTTCGGCGAACGCCCGTCCGCAGTGGGGACACTCGGGCGTCGTCAACAGGCCGACGTCGACGGTCTCGCCGCAGTCGGTGCAGACCGCCTTCCGGACGCCGTTGCGGTTCGCAGCCGCCGAGAGGGCGTCGAGGCGCTCGCGGTCGGCGCGATCGCGCTCGGCCGCCTCCAGGCGGCGTCGGACCCTGACGACCGCGCTCGCGACTCGGGAGAGCTTCTCGTCGAGGTCGTCGGCGTCGATCGCGTCGACGCGGGCCTCCAAGTCAGTGAGGTCGTCGACGCGAGCCTCCAACTCGGCGAAGCGGTCGTCGAGGTCGCCGGCGTGCTCCTCGATCGCCTCATCGACGGTCGCCCGCGTCGCCGCGTCGGCCTCGAGTTCGTCGAGGCGCTCCGCGATCCGGTCGAGGTCGCCCGCGAGCGCGTCCAGCCGGTCGGCCGTCTCGGCGTGCGCGTGGTCGGCGGGCGCTTTGGTCTCGATATCCCGGTAGAGCTTGACGAAGCGCCCGCGGAGGTCGTCGACCTTCTCGTCGATCTCGGCGTCGAGGGCGTCGAGCCGCGATTCGATCGCCGCCACCTCTTCGGCGTCCGGGACGTCGATCCCCTCGTCCTCCGCGAGCGCGACGACTGCGCGTTTCAGCAGCTCCTCGCGGCCGATGCCGGCCTCATCGGCGGCGACCTCGATCGCGGCGTCGACAGTCCCGTCGACCGGATCGAGGTCGCTCATCGCGGGTCCCCCGTCATCTACGCCCCGTTTAGAGAGGAGCCTTAAGTAATCTGTCGCGCCGTTCTCTGGATCGATACTCGGCGACGCTCCCCGGGAGGTGGATCCGTGCTGTTCGCGGGTATATCACCGGATCTTTCGCACGTCGCTGATGTCGAAGCCCCCTTCGTGGATCTCGGTCTCGAACCGGACGATGTTCTCCGCCTCCAGCCGCGAGAGGACGCCGCGGAACTCGCGGACGAACATGGTCCGAGCGCGCTGAGAGCCGCCGCTCTCCCACGTGAACTGGAGGGTGCCGCCCGCGGCGTCCATCAGGGCGCCGAACTCCTTCTCCGTGATCGAGTCGGTGTTCACTAACACGAGGATGAGCCCGCCCCACCGGTAGGCCGCCTTCTTGAGGCCCTTCATCACCATGGCCACGTCGCTCCACTCCGTGTCCTCGTCGACCATCGAGACGAGGTCGGTGACGGAGTCGATACAGACGACGCTCCCGTCGGCGTTCGCCGAGAGGTAGTCGCCGAACGCCGTGAGCACGTCCTCGTACTCCCCGCGGTCGCCCAGCTCCGTGATCGACGTCGTCTCGTCCTCGTACCAGTCGCGGGGGATGGGGCTCAGCTGGAAGTACTCCGGCGAGAGGTCCCGGAAGGCGATCTCGTCGATCGCGGCGTCGACGATCTCGTCGGTCATCGTGTACCCCATCTCGCGGGTGAGCGCGTCCGTGTCGGCGGTGAACGAGAGGTAGTGGACCTCGTCGGGGAGCGCGGCGTCCGCGTGGAGGTCCCCGTAGTACAGGTCGAACAGCTCCGCGTCGGCGCGCCCGAGGGCGTTCATCGCCGCGCTCGTGTAGCAGAACTCGCGTGCGCCCGCCCCGGACTCGCCGGCGAGCAGCACGACGGTGCCCGGTGGCGCGCCGCCGCCGAGGATCGAGTCGAGGCGGGCGACGCCGAACGGAACGCTCGTCATGTCCCGTACGGTGTCGCCGCACCGCTTAGTGTTGTTGCTCGTGCGGGGATCACGAGGCGGGAGCGGACAGTGCGCGCTCGCCCGGTCACTCCGTCACCCGCGCCCCGCCGTCGGCCGCGCGGACGACCGCGACCGACCCGGCCACGCCCGCCTCCGTCAGCGCGCGCTCGCCCGCGGCCGCCGCGGCGTCGGCGTTCGCGGCGTCCGTGATGCCGTACACCGTCGGCCCCCAGGAAGACTGTCCCGCGCCGAAGACGGCGGCCGACGCCGACAGCGACGCCACCACGTCGCCGACGGGCGGGCGGTAGACGCCGCCCTGCTCGTCGGCGTACCAGGCGCCGTTGAGCCGGCCGATCTCCGCGACCGCGGCGCCGAACCGCTCCGCGTTCCCGGTCGCGATCGACGGGAGCACGCGTCGCGTGACGATCCCGCCGATGCGGTCGGCGAGCCCGGGGTCCGCGCGCTCGACGGCTGTCCGCATCGCGTCGTCCTCCGCGTCCCCGTTCCGGCCGGGGTCGGCGTCGGGGCGCACGAGCAGGAACCGCCAGTCGGCGGGCACCGCGTGGCGGGCGGCCACCGGCGGGACGGTCCACTCGCCGTCCGCCGGGCGGTCGGTGGTGAACCGGGCGGTCGGGTGACCGGCGTCGAGGACGAACCCGCCCGCCTCGAAGGTCGCGACGCCGACGCCGGAGCGACCGCCGCGGCCGAGCGCCGGGGCGCGCTCCCGGACGCCGGCCTCCTCGCCGTGGGCGGCCGCGACCGCCGCGAGCGTCGCCGCGGCCAGCTGGGTCCCGCTCCCGAGCCCGGCGTGGCGCGGGAGCGACGCGCGGACGGTGACGCGCGCCCCGTCGACGCCGAGCAGGTCGACGGCGGTTCGGGCGTACTCGCGGACGTCGTCACGGACGGCGGGGTCGGCCTCGTGGATGGCGGGGTCGGCCTGATAGACGGCAGGATCGGCCGTGGGGTCGTCGCCGTCGGACGTCTCCACGGTCACGCCCTCGGCCGGCTCCGCGTCGACGACGACGCGCGGCTCCGCGAGGCCGAGGCCCAGGGCGCCGTACAGCCGCTCGTGCGAGAGGCTGAGGTTACAGAAACCGAAGTGAAGCCGGGCTCCGGCGCTCACGCGTGCCATCAGTTGTTCCCGTTTGGGGGTCGACCGGTAAAGGGTGCGTGACAGTGGCGTGCGTTGCCTCCGATCGGACGATCGGTTGCCGATCGATCTAGATACGGAGAACGCTCACAAAGCCGCAGCCGCTCGTTTATAAATAGCCGCGCCGCCGCTCACTCCTGCCAGTCCGGGTTCGCGCGCGGCGGTGAGAAGATGTCGTACCCCACGACCGTCTCGTCGCCGTCGTTGCGCGCGGCGTGCGGCTCGCCGCCGGGGATAACGTAGGTGTCGCCGGCCGCGAGGACCAGCTCCTCGCCGTCGACGACGAAGGTGATCGTCCCCTCGGTGACGACGCCGACCTGCTCGTGCGGGTGGTCGTGCTCGGGGACCGCGGCGCCCGGATCGAGGACGAACCGCTGAATGCTGGTCTCCTCGCCGACCGCGCCCTGCGTGAGGAACACGTCGTCGACCGCCTCCACCGCCTCGACGTCCGCGTCGGATACCACGTCCATGGGAGAGCGGGCGACCGGGAGCGACTTAAATAGGGCGGGTGGGACGGGGCGAGCGGAGCGCCGAGCGGCGGAAGCGACGCCGCCGGCTACGGGAACGGGTGGTACGCCTTCTCCAGGTCGGGCTCGAACCCCATCGACCGCGGCACGTCGCGGGCGCGGTCGCCGAAGAACGGCTCGCCCGTGAACAGCGGCTGGGCACCGGGGACCAGGACGCGAACCGCCTCGAACCCCATCCCGGCGAGGTCCCGGGTCGTCGTCCGGGCGACGTACGGCTCCAACCCGACCGTCTCGACGCGCTCGACGACGGCGTCCAGCTCCGCGGTCCCGGAGAGGTCCGGCTCGCCGAGCGCGTCGGCCGGGACGCTCGCGTCCGGGTCGAAGAACGCCCGCGTCTCGTCGGGGAACTCGGCGTGGCGGCCGATCGCGGCGCCCTCCTCGGCCGCGGCGTCCGGTCCCATCGACCGGAGCTCCGTCCAGTTCTGAAGCGCCTCCGCGAGCGCGCTCCGGGCCGCGTCGACCGGGTCGAGGTCGGCGCCGGACCCGGCCGCGAACCGCGGCCAGTCGCCCTCGCGGTGGACGCCGACGGCGACGACGGGCACGTCGACGTCGGTCGTCACGAGCAGCGGCGTCACCGAGAGCGACTCGGCCCGCGCGCGCTTCTCCAGTTCGGCGAACGTCGCGTCTTCGACCTCCAGCCCGAGCGGCTCCGTCGTCGAGTACCAGCTCGTCATCGTCGCGTCGCGCTCGATCGCCTCGTACAGCCCCGACAGCGCGGCCTCCGGCCCGGAGTTCCCGAGCCCGAGCCCGGTCGTGATCGCGGGGCGGTACCGGCGCTCCGGCGGCGGGAAGTGAACGAACTCGGCCGGGAGACTCGCCGGCTCGCCGGTCGCGAGGCCCTCGCCGGTCGCGAGGCTCTCGCCGGTCACCCACGCGAGCCGGTCGTCGCGGTCGTACGCCGCGGCGTCGTCGGGGCGCACGAACGCGTCCGGCGGCACCGGGTTCTCGACGTTCGCGGCCGGCGCGCGCGTGAACGCCGCCTCGCGGTAGACGCCCGCCGCGTACCGCTCTAACCCCTCGCCGAGCGCCTTCATGAACGCCGCGTCCCAGCCGGCGTCGACGCCGCCGCCGAACTCGGCGGCCCGCGCGTCGGAGAAAGGCGTGGTGTCCGCGACCCGGGCGACGTAGTACGGCACCGGGAACGACTCCCGCTCGCCGACCTCCGAGAGCGCGCCGATCCGGGGATCGACCGCTCGCTCGGCGCGGTCGATCGACTCGTCGAGAGACCGGGCGGCGTGCTCTCGCGGGAGCGCGTCGCCCGGGTCGTCGCCGCAGCCGCACCCGGGCACCGGAAGAAGGGTCCGTTCGGCGCCCGGCACCTCGACGACCGTGTCGGCGACCGGGTCGCCCGCGAGCAGCCGGATGACGCGGCGCCCGGCGAGCGCGCCGGCGAAGCGCACCGCCGACCGCCGGCCTTTCGGGGCGTCGGCCGGCTCCGCTCCGCCGCTCGCGACGCGGGCCCTGAGGCAGTCGTAGCAGCTCTCGTCGAAGACGGTTACCGCGGCGTCGACGTCCGCGAGCGGGACGCCGCCGAGACCGCCGACCTCGATACCGACCCACCGGTCGAGCGCGTCGTTCGCGGCCGCGAACGCCGACGAGCCGGCGGTGTCGACCACGACCCCGAGGTCGAAGCCGTCCAGTAACCCCGGCTCGACGGGCATCACGTTCACGTCGACGTCGCCGAGCGCGGTCGCGACGGCGTCGACCGCGGGCCCCTCGCCGACAACTCCGATATCCATGTCGCGTCCGACGCGAAGGAGCGAAAAAAAGCCGCGGGTAGCGGCGTCTCGACGGGAGCGCGTCGAGAGGGCGGACGACAGAACCGGGGACGGAGCCGGGTCCTCGCTCAGTTCATCAGGCCGCTCGCCACCGCGGCGAGCTCGTCGGCGTCGACGCCTTGGAGCCGCTCGTCGCCGAGCTTGAGCCGGAGCCGCGGGCGCCCGACGTCGATCGGGACCTTCTCGGTGTCGATGATCCCGAGGTCCTCCAACCGGGTCTTCGTCCGGGAGAACGTCGCCTTCGAGGCGATCCCGACGTCCTCGCCCCACTTCGAGATGTCGTAGAGGAGCACGTCGTTCTTCGCGGCGACGAGCAGCGAGACGGTCACCTCGTCGAGCGCGGCGTCCGACGACTCCATCGAGGCGAGCACGGCGTCGAAGTCGTCGCGGGTGTCCTCGCCGATCTCGGCCGCCATCGTCTCGCGGACGCGGCTGAGCGCCGGGGTCCGGAGCCCGTACTCCTCGGCCGCCTCGAAGGCGTCGCGGTGCGTCGCGAACACCTCGTCGACGAACTCCGTCTCCTCGGTCGAGAGCGCGGCGACGTGCTCGCCCGCGCTCACGAGAACGACGACCCGCGAGGGGGAGACGAACAGCGCGTTGTCCACCTCGGCCGAGAGCACGCGGAGCCCGAGCGACCCGTCGGCGACGAGGTCGGCCGCCTTCGACGCGACGAGGAAGTCGTCCGTCACCTCCTTCAGCGTGCGTTCGTCCGCCAGCATCGACAGCGTAGGCAGGTCGTCGCGGCCGGTTGCCGCCTCCACGAGCGATACGATCGTCTCCGCGGACGGATCGACGACGAGGAGCTCCTCGTCGTCGCCGGCGAACGCCGTATCGAGGACGTTCTCGACGTCTGTCTCCAGTAAATTCGACACCATTTATCTTCTCGGATAAAAGCCAGATATCTATTTAATATTAACGGGATTCGGGGAGGGAACAACGGCGTTTGAGCCCCCGAAACGCGCGAAAACGAAGGATTCACAGATCAGTAACGAACGGGACGTACGAGGACCGTCAGCGAGCGCGGAGGCGACGCCACACCCGTCGCGGCTGCGTCGCCGGGGGACGGCTCCCGCCGGGGGCGAGTGACGGGGGGGTGCGGCGTCGCGACGGACGGGCGACCGACGCCGTGACGGAAGGATTAATGCGCGATCGCACCCGCATCCAAACATGGACAACGAGCACGTCCGGAAAGTCGATCCGGCGGTCGCCGACGCGCTGGCCGGCGAGCGCGACAGGCAGGAGCAGACGCTCGCGATGATCGCCAGCGAGAACCACGTCAGCGAGGCGGTGCTGGAGGCGCAGGGGAGCGTCCTCACGAACAAGTACGCGGAGGGGTACCCGGGCGCCCGGTACTACGCCGGCTGCGAGTACGCCGACGAGGTCGAGGAGCTCGCGATCGAGCGCGCGAAGGAGCTGTGGGGGGCCGAACACGTCAACGTCCAGCCGCACTCCGGGACGCAGGCGAACCAGGCGGTGTACTACGCGACGCTCGACCCGGGCGATAAGATCCTCTCGCTGGACCTGACCCACGGCGGCCACCTCTCGCACGGCCACCCCGCGAACTTCACCGGGCAGATATACGAGGTCGAACAGTACGAGGTCGATCCCGAGACGGGGTACATCGACTACGAGGGGCTTCGGGAGACGGCCGAGGAGTTCGAGCCGGACATCATCGTTTCCGGCTACTCGGCGTACCCGCGGGCCGTCGACTGGGAGGCGATCCAGGCCGCCGCCGACGCGGTCGACGCCTACCACCTCGCCGACATCGCCCACATCACCGGGCTCGTCGCGGCCGGCGTCCACCCCTCGCCGGTCGGGGTCGCCGACTTCGTCACCGGCTCGACGCACAAGACGATCCGCGCCGGGCGGGGCGGGATCGTGATGTGCGACGAGGAGTTCGCCGACGACATCGACAAGGCGGTGTTCCCCGGCGGGCAGGGCGGGCCGCTCATGCACAACGTCGCCGGCAAGGCGGTGGGGTTCAAGGAGGCGCTCGAGCCCGAGTTCGAGGACTACGCGCGACAGGTCGTCGACAACGCCGAGGTCCTCGCCGAGACGCTGACCGACCACGGCTTCTCGCTGGTCTCCGGCGGCACCGACAATCACCTCGTGCTGGTCGACCTCCGCGACTCGCACCCGGACCTGCCGGGCGGCGACGCCGAGGACGCGCTCGCGGCCGCGAACATCGTCCTCAACGGGAACACCGTACCGGGCGAGACGCGCTCGCCGTTCAACCCCTCCGGGATCCGGGCGGGCACCGCCGCGCTCACGACCCGCGGGTTCGACGAGGCGGCGATCGAGGAGGTCGGCGACCTCATCTACCGCGTCGTCGACGACGTCGAGAGCGAGGACGTCATCTACGAGGTCGGCGAGCGCGTCGTCGAGCTCTGCGAGGAGCACCCGCTGTACGAGTGACGACGCACCGGTCGGTCGCGTCGCGACCGCCGGACGGAATCCGTACGTACAAAGTACGGGGGGCTCCGACGGGGTGACATGGACGCTCCGTCGTTCCTCGAAGCACGTCTCGACCGCGGCGCCGTACCGCTCGCAGTCGGTGACCTGATCGCGTTGATCGTCCTGTTGACCGTCGGCGCGCTCAACCACACCTCGGTCGAGTTCCTCTCGTCGAATCCGCTGTACCTGCTCGAGGTGTACGCGCCGTTCCTGATCGCGTGGGTCCTGGTCGCGCCGCTCGTGGGCGCCTACTCTGCCGGCGCCGTCGAGACGGCGAAGTCGTCGGTCCCGCTCGTGATCCGGTCGTGGATCCCGGCCGCGATCCTCGGACTGGCGCTCCGCGCGTTCGTCTTCAGGGGCGGTGCCGCGCTCACGTTCGCCGTCGTCATGCTCGTGCTCGGTTCGGTCGCGCTCGGCGGCTGGCGGGCACTGTACTTCAAGCTCCGGTAAGAAGCCGCGTCGACGCCCCAGCGGCCCCACGTCTCTACGCCCCGCCACCTCCACGTTTCTACGCCTCGCCACCTCCACGTTTCCACGCCTCGCCACCTCCGCGTCTCCGCGCCCCGCAACCTCCCCGCCCGAGCGGTTCGCTTTCGACCTCGGCTCTCACCGGCGGTCCCAGACGCGCTCTGCGGCCAGCGGACCGCCGCCATACGTCGATCGGGAACTGAATACGTCTGCATAACTTATGAGATTCTTCGGAGTGATTTTCCGAGCTATCACGCCTAACTCTGAGAAAGATTTAATAGTGATATTGTAATATGTCCAACTGGAGCATGACTGGGTACTACGACTACGTTCTCGGGCTCATCCCGGCCGCGTTGATCGGTGTGACCGCCTTGCTGAACCTGGTCGGGCTGTCGCTGACGGCCGCGCTTCCCGGGGGCGCCATCGTCGCGGGGGTCGTCATGGCCCACGCGATGTTCGTTCGGAACCCAGTCGCCGATTCGACGGGCGACAGCACGCGCGTCCGTCCGAGCCGGTCCGCCGGGCGGTCGGACCACCGCTCGTCCCGCCGGTCACACGCCGGCGAAGCGTCCGACTGAGTCGGCGCCGCCGGCGCTGGTCGTCGGTTCCGGTTCCCTGCACGGTTTAATCCCTCGCGCCCGAGAGGGCGGGTATGACGGAAACGCTGTTCCTCTCGAGCACCGACGTCGACGACCTCGCCGAGCCGGCGGACTACGTCGCCGCCGTCCGCGACGCGTACCGCCAGATCGGCGAGGGCGCGCCCGCGAAGCCGCGGACGAAGCTGTACAACCGCGACCCGCCGGGCATGTTGACCTCCTACACCGCGATCCTCCCCGAGACGGGCGGAATGGGCGGGTACACCTACTCCGCCGGCTTCGGCGCGGGCGACGCCTGGTTCATGACGCCGCTGTTCGACGCCGAGTCGGGCGAGCCGCTCGCGCTGCTCGACGGCGCCTCGATGAACCCGTTCAAGACCGGCGCGGCGGGGGCGACCGCGGTCGACGCGCTCGCCCGCGAGGACGCGACGGAGATCGCCGTGATCGGGAGCGAGGCGCAGGCACGCGGCCAGCTCGCGACGACGGCGACCGTGCGCGAGTTCGAGGCGGTCCGCGTCTTCTCGCCGACCGCCGAGCACCGCGAGGCGTTCGCGGACGAGTTCGCCGATCGGATCGAGCCCGAGGTCTCGGCGGTCGCGAGCGCGAGCGAGGCGGTCGCCGGCGCCGACGTGGTGATCACGGCGACGAACGCGAGCGAGCCCGTGATCGACGACGCGGACGTCGAGCCCGGCACCCACGTCACGTCGATGGGGCAGTACCACCCGAAGAAGAACGAGCTCCCGCCGGAGCTGATCGCCCGAGCGACGTACGTCCCCGACATCCGCGAGCGGGCCACGCAGGACGCCGGCTCGTTCCTGGCGGCGGTCGACGCCGGCCTCGTCGACGAGGACCACGTCGCCGCCGATTTGGGGGCGGTCGTCGCCGGCGAGCATCCGGGCCGGACGAGCGAGGAGGAGGTGACCGTGTTCGACTCCGGCGGGACCGGCATCGAGACGGTCGCGGCCGCGCACATGCTCTACGAGCGGGCGAGCGAGGCGGGGCGGGGGACGACGATCGACATCGCGCCCGCGAGCGAGGCGCTTACCGGCCGCTGATACCGAACCGCCGCTCGACGGGAGCGAGAGTCGCGCTCACCGTCGCGTCAGCGTCCCGGGCGAGTCGATGTCGAACGCCAGGGTGCCGCTCTCGTCCCCGTCGCCCGGGTAGTAGTGGACGTGGTCCTGATCCGTCAGCTCGCTGTTTTCTTTATAAAGACCGTACTCGATGAGGGACGGCCGGCGCTCGGCGACGTCTTCGCGGGCGGTCCGACCGTCGGCCTCGACGCGGATACGGCCGGAGAACGCCTTGGCTTCGCTTCTGGAAGCGCCGTCGCCCGTCCGGGAGACCGTCACCTCGACCGCGTACGGGCTCTCGGCGTGATTGAAGACGACGAGGGAGAGCGTGGGGGTCTCGGAGATCAGACCGGAACAGCCGGCGAGCCCCGCACAGAGGGGGGCGGCGCCACGGAGGAGGGTACGCCGTCTCATGGGCGGTATGCCTCCACGGTCGGTAAGTGCTTTCCGGCGCGGCGGGGCGCGTCGTTCGCACCCTCACTGCAGCCGATACCGCAGGATCGCGGCGATGCCGCCGAGGTTGGAGAGCTGCTGGCCCGGGTCGAACTCCGAGGAGAAGACGACCACGTCGCCGCCCTGCCGCTCGACCGACTCGATCACCTCGTTGACGTCGATCGACCAGTCGCCGTCGCCCTGCCGCTCCGTGCGGAGCCGGTCGTCGACCACGAGGAGCGTCTCGATCGCGCCGAACTCGGCCGCCTCCGCCACGTCCTCGGGACCGTAGGTCGCCTTCGCGCCCTGCGCGATCTCGGCGGTGAGGTCATCGATGAGGGTCGCCTCCTTCGCGATCCGGGTCTCCTTCTGCACCTCGTCGACCGCGCCGCGCTTGAGGACCTCGTGGACCCCGCGGTCGCCGGCGGCCGAGGTGTCGACCGTGCTGATCCGGTCGGCCAGGTCGCGGTACTCCTCCTTGATGTAATCGAGCGCGTCGGTCTTCGTGAACCCCGGACCGGCGAGGATCACGGCGTCGGCGTCGAGGTGCGCGAGCGCCTCGCCGAGCTCGGCGAACAGCTCCTCGCGGGGGCGCGAGTACTCGCCTTTCCCCGTCGGCTTCGTGAACGAGGCGTACTCCTCGGTGCCGTACTGCTGGACCGTGTGGACGTAGGCGGCCCCCTCCTCGACGGTCGCGATTGCCACGTCGGGGTTCTCCGCGGCCTCCGTCGCCTCCTCCAGCCGCTCGGTCTGGTCCGGCTTGAAGTGCTTCTCCACCGTGATCTCGTCGTGTTCCTCCACGTTCAGCGTGTGGTGGGCGTTGAGCTGGTCCTCGCGGGAGCAGGCGACGATCACGCCCGAGACGCGGAGCCGGTTGGCGAATCGAGCGAACTCGACGTCGCCGACTTCCAGCGTGACGAACAGGTGTTCGCGCTGACCGCCGGTGTCCCGCATCTGGTCGTCGTTCCGCTGGATCCGGCGGGTGGTGTCGCCCTCGACGAGGTCCCCCGGTTCGAGGACGTGCGCGAGGTGCCAGAGGTCGTCGACGTTCTCGGGGACGAGGGTGAGCCGCTCTCGACCCTCCTCGCCGTAGCCCCGGTCGGAGATGCGCATACCCGACCCTTCGCCCGCGCTCGTATCAACTCTTGTTTTCCGGGCCGGCGTCCCACTCGAAGCCGTCGTCGTCTGTCGGCGTCGACCCGTCGTTGCCGGCGGCGGCCGGCGTCGCTCGGTCGTCGTCCCCGTCGCCCTCGGCCTCGACGTCGACGTTCCACCGGAAGTCGTCGGCGTCGCCGGCGTTCGCATCGCCGACATCCGCATCGCCGACATCCGCGTCGCCGGCATCCGCGTCGCCAGCGTCCGCGTCGCGGGCGTCGCCGCCGAGCGGAACTGTCCGGCCCGTCTGTACCGCCGCCGGAGGCTCCGGTCTCGAGCGTCGGAACCCGCCGTCGGGCCGGTCGAGCGACAGCGGGAGACGGTCCGAAACCGGTTCTGCGCGGCCGGACGACGGGTCGGCGCGATGCGAGGGCGAGTCGGACTCCGCGATCCGCGCCGGCGAAGCGACCGGCTCCGCGGCGCCGAATTCGACCGCGCCTGCGGCGCCGCGACCGTACAGCGCGTGCGCGACGACCCGAGTGACGAAGACGAGGGCGACGCCGACGACGAGCGGGGCGAGCGGCGCGGCGAGCGCGTACCCCGCGCCGAGCGTCGCGATCGCGGCTGCCCACGCGGTCGCGTACGCGCCCGAGCCGGCGACGGCGGCGACCCGCCTCGGCCGGAGTCCGTCGCGGAGCCGCCCGGACGCGGCGAACGCGGCGAGCGCCGCGGGCCTCACGTACGCGAACGCGAGGAGGTACGCCGCGGCGACGACGGCCAAGAGCCCGCCGCCCGCACCGAGGACGGCCGGGACGCCGTCGGGGCCGAGCGCGCGTTCGACGGACCCGAGCGCCGGCCCGATATCGACGCGACCGGTCCCGGCGGCGGCGCCGGCGCCGGCGACGACCCCGAGAAGCACCGCCAGGGGAGCGAGAAGCAGCGCGCTCAGCAGGGCCGACTTCAGGCCGTTGCGGTACAGGTCGTTCCACGCGACGAACGAGGGCACGCCGTCTCGATTCGCGGTCGCGCCGCCGCCGGCGACGACGCGGACCAGGTAGCCCCGGGCCACGAAGGCCGGCGCGAGCGCGAGCGGCAGGAGAACGAAGAGCGGCGGAAAAGCGAGGACGCCGACGATCCAGACCGGTGTCACGACCCACGCGAGCAGCGTCAGAAGGCCGCCGACGACGAGCACGCCGGCGCTGTCGGCAGACCGCGACAGCGCAGACAGAGCGCCCCGGAGCATACCGGATCCAGTCCCGCGACACTGATAAAGGATGCCCGGTTGCGCGGGTGTCACGGGATAAGGCAGCATGCATATTTCCGGGTCGAACCGCCGTCTCCCGAGCGTTTATATGATTTCCCCGAATAGCTTAAGTCGGCCGCGCGGGAAAATCGTGTGCCTCTGACAACTCCAACGACAGCCGCCGTTCACGGCGGCTACTCCCCGTCCGCGGCTTTCGAGGCGTGTGTCATTCTCTCGTCGCGAGCGACGGTCGCGCCGGTAGCGATTTATCCCGTCCGGTTGACCGTTCCGTATGACCGGCGACGAGCAGACGGCCGACGTGGAGCCGGCGCTCCGTAGCTACGGGATCAGCGTCGAGGAGATCGACGGGGGCGGCCCGCTCGAGCTGACGTACATGACGGCGTTCCCCGGCCGCGAAGTGCACCACGGCGAGATCGGACGCGCTCTCAACGCGCTCATCGACCGCGCCGAGGCGGACGAGTGGGACCCGGTCCGGGTCGAGGCGACGGTCGTGCGCTCCCCCGGGGACGTCCTCGGGACGTGGCACGCCGAGCCGGAGTGGTTCGAAGCGCTGATGACGTACGAGATCTCGGAGACGGAGTTCTCCACCCGGGTCCTTGAGACGCTGTCGCACGCCGACGAACCCGCGGAGTCAGCGGGGCAAGCGTGACCCGACGGAACCCGGTGAACCGCGCGCAGCGACGTCTCGACCGGCCGCCGCGCGAGCGGTTCGCCACCCGCGCGCTCGCGTTCGAGGTCGACGGCGACACCTGTCGCGGCACGCTCTACCTGCCGGGCGGTGACGACGACGACGACCTACCGGTTATCGTGATGGCGCCGGGGCTCGGCGCGGAGCGGAGCTTCGGCTACCCGGCGGTCGCGGAGCGGTTCGCCGACGCCGGCTACGCGGCGTTCCTGTTCGACTACCGCGAGTTCGGCGCCTCCGACGGCGACTCGCAGGCGGTCCACCCCGCGAATCAGCGCGCCGACTACGCGGCCGCGATCGACCGCGTCCGCCGCGTCGACGCCGTCGGCCGCGAGCTCGTGCTCTGGGGCGCGTCGCTGTCGGCGGCGCACGCCCTCACGCTCGGCGCCGACCGCAGCGACGTCGACGCCGTGATCGGCGCGGTCCCGATGCTCGACGGGCGAGCGATCGCCCGGCGTCGGGGCGTCAAGTACCTCGTGCGCTCGGGAGCCGCCGGGCTCCGGGACCTGATCGGGCACCGGCTCGGGCGCGGGCGGACCGTGCCTATCGTCGGCGGCACCGAGGAGCTGGCGGCGATCACGGAGCCGGGGACGAAGCGGAAGTACCTCGACTTAGTGGACCGCGAGTCGGCGTGGCGCAACGAGACTCCCGCGCGGTCGCTGCTTCGGACGGCGAACTACCGTCCGGTCAAGCGCCTCGGCGAGATCCGGGCGCCGACGCTCCTCTTGGCGGGGACCGACGACCCCATCGTCGACAGCGAGTCGGTCGTCGACGCGGGCGAAACGCTGTCCCGCGGGACCGTCGTCACCATGCCCGCGGACCACTTCTCGCCGTTCGGGGAGGATTTCGAGCCGGCGGTCGGTCACCAGCTGTCGTTCCTTCGGGACGCCCTCGACCGGTAACGGACGCCGGGCGGGTGGACACCCTCGTCCAGTGATTCATACGCCTCACGACCCGATTTAAGTGTCAGCGGCGCGGATCCGCGGCCATGACCACAGTCGCGCTGTTGAGCGTCGCGCCGGTGATCGAGGGGAGCATGGCGAGCGAGGTTGCGAAGGCCGTCGCCGCGCTCGACGAGTTCGACGTGAGCTACGAGACGAACCCGATGGGCACGGTGATCGAGGCCGACGACGCCCAGACGGTGTTCGCCGCCGCCGCGGCCGCCCACGACGCCGTCGACGGCGACCGCGTCTCGACGGTGCTGAAGATCGACGACAAGCGGACCGCGGACACGACCGCCGACCGGAAAGTGGAGGCCGTCGAGGAACACCTCGGCCGGGAGGCGAAGCGGGAGCGCTGATCGGCTACCGTACCGGACGCGACCGGAACGCCGTCACGCCGCGTCGACGCTCACCTCACCGCCCGCGGACGCGTCGCCGGCGGGGTTCTCGACTGTCACGTCGACGGTCGTCGTGCGCACGACGGTCGCCTCGTCGCCGCCGCCGGCGACGTCCGCGCGGAACACGACGTCGAGTGTCGTCGTCGCGGTCTCGCCGCCGGACAGGTCCGGGTCGCCGAGCGACTCGCTCGTCACCGCGTCGCCGCGGGCGGTCGCGTCGGCGCGCTCGAACCGGGCCGTGAGGCCGCCGTCGACCGCGTCGAAGTCGGGTGCGGGGCGGTCGGAAATGGAGCCGTCGGAAGTGGAGTCGCCGGCGCTTCCCACGGCTGCGACGTCGCCGGGCGTCGCGCGCGGGTCGGACGCGGTCAGCGTCTCCCGGTACACCTCGTCGACGCCGGCGTCGCTCCCGACGGCCAGCACGAGCGTCACGCGCTCGACGCCCGCGGAGAAGTCGGTCCACGACACGTCGAGGGCGGGCGAGAGGTAGACGGACTCGACTCGGCCGTCGTTGCTGGTGACGGTCGGCGCGTCGCCCGCCTCGAAGGCGGCGGGGTCGCCCTCGACCGCGGCCGCCGGGTGGCTCGACGCGGCGAGGCCGCCGAGGCCAGTGAGGCCGCCGACGGCGACGGCGGCGACGCCGCCGAGCACGGATCGTCTGGAGACCGCTTCGACTGAGCCGTCGGTCCGCGAGTGGTCGCTCATCTCGCTGTGACGTGGCCGCGGCATCCGATATAAGCGCTCGGCGAGAGAGGGGCTCGGCAGGGGGAAGCCTCGGCGGGAAAAGAGGCCGGCGGGGGGAAGCCTCGGCGGGAAAAGAGGCCGGCGGGGGGAAGTCTCGGCGGGAGGTGCGGGACCGTCGCTATCCCTTGATGTTACAGACGGGGAACGTCCGCGCGACCTTGTCGCCGATGCCCAGTTCGTCGCTGACGCGGATCACCTCGTCGATGTCCTTGTAGACGCCCGGCGCCTCCTCGGCGATGGTCGCGCCCGACTGCGCCTTCACGTAGATCTGCTGGCCCGATTCGAGGTCGGCCTGCACGTCGCCGCCCCAGAACTCCTGTTTCGCCTGCGTCCGGCTCATCAGCCGACCCGCACCGTGGGCGGTGGAGCCGAACGACACCGTCATGGACTCCGCGCCGCCCCGGAGCACGTACGAGCCGGCGCCCATGCTCCCGGGGATGATGACGGGCTGGCCGACGTCGCGGTACGTCGCGGGCACGTCCTCGTGGCCCGCGGGGAACGCGCGCGTGGCGCCCTTTCGGTGGACGTACAGCTCTCGTTCTGCGCGGTCCACGGCCTCGTCGCCGACCGCGGGGAGGCCGTCGGCGTCGACGCCGACCTCGTGCGTCTCCTTCTTCGCGATGTTGTGCGCGACGTCGTACAGCAGCTCCATCCCGAGGTCCTCGATCGGGTCGGCGTCGAACACCTCGCCGAAGGTCCGACGGGCCTGGTGGGTGATGAGCTGGCGGTTCACCCACGCGAAGTTGATGCACGCGCCCATCGCGCCGTAGTACTCCTCGGCGAGCTCCGAGCCGGCGGGCGCGGCCGCGAGCTCCTTGTCCGGCAGCTCGGCGAGGAGGTCGCCGTGCTCCTTCTCGATCCGGCGAAGGTAGTCGTTGCAGGTCTGGTGGCCGAGCCCTCGGCTCCCGCAGTGGATCAGGACGACGATGTTGTCTTCTTCGAGCCCGTACGCCTCGGCGACCTCCGGTAAGAACACGTCGGTGACGCGCTGGACCTCGAGGAAGTGGTTGCCCGAGCCGAGCGACCCCATCTGGTTGCGGCCGCGGTCGGTCGCCTTCTGGGAGACGTACTCCGGCCGCGCGTCGGGCCGTCGCCCCTCGTCCTCGCAGCGCGCGAGGTCGCTCTCGATCCCGTACCCCTGCTCGACGGCCCACTCGACGCCGCGCTCCAGGGCGCCCTCGATCGCGTCGGCGTCCCCCTCGATCACCCCGCCGCCGCCGAGCCCGGAGGGAATCGCCTCGAAGAGGGCGTCGACGAGCTCGGACTCGCGGCCGCGCACGTCGTCGTAGGTGAGGTTCGTCCTGAGCATCCGGACGCCGCAGTTGATGTCGTAGCCGACCGCTCCGGGCGAGATACAGCCGGTTCGAGCGTCGATCGCGCCGACGCCGCCGACGGGGAAGCCGTACCCCTGGTGGCCGTCGGGCATGCAGAGGGCGGGCTCGACGATGCCCGGGAGCTGGGTCGCGTTCTTCAGCTGCTGGAGCGAGTTGTCCTCGCCGATCTCCTCCAGCAGCGTTTCGCTGGCGAGGACCCGCGCGGCGACGTTCATGTCGCCTTCGCGGGGGATCTCCCACACGTAGTCGCGCACCTTTTCCAGTCGGATCCCGTCGAACTCGCGCGTGGTCATACACCGTCGTTCGGCGCGGGTGGGCAAGGGCGTTGCGAGAGGCGGGCGCGAGCGACGGGGCGGGAACGACCGTCCGCCGCGACCTCTACCGGTCGGCCGGATCGAACGGGAGCCAGCCGATCGCCCCCTCGGCGAGCGTGAGCGCGGCGAAGACGCGGCCCAAGACGAGCCCGTACACCAGGTGCGCGACGGCGATGATCGCGCCGAACTCGAAGCTCGCCGTGAGCCCGGGAACCGGGAGCGTCGGGATCGGCAGCGACGTCGCGCCCTCGAGCGCGATGGCGGTCGGCAGCAGCAGCCCGCCCGTGATCATCCCGAGCAGCGCCGAGTGGAGGACGCCGAGCGAGAGACAGCCCCCGACGTCGGCTCGCAGGTCGTCGAAGAAGGGGCGGTCGAACACCGCGACGAACAGGACCCCGAAGAGGGCGCTGTTGAACAGGTGGACCGCCCACCCGGCGAGGACAGTTTCGACGCCGACGAGCGCGCCGATCGTCGGCATGAGCCCCAGCGCGCCGTGCAGCACGACGCCCATCGTTACGCCGGCGACGAGGCCGCCGAGCGCGCCCGATCGCCAGTGCCGGTCGGTCGCCGCGTCTCCTGTCTGTGACATACGGTAGCAAGGAACTCGATGCGGATAACCGTTTTCACGATCGGCCGTGTTCGGGCACCTGTCTCGCCTCAGACGTCGAATACGACGTACGCGTACCACTCGCCGTCGCGGCGTTCCAGGGCCATCTCCGAGTAGGTGACCGCCTTGATCTCGCGGGCCGCGACGTCGCCGAGCGGGACCCCGCGGGCCGTCGCGTCGACGGTCCACTCGTCGGCGTCGCCCGCCTTCGTCGAACCGTCCGGAGCTTCCGCGTCGCCTGTCGCCGAACCGTCCGGCGCTTCCGCGTCGCCCGTCGACGACTCGCCCGGTCCCGAAACCACGCAGCGGTGGGCGGCCGGGAGCACGAGTCGCACGTCGCGCTCGTAGATCAGCTGGTCGAGGTAGTCGAACAGCAACGCCTCGCGGCTCTCGGCGCGAACGGACAGCGAGAACCGCTCCCCCGTCTCGGGGACCGTCTCGCAGCTCGCGGCCGTGAGCCCGTCGGCGACCGACTCGAACAGCGCAGCGAGGGTGGGCGCGGTCGCCTCGACCGCGACGTCGGCGGTGTGGTCCCGGAGCTCGAAGCTCACGTATCGACACCCCCGTCGACCCCGGCGCGTTCGAGGGCGAGGCCGGACGGACACGCCCGGCTGAGGCGCCCCCGTTCCGGCGACGACGCGGCGACCATTGTCGACATCACGACCGACCCGACCAAAACGCTTCCGTCGTCGGACGTGGCCGGAGCGTTCGCCGTCCCGGACGACCCGACCGCAACCCTCCCCGGTGGCGGTGGAGTTATATTCCGCTGGCGTGTTATCTCCTTGCAGTGAGCGTCAACGTGGAAAAACGGACGGACTCGCCCGGGGAGTCCGACTACGCCACCGCGGCGTGGGACCTCAAGGAACGCATCCGAACGGAGGAGGGGGTCCTCCGACAGCGCCGCGGCTTCTTCACCGACGCCTACCGTCGCTCCACGACGCACCTCCTCGTCGAGAACGACGCGCTCGTCGCGTTCGCCTCGGTCCGCCGCGACGGGTACATCCTCTTTCTCGCCGTTCACCCCGACCACCGAGGGCGCGGCCACGCGGAGCGGCTCGTCGCCGACGTCGCCACCGACCACCGGTCGGTCACCTGCCACGCCCGAACGACGAACGAGCGGGCGCTCGGATTCTACGAACACCTCGGGTTCGAGGTCGTCCGCCGTATCGACAACTACTACGAGGACGGCGGCGACGCCTACTACCTCAAGCTCGGCGACGAGACGCTTCGCGAGCGACTCTCCGGGTTCGTCGGTCGCTGACCGGGTCGGTGCGCCCCCTCGGAATCGACAACCATTAGCACGCGCCGCGAGGAGACGCGGACATGACCGACGCCACCCCCGCGTCGCTCGCGGAGCGCGTCCGCGACGGCGAGATCCGGTTTCACGAGCTCGAAGAACACGCCGACGCCGACGTCGCCGCGGCGGCCCGCCGACGCCTCGTCAGCGAGACCACCGGTGCCGACGTCGGTGTCCTCGGTGAGTACGCGTTCGACGCCGCCGACGCGCACGGGTCGAACATCGAGAACATGATCGGCGCGGTGCAGGTACCGCTGGGCGTCGCCGGCCCCGTCTCCGTCGACGGCGGCGCGCTCGACGGCGAGCGGTACCTCCCGCTGGCGACCACGGAGGGCGCGCTCGTCGCCTCGATCAACCGCGGCTGCTCGGTCGTCAACGACGCCGGCGGGGCGACCGCGCGGGTGACGAAAAGCGGGATGACTCGCGCGCCCGTCTTCCGCGTCGCGGACGTCGCCGAGGCGGAGGCGCTCGTCGCGTGGGTCCGCGACAACGAGACCGCGCTGCGGGAGGCCGCCGAGTCGACGACCAGCCACGGCGAGCTGCTGGACGTGACGCCGTACGTCGTCGGTAACAACGTCTTCCTGCGGTTCCGCTACGACACGAAGGACGCGATGGGGATGAACATGGCCACCATCGCGACGCGGGAGGCCTGCGACGTCATCGAGGCGGAGACGGACGCCGCCCTGGTCGCGCTCTCCGGGAACCTCTGTTCCGACAAGAAGCCCGCCGCGATCAACGCGGTCGAGGGGCGCGGCCGGTCGGTGAGCGCCGACGTGGAGATCCCCCGCGAGGTCGTCGAGGAGCGGCTCCACACGACCCCCGAGGCGGTCGCCGAGATCAACACCCGGAAGAACCTCGTCGGCTCCGCGAAGGCGGGCGGGCTCGGCTTCAACGCCCACGTCGCCAACGCGGTCGCCGCGATGTTCCTCGCGACCGGACAGGACGAGGCGCAGGTCGTCGAGGGCGCGAACGCGATCACGACCGCCGAGACGACGCCCGATGGCGACCTCTACCTCTCCGTCTCGCTCGCCAGCCTCGAAGTGGGGACCGTCGGCGGCGGGACGAAGCTCCCGACGCAGGCCGCCGGCCTGGACGTGCTCGGCGTCCGCGGCGGCGGTGACCCCGCCGGGAGCAACGGCGACGCGCTCGCGGAGGCGATCGCGGTCGGCGCCCTCGCCGGCGAGCTCTCGCTGCTCGCGGCGCTCGGCTCCAGACACCTCTCCTCGGCGCACGCGGAGCTCGGCCGGTAGAGGGGCTCACGCCGGCGCGACTCTCTTAAAAAGGACCGCTCAGTCCGACCACGCCGCGCAGTCGTCGTGAAGCGCGCCGCGGCCGTCGTCGGTGATCCGGTACACCGTCTCGCCGGTGACCCGCTCCACGAGCCCGGCGGTTTCGAGCGCGTCCAACCGCGACTCGACGTGGTCGGCGTACAGTCCCGTGTTGCTCGCGACGAACGCCGGATAGTCCGTTCCGGCGTCCCTGAGGTACGCGAGCACTCGCTCGTCGGACCGCGTGAGCTCCGGCGTCGCGTTCGGAAACTCGCGGTGCCGACCGTCGCCCTCCGGTCGCTGGTCCTCGCTCGGACCCGCGGCGGGCGCGTCTGACGCGGGCATGATTACGTATGGAAATGGGTGGGAATATAAAGGCGTTTCCGTCGGTTCCCGCTCGCTGGGAGGCGTCAGTCGTCGGCGCCGTCGGGGGCGGCGTCGGCGGGCGACCGATCGGCGAGCATCGGGGAGCCGTCGGCCCGCGGGCCGAGCCGCGGGCCGTGCGGGCCGTCGTCGGGGTCGATCCGGCGACGGGTGCGGTAGTCGGTGGAGCGCTCGACGGGGGTCCGGCCGATCGCCGTGATCATCTCGACGTAGTCGTCGAACGAGCGGTACTCGCCGTACTCGCCGCCCGCGCGCTTCGTGATCTCCTCCGAGAGGATGGTGCCCATGAAGTCGTCGGCGCCGCAGCTGAGCAGCTTCAGGCCGTGGGCGTCGCCCGACTTCACCCAGGAGGCCTGCACGTGGTCCACGTTGTCTAAAAAGAGGCGCGCGACCGCCACCACGAGCTCGTCCTCGTCGCGCGATGGCCCGGAGTCGACGACGCCGCGGCGGTACAGCGGCGTGTTCTGGTGGATAAACGAGAGGGGAACGAACTCGGTGATCCCCCCGGTGCGGTCCTGGAGGTCGCGGATCACCTCCAGGTGCTGCGCGCGGTGTTCGACCGTCTCGACGTGACCGTACATCATCGTCGAGGTGACGTCGAGGCCGGCCGCCGTCGCGCCCTCCATGGCGTCGACCCAGTCGTCGGTGCGGATCTTCCCCGGACAGATCACGTCGCGGACCTCGTCGACGAGGATCTCCGCGGCGGTGCCGGGCGCCGAGTCGAGCCCGACGGCCGCCAGCTCGCGGTAGACCGTTTCGTAGTCCCAGTCGGTGCCGCGGGCGGCGTGGTACGCCTCTTCGGGCGTCATCGAGTGGAGGTGGACCCCGCCGACGGACATCGCCTCGATCTGGTCGACGTAGGTGCCCGGATCGGTGGCGTACCGCTCGGGCGGCCTGTAGTTCACCGCGCTCGCGGGGTCGTCGTATCCGGCGAGCACCTCGTGGTGCTCCTCGTTCAGCGCCAGCGCGGGGTGGAGCCCGGAGACGGAACACACCTCGTAGATCCCCATGTCGAGGGCGTCCGCGACGATCCGCCGGGACTCCGCGGGGGTCTTGGTGAATCCCGCGTGGTCCGCGTCGCTGTCGGCCTCGAACGCGTGTGCGGAGTCCTTGAAGTTGCAGAACAGACAGCCCGTGTTGCAGGCGGTCGTGACGTTGTTGTTGAGGTTGGCGACGAACGTCACCTCGTCGCCCACCTCCTCGCGGCGGCGGCGGTCGGCGGCTTCGAGGACGGCCTCTTTCCGGACCGGGTCGATCCCCGCCGCGTCCGTGCCGGTCGCGAGGAGTTCGGTCGCGTCGTCGACGGTCAGCCGGACGCCGTCGCGGGCCTTCGCCAGCGCGTTCTCGAACGACTGGTCGGTGGACGGCTCGGCAAAGCCGAAGTCGTCCCGGTCGAGCGCGTCCGCGCCGCTCACCGCGTCCGCGCCGGCGCCGTCCGCGTCGGGATCCCGCGCCGAAGTCATCCAGTAACCGTCCCCGCCCCACAAATAAAAACGGGACGGTCACGGTACCCTCTCTCGGAAGTGTGACGCGGGCCGCACGCGCGAGGTCGGCGGCGGCTTTGCCGCCGGCTGCCAGAGGCGCGAAGCGCCTCGCGGCCGGGGCTCTGGCGGTGTCCTCCGCGTCGCCGACCCCTTTCGCCCCCACCCCTACACCACATCAACCCATGTCCCGCGTACAGTCAGGGGAGCTAAACCGCTCGATCCCGTACCACACCGATATATGCAGTTCTGTGACGACTGCGGCTCGATGATGGTCTCTCGGGACGGAGAGATGGTGTGTCAGAACGACGACTGCGGCGGCACCGCCGAGCGCGACGAGGCGCTCGCCGCCGAGTTCGAATCGACCACGGAACAGACCGGCGACGAGGTGATCGAGACGGAGGAGGGCGCGAACTTCGAGGGGAAACCGACCGCGACCGACGTCGTCTGCGACGAGTGCGGCCACGGCGAGGCGTGGTACACGATCAAACAGACCGGCGCCGCCGACGAGCCCCCGACGCGCTTTTTCAAGTGCAAGGAGTGCGGCCGCCGCTGGCGCGGATACAACTGAGACGGAACGTGCGTCGAAGGAACGACGGCCGGGCCGGTTTACGGGTCGATCCGTTCTAACGCGAAACTGCTGTGGCCGTGCGTTTCGAGCGACAGACACGTCAGTTTCATGTCGTTCTCCGCGCAAAACTCGTGAACCGCGGCGATGACGCCGTACCACCGTCCCTCGGGGACGTCACCGAGGCAGTAATCGTGTCCGGCGATGACGCCGTCGGATTTCACTTTCTCTCTGGCGATCTCCAGCTCTTTCAGCGTCTGCTCGTACGTGTGGGTGGTGTCGATGTACACCCAGTCGAAAAAGTCGTCTTCGAAGCGTTCGAGCGCGACGTCCGGTCGCTCCGGCAGGATTTCCACGGTTCCGTCCGCGATTCGGTCCGCACACCTGATTTTCACCTCCTCCACGCTCCGGTCGCTGTACTCCTTCGACTCCCAGACGTCGATCACGTACAGTTCGTCGGGGTCGGCGATCGAGAGAATCTTCTCGGAGAATTTCCCCTCGTCCGCCCCCAACTCCGCGACGCGCCCGCCTTGCGGGAACGCTTCCAGCATCTCCTCTCGAGACGGGACGACCTCGGCGTCGCGGACGTGTTCCTCCGAGAGCGTCTTCGGGACGGAGTCCCGTGCGTGAGGGGTCTTGACCCGATCCGGTTCGTAGAAAACCGACGCGTGTGCGCCTCTCAGCAAGGGATACGCTCGCTCCGGTACGAGATCCACGACCCGTCCCTTCAGTTCGTTGCGAAGTGTTGTCACGAGTCACAACCGTCGTCCGTGTCGGGCTTATAATTGTCCTTTCGCTAACTGCTTGTTATGACTCGCCGCCCAGTCGCGGTCCGAAAAACGCCGCCACCGCCGCTCCCACGTCACCGGACCGCCCGACGAAGAAGTGGTCCGACTCGAACGCCTCCGTCTCGATTCCCAGCGCCGTCGCCCGCTCCACGACGGGCTCCCAGTCGGCGGTCGAGTCCCGGGTCGCGTACAGGATACGGGCCGGCACGCCGAGGTCGACGAGCCCGTCGAGGGCGGCGACCGCGTCGACGTCGGGGTTCAGTCGGGCCGTCGGCGCGAGCGCGCAGACGCCCGCGAGCCCGGGACGCGAGGCGGCCGTCACGAGCGCCACCGTCGCCCCGAACGAGAAGCCGAACAGCCCCACGCGCTCGTAGCGCTCGGCGGCCCACGCGACGGCGTTGTCGGCGTCCGTGCTCTCGCCGTACCCCTCGTCCCAGTCGCCGTAGTCGAACCGGAGGCAGTCTATCCCCCGTTCGGTCAGCGCGTCGCTCGCGGCGGTCAATCGCTCGTCGCCGCGGTGGCCGCGCTGCTGCGGGTGCGGCGGGCAGGCGACGACGACCGAATCGGTTCGGGAATCGTCGTCCGCGGCGCGGTCGAGACTCGCGCGCACGTCGCGGCCGCCGGGGATCAGGACGGTGTCGCTCACGGGGCTAACAGGCGCGACGCCGCGTCAGGGCACCTGCGTCACGCGGTCGACGCCGTCGAGCGCGGCCAACTCCTCCGCGAGCGCCGCTTGATCGACGCCGGCCTCGTAGTAGAACACCAGGTCGAAGGTGCCGTCGCGGAGGAGCTGCTGGCACTCCCAGACGAACTCCTCGCCGTCGAGGGTCAGCCCCTGGAACTGGTTCGAGGAGAAGTTCGTGTCGTCGTTGCCGGCCTCGATGTACGCCTCGCCCTTCCCGGCGTGGTCGGCGATGACGTCGTTGATGGCGACCGTGAGCTCGTGCATCTCTAAGTCCTCCTGCCCGCCGAGCGTCGTGTGGACGATACAGCCGACGAGTTCGATGTCGCCCGGCTCCAGCAGGGCCTTCGTCCGCGTGTAGAGGTCGGAATCGACGGTCTCGCTCATGGGTACTCGTTCCGGCCCCGGTGATAAACGGGTGACGGTTCACACGGGGCCGGTATTTATCGGACCGTCGGACGAGCACCGCGGCCGCTCAGTCCGCGAGCCGAACCACCGGCCCCTCGCCGGCCTCGTCGACGGCGACCAGCCCGTCGTCGGCGAGGTCGTCGACGAGCCCGCGGAGCCACTCCCGCCCGTATTCGCCGTCGGGCGCGTAGTCGACGCGAACGCGGGGACCGAGCTCGTCGAGCGCCAGCGCGTCGTACTCGCCGAGCGTCCGGACGACCCGCCCGCGGAACTGCCGGCGGCTCCCCTCGAAGCTCGGCTGCTCGGGCACGTCGGGCGCGGTGAAGTCACCGGTTCGATAGGCGTGGCACCACTCGCGCCACGGACACCCCGCCTCGTCGCAGCGCGGGGTCGTCCCGCAGGCGACGCCGCCGAGCTCCATGATCGCGTTGTTCCAGACGCGGGACTCGCCCGCCGGCATCACGCGCGAGGCGACCCGCTCGAACGCCGAATCGTCGTCCGGGACCGCGAACGCGCGGTGGAGGACGCGCTTCACGTTGGTGTCGACCACCGCGTCGCCGTTGTCGAACGCGAACGACGCCACCGCGTTGGCGGTGTAGGGGCCGACGCCCATCAGCTCCCGCAGTTCGTCGGGGGACTCGGGAAACTCCCCACCGTAGTCGTCCTCCACCTGGCCGGCGGCCTCGTGGAGGTACTTCGCCCGGTTGTTGTAGCCGAGCGAGTGGTCGGACCAGAACGCGACCACGTCGCCGCGATCGGCGGCGGCCAGGTCGGCGGTCGTCGGCCACTCGTCGAGGAAGTCCTCCCACGCGGAGACCACCCGACCGAGCTGCGTCTGCTGGCTCATCACCTCGCTGACGAGGATCTCGTAGGGGTCCTCGGTGCGGCGCCACGGGAACTCGCGGTGGTCGGCCTCGTACCACTCCACGAGCGCCTCGCGGACCGCGTCGAGGTCGGCCGGCAGCTCCGGGGCGTCGCCTTCGGTGAGCCCCTCGGTGCCGCCGTCCGTGCGGAGGGGAGCGTCCGAATCGGTCATTACTCTCGGTCGGGTCGGCGGTCGTTTATCGGTGCTGGTCGTCGCCGGGCCGGACCGGGGTCATCGAGCGCGGGTCGCGATCGGGACCGGGGTACGCGCCGCCGACGACCTCGGGATAGAGGTTCTCGGCCGAGAAGACGGTCGCGAACGCCCGCGGCTCCCGGACGCTCACCGGGAGGCGGTCGCGGAGCCCGGCCGCGGCCCGCGCTCCCGTGAGCGACGGGTCGAGGCTCACGACCTGCATCGCGGCGCCGTGGTACGCCGACGCCAGCGCCGGGTGATCGCCGGCCGGGTGCGCGACCGGCTCCCGCCACGACTCGACCGCGGCGCGCCAGTCGATCGCGAGGTCGGCGTCCGCGAGTGCGGCGATCACCGCGGCCGCGTCGTCGAGGAGCGCGTCGCTGGCGACGAGCGTCGTCCACGAGTGCGCTCGCAGCGCGTCGAGTGCCTCGCGGGCCGCGCCGCCGACGAGGAGGTCCGCCGCGAGGGCGTCGGCGTCGACGACGACGCGGGCGGGGCTCGGCTCGCGGTCGACGGGGGAGGGGTCGTCGCCGTCGACAGTGTCGGAGTCGCCCCCGTTCCCGGAGCCCGATCGGCGGTCCGCGAGCGCGGCGCACACCGCGTCCTCGGTCGCGTCGTACTCGGCGGCCCGCTCGAACAGGTCGACGAAGGTCATGGCCGAACCGTGGTCGGCCACGGGTATTCGAGTTGCGACTGCGCACGCGGACGGCCGTCCGCGACGCCCGTCAGCACCTCTCGGTCGATCGGGCCCGAAGCCCTCACTCGAGGCGGTCCGCGAGGTCGTGGAACCCCTCGATGACGACGTCCGGATCGGGGCCTAACTCCTCCGTCGGGAGCGTCTTGCCGGGACGGGAGACCCACGCGGCCGACATACCGGCGTGTTTCGCGCCCCAGACGTCGCGCATCCCGCCGCCGGACGCGTGCAGTATCTCCCCGATCGGCGTGTCCGTCCGCTCGGCCGCGTGTTCGTAGATCCGCGCGTCCGGTTTGTACGTCTCGACCTCGTCGGCGCTGATCGCGTCCGTCACGACGTCGCCGAGGCCCGCGGCCGCGACCAGGTGCTCCAACATCTCGGGCGAGCCGTTCGAGACGATGTACACCTCGTAGCCGGCGTCGGTGATCCGCCCGATCCCGTCCTCGACGTCGTCGAAGATCGACAGCTCGTCCTCGTACACGGTGCGCCGGATCTCGTCGCGCGTCGCCTTCGGCACGTCGTGTCCGTTCGCTTCGAGGGCGTATCGGAGGCCCTGTCCGATGAGTTCCCAGAACGGTTGGTAGGCCTCGATGTCGTTCGCGATCATGGAGTACTGGAGGTACTGCGCACGCCACAGCTGCGAGACGCTCTCGGCGTCTTCGAGGCCCTCGACGTGCGCTTCGAGCACCGCCTCCTGCGAGCCGATGTCAACGAGCGTGCTGTACGAATCGACGGTGACTGTCGAGACGGAATCGAAGTCCATGGTCGTGATACAGCGTCGCACAGCATAACCGTGGTGAAGCCGGCTACGACGATGTTCGACCGAATCGCCGCGGGTCGGTGCGGAGCGTTTCGCCGATGCGTAGCCGGCACCCTGCTCGTGTGCGGTGGACGGCAGAAAGAGCCTAGGCCGAGATTTGAACTCGGGGTCTCGTCCTTACCAAGGACGCGCTTTACCGCTAAGCTACCCAGGCACGCAATCAGTCGTTGACCGGATTCGACTTTATGGGTTTCGATCCGCCGCCGAGTCGTCGCCCGATCCGAGGGCGCGCCGGCGGCGACGCGGAGTGACCGCCGGGCTACCGATCCGTCGCGCTCACGGCCCGGTCGGAGATGTCCGCGATCCGGTCGGCGGTCGTCTCCGGGAGCGCGCGCCCCGGCGGCGGGAACTCGCCGTCGTAGTCGGCCGCCAGCTCGCGGGCGTACGTCAGCAGCTCCTCCGGCGGGTCGCCGCCGACGGCCGTGGTGCCCGCGACGACCGCCAGCTCGAGGGCGTCGACCTCCAGGTTCCGGTCGAGCGCGGCCGCCGCCGCGGGGTCGGTCCCCTCGCGGTCCCGGAGGGTCTGGTCGCGTCCGAACGCGCGCACGACCTCGACCGCGGCGCCGGCCGCCTCGGTACACGCCAGCAAGGAGAAGCCGCGCGAGACGAGCACGTCGGCCGTGAGCACGTCCATGTCCGCGTCGATGTCCGTCTCGTGGGTCGACGCGGTCGCCCACGGCTCCTCGTGAGCGAGCCTGCGGGTGAGCCGCAACCCCTCGTAAATGAGCTGTACGCCCGCTGCCCGGTCGACGACCTCGTCCGGATCGACGTCCGGGTCCACCGCGCGGGCCGTGACCAGCGCCAGCACTCCGGGCGTCACGGCGGCGTCGAGGATGCGGCGTATAAGTGCCTCCCGCAGCTGCTCGGGCTCGACGTTCGCGAGCGCTTCGTGTGCGGCGTCACGCGCTCGCGCGGCATCGTCCATTACTACGAGGTAGTCAAGCGAAGGGCAAAGACCTTTGGAAACGACCGGGATACGTCACCGTGATCCGCACCCGTACCGACGACCGCGTCCGCGTCGTGACGATCGATCGCCCGGCGCGGCGAAACGCGCTCCGGCCCGAGGACCTGGTCGCGCTCCGGACCGCCGTCGCCGACGCCGAGACGCCCGTCACCTACCTCCACGGCGCCGGCGACGCCTTCTGCGCCGGCGCCGACCTCGATGTGGTCGCCGGTCTCGACGGAGGCGGCGACGTAGACGGAGACGGCGGAGACGACACGACCACCGCGGCGGCGTTCGCCCGCCTGGGACAGCGCGCCGCCGCGGCGATCGCGGACGCCGACACGGTCGTCGTCTGCGGGGTCGACGGCGCGGCCCGCGGCGGCGGGGTCGAGCTCGCGCTCGCGGCCGACGTTCGGGTCGCCACGCCCGCGGCGACGTTCGCCGAACCGGGCGTCGAGTTCGGGCTGTTCGGCACGTGGGGCGGCACGGTCCGGCTCCCGCGAGTGATGCGCGAGGGCGACGCCCTCGACTTCGCGCTCTCGGGCCGCGTTATCGACGCTGACGCGGCGCTTCGGACCGGGCTCGTCTCGCGCGTCGTCGACGACCCGCGCGCGGTCGCCGACGAGATCGCGGCCGGGCGGCCGGACGCGCTGCGGACGGTCAAGCGACGCGTACGCGATCGACGAGACGACGCGACGCAGGAGACGGCCGAGGCCGACGCGTTCGCCGCCCTCGTTCGGTCGCACGGCGACGAGATCGCGGCGGCGAGAGAGGAGTGAGGCGGTCGAGTCGAGCGATTTTGCCCCGTCGGCGTCGCGATGTGACAGGTTTAAGTGGACCTCCGACCAAGCTACGGACGCGAAGCACGCACCGGTAGTGTAGTGGTATCACGCAACCTTGCCATGGTTGCAACCCGAGTTCAAATCTCGGCCGGTGCATTTTGCGAACGAAGTGAGCAAAATCACCGAGAGAGATTTGAACGCTATCAGTCGCGCGCAGCGAATGGAGTGAGCGAGCACGTCTGATTCCGAGTTCAAATCTCGGCCGGTGCATCTTCTCGCTGCGCTCGAAGATCCACCGCCCTGACTCCCCGCTCGCGCTGTCGCCGGCGCTACGCGCCGGCTGCAAGAGGGACCTCCGGTCCCTCCCTGCTCGCGGGGAGTCTCGGCCGGTGCATTTTGCGAACGAAGTGAGCGCTCGCCTCGTTCGACGACCTCTTTTCAGTCGTGTCCCCCGAGCTTTCCGTCCGCTCCGTTCGCGGGACTCCGGCCGGGTGCGTTCCTCACCGCCACGTGGGTCCCGTCTGTCCGGCGGCCCGACACTCCCGTTATCGCCGGCTCGAACCTGTTCGCTTAACCGGGCGTACGTTGTGGATACGAGTATATGGTTGAGGCCCTGCTTCTCGTCGGATTCGTGGTCGCGGCGTTCGTCGGGTACAACATCGGTGGCGCAACGACGGGCCCGGCGTTCGGGCCGGCCGTCGGGGCGGACGTGCTCTCGAAGGCGGGCGCGGCGGCGCTGATGTCGGTGTTCTTCTTCATCGGCGCCAGCACGCTCGGCCGGCGCGTCGTGACGACGCTCGGGGAAGACCTCGTCACCGGCGGAAACGTGTTCACCCTCGAGACGAGCATCATCGTCCTCTTTTTCATCGGTGGCGCGCTGTTCATCGGCAACTACGCGGGCGTCCCCGCGTCGACGTCGATGACCGCGGTCGGGGCGATCGCGGGGCTCGGGCTCGCGACCGGCACCCTCGACAGAGCGGTGATGGGCGAGATCGCCATCTGGTGGATCGTCGCGCCGATCATCGGCTTCTGGGTCTCCGGGGTCGTCGGGCGATACTTTTACCCCGCCATCGACCGGTGGGTGGCGATAGACAGCACCGAGGGGAAGCTGTTCGAGGTCGACCGCTCGGGAACGGTTCCGACGCTGGTCCCGGGACCGAACACGACCCGACGCGAGCTCGTCGGCGGCTTCGTCGTCATCGCCATCGGCTGCCTGATGGCCTTCTCCTCGGGCACGTCGAACATCGCGAACGCGATCGCGCCGCTCGTCGCGCTCGACGGCATCGAGATGACGCCGATGATCCTGCTCGGGTGCGCCGCGGTCGCGGTCGGGGCGTTCACGATCGCCCGGCGGACGCTCGACACGCTCGGCAACGACATCACCGACCTTCCGCTGACCGCGGCGATCGTCGTCGCCTGCGTCTCCTCCGGGATCGTCATCGCTCTCTCCGCCGTCGGGATCCCGGCCTCGTTCGTTATCATCGCGACGATGTCGATCGTCGGACTCGGCTGGGGGCGCGCGACCCGGACCGTCACGGTGCGACAGGGGATCAGCGGGAAGAAGGAGCCGAAGGTGTCCGTCGGCGCGCTGAAGGCGGAGTCGACGGAGCCGATCGGCGAGGGCGACCCGAGGGACATTCCCTCGGCGTCGGACCTGTTCAATCCGAGCACGAGCGCGCGCGTCGTCCTGATGCAGAACGTCGTCCCGATCCTCTCGACGGTCGGAGCGCTCGTCACGTTCACGCTGTTGTTCCGGTTCGTCTGGTGAGGCCGACCTCTTCGGTCGGACCGGTCCACGGGCCGACGGCCTACCGCCCGAACCGACGCTGTCGGTCCTGAAAGTCGAGGACGGCACGGAGGTAGTCGCGCTTTCTGAAGTCGCGCCAGTTCACGTCGGTGAAGTAGAGCTCCGCGTACACCGACTGCCAGATCGCGAAGTCGGAGAGCCGCTCCGCGCCCGTCTTGATCACGAGGTCCGGCTCCTCCGGGAACACGAGTCGGTCGGCGACGTCGTCCGCGCCGATCGACGCCGGATCGAGCGCGCCCGCGTCCACGTCGTTCGCGATCTCGCGAACCGCGGCCGCGAACTCCGCCTTCCCGCCGAGGCCGACCGTGATTCTGATCGGGACGTCGGCGGCGTCTGCTACGCCGGTGGCACCTCCCGCGTCGGCGGCGTCCGCAACATCGGCGGCGCCTCTCACCTCGGTGCCGGCCGATATCTCGGCTTCCTCCGAGGCATCCGCGCCGGCCGGGGCGTCCGGGACGCTACCGGCCTCCGCGCCGTCGGTCTCGATCCGGGTTCCTGTATCGCTCCCGTCGGCGTCTTCTGGACCGCGCACGACGAACTCGGCGGGCGCGTCGAGCCGGCGGAGCTCGCGCGTGAGCGTCGGGACCACGGACTCGTCGAGCACCGAAACCGAGACGGTAACGCGCTCTGCGCCGTACTCCAGCGCCCACCCCAGCGCCTCGGCGAGGGTATCGAACGCCCCGTCGACGAGGAGGTCGCGCTCGGTGATGACAATCGCGACGTGCTCCGGCGGCTCCCCCTCGTGAAGGCGGTGGCGAACGGCGAGATACGCGTCGTACAGACCCACGTCGAACGGTTCCGTCGCGGGGGTTTAAAAACTCACGTCCGCCGACGAGGGGTTTAATTCGCCGTCGGTCCTAATCGAGGCGATGGCAGACAGCTACCGCGGGGTGTTCGGCGCGATCCCCTACGCGATCCGACACACCGAGTCGTGGACCATGCGCGTGTACGGGGTCGTCGGCGCGCTCACGGCCGGGCTGATCGCGACCGTGGTCACCCTCGCGCTCGTCGTCTGGATGGCGGAGACGGCCGACGTACAGAGCGGTACGTTCCTGTTCTCGCGGTCGCTGTACGTGATCGCCGGGTTCGCCGCGGTCGCGCCGCTGCTCGCGCCGCTGTTGTTCGTCGCGCGTCGTCACCGCCGCGGCGACCCCGTGCGACCGGGGTACGACCGGAAGATGGCGTACGGCGGATTCCTGTTCCTCCTGTCGCTGTACGTCGGAATGGTGATCTCCGCGCCGGCGGAGCTCCGCGACCCGACCGAGTCCGTGGTCGTTACCGCCCTCTACGCGCTTCCGCGGCTCACCGGCGTCATCCCCCCGGTCGTCGCCGCGCTCGTCGTGTTCGCGACTCACTACCGGCTCCGCGTGACCGACGGCTCGACCGCTGACACGGCGGGCGACGAGATCGCGACCTCCACCGACGAGACCGCGGTCGACGACGACTGACGCGGCTCGAAACCCGCAAAAGGCTCCGTCGCCTATCCCGGCCAATGACCGACGAGCCGGACGGCACCGAGGCGGTGGAATCGAAGGATGACGACGAGACGACAACCGAGAGCGGAAGCGAGGCCGCCGACGGAAAGGAGAGCACGTTCCTCGTCACGCACGTCGAGAGCGACTCGGCGGTGCTGAAAGACGTCCACGACGGACAGGTCCACACGCTGAGCTCGAACCCCGGGCTCGAGGTGGACGACGCCGTCGAGGCGACCGTCGCGCCCGACCCGCCGATGGAGGTCACGTACCGCGTGATCGAGGTGACCGAGCGGCGGCGGCTCTCGATCGAGGAGAGCGAGGAGCCCCCGACCGTCCACGAGCGCGACCTCGCGTCGGAGACGCCGACGGGGGAACTCGCGCGCGAGCCACGCGCGGGCGAAGGCGAGGTCCACGTGTTGACGCCGCCGGAGCCGGACACCGAGGACGCGGTCGCGGACGTGATCGAAGACCGCGAGGCGACCCTGTCGCGGGCCGCCCGGCTGGGGGTGAATCGCGTCGAGATCCGTTCCGAGCCGGGAGTCGTCAGCGTCCGGTACATGCCCTGACGCCGCCGCAGCCGGCTGGGTGGCGTCCCGGTCAGTCGCGGTCAGGAGATGCGGCCGTCCGACCGGCCGCGCTCTGGACCCGCCACCCTCCCTCGACGTCGCCCGACCGCGTCTCGTAGTCGACGGTCGTGTCCCCCGTCACGACCGCGACGTCGACGGGGGCGCCGTCGACCTCCAGCCGCTCCACGCGGAACGGGACGTCGAGGCTGTCCCCGCAGCAGCCGACGTCGACGAACTCCTCGCGGACGTCGCCGACCGCGGCCCGGTCCATCACCCGAGCGAAGTACCCCCGGTAGCGGTCCGTCTCGATCTGGTCTCGGCCCCAGTCGCTGAGTCCCTCGGGGTACGAGAGGACGACGCGGGTTGCCTCCGGCGGGTTCATGCGTGTTCTTACTATGCCCGTGGGCTAGGCCGTTTCGGTGGTTTGCGCCGCGTTCGCCGGAGCGAGACCGAGTTCGATCACCGGGTCGCGACCGAGTGAGAAGGCTTATTCGCGCCCGCGCAGGAACCGGTATTTATGGTAGAGATCGAGGTACCGGAAGTCAACTACACCGAGTACTCGAACCGGCAGCTCGTGGCGATTCCGCTCGCGGTCCTCGTTCTCGCGCTCGCGATCATCTTGGGCTGGTATCTCGTCACGGGTGCGCCGGCGAACCTCGGTTTGGCGTTCACCGGCGGTGTCGAGCTCCGGATCGCTGACGACGGTGGTAACGTCGAGGAACGCATCGAGACCGAGTTCGACAGGCAACCCGACTCGATCCGGTCGATACCCGCGGACGACGTGTACGTCGTCACCTTCCGCGCGGCCGAGGAGGACCCCGAGGGGCTGGCCGAGGAGCTCGGACAACAGGCCGACGACGCGGACCTCACCACGACCGCAGTCGACCAGGTGTCGCCGAGCTTCGCCGGTGACACGGCCCGCACCGCGATCTTCGGCGTCGCGCTGGCGTTCCTCGGGATGAGCGTGCTCGTGTTCGCGCTGTTCCGGACGTTCGTCCCCTCGATCGCGGTGGTCGCTTCGGCGTTCTCCGACCTGGTCATCCCCGTCGCCGTGATGAACCTCCTCGGGATCCAGATGACCCTCGGGACGATCGCGGCGCTCCTGATGATCATCGGGTACAGCGTCGACTCCGACATCCTGTTGAACAACTCCGTGTTGCGCCGGACCGGCGGCTTCTACGAGTCGGTGAGCCGCGCGACGCGGACCGGGGTGACGATGACGCTCACGTCGATGGCCGCGATGATCGTGATGGCGGTCGTCGCGACGGTCTTCGGCGTCGACCTCCTGCGGAACATCGGGATCATCCTCACGGTCGGCCTCTGTGCCGACCTCATGAACACGTACCTACTGAACGTCTCGCTGCTTCGCTGGTACAAGTTCGAGGGGGTGACGCGCTGATGTTGGAACCGATCAAGAAGAACTGGCGGATCCTGCTTCTCGTCGTCGTCGTGGCCGGCGCGTCGATCGCGCTGTTCGCCCCGCAGTTCGCGCCCGAGACCGCGCCCGGCGAGAACCAGAGCGACGCGCAACAGGGGATCACCAATCTCCAGTACGGCCTGGACCTGGAGGGCGGCACCCGCGTCCGCGCCCCGCTACAGGGATACACCGCCACCGGCGTCGACTTCGCCGGCGACGATCCCGCGGCGGTCGAACGGGCCGTCGCAGACGAGCTCGACGGGGTGCAGCTCCGGGACGTCGGATCGAGCTTCGGGGAGGACGAGCAGGCCGTCGAGGTTACCGACCCGTCCGTGAGCGAGGACGAGTTCCGCGCGGCGATGGACGCCTCCGGCTACGAGTACGAGGGAATCCGGCCCGGCGTGACCGCGGAGACCCGCGATCTCACCCAAAGTATCATCGAGGGCAAGATCAACGAGGCGGGCCTCTCGGGCGGGAGCGTCCAGCAGGTCCAGTCGCTCACCGGCGAGTACTACATGCTCGTCGAGGTGCCCGGCGAGGACCGGAGCAACGTCGTCTCGCTGCTCCAGGACCGGGGGACGGTCCAGATCGACATCGCGTACCCGAGCGAGAACGGCACCGCCGTCGAGGAGGGCGTGCTCATTCAGGACGACTTCGAGAACATCGGGACGGCCTCCCAGCGGGAGACCAGTACCATCTCGTACGTCCCCGTGACGGTCAGGAACACTGCCTCGGACGGCCAGCAGTCGCCGGCCGAAGGGTTCCAGCAGGCCGTCGTCGACCGCGGTTTCGCCTCGGCGTACCAGTCGGAGGCGGACCGCTGCGAGTACGACCCCGAGACGGGCGAACTGGGGAACTCGAACCCCTGTCTCCTGCTCACCGTCGACGGCGAGGTCGTCAACTCCTTCGGCATGGACCCGGGACTCGCCGACAGCATGGAGAGCGGCTCGTGGGCCGAGCAGGCCAACTTCCAGCTGACCACGAGCGAGTTCTCGACGGCCCAGGAGATCTCGATCAACCTGCGCGCCGGCGCGCTGCCGGCGGAGCTCGATATCAGCGGCGAGGGGACCTCCAGCACCATCTCGGCCGCGCAAGGGGAGAACTACAAGAACTACTCGCTGGTGACGGGGATCCTCGCGGTGTTCGCGGTCGCGGGCATGGTGTTCCTGCGCTACCGCGAGCCGGCGGTGGCGCTGCCGATGATAGTCACCGCGCTCGCGGAGGTGTACGCCCTGCTCGGCTTCGCCGCGCTCGTGAGCTATCCGATCGAGCTGGCGGTCATCGCCGGCTTCATCGCCGTCGTCGGGACCGGCGTCGACGACCTCGTGATCATCGCCGACGAGGTGATGAGCGAGGGCGACGTGAACTCCCGGAAGGTGTTCGACTCGCGGTTCCGTCGGGCCTTCTGGGTCATCGGCGCCGCCGCCGCGACGACGATCGTCGCGATGTCGCCGCTGATGGTGCTCTCGCTCGGGGACCTCTCCGGGTTCGCGATCTTCACCATCCTCGGCGTCCTGATCGGGGTTCTGATCACCCGTCCCGCCTACGGCGAGATCCTGCGCCGTCTGCTGACGATCCGGTAGCGCGCGGCTCCGCTGGTCGTGCACGCGCACGGCCCGCCGCGCGATCGAGAACGCGGCATGATCGGCTCCGACACGTGATCGACGCGATCCAGACCGAGGCTGACCCGACGTCCGCCGCCGCGGAGCGACGCGCATCGAGAGTGTGGCCGACGGGGAGACTCGGAGCGTCGCGGCCGGGAGGCGCCCCGTGACGACGTACACCGAGATCCTCGTCGTCGCCTTCGTGGCCCAGCTGGCCGTGCTTCCGGGCGAGAAGGTGCAGTTCATGATCGCGGCGCTGGCGACGCGATACGACCCGAAGGTGGTCGTCGCGGCCGCCGGGTCGGCGTTCGCCGGCTGGACCGCGGTCGAGGTCCTCTTCGGACAGGCGCTGCAGTCGGCGCTCCCGGGCGTCGTGCTCGACAGCGTAACCGCGGCGCTGTTCTTCGTGTTCGCGTATCTCCTGTACCGGTCGATACCGGACCCGAGTGGCTCCGGCGACGGGGAGCCGGCGGCCGTCGAGACCGAGCCGTCCGATCCGGACGCGGTCGACGCCGACTACGCCGACCTCGACTCGGTTCCCCTGCCGGGTCCGCTCGACCGCTACGCCGGGTCGTTCGGCGGCTTCCTTCCGATCTTCGTGCTCATGGCCACCGGCGAGTTCGGCGACAAGACGCAGTTGGTCACGATCGGGCTGGCGGTGCAGTACGGGGCGACCTCCGCCATCTGGATCGGCGAGATGCTCGCGATCATTCCGATCAGCCTCGCGAACGCCTACTTTTTCCACACGTTCGCACACCGCTTCGACATGCGGCGCGCGCACATCGCGTCCGCGGCGCTCTTCGCCTTCTTCGGCGCCGACACCGTCCTCTCGATCGTCGCGGACGTCTCGGTCTGGGAGACGTTCGTCGGCGCTGTGAGCGGAGCGGTCTCGGCACTCGTTTAAAAGTCGTCGAGCCCCGACTGCTCGGCGGCCGCCAACGCGTCGTCGCAGGTCGCCCACGACCGGCGGGCGCAGTCGGGAACCTCGCCGTGGTCGGCGACGTAGTCGCGCAGGAACGACCGCGTCGACGGGTCGCTCGGGTAGCCGCTCCCGACGCCGTCGTACGCCGGGTACCCCTCGTCGATCGCCGCCATCCGGGCGTCGCGGGCCACCTTGGCGACCACGCTCGCCGCGCCGACGACCGGGTCCGCCTCGTCGGCGCCGTGGAAGGCCTCGACGTCGACCCCGCCCTCGGCGTCACCGTCGCGCTCCACGAACTCACCGAGCCGACGCGCGAACCGCGCCTCGCTGGTGTCGCCCGCGTCGGCGACGACGCGGACCGGTTCCTCCGGGCGTTCGTCGGGACTCATCCCCTCGCGCTCCGCGAGCGCCGCCCGCACCGCCCGCGCCTGGCCGCGGACGGTGAGCGTGTTCATGTCGGTGTCAGGGCGGTCGATCTCGGCTGGCTCGACGAACGCGACGCCGACGGCGACGCCCCCGGTTCCGCGGATCGTCTCGTCTAACGCCTCGCGCCGCTCCGGGGAGAGCCGCTTCGAATCGTCGACGTCGGCCGGCAGGCTCGCCGGGCTCGCGAGCACGGCCGCGGCGACCATCGGTCCGAGCACCGGGCCCTTCCCCGCCTCGTCGACGCCGAGGTACACGCGTCGGTGGTCGTCGGCGAACGGTAAATACGTTCAGAAAGGACGCGACGTTACTCGATGAGGACCGCGTTGACCTGTCCGGTCTGGCCGGGACGCGAGGTGACGCGGGCGCGGCCGGCGGATGTGTCGATGATGGCGCCCTTGGTGACGATGTTCCGGCGAGCGTAGTTGACGTTGGAGGGGTTGTCGACGACGTTCTCGATGTCGGCCTCGCTGACCTCGCCGCCGTCGGCGACCTGCGCGACGTTCGTCGAGAGCGCGCGGACCTTCTTCTCCGTGCCGCGGGAGTCGATGTACTGGACCCGCGTCTCGCCGACGGTGGTCTCGGCGGGCTCCCGACCGAGCTGGTGGCGCTTCTTGTTCGAGGCGTGCTTGAGTCGGCCGCCCGTCCGCTTGCGCGTGGAGCGTCCCTGGTCTTTCATACAGGTACGAACAGCCAGCGAATACTTGAACCGTTCGACTCGACTCGGTGCCGAGACGGAACGTGACGGGTGCGACGGCCCGTCGCGGCGGTCCGGACGCGAATTCGCGTCACCCGGTACACGCGGTCACGCGAACCGACGCCGTCGGTCAGACGAACCGACGCTCGAACTCCCGGAGCCCCTCGTCGGTCCCGACGACGACGAGCTCGTCGTCCCTGTCGATCCGCGTGTCGGGACCGATATCGGTCACCGTCTCGTCGCCGCGATCGATCGCGATCACGGTGCAGCCGGTCGCCTCGCGCACGTTCGCCTCGCTGACCGTCCGCCCGACGAGCCGCGGCACGCGGCTCCTGACGATCTCGATCTGCTGGTCCAGCGAGAGCACGTCGCGGTCCTCGAGGACCGTCGAGGCGGACATCCGGCCGGTGACGGTCGCGAGCGAGAGCACGTAGTCGGCGCCCGCGCGGTGCATCTTCCGGACGCTCGCGGCCTCCTCGACCCGCGCGAGGATCTGCGTGTTGGGCGCTAAATCGCGGATCACGAGCGTCGTGAACTCCGTCGTGGTGTCGTCGGGCAGCGCGAGCACGACGGTCTGTGCCGACTCGACCCCCGCGGCCTGCAGCGTCTCCGGCTCGGTGGCGTCGCCGACCACGTCGACGCCCTCGGCGTCGGTCCGGTCGACGATCGTGACCGGAAGGTCGGCGTCTTCGATCGTCTCGGCGGCCGTGCGACCGACCTGCCCGTACCCGATGACGACGGTATCGCCGGCGCCGAACCGGCGCGTCGCGGAGTTCGTCAGGTCGACGAGCCGCTCCAGCTGGTCCGACCGCCCGGAGACGAGAAGCACCGTTCCGGCCGACAGCGTCGCGTCCGGCGGGGGTGCCGCGTCGAACTCGCCGTTGAACCACGCGCCGATCACGTTGACCCCGGCGCGTTCGCGGATCCCGCTGTTGCCCAGCGTCGACCCGGCCAGGGGGCTCCCGTGCGGGACCGACACCTCCGCGAGCTGGAGGGAGTCGCCGATGGCGACCGCCTCGCCGAGATCGGTCTGGAGCGCGGTCGTCACCTTCGCGGCGAGGCTCTCCCCGAGCAGCGACCGCGGCGAGAGCACCTCGTCCGCGCCGGCGAGGCGGTGGTACCGCTCGCGCTCCGGGTCTTCGACGACGCTGATGACCCGAACGTCCGGCGACAGCTCCTTCGCGGCGAGCACGATGCTCGCGTCGACCTTGTCGGAGACGTCCGTTATCAGCGCCCGCGCGTCGGGCAGGTTCGCGGCCGCCAGCCCCTCGGTGGACTCCGGGTCCGCCCGGATCACCGTTCGCCCCGCCTTGTAGAGTCGAACCGCCCTGTCGGCGTTCGGTTCGACGATCACGTACGGTATCTCGCGGGAGTCGAACTCCTCGATGAGCGCCGCCGACCGCGACGTGTCCGAGCAGACGACGACGTGACCGGTCGTGTCCTCGTCGAGCGACGTGGGAGCGCTCGTCGAGAAGGCCCGCTCCAGCAGCGGCGTCACCACCACCGGCAGCGCGCCGATCAGAAGCACCATGCCGACGAGGTCCATCACGGCGATGAACGCGTTCAGCTGCTGGCTCTCCCAGGGCGAGTCTCCGCCGAACCCGGTGGTCGTGAACATCTCGATCGAGAAGCGCAGGGCTTCGATCATCGTCCGCGGATCGCCCTCGTACACCCGCATCCCGTACCGGTAGGCGACCGCGGTAAAGATCAGCACGAAGAGGACGAAGCCGAAGTACCCGACCACCCGACGCTTCCACGAGTCCATTAGATCGTCGTACAGCGGCCACCCACAAAAACGGGCCGCGTTCGACCACGCCGCGAGCGGAAGTTCGATGATTTAACACCCGGGGGGGTCGAACGGGAGGACATGGTGCGGGACCCGTCGCGCGAGGAGGATCCGCCGTCGGTCGACGACGTGCTGGACGCGCTGGCCGACGACGCCGCGCGCCGGATCGTGACGGCACTCACCGAGCCGAAAACGGCGAGCGACCTCTCCGAGGAGTGCGACATCCCCCTGTCGACCACCTACCGGAAGCTGGAGAAACTCACCGACGCGTCCCTGTTGCGGGAGTCGACGGACATCCGTCGCGACGGACAGCACACGACGCGGTACTCCGTCTCGTTCGACTCCGTGACGGTCTCGCTCGACGAGTCGGACGACGACGCGCCCCGCGAGCTCTCCGTCGAGTTCTCGCGTCCGGAGCGCACGCGGGACGAGCGACTGGCCGACCTGTGGTCGGAACTCCGAGAGGAAACATGACAACGCACATCGATCTCGCCATCATCGTGGCAAAGACCGCCATCCTCGTGCTCGGTGGCAGCATCACCTACTACGCGCTCCGCGCGTACGGCAGAACGGGTGACCCCTCGCTGCGCGCGCTGGGGCTCGGCTTTGGGATCGTGACCGTCGGCGCGCTGGTCGGCGGCGTCTCCCACCAGATCATCGGCGCGTCCCTGACCGTGGGGATCGCGATAGACAGCCTGCTGACCGCGGTCGGATTCGGCGTCATCGTCTACTCGCTGTACGTGGAGTGAGCGCGCCGATCCACCCTTCGATGTCGACGCGCGACGAACCTCGGTTTCGGTAGCCTTTTGCGGCGTTCCGCCCTCGAACCGCGTAATGAGCGACGCACGCGAGGAGCTCTCTCGCCGGATAGCCGGCGAGATAACGCTCAGCGACGACCCCGGAGCGACGCTCCGGAAGTGGCGGACCGACTTCGACGTCTCCCAGACGGAACTCGCCGAGCAGCTCGACGTCTCCTCGTCCGTGATCTCCGACTACGAGAGCGGACGGCGCGAGAGCCCGGGGATCGGCGTCGTGCGCCGGATCGTCGACGGGCTCTTGGACATCGACGAGCGGCGCGGCGGCGGGCGCCTCCGCCAGTACGCTCGCGTGCTCTCGGCGGGCTTCGAGAGCGACATCGTCCACGACCTCCGCGAGTACTCGACGGCGGTGCCGGTCGAGGAGTTCTACGAGGCGATGGGCGCGACGGAGATCGTTCGCGGGGATCAGGACCACGTCAACGGCCACACGGTGATCAACTCCATCGAGGCGATCACGCGGCTCTCCAGCGAGGAGTTCTATCGGCTGTACGGGCAGTCGACGAACCGCGCGCTCGTGTTCACGGGGGTGACCCGCGGCGAGTCGCCGCTGGTCGCGCTCCGCGTCGTGAGCCCGACGCCGAACGCGGTCGTCCTCCACGGGATCGAGGCCGAGGACCTGTGGGACCACGCCGCCGACCTCGCGCGCGTCGACCGCTTCTCGCTGGCGACGTCGACCCGAGACCTCGACGACTGTCTGGCCGACCTGCAGGCGCTGTGAGCGTCCCGGCGGGACGGACCGCCGGCGGTTTCGGGGGCGATCCGCCCGAACCGCGGCCCTGAAACCGCCGGCGCCCCTCGGCCCCGGTATGACCGACGAGTACGCCGAGCGCCTCCGCGCCAACCGCCGCGAGAAAGACGACTTCTTCGCCGAGCACCCGCAGTCGCCGATTCCGCCCGAACACCGCGACGGGTTCGACGGCCTCGACTACTTCCCGCCCGACGCCGACTACCGCGTTGAGGCGACCGTGACGGTCCACGACGACCCGGAACCGGTCGAGATGGAGACCACCGCGAGCAACCCCGTTCGATACCTCCGGGTCGTCACCTTCGCGTTCGAGGTCGACGGCGAGGAACACGCGCTCGCCGGCTACCGCCAGGAGGGCGAGGACGGGGCGATCTTCGTCCCCTTCCGCGATAAGACGACCGGCCAGCAGACGTACTACCAGGGCCGGTACATGGAGTTGGAGCCGGAGGGCGAGCTCGCGGACGGCGACGCCGTCACCCTCGATTTCAACCTCGCGTACAACCCCTTCTGCGCGTACAGCGAGACGTTCGCCTGTCCGCTCCCCCCCGAGGAGAACTGGCTGGAGATCGTCGTCCCGGCCGGCGAGCGGGCGCCCGACATCGAGTAAGGGACGACGGCTCGGAGCCGACGGCGTCGCGTCGCGGGAGCCGACGGCGTCGCGCTCGGAATCGGCGGCGACGCACTCGGAATCGGCGGCGACGCACTCGGAATCGGCGGCGACGCGCCTCGCGTCGCTCCGCATCCGCGACGGCGCTCACTCTCCGCGGTCGCGGATGACCATGACCTTCACTCGGTTGACCGCGTCGAAGTCGCGGAGCCGGTAGCTCAGGTCGCGCACGCGCGCCGCGTCGCCGCGGCAGAACAGCGATTCGAGACACCACTCTCCCTGATGGGTGTGGCTGGTGTTGAGTATCACGTCCTGATACGCGTGCTGGACGCCGTGGAGCTCCCGGATCACGTCGTGGTGACGGTAGTCGAAGCCGACGAGCGCGACCACCTCGCCGGTCATCGATTCGAGCCGCGCGTGCGACTCGACGTACTCCCGCATCGCCTCCCGGACCGCCCGCGACCGGTTGGCCATCCCCTCTTCCCGCCAGACGCGATCGAACTCGTCGCGGAGGTCCGCCGGCACGTTGACGCTCGTTCGCATAGGCTCGGGTTCGCCGCGCCCGCACAAGAGTCCCGAGTATTACGATCCGCCCGATCCGGTAGTAACAACCGTTATCGGCGGCTTCCCCGGAGTCGGCGGTAATGCTCCACGGCGAGGCGACCGGACTGCTCCTCGGGGCGATCGCGCTCGGCGCCGTCCACGGCGTCGAACCGGGCCACGGCTGGCCCGTCGCGGCCTCCTACGCCCTCGACCGAACGCACACGTGGACGTACGGGCTCGCGGCGAGCCTGATCATCGGCGTCGGCCACCTCGTGAGCAGTATCGCGATGGTGGGGGCCTTCTTCTACGCGAAGGGGTACTTCGAACTCACGCAGGTCAACCAGCCGATCACGGTGTTCGGCGACCTGCAGATCGGCGGTCCCGTCAGCCTCGTGGCCGGAGTCCTGCTCATCGCGCTCGGGATTCGGGAGTACAGGCACGGCCACGGGCACTCTCATGCGGGCGACCACGGCCACGGCCATTCTCACGGGGATGACCACAGCCATTCCCACGGGGATGATCACAGTCATTCCGACGGACACGGGCGTGCGAACGACCACGAGCACGACGACCACTCCCCCGCCGACGGATCTCCGACCGACGCCGCCGACCGCGGGCTCCTCGGGATCGCGTGGTTCGCGTTCGTGCTCGGATTCGCCCACGAGGAGGAGTTCGAGATCATCGCCCTGTGTGCGGGCTCGGCGTACTGCCTCGAACTGATGGCCGCGTACGCCCTCACCGTCATCGTCGGCATCGTCGGCCTGACGATGCTGTTGATCGCGGGCTACGAGCGACACGAGGAGCGGGTCGAACAGTACGCGCCGTACCTCCCGGTGTTCTCCGCCGTGGTACTCGTCGCGATGGGTCTCGGGTTCATTACCGGTCTGTTCTGAGCGGACGACTCACCGCTCGATCCGGTACGCAGAAGAAGAGGGAGGGCCGGTCGCGCCGCGTTACCGCTCTAACTCGACCGTCAGGTCGGTCGCGATCCACGCGTCCGTGTTCCCCTGCTCCGTGAAGACGGTTCGGTCGGGCGAGCAGCGACTCGCCGAAACGGTCGGCCGTGTGTCCGCCGACTTCTCGGCGCCGCGCTCGATCCGATCTCCAGTGCTCATTACCAACCCGTCAGAGGTACGGGGGGTTATAGGTTTCGGTCGACCTAAATCCGTTGTCTGAGACGACCCACGCCGGAACCGATGTCTCGGCGCATCAGTGCGTCGGCGCACAGCGCGTCGGCGGAACGCCGCGTCGACGCATCAGCGCGTCGCCGCATCGGTGCGATCGCGGCGAGGCGCGCTGGGACCGGAGCGCATTACCCGCCGGCGACCCTCCGGTCCGACGATGACCGATTCGCTCTTCGCGCCGCTCACGCTGCGCGACACCGAGCTCCGAAATCGCGTGATGCTGTCGCCGATGTGCCAGTACTCCGCGGACGAGGGATTCGCGAACGACTGGCACCGGATCCACCTGGGATCGCGCGCCGTCGGCGGTGCCGGCGTGGTGATGACCGAGGCGACCGCCGTCGAGGAGCGCGGTCGAATCACGCCGGGCTGTCTCGGGATCTGGTCCGACGAGCACGCCGAGGCGATCGCGCCGATCGTCGAGTTCGTTCGATCGCAGGGGGCGACGCCGGGGATCCAGCTGGCGCACGCCGGCCGCAAGGCCTCGCACCGGCCGCCGGCCGAGGGCGGCGACCCGATCCCCGCGGACGACCCCGTGGGCTGGGAGACGATCTCGGCGACCGACGACCCCTACCCCGACGGCGACCGCGCCGAGGGGAGCGAGCCGGCGGCGACCCGCCGAATGGACGGCGACGACGTCGCCGACGTGATCGAGTCGTTCGCCGACGCCGCGGCGCGCTCGCTCGACGCCGGCTTCGAGATCGCCGAGGTCCACGCGGCGCACGGCTACCTCCTCCACCAGTTTCTCTCCCCGGTCACCAACGACCGCGACGACGAGTACGGCGGGAGCTTCGAGAACCGGACGCGGCTCCTCCGCGAGGTCGTCGCGGCCGTTCGGGACGTCTGGCCGGAGGACAAGCCCGTGTTCGTCCGGATCTCCGCGACCGACTGGCTGCCCGACCGCGACTCGTGGGACGTCGACGACTCCGTGCGGCTGGCACCGCTGCTCGCGGAAGCCGGCGCCGACCTGATCGACGTCTCCGGGGGCGGCATTCACCCCGACCAGCGGCTGCCGGGGACGGGGCCGGGGTACCAGGTGCCGTACGCCGAGGCGATCCGCGAGGGAACCGACGTCCCCGTCGCCGCGGTCGGCGGGATCACCGAGCCGGCCCACGCCGACACCCTCGTCCGGAACGGGCGGGCCGACCTCGTCGCGCTCGGCCGCGAGCTGCTCCGGCACCCCTACTGGCCGCTGGAGGCCGCCCACGAGCTCGGCGCGGAGGTCGAGTGGCCGGTGCAGTATCGGCGCGGCCGGTTCGACTGAGGGCGACGCCCGGAATCGGATGAGGACCTCCCGCACACTGCGGGAAGACTTATTTCGCTCCCGGGAGCCGACCGAACATGGAGTACCGACCGTTCCCCGACGAGCGCGCCGACGAGTTCGGGGCGTTCATGCGGTACGCCTTCGCTCCCGCCGAGGGGCCCTACGACCCCGACGAGGCGGACGGCCACGACACGATCGCCGAGCGGCGTGGGCTCTTCGACGCGGCCGACGACCCCGTCGCGGTCTGCGCGCACCACTTCTTCGACCTGCGGATCCGCGGCGCCGACCGCGAGGTCGCCGGGCTCTCCGCGGTCGCCTCCCCGCCCGAACACCGGCGGCAGGGGAACGTCGGCCGCGTGCTCCGCGAGTCGCTCGCGGAGTACCGCGACCGCGGCGTCCACGTCTCGGTCCTGTGGCCCTTCGAGTACCGCTTCTACGCGGGTTACGGCTGGGCGACCGCGAGCCGCTACCGGAAGCTCGCCGCGCCGCCCGACCAACTCGGCTTCGTCGACGACCTGATCGCGACCGACGGCGACGCGGCCGGGACCTTCCGCCCGCTCGATGAGGGCGACCACGCGGCCGTCCGGCCCCTGCTCGCTGCGATGGCGGACCGCTACGACCTCACGATGGACTGGACCGAGGAGTGGTGGCGCGAGCGGGCCCTGCAGGGGTGGAAGACCGACCCGTTCGTCTACGGGTGGGAACGCGACGGTGACCTCCGGGGGCTCTGCCGGTACACCTTCGACGACGATCCGGACGACGGCGACGAGACCGTCATGCGCGTCTCCGACGTCGCCGTCGCGGACGAGGAAGCGTGGTTTCAGCTCCTGCGGTTCTGCCGCAACCACGACTCGCAGGTCGGCGAGGTCCGGATCCGGGCGCCGCCGGACGCGCCGCTCCTCGACCTCGTCGACGACCCTCGCGCGGTCGACTGCGAGATCGAGACCGGCCCGATGGTTCGGCTCGTCGACGTCGCCGCCGCCCTCGAAGCGCTCGACCCGGACGCCGCGACCGAGGCGACGGTCACGCTGGCGGTCGACGACCTCCTCGCGGCGTGGAACGACGCCGTCTTTCGCGTGACCGTCGCGGAGGGGACGGTGGCGGTCGAGCGGCTCGACGCCGAGCCCGCCGACGCGGACGCCGCCGTCGACGTCGGGGCCCTCTCGCAGCTGTACGTCGGATACCGGTCCGTCGACGAGGCGGTCCGGGCCGGCGGGCTCGCGGGCGGCGACGGTGGGGTCCCGCTCGGCGACGGCGTCGCCGCCGCCCTCCGGTCCCTGTTCCCGCCGCGGACGACGCACCTTCGGGAGGGGTTCTGAGCCGTCATCCGGCGGACCACGCGCCGGCCTCTCCGACTCACTGAGCGCCCGCGCCGGCCTCGCCGGCTCGCCGGCCGGGCTTTTTATTCGCAGGCCGCGTACCGTGAGGCATGAGTTCCCGCGACGACCGACGCGACGACGAGCTCGAGGAGCGCCTCGACGAGCTCGAAGACGTCCTGACCGAGCTCCGGCGCGACCTGCGGGAGTCCGAACGCGACCGCCGCGGGCCGCCGCGGCCGCCCCGGCTCTCCGAGCTGGTCCGGTTCACGGAGCAGTACACGATCCCGACGGTCATCGCGCTCCTCGAGACGACGATCAAGTCGCTCGAACTGCTCCAGGGGACCCTCCGGCTCGCCGACCCCGGACGGAGCCTCGCCGACGACGCCGGTACCACCGCCGACCGGCTCGCCGGCGTCCGCGACGGCGCGAGCGCGGGTCTCGCGCGGTCGCTCTCGGAGCTCCGGACGGCGCTCTCGGAGGCCGACCTTCCGGAGGAGACCGCCTCGCGCTCGATCATCGCCGACGCCCGCGACCTGACCGCCGAGATCGAGTCGCGGATCGAGGAGGGCCGCCGGGAGGCCGACGCCGCGCGGCGGTCGGACCGGCGCGACGACGCCCGGAGCGGCCGAGGGCGCGAGGGCTCCGACCGACGGGCGGGCGGTCGCGGCGAGGGCCCCGTCGGCGACCGCGGGATTCGGATCGACGTGACCGATCCGGACGCGGAGGACGACGGTGACGGCCGAGACGACGCCGAAGACGGTCCGGCGCCCGAGGTCGACGTCGAATCGGAACTGGAGTCGATCAAGCGGCAGATCGAGGGCGACGAGGCGGGTGGGGACGTCGAGGGGGGCGAAGCCGACGAAGATGCCGAACACGACGCCGACGACGCCGCGGGCCGTGACGAACACGATGACGCGACCGGCGACGGAAACGCCGCGACCGACTCCGACGCCGCGACCGACGCAGCCGCGGGTGACACCGAGACCGAGACCGACGGGGACGACGCCGACCGCGACGAGACCTGATCGGCTCGCTCGCCGCGCCGCTCCCGCCGTCAGTATTTAAAAGTCCGCGCCGAGCCGGTCGGCCACGCGCTCCGCGGAGTCGACGAGCAGGGCGTCGTCGTCGGTGAACACCTCCAGCGCGACGGTGCCGTCGAACCCGTCGAGCTCCGCCGCTACCGCTTCGTAGTCCACCTCGCCGGCGCCCACCGGGAGGTGCGTGTCCCCGCGGCGGCGCACGTCGTGACAGTGGAGGTGCGAGACGCGGTCCCCGTGCGCGCGGAGGAACCGGCCGATCGCCTTGTTTCCGGCCTCCATGTACGCGTGCCCCACGTCGAAGCAGATCGGGGTGTCGGTCTCGCGGGCCATCTCGCCGAGGACGGAGAGCTGGAGCCCCGCGTGCTGGTGGCCGACGTTCTCGACGACGACCTCGACGCCCGCCTCGCGGCCGGCGTCGGCGACGCGGCGGAGCTGCTCGGCGGCGACCTCGCGGAACTCCACGTCGTCGCGGTCGGCGGAGGTCGCGTGGATCACCGCCTTCTCCGCGCCGAGATCGCCGGCGGCCTCCAAGAGCCGCCGCTGGTAGGCGACGATGGCGTCGTTGACCTCGGGGACGTAGGTCGCCAGCCGCTGGCCGTACGGCAGGTGCACGAGCAGGTCGCGGCCGGCGAGCGCGTCGTCGAGGCGCTCGGGGTCGATCTCGCCGGGGACGAGCGTCGGCTCGCCGACCCCGAGCTCGCAGAAGTCGAACCGCGAGGGCGACGCCGCGAGGCGGTCGATGTCGTCGCCGACGGTGAGACCGATCTCCATGTCGGCGGTGGGTGCGGCGGTCGTATAAATGATGGCGCCGATTCAGCGGTCCTGTTGCGATCCAGTTGATAGCTATCTCCCTCGATCGCTCAGTACAGACGAACGCTGTATCATAACAAGTCGTCGTCTACTCAGGGTCTGTCAGAAACGTGCTGCTGAATATAGAGCGTACATACAGCAGGGCAACGCCGTCAGTGATCAGAGTCTGTGAAGACTTCCGTGGGCACCGGTTGGGAGGAGAGATGGGTCTGCTTGAATCCGGACTCGAATTTGAGACCGTATCCGACTAACCGATCTGCTCCGATATGCCCGGCCCAAATCAGTGCGACGAGCAGAGCTATTCGAATATCGGCATAGAATCCAAAACCACCGAGTACAAGCGGAAGCGTGTACGTGTGGACGATATTGTAGCTCAGACTGCCAACTTTTGGGCCAGCGAGATACCCGATCATAGACAGATCGGGAGCTAACGCCAGAACGATCAACAACCAAATTGACCCATCGAGTGTAAAATAACCCCATAGTGCGATTGTGAGCGCAGCCAGTCCCTCAACGCGCAAGAATACTCGTGGTTCCATACTATCTCTTCTTCCCGTGACATGAAAATATAGGTGGATAATTGCTGACTATGCGCCCTGTATGCAGCAGCGACTAAACGAACTGGCGAGCCCCTGTCAGTAGCGCCGTGACCGATTCAGAGGATGGGTCCATCATGCCCTGAGAACGATTCACATAAAAATCCTAATAACTCGGCAGCTTCAATCATTTTTGCCTGTTTTAGGCGGCTCGATTGGGTCACTCTCTACGCTCTTCCCTTCGTACGATACGTCGTCCCCTTCAGTCCATCCGAGCCTTCCAGCGGCTGTTCTTCGGCGTTCGGTGGCGTGAGAGAGCGTCCCCGCTTTCCCCAACCCGATCGGTGGCGCGTTATGATAGACGGTTTCGTACTCGCCCGCTCGCACCAGATATGTCTCATGCCAAATTCCGACATCGTCGCTCTCATGCATTTGCTCATTCATCCATTGCATTGCGGGAGCGTGCCGAGCGTCCGCATCGAGCGCGTACTCTCGCAAGTCCTCAAATGACCGCCAGTACTGGACGGATTCGTGGTTCCGGATTCCCAACTTTGTGTCGTGCGCTAGCAATCCACTCTCCGGGTCGGCCTCAAGCTCGTCAAGCATGCTCGGCATCGCTCGGATGACGGGGAGCCACTTGTGGATTTTCCAGAGTGTGTTCACCCGCATTCCGATCCGAAATACCACGAAGTCCCCGTCGATCTCCGCCGTTACCCGTTCGGTGTTGAGTGCTGTCATGCCTTCTCTCCTGTCGCGTTCGAGACGGACTGTCCGTGCAGCGAACGCTATCGAAACACTTCGATACGTGCTCTGTTAACAGTTACCGTGATACTTTGCACAAAAGAGCCAGTGACCCATTGTCGGTAATAGATACGCGCGTTGTATCTCGCACAGCTACCGGAACACATCTCTGAGCTGGTAGTATTCTCGACGGTCAGTACGCAGTCAGAGCCCAACGGCCGGCTCAGCGGGAACGGTACCGAAATGCGATTTTAACAGCCCCGATTCAGTCGTCGAGCGGGTTCTCGACGTCGATCTCGCCGGCGTCGATCTCCGCCTCGACCTCGCGGGCGGCCGTCACCATGTTCTCCGTCTTCCCGTACGCGATCTCGCGGGGGAGCAGCTTCAGGCCGCAGTCGGGCGAGATCGTGAGCTTCTCCGGCGGAACGACGCGGAGGCCCTGTCGGATGTTCTCCTTGATCTCCTCGACCGGCTCGACCTCCGCCGTGTGCGCGTCGACGACGCCGAGCGCGAGGTCGGGCTCGAACTCGGGGTCGGTGAACGTCGGGATCTGCTCGAAGTCGCCGTTACACAGCTCGACGTCGAACTCGTCGATCGGGTAGTCGTTGATCTCGGGGTAGATCCGCGAGTAGTCGCCGTAACAGACGTGGAGGCCGATGCGGACCTCCTCGTCGATGCCCGAGACGATGCGTTCGAGCGCCTCGCCGACGATGGCGTGGTCTTCCGGCGTCGTCGCCAGCGCGGGCTCGTCGATCTGGATGTAGCGCGCGCCCGCCTCGACCAGCTTCTCGACCTCCTCGTTGACGAGGTCCGCGAGGTCGTAGACGAGCTCCTCGGTGGAGGGGTACGCCTCGTTGAACGCCCAGAAGCCCAGCGTGTACGGCCCCGTGATCGGCACCTTCACCGGGCGCTCGGCGACGTTCGAGGTGAACTCGAACTCGTCGACCAGCCACGGCTCGTCGTACGAGACCTCCTCGACGACCGACGGTTTGTCGAAGTAGTTGTGCCCCCACACCTTCACCGGCCCGTTGAACTCGTAGCCGTCGATGCGGTCGGCGAAGAACTCCACCATCTCGTTGCGTCGCATCTCGCCGTCGACGACCGTGTCGAGCCCGGCGCGCTCGTGCTCGTGGGTGATCAGGCGACAGGCGTCGTCGTGGGCCTCTGCCAAGTCGTCCTCGTCGAACTTCGAGTCGGGGTCCTCGACGAGCTCGTCGGCGCGGTTCAGCCACTTCGGCTTCGGGTACGAGCCGACGACGGTCGTCAGCAGGAACGCGTCGTTCGGGTGGTCGGTCGGACGGAACTGTTCGCGGTTGGCTTCGGGGTTTCGGACCATTACTCGAGCACCTCCGTGGCGGCGGCCAGCGTGTTGAGCTTCGCGCGGTACTTGTTCGCGGGGAGGTAGAACAGCTCCGTGTTCGGCGTCAGGTACGTCCGGTCGAACCCCTCCGTGGGGACCTGCGACGCGAACCACTCGACCCGCTCCGCGACCGTCTCCGGCTCCTCGACGAGCGTGTTCTGCCCGTCGACGAGCCCGAGCGCGATCGAGTCGGTGGCGCCGAACTCCTGGACGTTGTACACCGTGTCGTCGCGGTCGCCGGCGACCAGGTCGAGCCCGAGCGCGTCCGCGCCAGACTCGTCGACGAGGTGCGCGTACAGCTTCTCGCCGAGCGCGCCGTAGGAGGTCTGGACGACGACGTCGGCGTCGGTCGCGTCGGCGACCGTCGCGATCGCGTCCGTCGCGGTCGATTCCGCGTCCTCCGCGGGGGGGTTCGTCACCAGCGACGGCTCGAGGAGGAACAGCGTCTCGTGGGCGGGGAACGCCTCGACCTCCCCGGCGAGGAACTCGGCGATTGCGGCCTGGAACGCGGCCTCGTCGCCGTAGTACTCGTCGGTCGCGAGGTCGGCGAGCGAGTACGGGCCCGGCAGGGTCGCGGCGAGGGGCGCCTCGCCGTCGATCAGGTCGGTCGCCGCCTCCAGCTCGCGCGCCACGTCCCCGGAGAAGCCGAGGTCGTCGACCACGCGGGGGTCGCGGTAGAAGTTGTTGTTGTCGTAGTACCGGACGATACCGCCGGTCTCGACGCTGTCGTGCACCGTCAGCGGGTGCGCGATCATGTCGTCCCAACGGCCCTGTCCCTCGACCACGCGGTCGAGGCCGGCGTCCAGCTGGTCGTCGACGTACTCAGCGCGGACCTCGTCGTACTGCTCGACGATCGCCTCGCTCTCGTCGCCGCTCAAGAGGTCACCCTTCTGGTGGCCCTTGAGGTCGGAGAGCGTCTCCTTCGCCCAGTCCGGAAGCGGATACAGCCCCGGCGTGGCCGCGACACGTTCAGTCATCACCAGTGGTTCGATATGCCGCCGTATAATATTTGCTAATGTGTTTTATGTCCTAGAATTATAACGGGTGGCGGGCCGAACGGTTAAGCCGCTCGTCGGGAACCGATCCCCATGACCGTCGTCTCCCTGTTCCCCTCCGCGACCGAGCTGGCGGTTGCGCTCGGCGCGACTCCCGCCGCGGTCTCCCACCAGTGTGATCGTCCGCCCGCAGTCGAGGACCGGCCGACGCTCACCGGACTCGTCCGCGACCTCGACGCCGACCCCGCGGGGATCGACCGGATCGCGGCCCACGACGACACGTACTACCTCGACGGCGACCGGCTCGCCGCGGTCGACCCGGACGCGGTCCTCACGCAGGGCGTCTGCGCGGTCTGCGCGCTCGACGCCGGGCTCGCTCGCCGGGCCGTCGAGCGGCTCGACCTCGACGCGGCGGTGCTCGACGTCCACGCCGACGACCTCGACGACGTCCTCGCGAACGTCGAGCGCGTGGGGGAGGCGGTCGGACGTCCGGCGGCCGCGGCCGCGCTCCGCGACGACCTCGACGCCCGTATCGACGCCGTCGCCGACGCGGTCCTTTCGGGCGACGCCCGCCCCCGCGTCGCCGTCCTCGACTGGACCGACCCGCTCCGCCACGCCGGGCTCTGGGTCCCTGACCTGATCCGGATCGCCGGCGGCGAGCCCGGGCTCGTCGCGTCGGGCGAGCGGTCGCGGAAGATCGGTCTCGACGAACTGCGCGCCTTCGACCCGGAGGTCGTCGTGGTCGGCCCCTGCAGCGCCGACGTCGGCGAGGCCGAGCGCGCGGCCGCCGACCTGCTGGCCCGCGAGCCGCTCGGCGACGTCGCGGCGGTGCGCGACGGTCGGGTGTACGCGATGGACGGCACCGCCTACCTGAACCGCCACAGCCACCGCGTCGTCGACACGCTGGAGGCGCTGGCGGCCGTGGTCCACCCCGACCGGTTCGAGGGGACAGACGAGAAGGTGCGGCGCGTCGACGCGGAGACGGCCGGGACCCCGAACGGCGCGTAACCGAACGGCGGGTGACGCCGCCTCACTCCCGCGGGTCGAGCCGCAACACGGTGAGCGTCTCGAACGGGAACGACTCCTCGACGACGACCTCGTGGTCGAAGCCGGCGTCGTCGACCAGCGCGAGCACTTCGTCGTACCCCGTCAGCGACGAGACGAGCAGCAGGACCACGCCGCCCGGCGCGAGGACGCGCCCGACGTCGGCGAGGAACGGCTCGATCAGCTCTCGGCCCGACTCGCCGCCCGAGAGCGCGTGTTCCATCCAGTCGTCCCACTCGTTGTCGGGGTCGGTCGGGAGGTACGGGGGATTGAAACAGACGGTGTCGAACGCGTCCGCGCGGAACGGGGTACAGAGGTCAGCGACCACGCCCTCGACCCCCCGATCGCCGGCCTGTCGCGCCGCGTGCGGATTGAGGTCGCTGCCCACCACGTCGAGGTCGCGCTCCGCGGCGACCCGCGCCGCGACCCACCCCGAGCCGGTTCCCACCTCCAGCACGCGGCCGTGCGCGACCTCGACGGCCGCCTCGGCCAGGAGCCCGGAGTCCTCGGCGGGCTGGTAGACGACGGCGTCGTCGACGCCGCGGCGCGCCGCGAGGTTCGCGGCGGTGTCGCCGCTCTCGGCGGCGGAGTCGCCCGATCGGGCCTCGTCCCCGCCTCGTTCCGGGCCGTCGCTCACTGGTCCGCCCCCTCGCCGCCCCCGTTGTCTGCACCCGCGCTCCCGTCGCCGGCCTCGCCGCTCGGCGTGCCGCCGTCGCTGCGGTTCCCGCCGCCCCGCGTCGCCGCCCGCCCCTCGACCGACGCGTCCAGGTGCGGGCCGGACGCGCCCTCCTCGCGCGCGGAGAGCGTCTGCTGCGGGAACGGGATGACGATCCCCGCGTCCTCCAGGTCGGTCTTGATCGCGCCCATCGCGGCCGTCTGGGTGCGCCAGCGCTTCCGCATGCTCGGGTTCCGGATCCAGTACCGGGCGCCGAGGACGACCGCCGAGTCGTCGAACCGCTTCGTCACCACGTCCGGCTCGGGCATCGCCGCCACGTCTTCGACGCCGGCGATCGCCTCCTCGATCACCGCCGCCGCCCGATCGACGTCGGTCGCGTAGTCGACGCCGACCTCGACCTCGATCCGCAGGCGGTTCCGGCGCGATCGGTCGATGATCGGGCCGGACCGCACGTCGTCGTTCGGGAGCGTGATCACCTCGCCGTCGAACGACCGGAGGCGGGTGCTCATGATCGAGATCTCCGTGACGGTCCCCTCGTGGTCGCCGACCTCGACCCAGTCGCCGACCTCGAACGGCCGGGAGAACATGAGGACGAACCCGGCGAGCACCGCGCCGAGCGTCTGGCGGGCCGCCATCCCGACCACGATCCCCAAAAAGCCAGCCCCGACGAGGAGGCCGCCGACGTTGTCGGTGAACAGCCCGACGACGACGAGCAGCGCGAAGGTGTACACCGTCAGCTGCGTGAGTCGCCGGACCACCTCCTCCTGGTGGTCGGTGAGGACGGTGCTGTCCGCCGAGACCTCGCGAATGACGCCGCCGAGGAAGTCTGTGATCGCGTAGGCGCTCGCCAGCAGCACCACCGCGATCACGACGTTCGACAGCTGGTCCGTGATCGCGGCCGCCTCGAACGCGTCCAGAAGCGCCCCGCTCCGGTCCCACACCACGAGCAGGGAGAGCGCGCCGACCGCGGTGGCGGCGCCGACGGACGCCGAGAGCAGCAGCCGCGCGGACGAGGTGAGCTCGCCGTCCCGCCGCTTCACCCACGCGGTGAGGAACCGAACGCCGAGCACGCCCGCGATGATCAGCACGGAGGCCAGGGTGCGTCGCACGTTCTCCGTCAGGGTACCGTAGAGGTCGTCGACGGGAGTCGTGCCACCGCCCCCGGCGGTCAGAAGCTCCGCGAGCGGCGCGACCGGAAGCGACCCGGACGCGACCGCGAGGCCGACGTTCCCCAACGTCGACTGGACGAGCGCGAGCGCCATCCCTGCGGTCATACCTCGCTCGGCGAGCCGTGCTCGCGGGCCAGCTCGGCCAGCGCCGCGAACGCGGCCGGCTCCAGCGTCCCGGGACGCCGGCGGAGCAGCTCCTCGTCGGCGGCCTCGACGACGGCCTCGGGCGCGTCGAGCCCGGAGATGTGGGCCGTGTTCCGGATCGCGTTCCGCGTCGTCTTTCGCCGCTGGGTGAACAGCGCCTTCACGAATCGGAGGAAGAACGCCTCGTCGCCGACCGCGTAGTCGGGGTCGCGGGGCGTACACCGAACGAGGGCGCTCTCGACGGCGGGCTGGGGGTCGAACGCTTCCTTCGGGACGCGCTCGACGATCTCGACGGCGGCGTAGTGCTGCGCCGAGACGGAGAGCCGGCCGTACTCCGGCTCGCCCGCCGACGCCACCATCCGCTCGGCGAACTCGGCCTGGAACATCAACACGAGCGGCTTCCCCTCGGGGAGCAGTCGGAACGCGATCTCAGAGGAGACGCCGTACGGGAGGTTGGCGACGCAGGCGGTGAACGGCGGCAGGTCGACGTCGAGCGCGTCGCCCTCGATCACGTCGAGGCGGCCGTCGTCGATCGCGGTCGCGAACTCCTCGCGGAGGAACGCGGCGAAGGTCCCGTCGCGCTCGATCACCGAGAGGTGGCCGGGAGAGTCGGTGTCGGCGGCAGCGAGGGCCGCCAGCAGCCGGTCGGTGAGCGCGCCCGCGCCCCCGCCGATCTCCAGCAGGCGGCTCACGTCCGCGTCGTCCGGGAGGTACCCCGGAATCCGGTCGAGCACGCGGTCGTCGACGAGGAAGTGCTGGTCGCGGTCGGGGTTCGCGCGCTCCCCGGCCCGCCGAGCGAGGGCGTCGGGGTCGCGGTCCCCGTCCGTCGCGGCCTCACCCGTCGATAGGTCGGTCATGGCCGCGATAGGCCGGCGCTCCGGGTAAAAGTCCCGTTTCGAGGATCACTCCTCGCGGCCGGCGAACGACCGGTACTTCAGGTCGTCCTCGCGGATCTCCTCGACGATCCGCTCGACGATCACCTCCCGCGGCCGGTGGAGCCCCGAGACGCGCTCGGACACCTCCCTGAAGCTGTCGAAGGGGCCGCGCTTGCGCTCGTCGAGGACGTTGTTCCGGAGCTGTTTGCCGACCCCGGGGAGGAGGTTGAGCTGGTGGAGCCGGAGCGTGATGGGGCCGGCCTCGTTGTAGAACTCGACGAACCGCTCCTCGTCGTCCTCGACGATCGCCTCGACGGCGTACTCCACCTCGGCGGCCGCGTTCCGGGTGAGGTCGTCGTACGACACCTCGCGGTATCGACCGACCGCCGGGCCGTCGAGCGCGAGCCGATCGCTCACGCTCGCGTCGACGTCCTCGTCGAGCGAGAGCTCGTACAGCCGGAACGAGTCGGTCCCGAGGCCGTACGCCACCGGCGACTTCCGCGACGGGGGCCGGTCGTCGTCCGGTCGCCCGTTCGGTAACACGTCGAGCAGGACAACGACGGGACCGTCGTCGGCGTCCGCCGCGTCGGGCGCGTCGGATTCGGGATCGCTCATGGTCGTTTAACCGGCCCGAACGGTGAAAAAACCGCTGCCGCGCCGGCTTACCGTGAGAACTCGATCGCGGCGCCCTGTCCGAAGCCGACACAGAGGGTCGCGAGCCCCCGCTCGGCGTCCCGCTTCTGCATCTCGTGGAGCAGCGTGACGGGGAGGCGCGCGCCGGAGGCGCCGAGCGGGTGACCGATCGCGATGGCGCCGCCGTTGACGTTGTACTTCTCCTCGTCGACCCCGAGCTCGCGCCGCGAGTACTCGCACTGGGAGGCGAACGCCTCGTTGAGCTCGACCAGGTCGTAGTCGTCGATCGACCGGCCGGCGCGGTCGAGCAGTCCGCGCGTCGCGGGCACCGGGCCGATTCCCATCACCGTGGGGTCGACGCCGGCGACGTTGTTCGTGCCCACTTCCGCGAGCACGTCGAGTCCGTGGTCCTCGGCGAACGCCCTGCTCGTGACCAGCGTCAGCGACGCGCCGTCGGAGATCTGCGAGGAGTTCCCGGCCGTCACCGTGCCGTCGCCCGTGAACGCGGGGGGCAGGTCGGAGAGCTTCTCGGCCGTCGTGTCCGGGCGGATCCCCTCGTCCGCCTCGACGAGCCCGTCGTCGGTCTCGACCGGAACGATCTCGTCGTCGAAGCGGCCGGACTCGGTCGCCTCGGCGGCGCGCTGGTGGCTCCGGGCCGCGTACTCGTCTTGCGCCTCGCGGCTCACTCCGTACTCCTCGGCCACCTTCTCGGCGGTCATCCCCATCTGGAGCTGGAAGACGTTGTACCGCTCGGAGAGCTCCGGGTGGAGGTGCTGGTAGGAGTCGCCGTCCATCGGGACGCGGCTCATGTTCTCGACGCCGCCGGCGACGACGCAGTCGCGGTTCCCCGCCGCGATCGCGTCCGCCGCCGAGATGATCGCCTGCATCGAGGAGGCGCACCAGCGGTTGATCGAGGTCGCGGGCACGGACTCGCCGAGCTCCGAGAGCAGCGCGATGACGCGGGCGACGTTGTTGTCCTGCTCGGTGCGCTGCTGGGCGACGCCCCACATCAGGTCGTCGACGTGGTCGCTCGTCAGTCCCGTCTCCGCGAGCGCGTGGTCGATGAGCGTCGTCGAGAGGTCCTCGCTGCGGACGTCGTCGTAGACGCCCCCGTCTTTCCCCTGCGGCGTTCGGTAGGCGGCGGCGATCACCGGCGTGGTCTCGTCTGTCATGAACGATCACATGCCGGTTGTACCCTTAAATGGCCGTGGAACCGCCGAAAATCTGACCGGAGTTTACGGTTTATTCGATGAGGAGGGGCTCGCCGGTCATCTCCTTCGGTCGGTCGAGCCCGATCAGGTCCACGAGCGTCGGGGCGATGTCGCAGAGCGAGCCGCCCGCGCGGACCGTCTGCCCGCCGTCGTCGCCGTCGGGAGTCAGGTAGACGAACGGGACCGGGTTGAACGTGTGGGCGGTGTGCGGGTTCTCGGGCGTCCCCATGTCGTCGGCGTTGCCGTGGTCGGCCGTCACGACCGCGTGGCCGCCCGCGTCGGCGATCGCGTCGAGGAGCCGGCCGAGCTGCGCGTCGACCGCCTCGACGGCCGCGACCGCGGCGTCGAAGTCGCCGGTGTGGCCCACCATGTCCGGGTTCGCGTAGTTGAGGACCATGAGGTCGGGATCCGCCTCGTCGATGATCCCGATCGCCTCGTCGGTGAGCTCCGGCGCCGACATCTCCGGCTGCCGGTCGTAGGTGGGGACGTCGGGACTCTCCACGATCTCGCGCAGCTCGCCGGGGAACTTCACCTCGCGGCCGCCGTTGAGGAAGTACGTGACGTGCGGGTACTTCTCCGACTCGGCGATCCGGAGCTGGGAGAGCTCGGCGTCGGCGACGACCTCGCCGATCGTGTTCTCCGGGATCTCCGGCGGGAACGCGACCGGGAACGTGAACGTCTCGTCGTACTCGGTCATCGTGGTCAGCCGGATCTCCGGCTGATCCAGCTCGAACACCCACTCGGGCCGGGTCTCGGTGAGCAGCCGGACGAGCTGGCGGGCGCGGTCCGCCCGGAAGTTGAAGAAGATCACGGCGTCGCCGTCGGCGAGGGCGGGCTCCTCGTCGACGAGCGTCGGCTCGATGAACTCGTCCGTCTCGCCGCGGGCGTGGGCCTCCGTCGCGGCCTCGACCGCGGTGTCGGCCCGGTGGGGCGCCTTGCGGTTCACGATCGCGTCGTACGCCTTCCGGGTCCGCTCCCAGTTCTCGTCGCGGTCCATCGCGTGGTACCGGCCCGTGACGGTCGCGACGCGCCCGGTCCCGCGCTCGTCGGCCTTCGCGTCCACCTCGGCGAGGAAGCGGTCGGCGATCTCCGGGGCCGTGTCGCGGCCGTCCGTGAACGCGTGGGTGGTCGCCGGCACTCCGGCGTCGGCCGCGGCGTCGATCAGCGCGAGCAGGTGCTCGACGTCGGAGTGGACGCCGCCGTCGGAGACGAGCCCCATGAGGTGGACCCGCCCGCCGGTGGACCGCGCGTGCTCTAACGCGCCGGCGATCGCGTCGTTGTCCGAGAGCGACCCCTCGGCGAGCGCGTCCGTGATCCTGGTGTACGACTGCTTGACGACGCGCCCCGCGCCGATGTTCAGGTGGCCGACCTCGGAGTTCCCCATCTGTCCCTCGGGGAGCCCCACGCGCCGTCCGTGGACGATCAGCCGCCCGTCGGCGCCGCGTTCGGTCGCGTCGTCGAACGCCGGCGTGTGGGCGGCCGCGACCGCGTCCCGGCCGGCGGGCCGTCCCGACGGGTCGACCGTCTCGCCGTCTTCACCGTCGCCGCCTCCCGCGCCGCTTCCGAGTCCCCAGCCGTCGAGGACGATGAGCGCCGTTTCCATACCCTCCCGTTCCCGGTGGCGGGGTAACTACTCTTCGCTCCGCGCGACTCCCGCCTTCGCTCCGCGCGACTCCCGCCTTCGCTCCGCGCGATCCCCGCACTGCCGGTCGGGGCGTACCGATCGGCTCGCGCTCTGTAAGTCAGCCTTTTACCTGTTCGACGCTAACCATACGTTAATGGACTCCGCGGTACTGCTCGATCTCCTCGGGAACGAGAACCGGCGGCGCATCCTCCGGCTGCTCGCGACCAAGCCCTGCTACGTCACGGAGATCTCGGAGTACCTCGACGTGAGCCCGAAGGCGGTCATCGACCACCTCCGGAAGCTGGAGGAGGCGGGCCTGATCGAGTCGACGACCGACGACCAGCGCCGGAAGTACTTCCGTATCTCCCGCAGCCTCAGGCTGGAGGTGAGCGTCTCGCCGTACGGCTTCGGCGCGAAGAGCGCGTACCCCGCCAAGAACAGCCTCGACATGTCCGGTCGGTGTCCCCACCTCACCATCGAGGCGCCCAGCGGATCCGGCGCGTCGAACGACATCGCCGACCTCGCGGGGGAGTACGCCCGCCTCCAGGACCTCGACCGCGAGCTCTCGCTGGCCCAGCGCTGGGTGCAGGGCCGGGTCGAGGACACGCTCGCGAAGATCGACGAGCGGCTCGGCACCGAGGCAGACAGCCGGTTTTACGCCGCGATCCTCGCCGCGGTGATCGAGACCGACGGCACCCCCGCGTCCGTGGCCGACGAGGTCGGCGCCCGCGAGGGCACCGTCGCCGACGCGCTCGGCCGCCTCGCCGACGTCGGCGTCCTCGCGCGCGAGGCCGACGGCGACGACGAGCGCTACCGAGTCCGGTAGCACTTCGCCGCGCGGAGCGCTCCGCGGCGCCCGACGACGCGTCTTCCCCACTCTCCCTGCACGTCCGGCCGCTTCCGGAACCTTTTGAACCGCGCCCGGAGGAGGTGGCGTGTGAGCCGAGCTCGGAACCTCGCGCTGTTCCTCGTCCTCGCCGCCGTCTGGGGATCCGCGTTCATGGCGATCAAGGCCGGACTGGCGTACTTTCCACCGGTGTTGTTCGCCGCGCTCCGGTATGACGTCGCCGGCGTCGTCATGCTCGCGTACGCCGTGTACGTCGTCGACGACCCGATCCCCCGCGGACGGGACGAGTGGGCCGTCGTCACCGTCGGCGCGACGCTGATCATCGCCGCCTACCACGCGCTCCTCTTCGTCGGCGAGACCGACCCCGCCGTGACGAGCGCGACCGCGTCGGTGATCGTCAGCCTCTCGCCCGTGTTGACGACCGTCTTCGCCCGCGCCTTCCTCCCCTCCGAGCGGCTGACCGCCGTCGGCGTGATCGGGCTCGTCGTCGGCCTCGTCGGGGCGGTCGTGCTGGCCGCGCCCGATCCCGCGAACCTGACCGGCGGCGGCACGGTCGCGAAGTTCCTCGTGTTGCTGGCGGCGGCCTCGTTCGCGCTCGGGTCGGTGCTCACCCGCGCCTCCGACGCCGACATCCCGATCGAGACGATGGAGGCGTGGTCGATGCTCATCGGCGCGCTGTTGATGCACCTGCTGTCGGCCGGACTCGGGGAGTCGCTCGCCGACGTCTCCTGGACGACCGAGGGAATCGCGGCGCTGGCGTACCTGTCGATCGCCGCCAGCGGGATCGGCTTCCTCATCTACTTCGACCTGCTGGACCGGCTCGGTCCGATCGAGATCAACCTCGTCTCGTACGTCGCCCCCATATTCGCCGCGGTCTCGGGGTGGCTGTTCCTGAGCGAGGGGATCACCCTCAACACCGTCGCCGGCTTCCTGATCATCTGCGTCGGCTTCGCGCTGGTGAAGCGGGCGGCGGTCCGGGGCGCGCTCCGCGAGTACGGCATCGCCGGCTGACGTCGCCGTCACGGTCCTCGTTCCCGCTGGACGCGAACAGTTCTCACACCTAGCGATCGTTTTAGGGGATCCCCCGAGACCGTCCGCCATGTTCCCCGAGACGATCGAGACGGAACGCCTCCGCTTGGAACCCCGACGCCCCGAGAACGTCGACCTCGACGCGTGCTACCGGATCTGCTCGTCGGACCCCGGGATCGACGAGGTGACCGAGTACGTCACGTGGGACCCCCACGAGACGAAAAAGGAGACGCTGGATTTCCTCGAACGCGGCCGCGAGCGGTGGGAGGACCACGAAGCCGCGGACTACGTCATCCGCCCCCGCGAGGGCGAGGACGGCGCCGGAGAGATCGCCGGCTTCGGCGGCTTCGGCGTCGACTGGGAGAAGCGGACCGCGGTCCTCGGCACGTGGCTCCGCAAGCGGTTCTGGGGGCGGGGCTACTCCGGCGAGCGCGCCGCGGCGCTGGTCCGCGTCGCGTTCGAGGAGCTCGATCTCGCCCTCGTCGCCGTGAGCCACCATCGCGACAACGACAACTCTCGGCGCGCGGTCGAGCGGTACGTCGACCGCCTCGGCGGCCGCCGCGAGGGGCTGTTGCGAAATCACATGACCTTCGCTGACGGGAGCGTTCACGACGAGGTGCGCTACACGATCTCACGAGAAGAGTGGCGCGAGGCGACGGGGTGACGGATATCGGGCGTCTTGGCGCCTGGAACGCGTTTTTTCACCCACCCGTCGCGAGCCAACAAACACTTACCACGGCCGAAACGACTCGGGGTACATGTCCGTCCCCGATCGAACGAGCGGCACGAACGGAATCGTCGGCGGCGCGGTCGCGGGCGCCGCCGCGTACCTCCTCGGGTACCTGTTCGCGTACGTCACGCAGGCCAGCGCCGTCGAGGACCAACTGGCGGGATTCAACGTCTTCGCCGACCTCTTCGGGGGCGACCCCATCCCGACGTGGCAGGCGGTCGGGTGGGTGTTCTACAACGGGCACTTCGTCGACACTCGAGTGCCGTCGCTGGTCGGCGGCTCCCAGCTGACGAACCTCATCTCGCAGGCCGACGGCGGGTCGCTCTCGCTGCTGTACGTCGTTCCGCCGGTCCTGCTGGTCGTCGCCGGGCTCGTCGCCGGTCGGGTCGCCGGAGCGACGGAGCCGGTCGACGGCGCGAAGGCCGGGGCGTTCGTCCTCGTCGGGTACCTCCCGCTGGCCGCGCTCGGCGCGTTCCTCTTCCGCTACTCGGTCGGCGACGGGGCGGTCGCGCCCGACCTCGTCACGGCCGTCCTCCTCGCGGGTGCGGTGTACCCGGCGGTCTTCGGCGCCGTCGGCGGCGCGGCCGCGACGCTGCTGAGCGACTGATCGAGCGATCGCGAGAAGCGGCTGAACGAGGGATCGCGAGAAGGAAGACCCGGAACTCAGTAGCCGTCTTCGGGGTCGAACCGGTCGCCGTACTCCCGGACCGGGTCGACCGGCCGGCCGTCGTCCGTCTCCGGCGCGACGTAGTCGATGAACGCCTCGACGTCGGGTTCGCGGACGCGGACGTCGACGTCGATCTCGCCGAGCTCGTCCGGCTCGCCCACCGCGAAGTTGACGACGCCCTCGAACGCCGCCTGCTTTTTCAAGGAGAAGGAGAACCCCTCGTCGGTGCTGTTCCGCAGGAACACCCGGCGGGCCGTGTCGAGGATCTCCTGCTCGTGGAGCACGTCGGAGAAGGCGTCGAGGGTGTGCGCCTCGGCGACGAGGTGGCCGTCCTCGTGGACCAGATCCGCGTCCGGGAACACGTTCCGCACCGCGTCGGCGACCCGATCGGTCACCTCCGTGTCGCGGACCGGGGCCTCGATCCGCACGTCGATGCTATAGATCACGCGCCGTCACCTCCGGCGTTCGGGGGCGCGTTCGACTCCGCTCCGGCGCTCGTGGCCGCGTTCGACTTCGCCCCCTCGCTCGCGGCGTCGGAGTCGCCCGCTCCCGTCGATTCGTTCTCCTCGACGACGCCCAGCACCTCGCGGACCCGAGCCCGGAATGCCGCGAGCGTGCCCGTGTTGTCGATCTCGACGTCGGCGCGCTCGAGGGTGTCGCCGAGGCCGAGGTCGATCTCGCGCTCGTCGCGTTCGCGGAGGGCCTCCAGGTCGGAGTCGGAGTCGTCGCGGCCGCGGGCGTCGAGCCGCTCGGCGCGGAGTTCGAAGGGCGCCCGGATCGCCACGAGCGTGAAGTCGTCGCCGAACGCCTCGCGGAAGCGCTCGAGCTCGACGGTGGAGCGCAGGCCGTCGACGAGGACGGCGTCGCGGTCGCTCTCGGCGGCGGCCTCGCGGATCAGCGGGAGGGTCCGCGCCGCGATGGCGTCGTCGCCCTCCTCCTCGCGGAGCGCCTGCGCGATCCGCCCGTGGTGTTCGGCCGGATCGAGCCCGCGGCGGCGGCACTCCGCCCGGATCACGTCGCCCATCACGACGACCGGAATGCCCGCCGCCTCGGCCACGTTCGCCGCCTCCCCCTTCCCGCTTCCGGGGAGGCCGACGGTTCCGATGACGTTCATTGGCGCGGAGTAGTCCCGTGCCGGACTTAGGTCTGCTGTTGCCGCCGTCCGTCGGTGCGAACCGTCGGCGTTTTTTATATGCGGGATCGAATTTGGCACGAGGGCACGTAGCTCAGCCAGGATAGAGCGTCGGACTTCTAATCCGATGGTCGTGGGTTCGAATCCCACCGTGCTCGTTCGTTCCCTTCGGTCACTCACGAGCACGGTGTCGGGGGTCACCGCGTCTCGAACTCCGGCACGACGGGATATCGTTTTCACTCAAATGAAAAACTGCCGCATACGGCCCGATTAAACCGTCTAATCCGGCATATACCGAATTCGTTCCGGTCGATGTGAGGGAGACGTCGGCCGATCGGCCTTCGGAATCGCTTGACGCCACGAATTCCGCGGGTAGCGTTCTCGAGGACACCGATATCGCGATGCCTATCGCAATAATTTCATTTAAACTGGATATACTGCAATCATATTATATTTGACAGTGAATAACTATGAAGCATACCCACCAAGGCGGAAAAACTGGGTCATCCCAGTACACCATGACAGACCTAGACGACCCCAAGGCGTACGCGGAACGGATCGCGGAATCGGTGAAAGAACAGGCGGAAGACGGGGGCAGTTCCCGACGCACGTTCCTGAGCCGCTCGGTGCTGGCGGGAGGGACGCTACTCGCACTCGGCAGCGGCACGGGCTACGCCATGTCACACGACGGGGACACAGACGAGACGTCCGCGAACTTCGACGACGTGGCGGGGACCGACATCGACGTGTTGAACTACGCGCTCACGCTGGAGAACCTCGAAAACGCGTTTTATCGTGAGGGGCTAGAGATGTTCAGCGAGGACGACTTCGCGCAGGCGGAGTACGGAATGGACCTCGCGGATCTCAGCTCGAAGACCGCCAACGAGATCGAGGCGATGTACGACTACGTCGAGGTGGTCGGCGAACACGAGGCGGCCCACGTCGAGGTCCTCGGCGAGGCGATCACGCTGCTCGGCGGTGAGCCGAACCCCGAGGCCTCCTACGACTTCGGGGTCGACACGGTGGACGGGTTCCTCGCGACTGCCCAGGTGCTCGAGAACACGGGGGTCGCGGCCTACGCCGGCGCGGCACCGTTCATCGAGAGTCCGGACCTCCTGAGTGCCGCCCTCTCGATCCACAGCGTCGAAGCGCGTCACGCCGCGTTCCTCAACTACGTCAACGGCGAGTCTCCCTTCCCGGACGCGTTCGATTCGGCCCTCTCCCAACAGGCCGTTCTCGACGCCGTCGGCCCCTTCATCGAGTAAGGGCAACGGGACCCGACACCGGCGACCGGTGTCACTCGACCGAATCGGCCTCGGAGAACCCCCGTCCTTCGGGGCTTCGCGCTCTCCCGCACCCGTTCCGTCTCGGGACGCGGACACCGACTACGACGGCCTCCTCGCGGACGTGGCCGTCCCGATTGCTTCGCTCGTCTCCGTCAGTCCGCCGCGCTCGGCGTTCCCAGGTACTCCTCGTTGAGCTCGTACTCGCCGTCGTCGTTCTCGATCAGGTACTCGCCGTAGTAGGGGACGCGGTTGGCGACGACCGCCTCGAACGTCTCGGCGATCTCCGCGCGGGTCATCTCGCCCATCGACCGGAGGTCGTCGTTGCGGTTGAGACACCCCTTTAAATACCCCTCGTGGGTGACGCGGACGCGGCCGCAGTTCGCGCAGAACGACTCGTTCTCGACGGGGTCGACGATCTCGACCATGCCGCCGCCCTCGCCGTCGGCGTCCTCGCCGACGAAGTACCGCTTGCGGTCGTGCATCTCGCGGTGTTCGATCCGGTCGGCCTCCTCGGCGAGCCAGTCGTGGACGCGCCCGATGTCGATGTTCCACTCCGGCTTCCCGGTGAGCTCCGGCATGTACTCGATGAGCTGGAGCTGGAGCCCCTCGTTCGCCGCGACGTGGTCGACCATCTCCTCCACGTAGCCCGCCGTGTGGGTGAACACGACCATGTTGAGCTTCACGGGGTCGAGCCCGGCGTCGACGGCGGCCTTGACGCCCGCTAGCACCTGCTCGTAGGCGCCGGACTTCGTCACCTCCGCGAAGTCGTCGGGGTCGAGCGCGTCCTGCGAGACGTTCACGCGGTCGAGTCCGGCCGCCTTGAGGTCCTCGGCGCGCCCGGGGAGGAACGTCCCGTTGGTGGTCATCGACACCTCCATCGAATCGGGCGTGCGCTCGATGATCTCCTCTAAGTCCTGGCGGAGCATCGGCTCGCCGCCCGTGAACTTCACCGAGTCGACGCCGTACCCTTCGACGACCTCCAGGAAGCGGACCACGTCGTCGGCGCTCATCTCCTCGTCGCTCGGCTCCATCGGCCCCCGCGTGTCGCCTAACCCCTCGTTGTGACAGTAGACGCAGTCGAAGTTACACCGGTCGGTGAGCGAGACGCGCACCCCCGTCACTTCCCGTCCGAAATCGTCCGCGAGTGGACCGGCCATGCCCGAACGGAGCGGGTGGAATCGCTTAAACATCCGGGTCGATCGTGACGCTGCGTAATGGCACGCGGTTACGCCGGCCGCACGCGCCGTCGCACCTGTCGGCCGCGTCGACCGCTCAGCGTCCGTCGGCCGCGTCGACCGCTCAGCGTCCGTCGGCCGCGTCGACCGCTCAGCGTCCGTCGAGCGCGTCGACCGCTCAGATCCCGACGCGAAGCCCGTCGCTCGCGACCTCGACGTCGCCCTCGAACCCCGCCTCGCGGACGCTTCGAGCCATCTCTCGCTCTCGGCCGCCCGTGTGCGGGTAGAGGTGCGACAGGATGAGCGTGTCGACGTCGACGCCCGCGAGCGACTCGCCCAACTCCGTGGGGTCCGGGTGGTTCGACACGTCGGTGCCGTCCGGGAACGAGCAGTCGTGGACGAGCACGTCGCTCCCGTCGGCGAACGACGCCATCCCCGCGAACGCCTCGGTGTCGCCCGAGAGCGTGAGCGGACCGTCCGCGGGGTCGACGTCCGAGCTCGGCGGCGAGAAGCGGTACGCCAGCCCCGCCATCGAGTGGCGGGTCTCGCGGGCGGCGACGTCGAAGCCGGCCGCCGCGAACGGGCGCGCCGCCGACACCTCCCGGACCGCCACGTCGATCCGACCGTCGAGGTAGTCGTGGACGTCGAGGAGGCCGTCGACGAGCGCCTTGGTGCCCGCCGGGCCGACCACTTCCAGATGCTCCGCCCCCGCCAGCCACCGCGCTTTCAACAGGGGGAGCAGCGCCGCGACGTGGTCGAGGTGATGGTGCGTCAGGAGGACGGTCGAGACCCCCTCGTAGCCGGTCTCGGTGGCGGCGAGCCGCTGGAGGACGCCGCTGCCGCAGTCGACGAGAAGCGACCGGTCGCCGTCGTCGAGGAGGTAGCCGGCCTGCGCGCGCTCGGGGACGGGCATCGCGCTGCCGGAGCCGAGGACGGTGAGCTCCATCACCCGCGGGCCCCCGTTCTGACACCGGGTTCCGACGCCGGCTCGTCGGTTCCGGACTCCCGCGCTGATACCCCTCTCGTTCGGTATCGGTCTTCCGTGCGCCGCATCGTGGATCACCGACGGTGACAGGAGCAATTAAGCGTGTTGTGCCGGCGCGTGCGCCGGCGGGCGATCGACACGCGACGATCGGATCGGTCGCCGCTCCGCCGCAACGATCGGGTCGGTCGGTCACCGCTCCGCGGAACGGTTATGTGGGCCGACCGAAAGAGTCGGAGTATGTCCACCCACGTCGCGATCGTCGGCGCCTACGGGAGCGCCGGCGTCGCCGTCGCCGAACGGCTCGCGGACGATCCCGAGGTCGAACTGACGCTGATCGACGACGGCGACCCGGGCGGGGGGCTCTGTATCCTCCGCGGGTGTATGCCCTCGAAGGAGGTGCTGTCGGCGGCCGAACACCGGTTCGCGGCGCGACACGACGACCGGCTCTCCGGCCCGCTTCCGGACGTCGACCTGGAGGCCGTCGTGGCGCGGAAAGACGACCACACCTCGAACTTCGCCGCGCACCGCCGCGCCGCCGTCGATCGGCTCGCGGACCGGGACGACGTCACGTTTCTCCGCGACACCGCGCGGTTCGTCGACGACGGCCGTCTCGCGGTCGACGATCGGACGATCGACCCCGACTACGTCGTGATCGCGACCGGGTCGACGCCGAACCTCCCCTCGCTGCCGGGGATCGACGACGTGGAGGTGGCCACGAGCGCGGACGTGCTCGACGCGACCTCGTTCGGCGAGTCCGGCGTCGTCATGGGATTCGGCTACATCGGGATGGAGCTTGTGCCGTACCTCAGCGAGGCGGCCGGCGTGGACCTCACGGTGATCGAGCACGACGCCAGACCCCTCGACGAGGCCGACGACCCCTTCGGCGACGCGCTGCTCGAGTACTACCGAGACGCGTTCGATATCGACGTGCTCACCCACACGGCGGAGCGGCGGGTCGAGCCGACCGACGACGGCGGCGTCAGGCTCCACGTCGACCGCGACGGCGAGGAGACGGCGATCGAGGCCGACCAGCTGTTCGCGTTCACCGGCCGTCGCCCGACGCTCGACCGACTCGGACTCGAGGAGACGCGCCTCGATCCGGGCCGGGGGTGGGTCGACGACACGATGCAGGCCCGCGACGACGACCGCGTCTTCGTCGCCGGCGACGCCAACGGAAAGGAGCCGATCCTCCACGTGGCCAAGGAACAGGGGGCGACGGCGGCCGAGAACGTTCGCCGGCACCGCGACGGCGACGCGCTCGTCGACTACGAGAACGTCCACCACCACGTCGTGTTCTCCGGGCTCGGCGTCCTCCCGTTCGCCCGCGTCGGTCACTCGGCGGCGTCGGCGGAGGCGGCCGGCGTCGACCACCGCGTCGTCACCCGCGAGGCGTCGAGCGACGGGGTATTTAAAACGAAGAACGTCCCGGAGGGGCTCGCCCGACTCGTCGTCGGCACCGACGGGACGATCCTCGGGTACCAGGGGCTCCACTACCACACCGACGCGATGGCGAAGACGATGCAGATACTCGTCGAGACGGAGACGGACGTCCGAGACGTGCCCGACCGCGCGTACCACCCCACCACGCCGGAGATCCTCGACGGCCTCTTCCGAGAGGCGGTCGCGGCTATCGGAGAGTAGCGTCCGTCCTCTCGGTTTCCCGACAGTCCCACGACCGTGAATAAGAGCTTTTGCCCGCTGCGTGCACTCGTGCTATATGACAGCGAATGAGGAGGAAAACGGGGAGCACGTCTGTGAGGCCTGTGGGAAGGCGTTCGAGACCGAATCGGCGCTGGAACGGCACGTGCACAACGTGGGACTGGTCGACTGACGCGCGGCCGTCGATCGACGCGCGGCCGTCGAACAGGCGGTTCGGAAGAGGTCGATCGTATTCACGTAACGACTCGGTCGGGTGCCGTCCGCAGCGGCGGTCTCGCCGCGCTCTCACGGGGCACCGGCCGGCTCACTTGATCAGGAACACCGGCACGGTCGCGTCGTCGGCGACGCGGTCGGAGACGCTGCCGAGCGACCGGATCCGCTCGCGGGGCGACTTCCCCTCCGGACTCATCACGATCACGTCGATCCCGCGCTCGTCGGCGTACGAGACGATCTCCGTGTCGGGCGTCCCCCGGACGACGTGGGTCTCGACGTCGAGCCCCGCCTCCTCGGCGCGGTCGGCGACCGCCGCGACCGCCTCCTCGCCCTGCGTCTCCAGGTCCTCGACGATCTCGTCGTGGAGGTCGCCGGAGTTCGCGGTCGCGATCCGCTGGTCGACGACGTACAGCGCGTGGACGGTCGCGTCGTGGTCGCTCGCCAGCCGCAGGGCGTGATCGAGCGCGCGGTCGACCGCCTCGCTTCCGTCGGTCGGCACCAGGATATCGTCGTACATACGCGTCGGTTCGACGGGCGGCCCATTAACGATGGGGCCTCGCACCCGGGGGCTGGAAACGCGGTCGGCGAACCGACACGCGTCGGCCGGCGCTCACTCCGCGCGCCACTCGCCGCCGATCTCGTGGCGCCGCATCGACTCCGCTTCCCCGCCGCGGAAGACGCTCACGCGCCCCGTCTCCTCGCTGAGGGTCACCGTCGCCACGACCTCCGGCCGAACCGAGGTCTCGATCGCGCTCATGTGGCGCGAGCCCATCCACGGCTCGTAGTTCACGTCGTCGACGAGTTCGGACTCCCCGCTCCGGGTTCCCAGGTCGCGGAACCGGACCATCTGTGCTTCGATCTCTCCGTCGACCGCGACGACGATGCCGCCGTCCTGCTCGACGCTCACCGGGTCGACGGCGTCGACGAACGCCTCCTCGTCGAACACCGTCGCGCAGCTCTCGCGGGGCCACCGGTTGTCGCCCATCGGGTCGGCGTACGCGCCGAAGTCGCGGTCGGCGACGACCGCGAAGTACAGCCCCGGCCCCTTGACGTGTGGCTCCTCCCACCCGTCGAACTCGACGCTGACGTGCTCGGCGCAGTACGTCAGTCGGTCGACGACCTCTCGGACGCGCTCGTGGGTGCCGTATTCGATCGCCAACCGACTCATTCCTCCTCCTCGACGTGCCGCGTGCGACTCTGCTGAACGCTCATGCCTTCGAGAAGGTGACGAGCGTATTTAAGAGACACCGAGTCGCGTCGGCGGAGCGCGGACCGCCGCACCCCGCGTCGGCCGCGGCGTCTCGCCCCCACGGCGTGAACAGCCTCGCGTCGGCCGCGGCGTCTCACCTCCACGGCGTGAACAGCCCCGCGTCGAACCGGTCCGCGCGGAGGAGGCCGACGCCGAACGCGGCGGCGACGGCGACCGGCAGGAGGTTGCCGTACCAGAGGTTGATCCCGCCCCAGAGGATCACGAAGCTCACCATGTCGTCGAGCATGAACTCGCAGTCGCGCAGCCGGTCGCGCAGCGTCGTCCCCGCGAACGCCCGGTCGAGCGTGACGACCGCGACCGTCGCCGACAGGACCCACCCGGCGTAGTTCGAGAGCGGGACGCCGTAGAAGCTCCCACCACCGAAGCTCCAGAAGCCGAGCGAGACCGCGCCGGGGTCGAGGACCACGTCCATCGCCACGACCGTGGCGATCACCGACGCCAGCCGGAGCCAGCCGTTCGACGCCCGCGATCCCAAGAGCAGGAGACACAGCAGGTACGCGTTGACCACGAGCGGGATGAAGAAGACCGGGAGCGCGACCGGCACGCCGCCGAGCATCGGTCCGAGGTCCACGGTGTACTCGAAGCTGCCGTACGGCCACCCCGTGGCGACGCCGATCAGCTCGATTACGTAGGTGTACGCGATCAGGACGCCGACCCACCCGAGCGCGCGCCGGTCGAGCGCGGGCAACACGCCGACGACGAGCGGCGAGCGCATCACCAGCACGCCGAACAGGACGAACCACGGGTGGAAGGCGAACGGCTCCGGCACCCACCCCTCCGCGCTGCCGACCAAGGCGAGCGCGCCGATGAGCGGGAACAGCACGGCGATGGTGAACCGGTTCTCGCGGACGGTCCGGTCGAGCAGCGCCTCCGCCCCGCGCCGGGTATCGGGGAGCCGAGCGCGGAGCGCGCTCGCGCTGGCGGGAACCGACTCGGAGGACTCGTCGCTCACGCGAGCACCTCCGTGACCGGGTAGACGCGCCAGAGCCCGCCCATCGCCAACAGGGTGCCGACGGCGGTGTTCAGCGCCGGGAACCACCAGTACGCGCGGTCGACGGACACCGACGACGCGGCGACCCACGCGACGAAGACCGGGTACACGCCGAGCAGCGCGCCGAGCCGAAGGTCGACCGCGGCGAACGCGGCCGCGGCGGCGGCCCAGCACGCGAAACAGTAGGCGTACGTCCGTCCCTCGCCGAGCAGCGTCGCAGTCGTTCGGATCCCGGCCGCGCGGTCCGGTTCGATGTCCGGGATCGCGGAGAACGTGTGCATCCCCATCGTCCAGAGCCACGCGCCGGCGAGCGCCGCGAGCGGCGGGTGGACCCCCGCGACCGTGGCGTACGCGGCCGCGCCGGGGAGCACGTAGAGGCCGTTCGAGGCGGAGTCGAGGAACGGCGTCGTCTTGAACCGCACCGGCGGGGCGCTGTACCCGACGGACAGCAGGAGGAACCCGGCCAGGTACGGCCACGCGACCCGCGGCGTGACCGCGAAGGTCGCGAGCCCCGCGAGCGCCGACGCGAACACCGCGACGGCGACGAGGCGGCTCCCGCGCCAGCGCGCCTCGCGGTCCTCCTTCTTCGGGTTCAGCTCGTCGATGTCGGCGTCGAACGCGTCGTTGACGCCGTAGAGGAAGACGTTCGCGGGCACCAGGAAGTACGCCGCCAGCGCGACGGTCGTCGGCGTGAACAGCTCGCCCACGTCGGCGATGCCGTACGTGACGCCGACGGCGACGGGGCCCGCGAGGTACAGCCAGAACCGCGGCCGCGACAGCACCAGCAGGTACCGGAGGTCCCCGGCGATCGATCGTCGGTCTGTGTCGGTCACGGCTCCGCTCACGTCGTCTTCGAGACCGCCTCGGCCGTTATCTGTCCGCTGATGAGACACATCGGCACGCCGATGCCGGGCGTCGTCGTCGACCCCGTGAAGTAGAGCCCGTCGACCGCGTCGGAGGCGTGAGACGGTCGGAGCAGCGAGGTCTGCCGCAGCGTGTGCGCCAGCCCGAGCGCGCTCCCCCGGTAGCTGTTGTACCGGTCGGCGAAGTCGTTGACGCAGAAGGACTCCTCGAAGACGATCCGGTCGCGGAGCTCCGTGCCGGTGTTTTCGGCGATGTCGTCCAACACGAGCTCGCGGAACGACTCGCGCAGCTCGGGGGTATCCTCGAGCCCGGGCGCGATCGGGACCAGCGCGAAGAGGTTGCTGTGACCCTCCGGCGCCACCGTGTCGTCGGTCTCGGAGGGGACACAGAGGTAGTAGGCGGGGTCGTCCGGCCACGACGGGTCGTCGAAGATCTGTTCGAAGTGCTCCTCCCAGGCGGTCGGCAGCACCAGCGTGTGGTGTTCGAGGTTCGGCACGTCGCCCTCGACGCCGAGGTACAGCAGGAACGCCGACGGGGCGTACGTCCGCGACTCCCAGTACTCCTCGGTGTACTGCCGCTTGCGCGGCGGGAGCAGCTCCTGTTCGGTGTGCGCGTAGTCGGCGTCGGAGACGACCAGGTCCGCGAGGTAGCGCTCGCCGTCGGCGGTGTCGACCGCGAACGCGCCTCGGCGTCCCTCGATCCCCGTCACCTCGGCGTCGGTGACGTACTCGACGCCGAGGTCGGCGCCGAGCTCGACGATCCCGTCGACGACGGCGCCGATCCCGCCCTCGGGGTAGTAGACGCCCATGTTGTAGTCCACGTGGCTCATCAGGTTGTACAGCGCCGGCGTGTTGTACGGCGAGCCGCCGAGGAAGACGAGCGTGTACTGCATCAGCTGCTGCAGCTTCGGGTGGTCGAAGTAGCTCTCGACGTGTCCCTGCATCTTGCCTAACAGCGAGAGCCCCCACGAGTACCGGAGCACGTCCTTGTCGACGTAATCGCGGAGCCGCGGGCGGTCCTCGTACACGAAGTGCTCCATGCCGATCTCGTACGTCCGCTCCGCCTCGTCGAGGTACGCCTCGAACGCCTCGCCCGCGCCGGGCTCGTACTCCTCGAACAGCCGCTTGTTCTCCTCGCGGTCCGGGAGCACGTCGATCATGTCGCCGTCCTTCCAGAACACCCGGTAGTGCGGGTCGAGCCGCTCCAGCTCGTAGAACTCGTCCGGCGACCGACCGAAGTGACCGAAGAAGCGCTCGAACACGTCCGGCATCAGGTACCACGAGGGGCCCATGTCGAACCGGAAGCCGTCGGCCTCCAGCCGGCTCGCGCGTCCCCCGAGCTGCTCGTTCTTCTCCAGGAGGGTCACGTCCGCGCCGGCGTCCGCGAGGTAACACGCTGTCGAGAGGCCGCCGAATCCGCCGCCGATCACGACGACGGACTCGCCGGCCACGGCGTCGATATCCGGGGCCACGTCCATGGGAGATCGTAGGGGCGGCGGCGGTATAAATACCGGCCAGACGGGGCGGGGCGGCGCCGACGCGAACCGCGGACGGCGTCCGATCCGACGCGTCGAGTGGGTACGCCTAAGTCGGCGACGCCCCTACCGATTCCCACATGGATCCGACGGTCGCGATCACCGGCGCAACGAGCGGCATCGGGCGGGCGGTGGCCGAGGCGTTCGTCGACGAGGGGGCCTTCGTCGCCGTCTCCGGGCGCGACGGCGACGCCGTCGATCGGACCGTCGCGGAACTGAACGGCGGGGCGGCGGAATCGGCCGACGCCGGGAGCGCGGCAGCCGAGGGCGAGGCCGCCCCCGCAGCGAGCGAGACCGCCGGCGCCGCCTGGGGCGCACGCGTCGACGTCCGCGACGAGTTCGACCTCGAGCGCTTCTTCCAGCGGGCCGCCCGCGAGGGCGGGCCGATCGACGTCGTGTTCGCGAACGCCGCCGTCTTCCACGGCGCGCCCGGCGAGTGCCCGACGGACGAGATCAGCTACGCCGACTACGACGACACCATGCGCACCAACGCCCGGGGCGTGTTCGCGACGGTCGCCGAGGCGGCCCCGCACCTCGCGGACGGCGCGCGGGTGATCGTCCCGTCCGGCTCGGTGGCGCACGAGTCGAAGGCCGGAATGGGCGCGTACGCGGTCTCGAAGGCCGCGGCCGAGGCGGTCGCGCGCGGGTTCGCCGCCGACCTGGACGCGACGGTGGGCGTCGTCGACCCGGGACTCGTCGCCACCGACCTCACCGGCATGGAGCGCGCCCGTGACCCCGAGAGCGTCGCGCCGCTGTTCGTGTGGGCGGCCACCGAGGCGCCCGCCGAGGAACTGAACGGCGAGCGATTGGGCCTGCGTGAGTGGAAGCAGGCGACGCGATAGGACTCGATCGAGCTCGAACCGGCGGCGAACACCTCCAACGCCGCAGTCGTTCTTTATCAGTGATTGTCGTCGTCGCTTATCGGTATTTAAATACCACATCGCCGGATCCGCGGCTCCGACACCGAGAATTATCCCTCGGTCGGCCGAACGAGGGGTATGGCACTCGCGGATCCCGACCTCTCGGGCTCGACGGCGTTCATCACCGGCACGACTCGCGGCATCGGCAAACAGCTCGCGCTCGCGCTCGCCGACCGCGGCTGTGACGTCGTGTCGACGGGCAAGACGACCAACGACGACGACGACTCCGAACTCGACGGCACGATCGAGCAGACGGCCCGCGAGGTGCGCGACCGGGGGGCCGAGGCGCTCGCGCTCGAACTCGACCTCCGCGACGAGGACCGCGTCGAAGCGGTCGTCGAGGAAGCGATCGATCACTTCGACGAGGTCGACATCGTCATCAACAACGCGAGCGCCATCCAGCTGGCGAATATCGCGGACCTCCCGGCCGACCGGTTCGACCTCCTGACCGAGGTGAACGTCCGCGGGACCCACCTCGTCGCGCACGCGTTCGCCGATCACCTCGCGGGGCTCGACGGGGCGTGGTTCCTGTCGAACTCGCCGCCGGTCGTGACCGACCGCTCGCCGGGGAAGGCGCCGTACGCGTGGTCCAAGCTCGGGATGTCGTACATCACGCTCTCGCTCGCCGAGGAGCTGGCCGGCGACGACGTCGGCTGTAACACGTTCTGGCCGGTGACGACGGTCGACACCCGCGCGACCCGCTACTTCGGGCTCGGGACCGAGGACGACTGGCGCAGCCCGGAGGTCGTCTCCGACGCGGTGCTGGAGGTCCTCGCGCGCGACCCGTCGGAGTGCACGGGCGAGAGCTTCTACGACGAGGCGCTGCTCCGCGAGGCGGGGGTCACCGACTTCTCCGACTACAACCTCACCGACGGCGACCCGGCGCCGATGTCGGCGCGGCTGTTCGATCCCGAGTTCGAGCGCGACGCGTGACCGCGCCCGAAGCCCCGGAGCCGTTCGGCGATCGCCGCGGCCGGTCGTCAGCCGGTGACTGCCTCTCGCAGCGCCGCGGTCGCCGCTTCCGGGTCCGCCGCGGCCGTGATCGCCGACAGCGCGGCCACGCCGGTCGCGCCCGCCCCGACGACCGGCGCCGCGTTGCTCGCGTCGATCCCGCCGATCCCGATCACCGGGACGTCGACCGCGTCGGCGACCGCGGCGACCCGCTCGGTGCCGATCCCGTTCCGGTCGCCGGAGACGTCCTTCGAGTCGGTGCCGTAGACGGCGCCGACGCCGAGGTAGTCCGCGCCCGCCGCCTCGGCCGCCCGCGCCTGCTCGACCGTCGAGGCGGAGCGCCCGACGACCGCCCCGTCCCCTAGCTGCTCGCGGGCCACCTCGACCGGCAGGTCGGACTGCCCGAGGTGGACGCCGTCGGCGTCGATCGCGGCGGCGATGTCGATCCGATCGTTGACGATCAGCGGGACCCCGGCGTCGGCCGTGAGCTCGCGCACCCGTCGGCCCACCGCGTACCGCTCCGCGTCGGGCGCGTCCTTCTCGCGGAGCTGGACCGCGTCGACGCCGCCCGCGAGCGCCGCCTCGACGACCGTCTCGGTGTCGCGACCCGCCGACCGGCTCGCCTGCGTCACGAGGTACGTCCGCCACTCCATGTGATTCATTAGTGGTATATTTGGGTGGTCGCACTGAAAAGCTACCGCTCGGGTCGGGATCGGGAGGAGCCCGAGCCCCGAGGCGGGTCGCCGTCGCGAACAGTCGGGTCACGGACCGCCGAGTCGCCGACGGTGGGACAGACCCAAACCGCCGCGGTCCGTACCGAAACCGATGCGATCACGTCTCCGGGCCGCGGTCCTTCGACTCCGGGCCGCCCTCTCCCGGCTCGGCTCCGCGACGGCGGACGGTCTCGACCGCGCCGGCGTCATCGACCGCGGCCGGCTCGGCGAGACCCTCGATCTGGCGTGGCCCCGGATCGTCACCGGGTTCGCGATCATGTCGAAGAACACGGTGGACCTGGCGGTCGTCGGGATCGCGCTCGGCGCGCCCTCGGTCGCGGGGCTGGCGTTCGCGTTCGCCTACTGGCAGCTCGCGAAGTTCGTCTCCATCGGGCTCGCCGGCGGGACGGTGTCGCTCGTCTCGCAGAACTACGGCGGCGGCGAGGGCGACCGCGCCGCGCTCGTCGTCAAGGGGTCGCTCGTCGTCGCGCTGGCGCTCGTCGCGCCCATCGTCGTCGGCTTCGTCGCGTTCGCCGAGCCCCTGATCGCGCTCGTCGGCGGCGAGGGGACCGCCCTTCGGGCCGGGACGATCTACCTCGTCGTCACCGCGCCGGCGCTCGCCTTCGAGTTCTTCAACATGATCGCGAGCCGCACCTACGCCGGCGTCGGCGACACGTTCACCCCGATGGTGGTCCGCGCCGGCGGCGCCCTGCTGAACGTGGTGCTCACCGTCTGGCTCGTGCTCGGCGTCGGCCTCGGCGTGCTCGGCGCGGCGCTCGGTACCGCCGTCTCCATCGCCGCCGTCGGGATCGCGCTCTCGTGGGGGATGACCGGGCGGTCGTACTTCGGTCACGGCGCCTCGCCGGTCCCGGTGGGCCGCGCCGGACCGTGGATCGACGCCGACCTGGTCCGGCAACTCCTCCGCGTCTCCGCGCCCCTGATCGGGCGCCGAGTGGCCGAGGGCGTCGCGGTCTTCCCGCTCCTGTGGATCGCCTCCTCGTTCGGCTCCGCGACCGTCGCGGCCCTCGAGGTGGGCCGGCGCGTCCGGGCGCTCCTCGGTAGTTTCAGCTGGGGATTCTCCATCGCCGCGAGCACGCTCGTCGGCCAGCGGCTCGGGGCGGGCGAGGAGTCGCTCGCGACCGAGTACGGCCGCGACGTGATCCGGCTGTCGGCCGTCGTCTACGTGCTCGCGTCGGCCGTCGTCGTCGTCGCCGCCGATCCCATCGCGGGCGTGTTCGTCGACGACCCGGCGGCCGTGTCGGCGACCGCCGCGTTCGTCGTCGTCGCCGCCGTCTCCGCGGTCCCGCTCGGCGTCGACGGCTCCGTGACCGGATCGCTTCGCGGGGCCGGCGACACCCGGTGGCCGTTCCTCGCCTCGATGGTCGGACTGTACGTCGTCGCGCTTCCCGCCGCCCTGCTCGGGCTAGTGACGCCGCTGGGCGTCGGCGGGCTGTACGCGGCGGTGATCGCCGAGAAGCTGGTCCCGGCCGGGCTGAATCTCGCGCGATTCAGATCGAACCGGTGGCAGGCGGTCAGTCGACAGTACCGACCGGACGCGGCGGAGGACGCGTCCGCGGAATAGCCGGCGCGACGCCTACTCGCCGTCGGCGACCGACTCGAGCACTTCGACGCTGCCGGTGAGCTGCCGGTGGACGTACGGCATGTCGATGCCGGCCTCGTCGAACGCCTCCTTCACCGCGGTGACGTACTCCGAGCGCACGCGGACGAAGTCGCCGCGGTCCGGGTCCGCGATCCACCAGCGCGACTGGAGCCCCACGGCCGAGTCGCCGAGCTCGACGAGCCGGACCGAGACGCCCGGGTCGTCGAGGATCTCCCCGTGGGCCTCGGCCTTCTCGACGATGATGTCGGTCGCCTGCGCGATGTCGTCGTCGTACCCGATCCCGAAGACGAACTTCTGGCGCAGCGTCTCGTACGCGACCGGGTTGGTGACGGCGTTGTTCGCGAGGTCGCCGTTCGGCACCGTGATCCGCTCGTTGTCGAACGTCCGGACACGCGAGACCCGGAGGTCGATGTCCTCGACGCGGCCCGCGTTGCCGTCCCACTCGATCCAGTCGCCGACCTCGAACGGCTTGTCCTTCAGGATGAAGATCCCGGCGACGAAGTTGCCGAGGAGGTCCTGCGCGGCGAAGCCGACCGCGAGCGCGATGGCGCCGCCGAAGACGGCGAACGCCGAGAGGAACGCTCCGTAGCCGGCCATCGTGAACCCGATGGCGATCGCCGCCACCCAGACGACCGCGTTCGCGACGCTCGTTCCGAGGCTCCGGACCGCGTCGTCGAACCCCCTGGACCCCAACACCCGCCTGACCGCCGGCACGAGCAGGAACTTCCCGAGCAGCAACACGCCGACGAACCCGACGACGAACAGCGCCACCGAAAAGAGGACCCCCGTCAGGGCCGCGCTCAACCCGACACCGCCGAACTGTAGTGGTAGCATCACTCTCTCTTATGGAGAGGTATTTAAAGAAGCTACTGGCAGCGCAGTTGTTTATCCGGGGTCGGTCGTCGCGTTCGGCGCCCCGGTCGGGCGACGATCGTCCCTCGGTCAGTCGCCGCGGACCGCGAGCGGTCCGTCCCCGCGGGCGACGCCCCGGAGCCGTCGCCCGTGGACGTCGTCCGCGCGGATCCGCTCGCGGACCGTCGCGGGGATCCACGCGTCCCGACCGTCGGGCCGCGGGGCGGGGTCGACGCCCGCCGGGCGGAGGTCGTCGGGGAGATATCGCGCGTAGGTGGGAAGCCGCTCGCGGAGCGCCATCCCGCCGGCGTCGGCGACCGACCGGAGCCCGTCGAGGTCCGGCCACGCGTACGCGGGGTTGATGTAGTCGTCCGTCACCGGCGAGACCCCGCCGAGGTCGTCGATCCCGCAGTCGACGAGGTCGGTCGCGGGCGAGAGGTTCGGCGGCACCTGCACCGACACCTCCGGCGGGAGCGCGGCCCGGGCCATCGCGACGACCCGGCGCATCGTCGCCGCGTCCGGCTTCGCGAAGTCCGACCGCTCGTTCGGCACGACGTTCTGGACGATCACCTCCTGGACGTGGCCGTGGCGCTCGTGGAGCTCTCGGATCGCGAGCAGGCTCTCCGCGCGGTCGCGCCACCCCTCGCCGATGCCGACGAGGATGCCGGTGGTGAACGGCACGCCCTGCCGGCCCGCCGCCCGGATCGTGTTGAGCCGCTGGCCGGGGGTCTTGCGCCGGCCGCCGCTGTGGGCGTCGACGTCGGCGGTCGTCTCCAGCATGACGCCCATCGAGGCGTTCACCTCGCGGAGGGCGGAGAAGTGTCCCTCCGTGAGGTCGCCGGGGTTCGAGTGCGGGAGGAGCCCCTCCTCTAAGGCGATCTCGCAGGCCCGGGAGAGGTAGTCGTGGATCGAGTCGAACCCCCACTCGTCGAGCCGGTCGTGGACCGCGGTGTACCGGTCGTCCGGCTCGTCGCCGAAGGTGAACAGCGCCTCCGTGCAGCCGGCGTCGGCGCCGACGCGGCAGCGCTCGCGGACCTCCGCGGGCGACAGGAGCGAGGCCTCGCCGGGGACGTCGTAGTAGGTGCAGTAGGTGCAGGTGTACCGACAGGCGGTCGTCAGGGGGACGAACACGTTCCGCGCGAAGGTGAGCCGCTCGGCGGGCTCGACGTCGGCGGGGGTCACCGACAGCAGCCGCTCGACGCGGTCGGCGTCGATCGACAGGTCGATTCCGTACTCCTCGGCCGCCGTGAACACGTTCGCCTCTCACGGGCGGGCCTCAAAAAGGATCGCGGTCGCGGATCCGAGCGCGGTCGCCGGGCCGCGCTTCCCGGCCCCGCGTCGCCCGGTCACTCCCGCACGACGCCCACGCGACCGTCGGTCGCGTCGAGCCCGAAGCCGGCGTCGCGGAGCCACCGCGCCGCCCGGCTCTCGCCGTCGTCGGCCTCGTCGTGGATCAGCAGCTCCGCGAGGTCCGCGGGCTCGTCCACGTCCGTCGCGAGCCGGTTGGAGTCGACGACGTCGACGCTCAGCCCCGCGTCCGCCGCGATCCGCCGGTGGTCGAGGTACGAGGCGCCGTGGTAGTCGACCCGGAACGCCGGGTCGGCGGCCACGAACGCGTTCGTCCCTCCGCCGCGTCCGGGCGCGATCGCGATGTCGGCCTCGCGACCGGCCGCGAACAGCTCTCGGAGCGCGTCCGGCGTCGCGAGCGCGAGGTCGGCCATGACCACCGCGACGGGGTCCGGGTCGCCGTCCCCGTCGCCTCCGACCCGCGCGTCGAGCGCAGCGTTGACGGCGGGCGTCAGGGGGCGCTCGTCGACGTCGACGGGACACGGGAGGTCGGCGCCGACCGGACCGGTGGCGAGCACCCGGGGGTCGCCGTCGGCGGCCGCGACCGCGTCGAGGACGTCGCGGAGCATCGCTCGCGCGAACGCGGCCCGCTCGTCGGGATCGAGGACGCCGGAGAGCCGCGACTTGGGGCGGTCGGTCGAAAACGGGACGATGACCTCCATCTGGAGGGTCGCCTTAGAAGAGGGATTCCAGCTCGTCGCCGTCGTCGCTGACGAGGTCGTCGAGGTTCTCGTCGCTCTCCTGGCGGATCTCGTCGAGGTTGTCCTGCGCCTCGATGGCGACTTGCTGGAGCTCCTTGATCCGCGGGACGTTCGTGACGCCCGCGAGCAGGATCACGGTCGCGACGAAGCCGGCGCCGCGGTACGGGTAGTCCCCGCCCCGGACCTCCATCGAGCCGGTCTGCTCTTCGAGCCACTTCCGCCCGCGCTCGATACCCTTCCGGTTCAGGTACTCCGGCGGCCCGGCGAGCACGAGCAGCGCGCGCTCCGCGCCCTCGATCTCGCAGGGGAGCGTGAGCCGCCCCAGCGCCGCCTTGCGCACGAGGCTGGTGATGCGGTTCGTGGTGTGCGCGCTGTCGAGCTCGTCCTCGTTGCCGTCGTCGCGGAGCCGCGAGAGGAGCCCGCCCGAGCTGCGCTCCTCGACCTCCTCCTCCGCGTAGCCGACGGTGGAGACGCCGCCGCCGGCGAGCGTGTTGATTATCTCGGAGGAGTCGACGACGCTCTCGGCGACCTCCTGCCCCTGCTGGATCTCGCCGGCGCCGAAGAGGATGCCGAACCGCCGCACGATCTCCTCGTTGATCTCCGCGTAGCCGCCCTGGACGGACTCGCCCGTCTTCCGCCAGGCGTCGTTGTCGAACACCATCAGGTTGTCCACCTCGCGGACGAACGTCTGGAACGAGCGGGCCGCGTTGAGGGTGTAGATGCCGCCCTCGTCGCTGCCCGGCAGGATACCCAGCCCGTAGACGGGCTCGGTGTAGATCCGCTTGAGGTGCTTCGCGAGCACCGGCGCGCCGCCGGAGCCGGTGCCGCCGCCGAGCCCGGCGACGACGAGGAACGCGTCGACCTCGTGAACCGGAATGGAGTCGATGGCGCCCTGCACCTCGTCGATGTCCTCCTCGGCGATCTCCGCGCCGAGCTCGTTGTCCGCGCCGACCCCGTGGCCCTTCACCCGGGACTGCCCGATGAGCACGCGCTGGTTCTCGGCGATGTGCTCGAGACCCATGAGATCGGCCTTGGCCGTGTTCACGGCCGCCGCCGCGCGGACGATCTCCGAGCCCGTCCGTTTGTCGTACTCAAGGAATTTGTCGACGACTTTCCCCCCCGCCTGTCCGAATCCGATCATTGCAAGTTTCATCGTGTGCTCCCTCCGGCTTTGAAATAAACAGAACGTGATTCCCTATTTAAGCCTTCGGTTGCCGTTACCACCGCTGATAGCGACTCCGCCAGTCCGGACGGCGCCGCGGTTCCGGCGATGGCCGCCGAACCGCCGTCTCGTCCCGCGATCGTCCCGGTCATCGCACGCCGAGATGCTCCGCGAGAGTGGTCAGCTCCTCGGGGTCGACACCGAAGGCGGCGACGTCATTATCGGCCGTCGTATTGTCGAACTGTAACGAACGGTACTGATCGGGTCCCATCGGGAAGCCAGGGACGGCGCCGAGCACCGACAGGCCGATCTTGGCGAGCGGCATCGGCAGCGGGACGATGGTGACGTCCGTGCGCTCGGCCTCGTACACGAGGTCGGTCACCTGCCTGAGCGTCAGGACCTCCGGGCCGCCGATCTCGTACGTCTCGCCGACGTGCTCGTCCTCCTCCAGCGCGTCCACCAGCATCGGCACGAGGTCCTCGACGTGGATCGGCTGGAATCGGGTCTTCCCGCCGCCGGGAAGCGGGTAGAGCGGGACGCCGGGCGCGAACATCCCCTTCAGCCGCTTGGTGAACGAGACGAACTCTCCGCCGTCCCCGAAGACGACCGAGGGCCGGAAGATCGTCCAGTCGAGGCCGCTCTCGCGGACGATCTCCTCCGCCCGTCCCTTCGCTCGGATGTACGCCGTGTCGCCGTCGGGGTCGGCCCCGAGCGCGCTCAGCTGGAGGAACCCCTCGACCCCGCCCTCCTCGGCGGCGTTCACGAGGTTCTCCGTGCCGCCGCGGTGGATCCGGTCGTGCATCACGTTGCCGCCCTTCGGCTCGAACAGCGGCGAGAGCGCGACCAGGTTCACCACGGCGTCCCGTCCCTCGACGGCTCCGGCGACCGAGTCGTAGTCCGTGACGTCGCCAGTGGCGACGTCGACTCCGTCCGGCGCTTGGCCGCCCGAACGGGAGAGGGCCGTTACGTCGTGGCCCCCCTCAGCGAGCGCGCGACAGAGGTACGACCCGATAAAACCGGTTCCGCCTGCCACCAAGACATCCATGCGCGTGACAAGAAGAGGAACCCCCGTAAACCTACCGCGACGGAAGGCGCACCCGCGTACGCGGCGGTAGTCGACCGCCCTCGCGGAGCGCGTCCCGTCTCACTCCGAATCGGCTTCCGGCACGGTCAACACCGGAACCGGACTGGTCCGCACGGTGCGCTCGGCGACGCTCCCGAGCAGGTACCGCTCGACGCCCGTCCGACCCCGCGTGCCCATCGTCACCAGGTCAATGTCGTGGTCCGCGACGTACGACTGGATCCCGCGGGCGGGCGACGAGCCGACCTCGACGTGCTCGATCGTCTCCACGCCCGCCGACTCGCCGGCGGACGCGGCCTCGGCGACCCGCTCTTCGGCCTCCGACACGAGGCCTTCGACGCCCGAGTACGCTTCGAACCCGACGCTTCCGAGGTCGAGGACGGAAAGCACGTGGAGGGTCGCGCCGTTCCGGGCCGCGAGCGTCACCGCGCGGTCGAGGGCCTCGCCGGCGCATTCGCTCCCGTCGGTCGGCACGAGGATGTTCCGGTAGGGGTACCGCGCCGGTTCGCCGTTCGGCCGGATGCTGAGCACCGGGACGGTCGACTGACGCACGACGCGTTCGGTCGTGCTTCCGAGCAGCAGCCGGTCGAGTCCGGTCCGCCCGCGTGTGGGTATCGCGATCAGGTCGATCCCCTGATCAGGCGCGTACGCGGTGATCGTCTCGGGGACGCCGCCCTGTCGCACCGCCGTGACGGTCTCGACGCCGCGGTCGGCGGCCCGGTCCGCGGCCGCGTCGACGACGCCCTCGCCCTCCTGCTCCAACACGTCCACCACCGTTCGTCCGATCCGCGTGACGCTGTCGTGGGTCGTGTCGGCGACGTGGAGGACGTGTACCGTCGCGTCGTGGTCCGCCGCCAGGTCGAGGACGTGGTCGAACGCCGCCTCCGCCCCGTCACTGCCGTCGGTCGGGAACAGGATCCGGTCGAACATGCGCGCACGGTCGCGGTCCACCGACAAAAATGCGCGCACGGTCGCGGTCCACGAGTAAAAAACGCCCGCGCCGCCGGCCGGATCACCGATCGATTCCGCGCGCCCTACGTTCCTGTGTTCCCGCCGTCCTCGTCGGCTTCGCCACCGTCGTCCTCGGCGTCACCGTCGCCCTCGGCGTCGCCGTCGTCGATCGGGTCGATCCGGACCGTCGATATCCGAGCGCCGTCGACGGCCGTGACCTCGAAGCGGTGGCCGTCGGCCTCGGCGACGTCGCCCGCCTCCGGCGTGCGGCCGAGCCGGTCCATCACGAGCCCGCCGAGCGTCTCGTATCCGTCGCCCTCGAGTTCGGTCCCGAGAGCGTCGTTGACGACCGACAGGGAGACGGAGCCGTCCGCCTCGTAGGTGCCGCCCTCCTGCGCTCGGATCGTGTGCTCGCCGCTGTCGGTGTCGAACCTGTCGCGGAGCTCGCCGACGAGCGCCTCCATGACGTCTTCCACGGTGACCATCCCTTCGAAGGCCCCCCACTCGTCGACGACCGCGGCCATCTGGCGGTGCTCCTCGCGGAACTGCACGAGGAGGTCACCGATGGTCGTCGTCTCGGGCACGACGACCAGATCGCGCGCGAGGTCCGCCGCCGTCGCCGACTCGTCGCCGGCCTCGCCGGCGCGCAGCACGTCCTTCACGTCGACGAAGCCGATCACCCGATCGGCGTCGTCGTCGTCCACGACGGGGTATCGGGTGTGTCCCGCCTCCAGCACGGTCGCGCGGATCGCGGCGAGGTCGGCGTCGGCCGGGATGCTGGTCACGTCCGGTCGGGGGACCATCACCTCTCGGACCACCGTGTCGTCGAGCTCGAAGACGGCGTCGATCATCTCGACTTCGACGTCGGCGACGTGTCCGGCCTCGCCGGAGCGCGCGAGCACGCGGCGGATCTCCCGCTCTTTCATCGTCTCGTCGGTCTCCGAGGCGGGGGGGACGCCGATGGCCCGCGTGAAGGCGTTCGCCGCGCCGTTGAACACGACGATGCCGGGCGAGAACAGGTAGTACGAGAGCTTCATCGGCGGGGCGAGGAGCAGCGCCATCCGCTCCGCCTGCGCGATGGCGATCGTCTTCGGCGCCAGCTCGCCGAACACCACGTGGAGGAAGGTGATGACGCTGAACCCGATCGCGAACGCGACGAGGTGGACGGCTCCCTCGGGGAGGACCGACCCGAGCACCGGCTCGATGAGCGCGGCCACCGCGGGCTCGCCGATCCACCCGAGCCCGAGCGAGGCGAGCGTGATCCCGAGCTGCGTCGCCGCGAGGTAGTCGTCGAGGCTCCCCATCACATCCTGGAGCGCACCCGATCCGCGGCGGCCCTCCGCGGCGAGCTGCTCGACGGAGGTCGACCGCACTCGGACGAACGCGAACTCCGACGCGACGAAGAAGCCGTTCAGCACCACCAACACCAGCGCTCCGACCACTCGGCCGACGGACACTGCGACGGCTACCATCGATGCCTCCGTGTCGGTCGCCGTCCGGGCGAGGGGCTGACCATGCCGACGAGTCACGCCGAGGCTGTAAAAAGGGCAGCGTCGCCGGAGGACGGCGCCGACCCGCGCGAAGTCGCGTCCGCGGAACCCGGACGGTTTATTCCCCGGCGCGTCCGAGCGCGACCATGCTGATCACGCTGGAGGGACTCGACGGCAGCGGGAAGACGACCGTCTGGGAGGCGCTCCGGGAGCGCTATCCCGACGCGACGTTCACCCGCGAGCCGACCGACAGCTGGTACGGCGAGGCCGTCGAGCGGTCCATCGCGGCCGACGACGCGGACCCGCTCGCGGAGCTCTTCCTTTTGACCGCCGACCACGCGGACCACCTCTCGGGGACGGTCGCACCCGCGCTCGACCGCGGCGACCTGGTCGTCTCCGACCGCTACTCCGACTCCCGGTTCGCCTATCAGGCCGCGACGCTCGCCGCGAGCGACGTCGCCCTCGACGGGACCGACCCGCTCGAATACATAAAAGGGATCCACGCGCCCTTCTCGCGGCCGCCCGACGCGACGATCTACCTCGATCTGGACGCCCGAACCGCGGCCGAGCGCGCCGGTCGCACGAACAAGTTCGAGCAGGACGGCTACCTCGCGGCGGTCCGGGAGAACTACGAGCGGCTCATCGACGCGGAGCCGGACCGGTTCGTGCGCGTCGACGCGACGCGGTCGCCGGAGGCGGTCAGGGACCGCGTCGCGGCGGTCGTCGCAGAGTTGGCCGAGGCGGAGTCGTAACCGTCTCCCGCGCCGGGGAGCCGGCTCCTCACTGCGTGTCCGGCAGCTCGTACTCCTCCGGCGAGGGCACGTAGAGGTAGTCGATGGCCGCGCCGAGCACGACCGGGAGGAAGACGAGGAGCCCGACGAGGACCGTCGGGCTGCCGAGGTTGACGCCGGCGCCGACGTTGAACACGCCGGTGAACACGAGCATCGAGATCAGCAGGAGCATCGGCGTCAGGACGATCGTGTACACCACCGACCCCCACGACGTCGACAGGCGAAGCCGGAAGAATCGGGTCGTCACTCCGGCGACCAGCGTGTGCAACGCCACCAGCGCGAGGAGGCTGACGAACCCGAACAGCGCGAGCATACCAGACGTACGGGCTCCCGGCATTTGCCCCTATCGGCCCGCCGCGGCGGACCGCCTCCGGAGGCGGTTTCGCCGCGCCCCCGATCAGACGGCGCCGTCGTTGCCCTGCTGGCGCGCCGCCGACAGCAGCCCGGCCACCGGCTCGGTGTACTCGTAGCCGGGGATCACGCCCTGCACGTAGGTCCCCTCGACGAAGTCGACGAGCGCGCCCGCGTCGTCGACGCCGCGCCGCTCGTTGATCTCGGTCAGTTCGAACTCGACGACGATCTCGTCGCCGTCGACCGCGACGGTCGGGTCGAACTCGTGGTCGCCGCGCGTCACGCCGCCGACGTCGACGACGCGCAGTTCGAACGTCTCGGTCCACCCCTCCTCCACCACGTCGGCGACCTCGTCCGCGGTGGTCGCGGAGAGGGTCGGCACTCGGACGGTCACCGCGAACCGCACCCGGCCGTCCGGCGCGGGCTCGGCGCGGACGCGCCCGTCGAACGCGGTCGTTTCCGAGGTCCACACGCCGTCGTCGTCCGCGGGCTCGAAGGAGCCGTGGTCCGCGAACGCGCGGCGAACTCGGCCCGGCAGATCGGTCTCGCTCATACGCAGATGGAGGCGCGGCGCGACCAAAAGCGCGTTGCGTCGGGGTCGTCGACGTCGGCCGGCGCCCGCAGTCGCGTTCCCCGCCGCGGCCGTCACCGGTAGTGGCACGCCGGGCCGGTACTGGTGCGCCTTTGTATCTGGACCGGCGACTGCTGGTATGGCAGCGCAGTTCCTCTCGACCGAGGCGCTCATCGAGACGCTCGGGGACGCCTCGTTCGACCGTCCGCCGGCCCTCGTCAGCAACGCCCACGTGACCGGGCTCGGCGTCGCCCGCGCGCTCGACGCCCACGGCGTGCCCGTGATCGCGCTCGACCGAGCCGGCGACGACGGCGCGGCGAGCGGCTCCGACGCCGGCGGCGTCGACGCGGAAGTCCGTCACGACGGCCTCGCCCCGCCGTCGGACGCGGTCGACTTCGCGGGGGCGGTGACGTACCCCCTCGACGACCTCGACGGGTTCCGCGACGACGTGGAAGCGATCGTCGACGCCGCGGGCACCGAGGCGGTCGCGTTCGGCTGCATGGACGAGTGGGCGCTGGCGTACGCCGAGGCCGACCCCGACGGCGTCCGGCTCCCCTTCTCCGGGGTCGACACGCTCGACGACGTGTTGAACAAGTCCGAGCTGTACGCGACCTGCGAGGCGCTCGGCGTCCCGTACCCGGAGACGTACCGGCTGGCGGAGACCGCGGCGGCCGCGACCCGGGAGACGGACGCCACGGTCGACGAGGCCGCCGACGCGCTCGGCTTTCCGCTGGTGGTGAAACCCGAGCTCAAGCGCGACTTCGAGGAGGCGTTCGGCACCAACGTGATCGAGGTCGCCGACCGCGAGGAGTTCGCCGACGTCGTCGCGGCCGCCGGCGACGCGGGAATCGCCGTGATGGCCCAGAAGCGCGTCGACATCGCGACCGGTCGGGACCACTCGCTCGCCTCGTACGTCCCGCCCTCGGGAATCGACGACGCGCTCGCGGTCGTCGGCAACGCGGCGGTCCGGTACCCGCGGCAGTTCGGGACCTCCTGTCTGGTCGAGACGGCCGACGAGCCCGCGATCGAGGACCGCGCGCTCGCGGTGCTCGACGACGCCGGCTACCACGGGATCAGCGAGGCGGAGTTCGTCTACGACGCCGACCGCGACGAGTTCCTCCTGCTCGACGTCAACACCCGCCCGTGGAAGTGGATCTCGATGCCCGTCGCCGCGGGGGCGAACCTCCCCATGGCCGCCTACGCCGCGGTCACCGACGCCGACTACGAGTCGGCCGGCGTCGAGCCGACGCGGTGGGTGTACCTCCGCGACTACCTCTCGCTGCTCGCGGGCGACGACGCCTTCTGGGACCAGCTGGCGCCCGCCGACTGGCGGCGGCTCGTCTCCGGCGCGTTCGAACGCGAGGGCGACCTGACGACCGGGGTGTACCGCCCCTCCGATCCCGGTCCGGCCGCGAAGCTCCTCGAGACGGCGTTCGTCGACCGCGAGTACTACTGCTCCTGTTGAGCGGGCGACGGCGGCGATTTATACGCTCACCACGTCGGGAGCCGCCACGAGCGACGGGGTTCGACGACGTGCCGACCACGACGCGCGTCGCTCGCACGGGATAGGCCGCAGGTTCCACACACCGGACCCTCGAGACGGCACGTCCCCGGACGGCTGTCTCTCGACGACGAGCGCGTGAACCGCCCGGAGGTCAACCGCTCTCTTCGCGCCCTCACTCGCGGTCTGCGCTCCCGTCTCCTTCCGCTACTGCCCGCGCCCGTCGCTCTCCGACCGGCGGTGAGAGCGCGTCGTCACGGCGAACGACGAGGTATCCACCCAGGACGAACAGCGACCCCCAGACGAGAAATCCGCCGTCCCACAGGAGCACGGGGCCCGGACCGGTCGGCCACACGTGATGGAGTTCGAGGAGGTGGTGATTCACGAGCCCCTCCACGACGTTGAAGAGCCCCCACCCGAGTAGCGTCGACCCGAACAGCGAACGGCTCGACCTCGGCACGGTCGGCCGTCGCCACGCCCGCCACAGCAAGGCGATTCCGAGGACGGTAAAGAGGTACGTCGCCGCGTGGAAGAACCCGTCAGCCAGCACGTTCAGTTGGAGGGTGCTGACGGTGGTGGGCTCTACCCGCGCGGACACCATGTGGTGCCACTGGAGGATTTGGTGCAAGACGATGCCGTCGAAGAACCCACCCAATCCCACGCCGAGGAGGACCCCGGCTTGGACCAGATCCTTCGCGCGTCGCGGGAGCCCCACCCACGTCTCCTCCTGCTCACTCATACCGCTGTTACAGGACAGGCGGCGAAGTAGCTGGGGCCAACATACCCCAAGGCCGTCGTTCTCGTGACGGGTACCTCGGCCGAGTTCGACGCGTCGTCTCTGCCAGCCGTCGAGGGGGTGCAACAGCGCTCGTTCGACCGGGAGTGGCGATGGCGACGGACCGCTAAAAAATCGACCGCCCGCGCCCCTCGTCGTCCGCGGCGTTACGACGACGACGGCGACATCTGGATGTTGAGGCTCTTCTGGACGAGCTGCGTGAACGCCATCGAGCACAGGAAGTACCAGAGGATCCACATCTGGATCGGGCCGACGATCCCCGTGTCCCACGTGACGGTCCCGGCGAGCGGCACGACGAGCTCTTGGGCAGCGACCTCCGGGTACGCCGAGTCGGAGCCGCGGTAGCCGATGACCCAGAACATCCACAGGAACGCGGGGATGGTGAGGAACATGATCCACACCATCGGGCGGAACTGCTCTTTGAACATCCCGAGCTGGTCGCCCATCGCGTCCATCTGCTCCTCCTGGATGGCGTCTAACGCCGCGTCGTCGTCGCGCTCTTTCGCCTCCTTGCGCCGCTCCTGGATGTCTTTCATCCGATCCTGGTACTGGCTCATCTTCTCCATGTCCATGAGCCCCGCGCGCAACAGCGTGGAGTACATGCCGGTCGCGAGCGCGATCACCATGATGACGACGTAGAACGGGACGAGGGTCAGGAGCGGGCCGAGGACGACGTCGATCGCCCCCGCGATCGTGTCGCGGACGGGCCCCACCGCGTAGCCGACGAAGGCGCCGAGCGTGGCGACGGCGGCGAGCTTGTCCCACTTCGACCACGTCGTCGTCTCCGGCGTCCCGACCTCGCTGCCGCCGCTCCCACCGCTCCCGTCGTCGTTCATTCCCGCCTCGATCCCCTCCGGGTCGGCCAGCGCGAAGCCGGTCTCGCCGTCGACGAGGATCTCCTTCTCGATGAGGCGGCCCCACTGACCGCTGGTGATCTCGTCGCGGACGTCGATCCACTGGACCTCGCCGTCGGTGGCGCGGTCGAGGATGACCTCCAAGGCGTCCCGCATCTCGCCGTCTTCGTTGACGAGCGAGCGGACTCTCCGTTCGACCTTACTCATTACCGACCGGTTAGCGGCCGACGGTTAAGAACCTTGTAGGATCGGCGTGGCGGTCGACGACCGTCCACGGTTGCGCGTCCCCCGCGTCGCACGCCTTACGACTCGACGACGTCGCGGATCCGGTCGAAGACCTCGTCCGGCGTCGCCTCGCCGTCGACCTCGACGAGGACGCCCTCGTCGCGGAAGTGGTCGACCACGGGCTCGGTGTTGTCGTAGAAGACCTGGAGCCGTTCGCGGGCCGTCTCCTCCGTGTCGTCCTCGCGCTGGATCAGCTCGCCGCCGCACGCGTCGCAGACGCCCTCCTCTTCGGGCGGCTGGAAGTCGACGTGGTAGTTCGCGCCGCAGTCCTCGCACACCCGCCGGCCGGTGAGGCGGTCGACGAGCACCTCCTCGTCGACGTCGAGGTAGATCACGGCGTCGAGGTCGGTGATCTCCGAGAGGTACTCGGCCTGATCGAGGTTGCGCGGGTAGCCGTCGAGCACGAACCCGTCGGCCTCGGCGAGCGCGGCCTCGACGATCTCGTTGACGACCGGGTCGGGGACGAGCTCGCCCGCCTCCATGAACGAGCGCGGCGTGCCGTACTCCGTCTCCATGTCCTTGTTCGCGCGGAGCGCGTCGCCGGTCGTGACGTGCTCGACGCCGTACTCCTCGGCGAGCTTCGCGCTCTGCGTTCCCTTTCCGGCGCCGGGCGCTCCCAACAGAAGGATCCGATGGCTCATACCGGAGCGCTCGCCCGCCGCACGTAAAGGCTTGAAGATCCCGGCGAGCGACGGGCGACGAGGTGAGGATCGCTCGTCCCCCGCGAGGACGGCGTTACGCGTCGGTTTCTCCGGTGTCGCTGCCGTCTCCCTCGTTCAGGCGGAGCCCCATCTCCAGCTCGAAGCTCTCGGCGTCGGAGGTCTCGAAGCCGATCTTCTTGTACAGCGAGACGGCCGCGCGGTTCCACCGCTCGACGGTGAGCCACACCTTCTCTATCCCCTCGGCCTGACCGTGGCCGAGCAGGCCGCGGATGAGGTGGGTACCGATCCCGGCGCGCTGATACGTCTGGTGGACGAAGATCGCCAGCTCGTAGGCGTCGCCGTCGGGGACCAGCGTCGCGTGGCCGGCGACGTCGTCGCCGCACCACGCGATCACGTTGTAGCAGTCGTCGGCGAGGATCGCGTCCAGCCACTCCCGGATGCGCTTCTCGCCGCCCGGGGGGATCCCCTGTGCGCGGTCGGCCGGGTCGAAGGCGTCGTACATCTCGACGAGCGACTCGTAGGCGGCTTCGGAGCCGCCGTACGGTCGGATCTCGACGGTCCGGCCCTCCCGGTCGGTGAACTCGGTCGGGGGCACGGGGAACGCGTCGGCCACCGCGTCCGGATAGCGTCGGTCGTTCATCTGACCAGCGTGACCGACGTCTTGGCGTTCAACAGGACGAACTCGGCGATCGGCCCGATCGTGATTTTCCCCATGGGGCTCGTGTGGCCGCCGCCGAGGACGATCTCTTCGAACTCCTCCCGCTCCGCGAGCTCCACCAAGCGGCTCCCGGGATCGCCGCCGACCCGCCTGATGTCGGCGTCGATTCCCGCGTCGTCGACCGCGTCGCGAGCGCGTCGCATCACGTCGTCCGGCGAGACCGACGAGTCCTCGTTGTCGACCACCGCGATCGTGAGGTCGTCGTTTGCGACCGCTGCCCGCTCGACGGTCCGGTCGAGCGCGCGGAACGAGTCGTCGCTGCCACCGATCCCGCAGAGCACCTTCATACGACGCACGTCCACACGACGGTACAAAAATGGATCTCCGCGGGCGACGTTCGCCGTCGACCGCCCAGCGACAACCCTTTTATTCGGGGGTCAGGTTGATAATGACATGAACGACCAACCCGGTCCCGCGTCGGACGAGACCGACGAGGGATCGGACCCCGCCCGCGAGCCGTCGGCCGACGACGGGGGGGCTCCGGGGTCCCTCGACGAGGCCGCCGCGCCGAGCGACTCCGGCGCTTCGAGCGACTCCGGCGGCACAGCCGACGGCGAGTCAGTCAACGAGGAGGACGGGCGCGTCGACGAGACGACCGACGACGACGGGCGCGTCGACGAGACGACCGACGACGACGGGCGCGTCGACGAGACGACCGACGACGACACCCCAGACGACGAGACGACCGACGTCCCGCCGGAGGTCCGCAAGTACGAGCGGTTCAAGAAAATGGACGGCGCCCGCTACGAGCGCGTCAACGAGTTCCTCCGCGACCGGACGTACATCACCGCCCGAGAGTGGGCGATCGCGCGGCTCTGCGCCGACTTCCGCACCGAGACGGGCGTCGAGATGACGAAGATCGGCGAGAACCTCCCGGAGCTCGTCCCGTTCATGACCGACACGTACACGCCGCAGGCGGTCAACCAGGCGCGGTACTCCTTCGAGGAGAAGGTGACGAAGGCGGGCGCCACGTTCCTCTATGGCGCGATGTCCGGATTCTTCACCGCCGAGGACTTAGACGAGATGATGTACGAGGTGACGGAGGTCGCGAAGTTCCTCCTGGAAGTCGAGGGGGTCGACCTCGCCGTCGCCGACGAGCTGGAGGCCGAAGACCGGATCAGCGAGGTGATGCGCGAGGTGCGCACCTCGTCCGCCGACCTCCGCGGGGAGGAGGTCCGGTGCCCCGAGTGCGGGCACGTCCACGAGCCGGCAGAGGACTGACGATGGAGCGATTTCCGGAAGCGCTCGAGGGCGTTCCGGACGCGGTGCTGATCGTCGACAGCGACGGCGTCGTCCGCGCCGGCAACTCCCGAGTCGAGGCCGTGCTCGGCTACGCGCCCGCGGAGCTGGAGGGGACGGCGGTCGAGCGGCTCCTCCGCGATCGCACCGGCGGGTCGGCCGGCGCGGAGCTCTACGGCCACGTCGCCGACCCCGAGCCGCGGTCAATGGCCGCGAGCATCGACCTGACCGTGCGCCGCGCCGACGGCAGCGAGGCCCCCGTGACGGTCAGCCTCGGCCCGTTCGAGCAGGACGGCGAGACGTACCTCGTGGTCACCATCGTCGACGTGCGCGAGGTGCGAGCGCGGCAGGCCGAGCTCCACCGCCGGACGCGGACGCTGGAAGCGCTCCACGAGGCGACGCAGGACCTGCTGAAGACGACCGACCGAGAGGTCGCCGCGCGGGCGGCGGTCGAGTCGGTCGAGGACGTGCTCGGCCACCCGATCGCGGCGATCTGGCTGTACGACGAGGACCGTGACGTCCTCGATCCGCTCGTGTGGACCGACGCGGCCGACGAGGTCGTGGGTACCCACCCCGTCTTCTCGGCCGACGAGCCGAGCATCTCCTGGCAGGTGTTCGAGTCCGGGACGCCGGAGTACGTCCCGGACACCGGCACGGACCCCGACCGATACAACCCCGACACGCCCATCCGGAGCGAGCTCGTGCTCCCGCTCGGCCGCTACGGGATCATCAACGTCGGCGCCACCGAGCCCGAGGCGTTCGACGGCTCCGATCTCGCCGTCGCGCGGATCTGGGCCGCGACGGTGGCGATGGTGTTCGTCCGGATCGAGCGGGAGCGGCAGCTCCGCACCCGCGAGGACGAGATCTCCCGCGAGCGCGACCGGCTCGAGGAGTTCGCCGGTCTCGTCTCCCACGACCTGCGGAATCCCCTCAACGTCGCGACCGGAAACCTCGACCTGGCCCGCGCGCGACTCGAGGCAGACGGAGAGGTGCCCCCGGAGCTCGACACCGTCGCCCGCTCGCTCGACCGGATGGGGGCGCTCGTCGAGGACATGCTGGCGCTCGCCAAGCAGGGCACCGCGATCGACGAGACCGAGGCCGTGTCGCTCTCGGCGCTGGCCGAGGAGTGCTGGGCGAGCGTCGACACGGCCGACGCCGAGCTGACCCTCACGGGCGACCTCGCGTTCCGCGCCGATCGGAGCCGGCTGCAGCAGGCCCTCGAGAACCTGTTCGCCAACGCGGTCACGCACGGCGGTCCGGAGGTCCGAATCGAGGTCGGGGCGCTCGCCGACGCGGCGGGCGGCGCCGGCTTCTACGTGGCCGACGACGGGCCCGGGATCCCCGACGAGCTGCGCGACGAGGCGTTTGACGCGGGCGTCTCGACCGACCCGGACGGGACCGGATTCGGGCTGAAGACCGTCTCGGAGGTGGCCGACGCGCACGGCTGGACGGTCGAACTCGGCGACGCGACGGGCGGCGCGCGCTTCGAATTTCGCGGGGTCGAGACGGTCGACGTCGTCGTCGACGACGACTGACCCTTTATATATACTCGAACGACGGGAGGTGCCACGTGGAGACGCCCCCGTCGCCGACCACCACGTCGACGTTGGCGCCGCGCTCCGCGCTCGGTAACCCAACCTCGATCCGACCCTGTCCGGTGACGCCGTCGTCCTCCATGCTGGCGGTGACGCGGTAGCTCCCGCGGACGTCAGTGATCTCCAGCAGCTCGACCGCGCGCTCCGGATCGAGCGCGACCGTCGTCGAGAGGACGCGGGCGTCCTCTCCGTCGCTGATCTCGTCATCCGGGCCGTCCGCGTCGTTCGGGCCGTCTCCGTCCGTCGGGCCGTCCGCACCGCTCGCGACGCGCTCCCGCACGACCGTCACCGCGAACTCGCGGGGCTCGTCGGTGACGTTACACAGCCGGACGCCGAGCGGCGGCGAGGTCGTCTCGTCCGGGGACCGGTCGGACGCCTCGCCGTCGACCCGTCGCCGCTCGACCGGTAGCCGGAGCGTTCGGTCGGGAGCGACCAGGTACGGAACCGGGTGGCCGTACAGCTCGCCGACCGAGCGGCTGCCGTCGTCCTCGTAGTACGCGGTCCCGGCGTGCTGGGCGGTCGCGAAGTGGTCGCCGCCCGAGGCGTGGTCGAACGTCGCCACGGCGTCGACGGTCACCTCGGTCGCGCCCTCCCTCGCGTGGTCGTTGTACGCGCGGACCTCCTCGTAGTCGGCGACGTACGCCGCGACCGACTCCGGCGTCGGCTCCGCGGGCCGCTCCGGGAGATCGCGCTCGGCGACTCGCCCGCCGCCGATCGCGGCGAGAGTGGTGCAGCCGGCGAGGGCGCCCGCCGCGCCGCCCGCGCCGACGAGGAACGCACGTCTGTCCATACACCTTCTTCGAATGACACCTGAAAAGGCCCCCGGAAACGCAAACGCGCGTTTGTGCGTCGGCTGTGAGGCGGTCGACGACCAGAGAGGCGGCAGTGCGGGTCGACGCAGCGGGACCTCCCGTCGCCCCGCTCAGTCGTCGGCCGCGACGTCGGGGGCCTCCGGGTCGGGAACCGTCCCGTCGTCGTTCCACCCGCGGAGCTCGTAGTACTCCGAGAGCCCCGCCTCGAAGCCGTCGATGGCGTCGGCGTAGGGGAGCGTGTCGTCCTCGCGGTCGAACCCGCGGGCGTTGTTGAACGCGCGCTCCAGTTCGACGACGCGGGCCCCCATCGCGAGCAACTCGTCGTAGTCGGCGTCGAGGAGCGCCGCGAGCCGCTCGTCGGTGACGGTGCCGCGCGAGAACTTGCAGATCACCGCCGAGTCGAGCACGGCGTTGCGGTTCTCCTTGGCGACGAGCTTCGGCGGCTTCCCGTCCAGCCCCGCCGGCTCGAGCGCGTCCGCCTTCCCGACGAGGGGGTACTCGTAGGGGTAGAACTCGCCGTACATGTGGTCCGCGCCGCGGTTCGCGGTCGCGAAGGCGAGCCCCTGTCCGTTGAGCGCGCGGCCGTCGTGTCCGGAGAACTCCATCCCCTTCACGGTCCAGTCCTCGGCGCCGAACTCCTCGTGAGCGCGGTGGACGCCCTCCGCGAGCTTGTCGCCGACGCCCTCGCGGTAGGCGATCTGCTCGACGAGCGACCGGACGAGCTCGGCGTTGCCGAACTCGTCTTCCGACTCTAAGAACATCGAGACCACGTCGCCGCAGGAGATGGTGTCCATCCCGAGCTCGTCGCACAGCTCGTTGGCGCGCATCACGTCGACCACGTCGTCGACGCCGGCGTTGGAACCGAACGCCATCACCGTCTCGAACTCCGGCCCCTCCGTCTCCACGCCGGTCTCCTCGTCGCGGGTCGGGAGCTTGCAGGCGAACGCGCAGCTGGAACAGGTCCCCTTCTTGTACTTCTTCTCCTCGACGCGATCCCCGGAGATGCCCTCGACGCCCTCGAAGGAGGTCTCGGAGAAGTAGTACGACGGGAGCGCGTCCACCTCGTTGGCCAGCTCGGTCACGCTCGTCGTCCCCTGGCGTTTCATGATCGAGTCGGAGGTGGCGGCCTCGCGGTGGACCTCGCTCGCCTCGTCGGGCCAGTCGAGGTCTCTGGCGGCGTCCGCGTCCCCGTCGAAGGTGAGCGCCTTCACGCCCTTGCCGCCGAGGACCGCCCCGAGCCCGCCGCGTCCGAACGCCCGCGTGTCGGAGGTCATGATCGACGCGAACCGGACCGCGTTCTCGCCCGCGGGACCGACGCAGGCGACGTGTTCCGGCTCCAGGTCGTGGGTCTCCGCGAGCCGGTCCGACACCGCCGGCACCTCGGCCTCTGCCAGGTCCGGCACCGTCTCGAAGGTGACGTTCGGCTCGCCGTCGGTGCCGACCTCGCGGACGTGGACCGCGAGCAGTTCGTCGCTCTCGCCGATAAGTTCGACCGCGGCGTACCCCGCGCCGGTGAAGTTGCGAGACAGGAACCCGCCCGCGTTCGACGAGAGGATCCCGTCCGTCAGCGGCGAGAGCCCGGTGGCGGCCATCCGGCCGGTGTAGGAGGTCGTCGAGTACTGCATCGGACCGGTCGACAGGAACAGCCGATTCTCCGGGCCGAGCGGCTCGGCGTCGAACGGGATCCGGTCGTACGCGAGCGACGTGTTGAGCCCGCGCCCGCCGACGAACTCGGTCAGTCGGTCGTCGATGGACGTCGTCTCGGCCGATCGCTCCGACAGGTCGATCGTGAGGAGTGGTCCTTGCGCGTGTCTCATACCTGCCCCGAACGACGCGACGGCGATAAAGCTCCGGGTGGTAGGGGGAGAGCCCCGCTCTTATACGTCGAGCGTGTGGTGCGTCACCGCGTCGGCGCCGCTCGTCCCCTCGGCGTCCCCTCCGACGTCGAGGGTCGCGACGCGGAAGACGTCGTCCGCGCCGTCGACCGGGATGGGCAGACCGCCGGGGTTCACCCGGGTCGTGCCGCCCCGCTCCTCGGCGCCGTGCGCGTGAGTGTGACCGTGGAACACGTAGTCGTAGTCGCCGCAGTCGACGAGCGCGTCGACGACGACGCCGCTCGTCCCGTGGGTGACGGCGACGTCGACGGCGTCCGCCCGGTCCGTGCTTCCGGCGTTCGTTCCGCTCCCGGTGCCCCCGTCCCCGCTCCCGGAGCTTTCGCCCCCGAACGAGAGCGCTCCGGCCTCGCCGAGGTACGTCCCGAACGACTCCACGGTCGACTGGACCGCCCACTCGCCGTCGTTGTTGCCGCGGACGGCGTAGAAGTCGACGCCGGCTACGTCGAACGGAGTCACGGAAAAGGGGGCGACGAAGTCGCCGCAGTGGACGACGGCGTCGACGCCCTCGCGGTCGAACAGCGCTACGGCCGCCTCGACGGCGGCGAGGTCGTCGTGCGTGTCGGAGACGATGCCGATGCGCATGGGTCGCCTCCACGGTCGCGTCGCGCGAACATAAACCTCGGCCAGCGGCGCTTGCGTTCCCCTTTCAGGGACTCATCGGTATATAAACACCCCGACCGAAGACCGCGTTCTCACGCCCTGTGGATCCTGTTTTCTTTTTAAGTTACTCCCCCGTTCATGTTCGGCCATGACGAGAGACGGCGACAACATCGGTCGACGCATGGCCTCCAGACGCGGGTTCCTCTCGGCGGCCGCGGCGCTCGGGACGGTCGGCCTCGCGGGCTGTGGCGCGCCGCAAGCCGGGAGCGCGGAGGGCGCGGAGAACGCGGCCGGCGGCGGGGAGGAAGCGGCCGAACAGGTCGAGGAGTGGGCGGGGAGCGATTCCACCGGCGTGGAGACGGACCACCCGTACACGTCGCCGCGGACCACTATCGACCTCGACGAGCGGGACGGCCAGATCACGGTGTCGACGACGCCCTGTCGCCACCAGCTGCTCGGCGACGAGTCGCAGGGCGGCCCGTGGGAGCTGCCCGAGGTCTGGGCGTGGCAGACGCCGGACACGGACCCCAGCGTCCCCGGCCCGCTGCTCCGGGTGACCGAGGGGACCGACCTGGAGATCACCTACGACAACACGGAGCACAACCGGCCGCACACGTTCCACGTCCACGGGCTCTCGAAGAGCTGGATGGACGACGGGGTCCCGACGACGACCGGCCAGCAGGTCGCCCCGGGCGAGGAGCACACGTACGAGATCACCGCGAACCAGCCGGGCACGCACCTCTACCACTGTCACTACCAGACGCAGAACCACCTCGACATGGGGATGTACGGGATCCTCCGCGTCGACCCGGAGGGGTACGAGGCCCCCGACACGGAGATGTTCATGACGGTGAAAGACTGGGACACGCGGCTCTCCGCCTCGACGGCCGGCGGCGACGTGGACTTCAGCCACCGCGACCGCACCCCCGACGCGTTCACCGTGAACGGGCGCTGTGCGCCGTACAGCTTCCACCCCGAGGAGGGATCGCCGCTCATCGTCGAGGAGGGCGATCGGGTCCGGGTCCACTTCGTCAACGCGGGCTACGAGTCGCACGCGATGCACACCCACAACCAGGGGTTCACGGTCGTCGAGAAGGACGGCGGCGTCATCCCCGAGTCCGCCAGACACCGCGAGGACGTCGTTCCCGTCGCGCCCGCCGAGCGGAAGACGATCGAGTTCACCGCCAACGCCGACCCCGGCGTGTACGCGATCCACTGCCACAAGGTGAACCACGCGATGAACGGGAACACCTACCCCGGCGGGATGATCGGCGGCATGGTGTACGAGAGCGTCATGGACTCCGAGCAGTTCGCGTCCGTGATGGACCTGGCCGGCTACGAGGCCTGACGAATCTGACCGGCTACGAGGCCTGACGAATCTGACCGGCTACGAAGCATGACGACGGGCGGACTCCGGAACAGTTCGGACCGATCGCGTCCCTCGACCGGTCGATCGCGGCCCTCGATCGACCGGTCGGTCGCGTCCTTTTAGTCGCCGCTCAGGCCGAGTCGGCGCCGCGAGCGACCTCGGCCGACTCGGCGTCGGTTCCGGTGCCCTCGTCGCCCTCGCGTTCGGCCTTCCGACGGTTATGGACGGCCAGCGCCACGAACAGGGCGAATCCGATGCCACGGAGGGTCAGGTCGAGCAAGAGCGCGTTGACGGAGACGCTCACGCCCACGAGCCCGAGCGTGTCGAAGACGGCCTCGGAGAGCAGCCCCGGCGCCATCAGCAGCAGCGAGCTGAGTGCGAACACGGACCGGCCGACCTGACCGACGCGCGTGTACAGCGTCCCGATGACGGTCGCACCGAGCGCGATCACGCCGAGGAAGACCCCCACGACGGGGATGATAACCTCGGGGACCGAGTACGACAACTCGGCGAGGTCCTCGAACCCGATCACGCGGTGGCGATCGCGGATCGGTAGCTCGGCGGCGTTCGTTTTCTCGCGCAACAGGACGACCCCCGGCGCGAGCACGAACGCGAAGGGAACGATCGCCTTGTTCAGCGACAGCGAGAACGCCTTCACGCCGGTCTCGAAGGGGTCGGACTTGGCGACCCCGCTGGCCGCGTACGCCGCCACGGCCACCGGCGGCGTGATGTCGGCGATCACGCCGAAGTAGAGGATGAACAGGTGGGCGGCCAGAAGCGGGATGCCGAACTCGACGAGCGGCGTCGCGAGCATCGAGATGAGGATGATGTAGGTGACCGTCGTGGGCATCCCCATCCCGAGAATAATGCTCGAGACGGCCGTCACGAGCAGCATGATCACGATCGACCCGCCCGAAAGCGCCAACAGCAGCGAGGTCAGGTTGGGACCGAGCCCGGAGACGCTGATGACGCCGGGAATGATCCCCGCGGCCGCGACCGCCACCACGACCGGGACCGCGGTGCGCGCGCCCTGCTCCATCGACGTGACCACGAAGGTGCCGAGCTTGAACGGCTGGCTGTCCTCCAGGTCCCGGCCGGTTCGATCGCCGATCGTCTCGGCGGTGTCCCGGACCGAGGGGTTGAGGTCGAGCAGCGACGCGTCGAGGTCGGGCTTGGACAGCAGCGTGAGCACCCCGGCGAGCATCGCGTACCACTCGATCCCCGTGAGCACGGCCTCGACCGCCTCGACGGGCGGCAGCCCCGCACCGCCGGATTCGGTGACGAGGCCGAGGGTGTTGACGCCCGCTATCGCGTAACTCGCCAGCTCGACGCCGACGATCGCGGCGAACACGCCGAGGAGGCGCAGTCGCGTCTCCTCGCTGTACGCCGAGACGAGCGCGATCAGCGCGACGAGCGCCACGATGGTGAACCACGCCGACCGGGAGACCGAGAGCCGCTCGATGATGAGGTAGTACAGGAGCAGTCCGATCGGCACGAGGTAGAACCAGCCGCGTTTGAGGTGGTTCCAGAGATCCACGGTGTCCTCACCGGACACGCCGCCGATCCCCGCCTCGACCGCCTTGAGGTGAACCATCACCCAGACGCCGAAGAAGAAGACGATCGCCGGAATCGTCGAGATGATGATGATGTCGGCGAACGGCGTCGCCGTGTACTGGACCATCAGGAAGGCGGCCGCCCCCATCACGGGCGGGAGGATCTGCCCGCCCGAGGACGCGGACGCCTCGACGGCGCCGGAGAACTCGGGGGAGTAGCCCGACCGCTTCATCAGCGGAATCGTGAACGCGCCGGTCGTCACCGTGTTGGCGATCGACGATCCCGAGATCGTTCCCATGAACCCGCTGGCGAGGATGCTCGCCTTCGCCGGGCCGCCCTTACGGCCTCCGGTGAGCGCGTAGGCGAGGTCGATGAACCACTGGCCGGCCCCGCTCATCTCGAGGAACGAACCGAACAGGATGAAGATGTAGATGAAGCTCACCGACACCGTCACCGGAATGCCGAACACCCCGTTCTCGGTGTTGTACCAGAGGTTCTGAACGATGTCCGGCCAGGTGAGCTCCGGGATCGCGAGCAGCCCGAGGAAGGGCGTGCTCGAACTGATGAGGTACCCCCAGCGGGCGTAGACGATGAACGTGGCGACGATGATCATCAGCGGGAGGCCGAGCGTCCGGCGGGTGGCCTCCAACACCAGTAGGACGCCGGTCACGCCTAAGATCATCGCGTAGGAGTACTCGCTCACGAACGGGACGCCGCCGAGCAGGGGCTGGAGGAACGCGTACACCTCGGTGATCGGCCGCCCCGAGTCGACCCCGAAGACGCGCATGTTCTGGATCTCGGCGAACTCCGTCAGGAAGTAGAACGCCGACAGGAACGCCGCGGCGATGAACACCAGATCGACGGGCGCCACGCGGTCGCGGTCGGGGTCGAGGAACGCCCAGCGCAGCCCCGCCCGACTCCGATCGAGCGCTCGCGTGGCGACGTTCTCTTCCCCGAGACGTCGGGACGCCGCCGGCACGATCCGGCCGAAGTTCCGCGTGACGATTCCGTCGCCGGTGCTCACCGGAAACAGCAGGAAGGTGAGTACGAGCGCGAAGGCGACGTGGATCGCGTTCGCCTGTAGGAGCTGGAGCGAGACCTGCACGGGAGCGAGCGAGAACCCCGCGATCTCGACGGTCGGAAGCCAGATCGTGAAGGTGAAGCTCCGGGCGGCGAGGTACAGCTGGAAGACCGAAAACGCGATTCCGATCAGTGCCACCGCCACCGCGGCGGGCCCCCGTAGCGATCGGCGGCGCTCGATCTCCTGTATCAGCTCGTCCGCCTCTTCGCGGGAGATCTCCTCGTCCGTCCTGTCGTCCAGCGGGCCGTCCTCGCCGGGAGCATCGCTTCCGGGGCCACCGCCGGGTGGCTCTCCCGATCCGTCGTCGTTTGGGTCGTCGATACCGCCGTCGGTTCGATGGGTGGTGGTCATAGCATCCTCTCAAGAAGCGACCGTCGTTCGATGTGTAATCTCACGTCGTTGGCGTCGGTTACCTCAACGAGGTCGTATCGGGTTTCGTCGACGATCAGCGTGTGGCCGGCGATCCGGCCCGGCGAGACCGAAAGCTGTTCGAGCTCGGTTATCGGCTCTTCAGGGTCGTACACCAGCGTCCCGTTCACGTTGGTGACGTCGACGCGCGCGGGGAGGCCCCATCCGTAGGACTCGAACTCCATCCGCGTGTTCACGAGCGTCTGTCCGTCGACGCGGTACTCGTCGTACACGCGGGACTTCTCGACGCTGTGGGTGTACTCGAGGGCCACCGTGCTCCCGTCGTTCACCGGCTCCGCGACGTACCGCTCGCCCGTCTCGATGTCCTCGACGACGAGGACAGCTCCGATCGGGGCGGTCACCGCAGCGACGACGAACAGGAGCACCGCAAACGCGAGGATCGCGGCACCGACGTTCGGCTGAGAAAGGCGGCCCATGTATTTGGGTGGTTCTTATGGCGCTGAGTTCGGGCGGCTCGTGAAGCGGCTTTTTCGGACGGAGCGCGGGCGACCGTCGCCGACGCCGCCCCCTCCGCGATCGGTGAGGGGGCGTCCGTCGGGGGATCCGGCCGCAGATCAGTTGGTGTGGACGGCCCGCGTCGGGGCCGTTCTCGGAGCGTCTACGCGTCGAAGTAGGCCGCGGCTCCCTCGTGCAGTTCGATGGACATCCCGTCCTGCGCGCTGTCGACGGTGATGAAGTCGGTCTTGATCGTCAGCTCGTCGAGGTTGTCGAAGATGGCCGCGGTGACCGTCTCGACGGTTTCGGCCGGCACCTCGGCGTTCGTGGCGATCATCGCCTGCACGGCGACGGTCTCGACGTCATCCTCGACGCCGGTGTAGGTGCCGCCGGGGATCGTGTCGTCCGCGAACCAGGAGGCGTCCTCCTTGACGGCCTCGCGGTTCTCGCCCTCGATCGGGACGATCTCGATGTCGTTCGTGTTCGCGAGGTCCTCGATCGCGCCGACCGGCCAGCCGCCGACGACGAAGGCGGCGTCGATGTCGCCGTTTGCGAGCTGTTCGGACGCCTGCGAGAAGCCGGCGTTCTGCTCGTTGTAATCGGTGACTCCGACCGATTCCAGGATCTGCACCGCGTTGACCTGCGTCCCCGATCCGAGGTCGCCGGTGTTGATCGTCGCGCCGCTGAGGTCCCCGACGGTGGAGATGTCGTTCTCCGCCAGCGTGACGAGCGTGATCGTCTCCGGGTACAGCGTCGCGACGCCCCGGAGGTTCTCGATCGCGTTGTCCTGGAAGGCGTCGATGCCCGTCCCGTTCTTCGCGAACGAGGCGATGTCGTTCTGGATCAGCGCGAAGTCGGCCGACCCGTCGGCGAGGCTGCCGACGTTCTCGACGCTCGCGCCCGTCGACTGAACGTTCAGCGAGAAGTCGGTGTTCGCTTCGACGATGGTCTTGATCTCGTTCGAGAGCGGGAAGTAGGTCCCGCCGGTCCCGCCCGCGTGCCAGCTCAGGCGGTTTTCGCTGTCGCCGCCGTCGGACCCGTCGGACCCGTCGTCGCCGTCGGACCCGTCGTCGCCGTCACTGCCGTTACCGCCGTCACTGCCGTCGTCGCCGTCGCCGCCGTTTCCTGAACAGCCAGCGATGCCGACGAGGCCTGCGGCCGCGGCTCCTTTTATAAGTTTTCTGCGGTCAATGCTGTCGGGGGTGTAATCGTCCGGCATAGTTTTATAATCCGATCGCTGACGTATGTATCTGCCGGTGATATCACGATCGAAAACCTCCTGTTTATATACTGTGTCAGCGCCGTTTTTCGGCCGTTTCTGCCGCTAATAGTCGGGATCTCTCCCCAGCGACGTCGGACCCGAACCGGGTGACCGGTGCTCCGCGGGGGTGAGCCGGCGGCGGTCACGCAGCCGCCGCTCGCTCTCGTGCGAGAAGCCTGCGATCCCGAGGCCCGACTCGTCCCGGGCGTCGCCTCAGGCCTGCTCGGCGCCGTAGAGGACGTTGACGGTGACCCGGACGGTCACGTCGCCCGTCTCGATGCCGGTCGCGGCGTCGCCGCCGTCCCCGACCGCCGCGGTTTCGGCGACGCGGTACGGCGTCACCCCCGCGTCCGCGGTGGAGACCCGGTACGCGCTGGTGACCTCGAGCCCGCTGGAGTTCGCGAGCACGGCCGCGTCCTCGTCGGCGTTCGCCATCGCGTTCTCGAGTGCCGTCGCGCGAACCTCGCGCTCGCGCTCCTCGCTCAGCCCGAACTCGATCCGCTGTACTTCGTTCGCGCCCGCGGTGACCGCGACGTCGATCACCTCGCCGACCGCGTCAACCTCGTCGATCGTGATCTCGTAGCGGTGGATGCCCCGGTACGTCGTCCGATCCGGATTCTCTCTGCTCTCGTGTGACTCCCGGACGTCGTACCGGTCGGTCCGGATGTCGTCCTCGTCGAGCCCCCAGTCCGTCAGCGCCGACCGGACCGACTCGTCCGCGGCGGCGAGCTCGTCGCGGACTTCCGCCGAGTCGTTGCCGGTCGCGGTCACCGCCACGTGGACCGTGGCGCGGTCCGGCTCGGCCCGGGCCTCGCCGTCCGCGGTCACTTCGATGCTCCTGTCGAGGGTCGGCTCCTCGCCCGAGGCGACGTTCGCGTCGGCCCCGGTCGAGCCGGCGAGCCCCGCACAGCCCGCCAGCGCGATGAGCAGCGCCAGTCCGGCCGCTGTCGCCAGTCGTCGGTTCATGTGCGACCCGTCGCCCGGAACCCACAATAAGTCGCCGATGAGACAAACAGTCGTTTTCGTTATCGGCCGTGTCACCCCGCAGCGGGGTCGCTACGCCGTGTCGTCCGTCCCGTCTTTCGCGTCCGTCGTCTCCTCGTGGTCGGCCTCTCCCTCCCGGTCGTCGTGATCGGTGACGACCGACCGCTCAGACGGGAGATCCTCGTCCCCGTTCGTCTCTCCCTCGTCTTCCGGGTCCTCGTGGTCGGCGATAACCGTCGGCTCGCCCGGATCCTGGTCGTCGGCCTCCGCCGCGAGCGCGTCGCCCTCGTCGTCTTCCTCGCCGTCCGACCCCCTCGCTGAGAGAGGTGCGGGGCCCGAGTCGTCCGGCGCCGAGAGCTCGGCGCCCCGCGACGCGTCGGGGTCGCGCTCCACGCCCCCGTTCCGCGGCCCGGTGATCCGACGCCCCGACCCGAACAGCCGCTCGCGAATCGAACGGCTGCTCGGACGCTCGGCGAGCAGTACCGAGCAGTCGACGTCGTGGATCACGTCCAAGTGCAGCGAGTCCGAGACGAGCCGGGAGAGGAGTCCCTTCTCCGTGGCGCCGATGATGACGAGCGTGTTGGTCTCGGCCTCGCGCGCGATCGCGCTCTCGACGTCGCCGCCGTCGTCGACGACCCGATCCGCGTCTGCGAGGCCGTGTTCGGTCGCCCAGTCCGCGAGGAATCCCTCACCCGCGGCGCGATTCTGCGATCCATCGACGACGTGCAGCAACGTCACCTCGGCGCCGGCGGTCCGGGAGAGCACGCTCGCGACCTCCGCGCCGAGCGCCGAATCCGGTCCGCCGGAGGTCGGTAGCAGGACCTTCGAGGTGTCGAGGTCGCTCTCGCTCAGGATGAGGAAGTCACAGGGGAGCTGGTTGGTGAGCTCGTCTATCGGGCGCTCCGCGCGGGCGGCGCTCCACAGCTGGTCCTCCCCCCAGCCCATCAGCACGGCGTCCGGACGGGTCCGCCGCGCCATGTTGAACACTTCCTCGAACGAGCGGTGCGAGACGACGGTCGACGTCGAGACGTCGACGTCGTACTCCTCTGCGGTCTCGCGGAGCCCCGACATCCCTTCCTCGGAGACGTCGGCGATCCGACCCGCGCCGGCCGACAGCGACATCCGCTCCGGCGCCTGCACGACGTGGACGATGTGCACGAGTCCGTCCTCGTGGTCGCTCGCGAGCCGGCTCGCGAGCTCGACGATGGGCCCGTCGGTCCGGGGGTTCGAGATCGGCACCATGATCCGGTGGCCCTCGCTGGCGAACAGCGTCGCCTCCGTGGCGTCCAGGATCGGGACGTACGAGCGTCCCGCGGCCCGGCCGAGCACCCACTCGGGCACCGTCAGCCGCCGGGTCATCCCCTCGAAGCGCGCCTCCTCCAGCCGCTCCTCGCTGGTCTGGAAGTAGTTCACGATCGTGACGAGCACCACCCCGCCGATCGTGTTGCCGAGCAGCACCGGGAGGACGAAGTCGGTCAGCCCGCCGACCAGCGTGATGCCGCTGTACAGCCCGAGGTTCTGGGCGAACAGCAGGTACAGCACCTCGGTGAAGGAGACGACGACGTGGTAGAGGTTTCCGAGCGGGATCGCGAGGAACGCGAGGTAGACGACGACCAGGCGGGTGACGGAGTTCGTGGAGGCGAACCCGACCCAGACGACGCCGGCGACGATGAGACCGGCCATCGCGGCCTTGAAGAAGAGCGGCCAGAAGCCGACGTCGAGCCCGCCGGACGAGACGTAGATCGCCGCGTCGACCACGGACTCCTCCGAGAAGACGCCCCCGTACGAGAGCACGATCGCACCGAACGCGCCGCCGGTGAAGTTCCCGGCGAGGACAATTCCCCAGTGACGCAGCAGCGTCGGGAGGCTCGCGAGCCGTTCCAAGGTGAGCGCCACCGGCGGGAGCGTGTTCTCCGTGTACAGCTGGTAGCCGCCGATGATGATGTAGATGAACCCCAGCGGGTACAGGAGGACGCTCAAAATCGGGTGGCTGTCGGTCGCGGCGGTCAGCGAGACGTACAGCATGAAGGTGATCGTGATCGCGAGCCCCGCGGCGACGCCGCTGAAGAAGAGCTCGCGCCCGCCGGAGGTCACCTCCTCGTCTGCCGCGGCGACGATCCGCTGGAACACCTCGTCGGACGAGAAGCGGTCCCGGACCGCTTCGCCGACCGCCGGCGCTCCGCTCCGGGAGCGCTCGACGACCTCGCGCATCGTGTCGTCGTCCGGACGTGTCGAATCGGTCACTGTGCTATGGGACTGGGGCCGCGTTGAAAAGCACTTCCACTTCCGCCTTTCGCCGTAAAAACCGCCAATACGGAACTTCTGAGGAGACAACGAGAGATTCTTTTCACGTCTGTCGGAGAAACGCGTGGGATCGTCCGGAACTGGTTCCGTGTCGAGGGCGAAGACGCGTCGAGGACGGCGACGCGTCGAGAGCGCGATCGCGCGCGAGGGCGGAAACGCGCCGAGGACGGGTTCGTCGACCGCCAGTCAGACGCGGCTGACCGCCACGAGCCGCACCTCGACCTGCACGTCCTCGCCGATCGTCGCCTCGATCCGGTTGTCGAGGGACTGGGCGACTTCCTCCGCACTGATGCCCGGGGGCGCCCCGACGGTAACCACCACGCGTTCGGTGTCGAGGGGCGGTAGCGTCCCGCCGCGCTCGACCTCGAGTTCGATCAGCTCCGCCCCGGTGCCAAGCGTCTCTAGTTCCTCACCGACGGCGGTTCGAATGTCGGCCTCGGTCGTCGAGGCGACGTACGAATCGTAGGTGACCCCGCCGAGGAACACCGACAGCACGGCGATGGCGACGACGAGGACCGCGGCGCGTTTCAGGAGCGCCGAGCGCGCGTCGTCCTCGCGGAACCAGCGCTGGGGCCGGTACCCCTCGTACCACAGCACCACCAGCGCGGAGAGGTTGATCGAGAGGGTGTTCACCGCGACGATCACGCCCGCGCCGAGCACGAGTCGAGGGATCTCGAAGGCGATCCCGATGCCGACAGCGGCCGCCGGCGGAATGAGCGCCACCGCGATCATCACACCGACCAGCGCGGCGGAGACCCCGGTCATCAGCGAGAGGATCCCGGCGACGCCGGCGCCTATCGCCACGACGAGCACCAAGACGTTCGGGGCGAGCCGCTCGGAGACCTCGGCGAGCGCGAGCGGGTCGATCCCGGGCGGGACGAGCGCGAGGGTCCGAATCGCGAACGCGAACAGCGTCGCTGCGCCGATCGCGACCGCGACCCCGAGCACTTGCATCCACACGCCGCGCCGAAACATCTCTTCGTCGTCGACGACGGTGCCGACCGCTGCCGACATCGCCGGGCCGATCAGGGGCGCGATCACCATCGACCCCACCACGGTCGCCGGCGAGTCGAGCAGGAGGCCGGCGGTCGCAATCACCGCCGATATCACCGTCATCAACACGTACGTACCGACCCCGGACACGAGGTCGTCGGCCTTCGCCTGCAGCTCCTCCCGGGAGATCCGGTCCCCGCTGTGCTCGGGATCTTCGGCGTACTTCTCTTCGAGCGCCTCGAACCGGCGGGAGATGACCGTCTCGGCGTCGACGATGACGGTGTAGGTCCGCTCGTCGATTCCCGCCTCGCGGAGGCGCTCCAAGACGGGCTCGACCGCGGCGGTGGGGAGCGGGAACGTCGCGACCGCGGTGTACTCGCGTCCGCTCGTCTCGTCGGTGACGACGTAGTCCACCCCCTCCTCGTCGAGCGCTCGGACTACCGCCGCGCGCTTCCCCGCCGGGATCATGACCTGAACGAGTCGCACGGTCGTCCCTCTCGCCGGCGGTTCTTATAACGGATGGTGGGGGACGCCGATCCGGTCTCGCGAGAAACGGAACTTTAATGCGCGAATCCCTCGCACCTTCGGACAAGAATGCTCTCGCCGCTGTTCATCGACACGTTCCTGCTCGATTACCATCTCGGGCACGTCATACTGCTCGGGTTCATCGTCTCGCTGCTCGGAGCCGCGCCGCTGAAGTCCCAGCGCCTGATCGCCTCCGTCTTCGGCGGCTTCGGGCTGATCTTCCTCGTCGCGCCGTACACGACGATGCCCAAGATGTACGTCCTGATCGGCATCCCGCTCATCCTCATCGGCGCGCTGCTGTGGACGATGGCCGACAGCTGACCGGCGCGCGAGGCGCTCGCGGTTCTTCTGGTCTCCGCTCTCCTCCGATCCCAGAGCGGTGCGAGCGCGTCGAGTCGCCGTTCCCGTCCGCCGCCGTTCGATCCCGCTCCTTTTTGCCCCCCGGCCGACACTCCTCGCCATGGTCACGGTACGGGCACCCGCGACGAGCGCGAATCTCGGCAGCGGGTTCGACGTGTTCGGCGCGGCCCTCACGCGGCCGGCGGACGTCGTCACCGTCGAGAAGGCGGCGGAGACGACGATCGAGGTCACCGGCGTCGGCGCGCAGTACATCCCGGAGGACCCCGAGAAGAACACCGTCGGCGCGGTCGTCGAGGCCCTCGACGCGCCCGCGCGCATCCACATCGACAAGGGGGTCCGCCCGGCCTCCGGGCTCGGCTCCTCGGCCGCCAGCGCCGCGGGCGCGGCGGTCGCGCTCAACCGGCTGTACGACCGGGGGCTCTCGCGGTCCGAACTGGTCCCGATAGCCGCCGAGGGCGAGGCGGTCGTCTCGGGCGTCGCCCACTCGGACAACGTCGCGCCCTCGATCCTCGGCGGCTTCACGGTGACGACGAGCGACGGCACTCACGCGGTCGACGCGGCGGTCCCCCTCGTCGTCTGTCTCCCCGACGTCGCGGTCTCCACCCGCGACGCCCGCCGGGTCGTCCCCGAGACCGCGTCGATGGAGGACCTCGTGGAGACGGTGGGCAACGCGGCCACCCTCGCGATCGGGATGTGCCGCTCCGACCCCGACCTCGTCGGCGCCGGCATGTCCGACCCCGTCGTCACCCCCGAACGCGCGCGGCTGATCACGGGGTACGACGACGTGCGCGCCGCCGCCTTCGACGCCGGTGCCGCGGGCGTCACGGTCAGCGGCGCCGGCCCCGCCATCATCGCCGTCTGCCGCGAGGGGCGCCGACGAGGAGTCGCCGCCGCGATGCTGGACGCCTTCGCCGACGCCGGGATCGACGCCCGCGCCTACCAGACTCGGATCGGGAAGGGGTCGACGGTGCTGGCGGAGTGACGGCGCCAACCGATACCTGAGCGACGTCGAACGAGACGAGATCGACCGCGCTCGAACCGGGATCCGCCCGATCGCCTTCGGCCTCGCGTTTCCCTCCCTGACCGCTCAGCTCAACCGCTTGTCGCGGAACGCGCGGATCACGTCCTGCCGAGCGATGATCCCGACGATGCGGCCGTCGTCGTCGACGACGGGGACCCGGTTGATGTCGGGCGCCTCGCCGGCGAGCATGTCGAGCACCGCGTCGACGTCGCTGTCGGGAGTCACCGTCGCCACGTCGGTGCTCATTACCTCGGAGACGGGTCGGTCGGCGTTTCGGACCATGTCGACGCCCAGGTCGAGGTCGGCCCACGGCGCCTTCACCTGATACGTGAGCGTGTCGACGAACGGCGGGAGTCCGATCGGGATCCACAGGGTCTCGTCGTCCGGCTCGAACAGGTCGACGAGGTCGGACTCGGTGACGACGCCGACCACGTGGTCGTCCTCGTCGACGACGGGGAACCCGCTGAACGGGTAGCGGGCGAACTTCTTGAAGACGTCCGCCACGTCGTCGTCGTCGGCGACCGTCTGCACGTCGGTCTCCATCAGGTCTCGCGCTTGCATACGGTCGTCGTCGCGGCCGGGCTCCGTAGGCGTTTCGACCGGCGCAGCGGCTCGTGAATTGTGAACGGGTAAAGAGTGGCCGGGGTGGGCTCCGAACCCACGATCTCCGCATGTCCCAGGTCCGAGGCTCGGCGGAGCCACGGGAAGGACGCGGACGCTTCCAAGGCGTCACCGCACCGAATCTCCGAACCCTATGAGTGCGGCGCTATGTCCAGCTAAGCCACCCGGCCTCACCTTCCCGTACCGCGATGAGACCCTTTAACCTTCCCATCCGTCGGAAGGGTGTGAGGCGGTGACAGAGGGGTCGCCGCGAGATGAGCGATCCGAGAATCGGACCCTGCGGATTTATGCGGGACGGGGCGAATCCCCGGGACATGAGCCTTCCCGACCTGCTCGCGGAGACCGTCGGCGACGAGAGCGTCGCCGCCGAGGTCTCCCTCGGGGGAGACGACCGGCTCGCGGTCACGCCGACGCGAACGCTCGTCTACCGCGGTGACGGGCTGCTGTCGGACGAGTCCGTCACGGAGTACTCCCACGACGTCGAGCGCATCTCGGTCTCGACGGGCCGCCGAAAGGCGAAACTCACCCTCGGCTACGGCCTCGACGGCGACGAGACGATCTCGCTCCCGGCGAGCCGCGCCGACGAGGTGCTCCACCCGGTCCTCGCCGGCGTCCTCTCGGCGACCGGCGTCACCGACCCCGGCGAGTCGGTCCTGCGCACCTTCCGCTTCTCGGAGCTGACCCTCGTCGTCACCAGCGACCGACTGGTCAAACACGTCGGCTCCGCCGTGTGGGACGAGGAGTTCGAGGAGTTCTCGTACGCGGACCTCACCGACCTCGACTTCGAGGAGGGGACGGTCGCCACCGCGGTCGTGCTCGCCCACGGCGGCCGCACCGAGCGGTTCAAGGCGCCGAACGAGTCCGCCAGGGCGCTTCGAGAGACGCTCGTCGACGCCGTCTGCGCGTACCACGACGTCGACAGCTTAGAGGAGTTCCGCGTGACCGTCGCCGCCGACGACGAGGGCGACGCGGAGACCGACAGCACGACCGACTTCGGCGAGGGCCCCGACCCGCTGTCGGCCTCGCCGGTCGCCGACGCGGAGGCGGAGGCCGAGCAGCGGAACGGCGTCGAAACCGACGCGGACGCGGCGTCGGAGGACACGCTCTCGGCGGGCGGTACCGAGCCGTCCGTCGACAGGGACGAACGCGATTCCGCCGTGTCCGCGGGTGACGACGGCGAGGGCCGCAAGCCTATCGACACCGCCGCCCACCCGGTCGAGTCCGATCCGACGGCCGAAAGCCCGGCCGAGGAACGGTCGGTCGACGTCGATCCGGCGGGGGGAACCGACTTCGCGAGCGACGCCGTCGGGGAGCCCCGCTCGCCCACGGGGGCAGCCGCGTCGGCCGAGGTCGAGGATCCGGCGGCCCGAGAGGAGGCGACGGTACCGAGCGACGACGACGCCTTCGACGGATCGCCGTTCGAGAGCGCGGGCGTCGAGGGCGAGGACCTCGCGACGGAGGTGGCGGAGCTCCGCCACGCCGTCGAACAGCAGTCCGAGCGCCTCGACAGGCAGTCGGCGCTCATCGAACAGCTGATCGAGGAGCTCCGCCGCGGACGCTGAGGGCCGTCCCACTCTCGGCACCGTCGCCCCGGGTCCGTCGACCGCCTCGGAGTCCGCCGATCGGCTCCGGTTCTCCGAACCGATAGCTGTGGAGATGCATTTATAAACCCGACGACGAAGCCCCAGGGAGTGACCGCACAACTCGGACCCTGGATCGACGCGACGCTCGGCGGCGTCGTGACCACCGAGGCCCGCCTCGCCGCCACCGCCGGGATCCTCCTCCTGACGGGCGCGATCGGATGGCTGGTCCTCCCGCGGGCCGTTCGGACGGGCGAGGGGGTCGCCACCGGCTGGCTGGAGCGCTTCCTCGACGGCCGCGGCGAGTCGTCGATCGAGACGCTGCGCGAGGCGGTGCCCGTCTCGTTCGGCCTGCGGCTGCTCGTCGGGCTGCTCCAGATCGTGCTGTTCGCCCTCGCCGCCGTCGCCGTGCTGACGCTGTGGGGGCAGCTGTCCCTCGTCGTCGCGGTGCTGCCGGTCGCGGAGAACGCCGCGACGGTCGCCGGCCGGTCGCTCCTCTCGGCGCTCCTGCTCGGCGGCGCCTACGTCGCGAGCGACGTGTTAGAGGAGTACGTCGCCGAGCTCTCCGACGACAGCGACCGCATCACGGCCCACCAGGAGCAGCTGCTCACCCGGATCATGCAGGTCGGGCTGCTCGTGGTCGCCGGCGTCACCGTCCTCGGCATCTGGGGCGTGAACCTGGGCGGTCTCCTCGTCGGCGCGGGCTTTTTAGGGATCGTGCTCGGGATGGCGGCCCGGCAGACGCTCGGCTCGCTCATCGCCGGCTTCGTCCTGATGTTCGCACGCCCCTTCGAGATCGGCGACTGGGTCGAGATCGGCGACGAGGAGGGGTTCGTCACCGAGATCACGATCATGAACACGCACATGCGGAACTTCGACGGCGAGTACGTCGTCGTGCCCAACGACCTGGTCACCAACCAGGCGATCACCAACCGGAGCCGCGAGGGGCGGCTCCGCATCCACATGGAGGTCGGCATCGGGTACGACGACGACCCCGACGCGGCCAGCGAGATCGCGGAGGAGGTCTTAGGCGACATCGACACGATCGCCAACAACCCGAAGCCGTACGCCATCCCCTCCGGGTTCGGCGACTCCGCGATCCTGCTCGACCTCCGCTTCTGGATCGACCCGCCGACGCCGCAGGCGCGGTGGCGCTCGAAGGCGACCGCCGTGGAACGGATCCAGGACCGGTTCGCCGACGCCGAGATCTCCATCCCGTACCCGCAGCGGACCGTCTCGCACCCGCCGGAGACCCGTGCGAACGACGAGACCGTCGAGCGCGTCGAGCGCTTCGACCGCGACGGCGAGGGGCGCGCGAGTAATCGACCCGCGTAGGGGAGGTCCCTCCCGTCCGTTACCGATCCCGACCGAACCCGGCCGCGAACGTCGCCTCGTCGACCGAGAGGACCGTCGGCCGCCCGTGCGGACAGGCGTAGGGGCGGTCGCACTCGCCGAGGCGATCGAGCAGCGAGCGCTGCTCCTCGCGGGTCAACTCGCCGACCTCGCCGCGCTTCAGCGACGGGTGACACGCCAGGTCGGCGAGCAGCGCCTCCCGCGCGTCTCGCCTCGATTCGCCGCCCGACAGCGACGCGAGCGCGTCACGAAAGGCGTCGGCGTCGGCCGCCCGGCCGAACGGTGCCGGCACGGTCTGGAGCCTGACGGTCCCCCCACCGAACGGTTCCGTCTCGAAGCCCAGTGCGGCGAGCGCCTCGGCGTGCGCCTCCGCGGCCGCGGCCTCGTCGGCGGACAGCGACACGGTCGCCGGCGGATCGAGCGCGGCGGTCGGCACCGGTTCGTCGGCGAACGCCCGGGCGAGCCGCTCGTAGTTCACGCGCTCGTGGGCGGCGTGGCCGTCGACGACGAGCAGCTCGTCGCCCGCCTCGACGAGGAGGTAGAGGTCGCGGAAGACGCCGAGCGGTTCCGCGTCCCCGAACGCCGCGGGGCGCTCGCCCTCGTCGCCTCCGACCGGATCGAGCGCCGCTTCGATGCCCGTGTCGACCTCGGCCTTGCGCCGGAGGTCCGCCCCCGTGAGCGCGTCGGCGACGGCCGACTCGACCGCGTCGGCGACCCGCTCGGCGTCGCGCAGCCCGACCTCCCGCTTCGCGGGGTGGACGTTCGGGTCGACGCGGGCGGGCGGCACCGCCACGTCCACGGCCGCCACCGGCTCGCGGCCGTCCGGGAGCAGGCGCCCGTACCCGGCGCGGACCGCCGCCGCGAGTCGGTCGTTCCGCACGGGTCGGCCGTTCACCGACACCCGGACGTGGTCGCGCGAGGCCCGGGTCACGGAGGGGTACGCGAGCGCGCCGGACACGTCGACGGAGAGCCGTTCCCCGCCGTTCGTTCCGACCTCCGCGCTCGCGGCGAGCTCTGTCGATCGGCTCGCGGTCTCGCGGTCGTAGACGCCGAACAGCGCGTCCGTGGCGCCCGTCCCCGGCGTCGACAGCGTGGTCGAGCCGTCGTGTTCCAGCGCGAACGCGACCCGGGGGTTCGCGAGCGCGTAGTCGGCGACCAGCGCGGATATCCGGGCGAACTCCGCGGCCGGACCGGCGAGCGACTCGCGGCGCGCCGGGCGGGTCGCGAACAGGTCCTCGACGACGACCGTGGTCCCGCGGGCGCGGCCGGCGTCGGCGACCTCGATGTCCGTTCCGTCGCCGCCCGTCGCCCTCGTGCCGTCGACGACCGCCCGCGTCCCGACGGCGTCGCCGTCGCTCGTCGTCAGTTCCAGCCGCGCGGCGTCGGCGATCGCGGCCAGCGCCTCGCCGCGGAAGCCGAGCGAGTCGACGCCGACCGGGTCGCCGTCGGGGGCGAGCTTGCTCGTCGCGTGGCGCTCGACCGCGCGGCGGGCGTCCTCGCGGGCCATCCCGTGCCCGTCGTCGGCGACCCGGATCCGGTCGGTGCCGTCGCCGTCGACCGCGACCTCGACCGCGCCGGCGCCGGCGTCGAGCGCGTTGTCGACCAGCTCGCCGACGACCCGCGCCGGTCGGGTGATCACCTCGCCGGCGGCGATCCGCTCGACGGTGGCGGGGTCGAGCCGACGGACGCGGGCCGGCCCCTCGGCCGGTTCCGTCGTTCCGCCCGAGCGACCCCCGCCGGCGCGCTCGTCACCCGCCATCGTCGAGCCTCGACTGGAGGTCGTGGAGGGCGTTCAGCGCCTCGATCGGCGTCATCCGGGCGAGGTCGAGGTCGCGGAGCTCCGCGGCGAGGTCGCTCTCGGCGCCGTCCTCGGGCCCGTCGCCTCCGACTCTGGCGGCTCCGGTTTCGTCGACGCCGGTCCCGTCGTCCGCGGTCGGTGCGTCGCCGTCGTCGTTCGCCTCGCCGCCCGCGTCGTCGCCCGCGCCCTCCTCGGCGAGGAACTCGCGGAGCGAGACGTCGTCCGGATCCCGCTCGCCGGTCGGGGGGTCCGATCCCTCGGTCGGCGCGTCCGGTCCGCGTCCCCCCGAGACCGGTTCCCCGTCGGAGGGGCCGGCCGTCTCGGCGTCGACCAGCGACCGCGACCGCTCGACGACGGGCGCCGGGACCCCGGCGAGCTCCGCGACCTCGACGCCGTACGACGAGGAGGAGGCGCCGGGGACGACTCGGTGGAGGAACGTCACGTCGCCGTCCTCGCGGGTGGCGGTGAAGTGGAGGTTGAAGACGCGCTCGCGCTCGTCGGCGAGGTCGGTGAGCCCGTGGTAGTGCGTGGCGAAGAGAGCGGTGGCGCCCAGCTCGTCGTGGACGAACTCGGCGGCCGCGCGGGCGATGGCGCGCCCGTCGGTGGTCGCGGTGCCCCGGCCCACCTCGTCGAGGAGGACGAGCGAGTCCGGCCCGGCGTCGTGGAGGATCTCCGTCAGCTCGCTCATCTCGCGCATGAACGTCGACTGCCCGCCGGCGATGTCGTCGGAGGCGCCGACGCGGGTGAACAGCCGGTCGAAGACGGGGAGCGAGGCGGTCTGCGCGGGGACGAACGAGCCCGTCTGGGCGAGCACCGTCGCGAGCGCGACCGCCCGCATGTAGGTCGACTTCCCGCTCATGTTCGGGCCCGTGATCACCGCGACCGACCCGCGCGGGAGGTCGACGTCGTTCGGGACGAAGGACTCCTCCGCACGCTCGACGACCGGGTGACGGCCCCCCTCGATCTCGACGCCGGCGTCGGGGTCGTCGCGGATATCCGGGCGCACGTAGTCGCCCTCGACGGCGACGGTCGCCAGCGACCGGATGGCGTCGAGCTCGGCGAGCGCGTCCGCGAGCCCCTGGATCCGCTCCGTCTCGCCCGCGACGCGCTCGCGGACGTCGGCGAACAGCTCGTACTCCAAGGCGTCCGCGCGCTCGGCGGCGCCGACGATCTCCTCCTCGCGCTCCTTGAGCTCGGGCGTGTAGTAGCGCTCGCTGTTCTTCAGCGTCTGGCGCCGGTGGTAGTCGTCGGGGACCCGGTCGAGGTTGGCGTCGGTCACCTCGATGTAGTAGCCGTGGACCTGGTTGTGGCCGACCGACAGCGAGTCGATCCCGGTGCGCTCGCGCTCCGCCGCCTCCAGGTCGGAGACCCACTCGCGCCCCTCGCGCTCGGTCGCGCGGAGGGCGTCGAGGTCGTCGTCGAACCCCTCCCGGATCACGCCGCCGTCGGTGATCTCGGGCGGGGGGTTGACCGCGATCGCCCCGTCGATCAGCTCGCGGATCTCGGCGAGCTCGTCGAGGCGGTCGCGGAGGTCGCGGAGGTGGTCGGTCCGGGGGCGGTCGGCGTCCTCGGAAGGGTCTCCGTCCGCACCGCCCCCGCCGTCCGCCCCCGCCAGCGTCGCCTTCAGCTCCGGCACGACCGCGAGCGTGGCGTGCAGCGAGCGCAGGTCGCGCGCGTCGGCCCGTCCCCGCGAGACGCGTCCGACAAGGCGTTCCAGGTCGTAGGCGGCCGCGAGCGCGTCGGCGATCCCCTCCCGGACCAGCGTGCGGTCGGCCAGCTCGCCGACCGCGTCGTGGCGGCTCCGGATCGCCTCGACGTCGACGAGCGGCCGTCGGAGCCACCGCTCCAGACAGCGCCGTCCGAGCGCGCAGCTCGTCTCGTCGAGGACGTCGAACAGGGTGTCGCTCGCGCCGAGCCCGCGGTTCTCGAACAGCTCCAGGCTGCGCTGGGCGGCGGCGTCGAGCCGCAGCCGGTCGCGGGGGTCGTACCGCCGGATCCGCGTGACGTACGAGAGGGGGCCGTCGTCGCCCTGCGTGTACTCCGCGTACGCGAGGACGGCGCCGGCCGCGCGCAGCTCCGCGTCGGCCTCGAACCGCCGGTCGGGCGCCGGGAGGTACGGCTCCAGCCGCTCGGTCGCGGCGCGCCGCTCGAAGGCGCCCGGGTCGTACTCGTGGAGCGTCCAGCCGTTCTCGGCGTCCGAGGGCTCGAACGCGGGCGCGTCCGGTCCGGCGATCAGCTCCGCCGGAGCGATCCGGTCGAGCTCCCCGGCGATCGCGTCGCGGCCGCCCGACGTGACGAGGCACTCGCCCGTGGAGACGTCGACGGCCGCGAGGCCGACGGGCGCGGAGCCCGAGGCGTCTCCGCTGCCGCCGCCGGCCCCTTTCCCCGCGGCGGCCACGGCCGCCACGTAGTTGGTCGTGCCCGCCTCCAGCAGGTCGTCCTCGACGACGGTTCCCGGCGTGATCACCTCGGTGACGGCGCGGTCGACGAGCCCGGACGCCTGTTCGGCGTCCTCGACCTGGTCGCCGACGGCGACGCGGTAGCCGGCGTCGAGCAGCGATTCGAGGTAGGGGGCGGCGTTGTCGATGGGGATCCCCGCCATCGGGTAGTCGCCGGTCGAGTCCGACCGCTCCGTGAGCGTCACCTCGCAGACCCGCGCGACGACCTCGGCCGCCTCGCAGAACGCCTCGTAGAAGTCGCCGACCTGGAACAGCACCAGCGCGTCCTCGTGGGCGGCACAGAGGTCCGCGTACTGCGAGAGCATCGGCGTGAGCTCCTCGCGGGCGGCGGCGATACCCGGCGGGAGCCCCGTCGCGACCTCTCGGTCCGCACTTGGCATACCGCGAACCCGGGCGCCCGCGGGCATAAACGGTACGGAGGGCGGCGGGTGCGCGAGCTCGGGGGACGACGGGTGCGAGAGCAGCGGGCACGAGGACGGACGCACGGCCGCGAGCGGTCGCCACCGCCCCCGCCTCGCCGAGACGCTTACAACCGTGGACCCCTCAGTACGCACGTGACGAACCGGACGATCATCGTCGGCATGGCAGCGACGTTCATCGGGCTGACGGTCCTGCTCCTCGTCGCCGGGATCGTGGTCTCGCCGGTCCTGCTGGCCGTGGCCGTGCCGTTCGGCGTCGTCTCGTACTTCCTCTGGTACCACGCCAGCGGGAAGCTCCGCGAGCGCGTCCGTCGCGAGGCGGCGCGAGCGGGTCCGACCGAGCGCGAGCAGGCCCGCCGCCGCGCCCGGACGGCCGAACACCGTCGCTCCGCGCACCGAACCGCGGGCGCGACCGACGGCGGCTTCGGCCGTGCGGCGGCCGGCGGCGCGCGAGGCGCGGCCGGCCCCGGCGGGCGACGCGATCCGCGGGACCGAGCGCCGCCGACCCGCGGAATGGCCGAGTCCACGGCCTACGAGACGCTCGGCCTCGACCGGACCGCCGATCAGGAGACGGTCCGGGCGGCCTACCGAGAGCGAGCGAAGCGGCTCCACCCCGACAGCGAAGACGGCGACGAGGAGGCGTTCAAGGAGCTGAACGAGGCGTACGAGACGCTGAAAAACTGAGCCGCGCCAGACTCGGGAGTCCCGGGTCAGCGGTCGCGGGGGTCGTCCGTGTCGGCCTCGTCCGAATCGCCGATGTCGCCCGTTTCTCCCCCGTCGCCCGTTTCGCCGGCGTCGCCCGTTTCTCCCCCGTCGTTCTCCCCGAGCACCTCGGCGATGGCGGCCGCCGCGTCGGCGAACTCCTCGCGGGTGTTGACGTTCGTGAACGTCCGCGCCGTCGTCCGCGAGCGAATGGTCTCGTCGCCGACGACGACCCGGTCCAGCTCCGCCAGCGGTGCCACCACCTTGCGGTCGCCGCGGGCGAGCGCGCGGTCGCAGGCGGCGGCCATCGCCTCGGCGCGGTAGACCGCCTGCGTCGTCTGGAACCAGCGGTCGTCGAGCTGCGGGACGGCCGCCTCGCGGCCCGCGGCGTCCTCGCGGACCGACGCGAGGAACGCGGGATCGACGAACGGCATGTCGCAGGCGACGACGGCGACGTACTCCGACGCGGCGGCGCGGCAGGCGTTGCGGATGCCGGCCACGGGACCGAGGTCGGGCTCCTCGTCGAGCGCCCACGTGACCGGGAGCGGCAGCCCGTCGAGCGCGGCGGCGATCGCCTCGCGCTGGTCGGGGCGACAGCTGATCACGAGGTCGTCGACGACGGGGTCGCCGCTCGCGGCGCGGGCCGCGCCCGGCGGGACCGGGTCGTCCGCTCCCGCGAGTCGGTCCGCCACCCGTCGGATCATCGGAACGCCGGCGAGCTCGGCGACCGACTTGTCGCGGTCGCCGAAGCGGGTCGAGTGCCCGCCGGCGACGATCGCTCCGGTCGTCACGGACTGATCTGTGACGGCGGGGGACTTGCCGGTTGCGGTGGTCTCGGTCGGAGCCGCTCGGAGGGGTCGGGCCAGCGGCGTCGGGACGGTCCCCGTCAGGGACGTCGGGACCGTCTCGGCCAGGGGCGTTTGACCGGTCGGGTCAAAGCGGTCCGTCCCGCCGTGTCAGCGCCGCGAGCCTCCGAAAAGCGACCCGTTAAGTGGCCGGCGATCCATCGATCAGACATGGCAGAGGCCACGGATTTGGAGGAGCTGAAGCGTGGGACCGAACTGGTCAAGCGCGGCTTCGCGCGGATGCAGAAAGGCGGCGTGATCATGGACGTCGTCAACCGCGAACAGGCCCGCATCGCGGAGGACGCCGGCGCGGTCGCCGTGATGGTGTTAGAGCACGTTCCGGCGGACATCCGGAAGCGCGGCGGCGTCGCCCGGATGCCCGACCCCGAACGGGTCCCCGAGGTCATCGACGAAGTCTCGATCCCCGTGATGGGGAAGTCCCGCATCGGTCACCGCAAGGAGGCGGAGATCCTGGAGGCGCTCGGGGTCGACATGATCGACGAGTCGGAGGTGCTCACGCCCGCCGACGACGAGTACCACACGGACAAGCGCGACTTCGCGTCGCCGTTCGTCTGCGGCGCCCGAGACCTCCCCGAGGCCCTCCGCCGCATTCGCGAGGGCGCGGCGATGATCCGCACGAAGGGCGAGGCCGGCACCGGCGACGTCAACCAGGCGGTCAAACACCAGCGCACCATCAAAAACCAGATCCGGACGCTCACCGGGCTCAACTACGAGGAACGCGAGAAGTGGGCCCGCGAGCACGGCGCCCCCCGCGACCTGGTACACGAGACTGCCGAGGCCGGCCGGCTCCCGGTCGTCAACTTCGCCGCTGGCGGCATCGCGACGCCGGCCGACGCCGCGCTGATGATGTACCACGGCTGTGACGGCATCTTCGTCGGCTCCGGCATCTTCGGCGCGGAGGACCCCGCGGCGATGGGCAACGCCATCGTCGAGGCCGTCAACAACTGGGACGACCCCGAGGAGCTTGCCCGGATCGCGAGCGGCACCGGCAAGGGAATGAAGGGCCAGTCCAACGAGGACATGCCCGAAGCGGAGAAGCTGCAGGGTCGCGGCGTTTAAATAGGCATTTTCGCCCCGACACCGGTCGACGAACCCGACCGTCGCGCGACCGGATCTCCCCCTCACGCGACCGGATCTCCCCCTCACGCGACCGATTTATACCGAACTGACCGTCTAGACCGGGCTTCTCCGAGTTCGCCGCTCCTTCGTTTATCCGTGAGCAACGACGACGAGCTTCGACCCCGGTCGGCCCGTCGCTCGCTCAGGGGTCGACCCGCATCAGCCACGCGTCGGGGTCGTCGAGCTCGGTCCGGGTCGGGAGATTCTCGGGGCGCTCCCAGACGACGCCGGCGGCCTCGATCCCCCGAACGTCGGCGACGTGTCGGAAGAAGGCGGCGCCGCGCTCGTACTGCCGGCGCTTCATGCCCAGCCCGAGCAGGCGCTGGGCGAGCCGGCGGATCGGGCCACCGCCCCCTCGGCGCTCGTCGAGTTTCCGCCGCAGGTCGGCGTACTCGTCGTCGAACGCGCGGTCCATCAACACCTCCGCGTAGCCCTCGACCGCCGTCATCGCCGCCTGCAGCTCGCCGAACGCCTCCGTGTCGAGCCCGCCGAGCGTCACCTCCCCGGCCGTCAATCCCTCGACGCCCCGTTCGACGCGGGACTCGAGGTACTCCGGGAGCCACGGCGCCGCGCCGAACTCGGCCGCGTGGGTCACCTCGTGGAAGGCGATCCATCGCCGGAACCGCGGGTAGTCGACGTCGAGCGCCGCGGCGACGGCGACGATGTTCGGGTGGACGAAGTAGAGGCCGTGGTCGGCGTCCGGCTCGTCCGCCAGCAGGAGGGGGTCGTACTGCCCGAGCACGTTCCGCGCGAGGAAGCCGAGCGCGAACGCCATCGTCCCGGTGTTGGTGATACGCGAGACGTCTCGGGAGAACGCGGCGACGGGACCGCCGGGCCCGACGCGGTCGCCGGCACCGCCGGCGCCGCCGCCGAACGGATCCGGAACCCGGTCGAGGGGTCCCTCCGCGGTCCAGCCGTCGCCGGTCGGCGGCTCGTCGGCGTCGCGTTCCGCCCCCGTCCGTCCGCTCGCCGCCGCCTCGATCGGCGCCATCACGTTCCGGAAGGTGTCGACGCTCGCGTCGATCCAGTGGTGGCGGTTCTGCACCTCGATCGCGTCGGGCACCTCGAACGCGATCCCCGCGACCTCGCCCAGCCGTGCGCGAGCCTCCCGGACGTCGGTGGCGTAGCCCTCCCGCTCGGCGGCCGTGAGTGCGAGCGAGCCGGGGTCGGTGCTCGCCTTCGCAGCCGTCGCGGCCCGGTCCCAGTCGACGACGCCGCTACCGGACGCCTCGGAGACCGTGCGCAGGCTTCGGAGAATGTCCATACGGACGGGAAGGGTGCCCGACTCAAATCGCTTGTGTCGGTTCGGCAGCGACGAGAGTGTCGGTTCGGCAGCGACGAGAGCGTCGGTTCGGCAGCGACGACCGCGCCGATACGATCAGTCGTCGCCGGCGATACCCGACGGCGTCTCGTCGTCGGAGCGCAGCTTCGCGACGCCGACCGCGAGGGCGACGAGCGCGATCAGCGCGAGCAGGAGCCCGGCGATCGACCGCGCCGAAACGCCGCCGTCGGAGTCAACGTCGGTCTCGTCGGCGTCCGTCTCGACGACGTCCGCCGCTGTTTCTGATTCGATGGCCGCCGCCGGCTCGTCGGCCGCGCCGAAGAGTTCGAACGGGCCGATCTCGATGTCGCCGTCGCCGAGGTGGATCTCCAGGATGGTGAATGACGAGTCTGTCATATCCCGTTGTTCGTGGGGCAACGGTTTAGTCGTGGCGGCGGTGCCGCGGCGGCCGGCGGGTTCGCTCGGCCATCCGGGACCGGCGGGTTCTTGCGGTTCGCCGCGTCACTCCCCTCATGCACGAGCGCGGCCGAACCTTTCTCGATGATCTGCTTGCGACCGCCAGTCCGTCCGGGTTCGAGGCCCCGGGCCAGCGAGTCTGGGCCGACTACGTTCGCGGGTTCGCAGACGACGTCTCCGCGGACGCGTACGGCAACGTCGTCGCGGTCCACGAGGGCGCCCCCGACGCACCGACGATCGCGCTGGCCGGCCACGCCGACGAGATCGGGTTCATCGTCCGCGACGTACTCGACGACGGCTTTCTTCGGATCGCGCAGATCGGCGGCTCCGACCGCACCGTCTCGAAGGGCCAGCACGTCACGATCCACGCCGACGAGCCCGTCCAGGGCGTGATCGGCCAGACCGCGATCCACCTGCGGGACCCCGAGGAGGACGTGTACGACGAGATCACCGGGCAGTTCGTGGACATCGGTGCGGCCGACGCCGAGGAGGCCCGCCGACACGTCGAAGTCGGCGACCCCGTCACGTTCTCGACCGACTGCGAGGAGCTCGTCGGCGATCGGATCGCCGCACGCGGCGTCGACAACCGCACCGGAACCTGGGCGGTCGCCGAGGGGCTCCGCCGCGCGACCGAACACGACGTCGACGCCACCGTCTACGCCGTCTCTACCGTTCAGGAGGAGGTCGGTCTCCGGGGCGCCCAGATGGTCGGCGTCGACCTCGACGACGTGGACGCGTTCGTCGCCGTGGACGTCACCCACGCCACCGACAATCCCGACGTCGAGACCGAACGCCGCGGTCCCGTCGAGCTCGGCGGCGGCCCGGTGATCGGCCGCGGAAGCGCGAACCATCCGGTTCTCGTCGCTCTCGCACGTGACGCCGCCGCCACCGCCGATATCGACGTGCAGCTTCAGGCGGCGGGAACCCGGACCGGTACCGACGCCGACGCCTTCTACACCGCGCGTGGCGGCGTTCCGTCGCTCACCGTGTCGATCCCGAACCGGTACATGCACACGCCCGTGGAGGTCGTCGACCTCGGTGACCTCGACGCGGTCGCCGACCTGCTCGCCGCCGTCGCTGGCGGCGCGGGCGAGGCGGCCCCGTTCGCCGTCGAGGTCTGAATGTCGTGCCCTGGTCTCTCGACTCCCCGCTGTCGCGGAAACCGGGTCACGCTAAACTGGGGCACGGCGCGGTCGAAACGGAACTGTTTTACAATATCCTGTCTTACCCGAAAATGCGTCAAACGGACGTGCGCTCTGGTAGTGTAGTCCGGCCAATCATATTGCCCTCTCGAGGCAATGACCGGGGTTCAAATCCCCGCCGGAGCATCCCTTCCTTTCGCCGTCTTGCGATTTCGAGCTCGCACTAACGTTGAGTAAACATGAACACCGAGGGCAAATCGATTCGCAGGACAGGCCGATACCTACGCCATACTAATCTAACAGATCGAGATCGCCGCGGCGTTCTTGATGCATGATGCCGCCGGTGAACACCCGGAGTTTCGAAACGAGCTCTGACTCGGTCTCATACGTCGCTACTCGTAAATCCCATCGCACCTGGGCGGATCGTATCATCGCACTCGTCACATCAGCCTCGTGCATGAAGATCAACCGGTCACCGTGAGTTTCTGCAAGCGCTTCGAGGATACTTCCAGCTTCCTCGCCGACGCCGAAATTATGCCCGAGAAACGGCAGGATGAACGCCGTTGCATTGCTACACCGCGTGTACTCGATGCTTTGCGTTGCGGCATCCACCTCCTCAGTATCCACGTCAACAGCGAGAAACGCGTTCACACCGGGGTTCACGCGAAGCGCACCCTGTACTCGTCGCAAGAGCGCCTGTGCCGCATCGATCTCGTCTTTGCTTTGAAACAAGCGACGGAGCGGCCCCGGGAGATCCTCCACGTCGATTGCTTTCCGCTGTTTTTCGCTGAGCACGTAGTTGAGATTAAACGATTTGTACGGACCCATCACGTAGAAGAGGAACCGGTCGTACGTCACGTGCCCTAACCGCTCCGCGATGAGATCCCGCGAGATCTCCACAGCCATGAGCGAGTAAGACCGGCGTCAGTATTTAAAAACCGGTGTTTTTGAGAGACTTCGGCTTGAGAAAGCCTAAGCGTCTCTCCTCCGTACGGACCAGTACGATGGCGACGGATCACTCACAGACCGCCGGCGCAGCGTTCCCGGAGGATCCCGAAGACCTGCTGCCCGAGGAGAGCGTCCTCAGCCTCGACGAGTACCTAGCGATGCACGCAGCCGTCGGGCACCGCACCAGATACGAAATCCTCTACCGACTCATCCACACCGGCGACATGAGCCCCAAAGAACTAGAAAACGCAATCGACATCGACGACAGCACCCTCCACTACCACCTCAACAAACTCGTTGACGTGGGCCTCGTCGAAAAACGCCAACACACCGAGCGAGAAGCAGACGGCCTCTACACGTACTACCGAGCGACAGTGTTCGGCGAAGTAACGCTCACGAGCGGCGTTGACGAATTAATCCGCGGCGAACAAGACTTCAAACCAATGTACGACAGCTCGACCGAACAGTGAACCACTCACCCTACTCCTTCACAGTGAACCGACCAGCGCGGCCGTCAATCCCTGACAGAAATGCGTGGTTACGCCGTCTCTGACTCCGGCGCGAACCACGCCAAGAGCGTTCCGAGCACCCCGAGGACGCCGGCGACGAGAAACGCCGTCTCGTAGTTCGAGGCGTCGATGAGCCGCCCCGCAGCAATGGGCGCGAGAAACGCCCCTGCAAGGCCAACACTCGTCAGGAACGCCACAGCGGTCGCGGCGACAGCCGGCGCAACCAGTTCACGGACGTACGCGAACACAAGCCCGAGACACAACTGGATCGCGAAGCCAGCGACAAGCAGCGCCGCGACCACCACAGGCACCGTTCGAATCGCGGTAAACCCCGCAATGACAGGCGTCGCCACAAGGAACGACAGCAACACCACCGGGCGGCGACGACCGCCGAACAGAGTATCCGACAGCACGCCGCCGGTCACCCGCGAAACCACGCCCACAGCCGGGAACAACGCGACGAGCGCGCCGCTCAACTCCAACGACAACTTCAACTCTTCCGTCAGATACGACGGCGCCCAACTGTTCACGAACAGATACAGCGCGTACCCGAGGAATCCGAGCACGCCGACCGTCCAAACGCGACGATCCGTCACAACACGGGCGAGATCCGTGAGCGTCGGCGCCGCAGTCCCGGTCGCGTGCCCGCTGCCGCGACTCATCGGCCAGAAAATCAGTAACCCCACGCACGCGATGCCCGTAAAAATCGGGAAGATCGCCGGCCACCCGAACTCCGCGGCGACGATCGGGCCGGTGACCTGCCCGATCGCGAACCCGACCGGGCCGCTCGCCGTGAACGTCGCCACGGCCGTCCCCTGCCGCGCCGGACCAAACGACCGCCCGACGATATCGATCCCCGCGTTCCACACGACAACGTACGCGACCCCACCGAGAACGCGGGAGCCGACAAGCGACCAGTACGCGCCACCGGTCGCGGCCCACCACCCCCACGCGCCGGCGACGAGCAACAACCCGACCGCCACCGCGATCGCGTACCGGGAATTCGTCCGGTCGAGCACAACCCCAACGGGAACGCTCGCGAGAACCGCCGTCCCGAACATGACGCCCACCAGCAGGCCAGCCTCCGACGCGCTCACCCCTAACGACTCCCGAATAAGCGGCGTCACACTCGCCGGCACGAGTTCGTACGCGGCAAGCGACACGGACATCAGAATCGCGCCCCCGAGCACCCCCCAGCGAGCACGATCGCTCGTCACGGCCGTCGCCGCGTCACCCGCAGCACCTTCACCCGACACGCCACCCCTGTTCCCCCCGCCGTCTTATCAACATGGCGCGATGCGTTCGAACTCTCCGCTCACCATACCGAATCAACCAACTTCCGCCCACACTGGCCATCCATCGACTGCAGCGCCCGTCGCGCCCGCTTTCTCACACCGCACGCAGTTGACTCACTCACCGTTTGAGCGTGTCGACGACGTCGTCTACCACTCCGACAGCGTCTTCGCCCGCAATTTCCGTGAGGATGGTCGTGGGTGCGCCAAATACGATCGCACCAATCGCTGACGTCACCGCACGATTGTCATTGGGTGGACGCGCCTTCCGCGTTCTGTCTGTACTTCAGCGGATGATCGATATGATGGTAGGTATTTGGGCGGCTTAATAGTCATCTAGGCTCGCACGGCTCTGTTGAACTTCTGGCACGTGATATATTCTGACCCAGTTGCGGTCACCATGGCGTACATAAGAGACCCGTCAGTCAATCGGGTCGGCTGACTCTGTTGGAATACTTATCAGGTGTTTGTGTTCCGATTCGTTGCTTGTGATCAGAGTCGACCGTCGTCCACGTTGAATCCGGCTGTCGGGATAGTACCGTCGCTCCAATGGATACCTACAGGCTGTCGGCAATGTCGTGTGACCACGCGAGCAGGCTCTCGTCGTCGCCGAACGGCGCGGCACACTGGAGGCCGAGCGGCAGCCCGTCGTCGGTCGTTCCAGCCGGGAGACTGACGGTCGGCAGTCCCGCATGCGTCCACGGGAGGTTCATGATGGGATCGCCCGTGGTTTCGATTCCCTCCGGGGCCGGGCCGGGAGCCGACGGCGAAATCAAGAGGTCGACCCCTGCATCGCGCATCCGGTCGTGCAGCGCCGAACGAAGTCGATTGCGACCCCCACGGGCGGCGGCCACATCACCGGTCGACACCTCACGTCCCTCTTTTAGGAGTTCGACCGAAGCGTCAGCGTACCCCTCGGGATACTCCTCATACCACTCCTCGTGGGTGAGTGCGAATTCTGCAGCAACGAGGCGATTGTGCCGGGAATTAATATCGTCGATGTCCTCGAAGGCGTCGATCTGTTCAACCTCGTACCCCGCGCGTTCAAGCCGCGAAATGTGCTTCTCAAAGGCGTCGAGTCCGGGATCGCTCGTTTGCTGGAGGTAAGGTCCCTCCGGAACGCCGAGCTTCGGACGATCGCGCGGTGCCGGCAGTGGTCGCCACTCGTCACAGAGCAGTGCCGCGCCGACCGCAGCGCCTGCGGTGTCCTGCGTGAAAAACCCGATATGGTCAACCGAGGGCGTACAGGGAATCACGCCGTCGGTAGAAATCCGACCGAAACTCGGCTTCACCCCGACGATACCACAGAACGCCGCCGGGCGGGTCACAGACCCGATAGTCTGTGTGCCGAACGCGAACGGACAGAGCCCGGCTGCGACGGCCGCCGCCGACCCACTCGACGATCCGCCGGGAGTATGGGTCGGAGCGTGCGGATTCCGGGTAGGGCCGGGTTCGAAGTAAGCGAACTCGGCCGTGACTGTCTTGCCGAGAATCAGCGCGCCCGCCTCGCGGAGGGTCCGTACTGCCGTCGACTCCTCGCCAGCCAGCGCCTCGGGCGGGACGTCCGACCCGGCCCGAGTTGGCAGTCCGTCGACGTGGAAAATGTCTTTCACGCCAATGGGGACACCGTACAGCGGCGGTCGAGTCGCAGTCTCTGGGAACCGGGCTTCGAGGTCCGCCGCAGCTGCCCGGATGCGGCTCCATCGGTCCTCCTCGGGGACAAGCGATTCGATCTTCGGTTCGACCGCGTTGACCCTGGACTCGACGGTATCGAGATACTCGTCGACGCCGATCCGGTCTCGGCGTAGGTCGTCTATTGTCGCTGCCAGCAGTGCGTCGTGAATCACTATTCTGTACCGTTCCACTTCTTTTGATTAGTATGTTGTGGCGCCGACAAACCGATCGCATTTGAAATATTTGTCCATATATAGTTATATTCCAATATCAAATATGGAGATTATTAAAAAATGAATGTGGTAGAACAAATAACCACATACTTTGTGTGCCACACGTAATTCGCATCAAATTCTAAGGAATTTAGCGGGAATAGTGGTTAGAATAGATCACGATTGATGAGATTGGACCAAAGACAACACTTTTGACGCCCCTTCTAATTAGGTCTGGTATGTCAGTACGTGACTTGATATCTTCCACTAGTTTTGGGCTGGTGGATGCACTAACAGACAACCATATTGTCCGCAACTTCGTCGGTGGGTTGCGGCTGATGCTCAGCGACCGAACGACTGCCGGGTACTTTTGGATACTCGTCGGGATCACGATCCTCGGCGTCATCGGGCCGATGATCGCTCCCTACGGCATCGAGGTGACACACTACAGCCAGAGCGGCGAGGTGCTCAGTGCCGAGCCACCCTCGCTCGCGCATCCTCTCGGAACGACCTTTGCGGGCTACGACGTGCTCTCGCGGCTCCTGGTCGGTGCACGTCCGACCGTGATCACGGGGGTTCTCGGTGGCGGGCTGATCCTTACCATCGGGACCACCATCGGGATCACCGCCGGCTACGTCGGCGGCCGCACTGAAACGATTCTGATGCGTTTCACCGACTTCGCATACGGCGTGCCGCTCATCCCCTTTGGTATCGTGCTAATCACCTTTCTCGGGGTCGGTTTCATGTCTTCAATCCTCGTCATCGGTTTGGTTCTGTGGCGAGGGGGAGCTCGCGTGATCCGCGCCCAGACCCTACAGATCAAGCAGTACCCGTTTGTTAAAGTCGCCAAGGCGACGGGCGCGAGCAGGCGACGGATCATCATCAAGCACGTCCTCCCGAACGTGGCGCCGATGGCTATCTTCTTCCTAGCGCTCGGTGTCGGCTACGCGATCATGCTCCAGGCCAGCCTCACCTTCCTGGGCGTCGCGTCGCCTTTCACCCCGTCGTGGGGGGTCATGATCCGAAACGCATTCAATTCCGGGTACATGTCTGAGGCGTGGTGGTGGTCGCTGACGCCGGGACTCCTGATCGGCCTCACAGTGCTCTCGACGTTCATGTTCGGACGGGGGTACGAGGATCTCATCACGGCCGACGGTGAGTCGATTGACGCCGACACGGTGGCCGCGTAATCATGTCTAACACACTGCTTGATGTTGAGGACCTCACGATCCGGTACGAGACGGACGGCGGCGATATCACCGCGGTATCCGATGCGTCCTTCAGCATCGACGAGGGTGAGTTCTTCGGCCTCGCCGGCGAGTCCGGCTCCGGCAAGAGTACGACCGCCAAGGCGATCATCGGCGGGCTCGACGACAACGGATTCGTCGACGGCGGGACGGTCCGGTACCGCGGCGAAGAGATCCAGGACTTCAGCGACGCACAGCTCAACGAGGAGCTCCGGTGGAAGGAAATCTCTTGGATACCCCAGAGCTCGATGAACAGTCTCGATCCGCTTCAGCGGGTAAGTGAACAAGCCCTAGAGATCGGCCAGGTTCACACCAACCTCTCTAATGAGGAGATCCGCGAGAAACTCAAGGAGATGTTCGACGTTGTTGGGCTCCAGCAGAGCCGGATCGACGACTACCCCCACCAGTTCTCCGGCGGGATGCAACAGCGGGCGATCATCGCGCTCGCGCTGTTTCTGGAACCCAGCCTCGTCATCGCCGACGAACCGACGACGGCGCTGGACGTGATCATGCAGGACCAGATCTTCAAGTATCTCGATCGGATGAAAGGTGATGCCTCGACGAGCCTCCTGCTCATCACCCACGACATCAGCGTCATCTTCGAGTCGTGTGACAGCGTGGCGATCATGCACGCGAGTCAGATCGCCGAGCGAGGGTCGACGGAGTCGGTCCACGACAACCCCCGCCATCCCTACGCCTTCATGTTCAAGGAGGCGTTCCCGGACATCCGCGAGCCGGACCGGGAACTGGAGGTGATCGAGGGCTACCCGCCCGAGCTGATCGGCGAGGTCTTGGCGTGTAGCTTCGCCGATCGCTGTCCGTGGGCGGTCGAGGAGTGTCGAAAGGCCGCTCCACCGATCGAGCCTGTCGGTGACGACGACGCCACCCACGCCGCGTCGTGTTTCCGCTCCGACGAGGCGTACGAATTGTATGAGGAACACGGCGCGACTGACCCGGCGCCGGAACGGGGGGACGACTGAGATGACGACTGACCCACCATTGCTGGAGATTGACGGACTGGAAAAGCACTTCGAAGAGAGCACGAACGTCTTCGATGTGCTCATGCGACGAGAACCGTCGAAGATTCAGGCTGTCGATGGTGTCTCGTTCACGCTTGACCGGAACGACTCCATTGCTGTCATCGGCGAGAGCGGCTGTGGGAAGACGACGCTACTGTTGACGCTCATCGGCCTTCACGACATCACGGGGGGTGACGTGGTGTACAAGGGAACGCCGATGTCGTCGTTCGACAAGAGCGACTGGAAGGAGTACCGGAGCAACGTCCAGGTGATCTTCCAAGACCCATTCAACTCGCTGGACCCGAAAATGACCGTCGAAGAGTCGTTGAAGGAGCCGCTGGAGATTCACGGCGTCGGCAATCGTGACGAGCGGGTCCAAGAGGTACTCAAGGACGTTGAACTCCGGCCGCCGGAAAAGTACCTGCGTCGCAAGCCGATGAACCTGAGCGGCGGAGAGAAGCAGCGCGTCGCCATCGGTCGTGCGCTGGTGCTTGAACCTGACATCATCCTCGCGGACGAGCCGGTGTCGATGCTCGACGTGTCGACACAAGCGTCCATTCTGCGAATGCTGAAAGGACTCATCGACGACTACGACGCCTCGATGATCTACATCTCACACGACCTCTCGACGGTGTCGTACATTTCGGAGTTGGTGAACGTGATGTATCTGGGACGGATCGTCGAGTCGGCGGCTACGGAAGGACTCCTCGACAGTCCGAAACATCCTTACACGGAGGCGCTCGTCTCCGCAATTCCAGTGCCGGACCCCCACTACGACCGGCCACGGACAGAGATGTCCGGCGCACCACGCGACCCGATCGATCTGGGGGAAGGCTGTCGGTTCCGCGACAGATGTCCGGAGGTGATCGCCCCCGACGGGGTCGACATCGACCAGTCGGCGTACCGAGAGGTGATGGCGTTTCGCGAGGTACTCGAACGAGACGAACTTCCCCTCGACCGCATCCGGGAGAGCCTCGACGGTCCGGGCGGTACGGACGCGCTCGCCGCCGCCATCGGCGATGAGTACTTCTCGGCCGAGCTGTCGGGCGAGAACGCGGTGACGGTCGACGCGGCGCTCAACGACATTGCGGCCGGCAAGCCGGACGCCGCCATCGACCGCCTCCGCAAGCGCTTTGAGAGCGTCTGTGAGGACACTCCCGACTCCATCGAGGACGAGTCCGGCTGGCACGTCGCCTGCCACCAGTACTACGATCACGACCAACAGCCCACGGAAGACCATGCAATCACGACAGACTGACTCCCGACCCCGACACCTGGCGGTCGTACTCGACGGCCACCGATCACGGAGCGCACGACCAGGCCGAACAAGCCACGACGATGACGGTCCGGGTCCGGAGGTGAGCGTCACGTGTCGTCGATGAAACGTTACGTCGCCGTCCGCAGCATCCAGACCGTCTTCACGCTGTGGCTGGTACTCACCGCTCTGTTCGTGATGTTTCGGTCGATGCCTGGCGACTTCACTTCTCAGATGGCGGTGGCGGGCGCCAACGAGCAGACGCTCGCGGCACTGCGCGCCAAGTGGGGACTCGACCAGCCCCTCCACATCCAGTACTGGCAGTACATCATCAACCTCGCGCAGGGCGACCTCGGCGAGTCGCCGGTCTACCGCATACCCGTTTGGGAGTTCGTCAAGATGCGGATCTTCAACACGTTCATTCTCGTCGCACCCGCGATGACGTTCACTTACATCCTCGGGGCACTGATCGGGACTATCGCCGGGAGCAAGCGGGGCAGCCGCCTCGAGAAGCTCGGCCTCATCCCGGTCATCGGCGTGGGATCGTTCCCGGCTTTCTTTATTTCCATCATCCTGATCGTCGTCTTCGCGAGCTGGCTCAACATCTTCCCGACTTCGGGGATGCTGTCGGCCGGCGGTAGCGACGCAGGCACGTGGTGGGGACCGTACGTCACCCCCGACTTCGGCATCCACTACGTCCTGCCGTTCGTGGCCGTCGTCTGCCGGTACCTGTTCATCCCCTCGCTGATCATGCGAACGAGCGTTGTCGAGGTAATGGAGCAGGACTACACCGAGTACCACCGCCTGACAGGCCTGCCGCTTCGAAAGCGACTCGGTCACGTCGCCAAGCACGCAAGCCTCCCGGTAATCACCATCTACCCGGTCTCGCTAGCCCGGGCGCTCGGCGGCCTCGTGCTGATCGAGACCGTCTTCAACTGGCCGGGAATCGGATTCACGCTCGTTGAAGCGGTGCTCGGCCGCGACTATCCGACCGTCCAGTTTGTGTTCTTCCTCGTCGCAGCCTTCGTTATCACTTCGAACTTCCTGATCGATCTGGTGTACGGCGTGATCGATCCGCGCATCCGCGTCGAGGACTGACGCGCCCACCACCCAATTTTTCCAGCCGTAGAAGGAATGCGAAACATACAATTATTTGAATATCAATCACCTGATCCGGAGATAAAGCCACATAATGAATATTAATACATTCTATTATTTGGATAATGCTTACTAGCACCGACAATAGGTTTATTTCTTCAGGGTCTGGTTCTCCGGTGAATGTCATGCGATAATGCATCGAGTGGCGGCGTGAACCGCCGCTCGGTCTTGAAAGCGATCGGGGTTGCAGGCGCAACCGGACTCGCCGGCTGTGGAGACCAATCAGACGGCAGTGGCGGGTCCGACGGTGACCTCGGCGAACGAGTCTCGACGCTGCAGATGGAGTACTGGTCAGATTACGGCGGATTCACGACCACACAGGAGCAGATGGCGCCGATCATCTCAAGCAGCGTCGGGGAGCTTGGTGTCGGGATGGAGGTCGTCCCGGTGAGCATCACGACGCAGCTCTCTCAGATGGCCAACGACGAAAACCGCGACAACAACATCTCCTTTACCTGGTGGGTGCCCGCGGCCGACCGGCTCGACCCGCAAGAACTCCTAAACAACATGCGCCTGGACTGGGCCGGTGCCAACGGGCAGAGCAACTACTCCAACTACGCCGACTGCGAGTACACCGAGTTACTCCTCGAACAGACGACCGCAGAGACACCGGAGGAACGCCAGCAGGGCATGCACGAGGCAATCGCTCGCCTGTCCGAGGACTGTGCCATCGGCAACCTCGCGCCGGTCGCCAACATCGGCGCCTACCGAACGGACATGGTCGAAATGGGTGGAATCGGCAACGGCGGGATCGCCCGCTCGAACGCCGAGTGGGCCTTCAAGTCCCAAACCACGAACGGCGATGACATGGTAGTGGCGATCAACCCGATCGCCACCGAGACGTCGAACTGGCTGACCCACTCCGCCTCAATGCCGGAGGCGATGTGGCAGCACATGATCCACTCGCCGATCCACAAGTACAACGAGAACTTCGAACTCACGGAGCTGCTCGGCTCGGTCGATGTCGTCAACTCTCAGGAAATCGTCGTCGAACTGTTCGACGACGCAACGTTCACCAACGGCGACCCAATCACGTCCGAGGACGTGAAGTTCACCTTCGAGCAGATCCAGCGCGGCGGCGAGGCCGGCGCGTACCCGGGGGCGGCACCGGTTCCCTACGACGCCATCGAAACGCCCGACGAGCAGACGGTTCGCTTTACCTTCACGGAGCCGTACATCCCCTTCGCTCGCACGACGCTAATGCGGTGGGGTATCGTCCACAAGGAGTCCTTCGAAGAGGCAGGTGCGGTCGAGAACCCCGGCGGCGTCCAGTTCGAGACCCCTATCGTCTCCTCGGGGCCGCTCAAGGTGACCGAAATCCAGCGCGGGACGCGGGTAGTCACAGAACCGCACGACGGTCACCCGACCTACGAAGCAAGCCAGCCGATCATCTTCGAGGCCTACCGTAACGAGGAGACGATGATCACCGCCCTCGAGGCCGGGGAATGTACGATCACGCCGGAGATATCGCCGCCGAACGCCGAGCGCGTCAACAACGAGATCGATAACGCCCAAGCGGAGTTCGCAGCCACGCACACGTCTTACAACCTCCAGTACGTCTGTCACACGGCGCCGTGCAAATTCCCCGAGTTCCGCAAGGCGGTCGACGCCTCGATGAACCGCCAGCAGATGATCGGCGTGGCGCTGGCCGGCGAGGTCGAACCCGAGATGTACCCGACGTACATCTCGAAGAACCATCCGATGTACCCTCCCGAGGATATGCTTTCCGGGTGGGCCGAGTCGCCACAGGGCAGCCCGGACGTGGCCCGGCAGATGCTCGAAGACGCCGGCTGGGGCTGGGACGGTAACGACAACCTCCACTACCCGCCGGACGCCGACCTCGACCCGCTGTGGCCACAAGGTGAGGTGCCCTCGGCCGAGGACTTCCCCTGCATCGAAGAACTAGGCCTCGATCCGTAGGACCTCCGCTTCCTTTTTGACGTACCGAAGACCCCTCCGTGGTCGGAGACTGTCGTATCGCCCCAGGCGTACCACGGACGGGACGCTAGCGCACCGATACTGACTTACAACGACCCTTTGAGGCGTAGCCATGCGACGACTTACCGCGGACGAACTGGTGACGCTCGGCGAGAAATTTGAGATCGACGTCGACGACGATCGCGCGGCCAGCATCACCGAAACGGTCAACTCGATGCTGGCGGGCCTCGACGCGCTGGAAGAGATACCCGTCGTCGGGGACGCGCGGTCACCAACGGGTGCCGATCCCGGCGCACGAACCTGGACAGATCCGGCCGAGAATCCCCACGGTGCGATCGCGGCCGACTGCTCGGTACCCCCGTCCTCGAATGGGCCCCTCGACGGCACTCGCGTCGGAGTGAAAGACGTTATCGCCGTCGCGGGCATCCCGATGCGCTGTGGCTCGGCGACCATGCGGGGGTTCGTCCCCGCCAGCGACGCGACCGTCGTCGACCGGCTCCGGGCGGCTGGTGCGTCAATTACCGCCAAGACAGCCTGCGACGAGTTCGCAGGGAGTGCCCGCGGAACAACCGGCCACGGGGCGCCGATCACCAACCCCCACGACGACGAACGGACGGCCGGCGGCTCCTCCGGCGGGAGTGCGGCAGCAGTTGCGGCCGGTCGCGTCGACGCCGCACTCGGCACCGACACCGGTGGCTCCGTGCGCATCCCCGCGTCGTTCTGTGGTGTGGTCGGCTACAAGCCGACCTATGGGCTCGTGCCGCTGACCGGCGTCGTCGAGAACACCTACACCCAGGACCACGTCGGGACGTTCACCGACACTCTCACCGACGCGGCGGCACTTCTCGCGGCGATGGCGGGCGCTGACGACGCCGACCCGGCTAGCCTGGCTGCTGCCGGGCGGTCGGAGTACCGCGTCGGCGGCTACCGCGACGCGGTCGCCTCGCCCCCCGATCCCGCAGACCTCCGGTTTGGCGTCCTCGAGGAGGGGACGGGCGAGGGCGTCGCCGACCGCGTCGAGGAACGCACCGAGACCGCCGTCGACGCCCTCAACGATGCGGGCGCGACGGTTCGGCCGGTCTCAGTCGATTCCTTCCACGATGCCCGCCCGATCAAGAACGCCCTGAGTTTCGTCGAACTCGCCACCCACTGGCGGGACGGCGCCGCCCCGTACCGCCGTGGCGGCGTCGACGAGATCATCCAGACTGGCTTCGCCCGTGCCCGCGCTGCAGCCAGCGGCGAGCTAAGCGACTTCTACATGAGCAAGCTGCTCGCCGGCGCGCGGGTCGTTGAGGCCCACAATGGCCGGCCATACGTCCGCGCCCAGGCCGCCAGAGAGCGGCTCCGCGAGGCGTTCGAGGCGGCACTCGACGACGTCGACGCCCTCCTCCTGCCGACGATGCCAGACGTGGCGCCGCCGATCGCCGGCGTCGACGACTGGACGTACGACTACGCGCGCAATACACGGGCGGCGAACGTCACCCGTCTCCCCGCGGTAACGGTGCCGAACGGCACCACCTCGGGGCTACCGGTCGGCCTCCAATTGATTGGTCCAGCGTTCCACGACGCTGATCTCCTCGCGACGGCTGCCGCCGTCAGATCGATCCTTCCGGACTGACGGAGAACCCTTTATATATCGGAGAGGGCAGATAACGGTATGTCTGCGACCGACGCCGTTGACCAACTCATCAAACGCGACGTGTTCGAGGCTACTGGTGACGACGAGTTACGCCCGACCGAATCATTCCGGGAGGCGGTTGACCGCCACCGGCGGACACTGACTGACCGCGACGATGAGCGGTCCGCGGCCGTCGCGGAACTGACCGATGACCCCGATGTTGCAGACACGTTCGCGGCGGCAGACATCTCCGATCTTGACTTTCTCGCGCGGTACATCGCACTTCGCAACCGGACCGCCGACCTCTCGGCAGCGCAGGCACTCACGCTCACGGTCGTGATCGGACAGCTCGAAACGGGTATGCCCCGTGCGGACGGCGCGCCGGAGGCCTTCCTTCCCGTCGACGGCGAGGACCTCGTACGGCTCGTCCGGCTGCACGACCGCTGTGTCGTCTACGCCTGGCGCGAGGACTGTCCGCCATGCGAGACGATCAAGGCGGACTTCGACGACCTGTTCGGCGCCGAGCCGCCGGGCGACTTGCTCTTGCTCGCAGTGTACGGCCCCGACTGCGCTCGGCTCCTCAACCGGGAGTTCGACGTGAATGCAGCGCCGACGATGCTGTTTACCCTCGATGGACGCGTCGATTCGCGGTTCGTCGGGACGCCCTCCGCTGAGGGGCTCGAAAGCGAAATCAAGACACTCCGCGAGCGAACGCCCCCGTCGGCAGGGTAGCCGTCGTTCACCGCGACGCTTAGTTACCCGCCCCCCGTGAGTCGGTCATGCACATCGACATCGACCGCGATCGACTCATCGAGACGATGGAAGACCAGGCGACGATCGGCGGGACGGAGGGTGGCGGGCTCAATCGCCTCGCGCTCTCTGACGCCGACCGCGAGGTGCGCGACTGGTTCGTCGAATGCGCCATAGACGCCGGACTGGACGCCCGCGTCGACGCCTTCGGCAACATCTTCGCCCGTCGAGAGGGCGTCGACCCCGACGCCGAACCGGTACTCGTGGGCTCGCACCTCGACTCCCAGCCGTACGGCGGCATCTACGACGGCGCGCTCGGCGTCGTAGCGGCCCTGGAGTTCATTCGCACGCTGAACGACCAGGCGGTCGAGACTCGCCGGCCGATCGAGGTGGTCAACTGGACCAACGAGGAGGGGTCACGATTCCCGCCTGCAATGCAGGGCAGCGGCGTCTGGGCCGGCGCTCACGACATCGAGACCGAGTACGAGAAAACCGACACCGACGGAAACCGCCTGCTCGACGAACTCGAACGCATCGGTTACCGCGGAGACGAGCCGGCCGAGCCACGCGAACCGTACCACGCGTACCTCGAACTCCACCCCGAGCAGGGGCCGTTTCTGGAGGAAACCGGGGCCGACGTGGGGATCGTTACCGGCATTGTCGGTCTCCGGTGGGCGGAGATCACGCTCCGCGGGCAGGCCAACCACACCGGGACAACACCGATGGCGTACCGCGAGGACGCACTCGTTGCGGCCTCCGACATCGTCACTGCGATCCGGCGCCTACCGGGGACACTCGGCAACCGAACCGTCGCGACAGTCGGGTCGCTGACCGTCCAGCCCAACTCGGTCAACATCGTTCCCGAGACGGTGACGTTCACGACCGACATCCGCGACCCGGACGCGGCTGTCCTCGACGAAGCCGTCGCGCGGGTAGAGGCGGAGGTGGCCGCGGCGGCCGACCGCGAGGGCGTCGAGCATGAGATTGAGCACACAATGGCCTCGCCGACGGTCGACTTCCCCGACCGGCCGGTCGAGGCCGTCGCGGACGCCACCGAACACCTCGGCTACGACGGTCACCGGATGGTTAGCGGCGCCGGCCACGACGCCACCCACGCCGCCGCCATCTGCGACGCCGCGATGGTCTTCTCGGTCAGCGAGGACGGCAAGAGCCACACCGAAGACGAGTTCACCAGTTGGACGGACTGCTACCGATCGTCGAACGTGCTAGCGAACGCGGCGCTGGACTTGGCCAAGCCGATCGTCGACTGACCGTTTGTCCAGTCGCCAGACGCTCACCAGAGCAACGAGTACATCGATGAATCCATCCTCTCTATTCAGCACACACTCCCTGTCAGGTGATAACTGATTCAACAGCGCCGAGAAACAATTCCCAGCTCCTACCCCGACCGTCCCCGCTCACCAACTCACTCACATCCCCGTACACCTCATCCGGCTCCCCACCCACGTATCCACGCGACCCAGGTCACCGTCCGGCACCGCCCCGTTATTCTACGCCGGCCCGCTCGCCTCAGACTCGCTCGACCCAGCATTACGATCGGCTGGCCGCCCGCCACGATCGAACTCATCAAGCGGGAACGCGTACGCCGCCGCCCGGCACTGCTTATGGAACGTGTTCCGCCGCGTCACTCTGAACACGCTCGTAACCACCTCCCTCTCGCGCCGGCGATCACGCCCACACCCAACGCCTTCACGCGACTCGTGGTCCATCGAGTTTTCAGTCAGGAGTGAGCGGCCGCCGGTCAAGATCAGAGCGGCCATCATACGCCTGGTCGGACCCGATGAGCACGCCACCGTACCGGGTTGCAGCGTGTGCCGCGTGCAGCGCGTCGAACGGCGTGAGATCATGACTATCAAGATACGTCGCCGCTGCAAGCAACAGTTCCTCTTCTTCCGCCGATGACAGCGGCACCAAATCGAGCATGTTCGCAACGAGCGGTGCAACCTCAAAATCGAACCCGTCGTCTTCCGTGTACGCAGCGACGAGAAACTCAGCGTACGCCAGCAGCGACGTTTCAACGGGTTCCTCAGCAAGCACCGACTCCACTTCCTCACTCAGCCACTCATCAGATTTCGCCACCGCGAAGAGAAAATCAGTTTCGACGTACACCGCCGTCACGCCTCAGACTTCCTTCCAGCTTCCCGGCGCGCCTCCCCCGCGATTGCTGTCCGCGCGTCCTCACGCAGGTCGTCAATCTCTTTCCCTTCGAACGTGGGGCCCACGCTCTCGCGGACCGCTTTGAGCGGATCATCGTCGACGGTAACAAACGATTCGACTCGGCAACTCAACCACGCGGAACCGTTCGCCGTGACGACCACGGAGCTCCTTCGAGAGATAAATCCGCCCTCGATCATCAGTCTCAGTCGTCATACCACACACTCCTCGTGAGACAACAATCAACTGTCCACACGCAAGCCACGCCCCTCCCGTGTCTCATCACTTCGAGAGCAGCGACCGAGCAACCACTGCGTAATGCCCTCCCAGATCTTCCCCTCCCCGTTTACCAACCCACTCACATCACCGTCCATCTTCCTCGAATGCGGAACAATATTCACGCGCTCGTTTGAACGTTCGGTGGATGACGGAGCAATCCCGGCTGTCTTGGCGGCCACCACTCCCCGCCAACATCGTCAAATACTATCTCTACAAGGGAACGAAAGCGGTCGAGTTCTATCGGCCGATTATGTATCTCTTCTTCCTCGCCCAAGGACTCTCCTTCACGCAGATCGTCATTCTCGAGGCGATATACAATCTCACGACGGTTCTTGGCGAGATTCCGACAGGATACCTCGGTGACCGTATCGGGCGCAGAAACAGCCTCCTCATCGGCACCGCGCTCATCGCGGTGACGCTCCTCGGGATCGGGCTCTCCGGATCGTTTCTCACCCTTGCCGGACTGTACGTCTGCTGGTCGATGGGCTACAACTTCCGATCCGGGAGCGAGGACGCGTGGCTGTACGATACGCTCACCGACGACGTTTCTACGGATCGATTCGCCCACGTTCGCGGACGCGGCGAAGCCGTCGCGCTCGCCATCGGTGCAGGTGCCGCCGTCACCGGCGGGTACCTCGGGAGTCTCGACCTCACACTCCCGTGGTTCGTCGCGTCCGGCGTGACCGCGCTCGGCGTTCCGGTCTTACTCACCGTTGAGGACCCGGAGTCGTACGAAGCGAGTGACACCACGCTCGGATTCCGGCAGGCACTCGGAATCATCCGCGAAGTCCTCTCCCGATCCAACATCCGGGCACTCGTCCTCTACTACTACGTCCTCTACGCGGCCGTCACGTACATTGTGTTCGTCTTCCTCCAACCCGTGTTCGAGACGGTCGTCACTGACGTGGGGGTTTCTCCGACAGCGATCGAATCGCTCCTCGGCGTGTTCTACGCCGCCTACAGTCTCGTCGGCGCGGCGCTCAGTTACTACACCGGCGCCATCAGAGAATATGTCGGGATGCGAGCATGGTTCCTCCTCCTTCCGTTTCTCGTCGGGGGAGCGCTGATCGGGATGTATTTCGTCCCACTGCTCGCACTGCCGACGTTTCTCCTCGCCCGCGGGCTCGCCGACGTGACACAGACCTTTGCAGGCCAGTACGTGAACGACCGCATCGAGACGGTCGGCCGCGCGACCGTCTTGAGCGCGATGGCGATGGTTAGCGCCCTGACCGTCATCCCATTCCAACTTGGGAGCGGTGTCATCTCCGACCTCGTCTCCCCCCTCTTTGCACTGGCTATCGCAGGCGCAGTCCTGATCGGTGGCTCGGGAGTGATCCTCCTCTGGGAACAACCAATTGCCGAGTGACGCCCCTCGATCGTCATCGTCTCGGAATCGAAGAGGTAATCAGTGAACTGGCACCACCACTTCTAATTCGATGTCTCGTGAGGGGTTCGGCCTGAGGGAGGCCGGGCACGCGACTGGCTGCTTCGGTGGGGGGTCGACCTCTTTGTCGCGGCACTGGGGTTCGTGGCTGCGCTCGGCGTGCTCGCGCTCGCCGGGTCGGTGTGAGACCCAATCACATGGGATAAGATTCATGTGGGATAGATAACGTTTGTTTGACACCATCGCACTCGAGACAGAGAAGTCGGGGTGAGTCAGTCGTGTGTCCCGCCCGGTCGCGTGCGGTATACCCGTCTCGACCCAAGATATCCGGCTGCTCGCCTTCACCGGACTCGGCTCCGATACAAGCTCAATCCGACGACTCGCCCCGCCCTCCACGGCGTGAAAGCCCTCTCAGACACACCGCCACCGATGCCCTCCCCACTTTCACGACGCCGATTCCTGTCGCGGTCCGCTGCCGTCGGCGCTGGCACCGCCCTCGCGGCCAGTGGTCTTGCGAGCGGATCGACCGAACCGACACAGACCACCGGCGTGGATACGCTCATCAACGACGCCGCCACCCGCGCGTTAGCAGAATACGACGCGGGCGGACTGACAGTCGCCGTCGTCGACGGCGACGAGGTCCACACGAGCGGCTACGGCCACGCCTTTCAGAGTGAAGACGTCCCGGTCAACGCAGATGAGACGCTCTTTCGCGTCGGCTCCGTCTCGAAAGTGCTCACGTGGACGGCCGCGATGCAGATCGTCGACCGCGGCCAGATCGCACCGGACGCCCCGGTGGACGACCACCTCGAAGCCGTCGACCTCCCGGAAACGTACGACGAACCGATCACGCTCGAACACCTCGCCACCCACACACCGGGATTCGAAGTTCGAGGGCGAGGCGATTCGGTGAGCGATCCTCGACACGTCCGTCCGCTCGCCGAGTCGGTCTCGACAGACGTCCCGGCGCGTGTCCGTCCGCCGGGTGAGCTCTGCCAGTACACGAACTACGCCGCCGCACTAACCGGCCAGTTGATCGCGGACGTCTCCGGGCAGCGCTTCCGCTCGTTCGTCACGGAGACCGTGTTCGCGCCGCTTGGGATGTCACACAGTACGTTCCGAGCGGCTCCGCCCGGACTCGTGCCCGCCGACGGAACGGCCGTTGACGATGTCGTGAGTTTCTACTCCGACGTGTCGCCGGCGTCCGGCCTCCACACGACCGCCGCGGACATGGCGCGACTGCTGCAAGCACATCTCAACGACGGCGTCGTCGACGGCGCACGGATCCTCTCGGAGAGCGCGGTCGACGCGATGCACCAGCAGTGGTTCACACCGCACGAACGGATCGACGGCATGGCGTTCGGTCTCTTTGAGAGAACACGTGGCGATACCCGGATCGTCCGTCACGGTGGCGGCGTCCCGCAGTTCGCCACTGAATTCGCCCTCCTCCCAGAGGAGGACGTTGGCTTGTTCGTCGTCGCCCACGGTGACGAAGCGTCCGACGCGAAGCAGGTCGTCGCAGACGCACTATTCGAACGGTACGCACCCGTTGATTCGAGCGGACAACGACGGCCTCCTGACGGCACACCCGAGCGTGCTGGCGAACTCGACGGTCGATACCGGTCGGTGAACGCGACCGACACGGTCAGTTCCGAGAAACTCGTCTTCGGGCTCTTCACGGGCCAACCGATCGACGTCCGAGTCGCCGACGACGGCCGGCTCATTACGGAGCAAGGAGACAGCACAGACGAATGGGTCGAAGTCGAGCCGCTCGTCTTCGAGCATGTCGAGGAGGATTCCACGCTGGTGTTCCGCGAAACGGACGGTGAGGTGACCCACCTGTTGGACGGGCTCAACGCGTACGAACAGATCGGCTACCACGAGCGGCTCTCAGTACAGGGATGGCTAACGGTAGCTGCTTCGCTGATCGCGCTGACCGGTCTCGTAGGATGGCCGGCAGCCAGGGGCTGGCGTCGATACCGCGGCGGGGGCTCACCGCCGGCGTCTGCCACTCGCGCTCGGTGGGTCGCTGGCGCAGGTGTCGGCGGGCTCTTGTTGTTCGTCCTCGCCTTCGTTGCCCTTTCCGTTGCCGTGGCGTCGACGGGCAGGCCAACACTGTTCAACCGACCGCCCGCGTGGTTCGAGGTCGTGTTCGTCGTGCCGACGCTGGGAGCGATTGCGACCGCTGGTGCTGTCGCCTACGCAGTTCGTGCGTGGGTCCGAGCAGAGTGGTCGATCGCCACTCGCATCCACTACTCGCTTGTCGTCGTCGCGGCGACCCTATTGTACTGGCTCCTCCAGTATTGGAACCTGCTGTGGGTTCGGATGGGTTGACATCCTCCCCGCCCTGACGGGCGAGGATTCCCGACCACGTGTGGGATATTGTGGTTTACGACGTGACCTGTTCTTGAGGTGCGAACGCACCAGTGTTCTTGTCACACAGGAACGTCGATGGCTGTGCCAACCAGCCGTTACTCCTCTCTCCCTACCACAGGCGAGACTCGGAGATACTTTCTGCCGAATGATCTCAGCACCATTCACGTCGGCGTTCGCTACCGTCTCACACCTATCGCAAAGCGTGAGATAGAGACGGGTACGCTACATCACGAGACAAGCCGTTATTCAATATCGCGTTACCGCATACGGAATCGCCAAACCGAGGATGAGGGCGACTACCACAGCAATCACCACGGTTGGTGACATGGCCGCGGACGCGTCCAGTAACGTGCCAACCACATATACACATCAATTACACAATATTTAAAAGAAACTGCCTCATATCGCAGATTTGCCTCGGTTGGGCCAGTACTGCGGAATAGCTTATGATCGCGGTAGTCCTCTGCCAGCCATTGCACCTTCCGGAAATGGAACTATGCCCGGTTCTTCACGACGAACCCATCCTCACGCACTGTCCTTGATCGCTCTGTTCCCGTCCGACGACTGACCTGCCTGAGCCAAGCTCACCACGGTCGCCCTACAGTGACCCCCGGGATCCGAAGCGCCGCCCCCGGACCGAGTTCGTCAATTCAGTAGGCAGCAAGTGCAGCAAGGCCCGGTGTACGGAATAACGCAAGCACAGCCCCACTGACGGCCATCGGAAAGGACGACCCAAGAACCCCTGGTATCTGGGTCCTCTTCGGTCCCGTGCGCCCAGTAGACGCCGGAAACGCCGGTCGCGGCGTCCGCCGTGAACTCTGTTGGCTCCTCCCCGGCGACGGTGACTGTCCCGGTCACTGCGTCGTCCTCCACGACGAGATCGGCCGTGGCCTCGAAGTCGCTGGGTTCCTCGCTTTCGAGCGTCGCCGCGCCCTCGGCATCGATTGCGCCGAGCATGACCGCGAGGCGTTGACTATCGTACAGGTGAACGACGATCTCGTTGTCCGCTCTGGCGCCGATGTCGTCAAGGAAGGCGATGCCGATTGCCTCGCCGTCGTCGATCCAGGCGACGTACGAGTTCCCCGCCCGCTGGGCCTGGAGAGTCCCAACCTCCGTCTCGGCCTCCAAGGTGTCGAGGTCCAGTTCCATCGCGTGATCGTCCTCCGGGATGGCCGTGTCTGTCCCCGGTGTGTCAGGCTCCGGCGAGCTGTCCTCGCTTATGCAGCCGGCCAGCCCGACCGTGCCCAGTCCACCCGCACACGCGTGCAGAAAGGCTCGGCGGGAGATGCCGTCCAATCGAGTAGATTCGGGAGTCGGTGACATGGCGTAGTGTCTTTCCCCCGTAAGAGCTGAGACGGATACGACGGTGAAATAGCTACGTAGTGACTTTTCGTCACCTGTTGACGCTCCGGGTAGGCAGTGGTCGAGCTGCAGCTGCTGCAACTGCGGCACTCGCTGCATGACGGAAGGGCTCGTAGTCGAATGTCCGGCACTCGCGGGCGCTACTGCAGTACTCCGCTCCAACGACCACTCTCCGCATCATTCGCCAGTCGGTGGTGTTTGAACACCCTCTCTGTATCACACCGCTGCCAATAATCTCGGGACTCACAAAGCCCTCAGCGTTACCTGTGCGGGTGTAGCTGGCGGCCAATTCGGTCCGACCTGCCCTGCAAGATACGCGCCCTGTATGCAGCAGCGCCTTGGCCAACCCTTCAATTCCTGCCAGTAACAGCGTGACCGATACAGAGGGTGTAGTCAGCATGAGGACTGCGTTGTTCTCTCTAGATGAATCCTGAATCAACCGATAGAACGCGGCTGTGTATTGACCAGCAAAAATTCTACTAACTCAGAGACATTATTCAGTACTGTCTACTGCGGAAAGTTATTTTCGGTGAGGCCTACTCAGTGTGAATATGGTTTCCGAGGAACTCGACAACGTGGATAAAGGCATACTGTATCTTCTCCAAAAGAACGCTCGACGTAATACCACCGAGGAAAGGCTGAGAAACTCGGTGTTTCCTCGAGTACAGTCGCTAATCGAATCAACGCCCTTGAGGAGCGTGGCATCATTCTCGGGTATCATCCGATCGTAAAGTACACTGAAACGGGATTAGGTCATCATCTCCTCGTCACCGCGACAATTCCACTCCAGGACCGAGACAAGGTTGTGGACGACATCATGGAGGTGTCTGGCGTTATAAGCATTCGTGAGTTATTAACAAACAGTGAGAATCTGTCACTGGAAGTAGTAGGCCGCACGTCGGAAGACATTGAGGACACCCTTGAAGCGTTAGACTCACTCGGCGTCGATATTGAGCGAATGGAGATGATGAAACAGGAACGAACCAACCCGTACAACAACTTCGGAGAAGAATTTGCGGACGAGGAGGCCACTGGATAATTTCCAGCCCCTCTTAAGTCTCTCTGGAAATTATCAATTAGGCAATATATCCAAGAAGGGGGAGACGTTGCAAGAATTATAGTGCAAACACAGACCTCCACAGCAGACGGCGATCGTGTCATTAATGAAATAGTTAATGTGGTAGCCGAAAAAGAAGGTGTTCACCCTCTCAGTCTGACTCCACCGATCTACAAAGCAATTGACCCCGACGCCCTGTACCAGCTCCTCTCTACCAGACCGACCGCCGGTCAGAGGGAAAACCAAGTGACCTTTTCCTACCAGGGATATGAAGTCATAACCGGTGGTGACGGCTCTGTGTCTGTCGAAGAGTTAGAAGAGTAGACTCACGAATTAGGCGCTCCACGTTAGTATCTGAGTTTTCTGTACTAACCGATCACTCCCTCCAGCAGACTAATCTCGGTCCGTTGACGATCGAGCGCGCTCTCGTCTATCATTCTGTAGCGGACATTCCACTTAGCGGTGGGATTCGACCTTGATCACCGGGTTTCCGTTCGGATCTGCGATGATAGTGACCGTCGTCGAATCCGCCTCGAATTGGAGGGTCATCTTGAGATTGTGTTGTTGGAAGAGCCCGTCGAGCGCGTCTGTGTTGATGTCCTCGCTGATGACCCACTCTTGTTCCAGTACATCTTCATCGTGAGCTTTTGCAATCGCCGTGACAACTGCTGTGCTCAGTTCTGTATCATTGTCTGGCTCGTGGTAGAACTCCCGTACCTCACCCATTGCGACAAATTAATCTTTAACGGATAAATGTATTAACCATTATATGGCATGGTCTTAATCCCGGTGGCCGGTTTGAGGTGGTCAACTCGGAAGAGAATCTCGTGCGACATTCGCGATCTAAATTCAGGGTGGCATCAACGAACTCCTCAACAGCTGTCAGTAGCGGTCTGACCGATACAGAGGATGTAATCAGCAACGGAGATCTCACTGCCAAATATCCATCGTGACAGACATCAATCGGAAAGAAAACTCTGATTCACTCGGTTACTCAGAACACAGATTCGTTGAAAATACGAGTGCGTTATCAGCGGGAATCTCGTTGTATGTTATCAATGGATAATCCTGTGGCGAGTACTGAAACAGTGGGCTCGGGCGGGGATAATTTAGAGGGGGAGGCGATGGTCGAGCGGATCAAGTGGTGCGTTAAGAGAACCAGTCTCGGGTTTGACCGGTGGGACGACCCTCACGCTCGCGGTCCGGGTCTGTATTTCGTCGTCAAATGTAATTCTGCGGCCGCGTTCGCGGAACCGATGGGAGCGAACCGTTGGCCGGTTGAGGACTGCACAGATATCTTTTCCTCACTTGATGCACTGAGCGAAACAGCCGAGAAGGTCGCGTCTACCTGCGACGGCGCAGTTATGATCAACAACGATGGGACGATAGAGGAAGAAATGGTGCGGATCAGGCAGTTATCTACTGCCGAGCGCGAACAGAATGACAGCCTCCCCTATGCGGAATGGATGGGGGCCCGACACATGAGCGCACTTGAAACTTCAACTCGTACGGAGATACTCGCAGCAATTACACTCAGTGAGGAGGACGGACGGATGACGGTCTTCACAGACGGGACGTTCACGGACTACTCCCGCGACGCACTGGAGAAAGAGTGACCCATTTATAACGAAATTCCCCGGCTGAACGAACAGTGCTGACTACGCGCTCTGTATCTCGCACGGATGACACAGACCACTAACTTAGTTGTTAGAAAGGACGGTTTTGAACCGACCGAGTTCAACCGCCTCACGCCTGAGAGGTTGATTCGTTCGACAGTCGAAGCAGCGCCCGTCGCGCCCGTATCGTTCTAATCGCGTGACTGCGGCGGGGTAACTGTCGTAAGATTGCACGGTGCGTGCTTTCGTTCGACAAGTGCCGTCCACGGAGTATCGGTTGGGTTCGCGTCTATCCGAACGGGACTCTGTAGGGAAAATCATCGGTCGATTGACCCTGCTCCCAGCTCGGTCGAGACTGTCTTCAGGAGTGATCCTGATTTCCGGTTGACTCGTTGATCAGTTCGCTTCGTATGTGACGGTGACGTAGGCCGTAACGGTCACCGGACCGGGGTCGAAGGTCGTCCCGTCTCTGGCGGTAGCCTCGGCAAACACGGGGCCGATACCTCCGTCGCCTGTTCGCACTGATTTTACGGTTCGTACTTCGACGTCGGTTGCGCTGGCGATGACATCTGCGTCAGCACGCGCGTTGTCGAGTGCGGATTCAAGGGCGTCACCCCGAAGTTCACGGTTTGTCTCCTCAGTGAGCGTGAACTGGACACCGTCGACATGAGTCGCACCACCGGCTACGGCCGTGTCAACCGCGGAGCCAGCGTCGTCAACGGGGACGCGCAGCTCGAACCCGTGGACCGCGCGGTAAGTTACGGTTCCGTTGTCGTCTCGTTCTGTCTGAATGAAGAAGTACGTCGTTCTGATCTGATCATCCGAAATATTGGCTTCAGAAAGCGTCTCACGCATCTCGGTAACGTTATCGGCGACCCCCTCGCGCGCAGCGTCGGCGGAGTCGGCGGACGACTCAACGGCGACATTGATGACGGCAAGGTCAGGTGCGGCGCTGGTTGTCCCCGTCGCATCGACGGTGATCGTAACGTTCGACTCGGTTTCATTCGTCTCCTGTGCACCCGCATCGACTGTCGATAGTGTGACTGCACCGGCGAGCGCCACACCAACAAACAGGATGGCGATAGCGACGCCCAGTCTATTTCGAACTACCATGCATTTTAATAATTATGGGGCATCATCGTAATAACCAGCTTATCACCAGTATTGAGACCGAATAAGCGATATTACCATCGGCGGCATTCGGCGTCGGTGAGGACATCTGCTGAAAGGATATATCGGCGAGTTCATCGTCTTCGCTCGCGGCAATCGGGCGTGACGACGACGGTCTCGACGGCGAGCTCCACAGGGATACTTCGCTACTCCGAGCAGGCCCCTCCAGACAACGCTCCCGAGAGGCTCGCCAGCACTGTTGACGAGTCGCTTACCGCGACTGCGGGCGTACTCGGTGATGTCGAGTTTGATATCGGCACCGGCCCCGACAGCGTGGACGACTGCGCGGATCACGTCGAAATTGCCCGCCTGCGGGACTTCCAGCGACGGAATTGTATCGGTGGGTTCTGGTTTGTCGAACGCCGCCCAGAACGTTGAATCAAGCTCGTACGACGCATTCGTCTCAACGACCCCGATCTCACTGGTGACCATCAGCTCGGTCAGCCGATCATCGTCAATGAATCGAATAAAATCCTGATCCGCGCTTGTTACCGGTGAACGAGGAGGTCGTGATCGATGGGACGGACAGTCCTCTATCGAGCAGGTCAGCTCTCGCGGTCGATGCCGTCAGTCGCAGGGTCGACTCTCGCTGGAAATACAAAACAAATCCCGATCGGCATGCGCTGTTCTCACGTGGCCTGTAACCCGCCGTCAAGAGTCCTGATGCGTGCCGACTACGTCAGTCTGCTCGCCCCAGAGGGCTGCATACCGTCCACCAACCCGCAGCAGGTCTTCGTGTGTTCCGCGCTCGACGACCTGGCCGTCGTCGACAACGAGGATGAGATCTGCTGTCCTGACTGTCGAGAGCCGGTGGGCGATCACGAGCGTCGTCCGGTCGGCTGTGAGTCGGGCGAGTCCGCGCTGGATGAGTGCCTCTGTCTCGGTGTCGACGGCGCTTGTCGCCTCGTCGAGCACGAGGATCGCGGGATCCTGTAGCATCGCCCGGGCGATGGCGAGTCGCTGGCGTTGTCCCCCGGAGAGTTTCACGCCTCGCTCGCCGACGCGCGTGTCGTACCCGTCGGGCAGCTCGGCGATGAATTCGTGTGCCTCGGCGAGTCGGACTGCCTCCTCCACCTCTTCCTCGGTCGCGTCGAAGGAGCCGTACCGGACGTTCTCGGCGACTGACCCGTCGAACAAGAACACGTCCTGGCTGACGTAGCCGATGTTGGAACGGAGGCTGTCGAGCGAGAGGTCGCGCACGTCGATCCCGTCAACGCGAACGGCTCCGGAATCGACATCGTAGAGCCGTAAGAGCAACTTCGCGGCCGTGGATTTCCCTGCGCCGGTTGCCCCGACGAACGCGATGGTGTCGCCGGGCTCGGCGGTGAAGGAAATCCCGCGGATCACCGGCCGGTCGGAGAGATATGAGAAGGTAACGTCGTCGTACTCGACGGCTCCGTCGAGACGGTCGCGGACAACGGCGTCCTCGCGGTCGGTGACAGTGACGGGTTGTGCGACGAGCCCGACGACGCGTTCGGCGCTGGCGCGGGCGTTTTCGTAGCTGTTGACGATGCGGCCGACGCCGGAGAGCGGGTCGACGAATCGCTGCGTCATGAACAGGAACGTGACGAACTCGCCGACGCGCAGCGTGCCCGAGAGCGGTCCGGGCGGGGCGCCGACGAGCCACAGCCCGCCGATGAGGAACGTCGCGGCAAACGCCAGGCCCGCGAGCAGGTCCATCGACGGTTGATACAGGTATTCGAGTTTGGCGACGGCCCACGTTCGCAGGTAGTACTCCCAAGACGTGTCGCGGATGCGCTCCGTCTCGTGGGCTTCCGCGTTGGCGGTCTTGATGACCTCCATCCCGGACAGGTTGTTTTCTAAGCGCGTGTTGAGGTCACCGACGGACGCTCGCAGCGCGCGGTATCGGGGTCGGATCGCCCGCATGAACCACAGGGTGAACGCCGCGAGCGCGGGGACGAACACCAGCGTCACGATCGCTAACTGCCAGTTCAGGCTGAACAGGATGACTGCGATGCCGATCACGGTCGCGGCGAGTTGGAGCGCAGAGGAGACGGTCGTCCCGAGGAACATCCGGAGGTTGCGGACATCGTCGTTGAGGATAGCGAGTACTTGTCCGGTTTGTTTGTCGTCGAAAAACGCCATGTCGAGGCGCTGCATCGCCTCGTAACTGTCGACGCGAATTCGGTGTTGGAGGCGGTTGGAGAACAACGAGAGTGCCGCGCCGTTCGTCCACGTGAGCACAACTGAAGCCGCCAGTGCCGCGACGATGATGCCGACGGAGACCCACACCTCTGCGGCCTGCGTCGTCGGGAGGTACGCGGCGGGAACGAACGGGAGCGTGTACGCGACGGTGTTGTTGAACGTTGCGTCGATGGCGACGCCGAGAACCAACGGGGGCGCGAGGCTTGCCACGCGGCCGAGAACACTGGTGAGGACACCCAGAACGAACAGTGGGAGATCGGCTCCCGCGTATCGAGTGAACAGGTCGCGCAACGGATCTCCGTCGACGGAGAACTCTAACGAGGTTTCCGAACTCCCACTCCACGGCGACGGACTCACGTACCCCGTAACCCGCCAGCGGATGCCGCGCTTCTCCTAGGTGTCATTCACCATACGTAAGTATCGAGCAGTGATAACCGATCCGGCGTTGTCGACGCGCCGTCGCACATGACTGAACGCTCGTGATTCTGTTGGGGTGGTCGTGTGGCAGTCGTCGTTCTGAGTGGCCGGGTGAGAGAGTAGCGAATTGTAACGGGACAGTGTAGCCCTGCGTTCACGGCAGTCTCAGAGTCGCCCGTCGTCGACGGCAGTGACGAGCGATGACTCTGCGGCGCGCCAGTCGGCTTCCGCGTCGGCGAACACGCGCTTGGCGCGTTTGTTGGCGTCGTTCACCACGTCGTTGACGTCGAGTCCGACGATGCTGCCGTCGGAGACGCGTTGGACGCCGTCGATGAACACGTCACGAACCTCGTTGCCGCTGGCGCCGTACACGAGGTTGGGGATCGCCGTGTGAAACGGGGTCTGAACCGTGGGGGCGACGCTTGCCTGCTCCATGTCACAGATGACGACGTCGGCGCGCTTGCCCGGTGAGAGCGATCCGACGCTGTCGGCGATTCCGAGGGCGCGTGCTCCCCCGATCGTTGCCAGTTCGAGCGCGCCGGCCGCGTCGAGAGCCGTTGGGTCGCCGCGGTCCGCTTTCGCCAACATCGCCGCCGTACGGACCTCGCGGAGCGCGTTGTGGCCGCCGGGACCCGGTGCCTGATCGGTGCCGAGACCGACAGTCCCGCCGTGGTCGCGGTACTCGACGATCGGCGGGACGACGCCGTCTATCGCCGTGATCGACGAGGGGCACCCGACCATCCGGACGCCGGCCTCGGCGAGCCGCTCGCGCTCCTCGGGTGTCGCCCCGTGGAGGTGGGCGGCGAGCAGGTGGTCCCCGAGAAGCCCCTCGTCGTCCAGCACGCCAACCGTCGTTGAGCCGTTGCCGTACCGAGCGGCGATCTGGCGGCGCTCGCGGTCGCCCTGTGCGACGTGCATGTGAACGGTTCGGTCGTGGGTTCGCGCCCGCTCGGTGATCGATTTGAGGAGATCGAGTGGGATCATGTCCAACGCCTGCGGGCCGTACGCCGGCCGGATTAAGGGGTCGTCGTCGAAGCGCTCGAACAGGGTCTCGGCGCGGGTTATCGATTCCTCGGCCGCGTCACGGTCGAACGGATACGTCTCGTCCGGTGCGATATCGGAACGGTCGTCCGGGACCGCGTTTATCGTCTCGGTTGCGATCACTCGGAGTCCGAGCGGTTGGTAGACGTGGGAAACCAGTTCGGCGACCTCGCTCGCGTATTCTCCAAGTGTTGTCGTGCCGGACAGCAGTGCTTCGATCGCTGTGAGCCGCGCGCCGACGATGCCGTCCTCGGCGGTCATGTGGTCGCTAATTGGACCGAGTGCGCGGGTCATCCACTCGATCTCAGGGACGTCTTGGGCCGCGCCGCGGAGCAAACTGTGTCGGCCGTGGACGTGCGCGTTCACGAGTCCCGGAAGCGTGAGACACCCGTCGCCGTTGACGATACGGTCGGCGTCAGCTGTCTCAACGTCTGCCGTAGGGCCGACGTAGGTTATCTCGCCGTCGATCCAGCCGACCGCACCGTCGTCAACGATTCCGAGATCACCGGTCGCGCCGGGTATCTCCGGATCCATCGTGACTAACAGTGTGTCCGTGACGAGGGTGTCCATGCGAAGGCACCTGGCGACCCGTCAGAAAGAACCTGTCGGCGAGTCCAGACGCGGTAACGAAAGCGTGGTGATTCTGGTGTCTGGCGGGAGGGATAGTGCGACGGCTGTGTACGAGGCGCTGGAGCACGGGTACGAGCCGGACATCCTGCACACGTCGCACGGGCAGCGCACCGAGGACAAGGAGTACGAGTGTGCGAAAGCGCTTGCTGAGAAGGTCGATGCGGCTGATTTCCTACACATCGAAACGGGACACCTCTCGTAAATCGGCGCGTCGAGTCTAACGGACGAGGAGATGGACGTGGCCGACGCGGATTTGGAGAGTGACGAGATCCCGACGTCGTACGTCCGCTTCCGGAACGCGAATCTGTTGTCGATGGCGACGTCGTCCGCAGAGGCGACCGACTCAGAGGCGCTGTTCATCGGCGCGCACTCGGAGGATTCTCCGGGTACCCTGATTGTCGCTCGGCGTTCTTCGACGCGTTTCAGAGCGTTATCGACGTCGGCACGAAGCCGGGGACGGAGATCGAGTTGAAAGCGCCGTTTGTCGAGTGGTCGAAAACGGCGATCGCGGAGTGTGGCTTAGAACTCGGGGTACCGTACGCGATGACGTGGTCGTGTTACCGAGACGAGGAGCCGGCGTGCGGGACGTGTGATGCGTGTGCACTCCGGCTTGAGGCGTTCCGGAATGCCGGGTCACGCGATCCGATTGCGTACGCTGAGCGGCCGGAGCTTTCGTAATCTACCGGTATCCGTGTCCACTCTCCCAGCTTCGTTGAAATCCGATTCATCAGATACAACCGCTTATGGAATAGTCGGTCACTGAACTCTGCGTATTAACCACGGAACAGTCTGCCAAGTGAGACAGGTGTTCTGAGAGGCGTGCGAGATACAACGTGCGAAGTCATCACAGCGATTCGATGAAGTCGCTCAAGACCCGGTTGAATTGCTCGGGCTCTTCGATAGTGATGCAGTGCCCGCTCTCCTCGAATATTTCGAACCTCGCGTCCGGGATGAGTTCCGCAGCGTGCTCGACCGACACGACGCTTCGCCACTTCTCGTCAGCACCCGCACAGACGAGTGCAGGGACATCGACACTCCGGAGGACATCCCGGTAGTCCGAAATGAACGACAGTCCAAACGTCAACGAACCTTGAATCGGTGCTGGCGTCCGCGCTCCTTCGTCAAGGATGAGATTTCGGAGTTCTCGGGTCGGTGGATCGTTCAGCAGTGCCTCCGCCTGTTCCTCGAGGAGGCCGATCGGATCCTGCTGGATCGCCTCGATCGCCTCTTGAAGATCCGCTCTCTCATACGTTCCGTACTCGTAGTCTGGTCGTTTGATCGGCGATGGTTCCATGTCGATGTCCACGAGGGCTTGGAGCCGGTCAGTCCCGAACTGGTGAACGTACTCCCACGAGATGAGGGCCCCCATCGACCATCCTACGAGGACGACCTGATCGAGTTCGAGCTGCTTGAGGAAGGCCTGCACGTCGCGGGCGTACTGGCCAAAGGTGTGACCGAGGTCCGTCTTCTCCGACCGGCCGTGACCCCGAAAGTCGACAGCGATCGCTCGAAACTCGTTCGAGAGACCGGTCAGCTGAGACTCGAAGTACCGCAGACCAGCCGTCGCGCCATGGAGGAACACGATCGGTTGCCCTTCACCATGCTCCTCGTAATAGAGATCAGCCCCGTTACACTGAATGACTGGCATAGCTTCGAATTTCGAGTTCCGTCTGTATAACAACTCGTGCTGAATACACGCTCTGCATCTCGCACGCCGTTTCTGACACGCTGTAAGAAGTTAGTGTTCGACGGCAGTATGTGACTGATATGTACTGACCGCTCACGTCGGTGACGAGGGGAAGTTCGTCAATCGAAGCGACGCGATTCGGGCATCCATCCGGAAAACACTCGATATGCTCGATGAGATTGACAAGCGTCCCCGCATCCAGGTAGAGATCCGAACACGAACCTCTATGCTCAACTGAAGCGGGATGTCCTCGATCGTGTGTCACAGATTTCGATGGTCGAGTTCGTTCCGGATGATATCGAGGCCAAGCAGCTTCGTACGCGTCAGCCTGATGAGTTTGGCCGTGGCAGTCGACGGTTGAACGTGACGAGGAGACAAGCGAGGAAAGAGGATCGAGTGAATTCTCTCGCAGCTCACGACTCTGAGAGTGTCTTTTCGCTGCCGACTGCGCACGGAGATCGACACTCAACATATACGTCTGCGAGCCTGACTAGTGGTAGATGCGGTGGGATCCACGACCCGCGCTTCGTCGACTCTCTCGGCTGGTGACCCCGATGACACTCACACAAACACAGATACGCGAGTACGACCGCCGTGCGATGGATAGCGCGGAGACTGCCACGGCGACGTTCGGGATCGGCTGTTTCTGGGGGCCTGATGCCCAGTTCGGTGCGATGGACGGCGTCGTTCGCACTCGCGTTGGCTACGCTGGCGGAACAAAGCTCGACCCGACGTATCACGCGTTAGGTGATCACACTGAAGTGGTCCAAGTCGAGTTCGATCCCGACACGATAGCGTATCGAGACCTCCTGAATCGGGTGTTTGAGTCGCACAACCCGCAGCACCAAACCAGAAAAACACAGTATCAGAACATCGTGTTTGCTGGGACGGAAGACCAACGAGTAGTCCTCGATGAGTTTCTCGCTACACAAGGACTCACTGCCGATGGGATCGGAACACGCATTGAACAACTCTCACGGTTCTACCCCGCTGAGGATTACCATCAGAAGTACAAGCTCCGTTCCGTCTCCTCGTTCATGGACGCGTTTGAGGCGGCCGGATACGGCGACGACGAGTTGCGCGAATCGTCGATCGCTGCCAAGCTGAACGGGTACGCCGCCGGACACGATGTTGCTATTGACGAGGAATTTCCGACACCCGATCGCGGGACAGCATAGACGGTCAGGTCGTCCTCGATGAGATCCGCAAGTTCACTGAACTGACGGCGGATCGCCGACGAACCGAACGTTGGTTCGCGGCTCATAAATCAACCTCGTACTCGGAAGCCAGTGTCTCGAACTCCTCTGTCAGTCGATACTGACTGTGTTCCTTCGTCGCCATTGCTCGATTCGTTAGGAGCCGGAGGGTCCGATAAATCGTCGCTCGGCTATGTCCGGTCAGTTCCGCAAGCTCGGTCGCAGTCCACGGATCGTCGCTACTCAGATAGTACAACACATTCAGCAGTGATGGCGTCAACAGATCAGGGAAATCGACGTGTGGGCTCGACTTCGTAAGAGACTGAAACAGTCTACGCACCGTGCGTTGCTTGGTTTGGCTATGGAACGAGTCCCCACTCGCTTTCTGGTAATACGAGAGTGTCCCTTCAGTAGGATGGCGGCTGCCACGCCACTTACAGTATGTCCACCGACTGGAATCGAAGGTAACCGAACCCGAGCGAGAGAACGAGCCAGGCCGCGAGAATGGCGAACCCGGCCCACTTCGGAGGGTAGAACGACGCTGATACCGGGTACGACATGAGCTCGTCGAACGTGGGGATTATCGCCCGTGCCGCGTAGCCGACTGCTGCCGTCGGGTTGAGAGCGTGGACAACGATCAGCCACGGCGGAGCACCGGACTCTGGCGGAATGTAGCCGACGGTGATCGTCTGCAGAATTGCCGTTACAACATCCCAGCCTAACTGAAACAAGACGTAGAGGCCCGCCGCACCGATAAACGCCGTCTCCTGAGACTTCATCATCGATGAGAATCCGATGCCGATTCCGACGTAGACCGCACCATAGAAGACCGTCAATACGGTGTAGAGAAGGAACTTGACGGCCGCGAATGACTCGTAGGTCACCAGTGCGAAGACGGCAACGACGAAATAGCCGCTGAGGATAGCGATAGTCAACACGGCACACCGACCGATGAATTTCCCGAGAACAACATCACGACGCGAGTTCGGCAGGCCGAGCAGGAGCATGATGCTCCCGCTGTCGCGCTCACCGGCGATGGCGGCGTAGGAGATGCCCAACCCCAGCATCGGGACGAAGAAGGCCATCGGCTGGCCCATACTATTGAGCAGTGCCAGCGTGCTGGTCGGGACCTCGCTATTGGAATACATCTGCGGGACGTGCTGAATCGCCGCCCAGAACCCGGAAACGAGGACGAACAACGACGTGGTTGCGAGGAACGCTCCTGAGCGGATCGAGTCGTTGAAGTCTTTTCTGACGACCGCGTGGAGGGACATTTGTTGGATAATTGTCTAGGTCCGTCAATAAATCTTGAGAGCCGCTAGGCCCGATGTACTATCATTTTCCTGTATTCACCGCGAGCTGCTGACAGCCATCTGTACGTCTGAATCTCAGATTGGTAACTGCTTGACCTGTACTGAGTGATTGAGGTGTAAAACTGCCTACTGCTGAGGATTCTGACAGAGTCCGATTAATTGGAGTGCGGCTATCCGGGAGTTGGTGGAGAGTCGGAAGGGCCACTAGTCGTGCCCTCGTCCGAGGGATTGCCACACAGCTAGCAGCACTAGGAGCGTGGGGAATGAGACGGCAATCGGTCCCCAGACGTTGACAGTGGCGATCGGATCGGTAGCGATGCGTCTCAGCATGTTGGAAACATTGTGTGACTTTGCTACTAATTAGCAAACTAGGACAAAATCAAAACCTATTGTATGGTTGATTATTGATCACACGCTAGGAACCGTTGGTCCCTGCTGGGAGCGAGTTCCTTCCCCCCACCACCGAACTCGTTCCTCTCCCTTCGATCTGCCCTCTGTCGACCACCAGATCACCTGCCTGTCCACTGTCGGAGGACAAATCGACGCGACCTGGACCGCCATCCCGGGGGTCGCGTTCTCAAGATACCTACCCAGTATTCTGTCCAGTTTCGCTAGACCTGGTCGGTGAGTGCGTTGTACTGTGTGCTCCGCGGGCCTCTGTAGTGACCACCGAGACGTCAAAATATCTCATTTATTAAGCATTTCAGCAGAGCCCTAAGCAGGAGTTCCACAGCGCCACATCAGCGAGTGAGAATTTTCTCATACCCCGAACACTCTCTGAGACCATGAGGTAATCAGGTCGTCACCCATACATGATATTGCCCGTTGACAAACGGCCCTCCACCGTTTACACCGGCACGTGCGAATTATATATTTGGATCCGTGTAATTCTCTTCTCCAGACATATTCTTGCCTGAAACAGCCGGTCGATGAGAGCTGCGTACTGACTGTAGAACGTTCTACCAGCTCGACAGGGTATTCCGATAACCATGCGAGATACACAGCGCAAAACGGCCAGGGATTGCGTCTCTCCGTTAGATCCGCCTATGAATTATTGTGGCGGCCACGGAGGGAGCCAGTGTGCGAGTACTCACTGAGGATTTCGACGTGTGAGCGTCACAGCCTCTGTTTCTTCGAGGGTGTTTCTGGCAGTATCTGAGGGGTTTAACAGAGCCATACCTGCTGGCTCGACGCAGTCCTGGTCTATGAACGGTTCTGGCTCGCCGTCTCGAAGGGTGATCCCCTCGTCGGAATGAGTCGCTCCTGTCGCTCTCCGACACGTTCAGCAACCTTCCGGTTCAGATCCTGTCTTGCCGTCGCCAAGCGCGTCCGGGCGCTCGGAGAGTCGGGGCGGTTCGACGCATATTTCGCCGTTGGCGGCGACCTCCGCGTGAATGAGTCGCTATCGAACGGCCGGCCACTTTTTGCTGCTGTGTGCGGTCTGGGGGACCGCGTTCATGGCGACGGATGTCGGCTTGGCTGATCTCCCTGCGGTGCCGTTCGCGGCTGTGCGCTTCGACGTCGCTGCCGCGTTGCTGTTCGCCGCCGTTTTCGCCTCCGGCGCGGACGTTCGCCCCCGGACTCGGGACGACTTTGTCTACGTGCTCGTCGGTGGTGCGCTCATCATCGGCGCTCACCATGCGTTCCTCTTCGCCGGCCAGCGGTACGTCACGGGCGGTGTCGCCGCTGTTCTGTTGGGTCTCGTCCCCGTGGTGACGCCCGCGCTCACGCGGCTTGTTTCTACTGACGAGGAGTTCACCGCCGCCACCGCAGTCGGCGTCGCGCTCGGGTTCGTTGGAGTCGTCGTCATCGCCGACCCCGACCCCGCGAACCTCGCGGACAGCGTTCTCGGGGTCGCGCTCGTGCTTGCGTCCGCGCTCGCGTTCGCCGTGGCCGCGGTCGTCACGCACAGCCGTTCGCCGTCGATGCCGTTCCTCTCCACACAGGCGTGGATGATGGCTACCGGCGCCGTCGTCCTCCACGCCGCTGTGCTCGCGCTGCCCGGTCAATCGTTCGCGGCCGCCACGTGGACACCGTCCGCGCTCGGCGCCATCGCGTACCTCTCCGCGGTGGCCGGCGTTGGCGGCTTCCTGCTCTACTTCACACTCCTCGACGATCTCGGCCCCATCGAGATGAGCTTCATCGAGTACGTGATTCCCGTGTTCGCGGCGCTGGCAGGCTGGCTCGTGCTTGGGCAAGAAGTGACGTCCGCGACCGTCGCCGGGTTCGCGTTCATCTTGGCGGGGTTCGTCGCCGCTAAGTGGCGGGCGCTGCGTGGGACATAGTGGTCCGCGGTTACCAATCACCAGAGGTAGTTTCCCTGAACGCATTCGTTGGGTGTTCCAGTGGCTGCCACGTGCGGTGTCCCGGTTCTGTTGAAATCCTCACCTCGTGATAGGTCACAGTAGTTGTGCTGAATATAGCGCGCGAATCTTGCAGGATCGAGTTCGAATCGGGAATGACCGAGCCACTTGGTCCAGTTCGATACTATCCGTAGATTCTTAGTGAATTTTTATAACCTTCTGTTGAGAGGTAGTTTCGTGGAAGTTGCAATCCTTTCCGACACGCATATTCCCGAGCAAGCAGACCAGATCCCTGACCAGTTTCGGAACCGGATTACCAAGGCAGATCACGTTATTCATGCTGGAGACATCGCTTCGAAAGAGACACTCGCGGAAGTGCGCAGACTTTCCGACGATCTGACGGCGGTCTACGGAAATGCTGACCCGGTTGACATCGACCTCCCACCGGTCGCGTCTCTCACCGCTGAGGGTGTGGTCTTCGTCGTTTCGCACGGAATGATCAACTTCGTTGAGCGAGCGGTTTCGAGTTCGGAGGGTGTTGTCTTCAACCGAGACGACTGGCTAGACGCTATCGCTACCACGGCACGGGCAAGAGCCAGCCCAGAAGAACAGGTCGTCGGTATCGGCGGTCATAGTCACGAAGTTGAAGACGAAACGCACGACGGAATCCGAGTATTAAATCCGGGGAGTGCCACTGGTCTCGGCCCCGCTGACGGGAGAGAAACGATGATGACCGCCACGGTCAGTGGGGATGAGGTCAGTGTATCGGTTCACGAACTGTAAGTAACCACTACCCCTCACTAAGCGGTCTACTCTGACCGATTCTGCCGAAATAAACTATGATGTCGTGCTGACTGCAGCCGCTACATCTCGCACGCCGCCACCAGCGATCGACAGACGACGTTCAAGGAATCGTTCGGCGGTTCACAGACCGGATCTTCCACGGAACCGACGACGAAGGATCCGTGAGTGCGGTCGACGACCGGGTGTCGCTTCCGAACCCGCCGAACGCCATTTGCATGAGCGGCGAGAACGCTGTCCGGACTGAACCGGATCGAGGCCTGCGGAAGGGCTATCTCGACGCGTCGGGACAGTCAGACGTCTTGGAGCGAATTCCGCCGATCGACACATCATCGTCGATCGAGAACGTACCTATATATGATGACATGAACAATATGTCATCAACTCATGATCTCTCGTCGAACGATCCGCAACGGAGCAATCGGGGCTGTCGTCGGGAGTCTACTGGGCTTTATTCCGCTGGTGTTGCTGGTCGCGCCGGTGGTCGGCGGCGGTGTCGCGGGATATCTCGAACGTGACGGCGCGAAACGTGGCGCGGTTTCTGGTGGCGTTGCCGGTCTCCTGATGGCCGCACTCACGACTATCATCACTGGTACGATTACGTTCGCCCGGTTTAGCGACCTGCCGTTTGCGTCGACGGACGTCCCCTTGGAGGGGCTTGCGCTCGCGGCGGTCCTGTCACTGCTCGCCTCGGTCGCACAGATCGTCGTCGCGGGGATCGGTGGCGGACTCGGAGGGATTCTTGAGGCCGACCGACGGCGGGCTGACGACCGCGAGTCACTGTTACTTGAGGACCGTCCCCGTTCGTGGCTGCGGATCCTCGGCAGTCTCCTCGCCGGATTGGTCACGTTCGGTGTCGTCGCTGTCGTGCTGACCGCCGTCCTGGATCCGCTGATCTGGCCCTCACTACTGGTGAGCCTTCCCTTCGGAATCATCGCTGGTATCGGGGTCGCGGTCCTCACAAACCACTACCTCGCTCGAGCAGCCGATGGGCGCGTCGACTGGCGACCGGTCGCCATCGGGGCGGTTGCTGTGATACTCGTATTCGGCCTCGTCGTCGGTGGCTTGTCGGTGCTCGGCCAGCAGCGCCAAGCCGCGACGACCGAGAGCACCTACCAGTACGAAGTGACGATCGCTGCCGACGAAACCCTCGAGAATGTGACGTTCTACATCCCGGTGCCGACCGAAAACGGCTCTTCCCCTCTCGGCGAGCGGTTCGTCGAAGACGTCCGGTACGACAGATACTCGCCGGCGGTGCGAGGGGCCGACCCCGACCCCGCGCCGGTGGACTTCTCGTACGAACTGGTCGAGACCGAACGGGGACCAATGCTCGCGATCACTGCCGACCGGATCGAGGTGACGAGGGTCTACTACCGGGAGGTGGAAAACGAGACGATGGGCTGGTCCGAGCGGATTCCCGCCGAGGAGTACGATCCCGACAATCCGGACATGGGCGTCCAGAACGACGGGAGCTTCAGGTTCACCGTGACGCTCGTCGCTGACGAGCCGATCGATACCGCCGACCCGTTCGACGCCGAACCGCTGCTCGCCCCGGGGGCCGACCGGACTGAGGTCGACTGTGTTACCGGGGACTCGGCGACGCGCCGCTGTTTCGAGTACGAGGGCCAGATGTACGCCGATTACGAGTCCAGCGAGGAGGCGTCCGTCTACGTCTCCGCGCAGCTTGACGGTCGCAACGAGTGGTTCTCCGGGGGCTGGACCGGCAACGAGTACCGTGAGTGGTCCCGGGTCGAACTGCGCGGTCCTCAGTCGGGCTGGGTCCTCACAGACGGCGAACTCGAGACCGGGAGCGGCAATTACCGGGACTGACGATCTGGAGGCGATGAACCGTCACGAACTAATCGATACTGCGACGATCAGGCTCAGTGCCCTTCTCTAGGGTGAGACCAAGTTCTGCGCACCATCCGTCGACGCATCTCCGCTCGTCGACGCGACCACCGGGACGACGCCACCAGTCGACGACGTTGGGATTCTGATGGACGGCCGGAACGCTGAACGAGCGATCGCTGGCGTCATCGATATTTGGACGGCAATTGAATATATGGAGTCACGACTCGGGTGAGCGAGAGAAGGCGCGTATCGGTCAGCGGTTCCGCGCTCGACGTGACCGAACTGAATCGCTACGTACAGGGAACCACCTTTCGGTAGACACTTCGTTTAATTTTCTTGATTGATGGTATGGTTTCTCGCGAGAATCAGATAATGGTCGCCTCTGCCATGGTGGCCCTCGCTGTTCTTTTCGCCCTACGAGAATTCACAAACTTGGGGGTGTTCTCGAGATCTCCGATTATCATCGTCGCCATAATCGTTACACAATCAGCTCTCGGACGGGCGTATCAGTAAGCAGTCCTACTGAGCAGGTGGTTCAGCGTTGACGGGACGGAATAAACGAATCATCCGTGCTGAATGCACCCTCTCTATCCAGCACGCCACCTCTGAGAGGGACCCGGGAGTTCTCGGTTAGTCACCGCTCACGCGAACTCTCCGAGCGCCAGTGGATGATCACGTTCCCGATGGCGAACTCGTCGTCGCTCTCGCCATCCCGGATGATTTGAACGGTGTTCTCGCCCTGTTGTAGCATCGCGCCCGTGACGGTATCCATCCACAGTTGCCAGCCGTCCGAGGGAGGGAGGTCGAACCCCGTCAGCGGCTCGCCGTTGACAAGGACTTCGTGTCCGAACGTCCCCACGTCGTAGAGCTGAATCTCAAAGTACGCGTCGAGTGGCTTCGTCGTCGTGACCTCGAACGTGTGAAGGGTTGAGGCATCGCCAACGAACTCGGCCCACTCTATGTTCAGTGCGTCCGGGTCTTCGCCCAGGTGTTCGAGGACGGTGACGAGTGCGTAGTCGGTGTCCGGTGACATGTACTGGCTTTCGCGGACAGGAAGCTTGTACGTACCGTCTAATTAGGTAGCGGGCTACAAGAACGGTTCTCTGACACGCTTTTATCCTCCATCCAATCGTGGGGGCAGTTCGTTCGCCCAAAGGCATGGAACCGAACGCTGAGTCGCTGCTGAATTCAACCTCTGTATCGGTCACGCCCTTACTGACAGATGATCGGTAGATGGCGGAGCGGTGTGATACAATGTTAGTCTGTATTGGCCGTACCTGAGTTGGAGGGTCACCGGCAGAGGATTTCAACAGGGCCAATACACGTTACATTCTGTACTTAGTACACTTCTTGTGACAAGTGATAGGAAGATCAAGACTGGCCACGATACGTGTATTGACCGCAACCGGGACAAAATATATCACTTGTTGAGGATTTCAATAGAGCCATATTTGACAATAGACACCCCTTTAGCCGGGGAATGACATCGGCAATCTGAGAAACACTCAAGGGTCAATTATTTATCTGCGATTTGGTTAGAAAATCCAATGCCCGATGACGGAACTGACCTCCGCTCAGTGCTTGCCAAACGGGAGACTATTCTTGAGTACCTTGCAGAGTCTTCTGCTCGAAAGCCGGAACTCGTTAATGAACTCTCGGTCTCACGGTCGACAGTTGATCGGGCGATTGGCGAACTGATCGATGTTGATTGCATCGTCGCAGACGGATCTACCTACAGCGTTACGAAGACCGGACATCTCGCTCTCGCTGAGCGAACAGATTACGTCGCCAGTACGGACGCGATTGGCAACGCGAGTGGATTGTTAAAACACTTGCCGGCAACAGCTGAAGTCAATCCGGTATTTCTCAAGGGGGCATCAGTGACACAAGCAGAGCCACACGCACCTGATCGGGCGGCCGCAGCAAGCGCCTCGTTGCTCACAAAGGCGACAAAAATGAAGGGGCTTGCCCCCACCGTCCTAAAATCGGATATCTTCACCATCGACGACGAACTCGAACGCGATGATCTAACAGTCGAGATTGTCGCGGAACAGAGCGTCATTGATTCACTTAGCTCATTCCCGGGATCGCCAACCGAATCCCTGCTCAGCAGAGAATCGCTATCACTCTACGAGTCTAATTCGAACCTCCCGTACGCACTGTGGATTATGGAAACTTCAGAGGGAGACTCTGCGGGTATTACCGTTCACGATTCTGGTGGAAGTGTCGCAGGGATGATTATGACTGAATCAAAAGTAGCGGTTCAGTGGGCAAACAATCAATACCAATATTATAGAAAGAACTCCTCACCCACTGCTGTCTCATCTAATTAGATGGCTCTGTTGAAATCCTCTTCTTCAGACAGGCTCTTGTCTGAAAAAGCTGGTCGCTGAAGAGTGCGTAATTACCGTTCATCTCTTCGTCAAACGGTGACGACCAATCACCGCCGAAAGTACTTATAGTGTCAGATGAAACCAATTTCTATGCCCTCATTCGGTATTGGAACCCCGATATTCCTCATCGTACAAGCCCTCATCTCGTCGTTTGTCTACTCCGAAGCAAAAGAGAATGGCTCACGCTCCCCGCTAGTCGTAGGAGTATCCGTATTCTTGCTGGGAGTGGGGTTTGCATTCGTATTCAGTACTGTCGTCGGAGTAGTTGCGGTCGAACTTCTTGTTATCTTCATCTACCTTCTCGGCGTACACGCTGGTAAAGAACGGTCTTTCCCCACCTGAACGGTCTGTTACCCTCTCTCTTGTATTGACCGCGATCGGTGCGAGATGTACCAGCTTCCGAGGATTGCAACAGAACCGAGTAGAGCGGATCGTCCCGCCGTTTTATATATGATTCTCGTGGTTACATTGGATATGGCCCTCCACAAACCCTCCCGAGAAGTCCCACGGCTCCTCTGTGAGCAACTGATACGGTCCGTCCCGATGACGGTCGTCAGCATCCTCCAGACCCCACCGCTGTTCTTAGAGATCCTTCCTCCGGTGATCTCTCTCGTTGGGGCAGACGAGAACTCGTCGCGGTCAAACGCGGCGACGGCCGACCGCTGCTCCAATGGGTTCGACAACCCACACCTCTCCCATTGATGCTGTACGCGGTCGTCGGGAGCGGCTTCATCGCTCTCGGTCTTGCGATCGGCTGGTACGGGCTCCGGCCGCTTGCGGTCGTTCCGAGTGTCCTCGGTGCCACCGTCGGAGACCCAAGCGAGGTGACGGACGTCGGATCCTTCGTCGTATGCCGCGGCATTGCGAATGAATCAGGCGAGGCCCTTACGACTCCGTTCACGGGGTCTCGGTGTCTCGGCTTCGAGTTTGTGGTCACCGAACAGCAACCGTTCGGAATCGGGATCCCGTGGTTTCAAGCTCATCTCGACGACGGTGTGGCGACGCGTCCGTTCACCCTCGACGGTCCGACCGGGACTCTCGACATCGTCCCGTCCGCTAAACGGTTCGCGCTCGATACGGAATCGACGGTTATCACCGTCAGTGCCAGTGAAACGCCGCCCGAGCGCATCCAACGGTTCGTCGACGTACGAGATGAACTCGAGCCTGTTGCGAGATGGGTGCGGATTTTCCCGGGATTCGGGACGCGGCGCTACGTCGAACGTCGGATCGATCCCGGCGAGGAGTATCTCGTCGCGGGACACACGGAACGCCAGCAGAACGAGGTCGTCCTCGCGGGTAATCTCATCATCACCGATCGTTCCCCGAGACGGTTTGCGTTCGCACGTCTCCGGAGAGCGGTGTTTCCGGCGGTGATCGCGCTGGCGTTCGTCGCTGTCGGATTCGGAGGCATCGTCTTGTGACCGACTGCAGTACGAAACTACTCACCCCTCCCTTACGATGACACGAGACACAGACGCCATCGAAGCGCGCGGATTGACGAAACGATTCGGGACTGAGATCGCCGTCGACGGGCTCGATCTCACCGTCGAACACGGCACAGTGTACGGCTTCCTCGGACCGAACGGGGCCGGAAAAACGACGACGATGCGGATGTTGACATCGCTGATGCGGCCGACCGACGGCGAGGCGTGGATCAACGGGAATCCCGTCTCGGATCGGGGTAGCATCAGAGCATCGGTTGGCTATCTCCCTGAGGAACCGCCGGTTTTTGACGAACTCACGGGCCGTGAACAGCTCGAGTACTTCGGTCGGCTGCGTGATCTCCCCGCCGCCGAGATGGAGACCCGGATTACAGACTGGTTGAACCGATTCGGTCTCACTGACGACGCGGACAAGCGGATCGACGATTACTCAAAGGGTATGCGCCAGAAGATCGGGCTGATTCAGGCGCTGTTACACGAGCCTGATGTCGTATTCCTCGACGAGCCGACCAGCGGACTGGATCCGCGAGCGGCTCGGACCGTCCTTGACGTCATCGCAGAGCTGACCGACGACGGCCACACGGTCTTCCTCTCGACGCACATTCTCTCGGTCGTCGAGGAACTCGCAGACGTCGTCGGCGTCCTCTACGAGGGTGACCTAGTTACCGAGGGCTCACCCACGGAACTGACGGCACGGATGGAAGCTGAGGAGGGAACAACCCTTGAGGACGTGTTCCTCTCGGTCACCGCCGAACGCGGACCGGCCGCTTCTGGGTCGGCTCCCGGGAACACTGGAGACGCCACCGACCGACAAGACGGACGGATCGAGAACCAATGACGCGGGCGAAACGTCCGCGGCTCATTGCTCGGACCGAACTCCGGCGTCGCTGGCGGACGATGAAGGGGAATACGACGCAGCTGTTGGCGCTCGCGTTCGCGGGCGTGATGCTACTTCCGTTCTCGGTTGGCGGCGTGTTCGGAGCGTACCTCGCCGGAGGGTTCGTCGCCGGAAGCGAGACCGAGCCGCTCATCGAATGGGCACGGATGGCGTTCGTCTACGGCTGGATCTTCGTGGCCGGGTTCGGTGGATATCGCGCGTACGCTGTGGCGCTTCGCCCAGACAACCTCGACGGCTTGTTGACGACCGTCTCACACCGGGACGTGATCGGTGGCCTCGTCCTCACCGAACTCGTGCTCTGGTCCGCGCTCTTCCTCACAGTCGGAAGCGCCGCCACAGTTGCGTTTGCCGTCGGTGCCGGCTCGCTGCTCACGATCCCCGCCCTGTTGCTCACATTGTGTCTCTTACTTGTGACCGGGATCCCGGCCGGCTTCATCATCGCACTGGGGGTGCGAAACGCCGGCGTTCGATCGCGGCTGCTCAGTCGTCTCCGAACGCTGTTTCTCGTTCTGCTCGGTATCGGGTACTTCGCCCTGATCTTCACGAACGCGTTCGCGTCGGTCTTGGAACCGATCTATCGAGTGCTCGCGCCGACGCCGATCGACTGGTTCGGCGACCTCGCGGCAACGGGGCTCGGTATCGGGGCGTCACCGCTCAGAGCGATCGGCGCGGTGGGGTTCACGGGAGCGTTCGTCGTCGTGGCGGTCGCGTCCCTGTACCGACTCGCAGAGTGGCTCTGGTACGCTGATGGCGTTCACATCACCTACGAGACCGAGCGGTCGGACGACGGATCTTCGCGGCTCAACGGGCTTTCGGAAGTTCTCTCACAGCCAGTCTTCGGTGTCGTCGCAGTCGATTGGAAACGTGCCCGACGGTCGCCGATCTCGCTGTCGTTCGCGTTGTATCCCCTGATCGTCCTCGCCGGTCCGATTGTCACGGCCGCCCAAACAGGGGAGATCGGAACCCGGCTTCCGTTGTGGATTCTGCTCAGTGGAACGTGGGTTGCCGGGTCGTTGTTCGCGCTCAACGTAGTGGGCCAGGAGGGCGCAGCGCTCCCCGTCACACTGCTCTCGGAGGTCCCCGAGCGCTCGCTGGTCATCGGACACGTTCTCTCCGGTGCTCTCCTGATAGCGCCGGTGACCGTCGCAGCGACCGTTATCGCTGGGGTTCTGAGTCCGCATTCGGTACCGGTCGTTGCGAGCCTCGGCGTGTCAGCGCTCGTCTTGTCGGCCGTGTCGGGAGCGATCGGGACCGGGATCGGGGTCGGGTTTCCGCGTTTCGAGGCCGTCAGCGTCTCTCGAAGCAGGAAAGCGATCGTCCCCAGCGCCTTCGCGTTCGCAATCCACTCGGTCGCCGTGCTCGTCGTCGCGCTCCCGACCGTTATCGCTCACTCTGGGATTGCCGGCCACGCGCTCGCCTCGGTCCTTGGCGTCAATCGACTCGTGATCGGTCTCAGTGGGACGCTTGTTTCGGCTGTCTTCGCGTGTCTCGTCGGTATCGTCTCGATGTACGTCGCCCGAGACCGTGTTCGCAACTATCGTCTCGGGTGAGCGACCTGTCACTAGCACCCGTGTCGTCGGCGGAGACGATCTGGTGGTCTGCGCCGGCGACCCGTGAGAGGAACCGGCTTTCCCGAGTGGGGCCCTCTGGCGTTCACTCTACGGTTTTTGATTTGAGATCCGGTGGAAGGCCAGCATCTTGTTCGGTTGGCGAGGGCCGCATCACGGAGTCCATACTGGAGGCATTCGAGAGAAGCGATGATGAGTGGTGGAGGTTTGTACACGGGTACTGACTTCTCACACTCCCAGGTCGCATCCGATAGAACGCTTACTCGAGCGGTCCGCGAAGTGACGTTCGTAGCGAGTTCGTCCACTGAAGCCAATTCTCTGAAAGCGGCGGCAACTCCTCACTTTATCACCGCGGCCGCTCAACAACCGGCGGCACAGTCGCACACATGCGAGGAGAGATCAGCGTCTTCCGACCGGTCGAAGCGTACGCGGAGTCCGGCTCTTCTAGAACGCACGGCGTCGTCGCAATCATCTCTTTCTGCGTGTTCGTCGGTACCATCGTCTTTGGATTTGTCCCGGTCACGAGGGAGATCGAGACGTCCGGTTATTCGACCGCAGATCTACAGGAGGCAACGACTCGAACCGACGTGGACACCATCCTACAGGCATTCGAGCCGGTCATGGATTCGGTCGTTCTCCTCTCTGTGCTCGATTACCTCTTCATCGTCGCTGGCTTCTTTCTCTTTTTCTCGCTCCACTCTCTCGTGATGAAGCGACTGTCGTTCGACGACCGTCTGGTACTGATTCCGAAGCTCGGGATGGTGCTGACCGTCTGTTCACGGCTCCTCGATGCGCTGGAGAATCTCTGGGTTATCCTGATCTACTCGAACCCCGATAGCTACCCCACCGCTCTCATCGGCTTGATGAACACCACCCAATCAGCGAAATGGCTGGTGGTCACGGTCGAATACCCGACCCTCGGACTGGCCATCGTCCTGGTTCTTCTGGTCAGATTCACATCCCTTTTCGATGGGAAGACGCCCCGACTGTAATCCAATACCGGCAGTCGTCCATAGACAGACGCACTCCAAATCAGTTACCGTCAATCCTCCTCAACGACCTCTACCGCCACTTCATTTCGTCGCATAAACGGCGGTGTCCACGGGTCGTTATACCGGAGGAGATAGGGCTCTCCCTTCCGTTCGATGTCTTCACGCTCAAGCGTGGACAGAAGTTTCCGTGTCCGCCGTGTAACCCGCCACTCCGGAGCATACCAAGAAAACTGGTCCACAGCGACCGTCTTCCGTGGTTCGGTGATGAGTGTGACATCCGGTTCCGTCGGTTCTGGTGCCGTTTCGGGAGTATACTCGGACGGCAGATAGAACGCCATCCGGATCGTCTCAGCTTCAGTCCCGGTCGCTTCGGATCGAACAGGAGTAGTCATCGCAATTGATTCCCCAGATTGGGTTTCGACAGGGGCCGTCATCGAGATAGACTCGTTACCTTCGTTGGCTCCCGAAATGTATCTGAAGAGGCGTTGAAACGCAATCCACTGAGTCGGTGCCGTCGTTTCCACGAGAACTGTCTGCGGATAGCGACGAATGTCAGTGCCGTTTACCGTTCGCAGCTGCTCATATGGGACTGATTCTGCGCTCCTGGTTGAGTAAATTCCCCACCCAACCCACCCAGCAAGTACCACACCACCGCCAACGAGTATCGTTTTCGTGATCGATCTCATACAACCCTATTGTCGTCCACAGTGATTAACGAATGCCCCGACAAGCGGTGAGGTCCGTTTCGTTGTACTACGGAGACACTCTGTGTCTCGCACGGCGTTTCCATCTGGCTCTGTGGTTTCAACAGATCTCCTCTAGTCTGTAACGTAGACGATACCGTGACGAGACGAGTGAACGTATCACTCAGGTATACATTTATCCCGACACGCAGAGTCGGTTACTCTCATGAGAAGCACTGTACGGACGCACGCTAGCGTGCGCCCTGACGAAATCCAGGGCGGCGCGCTCGGAGATGGTGACCACGGATGACGGCGATCGACATCGACGACCTCACGAAACACTACGGTGACGTCGTCGCGGTGAACGAGCTCAACCTAGCGGTTGAGGAGGGAGAGATCTTCGGATTCCTTGGGCCGAACGGCGCAGGGAAGTCGACGACGATCGACATTCTCCTCGACTTCAGCCGGCCGACGAGCGGCTCCGTGACGGTGCTTGGTCACGACGCCCAGTCCGAGGGGCAAGCAGTCCGCCGGCGTACCGGCGTCCTCCCGGACGGCTACCACGTCTACGACCGGCTCACGGGACGACAGCATCTGGAGTTTGTCGTGGAGTTGAAGGACGTGGACGACGACCCGACGGAGCTACTCGAACGCGTGCGCATCGCTGACGCCGCCGACCGGAAGGCCGGCGGCTACTCGAAGGGGATGCGACAGCGACTCGCGCTCGCAATGGCGCTCGCCGGTGATCCCGACCTGCTCGTGCTCGACGAGCCGTCCACGGGACTCGACCCGAACGGCGCGCGGGAGATGCGCGAGCTGATCCGCGAGGAGAACGACCGCGGCACGACCGTGTTCTTCTCCAGTCACATCATGGAGCAGGTTGAGGCGGTGTGTGACCGGGTGGCGATCATCAACCGCGGGGAGCTCGTCGCGGTGGACACTATCGACGGCCTCCGCGATGCCTCCGAGACGGGTGAGGTGCTGTACGTCGAGGTTGACGACGTCTCGGAGGCCGTCGTCGAGCGAGTGGCGGGACTGGAGTCGGTGGCCGACGCCTCGACGCAGGACGGACGGCTCCGGGTCGTCGTCGCCGACGCCACCAAGTTCGCCGTGTTGCAGGCGATCGACGCGAGCGTGACGCCGGTGCGGGACTTCTCGGTCGTCGAGTCCTCGCTCGAGGATCTGTTCGTCCGGTACACGAACGACGAACAGGAGGTTCGGGTATGACGTGGATCGCCGTCGCCAAGAAGGACTTCCGGGACGCCGTTCAGTCCCGCGCGCTGTGGGCGCTCGTCGGTGTTTTCGTCCTGCTGTCAGTATTCTCGACGTACGCCTACATCGAGGTGCCACAGCTGTTTGGCGAGCCGGCCGGCGCGACGTTCGGGGGGCTCGTGTTCTTTACCGTTGGACTCACGAGCCTGTTCGTGCCGCTGGCCGCCATCGTGGTTTGTTACAAATCGCTCGCCGGCGAGCGCGAGCTCGGCAGCATCAAACTCTTGTTGTCGCTCCCCACGACTCGTCTGCACGTCTACGCCGGGAAGACGGTCGGCCGAGCGGGGGTTCTCGCGTTCGGGCTCGGTGTCGGGCTCCTTGTCGGGCTCGGCTTCGGCGCCGTGCTTCTCGGTGCCGTGGCTGTCGTCCCGATAGCGCTGTTTCTGGTTGCGACTCTCGGCTTCGCGGCCGCCTACGCGAGCATCATTGTCGGGCTCTCCGCGACGACGGGGTCGACGACACGTGCGACGACGCTCGCGCTCGGGTTCTTCGTCGTTTTCGAGTTGTTCTGGGACGTCATTCCGGTGGCCATACTGTACGTGATCAACGGACTCGCGCTGCCGACATCCATGCCGGATTGGATTTTCCCTGTGATGCAGGTGTCGCCGTCGGCGGCGTACTTCTCGACCGTGGTCGCGCTGCTGCCGGATCTCTCGGCGAGTGTAAGCGCGGGGGGACAGGCGGGCGTCGGCATGTCGCCTGCCGAGGCGGAACCGTTCTACACGGCCCCCGAAATCGGAATCGTCGTCCTAGTGCTCTGGACGATCGTCGCGTTCCTCGTCGGCTACACACGATTTGAGGCCGCAGACGTCTGACATGCAACAATCGCGATCGTCCCGTCGGGAGTTTAATACAGCCATCGGGCAAAGTGCCTCGTATGTCCGAGTCGTCTACTATCGACGCCGAAACTGCCGACTGGTTAACCCTCGACGAGGACGAAGAGATTGTTTGGTCCGGGAAACCACACGAGAGTAGCTTGATCCCAGCGCTTGTCATCGGACTGCCCCTCTCTCTCATCCTCGTTGGGTTATTCATCATCGCCGGGAGCTATCTCCAGCGCGAGAATACGCAGTACGTCGTGACGGCGGACGGGCTGTACAAGAAGACAGGAATCCTTTCACGTGACGTCCAGCGCATCGATTTCGGAAAGGTCCAGAACACCTCTTACAGCCAGGGATTCTTCGGCTCTCGATTCGGCTACGGAAACGTCGATATCTCGACTGCTGGCGGCTCCGGTATCGAGATGCAGTTCCAGTCAGTCCCCGAACCGCGCGAGGTTCAGGAGCTCATCAACAAACGCGTGAAGGGCAGCCGTGGTGAACCGACGACGGAATCGGGTGAAACCAAGCGTGACGTGCTTGACGAGATCCTCGTCGAACTCACAGCGATCCGCGCTACGCTCGAAGCACAACGGGAGACGACAGGAACCACGTCGGCCACGACGTCCACCACCGGCAATGCAGCGGACGAACAACCGACCGGTGAGGACAACACCGGCCGTACCGAGTTCGTGAGTAGCACCCAGAGAGCCGAGAACGCTCCTGCCGATCAAGAGTCGGATGCTGAACGGTAGCCAGCCATGACGGAGTCGATCGACCCGGCTATCCCGCTCGACGCCAACGAATCGGTCGAATGGTCCGGCCGCCCGCGGATCACCACCATCCTTCCGGCAGTCGTGATCGGCGTTCTTCTCGTCGTCTCCGGGATCGTGGTCAGTGTTACTAGTGAAACCCCGCTCTTCCTCGCAGTCGTTCCACTCGGAGTGGCGATCCCGCTCTGGAAGTATTTCGCTCTCCAAGGCGTGCAGTACGTGATAACGGACGAAGCGCTCTACGTGAAACGCGGTGTTTTGACCCGGTCTGTCACACAGGCAAACCTCGAAACCGTCCAGAACAGCTCCTTCGGGCAGGATATCACGGGGTCGATCTTCGGATACGGCTCAGTGACGTTCGAAATCGCCGGTGGGGACGACCTCTCGTTCCGGTCGATCGAAGACCCTCGTGCAATCCGGGCACTCGTCGATCGAACAGCATCGAACGACGATGGTATCGGTGGGGACGATCGACGGGAATCCGGTATCCCCGGAGATCTGACGCAGTGGAAGCAAATTCGTGACGAGATACGAGCGATTCGCACCTCTCTCGAAGAGTAGTCGTTCGGGAAAAGCCAGAGAGTAGACGGCATACCTACTCTGCAAATCAGTCGGTACTGAGGGGTCGTATCTGACCGCTCCTCCCGAGTCAACGACTCGGCCGACGTCTCCGTCGTCGACAGCGAGACGGGCCTCGAAGCGTTCGGTTCCCCCGGCCTCGAACGCTGGAAGACCGCCCCGGCGACGGTTCGCGTGAGCTACTGCGCACGACTGAGTCTGCCTAGAACAGTAGCATTCCGACCGCGGACACTCCGACGAGGACGACGTGAAACGCGGCGTGTGCGACCATCGCCGTCTCCAGCGATCGCCGCCAAAATAGCCAGCCGAGCGCCACGCCGACGGTCGCGTTCAGCAGGACTGTTCGGACGATCAGCGCGGTCGTGAGATTGAACGTCGACGCCAGCGCGGGCAGGTGGCCGACGCCGAACGCGACCGCGCTGGCGACGATCGCCACCCACATCACTGCCGCGGGCGGCGTCCTCGTGCGCTCCCGGAGCCGGTTTCGAAGCCCCCAGCAGACGAATGCGATCGGGGCCATGACGCCCCACCGAAGCAGGATCTCCTCCGTGATTCCGCCGTAGAGGAGTCGCATCGGAATCGACGCGAGCAGGTCCTGGAGCGCCGCCGCCTCCCCGACGGGTTCGACTGACTCGAGTCCCGTAAACGGGGCGAACACGAGGTCGAGGAGGGCGACGAGAACGAACAGTACCGCACCCAGTCCGAGCGCGAGGGGCAGTGATCGTCGAAACGCGTCCCAGTCCGGAGTACCGCCGGACGCCCACGCGAAGACGTGTGAGTGTAGTCCCGTCCGGGGAGCGGTTACCGCGCCGAGACCCACGAATACGACAAGGAGGATGGTCGAGTTCGCGGCCGCGACCAGCAGGAGCATCGGATACGACAGGACCGCCAGTTCGGGTATCGCCCGAAGCGTCGGCACGGAATAGATCGCAAGCGCGACGACGCCGACCAGCCCGAGTACGTATAACGCGACTGCGCCACGGACGGCGGAACTCCACGTCGGCGATTCGTCGTTCATAGCTCTCTTCTCGACGGTTGACGGTCGGATAGGACGTTGAATGACTCTTCGATGTCGCCGAGCACGAGCAGCGCGTAGTACCGGAGATACGTTACGACGGGGACCTGCGCGAGCGTCCCGATGACGAGCATCGACAGTCCGAACAGGAGCGCGAGTGCAACGATGACGACGATTCCGACGGTCGACGACAACGAGGCGGTCACGTGCGTGATCGCGGCCACGATGAGAATGGGGATGAGAAGCACGATCGCGACGATTCCCACGACGATCGAGGCGATGATCCCGGCCGCGACCGTCAACAGGAACGCGAGCACGACGTACGCAAGGTACTGTTTCCACGCCGTCTTGATCGATCCCCAGAGACGACGCCACGCCGCGAGTACGCCCGAGTCGGCCTGAATCATGAGCGGCACGACGAACACGGTCGTGAGCCCCGACACCAACGCGTACAGGCCGCCGATGAGAAACACCACCGGGATCCCGACGAGGAACGCCGTGGCGGGGATCGTCGGATCGCGTCCGGTCAGGATCGGAACGACGAGCAGTGCGAGCCAGCCGGCGAACAGCGCGATCAGCGGGAGTCCGATCGCGATCCTGAACCCGAACAGGCGGAGCCCCTGCCGCCAGCGCCGCCGCCAGTGGCGTCGGAGCGACACCTCGCCCGTGCGGAGCGATTCGATCAGCACGAACTCCATGATCGACCCGATCAACGCGAACAGCCCGCCGAGGAGGAGTCCGGCGGCGACGACCACGACGACGAGCGTCACCACGTCGACCGGGAGGCTAAACGGGAACTCGCCGTTAGCGACGTCTCCCGGCGGCGTCGACGCGTTGAACTGTGCTGTCGGGAAGCTCACGCCGCTCCCGACGAAGAACACGACGAGCGCGAGCTTCAGCCAGCGGCGCACGTCGATGGGAGTCAGAAACTCCCGGGTGACGCCGAACGCTTCCTCAACGTTTTCGACTGCATGGAGGGCCATGGGTTGAGATACTCAAACCGCATAGTTATCCCTTCTGGTGGTGTTTACCGGGACCTCCCCTACCCTCAGCTGAGTCATCGCCGTCCGGCGAGAGAACCACTTAGCTCCGTGATCGTCCTCGTCGGGATATTCCGAGCATGGATTTACCATGACCGCTCCATGTGGCTTAGACGGAGCGGCCTTGATCTCCGTTCTATCGCTCGCCTGCTGCGACGGTCACACGCTGTTCAGGTCGCCACCGTCGATGACGATGGACTCGGCAGTGACATACGACGCCAGGTCGCTAGCGAGGAATCCACAGACGCCAGCGACCTCTTCGGGCTGCCCGAACCGGCGGAGGGGAATCGTCTGTTTGAGTTGTTCGCCCTCTTCGGTCCCGACCGTCGGCGAATCCTCGACCGTCATCGCGGTCTCGATCACGCCGGGGTGGACGGCGTTCACCCTGATCCCGTCGGGGCCGAGTTCGCTCGCCAGGGCGTAGGTGAACAGACGAACGCCACCTTTCGCGGCCGAGTACGGCGTGATGCCGCCGTATCCTCGTATCCCGGCGACGCTCGACATGTTGATGATGCTGCCGCCGTCTCCCTGCTCGATCATCGCGATGGCCGCGGCTTTCGAGCCGTGGAAGACGCCGCTGAGGTTGATGTCCATCAACGTCTGGTACTCGTCGAAGTCGAGCTCAACGAGCGGTGTTTGCGGCCCGACGATCCCCGCATTGTTGACCATCACGTCGATCCCGCCGAACTCCTCGGCTGCCTCGACTGCTGTGACGCAGTCGTCGTAGTTCGTCACGTCACACTCGACGAACGTCGCATCGCCTCCCTGATCGGTTATCAGTTCGTGTGTTGGCACTCCGCCTTGCCGGGGTTCAGACCGTACGTCTGCCACCACGACCGCCGCACCGTGGTCGGCGAATAGCTCGGCGATCGCCCGTCCGTTCCCACTCGCTGCTCCCGTGATGACTGCTGTCTCGTCCGTCAGTAGCGCCATGACCGCATACGTAATCCTCAATTGACAAATACCTATGGTAGCGTGTCACGTTGATTCCGGTGCGCGTCGACGCTGTCGACAACGGGTGTTAGACGGCGACGTTCCGGGGCTGAGGGCGTTCGCACACCTCGCCGCTGATGATCTCGTTCACTGCACGCGCGTGAACGGTCGATCTCAGGCGGTTCCCCGATCCCGCGTAGAGCGGGGACGGCCGTGCCGGCGTGACCGTACCGCCACCCGATCGCTCCGTTCTCACGGGGAACCGACCGCTTCTTCGAGGTTGGTGGGGACATCGTCACGGTCGGCCTGGTGGTGAGTTTGACAAAGGTTTAATCGGATTCGCTGAGTTCGGGAGGTGTGTCAGTTCCGCGCGCGAAATCATTGCGTCACCTGTATGAGGAGGTCCGGTCGTACGACCGGGTGATCACGCCGGACGGGCCGCTTGCGAGTGCGTTGAACCGGCAGCTCGACCGCTCTCATCTGGGGCCGTTTGCGATTCCGCCGCGCCGCCTGGCGGCTGGTCGTCGGCAGGAGTCAGAGGACCGGCTTGCGTTTCTTGATATCATCGCTGATGCGGATCTGTCGTGGCAGCGGTGTGCGTACGCGGTCGGGAATATCCTGCAGTGTTGGGAGCATCAAGGAGCGCACGACGCGATTTTCGAGTACGACGCGTACGTTGACGGCGCGACCGAACGTGCGGTTGAGTGTATCGCGGAGTTGGAGACGGCGTCGATGCGGTTGACGACCGAGACTCTCGATCCGGATCTCGACGTGGTTGTCGTCGAGCCGGCGATGTTGACGCAGCTCGAGCGGTCGTATTTACCCGGTGAGTACGACACGGTGAGTCTGTTTACCCACGCGGAGTTCGAGCTGCCGCCGTTCCGCATTCACGAGTCGCCGACAGAGATCGTTGAGTCGGTCGTCGAGTCAGTGTCTGAGGCGACGGCTGAGAACGTCGGGATCGTGCTTGATCAGGAAAGCGAGTTTTCGCCGCGTATCGAGTCTGCGCTTGAAGCGGCTGACATCCCGTTTTTCGGCGGGCCGGGGTTCACTGACCGCAGTGAACACCGGGTGTTCCTGCAGTTGCTCCGGGCTGCACACCGGGGGACGGAGACGCGGGTGCGGGAGGTCCGGTCGTTGTTGACCGCGTGTGACTGTGATGTCGCTGATCGTGACGCGGAGAAGCGCCTCCACGAGCTGGACGCTGACGGGCTGTCGTGGCTCATCGAGTTTTGCCGTGACGTACAGGAGTACACGTTTGCGGGCGCTCTGTCGGTGTTTGAACGCCGTGCCGATACGACGCTTGAGGCGTTTCGTGAGGAACTGGAGACGCTCGGTATCGCCGACGAGGTCGTCACGGAGGCGCGGCTGGACGAGTTGTCGTTTTATCTGCAGACGTATGAGGTGCCTGTCGACCGGGAGAACGAGGGCGTGTTGCTTGCGGACGCGAAGTCGGCGTCGTACGTGGGGCGGGAGGTCGTGTTCTATCTCGGGCTTGACGAGCGGTGGACGCAGTCGGCGCCGCGTCGGCCGTGGGTCGATCAGGACGCGCAGTTCACGCGGAACCTCGAGAGCTTCCAGTTACTGATCCAATCCGGGAGTCAACAGCACTACCTCGTCCAGGACGCGTCCGGGGGGTCGCCGGTCACGCCGTGTCTGTACTTCGAGGAGCTGCTTGACGCGGAGTACGAACGGTTCGCTGATCTCCCGTCGACCCAGCACCGGTTCCGCCGGGCACCGCGGGACGGGGCGGCGTTCGAGAAAGACCCGGTCGATGTGGTTTCGACGCCGATTGCGACGGTCAGTCAGTCGAGTCTCAACACGTACGTGAATTCGCCGCGGGACTACTATTTCAGCCGGGTTGTCGACGGGCCGGAGAAAGCGTATCTCACCGAGGGATCGTTGCTCCATGATTTTGCGGAGGTCTACGTGAATCACCCGAACCTCGTCGATGAGGCGGCGCTCACGGAGGTTGTCGAGTTGATGGTTGAGGCGGTGCGGCCGCTGGTCCGGGCTGTCGACGAACGGACGCGTCGGACGGAGTACCGGGCGTGTCTTGACACGATCGTGGCGTATCTCGACGCGCACCCGCCGACTGACGGCGCGTTTTTGACGCCGTCGTCCGGCGGGGAGAACGCTGTCGCGGCGCATTTCGGGGTGGAAGTCGCGTCGCCGGTGACGGAACGCCGGTTCGTCGACGAGGAACTCGGGATTAACGGGGTGATCGATCTCGTCCAGTCGCGGACTGACTTACTCGATTACAAGAGCGGGAGTGCAGACAGCGTCACGTCGATCGTGGACAACGCCGGGATTGCTGACCCGACGGACACGCCCGATTTTCAGGTGGCGTTGTACCTCACGTACTGGCGGTCACAGGTCCCCGACGAGCAGCTGTCGTTCACGTTCTTCTACGTATCTGAGCTCGTCGACGACGTGGTCACCGGGGACGCTGACCTTGACGAGGCGTTGCGGACGGTGCCGTACTACCCGGAATCGCCGGCGGAGCACGTACGGAGTGAGGCGTTCTTCGAGTACCTCCGCGAGGAGGGTGCCCAGAAGTGCCAGAAGATCCTGTCGAAAATCGAGTACGAGACGTACGCGGCCCTGTTCGACGCCGCGTCGTTCGTCGCGACGAGTGACAGCGACGAACTCATCGACTCGGCGTTCGGACGAACGATGATCGAGCGGCTCGAAGCCGAGATTGGCGAGTACAAGTACGTGACAACGGGGAGCGAGCAAGCCATGCGGAAGATGGCCGAGCGACAGAACGGGGCGTTCTTCGAGAGCGACTTGGACGCGTTCGAGTCGTTCGTCGCCGAGCGACTCCCGGAGCTGAATCGACGGCGGACCGGCGAGGAACGGTTCCCTATCGACGGGCTTGCTGGGGAGCCGAACTACCGGCGGGTGGACAACCGGGATTTGCTGTTAGAGGGTGAGCGATGACCGCGTCCGAACCGAACCCGGAGCAACGGGAGCTCATTGAGGCGATCGACGGGTTGTATCTCGTCGACGCTGGGGCCGGGACCGGGAAGACGTTCACCGTGACGCGGCGGTATGCGACCATCGTTGCACAGGACGGGGTCGACCCGTCCGATGTGTTGTTGGTGACGTTCACGAACAACGCGGCCGAGGAGATGCGTGACCGGATCGTGCGGGAAAGCCCGTATGGGATGCGTGAACTGTCTGACGCGCCGATCCAGACGTTTCATTCGCTGGCGCACGATATCCTCGACGAGCACGGACATGACGCCCCGACGTACCTCGGGGTCGATGAGACGATCACCGGGTCGACGCGGATCATCGACGACGACATCATCGAGCAGGCGTTGTTCCGTGAGTTCATCGACCAGTTCGTCGACGCTCACCCGGAGCACGACGAGTTCGTCACGGCGCTGTCGGAGCCGACGGAGCTGTTGGGGCTCATCGAGGAACTGGCCGCGAAGGGCGTGTTCCCGACGGCGGACGGGTGGTACCGTGACGGCGAGGCGCATCTCGACGGTGATTTTCAGGCGTTCGAGACGCTGTTTGCCGAGCGAAACGAACCGCGGAACGGCGGGAGCAAACAATCGACGCTCCGGTCGAAACTCTACAGGTACGGGGAGGGGAAGACGTACCTCCCGGACGCGCCCGCCAAGCGGGAGCTTCGCGGGGACGGCAAGCAAGTCCCGGCAGACGTCGCTGCACGCGTCTTCGAGGACGATCGCACGGCGCTCAAGCGGTTCGTCCACGACGTGTATCACGCGTACCTCGGGTTCGCGCTGCGGCGGAACTACCTGAATTTCGGGTTCCTGCAACTCTTCGCGTTCGTGCTCTTGTGTGAGGACCACGACCTTCGGGAGCGCTTGGAGTTCGAGTACGTGATGGTCGATGAGTTCCAGGACTCCAGCGAAATCCAGTTCAAACTCATGCTGCTCGTCGCCGGCACGAACAACGTCTGTGTGGTCGGCGACTGGAAACAGAGCATCTACAGCTTCCAGTACGCTGACGTGGACAACATCCGCGAGTTCGATGCGCGACTGCAGCGGTTCGCAGCGGAGTTGAACCGAGACGCTGACAGGGTCACGTTCCCGACGACGCCGGTCTCCGAAAAGCAACTGACGCGGAACTACCGGTCGACGCAGTCCATCCTGGATTTCTCAACGCACGCGCTCACGGCGCCGGCGACGAAACGCGAGTCACTCGACGCGGACGCGATCTCCGAGGCAATCACGCCGCTTACGGCTGCCACGGACCGTGACGGCAGTCGCATTGAGGCGCTGACGAGCGACGCTGAACACGAGGCGATCCTGGCGAAAATCGACGCGATCGTCGACAACGACGCGTACGCGGTTGCGGGACCTGACGGCGCGTCTCGTGCCCCGGAGTACGGCGATATCGCCGTGTTGACGCGGACGCGTGATTTCGGACGGGAGTTGCTCGACACGGCGAATCGGTACGGGTTGCCGATGGCGTACGAGGGCGGGATGGAGGTGTTCCGGACTGACGCGGCGAAACTGGTGTTGGCGTGGCTTCGGATCTTGGAACGCGACGCTGACCGCGGCTGGGCGCTCGTGTTAGAGGACGCCGGGTACACGATCGACGAGGCGAAGGCGATCCTCGACCGCGGCGCGTACCCGGAGGCGATGACGGCGTTTCGAGAAGAGCTTCGGGAGATGGAGACGGTCGGCGGCGCCGCCCGCCGCGTGTTTGACCGGTACGACCGGCGCGGCCCGACCGCGGACGTGGTTCTGGAGACGATTCAATCGGTGCACGGAACGACGACGTTCACTCGCGGCGAGCTCATCCAGTTCATCGAGACGGCGATCGCGGACGGCAGCACCCACGAAGTTGACGCCGGAGCGGGGACGAACGCGGTGACTGTCCAGACGATTCACGCGACGAAAGGCCTCGAATACCCGATCGTCATCCTGGCGAATATGAACGCGAACAAGTTCCCGTCGATCGGCGGTCGCGGGAGCACCATCGCGTACACGGATCCGATCGGACTCCGGCAGCGGAAGGTGTACTCGGAGACCGCCCACGGCGTCCCGCACGTCTACGATCACTGGAAGACAGACGTGCTCACCACGTGTCTCCCGCAGAACTACGACGAGGAACGCCGACTGCTCTACGTGGCTATCACGCGCGCTGAGAGTCACGTCGTCTTGACCGGCGGCGCTGACCCGAACGCGTTTCTCGACGCGCTCCCGGTTGCCATCGAGAGCGTCGAGCCCGAGCTGTCGGCGTTCGACGCCGCACCCGGAGACCATGCACCGTTCACCGTCGATGTGCCGGAGCCCGTCGGGCCGGCACGGTACTCGCCGCACACGTTCATCGATGACGCCGTGTTCGAGGGGACCACCGGCGGTCGAGGCATGGAGTTCGGGTCGGCTGTCCACGAGTTCGCCGAACGGTACGTGCTCGGGGAGGCCGTCGACGCCGATAACGATGACGAGCAGCACGTGCAGACGTTCCTCGAGTCGCTCCACGGCGACACGAGCGCTGAAATCGACGCGTTCCTCCCGCTCACCGTCGACGACGACCAGGTGACGATCGGCGGGATCATCGACCTACTTCACGTCACGGCTGACCACGTCGATGTCATCGACTACAAAACGGATCGGACAACTCACGCAGCGGACGAATACCGGAAACAACTCAGTATCTACTACCACGTCGTCGCCGACCAGTACCCGGACCGGTCCGTAACCGCGTCGATCTTTTATACGGACGACGGTGACCGCCGTGAGATCACCCCGCTCAGTAAATCCGAACTCAAAGACCTCGTGCGTGCACACCGAGCGTAACTATCCCTTAGAGGGTGCCAGAGAGCTATTCGTAAGGATTTGATTTCCCCCCACATTTGATGACTCAACCGTCAGAACAGGTCTGCGTATTCACTATTCTGTTCGGCTAACTGATTTCAGAACCATCTGATCTCGATCGTCAAACATGGGAAACAGATAAAAAGCCAGTTAGGAAATATCAACTATATTATACCATAGTTATATCACGAACATTTATTATAGACTGCATAGATATAACAGTGGGTCAGGGGGTGATGACTGAAATAAATTCATCAAGAGTACAAGAATAGTACAATAGGCAAATGCGCTAAAACAATGAAGCAAATCGAGACGAACACCCGACGAAATGTACTGAAAACTGTTGGTACTGGTGTGGTGGGTGGAATAGTCCTGACTGGAAGCGCATCCGGGAGAGAGGGTGCCTCGCTCAACCGATCACTCGCCGAAGTTCGTTCTGCCACCGCCAAATACAACGACCCAGAAAACGCAGTTGCGGACGGCTACCTCCGCGAAGGTCATCCAGTCTGTGGAATGGGCTACCACTTCCCCCATGAGGATTTCGTTGCGGCGGTTGAGTCTGACGACCCTGCGGAACTCGCCGCGTACCTCGGTCCGCTTGACCGAACAGATCCTCCCGTCCTCGCCTATGGCGAAGGCGACGACGGACTCGTTCTTGGGGCGGTCGAATACCTTACACTAGACAACACGGAAGACCTCTTTCCCTCGACGGACAAGGATGAATGGGATCCGTTCTTCGGCCCCCTATACGCCTTGCACGCGTGGGTCCACTTTCCCAATCCAGAGGGAGTCTTTCACCCGACGAATCCACGCCCACAGTTCACCCAACCCGAGTGGTGTGAGTAGGAAGGTCATTACTAACCGACAAGAGGATTCGAAACAACGAGATCATCCTCTCAATTTTTTGTCCGTTTGCTCTTCGCTATGACTGCTACCAATTCTGTACTGAGCGATCCGTAATTCTCCTGCATTGAGCGGATTGCAAGACCGACGAACACGTGTGAGAACCGTTCTATGACATCATGATTCATAGAGGCTACTACGGTCAATCAGACGCTACTGGTTTTCCTGTGGCGAGCGAATAACTGAGTTACCCGGAGACACCAACCAGGTACGCTAACTGCCACTCGTTGCTCAACACGTCGCTTTCGTCGTCGGTGCCGCCGGTGATGAGGATCCCGGGGTGGTAGAGCTGGTATTTGAATTAGAAATGAACCCCCAGATCTGTAGATCATCGGGTCACCGGGGAGAGTCTGATTAATAGCACGGTCTGCAGTGAGGACGCCGTCGCGGCTGTGCTGGGTAAAGAACACTTCGACGGCGAGCGGTTGGTTGATGCGTGTGGCTTCGACCGCGGCGTCGCTGCAACCGATGAAGATGTCCGATCGGTTGCACGGCTCGCCATCGATAGCATCGAGGGATGAACCGCGGCAATTGGACGGAACCTGCCACACTGCCGGTCACTGAAGAGCGCGTCCTAACCGAACCGGTCAGATGATGATTCGTGATGCGGGCTTCAACAGAAATCCCACGAGTTCAATAGCACGGGCGTCGCGCGGCGCGTTTACCGCGTGACGGCTCCCGTGACGCGGGTCGATCGGCATCCTGTCGCTGTCGAACGCGAGCGGCAGGTCGGTCACAACTGCGAGGTCACTGTCGAAGTGACCGGCCGACTCACCGATGAAGGCTGGATCATCGACGGAGGCGCTGTGACACGGGACGCTCAAAGCGGTCTCACGGGAATCGACACCAACTCCTCTGAACGATAGATTGAGGTGGCCTTGTGCGAGTTGTTCGCACGAATCAGTATGTGTTCGTCGCCCTCCGAATCGTTCGACCCGATTGAGGCGACCGTCTCGGACATTCACGCTGCATACGAAGCCGATCACGTGACCGCGGAAGCTGTCACAGAGGCTTACCTCTCCCGGATCTCGGAGCATGATGACGATTTAAACGCGATCCTCGCGGTGAACGACAACGCCACCCATCGCGCTCGTGAACTCGACGCAGCGTTCGAACGTGACGGGTTCGTCGGCGCTCTCCACGGAATTCCGGTCGTTCTCAAAGACAATCAAGACACGCACGACATGCCGACGACCGTCGGATCCACCGCACTTGCAACGTCCAGACCGCCGCGAGACGCGTTCGTCGTGTCACGACTCCGTGAGGCGGGCGCCGTCATCCTCGCCAAAGCGAATCTCCAGGAATTCGCCTTCGGCGTCGACACCGTCAGCTCTCTCGGCGGAGCGACGCGGAACGCGTACGACCTCGATCGGCGGCCGTCCGGATCCAGCGGCGGCACGGCGGTCGCCATCGCGGCGAACCTCGGGGTCATCGGCACCGGAAGCGACACGTGCTCGTCGGTGCGGTCGCCGCCGGCGTTCAACGACGCAGTCGGGGTTCGACCGACGGCCGGGCTCGTCAGTCGGACCGGTCTCGCTCCACTGAGTGACACGCAGGACACGGCCGGCCCGATCACGCGGACGGTCGAGGACGCGGCGCGAACGCTCGACGCGATGGCCGGATACGACCCGGACGACCCGATCACAGCGCTCGGCGACCGGCGGATGCCAGACGGTGGCTACACGGCTCACCTTGACGCCGACGGGCTCGACGGGTCGCGTATCGGCGTCGCACGGCAATTCTTCGGCCTTCGCAACACCGACAGTGCGTCGGCACGCGCTGCAGATCAGGTGACCGAGGTCATCGAGGACGCGATCACGGAGTTACGGGCGGCGGGCGCGACGATAGTCGATCCCGTTGACGTCGTAGACCTGACCGTCCTCGAGAGCGCCCGCGTCTTAGAGTACGAATTCGCTCGGGATTTCGACGCGTATCTCTCCGCACTGGGTGACGCAGCGCCGTACGACTCGCTGGCCGAGATCGTCGCGACGGGCGAGGTCCATCCAACCGTCCAGACGCGGCTTGAGGGGACGGCAATCCTCGATATCGACGGTGACGCGCTGAATGAGAACACGGGGTACCTGCGGAGCCTTCGCAGACGGGAGGAGATCAAACGACTCACGCTCGCGCGGATGGCGGAAGACGACCTCGACGCGCTGCTGTATCCGCCGTCCCGCGTCCCGCCGGTCGAAATCCCGGAAAACCAACCGTTCGAGGAGATGAACTGCGAGCTGGCTGCTCATACGGGACTTCCGTCCATCGTCGTTCCGGCGGGGTTCACCGCCGACGGCCTCCCGGTCGGCGTCGAATTCCTCGGCCGGGAGTTCGGCGAACCCCGGCTCTTCGAACTGGCGTACGCCTTCGAACAGTCGACAGATCACCGACGTCCTCCCGACGGGTTCTCCGAATAGGTGACGCCGTTCTAACGACGCCGTCGAAACTCCAGTTGGGTTCCCGAGATGACGGGCAGGCGTGCGGGACGTGCGATGCGTTCCGGCTTGAGGCGTTCAGGAAGGCGGGGTCACGTGACTTGGTCGCGTCCGCTGAGCGGCCAAAGTTCTCGCAACTCGTTTGCAGGTGGGTGCCGCTCCGTCGTGACACTCTGGTCGGGAGCGCTGGCGAAACTGTTAGCGACTGAGACGAACGACATGTGAGGTACAGGGGAGAATATGTCCGGCGAGATCTACGTGAATCGGTAGAAAGCAGTTGCGGGCAAGATATCGCTCGGGTTCGGGGTCAAGCACTCAGCGTTTCGGGGGTTTTGTCCTCGACCTCGTTGAGGAAGTACATCTCCGGTTCGCCGATCACGCCGGACTCACCCATCACCTCGCGGACATCGGACTCGTCCATGAACTTCTGGACGCTTTCCGCGCTGTCCCACTCCCACAGCGTGACGAGTTCGTTCGGGTCCTCGGACACGTTAAAGAGACGGTAGCCACGCTCTCCGTACTCTTTCCGGGTGCTTGCGTGGTCGTCGAAGTGGGTCTTCCACGTCTCGTAGTCCTCTACCGTGTGTTTGACTAGCAGGGTAGCCATATCTATCACCAAAGAACATGTAGAACTCACAGCGGCATATAGATATCTTGACCCGTGCTATCACTGAGAGCCGCCCGGAACGACGAAGGAGTCCATCCCCGCCGGCTGGCGGAACGGTCTGATCCCTGCGGCACGTGTGCGCTGCGTGCAGCACAACCGCTGAAACGGACCGGCCGAGGCGTTCATCAGAGCCGTAACTTCATGAGAGGTCAGCTCAGTCTACCGACGGCGAACAGGACAATTTTTGTAACCGTTTCAACACGTGTTGTACGTGTCCGGAGCCAACTCGGAGCGCCATTCACATCGGCGATTCCGCGCACTTCCGGCGCTGTTGGCGACTCCCATGGCGGTGTTGCTAGCCGCAGCGCTCGTGTTCGGAACGACGACGGTGACGGCCGGATCCCCTGTCGACCCACTCGCTCCGTTCGCGTTACTGGTCTTCGTTTTTGCCGTTCCGGTGCTTGCGGCTCTCGCCTCGGTCGGTGCCTGGCGGAATAACCGTCGCCTGCAGTGGGGCGCGACTGGCGGGCTCTTGATGTTGGGAATCGTCCCGTACGGGATCGCGATCGAAGTGGTTCTGGTCGGGCTTCTCGTTCTCGTGGGCCTGTTGAACACGGTTGCCGACCGACGGTGGTACGACGGGTGGCTCGCTCTCGCGTTACTCGTTCCGCTGTGGACGGTCGGGTCACTGATGGTCGTGTACGCCCCCGGTCACAGCGGCGTCATGGTCGCCGTCGGGGGAGCGATCATCTTCGGGGCGACGCTCTCGGTTATCGCCGTGAGCACCGGAATCCTCGGTGAACCGTCTGAAACGGTCGCGACCCGAATTCGGGAGTTCGACGACGAGTCGCTGCGTTCGCGGGCACTCTCCGGAATCGCGCACGGGCCCGAGTGGCGACTCGCCTGGATGGCGATCGCACTGCTATCAGTTACCGTCACGGTGCTGCACTTTCTCGGCCTCGCGTGGCACGTCTACGCGCGCTACTGGTTTTGGGACGTGATGACCCATACCCTGTCCGGGTTCGGCGTTGCCGGTATCATCTATCTGCTCCGCCCTGCGGCGTTCGGCAACGCGAGGCGGCTGTTCCTCTTTCTTCCGGCGCTCGTGTTCACCGTCGGAGCGGCGTTCGAGGTGTACGAATACGTCTTCCGCGAGTTCTACGTTCACTGGAGCTTCGAGCGGTACCTCCGCGACACGCTCGAAGACCTCACCTACGACACGCTCGGCGCCGTCGCGTTTGCGTGGTTCCCGTATTCGCGTCTGATCGGAACGCGAGACCGACGCTGAGATCACGCCGTGCGGATTCCGGCGTTTTCTTCGCGTGACCAGACCAACGGCCACCCGAGCGCGATCACGACCCCACAGCTCCCGCAGTATTACGCCGTCCGACGTGGGATGCGGAGGCAAGCGATACAACGCCACGCGGTAGCTGTTTTTAAGTCTCTCTACTGTCAGTTCATCGTATGACCGCGAAAATACAGAACGGGCTGCTCGGACTCACGTTGACGGCCCTTCTCGCCGCGCTCGCGGGTGACCTGCTCGAAATTCAACTCCTCGTCAGGGTCGCCGTACCCGCGTTCTTCCTCGCTGCAGCGAGTCTGTTCACGCTCATGACCATACGAAAACTCGTTGCTGCCGTCCGATCACCTACACCAGACATGCGGGACCCGACCCGAACTGACTAGACGCGGGAATCAACTGCGCCGTTTCACGCCACTCACACTGGGCCCACGAGGCGGTCGGTGTCGATGCGCTCGCACTCGACGTACACGTCTTGAACTCCGTGGGGGTCGGACAGCTTCGGTGCACAAATGGAGGGCGAACGGCCCGCGGCGTGGATTCGTTGCCGGAAGTGAACGAGTTGCGTTTTTACTCCGGACCTGTTTGCGAACGCGCGGTAACCGGCTCGCACGACTCCGTCGCGTCGCCGGCGAATCTCTCAGGGGCGGCTGGTGCTGAATTGGATGACGAGCTCCTCTGCGGCTAACGCGTAGACGGTCATCTCCCTGCCTTTTGAGGAGTACCACGTATCGACGGTCTCGATGAGGTCAGCCTCGGCGAGTCGGGTGAGGTGGTACTGGGCGTTTTGGATGGAGGTATCGACTGCGTCGGCGATCTCCGAGGCCGTTCCCGGTCCCTCGCTGAGAACGTCCAAGAGTTCTTGAGCGGTGTCAGACGACAGCGTCTGGAGGACCCGGGCGTGCTCGGCGTCGCCGATACGGATTTCAGTTCGGTCGCGAGGCGTGTAATCGACGGAGGGCTGGAGTGGAAAGGCGCTTGCCATTGTATGGGTGAGCTACGGTTCGTTCTGTTTGTTCGGCTCACTCCGAACAAACGAACCAAACAATTTAATAATTACGGAGTTGATCAGCATCATATGGCTCACCGTGGATCCAGCAACACGGCGCGGATCAAGAGTACGTATGAGTAGCGACGAGAGCGCGAACGCCCGTGAGCGGATCATCGAATCGATGGAACAGTCGGCCGAAGTGTACGGGTTGAGCCGGAGCGCCGGCCGCATCTACGGGGTGCTGTACTTCGCGGAGGACCCGCTCTCGATCCCCGAGCTCGTGGATGCGACCGGCTACGCGAAATCGACGGTCAGCAACGTCACGCGAACGCTGACGCGGATCGGACTCATCCATCGCCGGTCCTCCGAAGGCGGTGGCCGGCGCGTACAGTTCGAGGCCGAACGCGAGGTCTGGTTCATGATTCAAGACGTCTTCCAACAGTACGTCCACCGCGAGATGCAGGCGACGCTCCGAACGATCCGCCGCGCCGAAGATCAGCTCCCGGACGAGCCAAACCCTCATGACGAAGCGCGGATCCGCGAGCTGCGGGAGACCTACGAGGACCTCAGAGAAATCGTCCAACTCGCCTCCGAATTCTCCGCGGCGGAGTTGCGTGAGGCGCTCGAAACGTACGACCGGTCGTAGCGGCCGCTCCCCGACTCACCAGTGAACCGTGTACGTACACGCGTCGCCGCCCTCGCGGCGACAGTCGTCCCCGGTCTCCTCGATGAACACGAACGCATCGACGGGGGCGTACTGCTTAGCGACCCCCCGAATCAACCCGCGGTCGAACGGGCAAGGATAGGGGTTGTGACAGGTGACATCCCCGACCCGGTCGCCCGTCTGGGTGAACCGATAAAAGCCGATGTCGCCGCCGCGGTGATTGCGCTGGTAGGCGTCATCGATCGAACCGAGGGCGTCGGGGACGGTGTCGATGTCGGTGGGCCACGCCGCGATCGACGGGAGTTGCTCCCCGAGGCGATCGAGAACGTGGGGCTCCAAGTCGTCCGCGATCGTCTCGAAGGCGTTCAACCACGCCTGCTGGAGATACCACTCGTCTGGGTCCGGATCGACGATGTCTTCCTCGGCGAGCGCGGCGTTCGCTCGGTCCCGGTATTCTTCTGAGAACCGTCCCATGGCCGTCTCGACGACTCGGAGAACAGTCTGACCCTTGACTTCGACGTCCTGATCGAATGCCTCGTACGGGACCATCACCGGAAGTGTCGTCACCGCGAGCAATAAAACTGATACATCCCACCGGGACTCGTAAACGCTACCAACGGTTCGTTAGAAACCGCTGCGACCGACTTCTCCGCGGAGGTGCGTGAGCGGGTCAGATTTTTCAGCTCCGTGTGCGAGGGAGAGACATGGTAGTTGATACCGTCGTCGAGTCGGTCGAGAGCCGCCGGGACCATCTCACCGAGCTCGCACTGGACATCTGGGAGCACCCGCAAACCGCGTTCGAGGAGACGTACGCCGCCAGTCGACTCGTCACCGCGCTCGACGAGCGGGGGTTCGAGGTCGACGTCGGCGTCGCCGGCATCGAGACCGCGTTCGTCGCCCGGTACGGCGACGGCGACCCGGTCGTGGGAACGATGGGGGAGTACGACGCGCTCCCTGGGCTCTCTCAGCGCGTGAGCGCGACCCGCGAACCGGTCGAAACGGGCGGGAACGGCCACGGCTGTGGACACAACCTCTTCGGCGTCGGATCGCTCGGCGCCGCCCTCGCGGTCGCCGACCTGATCGACGAGGGGGTCGACGGAACCGTGGTGTACGTCGGAACCCCCGCGGAGGAGAGCGGCGCCGGCAAGACGTATCTGACCCGTGCGGGCGTGTTCGACGACGTCGACGCGGTGGTGTCGTGGCATCCCGGGTGGTTCAACGCGCCGACGAAGGGGTCGTGTCTCGCGGTCGACGCCTTCGAGGTAACCATGCGGGGGACCTCCTCGCACGCCGCCGCCGCACCCGAGGCCGGGCGAAGCGCGCTCGACGGGATCCAACTGCTCAACACCGGCGTCGAGTACATGCGCGAGCACGTCCCCGATCCCGTTCGGCTCCACTACGTGGTGACCAACGGCGGCGACGCCCCGAACGTCGTTCCGCCGGACGCGACCGGGGAGTACCTCATCCGCGCACCGAGCCGAGACCTCGTCGAGTCGGTGACCGACTGGTTCCGTCGCGCCGCCGACGGCGCCGGACTGATGGCCGACGTCGACGTCGAGATAACGCAGATGAGCGGGATATACGGCGTGCGACCGAACGAGACGCTCGGCGACGCCGTCTACGAGACGATGACCGACATCGGGTCGTTCTCGGTCGCGGACGAGGCGTTCGCGGCGGAGCTGCGCGACTCGCTCGGGGACGTCTCCGACGCGCTCGAGGAGCTTCCACCGGCCGTCCGGGATCGCGCGGCGGACCGGTCGTACTTCACCGAGCCGATCGAGGCGACGGACGCCGGGGAGGTCGGCGCCTACTCGACGGACTCCGGTGACGTGAGCCAGGTCGTCCCGCTCGGGCGGCTGCGCACCGCGACGTGGCCGGTCGGCACGCCGCCGCACTCGTGGCAGGCCGTCGCCGCCAGCGGCTCGACCGGCGTCGACGGCATGCTGTACGCCGCGAAGACGATCGGCGGAACGCTGGGACGACTGCTCACGGACCCCGAACTGCTCGCCGACGTCGCCGAGGAGTTCGAGCGACGGGGCGGCGCCGACACGTACGCCTCGCCGATGCCGGACGACGCGGACCCGTACGAACTGCTCGGCATCGAGCGACCGACGTTCGACCCGCGAGGCAGTTCCGAGGACGGTTCGTCGGGTGTGGAGGCTGCCGACGACGACTGAGTCTCGGTCCGCAACGGTCTCCGTCGCATTCGACCGGTCAGTACGGCCGAAACACAACGGATTACACCGCCCCGTAGTGAACACCGGACAATGACTCGCCGTCTGTACGGGGGCCTCCTCGGGATGGTCTTCGTCGTCAACTTCGGGCGCGTGGTGTTCGCCCCGCTCGTGGAGCCGCTCCAGGCGGCGTTCGACGTCGGTCCGGCGGCCGTCGGCGCGGTCGTGTCGCTCGTCTGGTTCGGCACGGCGCTGCCCCGGCTGCCGCTGAGCTACGTGCTCACGCGGGTCTCTCGACGACGGATCGTCGTGGCGTCCGGCGTCATGCTCACGGCGGCGGCCGCCCTGACGGCTTCGGCACCTGACATCCAAACGCTCCGGATCGGTGTGCTCGCCGTCGGCGTGGCCTCCGGCACGTACTTCGTCTCCGCCGTGCCGCTTATCGGAGAGCTGTACCCCGACCGAGTCGGCAAGCGCATCGGCATTCACGGCACGGCCGCGCAGCTCGCGGCGGTGGCCGCCCCGACGGTCGTCGTGTCGGTCGTCGCGGTCACGACGTGGCGCGCGGTGTTCTGGCTCCTCGCGGCCGCGGCCCTCGTCACCACTCTCGCGTTCGTGGTCGGTCTCCGACAAGCCGACCAGGTCCCGGAGGCGCCGCCGGCACGGAACTTCCGCGGCGTACTCGGTAACTGGCGGGTGGTCCTCGCAGGGATGCTGTTCATCAGTGCCGCCGGCTTCGTCTGGCAAGGGCTGTTCAACTTCTACGTCTCCGTGATGCTCGCTCGCGGGCTCGGCGCGGGCACTGCGAACGCACTGTTGACGGTCACGTTCGCGGCCGGAATCCCGGCGTTCTGGGCCAGCGGCGCCCTCGTCGACCGCCTCCCGACGGTCCCCTACATCCTCGGGTTGGTCGGGGCGTTCACGGCCGGCGTCTTCGGACTCACCGTTTTCCAGGGGGCCCTCGCCCTCGGTGCTGTTTCGGTCGTCCTCGGATACACGATCCACGGGCTGTTCCCCGCGCTCGACACGTACGTCCTGTCAGCGCTCCCGGCCGACACCCGCGCGGGAACCTTCGCGGCGTTCAGCGGGCTCTCGATCGCCGTCGAGGCGTCGGGGAGCGGCGTCGTCGGGGCGCTCGTCGAGGCCGGCTACCCGTTCACCGCGGTGTTCCGCGGCTTCGCCGCCGGCCTCGTCGTCGTCCTCGCACTGGCGGTGGGGCTCTACTGGACCGATCGACTCCCCGCGGCCACCCGTGTCGCAGGTGCGACTGAGTCGTGAGCCTATCATTTTTCAAGGAGAGAACTTCGCTTTTTAAAACGGACGTGAAGCTGACAATCCCTACACGACCACACGCCGTCGGAGCCGAACGTGCGGTGGCGGGTCTCGCGCCCGCTGTCTCCGGCCTGCTCGTGTGCCGGTCCGGAGTGTTCAGCGATGGAAATCGACCGTATGCGGTCCGCTGTCACGCTCGGTTCCGTCCGCGCGACGGGCGCTCCGTTCCGGAGCACGAGCGTTCTGGGCGCTTGGGTTCGAAGCGCGTTGAACGCGTCGGGGCTGTCGTACACGACGAGCGATCCCTCGTTCCCTTCCTCGAGACCGTAGTCGGTCACGCCGAACACCGACGCGTTGGCGTCGGTCAGCATCTCCCAGAGGGCTGCGACGTCGTCGTGGCCGGCCGGTCTGCGACCGTCGGTCACCCTACTTCGATCGTCTCGACGTATCGGAGGAAGGCTTCTAGCCCTTCGTTCTTCGTGTAGTGGATCACTTCTGAGTCGGCGTCGTACCGGATAATGCCGGCGTCTTGGAGCATCGGGAGGTGGACGCGGACGAGTTCCATCCGGACTTCCTCGCGCGACGGCGCATCGCGGATCGGAAGCGACCGATCGATACTGTGGACTTCCTCAACGAGTTGATCGAGCGGAATCTCTCCGGCCGACTGGCTCTTCAAGTTGTACAGCAGCGTGCGCCGGCGCGGGGACGTCACCAGTTCCAGCAGTGTATCGAAGGAGTACCGCATCGGCACTGCTTCGGACCGGTTCGGATCGGTCTTCGCCGTTCCGCCCGGCGGCGGCGTCGTCGGACCGAACGTCGGTGCCGTCGTCGTTTTCTCGTGCTCGATCGGGATCCAGCCGTCGTCCGGGGAATACTCGATCACCGCGTCGTACAACGGTCGAAGCGTCGCTACCGTTCCCTCGTCGTGTTCGTTCGGATCCACGTGGTGGTGAGCGACCACGCCGAGATCCTCACAGAGGTTGTTGAGAGAGGTGATCAGGCTGATTACCTGGTCGGTGTCGTACGAGGCGAGCAGCGCCGTCACCGAGTGGAGGCACAGAAGCGTCGTTTCGTCGGTGTCCTTCCACGCACCGAGCTGACTGGCGATCGCGAGAGCGATATCGCAGATATCCGCGTTCTCGGGAACGCCACGGACGGAAGCCGTCCCCCATTCGGAGGTCCGTAGCTGCGTTTTCGTCCTCTCTCGCCGGGCGTCGACGACTACCGTCCGTCTGGGGAGTTCGGCGTCGGTCTCGCGTCGCCAGATCGACAGTCGATCCGTCGGGGACGCCGTGAGAGTGACAGACAAGACGTTGGTCTCAGCGGGCGAATCGCGGGTCAACAGATCGACGCAGGCACCGTCATCGGTCGGATCGAGCAGCGGAGCGAGAAGGAGAATAGACGACGAATCGGCGACGTAGTTATTGAGTGTCTGTGGCGAATCCGTCATTGGCCCTTAATTGATAACCGATTTACAAGAAATTGGTGTTCGACCTCAGATACCGATCGGTATCCGGCCTCCGGCGATATCCGTTTCGGGCGAGACGGAGCGGAGGCTCCTACCAGAGCCCGGATATGAAACGTAGTCGTGCCGGTGGTCGGGGGTCGTTCACTGGATATTCCAAGGCGAATCCTTTTCACCGGATCGACGGAGTGTCACGTATGACAGAGGGGTTACAGCCAACCGAGGAATACGACGGGCGGCTGCGGGTCAAACTGCTCGACGATGACGCCGGGATCCGAGAGATTCCGTGTTCCTCGTATACAGACGCGATAGCGGTGGTGAAAGACCGCCAGTACGACGTCACCGCGGCGAAGATCGTCGATCGAGACGGCGAGGTCGTCTTCACGTCTGCCGATATGGACATCGACGTCTGGGAATCGATCTGGCGACGGGAAAAGCGCCGCGAAGCGACGAACGTGGAAGAACGAGCGTGTCCGTACGACAGTCTCTCGTGTTTCTCTGATGATCTCTGTGTGCGGTGTGAAATGGATACGCTGCAAAACGCAGTCTCTCGCGAGTAAACGAAGGGCCGGGTACTCGGGGGGTCGTCGCGAGTGAAGATCCGACGAAGGGTTCCGAAACACCTCTGGACGGCGGATTCGAGTCCGTGGTGAATCTCGGTCCGGCTGTCCCGTTCGCTCTCTCGGCGAGGCGTGGTTACGCCCACGGCGACAGCGGCTCCCCGGTCGTGATCCGCTCGTCGGCGAAAAACCGGTCGTGGACGACGCAAGTGGCGACGGCCACGACCGCCGCGCCGATGCCGGCGACCCCGACGGCGGCGGTCAGCAGGTTCCCGGCACCGGTCAGGTAGACCAGCGAGAGCGAGCCGACCGCGTTGAACGATCCGTGGAAGAACGTGGCGGCGAGGACGGCCGCGCCCGGACGGTCAGGTAGGTGAACACCGGTGACGCGGCGACGGTCCAAACGGTCATCGTCGCGACGCCCGCTATCGGTGCCTCCGGGAAGTTGTGGCCCTGAAGGATGATCGGCGCGTGCCAGACCCCCCGGACGGCGGACCAAGCAGGAATCTACGGCGCTCTCCAGCGTATCACTCTCGAGGAATACTACTAGGTCACTCTCCGTCGAATTCCGCTCGGGTCCCGGAGGAGTGCGAACACGCCGATGGGAGACGTCGTCGAGATCGTCCAGGCGCCTCGATCGGCTCTCGGACCACATCCTGACAATCATAGATAACATTCATAGCAGTCCTCTGAGTGCGTGCAGGTATGCCCGTCTCGAAGCGAGTGTCGACACAGGAACTGCTCGGTGCGCTCGTCGTGATCGTCGGGATCGTACTCTTGCTCGACACTACCGGCGTCGCCGAAACGGGATCGCTTCTCACCTACGTGCCGTCGCTTTTCGTCCTGCTCGGTCTGTACGCGCTGGTCCAGAGCGGATTCCGCAACCTGTTCGGCCCGCTCGTGGTGATCGTGCTGGCCGGTGCCTGGCAAATAGCAGCGCTCGACCTCGTTCCGGAGGCCGACCTGGTTTCCTTCTGGCCCGCTCTCATCATTCTCTTCGGCGCCTCACTGCTGCTGAGCCGGCTGCGAACGAAAGCGGTGGAGGTCGGCGATCGGAGCGTGGACGGCATCGCCGTCTTCGGTGGTCGGAACGAGCGCGTGACTTCCTCGCGGTTCACCGGTGCGGACCTGACCGCGATCTTCGGCGGGTACGAGTTCGATTTGCGTGACGCCGAGGTGGCCGATCGTCCGGCGCGGATCAGCGCCGTCGCCGTGTTCGGCGGCGTCGACGTCATCGTTCCCCGGGGGTGGAACGTGCGCCTCGACGTGTTACCGATCTTCGGCGGCGCAGAGGACGAACGCCCGCGACGCGAAGAGGAACACGAGGAGATCGACCTCGTCGTGACCGGCTTCGTCGCCTTCGGCGGGATCAGCGTGAACGACTGACGGCGGTCTCGATCTCGTTTTTAAATGCGTTCGAAGCGGACGCCACTCTCCCCGTCTCTTCGAGATCGTCGCGTTGGCCTCTCAAGGGGGAAATCCCGGTGATTCCCGTCGGACCACGGTATCGGGCGAGTGGATAGCCTGCCGTGTCGTGACGGCCCCTGAACCACCGGAGGGAACCGGCCGATCTGTCGTCTCCGAGGACGGTCGGACGCCGGTAGCCCCGCTGACTATCCCCGGGGTCGTCTCGAATCTCGGAAGCGACACCCGGCCGTCGACCGCACTCACCGACCCTTCGTCAGCCGTTCCGTGGAAGAGCCGGTCTGTGAACCGCCGAACGACTCGTTGAACGTCGTCTGTCGATCGCTGGGACCCGACCGTCGCCGGGTCCGGAACGAGTCGAGGAGTTCCGCGGCGAGTGCGCCCAGCCCCAAGAGGAGTGCACCGAAGACGAGGAACCCGCCCAAGACCGGGACCGCGCCCAGAACGGCGAACCCGACGAGGCCGGCCGCGAGCGCCAGCCACCGATCGTCTCGTCCGGCTCGTCGGAGAACCCATGCGCCGACCGCATACTGGCCGTAGACGATTCCGACCCAGACCGCGAGTCCGAACGCGATAGCGCCGAGGAGGGCGAGCGGAATGCCGATGATCGTGATAGCGACCAGGGCCAAGAGAATCGGGGCGCCGACGAGCGTCAGCAGTCCGACCCCGCCGGTCTTCGCGGTCTCGTCGGAGACGCGCCCCGCGACCCTCGCCGAGAAGGCCGGAAAGAGAGCGAGCAGAACGGCCCCGAGCACGAGATTCGCGAGGAGGCTGTAGACCCACGTCAGCCAGTTGGGCAACGCGAAGGTGCCGACGTTGCCCCGGAGGGTCGAATCCTCCACGACGCCGCCCGCGACCGTCGCCGCGGGATCCTGGGTGAACTGGGCGGCCTCGTAGCGGAACTCGCCACCGATATCCGCGTTCGGTCCAAGCGCGATCGTCTCGGCGCCCACGCGGACGTCGCCGTCGATCCGACCGTCGATACGGACGTATTCCGCGCCCACACGGACGTCGCCGCCGACCGTGGCGGTCTCGGTCACTTGGACGTTTCCGCTGCCGGCATTGACGTCGCCGCCGACCACGCCGTCAATGCGGACGTCTCCGGCGGCGCCGGAGATCGACCCCTCGACGCGCCCACTCTCGGCAACGAAAATCGTCCCGGCGGCGCCGGAGACGTCACCCGTGACGGTTCCTCGGACCACGATGCTCCCCGCGAGTGCGTCGACGCTGGACACGGTCTCACCTTCTTCGACGACGATGGTACCCGACGCTCCCTGGACGGGCTGCGCCGCCGCGACGCCCGCCGCCGTCGAAAGGAGAAGCACCGCAACGAGGGCGACCACGACGCCTCCGCGTCCCGCCGTTCCGAGCGATAGACTCATGCCTCGCATGTCGGGCCAAATGGTTAAATAATTGATGTGCCTTTCCCTCGAGGTGAGACGCCCCCGTCTTCGCTCCAACTGCTCTGCCCCGGGGGGGACCCGTTTCACGGCGAAGCGGTCACCGCTCACTAGTCCCAGAACTCGGCGCTCGACGTTCCGTGTTCAGGGCGGCTGTGACCGCCCTTCGCCGTCGCCTTCGTCGAACTCCGCAATCGAGCCCTCGCGGGTGGTGTTCGGGGTGCCGGGAGCCGTGACCGTCGTGCGCGCTCGCGAAGAGCACGTCGTCGCGGAGGTGACTCACTCGATCCCGATTCGGCCGACTACCCGCGGTAGACACCCCTCCTCCGGCTCGACGTACGAGTAGTGGTCCGCCACCAGATCGGTGACGTCGACGTCCGCGTAGCCAGTCGGCGCGGTCGCCGACGCCGCGAGCCCCCCGTGACCGACTGCACGGGTCCGATCGGCGGCCCGGTACACCCACCCCAAGACCCGGTCGTTCCGGCTGTGGAAGTTGAAGACGGGAGCGTCGAGCGCCGCGATAGCCGACCCGTATCGCCCGTCGGTCGCGACGCTGTCGTTCGGAATCGCTCCGCCGAACAGCGACGCCGAGGCGAGGACGTCCGTCCGCCCGCGGTCGGCGAGTTCTCGGAGCGTCGCCCCTGTCACGCGAGCGCCGAGCGAGTGGGCGAACAGGTGGAGCGGTCGCCCGTCGTCGTCCGCCCACGCCGTCAGCCAGTCGGCGAGCGGAGCGGCGTTGGCGTCCGCGGCCCGCTTCGCCGGCTCCCAGTCGACGTTCGACGCCCACGAGTAGCCGACCACCGGCGGCCCGTCGGTCTCCGCGGTGGCGCTCGTCGCCGCCGCGAGCCCCAACCGGGCCGTGTACGCCAGATCGCGGGCCGACTCCGGGTCCGCACCGAGACCGTGGACGAACAGGACAACCGCGTCGGCTCCCTCGAAGTCCCACGAGCCCGATCGCTCCGTCGGGTCCGTCGCGTCACGGCGCCCTCGGGTCGTCACCATCGGCTGCGTCCTCGGCGCGACGTACCCGCCGGAGTCGCCGCGTAGCGCTCGCGCGACGTAGAGGCCGCCGCCCCCGAGGAGGCCGACGCCGCCCGCGACGCCGAGGAGGAGTCGCCGGCGGGTGACGAGCCCGTCCGAGGCGTCGTCCGCGCGATTCGAGTCTGCGTCCCCCTTCTGGGTGTCCGGCCCGTCTGAGTCGTCTGCAGAGATGATACCGGAGTATCGATCCGAACGATCAAATACCTGACGCGGCGGGTGGGTAACGACCGTGGGAGTTCGCGGAACTCCGCAACCGGTGCGAGTTCGATGGTCGTGCCGAATACCGTTCGTCTCTCGCGCAGCGGTATACATCCCGGACCGGTGGACCGAGACGGCCGTAATCAGCGCGGCGTACAGCTGCCACCGAGCGAATTGCCGAAAGCGCCCGCGGCGTCACACCGATGCCGTAAGCCCCCCATCGACGCGGATGTTCTGACCGGTGATGTAGCTTGAAGTCGGTGCGACCAGGTACGCGACCGCGTCTGCGATCTCTGCGGTGCGGGCCGGTCGTCCCATCGGGATTCGCGCTTTCGTCTCCTCGTCTACGTCGTAACTGTCGACGAACCCGGGCTGAACCGTGTTCATCCGGATGCCGTCCGCAGCGTATTGGTCGGCGTAGAGTTTGGTGAAACTCCCCAGTCCAGCCCGCAGCACCGAAGACACGGGGAACTGACGTGAGGGTTCGAATGCCGAGAACGTAGAGATATTCACGATCGATCCGCGGCCTTGATCTTCCATGATGGGCGTGACGAGTCGCGCCATCCGAACGGTGTTCAACAGAACGAGGTCTACCCCCTCGTGCCACTCCGCGTCGGAGATTCCGAGGAGGTCGCCAGACGGCGGATGCCCCGTGTTGTTCACCACCGCGTCGATACGACCGTAGCGTTCGTACGTCGTATCGACGAGGGCCGCGAGGTCGTCAGGATCGGTCACCGACCCCTCGAACCCGTCCCCGCCGAGGTCGTTCGCGACTTCGACGGCGCTCCCCGACCGTGACAACAGAACCGGCGTGTATCCGTCCTCCTTCAGACGCCGGGCACAGGCCTCCCCGATACCGCTTCCCGCTGCTGTCACCACCGCCACTTTCTCGTTAGCCATACACTCACTACCATAGCCGCGTTGATAAAAACACACTCAGCGCCGCTCACTGCGAACCCCCAGTTCGTCCCGTCCAGGGCGATTTGCAGCCGCAATCAGAGAGAGTGCCTGTCCCCGATATGCCCCTACTCAGCGCGGTTCAGAACGCATCAGTGAGGGCGCATAAAAGCGGTCGCGGTACGGTCGAGAGCACCTCCAGCGGTCATGTAGAGAATATCACGCGGGTCCTGTGCAGCCTCCGTATTCGTCACGTCGTTCCTGTCAATTTATAACTATTTCAACGGAGCCGTGCGTATTCCACACGAGGCGTTTCGCCCCCTCGAGTCACGGGGATCTTCGGAGCGTTCAGCGTCCCCCGGCCACCGAACACCGCTTACCACGCCGGTGGCATCCGGATGTCCTCTTCGTGGAATCGTTCTTTCACGTGAGAGAGATACACGGACCGGATCCGAATGAAATCCCGTCTGCTGGGATCTCGAATCCAGATCCGAGACTGGAGTTGCACACGCGAATTGTTGAGTTCCATGATCCGAGCGGTCGGCTCCGGCTGGTCGAGTATTTCGTCGAGCGCTTCTGCCTCTTCGCGGAGAATCGCCGTCGCCACGTCGGCGTCGTCCTCGTAACCGATCCAGAACTCGGCGGTGATTCGAAGCCGCTTCTCCTCGACGGAGTTGGTCACGGCCGAAGTGGCAAGTTCCGAGTTCGGAACGCTAACGATCTCGTTATCGAACGTCCGTACTCGGGTGGTACGAAACGTGATGTCATCGATCACGCCAGTGGTCTCGTTCCACTCGATCCAATCGCCTATTTTGAACCGGGGATCAGCGATGATGAACACGCCACTGACGAGGTTATTGACGACGTCGCGCGCCGCGAATCCGACCGCGAGCGTAACGGCGGCGAGGAACGGGCCAGTGATATTGATACTCTCATCGAACCCGGAAAGCGTGAGCGCAGCGTACAGGCCGACGAGAACCACTCCGACGTGGACGACCTGTTCTATCGTCCGGCGTAACGTTATCTCGACACCGCCCGTGTCCAGGAGGACGGTCAGGAGCGGCTCGAAGACGAATCGCCCGGCCACGTAGATTGCACTGACCACCGCGACGAACGTGAGTACGTCAATGCCCGTGGCGCCAAGTAGCGGGAGTTGATTACCCGCTGGTTGGAGCCCGCCGATGACAATTGATAGCATACTGGCAGTACGGCAAACACCGGCTTGAGTTCACTGCTGACGATCCTCGCTCGTTAGCGCGCAGGGATTCGAGCGCTGCTCGGCCGACTCCGCTACCTGGGTGGGTCCCCCGGCGGCGGTCCCGGAGAGAGGGCTACTCCTCGGTGAGCAACCGACGGAGCACCAGGTGAAGGATTCCGCCGTTCTCGACGTATCGAACGGCCGCCGGCGTCCCGACCTGTGCCCGGACCGGGAATTCGACGGTCGAGCCGTCGGCGCGTTCCGCGACGACGGTGAGCTCGTCGTTCACCTCCAGGCCGTCGTCGAGCCCGTGAATCGCGACCCGTTCCGAGCCGTCGAGGTCGAGCGACTCCCAGGAGTCGCCGTCGGCGAACTGGAGCGGCAAGACGCCCATCCCGACGAGGTTGTCGCGGAAGATGCGCTCGTAGCTCTCCGCGATCGTCGCACGGACGCCCAGCAGATCCGTTCCCTTCGCCGCCCAGTCGCGGCTCGATCCGGTTCCGAGCTCCTCGCCCGCGAACACGACCAGCGGCGTGTCGTCCTCGCGATAGCGACGGCTGGCTTCGAAGACCGTCGTCTGTTCGTCGGTCGGGTGGTGGATCGTGTAGCCGCCCTCGACGTCGTCGAGCATCTGGTTCTCGATGCGGACGTTCGCGAACGTCCCCCGCATCATCACCTCGTGGTTCCCGCGGCGGGCGCCGTACGTGTTGAACTCGTGCGGTTCGACGCCGTGGTCGGCGAGCCACTCTCCGGCCGGCTGCTCGCGGCTGAACGGTCCGGCCGGGCTGATGTGATCGGTCGTGACCGTATCACCGAGCAGCATCAGCGTGCGGGCGTCGCCGATATCGGCGACGCCGGGCTCCTCCAGGGGGAAGTTCCTGAAGAACGGCGGCTCGCGGATGTACGTCGAGGAGTCGTCCCACTCGTAGACGTCACCGGTCGGCGCGTCGAGCGCGTCCCAGCGCTCGTCGCCCTCGAACACTTCGGCGTACTTCTCTTTGAACATCGAGGAATCGACGCTGTCGTGGACCGCCGCGTGAATCTCGTCGGCGTCGGGCCAGATGTCGGAGAGGAAGACCGGGTCGCCGTCGTCGTCGGTGCCGAGCGGGTCGTGTTCGAGATCGATATCCATGCGCCCGGCGAGTCCGTAAGCGACCACGAGCGGCGGACTGGCGAGGTAGTTCGCCCGGATCTTCGGGTGGATGCGCGCCTCGAAGTTCCGGTTGCCGGAGAGGACGCTCGTCGTCCAGAGGTCCTCGGCGTCGATCGCGCGTTCGATCGGCTCGGGAAGCGGCCCGGCGTTCCCGATGCAGGTCGTACAGCCGTAGCCGACGACGTTGTAGCCGAGGTCCTCGAGGTAGGGAAGCAGCCCCGAGGCTTCGAGGTACTCGGTGACGACCCGACTGCCCGGTGCGAGACTCGTTTTGACGTACGGCGGGACGTCGAGCCCTCGCTCGACGGCGTTGCGAGCGAGCAGCCCCGCCGCGAGCATCACGGACGGATTCGACGTGTTCGTACAGCTGGTGATGGCGCTGACGACGACGCTGCCGTGCCCGATCTCGGTCGACTCACCGCCCACGTCGACTTCGACTCGTTCGGTGAGTTCGCCGACGTCCGGCTCCGGGAGATCCGGGTCCGGCCGCTCGTCGCCGGGAGCGCTGCTCTCGCTGATCCATCGCGTGAGCGCCTCCTCGTCGATGTCGTTGAGTTCGTCCTCGAATTCGCCGTGGACCAGTCCCCGGAAGTGCGTCTTCATGTCCCCCATCGGGACGCGGTCCTGGGGGCGTTTCGGCCCGGCGAGGCTGGGAGTGATCGTCGAGAGGTCGAGTTCGACCGTCTCGGTGTACTCGGGATTCTGCTCGCCGAACAGCCCCTGCGCGTCGAGATACTCGCGGACGAGTTCGATGTGCGTCTCGTCGCGGCCCGTGAGATCGAGGTAGTCGAGCGTCGCCTCGTCGACGGGGAACAGACTGACGGTCGAGCCCTGTTCGGGCGCCATGTTCGCGATGGTCGCCCTGTCCGGAACGGTGAGGTTCGACACGCCGGGGCCGAAGAACTCGACGAACCGATCGACGACGCCGACCTCCCGCAGCTGTTCGGTGACGTGCAGAACGAGGTCGGTCGCGGTCGCTCCCTCGGGCAGCTCGCCGGTGAGCCGGACGCCGACCACCTCGGGGAGTTTCATCGTGATCGGCTGGCCGAGCATCGCGGCTTCGGCCTCGATGCCGCCGACGCCCCAGCCGACGACGCCGATACCGCCGATCATCGGCGTGTGACTGTCCGTCCCCACGAGCGTGTCCGGCAGGAGCCACTCTTCCCCGTTCTGCTCGCGGGCGTGGACGACCCGACCGAGGTACTCGAGGTTCACCTGGTGGACGATCCCGGTTCCCGGCGGGACGACGCGGAAGTCGTCGAACGCCTGTTGGGCCCACTTGAGGGAGCGGTACCGCTCGCCGTTGCGCTCGTACTCCAACTCGACGTTGCGCTCGTAGGCGTCCGCGGAGCCGAAGTAGTCGACCTGCACGCTGTGGTCGATCACGAGGTCGCACGGGACCTCCGGCTCGACGACGGTCGGATCCGCGCCCTTGCGGTCGACGGCCGATCGGAGTGCCGCGAGGTCGACCACGGCCGGGACGCCGGTGAGGTCCTGTAAGACGACTCGGGAGGGCGTGAAGGGGAGCTCGACGTTCGGGACCTCGGGTTCCCACGAGGCCGCGTTCCGAACGTCCTCGGCGGTTATCGTTTCGCCGTCGGCGTTCCGGAGAACGGACTCGAGGAGAACGCGGATACTGACGGGGAGCCGGTCGAGTTCACAGAGCCCCTCCTCTTCGAGGACCGTGAGGTCGGCCATCTTGTAGGAGGCGCCCTCGAACTCGAATTCGCGGATCGCGTCGAACGGGTCCGATTTGTCCATGCCTTGTGATACGGTAACCTGCCCCTTGAATTGTCCCCCTAGTGGCGGGGTGAGGGCGTGAGAGACCCTATCGGCCGGCTTGCCGTCCGTCCGCGGCCTCGCTACTCGACTGCGACTCACGGTCGCGCCCGGATCCCGCGAGTCACTCGCTCCCGACTTTCGTCGTCACGCGGAACGTCTCCGGCGGGTTCAGGATTCCCGCGACCGTCCCCATGGAGTGGATCACGGTGATCACCGGCGCCAGCGGAAGCGCCAGCGCCCACCCGACGTGGTCGTCGCCGTAGTACGCGACGCCCAGCAGGAACCAGCCGAGCGTGCACAGCGCCAGCCCCATGGACGCGACGAAGAACAACCCGCTGTACGCGATCGTCACGCTCAGCAGCGACAGCGGGACGACGAGCAGGGTCACGATCGGTGAGAGCGCCCACGAGTAGTTTCGCACCCGGGTCAACAGCTCGTACCGCAGCGGCAGCATCTTCGACGCCTGCACGTTTCCGGCCGCCCAGCGGCGACGCTGCTGCGTGATCTCGTACAGCGACGGGGGCGCCTCGTTCCGGCACACCGCGTCCGACAGCGCGAACGTCACGTCGAGCTGTTGGAACGCCGCCCAGACGAACGCGGTGTCCTCGACCAGCGTCTCGCGGTCCCACGTCGTCTCCTCCTCGACCTCCGTGCGAACGGCGATCCCGCCGCCCCACGCGAACAGCGGGATCGAGAGCCGCGCGAACGCGCGCTGTTCGAGCTGTACGCCCATCCGGTACATGTCGGCCAGGTAGCTGAGGTTCGACCCCGTGCGACGCGGCTTCTCACGGAGCTGGACGATGTCCGCGTCCGGCAGTCCGGTGAGCGACTCGACGACGCTGTCCTCGTCGAGGTACACCACGAACTCCTTCCGGCAGTCCAGCGCCTGCCGGGCCCACTCCTGCGCGCGGCCCTTCCGCACCGCCCGGCACGCGAACTCCTCCGGGACGACGTGCACCGTCGCCCCGGTCACCTCGACGGGCGCTTCCGCGATCACGTGCACGTCCTCCAGCCCCTCGGGCAGGGAGTCGACGGTCTCCTGGACGACCTCGGCGGCGTCGACGGTCATGATCCGGACCTGCATGTCGTCGAGGCCGTACTCGTTCGGCGGCGTCTCGTACCCCGCCCCGACGACGGTCGTCAGGACGAACCAGACGAGCGCGGTCGCCCCGAACAGCAGCGTCACGGCCCACAACCCGATCCCGAGCAGCGACGCGAGCCCGCCGTCGGTGACGGCGGCGGTCGTCGCCGCCGCTTGGGCGGGGGCAGTGCCCGGCCCGGACAACACAGTCGGTGCGAACAACGTCGCGACACCGCCGACGAGCAACGCCAGCGTCACCGCGACCAGTGCGATACGTTCGGTGTTCATCGTACTCCGCGCTCTCTCACCGACCCGTATGAACCGTCCAAACGCTGCACCCGGATTCACCCGTCTTTCCACCGGCTTCACGGTCCTAATCCCGTCAAATCCGAATTAATCGCGTGACTGCACGGGCGTGGTATAAGTCATCGTGTGATAATGCACCTCACCACACGATCGCACGCACACGACTGGTCAGCCGGCGCGACGCGGTCGCGCGCACCGGGCCGGGTTGGCACCCGAGACGCGCTGCGCCCGGTCGACGTGGCCGCGCCCGAGCCACGTCGCGCCCGGCCGACGTGGGACCGAAACTCAACGCTTATTTATTCCTCGAATATTCTTCGGATATGGCTCGAAGTTTATCGAGAGACGACCCTCGGTCGGAGACCCTTCGCGAAGCGGGGCAACGGACGCTGCGGATCGGGGAGGATACCCCGATTCGGATCAGTTCCGGGCATCGCATCCTGCACCACGACGGAAAGTGTTCGCGCCCGCACGGTCACAACTACGAAATCACCGTCGAGGTGACCGGGGAACTCACCGAGGAGGGCTGGGTCGTCGACAAAGGGGACGTGACGGACGTCATCGACGCGTGGGACCACCGGTTCCTCGTCGAGGAGGGCGACCCGCTCGTCGACGCGTTCGAAGCGTCGGGTGACGGCGACGCGCTCGTCGTGTTGGACCACCCGCCGACGGCGGAGGTGATGAGCGTCTTGCTCGAACAACGGCTGCTCGACGCGTTCCCGGACACCGTCTCGGACGTGTCGGTGTCGGTGAGCGAGACCGGCGAGCTCTGTGCGACGTACTGATGCCGGTCGCTAGTGACGTCGAGGAGCCCGCAACGGACGCCGATGCGACTGGTGAGGGCCTCCCGATCAACGAGGTGTTCTACTCGCTGCAGGGCGAGGGAACGCTTGCGGGCGTCCCCTCGGTGTTCGTGCGAACCTCTGGGTGTAACCTGCGGTGCTGGTTCTGCGATTCGTACCACACGTCGTGGGAGCCGACCGGCGCGTGGCGCGACGTCGACTCGATCGTCGAGGAAGTGCACTCCCACGAGCAGGCCAATCATGTTGTGCTCACGGGTGGGGAACCGCTCATCCACGAGGAGTCGGTCGAACTCCTGGAGCGACTGGCCGCGGAGGGGTATCACACGACGGTGGAGACGAACGGGACGATCTACCGGGACGCGCCGATCGATCTGGCGAGTATCAGCCCGAAGCTGGCGAGCAGCACGCCGACGCCGGATCGGGACCCGAAAGGCGACGGCGAATGGGAGGAGAAACACGAGCAGAATCGGATCGATATGGACGCGCTCTCCCGCATGGTCGACGCGTACGAGACGCAGCTGAAGTTCGTCGTGACGGACGAGACGGACCTGCCGGAGATTACGGACCTGGTCGATCGGGTGCGGGCGGCGACGGAGACGACGGTCGCGAATGCCGACGTGTTGTTGATGCCGGAGGGCACGACGCGTGAGCAACTCGACGGGACGCGGAGCGATGTCGCCGAGCTCGCGATGGGGCACGGGTACCGGTACACGCCGCGGCTCCACGTGGACCTGTGGAACGACGCGCCCGGGACGTGAGCACGACACGACGAGATTCCGCTCGGCGTCGCGCGGTGCCGCGAGTGCGGTGCGGGCGTCGCGCGCGGCGTGGTGAACAGAGCGACAATCGACTGAACAGAGCGACAATCGACTCGACACAACTGAGCAGATATGAGCAATAAAAACGCGGTGATTCTGGTGTCCGGAGGGATGGATAGTGCGACGGCCGTGTACGAGGCGATCGAGCAGGGGTACGAGCCGTACTTCCTGCACACGTCGTACGGGCAGCGCACCGAAGACAAAGAGCACGAGTGCGCACAGGCGCTTGCTGAGGAGGTCGACGCGGCTGACTTCCTGCACATCGAAACGGGGCATCTCGCTCAAATCGGCGCGTCGAGCCTGACGGACGAGGAGATGGACGTGGCCGACGCGGACCTCGAGAGCGACGAGATCCCGACGTCGTACGTCCCGTTCAGAAACGCGAACCTGCTGTCGATGGCGACGTCGTACGCGGAAGCGACCGACTCGGAGGCCCTGTTTATCGGCGCGCATTCGGAGGATTTCTCCGGGTACCCCGATTGTCGCCCGGCGTTCTTCGACGCCTTTCAGAGCGTTATCGACGTCGGCACGAAACCGGAGACGGAGATCGAGTTAAAAGCGCCGTTCGTCGAGTGGTCGAAAACGGAGATCGCCGAACGAGGCCTCGAACTCGACGTGCCGTACGAGCTGACGTGGTCGTGTTACCGGGATAACGAACCGGCGTGCGGAACGTGTGACGCGTGTGCGTTCCGGCTCGAGGCGTTCCGCAACGCCGGGTCACGCGACCCGATCGCGTACGCGGAACGCCCCGAGTTCTCGTGAGCGCTGAGTGATACGCGACTCCCGCTGCCGCAGCGGCTGTGCTGATCGCTGACGCGGCCTGCGCGGACGCGGGGGAGTGCGATTCCGAACGCGCGACGCGAACGGTGAGATCGGCGTTCTAACGACCGGCGTGGCACTGAACCGGCATTCATCCGAACCCCCGTCTCGACTGTCGATCGGAATCACTGAGACGACGTCAGGGGAACCGCGTCGGAGACAGGTACGACCGCAGCTCCGGGTCGACGTTTCCGCCTCGGATTTCGGTCGCCAGGAACTCGCCGATCGCCGGCGCGAGCGTGATGCCGAGACCGTTCATCCCCGCTGCGACGAAGAAGCCGGGAACGTCGGTTTCGCCGACGATCGGGACGCCGTCGGGGGTGAGCGTCCGAACGCCGACCCACTCGTTTCCGAGCTCCGCACCCGAGAGCCGAGGGACGGCCTCCCGGATCCGCGCGTCGATATCGAGGTAGAACTCGTGGTCGACCGACCGGGCGTCTGCCGGGTCCAGTGGCGCCGCGTCCTCGTAGCCGGCACCGTAGCTCCCGGCGAACGCCTGCGTCCGACCCTCCCCCCGGAAGTAGAGGCCGTCGCCGAACTGGATGAACGGGAGCGCGAGGGAGTGGTCCGTGCGGAGCACGACGACGGGTCCTAGGTTGTGTCGGAGCGGGAACGACACGCCGACGGTTTCGTTCACGGTCGGGGCCCACGGGCCGGCGGCGTTCACCACGGCGTCCGCCGGCTGGAACCCGTTCTCGGTCTCGACGCCGGTGACGTCGCCGTCACGCGTGCGAACGTCGGTGACCGCGGTTTGGGTTTCGACGGCGACGTCGGCCTCGCCGACGTAGTACTGAATGATTTCGTACGGATCGAGGTACCCGTCGGCCGGGGTCGCCATCGCTCCGCACCCGAAGTCGGGGTCGAGGCCGTACTCGGCGACCTCCTCCGGTTCGAGGAATGTCGCCTCCGTGCCGAACTCTCGGAGCGTCTCCGCGAGGTCACGGAGCGATTCGGCCTGCTCGTCAGTCTCGGCGACGTCGAGCGTCCCGATCTGCTCGAAGCTGAGGGTTCCGTCCCGGATCAACGGCTCGTAGCGGTCCCACGAGCGCGACCGGAGCCGGTGGCTCGACCGATCCGGCGCCGACTGGTGCCAGACGAACATCGCGACGGAGTCCCCCGACGTGCCGGAGCCGAGCGCGTCGCGCTCGTACAGCACGACCGGACGAGGGTCGTCTCGAAGGTGATAGGCGAGGCTCGCGCCGATGACGCCGCCCCCGACGATAACGACTGGATCCATGGCGTGTCAGGTGTTCACCGACAGATAAACGTTGTCCACGGCCGGTCCGACGCCGGCGGGACGACTCGGCCGCCGCGTCGCGTCGACCGCCTCCGTCGCGGGGCGGGCGGTACGCTGATGAGACGGCTCCGCGAACACGGGTACATGCCGAAGGTAAGCGTGGAGATCCCACAGGAACTGCTCGACGACCTCGACGAGCACGTCGGCGACGACGGGAAGTTCGTCAACCGCAGCGACGCGATCCGCGCCTCGATCCGGAAAACGCTGGACCTGCTCGACGAGATCGATACGCGACACGGGCGGGTCGGCGACGGCGAGAGCGAGGAGCGCCGCGTCTGATGTCGGCGCCGTACTTTCCGGACGCGAACGAGTGGAAGCGCTCCGACCCCGAAACGGTCGGACTCGACCCGGACGCGGTCGCGGAGGCGATGAAGTACCACCAGCGCAACGGGACGCCGCACGAGCGGATCAACTACGACTTCGCGGATCACGAGACGTGGGACGAGGCGGAAGGCGAGTACGGTCAGCGGATCGGGCCGCATCCCGCTCGTCGCGGTGGTCCCGCCGGAGTGATCCTCAAGGACGGCTATCTCGTGGCGGAGTGGGGCGACACTCGCCGCGTCGATCAGACGTTCAGCGTCGCCAAGAGCTTCCTGTCCGTGGTGGCCGGGATCGCCTGGGACCGCGGCGAGATCGACGACGTGGACGACCACGTCCGCGCGTCCGTCGACGACGGCGGGTTCGAGAGCGACCAGAACCGCGAGATCCGATGGCGCCACCTGCTCCAGCAGACCAGCGAGTGGGAGGGAACGCTCTTCGGAAAGCCCGACGCCGTCGATCGGAACCGCGCCGTCGGGAAGGTCGACGATGCGCTCGATAAGTCGGAGACGCGCTCGCTGCGAACGCCGGGGACGTTCTGGGAGTACAACGACGTGCGGATAAACCGGCTCGCGCTGTCGCTCCTCCGAGCGATCGGCCGTCCGCTGCCGCGCGTGCTCGCGGAGAACGTCATGCGTCCGATCGGCGCGACCGACACGTGGGAGTGGCACGGCTACTACAACTCGATGGTCGACGTCGACGGGACCGCGATGCGGAGCGTGTCCGGCGGCGGTCACTGGGGCGGCGGACTGTGGATCTCCGCGCGCGACCTCGCCCGTGTCGGGTTGCTGTACCTCAACGACGGGAACTGGGACGGAGAGCAACTGGTCTCGGACGCGTGGGTCGAGGCGTCGACCGAGCCGTGTGACGTCTACGAGAACTACGGGTACCTGTGGTGGCTCAACACGAACCGGAGGCTGTGGCCGAGCGCGCCCGAATCCGCGTACGCCGCGCTCGGGCACGGACAAAACACCGTCTGGATCGACCCCGAACACGACGTCGTCGTCGTGCTCCGGTGGTTGAACTACACCGAGGACGGGGACGGGACCGACGCGCAGCGCGAGCAAGACCGGTTTTACGCGGCACTGCTCGACGGCCTCGACTAGGGCGGCCACTCGTCGGCGGGCGACGTCGCTCCGGAGTCGGTGTCCCGTCGCACGGGGTCCGTCTCCGGCCTCCCACGAACTGGTCGTCGGCCCGCGATGCGGACACGATCGACGGCAGTCCCCCTCACAACGTGACGTTCGTCCCGTCGCCGGCCTCGACCGCGCGCCGGTAGACGGACGCCCCGGCGGCCGCGTCGAGCGTCGCAGAGCCGACGCTCACGACCACCGACGTGGCCGCCGGATCGGTCGGCGAGCGTCGGCCGCCGACCAGATCGCCGAACGGCACGAGGTCCGCGACGCCGAGGTCGCTCGCGAGCAGGTCGCCCGTCTCGGCGACCTCCTCGGGCACGTCCGCGAACACCGTCCCCGCACCGTCGAGCACGGCCGGATCCAGCTCCTGCATCTCGGCGGTGAACGCCCCCACCGCCACGACCAGCGCGCCCGGGTCGAGCGCCCCCGCCGGGAAGACCGGCGCCGTCGCGGTCGTCGCCGTTATTACCGCGTCGGCGCCCGTGACGGCCGCCTCCGGCGTGTCGACCGCTCGCGCCGGGAGCCCCTCGGCCGTGAGGTCGTCGGCACACGCGACCCGCGAGTCGCTCGGCGAGTAGATCCGGACGTCGTCCAGCCCGACCACGGTCGCGACGGCGCGAGTCTGCCACCGCGCCTGCGCCCCGGCGCCGATCACGCCGAGCGTGGCCGTCTCGGGAGCGAGCTCACGGACCGCGAGCGCGCCGAGACAGCCCGTGCGGGCGTTGGTGATCGTCGTGCCGGCCATGTACGCCTCCGGACGCCCGGTCCGGGCGTCGGTGAGGGCGATCTGCGCGTTGATCGTCGGCATCCCGCGGTCGGCGTTCCCCTCGTGGACCCCGACCAGCTTCGTGGCGTACTGCTCCTCGCCGTGGATGTACGCGGGCATCGCGATGGCGGTTCCCGTCGGCTCGTCCCCGTCGAGGCCGGTCCCGACCGGGAAGTGCGGACGGTCGGGGCGCTCAACGTCCCCCGCGGCCTGTTTGGCGAGCGCGTTCCCCACCACGTCGACGAGCGCCGAGAGGTCGAGGTGCGTGGAGACCTCCTCCTCGGAGAGCAGCAGTACCATGACTGTCGAGGTTACCTCCCACCTCCTTAGCTGTGATCCACGAACCGACCGCGACTCGACGCCGTCGCGCGTCGGGCCGCGCCGTTGACCCCGCGTTCAGCCCCGGGACGGCCACCCGCGCTTATATCGCCGGGGATCGAGGGGCAGTCATGGACGTACTGGTCTGTGGCGGCGGGATCGTCGGCCTCGCAGCCGCGTACGAGCTGGCGGACCGCGGCGCGGACGTGACGCTGTGCGAGCGCGGATCGCTCGGGGCCGGGAGCACCGCACGCGCGGCCGGCGGTATCCGGTCCCAGTTCTCGACGCGGGTCAACGTCGAACTCTCGCTCGCCAGCAAGCCGGTCTGGGACGCGTTCGAGGAGCGGTTCGGCGTCGACATCGGGCTCCGCAGGAACGGCTACCTGTTCCTCGCACGGACCGAGGCGACCGCCGACCGCTTCCGGGAGAACGTCAGCATGCAGCGGAATCTGGGCGCCGCGACGGAGCTTCTCTCGCCCGCGGAGGCGGTCGAGCGCTGCCCGGGGATCGACCCCGAGCCGTTCGTCGCGGCGACGTACAACCCCGACGACGGGGTCGCCGACCCGAACCTCGCCGTGCAGGGCTACGCCGACGCCGCCCGGGAGGCGGGCGTCGACGTGCGAACGGGGACCGCCGTCACGGACGTCCACCGGGACGGGGGCCGCGTCGTCGGCGTTGACGTCTGCACGGAGGGAGAGACCGACCGGCGGGACGTCGACTGCGTCGTGAACGCGGCGGGCGCGTGGGCCGCGCGGGTCGGCGAACTGGCCGGCGTCGACCTCCCGATCGCGCCCCGGCGGCGACAGATCGCGGTCGTGGAGCCGTCGACGCCCGTCCCCGAGTCGACCCCGCTGACGATCGACCTCGACACGGGAGCGTACTTCCGGCCGGAGCGTGACGGAATCGCGCTCGTCGGCGGTCACTTCGCCGAAACGGATCCCGACGCCGACCCGGACGCCTACGACACGGGGCTGGACATCGACTGGGCGGCGGAGGCGGTAGAGCAGGCCGGGAGGGACATCGATTACTTCGGACCGGAGACGCGCATCCGGCGCGGCTGGGCGGGCCTGTACGCGGTCACGCCGGACCATCACCCGATCGTCGAGGAGTCGATACCGGGACTGGTGACCGCTGCGGGGTTCTCCGGTCACGGGTTCCAGCACGCGCCCGCGACCGGGCGCATCGTCGCCGAACTCCTCCTCGACGGCGAGCCCGATGTCGTCGACGTGTCGGCGCTCGCCCGGAAGCGGTTCGAGCGCGGGGAGGCGCTCGTCGAGCGGAGCGTCGCGTGAGCGCGGGGACGCGCTCACGGCTCGCACCGGGACGTCGCGGTCGCCGCGGCTCGGGACGTCGGGGCCCGGGTCGCCGCGTTCGCCGGACTCGTCCCGTTCGCGTGCGATCGACGCGGCCGGTGTCGAACGCGTCGGCCAGCAGTCCACCGACGCTGCCAGACTCCGCTCGACGACAGAACGGCGGAAGTCGTCGGCCTGTATATTTATATATGGCTGACACACGGTACCGTTCGTAACTCCACGTATCGATGAAGAACACAATCGAAACCGCACGAGCGATATCGGAGAAGTTTCGGAAAGCCAATCGCCGGTCGGTCGGCGGCGCGTCCCGCAGGTCGCCGGGGCCGGTGCGACTGATTCGGTGGCCGGCCGGTCGGGCGGAGACGGCGACGACGACTCGGTTCGGCCGGAAACGACGGGCGTCCACTCGGACTCGACTCGCCGCGCGACGAGGCGGGCGAGCGGCGCCCCGAGGGGAACTGCCGCACGCGGCCGGAGAGGGGGACGGCGCGTGACCGGCGATACCTCCCTGACACCGGGCGACGCTCTGCCGGACCTCTCCGGGCGGGTCGCCGTCGTCACCGGCGGCGGCCGGGGGATCGGGAGGGCGATCGCGCTCGGGATGGCCGCCGCGGGCGCGACGGTCGTCCCCTCGGCACGGACCGCGGCGGAGGTCGAGGCCGTCGCGGCCGAGGCCCGCGAGTTCGGCGTCGAGGCTCGCGGGATCGCCGCCGACGTGACCGACGGCGCCGACGTGACCGCGGTGGTCGACGAAACCGTCGACGAGTTCGGCTCCCTCGACGTCCTCGTCAACAACGCCGGCTTCAACCCGAGCGACGCGCTCGGCGATCCGACCGACGTCGAGAGCGACGCGGTCGAGTCGGTCCTCGACGTGAACCTGCGAGGCGCCTTCCGGACCGTGCGAGCCGCCGGTCCACACTTAAAAGAGGCGGGCGGGAGCGTCGTCAACGTCGCCAGCGTGGCTGGGGTCGTCGGGCTCCCGAAACAGCACCCGTACGTCGCCTCGAAACACGGTCTCGTCGGGCTGACGAAGAGCGCGGCGATCGACTGGGCGCCGGACGTGCGGGTGAACGCGGTCGCGCCGGGCTACGTCGCCACTGACCTGACGGAGCCGCTTCAGGAGAACGAGCGGCTCAGAGAGTCGATCCTCGACCGGACGCCGCTCGACCGGTTCGCCGACCCGATGGAGATCGCGGGCCCCGCGGTCTTTCTCGCCAGCGACGCGGCGAGCTTCGTCACCGGCGAGACGTTGGCGGCCGACGGCGGCTGGACGGCGCGGTGAGTCGGAGTCGGTCGCTCTCTCGGGTCACAGCCGGTCGGTCTCGCCCTCGACGTACGCCAAGGTGCGCGCCGCGAGCGCGGGCACCTGCGTCCGCATCGTCGGGTACAGCGGGTCGTCGCTGTCGCCGTTCAGGTGTCGCGCGAGGAACATCTCGCCCAGGGCGGCCATCTTGTAGGCCGCGAGGGCCCGGTAGAAGCGCTCGTGGGCGAACTCGCGTCCCGTCGTCGCCTCGTAGCGGTCGATCAGCGCCGCGCGGGTCGGATACCCCGCCCGCGCGGTGAACGTCGACATCAACTCGGGCATCGCCGGGTCCGGATCGCCCTCCTCGTACCAGAACAGGAGCAGCCACCCGAGGTCGGCGAGCGGGTCCCCGAGCGTCGACAGCTCCCAGTCGAAGACGGCGACGACCGACGGCGGCGTTCCGGGACCGTACATCACGTTGTCGAGCTTGAAGTCGCCGTGGACGAGCGTCTCGGCGTGGTCGTCGGGGGCGTTGTCGGCGAGCCACTCCCCGACGGCGATCAGGTCGGGAACGTCTCTGGCCGCCGTCGTCGTCTCGAACGCCCAGTCGAGTTGGGCCGTCCAGCGGTCGACCTGTCTGGCCGTGTACCCCTCCGGTCGGCCGAACTCGCCGAGCCCGACCGCCTCGTAGTCGACCGCGTGGATCGCCGCCAGCGTGTCGACGAGCTCGGTTCCGATCCGGTCGCGGGCCGCCGGCGTCGCGAAGCGCTCCGGCTCCGTCTCCCGAAACACGTCGCCGTCGGCGCGCTCCATGAGGTAGAAATCGCCGCCGAGGACCGCGTGGTCGTCGCAGGCGCGGAGCGCTCGCGGGACGGGAACGTCGGTGTCGCCGAGCGCGTCGACGACGCGGTGCTCGCGGAGCACGTCGTGGGCCGTGTCGGCCGTCTCGCCGGGGGGCGGTCGCCGAACCACCAGCTCGCGGTCGCCCCACGTGACGAACAGCGTCTCGTTGGAGTGGCCTTCGGCGTGCCGCTCGACGGCGTACGTCTCCGCCGGCCCGAACTCGTCGGTCAGGTAGGCCCCGAGCGCGTCGTCGTCGACCAGTCGATCGAGGTAGTTCGGACCGCTCACTCCCGATCCGCCTCCGGTCGGCCCCTTCCAGATCCATCCGTTTCAGACCGCCCCGATACCGGCCGATCGCGGCCCGAACGGCGTTCACCGCATCCGGCATATTTGACTACCATTGTCCGTCTATTCTCGATACATGGGTGGTTAGACGCCGAATTAATAGCCGTTTGGGCGCGGCCGGGCGGAAACACTATTTACAGTGCTAAGCGATCGTGGCCATGGAGTACGACGACGTCGGACGCGGGCCGGCGGTCGCCGAGACCGTCAGGGAGTTCGTCGACGAGACGGTCCTCCCGGTCGAGCGCGAGTGGCTCGGTCGCGGACCGATCCCGCCGGCGGAGATCGAGGCGCTGCGCGACGCCGCGCGCGACGAGGGGATCTACGCCCCGCAGGTCGCCGAGGAGTACGGCGGGCTCGGGCTCGGGTTCCGCGAGATGCTGCCGGTGTTCGAGGAGGCGGGCCGCAGCCTGCTCGGGCCGACCGCGCTCCGGTGTGCAGCCCCCGACGAGGGGAACATGCACACCCTCGAAACCGCGGCCACCGACGCCCAGAAGGAGCGGTGGCTCCGCCCGCTGGCGGCCGGCGAGATCGATTCCGGCTTCGCGATGACGGAGCCCATGCAGGGCGGGGGGTCGGACCCGAAGATGCTGGCGACGACCGCCGAGAAGGACGGCGACGAGTGGGTCATCAATGGCCACAAGTGGTGGACGACCGGCGGTGTCGAGGCGGACCTGCTCTTGACCTTCGCCCGCACCGATCAGGAGGCGCATCCGTACGCCGGCTGTTCGGTCATCCTCGTGCCCGCCGACGCCGACGGCGTCGAGGTCGTCCGGAACATCCCGCACCTCGGCGAGGGGCTGGTCGGGACGACGCACGCCGAGATCCGATTCGACGACGTCCGCGTGCCGGTCGAGAACACGCTCGGCGAGGAGAACGAGGGGTTCACCCTCGTCCAGCAGCGGCTCGGTCCGGCTCGACTCACGCACTGCATGCGATACGCCGGGATGGCCGACCGCGCGCTCGACATCGCGACCGCGTACCTCTCCGAGCGGGAGGGGTTCGGCGAGCCGCTCTCGGAGAAGCAGGGGCCGCGGTTCCGGATCGCCGACCGGCGCACCGAGCTCCACGCCGCCCGGACGATGGTCCGGCACGCCGCCGGGCGGATCGCCGACGGGCACGAGGCGCGCATCGAGGTGGCGATGGCGAAGACGTTCGCGGCGAACGTGGCCCAGGAGGCGATCGACGACGCGCTGCAGTTCTGCGGCGGCAACGGGATCGCGTACGACCTGCCGATCGCGCGCTTCCACGAGAACGTCAGGCAGTTCCGGCTCGTCGACGGCGCCGACGAGGTCCACCGCCGGTCGATCGCCCGCGACGCCTTCGCGGACCCGCCGACGGAGGAGCTGGAGCCGGTCACGCGGTTCGGCGAGTTCGACTGAGTCGCTCGCGGTGGCGCTCTCGAGAGCGGCGCCCGCCGATCTCTCCTCAGCGGCGCCCGCCGATCTCTCCTCAGCGGCGCCCGCCGGTCACTCCCCGTCCTCCTGAAACACCTCGAACAGCTCGGGATCGGTCCCGAACTTGAGGACGTTCGTCACGACGGAGTTCCGGAGGTTGTTGATGAGCTCGCCGTGTTCCTTGTAGAACTCGTGGATCCACTTCGACTCCTGTTCGCGGTCCTCGAACATCATGATCGTCTTCCACTGGTAGTCGCCGTCGGAGAGGAAGTACATGAACGTGTGACGGCTCGACCGGACGTGTTCGAGCGCGTCCCGCCAGTTCTCGTCGAACCCCTGGGGGTTGAACTGGAACTCGAACAGCGAGAAGAAGAGGTGCTCCTCGTTGGGGACCAGCGCTTCGCGGAACACGCCGTCCTCGCGCATTCGACGGATCGACTCGTTGACGGTGACGTGAGAGACGTCGATGCCGTGTTCCTCCTCGAGGAGATCGCGGAGCCTGCGAGACGTGAGCTGTGGGTCGCGCGCGAGCTCTTGCAGGATGATCGCGTCCCGCTCGGAGAGGTTCCAGTCGGAGATGGGCTGCTTCTCGGGCATTCTTTCCGTGGTGGTGGACGCGTCACCGTAATCAGTATTTGCACCGGGCGTCCGCTGCGGACGGGACCGACGCTCCCGCGTCCGGGTGTCGGGCGCGTCGACGTTCCGAGCGCGTCCGAGTGTCGAGCGCCGCCGGTTCTCACGGGCCGAGCGCGGCGATGTCGGCGCCGACGGCGGCCCGCGAGTCGGCCGGGTTCGGCTCGTGATCGGCGAGATGCGTCCACTCGCACGCCGGCAGCGTCGACAGGTGACTCAGAATCGGCGATCGGTACGAAGTCGCCGCGGCGACGCCGTCGCCGTCGCCCCAGATGTCGTCGATCACGGTCATCGAATCGATGCGGATCTCCACCGCGACCGGATCGCACCGCGAGACGATCGCGTCGAGCCCCAGGTGCAGCGCGGCGTACTCCGCGGTGTTGTTCTCCGCTCGCGACCCGACCGGCCGCCCGAGCCGCGCGAACGGCTCACCGTCGGTCTGGAGCACCGCGCCCGCGCCGGCCGGCCCGGGGTTCCCGCGCGAGCTCCCGTCGACGTACAGCACGACGTCGGCGTCCCCGGCCTCGGGGCCGCGGGCCTCCGCGGGCGGCGGCTCGCCCGCGAGGATCTCCTCCGCCGCCGCGCGGATCTCGGCGTCGGTCGTCTCCGGGTCGAACAACCCGCCGAATCCGGCGACGGCCGCGTCGATCGCGTCGATCGCGGGGCCGATTTCGTACTCGTGTCGCGCGAGCACCTCGTCGACTCGGCTGGCAAGCGGCGAGAGCGTCGCCGTCGGGAAGCGATCCATCTATATCGTGGTGTTCAGCCGTGGTTCTCGCCGGTCTCTCACGGCCGTCAGTAGCGGCAGCACAGACAAAAACACGCGGGTCCGGACCGCCCGAGTTCGGCGTCCGGCAGACGGGCTCCTCGGCCGGCCTCTTCGACTACGGTATTCCGGCCACCGTACGTGTTATCGTACGACAGACACTGTGCCGCGAGAGGGTCATTCGGAGAGCAGCGAGTCGACCTCGCCGGAAGCGTCGGGCGCGACCCCGAGGAGGTCCGCGAGGGTGGGCGTAACGGCACGGGCGTCGACCGGACCCTCGGGGAGCGTCGGCGCTGCGGGGCCGCCGATACCGAACGCGGGGAACGTATCCGGGTCAACGCGACCGTGGGAGCCGCCGACCCTCGTCGGGTCGAGCGAGGCCATTCCCTCATCGCCGAAAAACAGTTCACAGGGATCGAAGCCCGGCTTCCGGTGGATGTCGACGCTGGTGGCGTAAAACGGGGCGTCGTCGCGGTCGTCCCACCAGTAGTACTGGAACCAGGCGTTCTCCTCGGCGACGAGGACGAACTCGCCCGCGTTCGGGTGCGCCGCGAGGGCGTCGTCCTCGGCGGTGAGCACGGCGTCGACCCCGAGGAGCTCGGCGAGCGCAGCGCGGGCCGCCGCTCGGGCGCCCGGGTCGACGTAGACGTGCGCGAGCTGGTGGTCGACCATCGCGAACGCCTCGGAGGCGTCGAGGTCGACCTCCTCGCCCCCCTCGCCGTCGTCGACCACCGAGACCAGCCCCGCTTCGCGCAGGGCGCGGTTCGGAAAGACCGGCGTGTCGACGGCGCTGAACCCGTACTCGCTCACGACGGCCACGGCGGTCTCGTCCCACCGATCGTCCCCGCGGCGGGTCTCGACGAACTCGCCGAGCAGGTCGTCGACGGTCGAGAGCTCCGCCTCGAACGCGTCGCCGGGCCCCTCGGCCAGGCCGGTGTAGTCGAGGTGAGGAACGTACACCCACAGCACGTCCGGATCGACGCGTTCGATGGCCCGCTCCGCGGCCGCGAGGATCCAGCGGGTCGCCTCGACGCTCGCCGCCGGCCCCCAGTAGTTGTGGAGCGGGAAGTGACCCAAGTCGTCCCGGAGGTCGTCGTAGAGGTCGGCCGGGTTCGTCCAGCAGTTCATCTCGATGAGGTCGTTGTCCGCGTCCTCGATGGGCGAAGGCGTGACGGCGACGTCGGCGTCGGTACCGATCAAGTGCTGGAAGAACAGCGCGCCGGTCGTCGCGCCCCCCTCGCGGGCCGTCTCCCAGAGCCGCTGTCGGTCGGCGCGGTCTCGCCCCCAGAACTCGACCGTGTCGGTTTCGCGGTCGTACCGTCCGCTCGCCACGTCGCCGTGGGTCGCGGGGTCCGTCCCGGTCGCGAGCGTCGACTGGGCCGGCACCGTCAGCGCCGGAAACGCGGGACGAGTCGCCACGACGTCGTCGAGCAGGTCGGCCGTCGCGGGCATCGCGTCGGCGGTGACGTGGTCCGGCTGGAGGCCGACGACGTCGAGGACGATCACGCGGCCGGCGTCGGCCGTCACTCGTCCACCTCCGGCCGACTACCGGCCGATGCCGTTTCGGCGGTCCGGGCGGGGTCGGCGGCCGACGTCCGGTCGTCGCCCGCGTGCGCTTCGACGTACGCCCGGAGCATGGCGAACTGCTGGGAGAGGTCGTGTTCGTCGACGCCCATGGGCGACTTGAAGAACGAAGCGAGGTGGGGTTGGAGACCCCCTTCGTTCCGTTCGTCGGCGTAGGCGGCGAGTCGAGCCAGATCGAGGACGAGCGGCGCCGCCAGCGCCGAGTCGCTTCCCTCCCACGTCAGCTGGAGCTTCATCTCGGTGCCGAGGAACCCCCGGAAGTGGACGTGGTCCCACGCGGTCTTCCAGTCGCCGAGCGACGGCGTGTAGTCGATACGCACCCGGTTGTGTTCGAGGTCGGGGAGCAGGCTCTCGAGGACGCCCCCCTTGCTCGCCAGTTTGCCCGCCTGGTTCTCCTCGTCCTCGAGCACGAGGCCGTCGTCGTTGCCGAGGATGTTGTGGCCCTCCCAGGACATGACGTGGAGGTTTCGTCCGGCGAACATCGGAGCGAGCGCGGATTTCAGCAGCGTCTCGCCGGTCTTGCCGTCCCGACCCATGTGCGGGACGCCTTCGGCCTCGGCGAGCTCCTCGAGCCCGCCGAGCGCGCTTCCCGTGTTCGGCGTGAAGTTGACGAACGGCCGGCCGTCCGACAGCGCGGCGTACGCGTACAGCGAACTGGCGGGGATGTCGGGGTCGTCGTCGTCGAGCGCCGCCTCGAACGCCGCCCGAGTGTCGTACCTGTCGGGAGCAGCGGGCATCGGTTCGCTCGAAGCCACGTTGACCACGACGACGCGGTCGAGGTCGTTGCCCCGCTCGAAGTCGGTCAGGTCCGCCTGGATCTGCTCGACGACGCCGCGAAGCGAACGGTCGTCCTCGAGGAGGTCGTCGTTCGCCAATTCGAGCGCGCGGCCGCAGTTCACTGCCGTTCCGGTTCTGATCCGCTCGTCGATCTGGTCGAGATCCTCGGCGACGGCGTCGACCACGGACGCCGGCGGGACGCCGTCCTCCGAGAGCGCCGCCGCACCCTCTCGAAGCGGCTGAGTCTGAATGTCGTGCCCGCCGAAGACGAACTCCTCGACGGCGGGCAAGTCGAGACGGGCGCAGGGTTCACGGGCGGTCACCAGTCCGGTCGCGTCGGCCGCGCCTCGGTCAATGGCCCGGGCACCGACCATCGCCGTCGTGGCGACGTTTCCGCGCGCGCCTATCAGCCAGACGCCGACGGTCATCGCCGCCCCCGCGCTGGTCGCCGCCGGAGCTGGAGCCGCGTCGGTTCGGTTCTGTCGTAATTACTGAACGACATATTAACGAATCTGTGACTGTGTGATTTAAAGAATAGTCCAACTAACGGATGGTTCCGGCCGATCTCGTGTATAGTTGTGACCGTTTAACTCCCGACATTGAGGGCCTGAAACGGTTGAACGGCTTTTCAGCGTGTGGCTAATTAATATCCTCGGGTAGTTGAGATTTCTCATGCGGATCATCGATCCACATATGCACATGGTGTCGCGCTCGGCGGACGATTACGAGCGAGCGCGGCGCGCAGGCGTCGAGTGCTGTATCGAACCCGCCTTCTGGAGCGGGACCGACAAACGACACGCCGGGTCGTTCTTCGACTACTTCGAACACATCATCGACTTCGAGACCGAACGGGCTGAGCGGTCGGCGGGCATGGACCACTACGTCACGATCGGGCTCGAGCCGAAGGAGGCGAACTACGAGGCGATGGCCGAGACGGTCCTCGAGCGCCTCCCGGAGTACCTCGACCGCGAGAACGTCGTCGGCGTCGGCGAGATCGGCTACGACCAGCAGACGGAAGCCGAAGACCGGGCGTTCCGCCGCCAGCTCCGGATGGCCGAAGAGCGGGAACTGCCCGTCATCGTCCACACGCCCCACGAGGACAAGCCGTCGGGGACCGAGCGCATCGTCGACGTCATCGAAGAGGAGGGCGTCACTCAGGAGCGCATCATCATCGACCACAACACCGAGGAGACGATCGAGACGAGCCTGCAGACCGACTGCTGGATCGGCTTCACGCTCTACCCGGGGAAGATCGAAGCCAGCGCGGCGATCGACCTCCTGGAGGAGTACGGCACCGACAAGATGCTGTTCAACAGCGCCGCCGACTGGGACCCCTCTGACCCGCTCGCGGTGCCCGAGGCCCGCGACGAGATGCTCGACCGAGGGTGGGACCGGGACGAAGTCCGGAAGGTCGTCCTCGAGAACCCCCACGAGTTCTTCAGCCAGTCGCCGAACTTCGAGTATGAGCTCTGAGCCGCGGCTCGGCTTCTCGACGAACGCCTTCCGGGAGTACGACTTGGCAGAGTCGATCGAGCTGATCGCGGACGCGGGATACGACGGCGTCGAACTGCTGTTCGACGAGCCGCACCTCTATCCCACGACGACGACGGACACAGACCTCGACGCCGTGCGGGCGGCGCTCGCGGACGCGGACGTCGCGATCAGCAACTGCAACGCGTTCATGCTGACCGCCATCGAGGGGTTCCACCACCCCTCGTACGTCGAGCCCGACGACGAGTACCGGCAGCGACGGATCGACTACACCGCCGACGCCCTTCGGGTCGCGGCGGCGCTCGACCAGCCGTACATCTCCATCGAACCCGGGGGCCCCGTCCCGGACGGGAAGTCCCGCGAGTGGGCGATGGACCGGTTCGTCGCCGCCGTCGAGGAGCTGACGCCGGTCGCCCGGGAGACGGGCGTCGACCTCCTCGTCGAGCCGGAGCCGGACCTCCTGATCGAGACGACCGACCAGTTCCTCGCGCTCGCCGACCGGGTCGACACGGACGTCGTCGGCTGTAACTTCGACGCGGGTCACCTCTTCTGCGTCGGCGAGGAGCCCGCGGCGCAGGTGGAGCGTCTCGCGCCGTACACCCAGCACTATCACCTGGAAGACATCCCGGCCGACCGGCGCCACGAGCACACCCAACTCGGCGACGGAGCGATGGACGTCGACGCGTTCCTCACCGCGGTCGCCGAAACCGACTACGACGGGTACGTCACCGTCGAACTGTACCCGTACCAGGAGACCGCCGCGGAGACCGCCCGGGGAGCGATGGAGTACCTCCGCGACCACGGGTGGGCGTAGGGCGATGGCGACGGCGTCCCCGACCGCCCGCGACCGGCTCGCGGGGTACGCGGCGCTCGTCCGCGTCCCGAACCTGTTCACCGCGCCGCCGGACGTCGTCGCCGGCGCGGCGCTCGCGGCCGCCGTCGGAACCCCCGTCCTCGCCGGGGACGTCGCGACACTCGCGGTCGGCTCGATGCTGTTGTACGCGGGCGGCGTGTCGCTGAACGACTGGGCCGACGCCGCCGTCGACGCCGAGGAGCGTCCCGAGCGTCCCGTCCCGTCCGGCGTCGTCTCTCGACGGGCCGCGCTCGGCGTGGGGCTCGCGGCGCTCGGCGGCGGCGTCGCGCTCGCCGCGACCGTCGGTCCGGCGCCCGCCGCGGTCGCCGGGCTCTTGGCGGCCGTCGTCGTGAGCTACGACGCCCTGCTGAAAGGGACCTCGGTCGGGTTCCTCGCGATGGGCACGGCCCGCGGGCTCAACGTTTTGTTGGGCGCCAGCGTCGCGGGCGGGGCGGTCCTCGCCGCGCTGAACGGGAGCGCGGCCGACGCGACCGCGGGCCTCGTCGCCGTCCCGACGGCGGTCCTCGGCTACATCGCGCTCGTCACCGCGATGGCCGACGACGAGGCGACCGGCGGCTCCCGTCGGCGGATCCTCGCCGCGGGCGCGGCGTCCGTCATCGCGGCAGTCGTCGTCGCCGGAGCGCTCCTCGCCGCCGGACCGCCGTCGCTCGCCGTCGCCGTGGGGCTCCTCGCGCTCGGCGCGTTCCTCGCCCGCAACTGGCGGGCGCTCCGTCGGGCGTACGCCGACCCGACGCCCGAGACGGTGGGTCCCGCAGTCGGGACCTGCGTCGTCGGCGAGTCGCTGCTCGTCGCGGGCGCGGCGGCCGCCGCCGGCGTCGGCTGGGCGCTCGCTGCGCTGTCGTTTCTCGTCCCCGCGACGGTCCTCTCCAGGCGGTTCGACGTGAGCTGATCCACCATGACACAACTCGCATTCTCTACGAACGCGTACACGGAGCACGGCCTCCCCGAAGCGATCGGGCGCATCGCCGACCACGGCTACGCCGGGGTCGAGCTGCTCGGCGACGTCCCCCACGCCTACTTCCCGGAGTTCGACCACGCAGATCGGGACGCGGTCCGGGAAGCGCTCGATGAAACCGGTCTCGCGGCGTCGAACGTCAACGCCAACACGGCGACGGGATTCTATGACGACGCTCCGCCGTCCGCCTTCTTCGACCCGAGCCTCTCGACGGCCGACGACGACGACCGTCGGTGGCGCGTCGAGTACACGAAGCGGGCGGTCGACCTCGCCGAACTGGTGGACGCGCCGGCCGTCTGCGTCGCTTCGGGAACGGCTCTCCCCGGCACGCGCCCCGCGACGGCGTACGATCACTTCGTCGACTCTCTCCACGAGATCCTCGACTACGCGGAGCCGCGGGGGGTCGAGGTCGGCATCGAGTTCGAGCCCGAACTCCTCGTCGAGAACGTCGAGGAGACGCTGACGCTGCTCGACGACGTGGGTCGGGACGGCCTCGGCGTCAACCTCGATCTCGGTCACGCGGCGGTGTACGGTGACGATCCCGTCGACGCCATCCACCAGTGCGCGGGCGTCATCACCGGCGTCCACGTCGAGGACATCGCCGGCGGGATACGCGGGAAGCACTACCACCTCGTTCCCGGCGAGGGCGACCTCTCGTTCGCGCCGATGTTCGACGCGTTCGACGACATCGGCTACGACGGGTTCGTCACCTTGGAGCTGTACACGTACCCCAAGCAGCCGGACCGCGCGGCGCAGAAGGCATACGAGACGCTCGCACCGTACGTCTGAAGGGGGCGTCCGTCTCCCGTTATCTCGGTCGGAACGAGCGGGTCCCGACCGTCCGATGTTACAATATACTATCGGTGACCGGGGCTGAACGGACGGGTCGCCGAGCGTCACCGATTCGCTCAGTTCGCCGTCAGGTGCCCGGAACCGGTCGGACGCGGTCCGAGGCGCTCAAAACGAGGTCTCGTCCGACTCGGTGGCGGCGCTCCCGCGGTCGTCGTACCCCTTTCGCCCGACCGCGTCCTCCGGGAGCAGCGAGGTGACGAACTCCTCCAGTTCGGCCTCGGACCGGAAGGGCTCGGGCTCGTCGTCGACCAGCTCCAGGATCTCCGGAAGCGGCATTCTCTCCCCGTTCGCGAACTCGACGACGCCCTCGTCACACTCCTCGACGACGGTGTCGAACGTCACGGGGTACTGGCGGTCACAGACGTCGGTGAGTGCCGTTTCGACATCCATACGATACTTTCGTGAAGAATACTGAAAAGGATGATCCCAAACGGGCTCGGCAGAGCGTGCGTTCGCCGGTCGTCGCGACCGTCGCCGATCGCAGTCCCTTCGGGCCGGGGCGGGACCGCCCCCGCGGCCGGAGGGTATACCTGACCGGGCGTCGCAGTACCTCGCATGTCTCCCGCGTTGCGATGTTACCGGTGTGGGGAACGATACGACGACGCCGCCCGCGTCCGCTGCGGGTGCGGGGAGCCGCTCTGGTTCGAGACCGACGCGGCGGCGTTCAGCTGGGCCGACTGCCGGGCCGCCGACGGCATGTGGCGCTACGAGCCGCTGTTGCCGATCGACCGGCCCGAGGGGATCGCTCGCGCCGCGGGCGGCACCCCGCTGGTCAGGAGCGAGCGGCTCGACGCCGCCGCGGGCTGTCGCGTACACGTCAAAGACGAGGGCGAACACCCCACCGGCGCGTACAAGGACCGAGGCAGCGCCGTGGCCGTCTCGCACGCGATCGCGACGAGCGGCGGCGCCGTCGGCACCGTGTCGTACGGGAACATGGCGATGAGCACCGCCGCGCACGCCGCCAGCCTGGGCCGCGAGTGCGTCGTGCTCGTCCCCGACGAGATCCCGACGGTCCGGCTGGCGCTCATCGGCCAGTACGAGCCGACGATCGTGCGAGTCGACGGCGATTACGGGGCGCTCTACGGCGACGCGCTCGACCTGTCCGGCGAGCTCCCCATCTCCATTCTAGTCAGCGACGCCCCGGCGCGGATCGGCGGGTACAAGACCGCCCTGTTCGAGATATGCGAGGCGTTCGCGCCGGAGGCGCCGGACGCGCTCGTGGTGCCGACGAGCTCCGGGGGGTTCGCCTCGGGGCTCTGGCGCGGGATCCGCGACCTCGAGGCCGCCGGGCTGCTCGACGACCCTCCGCGCCTCTACCTCGTCCAGACCGTCGCGGGCGACCCGATCACGCGGGCGTTCGACGCCGGCGAGACGGACCCGACGCCCCTCTCGCCCGAGGAGACCGGCGAGACGATCGCTCACTCGATCGGGAACCCGGACCCGCCGAGCGGCGGACGCGCGCTCGCGGCGGTCCGCGACACCGGCGGCGCCGTCGTCTCCGTCGACGACGACGAGATCCGGACGGCACAGCGGCGGTTCGCCGTCGACGGCGGCTTCTGCGTCGAGCCGGCGTCGGCGGCGTCGCTCGCGGGCGCGACCCGCCTGTCGGAGCGCGGCGAGCTCGCCGCGGACGACGACGTCGTGCTCCTGCCGACCGGAACGGGGTTCAAGGAGCTCGGCACCGGCGACGCGTCGGTGGCGACCGAGCGGACGAGCCGGACGGCGCTCCCGGAGCGGCTCGCCTCGCTGCTCGACGCCCCCTGACGGCGTCCACGACGACCGCCGTGTGACGTCCGTCAACGGGTGGGCCGCACCTGATCGGCTCGATTGGTGACGTCGTCGGAGCGTTCGGATGCGACTGGATACCGTCACACGAGAGCCCCACCGGCTCGTCGACCCCGTCGATCGCCGCTCCCGACGCGGTCTCCGGCGAGCGTCGGCGACGGGTCGCGCCGACCGACCACACGACGGGCGCTCGAACTGACCGGGCGGTTCACCGAGCGAACGTCCGTCTCGATACAGTATTCTGCGGACGGCCCGCCCTCCGCCGAATGCGACCGTTCGAATCGAGATGTCCTGTTCCGCCCACGGTTTCGAGAAGCGATGAGATCTGCACTGTCAGGCCTCCAGACGACCGTGTTAGTGTGTATTTACCATGGTTTCAGCACCGTCCTGAACGCGTGTTATTCTCGCTTTTATTAATAAAATTAGTTATATAAACTATCCTACGACGGTCTGAAATCGGAACTGCACGCGGCCCGAGTAGTAGATCAAATGTAATTGGTTCAATCACTTCCTGAATCTTACTGTCGTACTCATAACAATAATCGGTCGTTTTCTCAATATGTCTGATGCTCCTCAGACGGAAGCAGCCTGTCCCCGTACGCGCGGCGGCTTGTGATGCGCGTACACGCCCGGAGGCAAATCAGCGGAGGACGCACAGTGACGAACCGATTCTGTCGAGACCGGAGACGAGATCACAGTGAGCGCGTCCGCAACCACTCGGTTCTTCGCGGTCGCGTTCTCCGTGCTGATGTTGGTCTCGGCCGCGGGGGCCGGGATGATCGGAAGCGTCGGCGTCGCGCAGGCACAAGACGGCGGCGACGTCATCGAGCGGGTAAACGCGGGCGGCCCGAGCGTGAGCGCGTCGTCCGGACCGGACTGGGCGTCCGACAGTAGCGGAAGCACGTACAGCTCGGGCGGCTCCACCTTCACGACGGACAGCCTGACGGCGGGGGACATCACGAACCCGACGGACGCGCCGTCGGAGGTGTTCCTCACGGAGCGGTACAGCGACCACTCGTGGTCGTTCGACGTGACCGCCGGGACCGAGTACGAGGTCCGGCTCTACTTCGCGGAGGTCTACCACGGCGTCGAAACGTCGAGCGCGGACACGGGCGACCGCGTGTTCGACGCGTCGGTCGAGGGCGATCAGGTCCTGAACGACTACGACATCGTCGCCGAGACCGGCGGCGCCGCGACGGCGACCGTCGAGACGTTCGAGGTGACCCCGTCGGACGGGACCCTCGACGTCTCGTTCACGACCGAGGTGGACAACGCGAAGGTGTCCGCCATCGAGATCGTCGAGGCCACGCCTGACCCCGGCGTGCTCGGCGGGCCCGACAGCGTTGACTTCGGGACGGTCGTCACCGGCGAGAACGCGACCGAGTCCGTCACCCTCTCCAACGAGGGGGAAAGCGGTGATCAGTCGATCACGGTCGACGGCGCCTCGGTGACCGGCACTGACGCCGGCGACTTCTCGACGAACTTCTCCGGGAGCGTGACGCTCGCACCCGGTGAGACGACCGACATCCCCGTGACGTTCTCGCCGTCCGACACCGAGGCGAAGTCGGCGAGCCTGGAAGTGAGTCACGACGCGGAGAACACCACCTCGCCGCTGACCGTTGACCTCGCGGGTGAGGGCGCCAGCGACGTTTCGGTCGGCTTCAGCAAGTCCACGCTGCAAGGCTTCAGCGCGGGCAACCCCACGGCCATCGACATCGGCCCGGACGGCCGCGCCTACGTCTCGACGCAGGGCGGCTCCGTGTACGCGCTCAACGTCGAGCGCACCGGCGAGGACAGCTACGAGGTCATCAACGAGGTCCAGATCGACGCGATCAAGGACATCCCGAACCACGACGACTTCGGCAACGTCGAGTCCGATGGCAATCGCCAGATCACGGGGCTGACCGTCGGCGGCACCGCCGACCAGCCCGTGGTTTACGTCGCTTCCAGCGACCCCGAAATCAGCGTCGGACAGGACGACGACTCCACCGACACCAACTCGGGGGCGATCTCGCGGCTGACGATCGACCCGGGAAGCGACGGAACGCTCGAGGCGAGCGAGGTCGACCACGACGTGTTGGTCCTCGGGCTGCCGCGCTCCGAGGAGAACCACGCGACGAACGGCCTCGATCTGACCCCCGACGGCGACACGCTGTACGTCGCGCAGGGCGGCCACACCAATAAGGGAGCCCCGGGCGACAACTTCGGGCACACGCCCGAGTACGCGCTGTCGGCGGCGGTCCTCGAGATCGACCTGGCGCAGATCGAGAACAACCACCAGGCGAAGAACCTCGGTAACTACGACAGCGACTACCCGGCCCTCGACTTCTACTACGGGATCCCGACAATCCAGAACGACGATAGTACGGACGGCGACGACCTGCCGTTCGGCGGGAACGACGGGATCAACCAGGCGAAGCTGATCGAGGGCGGCCCGGTGCAGATCTACTCGCCTGGCTACCGGAACCCCTACGACCTGGTCCTCGCGGAGAGCGGCCAGCTCTACGTCAGTGACCACGGTCCGAACGGCGGCTGGGGCGGTCAGCCGGCCGACGCGGACGGCAACACCGTGGCCGACGCGGCGTCGGTGACGAACCATCCGAACGAGGACGGGAGCTTCTCGACGAACGACCAGCTCATCGCCGCCGACGAGGGCGAGTACGGCGGGCACGCGGCGCCGATCCGTGCGAACCCCACGCAGGCGGATATCTACGACGCGGACGGGAACCTGGTCTTCGACATCAACGAGTCGAACTCTCCCGTCCCCGAGAGCATGGTGAACCCGGCCGAGGCCGACTACATCCCGCCGACGAGCGGGTCGCCGGACCCGGGGGCTCCCGCGGGGAGCGCCAACACGATGGAGACCACGAGCGGAGAGAAGGTTCTGTTCGGTCCGACCGGCGGGACGACCGAGTACACCGCCTCGAACTTCGGCGGCGCGATGGAGGGCGACATCCTCCAAGTGGAGCTCGGCGGCGACGTCGAGCGCGTCGAACTGAGCGCCGACGGCCAGACGGCCACGAACGTCGAGACCGTCTTCAACACCGGCGGTCCGCTCGGCATCACCGCGCAGGACGGCGACGCGGCGTTCGCCGGCACCGTCTGGACCGCCAACCACGGCGGCAACGACGTCACGGTCTTCGAGCCGAACGACTTCGACGGCACCGGTAACGGCGACGAGTGTACCGGCGCGGACGACCCGTCCCTCGACGAAGACGGCGACGGGTACGATAACGCCGACGAGATCGACGCGGGCACGGACCCGTGCTCGTCGAGTTCGACGCCCGCGGACTTCGACGACGACGGCGAGTCGAACCTGAACGACCCCGACGACGACAACGACGGCCTCAACGACACCGAGGACCCGTTCGCCGTCGATCCGGACAACGGCGTCAACACGACCCTGCCGGTTCAGCACGACCTCTCCGAGCTGAGCCTGTTCGGCGAGGACGGGCAGGGCTGGACGGGCGTGATGACGAACGGCCAGGACGACTACCAGGACCTCTACGACCCGACGAAGATGACGGTCGGCGGCGCGGCGGAGGTCCTGACCGTCGAGGAGGTCCCGCAGGGTGACGCCTACGAAACGCCGAACACCCAGCAGTACGGGTTCCAGTTCGGCGTCAACACGCCGGACGAGCCCTTCGTGGTCGAGACGACGGTCGCCTCCTTCCCGGAGAACCCGGAGGACTTCCAGTCCGCCGGGCTCCAGATCGGGGACGGTACCCAGTCCAATTACGTCAAGCTCGTCGCCGCGGCCAACGGCGGCGACGGCGGCGTCGAATTCGCGAAGGAGGTCAACGACTCGTTCGACGGACAGATGACCGACGAGAGCGCGGTCGCGGGCGGAACCACGACGCTTCGGATGACGGTCGACCCGACGACCGACCCGACGCCGGACAACGGCGTCGACGAGGTCGCGGTCACCGCCGAGTACGAGGTCGACGGCACGACCACCGAGGTCGGAACCGTCGCGATGCCGGCGAGCTGGCTCGACACCTCGGACGGCGTCGCGCCCGCGGTCGGGATTATCTCGACGTCTAACGGCGCAGAGAACACGTTCTCGGCGACGTGGACGGACGTCTCGGTCGACTACGTGGACGCGCCCGAGAACCAGCCGCCGACGGCTGACGCGGGCGCGGACCAGACGGTCGACGAGGGCGACTCGGTCACGCTCGACGCGTCCGGATCCAGCGACCCGGACGGCGACCAGCTCGGCTACACGTGGACCCAGACGGCGGGTCCGGACGTCAGTCTGAGCCAGAGCGACGGCGAGACGACGACGTTCACCGCGCCCGAGGTCGACTCGGAGACGACGCTCGCCTTCGAGGTGAGCGTCTCCGACGGCCAGGCCACCGACACCGACACGGTGAACGTGACGGTGACCGAACCGAGCGACGTCGCGCTGGCCGTCAACGCCGGCGGCGGCAATTACACTGCCAGCGACGGCACGGAGTACATCAGCAGCAGCGAGACAGACGTGTTCACCGGCGGCTCGCCGTTCAGCGTCACCCAGGACATCGCAGGGACCGAGGACGACCCGCTGTACCAGACCGAACTGTACGGCGGCGGGTCCAGCGACGGTGCGCCGGACGCGCCGAACATCTCGGCGCCCGTCGAGAACGGCACCTACGAGGTCACGCTGAAGTTCGCCGAGCTGTTCCAGAGCTCGAACGACTCGCGCGTCTTCGACGTGTACGTCGAGGGCGATCAGAAACTCGACGACTACGACATCTACGACGAGGTCGGTGACTTCACCGCGACGGACAAGACCTACACGGTCGAGGTCACCGACGGCGAGCTGAACGTCGACTTCGTCGCCGAGACCGACAACGCGAAGATCGGCGCGGTGAAGGCGGTCCGCACCGGTGACGTGTCGACCGAGACGACGAGCGCCGACGTGGCCGTCTCGCCGGGCAGCGACATCGAGACGAGCACCTACTCCAGCGGCTCCTATCAGGTGACCAACACCGGCGAGACGAACATCACGACGGTCCGGGTGGACCTGAACGAGACGGTCCTCCCGGACATGGTGTTCGATCCGTTCAACACCGCCGGCGATAACGTCGGCAAGGAGTTCACGCTTGACGGCGGCGACGTCACCGTCGAGAACGTCGAGTACGCGAACTTCCACAACGGGGAGAACAACAGCGCCGGATACGACAGTCTGATCGTCACGCTCTCGGACTTCGAGTCGGGCGAGACGATGTCGTTCTCCATCGACAACGACCCGACCAGCATCAGCAGCACCGAACTCGGCTCCCAGGCCGCGGGTCCGGTCTCCGGGCTCGAACTGGCCGGCGGCACCGTGTCGGTCGGCGCGGACGAGACCGACACCTACGAGGCGACGCTCGTCGGCGACGGGAGCGCCGGCGGATCGGAGGCCGTTGTCAAAGAGGACACCGACGAGACGAAGCCGGCGATCGCCGTCGACAACGTCTCCCTCTCGTCGACGACGCTGTCCGACCGACACACCGCCGCGACCGTCTCGGCGGCCGACCAGACGGTCAGTATCTCGGACGCGCCCGCGAACGCGGACGTGACGCTCCTCCGCGTCGAGGGCGAACTGAATCTCACGGACGTCCCCGATCCGTACGAGATCGAGGAGTACGAGGCGAACAAGGCCGTCGACGTGGAGTACTACCCGGCGACGACCGACGACAGCGGCGCGGCCACGGTGGACGTCTCGCTGACGAACTCCACGGCGGAAGGCGGCCTGAACTACTTCGTCGCCGCCGTCGAGGAGCCGGACGGCGACACCGGCCCCACCTCCGACTACGTGGTGCTCGAGCTCTCGGAGGAGCCCGAGAACACCGCCCCGACGATCGACTCGATCACCGACCAGGGCGTCTCCGAGGGCGAGTCGCTGACCGTCGACGTGCCGGCGTCCGACGCGGACGGCGACGCGCTCGACCTGTCCGTCAGCGGACCGTCGTTCGTCGCCCTCGACGAGCAGAACGGCACGATCACCCTCGCGCCCGGTGACGACGCGGTCGGCACGTACGGCGTGACCGTCACCGCCGACGACGGGAACGCCACCGCGAGCGAGTCGTTCGCGGTGTACGTCGACGAACCCGACCAAGACGGAACGGTCGTCGCGGCGGTCAACGCCGGCGGCGGCAACTACACCGCCAGCGACGGCACGGCCTACGCGGCCAGTTCGAACTTCACCGGTGGTCCCAGCGCGTTCAGCACTGGCGACGCCGGAACCCCGTCCGACCCCGATATCGGTGGCACCGAGGACGACACGCTGTACCAGACTGAACTGTACGACACGGACTTCGGCTACGCCGTGCCCGCCGAAAACGGCACCTACGAGGTGACGCTGCAGTTCGCGGAGATCTACCAGGGCGTCTCCCCGAACGACGGGCCGGACTCCGACGGACCGACCGACGGAACGAACGAGAACGACCGGTTGTTCAACGCGACCGTCGAGGGCCAGGAGGTCCTGACGGAGTACGACATCTACTCCGAGGTCGGCCCGCTGAACGCGACCGACAAGACGTACACCGTCGAGGTCACCGACGGGGAGCTGAACGTCGAGTTCAGCGCCGTCAACGACAACGCGAAGATCAGCGCGATCAAGGTCGAATCGCTCGAGGAGCCCGACGAGCCGATCCCGCCCATCGGCGACTTCGAGAACGCGCCGACCGATCCCGACGGCGACGGCCTCTACGAGGACGTCAACGGCGACGGCGAGGTGAACTCCGGCGACGCACAGGCGATCTTCGCGAACAGCCAAGACTCGGTCGTCCAGAACAACACCGACGCGTTCGATTACAACGGCGACGAGTCGGTGAACTCCGGCGACGCACAGGCGCTGTTCGCCAACGGCCTGTCTGCCGGCGACGACGACGGGACGGAGGCCTGATCAGCCGCCGCTCCGCGCACCGGCCCGGTGCCACTCCAGAGGTGCGGCACCCTCGCGGGCCGAGCGCTCCCGGACAGACCACGCACCGACCGACGCACGACCTGACCGACCCACGACACGAGACGACACCCCAGACGACGAAAGAAACCGATGAAACCCACAACTCCGACACAACGGAAGGCGCTGACCCTGTTAGTAGCCGTCGCAGTCGCCCTCTCGGCGACCGCCGGCTTCGCAGGCGCAGCGGCGACGACGGACCTGACAGTATCGATTACGGACGACGACGACACGATCGAACCCGGCGAGACGACGACCGTCGAAATCGCGGTCGCGAACGCCGACAACGGCGTCGGCGCCGCGGAGCTCGGCGTCGAACTGAGCGACCCCGGGGTCGGGACGATAACCGACGTGACGGTCCCGAACGCACCCGGAAGTACGGACAACAACATCACCGGCGGCGGCGCGGCGGCGGACGTCAAGTACGCCTTCGCCGACAGCGCGGACACCGGTGCGGTCACCATCGTGGAGGTGACCGTTCAGGGCGCATCGGCCGGGACGACAGACATCGAGATCACCGAGAACAATCAGACCGGCTTCCTCGCCGTCTTCGACGAGAGCGGAGCCGGCTACACGCTCGACGAGGTCGGCACTGCGACGCTGACGGTCAACACCCCGCCCGACGCGGACGCGGGCCCGGATCAGACCGTCGACGAGGGCGAGACGGTGGGGCTCGACGCGACCGCGTCGAGCGACCCGGACGGCGACTCGCTGAGCTACCAGTGGAGCCAGACCGGCGGTCCGGACGTCACGCTGAGTGACGCGACGGCCGTCCAGCCGACGTTCACCGCCCCGGCGGTCTCCGAGGACACCACCCTCGACTTCGAGGTGGAGGTCACGGACACGGCCGGAGCGACCGATACCGACTCGGTCAGCGTGACCGTCCAACCCTCCGAGCCCGAGGCGGCGAACTTCCAGGTATCGAACCTGAGCGCCCCGGACACCGCGACGCAGGGCGACGCGATCGACGTCTCCGCGGACGTGGAGAACACGGGCGGCCAGAGCGCGAACAAGTCCGTCGAGTTCCGTATCGACACGGACGGCGACGGTTCGATCGACGACGAGAGCGCGCTCGCCTCGCAGGACGTCGAGCTGACCCCCGGCGAATCGACGACCGTCACCTTCGAGAACATCGACACGAGCGGGCTTTCCGGCACCCTCACGCACGGGGTGTTCACGGTAGACGACACCGAGACCGCACAGATAACGGTCACCGAGCCCGCGGCGGCGGACTTCCAGGTGTCGAACCTGCAGGCCCCCGAGAACGCGACGCAGGGCGACGCGATCGACGTCTCCGCCGATATCGAGAACGCGGGCGAACAGACCGCGACCAAGTCCGTCGAGTTCCGCGTCGACGCGAACGGCGACGGTTTCGGTGACTCCGGCGACGTGGTCACCTCTGAGGACGTCGAACTCGCCGGCGGCGAGTCGGCGACGGTCGAGTTCACCGACGTCGACACGAGCGGTCTCGCGCCCGGCGACTACGCCCACGGCGTCTTCACCGAGGACGACAACGCCACCGCGCAGATCACCGTCGAAGAGCCGCCGGAGCCGCCGAGTGACAAGGAGACGACCGTCAGTCTCCAGCCCGCCGACCAGACCACTGCGGTCGGCGTCACCGCGACATACGACATCGTCGTCGAGGACGCGGACGGCGGCGTCGGTGCGGCCGAAGTCGGCGTGGCCGTCGACGACCCCGGTGTCGCGACGATCACCGACGCGAGCGCCGTCGACGCGAACGCGAGCGAAGACGTCGACATCGCCGCGGACGGCTCGTCGGTCGACCTCGAGTACGCGTTCGCCGACACCGCCGACACCGGGAGCGTCACGATCGCGACGGTGTCCCTCGAGGGAAGCGGCGCCGGGACCGCGAACCTGTCGCTCGAGTCGACCGGCGCGAACGACGAGGTCCTCGTCTTCGACGAGGAGGGCCTCGGCTACGACGTGACCGGCACGAACGGCGCGACGGTCGACGTGCAGGCGGTGCAGTTCCTCGTGGACGACCTCGAGGCGCCCGAGAAGGCCGCCGTCGGGAGCGACGTCACGGTCACCGCGAACGTCACCAACGACGGCGCCGTCGAGAGCACACAGCCGGTCGAGTTCCGGATCGACGTCGACGCCGACGGCGAACTGGAGACCGTCGAAACCGAACCGAAGACGATAGCCCCCGGAGAGACGGCCCAGGTGTCGTTCACCGTCTCCGTGCCGGAAGACGCGTCGCTCGGCCCGCGTCAACACGGCGTCTTCACGGCCGCCGACAACGCGACGGCCGAGATCGAGTTCACCCCGCCGGACGTCAACGGCGACGGCCTTCTCCCCGGCGACCTCGACGGTGACGGGCTGTACGAGGACGTCAACGGCGACGGCGAACTGAACACCGGCGACGCACAGGCCCTGTTCAGCAACCGCGACGCGCCGGCCGTTCAGAACAACGCCGGCGCGTTCGACTTCAACGGCGACGGGTCGGTGAACACCGGCGACGCGCAGGCGCTGTTCAACGAGGTGACCGGATAGCGATGTCTGGAACCAACCTTCTCGAAACGGGAAGCTGGCGGCGTCTCATCGTCGCCGTAGTCGCACTGTCGCTGCTCGCCCCCGCCGCCGCGTCGCCAGCGGCGGCCGCCGGCGCGACCAGCGTGAGTATCGCTCCCGCGGACGCGAGCGTGGACGTCGGAGAGAGCACCACGTTCGAGGTGGTCGTCGACGATTCGCAGGGCGGCGTCGGCGCCGCCGAGATCGGCGTGACGGTCGACGGCAGCGTCGCGGAGATCACGGGCGTCGAGGTCCTCGGATCGGGAGCGACGAACGCGGATATCGCCGCCGACGGGTCGTCAGCCGACGTGGAGTACGCGTTCCGAGACACGGCCGACTCCGGGAGCGTCACTGTCGCCGAGGTGACCGTGCAGGGCGTCAGCGACGGAACCACCGACGTGAGTCTCGACCCCGCGGCGGGCAACGACGCGGTGCTGATCTTCGACGAGACCGGCACCGGGTACGACGTGACCGGCACGAACGACGCGACGCTGAGCGTCGAGGGCGACGAGCCGGCGCCGGATCCTGAACCCGATCCGGCGAACTTCCAGGTGTCGAACCTGAACGCGCCGGACAGCGCGACGCAGGGCGACGCGATCGACGTCGCCGCGGACATCAGCAACGCCGGCGAACAGGAGGCCACCCGGACGGTCGAGTTCCGGCTCGACGTCGAGGACGACGGCTTCGGCGACGACGACGACGACGTGGTCATCTCTGAGGACGTCCAGTTGGATCCCGGGGAGTCGACGACCGTCACCTTCAGCGACATCGATACGAGCGGCCTCGACGCGGGAGACTTCGAGCACGGCGTCTTCACCGACGACGACTCCGAGACCGCGACGCTCTCGGTCGAGGAAGCGGAAGGGACGGAGGGTCCGCCGTCGGTCGGCGACTTCGAGAACGTGCCGACGGATCCGGACGATGACGGCCTCTACGAGGACGTCAACGGCGATGGGCAGTTCGACATCGTCGACGTCCAGGCGCTGTTCGCCAACCTCGACGACGAGACGGTCGAGGACAACTCGGACAAGTTCAACTTCAACGGCGACGAAACGCTCGACGTCGTCGACGTGCAGAAGCTGTTCACAGAGGTGCCTGACCAATGAGTGCCGCAGATATCGGTGCGACGATCCAGGCCCAGAGCACGGCCGTTATCGCGGCGGTAGCGCTGATTACCGCCGTCGGTGTCGGCGGGGCTGCCATGGGAATCGGCCCGGACGCAGGCCTGCAGACGGGGGCGGCACAACAGGAGGCCCCCCTCGAGACGGCGGTGAGTCTCGAGCCGAGCGGCGCGACCGTCGAGACCGGCGAGACGACGACGTACGACGTGGTCGTCGACACTGCCAACGGCGGCGTCGGCGCGTACGACTTCAGCGTCAGCATCGACGATCCGAGCGTCGCCTCGATCTCGGACGTCGACGTCGACGGGGAGCCCGCCGACGCGACGACCGAGGTCTCGATCGCGGAGGACGGATCCGCGGCCGACGTGAAGGCCGCGCTGGCCGACACTGACGATAGCGGGGGCGTGACAGTCGCGACGGTCACCGTTCGGGGCGACGACGCGGGGACCAGCGACATCGGGCTGACGGTCGACGCGCTCGGCACCGAAGCCGGCGCGTCGTACGCCGTGACGGAGACGACCGGCGCCTCCATCACCGTCGAGTCCGACGACCCGGCGCCGGAGCCCGAACCGGACCCGGCGAGTTTCGAGGTGTCGAACCTGGACGCACCGGACAGCGCGACGCAGGGCGAGAACATCACCGTCTCCGCCGAGGTCACCAACGACGGCGACGAGGAGGCCACTCAGACGGTTGCGTTCCGGCTGGACGCGGACGGTGACGAGACGCTCGAGGAAGGTGAGACGCTGGTCTCCGAGGAGGTGACGCTGGACGGCGGCGAGTCGCAGACGGTCACCTTCAGCGACCTCGACACGAGCGGTCTCGACGCCGGGTCCTACGCCCACGGCGTCGTCACCGACGACGACTCCGCGACCGCGACGATCGCCATCGAGAGCGCCGATGACGGAGGCGACGGCGATGACAGCGACGACGGAGATGACGGAAATGACGGAGATGACGGCGACGACGCCGACGACGCCGACGACGGCGATGACGGAGACGACGGAGATGACGCCGACGACGGAGACGACGATGAAACGGCTCGAGAAACTGCAGTGAGCCTCCAGCTGTCGGATTCGACGGTCTCCGTCGGCGAGACGACGACGTACGACGTGGTCGTCGACACGGCCGACGGCGGCGTCGGCGCGTACGACTTCAGCGTCAGCATCGACGATCCGAGCGTCGCCTCGATATCGGACGTCGCCGTCAGTGGGGACCCGAGCGGGGAGACGACCGAGGTCTCGATCGCGGAAGACGGATCCGCGGCCGACGTGAAAGCCGCGCTGGCCGACACCGACGATAGCGGCAGCGTGACGATCGCGACGGTCACCGTTCGGGGCGACGACGCGGGAACGAGCGACATCGGACTGGCGGTCGAGGCGCTCGGCACCGAAGCCGGCGCATCGTACGCCGTGACGGAGACGACCGGTGCTTCGATCACCGTCGCGTCCGACGACCCGGAACCGGAGCCCGAACCGGACCCGGCGAGCTTCCGGGTATCGAACCTGGACGCGCCGGACAGCGCGACGCAAGGTGACGCGATCGACGTCTCCGCCGAGGTCACTAACGACGGCGACGAGGAGGCCACCAAGACGGCGGCGTTCCGCCTTGACGTCGACGGCGACGGAACGCTCGACGGAGACGAGGAGCTGGCCTCGCAGGAGGTGACGCTGGAGGGCGGCGAGTCGCAGACGGTCACCTTCAGCGACCTCGACACCAGCGGTCTCGACGCCGACGACTACGCCCACGGCGTCTTCACCGACGACGACTCCGCGACCGCGACGATCGCCATCGAGAGCGTCGACGAAGGCGATGATGGCGACGATAGCGACGAAGGCGACGACGGAGACGATAGCGACGACGGCGATGACGCCGAGGACGGCGCGGACGAGGAGTTCTCGCTCGACGAGATCGCGCAGGCGAAGTACGATCACGACTTCGCGGATCTCAGCACCGAGACCGCCGGGGAAGTGCAGGCGATCTACAACCGCCAGCCGTTCCCCGAGGGGACGGACCCGGCCGATATTCGTACGCGCGATGAGATCGCCAACGACCGCTACGGCCACGATTTCGACGACGTGAGCCGCGAGACGACGATCGAGATCCAGAACGACTACGACGCGCAGTTCGGTCCGCTCCCGTCCGATCCGGCGTTCACGCTCGACGAGATCGCGCAGGCGAAGTACGGCCAGGACTTCGCGGATCTCAGCACCGAGACCGCCGGGGAAGTGCAGGCGATCTACAACCGCCAGCCGTTCCCCGACGGAACGGAACCCGGCGAGATTCGCACGCGGGACGAGATCACTAACGAGCGCTACGGCCACGACTTCGACGACGTGAGCCGCGAGACGACGATCGAGGTCCAGAACGACTACGACGCGCAGTTCGAGCTGGACAACTAGCCCCGCGTCCTTATTTTTATTCGAACTCCAGGGGATCGAACGGGGCCGCCTGTTCCCAGTAGCGGTCGAATCTGTCAGTCGCCCACTCCCGGACGGCTGCCGAATCCGTGCTCAACGACGCCTGGAGAATCCCGTGCTCGTCCCGCACCAGCAGGTACACCGTCTCGTCGGCGAGGAGCGCGGCGACCGGTATCTCGCTCCGTGCGACCCGGATCGTCGCGTTCGCGTGGCGACTCAGCGCTCGGACCTGCGTCCACAGGCCCGCGTCGGCCGCGAGTGCATCGAGCGCGCTCCGCGAGAGCACGGCCTCGAAGCCGTAGTTCCCGCCGGTGACCTGGTCGTGTACCGTCGACAGCGTCTGCTCGTTGAGCGTGTGCGAGAACGCCCGCAGGGTGTCGGCCCCCTCGATCGCGTCGCGGACGTGTCGGAGCGGGGCGCTCGGCCGCGTCCGGGTCGGCACCGTCACCGTCGCGTCGGCGAGGTGCCGCAGGTCGAACCCGAACTCCTCGGTCGGCAGGTACGCGACCAAGGGGCGGAGCTTCCCTTCGGTTTCGAGCACCGCGATCAGTTCGCCGATCCCGTCGGCCACCAGCTCGCCCGTGGCCGTGGCGGCGTACTGCCGGTCGTCCCGACTCACCCACGACCGATCGGCGAAGTCCTCGAGAATCCTCCCCAGCGTCGCCTGCGACGCCCCCGTCGCGGTGGCGAGCTCCTGCCGCGTGTGCGGTTCGGCCGCCACGAGGCGTAACACCTCGACACGGTTCTGCGATCGAGCGAGAAACTCGATTTCCTCCAGCGGCGCCTCCATACACGCCCCTCGCGACGCTGCGGGAAACCCGCTTCGCTCGCCGGCGCTCACCCATCGCTCTGCCGGCGCTGCTCTCGCTCATCGCTCGCTCACCGTCGCTCTCGCTCTTTGCTTATCCACCTCCCTCTCACTCCTCGCGCGGTGTGAAAGGATTTCACGCCGCTCGTGACTGTCGCTTCGGGCGCGTGTTTCTCCGCGTCGAATTTTTCACGGATTCCGTTATACGACGCCGTCTCGAATCGAATAGTATGTCCGAAGATGCGAGGGGAACCGCCCACACGCACAGTTCACCGCCGGAGAGGGTCGAGTAGCGTGTTCTCACGCCGTACCGCCGTCCTGTTCGTCGTCTCGGCCGTCCTGTTCGGCGGGACGTTCATCGCCGCGAAGGCCGGGTTAGCGTACTTTCCGCCCCTGTTCTTCGTCGCGATTCGGTTCGACATCGGCGCCGTCGTCCTCGCCGTCTTCGCGGCGACGACGCTCTCGAAGGCGGAGCTACGGCCCCGTACGGCGGGTGACGCGGTCGGCATCTTCGCCACGGGCGTCCTCGTCGTCGGCCTGACGAACGCGCTGTTGTTCCTCGGCCAACAGCACGTCACTAGCGGCGTCGCGGCGGTCGTGTTCAGCCTCAACCCGATCCTCACGCCGGTGTTCGCCGCCGTCATCCTCTCCGACGGTCGGCTGTCGGTGCGCGGCGCGGCCGGGATGGGACTGGGGCTGCTCGGCGTCGCCCTCGTGGCGAATCCCGACCCCTCGGCGCTGCTGGGCGGCGGGCTCGGCGTGCCGCTGCTGTTCGGGGCCGCCGTGACGAGCGCGCTCGGCGCCGTGGTGATCCGCCGCGCCGACGCGACTCTCTCGAGCACGGCCCGCACCGTCTGGGGCGTCCCGCTGGCGGCCCTCCTCTCGCACGCGCTGAGCCTCGGTGCCGGCGAGTCCGTCGCCGGTCTGTCGGTGCCGCCCGTCGCGCTCGCGGCGCTGCTGTACGTCGGCGTGTTCTCCGGCGCGATCGCCTACCTCGCGTACTTCGCGCTCATCGACGAGACCGACGCGACGCGGGCGAACCTGCTGTTCTACTTCGTTCCCGTCGTCTCCGCCGTGGGCGGGTGGGCGCTGCTCGGGGAGACCCTCCCGACGCTCTCGCTGATCGGCTTCGGCGTCATCTTCGCCGGCTTTCTGCTCGTCAGCGGGCTCTCGCCCACCCCGCTCAGAGTCCTCCGTCAGGCCGTGCCGGAGCGGTTCGTCGACGACGGCTCGGTGTGAACGGCGCGGGTCACGCGGAGCGGCGGCGTTCGTTCGAACGCTCGCTCCCCTCGGGGAGGTAGCCGCCCTGCACATTTATGTCAACGAGATTCGATTGTGAAACCGAACGACCGACAGCACGGATCGAACACCCCCGAAGCGAGACCGACTGATGCCTCCGTCACAGCCCTCCGCCAACGCCGACCCCGCCGACGCCGGTGACCGACCCCGCGCCGAGTGCTCCCGCCGCACTGCGCTTCGCGGCCTCGCCGCTACCGGTTCCGCGGCGGTCGCCCTCCGAACGCTATCCGGCGGCGCGAGTGCGACCGGAGCCGGCCAGCAGGAGCAGGCCGCCGGCCCGCTCTCCGATCCGGAGTCCTTCGAGACGTTTCTCGACGGCGTCGTGAACGCTCAGCTCGCGGCCCACGACGTCCCCGGTGCGACGGTCGCCGTCGTCGACGGCGAATCGACGTTCGCGAAGGGATACGGCGTTCGAGACGTCCGGACCGAGGCGCCGGTCGAGGCCGACGAGACGCTCTTTCGCGTCGGATCGACGTCGAAGCTCTTCGCGTGGACGGCGGTCATGCAGGGCGTCGAGGCCGGGCGGCTCGACCTCGACACCGACGTCAACGAGTACCTCGACGGCGTCACGATCCCGGACGCCTACGACCGACCCGTCACGCTCGAGCACCTCGCGACGCACACCGCCGGCTTCGAGGAGCGCGCTCGTGGCACGTTCGTCCTGAGCGAGTCGGAACTGCGGCCGCTCGCGGCGATGCTCCGCGAGGAACGGCCGGCGCGAGTCCGACCGCCGGGCGAGTTCACCGCGTACTCGAACTACGGGGCCGCACTCGCCGGGTACATCGCCGCCGCGACCGCCGGATCGTCGTTCGGCGACCACGTCGAGGCGTCGATCTTCGATCCGCTCGGGATGGACCGCAGTACGTTCGAACAGCCCGTGCCTGACGCCATCGACGGGACGCTCTCGAAGGGGTACACGACTCCGAACGGTGGGTACCGGGAAGGCGACTTCGAGTACGTCGGCATGCAGCCGGCCGGCTCGATGACCACGACGGCGACCGACATGGCGCGGTTCGTCCGCGCGCACCTGCAGGGGGGAGCGACCGCGGAGGGGCGCGTCCTCGAGTCCGACCCCAGAGACACGATGCACCGGCGGCGGTTCGGCAACGACGACCGACTGAACGGGATGTGCTTCGGCTTCTACGAGATGAGCCGGAACGACGTCCGGATCGTGGGACACGGCGGCGACACCGAGCAGTTCCACAGCCTCGTGGCCCTGTTCCCGGAACGCGACGTCGGCCTCTTCGTCTCGTACAACAGCCCCGGCGGTATCCAAGCGCGAGACGAACTGCTCGATGCCCTCGTCGACGAGTACTTCGCGAGCGAGTCGACGACGCCGCAGCCCGCCGGCGAGCCGACCCGGGCGAGCGACGTGACCGGGACCTACCGAGCGCTCAGGTCGCCGTACACCACCTCGGAGAGGCTGTTGAGCGTACAGTCCAACGTCGCCGTCTCCGTCGACGACCGCGGGCGACTCGTTACGACGGGTCCCGCCGGATCGACCCGCTGGGTCGAGGTGGACGACCTGTACTTCGAGGCGGTCGACGGGTCGGACGCGCTCGCCTTCGGCGAGACGGACGGCGAGGTCACGCACCTGTTCTTCGACAGCCGGCCCGCCTCGGCCTACGAGCGGCTCGCGGTCAGCGAGCGAGCGACCACGCACGCCGTCGCCGCCGGCCTGAGCGTCCTGATCTTTCTCGGAGCGGTCCTCGGTTGGACGGCGACGGGTCTCCGGCGGTGGTACCGTGGCACCCAACGGGACGACCCGGGCTCACCGCTCCGGTACGCGCGTCGGGTCGCGGGTCTCGCAGCCGCGAGCAATCTGGTGTTCGTGATCGGGCTCACCGCCGTGGTGTTGCGCGATCCGCAGGCGGCTCTCCTCGGGGACCCGCTACCGTTACAGGTCGTGCTGCTGGTTCCGCCCGTGGGGCTCCTCGCGAGCGTCGCGACGCTCGCGCTTTCCGGGATGGCCTGGCGGCGCGGCGTCTGGCGGCGCCTGACGCGGATCCAGTACGCCGCGGTCGGCGCCGCCGGCGTCGTCTTCGCGCTCGTGCTCCGATACTGGAACCTCCTGTGGTATCAGATGTAGCGGCGGCGGGGGCGTCGTCGCGTCGGGAGCGACCGGCGCGGAGCGGCGCGCCGACTCGGACTCACTCGGACGCCAGTGTCCTCATCGCGCCGATCACCAGCCTGTCGAGCGAATGCGCCGCGCCGCTGTAAGCGAGGAAGAACACGACCAGCACGAACAGCTCGACGAGGTCGAACGCGGCGACGTCGACGGCGGCGACGACGGGGATCAGCGACAGCAGGGCCGCGACCGCGCGGTCGAACGTCGCCGCGGCGACAGCGGCGCCGGCGATCAGGGCCAGGAGGTACCCCGTCGTTCGCAGCGCCGACGGGGTGACGCGCGACCACGCGCGTAGTTGGTAGTCGTCGTACGTGCCGACGCCGAGCGCCGCGAGCTGACGCCGTAGCTGGTCGGTCGCGGTCACCGCGAGGACGAACCACAGGGCGGCCGCGAGCCCGAACCGGACGAACGAGGGGGACAGATCGGGCACCGTGTCGCTGAACGCCGTGACGACGGCCGGCGTCACGCGACCGACGAGGACGTAGAACAGCAGGTAGCCGAAACCCGCCTCGATCGGTCCGTACGCCGGGAACCCGCGATCGTCATCGTCGACGCGACGAGCCTCGCCTGCGGTGGACATGCTTACGGGTGCCCAACGGCGGGGGAGGGCTTCAGTGATCTCCCGCCTCGACGAGGCGGGCGCTCACGGAGACGGGCTTCGAGCGCTCGCGCTCGTCGCGCGTTATAAAAGACGAGTTCGGCGCGAGAGGAGCGGTTCGGTGCTCCCGTTTAAAAGCTGCCACGGGCGGCCTACCGAGTGCGGCGGCCGGAGTCAGCACACGGAACGCTATCGATCGGTCTCGTGAAGGCGTCGATCGGGACCGGTTGGTGAGAGAGGTGCGTCTCCTCGAACCCGGACTCGAACTTGAGGCCGTAGCCGAACACGCAATCGGCGCCGATGTTCCCGGCCCAGACCAGGGCGACGGTCGAGGCCCGCAGCCCCTGATGCGAACGGCTCGCCGAACGCAGCGGACGGAGCCAGCGTCGGTCTACTCCGCGAGGAGCCGGCGGATGGCGATGGCGGCCTCCTCGAAGGCCCGCACGTCCATCTCGTCGGCCGTCAGCAGGACGCCGCTGTCGCCCTCGAGGACGCGGACGACGAAGCCGTCGTCGTGGAACCGAACGGTGAAGCGGTACGGGCCGATCGACGTCCGTTCGAACGACTCCTCGCCGAGCGCGGTCCGGAGGGGCTTCTCGGCGAATCCCGATCGCTCGATCGCGACCAGTCGCGACTTCGCGTCGCGGGCGGCGCCGGGGGTATCGTACAGGTCCTGCCTGACGTACAAGACGTCGAACGACGCGGGCGTGAAGTGCAGCACGCTGCGAAGCGTGTCTCCGAGTCCGGTCCGCGCCGCGCTGACGATTCCGTCCGCCGTCGTCGGGTCGATACCGGTCTGGTACTGCCTGTCGGTCATACCGGTGATAGGTGCTGTGGCGTCTTTAGGATACCCCACAGACCGGTTTCGAGACCCGGTTCTCGTTTACGAGACGCCGACGGGCGTCTCGTGGACATCGGTTCGCGCGTCCCGGCCGCATGCACACCGGGGTGGGCCCCCGTGAGAGACGGCGGGTCCCCTCGCCGCTCCGCCACCATACCTGTCGCCCCCCGCCGGCGGCTTCCGTCGATCGCGCCGAACGGGTGCGGCGTACCGAGTACCTGATTGGTTCGGGCAGAGGGCTTTGACTCTCGCCGTCGTAGCGAGAGGTGCCGGTGGTCGGGAGCGCCATCGGTGTTGTGCGAACGGAGGTCGCTCCGTGAGCTCCCTCCTGTGAGAACGACCCACCCCACGCCATTCGGAGCCCGTGACCGACTACCGCGAACGGTAGTCGTTTTCGTGGCCATGCCTTTCGTGACGATCCGATACCGCCGTCTTCGACGTCGACGCGCGTCAGGCGATTTCGTCCTCGACGACGATCCACGGCTTCTCGTCGGGGTCGTACTCGCGTATCGCCCCGCTGTGGCTCCGCGTCTCCGGCGCGAGCACGCCGACGTGTTTGAGCTGCTGGACGAAGTTGAAGAGGACGTTGTTGCGTATCACGTCCGTCCAGACCGCTCGGTCCCGGTAGAGCCGCTCCGTCTCGCCGCGCTCGATCAGTTCCCGCGCTCGCGTGGCCCCCCGCGTCGTGCAGAAGGCGCTCAAGAAGACGTTCGGGTACTCGCGGACCAGTCGCTCGACCAGATCGAGGAAGTGAACGCGCGGCCCCTCCTTGCGGAGCGCGTCGAGCAGCAGGCCGAACTCAGGGTGTCTGGCGAACGAGTTCCGAAGCAGCACCGCGAGCGGCGGGTGGACCTCGGCGACCGTGCGACGCGAGACGTCCGCCTTCGTCAGGCGGAGGTCGTCGAGGGTCTCGACCCCGTAGCCGCGGAGCACCGTCGCGGCCAGCTCCCCCTGCGAGGTCAGTTCGCGGGGCGAGCCGAGCGCGAGGAGGCCGAGCGTCCGCGCGCTCGCGACGGTCTCGTCGCCGGCGCCGAACCCGTACTCGTCGGCGATGGCGTCGACGAGCTCGTCGCGAGCGAGGGGTCCGTACCGGTCGACGGCGACGACCGGCGCGAGGTAGTTCAGCGGCTGCGCGAGGCTCAGCGTCGTGATATCGCCGCCGAACTCGCTCCCGCGGAGCCGGACGGACAGCTGCCCCTCGATGTCGGCGACCTCCGCCGTCGACTCGGCGCTCGGCGGGTCGTTCCACGACCGTATCCCGTCTCTCTCGACGCCGATGACGCCGACTCCCTTCGACCGGAGCAGGTTCGTGTGGGGCGCGACGGCGTCGCCGTCGCCCGCGAGGTACGAGACGTGCGCGCCCTGCTGATACGTCATCGCCTGTCCGATACCGCGGAGGAGGTTCCTCGACCCCTTCACCTCGATCGCGAACACGCGGTCCGCGTCGGTGAAGCCGAGCACGTCGGGGTACCGCCCCCGGATCGTGATCTCGTGGCGGCGGCACCGTGAGAGCACGTCCGCGTACGTCTCGCTGTGCGCCTCGGGCACGTGCACCAGCGGCTCGTAGTTCCGCTCGTCGAGCGCGGTCACCACGCGGTCGAACACCGCCGCCTCGTTCATACGCGACCCTACACCCCGCGGCCAATAAGCGGTTCTCCCGTCGAGTCGCGGCGAGCCGATCCGGCGAGCACCGTTGCGGCGACTCGACGTGCCATCGACTGCGCGGGGCTCGTTCCTCGGTCCGTGCCGGAGACCACTCTCAGAATCCCTCCTCGCTCTCGCGGCGGTTGTTTATCAGCATGGGGAGGACGGCCGCGACGATCACCAAGACGCTCGATACGACGGTCGGCGGTGCGTCCGCGTCCGCGACGAGCGCGGAGAGCGCCACTCCCAGGATCACGCACGCGACGACGATCTCGTTTTCGCGGGAGACCATGTCGAGACGGATCGTCGTGTCGACGACGTATCAGTTTCGGAATACCTCCGATCACGCTGGCGGACGAGTGCAACCGCGTCACGCACCGTCGTCTTTTGGAAGTTTCTGAAGAAATATGGTATACTATTAGTAGCTAAATTCTGATATGTCTGGCTGGTGTCCTCGGAGAGGTGATCGACCGCCGAACTCCCGCTCTCGGTCATCCGTCCGACGGATATAGTGAATCTACGGGATTCAAAAATAACTTAAATACGCGTATGAATTGAAATATGGAACCGTGGCGGCCACGTCCCGTATCTAAAACGGGGTTTGACGTCTCGGTGGATCCGAGACTCGAGGTGCGCTATCCGCGGCGCGTCGGCGGCGCGCTCGAGGCGGTGCCGCGACCGAGCACGGATCGCATCCGAGTCTTCCGATGATATATACGAAACTAAGGTATTATTCATATATGACAGTACCTTTGTCCCCACCGTACGAGCCACATCGATCTCGCAGCCGACCGAGACGCGGGGGATCGGATCGCGGCGACGTCGCTTCCGGCCGGCACCCGGGTCAGTCGTCGCCCGTCGACGCGTCTTCCGCCGTGCAGCCGCAGCCCCCCCGACGGATCACGTCGACGACCGGCGCGTCCGTCCCGCAGTTCGGGCAGACGGCCCGCACGTCGACGAGAACGTCGTAGTCGTCCCGGTCGACCTCGCCGGCGCTCGCGAGCGAGGCGATCGAGGACTCGGTGACCGCGGAGAGCCGCCCCTGCAGCTTCTCGATCGTCTCGATCTTCCGTTCGCCGCGGTCAGCCTCGTCGGTCGGGAGGCTCGCCCCGCGGTCCTCGGTGAGGTACGTGTGGACCGCCTGGTGCGTGACGAAGTCCGCCGTCACCTCGTCGACGTCCACGCCTTCGCGTTCGAGCCGGCGTCGCGCTCGGGTTACCTCCGACCCGGTCCCGTTCTCCAGCGCCTCGTACGTGCTCGAGGCATCGACGTCGAGCGACGAGCCGGTGGTCTCGCGGACCGCAGCCGCCAACACCGCCTCGTTGAACTCGTCGGCGAGGTCCCGCAGGCTCGTGCGCTCGCCCGCCTCGCCGGTCCACGCGGCCTCGAGCGTCGCTCCCATCCCGTCGAGGCCGTAGGTCTCGATCACTCGTCCGACTTTCGTGTTCGGTCCGTCCTCGCCGGTCATACCGATCGATGGAGCGGCGACGTTACAAGCGTATCGGTGGGACGCCGCCTTGCCGAGCCACACGGCGTCGATCGGCGGGTCAGTCGATCCGGTCGATGTACGCGTACTCGTCGGAGAGCGCGGCGGCGTCCTCGGGCAGCAACGCGGCGACCAGGTAGCCGGCGTGGTCGCGGAAGTAGTCGACGACGCGCGCGATGCGGTCCGAGTCGATGGCCTCCAGCGAGTCGAGGATGATGAACGGCACCGTCTCGTGGACGTCGTGGACCAGGTATCCCGCCAGCGCGAACACCAGTCCGGTCACCTCACGCTCGCTCTCCGAGAGGTGGTCGATGGTGTCCTCGTAGGCCGTCCCGTCGGCCGACGAGCGGACGATGTGCAGGTCGAACCGCGTCCGAGACACCTTCCGACGCCCCTCGCGTACGTCCGTCTCGCGGCGTTCGATCCAGACGCGGTCGAGGTTCTCGTACTCGAGGATGTCGAGGACCGTCGCCATGTGCTCGTTGAACTCCTCGACGGCGCGCTCCTCCAACCGGTCGACCCGCGTCCGCAGCTCCGTCAACCGGTCGGCGATCTCCTCCCGCTCTGCCTCGAGCTCCTCGCGCTGCTCGAGCGCCGCCTCCCGCTCGTCGATCTCGGCGTCGAGCTCCGCGAGCTCCGATTCGAGCCGGTCGACCCGGAGCTCGATCTCGTTGACCTCGCGGTGGCGCTCCAGCGCCTCGTCGTGACCGTCCACGTCGATCGACTCGGCCTCGGCCTCCAGTTCCTCGATCGCCGACCGCTTCGCATCGATGTCCGCCTCGAGCGCCGCGATCCGCGACTCGGTCGACTCGATCTCGGTCTCGACCGTGTCGAGCCGCTCTTCGGCGCGCTCGATCTCGCGCTGGGCCTCGCGGAGCGCCGACTGCTCGTCGGTGAGCTCCTGGATCTCCGCGCGAAGCTCACTGCGCTCGTCGAGCCGCTCCGAACGGAGCTCCCGGAGGCGGTCGAGCGTCGTCTCGATCTGCTCGGTCTCGACCGCGGAGCCGCAGGTCCAACACACCGTCCGGTCGTCGCCGGTCAGCGCGTCGGTCGGGCTGTCGCCCCGCCGGGACGCGTCGGCCGCCTCGCCCGCGTCGCTCCGCTCCACGTCGATGGCGGGCGCCGCGCCGTCCAGCATGTCCTCGTTGAAGTTGATGACGCTGCCGAGCTCGTTGATCGCGTCGTCGAGCGCGCGCTGGCGCCGGCGCAGCTCGTCGATGCGGCCGGCGAGCCGGTCGGGGCTCTCGTCGGGCTTCTGGGCCGACTCGACCGTCTCTCGGAGCTCCTCGCGCTCCGACTCGAGCTCCGCCAGCGTCGACCGCTCCGTCTCGAGGTCGAACTCGAGGTCGTCGAGCTCCGAGCGCGCGTCGCGAACGCGCTGGAACGCCTCTTCGAGCTCCCGCTTGCGGGTGCGGCTCTCCTCGACGCCGGCGTCGAGGTCCTCCAGCTCCTCCCGGGCCGCTTCGAGCTCCGCCTCCGCCTCCTCGAGCTCCGTCTGCTTCGCGCGGCGCTCGGCCTCGAGCTCCGGCAGCTCCTGCTCGAGCCCGTCCAGCTCCTCGATCTCGGCTTCGAGGTCGGACCGCTCCTGCTTGCACTCCCGGATCTCGGCGTCGATCGACTCGGTGTCGATCGGCCGCATGATGACCTCCTGGAGGTCGTCGCCTCGCGCGACGACGCGGCGCGCCTCGTTGTTCTCCAGCAGGAACGCGAACAGGTCCGCGAGCTCCGGGTCGTCGAGGTACGGATCGCCCCCGAACGCGACCGAGTCGCCGCGTCGCGTCAGCGTTCGGGTGTACGTCTCGCCGCCGAGCTTCAGGGTCACCGCGCCCTCGTCGGCGTCGCCCTTGAGCGAGCTCCGCCGGCTCCCGAGCCCGGCCATCAGCGCCTGCAAGAAGGAGGTCCGGTTCGTCGCGTTTCGCCCGGCCAACACCGAGACGCCCTCGGGGAGGGTCACGGACGCTTCGTCGATGCCACCGATGTTCCGGACATCGACATGCACGACTGATTGAGAGGTCTGATTCATCGATTTATCTTATTAAACTCACTCATGGTCTTAAATCTATCTCTCGGATACGGCGCCGCCCGGTGCGCCTCGCCGCGCGTCGGCCGTCACGACCCGCGGTCCCCCGTCTCGTGCGGGGTCGGCGCGACGAACTGCCCGTCGTCGAACTCGATCGGGCTCGGCTCCGCGACGACCCGTAGATCGTCGCGCTCGCGCGCCGCCTCGACGAGCGCGGTGGAGGCGTACAGCCGGTCGAGCCGCATCGTGTCCGTCGCTCGGAGCACGCGGACCGCGTCCGGGTCGACGACGCCGACGGTCGATAGCGACGCGACGAGGCCGGCGCGGTCCGTCTCGACGACCGGCGGCAGTCGGACCCCCCGCGTCGTGCTCGCGGTGATCGCGTTGATGAGCGTGGTCGAGCTGTCGAGGTCGGCGGCCAGATCCCGGTGGACGAAGTCCGCGGAGCCCATCCCCATGGCGTTGCCGTGGGTCGTCTCCGTCGGCCCTCGCACGAAGATCCGCTTGACGTCCGGGAGCTCCGGCTCCGGCTCGTTGATCGCGAACGGGCGGCGACCGATCACGTTCGTGTCCATCCCCTGTCCGCTGACGTCTTTCCCCTGCCGGTCGAGGACCAACACGTCGACGTCGTCGAAGGGGATGGTCGGCAGGCGGTCGTAGGCGAGTTCCAGCAGCTCCGCCTCGCGGTCGAGGAAGCCGGACGGGGGGACGCCCTCGATCACGGTCGTGTCGTCGAACTGGTCCTCGACGATCGCGACGCCGCCCGCGACCGGGAGCTCGGCCAGCAACTTCTCCGCGATCTCCGGGATCATGTTCCGGAAGCTCCAGTCGATCGCCCACTCGTGGGCCGTCTTCGCCCCGCGCTGTTTCCCCATGCCGATGACGAGCATCTTCGAGAGCCCGCTCTCGACGGGACCGTCGTAGTCGGTGTGCGGCTTCACCCGGTTGACCGGAACGATCGCGTCGGCGTCGGCGGCGTGAGCGTCCGCGTAGACGGGGACCCCCCGGTCCGGGGTCTCGCCGATCTGCACGACCTCCATGCTCGATCGGATCTCGCAGCCGATCGCCTCCGGCGTCACGCCGAGGGATTCGAGCATCTCCCGCTGGCCCTCCGCGGTGGCCCCGCCGTGGCTCCCCATCGCCGGAAACACGAAGGGGTCGTATCCGGCGTCCCGAATCGCACCGACGACGCCGGCCACGATCGCCGGGAGGTCGGCGATCCCGCGGCTGCCGGCGCCGACGGCGACCTCGCCGCCGTCGGGCACGCCGTCGAAGTCGAGCGACGCCACCGCCTCCGCGGCCGCGGCCTCGACGTGATCGCTCGGGATCGGGTCTGTGTCCCAGTTCCGCTCGATGAGTCCCAGCTCCGGGAGCGGTGGGTCGCCGCACGCGTCGACCACCGTCGCCTCGGGGACGACGAGGTCGTCGAGAGTGTCCATACGGACGCGTCCCGCCCGACCATTATAAACGTGGGGGCCCGACGCGGGTCGTCTCGGGTCGAGACGAGACCGACGGAGCGTCGAACCCCTGCGTCCGTCTCAGAGTAGCGTTACAGTCCTACGCCTGTAATGGAACCTACTGACACTGTCGTATCGTCCGAAAAACCCGGATCGGTGTCTTTCGGCGGTATAACGCGTTTCGTTACTGATTCGACGCAATTGGCCGCCTAGATGCCGTATAAGGCGTTTCACACACGTAGATCGCGGCTCAGATCGGCACTCTCCCGATCGTTTTTCGGTGACAGAGAGCGCACAAATATTCTTTATTATCCGAGTACTCGAGAAGTTAAGTACTCCGGCACGAACAGTCACGTATGGAAAAAGAGCTCAAATCGGTCGCGAAAACGACTGAAACGTCGTTACGGCTGGTCGATACCCTTCGAGGAACAGACGGGATGAGTATCGACGAATTGTCCGAGCATCTCGGATTGGCTCCGAGCACGATTCATCGGCACCTCGCGACGCTGAAAAAGCACGGGTACGTCGTCCGCGACGGTGACGCGTACGCGCTCGGCCTCCAGTTCCTCACGATCGGCGGTCAGATTCAGCGCCGGGTGACGGCCTACCCCATGATCAAGGAGAAGGTCGACGCCCTCGCCGCCGAGACGGGCGAGCGCGCCCAGTTTATCGTCGAGGAGAGCGGCGAGCGGGTGTACCTCTACACCGAGGTCGGTCAGAGCGCGGTCCAGACCGGCGCCCACGTCGGGAAGCGCGGCGCGATCCACACGAGCGCGGCGGGGAAGGCGATCCTCGCGGCCTACGACCGGGACCGGGTCGAGGAGATCCTCGACGCTCGCGGACTCGACGCCGGCCACGACGCCATCGCGACCCGCGAGGAGCTGTTCGAGGAGCTGGACCGGATCCGCGACCGCGGCTACGCGTTCAACCGGCAGGAGACGACCGCCGGCGTCCACGCGGTCGGCGCGGCCGTGATCGCGGGCGGCGAGGTGATCGGCGCGCTCAGCGTCTCCGGGCCCGCCAACCGGATCACCGGCGACCGCTTCACCGAGGCGCTCCCGGAGCGCATCCTCGGCGCGGTCAACGAGCTGGAGCTCCACATCGAACACTCGGTGTGACCCCCGCCGCCGGCCGACCGCGTCGACGCTCCCGAGAGTTTATTACCGTTCTCGGCGCTCGTCGAACTGATGAACGCGAACGACCGGGCGCTCGTGCGCTTTACTTCTCTCGCCCACGCGATGTTCCACACGTACGAACTCTCGATACCGCTGTTCGTCGGGCTTTGGATGGTGGAGTTCGACGTCTCCGCGGCCGTCATCGGTATCGTCATCGGTGCCGGCTACGCGTTCATCGGTCTCGGCGCGCCCGTGAGCGGCGTCCTCTCGGACCGGTTCAGCTCGCGGCGACTGATCCTGGCCTCGATCGCGGGAATGGGGATCGGGTTCGGGATCGTGGCGCTCGCGCGCGGCGTGGTCTCCCTCGGGGCCGCCGTGCTGCTGTGGGGCTGTTTCGCGAGCGTCTATCACCCCGCGGGGCTCTCGCTCATCAGCCGCACCGCGGACGCCCGCGGCACGGTGTTCGCGTACCACGGCGCGGGCGGTAACGTCGGCACGGCGTTCGGCCCGCTCCTCACGGCGCTGCTGCTCATGTTCGTCGACTGGCGGATCGCGGCCGGCGTGCTGTCGGCCGTCGCCCTGCTCGTCGGGGTGGCCGGCACGCGGATCGAGTTCGACCTCGGCGACGCTGAGGAACCCGCCGAGCGGGGGTCGGTCGGGGACGAGCTCCGTAAAACCGCTCGAGACTCCCGCGTCCTGTTCGCCACGGCGTTCACGGTCGCGCTCGTCGCGGTGCTGTTGTACGGGACGTACTACCGCGGCCTGCTGACGTTCCTCCCGGACGTCCTCGCCGAGTCCCCGGCGCTCCGCCCCTTCGAGCTGCTCGATCAGACCGTCCAGCCGGCACAGTACGTGTACACCGCACTCCTGACCGTCGGCATCGGCGGCCAGTACGTGGGCGGACGGTTGACCGATCGCGTCTCCAGTACGACCGCCTTCTTCGGCTTCTTCGCGGTGCTCGCCGGCCTCGCCGCGGCGTTCCCGTTCGTCCGGGAGCTCGGTACCGTCGCGCTCGTCGGGATCTGTCTCCTGCTCGGCTTCTTCGTGTACGGCACGGCGCCGATCTACCAAGTCGTCGTCGCCGAGAACGCCGGCGAAGCCGTTCAGGGGCTCTCGTACGGGTTCACCTATCTCGCGATGTTCGGCGTGGGGGCCCTGGGCGCGTCGCTCGCGGGGTTCGTGCTCACGCACGCCACGAGCGCCGTGCTGTTCTTCCTCCTCGCCGGGATCGCCGGGCTCGGCGGCGCCGCGGTGTTGCTTTTGATGCGGCTCTAAGGCCCTGGTCCGGTTTCGAGGCTCCGATCCGGATCGTCGTCGCTCCAAAGTCGTCGTCGCTTCGATCCGGGTCGTCGTCGTTCCAAAGTCGCCGCCGCTCCGATCCGGATCGTCGTCCGCCCGCACTCTCCCAAGTTTTATGCTGTCGTCGTCGGAGTGATCGGTATGAGCGCAGACGAAGACCGACAGCGACTCTTAGAGGAGATCGTCGTGGTCGACCTGACGACGTTCGTCACCGGGGGGTTCGCCACGTTGATGCTGGCGAACCAGGGAGCGGAAGTGATCAAGGTGGAGCGGCCGGGCGTCGGCGACGACAGCCGGTACTCCGGGCCGCCGTTCGTCGACGTCGAGGGGTACGAGGGCCCCGGGAGACCGGCGTCCGAGGAGGGCGAGTCGCCGTACTTCTGGACGGTGAACTACGGGAAGCAGAGCGTCGAACTGAACCTGAAGACGGAGGAGGGGCTGGCGGCGCTGTACGACATCGTCGCCGAGGCGGACGTCGTCGTCGAGAACTTCCGACCGGGCACCGCCGAGCGGCTCGGCGTCGGCTACGAGACGCTCCGGGAGCACAACGACGAGCTGATCTACTGCTCGATCTCGGCGTTCGGCGAGACGGGCCCGTGGAGCGACCGACCGGGGTACGACCTGCTCGTGCAGGGGATGAGCGGCATCATGAGCGTCACGGGCTACCCCGACGCGCCGCCGGCGAAGGTCGGGCTCCCGCAGACGGACCTCATCACCGCGATGTGGTCGGCGTTCGGGATCGTCACCTCGCTGTACAACCGCGAGCGGACCGGCGAGGGCGAGCGCGTCGAGCTCGGGATGCTCGACGCCGCGCTCCCCTGGCTCACGAAGCAGGCGGGCAAGAGCTTCGTCGGCGAGGAGACGTCGCGCATGGGGACGAAAGACCCGGTGCTCGCGCCGTACCAGATGTACCCGACGGCCGACGGTCACCTCAACGTCGCCTGCGGGAACCAGAAGCTCTGGGAGGAGTTCTGCGCGGCGATCGGCCGCGAGGAGCTCTCGACGGACGAGCGCTTCGCCACGAACTCGGCGCGGGTGAACAACATGGACGCGCTCGAGACGGAGCTCTCCGAGGTCCTCCAGACCCGGACCACCGACGAGTGGGTCGACCTGCTGGCGGACGAGCGCGGCCTCCCCGTGGGGCCGGTGTTCGACGTCGACGAGGCGCTCGACAACGAGCAGGTGCGCGCCCGCGGCGTCGTCGGCTCGATCGACCACCCCGCCGCGGGTGAGATCCCCGTCATCGAGCACCCGCTCAACTACGAGCACGCCGACTCGGGGTTCGAGAAGGCGCCGCCGCTGCTCGGCGAGGACACCGTGCGAGTACTGGAGGCGGTCGGCTACGACGACGCCCGCATCGAGGCGCTGATCGAGGCGGGCGCGATCCCGGAGCCCTGATCAGCGGCTCGTGTCGAGGACGACCTTCCCGAGCGTCCCCGAGGACCGCAGTTCGGCCAACGCCTCGGGCACCGAGTCCAGCCCGAACACCGAGTCGATCGCCGCCGTGAACGCCCCGTCCGCGAGGCGTTCGCCGACGCGTTCGAGGATCGCCGCCTGATCGCCCCGCGAGGCCACGATCGACATGAACCGCAGGTCCGCGTCCGCCTGCTTCGCCGCCATCGACGTGCCGCCGTCGACGGTGATCGGTCCCTGCTCCCCGATGACGACGATCCGGCCGCCGCGCGCCAGGCACGTCAGGTTCGCCGTGAGGTGCGCGTCGGCCTGCGGCTCGAACACCACGTCGACCCCGCGTCCGTCGGCCGCCGCCGCGACGTCGTCGGCGAGCGTCTCGCTCCGGTAGTCGACGACGGCGTCGGCGCCCAGCCCGCGAGCGAACGCGGCTGGCTCGCCCTCCCGAGCGGTACCGACGACGGTCGCCCCCGCCGCCGCGGCGACCTGCACCGCCGCGTGGCCGACGCCGCCGGACGCGCCGTGGACCAGCGCCACCTCGCCCAACCGCAGGTCGCCGCGGGTCACGAGCGCGCGCCAGGCGGTCGCGAACGCCATCGCGGCCGCCGCCCCCTCTCGAAACGGGACCGACGCCGGGAGCGCCGCCAGCTGTTCGACCGGCGCGACCGTGTACTCCGCGTACGTCCCCGGCGAGAACAGGCCGAGCCCGGTCGCGAACACGCGGTCGCCCGGCTCGACCCCCGTCACGCCCTCGCCGACGGCCTCGACGACGCCGGCGAGGTCGGAGCCGCCGACGTGCGGGAGCCCGGCCGGAGGGCTCACGCTCCCCTCCCGGACGTACTCGTCGATCGGATTCACGCTCGCCGCCTCGATCCGCACGAGGGCCTCCCCCGGACCGGGTTCGGGGCGGTCGACGGTCTCCAGGGTCAGTACGCTCTCGTCTCCGTGTTCGTGGAAGCGGACGGCACGCATATCGGACCGTACGGCGAACTACGGTATAGTGTTGTGCCCGCGGTCGGCGCGGAGACGCCCGTCGCAGGCGCGGTCCCGCGGAGCGCTTTTGTACTCGCCGCGCCGAGCGGTCGCATGCACGTCACCGGTCTCGATCACGTCGTGTTGACCGTCGCCGACGTCGACCGCGCCGTCGAGTTCTACGCGGGTACCCTCGGCGGCACGGCCGAGACGTTCGACGGCGGCCGCCGGGCCGTCTCCTTCGGCGACCAGAAGATCAACTTCCACCCGGCCGACGACGTGTACACGCCTCACGCCGACCGGCCGACGCCGGGCAGCGGCGACCTCTGTCTCGTCGTCGACGACTCCCTCGACGGGCTTCGTCGAGACCTCAGCGACCGCGGCGTCGCGGTCGTCCACGGTCCCGTCGAGAAGGTCGGTGCGCGCGGCCGGACGGAGTCGGTGTACGTCCGCGACCCCGACGGCAACCTGGTCGAGTTGGCGCGGTACGACGCGTGATCGATCGCTGACTAAGCCGTCTCACGCTCACTCGACAGCGGCGATGCGAACCCCCCACAGCGGCCCGTCCTCGGTGACTCGGAGCTCGCGGTCTCCGACCAGCCGCACGGCGTCCCCGACCGAGAGCTCCCCGTCGAGCTGAGCGATGACGTTCGCGCCGCCGGGGAACGAGGCGAGCCCCAGCGCGTTCGGCTCGCGGACCCCCTCCGGCGTGACGTGAACGGTCGTCACGGACAGCAGCTCTCCCGTCTCGGCCGGGACGCCGTCGAACTCCGCCCCGCCGCACTCCGGGCAGCGGTGCTTCTCGTAGTACGTCCGGCGCCCGCAGTCGCGACATTCGAGCAGTTCGGTCACGCGTCGACCTCCAGGAGAGTGCAGACGGCGTTGTTCCCGAACCCGGCGACGTTGACGGCGAGCCCGCGGGACGCGTCGTCGACCGCCCGCTCGTCGGGCAGGTCGCCGCGGAGCTGCCACACGAGCTCGATCACCTGCGAGATCCCCGTCGCGCCGAGCGGGTGCCCGCGGGCCTTCAGCCCGCCGCCGGGGTTAACGGGGAGGTCCCCGTCGATATCCGTCCGTCCGTCGCGGGTGAGCTCCCACGCTCGGCCGGCCGGCGCGAGCCCCAGCTCCTCCATCTCCAGCCACTCGAGGATCGTAAACGCGTCGTGGATGCACGCGAGGTCGACCGCGTCCGCCCCGAAGCCGGCCGCGTCGTACGCGCGCTCGCCGGCGGTCCGGACGCTCGCGATCTCGAGCGGGTCTGCCCGGTCGGCGACCGCGTGCGTCCCGGTGGCGCTCTCGCAGGCGGCGACGGTCACGGGGTTGCTGCTCGCCGCCGGGGCGGCCTCGATCACGACCGCGGCGGCCCCGTCGCTGGTCGGACAGCAGTCGTAGAGGCGCAGCGGGGAGGCGACCGGCGGCGACGCGAGCACGTCCTCGACGTCGATCGGCTTGCGGAACTGGGCGTACTCGTTCGAGACCGCGTTTCGGTGGTTCTTCACGGCGACCCGTGCCAGGTCGCGTCGGTCCGCGTCGGAGCCGCGCAGGTAGGCGGCCGCCCCCAGGCCGCCGAACGACGGCAGCGTGACCCCCTGTTCGTACTCGCGGTCGTGGGTGATCCGGCTGATGATCTCCGTGGCCGCCGCGGTGTCCGCGTCGGACATCCGCTCGCCGCCGACGGCCAGCGCTCGCTCGTGTCGGCCGCTCGCGACCGCCGCGACCGCGTCTTCGAACGCGCTGGCGCCGCTCGCGCTGGTGTTCTCGATCCGGCGGGCCGTGACGCCGGTCATGCCGAGCCCGCCGACGAGCGCGTTCGCCAGCCCGGACCGGCCGTTGAACGCCTCCGCCGCCATGTTCCCGACGTGGACCGATTCCACGTCCTCGGGGGTGAGGTCGGCGTCGTCGAGCGCGCGCTCCGCGGCGACGAGGAGGAGTTCGGGGAGCGACCTGTCGTCGGCGCTCGCGAACGCCGTCATGCCGACGCCCGTTATCGCCGGTCGGTCGCCGCGAGCCGGTGACGCGTCTACTGCTCGCGCTTCTCGCTTTTCTGCGGTCATCGTCTGTCCGAACCCAGACGCCAGACCACCATATAGGTACGGTTCGCACCGCTCGTTGCACGCGAGCGCGGCCGCCATCGCGGGCTCCGGAGCGAGCCCACTGACGGTCGAATCGTGGAGAATAGTACCGAAGAATCGCGACGGGAAGGACGTGGGTCGGCGGGTGTCCGCCGACCCCGAGTCGAAACGATCTGCCGTGCCGGAGCGCCCGGCGACGTGCTACCGGCGGGTATTTATCACCTCCTTAACATACGGCCCGACGAACGGCCCGAACAGCGCCAGGAAGATCAGGATGGAGATCCCCAGCGAGAGCGGCCGGCTCGGCGACACGAAGATGCCGTACCCGCCGCCCGAAAGCTGTAGCGCGCGGAAGAAGTTCTCCTCGGCTATCGGCCCCAGAACGATCCCGAGGACGAACGCGATCACCGAGTAGTTGTACTTCACCATGTAGTAGCCGAGGATGCCGAGCGCCAGCACGCCGAAGGCGTCGAACCAGCTCCGTCGGAGGCTGAACGCCCCGATAAAGGAGAGGACGATCACCATCGGGATGATGACGTCGGTGTCGAGCTTCGTGATCGCGCTCGCGTACGGGATGACCGTGTACCCGACGGCGAGGATGAGGATGTTCCCGAGGAACACCGAGACGAACAGCGCGTACGTGATGTGAAGCTGCGCGCCGAACAGCCCCGGGCCCGGCTGGAGCCCGTGCATCAGGATGCCGCCGAGGAACACCGCCGTCGAACCGCTCCCGGGAATACCGAACGAGAGCGTCGGGACCAGCGACCCGCTGACGGTCGGGTTGTTCGCTCCCTCCGGGGCGATGATCCCCCGCGGGTCGCCCTCGCCGAATATCCCGTCGGCGGCCGAGGAGCGCGCCTCCTCGGCGTAGGCGACGAACGTCGACGTCGTCGCGCCGGACCCGGGAACGGCGCCGATCAGCATGCCGATCACGCCCGCTTTGAACAGCGCCTTCGGGTACCTGAACGTCGTCTTGATCCCGTCGACGATGCTGCCCGTGATACCGACCGCGTTCTCCGCAATCTGGTCTTGGACCGCGAGCTTCATCATCTCCGCGAAGGCGAACATCCCGATCAGGGCGGCGACGAAGTTGAGCCCGTCGTACAGCGCGAGCTGGCCGAACGCGTACCGCGGCGTCGGCGCCATGATGGCGATGCCCATCGTCGAGACCATGAAGCCGAACGCGCCCGCCACGACCCCCTTCACGATCGATCCGTCCGCGACGATCGTGATGAGCGATATCCCGAGGATCGCGAGGAGGAAGTACTCCACCGACCCGAACAGGAGGACGACCTCGATGAGAAGCGGGGAGATGGCGACCAACAGGATCGCGGCGACGAACCCGTTAAACGCGGAGGCCGTCGTCGCGATCGCGAGCGCGTTCTTCGCGAGTCCCTTCTTCGCCATCGGATAGCCGTCGAGCGTCGTCGCGGCCGCCGACTCGGTGCCGGGGGCGTTCAACAGGATCGCGGAGATGCTCCCGCCGAACATCGCGCCGCTGTAAATGGAGATCAGGAGGATGAGCGCGGGCGTCGGATCGAGCGGGACGGTGAGCGGGAGGACGATCGCCATGCCGACCGGCGAGCCGATCCCCGGCAGCGCTCCCAGGACGATCCCCGCGAGCAGCCCGGCGGCCATCCAGCCGATGACCGGCCAGCTGACCGCGATCTGTATCCCCTCGACGAGGCTTGCGACCGCCATTCAGAGTCCCTCCGTGAACACGATCGCTCCCTGATCGAACGGCATGAGCAGGAAGACGATGAACCCGTACACGGTGACCGTCGCCAGCGCGGCGAGGAACGCCGCCTTGAGTAGGTTCACTCTGAACCACACGGTGTACGCGAAGACGAACAGCGGCGTCACGTAGAGGAAGCCGACCGCCCACCCGAGCGCGAAGTAGACGGTCGAGAAGACGATCATGATCACCGTGTTGTTGATGTCGATGCCCCACTTCTGATGGAGCGGTAGGTCTTTCTCCCGGACGTCGTCGGTATCGTCGTCGTCGTCCCCGGTATCGACGTACTTCTCGTCGACGGCGGTGTCTTCGAGGTCCGTGGATTCCTCCTCCTTGGCGTCCTCGATGGCGCCGACGCCTTCGGTGCGGCCCTCCTCGAAGCTCTCCGTCATACTCACCTCCTGGGCGACGAACCGCTGGATCGGTCCCGGGAGGTAGCTCTGTATGAGGAGGAGGAACGATCCGATCCCGACGACCTGTGCCATCAACTGCGGGAAGATCGTCGCGTTCTCCGGGTAATCCTTGATTATCGGGTCGACGTAGAACACCACGGATAGCCCGAGCAGCGTTACGAGTAGGACGTGTTCCGCTGTGATTCCTTCAAGTCGTTTTGAGTAATTGACCATGACAGTATTATCTGATCCGCTGAACTCCAACTATAAATAAATTGAGTTCGACGCGCCGGTCGCGTCGCGCCCGGCTTAGGGCTGGTTCTCGTTGACGAGTTGGAGAATCTCGAGCTCTTCGTACTGCTCGAAGGCGTCCGCGAAGTTCTGCTCGGCGACTTCCGGCCCCTCGTACACGACCGGGTTCCCCGTCTCGTCGCTCCACTCCTGCACGGGCTCGCTGTTGACGGTCTCTTCCAGCGCTTCGGCGTAGAAGTCGACGATCTCCTGGGGCGTCTCCGGCGGGGCGTACATGCCGCGCCAGACGCCGCCGACGAAGTCGATCTCCGGGTAGCCGAGGTCGGTGACCGAATCGATGTCCGGGTAGACCTGCGTGCCGGGCCCGAAGAACGTCACGACGGGGTAGACGCGGCCCGTGTCGACGACGGACTGGGTCCCGGCGTCGGTCCCGATACCGCACGGGACCTCGCCGCTGGCGACCGCCTGCGTCACGGGACCCGTCCCCGTGTACTGCACGCGGTTCTGCCAGTTCCAGCCGACCTCGTCCGGGTACGCGTATTTGTACAGCAGAACGATGATGTCCTGCGAGCTCCCGGACGACTGGACGCCGATGTTCTCCCACTCGCCGCTCTCGTACTTCTCGAGGACGTCGTCGAACGTCTCGACCTCGTCCTGGTACTCCTCGTTAACGACGAGACACCATGTCGACTGCCCGACCACGCCGAGCCCGGTGAGGTCCCGGATGTCGAAGTCCGGCTCGTTGATCAGCTGCGGCGCGACTTCGAGCGGCCCGGCGTTGCCCGCGATGGTCTGTCCGTCGGGCTCCGAACGATACAGCTCTCCGAGACCGTTCAGCCCGCCGGCGCCCGGAATGTTGTCGATCTGCAGCGACACGCCGAGCGCCTCCCGGAGTCCCGGCTGAATCCCGCGTGCGTACGTGTCTGTTCCGCCGCCCTCGTCGTACGGGACGATGTATCGGACCGTCCCTTCGGGGGACCATCCGTCACCGCCGTCGCCTCCGTCGTCGCCGTCGCTTCCGTCGCTTCCGTCATCGCCGTCGCTTCCGTCATCGCCGTCGCTTCCGTTGCCGCCGTCGCCGCCGTCGCCGCCGTTGCCGGAACAACCGGCCAGCGAAATGGCGGAGGTTGCGCCGATCGCCTGCAGGAAGCGTCGTCGCTTCGTGTTCGATGTCGATTCGACCGAATCGGTTGGTGTTTCTTCAGTCATTTTGTCACGTTGGTCGGCTCAGCTGGATTTCTCGCCCGGATCAGCGTTCTGGGGTTGGCCTTTACCGTGTCCATCCGTGATATTAAGTGGCAATATCATAAATGTTTCTATCAAACGCCCCGTCCTCCGATGTCGGGCTCCTCCGGCCGCGACGGTCACACCGGCCGGCGTTTTCTCGGTCGCGAACGTCTCTCGCGCTCGCTGAACGTGCAGAGCTCCCGTCTCTTGGGGCGAGCTCCTGTCCCGTCGGCCGGGAAGAACCTTTTATATCCCGGGGTCGAGTACGGACGGTATGGTAATCGTTGCAGCCGTCGATCGGTCGGAGCGAGCGCCGGGTGTCGTGGAAGAAGCGTACGAGCTCGGCGAGGCGTTCGACGAGCCCGTCCACGTCGTCCACGTCCTGTCCCGCTCGGAGTTCGTCGACCTCGAGCGAACCAGCGTGACCGACACCGGGAAATCGATCCCGACCGCAGACGTCCGAGAACTCGCCAAGGCCTTCGCGCAGGAGGCGATCGATACGTCGACCGTCGAGGAAGCGACCCCCGTGGGACTCCTCGGCGACCCGGAAGACGAGATCGTCAACTACGCCGACTCCAACGACGCGAGGTACCTCGTCATCGCCGGTCGAAAGCGGTCGCCGGTCGGGAAGGCCCTGTTCGGAAGCACCGTTCAGACCCTGATGCTCAACTCCGACGTGCCGGTCGTCTCGCTCCGCACCGACTGATCAGAGCCGGTCTTCGATCGCCGCGACGACCTCTCCGGTCGACGCCGACCCGCCGAGGTCCGGCGTCACCGGGGCGTCGTCGTCGGCGAGCACCGCTCGGACCGCGCTCCAGAGGGTGTCGGAGACGGCCGATTCCCCGAGATCCTCGAACAGCATCGCGGCCGAGAGCACGGTGGCCATCGGATTCGCGACGCCCTGCCCCACGATGTCCGGGGCGCTCCCGTGAACGGGCTCGAACATCGACGGGTACTCGCCGTCGACGTTGATATTGCCGGACGGCGCGAGCCCCATGCTGCCGCTGACGATGGCGCCGATGTCGGTGAGGATGTCGCCGAACAGATTCGACGCGACCAGCACGTCGAACTCCTCCGGCCGTCGGACGAGGTCCATGCTCCCGGCGTCGATGAGCAGGGACTCCACCTCGACGCCCGGGTACTCCGTCGCGACGTCCTCGACGACGTCGTCCCAGAACGTCATGCTGAACGCCTGCGCGTTGGACTTCGTGATGCTCGTCAGGTGTCCCTCGCGCTCCGTCGCTGCCTCGAACGCCGCCCGCACGATCGTCTCCGTCCCCTCCCGGGTGAACACCGCGCTCTGGATCGCCACCTCGTGGTCGAACCCCCGGTGCACGCGGCCCCCGGCGTCGGAGTACTCCCCCTCCGTGTTCTCCCGGTACACGACGAAGTCGATGTCCCCGCCCTCGTATCCCCGGAGCGGGCTCTCGACGCCCTCGAAGAGGATGGACGGGCGCTTGCACACCTGCTGGTTGAATCCCTTCCGGATCGGTAACAGGAGCCCGTGGAGCGTGATGTGATCCGGGACGTCGGGATGTCCGACCGCGCCGAGGAGGATCGAGTCCGCGTCGACGAGCTGGTCGAGCGCGTCGTCCGGCATCATCTCGCCCGTCTCCAGGTACCGCTCCGTCCCCCAATCGTACTCCGTGAATTCCACGTCGACGCCGTGGCGGGACGCCGCCTCGTGAAGCAGGGGGAGCGTTTCGTCGACGACTTCCGGGCCGATACCGTCGCCCGGTATCGTCGCTATCTCGTAGGACATGGTTCCGGAATTCGCTCACGCAGACTAAACTCTTTGGTACGTGGCACCCCTTGCCCCCCGGGTCGCGGTACGTTCGCTCCCAGGTCGCGGCGCGTTCGCTCCCAGGTCGCGGCGCGCTTCTATTCGGGGGGCGTTCCCCACTCACAATACTTTTGCATCCTCCATGCGAGATTGAGCCATGGTAGGTGAGACAGCGTACGACAGTATCTCGGTCGACGTCACCGACGGCGTCGCGGTCATCGAGTTCCACAGGCCCGAGGTGTACAACGCGCTCAACGACACGGTGATGCTCGATATCCTCCGGGCGTTCGACGAGATTCAGCTCGACCGCTCCGTCGACGCGGTCGTGATCACGGGCGAGGGCGACGACGCCTTCTCGGCGGGCGCCGACATCTCGCAGTACGCGGGCGCCGCCGAGGAGCACGACCCGCGACAGAAGGACCGCCAGGAGCTGTTCTACGAGATGTACCGCAAGCCCTTCGAGTGCCACGCGCCCGTCATCGCGAAGATCAACGGGTACTGCGTGGGCGGCGGCCTCATCTTCGCGATGTTCTGCGACATGCGGATCGCGGTCGACGACGCGAAGTTCGGCGTTCCCGTGACCGACATCGGCCAGATTCCGACCGGCAACTCCACGTGGCGGGCGATCGAACTCGTCGGCGAGGCGAAGGCGAAGGAGCTCGTCTACACCGCCGGCATGATCGAGGCCGACGAGGCGGAACGGATCGGGCTCGTGAACCACGCCGTCCCGCGCGACGAGCTCGACGAGACGGTCGATGATATCGTCGAGGCGATCCAGGCGACGGGCCGGTCCGCGGTGAAGAACTCCAAGCGCGCGCTCAACCACGCGGTCGACGCGCAGAGCGCCGAGGAGAACCGCTCGTTCGAGGCCGAGGTGTGGTGGGAACAGTTCGCGACCGACGAACGCGAGCGGCTCGTCGACAAGTTCAACGACGCATGACGGGGGGACCGCTCGCCGGACTGACCGTCGTGGAGATGACCGGCCACCGGGCGGGCCCGTTCTGCGGCGCGCTCCTCGCCGACATGGGCGCCGACGTCGTGAAGATCGAGCGGCCCGGCGTCGGTGACCCCGCCCGCAGTCAGGGGGTCGGTCCCGACGGCAAGTCCGGCTACTTCATGGCGAACAACCGGAACAAGCGCTCCGTCACGCTCGATCTCAAGTCCGACGCCGGTACCGAGGCGGCGCTGTCGCTGCTGGAGGCGGCGGACGTGTTCATCGAGAACTTCGGCTACGGCGTCACGGACAAGCTCGGAGTCGGCCACGAGGCGGTCAAAGAACGGAACCCGGAGATCGTCTACGCCAGCATCAAGGGGTACGGCGAGACCGGGCCGCGGAGGAAGCAGGCCGGCCTCGACCTCATCCTGCAGGCGGAGGGCGGGATCATGAGCGTCACCGGGCCCGAGGGCGGCGAGCCGGTGAAGGTCGGGCAGGCCATCGGGGACCTCACGACCGGCATGTTCGCCGCGATCGGGATCCTCGCCCGGCTCTACGAGCGGGGGGCCGCAGACGGGGCCGACGCCGAGTCGTTCAACGGCAAGTTCGACGTCGGCCTGTTCGACTCCATCGTGACGCTGCTGAACGAGTACCTCACGTCGTACTCGATGGACGGGTCGGTGCCGGGGCCGCAGGGCACCTCCCACCAGACGCTCGTCCCGTACCAGCGGTTCGAGACCGCCGACGGCGCCCTCGTCACCGGCGTCCCCAGCGACGACCGGTGGGACGACTTCGTCGAGCTGGTCGGCCGCGAGGAGCTGGCGGAGTACCCGACGAACGACGATCGGTTCGAACACGCCGACACCGTCGTCGGGATCATCGAGGAGGAGTTCGCGACGGAGTCGACGGAGTACTGGCTCGACCGCCTGATCGACTACGGCTTCCCCTGCGGGCCGATAAACGACGTCGAGGACGTCGTCCACTACGACCAGACGCGGGCTCGCGACCTCGTCGTCGAGCACGACGACCCCGATTGGGGCGAGTGCCTGCTCCCGGGCCACCCGATCAACTTCCCCGAGCACGACGACGTCATCCGGTCGCCCGCGCCCCGCTTGGGCGAGCACACCGAGTCCGTGTTCGCCGACGTCGCCGGCGACCAGACGACGCTCGACGAGTGGCGCGAGGACGGCGCGTTCGGCGACTAATAGGGGAATTCGGTTCTCAGTCGCTTTTGTTTATAAATAGTTGACCGCGGATCGGCGGTGAACTCCTCCAAAGCTCCAGCCGTTCGTTTATACGTCGCTGATACAACGGTGAACACCGCCAAAGCCCCAGTCGTGAGGGGCGCGGACGCTCGCTGCACTCCTCAGTCGCTCGTTTCACTCGCTCCCTGCGGTGCTTGCGTCGCCTCCGCGCCCCTCGCGACTGCCCCTTTGAGTCCCATCCCACCCCGCACCGCACGGCACCGCAGCCTCACGCCTCCCCAGCCTCGCGCGTGCTCCTCGCGGCCTACCGGCCGCTCGGAGGCACGCGCCACCGCCTCGTTCATTTATAAAAGGTCGCCGCCGCTCGCTGCTATTTAAATATCGGACGACGCCCGTAGGCCGATGCGCCCTACGCCAGCGCGTCGGCGATCTTCTCGATCGGGTGCGGCGGCTTCTCGTCGTACTCGTCGCCGATCTGCGTCCGGCAGGAGGCACCGGGCGCGACGACCACGTCGCCGTCGCTGTCGTCGATCCGGTCGAACAGCATCGATCCGATGGCCTGGCTCATCGAGTAGTGCTCCGACTCGTAGCCGAACGTCCCGGCCATCCCGCAGCAGCTGGTGTCGAGCGGGTCGACCCGGAACCCCGTCCGCCGGAGCACGCCGACCGCGTGGTGGTCCTTCTTGACCGACTTCTGGTGGCAGTGACCGTGGTACGTGAGCCGCTCCGCGCCGCCGTCGACGTCGAGCGCCTCGTCGAGCCGGTGGGTGTCGAGGTACTCCAACACGCCGTAGGCGTTCCCGGCCACGCGGGCCGCGGCGTCGGAGGCGAGCAGGTCGAGGTAGTCGGACTGGAGCATCACGGCGTCGGACGGCTCGACGACGACGACGTCGCGCCCGTCGTCGACGTGCGGCGCCAGCGCCGCGACGTTGGACTCGGCCGTCTCGCGGGCCTTCCCGAGCAGCCCCTTCGAGTGCGCGGGCCGGCCGCTGTCGGTGATCTCGTCGGCGACCGTCACGTGGACCCCCGCCGCCTCGAGCACCCTGACCGCCGCCTTGCCGGCGTCCGGGTTGTTGTAGTTCGTGACGGTGTCGGGCACTAACACGACGCGTCTGTCGGCGCTCGACTCGTCCACCGTCGAGCCGCCGCGGTCCGCCCACCAGTCCACGAACGTCTCGCGGTGGAACGTCGGGAGCGAGCGCTCGCGGGCGATGCCGAGCGTCTTCTCCATGACGAGGCGCGCGCCGGGGACCTTGGTGCCGAGGTTCGACAGCGGCGCCGTCGCGCTCCCGACCTTCGAGAGCGCGTCGACGTTCGCGAACAGCTTCGACCGGAGGCTCGCCCCGTGCTCCTCGTGGTGGGCGTGCTCGACCTCCACTTTCATCTTCGCCATGTCGACCTCGCTGGGGCAGTCGATCGCACAGCCCTTACAGCCGACACAGAGGTCGAGCACCTCGCGCATGAACTCCGTGTCGAACTGCTCGCCCTCGGGGAGGTCCCCGCTCATCGCCTGCCGGAGCAGGTTCGCGCGACCGCGCGTGCTGGTGATCTCCTCCTGTGACGCCCGGTAGGTCGGGCACATCACGCCGCCCGCCCCCTCCTGGTTGGTGCGACACCCGCCGCAGCCGTGACAGAGCTCGGCCATCCCCTGGAACCCGTTCTCGTTTTCCCACTCCAGAGCCGGCTCGAAGCCGGCGTCGAACTCGTACTCCTCCCCGAACCGGAGGTTCTCGCTCATGTCGTGGTCGCCGCAGACGCTCCCGGGATTGAGCAGCCAGTCGGGGTCGAAGGCGGTCTTCAGGTCCCGAAAGACGTTCCAGAGGTGATCGCCGTACAGCTTCCGGTTCCACTGGGTCCGGGCGCGCCCGTCGCCGTGCTCGCCGGAGACCGACCCGCCGTACTTCACCGCGAGGTCCGTGGCGGCGTCGGAGATGGACACCATCGTCTCCGTCCCCTCAGCGGTCTTCGTGTTGATGAGCGGCCGGACGTGCATGCAGCCGGGGCCGGCGTGCGCGTAGAAGCTCCCGAAGGTGTCGTGGTCCTCGAAGATCTGTTTGAACTCCTGGGTGTACTCCGGCAGGTGTTCCGGCGGGATCGCGAGGTCCTCGATGAACGCGATGTGCTTCTCGTCGCCCGTCCGCGACAGCAGGATCGGCGTCGACGCCTTCCGCATCTTCCAGAACTTCTTCTGGGTCTCCTCGTCGTACGCCGCCATTCCGTCGAACGCCAGGTCGCCGACCCGGTCTTCGAGGAGGTCGTCGACCTGCCGCTTGGCCGACTCCTCGTCGTCGGCGTAGAACTCGATCAGCAGGAACGAGTCCGTCTCGTCGGGCAACAGGCCGATGACGTCCTTGAAGTCCTCAAGCTCGCGCGCCAGTTCGACGAGGACGCCGTCGAGCACCTCGACCGCCGCCGCGTCGTGTTCGAGGATCGGGCCGACGTCCTCCATCGCGTCGAGCAGGTCGTGGTACGTGAGCAGCGCGACCCCCTTCGTCTCCGGGATCGGTTCGAGGCTCACCTCCGCCTCGGTGACGATGGCGAGGGTCCCCTCGCTCCCCACGAGCAGGCGCGCGAGGTTGACCGTCCCCGTCTCGGCCTCCTCGACCAGCACGTCGAGGTTGTACCCCGACACGTTCCGTTTCAGGTCGGGGTACCGCTCTTCGACCTCGTCGGCCTCCTCGTCGATGATCCGGACGATCTCCGCGTAGATCCGTTCGAGGAGCGTCCCGTCGGGGTCGGCCGCCCCGCGGAGCTCGGCGACCGAGACCTCGCCGAACGTCTCGACGCTCCCGTCGGCCAGCACCGCCTCGACCTCCTCCACGTACGCGTCCGTCTTCCCGTATTTCAGGGAGTGCGCCCCGGTCGTGTTGTTCCCGATGGCGCCGCCGAGCGCGCTCCGGTCGGCGGTCGACGGATCGGGCGCGAACTTCAGGCCGTGCGGTTCCAGGGTGCGGTTGAGCTCGCCGAGGGTGATCCCCGTCCGGGCCCGGGCCCGCTCGCCCTCCGGGTCGACGTCGACGATGTCGGTCATGTACCGCGTGAAGTCCAAGACGACCGCCTCGTTCACCGACTGCCCGGCGAGGCTCGTCCCCCCGCCGCGGGGCAGCGCCGGGATCCCCTCCTCGGCGCAGTACTCCATCACGGCGGCGACGTCGGCGGTCGACGTCGGGTAGATAACTCCGATCGGCGTCACCTCGTACGCGCTGGCGTCGGTCGCGTACATCTGCTTGGAGTACTCGTCGAAGCGAACGTCGCCGTCGACGAGCGCGTCGAGGTCGGCCACGAGCGCCGAGTCCTCCGGCGACTCGCTCCGATAGTCGTAGTTCGCCCTCGGATCGGTGGACGGGTCGGCTGCTGTGTTCTTGGATCCCATCTGTAATCGGCTAGTTGGATGGTTTCGGCGTGGCGTACTGATGAATGTTACGCGTCCACATGGGAGGACGGTCGCAGGAGAACGCGTCGGGGACCCGAACGGCGCGAGTGGACCCCGCCGGGCGGGTTACTCGCGTTCCTGGGCGTCGACGACGGCGACGCTCGCGAGGTTCACGATGTCTTTCACCTCGTCGCCCCGCTGCAGCACGTGGACCGGCTTGTCCATGCCGACGAGCATCGGCCCGATGGCGTCCGCGTCGCCCAGCCGCTGGAGCAGCTTGTACCCGATGTTCCCCGACTCCAAGTTGGGAAACACGAGGACGTTGGCGGCCTCGTCGAGCTCGGAGAACTCGTAGGTGTCCGTGAGCATCTCCTCGACGAGCGCGGTGTCGGCCTGCATCTCCCCGTCGACCGGGAAGTCGACGTCCGGGTCGTCGCGGAGCATGGCTGCCGCCTCTCGCGGCGCCCGCGTCGTCTCGGCGTCGACGCTCCCGAAGTTGGAGTACGACAGCAGCGCCGCCCGGGGATCCACGTTGAACTGCCGCGCTAGCTCCGCGGTGTGCCGCGTCGTCTCCGCGAGGACGTCGGCGTCGGTCTCGCGGTTGACCGTGACGTCGGCGAAGAACACGACCCGGTTCCCGATCGTCAGCATGTAGACGCCGGAGACGTACTCGGCGTCGTCCGCGGTCCCGATGACCTGCAGCGGCGGCCGGAGCGCCGAGGGATAGTGGTGCGTCAGCCCCGTCAGCATGGCGTCGGCGTCGCCCTGGTCGACCATCACGCTGCCGAGGTAGTCCGTGCTGTTGCGGATCAGGTCGCCCGCCTCGCTGCGGGTGATGCCCTTCCGCTTGCGGAGCTCGTGGAGGCGGTCCGCGTACTCGTCGTACTCCCCCGTCGTCGGGTCGACGACGGTCGCCTCGAAGTCGAGGCCGAGGTCGTCGACGGTCCCCGCGATCGCGTCGGCGTTACCGAGCAGCACGGGCTCGGCGATCCCCTCCTCGGCGAGCTGGTACGCCGCGCGGATCATCTTCTCGTCTTCCCCTTCGGCGAGCGCGATGCGCTTGGGGTCCTGTTTCGCCTTGTTGACGACGATCCGCATCATCTCGCGGGACTTCCCGACGCGGGCCTCCAGGTCGTTCCGGTACTCCTCGAGGTCGACGTCGTCGCGCGCCGCGCCGGACTGCATGGCCGCCTTCGCGACCGCCGGGGCGACCTCGAACAGCACGCGCGGGTCGACCGGCTTCGGGAGGATGTACTCCGGTCCGAACTGCAGCGGCTGGTCGCCGTACGCCTTCACGACGGCGTCCGGGACGTCCTTCCGCGCCAGCTCGGCGAGCGCCTCAGCGCAGGCGACCTTCATCTCCTCGTTGATCTCCGAGGCCCGCACGTCGAGCGCGCCGCGGAAGATGAACGGGAAGCCGAGCACGTTGTTCACCTGATTCGGGTAGTCGGACCGGCCCGTCGCCATGACTACCGTGTCGTCGCGGGCGTTCTTCCCCTCCTCGTAGCCGATCTCGGGAGTCGGGTTCGCCATCGCGAAGATGATCGGGTTGTTGGCCATCGACCGCACCATCTCCGGCGAGACGATCCCGCCGGCCGAGAGGCCGACGAGCACGTCCGCTCCCTCCATCGCGTCGGCGAGGTCGCCGCCCGCGACGTCCCGGGCGAACGCCCGTTTGTACTCGTTGATGTCGCCCGCCTCGGCGCGCTCTTGCGTGATGATCCCCGTCGAGTCACAGAGCGTGATGTTGTCCCGCTCGACTCCCAGCGAGACGTAGAAGTGCGCGGTCGCGAGCGCCGACGCGCCGGCCCCGGAGAACACGACTTTCATGTCGCCGAGGTCCTTGTCGACGATGTCGGCAGCGTTGATGAGTCCGGCGCCGTTGATGATGGCGGTGCCGTGTTGGTCGTCGTGGAACACGGGGATGTCCATCTCGTCCTGGAGTCGGTCCTCGATCTCGAAGCACTCCGGCGCTTTGATGTCTTCGAGGTTGATCCCGCCGAACGTCGGCTCCATCGCGGCGACCGCCTCACAGAAGGGGTCGACCTCCGCGATGTCGAGTTCGACGTCGAACACGTCGACGTCCGCGAATCGCTTGAACAGCACGCCCTTCCCCTCCATGACCGGTTTCGACGCCGTGGCGCCGATGTTGCCCAGTCCGAGGACCGCCGAGCCGTTCGAGACCACCCCGACAAGGTTCCCCTTCGCCGTGTAGTCGTACGCCTTCTCGGGGTCCTCGGCGATCTCGCGACACGGGCCCGCCACGCCGGGCGAGTAGGCCAGTGAGAGGTCGCGCTGTGTGTTCGTCGGCTTCGTCGTCGCGATCTCGATCTTCCCGGGCGGATCGGCCCGGTGATACTCCAAGGAGTCGTCTTCCAGCGTCATACCGATCGATCACGCGAACCGCATAAATACTTATGGGCGACGCCTCGCCGCCCCCGCGTCTCGGACCCGTGCGGCCGCCGCGGCGTGGCCCGATACGAGCGTCCGGAATCGGGCGGTTCGTCGGTGTCGGGAGCCTCGCCGTGCGACACCGCCGATGACGACTCGCTCGGGCGATACGGGTCCCGGCGCCGTTCGGTGAACGTAGCGTTTCGGAGCCGTTCGGTGGACGGAGAATCGCGGAGCCGTCCGACGGGTGTCGCGTCGCCCGCCCGCGATGCGGCCGACGACTGTGCCGTCCGAGCATCTCGGACGGACCCACTAGACGCGTTCTCCGGCCCGCTTAGGTCAGTCGAGGTCGGGCCGGGAGAGCTCGGTCTCCTTGGCGGTGATGATCTCGAGCAGGGCCGGCGTCCCCTCCTCGGTCTTCTCGATGGCGCGTTCGAGCGCGGGCGCGACCTCCTCGGGGTCTTCGACGCGCTCACCGTAACCGCCGAGCGCCTCGCCCACGTCGGCGAAGTCGCCGCCGAACGGCGTGTCGTACGACGCCATCTCGTAGTTGTTCAGGTGGATCGTGAGGATCGGGGCGTCCTCACGGGCCGCCGTCTCGAAGTCGAGCCCGGTCATCCCGATGGCGCCGTCGCCCATGATGTTGATACAGAGCTTCTCCGGGAAGCGGACCTTCGCGCCGATCGCGAGGCCGAGCCCGTAGCCCAGCTGCGTCGTCTTCCCCCAGCCGATGTACGAGAGGGGTTCGTCCGTCTCGTAGAACGGCGCGAGGAAGTCCCGCGGGTTCCCGGCGTCGGCCGTGATGATCGTCTCCTCGGGGTCGACGACGTTCGTGATCTCGTGGATCACCCGGTAGGGGTTGATCGGCGTCTCGTCGGACGTGAGCTTCGGCTCCCACTCGTCGAGCCAGTCGGACTTGACCGACGCGATCTCTTCGGCGACGTCGTCGAAGCGGCCGCGGTCGTCGTCCACGCGCTCGTCGACGGCGTCGGCCACCGCGTCGAGAACGATCTGCGCGTCGCCGACGAGCGCGAGCTCCGAGTCGACGTCCTTGTCGATGTCGGTGGGATCGAGCGTCGAGTGGATGACGGTCTTCCCCTCGGGGACCGTGATCCCGTACGCGGTCTCGGTGAAGCTGCAGCCGACGCCGAAGAGGACGTCGCACTCGTCGAGGAAGTGCGCGAGCTGTCCGGGTTCGCTCTTGCTGCCGGCGCCGAGCGAGAGCGGGTGGCTCTCGGGGAAGGCGCTCTTGGCGTTCAGGCTCGTGGCGACGGGCGCTTCGAGGACTTCGGCGAGCTCCTTCAGCTCGTCCCACGCCTTGGCGTAGTGAACGCCCTGCCCGGCGAAGATGACCGGGTTCTCCGCGTCGACGAGGGCGTCCGCGACCGCCGGGACCGCGTCGGGGTCCACGCCGGCGCGGTTGGCGCTCGACGGGGTGTATTCGAACTCCCCGATGTCCTCCCAGAAGACGTCCTTCGGGACCTCGACGACGGCCGGACGGGGACGGCCGTTACGCGCCGCGGTGAACGCCCGACGGAACGTCTCCCCGACCGCGTCCGGGTCCGTGAGCTGCTCGCAGGTCTTGCTCACGCTCTGGTAGGTGATCAGGGAGTTGAACTTCGGATCGACGTCCGTCTTGGCGCGGTCGTAGCCCGCCGGGATCGCCACCAGCGGCGCCGACTCGCCGTACGCCTGTGCGACGGCGCCGATGGAGTTCTCCGTCCCCGGCCCGTGCTGACAGGCGAACGCGACGACCTCGTCGCCGGACGTGAGCCGACCGATCGCGTCCGCCATGTGGACCGCCGTCCGCTCCTGGCGGGTAATGATCGTCCGGAGCCCGGCGTCCTCGGCGGCGCCCGTGTCGAACAGCGGATTGCTCGGGAATCCAAACAGGTACTCTACGCCCTCCTCTTTCAGTGCGTGCGCAATGGCTTCTGTAACGTTCATTTTTTACTCGGCCGGATACCTCACGGTCTAGTCCGGGGTTAAATAAAAGTATCTGTCAGAGCCGGTATCGTCACCACCGGCCTCGCCGAAATTCGCCTCGTCGCGACCGCTCCCCCTATCTTGCCGGGTCCCGAAGGACTGATGTTCCGCTGCGACGACGGTCCGCGTATGTCCGACCGAGCGCAGCTCGATACGCTGTCCGTGCACGAATCCGTCGAGAACGTCATCCCGCCCGAGGCCTTCGCCGCGGCGTTCGAGGATCTCGACCTCGACGTCGAACTGGTCGGCGACGGCGAGACGTACGACGAGACCGACGCCGTCGCCACGTACGTACCGCGGCCGGAGTTCCTCGACGCGGGCTGGGTCCACTGCATCCGCGCCGGCTACGACGAGTTCGACACGGCGGCCTACGAGGCGGCGGGGGTCCCGCTCACGAACAGCACGGGGATCCACGACACCACCGTCAGCGAGGTCGCGATCGGCTACATGCTGTCGCTCGCCCGGCTCCACCACGTGTACCGCGACCACCAGAACGAGCGCCACTGGTACACGCCGGAGTACGAGCGGCCGTTCACCGTGGAGAACGAACGGATCTGCGTCGTCGGGCTCGGCACGATCGGCCGCGGGATCGCGGAGCGCGCCGACGCGCTCGGGATGGACGTGGTCGGGATCCGACGGTCCGACGAGCCGGTCCCGGGCGTGTCGGAGATATTCGACCCGTCCGATCTCCACGACGCCATCGGCGACGCACGCTTCGTCGCGCTCGCGCTGCCGCACACCCCCGAGACCGACGGACTGATCAGCGAGGCGGAGTTCGAGGCGATGCGCGACGACGCCTACCTCATAAACGTCGCCCGGGGCCCGCTGGTCGACGAGGCCGCGCTCGTTGACGCGCTGGAGCGCGAGGCGATTGCCGGCGCGGGCCTGGACGTGTTCGAGACCGAACCGCTCCCCGACGACTCACCGCTTTGGGGCTTCGAGGACGTCATCATCTCGCCGCACAAGGGGTCCGCAACCAACCGGTACCACCTCGATATCGCCGAACTCGTGACGGAGAACGTCGAGCGATACCAGGCGGCCGAGCCGCTGCGGAACCGGGTCGCGTGACGGTCCGCGCCGGGAGCGGTGCGTCGGGAATCGATCCACGCCGAGAGCGGTGCGTCAGAAAGCGGTCTGCGCCGAGGGGTGCGTCTGGAAACGGTCTGATCACGGACTAGTTTCCTCATTCCGAACGTCATTTTTCCGGCGTTACGCAACATAGTACACTACGTTCTTTGTAAAAGTGGTTGCTTCTTCCGAGTCTCGGTGGTCGTCTGGCCGACTTCGGGGGGGAAGAGCGGGTGATTCGGTCGATACCGACGAGTTTCCGCGTCGAAACCGGATCGCGACACGGCTGAGCGCCACCCGATCGGGGACGCAATCAGTTTCGTATACTCGAACCTCGAGCCGTCTCATTCGCCGGAGGGGCCGGAAGCGCGGATACACATTACATTACTACTATTGTAATGAGATTCTGGTCACGCTCGTCCCGAAACACCGATCGGGGTCGTACCGCTCCCTCGCGCGCTCACGATCGCCCGTGGGCGAGGTTGACTTCGATGACGTTCGCCGTCTGATTGAGGCTCTCGGTGTACTCGCGGCGCCGGTCGTCGGGCTTCAGCCGACTGATCGGCGTCATGATGCTGATCGCGGCGTTCCGGCGCTCCCCGGTCTCGAGCGGCGTTCCCACGCAGCCGATCCCGCCGACTCGCTCCTCCTCGTTGTACGCGAACCCCTCCCCGCGGATCCGATCGAGCTCCTCGAACAGCGCGTCCCGGCTCGTGATCGTCTCGTCGGTTCGAGCCGGGAGCCCGTGTCGGTCGACGATATCGTCGACCCGCTCGTCGGCGAGGCTCGCGAGCAGGGCCTTGCCCAGCGCCGTCGTGTGGAGGTAGACGCGCCGCCCCAGGTGGACGTCGAAGTCGACGGCCTGTTCGCCGCGGGCGGTGTACACGTAGATTCCGAGCCCCCGCTCCTCGAACAGCAGGTTGGCCAGTTCGCCCGTCTCCTCGGCGAGCCTGCGCACCTCCGGCTTCGCGACGTCGTAGACGCCGTCGTACTGCCGGGCGAGCCCGCCGAACTCCAGACACCGGAGGCCGAGCCGGTAGCCGTCTTCGCGCTTGACGACGAGGCCGTGCTCCTCGAGCGTGATCAGGTGTTTGTACACCGTGCTCTTGGCCAGGCCCAACTCGTCGACCAGGTCGGCGATCGAGACCCCCTCGCCGCGGTCCGCGACGGCCGACAGAATCCGCATCGAGGTCCCGGTCGCCCGCACCGATTCTGTTTTTGGCCTCTCCATGGGCGTACCTCACCGAAGACGGGTAATAAGAATTGTGGGGGTGAACCGGCGCTCGCGGGCGACCCCGCCGGTCGGCACCAACGGGACCCGCGAAAGCGGACCGCGGCGTGGGCTGCTCTGCTGGTGGCGATCCGATCTCTCATAATTCTTTTAAATATAAGAACTTACCAGAATAGAATAACAACGCCTGACAGGTGATCCACTCGTGCCCGATCCGCGGTCGCAATCGAGGCGGCTCTGACGTGAACCGGCCAGTAAGTGGGTTGAGTGGCCTTCTGAGGCCGTCTCTCCGCTTCACGTGCCGATGCCGTCACGGCGACTCGTCTATCGGCCTCGATCTCCGAACGGTCCGCTGTGACCGGGTATCAGTGCACAAATCCGGTAATTGCGTGAGTACGGCCCCAGCAGGGTCGGACTGTGGGCGACGGGACGCTCCGTCCGCGCTCCCGACTGGAACCGGCGTTGACCGTAACGTCTCTGATCTTCATAATAACAGGTTTTATTATCTTTCGAGCGACGACAGCGGCTCCGGCGCTCCGCCCGGCGCGACTCGCGCCGTTAGGCGTCCTCCGCGGGCGACGACGCCGCCGCGTCGCCGACTGTCGCGGTGAAGCCGACGTCGCGGAGCCGCTCCGCGAGGGGGAGGCCGATGCCGGAGGCGGGCGTCAGCACGCCGCCCTCCAGCGGGGAGTCGGTCTCGCCGCGAGCGAGACACACCGCCGCCTCGCCGAGCATGCGCGCGGTCGCGCCGTACCCGGGGTCCCTGTCGGCGCCGACCACCGCGTCAACCGTGAAGCGACCGTCCGGAGCGGTGCCGCGCCCGCGAACTCGAACCGTGAAGTGGCCGTTCTCGACCTGCTCGTCGGTCGGTCCCTCGCCGGGCTCGGGAAACGCGTACCGGCGGAGCGCGTTCCGGGTCGGCCCGAGAGACATCGCGGCCGCGAACAGCCCGAGTCCGCCGGTGACGAGCGTCGCGCCGGCCGCGCCCCGCACGCCGCGTCCCGTGGGTATCGCCTCCGAACAGCGGAACTCGCGCCCCCACGGGTACCCGAGAAGCGCGTTGCTGCGCCGGACGATCCGCTCGTTGGTCGCGGCCATCGGCGACGGCGCCGTCCACTCGCCGCGGAGGGAATCCCTCCGCGGGAACCGCTGCGTTCCCTCGTCGACGCCGGTCCGTTCCCCCCGCGGCGCCAGCGAGTACGGATTCCGGAGCGCCTGCCTCGCGAGCGGATCGGTCGACGCGGCCTCGAACACCTCGGCCGCGCTGGCGAGGGTCCCCCCGCTGACGCCGCCGCTGCCCGCCTCGAGGTAGATGCGGACCGCGTCACACGGCGCGCCGTGTTCTTCGAGCGCGAACGTCTGCACGAGGAGCGTGCCGAGATCGGCCGGAACGGAGTCGAAGCCGCAGCTGTGGACGATTCTCGTGTCGGCCGCGACCGCGGCGTCGTGACACCGGTCGATCGTCTCGCGCACCCAGTTGACCTCCCCGGTCAGGTCGCAGTAATCGGTTTCGGCGTCGATACAGGCCTCGACGAGCGGGGTTCCGTACGTCGTGTACGGGCCGACGGTGGTACAGACGACGCGGGTATCGCCGGCGATCTCGCTGAGGCTCGCCGGGTCGGTCGCGTCGCCGAGCGCGACCGGGAGCTCGTCCCACGCCTCGCGGCGGCCGACGAGATCGCTCGCGAGGGCGTCGAGGCGGGACTCGTCTCGCCCGCCGAGCGCGATCGAGAGGTCCGTCGGCGCGTATCGCTCGGTGAGGTACTCGGCGACGAAGCGCCCCGCGACGCCGGTCGCGCCCCATACGACGATGTCGTGTGATCGGTCGACGTCTGACACGTGTTCTCGTCTGGCACGTCGCGCTCCACCGGCTAAAATCCGCGGTCGTCACAGGCTCCGGCCCACCGGCGGCGCTCTCGGCTCTGGGCGCCGCGTAACAAGGAATCGCCGCTCTCGGTTATCGGGTTAGCTCTCGGCGGCCGGCGTCGAGGCCTCGGAGCGCTCGTACTTGTCCTCGAACTCCTGAATGAGCTGCCCCATCTTCGCGTACCAGTCGTTGAGCATCCGCTGCATGTCGTCGGCGATGGTCGAGGGATCGGTCGGCTTGTACACGTGGTAGTAGCCGCCCTGATCGTAGTTCACCTGCTCCTTCTGGATGAAGCCGGCCTGGAGGAGCCGCTGGACGGAGCGGTAGGCGGTCGACCGTTCGCGGTCGACTTCTTCCGCGATCTCGTCGATCGTCAGGGGCGTCTCCGTCTCGACGAGCTCCCGGAACACTTGCTTGTCAAGCTGCTTGAGCCCGTGGAAACACTCGAGGAGGCCCTCGCACACCATATCCTGCTGGAGTTGTTCGGACATCGAATCAGGCATTGTATCGCGCGAATGTAGGTATCGTGTATATAAAAGATTTGTGTATGGTTCACACAATTTCGTGAGACTCGACCCCGATCGGCGACTCGGGGAGGAACGCACCGGCAACCCGCGAGTAGCGAGTCGGTGACACGCGAGTAGCGCATCGGCGACCCACGACCGTCGGGGTTCCGCCGTCGAGCGGAGGCGGTCAGTCCGCCGTCGCCCTCTGCCGGCCCTTCGTCGTGCGGAGCGAGAGGATCGACGTATAGAGGATCGCGGCGGCGACGACGACCGCCGCGCCGATGACGAGAACCAGCCCCGCCGCCTCCAGGACCGGGCTCCCGACGTAGGAGCCGATCTCGCCGACGCCGACCGCGATCGCCCCGACGAGCAGCATGCCGCCGAAGTAGACCTTGATGCCGTCGGCGTCGACGACGGCGGTCGCGGCGGAGCCGACGCGAGCACCGAGCGCGCTCCCGAACAGGAGCGGGACGACGATACCGAGGTCGACGCCGCCGCCCTGGCCGTAGAGATAGCTGCCGAGACCGCCGGAGAAGACGATCTCGAAGAGGTCCGTGCCGACGGCGACGGGCACCGGGACGCCGATCGCGTAGATCATCGCGGGCATGCGAATGAACCCGCCTCCCACGCCGAGGAAGCCGGACAGGAGACCGGTCGCGAAGGCGACCGCGGTGATCACCCACGCGGAGACGCGGACGTCGCCGCGGAGGCTGACCATCGGTGGAATCCGAACCGTCCGCTGGATCTTCTTCGCGGTCTCCGGGATCTCGTACTCGTCGAGGCTCTTGTCAGCGGCCTCGTGGTCGATGCCGCCGCCGTCCCCTCTCAGGGCGTCGCGGGTGACCATCGCGCCGACGCCGCCGAGGAGGACGACGTACGAGACGCTGATGAGCGCGCCGGCGAGACCGATCGATTCGAGGTAGTACACGCTCGCGCGTCCGGCTTCGATCCCGATCGTCGTGCCCGTGATCATGATCGCGCCGAGCTTGTAGTCGACCTGGCCGAGGTCGTGGTGTTTCAGCGTCGCGATGACGGCCGTCCCGAAGACGAACGCCATGCCGCTCCCGACCGCGACCGACGGGTCGTAGTCCAACATCAACAGCGCCGGCGTGACGAGGAACGACCCGCCCATCCCGAAGAACCCGAACAACACCCCGACGACGAGGCCGAACCCGACGAACAGCGCCAGCATCTCCGGACTCATGTCCAGGATCCCGAATCCGCTGTCGATCAACCCGAGCGCGCTACTGACCACTCCCGTCACCCCCGACTATCAGGCGCAGCAGAGGCGGGCCGAGGATCCGCTCGAGGCCGCCGTACCCCGCGTACAGCACGATCGCCTCCAGCAGGATCGCCCCGATGAGCAGGGCCGTCTGCGGGTCCCACGACGGAATTTCCAGTCCGGACATCAGTTCCCCCTCCGAAGCCGCGCCGCGATATTTTGCGTTTTGCACATTTCTGCTCAGTTACTTCTATCCGACGGGCCCCTATAACGGTTTTGAATAAAACACACAATACTATATTCCGGTGGCCTCTCCGGAACCATCGATAACGTATGCGTGGGTTACGTCCGTCGACGCGCGGTGTCACCGACGGAAGAGGGTCGGTCGAACGGGGTCGCGTGAACAGCGGCGGGGAACGCCGGCGAACGGACTTGGACGAACGACGCCTGACACGTCCACCACGTCCCGTGGACGATTTAAAAGATCAGTCGGGACCCACGTCCGAGGAGGGTTGTACATCCCGCACAGGTCGCGGTGACTGCTGACCGTCGGCGGCCGTGGGACTGGTCCGTGCGCTGCGAGATCGGCAGTCACGCGACCGATGACCGGTCGTCACCCGACCGCTAACCGGTAGTCACGCGATCGGCGGGACTCGTCTCACGCGATCGGCGGTGAGTCAGTCGCGCCGCACCCGGGCGTCGCCGCGGGTGCTGGTCCCACTGAGACAGAGTTACAGAACTCGCGAAAAAGGTGACCGCGATTCAGTCGGCGCTCGACGGCGCGGCGCTGCGAGCGGAGCTCCGGCTCCGCCAGTACCCCTGGAGGTACGCGCCGACGAACATGCCGCCGATCGCCCAGAGGATGGTGACGTTGCCGACGCCGAGGCTGGCGTAGGCCGCGCCGGGACAGATGCCCGACAGGCCCCAGCCGACGCCGAAAACGGCGCCGCCGATCAGGACGTTCCGATCGAAGGACTTCAGCCGCCGCTCGTACCGGTCGCCGGTCAGCGGCGCGGTGTCGCGGATCCGCGGCATTACCGCGAAGGCGATACCGGAGACGACGGCCGCGCCGAACATCACGAACAGCAGCCCGAAGTCCTCGAACGTGAGGAAGTTCAACACGACCTCCGGCCGCGCCATCTGGCTGAAGCCGAGTCCGAACCCGAAGATCAGGCCGCCGACGAGGATCAGCGGCATGAACAGGGGATGTCTCTCGGCCATCTAGGGACTCACCCCCAGCGCCGCGACGAGCTGCGCCGTCCCGATCGCGACCGCGAGGAACGTCGCCACGCCGACGAGCGACGTCTTCGACGCCGACCCGACGCCGCAGACGCCGTGCCCCGAGGTACACCCCTTTCCGATCCGGGTTCCGATTCCGACGAGGACCCCGCCGACGAACAGCCGCCAGGGCTGGACGTCGGTCAGCCACAGTGTCACGCCGGCGAGCTCGTACGTCTGCCCGGTGGTTCCGGGCTCGTAGAGCGACGTCGTGATAACGCCGGACTGGACCGTCGCCGCGAAGACCGCGGCGCCGAGGACGATCCCGAGCGTGAACACGACGCGCCAGTCGCGAGAGCCCACGTACCGCTGGAACCGCGACTGGTCCGACACGTACGACAGCGTCGACTCGAGGAACGTGCTCGCGCCGGCCGGGATCCCCGTTCCGACGTATATTACGACGGCGCCGAGTCCGACGAGCAGTCCGCCGACGGCGTAGCGGCTGATCCCGTTGGGGAACAGCTCGGCGGCGGCCTGCGCGACGAGTGGATCAGGCATCAATGGCGGCCTCAGTCACCCGCGAGTGACTCCTGGCTCGCGGCGCAGTTGTTCGGCCCGAGCTCGAGGGTGAACGCCTCGTCGTCGTCGACGGCGTTCTGCCCGAGGTTCGTCGCGATGATGTCCTCGTAGTTGGCCGGCCGCGGCGGCATGTCCGAGAGGACGAGCTCGACGAACGCGTCTTCGTCCATCGTGAGCGCGTCCATCTCCGCGACGAGGTCGCCGACGGGCGCGGTGTAGGTGCCGTCGGCGGCGGGCTCCGCGGCGTCGCTGAAGTGGGCGCCCCCGATCAGCGTGTCGTCGGGAAGCGTCAGGACGCGCTCCTGGAGCGACTCGTAGAGCGTCCGGGCCGCGTCCGGCGCGCCGTCGTCGCCCTCCTCCAAGTCGGGACGCGCGACGCTCTCGATGAACAGGCCGTCGCCGGTCGCGAGCAGGCTCTCGTCGATGAGGTAGGAGGTCATCCCGGTCGTGTGGCCCGGCGTGGCGACGGTCTCGATGGTCGCGTCGCCGACCGCGAAGACGTCGCCGTCCTCGGCCGTGGTCAGCTCGTCGGCGTAGGTGACGTCGCGGTCGACCGCGGCCTCGGGGATGACGCCTTCGACGCCCGCCTCATCGAGGGTGCGCACGCCCGAGATGTGGTCGGCGTGGATGTGCGTGTCGAGCGCGTACCGCAGTTCGACGCCCAGGTCGTCGGCGTCGTCGAGGTAGCGGTCGGTGAACGCGCGCAGCGGGTCGACGATCGCGGCCTCGCCGTCGTCGTAGATCAGGTATCCGAGGCACCCGGACGAGGGGCGCTGGTACTGCAGCAGCGTGCCGGCACCGTCGTAGTCGGTGACCTCGACGGCTTCGTAGATGCTCGCCCAGCCGTTCATGCCGTCTTCGAGGTGGTTGACGTCGTAGCCGCGCTCCGCGAGCGTGCCAGCGACGTACTCGCTGGCGCCGCCCTTCGCGCACAGGACGGTCACTTCGCGGTCCTCGGGAATCCGTTCGAGGACGGACTCGTCGATCTCGTCGTCGAGGAACTCGAAATACGGGACGTTGATCGAGGTCACGTTCTCGCCGTCGATACGCCACTCCTCGTAGTCTGATTGCATACGCGCGTCGAGCAGCGTGAGGTCGTCGCCCGCGTCGATGCGCGCTTTCAGCGCGTCCGGTGCGATCGTCTCGACTTCGACGTCCGGCGTCGGGAAATCTTCAGCGTCCATGTTGTACATCCCATCGTACCGGATGCGCATACAAAAGAGTTTGCATAGTAATTCAACAAACACACAATATAGGTTCGGACGAGAAGCACGTATAATGCGCTCTAAACGTTCAGAAGGGAGCTTAAGGGCTTCACACGGATATTCCGGCGAATCCGGTTGTTCGCGTCACACCCAAGAAACAACATTCTTTTAACCTTGGGCGGGATATTGTGCAATAGCTCCAATACAGATCAACGGAGCAGACACACAATGAGTGCTGAATACGATATCGCGGAGACGCTTGACGTGAAAGGTGCATCGTGTCCCATGCCGGTCGTGAAGACGAAGGGCGCGATCGACGAACTGGCCGAAGGCGAGGTCCTCGAAGTGCTGGCGACCGACCCGGGAAGCATGAGCGACATCGACGGGTGGGCCTCGGGGACCGCCGGCGTCGAGCTGGTCGGTCAGGAGGAGGGCGACGACGTGTACAAACACTACGTCCGCAAGACGGAGTGACGATGAGCACGGACACACCGGCGGCGGACGGGCCCGACGCGTCGGCGGACGACCCCCCCTCGCGCGCGGAACTGGCCGCGCGCATCGACGAGCTGGAGACGGCGCTCGACGAGGCCGCGGCCGAGGACGACGCGAAGAAGATGAGCATCATCGCGACGAAGGGGACGCTGGACATGGCGTACCCGCCGCTCATCCTCGCCAGCACCGCCGCCGCCTTCGGCTACGAGGTGACCGTCTTCCACACGTTCTGGGGGCTCGACATCCTCCACGAGGAGCGGTCGAAGCACCTCAAGCTCAGCTCCGTCGGCAACCCCAACATGCCGGTCCCAAACGCCGTCGCCGCGCTCCCCGGCATGGACCGCGTGACGACGAAGCTGATGGAAAAGCGGATCGCGGACAACGACACCGCGACCGTCCAGGAGCTCTTGGAGACGAGCCTCGACATGGGCGTCGAGTTCCAGGCCTGTCAGATGACCATCGACCTGATGGACTACGACGAGGACGACTTCTACGACGGCGTCACCACGGGCGTCGGCGCCGCGACGGCCCTCCAGGACATGGCCGAGGCCGACATCCAGCTCCTCGTTTGATCTGCCGGCAGCCGGACGGACGTTCGGCCGCTCGGGCCGACTCCGTCACCTGCTGAGACCGTTGTTCTCGGTCGATTCATTATACGTAGATTCGCCCCCGGACGACGGTCCGGCTGAGAAAATGACCCCGACAGCGACGCCTCGTTTCCTTTCGCGCACACCGCGAGACGCTCGGCGCTGAGCCGTCGCCCGAGTCAGCGCGAGCCGTCGCCGGCGCGTTCGCGACCGATCGCGCCCGCGAGCGCCAGCAGGTAACCGAACCCGTGCTGGACCTCCGGATCGCGTAGCTCGCGGACCAGTCGGACGGGTCCGACCCGCTCGGGCGGCTCGCGCTCCGCTTCGCCGACGCTCGTCAGCAGCGTCTCGATGCCGTCGCGGGTGTCGTCGTCCGCGGCGGTCTGCGCGACCTCGCCCAGCGCGGCGCCGGTGCCCGCCAGCGAGGCGACCATCTCGTCGTCGAGCGCGGCGGTCACCAGCGAGCCGACCTCGGCGATCTCGGCCAGCTCGTCCAGCGTTCCGCTCCGCTGGAGGACGACCAGGGTCTCGAGCGCCTCCCGCAGCTCGTCGCCGTTCTCGCCGACCGCCGCGGCCAGCGCGACCGTCTCGTCGGTCGCGATCCCGTCCGCGGACTCGGCGAGCGTCGACCCCGTCGCCGAGAGCTCCCGGACCATCTCGTCGTCGAGCGCGTTCTCGCCCAGCGAGAGCACGTCGAGCAGCTCGTTGACGGCGTCGAGCCGCTCGACGAACGCGGCGACCGCCTCCGGGTTCCGCTCGATCGCCGCCTCGAGGTCGCTCCGCTCGGAGAGGCGTCCCTCCGACATGATCAGAGCAACCCCCGTGCGGTGAGCCAGTACGACTCGTTGTACGCCAGCTTCGACCAGTGGAGCTTCTGCGACGGCGGCGCCGGCGCGGGCGGGTTCTCGTAGTCGAACTCGACGAACGACGCCGCGTCCATCCCTGTCTCGATGAAGCAGAGCGTCTTCCCGTCGTAGGTCGCCGTCGCCGGCCGCCCGCGGATGTCGCTGGCGAGCCGCCGCCCCACGACCCCGGCCTGGTAGTGCGCCACGCTGCCCGCGTTCGGGACGCCGGTGGCCGCGGTGTCGCCGAGGGCGTAGACGTCGTCGGCCGCCTCGGCCTCGAGGGTGTGCTTGTCGACGTCGACCCAGCCGCGATCGCCGAGTCCCGCCTCCTCGATCAGGTCGACGCCGGCGTGCGGCGGGATCGTCACGAGGAGGTCGTAGTCGAGCTCGGTCCCCTCCATCGAGGCGATCGTCCCCGCGTCGGGGTCGACCGACTCGGCGTTGAAGAACGTCTCGACGTCGATGTCGCGCTCGTCCATGATCGGCCTCGCCCACTCCGCGATGTGGGGGTTGCCGTGGACGCGCTGGATCGGGTACGTGTAGGTGATATCGACCTCCTCGCGGAGTCCCCGTTGCCGGAACCAGTCGTCGGCCATGAAGACGAACTCGAGGGGCGCCGCGGGGCACATGTGGGGCGTGCCGATAACGCTCAAGACGAGTTCGCCCTCGGTGAACGCCAGCAGCTCCTCCCGGAGCGCCACCGCGCCTGACTCGCTGTAGTAGTCGTGCCCGCCCGCCGCGAGGCCGGGGATCTGTTCGGGATCCAGCGTCGACCCGGTCGCTAACACGAGGTGATCATACTTCATCGACGGGCCGTCGCGGAACCGGAGCCGCTTGGCCTCGGTGTCGATGTCGGTCACGCGGTCGATCCGGAGGTCGATCGCGTCGTCGACGAGCTCGTCGAGGCGGCGCCGACCGTCGGCCGGTTCGCGCTGGCCGAACGGGACGTACAGCCACACCGGCTTGTAGACGTGGTCCGGGCCGTCGTTGACGAGGGTGACCTCGACGTCGCCGGCGTCGAGTTCGGGTTCGAGCCGGTCGGCGAGGTCGTTCGCGAGCACCGATCCGCCGGTCCCGCCGCCGACGATGACGACGCGGTCCGTCATGCTTTCTCCACGTAGAACGCGGTGTGGTCGTCGTGCTCTTCGACTTCGAGCAGTCCGTTCCCCGCTTCCTCGGCCCATTCCGGCACGTCGGTGCGCGACTGCTCGTTGTCGCTCAGGAGCCGGATCACCGCGCCGGACTCCGCGCTCCGGATCGCTCCGATCAGGTCCATCAGGGGGCCGGGACAGGCGGCGCCTCTGGCGTCGACGGTCTCGTCGGGTTCTATCGCTGCCATAGGTGTCCGTTGCACCCGATCGACATTAGTATTGTGCTGTGTTTCCAACATCGTGAAAAAGCAGTCTCCAGCGCCCGAACCGTCACGAATGTGGCGAATCCGACGAAAACGGCGACGCTGTCCCCCCGACCGCCCCCGAGGCGGGCACAAGGAGCGTCCCGTTACCGGTCCGACGCCGCCGCCCACGCCGACGGGAGCCGAGCGTAGACCAGCGCGTTGCCTTCGAGCGCGTCGATCGGCACGTACTCGTCGGCCGCGTGGCCGGTGTCGGTCCCGAGCGCGAACTCGACGGTCGGAACGCCGGCGTTCCGGAGCGTCTTCGCGTCGCCGCCGCCCGTCGCGCTCCGCCTGAAGACGCGGTCGCCCGTGACCTCGGCCGCGGTCGACGCCACGGCCTCGACCAGCGGGCTGTCGGGCGCCTCCGCGGTGCCGACGCTCCACGAGACGTCGGTGATCGCGATCCCCTCGCAGTCGGCGACGCAGGCCCGGATCCGCGAGAGCACGTCGGGCGTCCGGACGCCCGCGGTCAGGCGCACGTCGATCTCGGCGCGGGCCGACTGCGGGACGCTGTTTATCGCGTCGCCGCCCTCGAAGACGCCGAGGTTGATCGACGGATAACGGAACAGGTCTCGGGCGATCCCCTCGCCCATCGTCGGGGCGTAGTACTCGATCGACTCCTCGACGATCGGCTCCATGTCGGCGCCGATGTCCAGCCGTTCCGATCCGAAGCGGTCGCGCATCGTCTCGACGGCGTCGTAGAGGCGGTCGATCGCGTTCACGCCGAGCGCCGGCCGCGAGCCGTGGGCCCCCTTGCCGGTCGCCTCGAGCGTCAGCCAGATGCTGCCTCGGTCGGCGATCGTGACGGAGTGGCGGCCCGCTTCGCAGGTGGGCTCGCCGATCACGCAGGCGTCCGCGTCGAGCCGCCCGGCCTCCGAGAGCGCCGGGAGCCCGGCGTCGCCGCCGACCTCCTCGTCGCTCACGAACGCGAACGACAGGTCGACCGGCGGTTCGGTGTCGGTCGCCGCGAACGCCCGGATCGCGAACAGCATCGACGCCACGGCGCCCTTCATGTCGGTCGCGCCGCGCCCGTAGACGCGGTCGTCGACCCGTTCCCCGAGCGGGTCGCGCGTCCACGCGTCCGGGTCGAACGGCACGGTGTCGAGGTGTCCGTTATACAGCAGGGTCCGGTCGGACTCCCCGGCGAGCCGAACGAGGAGGTTCGGCTTCGCCGGGTCGACCGCGACGCGCTCGGCCGCGACCGGAAGCGGGTCGAGGACCCGTTCGATCGCGTCGACGATCTCGCGCGTGTCGCCCGGCGGGTTCGACGTGTCGATCGCGAGGAGGTCGAGGGCGAGGTCGGTCAGCTCCTCGCGGTTGTCTCGGACGTACGCCTCCGGCGTCGCGTCGCTCATACCCGCCCGATCCCCGGCGTCGACTCGGTTCGGTTCATTGAATGAGACGAGTCAGGCGTGCTCCTCGATCACAGAGCGGAGGCGCGTCTCGTCTTGCATGCCGACGAGGCGCTCGACCGACCGGCCGTCGGCGAACACGAGCAGGGTCGGCACGCCGCGGACGCCGTACTCGGCGGCGAGCTGCTGGTTCGCGTCGACGTCGACCGTCGCCACGGTCGCGTCCGTCTCGGCGGCGATCGTCTCCACGACCGGCTCGAGCATCTGGCACGGGCCGCACCAGTCCGCGTGGAAGTCGACCAACACGACGTCGTGCTCGGAGACGGTCTCGGTCAGCTCCGCCGCCCCCTCGACCGGGACCGGTTCGGACGGGCTCCGCGGTGCCGCTCCGTCGCTCTCTTCGCTCGCGTCTCGGTTCCGAAGCTCCTCGAGCTTCCGCCGTCGGATCTCCTCGATCTCCTCGGCCATCGACGCGACCTACGGCCCGCGTCGACTTATGTGTTTGTGTGTTTTATGCAATATTGCTCTCCGCCCCTTGACCGCACGCCACCTCCTCCGCGGCACCGATGCGCCCGCCGTCGGTGGCGGAAGGAACGAGTCAGGCTCCCGGCGCGGTCGGCAGAGTAATCCGGATGGTGGTCCCGGTCGGCTCGTTCTCCAGCAGCTCGAACGTCCCGTCCGACATCTCGACGGTCCAGTAGATTATCCAGAGCCCGAGCCCCTGCGTGTGGACGAGCGGCGTCTCCTCCGGGCTCTCGATCGCGTCGATGTCGAACTTCGGGATCCCCGCCCCGGTGTCGCTGACCTCCACGACCGCCGACCCCGTCTCGTCCGTGCCGAGACCGACGGTCACCGCGGCGTCGGTCGGCGTGTGTTCGGCCGCGTTGCGGAGCGCCTCCTCGAACGCCATCGGGAGCGCCGGGTGCGACTCCACGCGGGGGTCGCCGTCGAACCGCGTCGCGATCGAGACGTCCGGATGCGACGCCCCGACCGCCGCGATCTGCTTTCGCAGGAGCGCTCGGAGGCGGAACGTCTCGCACCGATCGGTGTTCCAGATCGAGACGATCTCCCGCGTGCGGTCGGTCGTCTCGAGGAGCGTCTGCAGGTGAGTTCGCGCAGTACGCACGTCCGCGACCGTCTCCTCGTCGCGAGCGCGCCGTTCGATGTTGTCCAGATTCCCCAGCGCGACGGAGAGCTCGTTTCGGAGGTTGTGCCGGAGGACCCGCTGGTTGATCGTCAACAGCTTGGTCAGGTCCCTGGCCTCGCCGAGCCGCTCGTCCGCCTCGACCGCGTAGAGCCCGCCGCGGATGCCGACCGCCGATCCGAGCGTGGTCGCGAACGCGACGAGGAAACCGAACTCCGTCTGGTCGCCCTCGAGGTACCAGATGAGCCAGATGGCGAGCGCGAGCAGCGCGAACGACCCCGCCACCCCGACCGCGATCCGCACGGCCCGCCACCGTCCCGACAGCGAGATCGGTCGGTCCGGAAGCTCGTACCCGGTCGCGACGACGAGGAGCGCGATCACGCAGATCACGAACGCCTCCAGGACCGTCCCCACGCCCTCGCCCTCCATCAGAAGATGAGCGGTCCCGAGACCGAGACAGAGGGCGCCCAGCGCGTAGACGCCGTGTTGCGGACGGACCTGTGAGAACGACACGGGTGGTCATACGAACTGCAGTATAAGTGATTTGGGCCATTCATCGGCCCGGCGCGTTCGCTCGCCTACCGGTCGCCCTCGAAGGCGTCGAACCACTCCGTCGCGGCCGCCTCGAGCGCCCCGGTCGTGCTCCCGAGGTTCAGCAGCTGGTAGCCGTCCGCCGCCTTCTCGTTCACGTCGTCCATCCCGAAGCCGAGTCCGCCGACCGGCACGTCCGCGGCGACGGCCTTCGACCGGACCGTTTCGACCGCCTCCTGCACCGCCGGGTGGTCGATCTCGCCCGGGTGACCCAGCGACACGGACAGGTCGAACGGGCCGATGAAGACGAACCCGAGCTCCGGGACGGCGAGGATCTCGTCGAGGTGCTCGACGGCGGCCTCGGTCTCGATCGTCACGCCGACGAGCGTCTCCTCGTCCTCAGTGGCGACGTAGTCCTCGGCGAGCCCCCAGCGGCTGGCGCGCGGCGACCCCAGGCCGCGGTCTCCGGGTTCGCCGTCGTAGCTGAACCGCGCCGACCTGACCGCGTCCCGCACCTCGTCCGCGCCCTCCACGCGCGGGAGGAACACGTTCCGCACGCCCAGGTCCAGCGCCTTCCGGACCAGCGTCGGATCCGTGTCGGGGAGCCGGACGAGCAGCTCCGTGTCCGTCCCATCGGCCGCCCGGAGGAGGTCCTCGATCCGGCCCGCGTCCCACGGGTCCGGTCCGCCGTGTTCGAGGTCCAGCCAGACCGCGTCGAGGCCCAGATCGCCGAAGAACTCCACGAGCGTCGGGCTGTACGTGTTTTCGAGCACGCAGAGCGCGATCTCGCCGCCGTCAAAGGTCGCCGCCAGGTCGTTGCTCGACTGAGGATCTGTCATAGCGTAATCATTCGTCCGCCCGTGGTATACGTCTGCCGGCCGTGCCGCCACCGGTGCGATCGGACCGCCCGAAGACTCAACCCCCCGCCTCGACACACCGTCGAGTATGGACGTCGACGAACGCCACCCGACGCGGGGCCGACGATGAACGCCGACGAGATCGACCCGCAGGCGAAGGCGGCGGTCGAACGCGACGAGCGGTTCCCGCTGCCGCACAGCAGGTGGGGGGTAAAGCTCGCCCGCCTCCTCACCGGGCCGATCATGCGGGTTCGCAACCGAGATCCCCCGGCGGTCGGGCGGACGGTCGACGAGACGGTCCCCGGTCCCGACGGCGCCCTCGACGCGCGGCTCTACCTCCCGGACGCCGACGGCCCGTTCCCAACGGTCGTGTTCTTCCACGGCGGCGGGTTCGTGTTCGGGAGCGTCGCCACGCACGACTGGCTCTGTCGACAGCTCACGCGGGAGAGCGGCTGCGCCGTCCTCTCGGTCGGCTATCGGCTCGCCCCCGAACACCCCTTTCCCGCGGCGGTCGCCGACGCGTACGCCGCCGTCGAGTGGGCCGCGGACAACCCGGACGCGCTCGCCGGAACCGGTCGCGTGGCAGTCGCGGGCGACTCGGCGGGCGGGGCGCTCGCCGCGGTCGCCGCGCTGATGGCCGCCGAGCGCGACGGCCCCGCGATCGCGCACCAGGCGCTTTTATACCCCGGCGTCGGCGTCGAACCGGGGCAGCCGTCGGTCCGAGACCACGCCGGGATCGTCCTCGACGAGGCGGATCTCGAGTGGTTCGCCGAGTGCTACTACGACGACGAGATCCACCGGCGGAACCCGTACGCGGACCCGACGAACGCCGGCGACGTCTCCGGCGTCGCGCCGGCGACGGTGGTCACCGCCGGGTTCGACCCGCTCCGCGACGGGGGCCGGGCCTACGCCGAGCAGCTGGTTCGGGACGGCGTCCCGACGCGCTACGTGAACTACGAGGCCATGGTGCACGGCTTCATGACGCTCCGCGAGGTCGACCGCGCGCTCGAGGCCATCGCGGACGTCGCCGACGACATCGCCGGCGCGTTCAAGCGGGAGGCGTGAGCCTCGGACACGCCTCGAATCCCCGTATCGACTCCAATAGTTTCTATCGTCTTACAAAAGGATAATACGGGTGGGGCCGCCTGGTGAACCCATGGTGAAGAGCACGGTTCGGTTTCCCGAGTCGGTGGTCGGCGAGATCGAGTCGCTGGTCGAGAGCGGCCAGTTCGAGAGCAAGTCCGAATTCTACCGATTTTCGACCGACTACGTACTGAATCAGGTCGTCGACGACTACGAGCCGGAGACGATCGATTACGAGGATATCAAAGCGGAGGTGATGCCGGAGGCGGAGCGCGAACTCGGCGGCGACGCCGAGGCGGACCACCCGCCGTTCTTCGAGTCCGTCGCCTTCGTCAGGAAGCTCGCGCTCCGCGGGAACTTCAGCGACGCCGAGGACTTCATCGATCACCAGTACGTCCCGAGCGACCGGCACGCCGTCGTCCTCGAGGAGCTCCTCCGCCTGTACCGGGAGGAAGCGGCCCCCGCGCCCCGGGACGCGGCGCCGAACCGCGAGCCGCGGGGCGCGCCGGAAGACCGGCAGCGCTGACCGTCGCCTCACCGATTCAACCGCCACCGCAGCACCGCGGCGGCCACGAACACCGTCGCGAACGTGACGAGCCCGGAGATCAGGGCACCCCGTGCCCCCGTCGCGCCCGTCGTGACGACGCTCACCGACGCGGTGCCGCCCGCGACGGCGGCGCCGCCGGCCAGCCCGCCGAATCCGATACAGCAGAGGCTCAACAGTCCGACGAGCGACAGCGACCCCAGCAGGCCGTCGTCGCTCACGGCTCGTTCACCCGCCGTCGGACCGCCTCGGACGCTGACGACGGAACATCGGTCGTCGCCTGAAGCGACGCGCCGACCGTCGCCGGGAGCGGCGTTCCGAACGCTGACGGCGGCGGTGCGCCGGTCGCCGCGGATGTGGACGCGATCATACCCCGCTCTCCTCGATCCGCGTGTGAATAGGTGGCGGAGTCGGGTACGGGGCGCGTCAGACCGTCACGTCGAGGCGGGAACGGAGACGACCGTCGTCGACGCGTCGCGGAGGACGCGCTCCGTCGTGCTGCCGAGCAGGTCGCCCGCGGCGTCCGCCGCGCTCCGCGTCCCCATGACGATCGCGTCGGCGCCGACCTCGTCCGCGCACGCGACGATCTCGCGCGACGGTACTCCCTCCGCGATGCGGGTCTCGCAGTCGAGCCCCGCCGCCGTCACCTCGGCCTCGATCCGCTCGACGGCCGCCTCGAGGCGGAGCCGTTGCTCCTCGTCGTCGTCGTCATCGGCCCTCCCCGGCGTCCCCGATCGCTCGTAGGTCGGGAGATCCTCCAGCACGCCGAGGACGTGGACCGTCCCGTCGGGCGCCGTGACCTCGACGGCGTCGTCCACGGCCGCGAACGCGGCGTCGCTACCGCCGGTCGGGATCAGGGTCGTGCCGTACATACGCGCGGAACTACGGGGCCATATTTAAAGAAAATTGCCGTGGTCGCGCCTCGCGAGCGGGCGCGATTCGCCTCGCGACCGTCGTGCTCGCGACCGCCGCGCCCGCGACCGCCGTGCTCGCGACCGCCGCGCCCGCGACCGCCGTGCGATACCCCGGACGCGCCGGCCGGCCCGGATCGACCGGAACCGTGGTTCAACCGGGATAATTCAGGTTAAATCGGGTAAACGGGCGCTCAAACGTCGGAAAATCGAGTTCGGCGTTTCCCCCCATTATGTGGCTCGCACCCCGAGCGACGACCGCGATGAACACGAAACGACTGGTCACGATCGCGGTCGCGGCGGTCCTGCTGATCGGCGGCGCGGCGGCGGTCGGCGCCGCCAGCCCGGCCGACGCCGCGGCCGACAACGCGACCGCCGCACAGGACGAGAACGCACCGGACGCCGCGACTACTCCCGCTACGAACGACACGGACGCGAACGACACGGACGTGAACGACACGGACGCGAACGACACGGACGTGAACGACACTGATGCGAACGACACGGACGGCGCCGCCGCGGCTGACGAGCGGCCCGACGACGTCGGACCGAGCGACGGGATGCCCGATCAGGCCCCCGATCGCGTGAGCGAGATCCACGAGACCATCGAGTCGTACCTCGACGGGTCGACCGACGACCTCGGCGCGTCGCTGAGCGACCTGCTCGCGAACGACGGGGCGGTCGCCGAGGGCGACGCTGACGCCGATGAGGGCGATGAGGGCGACGACGCCGAGGACGCGTAGATTGCCCGGTTACGGGCGAACGAGTGCGATCCGCGACCGGTTCGCGTTTTTATACCCATGACACGACCGATCAGAGCGATTGGCGCGCTGCGACGAGGAGCACAGATATGAACGGAACGAAGCTGAGCGGGAGCGTGCTCGCCGTCGCCGTTCTCGTGGCAGTCGGCGTCGCCGCCATCGGCGGCGTCGGTCCGATCACCGGCGGCGACGCCGGCGGGACGGGCGAGACCGACAACGGGACGGACGAGGAGTTCCCCACGGCGGAGACGACGAACGACTCCGAGGCCGGAACGTCCGGCGACGGAGAGCCGTTCACGTTCAGCGTCGACGAGGTCGAGGAGTGCGGTCAGACCTGTCGCGACGTCACGGCGACGCTGCACAACGAGCAGAGCGAGAGCGCCTCGAACGTCACCACGTACATCCGGATCTACGCGGGCGAGAACACCACGGCCGCGGACGACGTCGTCTGGGAGGGAACGGTCGACGTCGGGACGCTCGACGCGAACGCGTCGGAGACGACGACCGAGCGCGTCGACCTGTCGTTCCGGGACGCGCTCGCGGTCGACCAGAACGACGGCTGGATCACCGTCCAGACTACCGTCGAATCCGAGGACGCGACGGTCACGTTCCGAGAGAGCCGACGGGTGGCGTAGCGCTCCACGGAGCGCGGCCGCCGCCCGTCGCTCGATCCCCCCGACTCGTCGTATCCGCCGCAAACCCGGACTCGAACGCCCAGTAAGATACTTTAGCGTCTAGACGAAGCTTGTTATCAAGTGTCATGGGGTTCGCGGACGACACCTCGGATCGCCTCCGGTCTGACGGCGGGTCAAGTCCGGGGCACACGTATCGAACGGAGCGGACCGCCCGCGAGGACGGTCGGTTCCTCGGCGAGGTCGACGGCGAGTACTTCCGCGAGGTACTGCTGCGTCACCCGGACGCCTGCGAGGCGTTCAGGATAATCTCCGGGACCGGGTACCGGGACCCGGCGGAGGCGACGGGAACCTACTCCGCGGCGGAGCACGTGGGACGGGTCAGGTCGGACGTGCGATCGGTCGCCACGGACGTGGGCGACGGGTACACCTGCGTGGTCAGGCTCGATACCGCCGATCCGCAGCTGGCGACCGTCCGGAACCGCGTGGAGCGCGCACAGGTCGAGTTCGATACCGAGCGAGTCCGTTGGCTCCCCCCGGAGGCGGCGGAGGGATCCGGAGGGTGACCCGATCGGGGGAGTCGCCCGCGCCGCACTGGAGCACCGCCGCACGGGGACATCGGAGTGATCGGAGGCGTCACTGCCACTGTCGCGCCGGTGTGACTGAACATTCCTTCGCGGGTACCGTTCCGACCCTTCTTCACTGATCGATTTGGATTCGTACGGCGAGAATCTCTGATCGTTCGCCGATCTCCGACACCACCATCCTCGCGTCGACGTTCACGGGGTCGGACCACATCGACCACGTCCGGACGCAGATGTACCACGCGGTGACCGTCCTCGCCGTCTCGGCGCTGCTGCTGCTGACGTGGGGAGTCATCGGGATCACTCCGGTGGTCCTGCTGCCGGTCGGCGCGGCCCTGCTGTACGGGATCGTCTACGTCCTCTCGGAGCCGGACGCCGGTCGGAAGGACGTCCTGGCGAAGCCGGTCAAGGCGGCGCGACACGCGCCCTCGTCGGCGCCGTCCGACGACTGACCGGCGGTTCGCTCGCGAGCCGTCGCGACGCTTGACTCCGGGCCGTCGCGACCGGGACCGTCAGCCGCGCCGCACCGCGATACCGGAGTAGCCGCAGGCGTCACAGGAGAGCGTCTCACGGGCGCCGAACCGGTACGTCGACAGCGGCTCGCCGCAGCGCGGACAGGGGTCGCCGGCCGCGAGCGGCGGGGCGTGGCGGACGCCGGCGACGACGAGCCGGACGGCGAGCTCGTCCGCGGCCGCCTCGTCGACCGCGCCGCCCCAGATCACGTTGGCGTCGTCGCCGATCCGCTCGCGGACCGCCGCGATTACGTCGGTCGCGGCGGCGATACTCGTCGCCGGGTCGACGACCACGTCCACGAGCACCGCGCTCGCGTCGGTCGCGTCGACTCCCTCGGGGAGCCCCGCGAAGGCCGCCGAGACCGCGCTCCCCGGCGCGTCGCGGTCGGCGCTCCCCGTCCCGAGCGCGGCGACGCCGGCCGAGAGCACCGTCTCGGCGTCGGTGAGATCGAGGTTGACGAACCCCGGCTCCTGGACCGTCGCGAGGAACGCGCGGACGGCCGCCTCGACGGCCGTGCCCTCGGCGAGCAACACCGCGTCGACGGATCGCCGGACTGCGGCCAGCATGTCGCCCTCGGCGGCGGCCGCGGGGACGACCGCGACCGAGAACGCGTCGAGCGCGCCGAGCGCACGGAGCGACTCGTTCGCCTCGTCGCCCTCGCCGACGTCGTCGGGATCGAGCGCGACGACGACCGCCGCGGGCCGGGACTCGTCCGACGATCCGTCGCTCGCCGCCGCCAGGAGTTCCGCCGCAGACGCGAACCGCGCGTCGTCGAACGTCGAGCCGGCGAGCCGGTCGGCGTAGGCGCCGAGGCCGCAGACGACGACGGAGCTGCCGAGGGCGTCGGCCGCCTCGCGCAGGTCGTCCCGGTGAGACATCTGGGAGGGTCGTTTCGGCTCCGACGACAAACCCCTTCCCACTCGCGAGTCCTCCGGTCGACCCGCGCGGCGGCCGTCGTCGCTCGGACCCCAACCGCTAAGCCCGACCGATCGCAATCGGCGCGTATGGACCGATTCCGGAACACGGGCCAGCCGGACTGGGACTGGTGGGGACGCGTCTGGCCGACGCCGGGCGAGACCCTCAGACGACTCGGCGTGAGGCCGGGGGACCGCGTCGCCGAGATCGGCTGCGGCAACGGGTACTTCGCCCTGCCGGCCGCCCGGATCGCGAGCCCGGCGTCCGTGTACGCCGTCGACCTCGACGAAACCCTGCTCGCGGAGCTGGAGGAGCTCGCGGCGGCGCAGGGCATCGACAACGTCGTGCCGGTCCGCGGGGACGCCCGGGACCTCGCCGCCCTCCTCCCCGAGCCGGTCGACGTGGCGCTGCTCGCGAACGCCTTCCACGGGGTCGACGACCGGGCCGCGTTCGTGGCGGGCGTCGCCGCCGCGCTCGCGGCCGACGGTCGGTTCGTCGTCGTCAACTGGCACGATCGGCCGCGTGAGGAGACGACGATCGGCGGCGAGCCTCGCGGCCCGCCGACCGACTTGCGGCTGGGTCCCGAGGAGACGCGGCGCGCGGTCGAGGGCGCCAGCGACCTCCGGCTCGCCCGGGAGGTGGACCTCCCGCCGTTCCACTACGGGCTCGTCTTCGAGCGCTGAGCGGGCGGCGCCGCCGGTGCGACCATGCAATCGCTTTTTGTCGAGGCGGGTCCGAATCGGGGTATGACGATCGAACCGGCCGAGATCGAGGACCTCATCGAGGCGGAGATACCGGACGCGGTCGCCCGCGTGACGAATCCGCGTATCCACGACGACGAGGACGAGGACGCGCACTTCGCCGCCGTCGTCGTCTCTCCCGCCTTCGACGGCGAGTCGCTCGTCGACCAGCACCAACGCGTGTACGACGCCGTCGGCGACCACATGACTCGGTCCGTCCACGCCCTGGAGATCAAGACGTACACCCCGTCGGACTACGCCGAACACGGCGACGGGAGCCTCGCGCCGGCGCTCCGCGAAGCGGGGCTGTTCCCGGCCGGGGAGGAGTGAGGGCGGCGGTGAACCACGTCGTCGGACTCGCGCTGATCGGTGCGGTCGCGTGGGGGTTCTGGGCGGTGCTCGCCGACATCGCCACGGAGTCGATGGCGCCGGAGGCGGCGATGATCGTCTCCTACACGGTCGGGATCGGCGTCGCCGTCCTGTACGTCCTCTACCGGGGGACGACCGTCTTCGGCAACGACCCGACCGCGGTCGGGGTCGCGGCGCTCGCCGGCGTCGCTTCCGGGATCGGCGCTGTCGCGTACTACGCCGCCCTGCAGGCCGGTTCGGCGGGCGTCGCGACCACGATCACCGCGATGTACTTCGTCGTCGCCGCGGGGCTCGGCGTCGTGGTGCTCGGCGAGTCGCTCGCCCTCAGCGACGTCGCCGGCGTCGGCGCCGCGGTCGTCGCCGTGGCGCTCATCGCGTACTGATCGGCGATCGAGAGGGGACCCGGGTCTCCGACCCCGCCACGGGCGTTCCGGCGGAGTGGCCCGCATCCAATAGCTTTTACCGGGTCTCGCGGGAAGCGTCGCGCATGAGCGAGGACTACCGCACGGAGGAGGACAGCCTCGGAGAGATGCAGGTGCCGGCCGACGCCTACTGGGGCGCACAGACCCAGCGCGCGGTCGAGAACTTCCCGATCTCGGGGATCCCGATGAGCCGACGGTTCATCCGCGCGCTCGGCGTCGTGAAGAAGGCGGCCGCGCAGGCGAACCGCGACCTCGACCTGCTGGCGGAGGACACCGCGGAGGCGATCGTCGCCGCCGCCGACGAGGTGATCGCCGGCGAGCACGACGACCAGTTCCCGGTCGACGTGTTCCAGACCGGCTCCGGGACCTCCTCGAACATGAACGCCAACGAGGTGATCGCGAACCGCGCCGCCGAGATCGCCGGCGCCGAGATCGGCGACCGCGTCGTCCACCCGAACGACCACGTCAACTACGGCCAGTCGTCCAACGACGTGATCCCGACCGCGATGCACGTCGCCGCCCTCGAAGCCGTCGAGAAGGACCTGGTGCCCGCGCTCGAAACCCTGCACGCCGAGCTGGAGGCGAAGGAGACCGCGTTCGACGGCGTGGTCAAGACCGGCCGGACGCACCTGCAGGACGCGACGCCGATCCGGCTCGGGCAGGAGTTCGGCGGCTACCGGACGCAGGCCGCGAAGGGGATCGAGCGCGCCGAGCGCGTCCAGTCGAGCCTCCGCGAGCTCGCCCTCGGCGGCACCGCGGTCGGCACCGGGCTCAACACCCACCCCGACTTCCCGGGGCTCGCCGCGGAGTACATCTCCGACGAGACCGGGACGACCTTCCGCGAGGCCGACAACCACTTCGAGGCGCAGGCGGCCCACGACGCGATGGCGGAGGCGCACGGCGCGCTCCGGACGATCGCCGGCAGCATGAACAAGATGGCGAACGACCTGCGGCTGCTCGCTTCGGGCCCGCGCAACGGGCTCGGGGAGATCGAACAGCCGGAGAACCAGCCCGGCTCCTCGATCATGCCCGGCAAGATCAACCCGGTCGTCGCCGAGTCGGTGAATCAGGTCCACAAGCAGGTCGTCGGCAACGACGCCGCGATCTCCGCCGGCGCCGCCCGCGGCGAGATCGACCTGAACCTTTATAAGCCCGTCATCGCCCACAACTTCCTCGAATCGGCGGCGCTGCTCTCGAACGCCGCGGAGACGTTCGGCGAGCGCTTCGTCGCGAAGCTGGAGGCCAACGAGGAGCACTGCGAGACCCGCGTCGAGCAGTCGATGGCGCTCGCGACCGCGCTGAACCCCGCGATCGGCTACGACAAGGCGTCGAAGGTCGCGAAGACGGCCTTAAAAGAGGGGAAGAGCGTCCGCGAGGCCGCCGTCGAGGCCGGCTACCTCACCGAGGAGGAGGCCGACGAGGTGCTCGACCCCGAGGCGATGACCCACCGCGTCATCCTCGGCGACGAGGACTGACTCGCCACCGAGAGGGCTGACCGCCTCCGGCGAACGTCGATCGCCCGCCGTCGCCGGGGCGGCGCTCCGGGCGCCGCTCGCGCCGGATCGGCACCATTTAAGCCGCCGTCGGCCCGCCTTCGAAACGGATGAAACTACACGAACATCAAGCGAAGACTATCTTCGCCGACGCCGGGATCCCGGTCCCGGACTCCCGGCTCGCGACGACCGTCGACGAGGCGCTCGACGCCGTCGACGAGATCGGCTACCCGGCCGCGATCAAGGCGCAGGTCCACGTTGGGGGCCGCGGCAAGGCCGGCGGCATCAAGATCGCCACCGACCGCGAGGAGGCCGAGCAGTACGCCGAGGAGATCCTCGGGATGGACCTGAAGGGGTACACCGTCGACTCGGTCCTCGTCGAGGCCGGCGTCGACTTCGTGGACGAGCTGTACGTCGGCGTCACCATGGACCGCGGCGCTGGCGAACCCGTCCTGATGGTGTCGACGGAGGGCGGCGTGAACATCGAGGAGGTCGCCGAGGAGACCCCCGACGCCATCGCGCGCGAGCACGTCGACCCCGCGTTCGGGCTCCACCCGTATCAGGCCCGGAAGGTCGTGTACGAGGCCGGCGTCGACGCCGACGTGGCGCTCGACGTCGCGTCGATCCTGACGACGCTGTACGACCTCTACGAGGAGAACGACGCCTCCGAGATCGAGGTCAACCCCGTCATGATCACGGGCGACCGCGACGTGATCGCCGCGGACGCCGTGATGAACATCGACGAGGACGCGCTGTTCCGTCAGCCCGAACTGGCCGAACTGGCCGAGGAGTCCTACGAGGACGACCTCGAACGCAAGGCCGGCGAGTACGGCTTCGACTACGTCCGCCTCTCGGGCAACGTCGGCATCATCGGCAACGGCGCCGGCCTCGTGATGACGACGCTCGACCTGGTCGACTACTACGGCGGCAAGCCTGCCAACTTCCTCGACATCGGCGGCGGCGCGAAGGCCGAGCGCGTCACGAAGGCGCTCGACATGGTCTTCTCCGACCCCAACGTCGACAGCGTCGTGTTCAACATCTTCGGCGGGATCACCCGCGGCGACGAGGTCGCCAAGGGGATCAACGAGGCGCTCGCGGAGTTCGACGAGATCCCGAAGCCGGTCGTCGTCCGGCTCGCGGGGACCAACGCCGAGGAGGGAATGGAGATCCTGAACACCGACCTGATCGAGGTCGAGGAGACGCTGGAGGACGCGGTCCAGCGTGCGGTCAAGAACGCGGAGGAGGTGACCCAATGAGCATTTTCGTCGACGACGACACGCGCGTCGTGGTACAGGGGATCACCGGCGGGGAGGGGAAGTTCCACGCCGGCCAGATGATCGAGTACGGAACTAACGTCGTCGCCGGCGCGGTGCCCGGCAAGGGCGGCCAAGAGGTCGCCGGCGTCCCGGTGTACGACACCGTCGACGAGGCCGTCGAGGCGGAGAACGCGGACGCGTCGGTCATCTTCGTCCCGCCGGCGTTCGCCGGCGACGCGATATTCGAGGCGCTCGACACCGACCTCGACCTGGCCGTCGCGATCACTGAGGGGATCCCGACGCAGGACATGGCCAAGGTGAACAAGCGGCTGACCGAGACGGACACGCGCCTGATCGGCCCGAACTGTCCCGGGATCATCACGCCCGGCGAGGCGAAGCTCGGCATCCTGCCCGGCAACATCTTCGCCGACGGTAACGTCGGACTCGTCTCCCGCTCCGGCACCCTGACCTACCAGGTCGTGGACAACCTCACCGAGCGCGGGCTCGGTCAGTCGACCGCCATCGGTATCGGCGGCGACCCGATCATCGGCACCTCCTTCATCGACGCCTTGGAGGCGTTCGAGGCCGACGGCGACACGGACGCCGTCGTGATGTGCGGCGAGATCGGCGGCGAGGACGAGGAGCAGGCGGCGAAGTTCATCGGCGAGCACATGGACACGCCGGTCGCCGGCTTCATCGCCGGGCGCACGGCGCCGCCGGGCAAACGGATGGGCCACGCCGGCGCCATCGTCTCCGGCTCCGGCACGGGCACCGCGCAGTCGAAGATCGACGCGCTCAACGACGCCGGCGTCCCCGTCGGCGACACCCCCGAGGAGGTCGCCGACCACGTCGAGGACTTCCTGTAGGCGACGGCGGACGGTACGTCCCCCGCTCTTTTGCGCTGCGGTTCTCAGTCCTGGGGATCGGAGCGTAAGCTAAAATTACCGGTGGGGTGACGGTCGCCCATGGACATCCCCGACCGGGACGGCCCCGACGGTCCCGCCACCGACGCGTTCCACCGCTCGGAGCCGGCCGGCGGGGGTCCGCGGCGGGTCCTCCTCGTCGACGACGAGCCCGGGGCCGCGGACCTGGCGGCGACTCACGTCGAGCGGCTGGTCGACGGGGTCGAGACGGTGACGTACACCGCTCCGGAGGCCGCGCTCAGGGCGGTCGAAACGGACCGCGTGGACTGCGTCGTCAGCGACTTCGATATGCCCGGCACCAACGGGCTCGAACTGCTCTCCGAGGTTCGCGCCGTCGACCCCGGGCTCCCGTTCGTGCTGTTCACGGGCAAAGGGTCGGAGGAGATCGCGAGCGAGGCGATCTCCGCCGGCGTGACGGACTACCTCCAGAAGGGCGTCGGACGCGACCGATACGAGATGCTCGCGAACAGCGTCGAGAACGCCCTGGTTCGTCGACGGGTCGAACGCGACCTCCACGGGGTGAACGCGAAGGTGACCGCGCTCCACGAGTTCGCCGCGGACGTCGTCGCGTGCGAGCGCGTGGACGACGTGTTCGAGCGGACCGTCGCCGCGGCGGAGGGCATCTTACAGTTCGACCGGTGTGTCACGGCCCGGCGCCGAGGCGACGAGCTCGTCCCCGCGGCGCTCTCGGAGAGCGTCACCGAGGACGAGGTCCGCGTGTTCGAGGTCGGGGAGGGGGTCGTCGGGACCACGGCCGCGGACGAGCGGACGATGGTGGTCGACAACGTCACCGTCGACCCGGCCGACCCGGACGATCTGGAGGACCCGGAGAACTGCGGCCGTCCGGGCGTCGAGCGAGCCGAGGGCAGCGCGGTCGCCGACCCGGTCGCCGACGACATCCGCTCCGCGATCAGCGTTCCGATCGGTTCCTACGGCGTGTTGCAGGCCGTCTCGGACGGCTACGCCGCGTTCGACGAGAGCGACGTGGAGTTCGCGGAGCTGCTGGCCGCTCACGCCGCCGACGCGATCGAACAGATCGAGACCGAGACCGCGCTCCGGGCCGAGCGCGACCGCCTGACGGCGCTGTTCGACGACCTCCCGCTTCCGGCCGTCAGAACGGTCGCGCTCGGTGGAGGCGACCGGCGACTCGACGCGACGAACGAGGCGTTCGAGCGGACGTTCGGCTACTCGGCGGCCGATCACGGCTACCGCGAGATCCGCGAGGCGATCATCCCGGCGGGCTCCGACCGACACGACCCCGAGACGGTCCTGGATCAGGAGCACGTGCCGCGCCTCGAGGTCCGCCGCCGCACGACCGACGGGCTCCGGGACTTCATCCTGCACGTGATACCGGTGCGGCGGCGGGACGAGACGGTCATATACAGCGTTTACGCCGATATCGGCGAGCAGAAGCGGGTCGAACGGACGCTGCGGAACCTCCACGAGACGACTCGCGAGATGTTCCGCGGGGAGGACCGCGAGGAGATCGCCGCGCTCGCGACGCGCGCGGCCATCGACATCCTGGAGTTCCCGAACAGCGCGGTCCGGCTGTACGACCCCGACGCGGGGGAGCTGCTGCCGACCGCGATCAGCAAGGAGGCCACGGCGGCGCTCGGCGAGCGCCCGGCGTTCGGTCCCGGCGACGGTCGGATCTGGGAGGCGTTCGACCGCGGGGAGCCGATCGTCGTCGACGACCTCGACGCGGTCGACACCGCCGTCGGCTACGGAGACCTGCGGAGCCTGCTCGTCGTCCCGCTCGGCGACCACGGCGTGATGCCGCTCGGCTCCCGCGACGCCGGCTTTTTCGACGACACGGCGATCCAGCTGGCCCGGGTCCTCGCGGCGAACGTCACCGTCGCCCTGGACGGCGCCGAACGCACGGCGCAGCTGCGGGACCGAGACGCCGCGCTCCAGCGCGAGATCGACCGGTTGGAGAAGTTCGCCGGGCTCGTCTCGCACGACCTCCGGAACCCGCTCAACGTCGCGGCCGGTCGGCTCGAACTCGCGCGGGCGACCGTCGACGACGGCGACGCCCTCCACGAGCTCGATCGGATCGAGGACGCCCACGGGCGGATGGAAGAGCTCATCGACGACCTCCTCACGCTGGCGCGGCAGGGTCAGACCGTCGACGAGTCGGAGCCGGTCGCGCTCGCCGATACGGCCGAGCGGGCGTGGCAGACCGTCGACACAGCCGGGGCGCGGTTGGACGCCCCGGACGAGTCGGTCACGGTGGACGCCGACCCGGAACGGCTCCGGACGCTGTTGGAAAATCTGTTTATCAACAGCGTCGAGCACGGCTCGACTGGCAGCCGGACGGAATCCGGCGACAGCGACGAGCACGGCTCGACAGATCCGGACTCCTGTCTCACCGTCACTGTCGGTCCGCTGCCCGACGGGTTCTACGTCGCGGACGACGGGGCGGGGTTCGAGGGGCACGTCGACCCCGACGAGGCGGTCGAGTACGGGACCTCCAGCGACCCGCACGGGACCGGCTTCGGGCTCGCGATCGTCCGCGAGATCGCCGCCGCACACGGGTGGACGCTCGCGGTCGACGACGTCAACGGAGCCCGGTTCGAGTTCCGGACCGGCGAGTGATCCGAGTCGCCCGTCGGCGACCGAACCAGATCGCTCGCCCGCGACTACCACACCCGGCAGTCTCGGCACGACATATAAATCAGCGGGTGGCGTGCGTTGCCTGCGCACACCCGGGCCACGGTTATTGACGGCTCACCCGTGTACGTGGTATATGGACGACAGTGCCCGCGAGCTGCTTTCGCCGCTCCCGCCGAGCGCCAAGCTGGTCTACTACGTTCTCGACGAGGAGGGTCGGTTCGACCAGACCGGACTCGCCGAGGAGACCCGCCTCTCCACTCGCACCGTGCGGTTCGCGGTCGAGAAGCTCACCGAGGTCGGGCTCGTCGAGGAGGGTCTGTGTCCCCGCGACGCCCGTCGCTCGGTGTACGCGCCCGTGCCCGAGTCCGAGCGCCCGACGGAAGCCGAGCCGGAGGCCGGTTCAGACCCCGACGCCGACGCGCCCACGGCGGCCGCGGTCGCCGAGGACTAGAGCCGAGCGGACGGTTTCGAAACGGCTCGCGAGGACCGCGGATCATTCGATTCTCCCGCTCGGACGCCGCGTAACGTCCCCCATTCCCGCGCGAGTTCGTCGTCCCGCCTGAGGAGCGGCGGCGTGCCGATACGTTTCGAGCGGCGGACATACTTATCGTCTCGAACACAAGGGGAAGACATGTCATTGGAGACAACACTCCGGGACGACCCCGAGCGGATCGCGTCGATAATCGACCACACGAACGTCGATCCGACCGCGACCGAAGCGGCGATCCGGACCCTCTGCGAGGAGGTTCTCGAATACGGATTCTGCTCGGCCGTCGTCGTTCCGTACCACGCGGCGCTCGCGAGCGAACTGCTCGACGGGGACGCGAACGTCGTCGCGGTGATCGGGTTCCCCTACGGGATACAGAACTCGGCGGCCAAACGAAGCGAAGTCGAAGCGCTCCGCGAGCACGTCGACGAGTTCGACATGGTCATGAACAGAACGGCGTTCGCGAACGGCGATCACGAGTTCGTCGTCGACGACGTCGAGGCGGTCAAAGACGCGGTCGGAGAGGCGACGCTGAAATGTATCATCGAGTCGCCCACCCTGACGCCGTCTGAGATACGGCGGGCCGCTGCGCTCGTCGAAGAGGGCGGTGCCGACTTCGTCAAGACCGCCGTCGGGTACGACGGGCCGACGGATATCGACGAGATAACCGCGATCCGAGACGCCGTCGGTTCGGGCACCGAGATCAAGGCCTCGGGCGGGATATCCACCTTCGAGGAGGCGCTGGAAATGGTGGCCGCGGGAGCGACCCGGATCGGCGCCTCCTCGGGCGTGGAGATCTACGAGTCGGCGCAGTAGCACGGGGTCATCGGTCTGACGACCCGCCGGAGCCGGCAGCGATCGGACGCCTACGGCGATGGCGAGCCGGTGAGTCGTTGCCAAGCGATGAGAATGTTTAGGTACATTGACATTCGGCCGGTGCGTACCCTCGCCCATGAACTTCGACGAATTCACCGGCGAAGTGCAGCACCGACTCGAACTGCCCGGGACGGGAGAGACGGTACGGGCGATCCGGGCGACGCTCATGACGCTCGGGCAACGGATTCCCGAGGGCAACGCGGAGGACCTCGCCGCCTCGCTGCCCCTCGAGATCAAGTGGTACCTGACCGGCGCGGTCCACGAACACGGTCAGCGCTTCGACTGGCAGGAGTTCGTCGAGCGGGTGAGCGAGATCGAGCACGCGGACCCGGCCGACGCGGCCTATCACGCCCGGGTCATCATGGACGTCGTTCGGTCGCAGGTCCCCGAGTCGGACTTCCACCAGCTCCGGGACATGCTTCCCGAAAGCGACGACACCGAAAACTGGGGAAGCCTCTTCGAGGTCGTCGACGAGGGGAACTGAGGCGAGCCGACGCTCGCTTCGTCGGCCGCGGAGCGCCGGTACGCGTTCGCGGCTCGTCGCAGTCGTTAGGAGCGTTCGCCCGGTGGGATGACGGAGTGGACGAACGTGCCTGCTTGGAAAGCAGGTGGCCGAGAGGCCTCGTGGGTTCGAATCCCACTCCCACCGTCAGCACGCGCTCGGCTCCGATCCGTCGCGTTTTTGCCCGCGGGACCGGTAGTGAACCCACTCGATGGCGACGTACCACATCGAAACCTACGGCTGTAGTTCGAACCGGGGTGAGAGCCGGGAGATAGAGCGCGCGCTTCGCGACGGCGGTCACCGCCCGGCCGACGGACCCGAAGACGCCGACGTCGCCATCCTCAACACCTGTACGGTCGTCGAGAAGACGGAACGGAACATGCTCCGCCGCGCCGAGGAGCTCCAGGAGACGACGGCCGACCTCGTCGTCACCGGCTGTATGGCGCTCGCGCAGGGGGACGCCTTCCGCGAGGCGGGGATCGACGCCGAGATCCTCCACTGGGACGAGGTCCCGACGTACGCGCTCAACGGCGAGTGCCCGACGACCACGCCCGACGCCGAACCGGTTCTCGACGGCGTGGTCGGACTCCTTCCCATCGCGCGCGGCTGCATGAGCAACTGCTCGTACTGCATCACGAAGTTCGCGACCGGGCGGGTCGACTCCCCGTCGGTCGAGGAGAACGTCGAGAAGGCCCGCGCGCTGGTCCACGCCGGCGCGAAGGAGATCCGCGTCACGGGACAGGACACCGGCGTCTACGGCTGGGACGACGGCGACCGGAAGCTCCCGGAGCTGCTCGACCGCATCTGCGACATCGACGGCGAGTTCCGGGTCCGGCTCGGCATGGCGAACCCCGGCGGCATCCACGGCATCCACGAAGAACTCGCCGACGTGTTCGCCGAGAACGAGGAGCTGTACGACTTCATTCACGCGCCGGTCCAGTCGGGGTCCGACGACGTGCTGGAGGACATGCGACGGCAGCACCGCGTCGACAAGTTCCGCGAGGTCGTCGAGACGTTCGACGACCGGCTCGACCACTGGACGCTCTCGACCGACTTCATCGTCGGCTTCCCGACGGAGACCGAGGCCGACCACGAGCGATCGATGGACCTCCTCGCCGAGGTCCGACCGGAGAAGATCAACGTCACCCGCTTCTCGAAGCGCCCCGGTACCGACGCCGCCGACATGAAGGGGCTCGGCGGGACGATCAAGAAGGAGCGCTCGAAGGCGATGTCGGAGCTGAAGATGGCTGTCGTCGGCGAGGCGTACGAGTCGATGATCGGCGAGCGCTACGAGGTCCTCGTCGTCGAGGAGGGCACCGGCGACTCGGTGAAGTGCCGCGACTCCGCGTACCGCCAGATCATCGTCCAGAGCGCGACCGAACGCGACGTCACCGTGGGCGATTTCCTCGAGGTGGAAGTGACCGGTCACAACACCGTGTACGCGTTCGGCGACCCGGTCGAAGAGCGCGAGCCCGTCGAGGGCGACGACCCCGCCGAGTCGGCCGCGTCGTCGGCGTAGGGCCGTCGTCGGCGCAGGGCCGTCGTCGGCGTAGGGGCCTCGTCGACTCCGGTTGGCGCCGACCCGTCGGCTCTCTCGTTACGCTCTCTCGTAGATCATCTCGACCTCGTCGGCGAAGCGGTCCAGGATGTTCCGTCGCTTCTTTTTCATCGTCGGCGTGAGCAGGTCGTTCTCCTCGGAGAACTCCTCCTCGACGAGGCGGAACTGCTTGATCTGCTCGTAGGACTCGAACTCCTCGTTCACGCGGTCGATCTCGTCTTGCATGCGCTCGCGGACCCGGGCGTCCCGGCAGACCGCCTCGCGGTCGTCGGGGAGGTCGATCCCCCGCGCGTCCGCCCACGACTCCACTCTCTCGAAGTTCGGGACGATGAGTGCGGAGACGAACTTGCGGCCGTCGCCGAGCACGACGCCCTGCTCGACGAACTCGTTCGCCGCGAAGCGGTCTTCGATCGGGCCGGGCGCCACGTTCTTGCCGGTCGAGAGCACGAGCAGCTGCTTGGCGCGCTCGCGGAAGGCCACGTACCCGTCCGGTCGGAGCTGGACGATGTCGCCCGTGCGGAACCACGGCTCGTCCGGATCGCCGTCGCGCTCCTCGGGCGGCGTGCCCGCGACGGTCACGTCGGCGGGGAGCTCGCCGGCGTCGACGAACGCCTCCGCGGTCGCGTCCGGGCGGTTCCAGTACCCCTCGGTCACCTGCGGGCCGCGGACGAGCAGCTCACCCACGTCGCCGGCGAGGTCGGCGACCTCCTCGCCGACGACCGTGCCGTCGACGGCGACCTCGGTGTCGACCACCGGCGGGCCGATGGTGCCGACCTTCGGCTCTTCGGGCGGGTTGACGCTGATCACCGGCGAGGTCTCCGTGAGCCCGTACCCCTCCAGAATGGGCAGGTCCATGCCGTGGTACAGCGCGCACAGCTCGGCCGACAGCGACCCGCCGCCCGAGATGAAGAAGTCGACGTTGCCGCCGATCGCCTCCCGGACCGACGAGAAGACGAGCCGATCGGCGATCGCGCGCTTCGCGCCGAGCAGGGCCCCCGGCGCCTCCGCCTCGTGGTGGGCCCGCCCGACGTCGACCGCCCACTCGAAGATGCGCTCTTTCACCGGCGACTCGCTCGCCTGCTCGCGGATCGCGTCGTACAGCTTCTCGTAGACGCGCGGGACGCTAGTGGTCGTCGTCGGCCGCACGAGCCCGAAGTCCTCGCGGAGGGTGTCCGGGCTCTCGGCGTACCCCACCGTCGCGCCCGCCGCGAACATCATGTAGTGGCCCGCCATGCGCTCGAAGACGTGCGCGAGCGGGAGGAAGGAGAGCGTCGTCGACTCGGCCGAGATCCCCGGCACGCCCGGGTCGCGGTCCGGACGGTCCGCGAAGCGGCGGTAACACTGCGAGACGTTATCACGGAAGTTCGCGTGGGTGAGCCGGACTCCTTTCGGCTTCCCGGTCGTCCCGGAGGTGTAGATGAGGCTGGCGAGGTCGTCGACGTCGACCGCGTCGATCCAGCCCTCGTAGGTCGCTTCGTCGAAGGCGTCGCCCCCGAGATCGTGGAGTTCGCCGAGCGTGTACACGTCGTCGGCGCCGAGGGCGAGGTCGTCGCCCGACGCGTCACCGCCGAAGTCGAGAGTGGCCGCGTCGACGTCGTCGAACGAGACGATCGCGTCGAGGTCGTGCGAGAGGTCGCCGGCGACGGCGAGCACCTCGTCGAGGAGGTCGCGGTTCTCGACCACGACGACGGTCGCGCCGGGATCTTCCAGCAGGTACCGGACCTGATTCGGCGAGGAGGAGGCGTAGACGGTCGTCACGACTCCGCCGGCGGCTAACACCGCGAAGTCGGTCTGAGCCCACTCCATCCGCGTCTCCGCGTAGAGCGCGACCCGGGTCTCGTCGTCGACACCGATCTCCCGGAACCCGGCGGCGAGACGCCGGACGACGTCGCGCATCTCGGCGTACGTGACGTCGGCGTACTCGCCGTCGGCCGCGGGCTGGAGGATTCCCTCGGTGACCAGCGACCGGTCGTAGATCCCGCCCTTGTATCGCTGAGCGGTCCGGTCCCCGTTTCGCTCGGCGGACCGCTCGAAGGTTCGCGGGAGCGTTTCTCGGGCGACGACGTCGTCCGTGAACTCCCGTTCCGCCTCCTGCCAGTGCATACCGCGTTCGACCCACCCAAACGTTATAAACGATCGGGTAGTTCTGAGTTCATTCGGGCGAGAGTGCCCGAATTCGGGACGGAGCTCACCGGCCGTGCTCGCTGGACGGGCGCCCACGCCACCGCACACGGAGGGCGGCGACGTCAAGACGAACTCCCGGACTGCTCCGTTGCGAGCCGAGGGTTTAATCCCGAGAGGGAGCGAGGGACCCCTGTGGACCCCGACCGGATCCCCGCCGAGTTCCCCGCCCCGAGCTTCCGCGGCGCGCAGGAGCGGGCGCTCGCGGACATTCGCGACGCGTTCGCCGCCGGCAACGACGTCGTCCTCGTCCGCGCGCCCACCGGGAGCGGGAAGTCGCTGCTCGCGCGGGCGGTGATGGGCGCGGCCGCCACCGTCGACGAGACGTCACCGAGCGAGGCGACTGGCGCCTACTACACGACGCCGCAGGTGTCGCAGATCGACGACGTCGAGGCGGACGACCTGCTCGACGACCTGGCGGTGATCCGCGGGAAATCGAACTACGACTGCATCCTCCCCGGCGAGCACGACACGCCGGTCAACCGCGCCCCCTGCGTCCGGCAGCAGGGGTTCGACTGCTCGGTGAAACACCGCTGTCCGTACTTCTCCGACCGCGCGATCGCCTCCGGCAACCGGTACGCCGCATTGACGTTAGCGTACTTCATGCGCACCGCGGGCTCCGAGGTGTTCCGGAAGCGCGACGTCGTCGTGATCGACGAGGCCCACGGGCTCGCCGAGTGGGCGGAGATGTACGCGACGATCGAGCTCTCGCCCGAGCGCGTCCCCGTCTGGGACGAGGTGGGCGTCCCCGACGTGGCGGCCGACGCCGGCCCCGAGGAGGACGCGCTCGACCGCACCGCTCGGTTCGTCGCGTCGCTGCGAGACACCGCGAAGCGCGCGAAAGACGAGCTGACCGGGCGGCCCGAGCTCGACCGCGAGGAGGTCGCGCGCCGCGACCGCCTCCAAGAGCTCATCAGCGAGCTCGGGTGGTTCCTGGAGGACTACCGCGACCTCGACTCGCCCACGACGTGGGTCGTCGACCAGCCGGGCGGGGAGGGGTCGTCGCTGGCGATCAAACCCCTGGACCCGGCCCGCTACCTCCGGCACACCGTGTGGGACCGCGGGAACCGGTTCGCGCTGCTGTCGGCGACCATCCTCTCGAAGGAGGCGTTCTGCCGCGGGATCGGCCTCGACCCGTCGAACGTCGCCCTCGTGGACGTCGCACACACGTTCCCGCTGGAGAACCGCCCGTTGTACGACGTGACGCGGGGATCGATGACCTACGAGCACCGCGACGAGACGGTGCCGAAGATCGCCCGCCTCGTCGTTCGGCTGATGGCCGAACACCCGAACGAGAAGGGGCTGATCCACGCGCACTCGTACGACATCGCCGGGCGGATCGTCGAGAAGCTGGGCGAGTTCGGCGTCGCCGCGCGGGTCCGTCGCCACGGGCGCGAGAACCGGGACGCGGAGCTGGCGGCGTGGAAGGCCAGCGGCGATCCCGAGGTGTTCGTCTCCGTGAAGATGGAGGAGGCGCTGGATCTGAAAGGCGACCTCTGCCGCTGGCAGGTGGTGTGTAAGGCGCCGTACCGCAACACGAACGACTCCCGCGTCGCCCGCCGCCTCGCCGACGACCAGTGGGCGTGGTATCACCGGACCGCGCTGCGCACCGTCATCCAGGCGTGCGGTCGCGTCGTCCGCGCCCCGGACGACTACGGCGCGACGTACCTCGCGGACGACTCCCTGCTGGACCTCTTCGACCGGGCGCAGGCCGACACGCCGCCGTGGTTCCGGGACCAGATCGACGCGATGACGACCCCGACGCTGCCCGATTTCGATCCCGCCGCCGCGCTCGCCGGGATCGACGCCGACCCGTCCGGGCCCTCCCGCGCGAGCCGGACTCGGACCAACGGTGTCGGCGGGGCGTCAGGTCGCGACGACTCCGCCGCGGGGGGCTCTGCGAGCACCGCCACCGGCGCGGGCGACGCCGCCGGATCGAACGGTCAACGCGAGGGTGGTGACGACGCGAGCGAGACGCGAACCCGGTCGGAAACCGACGCCGAGCGACGCTCGGATCACCCGCTCTCCGACGTCTGGGGCGACGGCTGAAGAGGCGTTTCACGCCGCGGAAGCGGCGGTTCCGAGGGCGCTTACAGCAGCGACACGCCCCAGGCGGCCATGGAGCTGACCATGAGGAACGCGAAGAACAGCGCGAAGATCTGTTGTCGGTTCATACCGCTACTGCGCCGTAGACCGGCATAATTCCTGCGGGCCGTCGTCGGTAGTGGTTATACGCCGCGGTTTTGGTTGACTGTCAATATATATCGTATAAGGTGTATCATGGACCTCAATCAATTAGTAACCTTCATAAACCTACACGGGTCTACTGTAGGTATGGCAACGAAGGGCCTCTCGAGTGCGCTGACGCTGTACGGTGCGCGAACGCTGACACTCTCTCAGGCGGCCGCACAAGCGGGCCTGAGCGAGGCCGAGTTCATCGAGCAGTTGGAGCGCCGCGGTATCGAGGTCACCGAGTCGGAGCGCGCCGCCGCACTCGACGCGGAGTCGACCGTCCGCGCCGACTGACGGCTTCCGTTCTCCCTTCTACCGACGGGTCGGCGCGCTCGCCGTCGGCACCGGTTCGACCTCCGCCCGTAGTCTTCCCGTTCTCCTCGCATCCCCCGTCCCGTAGCAGCGACCTACTCCTCCGGGACGAGGTGGACGTCGCCGTCGTGTTCGAACGCGAGGACGCTGTCGGCGTCGTCGTCGACGAAGTCGGGGTTGGGCACCGTCTTCGCCTCGTAGGTGACCGGGTCGAGCACCTGGATGGCGTTCGCGTCTTCCACCGTCACCACCGTCGTCTCCGCCGCGTCGCTCCGCGTTCCGAGCCGAGTCGCGTCCGGCGCCTCCGCCTCCTCGAACGCCGAGGTGTACGGGTCTCCCGTCGCGAGGCGGACGCCCTGCAGCCGCCCGGCGACGCCCGTGACGAGGACGGGCCCCTCGCCGTCTTCCGGGTCGATGATCTCGCCCTCGGCGTACCGGGGGAGCCGGACCGCGAACGTCACCCGATACACCTCGTTGCCGTCGCCGTCCTCGGTGACGAGCGTCGGGTACGACTCGAAGCTCCCGCCCAGCGCGTCGGTGATCCGGGTCGCGACGTTCTGCGCGAGCCGATTCGAGGAGAGCTTGATGTTCGGGCCGTCGTCGGTCTCTTTCACCTCCGTGATGAACGCCTCGCGGTCGCCGTCGGCCTCCTGGTCCGCGACGTACGACTCGGCGATGTCGAGCGCCTCGGCGCGCTCGGCGGGCGACAGCTCGCGCTCGTCCGCGCGCACCTGCACGACCCCGGCGTAGTAGCCCCCGGCGATCCGCCCGCACCGATCGCAGGTCCCCCGCGAGATCTTGACCGGGACGGTGACCTCCGCGGAGCGGAGCGTTCCGCGAACGACCCCGGAGAAGCGGCAGTGCATCCGGACGTTGTTCTCGTCGACCTGTTCGGGCTCGACGCCCCACTCGACGTCCGTGGCGTCGACGTGGACCCCGAGCGCCTCCGCGACCTCGTCGACGGCGACGTCGGTGTAATCGCGCGCGCCGACGTCGCGCCACGACTCGCCGCGGCGGACCGCGCCGCAGCCGGAACAGACCAGCACCTCGATCCGGTCGGGCGCGTCGACGAGATCGAAGTCCTCGAAGTAGCAGTCGTCACACAGCAGCGCGTCCCGTCCGCGCGGTTCGCCGGGGAGCGGCTCGCGCCGCTCGGGGACCGAATCGCCGCACCGCGGACAGAACTCCCGCGACTCGCTCATTGTCGGCGGCTACGCCGAGGAGCCGTTTAAGCGACGCGGACCGTCGGCACAGGCCGGAGTCGACCGGTTCCGGGCGCTTTGCCGGCGACGGTCCGCCCGCTCCGGCGCCCCGCCGCCGTCGATTCCTCCGAAATCGTTTTTCGCGCGGGCCGTGAAGGCGTCCGTATGAGCGAGAATCCAGACGACGAACGACTCGAGGAACTGCGAGAACAGAAGATGGAGGAGCTCCGCGAGCAGCAGCAGGGCGGGGGCGGCGACGCCGAGGCCCAGCGCGAGGCCCAAGAGCGCGCCGACGCCCAGCAGGAGGCCGTCCTCAAGCAGTACCTGACCGACGGCGCGCGCCAGCGGCTGAACGCGGTCGAGATGTCGAAGCCGGAGTTCGGCGAGAAGGTGAAACAGCAGGTCGCGGCGCTCGCCCAGAGCGGCCGCATCCAGGGACGTATCGACGAGGACCAGATGCGCGACCTCCTGAAGGAGCTGCAGCCCGACCAGAAGAGCTTCGACATCCGGCGGCGATAGATGGAGCTCGCGCTCTTGTACAGCGGGGGGAAGGACTCCTCGCTCGCCGCCCACCTGCTCGACCGGTTCTACGACGTCCGCTGCGTCACCGGGAGCTTCGGGCTCACCGACGACTGGGAGCACGCCGAGCGGGCGGCCGCGGAGCTGGGGTTCCCCTTCGAGCGCGTCGAACTCGACCGAGAGGTGGCCGAGGAGGCGGCCGCGACCATGCTCGAGGACGGCTATCCCCGTAACGGGATCCAGCGCGTCCACGAGCACGCGCTGGAGACTATCGCGCGTCGCGACGTCGACGCGATCGCGGACGGGACCCGTCGGGACGACCGGGTTCCGACGGTCTCGCGCGCGCAGGCACAGAGCCTCGAGGACCGCCACGGCATCGACTACATCTCCCCGCTGTCGGGATTCGGCCGCCACGCCGTCGACCGGCTCGTCGAGGAGACGTTCGACGTCCAGCAGGGACCGAGCGAGGAGGTGCCGAAGGCCGACTACGAGGACGAGCTCCGGACGCTCATCGCCGAGGAACACGGCGAGGCGACCGTCGACGAGGTGTTCCCGGACCACGACCAGACGTACGTGCACGGCAGAAACGACTAGGTCGGCGACGCGTTGTCGACTCCGTGCTCGCGCGGTCGTCTCCTTCGTCCCTGTAAACGCCGAGCCACGCGTCTCGACCGCCTGCGTGCGGTCGCCGTCGCGGCCTCAGCGACGGTCGGCGAGGAACGACTTCACGCCCTCCTTCGACGGGAGCGCCGTCATTCCGCCTCGCTCCTGCACCGAGAGCGCGGCCGTCGCGTTGGCGAACGCCACCGCGTCGTCGAGGTCGGCGTCGCCCGCGGAGAGGCGCGCGATGAGCCCCGCGGTGAACGCGTCGCCGGCGCCGGTCGCGTCGACGGCCTCCACCGCGAAGCCGGCGTGGCGGGCGGTCCGTTCGTCCCACGGCGCCGCCGCGGTGCTGGTGACGACCGCGCCCGCCTCCCCGAGCGTGACGACGGCGGTGTGCGGGCCGAGCGCCAGCAGGTCGCGGCCGAGCGCCTCTCCCTCGCGCGAGGAGAGCCCCGTCGCCGCCACGTCCTCGTCGCTGGCGAAGACCACGTCGCTGACGGCGACGATCTCGCGGACCGCGTCGACGACGGCGTCGCGGTCGCCGTCCGGGACGAGGTCCTCGCGGTAGTTCACGTCGAACGACACCGTGCAGCCCCGCTCGGCGGCGGCCGCGGCCAGCTCGCGCATCGCCGCCCGGCCGTCCGGGTGCGTCAGGGCCACGCCGCCGAGGTGGACCCACGAGACCGACGCCAGCGCGTCCGCCGGGACGGACCCGGGGTCGAAGCCGAACGTGACGTCCCCTGAACCGTAAAACCGGAAGCGCCGTCCGTCGACGCCGGGCGGCGAGACGACCGCGAGGGTGGTGTTGCCGTCGACGCGCTCGAACGCCGCCGTCGGAAGCCCCTCGTCGACGAGGGTCTCGCGCAGGAAGTCGCCGAAGGGGTCGCCGCCGAGCCGCGTCCAGAACGCCGCCGTCGCGTCGAGCCGGGAGAGCCCGACCGCGACGTTGGCGGGCGCGCCGCCCGGTCGGTGGGAGAAGCCGTCGACGTCGCGGAGGGTCTCCCCCGGCCCGGGGAGCAGGTCGATCAGCGTTTCGCCGGCCACGAGAATATCCGCCATGCGAGACACGGGGCCGCCGGGCGATATGAAAGTGCACGGTTTCCCGGCGGGCGCTCGTTCGCGGGTCTACCCGTCGGCGTCGGGCGCCGTCTCGTCGGCGTCAGAGGCCGCCTCGTCGACCTCGGTCGTCGCCTCCGCTTCGGTCGTCGTCTCGTCCGCGGCCGCGACCTCCTCGGCAACCGACTCGAACGCGGCGAGGATGACCCGCTTGCAGGCCTGCCCCTCGGTCGTCCAGTGCTGTGCGTAGTCGAGCATGTCGTCGTAGATGTCCGGCTTACAGCCGGCGGCCTGGGGGTGCCCGCCGCCGTTCACCTTCCCGGCGACCTCGTGGGCGTGCCGGAAGTCCTCGGAGCCGCGGATGGAGGCGGAGCCGGCGGGCTTGACGATCACCGCGGCGTCGGCGCCTGCCTCGCGGAGCGTCTCGGCGACCTCGTTCTGCGAACACCGGCCGTACGTCACCGCGACGGTCCACTCGCCCACCTCGTGGGTGACCGCGCGGTCGACGGCGGCGTCGATCCGGGCCTCCTTCTCGACGCGCCGGTCGGCGACGAACGCCGCGACGGTCTCGGGGAGGTCCGCGCCGTACGCGCCGACGACCGTCGCGTACTCCTCGCTCCCGGCCCAGTAGGAGTAGTCGGCGAGGTCGTCCGAGCGCGGATCTTCCTTGATCCAGAGGTCGTGGTCGCGCGTCACCGCCGCCAGCTCGGCCCACCGGTCGTCGAACTCGTGGTCGAGCGAGCGGAGCGTCACGTCGGCGGTGCACTCCTCGTCGGACTCGCCGACCACGAGGTCGACGCCGAGTTCGCGGACCGCGGCGGCCGTCTCGTCGTCCCACTGGTGGTGGTCGAACCAGCGGATCGAGGCGGTCGTCTCCGCGAGCGCCTCCAGCGGCTCCGCGATCCACTCGTACTCGTCGGGACAGAGGTCACAGACGAACAGGTCGACGTCGTCGTCGGCGTACGCGAGCACGCGTTCGAGCGACGTGTCGAGCGAGTACGGCCCCGCCGCGACCAGCCCGACCGGCGAGCGCGCGTGGGCGTCGGCGGTCGGGTCGGCTTCGTCGCTCTCGCCCGTCGTCGCGTCCTCCGTCTCGTCGCTCGCATCGTCGTCGTCCGTCTCGTTGCCGTCCGTCTCGTCTTCCCCGTCCGCGAGCCGCGCGGCGATGGCGGCCTCGAAGTCGGCGACGTCGAGCGCGGCGTCGTACGCCTCGCGGATCATCGCCGCGCAGGCGAGCCCGTCGGCGTCGCCGTCGGCGATCACCACCGCCTCGCTCCCTTCGATCGCCTCCTTCGCGAGCCGCTCGGCGCGCTCCTCGTCCAGCGAGTCCGGGTAGAAGAAACCCTTGCCGGGCAGCCGCGTGTACCGCGAGCGGGGGATTCCCGCCTCGTCGATGAGGTCGTCGTCCATACGGTGGAGCCGGGCGGGAGCGGGAAAACTCCGCCGCTCTCGGAGCGACCGCCGCCGGCGGTCACCCCGCCGGGAGCGGCCCCTCAGACCGTCGTTCGACGCGGGTCCTCGTCCGTGAGCTGGCGGACGGTGAGCACGGGGATCGGGCAGGTCCGCACGACCCGCTCCGCCACGGAGCCGATGAGGAACCGGTTCTCCCCGTGTCGCCCGCGCGTCCCCATCGCGACGACGTCGGCGTCGACCTCGCGAGCGTACCCCGAGATCTCGGACGCCGGTCGCCCCTCCCGCACCTCGACCGTCACGTCCAGATCGGGGTCGCGCTCCGCAGCGGCGTCGGTCACCTGTTCGAGCGCCGACTCGCCGTGGTCGTCGAGCGCGTCGCGGAGGTCCTCGCGGACCTCGTCGGGCGTTGACTCGACCTCGCCGCTGTCGACGACGTAGACGGCGTGGACCTCGGCATCGAAGCGCGCGGCGATGTCGACCGCGACGTCGACGGCCCGGCGCACGCTGTCGGAGCCGTCGGTCGCGACCACGATCGTGTCGAACATACGCCACCGTTCGCCGAGACGATAGTTAAAAACAGGCGGTCGGCGGCCGCACCGTCCGGCCGGGGCGTCAGGCCAGGAAGACGTGCCGCGGCCGGTCGGCCAGCACCTCGCGCCCCCACTGCACTGTCTCGCGGAACTCGTCGGAGCCGAAGAACGTCATCGCGTCCTCCTTCGCCTCCCACTGGCTGGCGATGAACATGTCGTTCTCGTCCTCGACGTTGGCCATCAGGTCGGTTTCGATGTGGCCGTCCATGTCGGACAGCAGGTCCTCGACGCCGTCGAACGTGTCGACGAAATCCCCCTGATGGTCCGGCTTGACGGTGTAGAACATCCCCATGGTGCCGAAGCCGGATTCCTCGCCGGCGCGCGCGACGACGTCCGGGAGCTCCGAGAGGAAGCCGGCCGCGGTCTCGGCGGCGGACGCCGTCTCCCAGATGGAGACGACCGCGGCCCGATCGGTCGCGCGCCCCTCGTACACCGCCGTCTTCACGTGGGTGCCGTAGTGGTCGAAGTTGCCGCGGAGCCCGTCGACCTCGTCGAACAGCTCGTCGACGTCGGCCTCGCTGTACAGCACGGTCGCGTACACGTCCTCGCCGTGGGGCTTTCCGGCGTAGATGTCCAGGTCCGCGAGCTCGCCGCGGATGTCCTCGTCGCCGTCGCCGTCGCCGCTCGCCGTCTCCTCGCCGTGCGGGTGGTCGCCGTCGCCGCTCGCCGTCTCCTCGCCGTGCGGGTGGTCGCCGTGCGCGGAGCCGCCGCCGGCGCCGGCGTGCTCGTGCCCCGCGCCGCGGCTCCCGTGGCCGTCGTCGCCGTGGCGGTCGCTCTCGCCGTGCGCGTGTCCGTTGCCCTCGCCGCCGTGGCCCCCCTCACCGTCGCCCGTGGGCACCGTCTCGCCCGCGAGGTACGCGCCGAGGTCCGCGGGCGGGAACCGCCGCCCGACGTAGAACTCGCCGAACTCGCCGTAGCGCGAGGAGGCGGGGTCGAAGCGCATCTCGTAGACGATGTCCTTGATGTCGGTCGGGTCCGACCCGAACAGCGTGACGCCCCACTCGTGGCTGTCGAAGCCGACCGAGGAGGCGATCACCTGCTTGATCTTCCCGGCGTACTCCTTGCCGACCTCGCCGTGGCCGGCCATGAGCTCGGCGCGGTCCTCGAAGGAGAGGTCGTACCAGTTGTACTCCTCGCCGCGGCGCTTGCTCATCGGGTAGAAGCAGACGTACTCGTCGTCCGGGATCTCCGGGGTCAGCTTCCCCTCGATGTACCGCCGGAGGCCGGCGTCGACCTCCTCCGGTCCCTCCTCGAAGTACGCGTCGGAGACGTACCCCGAGACCTCGGTGACGGAGACGTACGAGGTCGTCCGCTCGGTGAAGTTCGCGAGCGCGGTGTCCTCGAACCGGCGCTCGATCGACGAGAGGTCGTCGAGCGACGGTCGGAAGTGAACGAACAGGAGGTCCGCCTTGTGGCCGAGCACGGAGAACAGCCCGGAGTCCCCCTCCTCGGCGTCGGCGACCAGCTCGCGGTGCTTCAGGAAGGCCTCTCCCTCCTCGATCGCTCGGCGTCGCTCCCGCTCGGGGGCGTCGCGCCACGCGTCCCAGTCGATGGACCGGAAGTCGTGCAGCGCGAACCAGCCCTCCTCGGTCTGTGGTGCCTCGACCATACGTCGACTTGGGTCGCCGGGACTTAGGGGTTTGCGAGTCGTCCTCGCGTCTCCGGAACCGAAGTCGTCCTCGCGTCTCCGGAACCGGAGCCGTCGCGACTCGTCGGGACGCCGCACTTGTGAAACCCCCAACAAGATTAATCGTGATTAGCGCGTTGGTGGCGCATGGCCATCGCACGGCACGAACGCGGACTACGAGCGGACCTGCGAGCGTTGCTCTCGCAGGTCCATCCGGTGTTCATGTTGCCGCCGCTCGCCGCCTCCTGGTTCGGTGCGGCCGTCGCCGGCGAGTTCGGCCTCACGGTGGGCGCGATCCACATGAGCGCGATCTTCCTCGCGGTGTACACGGCCCACGTGAAGGACGGCTACGTCGACTTCCACCGGCGCGGCGAGGACGACGACCACCCGATGACGGTCCGCGGCTGCCGGCTCTCCCTCCTCGCCGCCGGCGTCGGCTTCGCCGCCTGTACGCTCGCGCTCGGCGCGCTCGTCGGCCCGGGCGCCGCGCTCGTCACCCTGCCGACCTGGTTCATCGGCTATCTCCACGCGCCGCAGCTCGACACGAACCCGCTCACCACGACGCTGGGGTACCCGACCGGCATCGCGCTCGCGCTGCTCGGCGGGTTCTACGTCCAGACGGCCGAGGTGACCGCGACGATACTCGGATTCGCGCTCGTCTTCCTCGTGACGCTCGCCGGGGTGAAGATCATCGACGACGAACAGGACTACGAGTACGACAGGTCGATCGACAAACGGACCGTCTCGGTGCTGCTCGGCCGACCGCGAGCCCGGACGCTGGCGTTCTCCCTGCTGATGACCGGGCTCGTCGGCGTGCTCTGGGGAACGGTCGCCGGACTGTTCCCCCCGTCGGCGCCGGCCGCGGCGCTCGCGTTCGGCTCGATCGCACTGGTGGCCAGACGGGCCAACCCGACGATCGCGACGATGCTCCTGATCCGCGGCGCCTACGTCTTCCTGGCCCTCCTGCTCGTGGCCGTCTGGTTCCGACCGCTGTCCGGCACGCCGCTTCCGGACATCACCGTGTTCGGACCGTACACGTACCTCGTCACCGAGGTCGTCTTCGGCGCGCTCGCGTTCGGTCTGCTGCGCTACGCCGGCGCGCTCCGGCAGGCGGCCCGGACGATCGCCGCCCTGTATCCGATCGCGTACCTCTGGGACTGGTACACGCTGGAGGTCGGCGTCTTCGAGATCACGCTGCGCACCGGGTACGACCTGTTCGGGATCCCGATCGAGGAGCACCTCTTTATGATCGTCGTGCCGGCGCTCGTCCTCGGCATTCACGAGAGCATCCGGACGCTCTCGGCCGAGTCGGACGACGCGTCTCGGAGCGACTCGCAAGCGTGAGCGCACTCGCCGATTCGCCGGCGCGAACGTACCCGCGGTTCGACCGCCGATCCGCGTCCGACCGAAACGCTTTCCGAGCCTCCCGAAAAGGGGGGGACGATGCGGAAGAGCGGACCGCCGAAGGGACTGATCGCGTATCTCGTGTTAGAGCTGCTCGACGAGCGACCCCGGTACGGATACGAGCTGCTCGGCGAGATAACCGAGATCAGCGGCGGCCACTGGGAGCCCTCGTACGGCTCCGTCTACCCGATCCTCTACAAGTTCGAGGAGGAGGGGCTCGCCGAGCGCGTCGAGCGCGCCGACGAGCCGGACCGGAAGTACTTCGCGCTCACGGACGCGGGCCGCGAGGAGCTGGCCGAGAAGCGCCGCGAGATCGGCGCGGAGGCGAAGGATTTCGGCGACGTCGTCCTCGGCTTCTACCACCTCTACTCGGCGCTCGCCACCGACGACCGGTTCGAGGTCGACGACGCCGACGGCGACTGGGCGTACTCCGAGCGCTACAGCGCGTGGATCGTCGAGCAGACGATCCGCCACCACGAGCGCGACTTCGGCGAGTTCGAGCGGATCGACGCCACGCCGGAGGAGTTCCGCGCGGCGGCCACCGCCGAGCGCACCGACGTCGGCGAAGAGGGGAGCGACACGCCCCCCGACGGCGGCGACCCCGACCACTGAGCGAGCTGCGAGCGCGGCCGAATCGACGCTGTGCCGCCGTTATCGGTCGATGAGCCGCCCGAGTATCCCCCCGGGGAGCCCGGCGCGTATCAGGCGGTCGTACAGCCGGTCGGGGAGCACCGCGGCCACTCGGGGGAGCCAGCGAGCGCGGCGGCTCACCCGGTAGACCGCCCGGGGCCGATCTGCGGTGGCCGCGACGACGACCCGCTCGACCACGGTCTCCAGATCGGTCGCGGCGGGCGCGTAGCCCTCGAACGCCCGATAGGCGTCGGCGTACGGGCTCCGGGTCCACGCCTCGGCGTCGTCGCCGGTGAGCCGGTCCGCGACCGCCGCCGCCGCGCGCTCGTTGAATCCGGTCGGGACCGGTCCGGGCTCGACGAACGCGACCGTCGCGCCGTGGGGTTCGACCTCGCGGCGGAGGGCGTCGACGTACCCGCGCAGGCCGGCCTTCGCAGCGCTGTACGCGCCGTGGTAGGGGAGCGGGGTCGACCCGACCATCGACCCGACCACGACGATCCGGCCGCCGCGCTCGCGGATCGACGGGAGGGCGGCCCGCACGACCGTGTGGACCGCGGTCAGGTTCGTGTCGAGCTGACGGCGGAACGCGTCGACGCCGGTGTCCTCGATCGCCGCGATCTCGTACCCGCCGACGCAGGAGACGACGCAGTCGAGCTCCCAGTCGGCGAGCAGCGCCTCGACCGCGTCGCCGTCGCGCAGATCGACGGCGTGCGTCTCCGCGGCTTCGGGGAGGGCGGCCAGCCCCGCGGCGTCGCGGTCGATCCCGATCACGTCGTGGTCGGCGGCCGCGAACGCTCTGACGACGCCGCCGCCGATCCCGCCGGCCGCTCCGGTCACGAGAACGCGCATGGGAGCGGTAGCGACCGGGGACGGGTGACGCTGGCGGTTCCGCGCCGCGCTCCCGAAGGCATATACCGCCCACCTGCGATCATCAGACGTATGTCCACAGACGAACCGTCCGTCCCGATCGTGTGCACCGAGTGCGAGACGGAGACCAGCGTCCCCCTCTCCGAGGTGGCGGACGCGCTCGCGAAACACAACGACGGGAAGCACGACGGCGAGGAGGTCGCGGAGGTCGATCCGGTGCTGAAAGACCGGCTCGCCGACCTCGTGGCGGAGGACCTCGGACTCTTCGAGGACGCGTAGTCGAGCGGGACGCGACTCGGCGCGAGAACGAAATTTGAAACGCGTCGGACGGGAACGCGCCGGGCTCTGAGGCGACCGCCCGGAACGCGCCCGGCTCTCGGAGGACCCCCGACGCCGATTACCGCCGGACCGCCGCTTCACTCACGGGCAGTCGAACCGGTCGCGGGCGCGGCGTCGTCGGTGGCCCGCACTCTGCGTCGTCAGTCGTGCTGCGCGAGCGCGCCCTTCGGGTGCCCCTTGTGCTGGAGGTTCCGGTTGTCCCGCTTCCGGGTCGCCGTCGCCGGGATGACGGTGTCGTCGTCGACCTCGTCTCGCGGTCGTCCGGTGTAACCGTGGTCGGGATGTTCGGCGCAGTGGGCCATCGCGTCGTGGGATCCCTCCCACGGCCCTTCGTCGCAGCCCTCCGCCGTGCAGACGAACACTATCTCATCGGACATGTTGCCGGAGGATACTTTATTGGTCTATATAAACGTGGAGCCGCATTTATCAGCTGTAATAACGACGGGATCGGTCGACGCGGCCGACTGCCGCGACCCTCAGTCGCTGGCAGCGGGGGCGCCGAACAGTTCGACGCTCGTCCCGTCGTGACGGCAGTCCTCCAACGCGTGCTTGGCGGCGAAGCCCGCTTCGTGGGCGGACGCGCCCCGGCCGACGCCGACCTGCAGCTCCACGCCGACGTCGTTCTCGACGTGCGCGACCGCGTCGGCGAACGCGCGCTCGGGGAGGTCGGGGCAGACGGAGATGATGTTGTCGCCGCCGACGAAGAAGGAGAGCGCGCCGTGCTGTTCCCGGAGGTACCGCATGAGGGCGGCGTACGCCTGTTCGATGTTGATGAACGTGTCGAACTCGTTGATCTGGTCGGTGTACTTCCCGGTCGCGTTGACGACGTCGAAGTGCGCCACCTGCAGGTCCGAGTCGGTCGTCTCGGTGAGGTACTCGCCGGAGAGCACCTCGGTCCGGTGCTCGTCCTGCGCGCTCCCCTCCACCTGGAGCTGCCGGTTCGCGGCCTCCAGCGCGTCGACCGGTCGCTCGGCGACCGCGGTGCCGAGGCTGATACTCACCGGATACCGATTCCCGATCGACTCCTGGAGCGCCGCGTGGGCCGCGCCGTCGACGCCGTTCGTCACCGCGATCATGTTGTCGAAGCGCGTGAAGAAGACGTACGCGTCGCGGTGGCCGACGAACTGGGCGATGTCGGCGAAGAGCCGCGACTGGAGCGTCTGGAGGTCCATCTCCCGACGCGGCTCCGGCGTCGTCGTCCACGGGCCGTAGTTGTCGATCTGGACGAGGGTCACCTGGGTCGTCGTCACAGTGCCTCTCGGTTAGGAGTCGCGCCGCTTTACCTTTCCGTTATCCCGAAGCTGGGACCGGTACCGGATATGGGGAACGTCGCACCGCCACGGCGTCGCCTCCCGGCCCCGCAACCACTACGGCCGTGGCGCCCTGACGGGTGGCATGGAGTTCAGCGGCGCCGTCCTCGACGTGGACGGCACGGTCGTACGAGGCAACGATCCGATCCCGGGCGCGCCCGCCGGCTACCGGCGACTCCGGGAGGCCGGAATCGAGACGCTGTTCGTCTCGAACAATCCGACGAAGGCGCCGCCGGCGTACGTCGACCGCCTCGGCGCCGCGGGGTACGACGTCGACGTCGACAGCGTGTTCACGGCCGGAACGGTGACGACGCGGTATCTCAGCGAGCACCACGCCGACGACGAACTGCTGTGTATCGGCGACTCCGGACTGCTCGAGCAGTTCGCGGCCGCCGGCCTCACGACGACCGACGACGTCGCCGCCGCCGACGCCCTCGTCGCCTCGATCGACCGCGAGTTCGACTACGAGGACCTCTGTACCGCGCTGTGGACGCTCGAACGCGGCGTCCCCTTCATCGGCACCGACCCCGACGTGGTCATCCCGGCTCCCGACCGCGACGTGCCCGGCTCCGGCGCGGTGATCAACGCGATCGCCGGCGTCGCCGAGCGCGAGCCCGACGTCGTCCTCGGCAAGCCCTCGGACCCCGCGATCGAGATGGTGCGCGAGCGGCTCCCCTACCCGCCGGAGGAGTGCCTCGTCGTCGGCGACCGCCTGAACACGGACATCGCGCTCGGCGAGCGCGCGGGGATGACGACGGTCCTCGTCAGGTCCGGCGTGACCGACGACGATCGACTCGCCGCCGCCGGCGTCACCCCCGACTACGTGCTCGACGACCTCGGCGACATCGACCGCGTCCTCGGCTGATCGGTTCCGGCTTCCGCGACCCCCGGTCCCGCCGTTTCCGCCCGTTCACCCGCTCTCGACGCTCTCGACACTTCCGCTTCGTGGCCAACATTTATACGGAACAGTCGCCACCCTTCGCGCATGAGTGACGTTGCCACGCACGAGGAGGCGACCGGTGAGGACGACGAGGATCCGGAGCGCCCAGTCCGCGTGATCGAGGGGCACGCGGTCCAGTTCAACGAGTACCGGTACTGACCGGTGTCGGGACCGTTAAGTGTTCGTCCCGGGTAGCCGGGGGTGTGATACGGAGGCTCCGACGCGCGAGCACCTTCGCCGCCGTGGCCGCGCTCGCGGCCCTCGCGCCGACCCTCGGCGACGCCGCCGTCGTGCCGTTTCTCGCCGTCGCCGGCCTCGCCTTCTTCGGGATCCGCGACGGCGAGTGGTTCGAGACGCTCGCGCTGCCTGGGGACCGAGAGGAAGAGCGGCTCTACGGGTTCGTCGCCTTCTCCATCGCCGCCGCCGGCCTCGCGCTGTTCGCCTCGGTCCCGCGCGTTCCGCTCCCGTACGAGGCGTTCGCCGCGGCGGCGCTCGCCGTCGGCGGCGGGCGACTCGGCCGGGAGATCGTCGGCCGATCGACGACCGACGAGTTCCCCCTCGTCGCCGGCTACCTCGGTCTCGGCGCGCTCGCGGCCCTCGCCGGACAGGTCGCCGTGCTGCTGCAGGTCGAGGTGCTCGGCGTCTCCGGCCCCCCAGCCGGGTCGGCAGCCGGTGCTCCGGTCGACGCGACGACCGCGGTCGCGTCCGCGCTCCCTGAAGCGGTCTTTCTGGCGTCCGTGGCCGCGCTGACGGCCGCGCTCGTGCGGTCGCTGGTGTTCGCCCGCGACGCGCACATCACGGTGATCCTCGTCGCGTTCGCGGTCTGGGGGTTCATCGCGCTTGACCCGACGGTCACCGTCCCCCTCGTCGCGTTCGGACTCGGCGTGACCGTCGCGCTCGGCTACGTCTCCTTCGCGCTCGGCACGGCCTCGGTTCCGGGCATGCTGACCGGGGTGCTCTCGGCGCTACTCGCCGTCGTGCTCGGCGGCGTCGGGTGGTTCCTCACGCTGATGTCGTTCTACGCGGTCGGCGGTCTCGCCTCGAAGTACCGCTTCGACGAGAAGGCGGACCGCGGCGTCGCCCAGGAGAACGACGGCGCTCGCGGCACCGGCAACGTACTCGCGAACTCCGCGGTCGCGCTCGTCGCGCTCCTCGGCTACGCCGCGACCCCCCACGTCGCCGTGCCGGCCACCCCGTTCGCGTTCGCCTTCGCCGGGGCGACCGCCACCGCGATGGCCGACACGCTCTCCTCGGAGATCGGCGGGCTGTTCGACGGCCCGCGTCTCGTCACCACACTCCGCCGGGTCGAGCCCGGCACCGACGGGGCGATCACGTGGCAGGGCGAGGTCGCCGGCCTCGCCGGCGCGCTCCTCGTCGGGGGCCTCGCCGCGCTCGGAATGCCCGTCGGCGACCTCGTCGTCGGCGGGGGGATCGTCGTCCTCGCCGGCGTCGCGGGCATGACCGCCGACAGCCTCCTCGGCGCGTCGATAGAGGGCGACCGCGTCGGCAACCAGGCCGTGAACTTCCTCGCGACGCTCGCCGGGGCGGCGGTCGCGGTCGCGCTCGGGGTGGCGCTGATTTGACCCGCTCGCCCGACTGCGACCGCGAGGGGTCCGGCCCGTCCGACGGGGGTTCCGTCGATTCCGACGGGGGCCTCACCGCCCCCGACCCTCGCGTCCGCGCGGCCCGGCCGACCGACGCCGACCGCATCCGGGAGCTCCAGTCGTTTCTCCGGCAGCCGAACCCGGACCTCTTGGAGTACGGCCTGGCGGTGGGCTCGGCGCTCGTGAGCGCCGCGGACGGGCGCGCCGTCGGCTACCTGCTGCCGGTCGACGCACCGAACCGGCCCGGCGTCCACCTCGCCGAGCTCGTCGTCGACCCGGACTACCGCCGCGAGGGGCGCGCCCGCGGCCTCCTCTCGGCCGCGATCGAGGAGACCGACGGTCCCGTGACGCTGCAGGCGCACCCCGACAACGAGGGCGCACTGGCGCTGTACGAGGAGATCGGCTTCGCGGTCGTCGACCGGCGCGCCGACGCGTACCCCGACGGCGACGCCCTCGTGCTGCGTCGGGAGTAGCGCCGGTGCGACCCGGGTCGATCGCGCTCCGGGGTCGCCGACGCTCGCGCCGACCCTCCCGGAACGGGAACAGACAAAAGGACTATTCGAGCCGCGCGCCTCGGCCGAGACATGAGCGACGCCGACGCGGCCCGGGAGACGGGCGAGGACCCCGACGCGAGCGAAGACGCCGACGTGGGCGAGGACCTCGAAACGAGCGAGGACGCCGCCGAGCCGATCGAGGTCGACTTCGGCGAGGACGGGCTCGTCCCCGCCGTCGCCCAGGACGCCGACTCCGGCGAGGTGCTGATGCTCGCGTACGTCTCGCCCGAGGCGCTCGACCGCACCCGCGAGACGGGCGAGGCGCACTACTACTCCCGGTCGCGCGACGAGCTGTGGCACAAGGGCGGCTCCTCCGGCCACACGCAGGCGGTCCGCGAGGTGCGCGTCGACTGCGACGCCGACACCCTGCTGTACCTCGTCGACCAGAACGTCGGGGCGTGTCACACGGGCCACCGGTCGTGCTTCCACCGGACGATCGACGGCGAACACGTCGGCGAGCGCGTCTTCGACCCGGACGAGGTGTACTGAATGGGCGGCGCGGCCGGCGGCGGCCCGGCGGAGGACGGCGCGGCGGGAAGCGACGCGGCGACCGGTTCGGGCCCGGTTCGCGAGGCCGGCGAGGCGGCCGCGAGGCTCCGCGAGCGCTACGACGAGCTCCGGCGGATCGAGACGCGGATCGCCGACCTCGGTCGGGACCGCGTCGAGACCGCGGCGGACACGTACCGCCGGGCACACCGCGTGCTCGACCAGTACGAGGACGACGCGGTCGGCAGCGGGGACTTCGCCGCCTACGTCCGGTTCGAGGGCGAGTTCGCGAACGCGGTCGACGTCGACGACGCCGCGCTCGCGGCCGACGCGTTCGCGGCCGCCGACGAGGCCGTCGACAAGAAGCGGCTCTCCGAGCGCGACTTCGAGGCGGCCCGCGAGGCCCTCGAACCCGCCGGGGAGTACATCGACCTGCTCGCCGACCGGGACGAGGCGGCCGACGACTACCGGGCCGCGCGCAAGGAGGCCCGCGAGGCGCGGAAGGAGCTCTCCGCGAGGCTCGACGAGCTGCGCGAGGTCGCGGACATGGCGGACGCGGACCTCGACGCCGACGTCGACCGCCTCCGCGAGCCGATCGCGACGTACAACGACGCGGTCCGGGAGTCGTTCGACGACTTTTATAAGTCCGCGTCGGCCCGCGACGTCTTCGCCTTCCTCGACCGCGCGGACGCGACCCCCTTCGTCGACGTCGACGTGCCGCCGACCGACCTGGCCGAGTACGTCGCCGAGTACGAGGCGGGCGAGGAGCCGCTGCCGACCCTGCTGGAGTACGCGGACTACTCGAACTCCAAGCTGGAGCACTACGTCGACGACCCCGGCGCGCTCCGGACGGCGGTCGCGGTCCACCGCACCTACATCGAGCGGCTCGACGGCGAGCCGCTGACGATCGACTGGCCGCCCGCCGGCGGCGACGCGCTCGCCTACGAGATCGACGAGCTGATCCCGCTGGTCGCGCGGGTCGCCGCCGACGAGACGGTCGCGACGCTGCGCGCCGTCCGCGACCTCGCGCGCGACGACGAGTACGAGCGGCTCCGCCGGGCGGCTGCGGTGCGCGACGCGCTCGACGAGCCGGAGCTGGAACTGGTGCGGACTGGCGCCATCGACGACCGGGTGCGCGAGGCCGATCGCACACTTGACGTCGTCGAGGCCGTGCTGGCGGAGACGGAGCGGTAGCGGCCTTTTAAACGACGCCGGACGGGAGTCGCGTCCTTTCAAGAGCCGGCGGCGCGGACGTGGTGGCATGACTCGATTCGACGCCGCGACGGAGGACGAGCGGCTGAAGCTGTTCGCGGACGCGGCGACCGCTCACCGCGCCCGGTCGAGCGACGTGATGACCGTCGACGTCGACCCCGACAGCGACGTCACCGAGGGCGGCGAGGTGCCGCCGTGGATCCAGCTCGCCGGCACGGAGCTCATCTTGGACTGCACCGACGACGAGCTGGAGCGGCTGAAAGACTTGTTGGGGGAGTTCCCCGAGTTCCGCATCGACGAGCTCGTCAGCCCCGAGGAGGCCGAGGGGACGAACGCGGTCGTCACGGCGCGCTCGGACGCGAACCGCGTGGCGGGGTTCGTCGAGCGCGCGTTCCGCGAGGTGTACGAGCTCGACGACGACTACCGGGCCTGGGTGACAGCTATATAAATTGGATTAGGGTGTCGGCCGTTTATCACTGATTGACGGCTCTGCGGTAAAGACCTCCAAAGTCGCAGCCGTTCGCTTATAAATGATTGATACTGGTTCGGCGGTGAACACCTCCAAAGCCCCAGCCGTGAGGACTCGCGCCTGCCCCTTTGAGTCCCCACCCCGACCGCACCGCGACCGCACCTCACGCCTCCCCAGCCTCGTCAGTCGCCCTCCGCGTTGCTCCGGGCGACTGACTCCCTCGCGTGCTCCTCGCGGTCGCCGTCGGCGACCGCTCGGAGGCGCGCCACCGCTTCGATTTTTCATAAATCGCCGTTCGACGCCGAGATACATGTCGCCAACTCCCCTCGGTTCCGCTCACGACACACTTAGTTTCCCCCCGCCTATCTGATCCGATAGACCAGTCGTCCCGCCGGCCCGAGGGCCGGGAGGCGACGCAACCCACCATGCAACAGTACCTCGATCTCGTCGACGACACCCTGTCGACGGGCACGTACAAGCCGAACCGGACCGGCGTCGACACGATCGCGTCGTTCAGCGGGCAGTACACCGTCGACCTCGCGGAGGGGTTCCCGCTTCTCACCACGAAGAAGATGGACGGCTACCGCTGGAACTCGCTCATCCACGAGGTGCTGTGGTACCTCTCCGGCGAGGAGCACGTCAAGAACCTCCGCGAGGAGACGAAGATCTGGGACGCGTGGGCCGACGAGGAGGGGCGGCTCGACACCGCCTACGGCCGGTTCTGGCGTCGCTATCCGGTGCCGGAGAACGACGCGGCGCTCCCCGGCGAGACGTGGCCCGAGGACGCCCACCGCTGGGTGACCGTCGAGGAGGGCCCCGACGGGAGAGAGCGCCGGACGTTCGACCAGATACAGTACGTGCTCGACACCTTAGCGGAGAACCCCCGCTCGCGCCGGATGGTCGTCAACGCCTGGCACCCCGCCAACGCCGCGACCTCCACGCTCCCGCCGTGTCACTACTCGTTCGTCGTGAACGTCCAGGACGGCCGGCTGAACCTCCACCTCACGCAGCGCTCGGGCGACATCGCGCTCGGCGTGCCGTTCAACATCGCCGCCTACGCGATCCTCGCGAACGCGCTCGCGCAACGGACGGGCTTCGAGGTCGGCGAGTTCGGCCACACCGTCGTCGACGCGCACGTCTACTGCGGCCGCGGCGAGCGCGGGAAGTGGTACGCGAACAACCTCCCGTACGTCCAGGAGCGGCTCGCGACCGTCGAGACGAAGGCCGACTACCTCGACGTGAAGAGCTGGGTCGAGCGCACCGCCCCCGACGAGGCGGACGGCGAGGCGGGGTACGACCACGTCCCCGGCCTGCTCGAACAGCTCTCGCGTGAGCCGCGGGAGCGCCCCCGGATCGAGATCGCCGACGTGCCCCTCGACGAGCTGACCTACGAGGACGTCGAGCTCGTCGACTACGACTCCGCGGACGGGCTCTCGTTCGCGGTCGCGGAATGATGGCCGGCGAGGGCGACGGAGGCAGCGCCGACGCCGACGACGCCGACGACACCCCCGACGTCGACCTCGTCGTAGTCGCGGCGGTCGCCGAGAACCGCGTCATCGGCGCCGACGGCGGGATGCCGTGGCACTACCCGGCGGACCTGGCGCACTTCAAACGGCTCACGACCGGTCACCCCGTGATCGTCGGTCGGGCGACCTACGAGAGCATCGCCGCCCGGATCGGCGGCCCGCTCCCCGACCGCACCAGCGTCGTGTTGACCACGCGCGACCTCGACCTCCCCGAGGGGGCCGTCGCGGCGGGCGACGTCGAGGAGGCGGTCGCGCTCGCCGCCGCCGACGCCGCCGACCGCGGCGTCGACGAGGCGTACGTGATCGGCGGCGCCACAGTCTACGAGCAGTTCCTCGACCGCGCCGACCGGATGGTGCTGACCGAGGTCCCCGAGCGCCCCGACGGCGACACGCGCTTCCCGGACTGGGACGCCGACGCGTGGGCGGCCGTCGAACGCGAGGTCGTCGCGGACGCCGAGCCCGCCGGCGAGAGCGGCCTCGCGTTCGTCACGTACGAGCGGGTCGCCGCCGAGCGGGACTGACCGCCGGCCGAGTCAGTTCCGGAGCGCCTCGACCGGGCGCTCGTTCGCCGCCTTCCAGGCCGGGTACGCGCCGCTGACGAGTCCCACGCCGACGCCGAAGCCGAGCGCGAGCAGGAGGTAGTAGCCGTTCGTCGGGTCCAGCGCGAGCGCGGCGTCGACCTCGGGCGTCGAGACGACGAGTCCGGCGACGAGCAGGACGGTGAGGAGGGTCCCCGCGGCGGCGCCGACCGCGCCGATGAGGCCGGCCTCCGCGAGGAGCACGCGCAACACGTCCCGCCGCGTCACGCCGACCGCGCGCATCACGCCGATCTCCTGTCTTCGCTCGACGGTGCTCATCAGCATGACGTTGAGGATCGAGACGCCGGCGACGACGAGCGAGATGGCGCCGAGCCCGAGGAGGAACGTGCTGAGCAGCCCGAAGAACTCGTTGATCTCGTCGACGATGGCGGCGAGCTCGAACAGGTCGACGCGCTCCTCGCGAGCGTTCACCTCCTCGCGGATGTCGTCGGCCGCGGCCCGCGCGGCCTCGCCCGACTCGGCGACGACGAGCACCCGTCCGTACCCGTCGGCCGAGAAGGCGGACTCGGGGAGGAAGACGGCGTCGTCCGGCGCCACCGGGCTGAACGTCTGGCTCTCGACGAGCACGGCGACGACTCGGACCTGAGTTCCGGCGATGCCGATGGTGTCGCCCGCGCCGACGTCGAGGTCCTCCGCGACGCCCGCACCGACGATCGCGCCCTGTCGGTGGCGCTCGGGGAGCCGTCCCTCCGCGGCCTCGAACGCGAGCGCCGGCTCCTCGACGCCGTACACGGTCGCGAACTGCTGAGCGCTCTGCCCGGAGACGACCGCGTTGTCCGAGTACAGCGGGATGACCGCCGGCTCGCCCACGGCGCGCCGGATGTCCGCCACGTCCGCGTCGGAGAGCGACTCGACGCCGGCGTCGGCGTTCGGGGTGACCACGACCTGCGTTCCGATGTCGCCGATGGCGTCTTGGGCGCCGAGCGCCAGCACGTTGCCGAAGATGCCGAGGGCAGCGACCGCGAGCACGCCGATGCACACCCCGAGCACGGCGAGCGCGGTCCGCACCCGGTTCCGCCGGAGATTCCGCGCGGCCATCGAGATCGCCGGGCGCCACCCGCGGAGCCACCCGCTGAGCCCCGTCCGAGTCGACCGATCGGCCCGGCTCATCGGTCCCCCGCGGTCCACGCCTCGGTGCCGCGAGGCGTTCCGGATCCGGCTTCGTCACGGTCCGGATCGTCCTCGTCGAAATCCTCTCCTTTCGGGCCGTCCTCGTCGGAATCCTCCCCTTTCGGATCGTTCCCTTCCGAACCGCCTTCGTCCGGGACGCCGCCGACGAGCACGCCGTCGGTGAGTTCGACGACCCGGTCCGCGTACTCCTCGACGAGCGGGTCGTGGGTCACCGCGACGACCGCGACCCCCTCCTCTTTCACCCGCTCGAACTCGGCGAGAATCGATTCGCCCGTCTCCGTGTCGAGGTTTCCGGTCGGCTCGTCGGCGAGGAGCACCGCCGGCTCGTTGATAAGCGAGCGGGCGATGGCGACCCGCTGTTTCTGGCCGCCGGACAGCGCCGAGGGCTCGTGGTCGAGCCGGTCGCCGAGCCCGAACCTGGTGAGCAGGTCGGCGGCGCGGTCGCTCGCGTCGCCGGGGTCGAACGCGGTCGGCAGCGCGACGTTCTCGACCGCCGTCAGCGTCGGCAGGAGGTGGAAGTCCTGGAAGACGAACCCGATCGACTCCTTCCGCGCCGCCGTGCGCTCGGCCACCGAGAGGTCCGTCACGTCCGTCCCGTTGAGAATACGCTCTCCCGCGGTCGGGTCGTCGAGCAGCCCGAGCACGTTCAGCAGCGTCGACTTCCCGGAGCCGCTCGGTCCGACGACCGCGACGAACTCGCCCGGCCGCACCGCGAAGTCGACGCCGTCGAGCGCGACCACCGGCTCGGCGCCCCCGCCGGGATAGCGCTTGGTCACGCCGCGCAGTTCGACGCTATACATCGCGGCGACGCGCCGCGACGCCCGCGACGGCGAGCCCGACGGCGCCGACGATCCCCACCGCCCCGAGCGTGCCGAGCGTGCCGAGCGTCCCGATCGAGTTGGATCGCCCCTCGTCTCCGCCGCTCGCGTCCGGGAGCGCCACCGTGTCGGTCTCGACGTACCGCACGCCGCGCTCGGTGTACGCGATCCGGATCGGGACCTCCTCGGCGACGGACGCGTTCACGCTGGTGAGCAGATCGAAGGCGACGAAGTCGCCTTCGCCGACCGCGCCGACGAAGTACTCCCCGCCGGACGCGGTCGGTGCGACGCCGGGCGCCTCGCCGACCGAGACGACGACGCCCTCCATCTCGCCGCTCCCCGAGTTGCCGAGGTTGGCCTCGACGAGAACCTCGCCGTCGTCGGTCGTCTCGACCGTCGCGTCCGTGACGGTCGGCGCCGCGTCGTGCGCGGGATACCGGAGCGTCGACGTCGCGGTGCGATTCGCGCCGGCTCCCGCCTGCGCGTCGAGGTCCGACCGGAACGCCGCCGTGAACGTCACCGCAGAGCGCCGATCGAGCGGTCCGAGGTCGACGACGACCCGCCGCTCCTCGCCGGGCGCGACGTCCTCGACGACGTACGGGCCGGCCTCGAACCCGCTGTCACCGGTCCCGTTCTCGCCGTCGATCCCGTCCGCGCTGTCGCCCTCCTCGCCGCCAGCGACCGGTTCGCCGGCCGCGGTCAGGCTCACGCGGTCGGCGGTCGTGGTCCCGGTGTTGACCACGGTCACCGCCACCGGAGAGTCGGCCGACCGCACGGCGTCCTCGGCGTCCTCGCCGGTGTCGAGCCCGCCGCCACCGCCGCCGAAGACCCCCTCGATCCCCCCGAGGTCGATGCCGCCGGCGTTCTCGCTCTCGTCGTCGCTCCGGAGGTCTTCCGGGGCGAGCCCGCGCGTGCGGAGGTCGAGCGCCACCTCGGCCGGCTGGACGTCGACGACGACGTCGCGCGTCACGGTGACGGTCTCCGCGTCCTCCTCCCCGTCGGTCGCCTCCTCCTCCGCGACGACTTCGACGGTGAGCCGGTGCTCGCCGGGCTCGTCGAACCGCGTCCACAGCGTCACGTCGAGGGAGTCGCCGGGCGAGAGCGCGCCCACGGCGGTCGCCTCGTCGAGGGAGTCGGCGTCGCCGTCCGCGTCCGCGTCGAGGACCCTGACGCTGGTCACGTCGGCGGCGTCGGGGCTCCCACCGGAGTTCGAGACGCTGACGTTCAGTGCCGTGCGCTCGCCGACCACGGGATCGGTCGAGCTCGGCTCGACCTCGTCGATCGCGATCCGCGCGTCGGGCACCGCCGCGGCCCCGCCGACGGCCGCCAACAGCGCGAGGAGGGCCACCAGCACGGCTGTCGTTCGTGTGGGAATCAATGTCGACCCTGTTAGGGGACCGATCGGCATATATCCGTCGTGGACTCGGACGGGACGCGCGGTCGGGAGAGGACGGTCGGCGGGAAGCCGACGCGGTGCGAGCCGACGCCCGCACGGCGCGGCTAAAACGGCCGGGTCGTCGCCGGGACGTACCGGTTAAGGAGGCTTTTTCAACCGTCCGGCGTAAGAACGGGTAATGAGCCAAGGCGACACCGCGAGAGCGGGTGACCGACGATGATGGGTAATAACGACCAGCAGGCGTACGACCGCGGCACGTCGCTGTTCTCGCCCGACGGCCGCATCTACCAGGTCGAGTACGCGCGCGAAGCGGTCTCGCGCGGCGCGCCGAGCGTGGGGATCCGCACGGCGGAGGGCGTCGTGTTCGTCGCGATGTCTCGGGCCTCCTCGACGCTGATGGAGGCCGAGAGCATCGAGAAGCTCCACAAGCTCGACGACCACCTCGGCACCGCGAGCGCGGGCCACGTCGCCGACGCCCGCCAGCTGATCGACCTCGCGCGCCGGCAGTCGCAGGGGAACCGCCTGCGCTACGGCGAGCCCGTCGGCGTCGAGACGCTGACGAAGTTCGTCACCGATCACATCCAAGAGAACACCCAGCGCGGCGGCACCCGGCCGTACGGCGCCGCGCTCCTCATCGGCGGCATCGAGAACGGCGAGCCGCGCCTCTTCGCGGCCGACCCCTCCGGCACGCCGAACGAGTGGAAGGCCACCGTCATCGGCGGCGGCCGGCAGGACATCCAGGGCCACCTCGAGGAGGAGTGGAGCGACGACCTCTCGCTGAGCGCCGGCATCGAACTCGGTCTCTCCGCGCTCGCGGCGCACGAAGAGGAGTTCGAGCCCGCCGACGTCGCGGTCGCGACGATCACCGAGGCCGACGGGTACCGGACCGTCCCCGCCGACGAGGTCGCCTCCGCGTTCGAGTCGGCCGGACTGGCTACCGAGGACGACGAGTCCGAAGCCGACGACGAATCAGAAGCCGACGAAGAGTCGAGCGCTGACGACGAATCCGAAGCCGACGGCGACGAGTAACTCCGCCGCCCCGTCGCCCGATCGCTTTTCTCTCACGCCGTCGAATGCGAGACATGGCACGCATCGCCGACCTCGTCGCCTATCCGCTGAAGTCGAACGACGGCGTGATCCTCGATCGCGCGGCGATCGGACCGGCGGGCGCGCTCCGCGGAGACCGCACGTACGCGCTCGTCGAGGCCGGGGTCGACCCGCACGAGGCCTCCGTGGGCGAGGGCGGCGGCTACGTCAACGGCAAGCGCGAGCCCGCGGTCCACGGCCTCCGAGCGAGCTACGAACTGGCCGGTCCGACCGACGCGACGCCGACCGCGGTGACCCTCTCGCGGCCGGCGCGTCCGGAGACGGGCGCCGCGGCGGACGAGCGTCGCTTCGCGCTCCCCGAGGACGGCGACGCGCTGGCGGCGTGGGTCGGCGAGTACCTCGGCTACGCCGTCGACCTGGTCCGCGAGCCCGACGGCGGGCTCCCCGACGACCGAGCCGCCCCCGGACCGACGGTGGTCTCGCGCGCGACCTTGGAGGTCGTCGCCGGCTGGTTCGGCGCGGTCGCGGACGCGACGGAGATGCGCCGGCGGCTCCGTCCGAACGTGGTCCTCGACGACTGCCCCGCGTTCTGGGAGGACCGGCTGTTCGCCGACCACGGCGAGGCCGTCCGGTTCACCGCGGGCGACGCCGAGTTGCTCGGCGTCAACCCCTGTCAGCGCTGCGTCGTTCCGTCCCGTGACCCGGATACGGGCGACGAGATCGAGGGATTCCGCGAGACATTTATAAAGAACCGTCGCGCCACGATCCCCGACTGGACCGAGAGCGACCGCTTCGACCACGACTTCCGGCTGATGGTTAACACCCTCGTCCCGGAGGCGCAGTGGGGGTCGACCCTCGCCGTCGGCGACCGGGTGACGATTGAGGGGGTCGTTGAGGAGGACGGGACTGTCGGGGAGAACGGGACCGCCGAGGTCGCAGAGGAGGACGGGACCGCCGCGGCCACGGCGAGGGAGAAGCCGTGACTCGACGGGGAACGCCCGGTCGGGAGAGCGCGGCCGCTCGGTCGACGGAGCGACGGATCTGGTACGGATACGGTCAGTTGACCAGTGCCGAGAAGAGCCGCTTCGGGGTCTTCCTCCACGACACCACGCGGCTGTTCTCGGAGATTTCGATCCTCTCGCTTCCCGTGCTGCTGCTGGTGATGGAGTACCCGGCAACCGGGTGGTTCGACGCGAAGGCGACGGGACTCGTCGCCTGGCTCACCGCGGTGGTCGTCGGGACGCTCGTCCGAGGCGGCTTCGTTCACCCGATCGCGACGCCGACCCCCGGCTGGGTGACCCTCTCGCCGTCGCTGCTGCTCGCGCGGGTCCCCTACTTCAACGGCGGACTGGCGCTGGCGATCTTCGGCGGCCTCCGGGTGGAGCAGACGATCGCGACCGTCGCTCCGGCGAGCGGTGGCCTCGGTGTCGCCGCCGGACTCGCGTGGGCGGCCGGCGTCGCGACGCTGCTCTCGCTGTGTTTCCCGTGGTTCGCGGAGCGGTGGCTCTCGGTCGTCGGATGAGTCGGAGTATCGGGACGAAGACGGCCGCGAACGCCGGACTCAGCGTCCGCCGTCGGTCATCGCGACCGGCTCGTCGTCCGTCGCCTCCGCCGGAGCGTCGCTCCCGTCGCGGGTCGGCTCCTCGACGCTCGCGGTGTCGGGCGTCGTCTCGCCGACGCCGAAGTGGTTCCAGAGCGTGACGACGACGACCGCGTACGCGACGAGGTCGTAGTGAACGGCGCCCTCGAAGGCCGTGAACGCGGCGAGCGTGCTGTACCCGAAGAGGGCGACGACGCTCCCGACGAACACGCTCTCGCTCGTGACTCGGCCGGCCGTCGCGGCCGCGAGCGACCGCTTGATCATCGGGCCGCAGGCGACGAGGAACGCGATCCCCGACAGCGAACCGAGGTTGACGAAGAAGTGCGTCGCCACCTGCGAGTCGAGGATCGACTGGAGGTACTGGACCGTGATCGGGTCGTAGAACAGCCATTCGATCCGCGTAGGATAGAGGACGGCGATGTAGGGCGTCGCCACCATCAGCCCGAAGAGGACGGCGACGGCGACGCGGGCGGAGGCGAACTGCGCGGCGCGCCGCACCTCGAACGCCGCGTCGCCGGGCGCGACGACGAGCCCGCAGGACTCCAGCGCGGCCTTGAGGTCCTCGCGCGAGACGTCGGGATCGTGGTGAACGCCCACCGTCCCGTTCCGACTCGTCGCCGAGGCGGCGCTGACGCCGTCGTGATCGAGCAGGACGGCCTCCAACAGCCCCTCGCGTCGCTTCGTGTCGATCCCGTCCACGGAGAAGGTGTCGTGGACGTGCGGCTCCGGCACCCGCGAGGTCCGCGGTCCCGCGTCGTCGGACGCCGAGGCGTGTCGACGGTCGCCCGCCGGCACATCCAGCCCCCGTTCGCGGGCCACGGCGTCAAGCCGGGTCGAACGCCCGTGACGGTCGTCTGGCATGTGAACTACCTTCGTCCGCATCAGCATGAAACTTCCCCCGTTCCGGGCCTGCCCGGACGGTTCGTCGACAGCAGATCCGCCACGCTCGCCTTACTTCGCGAAGTAGCTGGTCAGGTACCCCGAGAGGAACGAGGCGATCCCGACCGCGGCCAACAGTTCGCCCGTCGACCAGTCGCCGTCGGCCTCGGAGCGCGCGGCCGCCGCGGTCACGACGAGGCTGATGACGAGCGAGATGATTCCGTTGCTCAGGTCGGTCTTGAATCCCATATCAGTCGTAGGCGCCGCCGGCGCATAGTCGTTCGGCCGGGCGACGCCCCGGTCAGGCGTTGGCCGACTCCATGTACGAGGTGACGATCATCTGTCCCTTCCGCGTGAGCGCCGCGCCCGACTCGCCGTCGACGACGAGATCGGCGTCGCGGAGCGTGTCGAGGATCATCGACGTCTGCGTGACGTCGCCGGTGACCACGTCGGCGATGTTCGCCTCGCCGCCGGCCGAGTAGATCGACACGAGGATCTCGATCTGCTCTTCGGTCGGATCGAAGGAGTCGAGCTCCTCCATGACTTCGTCGTACTCCAGTTTGAGGTACCGTCCGAGCACGTTCAGCGTGCGCTCGCTCGGGACGGTCGCGATCGAGGCGACGGTCCGGGAGTCGAGGACGTGACGGAACACGAGCGCGGGGCGCCGTGTCCCCGCCAGCGTCCGTTCGGTCCGCTCGTAGTCGATCACTGCGGAGAGGTCGACCTCGAACGGGTCGGGGCAGTCGACGAACCGAATCGCACCGGGCGAGAGCCTGACCGACGCCGTGTGGTCCGACGCGTCCGTGACGCGACCGCCGACCTTCGCGGGATGCCGAACGGTGACCGTCACGTCGCGCAACAGGGCCTTGAACAGCAGGCTCGTGAACCGCTCCATGTCCTCCGGCCCGCCCTCCACGAGTGCCGTGCGTCGCTCGCCTCGCCGCTCGTACGCGACGGTGACGCTGTCGCTGAAAAAGGAGCGGAGGTCGTCCGGCACCGTCCCGACGACCACGTCGAACACTCCGGAGAGCGGGACGGTCGTCTTGCCGTCGTCCGTCGCGAGCACCAGTCGCCGCTGGCTCAGAAGCACCCGCCCCGTCACCGGTTCGTCGCTCGTGAGATCCGTGGCGTGGACGCGACCGACGAAGTCGGCGACGATGGACTCTTCCATCGAACGGCGCTACACGCCGTCCGCTATTTACTGTTACCCACGGGGTATCAATCGTAATAAATAGTTGTCAGGCTCGCGGCGGCGCACGAGCGAACGTGTTCGGTGCTCGCGTGACGTGATTCGGTCGCTCGTTTCGTCGCCGAGAGGCGAGGAACAGCAAAGCCTAATGAGGTGGGCACTAAACCGTCTGGTGATGCCCACAGTAGAATACCTCAACTACGAAGTGCTCGACGACCACGGTTGGTCGATGGACGACGACAACCTCTTCGAGGAGGCCGCAGACGCCGACCTCGACGACGAAGACTACGGTACCCTCGACGTGAACCAGGGCGAGTACATCCTCGAATCTGCCGAGGCCCAGGGCTACGACTGGCCCTTCTCGTGCCGCGCCGGCGCCTGCGCGAACTGCGCCGCCATCGTGAAGGAAGGCGACATCGAGATGGACATGCAGCAGATCCTCTCCGACGAGGAAGTCGAAGACAAGAACGTCCGTCTCACCTGCATCGGGAGCCCGGCCGCCGACGAGGTCAAGATCGTCTACAACGCGAAGCACCTCGACTACCTCCAGAACCGCGTCATCTAAGGCACGGCACCATGGGCTGACCATGGTCCGATAACGCGGTTTCTCTCGCGTTACAGACGTCTGCAGCTCTCTCTGTTTACCCCTTGGTTCAGCGACACGCCGAACCGACTCGTCTCGCGGTGTACTCCTGCCGGTTCACTTGATACGTACTCGTAGCGAGTTGAGTCCACGGGGCAAAACCGACGGCGCGGATGCCATCGGACGCCGCCGACTGGGCGGCGCTCGTCGGGCTCAGCCGTGAAACCGGTACAGCGACGTGACGTACGGCAGCCGGTTGAGCATCCAGATCGCGACCGGCAGCCCGACGACCGTGATCGCCAGGAACGACGCCACGTTCGCCCACAGCAGGCTCAGCCACCAGCCGACGAGGACGAAGTAGATCGCCCGGACGGCCAGCGAGTGTTGCCCCCGCCCGGACTCGGGTTCCGAAAGCGACCGCGGCTCCGCGAGGGTGAGCACGGTCGGCACGAGGTTGATCAGCTTGATGCCGATCGGGAGCAGGACGATCGTGACGTTGAGCAGCCACGCGGTGTTGACGACGACCGGCGTCACCCACCACCCGACGAACACGAACCACAGCGCGCGAACCAGGAGGGACCGTTGTGTCATGGGTCGAGATAGATTCCCAGGCGGTAAATCCGTATCGTCGAACTCGGCGGTCCCCGAACCGCTCGGACGGAGCCGACTGCGAACCGCGGCGTCCGCGACCGCGAGCGCCGCCGCCGGGGAAACGGCACGCTCAGAGGACGATCTGTTTCGTTTCCGACGTGCTGTTGCCGTTCGCGTCCGTGACGGTGAGCGTGACGTCGTACGTCTGACCCTGCCCGTCGCGCTCTCGGTGTCGGTGGCTCCCCGACGCGGACGACCCGCTGACGGAGGTGGTTTCGGACCCTTTCCGACTGCCGCCGAGTGCGAACGCCGTTTCGACCGTATCGAGGTCGCCGCCCGCGTCGGAGACCGCCCAGTCGACTTCGACCCACGCCCACGTCGGGTTGCCGATATCCGTGAGTTCGAACCGGTCGATCTCGGGAACGGTCTGGCCGGCGTCGGTCGCGAACGTCAGGGTATCGCCGGTGTCGGTGTCGCCGTCGCTGGCCTCGGCGACCGCGCGGAACTCGTAGTCCGTGCCGCTGGCGAGCCCGCTCACGCTCTCGCTGAACGACCCGGTCGCGGACAGCGTCTGGATACCGGTCGCCGACCAGCTACTGGCTCCCCCTTCGCGATACTCGAAGGAGACGTCCGCGCTGTCGGCCCCGCCGAGGTCGGTCAGCGACCCGTTCAGCGTCGCGCTCGTCTCGGCGACGTCGGTGGCACCGTCGGTCGTCACGAGCACGGTGGTGTCGGCGGTACCGGTCGTGAACGTCGCGACCCCGCCGGCGCCTGTGTCGCCGTCGCTGGCCTCGGCGACCGCGCGGAACTCGTAGTCCGTACCGCTCTCGAGCCCGGTGAGCTCTTCGCTGAACGAGCCGGTCGTTGACACGGTCTGCGGCGTCGTCGCGTTCGAGAGGTCGCCGCTCGGTCCCCACTCGAAGGAGACGTCCGCGCTGTCGGCCCCGCCCAGGTCGGTCAGGACGCCGTTCAGCGTCGCAGTCGTCTCGCCGACGTCGGCCGCCTCGGCGGTGGTGACCGACACGCTCGTCTCCTGGTCACTGGCTTCGATGCTGAACGTGTGTGATTGGTAGACGTTGCCGGCCGGGTCCAGCTCCCGGACGGTGAGCTGAGAACTCATCAGCGTCAGCGAGTAGAACTGGTTCTGCTCGGCGATGTAGTCGGTGAACCACTCGTTGTCGAACGAGCGGTTCCCGCGGTATCCCGTGCCGAACTGCATGACGCGGTCCACCCCGCCCGTGTCTTCCACGAGGTATCCGTCCGCCCCGCCGTCGAGCGGGATGTAGTCGCCCGAGGAGGGCTCCGTATCGACGACCGTGTAGGGCACCGTGTACTCGCGGAGGTGGATGTGCCCGGCGAAGTGACACAGGACCGAGTCGTCCTCCCACAGCGTCCGCAGCCACTCGTCGCGGAGCCGCCGTTGCAAGTCGTCGTCCTCGGGGACGCGCCGGTTCCCGCCCGTCAGCAGCGGGCTGTGGTGGAACGGGATCGTACAGAGCACGCTCTGGTCGATGGCACCCCCCAGCCAGGCGCCCACGTCCGCGGGGTACGCCGAGTGCGTGTCCAGCGCGAGCAGCTGCAGGTAGTCGCCGACCGTCACCTGCCCGTAGTTCTCGCCGGCCGGGTCGAGGGACCTCGGGTTCCCGTAGAAGAACTGGAAGACGCCCTGCCCGGGGTTCACGCTCCCCGTCCCGTCCCAGCTGTGGTTGCCGACCTCGTGGTTGCCGGGGATCGGGAGAACGGGATGGAGCCGGGTCTCGTCGAGCGTCCCGTACCACTCCCTGAACAGGTCGAGCCACCAGTCGACGACTCCCTCGTCGGACCGGTTGTTCGTCGATCCGTCGCCCCACGTGATGTAGTCCCCGCCGAAGAGGATCAGGTCGGGATCCGTCCCGCGGACGGGAACCATGTCGGAGGGGTCGCTCATCCCGTCGCCGTTGTCGATGTGGATGTCGGAGTAGAGCGCGATGTCGAGGCCGGCGTCGGGTAGCGTGGCGGGCAGCGTCCGCCACTCGACCGACTGGAGCGTCGTCCCGCCCTCACGGATCTCACCGTGGTAGGTCGTTCCGTCGCTCAACCCCGTGAGGTCGGCCGCGTACCGATAGATTCCGGTCTTCTCGGGAACGGCCGTCCCGGTCACCGTCTCCTGCTGGGAGAGGTCGCTCGGATCGGTCCCGTACGCGAACGTCTGCTCGCCGCCCCCCGCGCCGTCGCGTTCGTCGATCCAGTAGATCAGCGACTGGCTCGTCGGATCGGCGGCGAGGTTGTAGTACGGGGAGATGAGGTCGGACGTCCCGCCGCCGCTTCCGGTGGTGAACGTCGCGACGCCGCCGGTGTCGGTGCCGCCGTCGCTGGCCTCGGCGACCGCGCGGAACTCGTAGTCCGTGCCGCTGTCGAGCCCGGTGAGTTCCTCACTGAACGAGCCGGTCGCGGACAGGGTCTGCGTCGTCGTCGCGTTCGAGAGGTCGCCGCTCGGTCCCCACTCGAAGGAGACGTCCGCGCTGTCGGCCCCGCCGAGGTCGGTCAGCGACCCGTTCAGCGTCGCGCTCGTCTCGGCGACGTCGGTGGCACCGTCGGTCGTGACCGAGAGACTCCCCTCTCCGCCGCCACCGTCGTCCACTTTCGTCAACCCGTCGAACCACCGTTCGGTCCCGGATCGCCCGTAGACGAGCCAGCCGATACCGCCCGTGGAGAACTCCCGTCCGTCCGAAATCGACGCCTCGGCGTCGGTGCCGGAGAGTGAGTTGAGAAGCGTGTCCTCGCCGGAGGGGTTGTACTCGTAGATCTCGTAGGTGAACGCGTGGGCCGTACCCGTGTCTTCGGTCTCCAAGCGGTGGCGCAGCCACCGCTCGTCTCGCGTCGCCGTGAAATCCGAGTCTACGGCGAAGTACTCGGAGGTACCGTTGACGTAGATTCCGAGTCGCATCCGGTCGTCGCGAAGCGAGTGATCGATCGAGTAGTGATTGTCCCGGTCCGTCTCGCTCTGGGGGAGGAAGTGAAGCCGATCGCCCGCGTCCGCCCTCGACCACGTGTACCACTCGACCGTGTCGCCGATCGAGGGGTAAGTGTCCAACCCGCTCGTCGAGTTGATGAACAGCCCGGAGCTGTTCCCCGAGTACAGCGACTGGTTACCCTCGAAGACGGTGTCGGTGACGACGTCGAACGCGCGGGTACTAGACGAGTAGACGTCGTCGAGCGTCGTCGTCCCGTCGTACCGTTCGAAGTCCTCGATGACCGTTGACGCCGCCTCGACGCCGGTTGCACTTCCGAGCCCGCCGAGTATCGCGCTCAACGCGACGTAACTCCGACGAGTGATGTTGAATCCGAGTCCCTCGTTCGCCTGCTGCTTTTCGTCGCTGTTTTTTTCGTTCGTCATGTCGTGTGCTTGCCCACCAGTTGGCGTTCAACGGCCTTGTCGAAGCCCTCGTTCGGCGGTCGGGTTCCGCGGCTAGCCGAATACAGCACACATGTTCAAAAGATAAGGTGATAAAGTGAATTCAGGCGTTCGTGACAGTCACGGCGCGTTATGAGAAGCGCAGCCGCAGGTCATCGAGGGGGGAGAGCAGGGACTGATCGACTCCCCTACGTGTCGTTCGCGCCGCCGCCTACCAGGCGGACCACGCCGTCAGGCTCTCGTCGCGGGCGTACACCCGCTTGCAGTCCTTGGCGTACGCGAAGTCGCCCTCGTGATCCAGCTTCTCGTGGCGGTACTCGGGGGCGTCCTCGCGGATCTGGACGCCCTCGACGACGAACTCCTCGTCCCCGAACTCGACGGTCTCGCCGACGGTGAACTCGTAGTCGCCGGGGACGTTCACCCGGATCGAGCGCGTCTCGTCGGCGTTCCCGTCCTTCGGGTGCAGCGTCACCGGGACGGTGACGTTGTCGACCGCGCGCGTCCACAGCGTCTCGACGGTCTCGATGTCGGCCTCTTCGACGCGCTGTTCCGGGCCGACCTCGATCCCGGTCACGCGGACCTGCATCAGCGCGTCGGGGGTGTCGACGACGAACTCCTCGCCCGTCCCGACGTAGGTCTCCGCGGGCACGTCCATCCGGGTGGTGAACGACTCGCCGTCCTGCGAGACGACGATCTTCAGATCGACGGTGTCCTCCTCGGGAATCTCGGTCTTGTACGTGTGGTCGCAGTCGGTACAGCGGACGGTCGCCTGCCCGCCGGGGCGCAACACTTCGTGGACGGTCTCCTCGCCCGGCGAACACGACGGGCAGGCGAGACCGACTCGGTCTCCTGTTTCGGTCATTACGGCGTCGTATCCGCCGCTCGCGTAAATATCCGCCCCTGTGGCCGCGGTGCGTCACACGCTCGCGTGGGGTCGCCCGCCTCGATTTCGACGGGGTCCGGTCGCCGCCGGAGTAAGGAAACTGGTTTATCGGAGTCAGGGAAACGGTCGCCCATGATCGTACCCGGATCCAGCTCACAGCTGCTCGCGGCCGCGCTCGCCGAGGAGACGGGTCGGCCGCTCGCGACGCCGACCTACGACCGGTTCCCGGACGGCGAGGGGCTCGCGGCGGTCCCCGACTTCGCCGGCGACGAGGCGACGATCGTCGCGGCGACCGACTCCGACGAGGCGTGGGTCGAACTGCTCCAGCTCCAGGACGCCGTCCGCGAGGCGGGCGCCGAGCGCGTGACGACCGTCGTCCCGTACATGGGCTACGCCCGGCAGGACGAGTCGTTCGGCGAGGGCCAGCCCGTCTCGGCGCGGGCGATGGCGCGGGCGATATCGACCGGCACGGACCGCGTCGTCCTCGTCAACCCCCACGAGGCGGACGTCGCGGACTTCTACGACGTGCCCGTCGAGACGGTCGACGCCGCGAGCGCCCTCGCGGCGCCCCTCCCTGCCGACCTCGCGGAGCCGCTGTTCCTCGCGCCGGACGAGGGGGCGATCGGCATCGCCGAGACGGTCCGGGACGCCTACGGCGCGGGCGAGACGGACTACTTCGAGAAGCACCGCGACCGCGAGACGGGCGCCGTCGCGGTGTCGCCGTCGGACGCTCCCGTGTCGGGCCGAGACGTGGTCGTCGTCGACGACATCGTCGCCACCGGGTCGACGATGAGCGAGTCGGTCGCCGTGCTGACCGACCGCGGGGCGGCGCGGGTGCTCGCGGCCTGCGTGCATCCCATGCTCGCCGCCAACGCCGTGACGAAGCTCCGCGGCGCCGGCGTCAGTCGCATCGTCGGCACCGACACCCTCGAGCGCGGGTGCAGCGTCGTCAGCGTCGCCCCCGTCCTCGCCGACGCGCTGGCGTAGTCCCTTTTCAATCGATTTCCCGGATGACCCGCGCCGGATTCCCGCCGACCACGGTGCGCGCCGGCACGTCCGCCGTGACGACCGCGCCGGAGGCGATCACCGCGCCGTCGCCGACCGTCACGCCGGGATTGAGCACGGCGCGTCCGCCGATCCAGACGTCGTCGCCGACGGTCACCGGTTCGGCGCGCTCGCGCCCCGTCGCGCGCTCGTCGGGGTCGATCGGGTGCGTCGGCGTGTAGACGTGGACGCCGGGACCGAGCAGGCAGCGATCGCCGAAGGCGATCGGATTCGAGTCGAGGAAGACGCAGCCGTAGTTCGCGAAGAAGTCGTCGCCGACCGCGACGTTGTACCCGTAGTCACAGCGGACGGACGGCTGGACGGCCGGGTCCTCGCCGACCGCGTCGAACAGCTCGCGGAGGAGCGCCTCGCGCCGGGTCGCCTCGGCCTCGCTCGTCGCGTTGTACCGCCGCGCGAGGTCGCGGGCGCGCTCGCGATCGGCCCTGAGCGTCGGGTCGGTCGGGTCGTAGAGATCGCCGGCCAGCATCCCCTCCGTCTCGGTTGGCATGGTCGCCACGAGGGAGCCCGGTCAGTAAGAATCGGGGGATCGGACGAGCGGCTCGCTACCCGTGGGTGTAGCCGCGGTCGGGGAGGCGGTCGCCGTCGGCGGTCACGCCGTCCGCGGCGTCGACGACGGTTCCGACGCGAACGAGGCCGCCGGGACAGGCCTCGCGGGCGTCGTCGAGGGCGGGTTCGGGGACCGTACAGACGAGTTCGAAGTCCTCGCCGAAGTGCGCCGCCAGCTCGAACCGGTCGGTCTCTCCCTCGGCGACCGCCTCGACTGCGGGGTGGACGGGGAGTCGGTCGCGGTCGAGCGCGAATCCCACCTCGCTCGCCTCCGCGAGCTGGTGGAGCGACCGGGCGAGCCCGTCCGAGGAGTCCATCATCGCGGTCGCGCGCCCGGCGAGTGCGACCCCGTCGGCGACGCGGGGCGTGAACCGGAAGAGGTCGTTGGCGCGCTCGACCGACGCCTCGTCGCCGCGGTCGAACAGCCGGAGCGCGGCCGCCGACCGGCCCCACTCGCCGGTGACGCAGAGCGCGTCGCCGGGAGTCGCGCCTGCTCGCGTCACCGGCCCGGCGTCGGCGACGTCGCCGATGGCGGTCGAGGCGGTCGTGAACTCGTCGTGTTCGTCGAGGTCGCCGCCCACGTACTCGGCGCCGACCGCGTCGCAGACGTCGACCGCGCCGGCGACGAACCGATCGAGCGCGTCCGGATCGAAGGTGGCGTCGGCGTAGACGGCGACCGCCGCGGTCGCGGTCGCGCCCATCGCCGCCACGTCGGAGAGCGACGCGCCGACCGCGCGCCACCCCGCGGTGTACCGCGTCGTCCCCGGGGGAAAGTCCGTGCGCTCGTGGAGCATGTCGGTCGTGACGACGGTGTCGCCGACGACGGCCGCGTCGTCGCCCGCGTGCGGGAGGTCGTCGGCGAGCCGGCGAAGGGCGTCGCGCTCGTTCACGGGTGAACCAAACGTGCCGGAAGCGGTTAGAAGGGATCGGTCTGTCGCCCGACGTCCGCGTGGGCAGCCGCCCCGCTCGCCCCGGTCATGGTCCGTGGTACCACGAACCATTTAAATGGGTAAAACAGATTAACGAATATTATCATTATCAATCATTATGTTTATTACCGGTGCCCCGGACGAACCGAGTGCAATGTCAGTATCCGTACGCGGACACGCAGCAGCACGAGTCGCCGACCGCCCGATAACCAGACGACCGCCACAACCGCCCACACGACCCGATGACGACACCTGACGAACCCACGACGACCGAGACGAACAGCCAGACGACCACCGACGACCGATCGCCAACCGACACCGAAGGCGCGGCGAGCGATCCGCGGACGACTCCCGACCCTTCTCCCCGACGGATCCCCGGCCGGACGCCGATCACCGAGGAAGCCGGCGCGCCGCTCGTCCCGCCGATGCGGACCGACGCGACCGAGCGATCGGCGACCACGGAACGGTTCGAGACGCCTCGTCGCCCGAGCCCGCCGCCGACCGACGCGGAGCGCGACGCGCCGCTCGTTCCGGACCTGCGTCCGACTCGTCGCCCGCGCACCGACGGAGGGTCGCGATGAACGCCGTCCCGCTGTCCGGGACCGGCGCCGGACCTCGACCCGACTCGACGACCTTCACGCGCGCCGCGACCGAGCGGCACGCGGCGGACGGAGCCGCGACCGACCAGCGGACACCCGCCCGGCGGACAACCGACCGACCGACGACGCGGCAGCCCACCGACGACGCCACCACGGAGTGACACCGATGCACCCTAACGAACTCGACGACGACGTCTTCACGAGAGATATCGACAACCCGGCCGGCCGGAAGCTCCGCGAGCTGTTCGCGGAGCAGGACTACACGTTCGCGCCCGGGATCTACCACGCGCTCGACGCCCGCCTCGCGGAGATGGCGGGGGTCGACGCCGCCTACATGAGCGGCTACTCCACCGTGCTCGGCCAGTTCGGCTTCCCCGACCTGGAGATGGTCACGATGACCGAGATGGTCGAGAACGCGAAGCGGATGGTCGAGGCGACGAACCTCCCGGTGGTCGCCGACTGCGACACCGGGTACGGCGGCGTCCACAACGTCCGCCGCGCGGTCCGCGAGTACGAGAAGGCCGGCGTCGCCGCCGTCCACATCGAGGACCAGACCTCGCCGAAGCGGTGCGGCCACATCGCGGGCAAGCAGATCGTCTCCCGCGAGCAGGCGCGGTCGCGCTTCGAGGCGGCCGTCGACGCCAAGCAGAGCGAGGACACGGTCATCATCGCGCGGACCGACGCGTACGGCTCCGCGAACGGCGACTGGGAGGAACACCTCGAACGCGGCCGGATCTACGCCGACGCCGGCGTCGACCTCGTCTGGCCGGAGATGCCCGACCCGTCCCGCGAGGACGCGGTCGAGTACGCCGAGACGATCCACGAGACCCACCCCGACCTCGACCTGGCGTTCAACTACTCCTCGTCGTTCGCGTGGAGCGAGCAGGAGGACCCGCTGACGTTCGAAGAGCTCGGCGACCTCGGCTACCAGTACATCTTCATCACCCTGTACGGGCTGCACTCGGGCGCCCACGCGGTGTACGAAGACATGCAGAACATCGCCGAGAACGACGAACAGGCCCAGTTCGACCTAGAAGACCGGTACCTCGGTCACGAGACGGAGAGCCACCACGAGCTCTCCTTCGTCCCGCGGTATCAGGACATCGAGGCGCGCTTCGACCCCGAGGCGTCGACCCGGCAGGAGGAGTCCGCCGGCTTCACCGACGAGGAGCGCGACCCGATCACGGCCACGGACGACGGAGACACCGAGGGAGAACCCGAGGAGCCGCCGACGGCCGAGAGCGACGACTGATCGCGGAGCGAATCGCGGAACGAGACCGGTCGTCTCGCTTTTTTTTATTACCGACGGCGCGGGGACCGAGTGTCGGGACCTACGCTCGCGGATCAGGCCGGAAGCGTGTCGATCCCGTTGATCTCGACGTAGCCGTAGCCGCACTGGGGACACCGCCACTTCGTCTTCTCGCCGAGGTGGAGGGTCATCGCCGCGGTCCGGTAGAACGACTGGGTCTCTCCGCACGAGGGACAGTCCACGTCCTTTTCGAGCGCCATGCCCGCGGATCGGTCCGGCGCGGTTTTGAAGCTACTGATTCCCCGGTTGTGCGACGGTAGGGGGCGATCGCCAGTCGTCCGCGAGAGGACGGTCGGTCGGGTCGCAGTCGGGCTCCGTCGATCCCCTCGGTTCGTGACGGATCTCGGAAGACGCGGCGCGTACAGAGGGCCTACACAGCAGAGACAGTATCTATCAGACGAATATCTATTTCTCCCTTTGGCGCGAGCGTACGGGTGATGAGCCACACCGCCTCTCTCGGATCTCGACTCGGGCTCTCGGACCGGTCGATAGCGGGCCTCGGTCTCGCCGTGTCGGGCTTCATCGGATTCATGGGGATCATCACGGCCGAGGTCCTCTATCCGAGCTATTCGACCCGACAGGATATCAGCGACTTGGGGTCGACACGCCCGCCCGACCCAGTGATACACGAACCTTCGGCGACCATCTTCAATTCCACGATGCTCCTGACGGGAGCGATAGTAATCCTCTCGGCGTACCTGCTTTACCGGGCACTGGATCGTCGCGGGTTCCCGATCGCACTGGCCGTCTTCGGATTCGGCGCATTCGGCGTCGGAGTCTTTCCGGGAAACGTGACCCCGTGGCATGGACTATTCGCGCTGCTTACGTTCTTTTCGGGAGGTCTCACGGTCCTCCTCTCCGCTCGGGTCGTTTCCCGACCCTTTTCGTTCCTGTGCGGGTTCTTCGGCGGCGTCTCTCTGCTTATTCTCGTCAGTGTCTTCTTCTTCGGATTGGTCGTCGGTGGTCCCCATCCGCTTGAATTCCTCGGGGCCGGCGGGATCGAGCGGTGGGTCGTCTATCCGCTCATCCTCTGGTTGCTCGCGTTCGGTGGCTACCTCTCGGCGAAAGCCGAGGAGCCGACGGGGGGTAGTACGGAGTAGGGAGCGCGCACCGATGCTCCACCGGGGTTCGGACTCCGTTCTCACGAGAGGTCGTGACCGATACCCGCGTCGACGTCGAGCGGTTGGAGGCCGACATCACCGCCGTCGCCGGCGGCGCCTCCGAACCCCCGGTCGGCGACGCGGCCGCGGATCCGTGTCCGAAAGGCCGCTCGTCGCTCTCCCTACGTCTCGTCGACGTGTCGAACCTCGCTGGCGACGCCGCGCGTCGAGTCGACCATCTCCGGGCCGGACATCTCGGCGCGGCCGACCGCGAACGCCTTCGGTCCCTCGATGACGACCTCGTCGCCGACGCGGATGTCGTCGTCCGCGTCGACGACGCCGGGCGCCAGGACCGAGCCGTGCGGGACGAACGGGTCGATCTCGACGCGTTTGGTGGGGGCGTCGCTCTCGACCCACCGGCGCGCGCCGGCGAGGGTGAACGACAGCGTGCCGTACTGCGGCACCATCGTCGCGAGCTGCTCGCCCGGTTCGCCCTCGCGGCCGGCGTCGGGGTCGTCGCCCCACACCTGCAGTTTGGGGTACCGACCCGTGGTTCGAATGTCGGCCTCGCCGGGCCCGCCGAACAGGTCGTCGCCCGCGCCGTCGCCGAGCAGGTAGTCGGCGATCGCCCGGACCGTGTTGTGTTCGCGCTCGCGCTTGCTGTAGGCGGGCTCCCCCTGCAGCGTGGCATTCAGTTCCCCGAGCGACTCGTCGCTCGTCGGGTGGCCGACGCAGGTGTACTCGAAGGGGACGTCGATCGCGGGGTCGCGCTCGACGCGCTCGCAGATCTCTCGGTAGCCGTGGTCGGGGACGTGCGCGATCACCCGCGAGTAGTCGTTCCGTTTCAGGTACCGCCTGAGCACCTCGGCGACGAAGCCGATCTCGTCCTCGCTCCAGTCGCCGGTGACGACCGCGTCGTAGTGCTGGGCCGGGTAGGTGGTCTCCAGCTCCTGGGGCACCACGCCGATCGGCGAGGTCATCGAGACGGTGTGGCCGCGCCACTGGATCGCGTCGTGGAACTGCCCGTGGCTCTGCGAGTCGCTGTACGGCTTCGTCGCCGAACAGGGCACCAACACGAGCGGCTGATCCGTGAACCGATTCCGGTACCGGCTCGTCACCCGGTCGGCGAACCGCCGGATCTCGACGCGGTCCAGCGTCTCCGCGGTCGCCGCGGTCACCTCCGCGTCGCGCATCAGCGGCGTCCGCTCCTCCACGTAGCCCCACTGGTCGTCGAACTCCCGGAACGCGGCCGTGAGCCACTGCTCGTGGCGTGTCTGTCCCTCGATGTAGTCGCGCAGGCGACCCGCGCGGATCCGCTCGCGGACGCGCCGGAGCTCCGCGCGGAGCGCGTTCACGTTGTGCTCGGCGCAGTCGGCGCGGGTGAACTCCTCGCGGGGCCGTGCACAAGCCGGGCAGGCGCACGGCAGCTCGTCGAGGTCCTCGAGGAAGTGCTCTGCGTCCGCCGTGAGGTACATCCCCTGCGTCCCCTTCGTCCGGGCGAGCGTGGCGTCCACGAGGTCGACGCCGGCGTACGCGAGGAGCGCGACGTTCAGCGGCGTGGCGACGCCCGAGAGGAACAACGCGGTGTCGGCGGGGAGGGCGTCCTTCGCCGACACGATCGCGTCGCGGAACGCCTCGCCGTGGCCGACGAACCCGGACGCGTCAGAGAGCAGGTACGCGTCGGCGCCGACGTCTCGCGCCCCTTCGCTGTCGACGACGGCGGCCGAGGGATACTCGACCTCCGGGTGGTCGACCGCGAACGACTCGCGGACCTCCTCGCGGGTTCCGGCGGGGAACGAGCGGTGCGGGAGGACCGTGAGCGCGGCCTCGTCGCCGTCGGGGACCTCGCGGGCGCCGGCCCAGAGGCTGCCCGCGTCCTCGAGGAACGGGTCCGCGAGCGCCGGCGTCGTCACCGGGTCGGCGAGCCGGAGCTCACCGAGTCGGGCGGCGCCGTCGTGCTCGTGGACCTCGAAGTGGTCGGTCATACACCCCCTCGCGCGGGGACGGTCAATTCTCTTGTGTTCCGCGTCGCGTCCCGGACCGACGGGGGACCGAAGATTCATGCCGTTCCCCCGAGGACCGCCCGACGATGCCCTCCACCGACGCCCCCCGCGACGACGACGCCGACCCCGACGAGCGAGGCGACCCCGACGCAGACGACGGGGGCCGCCGCCTCCCCGTCTCCCGACGTGCGGCGCTCTCTGCGGGCGCGGTCGGCCTGACGACCGGCGTCGGGTGGGTCGCCGGCTACGCGACGGGAGCCGGGCGCCCGCCCTGGGCCGAGCCGGACCCCGACCCGAGCGCCGTCACGCGCGCCGTCGACTCGACCGCGTGGCCGGTCGCCGGTCGTGATCCGGCGTCGACGCGGCGAGCGCCGGCGGCGGCGCTCCCCGACAGCGACCTCGCGGTCGCGTGGACGGAGCGGAAGCCACAGGAGGCGGGCGACCCGGTCGTCGCGCACGGGCTGGCTTACACCGCCGACTGGTTCCTCGACGACCGGCACCGCCTCCGCGCGGTCGACCTCTCGACCGGCGAGGAGGCGTGGAGCGCCCGGTTCACCGCCGACCGGGTCGACGCGTCGCCGCCGACGGTCGCCGGCGACCTGCTGTACTACCACGACGGCGACCGGCTCCGCGCGCACTCGGCAGTCGACGGGAGCGAGGCGTGGACGGCGGATCCGCCGGCGGGACTCGGAACGGAGCCGGTTCCCGTCGCGGGGCGGTTGATCGGGTCCAGTCACCGCGGCGGCGGGGCGGACGCGTCGGCCGTCGCCGCGGTCGGAAACGGCAACGGCGAGCGGTCGTGGGCGCGGTCGTACTCCGCCCACGCGTTCGCGCCGCGCGCCGCGGACGGCGCGGCGTTCGTGCCGCTGTACGGCTGGGACCGGACCGGGGACGGGACGGCGGACGGGGCGTCCGGCGACGGAGACGGAACCACGGACGGGGGCGCGGACGCCGAGGACGACGCGGGCGAGCGCGACGGCGTCGTCGCCCTCGACGCCGAGACCGGCGACGAGCGCTGGCGGTCCGACGAGGTCCCGGAGGTGAGCGAGGTGCGGGCGATCGGTCACGGACTGGTCTTCGTGACCACCTTTGAGCGCCGCCTTGTCGCCCTCGACGTCGCGGACGGGAGTCGCCGGTGGACCGTCCGCTCGGCCCCGAAGTCCCGGTACGAGCGGGAGACGGGGACCTCACCCCCGGGCTTCGACCCAGTCGCGGTCGGCCCGGACCGGCTGTTCGCCCGGTACGACGACCCCTCCGACCGACCGGGTCGGATCGCGGCGCTCGACCCGGAGACGGGCGAGGAGCTGTGGACCCACGCGCCGGCCGACGAATCGCCGCGGACGGACGGCCACTTCTGGTTCACCGGTCCGACGGTCGTCGGCGACCGCGTGCTGGTCACCGCTAACGAGCGAAACGAGTGGAGCGTCCTGCGCGAACTCGACGCGGCGACCGGCGCGGTCCGTCGGGAGGTCGACCTCCCGGACGTCGCCCCCGAGACCGCGCCGCTGGTCGCGGAGGGGCGCGTTGTCCTCGGCGGGTTCCAGTCGCTCACCGTGCTGGAGCCGGTCTGATCTCGCTTCGACCGGGACGAGATCCACGGACGCCCCGGGTCGGGCGGCCCGCGGTGGGACCCGTCCGACGTCGCTCGCGGCCGAACGGTTACCACCTTGGGGTCCCAACGGTCGCTATGGAGGTCACCGGACCCTGGGACCGCGAGCGCGTCGACGAGTTCCTGGCCGACGCGCGCGTGCCGGTCCGCCTCGGCTGTCGCACCCCCGCGGACGACCCCTGGATCGTCTCGCTGTGGTTCTCGTGGGACGGCGCCGTCCACTGTGCGACGAGCGCCGACGCCGACCTCGTCGCCTTCCTCGCGCACGACGACCACGTCTCCTTCGAGGTGTCGACGAACGAACCGCCTTATAAAGGAGTCCGGGGTCGAGGGCGCGCGACGGTGTCGCCGGACGAGGAGAAGGAGCTGCTGCGCGCCCTGCTGGAGCGGTATCTCGGCGGCGTCGACAACCCGACCGGGAAGCGACTCCTCCGGCCGGAGCGCGAGGAGGTCCGGATCCGGATCGAGCCGGAGCGACTCCACACCTGGGACTACTCGAAGCGGATGGGGTCGGGAGGGAGGTAATGTCGCGCGGTCGTTTTATCGCCGGTCCCATTGAACTTCTCAGAACGCGACGGAACGTGGCTGCTGAATACAGAGAATAGAGTCAGCAGGGGATCGACCTCACTGGCGGTATTGTGTATGTTTGCTGATGTCGATCTTGATATGGTTCAGATAGGGTTCACCGATATAATATACAACCCCGAGTATGAGACCGATAATGTGTCCACTATGTGGTTGGTCGATCCACACCAGTTGATGAAAAAAGAACGCGGGAATCCCAAGAAGAAGAACCACTGACCCCACCGCCTCTACACTCCGACGAGACCAAGTGACCCCATCGGAGAGATACTCAGCGGCGTGGTGGCGCATCCGAAGGCCAGCATATGCCCATAACGCGAGGACGCCACCGCTGGCACCAGCGAGCATCCAGTTGTGATGAACTGTGACCGTCACGTTGGCCAAATAGATACTTAAATATCCCAAACCAATCACAAGAACAAGAATACGTTCCTTTCCTATGTGTGGCTCAGCCACTCCTCCAGCGGTGAATAGAAGTAAAAAATTCCCAGTGATATGTGTCAATGTATTTACATCGTGTGAGAGTGGGGCAAAGATAATACCAGCTGAGATCAGTTCTGGCGGATGTTCAAAGTCGAACCACCATCGAGCAACCTCCTCGCCGAACACGTGTGAAATGCTCAATTGTAGGGAGTACCAGACAACGAAGAAGATGGCCAAGCCCAATGTCAATTGACGACGACGAACCCACATTGGTAGGGCACCCATATCAGAGGGGACGCTAAGACGGCGTAAATAAGTTACATACCAGAACCGCGCCCTGTATTCAGCACGACCGCTGAAAGCTATCTCCGCTTGGGAGATTCGACGAGCCCCGTTACCCCGACCGCCCGAGCGTCCGCAGATCCTCCGTCTCGACGCGGTCGGGAACGGCGGCGAGCGCGGCCTCGGGCCACCCGTCGTGGCCGAGCGTGATCTCGGTCTCGGGGTTCGCCGACGCGAGGGCGGCGACGCCCTCGGCCGCGGCGACCTGCGCCGCGTCGTCGAGCCGCTCGGGGACCTCGGCGGTGAGCGGATACGTCTCCGAGAGCGCCCGCGGGAAGGGACCGAAGGGGGGTTTCACGCGCCACACCGCGTCGTAGTCGTGGGTCGACGGCGCGTTCGACTCGGTGAGCAGCAGGCGGTCCGGCACCTCGAGCCTGGCGAGTCGGTCGCGATGCCGGCGGACCTCCGGGCGCCGGGCCGACTCGTGGGAGGTGTAGAAGAAGGCGTCCTTCGACACCGGGTCGGTCCGCTCCAGTTCGTCCGCGTGGTCCAAGAGCGCGCGGTAACCGTCGAGCATCGCGGGGTGGCCGCGGGCCCGCCGGTCGACCAGTTCGAGGAGGTTCCCCGACCGGATCGCGGCCTTCACGCGCCGGAGCTCCTCGAAGGTGACGTGGAGGTTGTGCTCGGCCAGCAGCCGCTCGGCGGACGCGTCGGCGTCGGGATCCTCCTCGAGCCCGCGGAGCTCTGCCGGCGTGTGCTCGGCGCACACCGGGCACGAACAGGGGAAGTACTCCATGGCTTCGAGGTGTTCGGTCCCCGAGACGGTGAGGTAGCGCCCGTCGCGGGCCATCAGCGCGTAGGCGGCGGAATCGAACAGGTCGCAGCCGGCGGCGACCGCCAGCGCGAGCATCATCGGGTGGCCCGCGCCGAACAGGTGAACGGGAGCGTCCGGGTCGAGGCCACGCTTCGCGGCGCGCACCGCCTCGACGACCTCGGCGTAGCGGTAGGAGTTGAGGAGCGGCACCATCGCGCCGACCGGAAACACGTCGAGGTCGGTGGCCGACGCGCGTCTCCCCGCCGCCTCTCGGAGGTCCGGGAACGTCGATCCCTGCACGGGGGCGTTGACGAGCATCTCGCCCGTCTCCGCCGCCTCCGCGTCGGCGAGCGCCCGTTCCGTGGTCTCCAGCTCCCGCTCGGCGCGCTCGCGGTCGACGTCCGGCGGCGTCGGGACGTCGACGGGGGTCGCCACGTCGCTCCCGATCCGCCGCTGGAACTCGATGATCTCCTCGGTGGTCACGTCGATGTCGCCGTACTCGGCGAGCTGGAAGGAGCCCGAGTCCGTCATGATCGCGCCGTCGAAGCCGAGGAAGTCGTGGAGCCCCTCCTCCAGCACGCGGTCGCGGATCCGGTCCGTGCTCCGGATGATGTAGGAGTTGGTGATCAGCATCTCCGCGCCGAACTCCTCGCGGAGCCGCGACGGCTCGACCGTGAGCACGTTGGGGTTGACGACGGGCAACAGCGCCGGCGTCTCGACCGTGACCCCGGCGCGGGGGACCTCCAGCCGGCCGATCCGTCCGGCGGCGTCGTGGTCCCGAATTTCGAAGTGATCGCGCATACCCGGAGTGTGCGGACGCGAGCGGTAAGGGTTGCGTTCGGCGGCGACGCTCGGGAGGCCCGAGCGGTCGAGACGCCCGGCCTACAGCCCCGTCGGGTGACTCACGAACTCGGTCTCCAGCCCCCACTCCGCCGACAGCGACGCCAGCGACCGCACCCCGAACGTCTCGGTCGCGTAGTGGCCCGCGAGGAACACCGTGATCCCGGCCTCCCGCGCGTCGTGGTAGACCTGCTGTTTCCCCTCGCCGGTGATCAGCACGTCGGCGCCCGCTTCGACCGCCTCGTCGAGCCAATCGACGCCAGAACCGGTGACGACCGCGACGCGCTCGATGTCGTCGGGCCCGAAGTCGAGGACTCGCGTCGGGCCCGCTTCCCCCGCCGGCTGCCCCTCGAACCCGTCGAGCGTCTCGCTGATCGACGCGGCCGAGAGCGGCTCGGCCGGCTCGCCGATCGTTCCGATCGTGACCGGGCCGATCTCGCCGAACGGCTCCCGGTCCTCGAGGCCGACCGCGGCCGCGACGCCGGCCGCGTTGCCGAGGTCCTGGTGCCCGTCCAGGGGAAGGTGCGAGACGTACAGCGCGAGGTCGCGGTCGATCAGGGCCTCGATCCGGTCGTACGTCGACCCCGTGACGCGCTCGATCCCGCCCCACGAGATCCCGTGGTGGACGACGAGGGCGTCGGCGCCCGCCTCCCCCGCTGCCTCGATCGTCGCCTGCGCGGCGTCGACCGCGAACACCACGCGCTCGATCTCGGCGTCTTCCGGACCGACCTGTACCCCGTTCGCGCTCGCGTCGACGTCGGCGTACGCCGTCGTGTCGAGTTCGTCGTCGAGCCGCCGCGCGTACTCGGAGAGCTGCATACCGACGGCTACGCGCGGATCGGAATAAAACGCGGCGGACCGGACCGACGGCGGACCGGGTTCAGTCGTCCAGCTCCTCGGCGACCGACTCCGGCGGGCCGTCGAGGTCGGAGGCGCTCCCGGCGTTCGCCGACTCTCCGCTCGGAACTTCGGGCGGCGCGTCGAACTCGGGGTCGAACAGCCGGAGCGCGGTCCGGATCGTCTCCCAGTCGTCCTCGCCGGCGGCGTCGCGCAGCGAGCTGGTGGGGGCCGCGAGCAGCTGTCCGACCAAGGCGTCCGCCATGTCCTCGACGGTCTCGCGCTGCTCGTCGGTCAGCCCGCCCTGCGACTCCAGCCTCGACAGCGCGCGGTCGACCTCGCGGGCCTTCACGCGGTCGGCGCCCGCGTACATCGCGGAGATGGCGTCGTCGGCGCGCTTGCGCTTGTACGCCTGCAGGATGCGATCGAGCTCTTCTTCGATGATCGCCTCGACCTCGCGGGCCTCCGCCTCGCGGCTCTCGCGGGTCTGCTCGGTGACGTCCTCCAGCGCGTCGATGTCGTACAGCGTGAGCCCGTCGCGCTCGGCGATCGCCGGGTCCACGTCGCGGGGCTGGGCGATGTCGATGCAGACGAGCCGGTCCGCGTCCGCGACGTGCTCCGGCCCGACCACCGGCTCCGGGCTCCCGGTCGCCGAGATCACGAGGTCGGCCTCGGGAACGACCGCCGGGAGATCCGCGAGCGAGACTGCCTTCGACGGCGTGTCGACCTCGCCGGCGACGAACTCCGCGTTCGGTACCGTCCGATTGGCGACGACGATCTGGGAGACGGCGGTGTCGTCGAGGGTCCGGGCCGCGAGCGTCCCCATCTCGCCGGCGCCGACCACGACCGCCGACCCGTCGGTGAGGTCGATCTCGGTCGCGGCCAGGCGGACCGCGGCCGAACCGAGGGAGACGACGCCCTCGTTGATCGACGTCTCGTTGCGCGCGCGTTCCCCGACGTGGAGCGCCTTCGTCACCGCGTCCTTCAGGACGGGCCCGATGCCGCCCGCGGACTTCGACTCCTCGTACGCCTCCCGCAGCTGGCCGATGATCTGGTCCTCCCCGAGCACGAGCGACTCCAGCCCGGAGGCGACGCGCATCAGGTGTTCCAAGCTCTCCTCGTGGTCGAGGCGGCGGACCGCCCCGCCGCGGACGTCCGGGGCGAACGACGCCAGCGCGTCGGCCCCGTCGACGGTCCGGCCGGTGACGACGAACGCCTCCGAGCGGTTACACGTCTGAAGGGCGAACGCCTCCTCGACGCCGTCGCGCGCGAGCAGGTCCGAGACGGTGGCACGGACGCCGTCGCCGCCGGCCGACTCGATCTCGTCGACCGTCGCGCGGGAGTGAGCGACGCTCACGCCGGCGATGGCTCCCGTCTCCTTCATCGGTTGAGTACCTCCTCGATCACGGAATACGCCTCTTGGCGTCCGTTAGATCTCCCCTTTTGTAAACCCTTCCAAACCCCCTCGGATCGCACGACGTGACGGATCGCTTCCCGGCGGGTCTCGGGGTCGATCCCGCGCTCCCTGAGCTCCGCGCGGAGCTCTCCGGAGAGCTCCGCCATCGCGCCGGCGCCGTCGATCTCGGCCTCGACGCGCTCGCGGAGCGCCTTCGCGAGCGCCGGACTCGCGGCTCCCGTCGAGAGCGCGACGCGGACCGGGTCGTCCTCGACGGTCGCCGGGACGACGACGCTCCGGACGTCGCGGCCCTCCGAGCGGTCCGCGGTCGACACGTCCGTCCGATTGACGAGCAGGCCGGCGTCGAGCGCGGCGGCCTCGGCCGCGGCGTTGACGGCGGCGTCGTCCGTGGCGGCGACCACGAGGGCCGGCTCGAGCCGGTCGATCCAGCCGCGAACCGCGTCGGCCGCCGGCGCGGCGCGGACGAGTTGGACCCCTCGATCGTCTGCCGTCGCCAGGTCGACGAGCCGATCGTCGAACGCCGGGCTCACGACGACGACGCGGGCCTCGTCGACGAACCGGGAGGCCTTCCGCGCGCCCACGGCCCCGCCGCCGAACACGAGCACCGACTCCCCGGCGAAGTCGTGATACAGCGGGATCACGTCGGACACCTCCGGACCGACACGGGAGGGGTCACGCCGTGTTGCTGTCCGCGCGGTCGGCGATCCGGATCCCCGTCTTCTTCAGGATCCGCGTCGAGAACAGCGTGTCCCAGTCGTTCGGGCCGACGTCCCAGTGGTCGTCCATCAGCTCTTTCACCTCCGCGATGCGGCGCTCGCTCTCGGCCTCCGTCCGGCCGTGCGTCATCGCGAAGAAGTTGTACTCCCAGACGCCCGCGTGACGGGGCCGCTCGTAGCAGTGCGTGACGAAGTCGAGCGCGGCGACAGCCGGCCCGACCTCGTCGAGGGCGTCCTCGGGGACGTCCCAGACCGTCATCCCGTTCTCCGTGTACCCGAGCGCGTAGTGGTTCGGGATGACGCCGACGCGGCGCACCTTCCCCTCGGCGTCGAATCGCTTGATCGTCTCGATCACCCAGTCGACGTCGGCGTCGAGCGCGGCCGCCACGTCGGCGTAGGGCGTCTCCGTGATCGGGAGTCCGCCCTGGATCTCGACGACGAGGTCCCGCTCGGCGGGCGTGAGCGTCTCCCGGTCGCTCGGGGTGACCTCCGGACCGAGATCGGACAGGTCCACGTCGCCGTTGGGCACCGGGCCGTCGACGAGGAACTTCGCGCCGACGTGGAACTCCCGGAGCTTCGGCAGGTTGTACGTCTCCTGTCCCGTCGCCGCCTCGATCTCCGCGAGCACCTCCTCGACGCGGTCGTTCCCGTCCTTGTCGGGGTCCGGGTGGTCGGCCACGCTCACCACGAACCACATGTTGAGGTGCGGGTGCTCCCGCTCGTAGTTGTGTGCCACCGCGGTGAACTCGTTGACCGTCTCGGCGACCTCGTCGTAGCGGTCCTCCGGCGCGTGCATCGCGACGAGCGACGCCGCCCCGCCGATCTCCTCGGCGTTGACGAGCGCGCCGAACCGCGAGAGGATGCCCTCTTCGTCGAGCTCGCGGACGCGCTCGCACAGCTCGGCCCCCGTCACGTCGACGCCGTGGGCCCGCAGCGCCGCCGCGGCCGGCTCGAACGGCCGCTCCGTCACCGGGAACCCCCCCTGGAAGGCGTTGATGATCCCGCGGTCGAGCGCCGTCAGATCCGCGTCGACCTCTCTCATGTCTCCCGATCGGGGCCGAGCGAGAATAAGCGATCCGACCCGCGGGCGGCGTCCGGGCGACGGCGATGTCGGGCCCGTGAGCCCTCCGCTCCGGCCTCAGCCGTCGAGGTCGCGCGCGATGTCCGCCAGCGACGACGGGGGCCCGCGCGTCGCGTCGTACACTACCCGCTCGCCGGGGATCCGGAGGCCGTACAGCTCTCCCGGCACGATCACGTCGAGAACCACGCTGTCGCCCGGCTCCCGGTCGTTCGCGTCGAGCCACGCGACCAGACGGTTCTCGCCTCCGCCCGCCTCGCGCGCGAGCCGCCGGTTGTCGAACGCGCCGCGGAGGATCCGCCCGGAGCCGTCGGCCGTCACCGGCGCGTAGCGCTCCTCGCGGTCGATCACGACGCGGATCACGTCGCCGGCGGTCATCGTCAGCGACTCGCAGGTCCCGGACTCGACGCGGCCGTCGAGGTCGTCGTCCTCGGGGATCCGCACGCAGGGGCGGCGAGTGCCGCCGCTCCGGGCCAGCGAGACGCGGATCGAGGCGACGCCCTCGTCGTCGGAGGGAACGCGGGGCATCGAAAACGAGCGCTTACTCGTCGTCTTCGGCGTCGTCCTCGCCGAGCGCGGCGGCGACGTCGTCGCCCTCGACGACCGAGACGTTGATCTGTGCGACGTCGTCGTCGATCTCGCGGCCGCGGACGGTGATCCGCTTGCGCTCGCCCTCGCGGGACGGCTTGAAGCCGACACCGCCGTCGAGCAGGAGCTCTTTCAGGCGGGTGCCGGAGACGTCCTCGCGCATCGGGCGGCCCGTCTCGTCGGAGCCGCCGGTGATCGCGATCGTGTGCTCGGAGAGCCCGACGGCGTCGCCGCCGATCTCGTCGCCGATCTCTCGACCGAGGAATCGGTTGGCGTCCTGTCCGTCGACCTCGCGCTGGAACGTCTCGCCGCTCTCGGGGTCGGCGATGACGACTTTGAATTCGGCCATGGGCGAACTGAGACTCCCGCGA